>Ga0265297_10000004_pt1 | contig 957791 bp, 916 predicted proteins | sample Munlanlwell13791_FD_192502 | JGI IMG/M metagenome (GOLD analysis project Ga0265297, IMG submission 192502) | Leachate microbial communities from a municipal landfill in Southern Ontario, Canada - Leachate well 137-91 | ecosystem: Engineered > Solid waste > Landfill > Unclassified | place... | reverse complement strand
GCTTTGACATGTTCGGCTTTACGAGCACCAAACGCTTTGAATGCATCTTGCTCAAAAAGCTTCACGCCGTGAGTCTTGCGGAAGTAACTATTGATATTTACGAGCGTATCATCGAGTGTTCGAGATTTTGCGAATGGAGTACTTACTCTCGTTTTTTTCAGAAGTTCTTGTGCAACATCGCTGTTCTTTTGTAGAAATTCACGACCCTCTGGTGTCAGGTAGTGACGCAAATAATCCGGAAGTTCGTTATCAAGCAATCCTCGTTCTTTTTCGAGCGTTGCAAAGCGTTTATGCTCCCCCTGAATGTGACCAATGATATTATCTATGACTTTATTTCCAGCGGTTGCTGTTTTCTCGACTTCATCGGCTACCTTTGTAGGAATCTCTGCCATTCCCTCGATCAAGCGACCGACCCTAGTGCCAGCATCTTTTCCAAGTTCCTTTTGCGCGCTCTTACCGAGCGTGGTTGCTTCCTCTACGGCTTTGCTGACTTCGGATCGGGTAGCTTTGCTAAATTGTGAAAATTTATCAACATAGTCCTCGCCAATTCGTCCCGGCAATTCTTTGATGCTTTTAAACGGTACAAATGCTTTGCCAGCTAGGTCTTTTGCACCCTCGTACATTTTTCCGACTACCGGAGTTTTTTCAACGAGCCAGTCTACGGCCTTGAATGGAGCAGTCACGGCTGATCGTGGCAATATTTGTTTACCAGCAAATTTCAGACCACCTTTTGCGAGAAACTTTTCGCCACCCTCTGCGAGTACCTTTTCGGCGAGCATCTTTCTTGCACCTTGTTCGCCAACTTCAAGGATCGACTTCTTAAGCAACGATGTTCCAGTTTTACTCAACACCACCGTACCAGCTTTGGTTGCGAGTTTTGCACCAGCTCCGTAACCGAAGCTTAGATAAGTTGTTGGATCGAGTAGTATGTCGGCAATAAATCCACCGACTTTACTTTTGATGCCAAGTGCTTCAGACGGCTGGATATGTTCTTTAATTCCAGCCTTGATTCCTTTACCACTTATAAGACCGCCAACGGCATATCCTCCGGTGTTGAGTACATGGAGAATTTTTTGTAGTGTTGATTCCTTGGGTTGAGTGGAGGATACATCCACATTATTTTGCAAAGCAAAATCTCGCAGTCCCTCGACTGTTGTCACATTCGGCTTTCCGGCCGTTTTCTCTACCTCAGTCGTCACAAACTTTCCCTCGGCATTCTTTTGATACTTTACTACGGTACCGGCCGACGATGGTTTTGATGTCGTGAGTGGAGGAGAGACCGGTGCAGAACCGGTATTTATGTACTTTCCTGTTTTAGGGTCTTTAATGTAAGCCATAGCATTTTAATTTCCGATACCGAAGAGTCCTTTGAAGAAGTTTTTGCTGGTGTTGAATCCTGACTTCGCAATGCTCGGTATCTTTTGTGTGAATACATCTTTGACCCCAGCACCAAAGTCTTGAGCGGTTATCTTTGGTTGACTTGATTTCAATGCTTGAGCGGCCACCGCATCGGCTTGCTGTTGTGCGTTCGCTTCAGAAATAATCTGATCTCTTTTCTGGAGGACTTGCGCTCGGATATTTTGAGGTACATTACTTGCGGTGAAGTTCGGGTTGTTTAGAAGTTCAAGTGCGTAGGCTTCCACATCACTTGCCGAACCTCCGGCATCTGATCCACTACCAGTCGTTTTCTTTGTACCAGTTACTTTCGTACCGGCAATATCAAGCACCGTTCCAGCTGGTGTGTCGTTGGCGAGACCGGCAAGTTTTATCGCTCGATCAATAACATCTTGAGCATCTTTCTTTTCTTGCTCTTTTCCGTATTTGGCGGAGTCAATAATGTTGGTGACATCTTTTTCAGAAGCACCGAACACTTGACTCAACAAATCACCCAACACGCCGTATTGATCCTTCTGGAATCCAAGAGTTTTTTCAGCCACCGTTAATGGCAAAGTAGAATCCTCATATTGCATTCCGGCAATTTCTTTTGCCGAAGTTTCGGCAGTACCCATTTGAGTGGCAAGCTTATTTCTTTCATTGAGTAGTTTTCTGTATTCATCTATAAGTGGTTGTTTTTCTGAGGCGACCAATCTTTGAGTTTGGCTTTCTGTTACCAGACCGTTGCTTGAGACAGTTCGATCTCTGATATCTTTTTCCGAGCTATTGATTGCTTCCTCCATTGTGGACAATCGATTATCCAAGCTTTGTAGGTTTGTCTGCATCGTATCGAGTCCTCGCTTAGTTCTTTCTTGCTGGTAGATGTCTGACTTTTTAGGCAAATTCTTAAGTGTATCGAGGTAGGAAGTCTGGCTGTCTTGCATGCTTTTTAGGGTGGAATCAAGGCCTAAGTCGGACCGGTACTGTTTAAGCAACGAAGTGTTAGAAGGCACTTCCGTCCCATACAGGGTGCTTTTGGCTGGTACAGAGCTTGTCCCCGGGCTCGAATTTTGGGCAACGGGCGGTGTTACGGTCGAAGAAGGTGTCACGGTGGGACTTGGACTCGGAACGCTCGCCTTAGGGGCAACAACGGGTGAAGCCGGTATTCCGGGTAAATTCAAAGCTGATCCGGCATATATCAGGTTCGGATTCTTGATCGTTGGATTTGCTTTTAGTAAGGCATCCAGCGTGGTGCCTTGTTGTTTGGCGATTCCCGATAAGGTTTGACCTTTTTGGATTGTTATCGTTGCCATAGGTTTTTAAGTTAGCGTTACATACCTCCACACTCCGTTAAAAAATATATAGAACCGTCGCACACTACCGTTATCGTATATTGCAAAGCTGATCGGGGTTCTCGGCGTATCGGCCGGCGGTGAGTTCAATATCGGAATATCACGGAGGAGATTGAGTATCGAACCCAGATTCGGATCAAACGGCTGATCTTTGTTGGTTGGTGTATTGTTCATGTTTGTGGAAGTTTTTTATACTCGACCAAGACCTCATCTATTTGAACGAGCTGTTGTTGCATGGTGGCGATTTGTTTTTCCAGATCCTCTTTCTGTTTTTGCAGAGCAGGAACATTTACGATTGAGACTGACTCCAGCGTGTCAATCTTTTTTGCATTTTCAGCATCTATTTTTTCCAGTGTGAATTTAGGCATATAATTTATTTAATTATTCTGTCCGGCACAAAGACGGCAGACACATCTTTCACTCCCATGTCCCATTCGCCAGAGTATCCGGAGTTACTCCAAACCTCGACCTTGAATTGAATCTTTTTTGACCTCGCATTAAACCGAAGCATTTTGTTTACCTTACCTTGGTTTTCATTTCCCTTAATCGTTCCAAGTCTCTTGAAAGGCGTGATTGCCACATAATCTCCGGCTTGCAAATATCCTTGTGAAGTTCCGACATAGTACAAAGTTTCGTCCAGATAGATTGTCTTGGTCACTGTGTCTATGCTTTTTATGTGTCTTATTTGTCCGGCGGCTGGACCGGCAAGCACAATCACTTCATCACCAACTTCAACCGAGCTAGGTATTGATGACACGGTAAAATAATCATAACTACCACCAGTCACATATTTCGCCTGGTCTCTTATATTCTGTTCGGTGATATTGTATTTAATTTCAAATCTCGCAAAACTGCTGTTTGGCATCGGCTTGAAAAAGTTCAAAATAAACTGTTTCCATCTTTTGCGAAGATATGGCTCGTTGTCGATCAACGGACTAATCCAATACGCCCCGAATTCATAGGGTCTGAATGTTCCGGTTTCGTGGTTCACATCAATAATTGATTTATTGCCGTCGCCATACATCACTCGAATTGTATTGTTGTCCACATAAAGTCCGTACATGACTGATACTCCGGGAGTCACATGATTGACCGCACCGCTTGATACTCGGTGTTTGAAATAAAGAGCGTTTGTCGCTGGGTTATAGCACCAAATTCCACAATACTGGCTTCGGCGACTCACATCATAAGTATTCGATCCCTTGGCAATAAGAATGGTGCCTTGATAAACTTTCATGCACCCGGCTTTCAGTGAAATATAGTCCTCGTGATTCATTTCCGGGAAGCGGTTTAGCTTTTCAATTCCAGAACCGTTGAATCGGCAAATCCAGCCGTCTCTTGTCAGGAAGTACAGAACATTTTTATCGACTACACCAGCAAGACTTTGGGTTTGAGTTAATTGCAAGACACGGTTATAAGTCTGAGAATATCCATCCCAGAAAAATAAAGCCGAACCGAATGTCGGATGATGGGCGGAAATAACCAGATAGTCGGTAAGCGGTGCAAGCCAAACAATCACATAACCGGTCGGCAAAGTCAGCTTATTAGGATTCCAAACGCTTGCACCAGTGTCCCATGTGGCAAGATAATTTTTATTGCCAAAACAAATGAATTTCAAAAACTTGGTAATCGGAACATCGTCAAAGGCTGTGTTCACATTAAACGACTGCCAATTGTCTACCCATGTGTTTTTATCAAAGCGTCCCACCCATGTGCTTCCGGCGTAGTACATGTAGTCGTCATCGGCATATAATCCGCTTCCTCCCCAGATGTTTGTGCTGTCATGCACTTCAACCCAGCTACTGTAATTATTTTCAAAAATCTTTCCGTCATCATGATTGGCACAATAATATCGATAATTGAAATAACACATGTAATTCGGTTCATCGAGTGTCGGAACACTTATACTGTCGCTCTCTTTGAAAAACTTATTAGCCACTTTCAAGAACGGCGGATATTGATCAAACTCCAGACCGTTTGCAAACCAAAAAGTTCCCTCGGCATTAAGGTTGGATATGCCTTTGTGGAATTGCGAAGTTTTCCAGATTTTTTTTGGTAATGACATAACGGTTGTTTATACGAGACTGCTTCTTGGAATTTCCGCTTGATCCGAAGCTGAAGCCATTCTGGCTGATTCTTGATCACGCCATTTTCCAAGTATCACTCTCTCGAAGTTATTATCGGCTTGCCGTTCCAGTTCGGTATCACCTTGCTGGTTGTAGTACATTTTCTTGCCCCATTCTACATAGGCTTGGTGATAGAGTTTCTCGACCTCCGGTTCGTCATTGTCGGACGCAAAGTCATCGGATATTCTGACAAAAACAAATCTCATAGCATTGCCGTCAATTGTCGGAGTTGATACCGGATAAAAATATCCACCCAGCATATAAACCGCATGGTTATCAAACTTGTCTCTATCTCGGAAGTCGATCAGCTTAAAAGGTGTTTTGTCTGTTCCGATTCTTAGTTCGATAAACGCACGATAATTTTCTGGTAAGGGATATTTTTCTTGGTTAGCAACCGTTGTGAATGGTTGCTCGGTTTTGAGATAGTCCCAATAATCAAAGGTCTGATCTCTATCTTCCGGCGGTCGCCAGCTTTGCACCTTTTCATCGGCTCTTTGTATCCATGTGTTCAACAAGGAAGTGTCGAGCGTTTGATCATCGACCTCGTTTTTTATTGCAGTTTTAATTTCGCCTCTGGTCATAGGTTTTAAATGTCATCACGGATGATGATTGATAATTGCTTATATCCGGTTTGAATTTTGCCGTCGGGAAAAGTGACCTCTACCTCTCCCAAGTAAGTCGCAACCGTGTTGGTATCCGACCCCGACCAGTTATATCGGCATTTGCCTTTGGTGGCATCGGTTATAACACAGGCGGTTCCGTTGATCTTTACCGATCCAGTGGTCGCATCCTTCATGTAGAATTTGACCGTGCATCCAGTCAGATCCACAGGCGAGCCGTCTTGGGTCAGGCTGAATTCCAATGGTGGTCTGGTGTCGTTTTGTACGATTTTTATGCTCATAGGTTTATATCTTTTTTATTGCTTGGCAGATTGATATCACTCTTGGAAGTTTGCATCTGCTGATCCTGCCGTGCAGTTTTGACCTCAATGTTTGACTTAGCGGTAGTAAGACCAAGAGTTTCTTTTGCCGAAAGCATCAGGACCGACAGCTTGGCTGATAAAAACTCAATGGCAATTTTTACTCCCTCAATGACTTTCCAAATGCGGAAGCGATAAGTCCAAGCCTTCGCAATCAGTCCTCGGATATCTAAGAGGTATGTCCATTGTTTTCCTGTGGTTATCAGAATGTCTAATCGGTAAGTCCACCATTTTGCGATCTTGCTTAAAATGTCTAAGCAGTAGGTTTCCGTCTTGGCCATTAAGCTTCTGATATCCAGTACATATCTTTCAATCTTGGCTGTCAGTGTTCTTATGTCGAATTTATAAGATTCAAGTTTTGCAATCAGTCCTCGAACATCGAGAACATATCGCATTGCTTTAGCTGTCAGGTTTCTAATGTCTAAGAGGTAGATCGTCTGTCTCAACACGCTAAGCAATGAATCAAATAAATATCTGGTGCTTTTGTTTGCCAAACTTTTAATGTCCAGCAAATATCTTTCAAGTTTCGTGGCAAGGTTTCTGATATCCAGTGCGTAAGTCCACGCTTTGTTTATCAATGCTCTAATATCCAACACATAAGCAGATATTTTGTTGGCAAGATTTCTGACATCAAGTTTGTAGGTTTCTATTCTGGCCACCACACTTCCAACATCGATCACATAGGCCATTAATTTTTGAGCAATGTTTCTTATGTCTAATTTGTAGATTGCTTGGCGGATCGCCAAAAGAAACGAGTCAAATCTGTAGGTGATAGTTTTTCCGAGTGTGATCAGTATGTCGAGTACATAGTTGGTGTTCTTTGGGACAAGATTGCGAATATCGAGTTTATAAATCCTCCCAATCAATGCACCGCCAATAATGTCGAGAATGTAGGTCAGAGTTTTTGTTGCTCTCTGATAAACATCCAAGATATAAGTTTCGAGTTTAGTCGCAAGATTATTGATGTCGAGTTTATAAGCAATTAATCTGACAACGAGTCCGAAAGTGTCGATGATGTATGTCTCTGTTTTATCGATCAAGGTTCTAATGTCGAGGATATAAGACTTAGCGTGCGATATTGTGATGAAGCTGTCGAACAAATAAGTTATTTGTTTGTTTATCAATCCAAATACATCCAGCACATAACTCACGGCTTTGGCGATTGGCTTTGAGCCGGTGTTGTTTAATTGGGCGGTGTTAAATTGATAAGCATTAAACATAGTTTTATCCGGTAGCCGGTATATTAGTACCTCTCACTGAGTTCGTTCCTTGTAGTCCGATCTGTGCGGTTACTGCATCCTTGCAAACATTGCCGATTGCCAAGTTGTAGTCATCGCTCGCACTTTGCTCTCTGATGTGATAGGCGGATTTATTCGCTTGGGTGGCATGCAGATTGTTTGATGAGATCACATTGTAGGTTGAATACACCGTGCCATTGTTTGAGAGATAGATACTGTGCGAAGTGTTGTTGGTCGTTCGTGATGCATTGTCTATGGCATTTCCGGTGATGGTGTTGTATGAAGATCCATAAAGATATATCCCATGTCCGCCAGCACCATAAATGTGATTGCCACTTATAACATTGCTCACCGTTGTCCCCGAGCCATGATATACGGCGATGCCTTGTCCGACTGGATAAGCGATCGTGTTCCCAGTGATTACATTGTATTTGGTAGCGTTTGCACTATTGCCGATTACGATACCCCAGTTGTCACCGTAGAAATGATTTCCCGTTATGGATATTCTTTGACCACCAACGAGATATACTCCGTAGTTCGTGCTGGTAAAAACCATATTGCCGGTGAATACTTCTCGCCACCCACTACTCACATAAAAGCCGTAGCCATTATTGCGAATCACATTACCGGTGATGGTGTTGTAATTGCAGGCGTTGTCGTATACCCCATACGAATTAGAAACCAGCACATTGCCAACGATACTGTTGTACTGAGAAGTGGTGAATAATCCGATTGCCGTTCCGGTGTTTGCGTAGATGTAGCAATTTTTTATTACGCTGTCCTCAATAGCAATAACTTTTAAGCAATCTTGTTTTGCACCAGTCAGCCATAAGTTCTCTATGGTCAATCTGCTGTGCTTGTATGATGTGGTTCCCCAGAGCACCAACGGACTGTTTGCACCGGATGTTTGGTTGGCTTGGTTTCCATCGATCATAAAGTCTCGGACCGTGATGTTTGTGTAGCTTACAGTCCCACCATTGCCGATTCTTACGACATCTCCCAAGTTAGCCGAATTAGCGACACGCAAAAGCGTTGACGCCCCTTCGCCCTCGAGAATCACATTACTCTTTAAGATTTCAACGAGTCCGGTTAGGTTGTAGGTTCCTTTTTTCATCCTCACCATTCCGCCACCAGACGGCAGGTTGCTTAGAGCCTCATTGATTTCTGTTTGATCGGCCGTACCGTCGCAGTTGTAATCGCCTGAACCATCGGTTGCGACAATGATCTCGGTTCTGGTTTGGAAGTCGTCAAAAAGCTTGGCAGTCACCAAAAGCTCGAGGCGTGTGCCTTGAGGCCATTGTTGGGCAGTGGTATTTTCTTTGGCACGCTCAATTGTGAATTGGTCGGTTGCTATCGTGGTCACTTTCACAATTTCGCCCACACTGGGATCGCTTGAATAAAGCGTGGCGTGAAATGGTGCCGATGGAAATTTTGCCCCGTCACCAGTCTGCACATTCAGGACAGTCGCACCGGAAAGCAGTGGATTGTCCGTGATTGTGCTTTTGGCATTATTCTTTTTTGTTAAGAATGTTTTTGCCATAGCTTTTTAATTTTTTTTAGGCCGCAGTGTCACCCTCGGACTTCACTTGGGTTGAAGTTGCGGTTACTGCACCGGCTCCGGCTGGCCAAGTGATGCGATACCACAGGCCTAAGTTTCCAGCAGGTGCAACATCACCGGATTTTAATCCAGTTGCTTTGCTGGCCATGTCGCCACCCTCGGCGTTTATAACCGACCCTCCGGAATACTTCTTGCCGAACCAGAGGAAACTTATCTTTTTGTTAAGCCCGATTGATCCTCGTGATGTACCTCCTGAACCTTGTCTGATGGTTACGGTTCTTGAGGCAGAGAGTGAATTCGTATAACCGGCATACACTTTGGAAAATGTAAGCGAGCCAACGACTTCGACTGCACCGTTTAAGGTGAGAGTTTCCGTTTGTCTATTTCCGGATGCATCCTCACCGACAATTGTTACTTGTCTGGTGTCAGCACCATCAGAAACTACAGCTACAACGGCGTTGGCAGAAAACACTGTCATGTTTCCTTGAGCACCGTCGGCATCATCGGCATGATCCAATCCGAATCCGAACGACAAGGCGGAATTGGTTGGTTGGCTAAGTAGCCACGAGACTATATTTTGCCAAGTAAGTGTTGCATGCGTGTTCTTTCTGAACACCTTTCGATACTCAGTGCCACCGGCAGTCGCTTCATCACCGGTTATGTCGGTGAATAAGTTATTGTCGGTATTATCTACGACTTCAGTCGCAGAAATTCCAGCACCATCGGAATTGGTTGCCGATGATTTATATTCTTTTAAGTCTGCTGATACGATTGGCATAGGTTTGTTTTAAGTTATCGACCTCGTAAGGTTCTATTTATCTTTTAAGAGTTCAATCAATCTATCTTTAGTTTCAGTGCCGTCGACCTCAACACCTTTTTCGCTTGCCAGAGTCTGCAATTCTTTTTTTGTGAGCTTCACAAAGTCTTTATCGACTGTTGTGTCCTCAACGGGACTCGACTCGTCAGACACACGCCAAAAATCTATTTTGAAAGTGTCTAACTCCTCAAGCTGTTTGATTATTTCCTCGTCTTTGGTCTCAAACTGACCATCCTCGAATAAAGCGTACACTCCCGGTTGATCGCCGATTTTCATTCCGCCCTCAAATATCGGCGTAGCCGGTTTAAGAACGATCTTAAGTCTTTTGATATGGGAATTAAATTTAGCCATATAAGTTTTATTAGTTAAGTTTTTAATTATTTTGGTTTGGCATCCGCCCTTACTCCTGGCTTCCACAAAGTGGAGGCCAGCGAGTCAGAGCAGAGCCTTGATCTGGTTTAGGCAACGCCCTTAAGCAAAGCGTTCTTTTCGAAGTTGACTCTCTGCAAACCGACTTCGGTTTTGTACTGGTCTACTTCCTCGTCTGCATCGTTATCTTGAATGTTGGTTTCGAGAGAAGTATCTCGGCCATTCAAAGGACAATGCTTTAAGGTTGAAAGATCCAATACGACTCCCATGCCAGCGTACTGATTGTCGAACATCGGATGACGGACAATGTTTAGCGTGCCGAAGGAAGACTGGAATTTGCGAATCTCTACACCGTAGGTCTTATCGGTTGGAACGACATACATCTTGCTGGTAGCAAAACCCTCCAAATAGCCGAGGACAGTATTTCCACAGAAGAAGTATTTTTCGCTTGAACCATACTTGAAGGCATAGTTCTGCAAGAACGATCGGAATTCAGCTTCGGTTAAAGCGGAACTTGATTCGTCTTGTACATTGCCAGCAGAGATGATGGCTTCCAAGACACCTCCCGATAAACGGAGAGGTTTGCCGTCAGGACCGGTGACCTCTTTCTTTTCACCGAACCAATACGCGCGTTCGATTTTCTTGGCTTGCTCAATACCGTGCTTAGCACGCAAATATTTGAGATCCGCACCCGGATTACCGGACGGATAAAGCTTCGAAGCGTTCTCGGTTGCAGTGACACCGAATTTGGTTTTGAAGATTTGGGTGTAGTTGGTGACTTTTACGAGCTTAGTCGTATTGGAGTCGCCAGACTTTGATCCTTCCTCAAAAGCTGGACCGATGACTAACAGCCAGTCGTCATCATTGATGGCGGCCGCCGCAGTGGCACCGGCTCCACGAGATACGGTGAGTGTGTTCGTGGAATAGTTGATAGTGGTGACACGCATGATTTCACCAGTTCGAGTGTTTTTAATCAGGTCGAACTTGGAGAAAATTGATGCACCGGGACTATCAACGACAATGTCGGTAGCACCGGCTATGTAGCCACCGCCGTTGTTGATTCGAGCCCAGACGCCAGAGTACTGATCCTCATATTCAGTAAACTCTGGGTTGTACACGACTCTTTTTTGGAGAGCCATGCCCTTGAATTTGCCACCACCGTCGCCAATCTTTCCGATTTGGGTCAAGAAAGCAGTGAGCGGTGATTCGCCTGGTTCAAGGAGAAAAATTTTGTCATCGACATCGGGAATACGCTGTGATTGTTCAATCGTCAGCGTGTTCCTCGTTCCGATGAGATGGGTTGGTTCAGGCATAAGTTTGTTTTATGTTAGAAAGCCGGTAACCGCTTACGAGACCTCAAATCTTATAAGTGTCACCTGACTTTGTTTGGGTTGATACTTTCGCCCACAAGATCATCAAAGGGACTATCTTTAGGCGTTTGGCCTTTAGCGGTTGGTGTACCGCCTCCGACACCGGATGCATTCTCACGCTCGAGATTTTTCACTTCCTCTTTCTTGAGAGCTTCATCGGCCACTTTCTTAGCCTGCGAATCTTTGGTTATGGAATCGTAGGCCAGCTGGAGAGTTCTGGCATTAAACGGAAGCTTTTCTTTTTCGATGATGTCGAGCACTTGGTGACCCAGCTCGGGTTCCTTAAAGTCCTCATGTTCACCGATCCATTTATCGATCTCGGCTTTCGTCTTTGCTTTTGTCTCTCGTTCCTCAAGTTTCTTATCGAGGATAGCTTCAATATCGGGCTCATCCTTAGGCTCTGCATCGCTGGCTTTCATGGCTTCGGCGAGACTCGCTTTCAGCTGTTCCGCCAGTTGCGGATTTTTGACCAATGCCTTGTCGAGTATCGAGAGAAACTGATCGTTTTTCTCGGTGGCAGTTTTGAGATCGTTTATCTCTGTGCCTTGCTCGATAATCTTGGTCTGGGCTTCGTCATAGGAGTGTTTAGCATCCTCCTCACTCTTAAACTTGCCCCAGAAGGACTTGTCGCCCTCGGGTTGTTTACCCTCGGGACTTTCGCCTTTATCGGCAGGCGTTACGCCAGATTGGTCTTTGAGCTGTTCACCCTTAGCGTCTGGTTTGTTTTTGTCAGGTTGGTCTCCGCTCGGAGTGCCCGACGGAACTGCATTGACCGGTTGTTCCTTTCCGACCGTATCGTCAAAAGACGGTGTTGGGTTTGGATCGGCGCCGGCATTGTTTGGTTTTTCCATAGGCGTATTAATTGTGGATTGTTCTTTTTAAGTCTGACCTCACGAAAGACTTTCAAAGCGTCCACTGTTTAATAAAACCGAGCCCCTTTGCGGAGGCTCGGTTGGCTTCTCAAGATGTGGAAATCGCCAGAAATCCCATCTTAAGAGGCCAGCTGAACCCCTCAAAATTTTGGCGATTTCCTTTGGGTTGTTGGTTGTTATGTTTGTGTTTTCATATGTTCATCGTGAATGGTTTTAATCCGAAGGAGGATTACTCCCAGTCCCTCGGCTCGACCTTGATAATACCGAAGATCGTCATTGGGCAGTCCCTTGTTTAATAGCCAAGTCTTGGTTATTTCTAATTCCTCGGCTATAAGCTCGGACAACGCTTCAAAATACTTTGTCTCAAAAAAGTTGCTTATCGTTTCCTCAGTTTGTTTGTTTATTTTCTCATTCATAGATTTATTGTTTTACTGCATTGCCTAATATCGCACCTAGTTGGTTTCCGGCAAGAGGTGGAACATCAGGTGATATCGCTGGTGCTTCACCGGCAGGACTCGGCATTCCTTGATCGGTTGGTATTGGGACCGGTTGTTTCTGTTCGGTGATGTAGTTGGTTGGCTCCCAGCCGTAGTCCTCAAATAATTTCATCAGCACCTTAAACTTCTTTATCGAGTACACGGTTCCGGTCTCAGCATCGATTAATTCGTTTACATCTTTTATAAGTCCCCAGAGTTCCAAGTCTTTTGATTTCTTTAGTTCGGACGAAGAAGCAAGAGACGATGTTGATTCCAGCGACATTTCGTACTCATCGTCAAAGAGTCCGTTTACACTTTCATCGGCTTCGGTTATAAGTCCGTGTCTGGTCAAAATTGCTATGGCCTTATCGGGCATTACGGACTTCTTTGTCCAGAATTGCTTGATCATGCTTATCCAGTGGTCAAAATGCATGATGTAAGAACCTCGAAGCATTATCAGAAATAACTTCACGCCCTCAAGGGTTGCTTCTCGCATGAACGAGGCAACGGTGGCTGTCTCTTTTCTATCTGCACCAGCCGTAGTGGTGAATTCATCTATTCCGACAGCAATTCTCATGGCTTCTTTGATGTGATCTGGTTCAACAAAAGCTGACGAATTAACATCACCGAATTTAAGTTCTCGGACCGAGTTCGGATCGTTAGTCCATAAGATTCCTAGAGGCTTCACTGTAATGGTTGATTGTTTGTATCCGGGCAGAGCCACCGGTGCGGCCGCAATCATGCTGTGTATTTTCATAGTCACGGCATCTACTCTCTGATTGGTTATGGAATTCAAAAGCTCTTGCAAGTGGTCAACAAGCTTAGGAATGCCGAGCCAGTAAAATGAGAATGGTCTTGGGAAGAAGCCTGTTCGGGAATAAGGTTTCTGTTCATGATCATATGGATTGTCACCATCCTTTATCTCTACTGGAGTGCCTTCCATTGGCAGAAACACAGTAAATCGATCGTCAATCCAGCGTTCTACCACTTCAAATAATTTATCACTGGTGGTCGGCATCTGTACGGGATTGTTTGGGTTACCCTCGATTGGACTTGAGGCCTTGGTGGTTTCTCGAATACTTTTTCTAAGTTGGATCAGGACTTCTTTTCGTACATAGGCATAGTCGGTGGTATCGCCTCCGGACTTCACTACTTCACCCTCGTTGTTTAGGAATTGTTTCCAGACGCTATCGTTGATATCGGGGTATTGGGCTTTCATTTCGTCCAATGTCAGCACATAGCGATGAAACACTGGGAATGGATCGGCAATCTTTTTCATTCTTGGATGTGGGTAGAAGTTATAAATATCTACCGGATCAAAGTCTGGTCTGAATACAATCTTAGATGTTGCAGTCTTGAAAATAAGCTTTTTGATTTTATCCACTATGCCAACTTCTTTCTGTCTCTTTTTCTTGGTCTCTTTTCTGAGGAAGTCTTTGCCAATGGTGGTTCCGCAGATGAATACTTGCAGGAAGTAATCAATCAGGTCGTCACTCATGCCAACCTCCCAGAGCCACAGTATCAGGTCTTTTAAAGCTTCATTGTTTTTGCCCTCGAGCTTGAAGTCGGGTGTTATGCCGACACTCTTTTGTAAAAAGGTTTTGATGTATGAAAAAACTTGAGGAATAAAAACATTTGATTGCCAAACCTCGCCGTCATTGGTTCTCTCTAACTGTTCGGCACGATCGCCGTTGAAAGAGGAGAACAGCTTATAACCACGATCAAATTCGGGTTTGTAATAGTACAAGAAGTTTTTCTTGGCTTCATCGTACTCGCTATTAAATTTTTGTAGTTCTTTTGTGTTTGCCATATTTAGTAAAGTTTTATTGAACGACCTTTGCGTTGGTTTGGCATCTCGCTCGGCAGTTCTTTCAGTCCTTGCCATGCGAGCATTGCCGAGATGAGACAGTCGTCTTTCTGTCCGGTTTCCGCTCCCATGCCGTACCTGTTGCTTTCACTGGTGTGAACGAATGTCATCATTTGGCTTACAGTTGTTTTGCTTGATAATCCGATATCCTCGTCACGCAGACCGGCTATGAAGTCATCGACCATTAAAGGTTTGGTGGTTTGAGTGGTTTTCCAGCCCAGTTCTTTTCTCTTGGTGTTGTTAGCTTTATCGAATACTGTCCGTTGATAGATATTCGTGTATTCACCCTTGAGAGCATTGATTACCGCCAGCCCGTGATTGTTTATTTCGATTACAGCTAGAGCATTGTTGAACAGTTCGGCTGATAGTCTGATTTTCTTAGCAAATAAGTCCGGTTGTATCTGTCCGATGTAACTTCCGACTTCTCGTCCGGTCATCTTGTCTATCACCGTGATCGCCGAGTCATCTTGTCCTATGCCCTCGGACGGATCGGCCCCTAAGCTGTAGAAGTGTCTTGAATTCGGTTCCTCGTATATCAGGATGTCATCAAGCTTTCTTATCGGTTGCCTTGTGAATTTGCTTTGGGCTTCGATGTACTGCTTTGGGATCACGGCTTTACTTGAGGCAACGAATGATTCCTCGATGGTAGCTGGATATTCTTGTTTGAATTTGTCAGTATCGCCACCGCAGAGGTTTTGGATTGCCCATCTACGCCATTTTAGTTGCTCATAGGTCAGGTTTTCTTTTGCTCGCAAGTCTTTCTCGTATTCGTCCAGCGTTTCGGCAAACTTCTTTTTATCGGCATCACTTGCAAAAGGTTGACTGTATTCGGTCATCAGGTGCCACGGAAGGAATACCAGTTCAAATTCGTTCTTTCCGGCCAGAGCATCTTGTACGATCTGGTAGAAGTATTCACCGTCACCACCGAAACCGTTGGCAGTTGATTCCAGAAAGACAGAGGTGTTGGGTAAGTTCGGAATTGATTGCATGACTGATAACATTAAAGCTTTGGCGTTTTTCCAGAATGCTACTTCAGAACCGTGGAAGTTATGGATGGTTAGACCTCTACCGATTTTTATCTTGTCGGCCGTGGCAATAACCATTCGACTTCGCAGTCCGGGATTACTCGTTCGGCCTTTCTCATCTGGGTTCTCAAAGACCATCTGCTTTTTGTTGTCGTACCGTCGCATTGGCTTAACATCAAACGGCAGGAGGTCGTAGAACAGTTTACTCATTGAGAATATCGCATCGGTTGATTCGGGTTCGTGGGCGACAATCAACGAATTGGTGTTTTCGAACCTCGCCGTTCGCTCGAATATAAGACCCTCGCAAAGCGTGGACACACCCTCTTGTCTGGCTTTAAGAATTATCATTCTGATTGGTCTCTTTTGGGCTTTTAACTGTTTTATTTTCTTATAAAACAGGGCTTGAGCGGTATTAAAATTTAAAGGAACAGTCTGCTGATCTTTGGTCTTTATGAACAGGCACTCCTCAATAAAATCTCTCGGATCAGCGTCGAAAAGATTCACGAAATCCACCAGCGTTTTAACCGTCGGGTGGTCTCTCTCTGGCTTTTTTGAGTATTTGTTCATAACTTAGGCCTGTTCCATATAATCCTTTGTGTTCGATCGTTTCCTTGGGACTTCCCAGTTCACGGTCGAGTATCTCTTTGCACGCGCGAAATTTTACATTGTCATCGGCACTGCCCATAAGGGCGACAAGCATTGAGGCGGCGGTCTCAACGCTCTTGTGCATGATCCATTCGGCTTGGCTTTTTTTGACTTCATTTTGGGTATCTCTATAAGTTTCGTATTCGTCTTTAAGCAAACCACCGAAAGCAAACCATTTTTCGACTGTTGAGACTGGGGTTTTAATCTTTCGGGCAATAACAGGATAAGACTCGCCGTTGTATTTAAGGCGAATCGCTTCTTGATACTTTGCATTCTTGATGTCAGCTTTTTTGTTCATTTTGTTGTATCTTGTTTCTGAATGTTGCCGTTTGGTGTATTTATAAATCGGCTACAAATTTCAGCGATCGCCTCACTCTCAGTTACTTTTGTTTCTTTTGACAGTGTATTTAACGCTTCATCGATCACGCCCTTTTGCGGATTGGTGACATTAAAACTCACAAGGGCAATGGTCTCTCTTTGCTTATTAATATCTTTGACTGCTTTCTCGACCTTTACGCCTTTTGCTTTGGCAAATGCAGTCACGGCTTTTATAAATTCATCGGCTGATGCTTCGGGGTCTTTGTCCACGATAAAGTTCAGCATGATGGTATTTTCTCGCTCGGCTTTTTTAAGCTCAATCATTTTCTTTTCTATTTCCTCTTTCACTAAGTCGAGAGCATCTTTAACATTGATGTCCTCCTCACCAAGATTCGAGGCAATGTCTTTGATTGAGTATCCGTTTTGGGTCAGCTCGTAGGCTAACTTGCCGAGTTTTATCTGTTGGTTTGAACCGTGAATGTTATCGGTCAGTCCATAAAGCTTGGCTTCGTCCTCATTTTTGAAATTGTGGATATTGGCTTCAATTTCAGTTTCGCCAATTTCACTGAGCACTTTCCAAGTGTGATATCCTCCCACGATCACATAGCCGTCTTTTACTTTCATGTTCGGCCAGACTCCCACTTGTATCGGTTTGGTTTGTCCGTACTTGGTCAGGGCTTTTTTAAGAGATGCGAATTGCCGAGCGTTCATCTCGTTTGGATTCCAAGAGTTCGGAACGCACTCTTTTATTTTCACTATTTTTATTTCGGTTTTTTCTTTTTTCATAAAGTTACGATCATGTATTCGATGTTGTTGCTTTGGTTTCGACCTCCGGCATTGGCCACACTCCATTTGTGTTCCATCATCTGCACTTCGGCTTTGCGATGTTTCTGCACCATCGCCAAAAGCTTTTCCGGCTTCATCCCCACATCCTCTTTATTTTGTCCAAGCGAGATGACCCATTGCGGAATATGTTTTGCCGACTCCAGCATTTTTTCCAAAAATTCATCGGCATCATTATTGGAGAAGCCACTTGCTTTGTTATCCAGCTTTTTGTTAGCGAGGATGTTATCTAAAATGCCGTACTCAACTTCGTAGGCAGAAGAGCCGGGGTAAGGAGGATCAAAATAAACAACATCACCTTGAACAGTTTTAAGAAAATCAAAAACATCTTTTTGGTGTATTTCGTTGTCTTGATGGTTGTCAAAGATTCCATGATTAATTTCGTCTTTTAATTTTTCCAAAGTCATCATCGGATTTTGGATCATTCGCAAGTTTTTCGGTGCATGCGACTTGGACCGAAGAGGCCACTCCCATTTTCTGGCTTCCAAGTCCAGTGTGTCCCGGGTGTGAGTAAATTTGCCAAACTGTCGGCATGAGAGAATAAACTTAATCAATAAATGCAACAAAAGGTATCGTTTAGTATCATTTTCTACTTTGTTGGCGGAAGCGAAGGCGTTATCTAAAAAGTCGGATATCTTGCTCGTGAATACTTTCGGGCAATAGTTTTTCTTTATAAAGCTGTCATGTTTAGTTTCAAAAAATAGTCTGGCCAAATCCTCGGATTCGAGTTTTACGGAATTATTGCCGATGATGGCCTTGCCGATAATAAGTGACCGGAATGCAATGTCGTTGGCAATGACTTTGTATCCTTTGGCTTTGGCGTAGAGACTCACTGATCCGCCTCCCAAGAATGCATCAATAAAAATTCCCTCCGTTTTTTTAATCGGTTTGAAAATGTACTTGACCAGTTTTCTTTTTCCGCCGAAGTAACTCGGCAATGCTTGAAATTTGCTAAACATATATTTTTTAAATCTCAAATCTCTACCACGCCCACATCCCTTGTATATTTTTTTATTACCCGAACCCTTGAGCTCGGGCAGTGTGAGGTCGATTAACAAGATTGGATGTCGACCGTTACGGGCGTGACAGAGAGCTGGTAACAAACAAAAAGAGCTCGCGATCGACTACCACAAAATGTGATAATTAATCGCAAGCTCTTAAACTTGGAATTCCTTTCAGGATGCCTCGTAAGGCATAACTCTATTTAGTTGTTAATTACATAATACTACTTTTCAAAAATGCATGCAATAGTTTTAACTGTGCATAATTTATTTACTCTCGATCGGGGATCATTTTACATAAAGCCCGCCACCAAGAGTAGAAACCTTTCGGTCTCAACGCACGAGTTTCCCCATACGACCATCCAAGGATCCCTGATGACGGGTTCTATATCTTGGATGGATTTTTGCCATGCCTACCGCATTGCGATAAGTTTAGGCGATTAAATTGTCACTTATTATTTTAATATAAAATGGGGAAAAATACCAGACTGAATTTATTTCCAGAAATGAAGAAGGGGTTATCCGCATTGCTGTGAATAACCCCTTTGGAATTTTGTAGCGACCGCCTTCGGCGGAGATTCAAGGATCAAATGACAAGGAGTCAAAAGACCCAAGAATTCAAGCACTCAAGGATCACTACTGCGAGACAAGACCGGAAGCCGAACCGTAGTGGCCGTTGGCACGGTCGACCCAGCGCGCGCCGAACCGGACCTCGCCGCCGACGAACCTGAAGCACGGAGACTCCGAGAAGTCGCCATCGGCACCCGGTGAGAACTCGTCCCCGGCACAGTCGATCCAGAGATCGTCATAGTGCTGGAGCCGTTCCGGATGCGTCAGGATCATGATCCCGATGGCGAAAGCCCCGAGACCGAACTCGCTGGCGTTCATGACTTCGCGTGCCCGGCGAACCGAACGGCCCCTGTGACGGAGACCGAACTGAGCCGAAACGACGAGAATGTCGTGATCCTTCTGCTCGTCACCGAGCTTCTGGAACGCCTTGCTGGCCTTCGTCGACTGACGGAGATACTGCGGACCGAGCTGGCCTTCACGGTAGTTGTAGAACGCACCGTTTCGGGTCTGCTTGATCAGGTCGAGCACCTTCTGCACGGCTTCGCCGTATGTCGGGGCGATCTTCTCCCACCTCGGAATGGCGAACCATCCTTCGGCGTTCAGGGGAAGATCCTGCTCGGCCAGCTTCTCATCGGCGTAGCCAATCCCGGGGAACAACTCGCGCAACCGGTTGGTCTGCTCGGTGATTCCCTTGGGCTTGTAGCCGGAGAGGTAGCCGTAGTTGGATTCCGTTTCCTCGTCTGCGAACTGGTTGCTCACGGAGAGTTCACGGACGGCCGTCACGATCCTTGCCTGGAATTCGTCGCCGTTTTCGATGAGCTTCTGAAGCCCGTCTTTGTCGAGACCCGTTTCTTTGAGCGCACGCTCAGCGGCGTCCTCGACGAACCTGAAGTACTGCTTTTTCTGTCCTTCGGTGATGCTGGTGATCGATGTTTTCATCGTCATCCTCCTTCTTTTTTGAATTCCCGGAGTCGCTCCGGTCAGCGTCTTGCCTCTTTGTGAGGCGAGCGTGCTGGATACAAAAATGACTTATATCCAATACGCTAACCTCACAAAATCGCTATATTTAGCCTTTTTAAAAGAACATTTAACTTCATGTCAGTATAGCAAATATCAACGGTTTTGTCAAGCGTTTTAATGCTACCTGATTTTAGGGTATAATAGCATTGAGCATAGGCTAATGCACGGCCGTTTAAGGATTGCCGTCGCCGAACTCTCTCATCAAGAGATAAACAACCGGAGTCTTGGGGATCACGGTTTCCAAGAGTGTGTTGCATTGAGGAGATACTGCTTGCTTTTGTTCAGTACGGATTCCCATACAGGATACCGTCGAATCAAATTCAGGATTGAGAGCATATAGTTCCGTTGCCAACGGGAAGTAAAGCTCGAGGTCTGGTGACAAGGACGGACAAAAGCAAAATTCCGGATGCCGATGGCGACTTCTCGAAGTCTCCGTACTTCAAGTTCGACGACGGCAAGGTCAAGTTCGACACGAACTGGGTCGACAATGCCAACGACAACTACGGTTCGGCTTCCGGTCTTGTCTCGAAGTCACTCCTCTTTTTTAAGAAAGGGTACCCTCACGGGTACCCTTTCTCTTACTCTACTCGGCTTTAACCGAGCGAATCCATCCTCCCAACATTCTGCCAATCTCATCGATTACGCTTTCAAGTATCATATATTTTTTAGCGTCTATCGTTTTTGTGTCTTTCATTAGTCGAATGAAGACTCTCAGCATGTTAAGTTTGAGGCTGGCCTTTTCAAGTGTTGGCAGTTTTTCTTTTTTCTGTTCTCCACTCGCTTTCATTATGCTTTCCAAAACATCCAAAATCGCATATTCAGACTTTTCAAAAACCGTGAAGCGGTCTTGTTTGGGAACGAGTTTGCGATACTCATTGAATGTTTTGTATAAGTCATAGCTTTTCTTAAAAATGGGAATATCAAAGTCATTCATAGTTTTAATTTAATTTATGAAGGTTTATACTAATTTATTCGAGAAGATAATTTCAATCCCTAACATTTTTACTTCATGGGAAGAATTCAAAAGCGACAAACGCAAGAGGGCGGATGTTCAAGAATTTGAATTCAACCTTGAGCCGAATTTGTTTGCTCTTTTCCGTGATTTAAAGGGCAAAAGGTATGTTCATTCCCCATACTCCGGATTTTATATTTACGATCCGAAAGTCAGGCATGTCCACAAAGCTTCGGTGCGTGATCGTATTTTGCATCACGCTATTTTTCGCATTCTTAATCCGCTTTACGACAAAACTTTTATAGCCAATTCATTTTCATGTCGAATAGGCAAAGGAACACATAAAGGAGTTTTAGCCGTTGAGCGGATGATTCGAAGTGAAAGTCAAAATTTTACCAGACCGTGTTTTGCATTGAAGTGCGATGTGAGAAAATTTTTTGATAGCATCGACCATCGCACCTTACTGAATATTCTCGGCAGGAAAATAACTGACCAAGATACTATGTGGCTTTTAAACAGAGTTGTGGAAAGTTACTCAGCCAGCCAGACCAATTTGTTTGATAGACAGGGTTTACCTATAGGCAATTTAACCTCGCAACTTTTCGCAAATGTGTACATGAATGAATTTGATCAATTCGTGAAGCACAAACTTAAGGTTATTAATTATGCTCGATACACCGACGACTTCGTTATTGTTTCGACCGACAGAGCGTATCTCGAAAACATCCTTAATCCAATTAAGGACTTTTTGGATAAGAAGTTACAATTATCGCTCCATCCCAATAAGGTATCGATCCGGGCGTGTCATCAGGGCGTCGACTTTTTGGGATATGTCGCTTTGCCATACCACCGCCTCGTGAGAGCCAGAACGAAGCGTAGGATATTTCGCAAACTAAAAGAACGCGTCGCCATGTTCAGAAGCGGAACAATCAGCGAGGATGCTCTTTCGCAATCTTTGCGATCATATCTGGGTGTGCTCTCCCATGCCAACGCCCACCAACTTTCGGAAGGTCTAAAAAATCAGTATTGGTTTTGGTTACACGATTAAAAAAACCTCGCAAACCATCCTTGCGTACACAAACGCAAAAAGTCCTTTGCGAGGCTCTCTTGGATGGTTTTGTGACCATGCCCTGATTCGGGTTTAGGCCTTATTCAGTTGTTTGCCTATTTTAGCAGGAAAAACCAATAATTGGCAGAATGTCTTGGAATATGGGCAAATGTTACCCACAGTTTGCAGGACTTGTATTTACGGCTGTAATCCGTTATAATCCACTATATAACTTATAGCGTTAAATTATTAATCAAAACTATAAATATGGACGACATTTTCAACAAATTTGACCATCGCATAAAAAATCCCGATCCACAAATCGTGGCTCTTTTGGCCGAGATTGATGGAATTCGAGGTGAATTTAAATCTGGCTTGCGAATGACTCCTCAAGCTATTACTAATCTCAAAAAATCTACACTGATCACTTCAGCTGGTGCTTCTACTCGTATTGAGGGTGCTCGATTGACCGATGAAGAAGTCGAGAAAGTTATGAGAGGTCTTGCTGTCTCAAAATTCGCCGATCGTGACTCTCAAGAGGTTCAGGGATATTTGGAAACACTTCAGAATGTTTTTGACAGTTATCAAAGTCTGCCATTAAGAGAAAGCTTGATCACTTCACTCCACAATCAGCTTCTTAAATATTCACACAAAGATGATACTCATCGTGGTGGATATAAAAAGAAAGAGAACACTGTTGGTGTTCTTGGACCGGACGGAAACATTGCTCAAATAATGTTTGAAACCACACCGGCTTTTCTTACTGGCAAAGAAATGCAAGAACTTGTCGAATGGACAAACGATGCTTTTGAGAAGAATCGTTTTCACAATCTTTTGATTATCGCAAACTTTGTCGTTGAATTTTTGAAGATCCACCCATTCGAAGATGGTAATGGTCGTCTTTCTCGTGTCCTTACAAATCTATTGCTTTTGCAGTCAGGATATCAATTCATTCAGTATGTTTCTCACGAGCAGATAGTTGAACGCAGAAAAGATGAATATTATATCTCTCTACGAAAATCACAAGAGACTTTCAAGACTGATCACGACACAATCTCTCCTTGGTTGAATTTCTTTCTTTCGGCTGTTAGAGAACAAGCGACAAAGGCATTATCATATCTCGAAGAGGAAAAGGTGGAAGATACTCTTTCACCAAAACAATTCGAGGTCTGGAAGCATATCTCAAGTGTCGGCGAGGCGGCTCCCGGCGAAATCGTAAAGGCAACAGACATTGCCCTCGGTACGGTTCGCCAAGCATTGGATCGTCTGGTTGAGCTCGGAAAGGTCAAGCGTGTCGGGCGTGGCCGTGGTACGAGATATGTAAAAATATAAATTTTAACAGGAAATCGCTATGAAAAAACAAGAAGATAAAAAAGAGGAAAATATACATCAGGAAGGTAAACGATATTTAAAGAAATTTGAAATCGTTGAGACTGATGTCGAGCTACCTATTCAGGGTCAGGTTCGTGATCCGGAAGACTTATATAAATTTCTTAAAGACTTGGAGAATGAAAATGTTTCCAAGATTATTGGAATTTATCTTGATGACAAAAATTTATTCCTTGGTCATCAAGTTTTCCTCGGGTCATCTCCCAAGAATTTCGATACTCAAATGCTTTGGCATTACTTCTCTCTATTTTTGGCCAAGAAGTTTATTCTGCTTATGAACCACCCGGGTTCTATTGATCCGACTCCGGATGAAGCGGACCGAAAGCTTATAAGGTCATTACAAGCAGACTCGCAGGTTTTATCATTCCATCCCAATTTTGAGGACTTTATTATCGTTTCAAAACGGTCGTACTTTAGTATGGCAACAAATGATGGCACAGCTTGTCGTTGTGGCCATCAGGAGTATATACCGGAATAAATTTATATTTTATGAAAGTATGGAAATAAATTAATTAGTCACAGACTGATTAAAAATTCATCATCAATCATTATGCTAAAAAAGAAATTCGATATTAAAAAAGCAAAATTTATAGACTTATTCGCTGGGATAGGTGGTTTTAGATACGCACTCGAATCTCATGGTTTAGAATGTGTTTATACTTCTGAATGGGACAAATACGCACAGATGACTTACGAAGCTAATTTTGGAGAAACACCGGACGGAGATATAACGAAAGTAGATGAGAAGAAGATTCCAAAACATAATATTATTTGTGCAGGATTTCCATGTCAGGCTTTTAGTATATCAGGTAAACAACGAGGTTTTGAAGACACGAGAGGAACATTATTTTTTGATGTAGCGAGGATTGCGAAATATCATAAACCAGAAATTTTGTTTTTAGAAAATGTTAAAAATTTTGCAAAACACAATAATGGACAAACATTAGAGGTGATAAAGAAAACCCTTGATGATCTTAACTACAATGTTTTTTATAAAGTTTTGAATGCGAGTCAGTATGGTGCCCCCACATCAAGAGAGAGAGTCTATATTATTTGTTTTAGAAAGGATTTAGATATAGATGATTTTTCTTTCCCGTTGCCAGTCAACAAATCAGTAAAGCTTCGGGATTATCTTGTTGACGACAAAGAGGCGGCTCCATATGTGATAAAAAGAGATGACATAAAAATTAGAGAAAAAAATATAACAGCCGATATTTTTGGAAATTATCCGCAAGGACCGATACGAATTGGCACAATAAATAATGGCGGTCAAGGTGAACGAATTTATAGCGACCTCGGACACGCAATAACATTTTCAGCGTACGGAGGAGGTGCTGGTAGTAGAACCGGAGCTTATCTTATAAATGGTAAGGTAAGAAAACTTACTCCCAAGGAGTGTTCAAGAGTAATGGGATTCCCCGAAAACTTTAAAGTGCCGGTGAATAAAACCCAAGCTTACAAGCAATTTGGCAATAGTGTGGTCGTGCCAGTCTTGAAGCAAATTATGAAACAGATAATTTTAACAATAGAAAAATAATATGCCTATAAATAAAGATCTAAAGAAAGCGATCCTTTTAGGATCAAACACTGCTAGGGGTGGTTTTAGAAACGAAGATGATGTCGTTGAAAAATTTAACAACTGGAAAACTGATGAAGATGCTCAAAAGTGGTTAGAGACTATGGGTTATCCGATTAAGGAAATAGAGAGGGTCGAAGCAATAAAATTGCACGGCTATAAAACCGATGTCCAAGTTCAAATTACGATCTATTTGAAAAAAGCGATTTCGGCTGAAAATATTTCAATAAAACTTGTCAGTAATCCACAAGGATTTAATCAGGTTGATAAAAGATGGGTAGAAAATTATATTGAAATGTGGGAAATTCCTTCTGATTTGGCGAGAGCACTAAAGCAATTTACCGGCGAGATTCTCCCAGAAAATACAGACGGATTACGAGATTCCCGAAGACTATTTTTGGATGAAATGAACAAGGCAGTACAAAATAAAATAATCGATTTTTTTACAAAAAATAAAATTCTCGTAGTTTCGGACATTCTAAAAGGAAGAGGAAAATTTTCAGCCGGTTGGATGCTTGTAGTGTTAAAATCAAAAGACGAAAGCAGATGGGTATTAAAATCAATAAATCACGCAATGAATGTGTTCGCAGAAGGCGAAGTTAGAATTACTCCACAAGGTAGTTTGAAAATTGGTAAAATTGGCATGCAAAGAAAGGGTGGAGATGGTGGTCGAGATTCCGCAAAGATGTTGCAATTCAAAATCAATCCTGTAGAACTTTTTAACAAATAATTTTATGAGTAATTTTCCTTATCCAAAAGGGTCGACATGGAGAAAGTGGGATTTGCAAACCCAGACTATTTTGGATGACAATTACATCCAGCTTGGAGATTATTCAGAAGAGTTGAAAAAGGGAAACACAACCGGTTGGCAACAATACATCACTAAAGTTGGAGGTGAAGCCAATGCATTGCTCTATGATTCAAAGGCTTATTTTAATGATACAAAAATTGATAAAAAGGAACGATGCACTAATCATGTTAGAAACTATTTTGCTTTTGTCGATGTCTTCAATCCAGAATTAGACTGCATCGGGATCACTGATCACAATTATTTTGATGACTGTCTGCTCGATTCTTTTATAGAGTATTCCAAGCAGTCACGATGCAAAATAATCCCTGGGGTAGAGATTAATTGTCAGGGCATCCACATGTTGTTGTTTTTTCCAAATAAACTCTACGAAAAAGAGACTTTTTCAGCTGGCATCCAAGCTTTTTTAATAAAATTTGGCATTAATAACAGAACAAATAGTTCTGGCGTTCTTACTACAACAAGCACTGACATTAAGGAAATAATCGACGAGGTTAAGAAAAACGGAGGCATCATAATTTATCCTCACTGCAATAGCAATAATGGTCTTTTTCAGGAACGCACAGCAACAGACCGAACACATTTGGCAGACATATTCAATCATCAAAAAGTTAACCTCTTACAGTCCCAGCACAATCAATCATCGGTTGCTGTATCGGACTATATAAAAACAAATAGCACGCTTACATCCAAATTCTGTTCGCACATAAGCTCGGACGCTAGATCGTTGCGTGATCTTGGCAAGGCTGATCAAGATAGCAATTTATTATGGATAAAAGCCGATCCAACATTTGAGGGTTTGAAGCAGATTGTTTTTGAGCCAGAACAGCGTATTTTTATCGGACCTCAAAAACCGGGAGAGAAAAAATCTTATTTTGTTATTGATAAGGTTCGATTCTTAGACAATACCGGTGATGTAAAGTTTGGAAGCGACCCTATTGAGATTAATCAAAATCTTACGACCATAATTGGTGGCAAATCAACCGGAAAATCGTTGCTATTGTATTACATGGCAAAAACTATTGATCGCCAAGAAGTACAGAGCAGGACTTCCGATAGCGGTGTCCCTGTAAAATACGATTTTGATACCTCCGTTGACTTCAATTTTGAAGTTACATGGAAGGACGGCCAACATACGCTATTGAGAACACCTGAAGGAACTACAGAGGATCACTCAAAGGAACGAAAGATTCTCTATATTCCACAGAGATATCTGAATACTCTCTCGGAGGCAAACATAAAAAGCCGTGAGGCGTTGAATGAGTTTGTTTTAAATGTCATCTTGCAAGACTTGGCGGTTAAAGAAAAATACGAAGAAACTGTTAGAGAAATAAAATCTGAGGTCAAAGCAATACCGACTGCTATCGGTGAATTGTTTTCTGATCGTGAGGAAATTAAAAAGACAGAAGATGAGTTGAAGCAGACCGGCGATGAAAAAGGTATCGAGAATTATATTAAGACACTTCAGAAACAAGCCGATGAAATTAAAGCTAAATCAGGATTATCAGAAGCACAATTAAAGCAGTACGAAGAGCTGGTTGCAAAAGAAAAAGAGATCAATGTTCAAATCTCTAATCTTGAGCAAGACAAAAAGACAATCAAGAGCTTGGGCTCGGACTTAACTTCACAAATTGACGGATTAAAATCCACAATCGAAGAGCACGAAGAGTATCTTAATGATGCTGACATAAAAGCAAAATTCAAGGTGGAGTTTAAAGTAGTCGATTCATTTGCACCTGGATTAAAATCTGCAAATACAAACTTAGTTACGGCAATTGATGGCAAGCTTAAAATCTATACCGCCGAGCTGGTCAAAATAAAAGCCGATCTTGCACCTCTATTAGCAAAGGTAAAATTACAATCAGAACTTCAAGAAAAAACAGATGCTATTAAGAAAGAACAACAGAAACTTAACGAGATTGCCATAAAGAGAAATAATCTAAAGACGAAGAAAGTTTCTTATAAAAAGAAGTCAGATGGTGTTATTGAGTCATACAAAGAGATTGTCCTTAAATACGAGAGTTTGCGAAATGAATTCAAAAAGTTTGAAAGTAAATTTGGCGAGATTACTCTTGGCGTACACATAAGTTTCAATGATGATGCGTTTAACTCGAATGTCGTCAAGGAATATATCAATAAGAATGATCTAAAACGAGTCATTGTTGAGGCGGAGTGGGGCGATGAGTTTATTTATAAATACGATCCGACAAAGCACTTAACCAATATAACAACGGTTTTCGAGGGGTTAGTCGGAGGCACAATAAACACGGTTAAGAACCGTCTGACGAAGGATGCTGTTGCAAAACTTTTGGAAAACTATTTTTACCTTGACTTCAAAATTTTCTATAAAAATGATTCCCTCGACAAAATGTCGCCGGGTAAAAAGGGATTGGTTTTACTTCAGTTGCTTATCAATTTAAGTGACGGAGAGTGGCCGATTCTGCTTGATCAGCCAGAGGATGATCTCGACAATCGATCCGTCTATGATGATCTGGTAGCTTTTCTAAAAAACAAGAAACTACAAAGACAGATAATTATTGTCACACACAATCCAAACCTTGTCGTTGGTGCTGATGCTGAAGAGACTGTTGTCTCGAATCAATCCGGGCAAGAAGTTGGGCGTGATAATAAAAAATTCCGCTTCGAGTATATATCAGGTGCTTTAGAAAATACATTTGAGTTAACTCCCACTCAAGAGTCAGCAATTTTATATAGAAAAGGCATCAGACAACATGTTTGCGAAATTCTTGAGGGTGGACAAGAGGCATTCCAAAAGCGAGAACAAAAATACAGTTTTCCTAACAAATAAAACTATGGCTGACGATTTAGACAAAGAAATTAAAAATGACAATGACGATGCTCCCACTGAAGAAGTGGTGGAGTTAATGGAAAATCATGATCTCGACAAGGAAGAAGCCGAGCACGTTCAGGAAATTATGGAGGAATACGGGTTAGACGAGGACGATGCGGTTGAACTGTCGGAGGAGCTGTAGAAAGCTCACCCAAGGGGCAAACAGGTGGCACAAAAGGCATTATAATGATAATTTATCAAGGATTATAAATAAATCAGGCTAGATACTTGACAAACTGGTCTGTATTTGCTATAATCCTATGTAAACCTAAAAGATCTTTGACAATCCTATCGTAGTAGCTTTTTGGCTTGAATTAGCCCAATTCTGGCTAAAAAGCTACTACGGTGGCTACGATTCGGTTCCGCCTCATAGTGGGGTGGGTACTGTGAATCGTAAAATCATGGGTCATCGCAGGGCTACCTGTTATAGGGAAACCTGCGAGACATTAGGAGGATCCGATGAAAAAGTCAGTGAGTTCAGAAGTGGCCGGTCTTATCCCGCAGTATTGGGATTTGACGGCAAGTACCGCCGAAGACATCGTGTTTTTCGGCAAGATCACCATCCGCGAGATGATTCGTTCGTGGCGGTCGCATGCCAGCAGTCTCAGCTCTCACATCAAAACGGTGGACGAGAGACTGAAGCTAATGATTGGCAAAACCGCAAAGGACATCATCAAGATCGCCAAGCAGACGGAGAATCCGGAATTTCCACAGATTGGTGTCCGCAAGGACAGCTGGGGAGATGACCCGGAACCTCTCGACGCCGCATCGATCAATCGTGAACATGGTGCAACCACCTTCAACGTTTGTGGTTGGTGCAAGTACACTGGTGGAGGTAGCTGTCGCTACAACTACCACATCTCGACCTCGTGCAGTATCGTCAACGATGCCGGCATGAAGGACGAGGATCGGAAGTTCAACACCCCGTGCGTCTTCAAGACCGCCGACGATTCGTTCTTTAATCAGATCAGGAACGGACTCGAAAGCACCCGGCAACGCCTCATCGAGGAGAAGCGACAGACTGATGAAAAGATCAAGCTGTTGCTGACGCTCGAAAAGCGTGCCGAGAAGAAACCGGCGATGCCCAACAACCGTCCGTACGACTGGTTCAACGAGAACGATCCCGTCATGTGCTTTATCGGCAAATGGCAGGAACGAATCGTCCCTGATCAGTTCGGAACGGCCAAGGTCATCAACGGCTACCGTCACCATGACGGATGCGTTTCGGTCAGCTACGACAAACGTGTTCACAACGGTGACTATCTCGAAGGACACGGTGGCGGCTACGGCATGTCCCGTCCGGAAGTCATGCATGTCTGGGAGTTCGAGTATCTGCTCGCTCACCCCGACTTCGCAAGTCTCTGGTCACGCAAAGGCACATCGAAGCATCTCGAAGGCTTCGATGCCGAGAAATTCCTCGGTGCGATGGCGAAGGAAGCCACGAGCCGAAACAAGAACTAACGAAACATCAACCGAAAACAAACGAAAAGGAGAAAGCATCATGAAAATGTACGAACCGATGGCTGGCGAGAACGTCAGCGAAACCGCTCGCAAGATGGTCGCTCTGGCAAAGAAGTCGAAAGGAACCGTGAAGGCAAAGTTCAATGACATCGAACTCACGGCCAACCCCGGCGACAAAGCTGACACGATCACGCAGTACTACCACACCGAGTCCAACCGACGTCACGAAGAGTACGTGAAGTCCCCCGAGTACAAGAAACAGCAACGCGAAGCCAAAGAGGCACAGCGACGCCAAGATCTCATGCTCGAAGGGGCACTCGCAACAGCTCCGGAGAAGATGACGCTCAAGGACGAGGAGGGATGGAAGAAGTCCGTCGAAGCGAACAAGGACGGCTACGGCAGTGGAGTGATCCGCTTCGCCGAACGCTGGGCCCGCCTTATGGAAGGCAGAATCGCTCACGGCGACACCGTCGAAGTGTGTGCCGAGGAAGCTTCTCATCTCGCCGACAACGAAGGCATCACCGGCTTTATGTACGGTGCGGCCGTATCCATCCTCTCGCAGGTGTGGGTACACGGCGAACAGCTCCGTCGCTGGCACAACCTCTCGACCCAGATCGGGACCGAGGGCGAAAAAGCCAACGAACGTGGTGGCGTGCTGAATCCGGCACTTCTCTGCGTCGACCCTCAGTAGGAACAGTAGTTCTTTCAACACAAAGCCCTAGCTTGGACACAATCCGAGCTAGGGCTTCTTTATTTCTAAATATTTAAAGATATCAATTATTTTCAAACTGGTGAACTATGTGGAATACTTGGAAAGGCTACGGCTCTGGCAACAAAGCTCGCCACAGGGGCAAACAAACGGCAAAAAAGGGGCTCAAAATGGGCTCCTTTTGCTTTATATCGTCACCGAGTCAGAATAAGCCGCCGAGGATTTCGAAACTGTCTGATAAAAGATCTATAGCTGTCGGAAGGAACAAGACAAAGATAATCGTAGTCAGCTTGGTTCCGGGATTGTTACCTCCTTTACGATCATCAATTGGAAGCAAAATAATCTCGACCTTTTTTCTTATGCACACCTTTACGGGTTTCTGACAGTGGGGACACCTGGTTATAAACACAGCCTCGGAATTGAAAACCGCATCGCGAAAAATAATTTTTGTGCAATGGGGACAATTGCCGACATTGGATTCATCTTTGTCCATACTGTTTTTTATTTGTGGGCTTTTTGAGCCCAGATCATAAATGATTAATAAACGATCAATTAATAGTTCAGGTTCGACCTCCTCCCCGAACCGTTAAAAGCAATCTAAGTATCCTCGACTGCTACCCACTTCTGTCCAGTCCACATGTGCTTCTTGCCGTCTATGATTTTTATCTTTACCCCTCCGATTGACATTTTTTGTGCCAACATCGACCGCATCTCATTTAAGTTATTCACAGTTTTTTTATTCGCTCCGTAATTCTTGTTATTTAATTCTTTTTCTTTATTCTTGTTAGTAAGTCCATTGGACCGATCCCACCGGTCTGTATGACCGAACTGCCGGTCAGGCTGACTGGTCTTATTTAAGTTCGGTCTATCTGACCTATCTACTTTTAAAAGGAAATACACATTATGAAATTTCTTGCGTTTCTTGTTTATCAGCCCAAGCTTGATCATCTGGCGGATACCTCTTTGCACGCTAGAAACGCTCGAGCCAATTCTGTCAGCGATAAGCTTATGAGATGGAAAACAAAAACCCTCCTGATTGGCGTGTTCAGCGAGGCAATTATAAATAGCAATGCCGATCGGTTTGATTCTGCTTCCATACTCATCGAGCAGTACTTTGCTAATCCAGAACCAATCGCCATTTCTTAAATCTCTTACTTTTATTTTATCGTCCAACATGGCCGTGAATAAAAAGGTGGACCGACCCACTGATCGCACCTTATTCCTCCCTTCACGCCTGGCGTCATTGAGGGGAGAGTAAGGCGCTATCTACCACTCTCTGGATTTCGGCAGAGCCCGGTCGATGTTGTCCATTGCTCTGCAAAAATCACGCCGAATAGTTGGATTCTCTAATTCGCGGATTGCAAAATTACTCAGCAAGCTCTCCCTCCTCGCCAAGAGTTCTCTCCGGGTCGGTGGTTTCCGAGTCATCCGTTTCCAGATTCTCTGAATTAATCTTTTGATTAGAATTCTCGTTGTCATACTTTTTGATGTGATCTAAATGCTCCAGTAGCATGAATGCCATGCGTTTGAAGCCAGCATGGACACGCCAAACTTCTTGCTTACTTGGCTCTCGGCCAAGCACTTCGGACAAGGCATTTTTGGTAAGCTCAATAAGAGCTTCCTCATCCTTTGTTGGTTTGGACATGTGATTTGGTTCATAAGAGTGACCTCACACTTTTATTGACCCCCACACGCCTTTTGGTTAAGCTTTTTTGCTTAACTTCTAAGGCAAAAAAATATCCTCGACTGTCACCCCCAACGCTAGGGCAATTCTTTGGGCGGTTTCCAAACTCGGTCTTTTATTACCGGTCTCATAACGGCTGATTGCTGTGTTGTACTTAAAGCCAAGAATTCGGGCTAGTTTGTATTGCGTTAGCCCTTTCTCGATTCTAAGTTCCCTCAGTCGTATGTTGGTTGGTGTTTTTTTCATAGTTTGATAAATTAGACCTCATAGTCATATTAAGCAATTTTGCTTAATTCGTCAAATACTCTGCTGTGGATAAGCATATTTGCTTAATCTTTACACATTTGCTATACTGTATTAAGATGTCGTTAGGATTATAAATTAAGCAAATAACAAAAATATGTCATTTGGCTCATATCTAAAAAAACAAAGAGAAACTAATAAATGGACGGCCAAGGATATCGCTGATCGCCTTGGTTTTTCTGCCAGTTATGTCAGTCAGTTGGAGAACGATGCCCGGCTTCCTTCGCAGAAGCAGTTGAGTCTTTTGGCTAAGGCTTATGAGGTATCGGAGGATGAATTAAGAAAGCAGTGGACCGAGTCCAAGATTCAAAAAGTTAGCCTCTCATCAAATTATAAAATCAACATCAAAGATGCTGGTGAGAAGCGTGTCGAAGAGATGACTCACAATTTAGAAGCTGGTTTGGCGGAGTTGAAAAAGACAATCACTGCTGACGAAGTAGCTCATTACAAGATGCCACTATTTAGCACGATTCCGGTGGACGATCTTGATCTGCATCTAAAACATGCAGACGAATTTATTTTTATTCCTAAAAACGGAATTGTGCGTGATCACCGTATATTCGGTATCAGAGTTTCTATCACTCCATTTCCGGAGGCAGGCATAATCGCCGGCGACCTGACTATGCTTGATGCGGATATTGAGATTAACGATGGAGACATCGTGGTACTGTCTACACCAGACGGTCTGGTCATGACTTATTATAAAAAGCGTGGCAACTCTTTAGAAATTACAACGAGTCAGCCCGGCATCAAAAAGACCTACCCTGTCGAAGGGGTTAAGCCGATAGGTCGATTGATTTATCACATAAAAAAATACTAACCCCAGGGCTCGCCAAGAGCCCTGCTGTTTTTTATAACAAACACTATGAGTACAAATTATTTAATCTACGGCCGTGTTTCTACCTCTCGTCAGGCCGAACGAGAATTGAGTATTCCGGCACAGGTCAAAGCGTGTCAAAAATATGGAATGGATCACAATTGGACTCTTGCACCGGATGGCATCTACGAGGAAAAAGGCGAATCAGCCAGAACGACTGATCGTCCACAGCTTCAAAAAATGCTTCACCGGTCAAAGACTGACACAAAAATTGATGTTATTTTGATGCACAAGCTGGATCGTATGTGTCGCAATGTCGCTGACTATGCGGCGATCAAGATGATGCTCAAGAAACACGATGTCAAATTGATCTCGGTGGTCGAGCAATTCGATGAGTCTTTTTCTGGAGAGTTGGTCGAGAACATTATGTCCTCAATTGCTCAATGGACATCTCAGAACATCAGCTGGGAGGTCAAGAAGGGTCTCAAGGAGGCCGTAGAGCGTGGTCGGTTCCCTGGAGTAGCACCAATTGGTTATTTGAATGATAAGAAAACCAAATCTTTAATAGTGGATAATATCAGGGCACCGTATGTGAAGCTTGGTTTTGAGTTGTACGCCACAGGAAAGTATTCGTATGAGTCATTGTCGCGTGAACTTAACAAGCGAGGACTTAAGACAAGAGGTGGCAAATCAATCAGTCGAAAAGCTACCGAGCACATATTGGCAAATACGATCTATTACGGACTTATAAAAACACGATCCGCAACATCTCAGGCAAACTTTCCATCTCTGATCACTAAGAAACTTTTTGACGATGTTCAAGAGATTATCGAGCAACACAATCACTACGCTGATCGTACACGCAAGCATTCGTATCCGATGGCTGGCTTTATGAGATGTGGTGACTGCGGATCAATGCTTTGTGGTCAGATGCAAAAAGGTCATCTCTATTATTCGTGTAGTCATCGTAAAGACCCTAAGTGTGTAGAAAAGAAATATATACGATGGGAAGATGTCGAGGCACAAGTCGCCGTTATGCTTAGTCGGGTGCAGTTGCCAGACAAATTCAAAAAAGTGCTTGATGCTTACTTCCAGTACTTCGCCAAGGAAAGATTGGATCAGGAAGATAAAGAGCGAAGAAGTCTCAAACAAGAGCTTATAAGACTTCAACAGCAGATCCGCAATATCGTTGTGGATCGCTCAAAACGCATCATAGACGCAGATGTCTTTATAAAGATTCAGGACGAGCTCTTAAGAGAGAAGGAGATGTATCAGGGTCGCTTGGGTGAGATGGAGAGCAAGTCCGATAAGTTCGTGCAGAAGTTTAATGAGCTGTTGGATTTCACTGATCATGCCGACCGAGTATTCCAGACGAGCGGACTGCAACAAAAACGAACACTGATGAAGCTTTGTTTCGAGGGATTCATCGTCAGAAAACAAAAACTGACGCCAATATGGACGCCAGTCTTTGATGTTCTTATGGACTTGCAAGTCTCCAAGATCGAACCTCCGAAACCGTCACAAGGCTCAAAAAGCCTTGCAAACACTTCGGTTCAAACTTGGAAATCTGGCGGAGAGGGGGGGATTCGAACCCCCGAGGGCTTTGACACCCTACTCGCTTTCCAAGCGAGCGCACTCGACCACTATGCGACCTCTCCAGATAAAAGGATGCCTCATAGAGCACCCTGTTTTACTAACGCCGTCTAAGCCGTTTCTTGATAGAAATAAACCACGCTCCAAAGGAACTGAATCCTATTTTAATAGGAGAATCTGCCTGCATTACCTCGCCTTGTTTCCATTGTTGGACTTTACGGCTGTGACAATACGGACACCTGTTAACAAAAAACCCGAAGGATTTAAAAAAACGACCGCAACTATGGCAACAGAGCTGTTTTCTTTTTAAAAATCCCCTGCTCACGCCGATAGAAAAAAGCGAACCGGTCAAAACCAACAAACAAACGAAAGCTAATAGCGCATAAACCATGGGATCACCTCCGTCGCCGCAGACTTTGCGGATGTTTGGGTTGATTTTTTCCCTCCCGCCTAACCATCACGCCACCCTTTTTACGGCAGTAAGGGCAGATCACATTTCTCTGGAGATTAGTCTTGAAACGCATATCACAAGACCAACAATAAGCATCCAGTCTGAGATCAGAACTGTTCCTTTTCGCAACTTTACTCATGACTTTTCTCCCTGCCGTAAAAGGCGTTGCGGTTTAAAAAGGTGCAAAAAGCGTAAATGTATTATACAGTAAAAAACTGAAAATGTCCAGTATAAAAAACCGCCCCAGTCAATGGGACGGTTTTTGCAATAAAGTTATTTCAGAGCGTCAATCGCGGCATTAAGTTCGGTAGCCTCACTAACCAAATCGTCTTGGGCCTCATGACCATTGCCGACACGGAAATATTTGCAACCCATAACATAAGTGGGAATGGATCCTTCCGGATTGAATTCCTGATAGACAGCCAAAGCATCGGCCGGCACTTCTTTTTCTACGGCCGCAGTTAAAGTATTGTCACCGGTATCAAGTTCCCAATGATAAGCCTTGATTTTTCCGGCTTTGACCGCATCAGCAACCACCTTATCAAAGGTCGGCTTGACCCACTCGCAGTGCGGACACCAAGTAGTGGAAAACAAATAGACTACCGGCTTGCCGCCTTCCTTGCAAATAACAGCGTCCTTCTTTTCCAGAAAAGTTGAAACGCCGGCGGCCGTCGGTTTGATTGATTCCGGAGCATCCCCGACAGGTTGAGTAGTCTGGGCTATTTGATCGGTTGTATCAGTTATTTTGGCCGAGTTGGCATCTTGACCCTTAATCATAAACACCGCCATGATAATCATGCCAACAACGGCAATAACGGCAATGCCGGCAAATAACCCCAGTAAAAACTGCTGATCTTTTAATAAACTCTTGTTTTCGCCTTCCATAGAATTAAAAATTATTTTTAGGTAATAATATTATAGCTTTTTCTTAGCCGTAAAGCAACTATTTTATCTCTGGTTTCTGTTTATGCCAGTCCGTGGCCAATTGATATTGATGGCCGACGCGCAAAACCGTTTTTTCATCAAAGCGCTTGCCTAATAACTGAATGCCCACGGGCAAATTATCAGTCAAACCTGCAGGAATGGTCAAACCGCAAATGCCGGCAAGCGAGGCCGGAATAGTAAAGACATCGGCCAAATACATTTTGAGCGGATCATTAATGTTCTCCCCCAACTTAAAGGCGGGAGTCGGCGCCACCGGAGTCAAAATCACTTCCACTTGTTCAAAAGCCCGATCAAAGTCTTCGCGCACCAAGGTGCGAATCTGCATGGCTTTCTTATAATAGGCGTCATAATAACCGGCGGATAAAGCATAAGTGCCGATCATGATACGACGCTTGACTTCGGAGCCGAAACCTTCGGCGCGGGTGTTAGTATAAATATCCAGCAAGTCGCCGGATTGCTTGGATAAGCCGTAACGAATGCCATCATAACGCGCCATATTAGAGGACACTTCCGACGGACAGATGATATAATAAGCGGCCACGGCCAAATCCGTATGCGGCAAAGAAATATCAATTATCTCCGCGCCTAATTCTTCCAATTTTTTAGCGGCTTCAAGCACCCGCTCGCGCACGCCCGCATCCATGCCCTCAACAAAATATTCTTTGGGTAAGCCTACTCTTAAGCCTTTAATGTCCTTCTTTATTTCTTCCGAATAATTATCCACGCTGATATTGGGCGTGGTGGAATCTTTTTCATCGCGGCCAGCCAGATATTTCATAATCAACGCAATATCCTCAACATTCTTGCCGAACGGACCGATAGTATCTAGCGACGAGGTCATGGCCATCGCGCCATAACGGGAAACCCGGCCATAAGTCACTTTCAAACCAGAGACGCCGCAGAATGAAGCCGGTTCGCGGATGGAACCGCCAGTGTCAGTGCCCAAGGCGTAAAAACACATATCGGCAGAAACAGCCGCGGCCGAACCGCCGGAAGAACCGCCGGGCACGCGATCCAAATCCCAAGGATTACGTGTCGGGAAAAAACCGGAATTCTCGGTTGACCCGCCCATAGCAAACTCATCAAGATTGGTTTTGCCCAAAATCACCGCACCCTCATCGCGCAGCTTTTTGACCACAGTGGCGTCAAACGGCGGAATATAGTTTTCTAAAATTTTAGAAGCGGCCGTACTGCGCAAACCCTTAGTGCAAAAAATATCCTTGATGGCCACGGGGATGCCGGCCAAAGGCGAAATAACATCCCCTGTCTGCAATAACTTATCGGCGACGTCGGCTTGCGCCAATGCTTCTTCTTCGTTTAAAGTCAAAAAGGCCTTAATCTTGTCGTCCTGTTTTTTAATTTGCTCAAAACAAGCCAGGGTTAATTCCCGACTGGTGAATTTATTCTCTCTCAAACCGGTAAATGCTTCTAATAATGTTAACTTATTTAAATCAGACATAATATTGGCAGCTGACGTGTAACTTATAAAAAACTAAAAAATTATTTGTTTTCAAATACCTTAGGTATCACAACATAACCGTCACGGCTGACCGGCGCGCAGGCCACTAATTCCTCGCTGATACCCGATTCAATAATGCGGTCATCGCGGCTAATATTGACCAACCCGGTAACTTGGGATGTCGGCTCTACCGCCGTGGTGTCCACGGTCTGCAAAGCGTCCATATATTCAAGAATCCCGGACAGTTGTTCCGCGTATTTGGCTTTTTCCTGGGCGGTCAGATTAAGACGCGCCAGCCTAGCGATATGTTCTACTTGTTCTATGGTTAATTTCATAAATTTAGATACAAAAATATTACCACCGAAGCGGAAATAAATCAAGGCTAAAAAAGAGACACTTAACTCTTTGGGTTAGTTCTCCGATTAACCCGGCCTGCCAGCTTATCGGCCGTTTTCATCCTGACGATGAAAGTCGTCCCCTGGCCCTCTTGGCTATTGAAAGTTACAGAACTGTCATCATGCGCCTCAATGATGCGCTTGACGATGAATAATCCTAAACCCGAGCCGTCAGCATACATATCCACGGCGTTCTTGGCGCGGGAAAACTTATCAAACATTTTGTCCTTATCTGCCTGAGGTATGCCGATGCCCGTATCAGCCACTTCCACTACTAAGTAATCACCGTCCTGTTTTAAGGACAAGGTTACCGAACCTTTAGCCGTATATTTAATGGCATTATCTACCAGATTATACAGCGCCTGTTCCAAAAAATCAGCGCTGGTCATGACCGGCGGCAGTTTTTTAGGCGGTAAAACCAAATTAAGCTTCAACCCCTTGTTAATTGCTAAATCCTTAAGATCTTCATAAATTGACTTAAGGATGTCCTCCATTTTATCGGGCTTAGCAGTTAAGGGATCAATTTTAAACTCTTCAGTATCCACTTCGGAAGCACGCAGAATATCACCAATAATAACATTTAGCTTTTCCGCTTTATGATAAATATTATCAAAAAACTTTTTCTTTTCTACCTCCGGCAATTTATCCATGGAGCCATCGCGGAACATGGAAATTGTACCCTTAATGACCGAGACCGGCGTTTTGAGCTGATGGCTGGCAATATCCAAAAATTCGGAACGCATTTCCAATAGTTTCTGTAAATGTTCGGCGCGATGCAACAATTCCTGCGTCTGTTCATCCACTTTTTTCTGCAATACTTTGTTAAAATTTTTAGTCTCTTGATAAAGCCGGGCATTATCAATAGCAACAGCCGCTTGCAATGAAAGTGTAGAAAGCAGGTTAAGATCCTCCTCGGTATAAGGATCGCCGGAACTTTTAGAGCCTAAAACAATTATTCCCATCAGTTTTCCCGATTTTAGCAAAGGCAAACATAACGAAGCCTCTATGTGATGCATTTCTTTCTCCAGAGAAAGCAGGGATTTCTTCTCTTTGTCGGTTTTGGCGTCCCTAGCCAAAAGAAATAGCTCTTCACGTACTAACGGCTTAGATATTTGCTTTAAATATTTAGTAAAAAAACTGTCTTGCACCAGAGAAATGCCGTTAGTAATATTAAAGCCGGTTACTTTAGCAATCCTATAATTGACTACGGATCCGTCATTTTCTGCCAGAAGCACGCCCGCCCTGTTCAACCCCATAGTCTTTTTAATAGTACTGACTATTAAATTTATTATCTTATCAAGGTCGTTGTAATAATTAAGTTCGCGGGTCAATCCAGATATGGTCTTCTGATAATCATAGAGAGAATAAAAAAAATATTTATTAACAAAATTGGAGAACAACCTATGAAAACCAAACATAAAAAAAACAAATAGCGGCGCCACTACGATTCCGGCCAAAATCGTATAATTACTATAAATACTACCCCACAAATAAGGGTAAATAATAATAATAACTGAATAAAAAAGATAGACAAAAACAGAATCAATACCATAAATAACGAACCACCTGACTATCACTCTCATATCCATTAAGCGATATTTCAAGATGGCGTAGGAAATGATAATGGTGAAAATCAATCCTGACAAATAAGAAAAAGGATAGATACTGATGCCATAAGCCGGGAGATAAGCAGTCGGACCAATGGTGAACAAAACCAAAAAAGCGATGAAAAAATATTTAATCTGATATTTAAGCAAGGCCGAATCAACTTTTTTATAATATTTATAAACCTCAAAAAACCAGAAAACCACATAAAAAGAAAAATAAGCTAAAAAGAAATGATGAAACAATCTGGCCTTAGTATGGACTCCCCATTTATAATAAAAAGCGTCAGCCACAAAATAATCGGTCTGACTGACGATTAAGAAAAATATCGATAAAAAATAGGCTGAAAACAACCAAAAATTAGCTTTGCGATTAGTCAAGGCTAAACAAAAATGATACATGAATGCCGGAATAAACACCACTGATCCATAAATGAAACGATCCCAATAAATTGCTGACGTAATATCATCGCGATTTAAAAACATCATAAAAGTGCCAAACAGCCAAAGAGAAATAACCAAGGCATGTAAGGCAAAAGTAAAATTCAACCGGTTCCTAGGGTTTCTTAATAAAACCAAGACGCCTAAAATGAAAACGAAGATGGCGCTGATTAACGGATATAATGTAGGCAAGCTCATCATTTTTTTTGGAAAAAATAATATTCATTACTCTAATATTATAACACATTTGTAAACTCTAAACAAAATTGAATAAAAAAGAGCCGTCCCCCGAAAGAGACGACTCGATAAACCAAAGTACTTTTGTTCAGTTAACCGGCGGTAAGGAAAAACCAATTTCCTCCGCCGCCTGCCAGACCTCATCCAGTCTACCCAAGTCAACCGGCCCCACCTCGTGGTGTTGCCATTCCTTAAAAGCGTGAACGAAGGTGCCGGCATGACAGGCATAAGTAATGCCCGGTTTCAGACGCATGGTAAAGTGAATGTTCACTTGCTGAGGATCATAGGCCAATAACCCGCCTTCAAAATGCTTGATATCCGGCCGTGCCCGAAAATCACGCTTTTTGAGAGGATTGGGTACGGCGAAATTCAGCACCACTGCATCATCGGGAATATGCTTGAACAAATCCCGACGAGAAGGGATTGATTTACCAGTGATCCAGAGAACGCATGATGATCCCATAGTTAGGGAATTTGTCCACTCCAGATTGACGGAAGCGTCACCCGCCTCAAGGGCAATAGCCGTAAACCGCTCGTAATCCTGTGTGTACATCAAAATCTTAATGCCTCGCCGAGCCAGATCAATAGCCACGGCACGGCCGATCTTTGAGGTTGATCCGGTCAAAAAAACCGGCCCTTTAATCTGATACTTCTCAATCAGGGCTAGAGCTTGCCGAATAACCGTTGCTGCGGTGAGAGTATCACCATGGACTATCCGAGCCCATAAACGGTCGGATAATTCCTGAACGATCCCTGACCCTCCGTCGGTTATTCTGACATCCTTGGTCAGTGCTCCTAGACCAATAACCTTGACTCCCTTTCTTTGCAGATCAAGGACCGCTTCCAAGATACGCTTTTTAATGCTGTTCCGCCTTGTCGGGAGAAAGAAATGCCAACCGAAATTACGCAAAAGAACAGTCCGACCATCAATTTCTTCTCCGGTCGGCGTCTTAAACACAAATCGATCAACCGTATCAAACGACTTCTTGCCGACAAGATACCTTACCGACATCAGCCAACATAGCGGGTAGAGCCAGAAGAGCCAATAACGCCTCTCCGGGTGCTTGTGAAGGCAAGAGAACGGCCATAATAACCAGTTCCAGCTTTCCACCCAGTGAGCTAAAAAGGCCATTCTACGTTCATTCGTTTCCATGTCTTATAACTCCTATGTTGTAACGTTCAAGTGTTAAAACCGGCATTTTACCGATTACTCATATAATATCATATTAGCGTTATTTTGTCAATATAGTTATCCACAGGACACCACTTGACAAATTTTTTACATATGGTATAATGTAAACATATTAGAACATTCAACCTAACAACCTAAGCAGGTGTAGCAATACACAAACCAAAAAAAGGATAAGAAAATGAAGACGTTTCGAGAGATTATGATGCGATTATTGGAAGTGATCGGCGGCGCGGCTTTCGGACTGGTGGTCCTAGCATACTTCTTTATTTCCGCCCTGGCGGACTACCGAAATTGCTGGCTGGGCTGGAAAGACACGGCCAAAGGCTTAGCGGGCTGGGCGATTTTTATCATCGCCGCCGTAAGCTATTACCCTGTTCTGGCAACGGAACACCTATTTGTCGGCGACTAAGACCGACAACACGTACTACGACCGGCGAGCATAGCATTAAGCTTGCCGGTCTTTTAATTCATTTTAAAAGCCGGCACTCATTTAAGAATGCCGGCGCAAAGACGCAAAGAACTTTAGAATCTCCAACTTCCGGAGAGGCCGAAAGTCAGGATTTCGGTGGACATCTTTCGTCCGGAGACCTCATTGCTCCCCCAGCCGTAACTGGTAGAAGCAATCAAGCTGAAATGCTTAGTCGGCGAATATTTGATCCGTCCGCCGAGAGCCCAACCATCAACATCGGGCGTCATATAATCAGCCGTTTTGGTAATAGCCTTACTCATGTAAGTCACACCGCCTCCGGCCGTCAACTTATCGCTGAACTTGTGACTGGCGCCCAAGTGAATAGCGATGTTATCCTGCCAATTCATGTTGACAGCTTTGGTGATCGGCAACTTATCAAAATTCACCATAGCCCGGTTCAAGCTGTTCCGGCTGTAGCCGAAGTAAGTCACCTGACCAACCAACAGCCAGTCTTCCCGTGGCTGATAACCAACGGAAAAATCGAACTTTTCCGGAAACTTGAATTTCAAGTCAATACCATCGCGAATCTTTAATCCCAAGAAACTGGCACTGCAACGGCCTTCAAGATTTACCGTGACCGGCGAAAGATAATTGACGCCTAAGGCCAGTTTGTCTGTCGCCTGATACATGGCACCGGCTTGCCAGCCATAGCCGAACCCCAGAGCCTTCAGATTAACTCGAACCGGCAATGCTATACGGTTGATATCAAAAGGGCCAGCCCAAGTCATCATACCCATAGCAATCACCGGTCCGGCGCCGATTGACAAACGATCCGTCAATTGCTTGGAGATGAATGGCTTAATATAGGTCCCAGACACAAGCGTCTGCGAATCCATACCATACCAGATATTCTTAAAGCTGGCGCCCAAACCGTAATTGGTGTGGATGTCAACACCCCATACCGTTGACTCATCAATCCTCTCGGCATAAGAAACCGCCGGGAGGACATGGGCCATATTCTTAGAAGTGAATTTCTTCCCGCGCCCATCTTCATAAGTGAACTTGGGAACCATAACTTCAGCCCCCACTTCCACCAAACGCTTGCAGGACAGTTGCAATTTACTGCCGAGGTTATGCGGAAACCACGCCCCCGACGGGTCGGATCCCAATCCGATATCGGTCGTACCGGTAGCCGCCACACGACTCAATCCGCCAGCAGATGCCGACTGATCGATACACAGAAAAATAGCAACGACAACCGCAATAATAATACCTTTCTTCATTTCAACTCTCCTCTTTTTATCCCCAAAGGGATGATTTTATGTGCTAAAGGCATTTAAACAACATAGTTTATGCCAATATATAATTGTACCATATACACAATACTTTGTCAAGATAGTTATCCACAATTAAAAACGCCGCAAATAAGCGGCGATTTTAGTCATATTTTAATTGTTATTTTAATTTAAACCAACTTTTAACCTTCTGCCAACCACGCCGAATGAACCCCTCATCCTCCTTAGAAGAAGCCGTGGAAGAAATATACTCCCCCATCTGGCTTTCTTTTACTGACGGCCTTAGAACATCATGAGCCCGCTGTCTGATGCCAGCGTATTCGGGTAAAGCTACCGCATTAGCCTTAAATGCCGCCTCAACTTTTTGTTCTAAATCCTTTCCCCGCAAAGATATAAAATTAATATAACTATTATCTCCTTTAAGAGTCGGGGCTTTCATATATTCCACCATCAAATCCAGTGCTTGCTCCATATCCTGTCCTTTATATGACTTCTCCCCCTCCTTAACTGGTTGGACATTTTTAACAACTCTCTCCAATTGATTTATATTAAAACTATGTTCCACTGCTTGTGCTACGTATTGCAATTTATATTCCTCAAACTTTTCCCGATGTTGACTATATCTCTCGGCCAAAATTATCTTAATAATCTCCCTGACTTTCTGCCGTAATTGCAAATCACGACCACGGGTGACCAGATTGGTTTTTTCGCCCAAAGTTTTTCTTTCCGTCTCGTAAGCGCCACTAATTGATCCCAAAACTATCTTATCTAAATTATCCTTCAGGTATTTTTCTGCTTCAGCAATCTTCTCAACGACATACTCCGGCGGAAAAAATTCCTTAGATCCCTGGATCCCCTTGGTTTTAGAGATAATCTGATATAAATCTTCTAATGATCCCGCTTGGTTGATTTCTTCTTTTAACTTCTCTGATTTTCTGTTTTTTTCTTGCCAGTCAACTTCTTTCTCATAGGCCTCATCATCCAAAAAAGGAGAACCTTCAAATTCTTGGTCTATTATCTCCGGCTCATCAAGTTCGAGCTCAACCTCCCGCTCAAATGATTTTTGTTGTTCGATTCTAGGCATATAGTTATAAGTTTATAATACTAAAAAAGCTTAAATTAAATAGGCGATAAGGCTACTTAGTTCCCATACAGACCATCTATATTATATCAGAAATAGCCTAATTTAGTAATATTGATAAAAGATGGCTTTTGCCGGCACTAGATAATATTTTCTATTCCCTCTGGGATGCTTAACGATTTTCCGTATTTAGGGATCAAAAACGACAACCCAAATTATTCTACTGATATTATGCTGGCACCCCTTAGAGTTGATGTTATTAAAATTCACCATATATTTACTTTTAATTTATACTTAAATTCTCCCACCGAAATTACTAAAAGTCAATAAATATGTATAGTTTCCAATATTACACACAAACATAAAAACGCCCCAGTTAGGGCGTTTTTATGTTTAAATAAATCCTGTTATACGATACCCATTAAGATGCTATCCAAACTATCTGGGAAAGAACCTAAAAATGCCAGGATTTCGGGCCGCTTTGCACAGAATTATCAACGCACGGGGTGAAGGAATCGAACCCTCGCTAAAGGTTTTGGAGACCTCTGTACTGCCACTATACGAACCCCGCATTAACGCGGCCAACCGCGTTTTATTTGGTTTCCTTATGCATCGTATGCTTCCGGCAATGCTTGCAATATTTATTCATTTCCAATCTGCCTTTGAGAAGCTTTTTATTCTTACTGGAAAAATAATTGATCTTCTTGCATTCGGTGCACTCAAATTTAATCATGTTGTCTTGAGACATAAAAATTTACATTAATTTTACTTAGCCAGCTGTCGGATTCGAACCGACGACCTACGGTTTACAAAACCGTTGCTCTACCAGCTGAGCTAAGCTGGCTTATTGGTAAAACAGCCTTAAACCTTAAAATTGCCCTTTTATCTTAACATATTTTTAGTAAAAAAGCAAGACACCGTAAATTCGGACAAAATCAGCCCGAAACCCTCTCCCCGGCCAAAGAAAAGCTTTTGACTGAGAGAATCCTGACTTTAACTTTCTGCCCGAACAGCTCATTTTTGGAACTGAAAGCCACGACTTTGCCCGAAGCGGTTCGGCCGTAGCATTTTCCCGCCTTGTAACCATCAACTAAAACCGCTTCCACTTGCCCCAAATATTTTTGATTATTAGCCAGGGCCGTCTGTTTCAAAATTTCGTTCAACTCTGCCTCGCGCCGTTTTTTCTCTAACTTTGGTACATCATCATTAAACTTAGCGGCGGCGGTTTGCGGTCGCAACGAATACTGCGACAGATAAGCCATATCGAACCGGCACTGACGCATCAACTTGGCCGTATTCAAAAATTGTTTTCTTGATTCTCCGGGAAAACCAACGATAATATCAGTAGAGATTGCTATGTCAGGCACGGCGCGCCTAACGCTATTAATCAAAGCCAAAAATTTCTTAGCCGTATACTTGCGATTCATGACCTTCAAGATTACATCATCCCCCGACTGCAAAGCCAGATGCAACTGCGGGGCAATATGTCGGCCATTAGACATAACCTTTATCAACTCAGCAGACAAATCTTTGGGATACGAGGTCATAAACCTTAACCAATAATCTCCAGGCATCTTGTCAATCTTGCTTAATAATTGCGAGAAATCAATTCCGTCGCAAGAATAAGAATTAACATTCTGCCCCAACAGAATAATTTCTTTATAGCCCCGCTTAATCAACTGCCGACATTCTCTGATAATACTATCGGCCGGCCGATGTTTCTCCCGGCCGCGCGTATAGGGCACGGCGCAATAGGAACAAAAATTATTACAACCGTTACTGATAGGAACCAAAGCGGAAGATTCCGACGAGGGTTGGGCGGGCAAACATAAATAATCTGTAACCGCCATCGCCTTATCCCCGCACATAATTTCTGGCAGCCGCCACATTTCCGTAATTGGCAAAACACTGTCAAAAAATTTCGACAGTTTCTTCCGATCCTTAGCCAAAACACAACCGGTCAAAATAGTTGTAAGCCGGCCGGCCTGACGGCGCTTCTGCCATAATTGCGCTTTGCCTATTACCCTGTCTACGGCCGCTTGTCTGACTGAACAAGCTACTACAACAATTAAATCAGCTTTATCATCGCTCATACTCGCCTGCCAGCCCAAATCATTAAGTAAGTGGCTGACGCGCTCGGCATCAGCCTGGTTCATTTGGCAACCCAAGACCAAAAGATAGTATTTTTTAGCGGATTTTTTCATGCAATTCATTATACAAAAAACACGAAAACAAATCAATGCTTCCGTGCCTCAATTAATGACCAGGCGGGCTGTTAGCTCGTCGCCACCCAAGCTAGAATAGCGGAAATAGCGGCCGAACCCAAAAGCATCCAGGCGGTCATAGCGGCTACTTTCTTAATGGCAGAAGTTCTAACGGCAGTGACAGTTGATAATTGCTTATTGTTCATAGCCAATATAATTATTTAATGACAATTTTAATGCGTCCGACGTCATCAGGAGTAATATCGCGCCAAGACGGGGAAATATCCACCTGAATATCTTTAATGACTCCTGTTTTCTGGGCATAATCCATAATCTCATCGGCAGTCCGACCGGTAAAATTAGTTTTATCCAACACCGGACTGTCGGCGGTCAGATACCCTTGCAAGGGATAATTAATTTTAACTGCGATATTTTCCGAGTTGTTGGCGTCTAGAACGGTAATCTGTATCAGTCGCTGATCAATATCTTCCACGCTTAAATCATTAAAATTCATTTTTTGGGCTTTGCTTTTTATCAACTCAGCCAAAGCGCCGATATCCGCGCTGATGGTCTTCAGCCGTACCGTACCAGTCATAGTGAAAAAACTTGCTTCATCGCCCAGTTTCTTGTCTATCTTATAACTGACTAATTCACCCCGTACAATGCCGGCGGTGGTAGACGCTTGAACCTCGGCTACTGCTTGAGCCACGAGTTCTTTCTTGGCATGATTAATGTCGGCTTCGCCGATGATTTTCACGGCACCGGTGGGGTTCTGTTGCAATGGGCTGATGATTTGTCCAAAAATCTTGCTTTGCAAAACAGAAGCTAGCTTGATTATAGTCAAGTTACCGCTGATTATCGGTTGGAAAGTGGCGGGATCTTTGGGGAAAACGCTGACTGTCACACTGCCGCCGGCCGGTATATTAACAGCTTCGTCAGTTCTGACAATAACTCCGTTCTCTCCCTGTAATTGAGTAGTCCTGACTAATTGTTGGCTCTTGCTGTATTGATTGACTATTCTTACCTGACCCACCAAGTCTGAAGATTGAGATTTGGTGGATGAAGCTTCAAACATTTTTTCTACGATTTTGGTGGTAATACTAAGAGTGCCGCCTACTGCCCCTTGCTTGGCGATTTCCGCCGGTGTAGAGCTGGTCTTTACTTCCGTATTGAAACTTAAATTGACTACTTGCACTTCCGGCGTAATTACAATCGTCGCCTGGGAATAAAACAACAAAAACACGGCCGAGATGACAACCGCGGCGCAAATAATGAAAACAATGGCGATGTTACGGTAGAGCGTGATTCTACCCATAAGTTTAATTGTTTACTAGCCACTCTCTCACGACTTTTCTGACATCTTTATCAGTAACGCGCAAAGCCTTTTGAGGGGCGGCTAAATTTTCTATGTGAACCCGACTACAGGCCTCGTCAATGGCATCAATGGCCTTATCCGGATAAGAACGACCCTTAATTGCCTTAGTGGCTGTAACTGCCGTTTTAATAGCTGATGGGGTGATAACAACCTTATGGTACTTCTCGTAAATATCCTTAATACCCTGCAATATCTGTTCAGTCTGAGCCGCTGTCGGTTCAGAAACAAACACCGGCTGTAAACGCCGATCCAAAGTCTTGTCTTGTTTGATGAACTGTAAATATTCGTCCTTGGTGGTGGCGCCCACGACTTGTAATTCGCCGCGTGCCAAAAGCGGTTTAAGAATATCGGCGGCATTAATAGCCCCTTCCGCCACTCCAGCCTCAGCTAAAATATGTATCTCGTCAATAAACAGAATGATAACTCGTTTGGCGGCGATAATTTCATCGGTAATTTTTTTAAGTCGTTGCTCAAACTCGCCGCGATACTTGGTGCCGGCCAGGATCCCGGTCAAATCCAAAGCCAGGACCTTTTTGCCATACAAAGAAGTGGGCACCTGTTTGCTAATAATGCGCAAAGCCAGTCCTTCGGCTACTGCAGTCTTACCTACGCCGGCAGCGCCAACCAAAACAGGATTATTCTTGGTACGACGGGATAAAATCTCTACTACCCGAGAAATCTCATGATCGCGTCCGATAACCGGATCAAGTTTTTTTTCTGCGGCTAAACGGGTTAAATCTCTGGAATATTTGGCTAAAATAGAACCGGAACTAATGCTGTGATTACTTTCCCCCCAACCCGCTTGACGATAAAGGTAATACAAAACAGGCGCTAGAATCAAAACTCCGACAAGTAAAAGAATCTGATCCATAAAAATTCATTAATTTTAAAGCCCATGACTCATGGCACTGCTTAAATTATAACACGATTACGGTCTAAGCCGCAACTACTCCCGGCCCTAAAAGCTTTTCTACGGCCTGCTTAAAGGCCTCGGAGTAATTAACTCGGAAATTAGTGCGAATTTTTTCTGACCCGGCGTCACCGCTTATTACCAGTTCAATAACATGATTACCCGGATAAGCAAAGATAAGCGCTTTGAGCTGTTTGGTCAAATCATAGTCCAGGGGCGGTTTTAAATTAAAAGTAATGACTTTTTCAATTATTTTTGGCGCCGGAGACGGAGCAACTGACTGCCGGTTGTTATTATAGCCGTTGCCATTGCTATTACCCCATTGCCCTCGCCTACGACTCGGCTGATCCCTGGAGCTGATTAAAAAACTGTCCAGCGTTTCCTTAAGCCCCTCTTGATTCAATACGGCCGCTAAGTCACAAAGAACCTTACGCTCGCCGTCTTTGTCAGACACGGTGCCGCTGGCGATAATAATCGTATCCGGCTGCCATAAATGAGGATTCTGTTCTAAAATTTTAGGGAAAACTAGTACTTCAATTTCACCGGACACGTCTTCAACTTTAACAAACAACATGGCATCTCCTTTTTTGGTATAAATTTTCTTAACATTGGTAATAACCCCTGCTACTCTGACTTGAACGCCGTCAACACAGCCCCTTAAAGTGGCGCAAGCAGCGGCATAATTAGCAGTAACAGCCGTATAATCGCTCATAGGATGTTCGGAAATATACAAACCTAGAGATTCTTTTTCCCATAGCAATTTAGTTTTTTTATCTAAAGGCGGAGCCGGCTCTAACTTAAGCCGAGGCAACGCCACTTGAGGCGACAGATCAAACAAGGAATCCTGTTTTTCATCAACGCTTCTACCTGTCTCTTGGATAAACTTCAACAGCCGCTCCATGTTCTGCAATAATAAATTGCGCTCGCTCAAAGAATCAGAGGCTCCGGCTTTAATCATGGCTTCCAGTGACCGCTTATTCAAATCCTTGCTTTTGACGCGGGACAAAAAATCAACCAAATCAGAAAAACGTCCGTTAGCTTTTCGCTCCGCGATTATTTCTTTGACAATATTTTCGCCCAAACCCTTGACTGCCATCAACCCGAAACGAACGCGGGGTTTAGCCGTAGCCAGAGTCTGAGCCACTACGCCGAAATCGGCAAACGACTCATTAATATCGGGCGGTAAAACCTCAATCCCCAACTGGCGGCACTCATCAACCTCGATGGCAATACGATCAAGATTCTGCTGATCGGAAGTAAGCAATGCCGCCATAAATTCTGCCGGATAATTGGCCTTCAAATAAGCGGTCTGATAAGCAATCAAGGCATAACAGGCGGCATGGGAACGGTTAAAACCGTAAGCGGCGAAAGGCAAGATGAATTCCCAAATCTTTTCGGCGATGCGGCGGTCAACATTATTCTTGACCATGCCGTCCACCATTTTGATTTCTTGCTCATGCAGTAGTTCTTTAATTTTTTTGCCCACAGCTTTGCGCAACACATCGGCCTCGCCATAAGTGAAACCAGCCAAATCTCTAGCAATACGCAATAATTGCTCCTGATAAACAGCCACGCCGTAAGTGCCCTTAAGGATCGGCTCCAGTTTCGGATGCAAATACTGGGGTTTTTTACGGCCGTGTTTGCCATTAATGTAATCAGGAATGTACTCCATTGGACCGGGACGATACAACGCCACCATAGCAATTAAATCCTCCAAATCCGTCGGCGCCAACTGTTTTAGATAACGTTTCATACCGGCGCTTTCAAACTGGAATACGCCCGTAGTCTTGCCTTCCTGAAAAAGTTTATAGCTTTTTTTGTCATCCAAGGTAATATGATCAACATCAATCTCAATATTATGGATTTTTTTAATGATGCGCAGCGTCTGTTCAATGATAGTCAAGTTGGACAAACCCAAAAAGTCCATTTTCAATAACCCCAAATCTTCCACTGAATGGCCTTCATATTGAACGACTATTGATTCGCCCGAACCATATTGGCGCGGCGCATAATAGTCCAGCGACTCCGGCGTAATCACCACGCCGCAAGCATGGGTGGACGCATGACGGCAGACGCCTTCCAACCGTTTAGCTGTAGCAATCAACTTAGCGCCGTCACTGTCGTTTATAATATCCTTCATCTCGGGCACGGTTTCGCAAGACTCATCCAAATTCATACCCAAAGGTATCAACTTGGCTACGCGATCGCAATAATTATAAGGCAAGCTCATCACCCTGCCCACGTCGCGGATGGCATTTCTGGCGGCCATGGTACCGAAAGTAATAATCTGCGCCACGTGATCACGGCCGTATTTATCGGCTACATAACTCAACACCTCGTCACGCCGGCTATCGGCGAAATCAGTATCAATATCAGGCATGGAGATACGTTCGGGATTAAGAAAACGCTCAAACACCAAGTCATATTTAATCGGATCGATATTGGTAATCCGCGTCAGATAAGACACCAAAGAGCCGGCAGCTGAACCGCGTCCCGGGCCGACGACAATCTTATTATCCTTAGCCCAATTAATAAAATCGGACACGATCAGAAAGTAGCCGGCATAACCGGTTTTGGCAATAACGGAAAGTTCGTAAGACAAACGTTCTTTGATTTCCGGCGTGATTTGCTCTAATTTAAATCTCTCTTGCAAACCCTGGTCGCATAATTCACGCAAATAGCCATCGGCCGTTCGGCCTTCGGGCAGAGGAAAATTAGGCAGGATATTATCACCTAATTGTAATTCCAAATTACACATCTCCGCCACTTTCAGCGTATTGGCCACCACCTCGGGATGATCGGCGAAATCGGCAATCATCCGCTCCGGTGATTTAAATGACAGGTCAAAGCCGATATAACTCATGCGATCGGGATCACTCAGGGTCTTCTTGGTCTGGATGCATAAAAGAGCGTCTTGGGCATATTCATCTTCCTGCCGGGGATAATGAACATCATTGGTCGCGACGACAGCCGTGTTTGTTTCCTCAGCCAAACGATAGATCTGTTCATTTAGTTGATTCTGCTTGTCAAAATTAGGATGATACTGCACTTCCAAAAAAAAATTTTCCCGACCGAATAAATCTTGGTAACGAGCAATCATCTCACGCGCGCTTTTTAAATCATTATTCAAAACATAGCCCGGTAATTCTCCGGCAACGCAAGCAGTTAAAGCGATTAATCCCTCATGATGCTCCTGCAACAGCTCCCAATCAATGCGAGGTTTATAGTAAAATCCCTGCAAATGGGCGATGGTCGTTAACCTGACCAAATTATGGTAGCCAACCTTATTCTTAGCTAACAAAATCAAATGCCACGGCCGTTCATCAATTTTGGGTCGCTTATTCAAATGGCCATTCCTGGCCACATACGCTTCCACTCCAATGATCGGTTTTATTCCTGCTTTTTTGGCTTTTTTATAAAATTCTATCGCCCCGTACATTACACCATGATCAGTCAGGGCCATGGCCGGCATCTCATATTGCTTGGCAATTTTTATCAGTTCATCAATCTGCCCTAAGCCGTCAAGCAAAGAGTAGTGAGAGTGGACATGGAGATGGACGAATTGGGACATGACTGAAAAATTTAGAAAGTTTTAATAAAAAAACCGATACAAACAGCCGATTAAAGATAAAAACTCCCCGATCAAAGAGAGTTTTGTTTAGTTAGAAAAAACCTTATCTCAATTTTTATTATACAAAAAAATAGAGTTTAAACAAAATTCAAGCCCACCTATTTTAAAACTGCCGTAATCGACATATCCTGGCCGCCGCGAGATAAAACAATCTCCACTTTATCCCCCATCTTAAAGTTATTGACAATATCGGACAGACCCTGATAAACATTGAGTTCGAAATCGTTTATTTTCTTAATAATATCACCCTTCCTGATTAGGCCGAAAACCGCAGTACCGCGTACCGGTTCGCTAATGACGTAAGCACCCTTATCGCCCCAATCAGCTAAGCCGTCAGCCTGAGCCAAGTCAATATAATTCACGCCCAAAGACGCCCGAACAACTTCCTTATTATTCAATAATCCGGTAATTAACTGAGAAAAGTAATCAACGGGAATAACTGAACCATTATCAATCACACCGATTATCTCCCCCTTAAAATTAACCAATAAACCGCCATTATAACTTTCGGCCAAAAGCCGATCTAAATAAATCCTTTTTTGCGGATGATCAGAGTTAAGCTTTAAATCGCTGACTGTGGAAAAACTATAGCCGATCTTGGTTATATGAGTCAGCTCCAGCCGATTATGGCCGGAAACGACTACAACTGTCTGGCCTAATGATAAACTGTTAGATTTGCCGATTTTGGCAACCGGCAAATTGCTGGCCGACATTTTTCCAAAAACTATGCCGGTAGCATGATCCTCAACAAAATCAGACAACAGATATTGTTTGTTCTGGTAACCTACGGCAGTATAAGACCCTTTAAGATTGGTGATAGCGGCGCGAGAACTGACTACCCAACCATCGGCAGTCAAAACAAAACCATGGCCCAAAACATCACTATCAGTAAAAGCGGCGCTAAGCGGCTCGGTTGATTTATTGCTATAATAAACATTAACTACAGTGGGCAACAGATCATTCTCTATCTGCTTCATTTGCGTATCCTGCTCAATCACCACGCTACGCGGCTGTTGGATGATAATCCTATCGTTTAGAGTCGCCGAAGAAAAATTCAGCTGGCTTAAAATCGGAATTTTTAAAGAGGAAGCGCTAATAATGACAAAGCCCAGAAAACCGGAAAGTAGACCGAAACAGATTGACAGAATAATAACCAAAAAAGTTTGCGATGGTTTGAACATAAAAAAATAATTAAAGCCAGATAGCGCTAATAAGAGTTAAAACGACGACCAAGGAAAAAACCACGATTGTTCTTAGGTGGGATTTTCCTTTGTTTATCCCCGCCGAACGAGGTAGGGATAACGACAACATTAGATAATATGTTGCGGCTGATAAGATAGCGGATACGTAGAAGCTAACCGGCCAAAGCAACAATAAAAATAGCAATTCCGTTAATACTATAGCCTGTATCAAGGCATAAATCAAGGCGGGACGCCAGCCGAATGAGTATTTAAGATAAAGCCAATAATAAAGAATGAAACAGACTAAGCTTAAAATAGGAACCACCGCCAAGACCGGCCAATTTAAAAAAATGGAGAAATTAACCAAGGAGGCGGTCAAGAAAAAAACTATCAAAATATTGAAATACGAATACAAATTATTCAAATTGATTATATGGATGCGGGTGGTTTCATAAAAATCATGGAATACCGCTTCCAGATAAAGCCAAAACAAAAAAGACCATAAAAACAGGAAGCAGTTAATAACATAATTATTTTCCAAAATCAGTAAAAAGACAAAACCGGAAGTAATAAAAATCAAACTATAAAGATAAGCGACAATGACTGATTTGGTCTTATTGTTAATATTGATAAGAAAAAAATAAATACTGGGAACTGCTAAAAGGACAATAAAAAACCACAACCAATGCCCGGGCCAATAAAAAACCGCCCGACAAAGAGCAAAAAAAGCCAAGGCCGCCAAGTAAGGGAAGAGTCGTAAGAGAAGCAAGATCATAATCCTTATTCTTGATTGATTATACCTTTTAATTCCGTTAACTTCTTAGCGGTCGCCGATTGATTGCTATTTCCGGATAATTCACCGATTTCTCCCAAGGCTAGAATGACAGCTAAGTGTTTGGCTTTGTTTTCAGACGGGACCTTAAGCGCCAATAACTTATCTTGAGCGGAGCGAGCCAAAACCGACAAATCATTACTAACAATTGCCTGACTTAAAAAGTCATCAGTAATAGCGGCAAAACTGCCAGCATAATCAGTATTTAATTTGACTAAGTCAATCGGCTGACTAGGTTGGTCTAGATTGGCCGTTACCTGCTTAATCTGGTTTGTTGGAAGGCCAACATTATTGACGACCCCATAAAATTTATAAGCCAGAAAAGCCAGACTGCATATGACGGCCAGACCAACCAAAAGGATGGTCAGCGTTGTTTGCTGACTTAATTCCAACTTTAAGCTATTTTTAGTCATACTACTGGATTTTAATTAGACGACGGAAAACAAAGCCAAGCCGATAAAAATAATCGCAAAAATTACAAACATCGTAGCGGCTGTGGAAATGAACGCAGTCAAAGATTCCTTATAACGCTTATCCAAAAAATAACGCACCGGCCAGATAAAAACAATTACGCCGGAAACAGCAACTGACAAAACCAGCAACGCGAGAAAGGCCACGATGCCAAAAACCGCTGTCCAAGGCCGAGGCGTAGAAAAAAATGTCTGCGTGCCGACCATAAATATCGCCACTAAAGCGATATAGCACACCTCCATAATACCAGCCACCAGTCCCTGGCCGGCCGGGGTAGAAAAATGATCGCGCCTGAAAGGATTGAATTTTAACATATGATTAGGGGTTAATTATTAATTTTGATTATTGGCCGATGTCTCAATCTCTGCTACAAAGAAAAATTTTCTTTAAGGTTAATCTCTATCCAATCAACCAGAGATTCATCCCATTTATATGCCTTAACCAGATGAGTGAAATCTGTTTCCGAATAAGTATACTCTATCTCGTGATGGCTGCCGATGCGCCGACTACCATGAGTTTGTTTGTCCAAAATCACCGGCCGAGTAATAAAATCTATCTTCATTTTACCTAAAGGACCAGTAAAGCAAAGGGTTTCCTTTTCACCGACTTCCGGTTCAGGCAATTCTTCCGCGGTTATTTGGACATCGGGAAAATTATCCTGAATCATGCCTTTAATTTGCTGCCATTTTTGCGGTGTCATATGTTTATATCTTACCATTTTTCAGGCTATATTCGCAACCGCAATATTTCTGACGATAAAATCTCTGATCTTTGGCGAACAGAAGAGCGGCAGCATACCCTGGACTGGCCTTAAAATCAAAATCTAAATATGTTAGGCCGTACTTTTTAGCTAATGCCCGGCCCAAATTACGGATGGTTTTATCGTCTTTATGCGGCGAAATACTAAGTGAGGTAACAAAACAATCAAATTTATGGCTAGCCGCATATTTAGCGGCATTTTCCAAACGTAAATGGTAACAAAGTTTGCAACGCCTGCCCCTTTCCGGCTCTTGATCAAAATCTCTAGCCACCCCTAACCAGCTATCATGATCCCAATCAACAAAAACGAACTTTATACCCTGATTGACAAAATATCTTCCAGCCTCTTCGGAGCGTTTGTCAAATTCCTCCTTGGGCCAAATATTGGGATTATCAAAATAAACAGCCAGATCGTATTCTTTGATCAGCTCTTGCGACAAAAGGCCGCTGCAAGGAGCACAGCAGACATGAAATAATAATTTTTTCTTAGACACGATCTTAGGTTGATTTAAAAACCTCGTCATCTTCTTTCACTGGTTGATCAGTTTTGAAGCCGACAACTTGACCTACATTAGCCAAGGGCACTTCAGCACGATCAATCTGTAAGGAATTGACAACTTGCTCAAATTCCCTATCTCCACCCCTGACCTTGATGGTGTCACCGACGGCTAATTGGCCGTCAGTCAGTTCAATCACACCAACTCCGATCTTGCCGAAGTAATGCGTAATTTTGCCAATCTTTTCTTCCATATTTTAATTTTTTAATGTTTTGATCAGATTGTCGGCCTCCGCCAAAATTTCCTTAGGCTGTTTGAAACGCAGAAATTTCTGAGCGGTCGTCAAATCAAACCAGCCATAGCCGTTATGCTCGTGGGAAATCTTAGGTTCGGTGCCGGGCGGCACTTCAGCCAGATAAATCACGAAATCCTTCTTTATCAAATCATTACCGCCATGATGCGTTTCTCGAAACATGAATTCCGTCTGTTCCCTAAAACCGTCGATTACTTTAAGATCTTTTAGGCCGGCCTCCTCATATAACTCGCGTAAACCGGTTTCCAATTCACTCTCCCTCTCTTCCATCTTACCCTTAGGAAAATTCCAATAACTGCCGCGATGATACAAAACTAAATACTGTAAACCCTCTTCGGGATGGCGACGAAAAATAATAAAACCAACTGATTTTTGTCTGATCATATTAATAATTATTTCAAATATTTCTTTCCTTTTAACTTTTCCGGCAAATACTCCTGATCTTCTTGGTAATCAAAGTCCGGAGAATATTTATAATCCTTGCCATAACCCAAATTCTTCATTAACTTAGTCGGGGCATTGCGCAGATGAATCGGCACCGGCTCATCTGTTGTTTCCTTAACATCTTTCATTACCTGGCCGAAAGCCGAATATAATTCATTGGACTTTCGACACTTGGCCAAATACACTACGATTTGTGCCAGAATCACGTTACATTCAGGCAGTCCGATGAAATGACAAGCCTGATAACCGGCCACAGCCTGTTCCAAGGCGCGAGAATTAGCCAAGCCCACATCTTCGGAAGCAAAACGCACCAAACGGCGGGCAATATATAAAGGATCCTCGCCACCGGAAAGCATTCGTCCCAGCCAATACAAAGCGGCGTCAGCGTCCGAACCGCGTAAAGATTTATGCAAGGCGGAAATAATATTATAGTGCTGTTCGCCGGATTTATCGTATAAGTGGGCGTTACGCTGTAAAGAATCCTTAATTAACACCTTAGACAATTTAATTATACCAGATTTCTGGGGTTTAGTCGCTTTTGCGGAGATTTCTAAAACATTCAAAGCCGTACGAGCATCGCCGTTTGAAAGTAACGCCAAATATCTTATCGTTTCTTCGTCAATCTTAACCTTCAACCTACCTAATCCCCGCTCTTTATCCAATAAAGCAATTTTAATAATACCGGCAATGTCCTCCTCGGTCAGCTGTTCCAAGATAAAAACCCGGGAACGGGACAATAGCGCCGAATTGACTTCAAAACTGGGATTTTCGGTGGTGGCGCCAATCAAAACCACGGTACCATCTTCCACGTGCGGTAAAAGAGCGTCTTGTTGGGATTTATTCCAACGATGGATTTCATCAATAAACAAGATAGTCCGGCGGTTTTTGAATTTCAAGTCGTCTTTAGCTCCAAGAATAATTTTTTTTAGCTCGTTAACCCCACAGCTTACAGCCGAAAAAGATACGAACAACGCACCAGTCAGTCCGGCGATAATCCGCGCCAAGGTGGTCTTGCCCGTACCTGGCGGACCCCAAAAAATCATCGACGGTACCTGGTCACTCTCTATCAGTCGCCGTAATAACTTCCCTTCGCCCACAATCTGTTCCTGGCCAAAAAATTCACCCAGATTTCTGGGACGTAAACGGTCGGCCAAGGGCCCTTCCTTAGCCTTAAAATCAGCCGATTTTAAATCAAATAAATCCATAATCTTATTGCCTATATCATAACCAAATCCAGTCTTGTTTACAAATTAAAAATCAACCCGACAAAATAAGCTGAATAAAAAATCAATAAAAACAGACGGTTAGCGCCTGTTTTTAAAAATACAATTGAATGACTAATGATTATTTTATTTTTTCCCTGACTTTCTTCACTAAATCTTCCAGTTTCCAGTCGCTTTTAACCAAATAATCATAAACACCGCTTTTCATAACCTCGGCCGTTTTGTCCGCTTCATTAAGGTTAGACAAGATGATAACCGGTACGTTTTTACCCCACTTATCCTCACGTAATTTCTCCAGCATTGTTAAGCCGTCCATAACCGGCATGACGATATCCAATAAAATTAGATCGGGCTTAATTTCTAAAGATAAAGCCAAGCCCTCACCGCCATCCTTGGCTACTGCAACATTAAACTTTTCCTTAGTTAATTTCTGTTTTAGAGCCTCGGCCAATGACGGCTCATCCTCAACGATAAGAATTTTTTTCATATGTTTAATTATTCTCCTTGTTTTAGGAAGTCTTTGATATCCTTAATAATCAACTCCAAACGAAAATCAGCTTTAGTATAATACTTATTTACACCCAAACGCAAATAACTCTGAACTTTATCGGGCGTAGCCGTATTGGAAACGACAAAGATCGGTATGGCTTTCCAGGCCGAATCTTCTTCCTTTATTTTAGCCACTAAATCCAAACCATTCTCCTGACCCAGCAAATAATGATCCAGCCAAATAACGTCTATTTTTACGCCTTCCTCCAAGTATTGCAAAGCCTGCTTAACGGTCCTGGCTGTCGTGACGGCAAAACCGCTTTTCTCCAGTTTGATTTTAATCGCCTCGACCAGCGGCCTTTCATCTTCTACCACTAAAATAGTTTTTTGTTCATTCATATTATTATGATTAATTCGGCATCAACTCCTTAGAGCCGGTTTTTTTATTCATACCCTTGAGCGGTAAGCTAATATGAAAAATAGATCCTTTATTTTCCTCCGATTCAAACCAAACTTTGCCGCTATCCTGATCGACGATATTCTTGACGATATACAATCCTAAGCCAGTACCCTCTGTTTCTTTTTCTCTAACATTGTCGGCCCGGTATAATTTTTCAAAAATCTTATGCTTGGCGGCTTCTGGGATACCATAGCCCGTATCAGCTACGCTGATTTCCACATTACTGCCTTTCTTAATCAGGGTTATTGATATTTTTCCATTGACGGGAGTATACTTGATGGCATTAGTCAATAAATTCTGGATTAAAATCCTAACCAATTTTGGATCAGCTTCTATTAGTGGCAAGGTTTTATCGTAATTGAAACTAAAATTAATTTTTTTCTCTTTGATTTGCGGCTGAACCTCACCAATAACACTCTTAGCGACAGCGGAAAAATCAGTCGGCTGCGGTTCAACGGCAAAAGTTCCAAGCTCAATTCGGGAAACATTCAGCAGAGCATTGACTAATGCTACCATACGCTGATTACCGTTATAAATCTCCTTGATATACTTATCCTGTTCGGTATTTAATTTTCCCGCGTCGCCCGCCAGAAGCATTTCTGCATACCAGTTAATCGCCGACAAGGGGGTACGCAACTGATGACTAGCCAAAGATACAAATTCAGTTTTGGCCTTGTCAATCTGTTTCTCTTTGGTAATATCACGTTCCAGGGCAACAAAAAATTCCACCTCCCCTTTTCTATCAAGAATGGGGGTGATACTGGCAAAGGCGGTATAAAGCTCGCCATTCTTACGCTTATTATCTATTTCGCCGGCAAAAGGTTTTTTATCCACCTTAATGGTATGCCACATCTTCTCATAAAAATTTTTGTCCATTAAACCGCCCCATAACTTTTTGGTGCCGACTTTTTGGCCCACCACCTCGGAATTAGAAAAACCAGTGATGCCCTCTACGCCCTTATTGGCAAAGATTACTATGCCCTCCTTATCGGTAATGACAATATGATCCGACGCTTCAGCCACAGCCAGACGGAACTTCTCCAAATCTTTGGCTAAAGCTTCGGATGTTTTCTTTTCTTCCTCCACATCTTCTAAAACATTTAAGACCGACTTCTGGGTTGCTGCCAATGACTCATTATTTTTCTTCAATTGAATCAGGGTTTCTGACAAACTTTTGGTTTTTTCTGCTACCCGCTGTTCTAATTTGCCATAATTCCCCCTTAATTCATCCACCATGGCATTAAAAGTTTTAGTTAGGGCGCCCAATTCATCATTAGAAACCACCGGGACTTTCTTAGTCAAATCGCCTTCGGCTACGGACTGCGCTACGCGAGTTAAAGCCAGGATCGGCCTGACAATAAAATGAAAAATAAACAATAAAAATAATAATAACGCCGAGGCAATAACGGCTATAATGATGAGCAGTTGAAAGGTAATAGCCCTATTAACGGCAAAAAAAATATTTTCCGTCGGCGTTTCAATCACTAACTGCCAACCATTACCCGAATAAGCCAGATAACCGTCAGAATAAGCGCTGCTAGCCAAAAATTCCACTAAATCGCCATTGATTTGCTCTTTGACGGTGGCGCTGTCTTTAGTTGGAGTAAGGTTAGCCAGAGCCGTTGATTGCTTTTGATTCAGGATATTAACCAGATTGGCATAATCGCCGCTGCCAATCAGTATCTTATCTTTGTTATACAAATAAATGCGATCAAAACCGCTGGTTGATAAAAAATCCAGTATTGCCGGCCAAGCAAAACGCCCCAAGACTACGCCGACAATTTTATTGTCATCAATTACCGGAGCGGCAAAAATGATTGTCGGCTTTTGATTGTTTTCATCTGTTAGCAGATCGGAATAATAAACCTGCCCGTTTTGGGCTTGCATGAAAGCCAGGGAATCGGCGGGATGATCATCTATATTTTCACCTAATTCTTCGTCATCAGTAGAATAGACAACTAAACCGTTTATAGTTACGACTTCCAGATCGTACCAAGGTCCGGTTAGAAGCAAAAATTCACTCATTCTCTGTTTAACTTCGCTTAAGGTGTTCGTCTGGCCAGTTAGCAACTTCTTTAAGGGCACCGATCCGGAAATCAACTGAATATCCAAGTAGCGTTCATAAATAACTTGATCAATATTCCCCAATAACTGCCCGGCATTAACATGCTGGATTTCCGCGCGGGAAGAATGCAGGGTTCCGCCAACCGAGGTATAAATTAAATACAGCATCGTACCGATAGCAATAACGGAGATGGCAGTAAAAATAGAAATAATTTTCAATAATAACTTCATAAAATCAACCGTTTAAGGTTATCGTGATAGGATACGGACAAATTCCGGCCTAATGACTCCGACAACGTCAACGTCGGAGCCAATAGCACCGATACTTCGCAGGTAACGGTTAGCCAAAACGCCATTGCCATATAACGATTCATAACCGGAGGTATAAGACATGGCTGATAAATTGCCTCGTAAATCAACTAACTGGAGACCGGACAAATAACCGATAAACTCCTGTTCGCTGACATTAAAGTATTTAATGCCGATGGCGTATGATTCCTCGGGATTATTTTTTATATATTCCAGGGCCTGAAAATAAGCCCGCAATACGGCTTTGACTTTTTCCGGTTCGCTGTCAATAAAATCCTGACGCATCACCCCGACATCAATAATCAGCCCCGGAGCCAAGGCGGTAGAAAAAATTTTTACTCCGCCGGCCGCTACAGCCTCGCTTAATCCCGGGTCATAAGTAACGACGGCATCCACCTCTCCTCTAATGAAAGCTTGGGCCGCTTCCGCCGCCGGCAAACTCACCCTCTGCACATCCTGCAATTTAAGATTATTTTTTTCCAAGGCATAAAAAAGTAATTTCTCACTCAAAGATCCTTGTTCTACTGCTACTTTTTTACCCTTCAAGTCGGCTATGCTGACGATCGATTTTCTGGCAACAATGCCATCGCCGCCATTAGAGTAGTCGGTTACATTTATAATTTGCAATTTATTCCCTTGGGATTGAGCTTTTAAAACATCTACCATAGTAATGTCGCCAACAAAATCAATCTGCCCATTAATCAACTCGGAAACCAGCTGGCTGTTAGTTTCTGATTTGACCATTCTCACCTTTAAGCCGTTGGCTGAAAACAGGCCTTTTTCTTGCGCCACCAGATACGGCAAAATTCCTGGCCACTCATCCCAGCCATAAGTAATTTCACCCAAATTATTAGGGATGACTGATTGTTTGGATAATCTTAAACTCCAATAAGCGCCAACGGCAGCAACAATAAGAATTAGAACTATAGCCAAAACCAAAATAATGTTTAAATATTTTTTCATATGTTTTTTTCTGTTTTCTTTAGATCTTCTATTCTTTTCTTTAATTCAATCATTTTCATCTCCCGGCCGATCATCAATTTATTTATTCGCTCCAATTCCTCGCTACGACTGGCTAAGGCATCAGTTACTTTTTTCTTCTCCGTAATATCGCGCATCACGCCAACCGCATGCCATTTGCCCTTAATTTTGACTCGCGCCACGGATAATTCTACAGTGATTAATTCGCCGTTTTTCTTCTTTACCGATAATTCCAATAAACTACCGATAACATTTGACTCTCCCGTCTTGCCGAACTGCAAAATATTATTTTTCTTAGTTTGATGTCCTTTTTCTGTGGCAACTATTTTATGGAAGTACTTGCCCATAATCTCAGCACTGCTATAACCCAGAATCCTTTCCGCCGCCTGATTCCAGAAGACTACCAGCCCCTTATCATCCATCATGATTATGGCGTCTTGTATCGCTTGGGCAATCGCCTTAAATTTTTCTTCGCTTTCCCGCAAGTCCATAGTGATCGTTTCGGCTAATTCAGTGGCTTTGATTTGAGAATTAGCCAAAAAGTAAACCACAACGGCCGCCAAAAAACTGATAAGAACGCCAAAAAATAAAAATAGCCAGGGTAAGATCATTTCTCCCCAAGTCAGGCCATAATTGTCCAGCCCCCAATAACGTAAAACCCAGATGTGATCGGCTACGCTAAACGGCACTTCCTTGATAAACCCCGATTGCTGAAAATCATTGTTTCTAACGTCAGAATCATAGTACAGCATTTCTTTATTATAATTTCCGTCGATAGAATCGTAAACGCTTAAATCAAATTGATGCCAATCAAGATTAATCCTGGATAAAATATTAGAAAAAAAGTCATTCGCTATTATGGTTACACTGACAAAACCAACTGTGTTTACCCGACGATCCGTTTCACTAATAATAGTAGCACCATTCCTATAAATTGGAGCTAATAACAAAATCCCAGGGCTGTTATCCGGCAAAAGTGAAATTCTATTTGTAACGGTTATTTGACCGCTATTTCTGGCCAACTCCGCCGGTTGCTTTCTATTCATTTCTGAATAGACATCAAAACCCAAAATATTTTCAAGGCCTTTTTCCGGGTAGATATATTTGATAATAAAACTTTCCACGGCAGTACTGGTAGGATAAATTGTAAAATTAGGATAGCCATTTAGCTCTACGCTCTTATCCTGTCTGACTTGTTCAATAAATTTGTCAGTGTCTTCTAATTTTACCTTCTCCCAATAATTAATAGTATTAATGCCGGGATAATTTTGCGCTAAGTCCAGCTGATCAAGATAATCATAAAACTCATTCCTTTCCACACTCTGACTGGCGACAAACAATCCCTTTAAACCGTTAAGCACATAAATATCGCGATTTATCATAGCGCCGATTAAACCGGTGACGTCTTGAACTTGCGTTTCAAACTTCAATTGCGCCTGATGCTTAAGGATATTCGACATATAGAAAAAGGCTGCCAAAGACAAACTCAGACCAATAATAAAAATAAAAATCGGTAAAACATGACTTCTTAAAGTTTTATACTTCATAGATTCATAATGTTAATTCAGTATAATCAAGCCAAGTGGCAGCCGGCAAAAATTACCGGCTAATAACCTGTTCTGATTAGCGGCTAACGGAAATCGTCACACTATTCTCCGCATTAGGCGAGCAAACCGTCACGCGGTTAGTGGTAGAATTTTTAAAAATTTGGTAACTGGTGCCATTAGTGGAAGTACTACTGGGATCAATAGGCATAGATACCAGATACTTAGCGGTGGAGCTGGCCAAATAGGTGTCTAAATTAGTCAATCCTGTGCAAGTACCACCGGTCCGGCAAATTTCCTGAGTAGAAACGCCGCAAGCCGTACCAGAAACAATGGAGGCTGGCAGGGCGCCATTACTGTCAATGGCATACTGATAAACCGCGTTCAAAAGAGTATTGACATCGGCGCGACGCTGGGCGTTCCTAGCGTCGCCTAATTGCTTACTGGGATTTAAAGCCAAAATGACAATGCCGGCCAGAATAGCGATAATCGCTACGACCAGCAACACCTCCAATAAAGTAAACCCTGATTTTTTTTTGTTCATAAATTATTTGTTCATAAATTAATTGTTAACTATTTTATTTATATTGATTTATCGGCTAATGCTGATACTGGCATTATTCTCGGCAATGGGCGCGCAAACTGTAATCCGATTATTTGAATCCTTGCTGATGTAATAGCCAGTGCCTTCACTGCTTACGTTCTGAGGATCGGCCGGCAATGAAACCAAATATTTTGATGTCGTACTAACCAAGTATTGCTTTAGGTTGACTTTACCGGTACAGGTCCCGTCTATACTGCATATCTCATTATTAGAAGCATAACAGGCCGTATCAACCGAAATGCTGGCCGGCACGATGCCATTATTATCAATGGCGTACTGGTAAACGGCGCTCAAAATAGTATTAACATCGGCGCGACGTTGGGCGTTCCTTGTATCACCCAATTGCTTGCTGGGATTCAAGGCCAAAATAACGATGCCGGCCAGAATAGCGATAATCGCTACGACCAGCAACACCTCCAGCAAAGTAAAACCTGATTGTTTTTTGTTCATAAATTTTATCTTATTTTATGTTAATGTATTCTTAGGGAACTTCTTGCCAGGAAGTATAAGTAATTAGCGGGTAAAGAGCGCTAATACTAACCGCCAAACGGCTGAAAGTGTTACTTTTACTAGCACTGACCGTTACTCCTCGCGTGTTACCGCCGGTATTTACCACCGTATAGTTGCAAATACCGCCATTAAAAGCCAAGTTGCCCGAACCAACAAATAGACTATCAATCCTAATTTGCTGTAAGGCCTCTTCAGCGCAAGCATTAGCCAGTGCCCTGGCTCCACTAGCCTGCTCCACGGCCAAGACAGTCCGTGAGGCATCCAAACCCAGTAATAAAAGCGACAGAGTTACGGCTAAACCGACCGCACCCACCACCAAGATGCTTAACAACAAGATGTAGCCTCTCGGCTTAGCGGCGTTCGGCCGAACCATAAAATTTTTTCTGATAATCATATTCATTGCGACTCCCGGGATTTAAATGTTTCAAGATGAACTGCACTCTGATAATATCCTTAGAGCTGGTACTGGATAAATTAGTGAAGCTCAAATTACTTATTGTCACGCGATTATTAGTCAGGACCACGGCTCCGTTCGCGCCCTCAATAATCCTTAATGCTCCGCCGGATAGGTCAAAAACCGTAGGACTTTTTTCCGGCAGGGGCACTGCCAGAATCAAAGTAACACTGGAGCCGCCGACAATAGGAACAGTCACGCTGCTGGAATTTCTGATAGTTTGGGTAATGGCATGCATCGCTTCCAGTCCCTGTTGTTCCACTTCGGCTATGGTCTGATTTTTAACCCGGCTTTGCAGAATTAACGACAAAAAAACAGAAACTGATAATAAAATAACTGAGGCAATAGCCAAATAGAGCAACAATTCTATTAAAGTAAAACCTTGGCGATTGGTTATTCGGGGTTTCATAAGTTAAGGCTGGCAACAGCAGGTATTATTTTTATCAATCGTACAATAGACGGCGCCACCCGTCTCCCTGGTCTCCCCGTTAGCATTACAAGCGCTATTATTCCTGCGGCAAGCGCCGGCGATATATATCCCTAAAGACTGGCAGTAAGAAGAACAGCTAGCAATAGTTCCCTGGACCTGCCAATTAGTCAGATAAGTAGCCAGAGTGATAGTTGCCCAACGTTGTTGAGTCTGCTGCCAAGCCACGGTGGAAGTTACTTGAAAACGGTTGGCGTCAATCGGTCTTATACTAATTTGCCGCCGATAATAGCTGTCAATCAAATCAGAGACGCCGGAGAAAGTCCAAACATTTCCGGCAATAACCAAACCATGTGATCCGGCAGTCAAATTAGAAAAGTTCGCATCGCGCAGATTACGCGTCGCCTCCAACCCTTCTTCGGCTAAAAATATGGCTCGGGATCTCTGTCCGGCGATAGCCGTACTTTGCTGGCCATAAAGCCAAGCGCCGACTAAAGCCGTAATCATCAAGCCAAAAACTGCAACGCTTAGGATCGCTTCTACCAAATTAAAACCGGATTGACTTGTTCTCAATAACATATCAATAAGTTATCGTCCCTCGACTGTTAATATTAACGGTGCTGGTTTCGTGAGCCACGGAAACTAATAAAATATTTCCTGTGGCGGTGGCGACCGGCTTGCCGGTAAACTTATCAAACACAACTTGGCTCAAACCACTTGGAGTGATTGTCGTTGGCACGGTGGAGCTCTCATCATAGAGGATGTCACGACTACCGTAAGACGAGCCGCGAAACAACACGACACTGCCAGTGGTTATAAATACCCCCCAACCACTGTCTCCGGCCATGCTCTGTGATAAAATCTGAGCGCGGCGCAAGGATTGAACCAAGCTATTGGTGGCGACGGCTAAATCGTTTTTGGTCTGAAACGATTGATAAACCGGAATAGCCATCACGGAAATAACAGCTATAAGAGCCAAGGATAACAACACCTCTACTAAAGTAAAACCGTTTGAACCGAGATGTTTTGTTTTTGTTTCCCTAGGCATATTAATTATTTAAGGAGCCAACCAGACTATAAATCGGCAAAATAACTGCTACCGCCACCGCCAATACGCCAAGCCATACGATAAACAAAAGCAACGGTTCCAGAATAATAGCCAAATTCTTGGTGGTTATCTCTATTTTATCCTCATACATCTCGCCAATTTTAATCAAAGCGTTAGACAGGCTACCCGATTGCTCGCCGGCGATTAGAAGTTGCTGTAATGATTTGGGGAATAAACCGCTTACTGTGCGATAAGAAAGAAAACAATCCTTAAGCGACGCTCCCTCCTCTAAATTTTTTTCCAAATAGCGATAAAACTTGCGATAAGACCTGAGCTCGGTTGATTGCGACAATGACTTCAGCGCTTCCAAAACCGGCATACCCGAAGATAAAAGTGTGCCTAAAACATAACCGAAACGCGCCACTTCCGATTGCTTGATTAGTTTGCCGACGGCCGGAGTATGTAAAGACAAAAACTGACCAATAATCTTAGTGCCAGGAAAAAAGAACAGCAAATAAAATAAAACCACGAATGCAACAATAATTGCCGGGACAACCGTATTGCCGTAAGTCCCTAGAAATTTTCCGAAATTAATCAATATTTGGGTAATAAGCGGCAATTCAATGCTTAATGAAGCAAAAACCGTAGCCAAACGCGGCAAAATGAACCAAGCGATACCCAAGCCGACGGCAAAAGTTACTGACAAAACAAAAGCCGGATACGCCATGGCCGACTTGACTTTAGAAGAGAAATCACGCTCTTTCTGTTGCTGTAAGACCAACATTTTCAAAGTCTCATCCAATTTACCGGTCTGCTCCCCTATTTTAATTAAAGAAATGTCTTGGGCGCGGAATATTTTCGTTCGTTCCAAAGCTTGCCAGAAAGCAAAACCGCTTTCAATATCCTCTTGCAATATCCTAATCAAAAAATTCAAACGCCAAAAACCGCGATCCGGCCGTATTGCCTCCAAAGCGCCCAATAAGTCCATACCAGCAGTGAGCAATAACGCTAGATTTTCCATTAACCCTTCCCTTTGATCGCGCCAGCCAAAGTTAAAAGTTTTAATAAGTAATCGGCGCCGATTATTTCCGGCATACACGGATTTGGCAATAATCAACTCTCCCTTCGTTTTCTTCTTAGACTCAACTTGAATCGCCTTAACCGGCACCACCGGACTGTTACTAGGCAGTTTAACGGTAAGATCTTTTTTGTTTTTCTTGATAGCCATAAAATAATCTCTTTACTGTGGCGGTTCAGCCACTCTGAAGATTTCATCCATAGTGGTAACGCCGTCTTTGACCTTTTCCATTCCATCTTCAAAGAGCGGCCGCGACCCTTGACGGCTAGCCAACTGCCAAATTTCCCGAGACGACGGATGTTTCATAACTAATTCCTGCATCTCCGGCGTGATCAAAATCAACTCAAAAATAGCGGTCCGCCCCTTATAACCGGTATTATTACAGGCCGGGCAACCCTTACCGCGATATAAGGTCAGATTGCGACGAGGAAAATATTTAGCGGCTAAGGGATACTCTTTGGTTAATTGAGCGGGAGAAATCGTATAGCTGACACGACAATGGTCGCAAATCTTCCTCACCAAGCGTTGCGCCAAAATCGCTTGCAGGGTGGAAGCGAGCAAAAAAGGCTCAATCTTCATATCCAGTAAACGCGGAATGCCGGTCGCCGCGTCATTGGAGTGGAAAGTGGAAAGCAACAAATGGCCGGTCAAAGCGGCATTGACTGCAATCTCGGCGGTCTCCAAATCGCGAATCTCCCCAACTAGGATAATATCAGGATCCTGGCGAACGATGGAACGCAAACCGCGGGCGAAAGTCAAGCCAGTCTGAGAATTAACTTGGATCTGATTAATGCCTGGCACCCGGTATTCCACCGGATCTTCAATGGTAGTGATATTTACTGCCGGTTGATTAAGTTGTTTTAAAACGGCGTACAAGGTGGTGCTCTTGCCTGAACCGGTTGGACCGACAACAAGAATCATACCAAACGGTTTTTGCGCCGCCACATTAAAATTAGTTTGATCTTTAACTGATAAACCCAGATCATTCAAATCAAAACCCTGAACGTAATGCGACAAAAGACGCATGACGATTTTTTCCCCCTCAATAGTCGGCACTACGGACACGCGCATGTCAGTAACCAGACCGTCGCTGACATAATTCAAACTGCCGTCTTGAGCGGCAAAATGCTCATCAATGCGCAAGTGGCTCTTTACTTTGATACGATTGACAATATTGCCATAGAATTCCTTAGGGATGTGCCCGGCATCTTGTAAGACGCCATCTACGCGGAATCGCACCAGCACCTCTGCTTCCGTTGGTTCAAAATGTATATCTGAAGCCTTAAAAGTAACGGCATCGGCAAAAATTTCATCAACTATTTCCGGCACCACCTGTCGGCTTTTCTTAATAATGGCGGCAAAACGAGTTTCTAATGTCTTGCGATAATTGACGAAAGCGGCATCAATATCCTCGGTTAAAGAATAAGCTAATTTAACCTGCCGGTTTGGTATTACTTTTTTTAATAATTCTGGCAATTTCTGATTATCCGGCTGATCTGTCGCTACTACCACGGTCTTACTGTCGGCGGAATACACCACCAAACGATATTCTCTGGCGATATCTTCAGGCAGAGCCAAAACCTGCTCCTTTATCGGCATATTGGAATTCAAATCCGCATAAGGCAAACTAAAATATTCGGCCATGGCTTGGCCGAATAAATCCTTATTCAAAATACCTTCACGCAAAAGATAATCGATTATGTCGATTTCTTTTTTTGCCGCAACGGCCTCGGCTTTCTGCCAATCGCCGGCGGACAAATAATCACCATCAACCAGGATGGCTCTGAGTTGTTTGTTGTCTAAATTCATCTTAAAGCATGGAATTAAGATGATAACTTAATCAAAGACTTTTAATTTTTTCTACGATCGCCTGAATAGGCGTATCCGACTTAACGATGTAGTCAATAGCCCCCAAATCTTTGGCCTTCTTGATATCTTCTTCTTGAGACAAATTAGAAGTAATAATAACTTTGATCTTAAGATTCTTCTTTTTTATGCCTTCCAATACGCCAAAACCATCTAATTTCGGCATCATCAAATCCAACAGCATCAAGTCATAGCCACCTTCAGTCACAGTGGCCAAAGCCTGCTCGCCGTCATAAACGGCCTTAGCTTCAAAGCCGGATTTATTCAGTTTTAGTTCCAAGGCGTTAGCCATGGATTTCTCATCCTCGGCGATGAGAATTCTTTTCTTAGCGACCATATTTTTTAACCAATGTTTTATGGTTAGTTATTAATATATTATAACATGCTTTGCCATTCAAAAACAAGTCGCATAATCTGCTCTGGGGATAACTAAAAGTCAACCCGAAAATTTCTTCCGAGTTGACTAAACAATGCTTAATTTAATTATTTTAATCCCAGCTTCTTTTTCACCTTAGTGGCCACATCAGCCACATTCCAGTCCACCTTAACCAAATATTCAAAGGTCCCTAAAGCAACAGCTTGAGCTACCTTGGCCGAATCACTCAAGTTACTCAGAATCACTACTTCCGCTTTCTTGCCCCATTTATCTTTGCGCAACTTAGCTAACATTTCCAATCCGTCCATTTTAGGCATTACCAGGTCCAATAAGATTAAATCAGGCTTTTCTTTCTTAGCCAATTTTAAACCTTCAGCGCCATCCTTGGCAAGCAACACCTCAATCTCTTTGGCATCAAACTGTGACGACAAAGCTTTAAGCACGATCGGTTCATCATCAATGACTAACAATTTTTTCATCATTTTTTTCATCATAAATTTTAAAATTATAATTATTTAGCAGAATAAATCGGCAAAGTAAAATAGAAAGTCGTGCCCTTATTCTCTTTGGAATCAAACCAAATCCTGCCGCCATGAGCTTCAACTATGCCTCGAGCGATATATAATCCCAAACCCGTGCCTTCCGGAGCCACTCCCCTAATGTTATCCGCCCTGAAAAACCTTTCAAATATCCGATGTTGCTGGTAGGCCGGTATGCCATAACCTTGATCGGCAATAGAAAAGTGCCAATAATTTCCTTGGCGCTGACAATCAAAAGTTACCTTAGTTTTCTCCGGAGAATACTTCAAGGCATTGCTGATTAAATTATTCAACATCTGGACAATTTTTTCAAAATCAAAAACGGCGATGATTTTTTCATCAAAACCACGACCCAAAACAAAGCTGATTTTATTTTTGGCGGCGGCCAAATTTTGGTCTTCTACGGCGCGGCTAAAAGCCAAACGCAAGTCGCTTGATTTCCTTTTCAAAACAAATTTACGCCCCGTCTCAATATGCGAAACATCCAGCAAGTCATTAACCAGTTTAATCATCCGTTCATTACTATGATAAATCTGTTCAACAAAATCGCGCTGTTCCGTATTCAATTTGCCGATTTTTTCTTTTAACAGTAGTTCTCCAAACCACTTGATACCGGTTAAAGGCGTCCGCAATTGATGCGAAGACATGGATATAAACTCCGATTTCAACCGATCAACTTCTTTGGCTTTGCTGATGTCGCGTAAAATAGCCATGTCAGCCGGCCGGCCTTCAAAAATAATCACCGAACTGTTTGTCTCTACCGGTATAGCTTTGCCATGGTTGTCAATAACAGCGAACTCATAGCGGGTTTCCACCTTCTCTCCTCGCATGCGGCGCTGATAATTTGAAACAACTGAACTTTTATACTGGGGGGCGATGAAATCAATCATGGGTTTGCCGACAACATCCGAAGGGACCATACCGGTAATATTTTTTATGGCCGGATTGGCGTATTTAACTATGCCTTCCTGAATTAAAATCACGGCGTCATTGCTATTCTCCACCAGATTACTGTATCTTTCTTCCGATTGCTTGATTTCTTCCTCCCACTTTTTGTGCTGGGTAATATCCTCAATAATCGTTAAAAAATACAATGGCTCCCCGCTATTATCTTTAATTAAAGTAGCGCTGACTCGGCCATAAATGATTTTCTTGTCTTTCCTAATATAACGTTTATCCACATTATAGATAGGAATTTTGCCTTTAAGCAGAAGCTTGACTTTTTCTACGTCCCTTTTAATTTCATCAGGATGAGTAATATCGGCAAAAGTCATTTTTTTAAGTCGCTCCTCGGAATAACCCCACAATCTTACAGCGGCCGGGTTGGCGCTAATAAATTTATTGTCTAAGCCGACCAGGACAATCGGTACCGGGCTATTTTCATAAATCGCCCGCATACGATCTTCGCTGTTAATCAACTCCATTTCTATTTGGTGACGACTGGTAATATTGCGAATATTGCACTGAACGACTTTGGTATGGTCAATATTATAGACATTACTGACAAATTCCACACTGATCGACTTGCCAGACTTAGTTCTTAAAGGCAAATTCTCATAATGAACATACTTCTTCTTCTTTAAAATTTTAAAAGATTTCTTGGAAGCCGCTATATCCTTAAATAACCCGATTTCCCACAATTTCTTCTGTAAAAATTCTCCCCTGCTATAACCCAGCATCTCAATCAAATACGGATTAACCTCTTCAATTTCTCCAGTTTTAGCATTAAGAATCAAAATACCATCCTTGGCCGCTTCAAAAAGTCGGCGGTATTTCTGCTCTGACCTAACTAAACTTTCTCGGACTTTTATATCCTTAGTAATATCAGTGAAACGCCAAACTCGGCCCACAATTTTACCGTCAATTTTTTGCGGTAAAGACAAACGATCAAAAACTCGGCCATCTTTAAAATAAATAGTATCGGAACTTTTATTTGCCGGATGCCGATAAAGATAATCCACTTTAACCAAAAATTCCTTGGCATCGGACAATTGACTCATAACAAAAGACAATAGTTTTTTATCGTCTTTACTTTTCACCAGTTCTTGCGGTATCTTCCACATTTTCAAAAAATTTTTATTATAAAAAGTGACCTTACCCCGTTGATCAATCACCAAAATACCCTCCTGCGATGTAGCAGTGATTGAATCCAATAAAGAAGAATAGTTTTTTATGGCTATCTCCGACTCCTTAACCTTGGAAATATTACGAGATAGGCCCATAACGCTTTCCACTCGGCCCGATTGATCATTGATTGGAGTTAGTTGCGTACTCAACCATGCTTCTCCTGAAGGAAAAAATGATAGACCCTCTTGATAAATCGGCTGACCACTACGAAATACCTTAATAATGTTGGCCATTTGCCGTTGGGCCACAGTTGGCGGGAATAAGTTTTTGATATTCTTGCCAATAATGTCTTCAGGCTTGGCCTTGAACTGCCCGGCTCCGAAATAATTAACATACGTCACTATACCGCTTCTATTAACCAAATAAATGCTGTCATGGGCCACCTCAGTCAATATCTTATAGCGTTTTTCGCTTTCCTTTGCTTTGGTAATATCGCGAAAAAAGGCAATCAAACAATAATGAGAATCAATTTTTATTCTACCGAAGCTGGCGGAAACGATTTTAACTTTCTTATCCTTGGTAATTATTTGCAATTCAATATTCTTATCAAGCTTATTGCCTTTAGACAATTGCCTGAAAATTTTTAAAGTTTCCTTGACAGCATCGGCCGGGTGTAATTGATTAACGGATAATCTAAAAAATTCTTTTTTGTCATAACCGAACAAGCTACAAGCGGCGAGATTAGCATCGATGATTTTGCCTGATAAATCAGCAATCACAATAGCATCGGCTGTAGCATTGAACAATATCCGATAATTAATTTCGTCACCGACTATTAATCTTTCTGGAGTGGGACAAGAAAGTTTTTTATTAAAAATTGGCCAAGTCATTGTATATTGTTTTACAACTTATGAGTTTATCTAATAATTAACCGATCAACTGTCTCTTTCTGGCCCGATAAAGCCAGAAAATAGTAGCCACTAAAATGACTAAGGTTATGACCGTTGTCTGCCAATTTAAGTAACGATAAATCATCACCCAAAAATTTCTTCTAACAGTAAAGGTGCTAACCGGACTGGGTCGGCTCTTAATTTGCGCCGTGGAGTCCAGAGCGACGGCAAAAATCGTATGCTGGCCAGGAGACAACTCTGTAATGTCTTGCGAATGGTCAATGCGCCAGTTGCCCTGACTATCAGTATGAGTGCGATAAATCAAGGCTTGATCGCTATGAATATAGACGATGACATCTTGATTAGGCAAAGAGGTGCCGGAGAAACTTAAAGTATCGCCGACAGCTATGGTTTGTATATTAGTGACTTGCGGCACCGGTATGCCGGCCAATTCCACCGCTTGGGCGTTCAATTCCACTAATTGAGCCGTGGGAACCGGCTGAATAGGCGTAATGCCGGCCACGGTTATAATCGGAGTGACTGACGCCGGTAAGGCAACAACTTTATTAATACTTATGACGGTTGGATTACTGACATTGCCGGCTTGATCGCGAACAGTAACGCTAATAGTATGGCGACCATCCACTAGAGCCGAGGCGCTAGGCAACTTAAAATTCCAAGCGCCGGATAAATCTGCTGTCACCGTAAACCTACTTCGACCGTCCAAAGCAATAAGCACTTCGCCTAACGGTTCAGTTACGCCAGTGATTGTCGGAGTTGCCTCCGCAATAGCCGAATTATTAATCGGGTTTAAGATTATCGGGGCGGCCGGGGCCACGCCGATAATAAGCAAGTTGACTGGATCGGACAACTGGCTGATATTGCCTGATCTATCAGTTGCCCGAACAGTTAAGGAATGATTGCCTGACGAAAAATTAAAAATCTGACTGAACCTGCCGCCGCTATCGGCGCTGTTATTAAGCCGGGCAAACAAAACGCCATTATCAAACAAGTCGATGTTTGAGCCCGGCTCAGACAAACCGCCGATGGCAATCCTTGTGCTGTTAGTTGGTGAATCCAACGAGTTCAAAAGTGGTTTAACCGGCGCAATTGTATCGGGCACCAAAATAGCGCCACCGCCGACTACCGGCGGGATTACAGGCGAAACAACCGGCGGAGTTACTGGGGCAAAAACGTTAAGCTGGGCAACCGTTGCTTCGTTGCCATAATCATCTATGGCCCAAATCTTAACATAATAATTATTGGTAATATTCAAACCGGTAATAACCGTCGATATGGTTAAGGAGTTAGACAAATTAACATCATCAATTACGCTCCATTTGTCGGCTGTGCCCGTGCGATTTACCACATCGCTTTCCGTTGCGCCATGCCATAATTCATAGTGATTAAAATTCGCATCAGTTGCCGTCTGCCAATTCATAGTAATGGTTGTGGCGGTTTCCGAAAATTTACTCAAGGAAGCAAGTCCCAAGGGCGCCCCTGTATCAACTGAAAAATCAGCCGATTCATAATAAGTGCTGACATTGCCAAAACTATCCGTGCCGCTGAAACGGACCCGCATATGGGAATTCTCTTGGTTAATAAAATCAACGCCGGTATTCCAGGTGACTAATTTATTATTGCCTGCTGTTACCGCGCCCAAATCCCCAACGGCTGTAGTTTTAATAACCGTCCAAGTCAAACCGCCATCACTAGAGATATCCCAGGCAACATCAGCATTTTCTCCTAAATCATAACTAACCGCTACGCTATCTGTGCCGGCGATTTGACTGGCGGAGACGCCAGAAATAACCGGGGCTTTGGTATCTAAAGCAAAATTACCAGAGGCAACATAAGCGCCTTGATTACCGAAATAATCCTTAGCGCGGACGCGAACTCTCATACTGGATAAATCTTGACCAACGAAATCCGTACCGGCCGACCAAATAAACGCCTTTGCCCCGATGGTTTGACCGGAACCGATTTGTCCGCTTCTAGTGGTTGTAGATACTGTCCAAGTAGCCCCACCATCATCAGAAATATTAAATTCAACCAGATTACCGGCCGGCGTAATATCAGCCAAGTTATAATTTATGACCACATCCGTCGTACCGGCTGATTGGCCGGCGGAAACACCGCTTACCACCGGCCCCTTGGTATCAACGGTAAAATTGTCAGAAATAGAAATTAAACCGGCATTGCCATAGCGATCCGCACCTTGAAGTTTGACTTTAACCGCAGAATTCTCCTGATTGGCCAAGTCAATTTGCGGATTCCAACTAATACTCCTGCCGACGCCAGCCGTAACATCATTACCGACATCGCCACTGGCCGTAGTAACGGGCACAGTATAAGTCAAACCGCCATCATTGGAAATTAATAAACTAACAGTATTGCTAGCTCCGGAATTATCGATCAAGTCATAAATAATTACGGCCAATCCCGTACCTGGCGTTTGCGTTAAATCAATATTGGAAATAACCGGCCCCAAAGTATCAGCATAAAAAGCCGAGGACACCGCCAAGTTACTGTCAGCCAAAGTATCAGATGACTTTAAGCGTACATAAACTGTGGAATTCTCCTGATTAGGCAAATCAGTCGCTATATCCCAAGCAAAAATGTAAGCCGTGCCAACCGAAGAGAAAATCAAGCTGGAGGTACCGTTTGAACCCACCCCCGATTTTTCGGTCATAACCTGCCAATTGGCGTTATCAATGGAATATTCAAAAACAGTTAAATCATTAGTATCATTTTGCGCATCCGTACCGATATAATTGATTAACACATAACCGCCACTGGCTTGTTGAGTTGCGCTTGAAATATTAATTGCCGGAGCAGTATTAGCAATTCCCGTTATTGTAGAAAAATCAGATTCGGAAGTCGTCAGATGTGCCGCATCGCTCGGGTTGCGTGACTTGATCTTAAAACTATAATTAGCCACCGGCGAGAACAAACCGCTAATAGTAACTTGACCGCTAATACCGCTCCCCTGGCCCCATTGGCCGGCGCCGGTGCCGAGCGTCTGCCAGACAGCGCTAACACCCAAAGTGCCATTGCTCTGCACGTATTGTCCGGTGGAAACCTCATAAATGACATAAGGCACATCGCTAGCCTCGCCGAAAGCCGAATTAATTGTTACATCCACTGTAGTATTCTGCGGATTATTAACCGTCGGCGCTCCCGGCGTATACGGTTTGACGTATTTGTAACTCGCTGTAGGAGAAGTATTCTCGTTTATTCTTGTATGGCCGTAATTATCGGTTTCTACCAGCTTAACTTTAGAAATGTAATCATGACCAGTAAGCGCCCCGCTTGCCGGCACCGCCTGATCAGCCGGAGTCGCCGTATTGCTTTCTCCGGTGGTAGTAGCCGAATAGACATCACTGCTGAAAGCGACTAAAAACTCATTAGAGGTTGGATTGGCCTCGGTAAACGACCCGCTAACAGTCGCGCTCGTATCGCCGGCAAGTGGCTGAGCAGTCAAATCCGCAATCGTCAAAATCGTCGGGGCCAGAGTGTCCACGCTAAAAGTGTCAACCAAAACGGCATAAGCGCTACTATTACCGTAAGTATTGGTGCCACGGATACGAACCTTCATACTGCCATTCTGTTGGCTGTTGAAATCAACTCCCGGATTCCAATTAATTGTTTTGCCCAGTCCTGGTGCGACTCCGTAACCAACATCGCCTGTCAAGGTAGTGGTAGCTACGGTCCAAGTGGCGCCACCATCGCTGGAAATACCCACACTGATAACTACATTATCGCTGTCAAACAGGTTATAAGTTATGACGACATTATCGGACCCCACGACTTGTTCTGCGGTTACAGTATTAATCACTGGGGCTTGGGTATTAATGGCAAACAAATTGGAACCGACATTGCCGGTCGCATTGGCGTAAGCGTCAACGGCTCGCAGACGAATCTGCATGTTATTAACCTGCTGATTAGGGAAATCCGCTCCGGCGTCCCAAATAATAATTTTGCTATTGCCGGTTGTTATGCCTGCGCCAATGGCACCACTAACACTTGAGGAAGCAACATCCCAAGAACCGCCTCCGTCCGATGAAATATCCATAGCCACAACAGAACTGTTGGCATCGCTAAAATCATAACTTATAGACACTAAACTGCTGCTAACGACCTGCGCCGCGGAAATATTGGCAAAAACCGGGGCCTTACTATCAACGGCAAAATTAACAGATGAAACCAAGGATCCGCTATTGCCAAAATTGTCTCTGGCGCCCACTCGCACCCTCATCGTGCCTGATTCCTGGCCGGAATAATCCATACCTGGATTCCAACTGATAGCCTTGCCGCTACCCGGCGTGACATTATCATGGACATCTCCGGAAGCCGTAGAAGTTGCGACAGTCCAGGTTGATCCGCTATCGGATGAAACATCAAACTCAATATAAGAATCGGATAAGTCAGTCAAATTATAACTCACCGACACATTATTTGAATTGGCATCCTGGCTGGCGGTTACCGAAGCTGTTATGGGGTTTTTGGTATCAACAATAAATGCCGAAGAAGCCGTTACTCCGCCGCTACTAGTACTGTCATCAGCCTGTAACCTGACGTAAACCGTTTCATCTTCGGTGTTGGGAAAATCCACACCAACATCCCACATAAAATCATGCGCTGTTCCGACAGAAATAAAAGATAAACCAATCTTGCCGTCCGAGCCCACACCGGACTTTTCAGTCATGGTGTGCCAAATAGCATTATCAGTAGAATACTGATAGGTAACTAAGGTGGTGGTTTCGCTTTCCAAATCAAAACCGGTATAGTTGATAACCACATACTTAGTGCCGTCAGTCGTTTGGGCGACTGAATCAATGACAATAGTCGGCGACTGGTTAACCGAGGAAGCGCCGCTGGACAAAGTACTATCGCTGGAGGCGGCATGAGAGGCGTCGCTACTATTACGCGATTTAATCTGAAATTGATAGTAGTAAGAATCAAGAGTTAAACCACTAATGTTAATTTTGCCGCTTACGCCCGAGTAAAATCCCCATTGAAAAAAACCGGTGCCAATCACCTGCCAAACGGGGCTGATACCTAAGGTTCCATCGCTTTGCACATATTTGTTCTGGGAACTTTCATAAATAGCGTATTCCAAACCGTCTATTTCCGCCGGATTTTTATTGATTAAAACATCTACGGTGCCGACGCTGGGGTTATTGACGGTCGGCGCCGACGGCGTGTAGGGCTTCACATATTTGTAAGCCGAATTAGGCGAATTATTCTCATTGGTTACAGATTGACCGTAATCGTCGGTATGGACAACTTTAACTTGAGAAACATAATCATTGCCATCCAGAGTAGCGCCGACGGCCGTAGCCTGATCAGCCGGTGAAGCAGTATTACCGCTCCCAATAGTGGCCGATCCGTAAGCACCGCCATTAATCGCCACATAAAAATTATTAATATTAGGGTTAGCCTCGGTAAAAGAACCGCTGATCAACGTCGTTGTTGCTCCGGCCAAAGGCTGAGTTGACAAATTGGCTATGACACTAACCGCCGGCGGCAAAGTATCAAGGGAAAAATCAGTTGAGGGCACATTAGCCGATTGATTGGCAAAAACATCCAGAGCCCTGACTCGCACTTGCATCGTAGACAGATTTTGATTGGGGAAATCAGCCGCCGCATTCCAAGTGACTATTTTGCCTATCCCCGGAGTCCTGCCGATGCCGATTTCACCGCTTAAGGTTGAGGTGGCAACCGTCCAAGTTGCTCCGCTATTGTTAGAAATATCTAACATTACCAGGGAATTGTTCTGGTCGGCCAAATCATAAGAAACTGTCACACTGGTCTCACCCAAAGGTTGAGTGGCTGAAACATTGGTTATACGCGGAGCTTTAGTATCTAAAGAGAAATCAGAGGAAGCCAGAGAGCTACTATTGCTAAAACCATCAGTCGCGACTAAACGAAATTGCATGTTAGTCTTTTCCTGATTATTGTAATCAGCGCCGGCATCCCAGGTAATGGTTTTACTGGTGCCCGGCGCAACAGCTACGCCCAAATCGCCAGACGCCGAGGATGTGGCGACGGTCCAAGTTGACCCCCCATCGGCGGAAATCGCCAATAATGTATTAATATTGCCCGCGTCTTCGGACACGTCGTAATGGAAAGTGAAAGTGTTAGCGTTGCTATCTTGATTGGCGGAAAGATTAGACAACATCGGCGCGTGCGTATCAACAGTAAAAATAGCAGAACTACTATAAGACCCCTGATTACCGAAGGTATCACGAGCCCGAATCCTTACCATGATATTAGTATTGTATTGATTATTATAGTCCGTACCCGCGTTCCAAGTAACGCTTTTGCCAGTTCCCGACGTTACCCCCGAACCGACAGCGCCGGTTAAGCTTGAGGTGGCGACAGTCCAAGTCGTTCCGCCGTCGCTGGAAATATCTATCTGAATCAGAGAATTATTGGCATCGGTTAAATCATAAGTGATTGCTATGGTTCTATCGCCGGCAGTTTGGCTGGCAACTACGGCCGAGACGACCGGGGCCTTATTATCTAAAACAAAGTTGGCCGAGGTACTTAAACTGCCGTCAGTCAAGGTGTCATTGCCCCTTAAGCGGACCTTGGCCGTGGTTGTTTCCATATTCGACAAATCCGCACCCGAATCCCAAACAAAACTGTAAGCACTTCCGGTTGGCAAAAATACCAGATTGGTCGTGCCGTTGCTGCCCACACCTGATTTTTCCGTCATGGTATGCCAGGTGGAACCGTCAACCGAATACTCGTAAGCACTCAGGTAAGTAATATCACCTTGCCCATCCGTACCCGTATAGGCAATAGGGCTGTACTGCGAACCATCGGTTGTTTGGGCGTAACTGCTCAAAGCAATGCCGGGAGCGGTGTTGGTGATTTGCGCCGAAGCGGAAAAAGACGATTCCGAAGATGCCGCATGACCGGAATCGCTGGGATTGCGCGATTTAACCTTAAAAATATAATTAGCCACCGGCGAAGACAAACCGGTTATTCTGACCATACCTGCTGAACCGGTATTATTGCCCCATTGGCCGGAGCCGGTACCAATGATTTGCCAAACCGGATTAACACCTAAGGTACCGTCGCTTTGTACGTATTTGGAAGTCGTCGTTTCAAACAGGGCGTATGGCACATCGCTGGCCTCGCCGACATGCGGATTAATCGTCAAATCCAGACGCGTGGTAACCGGATTACTCAGAGTCGGGGCTGATGGCGTATAAGGTTTAACATACTTATAAGCAGCATCCGGAGTCAAGTTTTCATTGGTTCCTACATTGGAGTAGTCATCAGTATGAATAATCTTAACTTTAGAAATATAGTCATTGCCATCTAAAGTAGTACCGACAGCCGTAGACTGATTAGACGGAGTAGCCGTATCGCTATCCCCGGCCGTAGAGGAACTGTAACTACCGCTATTAATCGCCACATAAAAATGATTGGTGTCGGGATTAACCTCGGTAAATGATCCGCCGATTAAAACTGCGGTATCACCGGCATTAGGCTGAGCCTTAAGATCGGCCACAGACAAAATCGCCGCCGGCAAAGTATCAAGAGAAAAATTAGCTGAGGAAACGTAAGCACCCTGATTCTGCCATTTATCCTTAGCTCGGATGCGCACTTGAAGATTATTTTTTTGTTGGTTGGGATAATCAGCCCCGGCATTCCAATAAATCACTTTGCTATTGCCGGCAGCAACCCCCGCGCCAACAGCTCCGCTAACGCTCGTCGACGGCACCGTCCAGGTACTGCCATCATCGCCCGATATTTGCATTTCCACTAAAATATTATCGGCGGTATTATCAAATAAATCATAAGCAATAGTAACAGTCGTTGTAGCTAAGGGTTGAGAAACTGAAATATTGGAAACAGTGGAAGAAACATAGTCCACAGTAAAGACCGAGGAAGTGGTATAAATGCCATTGCCAATGCCGTCATTAGGCCGCAAACGGACATAGGTGGTAGTCGCGATATTACCCAACTGCGACCGAGCATCCCAGACAAAAACATGGGGCGTACCGCCGGAAGACGCCGACAGTCCGGAAACTCCGCTATGAGCCGGATCAGTGGTGGAGGCGGTCATAGTTACGGCATCGGCAAAAGTGCCGGACAAGGAATATTCATAAGCCGTCAAACTGGACAGGTCACCTTCTGCATCTTGCAAGTTATAATTGACATGGACATAGCCGTAGGCCGTATTCTGCGCCGGCGCCAGAGATTGCACCTGGGGCCGCTGATTCTGGGTATAAGTAATAGTAATATTGTCCAGAATCACCTGCTGAGTACCGTCGCTGGACAAATAAGCGCGCCATTTTATCTGATTGGTAGAAGTAGTGAATTTGGAAATATTAGAGTTGACGTCAGTCGCCGTATTATAATTGGTCGCTAAGGTAGTAGTCGCCCAAGCTGAACCATTCCAGTATTGCCAATTGGAGCCATTATCGGCCGACAATTGATAATAAATCTCACCGCCGTTTTTAGTCGCCGTTTCTGCGAAAGAATTCCAGCTGATGGCCTTAGTCATAGTTAAAGAGCTCACCGGGGTCGTAGTCGGCTTGTCGGAAGCATAACTGACTGTAGTTTTTGACCAATTAACAATTACATTATCAAAACCGGCGGTAGCCTTGCAGTCAACGGAAGCCTGGCAATTTACATAAGCGGCTATCTTCAAGTAATAAGTACCAGCCGCCGTTACTTTGGATTTTATATCAATGGGGGTTGTAGTGGCGAAAGAAGTTGCGCCGGATATATTGCCACTGGACCAAACTTGATTAGCCCCGCCGATTGTCGGGTTGCCGCTGTCAGTACCGATAAAAGCATAAAGCACGTATGAAACGGGCGCGCCAGTGACTGAAACCGCCTTCCAATCCAGACTCAAAACGGCCGTATCCGGAGAGTTGACTGTGGTAGTAAAACTCTGGTACCAGTAACCGGCGGAATCATTATTCTTTTTTCCATCCAAATAAATATCGACATAGCCGCCGGAGTTACCGCCGGAGGATTGCCAGGCAGCGGTATTAGTCTTACCGGGAGCATTGTCCCAGCCAGGAACGGCAGTCCAACCGCTGGCATCGGTGTTAAAGCCGGAATTAACAGTGCTGCCGGAAACCAGACCACCCAAATTTTTCAACCGCGCCACACCTCCGGTAACTTCAATCTTAGCTGGGTTATAGACGTAATCACCTGGCGTGCTGAATGTCCAGTCTTGCGTATCAGCCAAAATTTGAATAGCACCAAGAAAAATAAAAGATAGGACGCCGACAACTAAAATTTTCAAAACAAAAAGGCCTCCCGCACCGGATGCGGTAGCCAAACTGATTCTCCTCCTGACAGTATAAACTCGCAGGGGCTTAGCGACTTTCTGCCGGCTGGGAAAAATCATCCCTTGCTCTTGCAACCGATCCGGCGGAACCAACAAATACATGGGCAAAGAAACAACGGCAAACACCACTTCTATCGCCAATAGTTCTACAGCTAAAGGCAAAACCTTGTACCACTGGCCGGTCTTAACGACTTTTTGACGCAAACCGAAAACATAGCCGGAATAAGACAAAAATAAATTTAGCCAGCGTTTGGACATAGCTAAAGGGTTAGAATGGTTAAGAAAATTCCTAACAGGATAATAATGACCACCGACCAATTAGCCAAGGAATCAACGTTCTTAGCGGCTAAATCAAACCAGTTCGTAGCCACTTTAAAATATTGAGTTGGCGCGGTCTCGCTCCTTATCCCCTGTTGTTTGTCGTAATTAAAAACCAACACCGAATGATTGCCCTCGCTTAAACGAAAGTTACTCTGTAACTGTTCTATCTGCCATTTGCCTTGGCTATCAGCGTCGGCCGTATACACGGCAGTCTGTTTGTCCGACAATAATAAAACAACCGTAGTCAGCGGTTGTCCGATGCCCGAAAAGACGTAATTGCCCCCTCGAATTTTTTTGACTTGCTGCAACTCCGGTCTGGCTATGGTGCTCACTACGCGAGCCGTCTGAATGCCAGTGTCAGTTGCCACCAAATCTTTTTGCGTAATATCGGCCGGCTGTAAATCACCCACAGAGTAAAGCTGCAAAGGGCCGAAAATAGTCGGAGTTAAAACAATAATCAATAGTTTTATCAGCCAAACCAGGGCGATAGCGCCGACACCGGTAACAGTCAAAATGCGACGCAAATTATAGTCAAAATTCACCTGGGCATACGACCCCCGGTCAGCAAAATAAGCTGTGACCTCGCGCGATTTCAGAGTCAGGTAAAGAGGAAAAGAGACCACGGCTAAAAATATCTCCCAGAGAAAAAGTAGGAAAATGTTATAAACTGCCTCCAAACCAGTTTGCCCTACGATGAGTTGTTTGCGATTATAGATGCGATTGGTTAAAAGCAGCACGAGATTTAACCATTTGTTCTTCATCTATTGTTATTTTTAAGTGTTTAAAATTTTCTTGACTTTATCATTCAGGACGGATAAATCAGTATCGGCCTTGATAAAATAATCTACAGCGCCCAAATCCTTAGCTTTCTTGACATTGTCATCATCACCCAAATTAGACAAAACCACTACCGGTATAGACCGTAAATTTGCATTGGCCTTAATATTCTTAAGAAACTCAAAACCGTTCATCTTGGGCAACAGTAAATCCAGCAAGATAATGTCTGGTTTTGTCCTTTCGGCCATGCGCAGGGCCGTTTCGCCATCGGTGGCGGTGGCAATAGTAAAACCGCCTTCGTGAAAAACCAAATACAGCGCCCTCAGCAGGACTTCATCGTCTTCAACCATCAAAATTATCTTTGTTCCTTCCTTCGCCATAACGATATTTCGTATTAATCTTTTAATTCAATTAAGCCTTTAATGCTCTTTTGGCATAATCAACGATCTTCTTCATTTCCGTATTGGCTTTTATGAAATAATCATCGGCACCCAGCGCTTTAACTGATTTAACATCGCCAATCTCGTCAAGATTGGACAAAATAACTACGGGGATACTCCTTAATTTGTCGTCAGCCTTCAACTCTTTAAGCACTGCAAAACCGTCAATGCCAGGAATAACCAGATCCAATAGAATCAATTGAGGCAAAAACTTCCTGATCATAGTAACGGCGTCATTGCCGTTATCAACCACCATAACTTCAAAACCCTCTTTTTTCAGGGTTTCCGCCAGCACCTTAGACAACAAAGAATCATCTTCTACGACTAAAATTTTTTTGGTCTGACTTTTGGATTGACTCTTCCTTGCAAAGCCAAGAATATTCTTCAACATAATTTAGTTAAATTACCCTCCAAGTTAGTTAAATATAGTATACCATAATATTATACCACAAGCAAAATTAATATGCACCAAATGTCTACCTAATTGGCCGGACAATTTAATAAAATTAAAAGCAAGTCGCTCAATTGCAACTTGCTAGATTCTTTGGGCCAAAATCTATTCCTTAATCTGGTATAGGCGTTTATCGCTCCATCCGGCCCGCTAAAATCATCAAGGAACAGCTTTCTAATCCAAGCCAAGCCGACTTCACCGCTTAGATATTTGGCATAAATCCTATCGGCTAAGCCATAATCCTGCTGGTGGATAAAAAACTCTTCAAAATCAATATTTTCACCTAAAGCTTCAAGCAACACCCGTCGAATATTATCTCTCGATTTATCATCAAATAGCATCAGATCGGGGAAATCTTCATAGGGATTTTCCCAATCACTGCCGAGCAATCTGGCACCTAACATCCCCATCAACTCAACCAGCATCCCCAGTGCCATATAATCCTTAACATTTCTTCTCTTATTGGCTACTTTATAAGAGACACCGGAAGACAAAAAATTAAAAGCGTGTGACGATTCCTCTAAAATGGAATGTCTGGTTGATTTACTACCAATGATTATTATCTGTTGCTTTACCAAATAATAACTCAAACCGCCAGCCAACCTTATTTCAAATTCGTCTTTTAATGATTTAGGCAAACCAAGATCATTAAACTTGACGGTTTTACCGATCCACCAAACCTCGGGGTAACAGCTTAATTCAATGGACAAACATTCAGATAATTCTGCCAACGCGTCATAAACTAGCCCTTCAACCTGAGCCTGTTTCTTTTGCCAACGCATGTTGCGCTCTCCTATTTGTAAGGTGCGAAAAAATGAAAAAAATGAGATGTTTCATTATGTCGGGGTAGCGGGAAATATCATCTCGCTTCGCTCTCGCTCAGCTCGTCCAGGGTCAGCGCCAACCTGTCACTGGCAGGTTGGCGACGTTCGACTGCGCGCTCTCGCGCTTGTCTCACTTCTGACCTGTTCAAGTCCCGCCTCATTAAATAAGAAAACCGCTTAAGGCGGTTTTTTTATTTATCGGGGTAGCGGGACTTGAACCCACGACCTCGCCGTCCCGAACGGCGCGCGCTACCAACTGCGCTATACCCCGAATATTAAATTACTAATTATTAATTTTAAACTATGGTTGTTTCACTTAATTATCCACTAATTCATTCTTATCCGGATAACAACACTTAACATTATCCAAATATTCTATGCCGCAAAAATAATCACAAATGGAAATATTCTTCACCGCGCACCTATGGCTCTTTACTCCTTCCGCTTCATTCCATGGACACCTCATTTGTTGCCAAGACGCTTCATCCCCGGAGACCAGATCAATATCCATATTGGCGCCATCGATAATTTTAATCTCCATAAGTTTATTTGCTTATAATTTCATGCGTCGCAATACCGAAAGCCACAGAAACATTTAATGATTCTTTTACTCCCCGCATCGGGATATGCACTACAGCGTCGCAACGACTCAGTAATGCCGGCGAAACGCCCGCAACCTCATTGCCTACAATCAAAGCCAAGGGGAACTTTGGCTTGAATACCTTAACATTCTGGCTGTCTTTTGTCAATTCCAGAGCCACGATTTTAAAACCTTGGCGTCTAAGTTTTTCAACTGCACGCCAAGGCTGTTTAATATGTTCCCAAGGTACTGCTTCTTCCGCCCCCAGAGCAACCTTCTTCACTCCTTTTTGTTCGGGAGTGCCGGTAATGCCGCCTAGCCAAACCTTTGATACCCCCAAAGCATCCGCGGTACGAAAAATTGACCCGACATTATACAAACTGCGAATATTGTCTAGAACAACATGTATTTGCTTTTCCATATTATCAATAATCACTCATAAGATTACGAATTTCAAATTACGAATTACGAAACAAAGATACAACTGAATATTATAATTAGCAATTATTGATTTGTAATTGGTTCTAGTATTGTAATACTGTCTTGACTTTCTTGAATTCTTTCTCGCGATGGAAGATTATTTTCTTAATATTGTAGGTGCCATATTTAGGCGCTTCAATGAATCCTTGCATCGCCGCCTCAGCCAGCCAACCGGAATTCAACCAATCCTTGAGCCACTCGCCCGTATATCGAGGATCATCCTGATCAATACCGGCATTGATTAATGTCAGCCATTTGCGATTAAACTTTTCCTGGCTGCCGATGGGCGGCGCCATAACAATCGGCAGGCCCAAGGCGCAGTAAAAGCACAATTCCGACGGTTTAGTCCATAAGATATCCGTCTCTCTTAACAATTCATTAAACTTCTTGAAATATTCCATCTTTCCCGGTTCATACAAAATATGGATTGATCGATCGAATTCCCGGCAAAGTTTTAATTGTTTGCAAGAATCGCGGAAAAACTTGGCTACATCCTGATTGACGCCGGCCACTAAATTGACTCGCACCTGACCGTCCAAAATCTGTTCGCGCAAACCTTCCACGATGGCAATGCCCAACTCGCGTTGCGCGCCAGCGCCGCCGACGGCAAAAGTGATAGTCAGTGGACGGGTAGCTTTGGTTTTTAGGTTGTGGCGACCCAACTGTGCCACCAAGACTTTCTTGTATTGATTGATATAAACTTTTTGCGGATCCAAAATCGGCAGACGCCGACCCAAATCCTTGCGCAAGATACTTAAACTTTTGCCCACATTTTCTTCAGGCAACGGGAAACCGGTGAAAATCACCCGCTCCGGCTTGACGCCGTACAATAATAAACGATCGGCCACACGGCGATTGGAAGCAAAATAAATAATTCGGCTTTTGCTCGGCTCAGGCGGAACCCAAGCGCGAGAAATATCGGCATCGCATAAAATGCAATAAATTTCCGCCGGATAATCAAAATATTCCGCCATCATAGCGGTGGCGAAAAAAGTCGTTACAAACGGCAGGGGCTTGCGCGATAACTTTTTAATCAAATGTTTGCCCCATTCGCCTTCCTTAAAAAACTTATAAATCTCTTTCAATTGGACGGTGGATTTGGACAAATCGCGACGCGGATAAAAACTGGGGATCTCTTGCAACCGGTCATACAAATCAAACACCGCTTCCCCGATTATCGGCACCATTTTAAAGCGGGAAACGAATTCATAGAATACCCGGCTATTATTCCAGATATATTTATCTTTATCCGGAATTCCGGGGTAGGTGTTGGCGGAAATTATACCGCCTTGGGCAATATCCTTGAACGGATAAGCGGCGCGTTGATGACCGTAACCCATATCCACCGTCACCACCCAAGCCTTGCGAGGCAGAGTTTTTATTTTTTTAGTCGGCATATACTATATTATAGCATACCAAAAACCCCGTTGGCGAGCCAAGCGGGGTTTAATGATAATTTAACTAAACTGAAATTACAGAACAGCTTCCTTAGCAGCTTTTGCCACGCGGAATTTTACGACAGTCTTAGCTGGAATCTTAATGGATTCGCCGGTAGCCGGATTGCGGCCTTCTCGGGCTTTGCGCTGGACTTTGACCAGCTTGCCAATGCCGGGAACAACGAATTCACCGCTCTTCTTTACTTCACTGTAAGCCATGGACACTATCTTGTCCATTAAATCCACGACCTGCTTCTTGGACAGCTCTGTGGCATCAGCCAAAGCGGCGATGATTTGAGATTTGGTCATCTTAGCCATAAATCTTTGTTATTAGTTGTTTAATTATTTAAGTGCGGTCGCGGCGACTTGGCGCCGGATTTATCCACATGTCTGAATTATAACGCAAAACCTTAAAAAAAGCCAATAAAATGTCAATGGTTGCCATTTAAATAACAAATAAAAATAAGTGCCAATCTAAAGTTAAACTGGACACCTTGACTTTCTTTAGAAATATGATACAATAAATTATCAACAAAATAAGCTTAAAATAAGCAAAAAGAACCTTAAAATCAACGATTGGAGGGATAACCATGAAAATCAAGGTTTCTGCCACGGTCATCTTTGAGTTGGGCCTGCTTCTAATTCTAGTATCCGTATTAATCTGCTCCTTGGCCACGGGCCGGCTGGAGATCATACCGCCATTAATCGTTTTCATTGCCATGACTATCGGCTTGCTATTCCTTGAAAGCTGGCTCAGCCGCCAAGGAATCTACAGCGGTTGGTATTATCCGGGGATAGATGACAATGCTGATCTGTCAGATCTGGTACATTCGCCTCCCTGGCCAATAATCAAGAGAAAAATCGAATTACTTAGTCCGGCGGTGCTGTATAACATGAAAATTTCTCCCCCAGAAAAAACGGTCGGGCTGACACCCGGGATATACGAACTAATGTCGTTTGAAGACAGTCTTTGGTGGGAAAATGAGGAAGGCAGTTACGGCTTATCACCGGTAGAATTAGAAGAATTGATTACAAACGGCCAAGCTCACTGGGTATAAGGAGAAGAATAATGATAAAAGATAAAGAAGCCCTACTGAAACAGGCCGAAACGGCAAAATCACTGTTCAAAAAAAAGATCAGGGCTAAGCGCTGGCAAGGCGTGATTTTACTGGTTGGCGTGATTATAGCGTTTTTGATAGGCCTACTATTTGTTATTATGGGAGTTGTCGCCGCTTTAAAATTTCAATGGTTGACTCTGATTGGTTGCGCGAGTGTTGTTCTACCCATGCTGATCATTATTTGCGCTTTAATACAATCATTCAATTGCGTAATATTCGAGATTAGATGCTATCGGTTGTTTTGGGTTGATATGGAAGGAATCAAGAAATTGATTGATTAGAAAAACGAAGCACCCAGTTCTATCACCTTGACCACTTAGCGACCGCTTAGCACTTTGAATTATAAAACCCCTTCGACTGGCCGAAGGGGTTTTAATCTTTTATATAATAATCTGATAATTATTCAACCAAAATTGTCTTTCTAATTTTTTCTGGCCTGGCGAACACGTTCCACTTCTAACAACATCTGTTTGCGCAATCTAATATTAGACGGCGTAATTTCCAAATATTCATCTTCGGCCATAACTTCCAATCCTCGTTCCAGAGACAGTTCCCAGGGCGGGGTCAGTTTAATAGCTTCATCGGCGCCGGAAGACCGCATATTGGTCAAATTCTTACCTTTGATAGGATTAACCGTCAAATCATTGCCTTTGGTTACGTTACCGATAACTTGGCCTTCGTAAACCTCCACACTGCCACCGACATACAATAAGCCGCGATTTTCCAAATTAGCCAAGGCATAACTGGCGGTCTTACCGGTGACCATGGAAATCATACTGCCGACATCGCGTTTTTCTACTTCACCGGCATACGGCTTAAAGCCGACAAAACGGGAACATAAAATTCCTTCACCGCGCGTATCTACAGTGAACTCTCCCCGATAACCCAAAAGTCCGCGAGTAGGAGTTTCAAAAATAATCCTGGTCAGCGAGCCTTCGGTTTTCATATCTTTAATCAAGCCCTTGCGCTTGGACATTTTTTCAATCACCGAACCGGAATAATCGGTTGGTATATCAATGGTCACTTCTTCAAACGGCTCGGATCTTACTCCGACGACGTCTTTGATGATAACCTGGGGCTGGGAAACTGACAGTTCATAACCTTCACGGCGCATGTTCTCAAGCAGAATAGCAATATGCAATTCTCCGCGACCGAAAACCTTAAAATATTCAGAAGAAGAAAAATCAATTTTCAAACCGACATTGACTTCCAATTCCTTCTGCAATCTCTCCTTAATTTGTTTGTTAGTGACATATTTTCCTTCCCGGCCGGCAAACGGCGAGCTGTTGACCAAGAAATTCAAAGCGATAGTCGGCTCGTCAATACTAATAGCCGGCAAGCTCTCTTGACCGGCATCCCGGCAAATCGTATCGCCAATATAAATATCAGGCAAGCCGGCGATCATAACAATGTCGCCCGCCTCAGCCTCGACCGCTTCCTCACGATTCAAACCGCGAAAAGTGAACAGTTTGGTGATTTTCCCGTCCATCACCGTGCCATCAGGCTTCTTGACTACTATATTATCACCATTTTTAATCGTGCCCTCATAAATTCGAGCAATGGCCAAACGGCCCAGATAATCGTCATAAGCCAAGTTAAAGGGCTGGGCGCGCAACGGGCTAGCCGTGTCATTTTTAGCCGGCGCTACTTTAGCGATAATAGTTTCCAAAAGCGGAGTCAAATCATGATTAAGATCATCCAAATTAATTTTGGCAAACCCTTCACGAGCAATGGCATAAACCACCGGAAACTCCAATTGCTCATCAGTCGCGCCTAAATCCAAAAATAATTCAAATACTTCTTCCTGAACAATATCCGGCCGAGCTGCCGGCTTATCAATTTTGTTAATGACGACGATCGGCTTAATGCCCAATTCCAATGATTTCTTCAAGACGAATCTGGTTTGAGGCATGGGTCCTTCCTGCGCGTCCACCACCAAAATAACCGAATCAATGGAGCGTAGAACCCGCTCCACTTCAGAACCGAAATCGGCATGACCCGGAGTATCCACGATATTAATCTTAGTGTCTTTGTAAAACAACGAACCGTTTTTGGAATAAATTGTGATGCCGCGTTCTTTTTCCAGGGCGTTTTGATCCATAGAAAAATCCTCAGACACCATGCCGGTCTGCTTGAGTAATTTGTCGGTCAAAGCGGTTTTGCCATGATCAACGTGAGCGATGATTGCGATATTTCTGATTTCCATAATTGCTTTATTATACAGTAAAATTTAACAAAAGTCAAGGATTCTGCCAAAATAAAAGGCACCGCCGATAAGGCAGTGCCGTAAAATGAGCTAAAATTTCAACTATTCCAAGGGTGGAATACCGACTGCCGGCAACACCTGAGGTTGTTATTTTCCCGAACAAACAGGGCAAGAATCCAAAGCAGCTGGTATGCATTCGCCACAATACTGGCAATAACGGAAAGTAGCACAGAAAGGAGTCGTGGCATTAGACTCTGTCGGTGCCGGAGTTGGTATCGCTGGCAGACAGGAGGTTCCGCACAAAGTACAGCCGGAGCAACACTCTTCCGCCTCAGCCGGATCATCCTTTTCAGCCGGCTTTGTTTCTGATTGCAACCGGCTAGTTTCACCGGAACACTTAAATATTTTTTCCAGTTCTTGCCGGCGCGGATCCCAATCGGGCAACCAGGACGTTATTCGCGGCAGCCATTTCTTTACCAGCGACAGTCTTAGCCTCTGCGCCTCTTTGGATTGAATGAAACGCTTGCTCTCATTAATGCCGTCGGTACAATCAAAAAGCAACTCTAAAAAATCTTTTTGCTGCGATGCAGCATTATCAGTCAACCGTTTCTTTGCCGATTCGGCGGAAGTCAACCAAATACTACGCGAAATAAAATTAGTCAAAACATTAAAAAGAATATGATGGCTTTGGCCGCTCTCAAATTCCTTTGGCGAAAATCTTATCTCTCTAAGCAAAACGAAGGCCTTGCGCCAATCACAGATAATCCGATTACCTTCGTAGTCACGTATTTCTATCAGCCAGTCCTCCGGCGCGTTTATGGATGATTTAACTTTGTCCACATAACGGAAAAATAAATGGACCAACCCAAAACTAACAAAAGGATCTCCTATGCGGCCATCATCAGAACAAAAAAAAGTTCGACAATAACTCCCACTTCGCCATTGACCGAACCAACCGCCCAAACGCAAGACGATATAGTAATCTTTTGCGATATCTATTTTCTTAAAAGCACGAGATATTTCAGTGATTAAATAGAAATTTTCATCCGTTAGACCTTGGTTTCGTATAATAATCAAAATGTATCCGCGGATATTGCGCTGATAATATTCTTTCAGAAAATTAAGCGACGGGCCGAAGAGAAATAAACTTACAACGACTACGCTTATGCTGGAGCATAGCTTCCACCCAATACTGACGGCGGGATGTAACTGTCCGAACATCACAAACGCCATGAAAAGCACAAAACCAACAAAGATAGTATAAAGAAAAATCTTTATTCCTCCGTACGGTATGGGGGCGTAATTGGGAACCTGGGCTTCTGCTATCTTCTTCTGGATCATGGTTTGATCCTCCTATTGGTTACCGACCCCGATTTAAGCCAAAATCGGAGTGGGTGACGCGATGGATTGGCCTGATGCCAACCGATCCGCCGAATTAACCGAAACCGCCTAACCTCACATTAGCTAAGTTTTCCGGCTTAAACACAGATTGTAACGAACTTTTTCGCCTCAATTATGGAGACGATATTTCACTTCAGCTTATCAAAAAACCGGCATAGTGTCAATGGCTTGACGCCACGCCGGAAGCATACTGCATACTAAGCCATTTTTTTGAATTTAACCGTAAAAATCGGTTCATATTCAATCTCATATTCATCCTTAACTTTGACGGTCTCGCCTTTGACTAATTGATTTAAGGCGATATCCGACAAAACAGTATAATCCGATTCCAAATCTATTTTTAAGTCATCTATTTTAGTCAATTCGGAGGACAATTGCTCCCGGACGTCATTTTCAATCTTTTTTTTCCGATCCCTTAATTCCTTCAGTTCATCTGTGATTTTTTTATATTCCGGCAAATTAATTAAGGCGTCGCGATAAATTTCTTTGAGCTTCTTTTGTTCTTTCTTGGTTTCTCTGATACGACTGAACACTTCCTGCAAGTTGGACATAATAAAATAAATGAAAAATTAATAATTAATCTAAGGCTACAAGAAAATTACTGAGCCGTGGCCAACCAACCGGCAGACAATATCTTGGCCACTACATTATTCCTCTGTGACAAAGACGCAGCATGTAACACTACAATCACCCTGCCGTCCTTGGCAATAGCGGCATTGCGTTGTGCTTCCACCAAATAACCGGTTTTGGAGGCCGCCACATCAAATGCCAATAGAGAATAATTGCGATTTGATACTCCGACATTTCGCAATGAACCGTCAGCTTGCTCCACGGTAAAAGTATAATCGGTAAATCGGGTAGCCGAAGATATGAGTTCATTGTCAAAAGCGACCTTAGCAATGACCGCAAACTCTTCGGCTGTGGAAATATTATCAGCCGACAAGCCGGACATCTCTTCAAAGTGAGTTTTGACAAGTCCTAACTCCTTAGCTTTGTCGTTCATTTTCTTAATAAATTCTTTCCGCGTTAAACCGCTATTGTCCGCCAAAATCACCGCCGATTGGTTGGAGGAGGCAGTCAGCATGGAAATCCATAAATCCATCATTCTAATCTTATCGCCGACTTTCAAATTAACCTCGCTGGTGGAACCGCAGGGTTGCAGGGTACAGGGATAGCGTATTTCTTCCGGTGTAATCTCAACGATCTTATTCCAATTAATATTTTGATCTTTTAATACCAACGCGGTCATGACTTTTGACAGTGACGCTAGGGGCAGGATGGTTTGACTGTGATAATTATCTTCGTACTTCTTGCCATTATAACTGACATAAGCAATATCGTTATAAAGCGGATCATAAGTGAATTGATAATCATTCATCGGCACCTGACGCAGACTGGCGTCGGTAGCCCTTAAACCGATAGTTTTGGAAGCGTCAAAAACCTTATTGAAAGTAGCGACGCGGTAAGCATAACCATTACTCGGATTAATGTAATAAATCTGTGATCTTTGGTTGTCTAAAAATACGAATTTGCCGGAATATTTTTTAAGAAAAGAGGCGGAAAGCTTTTTCTGGACGGTGAATTTTGCGATGTCGGCTTGAGCGATACCGACTCCGACTTGGGCGATAAGCTCATACATCTCCACATCGTTTTCCACGATATAACGTGATTTGCCGTCCGAGGCGACATACCAAAAACGATTATCGGTGTTGGCTTGCAAAACCAAACGTCCAGACAACTGCGCCATACTGTAACCCTTATACGTCACAACTGGCTTCTTGGTGGCAGCCAAAACTCCAGACGGCATAATAATTGCCGCCGTCAAGACAAAAAATAAAATATGTGAGATGATTTTTTTCATATATGATAATCTTATTTTATCACAATCACCCCGGTCGAGCAAACTTCGCTTTTAATAACTTAAAAAACGCTTTAATCGGGGTTTAAAAGCTCTATCCAATGTCCTCACTCTATTAGTCAGACTGTCAGAGCGGTTTAGGTTGCATAATCAGTCATTCTATTGTAAAAAAACAACGCCAAAAATCTGGCGCTATTCTAAATACTGATAAATCTAATGTCAACCGTTTAATAGCCGGGCGGTATAATACTGCTCACATCAAGATAATTTACCTCGGGCAAGATTTGAATACTATCAATTGTCGGCAAATCTTGCGCCCAATTCATTTCAACCGTCCTTGTTTCCAATGATTCCAGGCGAGTGATAGTGGCATAATTAACAGCGGCAATGGATCCTCTGCTATAAAGCAGCGCTACGGCATTAACCTGCCAATAACCATAGGATGAATCGTTGCTAATGTCAAAGCTTATGCGCGACGGTTCGCCGACTTTGGTCGGGGACAAATATTGCTCATTTTCAATAACAAAACGATCGCGACTTTTCTGCAGGACGGAAAAGTTCTCTACTTTTTGCCAACGAAAGTTCTCGGCGATAAAATTCGCTTGCGTGCTGTCCGAACCGATGCCGATAAGATATTTATCAGTGCCAGGAAGGATGAAACCGGAACGAACCGGGGAGGTTGAACCGTTGGCGCTTAAACGATAATCAAACAAACCCAGCCAATCTGCATTAGGATTTCTAACTTCTACCGCTAAATCATAATGGCCGGCAGCGGCGGGCAATACTATTACCTCGGAAAACTTCAAGGGCTGGGGGCGACTCTGATCTAAAATAGTTTGAGCGGCTGAAGGCGAATGCAACATGCTGGCCGCTTCGGTATTTAGGCGATTAAAATCCAACAAATAAGTAATTAAGCCGTACAAAGCATAAAGCCAAAATAAAACAGCCACGATGATTAGGAATACAATCAATACCCGGCGCAAAAATAATTTATTGGTCACATACCAATAACTCCATTTTAGTTGTTTACTAGTCAATTCGCTTGAAGGAATAGACGGCATGTTTGTTTCTTCCATATATTTTATTATATCATAAACAAAAATAAAAGTGGAGATTATTCTCCACTTTTATTCCTGACGCGACAAAGAATAAAAAGATTTTAACTCTTTATCCCCCGCCTCGGTTATCAGCCGGCCAAGCTCCAAGGTTAATTGTTTCTGACTTCGTGATTTAAGCTGTGGCCGCCAACCCAGATGAGCCAATAGGTCATAAGCGGACAGATTAAATGCCAGCCGTTGCTGTTTGCCATCTGAAGCCGCATCAAGCTGAACAAAAAAATTGTTCAATAAACAAAATAACTCTTGATCCGGCGACTGGCTGGGAGTCAAAAGATCTACCGTCTCCAAATAGGCTAAAGCATAAACAGCCCGGCTCGGCTCCAGACAAATCGCTTTAAAAACCTGGATGATACTGGCTCCGGCTAAGCGAAAAACCCCACTGCCGGGAGCGGCCATTAATCTGGTCAAGCAAAAAAACTCCAGATGCGACCGGAGTTTGGAGGTCATTTTCTTGGCGCCTTTGGCCACGACGGTAATTTTACCCGACTCTTTGGTATAAGCCGTAACCGCCAAGTCATAATCGCCGCGGGGAGCCTGGCGTAAAATGTAAGCGTTGGTTAAAAAAGTCATCGATTAATATCTAAATATGACTGGAGCATAATCATGGCGGCCAAATCATCATCCTGGACTCCGGGACGCAATTTTTGTGCTTCCTGAGAAGAAAAACGTTCGTCATGAAGAATCACTTCCACCTGAGTATAATTAGCTAATTCCTCGCTGAAGCGCCTGACGTTTTCCGTTTGATTTGAAGATTCGGCTCGAGTATTAATGGGCAACCCCACCACTACTTTTTCAGTATCTTCGGCAATAATAAATTCCGCCAATTCCTTAAGCAAATTTTGCCGACCCGAATTTTTGATTATCTTAAGCGGCAAAGCCATACCCGACTCATCATCGCCCATGGCCAGTCCAACTTTAGCTTCGCCATAATCTATACCTAAATATTTCATAACATTATTTTGTTAAGATTTGATAACCATCAGCAGTAACGGCGACCGTATGTTCAAAATGCGCTGATAGCGACCCGTCACTCGTAACAATCGTCCAGCCATCATCCAAAGTGTCAACCTCCCAGCCACCTAAGTTCAGCATGGGCTCAATCGCCAACACCATGCCTTCTTCCAAAACTGCATCCGGCACGCCAGCCGGCCAAAAATTGGGCACCTGCGGTTCTTCATGGGCGGCGAAGCCAACGCCATGGCCGCACATCTGCCGTACCACGCCAAAACCGTTTCGCTCAGCCTCGGCTTGGATGGCTTTAGCGATGTCGGATAACTTTTTACCCGATTTGATTTCTTTGATGCCCAAATACAACGAATCCTTAGTAATAGTCATTAAACGTCTGGCTTCTTGCGTTATAACTCCCACAGCCACGGTTCGCGCCATGTCAGTATATAATCCTTTATACTTTATTCCGCAATCAAGCCCGACAATATCACCCTCCTTTAAACGGCGATTATCATCAGGAATGCCGTGAACCACTTCTTCATTGGTGGAGACGCATAAAGCCGCCGGGTAAACGTGTTCCGCCCAAGCGGCTTTATAACCCTTGAAACTGGCCGTTGCCCCGTATTCCTTAATTAGTTGCTCGGCATAATCATTGAGTTCGGCCGTAGTGACGCCGGGCTTTATCCGCTTTTCCACTAAATCCAAAATTTTGGCCAAGATTTTACCGCCTTCCGCTATAATCTTAATTTGTTCTTGGTTTTTAAGTTTAATCATAAATTAATTATAACTTATCGGCTATTTTTTTACCAACTTATCTAGCTTAATTTAGCTAAATTTAAACAAATAATAAATTAATAATCAAGTTATGGATAAATATATTGACAAAAAAACAAAGTATGCTATAATACTATATTGAAGTCTTTAGGAAAAGGGACATTACAAGGAGACACTAAGGAGACACTTATGTGGGATATGATCAAAAAACGTTGCCAAGAATTCGTCGAAGAATACCGGATGTGGAAAAAGTTACACAAAACGACAGCACCGGATTGCCGCGGACAACTTCTGTGGGAGCTCCTAATGAACCCAAATGATCTGAGACAGCGATACGAAGCTGAACAGCAATTCCAGCGGAATATGGACAGTCGCTGGAAAAAGTAAGATCGAATTAATAACTAGCAAAAGGAGAAAAAACATGATACTCTATATTGGCTTAGTATTAATGCTCGCATTAGCATACATAGGAACAATAGTCTGGGAAGGAGAAAAAAATAAACAGATTTCCACTCGGGACGCGTGTTTTGCTTATATTTTTTTGATAATATCGGCATCCGCCCTACTAACCCAAATGATACGTATTGCACTTCTGCACAGTCTTATTCCACATTAATAAAATCGCACAAAAAACCCCGAGTCTGCAATTGCGCCGACCCGGGGTTTTTAATTTATATGAATCTATTCCCAGCCGATCCTGCCTCGTAAATCTCCTACCATTTTTCTGACGATTTGCTGATAAACTTCTTCAATATGTTTTTCGCCGTCAATCTCCATTAATAATCCTTTATCCTGATAAAATTTAACAATGGCATCGGTTTCACGGTGATACACTTCCAAACGTGATTTAATGGTCTCCTCTTTGTCATCATCACGCTGGAATAACGGCTCACCGCAAATATCACAGACTGCCGAATCCTTAGGCGGTGAATACTTCAAATGAAAAGTATGGCCGTTCTTACAGACCCGACGACCGGACATGCGCTCCACAATCGTCTCATCAGAAACATTAATCGAAAATACATAATCAACATCCGCGCTTTTATCCAAAAATTCCGCCTGTTCCAAAGTACGCGGAAAACCGTCCATAGCATAGCCTAAACGGCAATCATCCTGCTTAATCCTATCGGCTACCAAGCGGTTAACCAACTCTGTCGGAACTAATTGGCCTTTATCCATATAACCCACAACTTCGACAGCTAAAGGATTAGAAACATCGGATTTGATGGCGTGCAAAATAACACCAGTAGAGATGTGCGGGATATCAAAAGTCTTAGCGATAAGTTCAGTTTGAGTTCCTTTACCGGAGACTGGCGGGCCCAAAACAATTAGCTCGAATGGCTTGTCATTTTTATTCATAGATAATTCAATTAGTAATTTATACTTCCTCCATCTTAACTTAAATGTAACAAAAAATCAACTAAAAAGAGACGTTTGTACGCCTCTTTTTATATATTTTAATAAAAATTATGATTGGTAATTGACTTAGATTTCTTCGTAATCCCTCATAGCTAACTGGGCATTAATCTGATTAACGGTTTCAATAACCACAGAAACAACAATCAAAAGCGAAGTGCCGCCGATGGCCATACTCCTAGTACCGGTTAAGCCGGCGGTAATCATCGGCAAAACAGCTATAATACCTAAAAACAACGCGCCGGTTAAAACAATGCGGGATACAATATTCTGCAAATACTCCTCCGTAGGTTTTCCCGGCCTAGTGCCTGGGACAAAACCGCCTTGCTTCTGAAGATTTTCCGCCACCTGTTCCGGATGAAAGACTACGGCCGTATAAAAATAAGTAAAAGCAACCACTAAAACAAAATAAGCAATGCCATAGAACCATTGGTTGCCAAACAGCATAATCACCCATTGGGCGGCGTGGGCAACGACTTCGGTTTTCGCCTGGGTAAATAACTGAGCCAGGGTCTGAGGCATGATAATTAAAGAGATGGCAAAAATAATCGGAATAACTCCAGCCATATTAACGCGCAAAGGCAGATGACTAGAAGCGCCACCTACAGTTCGGCCGCCACGCATCTGCCGGGCGTATTGCACCGGAATATTTCGTTGGCCTTCGGTGATGATAACCACACCGATAATCGTCACTAAAGCGATAGAGGCAAAAACTACGGTATTAATAATCTCCGCCTGAGTATAATTATTAACTGTTTGAGTGAGGACGCTGGGCAAGCGAGAAACGATACCGGCAAAAATCAACAGCGATATGCCATTGCCGATTTTCTTTTCGGAAATAAGCTCTCCCAACCACATGACAAAAATCGTGCCGGCAGTGATGGAAACAACAGCGACCAGCATATTCATTGGAGTGAAAGAAGCAAATAGGGCGGCGCCACCGGCCTTACGCAATAATTGGATCATGGCCACGGATTGCACAATGGCCAAAGGCACAGTCAGCCAACGTGTCCACATATTAATCTTATTGCGCCCATACTCCCCTTCCTTGGATAATTCCTCCAAAGAAGGCACCACCATGGTTAAGAGCTGAAAAATAATGGAAGAAGTGATGTAAGGAGCCACCGACATCATGGCGATAGAAAAATTGCTCATGCCACCGCCGGAAAAAATATTCATTAATCCCAAAATCTGGTTATTATCAAAAATCCGCTTCAGGCCGGTCGCGTCGATTCCCGATATGGGAATGGTAGCGACGATGCGAGAAACAACCAATATGCCCAACACAAACAAGATGCTGTTGCGCAGATCCTTAAGTTTCCAAATTTGGCTGAACTTTTCGAACATAGAAATTAGTTTATAAAATCAGTAAAGCTAACTATTCTTTCGGCTTCAAAGACTTTTGACTTACTTTATTTCCACTTTGCCGCCGACCTGTTCAATAGCGTCCTTAGCTGAAGCAGAGCAAGCATCAACCACAACGGTCAATTTTTTGGTCAATTTGCCTTCACCTAGAATTTTAACCTGTTTATTGTTTTTATCCAAGAGACCGTGTTGAATTAATTTTTTGATGTCCACAATAACGCCGTCTTCAAAAGCTTCTAATTTGCCAACACTAACGACGGCCAATTTAGGATAAATTGACCTGAAACCGCGCAATTTTGGCGTAGACTGCACTAAACGCTTCAATCCCAAGGCTTTCAAGCCGGAAACGCCACTTCTGGCTTTTTGGCCTTTGATGCCGCGTCCGGAAAATGAACCGCGCTTACCGCCACGTCCGATTTCTTTGGCTTTCTTTCTGGATCCTTTGGCGGGCTTGATATTAGATAATGATAATGACATACGTAATAGCTTATAGCTTATGGCCGGTGGCCCGTAGCTTTATAATATTAACAATTGAATAGGACTAATTAGGCAATTTCGGCTACTACCGCTTTTTCTTCTTTTTTATCTTCTTTTTTTTCCTTCTTGCCGAACTTGGATTTTTTCAGAATAGATAAAGCTTCAATGGTGGCGCGGATGTTGTTAATCTTGTTGCCGGTGCCAAAAATCTTGGACACGATATTCTCAATGCCGGCCAATTCCAAAACAATACGAACGGCGCCGCCGGAGATAATACCGGTACCGGGAGGAGCCGGCTTGAGCAGGACTTTAGCCGCGCCAACTTTAATCCTCACCTGATGGGTGATGGTACCTTCGTGGATCGGCACCTTGATTATGTTCTTCTCGGCTTGACGCACAGCTTTCTGTACGGCTTGCGGCACATCTTTGGCTTTCGCCAATCCCATGCCGACACGACCCTTGCGATCACCGATAACCACGCAGGCGCGGAAACTTAAACGTTTGCCTCCGGCCATAACACGGGTAACGCGGGCGATCTCTACAATCGTTTGATCAAACTCCGGTTTTTCACGCGGAGGTCTTGGACCTTTTCTTCTAAAATCTTTTTTATTGTTATCTTTCAACATATTTATATTTTTAATCCGCCCTCTCTGGCGCCCTCGGCCAAGGCCTTAACCCTGCCGTGATACTTAAATTGGCCGCGATCAAACACGGCGCAAGCGATTCCCTTCTCCTTGGCTTTCTCCGCTAAAAGTTTTCCTACGGCTTGGGACTTTTCCGTCTTACCGCCTTTAACTTTGACTTCTAGGTCAGTAGCCGCCACGATCGTCTTACTATTGGCATCATCGATCAATTGGGCTTGGATATGACTTAAACTGCGATAAACTGAAAGCCGCGGGCAACCGGCTGTACCGGAAACCTTAGCTCGCACTCGCTGGGCTCTTCTTTCGACTCTTAAATTATTAGCTTTGACTTTATTCATAATAATTGCTATTATTTCGCTTTCGCCGCCGCCTTGCCAGCTTTCTTAATAAACTGTTCGCCGACATATTTAATTCCTTTGCCTTTATACGGCTCAACTTTCTTAATGCGTCTAATTTGCGCGGCTGTCTCACCAACCAACTGCTTGCCAATGCCGGAGATCGTCATAATATTGCCTTCAGTTGTGATAGTAATACCTTCGGGAATGGCAAACTCTACGGGATGAGAAAAACCAACATTTAAGACAACCTTCTTGCCGCTGACAGCAAATTTTTGCCCGACACCAGAAATCTCCAACTGTTTACTATAACCATCAGTGACTCCCTTGATCATATTACGGATCAAACTGCCGAATAACCCCCATAAGGCGCGCTGTGATTTGACTTCCTGATTTTCAACACTGACTATAATAGAATTGTCTTTAACTTCAGCGGAAACTAAAGGATGCAGTTTCTCTTGTAAACTGCCTTTGGGACCTTTGACCGTAACCAAGCCGTCAGAAACTTTGACCTCGACTCCGGCCGGAAAGCTAATAGGATTTTTTCCGATTCTGGACATATATTGAATCAATTGAGTAATTGATGATAATAATTAGATTAGTAAACTTCGCACAAAACTTCTCCGCCCGATCCCACTTTTTTGGCTTGACGATTAGTCATCAATCCCTTGGAGGTAGACAAAATAGCAATGCCATAATTATTTATAACAACAGGCAAATTGTCCTTATCAACATAAATGCGACGTCCCGGCTTGGAAATACGATTAATAGCAGTTATTGCCGGCTGGCCGTCTTCATATTTTAAGACAACATTAAGTCCGCCGAATTTATAACCTTCGGTGCCCGGTTGGATTTCTTCAAAATCAGAAATAAAGCCTTCGCGCTTTAAAATTTTGGCAATCTCCAACTTCATTTTGGAAAACGGTATGAAAACTTCACCCTTTTTTATCCGAGAAGCATTCCGGATGCGAGTAAGCATGTCTGCGATTGTGTCAGTCATAGATATAATTATTTACCAAGAGGATTTAGTAATACCAGGAATCTGGCCGCTAGTAGCGAGTTCGCGGAAGCAAATACGGCAAAGTTTGAAATCACGGATAAAACCATGACGTCGGCCGCATCTCCAGCAACGGTTGACCTTTCGGGTGGAAAACTTCGGTTTCCTTTTGGATTTAGCAATTTGTGCTTCGGTAGCCATAAAATATTTAAAATGAAATCTCTAAATTAATAAAATAAGTTATTGTTTCTTTTGGAAAGGAAAACCCAGTAAGCGGAATAATTCACTGCCAGCTTTCTGTTCTCCGGCATTAGTAGTAACAGTAACTTGCAAGCCATGGATACGCTCAACTTCATCAGAGCGGATTTCCGGAAAAACAATATGTTCTTTAAAACCGACTGTCAGATTGCCTTGTTGGTCAATATTTTTTTCTGACATACCGCGGAAATCACGGATGCGAGGCAAAGAAACATTAATCAATTTGTCCAAAAAATCATACATCCTTCGACCACGTAAAGTCACGACTACGCCGACTACCATATCTTCCCGAACTTTAAAGGCAGAGATGGCTTTTCTAGCTTTAGTGCGAACCGGTTTTTGGCCGCTGATTCTGGTTAAAGTATTTTCCACAGCATCAAGAAAGCCACTATCGGTATTGCGGGAGTTTATGCCGACATTCAACACCACCTTAGTAACTTTAGGCACAGCCATAATATTCTTATAGCCGAATTCTTTCTGCAAAGCGGGTACGACCTCTTTTTTATATTTTTCCTGTAAACGTAATGTCATATTTAAATTGTTTCTTTACATTTTTTACAAAATCTAAACTTCTTATCCTCGACTATCTTATAACCAACTCTGGCGGCCTGGCCGCATTTGGGACAAACTAAGGCGACCTTAGCCATGGCCACAGCGGAAGGAAACTGTATTCTCTGGCCTTTTTCTCCGGAACGCTTGGGACGCTGGTGCTTGATCAGCAAATTCAAACCCTCAACCACGACTTTATTGTCTGTAGTCATTACCTGCAAGACCTTACCGGTTTTACCCTTATCCTTGCCTGCCAGCATCTTTATTTTGTCTCCTGTTTTTATTTTCATAGTATTATTATTTAAAAGCCTGTAAAGTCGAAAGCCTGTAAAGGCATAAGTATCGGATTAATCTTTTAGCTTTATGGACTTTTGACTTTTAGCTTTCTATAGCACTTCCGGCGCTAAAGAGATTATCTTCTGGTAACCAAGATTTCTCAGTTCTCTGGCAACCGGCCCGAAAATACGCGTGCCGCGCATTTCTTTCTTGGCATCAATCAAAACTACGGCATTATCGTCAAAACGGATATAAGAACCGTCAGCGCGACGAATTTCCTTTCTGGCCCTGACCACAACACCATGAACCACATCGCCCTTTTTAACCGCGGAATGGGGTACGGCTTCTTTAACCGACATAGTGACAATATCGCCAATCCCGGCATAACGCTTTTTATAACCTCCCCAGACACGAAAAACAGCCAAGCGTTTGGCGCCGGTATTATCCGCTGATTTAACTATTGATCTTAACTGAATCATATAATGGTTAGCTTATGAATCCTAATGACTTTTAACTGTTATTTGTATATTACTCGCCATTTCTTGTCTTTAGACAACGGCCGGCATTCGACAAATTCCACCACGTCGCCTTCATGATACTGGTTTTTCTCATCATGCACTTTGAATTTTCGGCTGACTTTGTAGCGTTTACCGTACTTGGGATGCATCTTAAAAGATTGTATCACCACGACTAAAGTCTTGGCCATCTTGTCCGACACCACTGTACCTTTAAATTTTCTTAAAATCTTCTCAGACATATATGTATGCTAAATAACTAATTATTTCTTGGACGCTAAAGCAGTCAAAATCAAAGCAATGTCCTTCTTTAGGACACGAATTTCCCTGACGCTTTTCAACTGCCCCTGATGAACCTTGAATTTCAATTCGTCCAGTTTTTTTCTGGCATCGTTAATCAACGATTTAAGCTCGGGAACTTCTTTTAAATTTAATTCCTTGATATTCATATTATTGTTTCTTCACTACTTTTGCTTTAATCGGCAGTTTATAAGCGGCCAAGGTTAGGGCTTGTCTCGCTTCAACTTCGGAGATACCATCAAGCTCGAAAATAATATTCCCCGGACGGACTGTGGCAATATATTTTTCCGGCGCGCCCTTGCCGCCACCCATCGTGGTCTGACTGCCTTTAGCTGTTATGGCGCTGTGCGGGAAAACCCTGATCCAACTCTTGCCGCCGCGACGGATATATTTAGCCAAGACGCGTCTAGCCGCTTCCAATTGCTGTGCCGACACCCAGGCGGCCGTTGTCGCTTTGAGTCCGAACGAGCCAAAAGCTACGTAGTTGCCGGAAGTGGCAACGCCGTCTTTGACATCGGGGCGATGTTGTTTTCTGTGGGCTAACTTTTTAGGCATCAACATATATTCAATTACGAATTTCAAATTACGAACTACGAATCATTATTCTGACAATTACGGATTGTAAATTAGGCCTAAGCCGTAATCCGTAATCCGTAATCCGTAATTATTAACTTGTTTAAATTAATTATTTATTACTTTTGCTTATTACTTTCCTTGTCATTAAAGATATCGCCTTTATAGATCCACACCTTGATTCCGATAGTGCCGTAAATAGTCTGGGCAATGCCGCGACAATAATCAATATCGGCGCGCAAGGTATGTAGAGGCACTTTACCGTACAGAAAAAGCTCGCGACGAGCGATTTCCGCCCCATCCAGACGTCCGGTAATGATAACCTTAATGCCTTTGGCGCCGGCCTTTTCCGCCCGACCCATGGCTTGTTTGACAACACGACGAAAAGGAATGCGTTTTTCAATATCGCTTGCCATAGACTGAATAAGAGAAGCAGAGTCCAAGTTAGGATCGCTTAACTCCAGAATATTGACATTGATATTCTTTAACCCCTTCTTGCGGCTGAAATCATCTTTAAGGAATTTATCCTTAATCTCCTTCTTCAAATCTTCAGCTCCAGAACCGCCGCGACCGATAATCAATCCGGGGCGGGAGGCGTGGATATTCAAAACAATGGCGTTTGGTGAGCGTTCCATTTCGACTTTGGAGATTCCCAGATTACGGAATTTTTTCATCACAAACCTGCGGATGCGGACATCCTGTTTCAGATACTCGGAAAAATCATTCTCTGTAAACCAACGCGATTCCCAAGTTTTATTGATATTTAGCCGTAAACCTTTGGCATTAACTTTTTGACCCATAAATATTAGCTTATGGCTTGTAGCTCCGCCAGCTGGCGGATAGCTTATAGCCGATAACTTTTTAATTCTTATTTCTTATTTGCTACCTGTTTTCCTATTCAAAATTTTAGAGGCGAATCCCCTATCGCTAGCTTTGGCTTTCCTTATCTCTTTCTTGCCTTCCTGTTTGCCAGCGATATCTTTGAGTTCATCAAACTCTCCGGTTCCGACCTTAATAATATCAGAGGTATCAGTCTTCTTTTCCTTTTTAGCCTTACCGGAAGCGACAATTTCTTCCAAAATTACTTTGATCTTGGATGATTCCTTACGAAGAGGCGTGGCGCGACCGAAAGCTCTGGGCTGCCAACGTTTCAATACCGGACCGGCATCAACCGTAATCGAGGCAATCTTCAAATTATCCGGGGTCAAATCATAATTCTCCTTGGCATTAGCAATAGCGGATTTAAGTAATTTTAATAATTCCTTAGCCGCCGCTTTCTTGCTGAAAGTTAATTGCATCAAGGCTTTTTCCACAGTCAAACCGTTAATCAGATTAGCCACTAATCTCACCTTACGATAACTTATTCTCAAATTGTTCATTTTAGCGATAACTTGCATATAGTTTAAACTTTGGCTCCCTGTTCAATGGCTTTTTGGATTTTGCCGCCATGACGGAAAAACTTCTTAGTCGGAGAAAATTCCCCTAGCTTGTGGCCGACCATGTTTTCTACCACAAACACCGGCAAATGTTCTTTGCCGTTATGCACGCCAAAAGTCAAACCAACCATTTCCGGAGTAATCGTACTGCTTCTGGCCCAGGTTTTAATGACAACCTTAGCACCCTTGGGGGTGTTTTGGACTTTCTTTAACAGTTTGGGATCGACGTAGGGACCTTTTTTAAGGCTTCTAGACATAAATATTATTTATAAAGTCTGAAAGTCTAAAGTCTATAAAGTCAATTCATTAACAGATTATTATTTCTTTCAGCTTTATAGATTTTTAGCTTTTGACTAATTTTTATTTTTTCTTTTTTCGGGATGGACGTCGGCTTAGAATAAACTTACCGGATGCCTTCTTTTGTTTTCTGGTTTTAACGCCTAGAGCTGGTTTGCCCCAAGGAGTCTTAGGATGCTTCAACCCAATCGGGTTTACGCCTTCACCGCCACCATGAGGATGATCAACCGGATTCATAACCTTGCCTCGAACCGTCGGCTTGATGCCACGATGGCGCATCCTGCCGGCTTTGCCCCAGCGAATATTCTTAAAATCAGGATTAGACACTATGCCGATAACCGCCAAAGCCGTCTCAGGCACCAAGCGAACTTCTCCCGATGGCATCTTAAGTTGAGCAAAACCGCGGTCAAAACCCATCAAATTAACGCCAGTGCCGGCACCGCGAGCCAATTGGCCGCCGCGACCGGGCAGAATCTCCACATTATAAACAACAACGCCAGCGGGAATATGCTTAAGAGGCATGGCATTGCCTGATTTATATTCAATTTTATTCTGTGAGCTCAAGACAGTTTCACCGACTTGCAAACCCTGAGGTGCCACAATATAACGTTTCTCGCCATCGGCATAAGCCAGTAAAGCGATACGGGCATTTCTGCCTGGATCATACTCAATCGTCTTAACCACGGCAGGCACATCAAACTTATCGCGACGATAATCAATCACGCGGATCTTTTTATTGGCTCCGCCGCCTTGATGGCGTACAGTTATTTTCCCTTGAGCGTTACGGCCGGCCATACGTTTGGCTGAAATCAATAAAGACTTTTCCGGCTTAGTGGCGGTAATATCTTGGCGGGTCAAGACCGAAGTCTGACGACGCCCGGGAGTTGTTGGTTTATAAATCTTGATGGACATATCTGTTATTTAATACCTTCATAAACATTAATCGACTTGCCTTTGGGTAAGGTAACAATGGCTTTTTTCCAATTCTTACGCTTGCCGAATTGCTGACCGAAACGGACGAATTTACCGCGTACATTTGAAACATTAACACTAACCGGCTTCAAGCCATAGCGGCTTTCTACCGCTTTTTTAACTTCATTCTTAGTCGCCTTGGCGTCAATCGCAAAGGCATATTGGTTATTAGCTTCGCCGGAAGCGGTCTTCTCCGTCAATAATGGAGCGATCAAAACGCCATAAACCGAAACCTTAACACTGCTTTTATCAGTAACGGCCTTAGCAGACTTCACTGGTTTAACAGCCTTAACAGCCTTGGCTTCTTCTTTAACTTCAATGGCTTTTTCCGCCACAACCTTCGGTTCTTCTTCTTTAGTTGTTTTTTTATTGAATAAACCCATATGCTTACTTAGTCTTAGTCTTAGCGGTCTTGGTCTTCTTAACCTTAGCAACTTTGACTACGGCCTTTTCCTTAGTTTTTTCTTTAACTTGTTTATAAGCTTTATCAATTTCTTCCACTGATTTGATACCAACCAGCAAAGCATCGGCCTTAAGCAGATCAACACAATTCAAGCTCTTGGCAGAAATCGTTGACACGCCTTTAAGATTCTTAGCGGCACGAGTCAGTTTATCATCCGCTTCGCTCATCACCAAAAGAAATTTCTTGCTGTCTTTCAGTCCAGTAATCGCTTTCTTAATATTTTTAAGCCAAGCATTCAAGTCCTTGGTTCTACCGGCAGGATTCTCCAATTTATCAAAAATGATTAATCCCTTGCTGGCGGCTTTATCGGATAAACACATAGCCAGAGCCGCTTGCTTCATTTTTTTATTTACCTTTTGGGTGAAATTGCGATCATTTCTCGGACCAAAAGTTACACCGCCGCCAACCCAGATCGGGGAACGGCTGGAACCGTGGCGAGCGCGACCGGTGCCTTTTTGGCGCCAGGGTTTCTTACCGCCACCGCGTACTTCCGCCCGAGTTTTGGTGTGAGCCAGAACTTCGCGAGAATTAGCTTCTTGGGCAATAACCACTTGATGAACTACGGCTGTATTGACGGCACGGCCAAACAACCGAGCGGGCAGCTCTGTATCTTTTATTTGTTCACCTTGATAATTGTATACGGGGAATTTCATACTTATATATGGCTTATGGCGTATAGCTCTGCCAACTGGCGGATAGCTTATGGCCAATAACTTATTTATTCTTTTGCTTCTTCGATTTTATTTTCTTCAACTGGTGCTGCTTCAACAATAGTTTCTTTAGTTTCAGTTTTAGTCTCAGTAACACTTTCTTCCGGTGATTCCACCTTAACTTCCTTAGTTTCAGCAATCGGAGCTTCAACGACTTGTTCCGCTAAATTTTCTTTCATCGGCTCTTCTTGCTTGATTATCATCTCTCCGGGACCGTAAATCATGATCAAACCATGACGGGCTCCAGGAACAGCGCCTTTGACATATAAAATGTTTTTTTCCGGTTCAACGGCAATAATCTGAAGTCCGGATACAGTAACCTGCTCATCACCCATTTGTCCTGCCATTCTCCGGCCCTTAAAAACACGCTGAACTCCACCGGCGCCAATAGAACCAGGCATTCTTTCTTGATCCTTATGGCCATGAGAAGAATTCTGACCATGAAAACCATGACGTTTGACCACGCCCTGAAAACCCTTACCCTTGGATTGACCAGTTACAGCGATAGCATCGCCTTCGGCAAAAACTTCCACCGTAATAATGTCACCGCGTTTAACACCGGCAACCTCTTTATCGGCCAAGCGGAATTCGCGGACGGTTTTAACTAATGGCAAATCCTTCAAATGACCGATTCTGGATTTACCCGGTTTTTTATCAACGCCAAAACCGACTTGAACAGCGTTATAGCCATCCTTGGTATCGGTTGATTTGACTTGAGTAACAACATTAGGCAAAGCCAAAACTGCCGTTACTGGAACAACTGTGCCATCTTCTTTGTACAGCTGTGTCATTTCTACTTTTTTTCCCAAAATGAATTTCATAATCTTTGAATCACATTTGCTATTTAAACAAAAAGTCCGGTTTTACCCGAACCTTAACTTTAACACGCCCTACCCAATTCATCTTCTAAAGACAAAAATTGGCTACAGTCGTTATTAAGTTGTGGTTTTTAGGTAAAACTCCTTTTTGCGGGCTGCTCCCTACTCATGAAGGTTTTCCCGCTGATTGCTGCTTTAAGCTTGGGATCTTTCTTCATTTTCTTTAGCGGCCGCTTAGGCCTAGCCTCGTTTAATAACGAAGCGAATTATATTTTAATTATCAATTAGGAACCAGAGACAAAGGAGAAAGGTATTCTTTTCGATACTGAGGCGCTCCCCCAGAAATCTAATCAGAAGTTTACGGACCTTTCTCCCAAAATAAGGGGAGGGGGACTTAGTACCTGCTATCAACGGGAAATACTGTGTAACTCCCTCGGCCACACCTTGAATATAGCTTGTCCCGCGTCAGGGTTTCTGACGTTCATCTCCCCCCCCCAAAAAAAACGTACTGTCTTTGGTTCCTAATTGTAAAACTACATTTTAATTTCAATATTTACGCCAGCTGGCAAATTTAGCCCCATTAAGGCGTCAACGACCTGGGCGGTCGGATCAATAATATCAATCAAACGCTTGTGCGTACGCATTTCAAACTGATCACGTGCATTCTTGTGCACGAAAGTGGAACGGTTAACGGTGTACTTGCGTTTTTCTGTAGGCAAGGGTACCGGACCGACAACCTTCACGCCAAAACGATGGCAACTCTCAATAATTTTCTTGGCAGAGTTATCAATAATCTTATGATCGTACGCTTTAAGCTTGATCCTGATTCTTTGGTGGGCTTTGCCCTCGGCTACTTTAGTGGTCATAGTTATACTGGTCTTACCGTCCGAATACGTTAATTAATTTATAACGGACGCAATGACTAAGGCAGAATAGTTTTAAAAATTACAAATTTAACTAATCCATTCTACTATCGCGGGGACAAACTTGCGCTTCTCCCCGCTAAGTATGATGAATCCTGAAAAATTATTTAACGATCTTCGTTACAACGCCGGCGCCGACAGTATGGCCACCTTCACGAATAGCGAATTTCATTTTCTCTTCCATGGCAACGGTTTTACCTAGTTTGACGATAACATTAACGGTATCTCCAGGCATAACCATTTCCGTTCCGGCCGGCAAAGTGATTTCACCGGTTACGTCAGTTGTTCTGACATAGAATTGTGGTTTATAGCCATTAAAGAAGGGTTTGTGGCGTCCGCCTTCTTCTTTAGACAAGATATAGACTTCGGCTTCAAACTCTGAGTGCGGGGTAATGGAACCCGGTTTGGCCAAAACTTGGCCACGCTCAACTTCTTCTTTCTTAGTACCGCGCAAGAGAATGCCAGCATTATCACCAGCTCTGCCTTCATCTAAAGATTTATTAAACATTTCGATGCCGGTAACAACGGTTTTCTTAGTATCGGCCAAACCAACGATTTCTACTTCCTCGTTAGTCTTAATTATACCGCGTTCAATTCTACCGGTAACAACGGTACCGCGGCCTTCAATAGAGAAGACATCTTCAATCGGCATTAAGAAAGACTGGTCGGTAGCGCGCTGCGGCTCAGGGATATAAGTATCCAAGGCGTTCATTAACTCTATAATGCAATCAGCGTCAGAACCATTCGGATTTTCTAAGGCCTTCAAAGCAGAACCCTTGATAATCGGGGTGGTTTCGCCGGGATAATTGTACTTGGTCAACAATTCGCGGATTTCACCTTCTACTAAATCAATCATTTCCGGATCGGCTTGATCAACCTTGTTAATGAAAACAACGATATAAGGCACGCCGACTTGATAAGCCAAAAGGATATGCTCTCTAGTCTGAGGCATAGGACCATCAGTGGCGGCCACAACCAAAATAGCTCCGTCCATCTGGGCGGCGCCAGTGATCATGTTCTTGATATAATCAGCATGACCTGGGCAATCCACATGAGCATAGTGGCGCTTTTCAGTTTCGTATTCTACGTGAGCAGTCGCAATAGTGATACCGCGGGCTTTTTCTTCCGGAGCGGCGTCAATCTGATCGACTGATTTGTGCTGGGCGGTAAAACCGCGAGCGCTTAAAGTAGCCAAAATAGCCGCGGTCAAAGTGGTTTTGCCGTGGTCGACGTGACCGATGGTACCCACATTAACGTGGGGCTTGCTTCTGTTGAATGCTTCTGCCATGTTAGTTATCCTTTTTGAGTTCCTCGCCCTCAAATCCGGGGAGTTTTAGCCAGAACTCAAGATTATTTAGTATTATTTATTATTTTTATTAGCTTGACTATTATATCACAAAAACAAAAAAAATCAAGAGGGAGCGGTACTATGTTTTTTCCACAGTTACCTCACAATCAATTTAACCACTTACCGGCTCAAAATAATATCGATCCTCATCCTGAATCTCTTGACTATTTTGGCTAAATTCAGAGAAAACTTCATCACCAGGGACAACTCCGATGTCTTTAGCAAAATTGTACTGATCAACTGATAATTCTCTTAATTCTTGATTATCCTTCCAAATGGCGATATCACGATTTATTTTATCTAAAAGTTCGTCTTCTGTCAAGCCCGAGACGCCGGATTTACCTAAAATTAAATCTTCATAATCAGCGACAGTCATAATAACATAGCCCGGTTCACCGTGCTCATCCAAAACAATGGCCTTATCACCTGTTTTTTTGAGTAAATTTACTAATTTTGTGAGATTAGGCATATTAATTGCTGAGTTGATAAATTAGCGGCTGAATACTGTCTAACCGCTTTAACTGGCAATAATTTAGCGTTGATTTAATAATAATATAGTAAAAGCAGGACTTTGTAAAGTAGTAACGACTAAATTAAAGGGTGTGGATAACTATTTGTTAAAAACATTGACAAAAGCATGACTATTTGATATAATACTATGTTAATCGTCTTTGTCGGGCGATTGGCTATATCCGAAACCAAAATCGTTTATGTGGACGATGGCGGTTCTATCTGTTCCTTATTAAAGTCCGAAGAACAAGGAGTATCAGAGAATGAGAGAATACGGACCACGCCGCGACCTGCATGTTGTGTTCATAAACGAAGGCGAAGGAAATGCAAGCGATTTCAACAACAATAACTTCGCCCTGCATATCGCGGATGAGCTTTTCTTGGAAGCCATGAACGTCTTAGCTGACAAAATCGGCAGAGCCGACTTAGCCGCGCTACAATGCACGGGAAGCGTACTGCTGACCGACGCCCCGTGTTTCGACGGAATACTAAAATCAGCGGAAGAATACTTTATTGAAGCCGACATTTTTTTCCAGAAAATACCGCGCATTCCCAAAGCGGAAGAATTGTCAGAGTATGTCGACACCATCGACGGCTGTCGGTATTTATTCAAGCCGTTGCCATTCGGGTATGGCTATTGGTATGACTTCGTCTGCCTGGAAATCGGCGTACAATTGGGAGCCGCCGAAACCATAGGGGCGTTAGCTACCATATATCGGGCAAGACAATACCGCCAAAAGCTTATCACTGACGGGAAAAAACAAATCGTTGCGGGAAAAATAAAGTACGGCCATCGCAACGCCCCGCGCGATCTATTTGACTTGTTTGGCTGCTGCCTCATGATCTGCCGAGGCAATATTGCAAAAGCCCAGCAGATGAGTCATAGTTCTTATGTTAAATGGGGATCTCACGCCACCAAAAAAAGCGCCTTTGATAAAATGCGCTCGGAAGCCGCCGAGATCGCCTAATTACACAACTCCCCGCCCTGCTTGCGCAGTGCGGGGTTTCTTTTTTATTCAAAAAATTATGTATTTAATAAAGACGCTAACAAACAGGTGTTGCACTAACTTTTTATAAAAATGAATATGAAAATATCGTAAAAAATAGTGAGCTATAGACTATTGACTTGCTCGCGTAATTTAGCAAGCTTCTCTTCGGCAACAGTCAACTTTTCTTTTTCTTTTTCCACCACTGCTTTGGGTGCATTTTTCACAAATTCCTCATTATCCATCTTGCTTTGCAAACCGCTCAAGTATTTTTCCGTCTCCATAATTTCTTTAGCCAAGCGTTCCTTTTCTGCTCCAATATTGATCAGCCCGGCCAAGACTAAATAAATCTCCGATCCTTCAATAACTTTAACCGCGGAATTTTCCGGTTTGACTCCGACAGAATCAATCGCCAAATTTTGCAGCCGTGCCAGACGCTTAATAATCTTTGCTTGCGACTCCAATAATTCCTTTTTAGCGCTAATAATTACAATATCAATCAACTTAGCTGGTTCAATCTTATTTTCCGCGCGCAGATTCCTAATCGCTATGATTAACTCTTTGACAACTTCAAAATCATTGCCACCTTCGCTGACTGACAAATATGCTATCTCTTTTATCTTATCCCATAATCCCACTTCTTTACTAACCGGCCAGGACTCCACCATTAATATTCTCTCGTCCGCTAATTTGTCCCAAATCTCTTCAGTGATAAACGGCATATACGGATGCCAGAGTCTTAATAGCGTTTGCAGAACATAAAGCAGAATATCATCCTTACCTTTTTCTATTTTGGCGACCTCCAAATACCAATCGGCAAAATCACTCCAAGTAAAGTCATACAAAATCTCACTGGCCAAAGAGAACTCACAATTGTCCAATTGCTTGGTGGCTTCGTAGATTTTAGCATTTAACTTATCCAATAACCATTTATCAGCTAGGGTAATGGGTTCCGGCGCCACTTCTACCAACCGAGGATTTTCCACGGTAGACAGGATATAGCGGGAAATATTCCATAATTTATTGACAAAATTCCTCGCCGCCTCCACCTTCTCTTCATAAAACCTGGCATCGTTGCCGGCGGTCGTACCCTTAATTAAAGACAAACGTAAAGCGTCAGTGCCGTATTTTTCAATAATTTCTAACGGATCTAGGCCATTACCCAAAGATTTAGAAAACTTACGGCCGTCTTTGGCGCGTAAAATGCCATGAATATAAACATCTTTGAAAGGAATGTCATCAAGAGCATAAGTGGTCATCAGGATCATTCTGGCCATCCAGAAAAATAAAATTTCATAACCCATTTGCATCCAAGTTGTCGGATGGTATTTTTTTAAATCGTCAGTTTGCTCCGGCCAGCCCAAAGTGGAAAAAGTCCAGGCACCCGAAGAAAACCAAGTATCTAAGGTATCCTCATCTTGACGTACCTGGCTGTTGTCGCATTTGGGACATTTGTCTACCGGTTGATCAGAGTAAAATATTTCTCCGCAATCGTCGCAATACCACACGGGTATGCGGTGACCCCACCAAACTTGACGGGAGATGCACCAATCGCGTAAATTATCAATCCAATGCAAATAAGTATTGTGGAATCTCTCCGGCGTAATCTTGATAATTTTGTTTTTGTCATGATTATGGCCGATGGTTACGGCTTCGCGCATCAAATCCTTTAAGGTTTTACCGCGGCCGGGAATCTGCTTTTTTACATCCACAAACCATTGCTCCATGGGGAGCGCTTCAGCCACATCGCCGAACCTGTCCGACTTGCCGACATTATGTTCAACCTCCTCTTCTTTAATGTAGAGATGATTAGCTTTAAGCCAATCTACGAATTTTTCCCGGGCTTCATTAATAGTCAAACCATCATAATCTTTGCCCGCGACAGGTAACATCCGACCGTCTTTACCGATAACCGGAATAATACCAATATCTTTATTCTGCTCATACATCTCAAAATCAATCTGGCTGTGCGCCGGCGTAACGCCGACCGCGCCCGTGCCATAATTCACATCAACATTTTTGTCGGCAATAATCGTAATGACAAGCGGCTTAGCCGCACCAACATCTACCGTAAACTTCTGGCCGATGTATTGTTTATATCTATCATCATCAGGATTAACTGCCACAGCCGTATCACCCAATTTGGTTTCCGGACGAGTGGTGGCAATAGCGATAGGAAAATCCTGACTATACTTAAAAGTATAAACCGTAGTCTTAACGGTTTCATATACCAACTCATCATCAGAGCAGGTGGATTGCCCCTTAACCGACCAATTGACTACGCGATAACCGCGATAAATCAAACCATCGGCAAACATCCGACGGAATAATTCATTCACCGCCTTGGTACGAGGTTCATCAAAAGTATAAGCTAAACGCGACCAATCGCAGGATGTACCTATTTTTTTTATCTGCGATAAAATAACTGATTTTTTTTCTTCTGCATACTCGCGAATTTTTTTCAGCAGTTCCTCGCGACCCAACTCTTGACGCGGATGCTTGATGCCTTGTTTTTTGAGTTCATCTTCCACCCTGGCTTGAGTAGCCACAGCCGCATGATCTGTTCCAGGCACAAGTAATGCTCGCTTACCCTTGAGTCGCTGGTAACGCAACTCGATATCCATAATAGAATTCTCCAGGGCATGACCCAAGTGTAAAACGCCGGTAACATTGGGCGGGGGCATGGAGACGACAAATTTCTCCGGCCGTTCACCCGGCAGATTATCGGGATTAAAATAACCGGATTCTTCCCATTTGCGGTAGATTCCGTCTTCGACAGATTCGGCGTCATACGCCTTGGCTAATTCTATTTTTGACATATATTATATTGCCTTAATAGTACTAAAATATGCTATTTTTTTCAAGTTTTTAAACAAAAATACTCCGGCACAGCTGCCGGAGTATTTTTACCGCTGATCTTTATTTAACCTTATCCTTAATCTCTTGAATTTCTTCGGGACTCATCAGACCCTTCAATACACCCCCAATGATAGCGTGTTTAATCGCCGTATCCCAAAGCTTGTCCGGTCCGCCGGGCTGACGACCGTCCGCTACCCACTGAGAAAAAATGATGTTTAAACTCTCTAATGGCACCCTGACTAAAACAATATCGTCCAATTCTCCTCCCTCTTTTACTGTTTCTCTAATTCCTTGAACTTGTTTACGTTTTCTTCCTAATCCTTCCTTTTTAATGGTAAATTGAATACCCAAACCTAATTTAGCGGCTGGCCGTTGGCTATCAATTTCTTCATTCTCAATTTTGACGCCTCGATAATGACGCTTGCGCCTAATAGCGAAATCAATCTTATTTTTTGCGTCTTCGTAAACATCAGTCCTAATCAATTCAAAATCAGCGTCCAAATCCCAGGATAATTTATCCAAAAAATTAGTTACCATGATTTCCGCAATAAAACCCTTATTATTATCCAAAAATTTACGCTTTCCGTTAATTATAGTTTTTTTAATCACAACGGCGGGAGCCATTTCCGGCTGATCCAAAATAATCTGACAATCCAATAAATCCTGCAATTGGCCTTTTACTCTCTCAAAAATATATCTTTTCCTAACGGCTCTGGAAATACTTGCCGAATCCAAATAATATTTCAAACCCAATCTCTGATCAGTAATTATTTCTCCCAAAGTTATCGGGACCCTACCGCCGTCCTCCTCAATAACATAATACTGATCTCCTTCGGCAATGACTTCACGACTTCCGGGAATTCTTTCCGGGCGATAGTCAGGATTATTTAATTTGACCCTCTCATTTTCCAGCTATTCCACCAACTTCTGTTTCTTTTTTTGAATTTCAAAAATTTCTCTTTGATTACTGAGAGTCTTTTGCTTCCCCTTAACAGTACCCCTCTCCAAAGATGACTGCTTAGCCCTATTCTCAAGATGCCAATTTAACACCATTTCAAGTTCTGCTTTGTCTTTACTGGTAACTTCCGGTTCTCTGCTTTGCTGCATCTGTTCCCTGGCGATATCGCGATAAGGACCGATAAGGGTTCTTTCAAATGATTTATGCATAACTATAGCTTATTATAACAACCCTATTATAACATAAAAACCACCTACCACAAATAATTAATAACCTTATTTTAATATTTAATAAAATTTTAATCTTGATTATAAACGAATTAATATAAAAAAACACCCCGACAATTATCGGAGTATTTTTTATATTTAAAATCTTTAGCGTCTTTCTTCTTTTTTGCCCTGGCGACCTTCAATGATCTTCATCTCCACATTCTTCGGCACTTCCATATAGCGAGAAAACTCCATAGAGTAATTAGCGCGACCCTGGGTCATGGAACGCACGATAGTGGCGTAGCCGAACATCTCGGCCAACGGCACTTGCGCGCTAATGACCTTAACGGCCGAAGCTCCGACACCTCGATCTTCCATAGAATTAATGACAGCGCGACGAGCATTCAAATCACCGATAACATCGCCCATGAACTGCTCCGGGGTAGTAACTTCGACTTTCATCACCGGTTCCAAGATGACCGGGGTGGCGCGCTTGGCGGCGTCCTGCAAAGCCATTGAGGCGGCAATCTTAAAGGCGGCTTCGGACGAATCAACCTCATGGTAAGAACCGTCATAAACGGTGACTTTGACATCAATCAAGGGATAACCGGCCAGAATACCTCGCTCTGTCGCTTCCCTGGCGCCCTTTTCAATCGGCTTAATAAATTCGCGAGGCACAACACCACCTTTAACTTCATCAGCAAAAACAAAACCCTGATTAGGTTCGGACGGTTCCACACGCAACCAGCAATGGCCGTATTGGCCACGACCGCCGGATTGGCGGATATATTTGCCTTCAGCTTCGGCCTTGCCTTTAATAGTTTCACGATAGGCGACCTGGGGCTTGCCAATATTGGCTTCTACTTTAAACTCACGTTTCATGCGATCTACAATAATATCCAGATGCAACTCGCCCATACCGGAGATGATTGTTTGGCCGGTTTCTTCATCAGTGTGAACGCGGAAAGTCGGATCCTCTTCTGCCAACTTGGATAGAGCCAAAGCCATCTTTTCTTGATCGGCCTTAGTTTTAGGCTCGATAGCGATATCAATAACCGGATCGGGAAATTTAATTGATTCCAAAAGTATAGGGAAAGACGGATCAGACAGAGTATTACCGGTAGTAACATCCTTAATGCCGACTAAGGCGGCGATTTCTCCGGCGTATACCTCATCAACCTCTTCGCGCGAATTAGCGTGCATGCGCAAAATACGACCGATGCGTTCCTTATTGCCGGTTTTGTTATTAATAATATAAGAGCCGGATTTCAAAACGCCGGAATATACGCGATAAAATACCAATTTGCCGACGAAGGGATCGGTAGCAATCTTAAATGCCAAACCGGCCAACGGCACATCATCAGAGACAACTAAAGGTATTTCTTTTGTCTCATCTTCAACACTGTGGCCAATAGGAGCCGGAACCTCCAAAGGATTAGGCAGGTATTCGGCTACGGCATTCAGCAAAAATTGCACGCCTTTGTTTTTTAAGGCGCTACCGCATAATATCGGTATAAGCTTATTAGCAATAGTGGCTTTCCTCAATGCCTTCTTCAAATCAATTACCGAGATCTCTTCACCGGCCAAATATTTTTCCATCAAGGCTTCGTCAGTTTCCACAATAGCTTCCACTAACTCGTGGCGATATTTTTTAGCGCGTTCCGCTTCATCGGCAGGCACGTCGGTGATTTCCCATTTGGTTCCCAAATCATCCTTGTAAACCTCGGCTTTCATTTCAAGCAAATCAATGATGCCGGTAAAAGTCTCAGCGGCGCCGATCGGCAACTGGATAGGATGGGCATGAGGAGTCAAACGATCATAGATTGATTTTAGATCATTATAGAAGTTTGCGCCCATGCGATCCATTTTATTAATGAAACCAAGTTTGGGCACATGATATTTCTCTGATTGACGCCAGACGGTTTCAGATTGCGGTTCCACGCCGGCCACGCCGTCAAAAACAATGACACCGCCATCCAAGACGCGCAAAGAGCGCTCCACTTCAGCAGTAAAGTCCACGTGGCCTGGGGTATCAATTAAGTTGATTTGGATATCTTGACCGCCCAGCCAATCGGCGTTAGGCCAATAACAAGTGGTAGCGGCGGATGTAATGGTAATACCGCGTTCGCGTTCCTGTTCCATCCAGTCCATAGTGGCTTCACCTTCATGGACTTCACCGATCTTATGCTTCTTTCCGGTATAAAAAAGAATGCGCTCTGATACGGTAGTCTTGCCCGCATCAATGTGGGCGATAATACCAATGTTTCTAATTCTTTCTAAGGGTGTTTTACGGGGCATACTGGTTAATTACAAATTACGAATTAATGATTACTAATTTTAATGATAATACTGATAAATATTTAAATTTTATAAAACTTTTTGGAAGAGGCGGAAGCACGAGCTGCCACCTCGAAAAATCAACTGCTTAGCATTTCCATTACCTTTTTCCATATTTTTTACAGGTTCTCGAAGTTGTCAATAATATTAAGGCAATCTTAAAATAATTACCCTATTCTGTTTATCGGGATCGACCTGGCCTTTACTAAAAGTATGAGATTTCGGCGGTAATCCTTTTAATAGATCCAATAACCTATCGCCCCACTCAGTTGCTTCTTCAGGAGTTTTAAATACGGCTTCGGTATGCAAAATGGGATGATCAAAATTATCATTCAGGCATAAACGGGACGAAAATCTAAACTTAACTTCTCCGCCATCATAGCCAATGAACTGACCAATTTTTACCGTCAAGGAATCCAATTCTAATTTGCTGATACTGACCCCCAGTTCAGCCCGGCTAACTTCCATTGCTTTTCCCTCCTGTCAGTTGATTTTTTCTTTTAAGGTTCAAAATTACGAGGATTTGCTATTCCCACCAAGAATCGGCACAATATTTCTTGCATTCGCGTTTTGAATACAAATAATAAATATTAAAAATCCTAAATATTTTTGGAAGAGGCGAAAACACGGACTATCGCCTCAAAAAATAATCAATAAGGTTTATATTCAGTGCGTGTCCTTACTATTTTATTTTCTCGACCACATTTAATGCATGAATAGTAAACACAATTCGCGTCAAAACCTTGTTCTACCCAGCCATGTTTACAGGCAACCTGACATTGCCTAATCTGTCTTTGTATTTGGCGATACCTTTTTCGAGCAGACTTAATATTTTTCCCAGCATCCGCCTGTATTTTTTTAATCTGCCTTTCAATAACATTCAGTCTCTCTTGAAGTTCCCTAACAGTGTTTTTCCCGCCCATTAATCTATCTCCTTTTGTGGCTATCTTATTGATTATTTGACTATATTATTTTAAAAGTACTGGTTACTTATTAAGTATTATTTATTACTTTTATCTGGAAAAATGCGCAAAGGCGCGGTTAGCTTCAGCCATTCTGTAAGTATCCTGTTTCTTTTTGATAGCGGCACCTTCATTATTGTAAGCGGCGGTTAACTCCTCCGCCAACTTAATGGCCATACGCCGGCCTTTCTTGGCTTTAGCGGCGCCGATAATCCAACGGCAGCCCAAAGTATAGCTGCGGGAAGGACGAACAGCCATCGGCACTTGATAGTTGGCGCCACCAACGCGGCGACCCTTGATTTCTACGGTTGGAGCGGCATTCTTAATGGCCGTATCAAACACAACTAAAGGATCAACTTTAGTCTTATCGGAAATAATTTCCAAGGCCTCGTAAACGATATTTTTGGCGACCGATTTTTTGCCGCGCTCCATAATATAATTGATGAACTTAGCGATATCCTCGCGACTATATTTCTCGTCGGGGGCAATCACTCTTTTTGTTGCTGGTTTACCTCTCATATGTTATTCAATTAAGAATTACGAATTAAGAATTACGAATTAAACTTCAAATTACACTTACGAAATTATTAGCGATTAAACATGAAAATTAGTAATCAGTAATTTGAAATTCGTAATTACTTGGCTGCCTTCTTCTCTTTCTTCATTCCATACAAGCTACGACCGCGCTTGCGATTAGCCACACCGGCGGAATCATAAACGCCGCGGACAATATGATATCTGACACCAGGCAAATCCTTAACCCTGCCGCCACGCACCATGACAATGGAGTGCTCCTGCAGATTATGGCCGATGCCGGGAATATAAGCAGTAACCTCTTGGCCATTAGACAAACGGACGCGGGCGATTTTACGCAAAGCGGAGTTCGGCTTTTTCGGCGTAGTGGTTCTTACAACCGTACACACGCCACGTTTGAAGGGGTTGCCTTTCTGCATGGTATGTTTACGGCGATGCAAACTATCCAAAGTCGTCTGAATGTCAGGCGTCTTAGATTTGACAATCTTGGGTTTGCGTCCCTTTTTGAGTAATTGATTTATTGTAGGCATAACTGAATAGTTACAAATTTAAATTAAGAATTAAGAATCAAAATTATATATTTAATAAAATTTAACGATTAAAACATTGAATTTCAGCGAAAATTACCAAAGTTCATTAGTGCCAGACGAGAGCTCACGTTCAATAAGCAAGCGGTTGGCAGAGAATGAAAAAATCCCAATTCCGGAATGGGATCCTTCGGATAACTTGGCTAATTTTAAACAATTTAACCGAAAATATTTTTACTGTTTTTTATAGATATTATTTTAACCGATTTCCGCCTAAAAGTCAACGCTAAAAACAATTTTATAAAAATCTACTCAATATATTTATAATTCCCTGGAAAAGTCTGCCAAAAATGCCGACATTGGTAAAGTTGTCAATCAAGACCAAGGCCAACAGAATATACGGGCCATACATGAGGTATTTTTCTTTAAAATCGTAAAATTTATCAGGAATAACAGCAAGCAACACTCTGGAACCATCTAACGGAGGAATAGGAATCAAATTAAAAACAAAAAGCGAAATATTAATCAAAATCAATAAAAACAAAAAATTAACCAGCAAATTCATCGGTCCTAATACAGGAGAAATCATCTTAAAAAATACAGCAAAAACCAGCACTCCAAAAAAATTAGATAAAGGACCGGCAAAAGACACCAGGGCCATACCCCAACGACCGCCACGCAAATTGTAAGGATTAACCGGCACTGGTTTGGCCCAGCCAAAGCCGGCTATCAGCATCATAATGAATCCCAATGGATCCAAATGTACTAAAGGATTAAAATTCAACCGTCCCCCATCTTTAGCTGTGGAATCACCTAACATATTAGCGACCAAGGCATGGGAAAACTCATGAATAGTTAAAGTAACTAAAATAGCCAAAATCCAAGAAAGAAAAAATAACGGTTCGGTAAATAACCAATTTAAAGGCATAAAAAAATAATTCAAAGTTAAAATCTAACTATATTCTAGCAGATTTGACTTTTTTATTCAAATTTGTTAGAATAACTTTACATTTTGAGACTTTAACTTTTTATTTAATTTTATGCCTAAAGCATGTTCCGTTTGCGGACGCGGCACCAGAAGCAGTTTTTCCGTTTCTCACTCCAATATCAAATCCAAGCGCACTCAGAAAATCAATCTGAAAAGCAAGAAGTTGGATGGCAGATCAACCGCTATCTGCACCGCCTGCCTAAAAACCAAAACTAAAAAACAAAAGTAATTACTGCTGTTACGCCCTGATGATTTTCCCGGCTCCGGCCGGGTTTTTTGTTGCTCTAGTCTTAAAGTGATATAATTAATGCAAGCTATCCGTCACACCATATGATCAAACAAAAAAACCTAAGTGATAGGGAGATAACAAAACAATTAGAAATTAACGCCACCACCTTAAAACGGTTTAAAGACATCCAAGAACAAGGGATTAATGAAGTCCGGCAGTTGGCAAAAAAGAAGAGCGGCAAAATCAAAATACTGGGAATATCCGGCTCGGCACGTGATGAATTGGATATGGCGCAAGAGAAATCTAATTCTGAATCATTATTGGAGTCATGCCTAAAACGTTGCCACGAACTTGGCGCGCAAACTGAATTATTACTGTTGAGAAAATACGATATCAAACCTTGCAAAGCCTGCTATTCTACGGTCAATACCCAGTGCCACTTCCCTTGTTCTTGTTATCAAAAAGGCACACCGCGTGCCGATGATATGAGTAAAACTTTGTACGACAAGATTTTAGCCGCGGATGCGATTATTTTTGCCACGCCTGTGAACAATTTTAAAATGTCATCACTCATGTCCTTGTTTCTAGACCGCTGTATCAGTTTAGACGGCAGTTTGCCTCCGGCTGATCCTAAAAAAACCAAAGATCGCGAACTCAATAAAAAACATACCGAGTTTATCCGCCTCACTGCTTCCGATGACGTTCCGGGTAGCGGTTTTATCCGTCGCTTCAGCGGAAAAACCGCCGGAGTGATTGTTACCGGACATGAGGCTGGCGCAGCCTTAACTATCAGTAGTCTATTTATGACCCTTAATCATTTTGGGATGATCTTCCCACCCTTCTCCGCTTTATATGCGATGTCCTCAATCTGTAACCCGACTTCGGCAGACAAAGCTATCGTAACCGGGCCTTGTTTCATTGAAGAAGTAAGCCTTTTAGCCGATAACACTATCAAATCAGCAAAGTTATTTCGTAAATCTGGCATTAGTGACTGGCACACAGTCAATAGTGCCAATTAAACATATGGCCATACGAAAAACCGAGGAAAACTCGAAAAGATGTATTTGTGGGCAATGTCCTTCTTACAGCGATTGCCTACGAGATCGAACGGAAAGTTTATTTTGCGCCTCAGGCAAAGCTTCCTGTGAGATCAAAAAAAGCGGCTGCTTATGCGGCGGTTGCCCGATTACTATCGAACACAGCTTAAACGGAGGTTATTGGTGTATTGAAGGAGCGGTAGAATAACTGGAACAAAAAATTAACCATTTAACTCACTATTAAGGAGGGAGAAATATTAAAAGTGATAAAAAATCGCCGGCCGAAGCTAGCGATTTTTTAGTTTAAATAACTTTATAAAGTATGCGCTTCGTAAGCCGTCTTGTAATCAAAAATCTCATCCTCGTTAAACCAGACATAAATTTCTCTTTCCGCATCAGCCTTGTCAGCGGAAGCATGAATAAGGTTGGCTACAACTTTTTTCTCCGCATCGGCATGAGAATAAGAAACATGGGAATAATCGCCACGGATAGTGCCGGGAATAGCGGATTTCGGCTCAGTCGCGCCGACCATCATTCGCACATTCTCAATAGCGTCTACGCCCTCAACTACAAAAGCTAAGACCGGGCCCGAGGTGATAAAATCAACCAAATAATTGCGGACATGCTCGCCCCGTCGAATAGCAATGTCTTCGGTATAATGCGCTTTGGCCTTCTCTTCACTGACCCAAGCCAAACGCAAAGCCACGATCTTCATGCCCACTTTTTCAAAACGAGCTATTATCTCCCCCATCACACCGCGCTTGACCGCGTCTGGTTTAAGCAAAACCAATGTTCGTTCAATCATATTATTTTAAATATTTTTTAATAACGTTTATTACATCAGCCGGCGTATGTTGCGCTTTAACGAAATATTCTTCAGCGCCCAGCTGCTGACCCCTTTCCTGATCGGATTCCTGTCCTAAGTTAGTCATGATAATTGTCGGGATTTTCTTGGTCGCTACTTCGCTCTTAAGTGAACTGAGAACGGAAAAACCGTCAACTTCCGGTAAGATAATATCTAACAAGATAATATCCGGATCATCCTTCTTAGCTAGTTCTATCGCTTGACTGCCCCTATCGGTTATAATGACCTCATAACCCTCCTCCTCCAATCGCAACTTATACATATCTACGATCATAGCGTCGTCTTCTACGAGCAACACTTTAATTTTATCACCTGGCATAATAATAAAAATTAAATTAATAATTAAATAACAAAGAAATCTTAACAAAAATCAACTGTAAAGTCAAAAAATTAGTCGGCGGTTATAAATCCCTGGCCGTCGCTGAACAAACGGATATCCCCATCTAAGTCAGTACGAAAAACATTGGCACCCAACTGCTTCAAATAATAAAGCGTACGATAGTGAGGATGGCCATACTGGTTATCAACGCCAACAGAAATCACCGCCCAATCTGGCGCCACAGCCGACAAGAACCCCTTATCATTGGCGTTGGTTGAGCCGTGATGCCCAACCTTGAGTACGTCTGACTTAATCTGAACCATTGATTGCAACAGCAAATTTTCCTCGTTTTCAAAATCTCCGGTATACAGAGCCGTAGTAGAGCCATAAACCAACTTAAAGACAATAGAAGTATTATTAAGATTGGCCACATGCTCACCTTGCCAGCTCCTCTCCGGCATCAAAAATTGCAGAGTCAGCCCGCCGATTGTCTCCTCTTGCGGCCGGTCGATTATTTCCACTGGAACTTTTTTTTCTTCAATTAACCTTAAAAATTCCGAATAATCAGGCGCGGTATGGGTTACTCCGGTCATAATCACTTTATCCACTTGGTACCTCTTAAGAACTTCCACCAAGCCGGCGACGTGATCTGAATGCGGATGACTCAAAATCATTGCTTCAATAGTGCGATCGGTTGGCGGCAGATACTTACCCAACCCATATAGTACTTTATTATCATGTCCGCCATCAATCAAGATATCCTGGCCATCAGGAGTGATGATAAGCGAGCTATCTCCTTGGCCGACATTAAAAAATATTAGTTCCAAAGACGAGGTGGAACGAATATTAAAAGTTCCTAAAACAGCGCCGGGGTGACGCTGATAAAAATTAATACCAACCAGCAACAAAACTGCAACAGCAATGCCAATTAAATACTTTGTATACTTCTTGTTCATAAATAAATTATAGCATATTACCTTGCAAAGTATTCGCCCAAAATAAAAACCCCGCACAAATTGTTCGGGGATTACAAATTTTATGCGGGTAACAAAGCTTACTCAAGGTAAGCTTTCATGCGTTCTAACAAAACACCATCTGAGATTCCCAAGCCCAACTCTCCAATCTCTTTTTGGCTAAAGCTTGCAAGAACTTCATAAAGCTTCGCGACGGCCATGCGCATCTGATCATCGGCATCAATCACTGCCACTACTGCCAAACGACGTCTTTCCATCCTTCCAGCTAACTCATATTTTTTGACTTGATCTTCACTGGGAAGCAGATCGTCTAAGAGTGGGGAATACCTCTTGATAGTCTCATAAAGCCCCCTCAAACGCTCATCATAATCAAGGGCCCCCTCTTCCAATTCGGGAATAAGAATATCGAATATCTCATCCCTTTCAAAGCCAGCATCGCAATATTTCTCTAATTCTCCCGGCTTCAAGCCTAATTCTTCCTCAAAAATACCGAGGGGATCCATTTTATCTTCCCTTAAAAATAAATAACTATACTGTTTTTCCCCCTTTTTAATTTCCGGTAAAACCGCCTTAAGCCACACTAGCGTTTCTGCTCGTTTTCTTTTTTTGCTTTCTAAATGATTGAGTTCGGAATATGCATGCAACGCCCAACCAAATAATACCGATAATACTGCGATGACGACTAAGATGGAAAAGTAACCCATGATTCATCTCCTTGTTCCGCTGTTAAGCGGAGTTTGTTTTAATGTTCTTAAACTCATTGACTTGATTTGAACCATTCCAAATCAATATATAATTGTACCAAATCTTAAACTTGTTGTCAAGATGTTTGCCCAAAATAAAAACCCCGAATCAACGAGGTTTTATAAAAAACATCTAAAAATAAACTGTTACGGAATAACGGTAACATACTCGGAATAAGTATTATTGTTTTCATTCACTTCCGCTAACTCGCTTGGCTCGTCCACCTTAGCGGTTAAAGTTTTCTTACCGCTGGCAATGAATTTTCCATTATAAGTTATTTCAAAAATTTGACTAGTGCCAAGCGGTCTGGAGATGGAAGGATAGTCGCCATGGTTAATGGTATTAATTGTAAAATCCTGACCGATAAAAGAAATATTACGCAAGCCGGCCGAAGTCGTCAAAGCCGAACCGGTATTTTTTATTTGCAACACCACATTATAATTGGTGTTAGCTTTGGGTTGCGAGGTAGGAAAAATAATATCGTAAACAATCAGATCAGGCTTAGTCGGCGAAGTCGGAGTCAAGCTATAAGCTAAACTATAAAGAATGGACAAACCGCGCTCGGCCGCCGTCACTGAGGTCTTGCCGCTGGTGTAGGTCATGGTAGTCGGGACGTTTTTAATAACCGAACTGTCTTTATAGCCATTAACGCTAAAACCATTGGTAGTGACCTTCCTTTTGGTGCCGGCGTCAATCAAATAAATATCTTTGGAACCGACGTACTGGATTATGGAACCGTCGGGCAATTTGGAAACGGAAGTAAGGATACAGGAATTATCCCTGATATAATCCGTCTCAAATGAACTTTGAATAATAATAACGCGCGACTGCCAATTATCACCGTACAGGGCGCGGACCTCGCATAATACGCCGCCGGGAGTAACGGCAAAAACTTTATTGCTGTTGTCAAACTGCACCAGATTGCTCCCCGGCCTGACTATGACATTTTTGCCGTTATCTATCTGATCAAATTCATCTTGGGTGACAATCTTGATTTTTTGATCCGACCAGCTGCCACTGTACCAAGTAAAAAAAGTGGCTTGGTTGGAGAACAGGTGGCGTTTGAGGTCGTCATCAATAATATAAACTGCCGGACTGGCGGCAGTCTTGACTAAATCTCCTGACATCGGCAAATAAGCGGCTTGAGCCGGCTTACCGCTGATACTGCCAGCAATCAAGATAACAACTAAAATTAGAAATATTTTTTTCATAATACCGATTTAACTACTAACATTATAACATTTGACAAAAAAAATGCCAAACCCGGCGGGCTTGGCATTAAGTTTAAAGTTCATCCATTGTTAGGTCGTCGACTCAACATAGCCAAACGGGACAGTAGAAAATCAAGGTTGCATCCATCACTGCAAATATCAACAGTGGGTATATCCAAAGAATCGGATGGTGAATACCTATTCTCACTAACGTCTACCAGGTTGGCTTCCATAAAGGAAAATTGTCCTGTCTCCGTCATAGCATCGACGATAGTGCCACCATCCCTAATAGAGTCATGAATTTTTTCCACCGCCTCCCTCAAGGGCGGATCCAACCCTCTTTCACTTTCTTTCAGCGCTTGCAGAATAGGAACCCCGCATGCAAGCAGACTGCTTAAAATCTGATAAAAAGACTCATATTGATCGGCGCGGGAAGGAATCCTACCATCAGCAATACAATTCACTGCCAAACACAACATTTCACCTACTTCTCCAGCCCTAATAGCGCATATCTCGGTTGATGAAAACATTGAAGAAGCGGCCAGAGCCTCCGAAAAAGTCAAACCGCCTTGAGCGTCTTCAATAATTTTTTTGATACCACAGCCAAAACTATCAGTATTGGATAATTGTTGACAAATGATATTCAGGGATCGCATCAGCGGTAAGCCCAAATCCAATAAAGCAGCCAAATCAAACCAAAACATCCGATATTGCATGGCTCGTGTCATAGCTAATCTCCTTATATGCTTAGCCAAAATTTGGCATCGGCGGTTGAGGTTGTAAAGTGCCTAAGTCGATATTAGACTATTAATTTAATCTTGTCAAGCTACAGTTATAAGAAAAAAGCTACAATATACTACGTTTTTTTCTCCTGATGCCGGACAAACCAGCCTAGCAAAATATAAGAAAGAATTAACGCCGGTACGCCAAAGCCGGAAAAACCGACAGAACTTAATGGCAAAGAATCAATTAAACTAGAAACTATTAGCCAATATTGAACCGCCAACCAAGTCAACCAGCCGATTATTTGACCGAGGAATGGGAAAACTACCCCGACTATCGCATTAATCAACCCCAGAATCATCAGTGGCGGAATAATCGGCAGAATCAACAAATTGGCCGGCAAAGACAATAAAGACAAACGCCCGAAATAATACACGACTAATGGCAGGGTGGAAAGTTGAGCGCTAACGGTAGTCAAAAACATTTCCTTTAATTGCCATAATTCCGGCCAATTCCTGAAACGTTGTCTGAAAATCGGCAACAAATAACCTAACCCCAAAACCGAGGAAAAGGACAATTGAAAACCAACATCATCAAGCAAAATAAAAGGATTAAATAAAAGCATGATTGCGGCAGTACAAGCTAGAATATTTTTTATTCCGGTCAATCGGCCCAAGGTTACTGCATAAAGCGCTGCTAACGCCATAATAGCCGATCTTACGGCCGAAGCCGGAGTGCCGACTAAAAGCACATAACCAGCAATAATAAAAACCGAAGGCCAAAAAGTTTTCTGTCTTCTGATACCCAGAGCGATAAGCAAACTCAAAATAATAGCAAAAACAACAACCAAGTGTGAACCGGACACGGCAATGATATGCGTCAAACCTAAATTGGCAAAGATCGTACTGTAAGATTCAGGAATGCCACGGCTATCACCTAAAATAATACCCCTGATAATTGAAGCTTGGGGCTCAGACAAGGAGTTATTAATGCCCTGGGCCAACCAAGACTTTAGACGGCCAATATTCCCCAAAACTGAAAAGTTATCCGGCAAAGATAATGAACTCACTTCAGCCAGAATACAAGAAACAAAAACTTTGTCTTTTCTTAGATACCTGGCATAATCAAAATCTTCAATCATTCCCGGGCGGACTAAGTGGCAATCAACCGTAACTTTTTCCGCCAATCGCCACTCCGGATATAAACCAGTCTTAACTGCTGCTCGACCGGCCACCGGCTGATTTCTTATTTCTAATGTTGGAGAAAAATCTGGGACTGCCCGGACTAAATAATCAGCTTTGATCATCAACTTCTGGTTGTCAATCGTCCTATCAATACTGGCGACCCGGCCGATGAACTCTACTGTGGATGAAGTATGGCCGCTTAATCTATCCGGCTGGCTGTAATCGGGCAAAGCTAAGACGTAACGCCACCAGCCAAAAACAAAAAAACTAAAAAGCAAAAAAATAATAAATAATCGGTTATTATTTTTAGCCTTATCTTTAATCTTAAAACTGGAAACGACAGTCGAAAACAATAGAATCAATCCTAAGCAAAAAAGTCCAAAAGCTGGCAAATTAAAAAAATTACCGAAGAACACTCCGGCAATAAAAGCGAGGCAAGAAAAAAATAACAACTGAGCACGGCTTAATGACATTACTTTCCGGCTTGTTGTTTAAGGTAAGCGCCGACAAAATCATCAATTTCTCCGTCAAGTACTCGATCAGTATCGGCCGTCTCATAACCAGTGCGATGATCTTTAACTAAGCGATAAGGCTGCAAGACATAGGAGCGAGCCTGATTGCCCCACTGAGCCTGGCGATATTCGCCTTTGATTTTTTCTTTCTTCTGTCCAGCCTCTTCCTGATAATACTGTAATAGCCTTGACTTTAAAATTTTCAGCGCTTTAGTCTTATTTTGCAACTGTGATCTTTCATTTTGACACTTAACGGCGATACCGGTCGGCAAATGAGTCAGGCGGACAGCGGAGTCAGTGGTATTGACCGATTGGCCACCATGACCGCCAGCGCGGAAAGCCTCCACTTTAATATCTTCATCTTTAATTTCTATAGACTCCACTTCCTCTAATTCTGGCAACACCTCCACCAAAGCAAAGGAAGTATGGCGCATTTTCTCCGCGTCAAACGGTGAAATACGCACCAATCTGTGCACACCTCCCTCGGCCTTCAACCAGCCATAAGCGTAACGCCCAGTCACCTCAATAGTTGCTGATTTGATTCCGGCCTCGCCACCCGCTGTTTCATCAATAATCTTAGCTTCAAAACCGTGACGTTCACAAAAACGCAAATACATTCTGACTAATATTTGCGCCCAATCCATCGCATCTACGCCGCCAGTGCCGGCATGAATCGAAAATACCGCATTTTCTTTATCATATTTACCAGAAAATAAAACAGCAAATTCCAAGCGGTCATATTCTGCTTGCAGTTGCTGTAATTTATCCGTTAACTCGGACTGATGACCATCCAACTCTCCGCTACTGTCGAAAATTTTCGACAATTCCAAAAGTTCTACCAAACTATCGGTTAACTTTTGCCAAGTCGCCGCCTCTTTTTTTAAATCATCATACTGTTTGCTCACGGCCTTGGCGGTTTCGGAATCAGACCAAAATTCCGGCTTAGACATCTTGACTTCCAATTGCTTCAGTTCTTTTTCAGCTTGATCGGGGTCAAAGTAACCTCCAAGTGGCGGCTACTTTATCTTGCAGCTCTTTAATTTTTATTAATAAATCATTCATATAATTAAGATATGACCATTTCTAAAACCTTAAAATAGTTTTCATAATCTTTCATAATCGTCGGCAGATATAAAGCAGCCCAAAGAGCTGGAGCGATTACCATAGTAATCCAAATAATTGACCAAAGTGTTCGCCACATCATATAGCGGCGGACCTTTTTAATATCTTCACGCAACTCTAGAGTCGCCGCCAGGTTTTGTTGTAATAATTCCAATACTAAATCTTTAGGTTTTTCTTCGGTCATATTATTATTTTTTATGACTTAAGGGCAATTAGAATCTAACAATGATTTATTATCTTATAACACATTTCTTCACCCAGTCTTCCGCTAATTGACGAAATCCCTCCAATTCTTTTTTAAAAAACGGCTTACCGGAAAAATCTTTACCAGCCAAACACTCACTGTCCTGAAAATTCTGCAAATAATATAAATCGGCATTTTTGATTGTTTCCGCCATAATCGCAATATCCGTCCGGTTATGCCATCCTTTAACTAAAGTGCTTCTGAACTCATAAGGCAAACCACTGGACATCACTAAAGCAATACTTTTCTCAACGCCTTCAGGCGTAACACCGGCATATTTTTCATATTCTTCGAGTGGCCCCTTAATATCCATAGCAATATAATCAACCAATTCTCGATCCAATAAATCTTTAAGCGACTCCGGCAATAAGCCATTAGTATCTAATTTAACAGAGTAACCGATTTTCTTCATTTTAGCAAGAAATCCTATTAGTCCTTTTTGTAATGTCGGCTCGCCACCGGTAATAACCAAACCATCAAGATATTTTTTTCGTCGCTTTAAAAAATTAATCACTTGATCTTCATCGTACAGCCTATCAGCTGGCAGGCCAGGCAAAACCAATTGCGGATTATAACAAAAAGGACAGCGCATATTACACCCGTAGGTAAATACGATTGCTGCCATTTTTTGCGGATAATCCAATAATGTAACCGGCTGAAGACCACCTATTCTCATAGTAAAAGTAAAATACCCTTAAACCGGCAGTTCTTCCACGGAACAAGTCCGACAGTTATCAAAGGTCTTGCGATCAGTGAATTCCGACTGCTTGCCTGGATTCCATTGATCTACCGGCCTAATGTAACCAACAACCCGCGAATAAACTTCGCAGGGCTGCCTTAAAATTTCTTTGTTGTCACCTTCCATATTATTTTAAATTAGTTAATAATTTAAAATTAACGATTCAGATTCCGATTCCTATCTTATGTTTACAATGGTAATTTCTCCTTTTGTTCTCTGATATAACCGATTTCGTCATCGCATATCGGACAATAACGATGCTCGCCTGGCAAGTAACCATGCTTAGGACAGATGGAAAAAGTCGGGGTCAAAGTATAGTAAGGCAAATGAAAGCTTTCGGCGACCTTCTTCACTAGGTTTTTAGTACTCTCAATATCTGGCATCTTTTCGCCTAGGAAAATATGGACTACGGTACCGCCGGTATACTTTATTTGCAGATTATCCTGCTTCTCTAAAACATCAAAAATATCGGTTGAATAATTAACTGGAAAATGAGTGGAGTTTGTATAGTAAGGGGCAGCTCCCCGTTCTTTATACTGCCCTTCATTAGCGACTAAAATATCAGGGTGAAGCTCTTTATCCCTTTTAGCAAAACGATAAGTCGCTCCTTCGGCCGGTGTAGCTTCTAAATTATACAATTGGTCGTCCTCTTCCTGAAAAGTCACCAGACGTTGCAACATGAAATCCATCATTTTACTGGCTAACTCCCCGCCCTCTTTGGAGCTAAGTGGTTTGTCTAAAAAGTTTAAAACTGCCTCATTCATGCCATTAATGCCGACCGTATTGAAATGATTGCGCCAATATTGTCCAAACCGCTCTTTAATGTCATTCAAGAAATAACGGGAGTAGGGATATAGGCCCATCTCGGTAAAATTCTCCAGAATTCCACGCTTCAATTTCAATGACTGGCGGGCTAAATCCATTACCTGGGCCAAACGAGAAAAAAGCATTTCTTCATTGCCTTTAGACAGATAACCAATGCGGGGCAAATTAATCGTTACCACGCCTACTGAGCCGGTCAAAGGATTGGCGGCAAACATACCTCCGCCGCGTTTGCGCAATTCCCGATTATCCAAACGCAAACGACAACACATGGACCGGGCATCTTCTGCTTTCATGTCCGAATTAATAAAATTGGCAAAATACGGTATGCCATATTTGGCGGTCATCTCCCAAATCGGATTAAGTACCTCATTTTGCCAATTAAAATCCTTAGAAATATTGTAAGTCGGGATAGGAAAAGTAAAAACACGCCCCCTAGCATCGCCTTCCATCATTACTTCGGCAAAAGCGCGATTGATCAAGTCCATCTCTCGCTGAAATTCTTTGTAGGTTTCGCGTTGTGGAATGCCACCGATTAGAACCGGCTCATTGGCTAAGGTTGAGGGACAAACCAGGTCAAAGGTTAAGTTGGTAAAGGGCGTCTGGAACCCTACCCTGGTCGGCACATTCATGTTAAACACAAATTCCTGCATGGACTGCTTAACTTGATTATACTCTAATCCCTCATATCTGATAAATGGGGCCAACAAAGTGTCAAAATTAGCGAAGGCCTGAGCGCCGGCCGCTTCGCCTTGCAAAGTATAGAAAAAATTAACAATCTGGCCTAAAGCCACGCGGAAACGTTTAGGCGGCTTGCTCTGCACCTTTCCTTCCACGCCGCCAAAACCCAATCGTAACAAAGTCTGAAGGTCCCAGCCACAACAGTAAACGGCCAAAAGCTGGAGATCGTGAATATGCATCGTACCGTCGTTATGAGCATTCCTGATCTCCGGAGGATAAATCTTGTTGAGCCAATAATGAGAAGATACTGCCGAGGCCACATGATTATTCAAGCCTTGCAAAGAATAGGCCATATTGGCATTTTCTTTGACGCGCCAGTCGATTTTATTCAGATACCCTTCAATAATGTCATTGGAATTAAGCAACTTCTTGAGTTCACGTAAACGGGAATGCTGCTCGCGGTAAATGATGTAAGCCTTAGCCGCCTTAACTAAATCATCTTTAATCAAAACCTCTTCAACAACATCTTGAATTTCCTCAATGGCCGGAATAGACCGCGGGTGGAATTTACTATTAATTATATGCACCACCTTTTCAGACAGGACCTGAGTCAAATCCTGGTCATCGCGCCCCACTGCTACCAAAGCCTTATATAAAGCAGCGGTAACTTTTTTCTGGTCAAAGTCAGCAATGTCGCCATTGCGCTTCCTTACCTGTTTAATCTGAGTTTCCATGTATTCTTTAATCCTATAAATTAATAAAAAACACAGGCACGAAGCCAAAAAAGCATGGGTTGTTTTTGGTCTTGCAAAACCTGTCGTTGCTATAATTATACCCTCAGTCAGTGGGTGTGTCAAAACGTTAATTTTAAAGGGTTTTTTTAAAATTTTTAAAAAAATCCGGCCTTATCCACAGGCCGGATTTATAAAAAATATTTTTAATTTTAAATCTGTTTTTTGGCTCCTCAAATGTTGCCTAAATTTAGGCGATTATTTCATTTTTTTCCGCAGGAAAGTAGGGATTTCTAAGTCCTCATCTTCCCCCTCATCCAGAATCCTATTCACCCTGTCCGGAGAAGAAACCGGCATGATTTCCTGACCTTCCGATTCAATTTCTTCTATATCTGATAATGTTTCTTCCATTTCAACAGCAACTTTATCCTTAGTTAGAGGTTTTGCCCCCCAAAAACCATGTTTCTCCGCTCTTGCCTCATCATCTGTCAGTGATTTAACCTTCACTACGGTCTCTTGATTGGATCGACCGAAGGAGTTTTTAGTTATTTTTATCTCTTCGTCGACATTTTTTGGACTTTTATCAACAAAAATGGAGTTTAGCTTATTTTTCAAAGGATTGTTTCTATTATTATCACTCCTAATCCCGTCACCAAAGCCGGTGGCTAATAAGGTGACCCGAATCTTATCCTTCATTCCCTCGTCAATATTGGCACCAAAAATAATCTTAGCGTTTTCATCTGCCCCCTTAGTAATAACATCGGCTATTTCTCCAACTTCTGACATGGTCAAACTGGATCCGCCGGTAATTACAAACAAAATGCCTTTAGCTCCTTCAATGGAAAGATCTAATAGGGGGGAGGATATAGCCATACGAGCGGCCATCTGCGATCTGGTTTCACCACTGCTCTCTCCAATGGACATTAAAGCTGAGCCAGCTTCTTTCATAATTGCTTTAACGTCGGCAAAATCAACATTTATCAAAGCAGGCACGGTAATGATTTCCGAAATGCCCTGGATACCCTGACGCAAAATATCATCTATCGCCTTAAAGGCATCAACCATGGAAGTTTTTTGATCGATGATTTGACTGACTTTGTCGTTGGGTATAGTAATAATGGCATCAACGTTTTGCGACAATACCTCCAGGCCATCTTCGGCTATCTGTTGACGCTTCTTGCCTTCAAAAGTAAATGGTTTAGTCACAACAGCCACTACTAATGCTCCCAGCTCCTTGGCGATTTGTGCGACTACCGGTGAAGCTCCAGTGCCGGTACCCCCACCCAAACCACAGGTAATGAATACCATATCGGAACCGCGCAAAAGTTCGCGAATTTCAGCAGCATTTTCTTGGGCGGCCGACAAACCAACCTCCGGGTTCATTCCCGCGCCTAAACCACGGGTCAATTTTTGCCCAATAGGCAACTTATGTTTACGATCGGCTAAATTATGATGCAAAGCCTGCAAATCAGTGTTGATAGCTATAAAATCAACGCCTCTGATTTTGGCTGTGACCATTCGATTGATCGCCGACCCTCCTGATCCTCCTACACCCACCACCCGAATCTTAGCGATGGTTTCAATTTCCGGTTTAATTTCAGGCATAGTTATTTGGTAAGACTATTATTATTCTAGTTTAAAATTATTCAAAAATATCACGAAAAACTGAGCTAACTGCTGATTTAAGGCCGACGTGGTTAGAGACACGGTAAAAACATTATTGCCATTAAATATGTAAGCAGTATAAGCACTAAGATCGGCGGCCAAGAGTTTCTGCTCACGAATAACCAAAGGTTGGCCACCTAAAGTGCCAGAAGTAGAAGTAACTACTTCTATTGAAGGCTTACCTTCCCAGGACTTGGCTGAAACTTTGTCCAAATCACTTAAATATTTATCCAAACCGACAGTAACCGGCTCATAATAAACAAACATTTGCGTATCAGTGGCAGTGGAACCATAGATCCTCAATACTTCGCCGTTGCGTTCTATAGTCAAGCCATCAGGATAACGAAAGGAAAACAAAGTTGAAGTGGCTGCAGTCGAGCTGGATTTAACTAAAAAATCATAAGTCTTCCAATCGGCTGCCGGATCGATTTGAGCTGCTGTCTGATCCGACTGAGCGGTAGAATCCTGAGTATCTACTACAACGCCAGCTTCTGTATCACTGAAATCAAGTGGCTGATGATTTATAAAGTAATAACTGGTGGCCAAGGCTCCGATAATAATAATAATAATAATAAATACTGTAACCACTGGGCCAATTCCTCCTGATACTAATGGTTCTGGCCGGCGATAGGCGGCTGGAATATTCTGTGGCACCTCGTAAGGATCGACGACACTGCTTATCTTTTTTCTGGATGTACGTTTTTTAGGCATACTTTTAGGCATATGTTTGCTATTAAATTATGGTAAAAGAGTTTTAAAAATGTTCTTAATCTTCCCGATTAATCCGCCAACGGCCGAACCGTTCCAAGAAAAGCTACTGGCGTGACTGAAATTACCTCCAGCTAAATGATCCCCCCAAAGCACCAAACCGATAGCCGCGGTAAAGGCCGGATCGGAAGCGCGGTCCAAAGCCGAAACCAAATCATGTGGGTAGCCAACGGATGCGGGCAAACGCAATGATCGCTTAGCCGCTTCAATAATACCATCAATTTTAGCTCCGCCACCGGTAATAACAGCTCCTGCCGGCAACATACCTGATTTGCCAATTTTCTTCAGTTCGCGGTCAACTTGTTCGAAAATCTCCTCCACGCGCATACCGATAACTTGAGCTATTTCCCGCTTGTTAAAGGTTCCTTCTTCCATACCGCCAACCGCGGCAAATTTCACTTCTTCCTGACGCTTGAATTCCTTATAAGAACAACTGCCCTCGCGAACTTTTATTTTTTCTGCAGTTTCAGCGGAAATTTGAGAGTATAAAGCAATATCTGAAGTAATATAATCTGAGCCCAAGGAAATGACGGAGGTATGCAACAAATCGCCCTCTTCAAAAACAGCCAAAGAAGTGGTCTTGCCTCCTAAATTCACCACGACCACTCCCATCTCTTTCTGCTTAGTGGTCAAAACGCATTCAGCGGCTGCTAAAATAGACAAAACTAAATCGTCGATATTTAACTTGGTACGATAAACGCAATTGCTTAAATTTTTTATTTGAGCGGACTGGCCTTGAATAATCTGTGCATCAACCTCCAAACGGATACCAGTCATGCCAACCGGATCTTTAATACCGACTTGTTGATCAACAGTGAAACTTTTCGGAATGACATGCAAAATCTCATAATTCGGTGGTGAAGCCACGGCCTTAGCCGCCTCAATCACCCGATCAACATCTGAATAAGTTATCTCGCCATTGCTTTTAGAGACAGCTACAACGCCATGTGATTCAGTGGTTACAATATGACTGCCATTAATTCCCACCCAAGCACGTTCAATCGGCTGACCGATCATACGTTCAGCTCTTTCAATGACAGCAGAGATAGAAGAAATGGCGTCCTCGGAACCGACAATAACTCCTTTAGAAATCCCAGCAGATGGTCCTTCAACCGCGCCGATAATTCTTATCTTAGTGTCGTTTTTGGAACGTTCTCCCACCGCGATCCTAATGGCGGTCGAGCCGATATCCAATCCGGTGATCAAATGGCTTTTGGGCATGGGTGTTTTTAACTTGGTTAATTATAACAAATACTGGTTCTAAGGGCAAGAACAGACTGAACACAATTTGTGTTCAGTGTTTCTTGAACGCTATCATTAAATTTCCTTTAACACTTTGGACTCAAATTTTTCCATCTGCTGACGAGTAACGACTGAGACGCCTTCATGTTCATAGCCGATCAAATGGGCTAATCCGTGGATCAATAGTCTAATAACCTCTTGGTTCAGATCCCAGCCGTAAGATTTCGCCTGCTCTTTAGCCCGACTAACGCAAATCAATATCTCGCCCAAATTATTTTTTTCTTCAATAAACTCCGCTTCCGCTTCCGCAAAACTTAAAACATCAGTAATTTTATCTTGGCCTCGGTACAAACGATTCCATTTCTTAATCGTTGATGACTTAACTAAGACTAAAGAAAATTCCCCTGATTTAATTTTTGCTGCTTGAGAAAAATTCTTGACTGCCCTTTTAATTAAGTCGGAATCCGGACGAAACTTGGTTTCATTAGTCAAATCAAAACTTATCATAAGCTGGTCTAATTTGTAGTGGTAGCCGTATCTAAAGTATTAACAGTCGGCTCACTCAATGAAGTTGCCGTTAATTTGAAAAATTTAATGATAAAACTAAAGATATTGGGATAACGGAATTCACTGCCACGCCCCGATAAGTATTCAAACACATACAGCTTGTTTTTGTCCGATCCGGTCAAATACGCCGTTAGCCCGTCAGGTGCAAAAATACCTGATAAATCGCCATAATCAACCAAACGCAAGCTACTAACACTAACCTGAGGATGGTTTTCCAGATACCAAGCCATGGCTGCCTGCTTGGCTTGGTTGTCTTTTACCGTAAGCTTGATCACCTCACCCGTACCGGCGGTGATTAGCGCTTGCTTACTATCTTTAATCTGAGCAATCTGCCATTCTTTAGGATAATAAAGCCGAAAATTATCGCTGTTGAAATCAGAGGTAAAGCTAGTTATAAACGGTGAATCAAATATCATGGCATTGCCAGACTTGGCCGGATCATAACCGTTCATTAACTCCGTTCCGTCATGATAGCCATCGTTGTCAGTATCGGGGTTAGTTGGTAGAGTGCCAAAAATTATTTCTTCCACGTCAGTCAAGTTATCATTGTCAGTATCTAGACTGATAGTAATTACTGCAACTGCCTCCGCTGTCTCTTCAGTAGAAATAACGGCGGGAGAAGTGGCTACCGATTCAACTGCAGTAGACGTTGCTTCCGGCATAACCTCAGTCGATAATACTTCCTCCGGAATAATCAATGGGGTCTCCAATAACTCTATCACTGGTGGCTGGGACTGTGGTTGTGGCTGGACTTTGGATTTAACATAATAATCATAACCAAAATAGCCGGCACTGACAGCAATCACTCCGAATAAAATTACTAAAGCGATAATCAAACCTAAACTTCCCGACTTAGCTGCTTCCGGCCTGAATTTTTCCGGCATTACATAAACCTCCCCAGAGATGTCCGGCGACAACGCCGGTTTGTTGGATGGCGGTGTTAAATTTTGTTGATCGGGCATATATTAAAATAAATAATCAACTAATCAAAAAAATAATAAAACAAAAATATAACTATCATATTATTGTTTTTCCGGTTATTTTAATTCATTACTTTACTGCTTCGGCACCTCAAATAATTTAGCATTGCCTGGTTTGAGCGGGTCATAACCATTAATGACCTCCTGGCCGTCTTTATAACCGTCACTATCAGTATCGGGATTGAGCGGTTCGGTGTGATAAATCTTTATTTCCGCCCAATCAGTCAACCCATCATCATCAGTATCCGCCTTAAGCGGGTCAGTACCTAAAGCCCGTTCTTCGCTATCAGTTAAGCCATCACCATCGGAATCAGGAGAAGACTCGGTTGTTGCTGGAATAGTAACGACGGCTGGCGCAGTAGTAGCGGGAATAGCTTCCGGCACAGTAGTTGTGACGGCGGGAATAGCTACCTGAGGTTGCTCGGTTACCATTGGAACCTGAGTTGTAACGGCACTCTTTTTTATAGTGAAAAAATATGAATAGCCCCAATAAGCCGCGGCGGCGGCTCCAGCAATAACAGCCAAAATCACAATGATAGAAATCACTTTGCCCCAAGGAAAAGATCGACCGCCAAAAAGTTCCTCATTTGATGGAATATAGGTTGTGGACCGAGACACTGGCCCTGCCGGTGACTGATAAGCAGCGGATGGTTGCGTCCGAGCATCAGCTGGTTGAGGCGGAGTAAACGGTGAAACCGGAGAACCGAGGGCCTGGCGGACAAAAGCTGAACCGCTTGAACGAGAAGATTGATCAGTATTAGAAAAAATATCATCAACCGGCAGATTGCCGGGAGTGGTTGGCGCAGGAGCTAGAACCGGCTGAGCTGGTTGCTGATTCAGGGGTTGTGGTTGGTTGAAGGGGCTAGGACCGAATTGCGGTGCCCGTGGCGGCATCTGACCGGTACTGCCGACCCCCGTTTGATTACCTTGGTTAGTTGTGTTGTCAAACATAAAAAGTATTATTATTCAATATTACCCCAGCGATTTCTGAATTCAAAACAATAATTAGCGGAACCAGCGATAGAACTGCAAGTGCTAGTACAGTTGATTAATGGCTTAGCCGCAAAACTACTGTAAGAAGACAAAGTGGCGCCGGTATATCCCTGGGTATCCTCAGTGGAAGCAGCCATTCCCGTAACTAGATTGCTCGCGTTGTCCATACTCAACCATTTGTCTTCTATAACATAATTCTGACCATCTTGATAAGCACGTAAAAATCTAATCTTAACCGGCTGATGATATTTTAAGTTACTAGTATAAGCCCCGTTAGAAAGAGTTTGGCCGGAAATCAACTTACAATCTTTATCATAAAGCAAAAATTGATTATTGCTAGTAACCACGCCGTTATTAGTGCAGGCGAAACCGGAAGAGTTACTCATAGTGAACGTACTGGCGTTGCCATCGCTGCGTCCTACAGGACTATAAATGGTTTCACCCGCTCGATAATGTACACCCGGGCATCCCCACCAACAATTATAATCCCGATCCGTATCCCAATTGGCCATAAAACAAGCTATTCCTGAAGGCTTTAAAAACAATAAAAGTAAAGATTCAGTGCTATTGCTATATTTTTCTTTGGCGCTTATTTGATACGGACCTTCTTCTGTAACAGAACCCAAAAACTCATTATCAAACGAAAGAGAATTGCCCAAAACACATTCACCACGATAAGGCAACAGATGCACCTCCCAACTGCTTTGCGTGGCTTGGGGCGGAACATTACTCTTCCATAATATGTAATCATTAACATTATCAGTGACAGTTTGAGCCGGCAAATTCCAATCTAAAGGAGAATTAGGATCAGATAGGTTTCCAGTTGGCGCATCAGAACAGAAACTTAAATTGGAAATCTTAGGATAAGTATTACTGCCATCGACCGTAGGATCGGCCGATTCGTCGTTAATTTTATTAGTCTCCCATTGGCTATCCCAAATATTATTGCCACAATAGGGACCGTATTTTATTTCTGTTTTGCAAGCAGAATAGTCTGAACAAGAATTAGCCAGGGAACGTTCGCAAGACCAAGTACTCGGGACGGAACAAGCATCACCTTTAACTATGCTCTGTTGGCAGGGGTCAACATTTACCGGCCAGATAAACCCAGGATGCTCTAAATAAAAATAATAATTCGGATGAACAACACTACCGCCAGGGTTTTCGCTTAAATTACACCATTCTTGACAAGTAGTGCAAGTACCATTGCCCAGGGACACGGAATTCTCCAAATCTTGGCATTTCTGGCCTAGCGGTATGGCTTTGCAAATATTGCCTTGCAACACATAACCGGTTTTACAAACGCACACGGCCAAATTAGGATCGGGGTTTTGATCAATAAAATTATTAGCTGTATCGCATTGGCAGTTGCCCGCTTCATTGCAAATTTGCCCCACTCGAGGTTCGCAACCAATTCTTGATATCCACTGGTAACCGATAGCGCACTCGCCGATATTCTGAGAAATATCACCATTGCATTTAGTGGTTATTCCCGGCTGATCATCATCTGGTTTATTTTCTATAATCCAATTACAGGACCTATCGCAACATTGGCTAGAATCACATTGCTCGCTGCCGTTAATTATACCATCACCGCAATAAGCGAACTTTACGCTGGCTACTGCCTGGCAATCAATTGAACATGATTGATAGCTGTCGCCTTTTCTTGAATTGGAATAGAGTTGATTATTATCGCCATTGTTTGTCAAACACTCAAAAATATTAAACGCCGGCTTCGGCAAAGGCGTATAGCCGGTGTTACCGCAATCGCAACTTTCACCCGGCTCCTTAATGCCATTGCCGCAATTTGTCACCGCTGTCTGACTGGAACAATTATAACCAGGTTTGCATTGGCAAAAGCCGCTACAGCCAGGGTCGGTAGGATAACGACAGCAACAACCAGAACCAGCCGTCGCTTCGCAAAACGCCTTACCTGTAGCCGGATCAAATTCGCAAGTTTCATCACCCCTGATTAAGCCATCACCGCAAACAGGAAATGGCGTTTGACCGGAACAATTATAACCGTTATCACATCGGCAGCTAGTGCAACCAACCCCGCCATCGCAATCCTCGCCTGGATCCTTAATGCCATTTCCGCAGTTGGTTATATCATAACAACCCCAATTACCACCTTGATTCTGGCAGGACTTAAGAATTGAGCAAGCGTTATCTAAATAACAATTGGAGCAATTCTCTCCTGTATCCGTTCGACCGTTGCCACAAGTTGGAAGCAATACCTCGCACATACCAGAAACTAAATAAGACTCAAAGGGATTCTGCCTTAATCCTGAGGCATTATTGTAATACATCAGTCCCGGCACTAAACGCCATGATGGCTGCCAAATATTAGGATTATTACTGAACTCTTGTTTGACTGATAAAATAATCGAATTGCCGGAATCCGCTACTGCGTAAGAATAGACTGCGGAAGCAGGTGAGGGGCAAGTCATAGCCTTGGCATCCTCATTCCAGCAAGTTCCTGAGGAAGCGGGGCTACTACAGCCGAAAAATTTATTAATCGGATCAACCGGAAGATTACCGCCTAAGGCCGCGGCTAAAGTTTGTTGCCAAGACGGCCAAGCACTGTAAGATTTACTCGCAATATAAGTGCCTGATTTCAAATTGGGGTAATAATTTCCGCAAACACCGCTACCAAAACAATCGGCCGTAGTCTTACATGCTTTGGTTGAATCATTACTGCAACGAGTTTGATCGTAGTAGCTCTTCAATTTAACGTTTATCTCTTGTACATCGGCTAAGCGATTGGTGTCACGAATCAATTTTGCTTTTTGTGACAGACAATAATTCTGGCCGCGCTTTAAACAGTCAATGTCAGTCAAGCAATAATCCGAACCAGACGGATTGTTATCACAACTTTGCAAGTTACTGCTCGCATCGTTATAATACAAACCACCTTCATGTCCTACTGTCGTATTATCGCCGACATTGAATTCCCAATTACCCACCAACTGGTTAAAAATATTTACTGTTGACTGGTTGGCATTCAAATTATAAGACATCAAATAGACACTGCTGTAAGCCTTATTGGCGCCATCATTCAAATCAGCCGCCGCTACATAAACCGTTCGGCCGTCAGAAATCGCCTGATAACCGTCAACCAACAAAGACTTCGGATTAGCATCTTTGCCGCCAAAACGATCGGCATACCAGCGAATCGGGGAATAATGACTGTTATTGTCATACACCCTAATACCGATGGCATCCAATAAATCGGCCGATTCCTGTTTAACTAACCGGACGTTATACAAACGGAAGTTGGAATCATCAGCTGATCCAGCCGGAGTATCATTAGTCCAACGAACCAACACGCTATGGAAACCGCGTTCCAATTCATAGGCATCACCTGCGGTCGTGCCAAAACGAGTTGTTTGCTGATCACTGGGAGCGCTGGCTTCAATACTATTGGTTGAAGTTGGGTTATTATCCACTTTTAAATCAACATTTTGTACTATATTGGGTAAATCTCTGACACTGTCAGAGGTTTGAATGAAAACATAATATTTGCCTTTCGATTTAACATCAAAATTGAATTTCAAACCGCTGTAATTAGCGTTCATTTGCACCGTACTGCCGTCGGTCCAAACTTGCGGCTGGCAATTAATATCAGCGCCACAAACGGAATTAACGTCGCTAAAATCAGCATCTTTGGCCATCAAATAAATTTGCGCTTCAGCGGCGGCAGAGGCAGTAGTACTGCGGGTAAAGAGAAACTCCTTGACTTTAGAGTCGCAATCTTTTTCTTGCAAAGTAAACCGATCCCAGGTGCTACCAGTTTTATAATAATAAAACTGGCCGTCCGAAATGACTTCAGCCGGATTACTCAGACCGGCGTAAGCGTTATCATAATAAGCAATAACCGGTTTAAAATCAGAAATTAAACCCGGTTTGACTGAGTCGTCTTTATTAAAGATAAATCCGCTACCCGTGGCATCTGCTCTATAATGATCGCCTCGGACACTCCAAATATGCAAAACATTACCAGAACTATAAGCGGTCGCTAACTTGAAATCAGCCGGTAAGCCACGGGTCTCTTTTTTCTTTATTTCCGACCAACGCGCAAAATCATTAGCATTATTGCATGAGTTGGGCTGTTGCCAATAGGCATAACTGCCATTCACATCCATCACTTCTAAATAAGTCTTTCTGCTGCCACTTATCGTTAAGGTATAAGTGTAAGCGGCAATAGGATGAAAACTAGCCGGCAGACTGTCTTTTGGTCCAACATATTTACTGCCTTCTATCCATTGGCCGTTCTTTAATACTAAATATTTTCCAACGGCATCCCATAATTGGACTGGCTCTGCAGTACAATTACTATTACTATCTTTATAGTAGTAGCCCAAGATTGGTTTAAAGTTAGCAGGCAAACCGGACGTTTGCCAGGACGCTTTATCAATCTTTTGCCAACTCTCTCCGCCGGTAATGCTTTCTCTGGCATAAACCTCGGCCTTACTGTTCCATAAATAAAGTTTACTATCTTCATTATTGAAATAACCGAATTTAGGTACAAAAGCATTGGGCAAATTAGCGCAGGTATTATCCTGACTGCCTATCACCACTGCCGTCTTCGGCTTAATAATACTAGTAGCGCTATCATAGGTAAAATCACCGATCGACGGTAAATCATCGTCTTGATACAAACGGCAACTACCCTCCACATATTGGCCATTGGCAAAACAATCGCTTTGTGTTCGACAGACTTTACCGGTATTATCACCCATCACGCAAACATTAATAATTCCCCTGTCTCGGCAATACCAAGTCCAGAAATTAGTATTAATGCAACTGCCGCTATCAGTATCTTTACAATTGACATTAGTATCCTCAAAGGGGAAATATTGTGGTGACGGCCAAGGATTACCGCATTCTACATTCATGATAGACATAGTGCCAGTCGCCGCGCCTACGCTACGGTTATTGGCCGCACTTCTATCGATTGCGCCGATGGATAAAACGCTCTTACCCATTATTTTTCCAGCGGTCATCCAGATATCAAAGCTGTTATTACTGGTATAATCAATATTGGAAAAAGCCATGTCTGTATTGAAGTTGACCAAATCCCAATAAAAAGTCGCGCGTAAGGGATAATCATGGGTATCCCTGGCCCAAGCGCGATATAAATGCTGGTTGCCTGATTTATAATCTTGGTTGCTCGCGCTCGGAGCGCCATTAGCATCTAAATTGTAGCCACTTTGACTGGGATCGCCGGTCCAAGCTGCCGACATATCATCATCGTAAGGATCGTCGGAATAACGGCCGCAATTATCGGGTTGGCCATTATCTGAATCAGAATTGCACAAAAAGGAGTCAACCGATTTTTCACTGCCTTTCGGCCAAACATTAGCAGTAACTCTTTTTATCGGGCAAGCGGCGGCAAAAGTCAAAACCGTAGCCGAAGTAGTAGCATTAACTTTAGACTTGACGTAACTAGCCACAGCGCGATACTCGGTATTAGCTTCCCAATTATTGTCCTTGTTAATATAATTTAACTCATAACTGTCATTATCAACGGAGTAACCGATTATTTCCAGATTATTCGTGATTCCCTCCTTGGTGGTAAAACTGGCGCTATCCTGAAAATTACCCCAGCGCATTTGCTGTAGGTCAATGGAATCAAAGGACTTTTCTGAAAGCTTGCACCAATAATCAGCAGCCATAACTGAACGCAAACCAAACATGTGTTTAACAAACGACACTAATTGTTTAATAGTGCGTTGCCAAAAGCCTAAACTATTAGCGGCAACACAGTCAACGCTTGGTTTGGCGCTGCCGTTATATCCTTTGTATAAAGTTATAGTGAATGCACTAACATCCTTAGCCGGATGGAATTGCCAAATACCGTTGGGACACGGATTCAAACCAATAGCAAATGGTTCGCAATATTGGACGTTCTGATCTAGTTGGAAGGTCCAAGAATAACTGTCTAGGGAAGCGCTATCTAATTTATTATTCTGACAAGTACCGCTTCCTTCGGCCGAGTTAAGTAAACAAATAGGACCGCAACGCTGACCGATTCCGTTTCTTCCTAAACCATCATCGCATTCTTCCCCGATTTCTATTTGGCCATTACCGCACACTGGTGCGTTCGGCGCAGAGCCAGTATGCAAACAATTCTCAGTACAGCCCGCGGAATTCTTAAAACAAATCTTGGAAGCAACGACGGGGCGTTCACTGACTGTCACTGTAGTTGTACTAATATTATTATCAGAACAATTAAGAGCGCTATATTTACTGGTTCCGGCAGCATAACCAGTTTCATACAAGCATTTGGAATCGCAACCGTCGCCAGAATTAATATTGCCGTCATCGCACTGTTCGCCATATTCAATTCGGCCATTGCCACAGCGGGAATTCCAACGTGCATTGGCGCCTTCCCACAAACAGACTGAGGAACATCCGTCATTATTTTTAATATTACCATCATCGCAATCTTCGCCCGGCTCAACTGATTTATTGCCACAAGATGCTAAATTGGAATTACCTTTAGCGCGGCAAAGTTGATCGCAATAATCGCCGGACGAATACAGTTTGTTGATTTCCTCCGCCGATAAAACACGATTATAAACTTTTAACTCATCAACCAAACCATCCCATTGTCCCTGGTCCAAATAATCAGCGCGCTGGCCGATTCTTAATGGCGTAGCAGAATCGTAAGCGACGGCAGAAATTGAAGTTTTTACACTCCCCGCTTCCTGGCCATTAATATATAACTTAACACTATCTCCCGGGACAAAGACACCCGTAACTAGCGTCCACTTACTGCCGTAATTGCGGAAAAAATCGCGATAAGTTACAACGGCACGCTGACCGTTATTATCAAAAATCTGGAAAAATATTTCATCAGGCGCCGGACATCCCCAACGCAAGGAACAACCCCAGTCATCGCCCAAGGTCCAACCCCTGAACTGTGAAGAAATATCGCCGCCATATTTGTAAGTTGAAGCGATTACGCCCAAGCCGCGAGAATCATCGGTGTCAGATCTGCCCAAAACTCCGTTATCCAATCTGACCCAAGCTGAAACCGTCAAAGGACTACTGTTTTCCAATTGGCTGATTAAACCAGCTGAACTCACCGCTTCCAAAGCAGTCTGCCCAGCCGTGCCAACAAATTTGGGCGCTTGACCGAAGGGACTACCAACAAAAGAAACAGCGGTAGTGCCAGCCGATCGCAAAACATAATTATGGCCAGAGCTGTCACTTAAACTACTCCCGGCAGTAAATTTATAATAAGCGACTAAAGCCGCATCTTGAGCCGAACACTCGGCCAAAGACGTATCGCACAAATTTTCACCTTTTTTGATTAAACAGGTAGTAGCATCGCAAAGACCGTTATAAGGATCACCTAAACGGAAAGGATAAACTGTAGGATCGCATTGCTCGCTACCCTTACCTTGACTAGTGGCGTAATTCAGGCCACCTAATTGGGAGTTGGCAAAAGATACCGGCCCCTGTGGCCCGCCCCGAACCACGACACGATAAGGAGTGGCCGCGGTTAACAGATCATTGGCTTGCAATACGACTTCATTAGTGAACTGTTGTTCAGTCGAAATGGGATAAAGTAAACTAATAGGTTGATAAGCGTCGCTGATAGCGCAGGCCGCATCGCCGACAGCACATTTATACAGAAGTATATTATCATTCCCTCTTAAGCTGGCACTGATGGCATCAGTAGTAAATTTAAACCTAATCTCGGTATTCAAACAAGCATCATTAGTCGGATTAACTACTTTAAATCCGCCATAACCGATTTGTAGTTCGCCTCGACCCCATTTATCGGAAGAACAAGTTCCTCCGGCTGGAGCCGATCCCACGGCCCTGACTTTGACATTAACAAAACCCTCGCTTTTTCCAAATACTTTCACTGTTGGAGCAGTACCGGCGTACGTAGCGCAAGCGCTGACACTGGTGGAAGGACAAATCTGCGCCACCGTATTACCGGTAGTGGCATTGCAAGTCGTATTCTCATCACTCAAATTGAGCAGTGAACTCCATTGCCAGGCATACAAGTAAGGATTCAAGTGCTGACAGTTATGCTGCGGATCAGCAATATAAATCTGACTCTCATCGGCGTACCTCATTAGTTTTCTCTGGGGCAAAACACCGACAAAATCAATCGGACAATCAACCGCGCCCGTCAAAAAATACCAAAAATAATCATTTTGCCCGTCGCTAAAATAATTATCACCCAAGGACGGCGTTTGCAAAATGCCTTCTTTTATTTCATTAGTGCCCTGTTGGCTTTTAGCTCCCCTGACACCATTATCACCACCTAAAATTATAACACGATAAAAAGTATTGGGATCAAGCCGGGTGGGCCCGTTAGCATTAAATGGACTCAAGCGAATGCCTTCGGCTGCGAGAGAATCGTATTCTTCGGCTGATGCGCTGAAAGTCTCCTGCCAAGACAAATCATTATGGCTATAATTAAACATGTCCAATTGCCATTTACTAAAATCAACATCGGCGCAGGCGTTTAGGTTAGTGGACAACACATTGCCGGCGGCATCTGTTCCGGTGCATTTTTGCACTTTGATACGTGACTTGTCTAAGGTAGCGTTTACCATGTTACGGCTAAATAACGCCATCAATGAAGCATTAATGCAAGCCGGGGTGGTGGTACCCCTAAACGGCGAGGGGCTTTGTAACTTTCCAACCAGGCCATTATCACCCACGCTACAAATAGGATTCTCTACAACGATCGGATCGGTAAAATTATTATGACCCGGGCAAGAGCCTTGATTGCTGGTGGTCAACTCTATACTGGCAATCCTAAAATAACTCTTATCGGAAGAAGTAAATAGGGCATCCTGATAAGTCCGCCAATCAGTTTCTTTTTGCGCCGTAGAGGTGGCTTTTGATCTGACAAAATCATTAACGATGGAATAATTAATCGTCCCCCTACTCCAAGCATCATTAGTCTGCTCCTCTTCCTGCCAGCTCCAATTATAGGTGTCGGCATTGAGTATGATACAAACATTATCCTCGCTAACAATATCGGATTTATGTGGCCGCTCTTGGCCATAATAACGATTAACAAAATTCTGCGGCGAGCAGTGCACACAACCAACGCGACAATATTTATCATTATCACTTTGACTGCGAGTATGGAAGTTCCAACAGAAAGCAGCATTGGGAAATCTTACCGGATCATCGCAACCTGATGACTGCAACGCCTGATTATCTATATATAGAGGAAATCCTTCATAACTGACAACCCCGTTAGTAAGCATTATTTTATAATCGGCATCAGGCTCCAAGCTTTGAGGCATGAATTCAAAATAATCAAACAAATCAGGACTGCCAAAATCGCGACTGGCATAAGAACCAAAAGAACCATTGGGCACTACCGACTGCCAATCTCCGGCACTATCTTTTTTATAAATCTTCAAATTTTTCCAACCCGGCGCCACTGAATCTATTTCAGTTAATGACCTTTTATCCATTGGTCGATTGAACCTAGCTGAAATTGCGGCGTTTAAACAGGCGTCTGAGTTAGTTACTCCGGGAATAACTATCGTCCATTTGTCCGAAGGGGTCGGTGAAGGCAGATTGTCCTCATCTTTACAGCTCTGATTGCGAGAACAATCTACTACAACATAAAACTTTTTGGGACCCAACTCGTGAGTCGCTAAAAACGTCCAAGAATATAACGACAAAGAAGCCTGTTGTCCCGTCGGATAACAAACTTGGTTAGGCAATGGTTCGCAACCACCCCAATGGCCACTGGTCTGGCAAACACGCTGCTGCTTGCAATTACCCAAAACCGGACAACTCTTCAAATCCACTTGGTTGGGTGTGCACAGCTGGGTTTTTGGCACGCAAGTGCAAGCGTCATGAGCAAGAGAAATCTCATTAATAACTAAGTGATCAGTAGAAGACGATTTACCAACCGCATTTTCTTGGCCAGCTGAAGAATTAGAAAAATAAATAAAATCACTGACTGAACCAGTATCTAAACCGTCAACCTTCCTGCCCCAAGAACCGGGTGAAAAAGCTACTGTAGAAGAACCATAAACAACCACATCAGCAACCTCATCTTCCTGATCCTTGACAAAAGCAATAGTACCTTGATTCTTATTGAGTTTAAAATTGTTGCTAGGGCTGAGAGTTGAAGTACTAACAACAAAATAATCTCCAACTTTCAAAGTAACGCCTCTCGGTATATAGTAAGTTACGGCACTGCCGTCGTTTAATAAATCGTCAACACTCTCTTGCTTGCCGGAATAGACGATACGCCAATTATCCAAACTGATATCGGAAGCAGTAGGATTATAAATTTCCACCCATTCCTCATCAGACTTTGTAGTATCGCAACCCAAATTACTGCCACAATTTTGCGGATCACAGGTACCGTCGTGCCATAAATCAGACAAACAACGACGGCCGGATTGTGGAGCAAGCGAAGCCAAAAACGACCAAGAATACAGACCCAACGAAGCCGGTGTGACCCCTAAATAAGAAACGCAATTAGGATCTTCCTTAACACAAGTACCCCACGTATTATCCGCTCGGCAAGTTCTTTTTCCCAGGCATCCTCCCAGGTCGCAACCAGTAATAGCATTTTGCTCCGGATCAGAATTATAAACACACTCTTGACCAACTGACTTCTGGCAAGTGCAGTTCTTACCCATATCACAGTCAGCGCGATAAAACCATTTACCAATATCTTCCACTCTATTACTGCAACCCTGACAAGATAAATTATTCTTACAATCTTCACTTGAAGCCAAACATACCGCCGGATCACTACCGATATTTTCGCCACACGGATCGCCCTCCGAGCCGTTGCCAATATTAAATAAGACCGAATTGCTATAACCCTTATTATAAACTTTTACTGCTGAACTGCCACGTTTATTTTCCGGCACTATGTCTTTGACTGCGGTACTAGTCCAAGAAGTGGCGGCGGTGGAAGTTATACCAATTAGATTACCAAAATTAACACCAACATTTCTAATATACCAAATCACCTTACTCGCGCCGTCGGCAGTAAAGCCGCGGCCATTCAAGTCGACGGCTGTCGGAAAAATCCCGCTAGTCGGATCGATCAAACATAAGCCAGGTAACTTGATATTATTTGCTAAAAACGACCAAGTATTGCTCGTCAGTGGCATTTGCGGTTTAGTTTTATTGATTACCTCAATATCATAATTAGCCGGTAGATCATTAACTGAATTCAACCCTGCCGGCACCTCAATAATGATTTTATTGTCTTGCCACGCCGTGACGCAATCGGCCAGCCTGGCTAAAATTACAACACCATCTCCTTTGGCGACAAATCTTACTTCACCGACGATCTGGCCAAAACCGCGACCATAAATGGTTAAATAGTTGCCACTAGCGCCATAGCCAATATCATCATCCAAGGTACTGATACTGCTCAGATCGCTGTCACTATTAATATCAAAAGAAGGATCCACCCAACTAATCGTCGGATTTCCGACACAATAGCAGTTAGCACCGCAATAATTAGTGCAGTTAACATCATCACATACTAAATTTTCAGGGCGAGTACAGGGAAAATCCGGACAATTCTGAGTGCAACCGCCACCGCAATCAATACCTTGCTCATCGGCATCCTTTTTACCGTTAAAGCAATGGTCGGGAGAAAATTTTATTTGAACTTTATTGGAATAGTATGACTTACTGTTGGCAAAAGACCTTAAAGTTGTGGAAGTTAAATCTCTATATTCAACCGAGAAAGTATCCCAGGGGAAGGTAGTGGAGGCGGCATTATACTGCTGGCCGTTTATGGTGACTGTCTGCGAGGAGACATTAACCGCGCCAATTTGCGTTTCAGTAGAATTTTTTAAATCAAACAACGATAAGTCACTGATCGTATCTTCGGAATTATACGAATAAACTCTCACCTGCAGGGTCGGACTTTTAGGAACCTGCACACTGCCGAAAAAACCAATTGAGCATTCACGGCTGCGCCGTTGTGGCAGCCAATTGGGAAAAGCGGGATCAGAAAACTCGCAGATAGTTGCTCTTTTCTTAGTAGCATCAAACAAGCAATCAACACCGATACAATTCGGCACGCAATTTGGATCAGTCTGGGCGCAACTGCCCCAGATTCTATCATCACCGCAAATTTGCTGACCACTACAACCGCCACTACTGCAAGACCTGATATCGTCGGGATTACACGCTTGGCTTTGCGGATTAAACCAATACATCAAGAAAGAGGTAATGGCAAAAGCGGAAAAAATAATCACTAATCCGATAATGGCGTTATAAATGGTTTTTTTGGCTTTGTTAACTTTATCGGGATCACCGCCGGCGGTCATCCAAATAAATCCGCCATAAATAATCAATAACACTACAACGACCCCAAGCAAGCCAAAAAGTACCTGTAAAATCCGCCCAATAATTACACCCAAACTGGCTGTGCCAAAAACTCCTGACAAGCTTTCCAGTGTCGGAGCAGAAGGCGCTTGCGCCAATGCAAAATTACCAACGGCAAAAACCACTGCTAGAGTTAGCAGAGACAAAACAATCTTAAGTTGTACTTTACGTTTTAAAGGCATGATCGCCTATTAACTTAATTTTAATTACAACTGGCGCCATCGCAGCATTTTCCCAAACAACACCGAGTAACTCCACTAGCGTCGGCGGTAGGGAAATCCTTAGTTATCACCCAACTGCCATATTTGAATTGAGTTGCATCGGCGGAGGTGGCAATTGGTTCCATACAAGTTTTAGTACAATTCGGCTTAGCGCTGACAATATCCTTGCAGTTCATATAACCAAAAGAAACTGGGTTGACTTTATTAACGGGAGACGGCATGGTCAAATCTAAATCAGTAACACAACCTACAGTATTATATTCATCATCTATTTTATAACGGCATTTATTGAACTCGATATTGGCCTGATAACCCCAACCCGAGGGCAACACTGAAGAATCAGCGGCCGCGTTCCGCGGTCCGGCGCCGGGCAAATAACAATTCTGTGTAATTGACTCCAGACCAGAACCGGCTCCGGGCGCATAAGTTACCGCCTGATCGTAGGGGTTATGATCAAGTAAAGCTGCACTGTAATCAATCAAGCCATCGCCCGAACCCTGGCCATAAACATCGCCTTCGTCCAAATTTTTTACACTGCCCCAATAACCGACAGGATTAGCATTCTGCGTTACCGTATTCAACATTAGAAAACGAATATAAAAATCTCTATCAGCCAATCCTTCGCCGTAACCAAATCCTGGTTTCAGGGTTGCAGGATTCATTAAACGATCAAAGGCAAAAATAATCGGATCACCGAAAGTTTCACTAATATCCTGCCCCCAACGCTGGTCACCCTTTGGTTGAATTGAAAATAATAATGGTGACTTATCATCAATAACAGTTGAGATAAAAAATGACCAAGAAAAATCATCGCCTTTGGCGGGGTTAGCATCATAAGTCGGCTTCTCAACGCCATTTTCAACCATAAAAGTATCGTTGACTAAGTAGGGGTTGGCTTTACCGGAATAACCGTAAAACGTACCGGCAGTAGCTTGACCTGTACGGCCATCAGCTGCACCAACTACCTTACCTTTATCATCAACGGCACTGGTATAATTGCCATTTAAGGAGTTACCGGCCATATCCGTAATACCGGTAGTACTTTCTAAGGCGGCTTGCGGATAATAAATATCATTCTTCCGGCAACGATCATAAGCATCACCCTCGCATTGCCCTCCCCAGCGTTTACACCAAGCATTATCAACATCATCTATACTTTTGCCTTTACAAGACTGCAAAACAGCCGCGGAAACAGCCACTCTAAATGGCTCTGATTTAGCGGCAATTCCAGCCGACGGGTCAATCCAGCAATACCTTTCTTTGCCACAGGCATTCTTACCGCAAGCATAAATGCCAGTCATCTGCACTGTTCTGTATTGGTTGGAGATTTCATATTTGATTCTCTCTGCGGCAATATCAGTCCAAACGGTACCGACTTGATTTTGAACCCTGATAGTATCGGACAAATTCAGCGGGTTAATCGCTTTATTGAAAGTCACAAAAAAAATGGAATTATTATAAGGATCGGGCGCCGCGCCTTGCGGAGTCTTAAGCTGCGCTTTGTCTTTTCCGGACAAATCACCGCTGACAGTCATCGTGTCATTAGCCGCAGATTTTTCAATGCTTAAGGCATTAGCCCCGGACCCTTTAGGCTCAATAATCAAATATCTAAGTAAACCAATCGGCGCAATGAAAGCATTAACTGAATTTTTGGCTTCAGAACCAGCAATCGCACTCCGTAAATTTTCCAACGTATCACCAATATTATTTGCCTTGACTGCGGCGACATAATTAACAGTCACTGGTTGGCCATCGGCTCCAACCTGAGTCTTAGAAATATTTGCGCCATTACTGTAAGCATCGGAAGAAAAAATGAAGTTAATTTTATTACTGCCATTATTAATAGCATAGGTATCGCCGGCAACAGCCGTTTCAGCGGTGAACATCCATCGACTGCCCTGGGAAAAAGTTCCACCTTCAGCAGCAATAGTCAGGCCATTACCCAAATCAAAACTTACGCCATTAACTATGGTAAAAGCCTTGCTGATAAGCGGGGCCGGAGAATCAGAGGAGAAAGTAGCCGTCCTGCCGTCACTGGAAACGGTAAAAGAGGCAGTCCCCGCACCAAGATCAAAACCGCTTTGCGTACTGACGTAAGCCTTAAACCCGGAAGGGGCATTACCACTAGTGTTAGTCAACTCCTTTTTTAGCGGCCGACCTAGAAAATATTCACCCTGCAATCTGATTGGTTTTTCCGCCTTCAATCCGGCCAGAGACAAGATAGTAGTGGTAGACCTGCCTAAGGTGGACTGAGAAGAAACCGAATACAAATCCTTATCAGTATCCGGATAAGGATAAATCTCGTATTTTACTATTTGCGGCGGGTCTAAGTCCAATTTACCGTTAGTCTTGAATGACCAACTGTAATAATCCATTTTCCATAGCTTGAAAATAGATTCGCCGGTGGAAGAAGCAATAATGCCGTTCTTTAGAGTTACCATGAATTCCCGGTTGGTATTATCTTCCTTTCCCAAGAAGGATCCGGTGGTCATAAAGACAAAGGTTTTAGCATTATTCGGCGTTTGTGTGACAATTGTATTGGCGCCATCAAAAGCTTGAGCGGTAAAATCACCGGTTTCCAAGCATTTGCGCGGGATAGCCGTTGTATCGGCCTCACAAATTTCAATATTTTTACTGGCACTATTAGAACAATAACCCTCGGCATTAGGAACGCAAATACTGTCGGATTTAATATTTGATTTAAAGGTTACAACCACTCTGGTGTTAATCGGCACATTCGTTTGATTGGCCGCAGGATAGACGCTTTCAATCGGCCCATTGCCAACACCGCCACGACCCCAATCATCCGGTCCACCGGGTATGCCTCCGCCACCACCCGCACCGCCGCCTCTTGGACCAAATAACCCCATCAACCAAGTGGTGATGGCAAAAGCAGCGAAAATTATTATTAAGCCGATAATGGCATTATAAATAATTTTCTTGGCTTTATTGACCTTATCCGGATCACCGCCGGCAGTCATCCAGATGAAGCCACCATAAATAATAAGCAACAACACGATCACGCCTAATAATCCGAAAATGACTTGTAGAACCCGACCAATATAAGTGGCGAGTGAAGTTTCGGTAGCGATTCCGGCAGCTTGGCCAACGGCTTGCAGATTAGCATCTTGCGCTAAGACTGAGCTGGCGAAAACAAAACCGAAAAAAGAAATAAAAAACACCAAAATCAGCGCCAACGCTCGTTTGGTGTTTCCGGTCACGATCAAAAACGACTTTAAATTTCCGCCCCAGGCGGAATTTGATCGAGAGAACTTTTGCATGGGGACAAAAGCTTTTGACATAGTTACTATTTATACTCGGATCAAGTCCGATTATTTATCACCTTCCAAAATGATCAAACTATTTACCTAACTCTTCCTTAACAATTTTACTAACTACGGTACCGTCAGCGGCGCCTTTAGTAGCGGCCATGACCAATCCCATAACCTTGCCAAAACCGGCCATGCCTGGATGGCCTTGCTCAGTTACAATCTTAACCGCCAATTCTCTGACTTTTTCCTCTGACATTTGTTCCGGCAGAAATTTCGCTATTAAATCAATCTCTACCTGTTCTTTGGCGGCCAACTCCTCACGATTCGCTTGTTTATAAGAAACAATGGAATCCAGGCGCTTTTTAACTTCCGATTTTAAAACCGCCAGAACATCTTCATCAGGAAGTAATTCTTCCTTAGGCATCAGTTTTTCTATTTTTTTATTGGCAATAGCGGATTTAAGCAAACGTAAAGTGGAGACAACGGCTTCATCCTTAGCTTTGTAGGCAGTCATAAACGCCTCGCTGATTTGTTGATCTAACATATAATTTTAGTCCTGAGATCTATAAAGTTTAAAACCTATAAATTTAGAAATTATCAGTTTGGGACTTTGTGGATTTTAACTTATAAATAAGTTCCTTCACGCTCTTTCCAACCTGATCAAACAGCTTGGAAAGCGGCCTAAAGGCCTTAAACAATTATCTCTTATATCCGCCACGAGTCGGTTCTTCCACCAGCTTGCCTATTTTTTTCAAATATTCGCGCTTGACGGTAATCTCTTCTCGGCGGGCAGCGGCTGATCTGACGGCGGTTTTATTCTTTTTCGGTTTATGAAAACGAATTTTTTTGGCTTGCAAAATCCGGCCGCTCTGCTGAACTTTTTTGGAAAATCGGCGCACTAACGCCTCAAAACTCTCGCCCTTCTTTCTTTTTACTTCTGCCACAATTTTTCACCTCTCTTTCTTTTGGTTAATTATTATATAAAAGTTGAAAGCTCAAAATGAAAATTTTCATTTAATGCTTTTCAATTTTAGCTTATCCTAGTAATCCTCCCCGCTTGAGTCTGCCGTACTCTCTTCAACAGCGGCTTCGGCCGGTTCATCCATCGCGTTTAAATCATTTTCCGCTTCTCTTTCGCCATAATCATGTTTGAAACGCTTATGAGATAGGGCGGCCTTGGTCTCTTCTGTATCAATTACTGCTACTCCTTCATCACCACTATATTTCTCCAATCGCTTAGTCAATTCAGTTTCGATTTTATTAAAATCAACAATCTCTTGCACACCGCCATTCATATCGCGAAACATAATCGTGCCGTCACTAACTTCTTTCTGCCCTAAAATCAAGCAATACTTGATTTTCAATCTGCCGGCTTGTTCAAGTTGAGCTTTTAAGCCGTCTTTATAGAAAGCCTGGGACAGTTTAAATTTATGGCGTAAAGATTCATACAAAACAATAGCTTTTTTCTTGGCATTTTCTCCTAATTGGGCAATAAACACATCGGGCTGGTAAGATTCGGCCACATCTAGATTCTTCTCGCGCAATTTTGCTATCACGCGATCCATGCCGATCGATAAACCGCAAGCCGGGGTGTTTTCTCGTCCGCCCATCAATTCCACTAAGCCATCATAACGCCCGCCGCCACCCAAAGCGTTCTTACCTTCAGGATCATCAACTGACCAATATTCAAAAATCGTCCGATTATAATAATCCAAACCGCGCACGATCCAGGGATTAAGGGTATAAGGCAAATCGAGTTCATCCAAATATTCCAAAACCTTCATAAAATGCTTCTTGCATCCATCGTCCAGATAATCCAATATTTGAGGCACGTCAGCCTTAAGCTCTTGGCAACCCGGCTCTTTGCAGTCAAGCAAGCGCAAGGGGTTTTTAACTAAACGCGATTCGCAATTCTCGCACAAATCCTTAGCATGTTGGCGATAATATTTCACCAAGGCCTTCTTATATTCTTCACGACAATCTGGACAACCAATGGAATTAACCTGAATAACAGCCTCAATGCCCAAATCATTAAGTAAATTATAACCCATCAAAATCAACTGAGAATCTAAGGCTGGACCGTCTTCACCAATCGCTTCGTAACCGGCTTGATAAAATTGACGGAAACGTCCGGATTGAGGCTTTTCGTGACGAAACATCGGGCCGTAATAAAAAAACTTCACGGGCTGAGGTTGATTCAATAGGCCATGTTGAATAAAAGCACGAGCAACGCTGGCCGTGCCTTCGGGGCGCAACACCAGATTATCCCCGCCCTGATCAATAAAAGAAAACATCTCCTTCTCTACAATGTCAGTTTGCTTACCGATACCCCTAGCGAAAACATCGGTATATTCCAAAATCGGCGTCTCAATCATGCCATAACCGTAATCATTAGCAATTTTGACAGCAACATTCTCCGCCAGTTGCCAATATTTGTGATCCTGCGGCAAAACATCACGCATGCCGGTAACCGTGATAAACTCACGGCTACGTTTTTTTCTCGGTTTATCGGCTAATTCCTTATCTACTTTTTTAGTTCTATGCATAGTTTAAAAATTTTCAATTACTGATCATTAAAAATCTTATAGTTTCACTTTTACTTCTTATCTGTTACTATTTGTATTCCGGCGTGCTAAAAATAGTAAAACGACTGAATGGCCAACCACGAATCCAGGTCCGCCCGACAATCAGATCCTTTCTGACTAATCCAAAAATACGAGAATCCAACGACTGCCCGCGATTATCACCTAGTAGAAAATATTCATCTTCACCCAGGATCACTTCGCCATAGCCGCGTACCGGCAAAACCGTTTCCGTACCAGTCAATAAATAAGTTTCCTCTAGTTTGTTGCCGTTAACATATACAGCATTATCTTGAATCTTCACCTTATCGCCAGGTAAGCCAATGACGCGTTTAATAAAATATTGTTTGATGTCTTTGGGATATTTAAAAACTACGATATCGCCACGTTGCGGCTCATTAAATCTATAGCTTATCTCATCAATAATCAAATACTCATGATCATAAAAATTAGGCTCCATGGATGCACCCTTGACATAAAAAGGCTGAATCAGAAAATACCTGACTGGTAAAATAATAGCCAAAGAAATAATGGCCACCCTGACCATTTCCCAAATAAATTCGGAAATGGCCTGCCACCGTGAATGATTAGGACTAAAACCGTCGGAAACCTGATAATTATCCATAAAACACTAAAAATCAATTAGAGATAAAACAATTGAGTTATCCCCAACTATTTAATTATTATATTCTAATAATAACATAAAACATCAGAAAAAATCAAGGTCTAAAAAGGCTTTTTTTCCACAATTGATCAAATCAAAGCAATATGTTATGATATATGAAGATATTCTATTTTTAAAAAAGTAAATAAACAACTATATTTGGCCTCTTTCAAACAGATTAACTGCTTTTATTTTTAAAAAAACCAGAACCGACCGATACTATGTCTGACCCCATCAGAGTCAACTTTATCAATGATCCAATAATCCAAGAAAAACCGGCTTTTACTGCCAAACAGCAGACTATGCCATATTCCGAAACTGCCGGACCAGCCGTGTCTGCACCCCGCAGGCGGCGTTTTAGTTTTAAAAAACTGATTATTAGCCTGGCTATAGCTTCCATTGTGGCTTTTATCGTTTTTTCTTCCTCCATCGCCTTCTCTAATGAAAATTTAATAAAAAACCTGTCCCAGTTCAATTGGCTAAGCCAAGTCGGTAGCTTAATCACTTCAGCCGATCGCGAGCTTAAGGGCGAAAGCGAAGATCGCATTAATTTCATAATTATGGGTATTGGCGGCGGCGATCATGAAGGAGCAGAATTAGCCGACACAATCATTCTAGCCAGTTATAAACCATCAACCAGACAAATCGCCCTAATGTCTATTCCTCGAGATCTATACGTCAAAAGTCCTGGCTATGGTTGGGTAAAAATCAATGGCATCCGCGCTATTGCCGACAAAAAGAAAGCGGGCAGTGGCGATGAAACTATGCGTCAGACCTTATCTGACCTATTAGATATTGACATCCAGTATTACGCTACGGTTGATTTTGACGGTTTTGAAAAACTGATTGATAATTTCGGTGGCGTAGATGTTGATGTAGAGCGTGATCTAGTGGATTATTCCTACCCCGTCCGCGGACGTGAAGATTCTTACCCAATTGAAAGCCGCTATGAAAAACTGGTAATCAAAAAAGGACAGCAACATATGGATGGCTCTTTGGCTCTCAAATACGCCCGTAGCCGCCACGCCCTGGGTGTGGAAGGTTCGGACTTTGCCCGATCCAAACGCCAGCAAAAAATCCTTTTGGCCCTAAAAGACAAAATTCTCGCTCCCGGCACTTTCTTTAATCCACAAAAAATCAACGGGCTACTCGAGATGTATAATGAAAACGTCCATACTAATTTGCAGGTTTGGGAAATGATGCGTCTTTTACAATTCGGACGCGATATCGATTTCAGTCAAGGTGTCATCACCTACAGTTTAGTTGATGGGACTGAGCAATTTCTATACGATCAGATAGTTAACGGTGCCTATGTGCTTTTGCCCTATGGCGGAAACTACGACAAAATTAAATTCATCTGGCAAAATATTTACCTGCCGGAGATCGGCAAAGACCTATTGATTAATAAGACTAAATGGGCGGAGTTCAAAGATACTACCTCCACTAAAGCCACCACCGCCTCATCCACCGTTGCTACCATAAAAACGAACGACACAGCCAACACCCCCGCAACAAAACCGATTATCACTACAGCTGATACAACCAAGCTATACCCTGATGATCCGACAATTCAAGGGGAGCCGACTTACCAAAAAGAACGGGCACGCATTGAAGTGCTAAACGGCACAATGATAACTGGCTGGGCCGGCCAAGAAGCGACTCGTTTGAAAACCAAGGGATTTAATGTAATAAATAGCGGCAACGCCGCCACCAAGGGATATACGACGATAAAAATTTATGATTTAAGCGGCGGCAAATACCAGTTAACCACTTCAGAATTGCAAATTATTTACGGCGTAGACGCTACTGCCGCGCCAGCTAGCTTAAAATCTTCCGCCGACATTGCGATCATCTTAGGCAAATCCTAATTATCTTAAATAAATAGGCAAAAAAAATAATCAGCCGCGACTGATTATTTTTTGTTATTTAAATTTAGCTTTTATATGGATTTAATAATATCAAATCAGTAACACGCTCTGATGCATTGAAACAGTCCTCATAAACAGCATTAAACCACCCCTGATTTTTTTCCAACGCTTTCTTATTCTTAATCAATTGATCAAAATAGCGCATAATTTTCCAATCCTCTTCTAAGCTTATTGCTATTTCCGGAGCTTGTTTTTTCCGCTTCAAATTCTGCCTAAGCGACTCTATATTCTTTGACAAATATTCTGTTATAATATCAACTTCTAATTGCCGACCGCCATCCTGCTGGAAGGCAAGTCTTAGTTCATTTTTAATCTTTTCATTTATGCCCCATAGATGAAAATCGGAAAGTATGATAATTATGTGGACTAAGGCTTGCCGCCTAACGGCCAACAAGCTTTGCAATTCCGTCTCCAATTTAATGTCTGGAGAAATATCTTGGCCTAAACTCTCTTGCCCTAAAACCTTAGCCTTATCCGGGGTTAGAGCCAAAATACAATGATTCATCGTCCGTTTTAATGGCTGTCCATCATCATCACGGATATATTTCAATTTAGTTAATCTTCCGCCTCTATTTCCCGGGCTTCTTTTTTGATAACGGACGCGCGCCAAAGAAGTCGTTATCTTTTTATCAATCACTTCTTCTTCTGTTGTTACTGTTGCATCAATCGCTAAGGGAATCATGGCTTCTTCATTGTCCGGATCATCAATATCTGGTATGTAAGCTACGACATCAGTGCCATGGACCAAATCATCATACTCACTGGCTTTTTTAGCTATAGCCCCAACAAACCAATCGCGCCTGGCAATAGAACGAAAAACCTCCGCTTCGCCCAAAACTTCGGCCGAACTGCGCTCTCGACGATACTTGGGATCTCCTTTTATTTGTTCCAGTAGATCTAGGTCGGACTGAATTTCAGTCGCGGGATAAAAATCGATAAAGGTTCCTTCTTTAGGTTGTTGAGCCATAATGGCCTTAAGTAATTTACCATCATAGACCTCATTGCCGGTGGCATAGGTAATAACGCCACGAGAGTCTAAAAAATCAGAAAAATCGCCATGCGCTTTGTGAGTAGACATAAACTATATTACTAATAATAATCATTGCCTTCTATAAATTACCAAATACCGCCCTTATTGTCCAGCAAGGCCGATTAAAAGGTTTGTGGCTGTTGTAATCACCAGAACTTATTTATATCTTAGAGCGTCCAGCGGATTAAGTTTGGAAGCCCTAAACGAAGGATAAATACCAGTGAGAACACCGACAATAATGGAAAAAACAACAATGAAAAAAATAAATTCCCAGGGCGTATAAAAAAGATTGAGCGCTTTGCCGCCAAAATTCCTAGCTAACATATTAATCGCCAAATTGACCGATAATCCGCCTATAAAACCGATTATGATTCCGCCCAACCCGCCCATAAGTCCCATGATGCCAGATTCCAATAAAAATATTTTTCTGATATCCTTGCCGGTAATGCCAATTGACCTCATAATACCGATTTCGTTAGTCCGTTCCAATAAAGCAATCGTCATCGTATTAAACATGCCGATCGCGGAAACCAAAAGCGCCACTAAGCCGAATAACGACAAAATAATCTGGATTACACCAAAAATTTTATTAGCTTGATCAATCGTGTCAGACAATGAAGAAACTAAAAAACCTTTTTCAATAATGCCATCGCGCACTGCTCCCATCTCCTCCACTGATGATACTTTGACCTTTAGCTGGTCAAATTTATTTATTTGGCTCTCTGTTATATCATCAAAAGGTACGAAAACATAGCTGGTATTCTCATCATCCACTACCCCGACAACTCTGTATTTCCTGCTGGCTTGAATCGCTTGGATATCTTCATTGCCATTTTCATCAACTTTATTAATATAAAAAGTTAAGCCAATCTCCTGATCTATTATCTCCTCCGGTAAAACATTAAACAACGAGGCCACAGCAGTGGAAATAACCGCGCTATCCTCTTCCGTCTCTGAAAATTCTTGCCCAATTGAAACCTTAATGCCGCCTAAACGAAAAAAGGACGGATCAATAATGTATGACAAACCGTCTGAAGAATTGCCGTTAAAATTTATCTGCGAGTAAATATTAGCCATACGGCTGGTCTCAACTACGCCGGGAATTGTCGCCATGCTACTGATATTTTCCTTATTTATTTCCACTAAGCCGGATACGCCAGGATTGACATCTAAGCTCAACAAAGAATCGGCAGTGGTAATGCGGCTCAAAATCGCCCGCTGGATGCCATAACCAAAAGACACTAAAAATAAAACTGTGCCGATACCGACACCGACGCCTAGAATAGTCAACAAAGTCCTAAGCGGACGATTTTTAAACATTCTTAATGAAAGATTTAGGGCATCAAAAAAATTCATAACTTATATTTTTCCCAGTTTTAAAAGTCTCAAATGCTTGATTATTTTTCTGACTAATCGACGATTTAAACCGGCTCCCCCGGTCGCCACCGACTCATCCAAAAGCCTAGCTAATTCAGTTTCGTCTATCTTATCCAAAATAAAATCCTTTAATAAATCATCAATTCTCTTGAGTGAATTGATTCCGGAAGCGGTGAAATCAAAATAATCAAATAAATACTTCCTTAATTCCTTGGCTTGGGATAAGCCATGTATATTACTCTCCACTAACCCTTTAGCTTCCCGCTCAACTAAAGATAAGCTCCTGATTTCCTTAACAATAGCAGAAATCTTATCGGCTAAAATCACTGACCTTTTTTTGGACCAAGCCGGACCAAAAGGGTTAACCCTTTCCTGTAAAAATGATTTCAACTTCCCGCTCTGTCTAACTCCTTTGACCAATAAGCCCTTAACTTTGTATTCAATCTCCCCTATCTCTTCGGTTGAAAGTCCGGAAAGAGCTTCGGCGACTATCGCTTTGGCCTTAATATCCAGTAGTAAGCTATCTCCCCCCAATAGTGCCAAATCTGCTTGAGTTTTCGTCAGTTTTTCCAGATTCTCAGCCGGAGTACCGGGGGCAACAAATTTATCCTGATCCAGAATCGTACCAACCTCGCGGTTATTCTTGATGTCAGTCAATTTGCCATCTCGCATATAAAAAACCCGATGGGCGTAGTCCAAAGTTGCCGGGTTATGGGTGACTAAAATAATAGTCTTCTTTTTTTCCTCATTAAGTTTGACCAGCAACTTCATTACATCTTGAACCGACTTGGAATCCAAATTACCGGTCGGTTCATCAGCTAAGATTATTTCCGGATCATTAATCAGGGCGCGACAAATTGCTACCCGTTGTTGCTGACCACCAGATAACTCATTAGGCAATTTCCGGGCTTGAACCTCAACGCCGAAATATTTCATTAATTCCAACGCTTTTGTTTCCCGGTCTTTAATGTTGATGCCTAAAGGCAGCTGCGGTAAAACTATATTATTGACTACACTCAAAGAAGGAATTAAATAATAAGCCTGGAAAATCATACCGATGACCTTTTGCCGATGCTTATCAATCTCTTTCTCCCTAAGCTGAGATAAATTTTTATCGGCAATAAAGACATCACCGGTAATATTTTTTTCCAAACCGGCAATGGAATAAAGCAACGTGGATTTACCACAACCGGATGGCCCGAAAAAAATTATGAACTCGCCCGGATAAATTTCCAAGTTAATGCCAATTAAAGCATTAACCTGGTTGCTTTTACCCAGGAAATAAGTAACATTTAGGTCTTTAGTCTTAATTATCGGCTTAGACATAAATTAAATTCCTAACTGCTTAGTCCAACCGAAAATATCTTCGGCATTATTCATAATCACCTGGAATACCGACTCTTTTTGTTTGGGCGTTAAAACAGTAAAAACATTAGAAGTAGCTTCATTGCCGCCCGAATCAGCGCTTACTATTTTAAAACGATAAATCATTCCGGACTCGAATTTGGTGATTACGGCGATATGTTTTTTAGTATAATTACTGTCTAAAGCCGTTTCCTCCCAAGCCTGTTCATCAACCGGACCAACGCCTTTTTGATAATAGACTTTACCAGTTGATAATTCGTTAGTCAGCCAAGAAATAATTGTCTGCACATTTGATTCCTTGCCCACCGACAAAGCAGAGTCAGTTTGCACTTGATAGATTACCGGCGGTAGATCGTCTTGGCCGGTAGAAAATGTCTCAATTTTCTTGCTGATTATCTGGCCGGCCGGATCTTTGCCGGATAATTCAATTTCATAAACCACACCTGATTCAAAATCACTTACAGTTATCTCGTGAATTGTGGAAAAGGCTTTACTTTTTACGGTTTTCATTTCTTCAACCGCTAGCTTACCTCCGCGATACGGCACATATTTAACTTGGGAATCGGTCTCAATATTAGTAACCCAGCGGAAAATAGCTCTCTCCGTACTGATATTTTCCACAGCATAAGTGTTTATTTCCAATTCCTTCCTTAAAGTCTTAAAGCTAAAATTTTCCGAACGGCTGTCTGAGCCCAATTGAGTACGACTCCTAACCTGATAATAGTAGATAGTTTCCGGTTCCAGATCGGAAATCGTAATTATATGGAGTTGAGTCAATTCATTGGATTTGCCGATCACCTGCAAATAGGCATCGTCTTTTTTGGTGCTATCATAACTATCTGCCGGAGAAATCGCTACGAGGGAGTTTGATTCCTTGTCGGTTCGCCAAGTGATAGTGGCGGTATTAGCAGTAACCAAAACTTTCGGTTCGCCGGACAATAATGGTGCCGGGATGGCATTAGATAATTGCCTGATTAAATTGTATTGCGCACTCAATGCGTCTTCCAGTGCCCCAATAGAAACATTTAAAGCCAACTGACTGATGATTTCTCCGGCTTTATTGACGACCGACATTAACAGTTGGTTACTATCTCCCCCGATGGTTTGCGCCAAAGAACTGATTTCATTCAAGCCACTATCTAAAGCAAATGTTTTGTTGTCTGACCGCGACAAATTACCGTATTGATCCTGACTAACCACCCGATAATTATAAATACTGCCTGACTGTAAATTATTAATACTGACCGTATGATTGGAAACAGCATCAAATTGCCCGGCGATTAAATTAAAAGATTCATCCACGCTATATTCCACAAAACTGTTGCTATTTTCATTAGTTTTCCAAGTAACTTTTATTTTTCCCTCCGTCTCTTTAATGGCGGAAACGTCAGTTATAATGGGTTTTGTGGTATCGTTTGAAGAACCACCGCCTCCACCGCAGGTCGGGCAAACTGGACACTCAGCAGCTTCGGCAGCTCCTTCCAAACGAGCTAGCTCTTCGCGAGTAATCACGATAGATTCCTCGGATAAAGTTTCTAAAGTAGTAAAATCATATTCGGTGGTGCTGGTAGAAATATTACCGCTAGCATCAACCGATACCACGATATAAAAATATTCGGTACTAGTGGTCAAGCCAAACAATGCCACGGCATGATTTGTAGTTTGCGCGGTATCGGCGCTGGAAGAAGAGTAAGAACCGGTGGAGGTGCCAAAATAAACCGCCGAATCGGATAACTCATTAGTGCTCCAATTAATTAAAACAGCCACGTCGGTAATAATCGATTCTGTAATATTACTGATAACCGGGGGTACGCCGTCATTAGTGGTAATAAACGAATAATAATCCCCTGCATTATTAGCTACACCAACACCGGATTTAACATAATAATAATAAGTAGTGCCGGCTGAAAGACCAGTAACAACAACTTCATGATTGGTAACGGCTGTGGCTGAACCAGAGTAACTGGAGTTGGTCAAATCGGAAGAAGTGGAATAATAAACATAGGAATCGGCGGTGTCATTAGTGGTCCAAACAATAGTCGCTCCGGAATTACTGACTTGGCTCACTGCCACATCAGAGATAGCCGGACCAGACAAAGTGGTAAAATCATAATTGCCGCCATCATTATCGTCAATTGCTTCAATGTCGCCGATATCAGTGGAACGAACCCTAAAATAATAGTGAGTACCGGGACTAAGCCCGCTTAATACTACTTGATGCGCGCCGATACCGGTGGCATTATCCACCATACTAACCGAGCCGACAGTAGTATTTAGATCTAATGGGCTTGTTGAATAATCAACATAAGACTTAGATAGTTCGTCCGTATCCCAAGTGATAACTACTGATTGTGTGCTGACAGTAGAAGTGGCCACATTAGAAATTGTCGGGGGAGTAGTATCTGTTCCACCTTGGCCGTTAGGCTCATCGGATATAACACTAGAAAAAGCGGAAACATTACCATCGCCATCAGCCGTTGCCACCTTATAGTAATAAGTAGCACCAACGCTCAAGTTTTTATGAAAGTAATAGTTAATGGCTCGATCCTCAATGAGGGGTAGTAAAGAATAATTTTCTCCGTCAGTCGAATAATAGATTTTATAATCATGGAAAGGCAGAGAAACTGCTTTCCAAACGATGAATTCCTGATATTCACTCGTGTCCAAATTGGACACATCGCGAATAATCATATTAATCGGCTTCTCCGGAGTTACTGCGTTATCGGAAGAAACATTGCCAAATTTATCTCGGAACTTTACATAAACCGTATCCGGAGAACTTAACCCATCTATAGTGTCGCTGGTAGCATAATCCTTGCAGTTGGTTAGAGAGTTGTCCAAACTAATACACATCTGCAACCCGGATAAAGTATCATCAGAAGCGTTCAAAGTCAAAACGGCTGGAGACTGGGAAGCATCAACTATAATTGACGGATCACCCAGTGTCGGATCTTTAACATCCAAAGTAAAAATTTCAGAAATTCCCGTAGCAGTGCTATTGGCTCCTTCCAAATCGCTAATAGTAACTCTAACTCTGAATTCCTCGGAATAAGTGCCATCAATTTGTTCCTTGGCATTCCAGGTGACTGTTGAGGTTGTATAAGTTGAAGAGGCAACAGTTAGGGAAGAAGTGGCGCCAGCCGATAATCCAGCTGTAATCGGATTCCAATTCGCCCCGCCATCAATAGAATATTCAAAAGACGGCACCACGCAATTGGGACAAGCTACCCCAGTAGAAGCAGTATCGCGATCTTTTACTGAATAAGCTATTCCCACTAATCCGTCGCTTTCTCGCTGTGAGACAGTGGGATCGTTCTCAAATTCCGGTGCCGCATTAACCACATAAACTAAATTAAAATCACTTAGAGTCGGCGTCTCATCGCCGGCAGAAGTGAGATAAACTTTATATTGAATCCATTGATCGTCACTGCGATCATTATGCAAAGAGTTAATTTCATTATCGCCGTCGGCCGAGGAATAATAAGTGGAAGTTCCGGTCGGCCCCAACCAATCAGTCCAGACGCCATCGGAACTAGAGGCAGTGCGAAGCTGAAATTTAACATTAGTACCGGTGGGCAAATCCTCAGTCCAAGATAAATCGCCCAGGATCACGCTGACATCTTCCGTGTTAAAGGGGGAAGAAACCAAAGTCTGACTAGTGGGATAAGAGGAATAGGCCACGGCTACCGACTCTACAACCGGCGAAACATCCGGATCTGATGAAGCAAAAGAAAGATAATACTGCAAATAACGCTCACCGTCGGTAATGCAATTATTAGAGGATGGATCATGATTACTGGTTAAGGCGTTACAACTAACCCAGTCAGTTGCTCCGGACATATCGGAATTAGCTGATGACCTTGCCTTTACTGATAAGGATGTGCTACCAGGAACAGCAGAATCAAAATAAATATTAGTAAATTCTTTATTAAAAGTAGTATCAATAATACTAGACTCAAAAGTACCCGAGGAGACATAACCAGAAACATTAAGAATTTCTAAACCCGTAGCTACTGAAGCAAGATATACATTATTTCCTACAACTTTAACATCTTCAATGTTAGTAACTGAGAAATAAGAGTTGACTAAGCGTGGATTAGCAGGATCTTCTACATCTATAATTTGTAAACCACCATTTGTATCAGCCACGTAAGCATAATTGCCAGAGATATCAACTCTGGCAGATGAACCAAAAGTATTGAAAGTCCCTATAAGGATCGGGTTGGTGGAACTAGAGATGTCAATTATCTGTAAGCCAGACGCGCTATCAGCCACGTAAGCATAATTACCAACTATTGAAATTCCACGAGCTGCGCCGGAAGTATTATAAATTCCCTTATAAGCTGGAGAGGCTGGATTACTAATATCAATAATCACCAAGCCTAAGTCATTATAAGCTATATAAGCGTAGGAACCAGAAATTTTAACGTCATAAACAGCCTTGCCAGCAGTGTGAACATAAGTAGCGGTCAGTGACGGACTAGCAACATTAGAGACATCAATTATCTGTAAACCGGCAGTATTATCGGCCACATAGGCATAGTTACCATTTACATCTACTGCCCAAGAATTTCCGGTAGTGTCGTAGTTACCGGCGACGACAGGACTAGCTGGATTAGAAACATTGATAATCTGCAAACCAGAACCATAAGCAGCAAGATAGGCATAAGTGCCAGAAGCATAAACGCCATAACCATTTCCAATAGAACCAAGAGTGCCGACTAAGCTTGGGGATGCCGAATTAGAAATATCAACAATTTGCAATCCAGATCCATCATCAGCTACATAAGCATAATCACCAGATACATAAACCCCTCTAGCGTTGCCGCTACTATTATATACTCCTGTTTGACTGACTGGAACATAGGGAGTACTGCTAATATCATAAATTGTAAATCCCGAATTACGTTCTGCTACATAAGCATAATTACCAGAGACAAAAACTCTCTGGGCTTCACCACCATAATTAATATTGGCATTGCTGGCTAAAGTTGGGGCCGTAGAAGAAGAAACATCAATTATCTGTAATCCAGCAGTATTATCAGCCACATAAGCATAATTTCCAGATAGCATTACACCAAAAGACTGGTTTGGAGTATTATAGATACCAACCACCGAAGCACTGGCCAAAACAGTAATATTTACCACCTTTAAACCATTGTCGTCATCAGCTACATAGGCGTAGCTGCCAGAAAGGTACACGCCACGAGCCTTGTTTAGTGAAGTTGTGACCGCTTTAGTTAATGTTGGGTTGGTGGAACTGGAGATATCAATTATTTGTAAACCACCATTATTATCAGCCACATAAGCATAGCTTCCAGAAACAACAACGTCGTAAGCTCTCCCTGGAGTATTGTAAGTCCCCACCAAAGACGGGGAAGCTGGATTAGAAATATCAATTATTTTCAGTCCATTATCGCCATCAGCCACATAAGCATAACTACCTGAGATGGCAACCTTATAAGCATTATAAAACCCAGTCGTATATGCTCCAATCAAGCTAGGGCTGGCAGGATTAGTAATATCTACAATAGCTAACCCACTTCCCCCATCTGCAACATAGGCAGTAGAACCGATTACAATCACCCCATAAGCTGCTCCCGGACTATTGTAAGTTCCGACAATAGTTGGATTAGTTGGATCTGATATATTAACAACCCTAAGTCCGCTCGCAGCATCGGCCACATAAGCATATATACCAGACACAAAAACATCTAAAGGTTGAGTTATGGTTGGAGAAGATAAATGACTCTTTAATTTTGTTGACCAATCTGTTGGTAAAAATTGAGTAGCCAAAGAAAGATCGGCTGATGAACCGCTACCATTAGTCTGCGTGCTATCAAAAGTTCCGGTTGAAAAATCAGAGTCGCTATCATCAGTGGAGGTAGTCATCTGCTGAACCAAGCTTAGACTGGTACCGGCATAAATGTATTCATCTTTACTATAAAATTTATTCCAACCGGTTCTATCGTTACTGTGGCTAGAAGTGGCGTTAGTATCGGCTCCTCCCGACCAATCAGTTTGAATAAAAGTATAAGTAGCGGCGGAAGTGGAGAAAATAAACGGTAGAAGTAAAGAAACGAATAGCCCTGACCCGATAGAAATAACGAAAACAAAAAAAGAACCGACAAAAGATTGATAAAAAGCTTTTTGTTTTTTCTGCTGATGAATTAAGTAATACTCTTGCAAATATAACTCGGCGACCACTTGATGTTTTTTGGTCCTCTTGAGAGGAAATTTGATACCCAACGGCTGACCGGCGTCGACTAGACTATTAAATCCCCTATCAGTGCTGGTTAAAAGCAAAAATAAAAAATGCCAAAATCTAAAAGAAGCTTTGGCTAAATGATTACTGCTTTTTAGATTAAGTTTATCCTTGGCTTTAAGACATTTGCGGATAAAAAAATCGTCTAATACCGGAAAAATCTTATCGGTTTTACGCAAGTAAAAAACAAAAAAATTAAATACCCCCAATAACGACAAGAATAACCCCCAATAACCCAAAAAATAACACAAAAAAAACATTACAATCACGGCGATTATGAAAGAAAAAAAATCTAACAACTTTCCAACAAACAATTTCATTGAAATAAGACAACTTTATTAACTCTTAATTATTATTATTATAACATAAAAACAATAATTACTCCAAATATTGTTTAATCTTATTAATAATCAAAACTTATTTTTAAAAAACCGCCTTTTTTAGAAGAAAAGCGGTTTTCCGTTATATTCTAAATAATCAAACTATCAGGTTTTGTAAGTTGGGATCACTAAATCTGAAAAAAATGACAACCAATGGTGGCGATGATTTTAATTAGAATTCATTCTTTATTTTTTAAGATCTATACTCCTCGAATCAGAAAAACAAAAAAGATTGAAGAACGTCAAAAATGCCGACAGTTAAAAATGCCGACAATTGGTACAAAAAAACAAAGCCGTACGAAAATTTAACTAAGTAAGAATTTAAAAAAAATTACCATCCGCCGATAAAAATCTGTTACATTCGATAGGATTTAATCTGTAACAACTACTACCATCAACTTTAATAGCGCTCAAAATGAGTACTCTTTTTATTGATAATAATTATTTGACAAAAATAATGAAAAATGATAGGGTCAAATGATTAGTTCTTTACAAAAAAACGGAGGATTACGTAATGAACAACCGCGGAGACGGCTTATTCATTGGGAAAAATCCGATCGCTAATAATAATCGGACTGACCCCTTACGAACAATTAACGACGAAGATGAGGCTAGATTTAATAATCAAGAATTATTGTGTAAAGCGCAAAAAAACTTTTTCGAAATGACAATTGAAAGTATTAATATTGCTCGTGTCAAAAAAAAGCAAACTAGTTTAGCGAGTAAATTTTCTCGCCTGACTCGAGATGGCTATGTTTCATATCTACTAGAAAACATCAATTGGTCATTGCATCAAGAAAACCAGCAACAAGCTCTAGACTTATTCCGACGCCTGCGTAATAATTTTTTCTTGATTACCCAATCAGAAATACACGGACAACAAATAATTATTAAAATTCTGGAATCGCTATTATTTGAATTGTGTTTAAGGGAATATCCCAATATTCGAGAAAAGCTAGTTATTGTCTTGTTTGATTTTGACAAGCTTTTAGCGCAAAAAATCGATCAGACAACCCAGCCGGCCGGATTAATAAAAATTGCTCAAGTCATAACCGGAAAAACCGTTACGCTTATCGGCCACAATGAAGAAACAGGAAGATTGCAATTACAATTGGAACACCAATCCGGACAATTGCTTTTGACCGGTCCGACTCAGCCAGATGCTAAAATCACCAAACAGATTTTTAAGCCACAGTATCCTGGACATATCTCTAACCCAGAATCAATTGCTACCAATATTGATCATTTGGTAAAAAGTGGTTTCGATATTTTTGAGGGTTTATCAACTTCTCAGAAAAACAACAAAGAGGTTGAGGCTTTAGGCCAACTTTTTACTGCTCTCTGTCATATTATAGATGATAAAATACCGCTCTATGCCATTACTGACAGCAAAGAGGCAAAAAAATCACTCAAACCATTCAAGACTCCGCAACGAGTTAAGGATGAGCGGTTAAACATATTTGGCAACATTTTAATGGCTTGTATAAAAAAACATCCTGAATTAAAAAAGACAATTACTAATGGAGTCAATAAACTAGCCCAAGCCAACAGTAAAATATTTGAAAGTTTGGAAATAGAATTTTTCTTTGAGCAGAGGTTTAAGAAAGAAACTCAGGCTGATAATATTCCTAAACCTCAAGCTGGTAAGCCAAACATAACTAATACAAAACCCAGCAAACCAGTTGAGTTAATCGCGAGGGAAGAAGACTTTTCAACTCTAGAACCACTTGACCGCTTAGAAAAGATCTATCTTTCTAACTCTATTGATTTTCGTCAACTCGCTGATTATGACCCTTACGCGCGCGGTGTCTTGTCGCTGATACTCTGCGGCAAAAAGAATCCTCTACCTGAAGAACTTACTGCCGGCTATCGAAAGTGGCAACAATTAGTCCATCCGGATAAAACCAAGGACGAAATGGCTCTTAAGTTTTCCAAATTGATCACTGGAATCGGTACGCTATCCCGAAAACAGGAATTTATCCGAGAGGAAGCTTGCCAAGCCGTAACTGAATTATTTGAACTGGTCAAGCAACTCTTTGAAACTCATTCAGTAACTATTATTCCGCGCCAGGGATATAAACGGATAGTCTTTAGCGAAATAACAATCAAAGAATTGTTAGCTAGGGAGAACAACCAGCCAGAAGATATTACAGTTGTTTTCCATGGCCAAGTCGTAGATTCAGCTGACTTTGAAAAAGTTAAACTGAAATCAGGCGATACGGTTGAAATCGTAACTTTTTAAATTAAAAAGACGAGGCATCAAAACCTCGTCTTTTATAATTTATTTAAAATTTAAACCACGATACTGATCATTCTACCTTTAACGAAGATTACTTTCTTCGGCTCGCCGGTCAAATATTTCTTTACATTATCATCGGCTAAGGCCGCGGCTTTGGCCGTCTCTTCTGTTACATTTGTCGGCAAAACCAATTTGGCTCTAACCTTACCATTAACCTGAACTGGGATTTCCTTTTCGGTGTCAATAACTTTGGCCGGATCATACTGCGGCCACGACTCTTTAAAAATACTAGCTGTATGGCCAAGTTTTTCCCACAATTCCTCCGTCAAGTGCGGTGCAAAAGGAGAAAGAATAATTAGAAATTTCTCCCACTGTTCCTGACTGGCAGTTTTTACTTCTTGAACCTTATTTATTAGCACCATCATGGACGAGATGGCGGTATTATAACTCATCACCTCAATATCATCGCCGACTTTCTTAATGGTTTTATTAAGCAAAATCTCTACCTCGCTATTTTCTTCCCTACCTAAAGTTTGCTGACCGATATCCCACACTTTATTTAAAAACCGATGTACGCCTAGAATATTCTTAGTGCTCCAGGGCTTCGTATCTTCCAAAGGACCTATGAACATTTCATACAGACGGAAGGTATCAGCGCCATATTCTTTTAAGATGTCATCGGGGTTAACCACATTGCCTCGGGATTTAGACATTTTCTCACCGTCCTCGCCCAAAATCAAACCTTGATTAATTAGTTTGGTAAATGGCTCTTCAAAAGGCATCACGCCAATATCAAATAAAGCCATATTCCAAAATCTGGCATAAAGCAAATGCAAAACCGCATGCTCGGCTCCGCCCAAATATAGATCGACTGGCAACCAATATTTTAATTTCTTCTGGTCGGCAAAAACTTTATTATTATGCGGATCAATGTACCTGAGCCAATACCAAGATGAACCAGCCCATTGTGGCATTGTATTGGTTTCGCGTTTAGCCGGACCGCCGCATTTCGGGCAAATCGTATTCACCCATTCATCAATAGTTGCCAGTGGCGACTCACCAGTTCCCGTCGGCTCGTATTTCTCCACTTCCGGCAAAACCAAAGGTAGATCTTTCTCAGCCATAGGTACAATTCCGCATTTCCCGCAGTGCACTAAAGGAATCGGCTCACCCCAATAACGCTGACGCGAGAACACCCAATCGCGTAATTTATAATTAACCGCTTTTTTACCAACACCCTGTTTTTCCAACCAATCAGCCATCTTACCAATAGCTTCTGCCGGCACTAAGCCATTAAGAAATCCGGAATTAATCATGATACCGTTGTCAACATCGGTATAGGCCATATCGCCTTTTCTGATACGTTCCTGCCAAATATCCATTTCCGCATGCACCATGAATTCATTAGTCAGTTTTTCCGGTTCCAACCATAAGATTTCATTCTGCGCTTCTTTTTCTTCTTCCGCTATCTCATCTTGTTTGTCATCAACCAAATCAAACTGCACCAAATTAGTGAAAGAAACACGATTAACATTTTTATGATTAGCAAAATACTCAGCGCGCACCTGCCCGCCCAAGACCTTACCGTTGGTCAAATGCTTATAACCGGTTTCCTCCAGCACTTCCCGCTTAGCGGCTTCAAGCAACCCTTCATTTTCACCGATCCCTCCCATGGGAAAAGTAACCCAATTATATTTTTTTGAGTGAAGGCAAAGGATTTTGCCTGTCTTGGGATTGCGAACAACGACTTGGACATTTTTTCGTTCTATCTTTTCCTTGCCGTCTACCGGTGGATTCCTTTTGTCAACTCTTTCCGGGACAATCACTTCAATAATCGGCAAATCAAACTTTTTAGCAAACTCAAAGTCACGTTCATCGTGCGCCGGCACAGCCATGATCGCACCGGTGCCATAGGTCGCCAAAACATAATCAGAAATCCAAATCGGAATTTCAGTGTTATTGACTGGATTAACCGCCTTCACCCCCCTTAATTCCACACCAGTTTTGTTTTTATTTAATTCTGTTCTTTCCAAATCTGATTTATTTTTCGCTTCCTTAATATAATCTTCAACCTCAGAGAAATTACTAATTTTGTCTTTCAACTCTTGAACTAATTTATGCTCTGGCGCTAAAACCATATAGGTAGCACCAAATAAAGTATCGGGACGCGTAGTATAAACTCTAATTTGTTCTTCACTATTACTAATTTTAAAATCAACTTCCGCACCCTCGCTTCGGCCAATCCAATTTCTCTGCAAGGCTTTGATTGACTCCGGCCAATCCAATTCATTAATCCCTTCCAATAATCTATCGGCGTAGGCGGTAATCTTCAACATCCATTGACGTAAATCTTTTTTCTCCACTGTTGTGCCGCAACGGTCACATTTGCCGTCTTTAACTTCTTCATTGGCCAAGCCGGTCTTGCAGGACGGACAAAAATTAATCGGCACCGTAGCCTCATAAGCCAAACCCTTTTTAAATAATTGCAAAAATATCCACTGTGTCCATTTATAATATTTAGGATCAGTCGTATCCACTTCCCTGTCCCAATCATAAGAAAAACCCAAACTCCGAATCTGACGCCTAAAAGTAGTTACGTTGGCTTCAGTAGTAATGCGCGGATGAGTACCCGTCTTTATGGCGTAATTTTCCGCCGGCAAACCGAAAGCATCCCAACCCATAGGATGTAAAACATTAAAACCCCTTAAACGCAAGTAACGGGAATAAATGTCAGTTGCCGTGTACCCCTCGGGATGACCGACATGGAGTCCGGCTCCCGACGGATAAGGAAACATATCCAAAACATACTTTTTAGGCTTGACGCTGAAGTCTTCGGCTTGATCAATTTTGGTGTTCAACCACTTGTCTTGCCATTTTTTTTCTCCGCCTGAAACGACGAATTCTTTGTATGAAGCCATAAAAAACGCTTTAATTTAGATATTTAAAGATTACCATAAACTAAGGCCTTTTTCAACAGCCATCTTTACCAATCAGAGATATTGACATTCTGGCCAAACTTTGCTATAATGATTTATTAACGATAGAACGTTGACATTTTGATAAAAAACCAAATAGAAGATTGTTTTAAGTTAGAAACATCGTAATTCCATAACATTATCCGAAAATAAAAAACCAACCAAGAAGGAGTGACAAATGACTAACAGTACTGATAAGACAAACGGTAGTGCTGATGGGCAGGAATCTGGCCACTTACATAAACACGAAAAGGCTACTCGCTATGCATTATTAGAACTTTGCGCTTGGGGCATTAGCAGGGACAGTCTAAAACACTTAGCGGATTACTGTTCCACTCGCCAATATCCGCTCCGACTTGATTTTAACGCTTACAGTGTCAAAGAACATCCGACAACAGATCTTAAAGCCTTAACCCCGCTTACCGCTGCTTGCGGCTTAATGTTGACCAGCAACTTCGCCAAGCGGAGCGAGGAAGACGAGCGGTTAGAAATCGTCAAGGAATTGCTACAGCTTAACGCCGACCCCAACTTTCAACCGACTGACGATTTCTGGACGTCACCGCTGATGATCGCGTCTTGGATTGGCTACGAAAAAATAACCGAACTGTTACTGCGACACAAAGCCAATGTTAATTTTACAGACCGCAATAATTCCACCGCCTTGATTTTCGCCGCTTCCAAAGGCCATGCCAAAATTGTTCAACAACTGCTTGACGACAACGCCGATGCCGAAATAATCAATGCCAACGGCATGTCGGCCATCCACTGCGCAGTAGCTCGAGCCCACATCCCGGTAATCAGAATTTTAATGAAAAATCAGGGTATTACTCCTGACGAACTAAGACTGATTGAAAAAAGCGTTTTTCGGACAGCTAACGTTAAAACGGGTAGCCCGACAATCACCCAGAATACCTATCCACTGCCCGGCTGATTATTAATAACCGGCACAACTATTTTACCTTAGTACTTTTTCCGTCCTCGCGAATCATTAACTCACGAGGATTTTTTATTTTACAAAAACCGCCCCAAAGGGGACGGTTCCAGTGGACTCTTCTTTTACAACCGTGCCAAACGGAATCATAACTCATCTTCCCGAAGTTCCTAAAACTAAAAACTGATTTATAATCGAATTATTTCAATATTTTTTTCAAGTATTGGCCGGTATAACTCTCCTTGACTTTCGCCACCTCATAAGGTGTGCCACTAGCTACCACATAACCGCCTTTTTCCCCGCCTTCCGGACCCAAATCAATTACCCAATCAGCTGACTTTATCACCTCAAGATTATGTTCAATGATCAGCACTGAATTATCCTTGTCGGCCAAACGATTCAAAACATGCAATAAGCGTTTAATATCCTCAAAATGCAAACCCGTGGTCGGCTCATCCAGGATATACAGGGTCTTACCGGTCGGACGGCGGGATAATTCCGTCGCCAACTTAACACGTTGCGCTTCACCACCGGACAAAGTGGTGGCAGGCTGCCCCAACTTGAGGTAACCCAAACCGACTTGATCAAGGATATCAAGTTTATCAATAATCTGATCATGGCCGGAGAAAAATTTCTTAGCCTCGGTCACTGACATAGCTAAAACATCGGCAATATTCTTACCTTTATAATAAATTTCCAAGGCGTCATGATTGTAGCGCTGGCCGTGGCATTCCTCACACTCCACATAGACATCAGGTAAAAATTGCATTTCAATCTTAACCATGCCATCCCCGCCGCAAGTCTCACAGCGACCTCCGCCTTTAACATTAAAAGAAAAGTGGCCCTGTTTAAATCCGCGCATCTTAGCTTCAGGCAATTCAGAAAATAAATCGCGAATATAAGTGAACACGCCGGTATAAGTCGCGGGATTGGAACGTGGCGTCCGGCCGATAGGCGACTGATTAATGTCAATCACTTTATCCAGATTCTCCAATCCTTTGATTTCTTTATGCTGACCTGGTAAATCTTTGGTGCGATAAAATCTGTTAGATAAGGCTTTAGCCAGAATCTCATTCATTAAAGTTGATTTGCCGCTGCCGGATACGCCGGTAATCACCACTAATTTACCCAGCGGTATCTTAGCGGTAATATTCTTCAAATTAAATTCTTTGGCGCCGATGATTTCAATAAACTTGCCATTGCCTTCGCGCAACTGGCTCTTGGCTTCAATACGCCTGACACCAGCCAAATACTGCCCGGTTAATGATTTTTTATTTTTCTTCACTTGACTAATCGTGCCTTCGGCCACCACTTCCCCACCTAAAGCGCCAGCGCCCGGGCCGATGTCAATCAGCCAATCGGAAGCCTCCATAATCTGTTCATCATGTTCTACGACAATCACCGAATTACCTTTATCACGCAAGGTCTTTAAAGTATTGATCAACTTTTCCGTATTGCGCGGATGCAAGCCGATAGACGGCTCATCCAGCACGTAAGTCACTGATTCCAAACCGGAACCGATTTGCACGGCCAGACGAATACGCTGAGCTTCACCGCCGGCCAAGGTATTGGCGGCGCGCGATAAAGTCAAATATTCCAAACCGACGTTTTTTAGGAATGACAATTTTTTCAACGCCTCGCGAATCAATTGCTTGGCTATCTTGCCTTCGCGCCTATCCTCCCATCTCTTAGTGAAACCAGAAAAAAATTCTTCCAAATCAGTCAAAGATAAATTAGTCACCTGGGAAATATTCTTGCCTTCCACTTTAACAGCTAGGCTTTCCGGCCGAAGCCTGGTGCCATGACAAGTGGGACAAGTAGATACGCGCATATAATCTTCCAGCGTTTTCTGCAGGTATTCCGATTTAGTGTCATTATATTTATCATCCAAAAATTTCAAGACACCGTCAAACAATAATGGTTTGCCGTCAATGGAATATTCCCGGCCGTCGCCTCCAAAAATCAAATCAACAATTTTTTCCGGCAACTCTGCCACCGGCACATTCAAAGAAAAATCGTGGGCTTCAGCGACCGCCTCCAATAATTTCATATTGGAATTCTGGCTGGCAAAATTACGCGACCAGGGCTTAATGGCGCCTTCGGCTAAAGTCAAACGCTTGTTGGGTATGATCAAATCGCGATCAGGATTCAACTTAACCCCCAAGCCGCGGCAAGACGGACAAGCGCCAAAAGGCGAATTAAAAGAAAAAGATCTTGGTTCTACCTCAGGAATGCTCAATTGGCATTTAGCGCAAAAATAATAAAGATTAAAAGGAATCTCTTGATTTTCACCGGAGGCCTGAGCGGAAGAAACGATAATATTTACAAAGCCGTTACTTAAATCCAAAGCCAAAAGCAAGGCCTTGTTCAGGCGCTGGAATGATACATCCTTATCATCCTGGGCTTTAATCTCTTTAGTGATAGGCAAATTATCAAGTTGTACCTCAATAGTATGCGATAAATCCTTGTCTAAAGACAGCTTACCGCCGGAGATTTCATGCGCTTGGTAAAAACTGCCGTCAATACGAAAAATTTCATGATTGACGCGCAGAAGGTTATCAATAATTTTGGTATGATTACCTTTCTTATTGATTACCACTGGCGACAATAGGGAAATGCGATTGCCTTCCGGCAATTTGGATAAACGTTCCAAAATCTGGCCAGGGGTTTGACGGGTTAAGGGTTCGCCGCACTTATGGCAATGCACCACGCCGACCTTGGCGTAAAGCAAACGCAAATAATCGTAAATCTCCGTTACTGTACCGACAGTAGAACGAGGATTAATAGAGGAAGATTTCTGATCAATGGCAATAGTCGGCGACAGCCCCTCAATCGAATCAACATCGGGCTTATCCATTAAATCTAAAAACTGTTTAGCATAAGAAGATAAGGACTCGGCATAACGTCTTTGCCCTTCGGCATAAACAGTATCAAAAGCCAATGACGATTTGCCTGATCCCGACAAACCGGTAATAACCACTAATTGGTCTTTGGGAATGTCCACGGAGATGTTTTTCAAGTTATTGACTCGAGCGCCACGGACACTGATCTGTTTGCGATTGGAAGGGAATGATTTAGGCATAAAATATTTTAGGATATGTCAACAAAAAGCATATCACAAACTGCCAGAGCAGTCAAGATGGAGCCGAAAATGACAAATGCGGACAAAAAAACCGCCGGAAACTCTTGCGAGTCCCGGCGGGGTAAATGTGCGGTTTAACGATGCGATTCAGTGGTTCAGGCGTGCGCCTCAGTAGCAAACTTATAGCGGAAAAGGATATTTTCTTTCGGCTCCTCCATAAGCAATGTTACGACACGCGCTTCCCATTGGAAGCTGGTTTTACGGTCCTCGCCATGAGTATCCTGGATCTGCTGAGCGGAAACCAATTCATTATACTTCACCCACTCCCCACGCTTCAGATAAGCCAGTCCATCCTCGCGTAGCGGCACCTGTGTCCAATGGACACGAGCCACCTCGCCGTCCGGCATTGCAATGGCGCCAAAACCGCGAGACAAATTCCAGAACAAGACCACGGAATGGTCACTTACTACCTCTCCCACCTCAACACAACTGATAGAGGGCGGGGGCGGGGGCGGATTCAGCATCAGTGCTTCCTCGGGCAAGATGCCGTCTTCGTTTTGCTGCCAACCAACGAACTGAGCGGCCAACCAGTCATTCAGTTGCGGCCAATCCACAGTCGGGAAATAAACGCCGGCGCCGTTCCAGACAGCCTGATGCTCACCAATTTTCTGTAAAGTGGCAAAAAATTCGCCATACTGACTGACGATGGCCGCCTGCCAGATTTGAACCCGGCCAAGCGAGTCAATTCCAACCAGATGCAGATTGTTATCTTGCGATTTACTCGTGAAGCACCCGTGCTTATCCGACCAGCTAACCGGCACTATCCGATTGAAATTGACGGTAACTTCCCGATCACCTTTAGCCCAATTGCCGGACCGTTTTTCAACCAAGTTACCCTTGCCATCGGCCAACAACACCGTCCAAGGCCGGAAAGTCAATTCGACTGGAGTGAAGGTGGTAACATCCAGCAACATTCGGCATGGATTATCCGGGCACTCCTCCAATGGAGTTACTTCGCCAGTCATGGGAACATTATTGAGTGTCCCATCAACTACAAATTGTGCGCAAACCACAACCTCCGCTCCACCAATTGCAGGAATAATTCCTGAAGCCTGATTCGTCATGTCTCATCTCCTTGGGTTGCCGGATTATTCCGGCTTGATTATGGATAAAACCGCCTGACTCACATTGTCAGACAGTAATAACACGATGAATGCTAACAATCGGGGCAGTAAGGTATGACATCTTCGGAAAACAATCTTTTTTTAGGTTGTTTGATTTGGCCGCACTCAAAGGCGATTCTCGCTGCCTCCTGACGGTTAACAAACTCCCCACCTTCAGTCACAAATCCCTGCTCCGCGCCAATAAAAAATCCAGGTGGCGCAAAACGACCGTATTTCTGGATAATCCTGCCGTGACGGCAGGCGGTAAATATCTTACCGTCCTTCCTAATTGCCGCCCAAACAATCATCATTCCTCCTGTTTGATATATCGCCCCGTCGGATAACCGCCGGCTTGATATTCCTCAACATACCCCGGCCTAAGTCGGTGATCAACCCAAACGCCGTAAATACACTGACAATGAAAATAACTCTTATAAGTCACTTCTAGTTTCCAAGCGGTCATTTCCAGCCAGGGTCTCGCCGATTCAAAATTATCGATAACATTCAATATCCTACTAGCTTCAGAAACACTGATTCCCTGAGTAGTGTACTCATAATCCCAATTAAACGGAATCCAAGAATGGTTACCAACAGTAATCGCTTCCTTAATGGGATCAATGATCGGCGACGGCTGATTATCTGCTTGTTCCGGATCCCGGGAGCACGAGGCTCCCACAATCATAACGATGATAATGAACCAGGCCATGCCGGTCGCTAAAGCCAGATTTTTCCAATTCTTACTCATTGTAAGGTTCTCCTTCAGCCATTACAGCCGAATTCAACTCGGGCTGATTCCCGAATTAATATATAATTATAGCAAATTTATATAATTTTGTCAATAGTTTTATCCACTCCGCCAGATAACTGATTATTTATCTAAATTTAAATAAAAAATCGCCCAACTAGAAAGTTAGACGATTTTTTAAAATTTAACTTACATTTACTTAATCTTGGTACGTAAGCCGAAAAAATACACCAGTGTCATTACCACCCAATAAATACCTCCAATAAATGATACAATCCAACCAAGAATAGGAATAATGGCGACTAAACTGCAAACAATCGGAACTAAAACCAAAATATAAAACCATTTCTTTTTGTCTTCATTAACCGCAATAAAAGCGGCTTTATCGGCCATGCCCCAGTGATAGATATTAATCAGACTCAAAACAGCCAAAACAATGCCGACGATTACGAAGACAACGCCGAAAATAGCCATAGCGCCCATCATGGCGCCCAGTCCGCCACCCATCATGGCTCCGGCTCCGGCCGGAATTTGACCGGCTTGAGCCGCCTCCATAGCCTGGCGTTGCAATTCTTGCAGTTGCGCCGCGTCAGGCATCGCTCCCGCAACTTGTAAAACTAATGCTAACATATTATCACCCCCTTTCTTTATAACTTATATTTAACTTGCCTAAATAAATTACCCGGCCAGAAACGAACAGGAAATATCATAATCTACATCAATCCGAATCTCTTGATATTCTCCTCGCAAATATCTTGCAGTTTTTTAAGTTCGGCTTCCGCGCCCGGCTTAAACAAATGCTTAAAGCGCTTCTGCAACTTCAAGAATTCTTCCACCGGCTTTTTCCGCGTAATCTTCATTTTGTTAGTCAGCTCGCCGTCAACATATTCCACGATCGGATAATAGCCGGTTTGCACGGCTAACTTGGCGACATTAATCGTATCCTTAGGATTTATACCCCAACCCGGAACACACGGTACGTACAATTGTAAATATTTTGGTCCCTTAACACTTAGCGCTTTCTTAACTTTGGCAACTAAATCAGCCGGATAACCGACGGTAGCCGTAGCTACATAAGGCACATGATGCGCCAAAGCGATGGCTACCATATCCTTCTTTCTGGTAGGATTGCCGAATGATTTTTTGCCGGCCGGCGCAGTGGTAGTATTAGCATCAAGCGGCGTAGACCCTGATGTCTGGTAACCGGTATTCTCATACGCTTCATTGTCGTAGCAGACGTACAAAACATTATCACCCCGTTCCCACATGCCGGAAATATGGCCCAAACCGATATCAAAAGTGGCACCATCGCCACCCAAGGCAATAACGTTCACTTCCTGATCTTTTCCTTCATGCTTTAGAGCATGATAAATACCGGAAGCCAGACAAGAGGGATTCTCAAATAATGAATGAATCCACGGTACCTTAAAAGCGGTCATGGGATATTGCGTCGTGGTTACCTCACTGCAACCGGTAGCGTTGGTCAAAATAGTATTGGGTCCGGCCGTATCAGTCACTAACCGAGCGGCAATAATCATACCGCAACCGGCGCAAGCCGAGTGCCCGGGATTAAGGATATGAGATAGGGGCGCTTTGTATTTTTTCATAGAATTATTTTCCGACAAAAATTGTTTGACTCTTAGTTTTCCCTGCCAACTTAACTGTCTGCTTAATCATTTCCTTGGTAATATCGCGGCCTCCCAACCCCATGATTGCGCCGACAATTTTGGCCTGGCTTCGACCATAAAAGTTGCGGCGGATCTCTCCAGCCAATATTCCCTCTTCGCCCAAGGACACTGACTTATCAATTACTAAAATATTTTTCTTTTTACCGATCAATTTAGATAATTCTTCAGTCGGGAAGGGCCGCAGGATACTGACTTTCACCACGCCAATTTTTTTGCCGGATTTTTTCAGTTCATCCGTCGCCTCTTTTACCGTCCCCAAGACTGAACCCATGGTCACCACTACAGTATCGGCGTTCTTATCGCCGTAGTAATCAACCAAAGAAAGACGGCGACCAAAAACCTTTGTAAACTCTACCATCTCTTTGGCGATTAACTTTTTACTGACCGCCAAGTCAGCATGCAATTCCTGACGAATTTCCATATAATGAGCCGGGGTGGCGAAAGCGCCGAAAGTTAAAGGATTCTTTACATCTAATCTTTCTGACGCCTTGAAATTCGGCAGATACTTTTTGATCTGTTTGCTTTCCGGAACTTCCACCGGTTCAACTACGTGGGTTAGAACAAAGCCGTCCAAATTAACCATAACCGGAATAAGCGCTTGTTCGGCCACCTTGTAAGCCAACACATGCAAATCCACCGTTTCTTGCATATCTTCGCCATAGAACATGATCCAGCCGGCATCGCGCATCGTAACCGCATCTTGCTGATCATTCCAAATATTAATCGGCGCCGAAATCGCACGATTGGCGTCAGTCATAACAATAGGCAAACGCATACCGGCAACATTGAATATCACTTCGGTCATCAGTAATAAGCCCTGCGAAGAGGTGGCGGTGTAAGTACGCGCGCCGGCAGCCGAAGCGCCGACAAGTATGGATAAAGCGGCAAATTCGCTTTCCGACCGGACGTATTCGTAATCCGCCTCGCCATCAGCCTTAAGCTTGGCCAAATCCTCAACGATATGCGTTTGAGGCGTAATCGGATAAGCCGAAACTACACCTACGCCGATATTCCTGATTGTTTCCGCGATCGCTCGCGATCCTTCCAATATTTTTTTCATATTATTTCTCTTCTTCCCTCATAGTTATGGCTTTAACCGGGCAGACTTCGGCGCAAATACCGCAACCCTTGCACCAATCCAAGTCCTTTTCATAAAAGAACTTGCCGGCTTTATTCTTCTCGCCCGTTTTAAAACAAATACCTTCCGGACAAACTTGTTCGCATAACGAACAACCTATGCACTTTTCGTGATCAATCTCCGGATAATGGCTCTCTCGCCAATTGCCTGTTTTGACTTGACTGGTAGTACCGGGCTTGGCTGTTATTTTTATCTTCATACTAATTATTGCTGATTATTTCATAACCCTTCTTGGCAGCGAGAATATTCTTGTCCGCCAACTCTCCGCTGAAACGATTTTTGATCGCCTGCTCTACCGCCGTCATCTTAATGGTGCCGATAAGTCCGGCGAAGGCGCCAAGCATAATCGTATTGATTATCGGCCGGCCTAAAACTTCCTTGGCGATATCGGTTGCGGCTAACGATTTGACTCTTATCCCGCGAGGCAATTTAGCCGTCAACTCCGCTTCTTTGGTGTTGACCAAAACTACCGCTCCGGACTTCAAGTCAGCCAGCAGTTTCTCATCGTTAAGCAATGAAGCGTCTTGGACAATGGCATAATCAGGAGCGTAAACCTGACTGCGCAAACGAATCGGCTTATTATCCAGACGCACAAAAGCCATTACCGGCGCCCCGCGCCGCTCCACGCCAAAACTGGGAAAGGCCTGCGCCTCTTGGCCGGAATAAAAGGCGGCTTCCGCCAAAAGTTCCGCCAAAGTTACCGAGCCCTGGCCGCCACGGCCGTGTATTCTTACTTCTATCATAGTCATTTGATTCCTTTATATAATTTAATCAACTCTTCCCAGGTAACCAAGGGCACAGCGCCCTCTAACTTCTTGCCGTTAACATAAAAAGTGGGGGTGCCACGAGCGCCCAAATCCAAAGCATCAGCAATATCCTCGGTTACCTTTGGCTGATATTTCAATGACTTCAGGCAATTATTGAATTTCGTCAGATTAAGACCGGCGGATTTGATAATGGCATTAAACTCTTCCTCATTATTGAAGTTTCCTTGTTGCAGGAACAAACGATCGTGAAACGGCCAGAACTTGTCCTGCTCTTGAGCGCAATAACCGGCCTGCGCCAAAACCATAGAGTCATCACCCTTGACCGGGTAATTACGGAAAATAAACAAAATATCCTTTTCATACTTATTGGCAATGGTGCGAATAACAGAAAACTCCTCTTGGCAAACCGAGCACTGGAAATCGGCGAACTCCACAATGACTAATTGGGCATTAATATTACCCAAGTATGGACGATCTGTCTTCTCTGCTTTTTGTCGAGCCGGATCTTTCATGGTAGCAGAACTAATACTGGTAGACGCGGCTACAGTTGAGTTGTTTATAGTAGAACTGACGATGTTAAGAAACAGTGCTTCAGTCACGGTTGATTGAGTCGTGACACCGTTAGGTATTTGGTTCAATAATTGCTCTAAGAGCGGATTACCAACCAAAATCTGGCCACTCTCAGCTTGTCCGGCAAAATCTAATATCTCGCGCATTTTCTGTTCCCGTGATGCCACCTCTACCGCCACCAAAGCAAAAAAACCTAAAACCACCAAAACAGCCACACCAAGCAATATCATTTTCCACCAATTACGCTGGCGGTTGTCAATCGACGGATAATCCATAATTGTTATCTTGATTATAACAATTTTTACTCAGAATTGCCACTGCTTGATTTTTTCGGCTCAAGAGTTATAATTCATACAAATAACGACAAAAATATGCTAAATCCCGAAAACTGCGACAGAGGACGCCACATTTACACTGATAAAAACGGCGAGGAGTTTTATGAAGCCACTCCGCCATCAGATCAAGTCGGCCAAGTAGAAACACCCCGATGGGAACGCGACTTACACCAACGGTTATCCGGTGTCGGCCAAAAGAAAAGGAAAACTATTTACGATAGAACAGAATAGCGTCGGATTACAAGCCATGATTTTAAAATCCTCTTGAGTTAACAAGAGGATTTTTTATTAAGAATTTTATTTAAACGTAACCTGACTAAGTAACTGAACAGCCAACCCAAGAACAGCAAGCCAGTCAGCCAAATAAAAGCCAGTAACGCCGGCGGCCAGGATTCCAGCCAGTTGCTGTAACGGCCGATAATCGGCCAATGCAATAGATAAACTTCAAAAGAATAAACACCAAAAAGCTCTAACAGGACAAATTTTGTCTTTTTAAGAATAAAGGCCAGCACCAGACACAGCATAGTAAACAAAGCAATTAGTTGCTCATGCCAAATTCCTTGACCGACGCCGGAATAATAAGCGGTATAAATGGCAGCTATAGCCAAAATAATAACCAAAAACCAACGCCAATAATCAGACTGGAATCTAAGGCGCATTAAAAATTCAGCCGGCCACTTTCTCTGGCTCATTTTACTAAACCAAAACTTAATCTTTTCCGCCACCGCTCGAGACCGGCACCGGTCACGACGAAGGCATAACCGACAAACCGCTTGAGGAGAAACCAAAAGTAAAGCAAATAAAACGCCCAGAGGAAAGGCCAGCGAATGCGTCTGATAGAATTTTAAAACTTGCCCTGATACCGGCCAGCCCGGCCAAAAAGCCAGGAAGCTGACGGCCGTAATCGCCACTGCAGAAAACCAAGGATGCTTGGGCCGGAAAATCAAAGGGAATAATAAATAGTAAAAAATTAACGGTGTCAAAAACCAGAGGGGCGAATTGAGTGAAAACCAAAGATTGGCGGTCGGAAAAAACCCAACAAAAGAAAAAATAACTTCTGAGGACGGATAAAAACGATTAAGTAACCAAGCGTCCAAAGCCAAAAATGAAATCAAAGACAGCCATAGTGGCAAATAAATTTTTAACAACCGTTTTTTATAAAACTGCCCGATCGTTTTAGGATGATAAATAGCCGATGCGGCTAAGCCGTAGCCGGACAAAAAGAAAAACAAATTAACGGCCACGCCGCCCCAAATCCCTAAAGGAAATAAAAAATCAGTGCCGTAAAACTTACCGTAAGTCAGGTGAGAAAAAATCACGCCTAAAATCGCCAAACCGCGCAACTCATTGGATATCTCCTTGGGCAAGAGTCCGGGAGTAACTCGGCGACGCGCGGAAATAAAAACCGCCGTGCCTAAAAGCGCTAAAAAGATAGCGGTCTGGCCGGCGATGTAATTGATGTAATTATTGAATAACATCATAAATCAAATCAGCCCACAGGGCGTAACCCTTATCCGAAGGGTGGAACCTGTCTTGGGAATACACACCGGAAACAGCACCCTGATCGGCGGAAAACGGCTTGACCGAAATAGTATGCAAATCAATCAGTTTCACTCCGGACTCTCGCGCCACTTCGGCAATAACAGCATTATATTCCTTAAGTTCTAACTCAAAATACCAGTTGTAAGGCGGTAGCACCAAATCCCGAGCGCCTAAGTAAGGCAAATTAATCAGATAGATCTGCGCCTGAGTGGTTTGTTGCAATGATCTGACTACGGCCTCCAGATTGCTTTTGAATTTTTCCCGCGGTACAAAATTATGCATGTCATTAGTGCCGATGAACAAAGTAATCATCTGGGGTTGCATCTGCCCAGCGTCAATAACTTGACCGGTCAGAATATCAAAACTAGTGGCTCCGGGCACGCCCAAATTATTGACAATGACTTGCACCCCCAAAGCGACAGAAATTTTCTGCGCCAAAGCTCCGGGCAAAGAAGCGGCGGCGGAAGTAGCTCCTACGCCAGCCGTCAGCGAATCGCCTATAGCCACATAAGTCATCCTTTGCCCCTTTTCCTCAGTCATATAATTTTTTTCTTCCGGCGGATGAATTAATTCAAATTTGGAGTAAATATAAGCATAAGCGCGATTAAGGTATAGACCGATAAGCGCCACGCACACTAGAATAATAATTACTCTACAATATTTAGTCATGGCTTTATCTTAGCAAATTGAAAGCAAAAAAACAAAAACTAGCGTAATAAAAAACGTTGCCGTTAGAGGCAACGTAGTTGAACAAGCCTTGATCAGATCAGGCAGACCGCTCGAATGCAGTTAAAATCCGCAGATTTTCCAAAGCCTTGTCGCGCATCAAGATAAACTGCGGATCAGGCCGAGAGGACAACGTCAATTCCAATCTGGCATTATCATAAATACAAGACAGTGCTGTAAAAATAAAACGAAGAGTGGGCCGATCAACATTGAAACAACCGCCAGAGCAGTCGGTAGCGTCCATAATCTCCTGGGTCTTCTGCCCTATCTTCACTAATATGTCTCTTCTAATAGACGCATAAGGATCAACTGCCGATAGGTCGGGATCGCCCTCTTTATCATTTATAATGTGATTAGCGCAACTCAGCATGATACCAGAAACAATTAGCAGCTCTTCCAAAGTGTCAGCCTTTTCAATCAGCGAGTCTAGGATGACCCGTTCCCAATCCCGACCAGAATAAATATGCTGGTAAAGCCTGTGCCAATCGGAAAAAGAACTGGCTGTTTCCATTAGCCGATGTTTAAGTGGGTCGGTAAACAAATCAAAATCGCCAAAATTACCGGAAAAATGTTCCAAATATCTCTCCAAATCGGCAAAAGTCAAATTATTTAAAAAACTTTCAATTGAAACAAAGCGCTTCTCGGCAATCTTGTAAGCCATCCTCAAGCCAACCAAATCAACCAGCTTCCTGACACTCATAGCCATAATCTGTCTCCTTCTGTTGCAAGAAACTATCCGTTACCCTCTGTTTTAATGTACTAGCCCGCCAGAATCAACATAATCATCATACCTTATCAAATAACCGTGATTATGTCAAGAAGCAACCAAATCAAAAAAACAAAAACTCCCGCTTTTAACGGAAATCTAAAAACCTATTCAGTCGTCTAAGGGTTTGGCTAAATAAATAAACGGGCCATAATTCTTCAAGCCGCCATGTTTAAGACAGGCGTTCAACATCAAAGAATTACCGGGATTCACAAAAAAACAAGCTCCATTAGCCCCTTTCCGCTTCAATCTTTTCAGAGCCTCGTCCGCCAAAAGCTTGCCGATCCCCTGTGAACGATACTGCGGCAGTACTCCCAAGCGATAAACATAGGAAATATAATAATCAAAAATAATTACCACCGTGCCGATAATCTTACCCCCTGATTTGGCTACCATAATGGATTCGGGATCCTGTTGGATTTTTTTTCTGAGCGATTCGCGCTTATCGCATTCGCCATAGAATAAACCACATTCTTCCCAAACAGCTTTGACTTCATCAAAATTCCCGTCAGTATAATTAACAATAGTTATCTCGGGACTGTTATTCGGCATTGCTTGCTTCCTCCTCCTCGATTGGCTTTTAATTGTTAAAGTACTAAAAAAAACACTAAAAAAACAGTACATCAAAACATCAAAAAAATCAAATGGTCAATCTTCAAACTCAAACAGCTTGTCAATCTTAGTTTCTAAAGTTTGAACGACTCTATGCGCCAGCTCCAATGACGGATTATACTTGCCCTGCTCCAAAAAAAGAATAGTTTCCCGCCGGACACCGACAATTTCCGCCAACTCCTCCTGCGTTAAGCCGAACTTGGCGCGTAATTCTTTGATGTGATTTTTCATATTGGCGCTGTTTATTTGCATCCCGTTTTCGGAGCGGGAAAATCCGGCTGGCCATGCTTAATTCACTGGCCGTTTTGGCACAGCCAGCTGTCTTCGCCGGAAAACAGGCGTAAAGCGCTCACAGCTAAAATTAAATAAAAAAGCTTGGAATTAGTCGCAACAACACAACTAATTTCCAAGCTTGAATGCTTAAAGTTCTAAACTCAATTTTTCAGCATGCCGGGGCAAAACCCACGGCTGAACCAAACTTTTCCGATACTGCAGTCCTAAACCTTGGACAAAAAATAGCTTGTGATTCCGGTGAATCGGAGGGGCAAACGAAGGAAAGAGACAGGTAAAAATCAACACGTGTTTCCAATGGCACGTCGCAAGGGCGACTATGATTCTCGCCAGGCGAGTACTCGGTGCCAGCGCAATCAATGCCCAGACAGCCGATTTGACTGATGAGATCAGGATGAGTCAGTAAAGCGGCGGCCATAATATAATGGCACAAACCGAATTCATTCGCTTCACCATTAAAACCTCCCTCAAAACGTCTCTGGGCATGGCGAATACTGGCCCCGCGCCATCTCAAGCCAAAATTAACTGGGATTACCAGATAACCACCGGGCAGATACTCATCCATTTGCCACAAAAAACCGCGAGTCCTGGTAGTGGGACGAAAGCAACTGTTGTATTTGACTTCATCAACAGTGCGTCCTCCAAGAGGCAACGACTTCTGAAGCAACCAAAATAAATCACTTGTCGCTTTGTAGTAACCGCCCAGACAGGAAAATTTCGGCACCACAAGATCAAGTTCAAGCTTCTGGGGCAACGGCCGCTCCTCAAGATGCCTGTTTCCACAAAGATCATAAACGTGGGAATCGTCTAAATCCTTAGTCAAGCCCAATTGGCGCCAAAAATTAAGCTGCTCCCTTACGGAGCGCCGACGAAAATCACGCGAGTAGGTAAAATTTGAATTCACTTTTTCATTGGCATAAGGCAGTTTGTCGGCGTCGGGATCATCATAGCGCCCTTCGATTAAATCCTGCAAGGGCCTCTTAACCAACCTTGGATCAATGGTTCCTTCCCTGATCCGACGGTTCAAATCAGCCTCTTGATCCATGACCCTTAGGCGGGCCAATTCTCGCTCAACCTCCAGTGCCTTTCGCTGTCCCGTTGTCTCGTCCGCGACATTTTTTTCTGTCATGACGAATTCTCCTTTGTCAAAGTTCTTGCCCTATTAGCGCTATGCCGCTCGGGCCAAGCGAAATCCTAAACTATTAGGATATCAAATGATAATAACAAATCTAACAAATTTTGTCAATAATCGCGGTTTAACCAAAAAGCGGCCGTCACCGACCGCTTCTTTTAGAGAAAGATTATTTACCGACTAAAGTTTTTCAATTTTTATTTTTACCTTTTCGCCATTGATATTAACCGCTTTAGCGTCACTGTCAGCTTCAATTAATTCCTGAGCGAGAGTGGCTTTTTTCAATTCTTCGGCTAAGTCTCCGGCGGCAAAAACTCTTTTAACTATACTCCCTTCACTCTGCCAGCTCAGCTTAATCCGCTCTTTGATGGTCAGGCCGGCATCCTTGCGCAAGGTATTGATAGTCCTGACCAGCTCACGCCAGGCGCCTTCAGTTTTCAATTCATCAGTCAGATCAGTATCTAATTCCAATTTAATCTCAGTCCCGCCGGCGAATTCCAGATTCTTGATATTCAATTTATTTTTAATCAAATCCATGAGTTGCCCTTTGTATTCCTCTTCAGCCAGTGACAAGCCGAAAACCGTAGCCTTGCTAAGCGGCTGTCTGATTTTTATTTTAGCCTCGGCGCGGGCGGACAAACCCATCTCTTCTATGGTAGCGGCCAAACTCATTTGTTCTTTCAGCTTATCGCTGAAGGCGGCTGCCTCTTTACTGCCATAAAACTCCTCAGCAATCTGCGGCCAGGTCTCCAAATGAACCGATTCCTTGTCGCCGCCGATTTGCTTGTAAACATACTCGGCGACAAAAGGCGTAAAGGGCGCCATAATCTTGGACAATTCCAATAAGACTACATGGAAAGTGGCGATAGCCTGATTCTTGTCCGCTTCATCATCGCCCTTCAAGCGATCACGTGATGATTGTAGCCAACGAGTGGAAAACTCATCAATAAATTCAGCCAAAGGCCGGGTGGCGCGTGGCAGATCGTAGGCTTCCATATTCTTGGTCACTTCCAAAATCAACAAATTCAATTTCACAAACAGCCATTTGTCTAAAATGTTATTACTCCTGGCTGACTGGGACGCCGCTATTCCGGGAGTTTCGTACAATTTATAAAAACTCAAGATATTATTCAATAACATGGTGACTTTTTGCATCGCTTCCTTAACGGCCTCGTCAGAAAAATTCAAATTCTCCGCGGACATGACTGGTGCGGTTAAAAGATAAAAACGCAACGCGTCAGCGCCGTACTTATCCATGATTATCTCCGGTTCCGTGTAATTTTGCAGGCGTTTGGACATCTTCTTGCCATCTTCAGCCAAAACAATGCCATTAACGATGACATTTTTAAACGCTTCACTGCCTCTGACGGCTGCGGCAATGATATGCAAATAATAAAACCAAGCGCGCGTCTGATCCACGCCTTCGGCAATGAATTGCGCCGGGAAACCAGCTAGAAATTTCTCTTGATTCTCAAATGGATAATGCTGTTGGGCGTAAGGCATGGAACCGGAGTCAAACCAAGTATCCAGAACATCGGGGATTCTGTCCATTCTCCGGCCGCATTTAGGACAGACGATCTGCCATTGATCCACAAAATGCTTATGCAGATCGGTTATTTTCTGTTTTATTTCCAGCACTTGCCCCTTTTCGGCCACCAAATCCCCAAAGGTCTGGCTCGGCTCATAACCGTAAAGCTTACCTAAAAGCGACTTGAGCGTATCCTCGTGGCTGACCAACAAAATATTTTTGCCTTCGTATTTTTCATTTAATTCCTGGTATAACGCCAGAGTTCTTTCCGTCACCTGCCGGACACTCTCGCCTCCGGGATAAGCCGCGTCCCAATCGGTTTTCCACTTGGCAATAGCCTCCTTGGCTCGACCGTCAACATCAGATCGTTCTTCCAGCTCGCCGGCGTTAAGCTCGTTCAGGCGGGCATCAAAAATCAATTCCGCGCCCGTGGCTTCGGCAATAAGCTGAGCCGTTTCCTTGGCGCGCAACACTTCAGAAGAAACGATTAAACTGATTTTTTTGTCTTTTAATTTATCAATGGCGATTTTAATTTGCTCTCGGCCGTTAGCTGTCAAAGGATAAACTCCCAGGCCGCTGCTAAACACGTGTTTGATATTCTTTTCCGCTTCGCCATGCCTGATGGCAAAAAAATTATTCCGATTTATTTTCAATTCTTCCAACTCAGCCACGCTGCCGATGACTTTTATTTCACCGCACTCGCAACGCCACAAGGGAATAACGCTGGCCCAGAACCGCTGGCGGGAAATTGACCAATCGCGCGCGCCCAAAAGCCACTTGCCGAACCGTCCGTCCTTAATATGCGCCGGCGACCAATTAATGCCTTTAGCGGTCTCTAAGGCTTTTGATTTAATGTCTGTTACCTTAACAAACCAAGAGCTGGTGGCATAATTGATAAGCGGAGTGTCGCAACGCCAACAGTGCGGATAGCTATGTTCGTATTCGGCGCTGGCAAAAAGCAGATTATGCCTATCTAAATATTCAATGACTTTCCTGTCGGTCGCCTTAGTATCTTCCGCCGGTTTGACGTTCAGGCCAGAAAAATCAACAACCTCGTCCTTAAAATTTCCATTAAACGTGACGTTCTGAATCATAGGCAAATTCTCTTCCTTACCCAGTTGCATATCTTCTTCGCCATAAGCCGGAGCGATGTGCACTACGCCCGTACCGTCCTCTGTCGTAACAAAATCCGCGGACACAATTTTATAAGCATTATCCCATTTATGCCATTCTTTTAAATCATCTCGATCAAAACAATTCGTAGGAGCACCTGAATAACTACCACTTAATAGTCTCTTACCAATTTTTCTCTTATTATTATCTGGGTTAATTTGAGAGTCTGGTGCTCCGTAAATATCAGCAACTTTTTCATAATATGGAAATAATGGCTGATATTTTTTATCAATCAATTCTAGACTTCCGAATTCTTTGATTAACTCTTCTTTTCCATAACGAACATACGGATCATTACCGGCATCCCGAAAATATGCCATTTCTCCATTTATATTACCTAACGTTTTAAAATATTGTTTGGAAGATATAAAAGATTCTTCAACGTCATTTTTATTGTCATATCTTTTAAATAAAACATAATCCACGTCTTCCCCCACTGCGAGCGCCACATTACCGGGTAAAGTCCAGGGCGTAGTCGTCCACGCCAAAACATAAGTATTATCATCGGTAATAAAATTTCTAATTTTTTGTCCAGCCTTTAATTTAAACTTAGCGATTACTGATAGGTCTTTGATATCCTTATAACCCTCACTAACCTCCTGCTGGCTCAAAGTCGTCTCGCACCGAGGGCAAATATGCATGGATTTATAACCCTCATACACCAAACCCTTATCATATAATTCCTTAAACACCCACCAAATTGATTCCATATAAGGCAGATCCATGGTTTTATAAGAATTATCCATATCCGCCCAACGACCGAAACGGGCGATGGTTTTCTTCCATTCCTCGACATAAACCAAAACCTTGCTGCGACAATATTCGTTGAATCTGCCGATGCCGTAATCTTCAATATCTTTTTTGCTTTTAAAGCCCAATTCTTTCTCTACGATATTTTCAATTGGCAGGCCATGGCAATCCCAACCCCAGCGACGTTCCACATACCTGCCACGCATCGTCCAAAATCGCGGCACCACGTCCTTCATCAGACTGGCAACCATATGGCCGTAATGTGGCGTACCCGTAGCAAACGGCGGGCCATCATAAAAACTGTAAGCCTCGCCGGCCCTGGTTTGTTCCAAAGACTTCTCAAAAATTTTATTGTCCGCCCAAAATTTTTGGATTTCCCGCTCTCTTTCCGGAATCGGATTAACCCACTTTTTTTCTTCCATATAATTAATTATGATTACTATTTACTTTAAAAATAAAAAACACCAACTTGGCTTGCCGGAGCCCTCGCGGGCGGTACCATCTCGGTGTTTGACTTAATTTCAGCTGTTACGGGCTGACCGGCCGATTTTACTCTCCGCTCTGAACGGATTTCTTTCGGCAGCTCCAATGGTGATAACCACTGTCTGGCGCTGTTATGAATTGTTTAACTTGCCTATGCGATATTTTCAATATAACAAAAAACAAATAAAAAGTCAAAAATAAAAATCACCATTACTAATGGTATGGTGATTTAGTTCACTCGGGTACGCACTGCTGATTAAACCAGTTAAAATTAGGATAGTAAGCGTCAAATAAAACCCTTTGACCGCAGATCCAAGCAACATGACCGCACCAAATTCTTTCAGGAATTTGCTCCAAATATTTCGCCATTAATTTACGTAAAAGCGTTTTATCGGCCGTACTGGACTGGAAGCGCAAGGATATTATTATATCCCAAAGTTATCCTAAGTCATTTACCTAAGACAACTACTTTTCAAAGCACATTTATGACATTGGTATTTACTAAAATCCGTATAATGATTCCATTTATCAAAAATTTCACCAATATTGTCAGTTAAAAAATTACCCAAGGCAATGTCTTTTGTTTTACCATCGGATTCTACCGGCACAATTGCCCTCCCATCGGGGTTAATCAAAAATGAAGCACCACTACGATCATCAGAGGATAGGTAAAAAAACTTATTCTTCCCAAGTTTTTTTCCCAACTTTTCAAATTTGGGTTTGACTATTTTAGAGAGGCCGTTGCATTCTGTCTTTGATTGAAAATTTGCCTTATAATAACGCATTAATTCATAAATTTTCCAATATATTATTTTCTTTTTGTATGGTAATAGTAAGTTCTCTATATTTTCTAAATCGTTAATATTATATTTTGTTAAAACAGTGCTAAAATACATTTTTATTTTATTTTCCTTATAGACATCATTGAGAGTTTCAATAACATGTTTAAAATTGCCTTTACCTCTTATTTTATCATGATTTTGTCCACTGGACGCTTCAATCGGAATACCAATAGTGCTGACATACTTATTTATAATATTACGATTTTTTTTGTAATAATCAGTGTTTGTAGCAAGACAAATTTTAATCTTCTTATCGCTAAGATGTTTAAATATTTTTGAAATATCTGGACGTGAAAGAGGTTCCCCGCCAGTAATGCCTACGCCCTTAACGCCACTGGCAGCCAGTTTGTCTATAATTTTAAAGACTGATTTTGTGTCCAAATTATTACTTTCTGGACGGAAACAAAAAGGACACTTCCTATTACATACGGAAGTTAATCTCCAACAAACAATTTTAGGATAAGTTGATTTCATTACTAATGCTTATCAGTTTGCCTTTATGATAGACTATAATTAAGTTCGGTTCAAGTCCCACCGAATACTCTATAATCTTGATACAAAGACACTTCATAATTGGAGTACTTAATAAAGCGGGGCTTACGGGGTGATTTTGGAAAAATTGAGTGGCGGGAATTTACAATAAATATCAGACTAATCAACCAGTAGAGTATTAGTCATGATTTATTCATATTTTTTCACTTGACAATGCGACAGTATTGTGATATGATTAGGCATTACCAAAATGGTATGCTACAACCATAGGGGTTGTGGAAACAGAACATTTACAAAGGAGAATAACCATGACCATCGCTGTCATAGTTCTGTCAGTTATTGTCATTATTTTAATTATCGTCGTTGCCTTTCTTGGCACGGAGTTGCTGAAAAAATTTCAGTTTCTATTTGCATATTACATAGATAACATTGAAAGTGGCCATGCAAAAGGTTTCTTCTACGAAGGATGCCCTTCTGATCAGAAACCTGGGATGCGACGAATCATTATTGAGTCAAAGTCAAAGAAAAAGTTTACTGCATTAATCGGCATGCGTTTTGAAATGTCTCGAAACTCAGGATGCGGTTTTGATCCATTTGGTTGCGTTAAATCCGATCAAAACGGAGTTGCAGTATTCTCTACATATCTAGGTAAGGGAGAGGCACAATTCATGTTTTTAAGCACGGTTGATGACATTGCAATCAGAATTGCTAGGGACAGCGAAGATTGGCAGCCCACAGCAATTTATAAACCGCACTGGTTTCAGAAGATTGGCATTTTTGATTAAAAAAACCGACACAAAGGAGAGATTACGATGAGCGCATATTCAAACGCGTGTTCTGATAGTGAACTGTTAGAGAAGTTCCCGCAGTTTGCGGATCGTCTCGCCCCTTGGCGCAAACTAGCGACTCTGATGGGCTACACGGGGCCAGTTGCATGGCTAGTCAAGCAGGGCTTTACTCTTAAGAAGCGCGCCCAACTCGCCGGGCCTTGCCACGACAATCTTCGGGAAATTCATGACTTGTATTGGTTCAGAGATTATCCCACCGAGGATTGCCTAGTATTTTGGATTCCTCGTCTGGCAGAGGGTAGCATGAGAAAGGGCTTTGAACAAATGGAAGAGTACCGCGCCGAACTCAAGAAGCGCTATGAGCTTCCTGGCAATCATGCGACAAGTTTTGGATCGATCCAGCTTCTGTTTGCTCTTATTTTTGCACATTTCAATTTTACTGGTGGTGAACGTGCATCACTAGATCGCTGTAGTGCGATGTCAGATACCCGTTGTGTTAACGATCATATTTTTGCTGGTTGCTTCTTTGACGATGGACTCGACTGTAATCGCCATGGCTTACATATCGGTGATGATGTCGGATTTTTCCTCCTGGGGGTAGAGAAAATCGAACGATAAAATCCTCAACACAAAAAGGAGAACGCTCATAAAAGTTGAAGTTAAGCTGGGAGATATTTCAAAATTTGAAACAGACGCGCTCATTACGGCGATCAATTCCGGCGGCATGTGGTTCGGCGGTATTGATGGCGTTATCCAGCGCAGTTGCGGAGGCAATATATTCCATAGCCAAGCAGAGGCTGCCATGCCGCTAAAGCATGGCGACACGGTTGTCGCGAATAGCCTCGACTTGCCCAGGAAGAACACCTTCCAAAACGTCATCTTCGTGGTCGACGATTTGCAGGGACCGCTCCATCAAATCATTTACAATGGACTAGTTGCGGCCACAAAAGCGGGCTTCACTTCTGTCACTCTTCCGATGATTCGCATGGGGGTTATGATCGGCGTAGTCGAAAAGAGCTCGCAAGAAGCTACTCGAGAAATGGCCAAAGGCGTCAAGAAATTTATGGCCGAATACCCCGAAAGTAACCTTTTGGTCGCAACATTTGTTGTATGCGACTGCTACGAGCCACTAAAAGTGCAACTCGAAAAAGACCTCAGTAATTAATTAGAAGTACATTAATTAATTTTTACAACGCCGAGGACGGTTAAGTCCCCGGCGTTTTCATTTTCCTAAAATCCTCATCATCCCTATATATTAGCATTAGGTTGACAGATATTTAATGTTATTATATACTGATTTGAAGCATTAGCCGAGGCAAAAAATCCCTTAAAGGGAAGAAAGGACGAGTTATGACGGCTACATCGTTCATTACAAATGATGGGGAGGCTTTGAGGTATGAAGTAATGGCAATCTCGGACGAATTTATGAAAATCATTAAAATGATGCCGGAAGCCTCTAATTGTGCATATGTAAAAATTGCTAATAGGAGAATTGAAGGGGCAAGGAAAGTACTCGTTGTAGCGACTGAAACTGAACTTTGGGAAAAACTCCCCGCTATCGTCCAAGCACTTGCAGACCCCGAGCACCAACACCTTCGTGTCATTAAGGTTATCGGTCATTGCAGAAAGTGCGATGAGGATCAAAGATTAAATCCCGAAGATCCTCCCAAACCGTGCTTGCATCCAATTAGTGATGTAGAAGCAACGATAAATCAGGCATTCAATGTGGATGTCAAAGCTCTTCTTCAAAAAAATCAACCAAATAAAATCAACGCATAACTGTTTTAATCGCTTATTGGGACGTTCCAAGCTGAATGTCCCTATTTTATTTCTTAGATTACCAGTAAGAGCTCCATCGTCACATCCAGAGCGGGTATAAAATAAACAAAAAAGACCTACTTTCATAGGTCTTTTTATATTGTTTCATTAAGTGGGTGACTTTATATCAAGTTACTCTCCCCAAGTGATTGCCTGCACCGGGCAAGCGCCGATAGCTTCGTCAATCTTGGCTTTTTCCGCTTCATAATCGGCCTCCAAAACGGTGGCGATCGGTTTGCCTTCAACTTCCACTACCTTAAAAACTGCCGGGCAAACGGCTTCGCAAGTGCCGCAAGCGATACACGCTTCACTGACTAATGGTTTTGACATAATAAATCTTATTATTTATTTTTAATAAGCTCTTTGACTTTCTGCGACAAGGTTCCGGGAGTAAAATCAGATTTAACCAGATAACCGTTGACCTTCAATCCGGCGGCGCGATCCTTATCTTTCTTTTGAGTCAAGTTGCTCCAAATGTAAACCTTGATCTTAGCCAGCTCACCGTCTTGTTTGATTTGATCAAACAGGGTCCAACCATCCACTTCCGGCATCATGATATCCAACAGCACCAAATCCGGCTTCAGCCGTTTCAGTTCCGCCAGGGCCTTAGTGCTATCGCCGATGATCGTCGCTTCAATTCCTTCCATTTGCATTTTCAAATGATAAATTTCGGCCAAATCAGGCTCGTCTTCAATGAGTGCTACTTTGTATTTTACTTCCGGCATAAATCAACTTTTAACTTTATGAATTTTGACTTCCTTATTATACTACATTCGCTCCAAAGTTTCTATACCCAATAAATCAAAACCGTTAACCAGCACCTGTCTGACACTGACAATCAAGGCTAAGCGAGCCGAGCGCAGTTTTCCTTCAGAATTAAGAATGGTCACCTCCTGATAATAAGCGGAAAAAATCCTAGCCAAATCAAACAAATACTTACTGAGCACACCAGGTTCAAATTCCTGGGCGGCCTCATTTATCGTCCGAGGAAATTCTGCCAATTTGATCAACAATTCTTTCTCCATAGGATCAACCAATAAAGCATAATCGGCGGCCTGAACCGCATCCTTGTTCTTCCTCAAAATACTGTTAATACGCGTTACGGTATATTGCAGATATGGGCCGGAATAACCCTCAAAGGATAACGCCTCCTGAGGATTAAAAACAATCACGCTGTTCTTGCCTACTTTAAGCATGCTGAATTTTATAGCGGCCAAAGCAATCTTCTCGGCCGTAGAGGAAATTTCCTCTTTGCTCCATTCATTATGGCGTTTGGCTGTTTCCTCCTGCGCCAAAGCAGTCATTTCGGCTAAAAGGTCCTCAAACAAAACCACGTTACCTTGACGCGAAGCCATAGCTCCTTCGGGCAAAGTTACAAATTCATAAGCGATATGTTTGGTCTTCTTGTGGAACCCCATTATTTCTAAGGTCTTAAAAAATTGCTGAAAGTAGAAACTTTGGCGGCTGTCTACCACCACATAGGAGGCATCAATCTTGTATTTATCAAACTTCAACTTGGCCAAAGCCAGCTCCTTAGTGGAATACAATGAAGTTCCGTCGGTTTTAAGCAATAAAAATTTCTTCAAACCGTATTGCTCTAAGTCAATAATTACCGCGCCCTCTGATTTTTCAGCAATGCCCTGAGCTAACAGTTCAGCAACGATTTTCTTGCCCGGCTTTTCCACTTCGCTTTCATAAAAAAATTTATCAAACTTTATGCCCAAAATCTTATAAATGCCGTCAAACTCCTGAAGCGACCAAGCGCGGGTTTTCTTCCATAAGGCCGTCCAGTACTTATCACCGGCTTCCAATTTTTTCTGCACTACTTGAGCTTCTTGATGATACTTTTCGCTGGCCTCGGATTTTTGCACCGCTTCGCTGTAAATCTTGCCCAGGTATTGCCCTTTATGTTCTGTCGGTTCCGGATCCTTTTTGTGGAATTTATCCAGCGCCCAAAGGCATTTAGCCACATGAGAACCGATGTCGCCGATATAATTGGCGGCAATAACTTTCTGGCCGACAAACCGATATAAATTAACCAAAGCCGAACCTAAAACAGCATTACGCAAATGACCGACATGGAATTCCTTATGAGTGTTTGGTTGGGAATACTCAATCATTACTTTCTCTTTATTCCAGGACAAACAGCCATACTTATCCTCTTTTTTCTTAATCTCGGAGATTACCGCCTTGGCCAGATATTTTTCATTCAAGAAAAAATTAAGATACGGCCCGAGATTGCTGACTGATCTGACTCCTGTCGGGAGCTTAATTTTCTGTTTTATTTCCAATGCTATTTGATTGGGAGAGATTCTTAGTAATTTAGTTAAATAAAAACAAGGCACAGCTAAATCACCCATGGCCGCTTCCGGCGGACGGGTAATTTCCAATTGGCCGATATCAAGATCCTGTCCGACGGCAGCTGCAATGGAATGCAAAATTTCCTTTTCCAATTTGTTTATGAAATACGGCATATTTACTTGCTTTACGATAACATAAAACCATTAAAATGGCAATGAAAAAAGCACTAACCATGAGATTAGTGCCAATTGGTAAAGTACTTATATTTCTATTTACGACTCCGGCGATGGCTCTTGAGGCGCAGAATCACTTTCTTTATTTTCCGGTTCAGCCGTTTCCAGTTCATCCAAAATTTCCAAAACTCTCAGGCATAATTGTTCATTCTCGCATTTGCCCAGCCATTGCCTGATTTCGGCCACACCTACCAATATTTTAACCTGCTCTTTCTTTGCTCCCAGTGAATGCCACCCCAACAACACTCCCAATTCCAACATGGGGCAAGCCGAAGAATTAAATAAATGATCGGGCGATGGCAAAGGAATATTACCCATAATCCTTCTTTCCTCTTCCGACGGATTCAAATAGGTATAGTCATCCATAGGCAAAAACCATCGTTCTCCCTCTATTAACAAGCCACCCGGCCTCAAATTTCCCAAAATCAAATAATAACAAGTCTGGATAAAAGACGGTTGAGGAAGACAGTAACTGAACGCCACATCATAATCATATTTAAAATGTATGGTTCTTTCCTCTACTGTTTCCATCGCCAACATCACCGTTTGGCCGGCATTTTTGCTAATGACTTCATCCAACTCGCGCAGATTATGCTCCAAGCGTCCGCCATCGGTCAGCCAAGTAACCAGCAGATCTTCTTGCCGCACCAGGAAATCAAGAATCTTATCACCCAAGCTTTCGCCCGTCTTAATTCGTTTTATCAGCTGTTCAGCCAATAACTTCTGATCATTCTGCACCGCATCAACGCGGGCTTGCAAATTCCTGGCCCAAGTCGCATGCTGTTTGACTAGTGCCATCAAATCTTCGACTGTCTGCGGTTCCGCGTGAGAGATAATGCCAGTTGCAGTATTCATGATACGCCTCCTCTGTGGTTTTCTTCGTTTATCTAAGTCTTTTTAATGTTCAATAAGGGAATAGTAGGACCAATAACCGAATTTGTCAATAGCTGTAAAATTGACAAATTAACCGAAAAAAGCTACAATAAAATCAGTGATTGAAGCGGCTACCAACCGCTTACTCCCCAAGAGTCCGGCCAACCGGCTAAGCAATAAAACCAAAGCGTCCGTGTCACCGCCATCTGGCGGAGGCAAAGCGGAAATCCGGGTGGAACCGCGGGAATAACCTCAATTGAACGGAATAAGTTCAACAGGATAAACTCTCGTCCCGAAAATATGTCTTTAACTCAAGATGTGTTTTCAGGATGGGAGTTTTTTAAAAAATAAAAATAAATTTAAAATTCATAACTATATGACCACCTCAAATGAACAACTAGACAAAATCCGCCATTCCACTTCCCATGTCATGGCCTATGCCGTGCGAGAACTCTTCGGCGACAAAGTTAAATTCGCCATCGGCCCGACAATTGACGATGGCTTCTATTATGACTTTGACTTGAACGACCAAACCTTTTCTCCGGAAGATATCAAAACGATTGAAAAGAAGATGGGAGATATCATCAAGAAAAAATTAGAATTTAAAAAATCAGAATCGACCATCGCCGAAGCGCTTGAAAAAATGTTCAATCAGCCCTATAAACAGGAGTTAATCAAGGATTTGGAAAAAGCGGAGGAAAAAACAGTCAGTTTTTACACTGTCGGCGACTTTACCGACCTGTGTCGCGGCCCGCACGTGGAAAATACCAAGGAGCTTGGCGTATTCAAATTAATGAAAACTGCCGGCGCCTATTGGCGTGGCGACGAAAAAAACAAAATGCTCCAAAGAATCTACGGCACGGCTTTCGAAACCAAAGAGCAGCTAGCTGATTACCTAAGAATGATGGGGGAGGCAGAAAAACGCGATCATCGCAAACTGGGCAAAGAATTGGATTTATTTGTTTTTTCTGATTTAGTCGGCAAGGGTTTGCCAATATTCGGTCCAAAAGGCGCGACCATTAAAAGAGAGTTGGAAAGGTTTACTATTGATGAAGAATTGAAGCGAGGATATCATCATGTTGTTACTCCGGATTTGGCTAAAATCGATCTTTACAAAAAATCCGGGCACTATCCTTACTATAAAAATACGATGTACCCGGTAATGAAAATCGACGAGGAAGAACTAATTCTCAAGCCGATGACTTGTCCGCATCACTTCATGTTTTACAAATCAAAACCGCACAGTTACCGCGAGTTGCCATACCGTATCGGTGAGATCGCTCATCAATATCGTTATGAAAAAAGCGGCGAACTGTCAGGGTTAACCCGTGTCAGAATGTTTTGTCTCGCCGATGCCCATATTATTGCCGCCAAAGACCAGGCCAAACAAGTCATTAAAGAAGTTTTAGAATTAATTGATTTCATTAATGGAACGCTGGGCTTAATCAAGGGTAAGGATTATCGCTATCGCCTGTCACTCGGTGACCGCTCTGATACCAAAAAATATTATAAGGATGATGCTTCATGGGATTATGCCGAAAATGTCTTGCGTGAGGTTCTAACCGAAGTTAAAGCTCCATTTTATGAGGCCGCCAATGAGGCCGCATTTTACGGTCCGAAAATAGATATTCAGATAAAAAAGGTTTCAGGCAGCGAGGAAACGGCCTTTACTGTCCAATACGATTTTGTTATGCCGGAACGCTTCGACCTATTTTTTACAAATAAAGAAGGCGAACAGGAAAAGCCGATTGTTATCCATCGTTCCTCCATCGGCTGTTTGGAGAGAACAATGGCATTTTTGATCGAGCATTATGCTGGCGCCTTCCCTACCTGGCTTTCACCGGTGCAAGCTATAATCATCCCGGTGTCGGAAAAATTCACTGACTACGGCCAGAAAGTGTATGACGAACTGCTTGCCGCCGGCGTACGCGTCGAACTGGATGATGCCGACGAATCATTAGGCAAAAGAATCAGAACTGCTGAGAAACAAAAAACTCCCTACGTCTTAGTGGTGGGAGAAAGAGAAACTAAAGACGAGACAGTGGCTGTCCGCAAACGTGGCGAAGGCGACCTTGGGGCTAAATCAATCAAAGAATTCAGCGACTTGATACAAAAAGAAATTGAAGATAAAAAATAACCCGCATTTCAAAAGAGACGCTCTGAAGAGCGTCTCTTTTTATCGTTAAGAATCAAATTCAACCGGAAACTTTCTTAGCCTTTTTCTTATCCGCCAAAGGCAAAGAAAAGCTGAATTTGCTGCCTCGGCCCTTGCCTGGCGACTCGCCCCAAATTCGACCACCCAAATTCTCAATAACCACCCGGGCAAAATACAAACCCAGGCCCGTGCCTTCGGGATGGACAATAGTCATATTCTTGCCCCGCACAAATTTATTGAACAAGCGATTCAGATCTTCAGCTGAAATACCCAAACCCGTATCACTGACAGAGAATACCAATGACTGACCCTCTTGATGCAGGTCAATACTCACTTCACCTTTCTTGGTATACTTAAGGGCATTATCCACTAAATTAGAGGCGACCTCCTTGATTTTAACCATATCGGTCTTGGCAGAGGGAAGATTATCGGGATAATAGACTTCCAATTTTATTTTCTTAGCATTTGCCTTGCTTTGGAACTCATCTTTTAATTCTTCGGCGATTTTAGTCAAATCAACCGGCCGGATATCAAACTCCAAACGTCCGGCCTCAATGCGAGAAATGTCCAATAAATTTTCAATCAAATTAAGCAAGCGTTCGGTGGCAATATGGACTTTTTCCAAATTTTCCTTGACCACTTTAGGCACCTTGCCGAAACTGCCTTCTTCCATCATGGAAATGTAACCCTTGATAATCGTAGTAGGCGTACGCAATTGGTGAGAGGCGATGGATAAAAATTCCGACTTGGCGTCATCAAGCCGTTGCAACTCACTATTAGCCTGTTGCAACTTGGCCAATAGTTCACGATTTTTCTTTAACATCAAACGCTCGCGCCTAATAATGGAAACAAAAAAACAAACAATAACAACGACCATGAAGGCCGCTAAAGCGCTGGTGATTAAAATGACGTAAAAATCATGCATGGGCTTAACTTACTTTTATAGTATACCACAAATAAAACACCAAAAACAACGGCCGAGTTAGTTAGCCGGCTAATCAATCATCCCAATCCGATATTTTTTAATATTACCGGATGATAATAATTCTAATTCTTCACCAACCTGACGATGCAAAAGCTTTTGGCCCAACGGACTATTATAAGCGACGACAGCAATCCTATTTCCCTCGGTTTCCAACCAGCCACCGGAATTATAACTGCCAATTTTAAAAACCATCTTTAATCCTTGGTCATCAGCTAACTCCACTCCATTGCCAATAGCGACCGAATCATTCCCATTGGCCGGAAAAATTATTTCCGCTTGACGGATCATCTTATCAATTTCCGCCAGACGCTTGCCATACAAATCCAAATCGCGCATAGCTTGTTCAAAAATGTAATTATCATGCCAAGTCTCAGAACTCTGGCTGGAGTCTTCGGCTAACTCGCTTTTTATTTGTTGATAATTACTCGCCAACTCTTGTCGTTTGACTATCAATCGGTCATAATCTGCAGAAAGAAAAAAATACTTCATAAAAATTATTTAGCAAAAATAAATTAGTAAAAATAAAACCGCCCGGGGATTTTTGATCCTAACGGGCGGTATTATTGATGGGTTTGTTTTGGCTGAGGCTTAATGGTTTTGGCAAACAGCCGCTTAGTTCAATTTTTTCCAAACTATAAAGCATAATAAACTTATTCTACCCCCAATAGACAAAATTGTCAAGTCTCTATATTTGTCTGATTTGGCGGAGTTTTTTCTCAGCCAGCTCTTTCTCTAACCGGATCACTTCATTTGTATCATCTTCTTCCCTGATCTTGTCCTTGCGGATGAAACCGCAAGATTCGCAACGCTGAGAGATAATCCATCTGCCGCTATGATAATACAGATCGACCGGCCGCATCAAACCGCCGCATTCCGCTTGGCGATCACCCGGCTCAATATCCACATGTTTAGACCATAAACATTTGGGGCAATGATTGGTATAGCCTGACCCCTTAACCTCAGTCCCGCAATACCCACACTTAAAATCCTCAATTTTTTTAATAAATGCCATATGCTTGACATATTACCATGCTTTTGCTATAATTTCAATACCTTAATTAATTTACCCGTAACACTATAAAAAACGGGGCTTGAGGACGAAAAAGGTAAAGCGGCCGATTAAGCCAGTTAGACCGCTCACCCGTTCCGAGTTAATATATGGCTTTTATTATATGAGCATGATCCAACCTAAAAAGGATTCCGTAATGAATGAACTGCTTGAAAGCAAGCAGTATTTTAATTTGCCTAAAACAGGCGAATTGGTTACCGGCAGAATTATTGCCATTGACAACAATGCTATCCATATTGATTTAGGCGGTGTAGCCACCGGCGTAGTCCGTGGCCGCGAACGCTATGCTGAAGCCGAGCAATACAAAAACCTAGCTATCGGCGACACCATTGAAGCGACAGTTTTGGAGTTAGAGAATGAAAATGGCGAAGTGGAATTATCTTTCCAATACGCCGGCAGACAAAAGGCCTGGCAAACCCTTAGAGATTACGTTAAATCAGGAGAAATTATTTCTGCCACTATCACCGAAGCTAACAAGGGCGGTTTATTGGCCAAAGTTGACACTGTTTCCGGTTTCTTGCCTGTTTCTCAATTGGCGCCCGAACATTACCCGCGCATTCCAGGCGGAGATAAGAACCGCATCTACGAAATCCTTAAAAGCTATGTCGGCAAAAAATTCGACATTAAGGTCATTGATGCTAATGAGGATGAAGACAAGCTGATTATTTCAGAAAAAGCTGCCTGGGAAGAAACCCAGCGCGACGTCATAAATAAATACAAAGTCGGCATGATCGTTGAAGGCGTAGTTACAGCCGTAACTGATTTTGGCGTCTTCGTGGAATTTGACGACAAATTGGAGGGGCTGATCCATATTTCAGAAATTGCCTGGCAAAGAATAGATAACCCGCATAATTTTGTCAAAGTCGGACAAAAAGTCCAAGCGGAAATCATTTCCATTGAAAATTCCAAAATCTTCTTATCCATGAAAAAATTAGAGCATGATCCTTGGGTTGGCATTGAAAAAAGATTTGAAATTGGCCAAAAAATCTCCGGCACTATCATTAAAGTCAATCCGTTCGGTTTATTCGTGGAATTAGGAGAAAACATCCAGGGTTTAGCCCATGTTTCCCAGCTATCTGACAAGCCAATCAAGGATCCGTCAGAGGTTGCCAAGGAAGGCGAAAAAAAAGACTTCTACGTCGTCTCCTTGGACTCCAAGAATCATCGCTTAGGATTGTCTTTGGTTAAGCCGAGCAAGACGGAAAAAACCGAAAAGACAGAAAAGGTTGCAGCAGAAGAAGCACCGGGAGAAACAGCTGAAGTCAAAACTGAAGAATCGGCTGAAGACGAAAAAAAAGAAGAAAAGAAAGAAGTCAAAAAACGCGGCCGTAAGCCAAAAAGCGAGAAGGCCAAAGAAGACGAAACCAAAGAAGTGGTAATCGAAAAATAATACAAAAGCGTAACAACGCCACAAAACCCCGTTTATAGCGGGGTTTTGTTATATCGAAAAATATTGTTTGCCAAAGCGCAATATTATGGTAAAATGTTTTCAGAATTGACAATTCGCACTTTTAAAAAACAAAGGAGGTAGTCATGCTAAATATAGCAATCGATTTAAACGGCGGTGACAAATCACCTCATAACATCATCAAGGGCATACAGTTAGCTTTAAAACTTGGATACGTCAAGCCGGAAGAGCTTTTGGCAGTGGGTACGGAAGCGACAGTCGCTCTAGCTAAGAAGAATAAAAAACTCAACGGACTGTCATTTTTATGCTGTTCAGAAAGAATTGAAATGTCCGACAACAAAGAACAAATCAGAAAGAAAAAAGATTCCACTATTGCCCGAGGCGTCAGACTGCTGAAGAACACGAGCGAAGGCGCCGAAGCTTTCGTCTCCGCCGGTAACACGGGCGCGATGGTTTTGTGGGGAACGATAATTCTGGGACGCATCAAACGCGGCCTGCAACCAGCCATCGCCGTGCCCTTGCCCAATGAATGCGGCCCTTGTCTGCTTCTGGATTCCGGAGCAATTCATAACGCCCAAGCCATTGACCTGGTTAATTGCGCTTTAATGGGTTCAATCTATGCCAAAGAAATATGGGGTTTGGAACAGCCGATCATTAAGTTATTGAATATCGGCAGTGAGTCAGGTAAGGGTAATGACACTCTGAAATTGGCTGATGAACTACTCAAACAGCAAAACGGCTTAAATTACCAAGGCAATATTGAGGGTGATAGAATTTTTACCGAACCAGTCAATGTTATCGTTTGTCCCGGGGAAATCGGTAATAACACCATCAAGGTAGCCGAGGGAGTAATGAAACTGATTAAGGATAAGTTGGGATTCATCTGGAAAATTTTTTCTTTCCTTTACGGACACCATAAAAAAACCGACCACGAAGAAATCGGCGGAGCAATTCTTTTGGGTGTTGATGGAATTGAGATAATCGCCCATGGAAAATCACAGCCCTTAGCCATTGCTAATGCCATCCGTCGCGCCAAAATGGAGGCGACAGCCGACATCTTGAGTAAGATCAAAACAGGCCTGACTACCGCCAATTAACCGCAATTACCGGATAATCATCGCACCTTATGCCAAACCGCAAGTGATCTTCTGCGGTTTTTTTAATTTAAAACCCTCCTGTAAGAGAAGGGTTATGTTGAATGATTATGACTGCGCAGGCGCCCAAATATCTCGATTTCAGCTGTCGTGGGCTCACGCCGGCAAATTAGATTACTGAAGGTGCAAGTGCATTCCACTAACAACCGGCCGTTCAGATTAATGAACACTAAATCATGGACGTTATCCGGCATAGTAGCCAAGAAACACGATTCAATAATCATTATTTTCTGCCCTAACTTGGTATCGACTAAAATCGAGCTAATCGCCATAATTGCCTCCTTTTGTATTTGCAGTTAAGAGACGGGGCTGATGTGGTCATCATAGGATGCCGCAAGAAATATGTCAAATTAAAAAAGCTGCCGAAAATTTTCGACAGCTGTTAGTGACACTTTTTTAGTTACGCGTAGATAGAAGACGGCCCCCTGCGTACATTGCTACGCAAGGACAAATGCGCCGCCGCCGGGTGATCAATATTCTTCTTAATCACCCAAACCAATCCGTTATCCTCCATTCGATCGCGATCCCTGATCTGGCTCAAATCGCCGTTAACAATGATCTTGCAACCATCTCCGGGACGGGTACAGAGCAGGTAAGCTTCATACCAGGTAAAGTTTTGGACTTCATCAATTATCACTACTGAGTTAAGAATGGTTTCACCGGCCACAAAATCAATCGGCCGTATTTCAAAAAAGCCCTTGGTTTTCAAATCATTGACCGTATTGATACCTCGCTCTTGAAAAAATTGGCATCCCTCATTCCGAAGCGATTGCAAGGCTTCGCTGATTCGACTGACTATAGCATCAGTATAAGGACCGAACTTTTGTTCGGCATCACCCTTCAAAAATCCCATACCTCTGAAATCATAGGGTCGGAAGACGACTAAGTCTTGATACTTGCCGGCAGCAATACCCTTTAGAGCGTAATGAATCGGCAAAACCGATTTACCGGCTCCGGGAACGCCGTCAAAAGAGACGCCTATAATACCATCATCGGCCAACAAGGCAGCAGCAAAAGCCTGATAAGGACCGACGGGTTTGATTATTCCGGTTTTGTCCCGTTCTTGAAGCTTCGGCTTAGGTACTAGGTTAAAACCAACTCCCTGTTTATAAATTACCATGGCCGATTTGTCTCCAAGACAAAGATAACAACACTCATTAGAACGAAGGTTGTCCAATTGCCTATCGCTGAAGCTGGCTACTGGGATAAATCCTTTTTGATGCAATTCAACCAAAAAGCCACCTTGGCTGTCAAGCAATTCCACCCGCGTGATATCGGAATACAAACGATCCAATAAATAATTTGTTTCATTGTGCTGATAATTTTGCGCTTCTACCCCCATCACGTCAGCCTTAATACGCTGGTTGACATCGCAACTAAGGACAACCACACGACGTTCAGGATAATCAAGAGACCACTTGCGAGCTACCATGACAATGCGATTGTCATTGTTATTCTGCATGCCAGCCGGCAAATCTCCCCATTCAGCCATTTCACAAGAGACAAAGAGTAATCCACCGGCTTGGGTTTTTACGCCCTCGGTCAATTTGCCTTGTTCGCGGTATTTGTCCATGAGCTTGGAAAAATTACGAGCGATCCGGGCTTTTTCACTGACACCCTTTTTCATATTGTCCAGCTCTTCAATTACCCAAATCGGAACTACAATAACGTTATCCCCCAAAATATCGATGATACCGGCGGAATTAATAATCGTGCTGGTATCCAAAACATAAATCTTGGCTTCGGGGTTGACGGGTAATGGCTTCGGCTGTTTCACTGCTGGCATTATACATCCTCTCTCCGGCTAAACCGGTTTTGTTGCCTGTTTACGCGGACCAAGGCCCTACTACTGTTAAATTGTCAAGGTTCTATATTAATAGGTAATCTTAACAAAATATCCACATTTGTCAAGAATAAATAAAAAACCCGCCAAATGACGAGTTTAATTAATATTCTATGTTTTCTATGGATTTTTCTACGGATGAATTTCCGGATCAAGGGCGTTGGCCACGTAAAGATCGGGAACAGTCCCGTAAGTCGCAAATTCCTCACTATTGGTATAGCCGTCGCCATCGGCGTCGCCACTAGGGGCAAAATACTCAGGAAAAGTCATATACTGGGACAAGTTAAGCCGACAATTCGGTATTTTATCGCCAAAAATGAAAGCCATCCCCAAAACCATACCGATTGACCCGGTACCGGAAATATACTTTTCCACCGAATAATCAGCTTGGCCGTCGCCTATCAGCATATGGCCGGCCAAAACCTCTTCCAGGCCGGGAAAAATTAATGACGCTAATTGCCAATAAGTACCGAAGTCAGTGGCGAATCGTTCTTCATTGTAATTCCAAGCGTAATGCAATAACTTATGGTTCAAACCATTAGGCAAGCAAAATTCCGAATCCTTCAGCACTATTTCCACTAATTTGAGTTCTATTACGCAATCAAGGTAGTTATTGCCAGTCGCATCATAGGTTACCGGGTCAGTTCTTTGGTCAATCCAGAGGCTACCATTGACATCGGCAGTATTTGGTTCAAACAAGTCCAAAATACTTCCATAGTCACCCAATATCGCCCGTGGCGCTTCGTAAACTTTCTGATAGCAAGCACAAAAACTGCTAAGCGGTTCCGGCAGGGGGTCGCTGGGATCATCACCTTCATTAGTATTAAGGCAAAAATCTTCGCCTTCACCTTCGCCTTCGCCTTCACCTTCGCCTTCGCCTTCACCTTCACCTTCGCCTTCACCTTCGCCTTCACCTTCGCCTTCCTGAGCGATAATCTTTACAGCGACGATCCGCGAAACGACTGGTTGATTAGTGATATTATTAACTACGCAAAAATAACTACCGGCATGATTGGCGTCAGCAGCCGATACGGTCAGATCGCTAAGGTTGGCCCAAGGTAATAAACTGCCGTCTTGATACCACTGAAAACGCCAAGGTTGAGTGCCAATCACTAGAACCCTCAAAACAAACATTTGCCCCGCTTCAATTTCAATATCCTGAGGCTCAGCCACTATGATTAGGGGTCGATTGACTTTCAATGTGGCGATAACAGAAAATATTTGCCCATGAGGATTACCAACGACGCAAACATAATTTCCCTCATCGTCAATAACCGCCGAAGGAATAATGTAGATATTGGAATTGGCATTAACGATATTCTCTCCGTTTTTTTGCCACTGCCAGCTCCAAGCCCGATCAGCATCACAAATAAATTGCACTTCGCTTCCCGGGTTAACAATGCGGGGAAGCGGCTGAAGGGTAAATTCCGGCGGACGATCATCGCAACCAGTGATTAAGATAAATGAAGCGACACACAAGGCAACACCCAGCAACAACCGCTTATTCATGGTTCTTTCTCCTTTAGGTTGATCATTAATGTAAGGAACATTCAGAATGTATAATTTATACCACTTTCAGTAAAAAGTCAAGATAAAAAAACCGACCTTAATTTAAGTCGGCTTTTTTAATTTGGATATCCTCTTTCAACCAATTCTTGGCAATTTCTTTAAAACGACTACTCAAATCGGTAACAAAATACTCTTGCCGGCCTTTCTGTCTCTGAGGGTTATCTGACAAATACCGTTTAAGCATTTTAACTGCTTCTTCAGCCGGATCAATCAGTTTTACTCGGCGCCCTATTTTATCGGCGATAATTTTCTTTATTAACGGATAATGAGTACAGCCCAAAATCAACACATCAATCTCTTGACATTTAAGGGGATAGAGATACTTACGGGCGATTGTTTTTATTTCCGGTTTATTCAGCCAATCTTCTTCAATTAACGGGACAAACAAGGGGCAGGCCGCGTTTTTCACTTCTATTTCCGAATTAAAACTTTTAATCGCTCTTTCATAGGCTCGGCTGTTAATGGTACCTCTAGTACCGATAACGCCGACCCTGCCCTTAGTTAATCTTACTGCCGCCGTAGCGGCCGGGGTAATCACTTCAAAAATCGGCAATTGATATTTTTGTTGTAACATTTCCCCGGCAAAAGCCGAGGCCGTGTTACAAGCCACGACAATCGCCGTAACCCCCTGACCGATCAAGAAATCAACAATCTCACAGGAATACTTCTGTATAGTTTCCTGTGATCTTGCGCCATAAGGCGTACGAGCGTTATCACCCAAATAGACAAAAGAGCAGTCGGGCAACTGTTTTTTTATTTCTTTCACTACGGTTAAACCGCCAACGCCAGAATCGAAAATTCCAATCATACTACTCTGCCTTTCCCCAAAATTCATCGGCAGACTTTTCCATCTCATCTAACCGCGTGTAATAATCAGCGAATTCATTCAAGTGGGCCAAGGCGATTTTGCCAGTCATTAGAGGATCATCGTTGGTGACATTAGTAGCCGGACCAACAGTGCCATGCTCTAATTCCACATCCATGCCCATACGGAATTGCTCCACATCAAATTTAGACCAATCCAGACCCAATTGTTCGCCGACGGCTTTGGCCTTTTCGACGGTAAATTTCTGTTGTGCCATATAGTTTTGATTCATTTAATCATTTAAATCTTACCACGATTGCGATTTTTGTCAAAACAAAAACCGTCCCGCTTAATAAAGCTAAAGACGGTTTTTACGGCGTAAGACAGCCGTTAGGCCAATCGTCGGTCATACTTTTGATCTAATTCTTTCTGTTGTTTTTGACGACGCAACTTACGAATCCTTTTGCGCGCCACTTGGTAATAATAAGTACCCACCATGGTGCCCAGGGCGCAGCCCAAGGCATAAAGCAAAGCCAGCGACCAATTGTCGACGTTATCAACAATCGTCCGTACCACATAATACCAGATCAAAATATTGATCACAGTAATAGCTCCGCTAGACCAAATTTTGGTTTCCGTAACCGCTTTGGTCCATAGGGTAACTATAAGCATTTCCACGGCGCCCACAAAAAATAGAATGATGCTTATTTTCATAAATTTGTGGGTTTAATCCCGCTGATTAATCCAGGGAATTGTTAATTTTAACGACCTTTTTAATGAAAAAACGCCCGCTCACGCGTACGCTTTATTCATATCTTAAGTATAGCCCTTTTAGGGTGTTTTGTCAATCAAAAATTACACCTGGAAATAATGGGTCTTATTTAATTAATTTTTCTGTTTTTATCAATATTTCAGCCAGAATATCTTTATTTCTAGCTTCTACATTCAAACGCACCAACGGCTCCGTATGCGACGGTCGAAGGTTCAAATACCATCGATCTCCTTTATCCTTAACCGATAAACCGTCTAACGTGGAAAATTCCGCTCCTTTGAACTCCCGCTTAAGTTTTTTAGCCAACCGATTAAAATCCTTTAGTTTATAATTCTTCTCGCCGGAAATTGCATACTTGGTAGAATAATCATTAATAGCCCGCGATAAAGTCAGTTTATTATCTTTAAGATACGACAAAATAAGTAAAACCGGCAAAATTGCATCGCCCCAGACATAATTCTTCCTACGGCCAAACAGACGATAATTAAACATAAAATGGCCGGAATTCTCGCAACCGAAAAGAAGTTTCTTCCGATTCATGGTTTTGATAATATTGGCGTAACCGGCGCGATGGAGCATAACTCGTCCGCCTTTAGCGCGAATCAATTCAGACAGGCCCAGGCCCAGGCGGGCATCAATAATAATTTCTATTTTCGGTTTGTAATCCAAGATTATTTCCGCCAATAAGCAATTCAAATAATATGGTTCAACAAACTTTCCCCGCTCATCAATAAATATCGCCCGATCCGCGTCACCGTCAAAAATCACCCCCAAATCGGCTTTCTCAGCCTTGATTTCTTTAATAATGGATGACTGATTCTCTTTAAGTAAGGGGTTAAGTCCATGATCAGGGTAGGGATCGCCGGAGAAAAAATTCATCCGCGTCGTTTTTACCGGCAAAAAAGAAAAAACCGTTTCAGCCAAACGCGCCCCCGAACCGCCGGAAGCATCCAGAATTACCTTCAGACCTCTTAACTCCTGAGGATTAATCAGAGACAAAACAAAATCCCGGTATTCTTTAGTTACGGAGGCAAAGGAAGCTTGCGGTTTATTAACCTTCTGCGGTTGGACTTTTTCCGTCAAAGCCTCTATTTTCTTCAGTCCAGTCTTTAGCCCAAAAACCCGACCCCGACCGTCGCAAAACTTCACTCCGGTTTCTCCGGCCGGACTGTGGCTGGCGGTAATCATGGCGCCGGCGGGGAAACCATGTTCACCCACAGCAAAAAACAATTCAGGCGTGGCGCAAACTCCCAAATCATGCACTTTAACTCCTCCTTGGCTTAAACCGGACAGTAACGGCCAAAAAATTTTTTCTGATTCTAATCGGGCATCACGGCCAACTACAGCTTTTTTGGCTTTAGTTACTTTGGCAAATGCTAAGCCCAAAACAAATGCCGTCTGTTCATTTAATTCTTGCGGGTACTTGCCACGGATATCATACTCCTTGAAAATTTTAGCAGGTATATTCATGATTACATTTTACCATTTTTAACGGCAATGGACAAAAGATTATCGCCATACATTATGCCTTTTTTATTATCGCCTTTGGCTTTGAATTCCAATTCCTCAATAGCAAAGCCGGCTCGCCTCAGCAATCGTCGCGTTTCTCCCTTAGTGAAAGAATGAATATAACGCCTAGTTTCTTTTCCTGCCGGCTTCCAGGGTACGAAAGCGTCGGACACGCCCCAAACGCCACACTTGATTTTTTCCGGCCAATTAAAAAGGTAAGGCCAATAGCGGAATTTCTTTTTCCAGCCGAAAATCTGCCACAAATTCCAATTGACCATCACCAATCTGCCGCCCGGTTTTAACGCCTGGTGGATATTTTCTAAAACTTTAAGCCGTAGCTTTTTGGTCGGCAAATGATGCAAAACAGCAACTAATAAAACCAAATCAAAACCATTCTTCGTATTGTCATTGCCACTAGAGCGTTTATCTTCCTTGTCATTCCGACCGGAGCGTTTATCTTCCTTGTCATTCCGACCGGAGCGAAGCGGAGCGGAGGAATCGCTTTCATTTCCAAAAGATTTCTCAACTTCGCTCGGAATGACAAAAGCCGTTATATCTCCGACCTCAAATTTCACCCATGGCTTATCTTTGAATCTTTCCTGAGCGATTTTTATCAACTCCTCGCTATTATCTATACCTAAATATCTCACTTTTGAATCAGTAAAAATCTCCGCCATCCGGCCATTGCCACAACCTAAATCCAGAACCCGATCGCCCGGTCTGACATATTTGGCAAAATCGCCGAAACCCTTCCACCAATGACTTCTCGTATCTGAAAAATCAGGCGCGATTCGATTATAAATATCCTTGGTTTGATCAAGGACTCTTCTTATTTTTTGTCTGTTCATAATAAGCTAACTTTAACATTTTTTAAGCTTTTTGCCAAAAAGAAAACCCGCACAACAGAAAGCCGTGCGGGCATAAAATTAAAAGTTCTGCTTTAAGCGGTCCGTTCAAACCAATCGGGCGATGTTGATGGGCTGGACGATTTAAATTCAACTACATTCGCGGCTACGTTCGCTTGCTGGCCGATTTCTTTGACAATCGCGAATAGACAATTACCTTCAAAGGGCAAATGACCTTGTTGGGGCCTATCGGTAAGACCAACCAAGCAACGACCCAAAAAACGCCTCCCACTTGTTGACCAACCATTAAGACAGGCACATTCCAAATGATGCTTGTCGCCAGACCACGGCCAAACTGACCCCAAAGATAAAATCATAAAAAGTAATTGGAGATTAGGGTATGCCGCGCCCAGGGCCAACAACTCGGGCAAGGTGGCAAAACGATAGCCGGGTTTCATTTTATGGAGTTCAGCCAACGCCTCCTTATCATCATGACAACTCTCAATGAGACGCCACAGCTCAATGTCCACCAGTTGCCGGCCAAATCCTTTAATTTGATAATCAGGAATCGTCCCCGACTTATCATATTTTCCTGCGGCAATCATCTCGGGAAGCGTCAAGGAATAATCAACCAACACTCGGTAAATCCCCTTCGCCAGCAAGGCGTTGTTTGCAGCCAAGTTGGCTATGGTCTTAAGCGTTTCCCTGCCCTCCGGCAAAGATAACCGATAAATGCATTCGCCGACATCGCCGCCAAAATCACGAATATAAGAGACCAAGTTAGTGACAATGGACAGTAAAGCACCCATTGCCGACACTACAGATTCTACGTTCTTCCGCTTACTCATTGCGTTCTCCTTGGTCGGCCCCTTGCTCCAGCCCCATGCCAGAGCCGCCGGCTAACCGATTTTTAGGTGCGAATCAGCTTTGCCGACAGGGCAAATACTAATATATAATTATACCGCATAAACGATTATTTGTCAACATGTTTAGCTTTCTTTTTAGATGTGTAAACTACATTATTAGCCAAATTTAAACAAAAATAAAATACAATAATTGAAAATTAAGCGAATTGATGCTATCATTTCCAGATGAAAGGCAAGCAAAAACAACTAGCCGACATCATCTTAAAAATTGCCGAAAGCAATCCTGTTTCAGATAAGGAATTATTTAATATTGTCCGCTCAATTTCAGGAAAACAGAAACTCCCGCCTCCGGAAAAATCAGCTCTGCTTGCCCAGTACCGCCGATTAATCAAGACAAAAAGAATCAAGCCGAACAAGAATCTGGAGCGTCTGCTGACCAAACGCGCTGTACGAACGCTTTCCGGCGTGGCAGTTGTCTCCGTTTTGACTAAACCCCAGCCCTGCCCGGGCAATTGTTTGTTCTGTCCGACGGAAAAAAACATGCCCAAATCATATCTGAGCAATGAGCCGGCGGTGATGCGCGCGGTCCTCAATGACTTTGATCCTTACCGCCAAGTAGAGATGCGGCTTAAGGCGCTTGAAGCTAATGGCCATAAGACGGAAAAAATAGAGCTTATCGTCATGGGAGGTACCTGGTCATATCACTCTACCCGGTATCAAAAATGGTTCATTAAACGCTGTTTGGAAGCGCTTAATGGCAAACCGGCAAAAACTCTGCAAGATGCGCAAAACAAAAATGAGACTGCCAAGCATCGCTGTGTCGGCCTAACGCTGGAGACCCGGCCGGATTATATCACACCCAAAGAGATTATACGCTTGCGCGAATTAGGCTGTACTCGGGTAGAATTGGGCGTCCAGCATACTGATGATGGAATCTTGAAGTTAAACCGTCGCGGACATACGGCCAAACAAAGTATTGAAGCGATCAAATTGCTCAAAAATTCCGGCTTTAAAATCAATCTGCATTTGATGCCCAACATGTACGGCTCTACGCCGGCGAAGGACATGGCTATGTTTAAAAAAATTTATACTGACGGCAATTACCTGCCGGATATGATAAAAATCTATCCTTGCGTTGTTAATGAACACGCCGACTTGCATAAATTATACAAACAAGGCAAACATAAACCCTATACCCCCAAACATTTGCTTGAATTACTGATAAAAATCAAAAGAATCACGCCACCCTGGGTGCGTATTACTCGCCTTATCCGCGATATTCCCGAAACATCCATTATTGCCGGCAATAAAATCACCAACTTACGCCAACTAATCAACGAACAAGCGGCTAAGGACGGCTGGTCTTGCAAATGCATCAGATGTCGGGAAGTTGGGCACCAAAAACAATTACGAATTACCAATTATAAATTGCGAACAATACAATATCAGGCCAACGGGGGTACGGAGTACTTCTTGAGTTTTGAGTCGCCGGATGAAAAAATTCTCTACGCTTTCTTGCGTCTGCGACTGCCGAACAAATCGGAACAACCCGTTTTGCCGGAATTAAAAAACGCCTCTCTAATCCGCGAGTTGCACACTTACGGCCAAGCCTTAGAGTTGGGGGGCGAGGGCAAGGTCCAGCATCTGGGACTGGGTAAAAAACTTCTAGCTGAAGCGGAAAAACTAGCCCGACGACAAGGTTATCAAAAAATCGCCATTATCGCCGGAGTCGGCGTACGTGAATATTACAAAAAATTAGGTTATAATTTAGAAGGAACCTATATGCTTAAATACTTTTAACAATATGGGCATTAACACTACCAAACCGGGAGAAATTGGGATTTTTACCACCCTGATTGCCTCCGGTCCGGTCATTATCCAACAGCGCGACGGCATCCTAAAAACTTTATTAACCAAACATGGCGACAAGCCGATCTCCGAACTTAAATGGAAGTTTTGCGGCGGCAAAGTCATGGTCGGGTCATCACTGGAGGAGAATGCTATTCGGGAAGCCCGAGAAGAAATTGGAACGGAAGTTAAGCTGATCAAACCGCTTAAACCAATAATCGTTTGGAATGAGATTCCGGAAACCGGCGCAGATCTGCCTCAGGCGATTGTCTTAATCCACTATTTGGCAGAAATCACCGGCACCCCGCAAGCCGGAAAAGAAATTTTGGCTCTGGAGTGGTTTGACATCAACCATCTGCCTGATGATTGCGCACCCAATATTAAACCGGTGATAACCGAATATTTAAACAGTTTCTAATACCAAAAAGCAACCGGTTAAAACCGGTTGCTTTTTATTTCCCCTAACTGGCGGGGCAGTCTGATACTTCAATGTTATATTATTCTAATATTTTTACGGGGCGATGCAGGAAGAGCTAAAAAATGACTTACAGCACTTTCTCTTGGAGGAGTTATAATAGGGATAAGTACGATTTTTAACTTTGCAACAAGCGGAATTAGTGCAAGTCTTGGCCACGCAGACATTACTCGTACAATTCTGGGCCGCATTGCAGGTACCGCAATTCAAAGTTCCACCGCAGCCGTTTGAAATGGAACCGCAATTCTTGCCTTGAACCGCGCAGGTAGTCGGGGTACAGACGCAAGCTTGACTGAGGGCCGGCATATTCGCCGTAGTGCCGCAACTATTACTATCAACGCAAGTTCTGGCTTGCGTGCCATTAGAACAAGCACTCCAATCAGCACAAGACCAATTCTCAATGCAAGTCGGCGGTAACGTGCCGCTGAACTCATAAGCACCCATATCCGGCACCGTGCCTTGCGGTACAGCCAAACCGATATAATCGGGGGTCAGACCCAATACTGCACCCTTATTGATTGCCGGAGAAATTGCTTGAAGAGAAAAATCATAAGCAATAGCGTTATTAAATTTAGGATCAACAATCAAAGAATTAACATCCTGTCCGGCCGGTTTAGTATAGGAACCGCTGGGATAGTAAAGATTATAATTAATGGTATTGCCGGTAGCGCCGACAATTCCCAAAAGAGTTTTGTAATTGCCGGAAGTATTGCCGTCCGCCATGGTGCTGATAATATTATTCTTAACTTGCGCTCCGGTTATCAGTGATCCAGCCAAAACCAAACCGAAACGTTTGCTGTTATACACGGTATTATTATAAACCGCAACATTAGCAAAATTATAAAGCTGTATGCCATCGCCCTCGTTATAAATCACGTTATAAATCACGGCATTGCCATTGGTTCCGGCAACTCCATTGACACTGCCATCAAAACGAATTCCTTGAGTGCCCAACTTCTGCCCACTGTTACCCTGATCGATAATTATAGCTAATCCTTCGGGATTATTATAAGTATCATACTGGCCGTAAACCTTATTATATCTGACAATATTATTGCCACCGGTCATAAACAGATTAATGCCGGCGCGGTCATCAAAAATGCGGCAGTTACCATAAACCGTATTATATTCAATAATATTGCCGGCCGTAGTTGCCGAATAAAGAGCAATGCCGGCGTCACCATTATTGTAACTGGTATTATTCTTAATAGAGCCATTGGAACCGGAAAAGCTAATGCCTATAGCGCCATTATTGTAGGCCTGATTATTGAAAACTTCATTGCCCAAACCGCGATCTGATCCGTTGGCGTAGAACATTATGCCAGCGCCATAATTATAAGCATTGACTTGGGAATAAGCCGTTCCCTTGGTGCCGTTGACGATGGAATTTTTTACGGCATTATCATTGCCAGTTCCGGCCACATCGGCCAGAAAATATATTCCGCCATAACCCCAATTATTCATAGCGGAAACTCCATCAACAACCACATTAGAAGAATTATAAACGACCAAGCCGGCCGAAGGAGAATTTTCCGATCGGGCGTTGATAACACTGATATTCTTCAAAGAAATATAGCTTTGGTTCAAAATTAAAACATTCCAAGGGCGGACTTGTTCGCCGTCAATTATCGGACTATTGCCCGAGCCATAAGCGTCAACACTGATCAATGATCCAATCGAACCGGAAGCGGCGATCTGCAATGTCTCTTTAAAAGTACAACCGCGCTGCAAATAAATCTGGTCGCCTGCCCTTAATCCCACTGTCCCCTGCATCTGATTGAATCGAGAAAAAGTTTTCCAAGCCGTGACTGGCGATGTGCCGTCATTAGTGTCATTACTATAGGCATCGCAACCGATGTAATAGGAAGCAGATGACAAAGCTGTTGCAATTCTTGGCTCTGATCCAATGTTGACTGTCGCCAAAACCGATAAGGCGACGGAAGTAGCCGCCAAAACTAATGCGGCTGAAGTTTTAAGATGCGTCTTTGTGAGAGTGATCATAAAATTAGATTAATCACCATAAATAATTATGGCAGGGCTAATAAAAAACACCCTGAAAATTCGGGTGTTTAATTAATTTTACTCTTGTACCGGAACTGCCTCGGCTGATTCAGGAACAACCGGCTGAGTTTTACCAGCTTTGCCTTTTAAAGCATCCTTGAGGTTTTTTCCGGCTTTGAATTTCGCCACAACAACCGTGGGAATTTCAATTTTCTCATTGGGATTGCGCGGATTAATACCTTCTCGCCCTTTGCGAGCGCGAGCGGAAAAAGTGCCGAAACCGGTCAGGACGATTTCCCCGCCGCTTTTCATGGTTTCGGTGGCGATTTCCGTAAATGCTTCTAAAGCCGATTCAGCTTGCGCCTTGTTAAGACCGGCCTTGTCAGCAATTTTTTGAGAGAGTTCTGCTTTGTTCATATATTTGATTTAAAAATGTTTTACTGATTGAATTCTATTAATTAATAGATTAAAAAATTACCTTGCTACTTCATTCCGCCTGTCTATGTTTTTCTTCATGAACTATCTTACTTCCACTGTCTTGTTTATCCTTTCTATTTTTCCAGCCCGACGGCTCTTTTCATCTAACTCAAGATAAATCCCGTTTAATACCGCCTGGCCACGCGACGGCACGTCATGTTTCTTGGAGGTCTGGCCGATTTTCAAAAATAAATTATAAATCTGCTGTTTGTCGGCGCCAATAACAGAATCAGCATAACCGACCATGCCGGCATCGGAAATATACGCCGTGCCTTTGGACAAGATTCTTTCATCGGCAGTTTGCACGTGGGTATGAGTACCAAAAACCGCAGTTACTCTACCGTCAAAATAATTAGCCAAGGCGATTTTCTCTGAGGTGGCTTCCGCATGAAAATCAACCAAATACAAGGCTCGCCGATCTTCGCTGATTATCTTATCTAGCGTCTTGAAAGGATCATGCAGAGCATCCCTTTCCCTATCTCCGCAATCAAAAAACACTCTACCCATTAAGTTTACCACAATTAGCTTATTTTCGCCAATATTTATTATAAGCTGTCCTCGACCAGATTTCTTGGTGGGATAATTGGCGGGACGGATAAGCTTATTATGTTCATCATCAAGCATGATATCACTGCCGGCTTTTTCCCAAATATGATTGCCGGAAGTAAACGCGTCTATCCCTACTTCCTTCATTTCATCAATAGTTTTCTGTGTGGCTCCGATGCCATGAGCTAGGTTTTCTGCATTGGCAATAACCAAGTCTGGCTTATATTTTTTTCTCAAGCGGGGTAATTCTTGTTTAACGGCGTTACGGCCGATTTTTCCTACAATATCAGCAATGAATAAAATTTTAATCATAGTAAATCTTAAAATTAATTTTGACTGGCGACTGTTGAATCATTAACTTTTACGGCCAACCTTCTTGCAAGTTATAAGTTAAACAGTCATTTCTTTTAATTTACTTATCCGATCTTCCACGGGCGGATGAGTGGAAAAAGCGTTGGCAAAAAGTCGTCTGGAATTCTTAAGGGGGTTAGCAATATATAGATGCGCCGTGGCTGAAGAAGCGGAAGACATTACTGACTGATCGTTAGCGATTTTTTCCAAGGCGCCGGCTAAGCCTTCGGGATAACGCGTCAATAAGGCGCCGGAAGCATCAGCCAAATATTCGCGGCGTCGAGAAATCGCCAGTTTTATCAACTGGGCAACCAGCGGAGAAAGTAAAATCAAAATAATCCCGATAATCAACAGAGCGGGATTACCGCGGTCATTATCGCTCCTGCCTCGGCCGAACAATGAACCGCGTAAAAACCAATTGGCTAAAAGAGAGATTATGCCGACCAGAACAATAACAATAGTCATTAATCTAATGTCATAATTCTTAATGTGAGACAACTCATGAGCAATCACTCCCTCCAACTCCAATTTGCTTAACTTATTGACTGCGCCGACAGTCAAAGCGATGGAAGCATGAGCAGGATCGCGTCCGGTGGCAAAAGCATTGATGGCTTGCTCCGGCATTAAATATATTTTTGGTAAAGGGATGCCGGCCGTAATGCAAAGATTTTCCACCAAATGATAGACATAAGTATTGTCTTCCTCTTTTATCTCCTGGGCCTTGGCTGACCATAAAGCCACTTGATCTCCGCCATAGTAACTGAATAAAGACATAACCACAGAAAAAACAGCCGCAATAACCAACGTGCCATAGCCGTAATTAAAATAATAACCGATAAACCAACCGATAAACAGTATGACCGCGGTAAAAATAATTATTAACAGCCAGGTACGGCGTTTATTGGAATCTATTTGATTATACATAAATTTTAATTTATAAAATCCATCATCCTTATTTTAACAAAATTGAGCCAAAAAATAAAGCCCCGAAAAGTTTCGGGGCAGGAGAACTAATAAGCCGTGGTGCGAAGAACCGGCTGAAACAGCTCTGTCCGTTGCTGGCAGATCCCCTCCAAGAGACACTTATTGCATTGAGGCGACTCCTCTTCCGGACAATATTTACGCGCTGACCACATAAACTTATCAACTTCGGCCATGGATCGACCAGAAAAATCAATCACCCGTTCAACTGCGTCATAAACCGCCAACCTGATTGCACGCTCAGTAGTAGAGTCAACCCAAGAACGGCAACTGATACGGTCAACCCAACGATCATCCAGGTCCACCAAACCGAAACGTAAAGCCAAACGCATCAAATGGTAATCAACTATTGGACGCCATTGCGGACTATCCGGATTGATCTTAAAAAAATGTTCTGGGCGATTGGCCAGGGCCATGGCTAATAACATAGCTTTCTTAGTGAACGGATCGCTAAAGCCGGAAACGTTCAAAGTCAAAAAATTAACAAATTCTAATAATTTCGGATGTTGCTCAATAATATCAAGCGGCGTTTCAAAAACCCTGGGAAGTTTAAAAAAGGAACGCCCATACGCGGTGGTCAGGATGTACCTGATTTCCCAATCTGGAAAAGGCACCGGGCCGTTGTCATCACTTAGAAACTTTACGAAACCGTCAGGCGACAAAGAGGCCAAATTAATTGGCTTGAAAAAGTTAGGGTCATTATCCAACGCCTTTTTAGCCAACTGCCACAACAAACCCGACCCTTTGATTCTCTTACCGTTTAAGGTACCCCAAAGAGGTTCGCTGTAACCGTCGCAATCGCCATACCAAAAACCGAACTGCTGGGAACAGACATAAAAAAAGAAATCCACGGTCGCCGGATGATTAAGCGGCGGGTACATGCCACTAGCGATAATCTCTTCGCCTTGGGCATTGTAGAAACTGTAAAAATTCAATAAATCACCGTCCGGTGGCAAACTTTTCAAATAAACAGCGAGTTTTTCCACCGCTTCCGGATTGACAACAGCAATCTCCTGGCAATCGTCGACTATCGCCTCAGTCAATTCACCTTCAGTCCCGGCTTCAGCCGCTTCAGCGGTGGTTATCCTCATAATGCCAGCGCGACTATGCATGACTATTCCTCCTGTTGGTTGTCCGATCTGTTATCGATAAATTATAAAAGTGCTGGCTTATTTTTATCATATTGCCAACAAAAAAGCAAGGCGTTACAGCCTTGCTTTTTTTAGTGACAATTTGATTTAAAATTTAACCTCTACATTCTGTTTTTCCGCTTCTCCGGCTTCAAAAAAGTCATACTTTTTGAACTTGAGCAATTGATTGATCAAGTTATTGGGAAAAACTTCGATTTTGGTGTTAAAGTCGCGGACATTGCCATTATAGAATCTACGGGCGGCTTGGATCTTGTTTTCTGTATCAGACAACTCTTCCTGTAACTTTAAGAAATTCTGATTAGCTTTCAAGTCGGGGTAGCTTTCCGCCAAGGCAAAAATTGATTTCAGAGTATTGGAAAGCTCGCCTTCGGCCTTAGCTTTGGCGGCCAAACCGTCGCCGCTAGCCATTGCCGTATTTCTAGCTTCAATGACTTTTTGCAAAGTCGCCTGTTCGTGGGCGGCGTAACCTTTGACCGTCTCAATTAAATTGGGAATCAAATCATAACGACGCTTGAGTTGGACATCGATGTCCGACCAGGCTTCTTTGGCACGATTGTTGGCGCGAATCAATCCGTTGTATAGCAATACGACAGCAATAACTGCCACGGCTATCACAATCAGGACGATCCATAAGATGTTTAACAGCATATTTTTGTTAAGATTATAGACTATAGATCGTTCACTCTATTCAGGATAGCAATGATCATTGCCACTCTAAACACGACAAAGTAAGTGAAAAACCTAAAGTTAAAATTTTAATTATTAATCGCAAATTACTTTATCTGGCGTATTCGGTCACACGTTTTTCGCGAATGACATTGACCTTAATTTCTCCGGGATACTTTAATTCGGCTTCAATCTTCTCGGCAATATCCTTGGCCATTTTAACTGCGCCTAGATCGTCAATCTCGTCCGGTGTAACAAACACGCGCACTTCACGGCCGGCCTGAATAGCATAGGCCTTGTCAATGCCGGGGAAACCAAGAGCGATCTTTTCCAGTTCGTCCAAGCGCTGGAGATAATTCTCATAACTGTCTTTACGAGCACCCAATCGTGCGCCGGAAATAGCGTCGGCAACCTTGACAATAATACCTTCGAAAGTAGATGGCTTATCATTGTGATGTTCGAACACGGGAGCGATAATATCCTCGGTAATACCAAACTTCTTACAGATGTCCCGACCAATTTCCGGATGTGTGCCTTGGACTTCATGATCTACGGCCTTGCCGATATCATGCAGTAACCCGGCCTTCTTGGCCACAGCCACATTAGCGCCCAACTCCTCAGCCAATAACGCTGATAGATTGGCCACCTCTGCTGAATGGTTCAAAATATTTTGACCGTAAGAGGTGCGATATTTTAAGCGACCCAGAATTTGCACTAACTTCGGATCCAGACCAGTAATACCCAACTCATAAACCGTGGCTTCGCCGGCCTTCTTAATGTCAATAGCCAAATCTTGCTTGGCCTCTTTAATGGTTTCTTCAATGCGGGCCGGGTGGATACGACCGTCAAAAATCAATTTCTCAATCGCTTTCTTAGCAACTTGGCGGCGAATCGGAGAAAAAGACGACAAAGTAATCGCCTGTGGCGTATCATCAATAATGATTTCTACGCCGGTCAATTGCTCAATAGTCTTAATATTCCTGCCTTCGCGACCGATAATGCGTCCCTTCATCTCATCGTTAGGTATATCCACAACCGAAGAAGTCGTTTCTGCGGCATGACTGGAAGCGCAACGCTCGATCACGGTAGCCAATAGCCCTTTAGCCTTCCTTTCCAATTCATCACTGGCTTCATTTTCCAATTTTTTAATGCGATTAACCAAATTATCGGCAATCATGCGTTCAGCATTCTCCAAAAGCACCTTTTCCGCTTCGGCTTTGGTTAAGCCGGCAATCTTTTCCAATTTGGCCAACTGGTCTTCTCTGATTTTCTGAATTTCTTCCTTAGTCTTATTGATCTTGTCGGCCTTGTCGGCTAAACCGGCTTTCTGATTTTCCAAATCCAGAATTTTCTGATCAAACATGGTTTCGCGCTTCTCCAACCTGGATTTAGCACTGTCCATTTCCACCTTCACCTGTTTAGCTTCAACCTTCGCTTCATCAATAATTTTTAAAGATTTTTCCTGAGCGGCCAAGACAAGCTCTTTCTGCTTGGCTTTGGCCTCAATCAGCATTTTTTCAATTTTTGATTCCAAACTGTCTTTTCTTTTTTGCGCCCAGTTCTTGCGCATAAGGTAGCCACCGCCAAAACCGACAAGTAATGTCAAAAAAGCGATGATACCTGAAATAATGATTTCCATATTTCTCCTTCTATAATGGTAGGGAGAAACCTGCTGACTTCACTTAAATTAGGCAAAAGACGAGTTAATCGTAAATAACGGACAAATGGGAAAAAGACGGATAAGCCCGCCTAATAATCATCCTATTTCATTTTTTTCGCCCGTTTAAAATACGAGATTTTCACAAAAGTATTAGCAAAATTAGATAAAATTCGTCTTTCTCCAAGCCAACAAGATTCCACCCGAACACTTAATTCTTATTAATTATCTAATACTATTCTATCACAAAAACAGTTGCGGGTCAATCCGGCTGTTTTTCCTAAGCTTTTCGGTAATTATTGTCTTATCACCTTGTCAATCAAGCCATACTCCAAGGCTTCATCCGGCGACATATAATAGTCGCGATCCGTGTCTTTTTCAATCTGCAACAAAGTACGGTTGGTATGATCGGTCAGAATCTTATCCAGCTTATTCTTGACTTTCAGGATATGTTCGGCGCGAATCTTAATATCGGTCGCTTGCCCTTCAGCCCCGCCCATCACTTGATGAATCATGATTTCTGAATTAGGCAGAGCCAAGCGTTTGTCCTTGGCACCACCGGCCAAGATTATCGCAGACATGGAGGCGGCGGTGCCGACGCAAATAGTGGAAACGTCAGCTTTGATATGCTGCATAGTATCATAGATCGCCAAGCCGGCCGAAACCGAACCGCCCGGAGAATTAATATAAACTTTAATATCCGACTTGTCATCCTGATTGTCCAAAAATAATAATTGGGCAATAATGGTATTAGCCAGGGCATCATCAATAGGCGCGCCCAAAAAAATAATCCGATCTTTAAGTAAGCGTGAATAAATATCGTAAGCCCGTTCACCCAAGGAACTTTTTTCTATTACAGTAGGAATTAGATACATATGATAGGAATAATTAATAGACAACAACCTTATCTTACTATAATTTTTGTTACAAAACAATTAACTTCCCATTTTTTTCCACCACCTGCCAAGGAACCGTAAAACCGGCGGCTTTCTTGTGTCCGCCGCCGCCGAACAAACGGCAAAAGGAGGCCAAATCCACATCATCGCGCTTGGTGCGCCAACTAGCTTTGACTTCTCTGGAGGACAATCGAAAAACAACAGTAGCGGAAACATCAGTGATAACATTTAAGAAATTGGACAGTCCTTCCACTTCTTCTTCCTGAATCCGGTACCGGCGCAAATCATCGTCTTTAATATAAGTGAAAGCTACGCCCAACTCCTGATTGATCATTAACCGCGACAAAGCTTCCCCCCACAACCGCAAACCGCCGATGGTTTTGTTTTGTATGGCGAAAGCGAATAATTGATTGATTTTAACGCCATATTTAATAAGCTCTGAAGCGATAATTACGGCCTCGGAGTTAGTGGCGGAATTAGCAAAACCGGAGGTATCACTAATAATGCCGGATAGTAAGCAAGTGGCGATACGCCGATCTAAGCATAAGCCGATAGTTTTGAAAAACTTGTAAACTATCTCGCAAGCGGAACTGGCTGAAGCATCAATAGCATTAATTGAAGCATAACCGGGATTGGAAGCATGATGATCGAATGAAGCCGTTGTTACTCCCGCCAAGTCATCAGCAGTCATTTTGGCCATAGCCAAATTAGCGCAATCCAAAAATACAATCAAATCCCAAGGCCGCTTAAGAACATCCCGGTCATTAATTATTTCATCTATCTTAGGCAGGTAGTTCAAGGAACCCGGCACCGGATCGGGCGTATACAAAACATAGTCCTTGCCTAGGGACTCTAAATACAAGGCTAAACTTAAAACCGACCCCAGAGTATCTTGGTCGGGGCGCTGATGACCAACCAGAAGTATTCTGTCAGCCTGCAGAATTAAGCGATCAATTTGTTTAAATGCTCCGTCTAACATAGTAAAGTCAATTGCTTATCTTAACGGAATTAGCGATTCTTGTCAAATATGGTATAATTAATGGCATATAATTCATAATGCTTGACAGATAATAAAAATTATAAATTATAAATCATATGAATTTGGATAATTTAAAAGCTATCAGATCGCGGGACAAAAACCAAGTTGCCGAGTCTATCGCCAATCTACCGAAACAACTGGCTCTAAGTTGGCAAGCAGGGGGGAAATTCAAGTTACCGGCCAGTCACTTAAAAGCTAAAGCCATTGTATTCTGCGGTATGGGCGGATCCAACTTAGCTTCGGAAATGTTACGGGCAATTTTTCCTTTTCAATTGCCTTTCACCCTGGTCCGCAACTATAATTTGCCGGCTTTCGTAGACAAAGACACTTTAGTTATAATAGACAGTTACTCCGGCAATACCGAAGAAATGATCTTCTGTCTGAAAACAGCAGTCAAAATCAAATCCAAAATTGTGGTTATTTCTTCCGGCGGAGAATTATCGGCCTTAGCCAAAAGAAACCGCTTGCCTCTTTTCAATCTAAATCCCGAATTTAATCCTTCGCGCCAACCGCGCTATGATATCGGCTCACAGTTAGGCGCATCTCTGACAGTCCTGAAAAATTTTACCACCATTGAGGCAGATATTGATTCTGCCGCAGTATTTCTGGCAAAACTCGGCCAGACCCTGATGCCAGTTATCCCCGCCAGAAACAATCCGGCAAAAACTTTAGCCCGGCAACTGTCCGGCAAGCAAATTTTAATTTTCGGCGCCGAGCATTTAGCTCCTAATGCGCATATCCTGGCCAATCAATTCAATGAAAGCGCCAAACAGTTGGCTCACCCGTATGCCATTCCCGAACTCAACCATCATTTCTTAGAAGCGCTGGCGTTACCCAAACCAGTCGCCAAAAACACCACCGTCTTATTCTTATCTTCCGCCACTTACAGTCTCCGAATCAGTAAAAGAATAATAGTCACGAAAAAAGTCTTGGATAAACTGGGAATAAAACATCTAACTCTGGAATCAACGGCTAACGACAAATGGCTATCGGCTCTGGAAACCCTGGCTCGGGGCAGTTGGCTCAGTTTTTACCTGGCCATGTTAAACGACGTCAACCCGGCGCAAATACCATGGGTGGACTTTTTCAAAAAAGAATTGGAAAGATAACTTTGGCTAACCGACGATGGCCGGCAACCCATAAACAAAAATAAAACCGACTCGGTTAGCCGAATCGGTTTTATTAATTGAAATTTTCTTTTATATGCTTTCCAACTGATCCAAAACAAAATTAGTTATGGCGTAAGCGGCAAAAATAATAACCAACCCGATAATAGCATTATAGATCATTTTCTTGGCCTTCTCTACTTTCTTTTCATCACCTTGAGCCGTCATCCACCAGAAGCCGGCATAAATAACAATCAAAACCAGAATCACTCCCAAAACACCCAAGATAATACTGATTGCTGTCCCAATCATTGGCATCAAATCACCACTGCCGAATTGACTTTCTAATCCAGTCTCACCAAGGAATGTCCTGAATTCAACGGCGCGGACGATTAGCGGCACGGACAAAGCCATTGCGGACAAAGCCAGAGCTATGCCCTGTTGGCCGATTTTTTTAATCATTTTTTTCATAATTTTTATTTTAATTATTTTAATACTAACTTTTTAAGCTGCGGCTCTAACCCCAATCGTAAGTAATATCATCTGGATTGGTCGGCGAACCCTTGACTTGTTGCGAAGTAATTGCTTGACTGCCTGATCCGGCCCGTTGCAACTGATCCAAAACGAAAGAAGTGATCGCCCAAGCACCGGCGACAATAGCCAGACCGATAACGGCATTATAAATCATTTTCTTGGCTTCATCCACCTTTTTCTCATTGCCTTGCGCCGTCATCCAGATAAAGCCGGCGTAAATCAAAAGTAAAACCAACAAAGTGCCCAAAATACCCAAAACCGCCTGCACCACTCCGCCGACAATCGTCGGCAAGCTCCCTCCACCGATTACTTTAAGTCCGGTATCCTGGCCGACACTGCCCAGATTAGTCAAGCCCTCCTGGACCTGCGCCATAACCGGAGAAACGGCAAAAATAGTAAAGATGAATAATGTAAGAATTGAAATTTTAAGAGTCTTTTTCATAAGAAGAAATTAGCAGATCACAAAATATTTTATCATCTCCTAATCTCCCCCTAAGGGGAGAAAATAATTTTGACTAAACTCCAGTATTACCGACAATTGATCGCAGATTACTCATGACAAACATGGCAATGGCGTAAGCGGCAAAAATAATGACCAAACCGATAATACCGGCATAAATCATTTTCTTGGCTTTGTCCACCTTATCTTGTTCGCCACCGGCAGTCATCCAGATAAAACCACCATAAAGGATGATCAAAACCGCAATAACACCCAAAAATCCCATGGCCACATTCAGGATACCGCCAATAATGCTGTTGAGGTTTCCCTGTTCAATTCCGGCCGTACTGGCTATAAGATCCAAGTCAATGCTTTGGACGTCCTCTTGCGCGCTGACCAACACCGGCAAAGCGAACATGGACATGGCCACAACAACCAATATGGAGGCCAATAATTTCTTTAAAGTTTTTTTCATTCTTGTCACCTCCCTTCCGTGCTTGCAATCGTCAAATTTTTGATTGTGATCGCAGCTGCGACATCGCAATACTTTACCCGACAAAAGCAAAATTTAAATTATTATTTTAGAGCACTATTTATATTGAATTCCTTTACTCCTTAACTGGTAGGAACCAAGATACTGAAAATATAAGTAACAACGGCGTAAGAAGAAAAAATTACCAGTAGTCCAGCGACCGCCCAAATCATGACGGTTTTACCTTTCTTGACGTTATCGGCACTAATACCGGCAGTCATCCATAATATGCCACCGTAAATAAAGGATAAGAGAGCGGCAATGCCGACTAAGCCTAAAAGCGCATTAATCAACCGAGCGGCCAAGGCGGGAATCGGCTCGCCTGGCGGCAGATTCAACGGATCAACCAATTGAACGGCGTAAACTGAAAACGGCGCGGCAGCCAGAAACAAAAGTAACAGTGTTGTCTTAAAAAAGTTTTTCATAAAATTACTATTAACCGCAAGTGGTTCCAAAAGAACTACCGACTAAAGAAGTAAACAAGAAATTAACTATGGTAAAGGCAGCCATAATTATTGCCAAAGCGATAACCGTATTAATCATCAAGCTTTTGCCTTTTTTAATCTTATTCTGATCACCGAAAGACAACAGCCAAAACCAAGTACCACCATAAATAAACAACAATAAAGCGACAATGCCGGAGAGAGACAAAATCATATTGGTGCCGGTAATTCCAACCTGAAGCAAATCGCAAAGACCGCAAACGCCGTTACAAAAACAGTCCACGCTGATATCTTTGAGTAAATAGGAAGACGGGCCAGTGGTCGGCTTGGCCGTACAGGCGGCCAAAACTGCCGGAGTATTCAACGCCAGCAACACCGAAAGAACAGCCAATATTTTCAGTCCTTTTCTGAACATAAGCGTATTATAACAAAAATAAAGCAATTACAAAAGCTAATACTGCTGGGTGACCGTTTGATTGATTTTTTCCACAGCCACGCCGATAATCTTAGATAATTCCTGTCGGGGATCGGACATCTTGAGATACTGTTCAATCATTTCTATTACGGCTTGTTTGGCCGCGTCGAAATTCTTGCCCTTGTACCAGCTGAAAGCTGAAGGCGCTTGATAAGCCGAAGGATACAAATCTTCATTGCTCAATTGGCTATCGCGCAGATCGCGGAGAGCAGTCGGTTTGGAGGTCTTAGCCAAAAACTTTTTTATTTCCGGATAACTCTTATTAGTTCCGGCGTCATTAATGAACAACAGAAAATCCCAAGACTCATTATGATGAGCAGAGGCTTTAGTCACAGTCTCTACCCAATAATCAGCGTAATTCTTACTGGGATTGCCGGCAATCTGAGGAATCGGCGCTACGCCGAAATTAACTCGCGATTGCGCTCGCACCTGAGGAATATTAAAATTATAACCGAAGAAAAAAGCTAACTTGCCTTGGGTAAAAGCATCAAAAGAGTTAGGCAGAGAGGCATCCCAAGAATAGACGCGTTTTCCTACGGTGGCGAAATCAGTATAGAATTGCAACCCGGTCTGCCCGGGATTGGCTGTCTTGTAACCGCCACTGCCGTCCGCTTGCTGGATATTCTTAAAAAAGGTGGCATAACCATTGCCATCGGCCATGGTGGCTCCGGCTTGCATCATTAGGACGGACAAAATATCAAAAGCATAATTAATATTATAACCCATACCTAAAGCCGCGCCCGCCACCAAAATTTTCTGAGTATCGGAGACTTTGGTGATCTTTTCCACGGCGTCCTGAAACGCTGACCAATCGGTCGGCACTTGAGCGATGCTGTTTTGATTCAATAAATCCTTATTATAGAACATGATAAGCGATTCCAAGCTGAGCGGCAAGCCGTAAATCCTATTGTCTATAATCACATCATTACTGACGGTATCAAAAAATAAAGACTTGATTTCCCTGATGGTGGGCGAGGTTTTGGTTCTTAACTCAACAACTTGTTCTTTCTGAATCGTGCCTTTTTCTATAATGTAGCCCATCTGGTATTTGGCGGGCAAGGGCGAAATCTTATTCTCATATTTGGGCAGCCAAGTAATAGGAATAGAAAAGATATCCGGTCCGCGGTCCTCGGCCAAGGCGTTAAGCAGATAGCTCTCATACTCTTCCATGCGAAACTTGCGGTAATTAATGGTGATATTGGGATGCTGGACTTGGTAATCTTTGATAATTGCATCAAAAGCGTCAGAATCATCCCAAACGCGCCAGTAACTTAAAGTGATCGGCTTAACGGCTTCCTGTTCGGCAGAGCTGAGTAATTTACAGCCGAAACCGGCGGTAGCCATCACTAACGCCAACACCACCAAAGCAAAAAGATAAATTTTAGTATTAGTCATAATATTATTCTTACTCATAATATTATAACATAAAAACATAAAAATATAAAAACAACTTAAAAAAATCACCCCCGGAATCCATAATGGACCCGGGGGTAAAAAATGTTCTTCTGATTTAACTTCCGGCTTGACTTTGCCGGTACTCGGCCAAGAGTTCTTGCAAACTCTTCTTCTGCTCTTTGCTGACCGAGTGTTTTGCGCAAGCCGTCGGTTGGGCAATAATTTCCGTCGCCCGGATACTGACATTGGCCGTTATTTGGGCGTTGTCAGCGGCGGCTTGCGCGGCTTTGGCTTTCTTGTTAGCCGTATCAGCCAAGGCGCTAACATCACTGATTGACGTCGCCATCAACTCGTCATACTCCTTGGTGATGGTCGACTCAATATCCCAGATGCCGTTAGTCAGCAGTCGTTTGATTTCCTTCTCGGATTTCTGTCCGAGTTCGGAATCATCGCCGCCCCGATCTCTAATTGTCCGCCATTTAACCAGGAGCTGCTCGTTCTCGGTCTGGACGCGTTTGTCCAGCCGGGACTTAGCCTTGGCCACGCCGAATGCCAACGCTTCATTCGTCACGGACTGAGCTTCATCCGTCACAGACTGATTAGCCGCCAAGGCGATCACACGTGTCGTCAACGAAGACACGTCCTTTTTCACGCCGCCGACTACAAACGCAAAAAACAACATCATGCCCAGGCAAAGTAAGAGCCCGTAAAAAATAAACCGGGGGACGGCTAACGCGGGCTTATCCTGGCTACCGCCGGATTGTTGATCTTGTTGCTGATCCTGAACGCTTCCACTCAATTGACCACCAGACATGGCTTCTTCCTCCTCTTTGGTGATTGCCGATTTGTAACCAGTAATTCAAAAGTTAGTAGGTGCTTCCGGCTCACGTTGCCGAATCATTCCATTATATCATACTTATAATATTTTGTCAATACCTTTATCAACTCCACTAGCCGGCTGATCACACATTTTATCTAAAATTAGATAAAATAATATATAATAATCAGTGTTTTATAAGTAATTTCTTGAATTAGCCAAAATATGGTATAATTAATATTAGAAAATTAATCAAAATTTATGGATAAAGAATTTATCAAATCATTTTTGGAAAAACTGATGGCTGAAGCCGGTCTAGACCAAATGTCCCAAGAATTTAAGGCGCAATACATGACTAAGTTGGAAGAGCTACTCAACCAACAATTAGGACTGATTCTTTTGCAAAACCTTGACGAGGCCAAACAACAAGAGTTCCAAGCTATGATTGATAATAAAACACTGGACAATGCCAAAATCCAAGAACTAGCCGATCAAATTCCTGACTTTGACCAAAAAGTCAAGGATGGCTTAATTGCTTTCGCCAATGATTTTGTTGCTTTAACTCAAAAAAACGAGCCGGCATAACTATATTATGGCCAAAAAAGTTCAAAAAATCGTCACTAAAAAAATAGCCACAAAGGGCGACCTGGCGCGAGAATTAAAAAAACTGGATAAATTATATCGAGAAACAATGTTGCAATTAAAAAAAATAAAAAATGAAGGCCGTAAAATGATAGAAGCTCAACAAAAAAAACTGGATGAAGAAAAAATCAAAGCGATCTTAAAAGGATTAGGCAGATAATTTATGACAAGAAAAAAAGATGAAAAAACATTGCCAAAAGACGGCGGAGCCGAACAAAAGTTTGGCTTGTCTTTGAATGAAAACCCGGAGTTAGCCAGACTACTTGCCGAACTTGATGCCGTATCCGAAGAACAAGCGACGAATAATGATTTAAACACTGCTGAAAGACTTCTGGCAGAGATAGAACATGCCATCGAAATGGAAGCTGCCGCTGCCGGCGATACCGCTGAATCCAAAGAGGCGGCGGTTAAACAAGCAGAAACTTTTTCGGCTACGGCTAGAGCAACTAATGCCTTATTGAAAAGTTGGCTGGGGGGAGAAGATGAAGAAGCAAGCACTAGCGAAGCACCGGTAACCTCGGCCTTGCCCGAGGTGCCTGATGCGCTTTCTGCTATACTTGAATCGCCCGACGAGGTCAGTGCCTTACCGCCTATTACCGAAGACGCACCAATTCAAAAGACCACCCCGGCATTGCCGACACCGGAAACGACAACAAAAAAAACCATCCCGGCAGAAGCACCTCTTGAACCGGAGGAGCCTGAATCATCACCACTAAGTCCGGAAGAATTATCATATATTTTAAGCACTTTGGAAACGCCACCACCGGCTGTCGTCAGCAAGAACCTTGTTGAAATATTCAACGAACTCAATTCCCAAAGATTAGTTGCCGGAAGAAGAGGCAATAATACTATTGCGACCTTGAGTCCTGATGAAAAATTACGGGCTAAATACGAAGCCGGCTTTGCTTCCATTAAGACAATCAGAAAATCAGAACTGGGGAAGATACCGGGAAACCAATTGATAGAAATACTATCTAACCCCCAGAAAAAAGAAAATACGGTTTTGCTGGAAAAAATAGTCAAAAATTATGCCGAGGCATCCGGCTTGGATGAGAAAGCAGTAAGGCAAATCTTCCAACAACAAGAAAACAAGTTGCGTCAGGAAGCGCAGAAAAAAATAGCTGGAAGTAAAAGCTTTAAGAAAGAAGCGGGTAAGGCCCTGGCTAAAAGCGCTCTGTATATCGGTGGTGGCATTGGCATTTCAATTGCTACCGGCGGCCTGGCATCTTTTTTCTCTCCTTTGGCTATTGGCGCCATTAGATTGGCGGACATTCACCTCGTCGGCAAAAAAACCAGAAAAGAAGAGGAGGAGAAATTGCAAGAAATCAGGCAAGAACTGACTGAAAACGAATCAGCGCAAAAAGATTACTTAAAAGGATTCTTTGCTGATTTGGCTATAGCCAAGCAATTGCAGTTAGGCCAGAACCGAGAGGGTTCATTAGCTGACTGTTTGACTGTCAACCCCGACATATTGGAAAATGTTTCTACCGTAGAGGTGGCTTTTGATACCCGGGGATTGGAGGCCTTAGAACAACATTATAACCTACTAAACAGAACCAACGCTGATTGGCTGGATAAGCACCCTTGGGCCAACAAGGCGGTCAAAGGGGTAGACAAACTCTTTCTAGCCGGCGGAAGCAGTGCCGGAGAAAAGACTGTCACCAGCGCGGCCTTGTTTGGGATCGGCCAAGCTCTGCGTTATGGCGGAGCCGGCGCTTGGGGCAGAAGAGTTGTCAGCGGACTCGCCGGCGCCAAACTGGGAGCAGTCGGAGCCGAATACCTTAGCGGGAAAAAAGGTTGGGGAGAAAAAATTAACACTGAAAAATATATTATTGATCAGGAGGCAGAGGCTAATGATATTTTTGAAAAATTCAAAGAGTTAGAATCAGAAAAAACAAATCTTGACAGCAAAAAATACAAACGAAACGCCGTTAAAACGGCGGGAGTTATCGCTGGAGCCTTAGCCGGAATAGCCCTGGGAGAAGCGGCCGGCGCCGCGGCCCATAAAATCGGCTCTTGGTGGCAGAATGAACCAGCTCCGTCAACTAGTAGCACCGAAGTTGCCTCAGTTGAAACGGGAACTGCTCCGGCGGCCATTGCCAAGCTTGAGCATACCGAGTTTATCCCACCCAAAGAACAACTAGGCCTGGCGACTATTGGCAAAGGCGAGGGTATCGAACACGCCCTGCATCGACAATTGGAAGCTAACGCCAAAGAACTCGGCTATGCTGGAGACCTGGAAAACAAAAACGCCCTGCATCATTGGGCTGGCATGCGAGCGCATCAAATCGCCATTGACGAACATTATGTCGATCCGAAAACCGGGGCGGAAATCCGCGTTGCGGGCGGCGGCATTGGCCACGCTCAATATCTTTTAGATAATAAAAATCACGTCCACGAATTCATAGATAGCAAACCGGTCGGAGAGCACGGCGCCATGATTGCCAAAGAATTTGAATACCTGGAAAATAAGCCGGGGACCGCAGCCGCCGAAGTTACTGCTCCGGCCGTCACTGCCGAATCACCCATTTCTGTAACAGCAACAGAAAAAATATTAAGCAACATTGATGCCAAGTACCCGGGATCGGCTGAGATCCTTCAGACTGCCGCCATGGAGACGACTGGTCAAACTGACCAAGAAAAACTCGCGGTATTAACCGATTACTTTTACCATCATCCGGAATTCAAACCGTCAGTCGGCTTAATAGAACTGGTTTCCAGCCATGATCAATCGGCGGAAAAACTGCTGGAATTTTTAGACCACCCGGAAGTGGCCGGGAATGCCAAACTAATCGGGCTCATCAACACTAATGATATTTTTCGTAACCAGAAAAACATAGCTGATTGGCTGGAAGTGTTGCATGGCTCGGCTTTGGGTCGTAGCCAAGGAGTAGGCGGATCACTGGAAAGGGTTTTTCAAACCAATGGCTTAAATGGTTATTACAAAAAAGAATTTAATATGCCGGATTTTGAAGTGTCGCAAACCCATGTCAGCGCTTTCACCGGCGATGTTACTTTTAAGACACCAACGCCGATTAACTTAGGATTAACCAAAGGACAAGCGCCGCTGATTGATTGGCTTTATGATCCGTCAAAAAACTCCTTTAGGGCCACGGTTAATTTCCGCGGGCAACTCCTTGGTGAAGTCTTTGCCGCCAAACCAGGAGAGAATGACCCCAATCAGATTCTTGTCCGGACTTTTGAGTCATTATTAGACAAACTTAAAGATAAGATTGCCGGCAAATAGCGATCTATTATAAAAGCCGCCTCATCAAGCAAGGCGGCTTTTTATTTTATTACTCCAAAGAAATCACTAATAATCCCTTGTCTTCTATTTCCTCCTTAGGCCAAAAAAGCTTATCTAAATTGAATTTGCCGACATAAGTCACCGTCTTTTCTATAGACCTGCCGGTATACTTTTCTGTCAATGGATCCCACTCCTCTAATACCAGAATATCGCCTTCGCGCACTTCAAAGTCATTCAGGCGCAATTCATACTTTTTCTTGCCTGAAGTCACGGCAGAAAAATATTGGGGCCAAATTTTCTTATGTATTGTCGCCATATGATAATCACAAAAAATAATGAATTATCTGGCGAACAATCTAAACATCCAGCCCAATAAACTGAAGCCTTTCTGCGCCGTTCCCAAATAATTGCCAATTTCCAAGTCGGCCTGCTCTAATATCTGTATTTGCTGGATCAGCATCTGCTGATCGCCTTGATTCACAAACTGATCTTTAATTTGGTTTAATTGCTGAATTTGCTCGCGGTTTTGCTCCAGAAATTTTTGCGCTTTATTTATCTCGCCATAATCGGGACCGACAAAAAATTTGGCTAAACCGCTTCTGTTTTGGACTTTCTCCAAGCTGGCTTCCAGATTTTCCCGATTCTGATTCTGCGACTGGGCAATCACTCTCACTTGCTCACCGATACCGCCGTTTCTCTCGGACACTTGCAATAATTCCTGCACGGCATTGGCGACCTGGCTTCTTCTTTGTTGCGTAATTACAGAATCCATGCCACTTTGGCTTTGTACCGCCTCCTGTCCACCAGCTTGAATCTGATTCTGGTTTTGGATTTGCCCTCCCGCTTCGCTTTCATCCCGTAATTGTTGCTGTGTCCGTTGCTGTACCGGTTCTTCAGCGTTTATTCCTGTGGTGTTTCCGCTTTGAGCCTGCTCGTTATTCTGTACCTGGATCTGACTGTCCTCCCCTTGGTTAGTGGTTTGAGTTTGTTGCTGAGTCTGACTATCGGATCCGTTATTACTGCCCTGATTAGCGGCATAGGCCTGACCGGCAAAAGTGAGAGTTGCCACTATGGTGACAATCGTTAAAATTTTATTTTTCATAGTTTTATTCTTCTTTCCGCTTGCCCGACGCTAAGCGCGAGCTAAGCATAAAACAAAGTTAATGATTAATAATCTCTTAAGCGCCTAAAATAATCGACTTGCCATTTCAAACGCGATAAAAGATCTGCTAAGTATAGTTATAACAAAATACAGAAATTTGTGCAAATGAAAAACAGAAAATTTTTAAGAGCTAATTATTATTGCATCCCGAAAAAGATACACTGATTGACAAACGAATTACTCCATGATAGATTATCATAACTACTATAGATAGTGTCCGGTAATACAACCAACTGAAAACAAAGGAGACCGACAAATGACAGAGCCATCAGTTGAACGTTTAATCAAAGATGCGCATCGCGTTCTAAATAATCCCTTTTGGATTCCCGAGTTAGAAGCAAATCGGGTATTTGAAAGAATTCATGATGATCATGATGGAACGTTTACCGGCCGTTTAATGGTGCAGTTTACTAAAGATGGAGACGCTTGGATCAAAACCGATAAACATCACGGTCCGTCATTGCGTTATCGATCTCCTCTCGGCGGAGGAAGCAGTCCCAGGGTAAAAAATGCGCTGATGCTCCTGGCGCTGGCTATTAAGCTGGACAATGAACAAAGACCGCAGGAAGTTATTAATTAACGCGCTAAAAGCACAACAATGCCGGAAACAAGAAGTTTTCGGCATTTTTTGTTACCAGATTTGATACTCATAAAATAAGTACCTCATATTAGTATTGTTTAGCGGGACTTATGGAGTGATTTTGGAAAAATTGATTAGGTAAGATTTTCACCAGTTTTCAACTAAAATTAGATAAATTTTAATAATTTATAATAATTTTTTAGCTAAATTTAGAGAAAATATAATTAATCTGTGGATAAATATATTGACAAAATAATATCCATATGCTATAATTATATATTCCAAAGTATGGAATATCGGCCTTTCAAAACGTGGCCTTAGAACGCCACTACAAGGAGAACGGACATGGTATATGCAACGATAATTTGTATTGTGGCTGGAGTCGTGATGTTTGGTTACTTGCAGGGGTGGTTCACCCGCACGAAAAACACGCAGGAAACCGAAAAATCGAAATGGCAACCAGAAGTTACTCCGGAAAGCATCCGGGTAACCACTGAAACACTGGGGGAGGAGACTGCTCAAGCCGAACAAAAGGAACAAGAACAGCGGGCGCGAGAGCAACGCGAGCTGGAGGAGTTCCAAGCGACCAAGCGGTTATGCGAGGAGAAGGGTGTCAACCTATTCAACTACATTGCCGCTCAAGACAAGAATTGCCGGCAGCGACTTGTCAAAAACATTTCGGCCGATGACATCAGAGAATACTGGCCGGGGAAGAGCCCCCTGCCGTTATGGGAGGAAGAAAACGAGCTGAAATACGCGTGTCTGGTTTCCGGCAGTAGTTGTAGTAGTTTCCAAGAATTTAGCGAACTGCTTGACTTAGTCGGCAAGATGCGGTTTGACTACAGCGCCAAACGCGCCTACATCGATTCGGCGCCGAATGTTTCCAAGAAGTTTGAGTTGATCCGTTTATTCAACTTGGACTGCAACTATAACGGACTATTGTATCAGTGTGTTGCCGAACTGGATCAAGTAACAACACTTGAAATGGTAGGACAGATCGACAGCGTCATGCAGAAGATTGTCGAAATCTTAGAGAGGACCGATACCAACAGAAACTTCTATTCCAAAAGAGGCGAGAGAGAAGAACGACGAGAATTACTCGGTAAGAAAATTGCCGTTGCGGAGGCGCGAATCATTGAGAACGCTTGTGCCGCAACGGACGATCTAGATCTTCTTGCTTGCTTGGCTAACAGAGCTCGAAATATCACTTATAAATGCCTAAGCGATGCAATTGAAGAGCAATCGCAAACCATAACAAAAATAGTGCTCAAGAAGTTGCTGGGGCTCTGTACTAATCTGGGGGAAGTCGAACGCCTGGTAACTTCAAAAGAATGGCTATCATATAGCCAAGATGAACGAGTAATGATCGACTCTTGGTTTGTTGCGGCCGTCGCTAAATGCGAGTCCCTGGAAGCGATCAATGATTTCCAATCCGCCATGAGTGCGAAACAAATAAAATTGTATGGCGGATTGGTCAATCGCCGCGCCGTCCAACTGCAACTCGCATAAAACACATATCCAGCCATCCGGGTTTTCTCGGATGGCGTTTTTATTTTTTCTAAAATCCCCTCCGTCCCGCCTGTCCGCCGGTAGGTATGTCCGCCCTAACCATAAAACAATATAAAAAGATCTGCAAAAGTCAGGTCTTTTTATATTGTTTTAGTTTATGGTGTGTTTACAAAAAAATTCGAACCGATTTCACCCCCAAAAATTGATGAGCGGGCGAATTTCCTCCCCCAACCCCTCCATCCGCCCGTCCTTTCGGATTGAAAACCACTAAAGAACCTGGAAAAATATCGGCTCGAACTTCATTTTGGAAGCCAAAAAATTTGAATTTCAGGCCAAAACTGGTTGGCGAATTCTGAAACTTCTGCCCGAAAATCGGGCAAATCTCACTATGCGGAGAGGGGGAGATTCGAACTCCCGAGGGGCTATAAACCCCTGCCGCTTTTCGAGAGCGGTACCTTCAACCACTCAGACACCTCTCCAAAATAAATCATTTCTTATACCTGATATTCAACGTTGATACGGCCAGAAGTATCCAAACTAACAGGGATAAATCATTTTTAAAATAAGGCACATCTACTAAGCCGTGAATCAATATTTCCAGAATTACAGCCAGAAAAACCACGCTGGCGATCTTATCAAACGGCCATTCTTGGCTATAGCGCCAAACAATGGAAAAAATATTCTTCAAGTTATCATAAACGAGCTTACCCGTTAGCCACAAAAAAGCGCCGATGCCCAAAATCCCTGTTTCACTCCAAAAATTAAGCAGAATGTTGTGTGGATAAGGAAAAACCTCAAACCAATGGGTATGATAAGGTAAAATGGAAGCCGGATAACCGGCCAAGCCGCCGCCAAAAAGCCAATGATCCTTGATCATCTGCCAGGTTTCACCCCAAATCAACCGGCGGATAAAGCCGGAATAATCCTGCAATGATATTTTCTGCCAAATCAACTCGCGTAAGCCGCTGTTGAGCAAAACAATTATAACGGAAAAGGCCAAAAATATCAAGGCATAGGCGCGGGAACGCCGATTGAATAAAAGCAACAAAAAACCAACCACCAAAACAGCCAGCATGGCTCCTTCCGATTGCGCCAGAACGATAACACTGAAACCAACGATAATCACTAGCCACTTCAGCCACTGCCGCTGACGGTTGGACAGGTAAAGCAATAATGAATCCTGATTGCGATAAAATAAAAAACCGACAAAAGCAATAATAATCGGCCCAAAAAACAATCCTAAGGCGTTAGGGTAACCATAAGTACCGACCACCCGGTCAACACTGCCACTGGCAGTCAAAAACGCTTGGGGTACTCCCCAGCCAATAAACTTTTGCACATAACAAATCAACCCCATATAAAGCACTGACAAACCCAAGCCCCAGAACGCTCCTTCTATTTGCCGTCGGACAGTAATCAATGAAATCAAAATAAAATAAAATAAAATCGGCTCCAAAAAATAAGCCTTCCAAGCGCCCAAGGCCTTCAATGGCAAAGGTGAAACAAAAACCGCAACCGTAGCGGCAACCAGAACAGCCAAGGCTGGGTAAAATAGAGGGTCAGACTTGATAACTTGCCAATTAAAATTCCTTTTCAGTAAAACAACCACGAATAAAATCAGCACCATCGCTTCCAACCAAGTAAAAGGAATAGTCAGGATTTGAAAACGCACGACATAAGTCGGCAATAAAGCGATAATCAGGTAAGCGGACCAAAGCGGACGATAATACGCCAAAAAGAAAAAAAGAATAGCGGCTAAGCCGAGAAAAAACATTGGGACCATATAATTTTATATTTTTTTTAATTTGATCATATCCATTACCTCGCGCTTGTCATAACCTCTAAGCAAATAAAGAGCGAGAAAATAAATAACTGCGCCGATAATCACTAAAGTCAAAATATTTTGGTTCAACAGCGGATAAAGGCATAAACCCATAACTAACGAAGCTAAGAGGGATTTACCCAAAACCCATAAATTAATCCTAGCCTTGGTTTCCCGACGCAAGACATAAAAAGCAGACAGAGCAATAACTGTTTCTGTCGCCAGAGTAAGAATCGCCGCGGCCCAATAGGAAAAAATAGGAATAAAAATCAAATAAGCCGCTAAAGAAAAGACAGCGTCAAAAAGATAAAACCAAATCATTTTTTTCTGTAAGCCGCAAGCCACAATAGCGTAGCCGGCCAAAGCGCCGAAATAAATCATGGCTGCTCCCACAATCAAAATCCTTAATGGCCCGGCGGCAATAACAAAATCAGCGCCGGCCACAAACTCCATAATTTTCTCTGCCAAAAGCCAAGTGGCCATAACCATAGGTACGGCTAAAATAGCCATAAAATCAAAAGATTTCTGTAGAGTCTTTTCAAATAACACTTTACTGGTCAAATAAAACTCGGTTAAAAGCGGTAAAATCAAACCCAGAAACAAATAAGGAAATTGAATCAGTGTCTCCAACACCTTGTAGGCCGCACCATAAATACCGACTTCCTCGGCCGGGCGAACCAAAGACAAAATAATCGTATCAGCGCGAAAGTAGACCAAGGTCAAAGAAATGGTAACGGCTAACGGCCAAGACACATCCCAGATTTGCCGCCAAACCTTAAAATCAACTTCCAGTTTTAAGATCAGATGTTTGCGCGCCCCGATGACTAAGTATAGAAAATTCACCAGACTGCCCAAAGACACGGCGACGATAACAGCCAAAAGACCCCAATCCAGCATAACAGCCAGCCAAACGCCCAGCAGTAGAATGAATCTGCCCCAGACTTCGGCGATTGCCACTTCAGCCATAGCCATTTGCTTCTGATATAAACCGATCAAAACCGATTGCAAGGAAATAAAGAAAAAAGAAAACGAAGCGACGCCAACACCCAGTTTAATGGCCAATGGGTAGGGCAAAAACCAAACTAAAGCCGATGCCGTACCCAAGAAAACTATGGCTGAAAGCAGACGGACCGTCAGGATATTGGCAAAAATTTTATGCTGATTAACTCCTGGACGGGACAGCATCTGCGCCGTGGCCATCTGCAAGCCGAAATCAATCAAGACGCCGAAAAACTGCAAAAAAGAAATAATGGTGGTGTAATAGCCGAATCCTTCACGACCCAGATAGCGTGTCATCAGGGCGATGGTAATCAAACCCAAAACCGTACCGGCAAATTTGCCGACGATTTGCCAAAAAGTATTCTGAGCGATTTTTGCCGCTAAACCCATAATAATCTATTACGAATTAATAACTGAAAAAATATTATTTGACCCAAAGTTTTTTTGCTTCATTCCAATATTCCGGATAGTTCTTTCCTGTTTTCATATAATACCACCATTCCGCGCCCCATAAATACGCTTCGTCAAAACCGGCACGACGAGTAAAGGCAATATTTTCTTTCAGCTGATTCAGGCTTAATGACAGATTATGATCGGCCAAAGACATCTGGGCCAAATTGATGTTGGGCTTGTGCCAGCTTTCTGCTTGCAACTCCGCCACAATGACCTTTTGAATCGGCGTCAATATTTTTATCAGTTGAACGCGCAACCAATAAAACGCCGGGGGAGTAAACCAACGAAAATAACCGACCTGCGGATTATAGACCACGCGATATAAGGTTGTACCTAAAATCTCTCCTCCAACATGGGAAATAGACCACCAAGTTGATAGCTCACCACTGTCAGTGACCAAAATCGGCTTGGCCGTAAGCTTCTTTACTTGAGCGACTTCTTCTTTCAACAACAACCTGTTGGGCGGTGGACAGATGCCGAAAGTGGACAAAAACGGCTCATTCTCCACTTGGAAATACTTAATCTGCTGATTATCCTTATATCTGTTGACTACCGCTTGAACAAATTTAAGTTGGGCTTCCTCAGCGTCAATCGCTTTTAAATCCTTGAGCCACTCAGGGTCGTGACATTCAGGCCAGCGCGGCAGACGACGGCCCACTGCCAGAACTATTTTCACTTGGCGCTTAGACGCTTCATTGATCTGCCAATCCAAATCCTTAAAATCATAACGGCCGTTAACTGCTTCAATCTGATTCCAATAAGCGGACAAGCGAATGTTATCAACCTGCAAATCATCCAAAATGGCTAAATAAGCCGCTTGCCAATCCAAACCCAGTTCGGTTTGCGCATAGACTGAAGAAAAAGTGACGCCCCATTCCATTCGTGTTCGGGAAAAATCAAAAAAGTAACTGCCGGCTATGGCGCTGACTAAAGCCAAAAAAATCAGAAAAACTATTAGTAAAAACCAATGGCGACGGAAAAAAAATATCATAATGTTTAATAAACTTCTAATTATTTTATAGGGCTAAAACAGCCAAGCCCGCAATAATAAAAGCCGTGGCGATAATTTTCTGCCACATGATTTTACTGGTCATTCTTTCTTTCAGAACGCCGGGCCAAATTTTCTGCACCACTATGACGATAAGCAATAAGAAAGCATATTGTAATCCCTGCAAAGCATTAATGATAGCGGTCGCACCGACAGAAATGGCAATAGCAAAATTAATCAAAATTGAAGCTAAAGCGCCGGAAACTTGCCCGAAAATCAAGAGCCCGCTAGTCTGGCCTTGAGGATGACGCACCACAGCCCAAAAAGCACGGCGATTGCGCGGCCAGGCAAACAAGCATAAAGCGAATATCAATGAACCGACGCGCGTCATAACAAACGGCGTAATGAAACTGCCTTGGGAATTATAGGCATACTTGGCAATAATCAACGATACGGCAAAAAGTATGGCAGAAAAAACAGCAGCGTAATAAGCGGTTTTGTTGGCTTTGCCCTTGCCATAAGAGATTAATACTGTACCGATAATAATAATAATAAAAGCCAACAAGAATTTGCCGGAAACAGACTCGCCGACAAACAACCAGGCCAGGGGTAAAACGATTAAGGGTTGCAAACCGCCCAGAAAGGGAATGATGCGCGAGGCCTCGCCCTTATTCAAAGCAACAAACATTAAATAAATTCCGGCGCCGAATAAAAAACCGGAAATTAACTCCCAAACTAATTGCGAGCCAGTCGGCGGCATCCAATTAAACGGCAAAAGCACTAACGCCAAAACACCCAGAAAACAAATAATAATAGTATAAACGGCTGGATTAGGAATCTTTTTATTAAGTAAGAATTTATCCGTTGCCAAAGCGGCAGCGTTTAAGGCGTAAGAAAGGATAGTAATAGGCAACCAAAGCATAGAAAAAATATAAATTAAATTGCAAATTATTCTTATGGCTTTATAAATTTATTAGCCCTTAACTCATATATCATAACATAATCTGCTGTTTTAAGCCAAACAAAAAACGACTCCCGCCGGCACGACAGATAGCGGGAGCCGAAAGCAAGTTACTATTATGGCTGAAGGATCTGATCTTGCTGACAATTACTATCAATACAGATCCTGACTGACTGGATTTGAGCGAACTGCATCAAAGTATTGGTGATTTGCGCTCTAATAGCGGTAACAGCGCAAGAACCGGCAGCCTTATCAAGTTGGGAATCAAAATTCACTTCCAGCGTGCCATCATCATCAATCTTAACATACTTTAAGCGAGTTCCCAAGGGGATAGCGGAATAATATCCAGCAGCCTTATCCGTGGATGACAACGGCTGTAATAAGCCGATAACCGTATTCACAATATTGGAATCAAACTTATCATCAACCTCCCTTTCCAACGGCTCCACCTTGGAGCAATCATTGGAATTGGGATTGCTGACCGTGTTGCCGTAATAGGCGATAATTTTTATCTTAGGCCAAACCGGCACATCATCGCTAGTAACATTGACTTGGATTTCATCCGGCACTTCTTCAATAATGCTAACTTTGCCATTTTCCAGCGCTGTAGAAACTTTTACCGTTCCGTCTCCGTCAACTGTTTTATCCTGATTCATACTACTGACAATCAACCAAACGACTGCGACAACGATAAGTAAGGCCACCACCGCAGCTATAATGGTTTTCGGTTGCGGCCGATCCGATTTAGGCTCTTCATCTTTCTTGACCTGTTCTGATGGTATTACCACTTCTGTCATTTCCGGGCTGTCCGGCGATTCCGGCTGATTCTCGGTTTCAATTATTGGCGCTCCACTCTCCGCATCTGAAGATACTTCTGTCTCTAATGTTTCGGTTAGTCCTTTTGACTCTTCAGTAATCGCTTCTTCTGCTCCTTCGGCTTCCGCCTTAGCTTCCGGCAAGACCGCTTCCTCCGTTGAAACAATAACATCGGCAACCGGCAAAGCTGATGATCCCTGATTATCCGATTGATTGTCAAGAGGCAGGGCGGATTGGATTTTTTCCTCTTCAGTCATATATTTTTATAAATAATTAGATGATATCAGCTTGGCCAAATTATATAACATTACGGCCAAACCCGCAAGAAAAGAAAAAATCATTAATTTCCTCATATAAATGGCGGGTTCACCGTCAATATTGCGACTCAAATAATAAATCAAGGTGCAAGCGCTCAAAAACAACAGGGAGAACATAACCAAACCAAACAATTGGTTACCCCAAAAAAAGATTACCGCCGCGATGATCAGTAAGACATAAAAGACATAAATTGCCGAGGAGATGATTATTTCCATATAGTTTCAATTTAGGCTAAAAATACTTATCAGTCAAGGGGGAATAAATCAAAAGACAATAAAAACCGCCCCAAGGGCGGTTTTAAATCAAGCAGGTAAGGAGAGTCGAACTCCTGTCACCAGTTTGGAAAACTGGGATAATAACCGTTATATGATACCTGCGATCTGCGGTTATATTAACATAAATCAACTAAACAATCAAGATTGACAAAAACCGATTAAACCTTTACTATTCAAGGACTGAACCTTGACAAACCTTGGGAAGGAGGTAATAGATGAGCCCAAGAAAAAATAAAAAGAAAAAGAAAACTCCCGACGAATTAATAATGGAATGGTTTACTTGTGATAGTAGTCTGCATCCTGAATATTATGGCCAATTCTGTCTCTGCGCCGGCTGTCGACCAGAAAATTATTGCATCCCCATTGATGACGGCGGCGGCTGTGTTATATGCGAAGGGCCGGTTACTGAATGTGGCGGGCCCACTGCCGAAGAAGAGGAAGAAGATGAGATAAACAGGTATGCTTAAAAATTACATAAAATTCTGCAACAATCTAATCACTGTAATAAAATTGTAATAAAGAAAGACTCAAAGGAGAATAAGCCATGCCATTTGAATACGACATTTTCCTAGGTGGTCCGTCGGATCGCCACGCACCAATGCCTTATCGAGCACAAATTAAAGCCGCCTTTCCTGCTTTAAGGATCTATGACTGGGAAGACTACAAAGGCGATGACTACCAAGCGCATAATGATGCTATACTGGCGCAATCACTGATGATGGTTTCGCTGGTGCCGGGATTTCCCATGCCGGGCATTGGTCCGGAACTTGGTTATTTCTATCGTTGCCATGAAGAACGAATTGTAAGGGGTCGCGAAGGATTATTCATTGGTTACGAAGACGGCAAAACTAAGAATGCCGATCTTGCGATTTCTAACCTGAAAATCAAACGAACCATACCAGTTCATTATGTCATTCTGATCTGGCCGGACGAAGTCAACCCTGATTTCACCAAAAAAACCATCGGCCATTATGGCTTGATTATCCCGACAATAGAAGAAGCGATTGCTATAATGAAAAGTAATTTTAAATCTATTGAAGAATTTAATGATTATGAAACTGCCTGCGAAGTAGAGAGATATAGAATAGTCCAAAAATCAGCCAGGGTCTATGAAGAACGCCAGCGAGGTGGATTGCGATTTAGGCGGAATAAATCACCATGGGAAAGAGGTTAGATTAATCCAATAACAAGATAGAAAAACCGCGCTAGCGACATGCGCTTCGGAGACCAAATCTTATGAAAGAACAGCCAGCAAGAGAGCAACACTATAACAAAAATGTTTGGGTCAATCCGACTACTGAATCAGTTAGACGAGAGGAATGTCTTTGTTTGAATTGCGACGATTTGAAATCCGACCAACCGGAAGGTTGCCCGGTGGCTAAGAAATTATACAAACTTTGCAAAGGAGCTGATATTGCTCTGACTGTCACCCGCTGCCCGTTTTTTGCAATATCCGAATCCGCCAAACAAGCGATAGTGGAGGCAAAAAAAGAACATCAAAAACAGTTGGATGCTTCAATCGCCGATCAATTAGGATGTAAACCACCGGTTAGAGACGATCTAGAGAGATCTGAAGAGAGAGCCGAAGATCCTTTACAAGCCGAAGATCCTTACTGGCTGAATCACCACCCTTTCAAAAAAGGCGGCCAATATCCCGGACCAAAAAAAACCGGCTTATAAGGTGATCGGGCCAATAAAAGAATTATGTAAAATTGAAACAAAATCATAACCCCAAACAGCACTTTATCAAGAGCGAATAAATTCGCTCTTTTTTTATTCAACAAAAAACTGTCGAGGTTTTCGACAGTTACGGCGATTTAGCTACACAATACCCGCGGCTGCCTACTTTCCCCACAAGGAGTATCATCGGCGCTGGAGGTCTTAACTGCTGAGTTCGGGATGGGATCAGGTGTATCACCCCCGCTAGAGCCACGGAAATTCTATAGCTAAATCAGTAAAGAAATGTTTATGAATCGTTGCGGCTTGTGCCGCAAAACTCATGGGTGTGACAGCGAATCGCATGTCCCGACAAACCGGAAACCGGTTAGCGGGGTGTTATCCATTCTTGCGATTAAACTAAACCATTAGTATCGCTCGGCTGAACGCATTACTGCGCTTACACCTGCGACCTATCAACCTCCTCGTCTCGAAGGGGTTTAATGAAATCTAATCTTGAAGACAGCTTCACGCTTAGATGCTTTCAGCGTTTATCTTAACCGAACGTAGCTACCCAGCGATGCCCTTGGCAGAACAGCTGGTACACTAGAGGTTCGTCACTTCCGGTCCTCTCGTACTAGGAAGTGGCCTTCTCAAATTTCTGCGCCCATGGTAGATAGGAGACCGAACTGTCTCACGACGTTCTGAACCCAGCTCGCGTGCCGCTTTAATTGGCGAACAGCCAAACCCTTGGGAGCTTCTCCACCCCCAGGATGCGACGAGCCGACATCGAGGTGCCGAACCTGGTCGTCGATATGGACTCTTGGACCAGACTAGCCTGTTATCCCCGGAGTAGCTTTTATCCGATGAGCTTCCACCATCCTACATTGAATGGTCGGATCACTAAATTCTACTTTCGTAACTGCTCGACTTGCAGGTCTCGCAGTAAAGCTGGCTTGTGCTTTTGCGCTATCACTCCGATTTCCATCCGGAGCTAGCCAACCTTTGTAAACGCCTCCGTTACATTTTGGGAGGCAACCGCCCCAGTTAAACTACCCACCATACACTGTCCCTCTCCCGGATTACGGGAGGAAGTTAGAATTATAATATAATAAGGGTGGTATTTCACTGGCGCCCGAAGGCTCCCACCTATTCTAAACATATTAGATCACAATTCAGTGCAAAGTTGTAGTAAAGCTTCACGGGGTCTTTTCGTCTAACCACGGGTAGGAGGCATCTTCACCTCCCTTGCAATTTCGCTGAGTACTTCGCTGAGACAGTTGTCAAGTCGTTATGCCATTCGTGCGGGACGGAACTTACCCGTCAAGGAATTTCGCTCTAAGTTTCCTTTCTTAGGACTCTATCTTCATCCCGATGGGATGCTTAGCGTTTGGTCTCTGGGGATTCTAAAAATCGAGCTGGCGTTCGACGGTTCATTTGTTCAATGATCCTGGCGATTTGTATCTTTCCATTCTCTTTGAGATGCTTTCCTTGTTTTATCAATTTTATTATCTTGATAAACTTTTTGAAATCATCCGCTTTGGCTGTTTGCAACCGGTGAGCGGAGAAAAATGGAATTATAATTTCAGATAAGTCACTGACTGATCTTACACAATAACGATAAAGATTCTCTTGATGATTATCTTTCCGACGGTTGATATAAATCTTACCGCACCGAAAAAATTTTTTAATTTTTTCCAGCGCCTTAAGACTTCTTTCTCCCTGTGTAATCACAAATTCAGGAAAAATCTGCCATCCTGACTTGGTAGTGTGATTCTTGATGATGCTGACTGAAAAACAGCCTTCGCCATCAGTAAAACCAACTATCCAATGCTCGAATTTTAGCCTTTCCTGCTGATTAATCGGCATAAATTAAGTTATTTTCTATGGTATAATTTTACCATAGTTTTGCCGATTTTCCCAGCATATGGCTAAGTATTTTTGGACCATTCTTATATTACTATAAGAAGAGGTAGCGTTAATAGATAACGGTCCCAGTCCTTTTGCATCCGAATGCTTCCGATGCAAAACCTTAGGACCGTTATAGTTACGGCCGGCGTTCATCTGCGCTTCAATTCAAAGCTGCCCCGGTAAACCGGTTGACCTCTCCTCTTAACGTTCAGACACTGGCCAGGCATCAGCCCCTATACATCAGCTTGCGCTTTAGCAGGGACCTAAGTTTTTGGTAAACAGTCGCTTGACATCTTTAGCTGCGCCCCAAATAAATTTGGGGAGGCCTTATCCCTAAGTTACGGCCGATTTTTTGCCGAGTTCCTTAGCGAAGTTTCTCTCATACACCTGAGGCTACTCGCCTCATCCACCTGTGTCGGTTTAAGTACGGTTGCCTTGATCTTAGCCCTAGAAGTTTTTCATGGCACTCGGTTTAATATAATTGAGTCCGCCTTGCGGCTTCCTCTGCTGGCGTATTCGTTGCTTAATGATCGGCGGATTTGCCTACCGATCACAACTACTAACGTCATCGTCATAGCCATAGGACGATATATCTCCCCTGATGCGTCACTCCTTCGGAAAATCAAGCCAGCGCAGGAATATTAACCTGCTCGTCCATCGGCTACGCCTTTCGGCCTCGTCTTAGGACCGGCTAACCCTGGGTCGATTCTCGTTGCCCAGGAAACCTCGGATTTACGGTGTCTAGAATTTTCATCTAGATTCTTGCTACTTATGCCAACATTCTTACTTCCTAGCAGTCCACCGCGCCTCACAGCTACGGCTTCGTTCCGCTAAGAACACTCCTCTACCACTCTATATAAATATAGAATTCGCAATTTCGGTACTATGTTTAGCCCCGATACATTTTCGGCGCAAGAAAACTTGACCAGTGAGCTATTACGCTATCTTTAAAGGATGGCTGCTTCTAAGCCAACCTCCTGGTTGTCGCGGTCTTGATACCACCTTTTACACTTAACATAGATTTAGGGACCTTAATTGGCGATCTGGGCTGTTTCCCTTTTGACTGATGGACCTTAGCGCCCATAGTCTGACTTCCGAAATAAAGATTACCGGTATTCGGAGTTTGATTGAAGACAGTAACCTTGCGGACCTGTCCTCATTCAGTGCTCTACCCCCGGGTCTATTTTCGAAGCTAGCCCTGAAGCTATTTCGAGGAGAACCAGCTATCACGAAGTTCGATTGGAATTTCTCCGCTATCCACAGCTCATCCCCAAGTGTTGCACAGCTTGTGGGTTCGGGCCTTCCCAGACTGTTACATCTGGTTCACCCTGGCCATGGATAGATCACTTCGTTTCGGGTCTTATCCGCGCTACAATTGTTCGGACTATTAATCCTCGCTTTCACTATGCCTTCTCCCCGAAGGGATTAAGCAAGCAACGCAGAATAAACTCGTTGGCTCATTCTTCAATAGGAACGCCGTCATCCAGAATTCGTATTGCTACGACCTTGGACTCCGACTCGTTTGTAAGCAAATGGTTTCAGATACTATTTCATCGCCCTAACCGGGCTGCTTTTCACCTTTCCCTCACGGTACTTGTTCGCTATCGATCATCAAAAGTATTTAGCCTTGCCATATAGTCATGGCGGATTCCTACAAGATTTCACGAGTCCTGTAGTACTCTAGATTATAACGACGGAAGTACGATTCTTTTCGCGTACGGGGCTTTCACCCGCTTTGGCCGGCTGTTCCAAAACCGTTCCGCTAAAAATTTTATTCCGCTCGGATATAAGTGCAATCCGAAAGTTATAATCATCACCCCAAAGCAGCAACGGGCACTCCTTTATGCCGGCGCTACGCCTTCCCCTTGCGGGAAAAGTTTCACACCGTCAACACTGCTAAGGTTTAGGCTGCTCCGCTTTCGCTCGCCACTACTCGCGGAATGCAATCCATAGATCCGTGTTCTGCTTACGCAGAAAACGGAACTAAGGATTCAATTTTTTCTTTTCCTCCAGCTACTGAGATGTTTCACTTCGCTGGGTTTGCGTTTGTAACCTATGAATTCAGTCACAAATGACGCGGGTTTGCCGCGCCGGGTTTCCCCATTCGGATATCTCCGGATCAAAGGTTGCTTGCCACCTCCCCGAAGCTTTTCGCAGGCTGCTACGTCCTTCATCGCCTTTTGATGTCTAGGCATCCACCATTCGCCCTTAATGTTTAATCGCAAGAATCTGGATAACTCTTAAAAAGAGTTTTTCCTTATTTTGTATTTTATTACTAAAATACTAAAAGTATGTACTCATTAATAATTGCAATTCGCTGCCACGCCCATAAATTTTGGCGCGACATTAAATTACCCATTTCTTTACTATACACTATTCAGTTGTCAATGTTCCCAGGTTCAGGATATTTGACATTAACTTCCGCAATTTGAGCGATAAATTCCATTATCGATCGGATTCGGAAGCTAACAAAAAAACCGCTTTCTCCAAGCGGTTCTGGCGGACACTAAAAAGGTTAGTCCGTTTGACTTGGAGAAGAATTATTGGTGATGTTTAATCTCATATTATTGTTCCTTTCCAATATGCCCTCCGGCATTTATGGATTAAAGAGACAAACTAAGCTGAATTTTGGCTCTGCAAAGCCGAATCTTCAGTTATTCAACGGTGTCAGTCAGATGTCTACAATTATATGTTATTTTTTATACAATGTCAAGAGATAAATAAAAAAATAGAAAATATACGGATAAATAAGCACGCGGCAAGACAAAATTAATGAATAATTTGCCTAAATTTAAACAAGTTTTATAACTTTGTCGACAAAAACCAAACAGATCAATCAAAAAATAGCTTCTGTCTCCCAATTCCTTTATTTTCTGACTTATATAATGAAACTGCTGACTTTTCCCCAACTTCTCCACTAACCATTGACTTTTCACCGCTTATATGATATTGTGGTACGAAGATCGGCACATTCAAAACTTAAAAACATTACTGCGCAAACCAAAACAGCCATAAAAGGCAAGGAGAACATCATGGAAATGTTACTTTTAGCAATTAGTTGGACTTTTTCGTTATACTTTGATCATCTGGTACGGCTTGGCACCGAACTGGCATTTTTTGCCATTTTTTCAGCCTTTTTCATCCATTTACTGGTTATTATCGTAAACGGCGCCAAATGCCGATTCCGTCGGAAAGATTATAAAGCTGTTTGGCTACCACCCGATTGGCTAATCGCTTATCATGCTTTTATTTATTACTACATTATTCTTTTCACCTCGGGAGTCAAAGATAATTTCAATGAGACGCTGGACGGCTGGGTAGAATGCGGTAAAAAGAGACTGCTTAATGAGCACCCTCTGGATATCTCACTTAGTGCAATGATTTTTATTACGTTTGTATTAGGAGTATTACTCCCGGCAATGGTCGCGGCTGGCACCTGGCTTCTCTTGTTTTCATTCGGCACATTACTGCTTATGATTGTTTCGATAATCGGCTTACTACTCAAATACACTTGGTGGTTATGGCTGATCGGCGGAGTTGCTTACATTATTTGGCGCGCTATCAAAAGCTATCAGCTTAGGCAAAAGGTTATTGACGAGGAGATTATAGAATTGAAATCAGCGCTGTTCGCTATAGCAACGTCAATTGCAACAACCAACGCCTCCCCAAACCCAAAAAAGCCGACGCGCGCCGGAAGGCCGAGAGCGAAGACGAAAAAGAAAAAAGAAACACCGCCCCCAACAGGAAAGGACGAACAATGAACGCGTTAACTATCTTTTACATCGGCACGTTAGTAGCCGCATTGACGTTTTTTGCTTATTCGGTTCTCCCAACCATAGTCTTGGTCAATGGTATCAAACAACGTCATAACCGCCGACGACCTTTCGAGGTTGACTGGTTACCTCCATGGTGGTGGATGGCCTGCTTTTATGCCATCGACTACATAATAGACTGTTTCCCTTGGATAATTGGTGATATCAGAACCTACCAAACGTACGCTAACGCAAGACCTAAGGAGATAATTAGAGCTATCAATGAGGTAACGAAAGACGAGGTCATTGACGGATTTTTCGCCGTACTTCTCTCTTGTCTGATAATAGCAGTAACCTGCGGCACGGCCGTCAGTCTGGCTTTGGTGACGGCCAGTCTGTTACTGGGCTATCTATGGTGGCTGACTTTTCCGATCATTATTACCTATCTCATTTACCGATTTTTTCATCACAAATGTCAATCAATCCAAGAAAAGAAAAAAAGATATGACGAGAATCTGACAACTATGAACCAGCTGATAGCTATGAGCGAAAGAATGTGTGACTGCGTTAATGATTTGCGCAAACGATTAGAAGAAACAGAGGCTAATACGACTGATCAAACTACCGCTGTTACCAATGTTTGTGCGAAGAATATAGGACCACCGAGACAGAAACGAGCGGATACCCCCAAAAAGACGCTAGATAATAAGCCAAAGAACAAACCAACGCACACCAGAAAACAGCCAACAACGAAAAAGAAAAAAGAAACACCGCCCCCAACAGGAAAGGACGAACAATGAACACTCTGCTCACTCTTTGCCTTTGGCACTCTCTCTACATCGGAATATTGATAGGCTCATTAACGCTCTTTACTTGGTCGACCATACCGGTCATAGTCCTGGTTAATAGCATCAAACAACGACACGACCACTGGTGGAGTTTCAAAGTTCTCTGGTTACCGCCCCAGTGGTGGATGGAATGTCTCCATGCGCATGATTATCTATGGAGTTACCTATGGGAAAAAAACATCACCAAAAAGATTAAGGGGTTCCCTATCCCGACATACCAAGAGTACAGAGAAGAGAATGCTAAAGCCGTTATTAAGTCTATTGAAATGGAGCTTGGCTACGGTGTTATCAGTAGTCTGTTAGGCGCAATTTTTGTCTGTTTAATGGGCGCAATAATCCACGGTATGGTTGCCGGTCTGGCCCTAGGGATGGCCAGCTTATTGCTTATTCTGTTACTTTTCTCGTGGTGGCTGATATTGCCGATCATCGTTGCTTACTTCGTTTCCTTATTCTCCTATCGCAAGTATCGCGAGTACCAGTTGACTCTAAAAAAGCAACGGGAAGACAATGAGAAGCTGCAAACGATGATTAACGAATTACAGAGGGATTATGACGAAATAAGGGATCAGTTACAAAGCTGTCCGGAAGATCAAACCGCTTACGAGCGAACTGATACGGTAAAAAACATTCCGGCCGGCCAGGCTGTTGCTACCGCCAACGGCGCTGCTGCTACCGCCGATCCCGCCCCGGAGCAACCCCCAGAGCAACCCGTTGATAAGCCGGAAGGGGAATCGAAAGACGGCCCGAAGAAAACGAGGATGACGCGGAAGGCGGGACGGAGCAAACCAAAAGGGCCCGACGCCAACGGCTTCGGCTCATAAACAATCAGCACCTTACGCCGACCAGCTTGCCTGGTCGGCTTTTTTATGCCAAAAAATTACTAAAAAGTTAGAGAATAACCACAAAAATTATCTAAATTTAAACAAAAAATGCCTAAATGACTACTTTAATCCGAGACTGTTTCTATTATTATGACAAATTAGTTGACAAATATTATTTTTTTTGCTAAGGTAATCAATCGCTTTATGCCAAAGAATTTGGCGTAAGGGTGCGGACTTTGACAACTTAATAGCTTTAAAAATAAGGAGGAAAAAGTAAATTAGGTAACACCAAGATACACTCAAGTATTATTGGCGATTAAACTGTTAGAAACAACCAAAAGTCGCGCCGCTTAGCGGGCCGGCGACAACAAGGAGCTGTAATCATGACGACAGAACAAACGGGCGGTGGAGTTGACGGATCTAATTTCTTGGATAGTATGCTACAAAATTTGGATACCGCCAGCCAAAAGTTGGAGCAAGAACCGGCATCAATAAATTTGGGCTTTGATATCAACGCCATACTTGGCGATATGCGACAAGGTCTGGAAACAGCCACCAAAAGCCAAGGTCCGACTCTTAGTATAGACATCAAGAGTCGCTTAAAGAAGGCCGACTGGGAGCAAGTTCGCGCCAGTTTGGCCAAAGAAAAAACGGACTTGGCCGGCATGATGGCAAGTCTCAATATCATACTGGAAGGATTGGGAGCCGAGGTAATCCAACTCAAAGAAATGACGCCACAAGAACAGGCGTCCCTGGTACAAGCCGGAAACAGAATTAAAGAGGCTGAACTTGCCTTAGCCAAGGCCAAGGCCAAACGTTTGTTCCGCCAAAGCGCCATCCGCAACGCCCAGACTGACTTAGCGTCGGCCCAACAATTGGAAGCGGCGACCAAAGAACGTATCAATAAGGCAATGCGCGATCGCCTCAGCAACGCAACCATTGAAGATAGTCTGACGGCTTACAAATTGGCTTGCGGTCGGCTTTTGAAAGCCATGCAAGCTCGCGCTCAGTCACAGAAAATGCAACTGGAACAAGACAAGGCGCAGAAACGGGCGGCGTTTGAAACCCACACGCAAGCAAACGAAGCTTGCGAAAGACTTGACCAACAGATTGTCGCGCTCAAAGGTGAGTTGGCCGAGGCCGAACAGACATTGGTAACAATGGATAGGACAGACAAAGGCTTTGCCAAGCAAGACCAGAAAACTTCCGATTTGAAGCAATCACTGAATGCCTTGCAAGGCAAATATAATATTTGTATGGCAATCGCCCAGGAAGCGCAAAACTTTGCGCATCAATTGGACCTTCATGTCCAAACACTTAATGACCTTCTGACCATCAATCTCACCTGGCAAGCCATGATCACCAAACAGGTGGAATACCGCCAGACAACGGTGCGTTCCTGGTTGGAAGCCACTAAATCCCATCAAGATTTGGCGACGGCCGAAGAATTGAACAAAGCCGGCCGGGGAGTTGACGCCAGAAGTATGGCCAGTATGGCGGAAATCCGAGCCGCGGCCCAAAAAGCGTTGGTTAAAGCGCTTCAAGAAATACCGGAGTGGCTCAAACTCTACCACGAAATTATGGCGGCTTCCAATCAACAGGATCGACAATTCAGAAATGACGTAGAGGAACAAATTGAACTGTTTCAAAAAAACTACGGTTTTGATCTGAGAAAAGAATCATTCTTCGGAGGAGATGAGGGTAAATAATACACACAACTACACGCAACGGAGGAGATCCTTAATCTTGGATCTCCTCCTTTTTCTTTCAGTATGGCTAACGGCCATGAAAGGAGTTGTTATGGGAGGACTATCATTTTTCGGCCAAGGATTAAGTACGGTTAATATTACCCCCGCTGATTTAAGACGATCTGCTGACGAGCTCAATAGCTTAGTCGGCGGAGATTTTACTGATGGAGGCAGTATGGATTTTGCCTTACTGGAAGATACTGACAAATACGTCAAGTATTTCGCTCAGCAGCTCCGGGTAATAAAAATTCTGCTATCCTGGTGTCATAAAATCGGCAACAACGCCGATAATCAAACCGGCATCATTATTGATTTTCTAAAACGTTTTTCTTACACCATGGAATGCCTAAGAATGAAATATATCCACAACAACCAGCATCGCCTGCGAGTGGACTTGACCGAGTCCGGCTTTCCTAATTTTATTGAGCTTGATAATCTAAGGATTGACTATCTGCAACGCGATGAACGACTGGCTAGTTTGCCCGGATCGGACCGTCTGAAAAGGACAGCGCTGGAATACATGTTCAATCAACTGACTGAAGCAGAAGATATTCTGGCGATTTTAGGCGAAAGATCTTATTTTTCCATGTTAGCGGAGGACAAATTATTCCTGCCGTTTACGGCTGGAGAATTGACAGCGTTAAAATCAGACAATCCTAAGGCGCGATGTTACAGTTTCGCTTGGGCTTGTTTTGATTTTACCACTAACCGCCCCTACTTATATCTGATGAATTTTGAACATGACAATGATTGCGAACCATTGGAAGAGTACGGGCAAACCTGGAAAGAATTCTTGCACATCATTACCAATGTCGGCTCGCGGGCTCCCCAGCTCGGAATCCTGGCTTTGGATATTGATGATCGTTTGGTTAATATCCATCCTAAAATTATCAGGCGTATCGGTTTAGGGCCGTTATATTCCAAGTTCCTTTGCGATAACCTGTCAGCAAACACTGACAAATGGCAAGAAGCTTGGTGTCGGATTATGACGGAATTCAGCCGGAAAGAAGACGACTTTGTCTTATTGCTGACTGAAGAAGAAGTTATTTCCGAACGGCAAGAAGTCTATGGCCGGCCCTTGCGGCGCAAAGTCCGAGAAGTTTTTAAGATCAACGAACTCTCCATGGAATGCCAGCAACGGCACGTTTCCGCAGTCAGACATTATTGCATTCTGCCTCATTGTTTATTGCAACAAGCCGTCAATGATCACCAACTCTCCGAGTTGGGATTTGCCAGCTTCAAATACATAACCTTTAACGGGGAGGACTTGATTAATGGGAGATAAAAACGGATCCTGCGTGCCGATTACGGCAGAGCAACTCAGATCTTTTGATGCTTTTGCCGACAAATTAATAAAAAACGCCGGTTGGCTGCCAAAGAAGCCGCTAACACCTCCTTCGACCGCTGGCGGATTAAAGTTTAGCGAATCAGCGCCGATGGAGGAAAGAATCAATTGGCTGGAGCTCGTTAAACCATACAATCCCAACAGAACAATTAATTCAGGCAACGTCAACCAACTGCTTAACTCCTTATACACGGGAATCGGCATTGGCTGTTACGTGGTGGAGATGTATGCTAAAAGTTCGGGATTGGCTAAACTGCTTGATGACAATTCGCGCCAACGACTGAATGAAGGGCAAAAAGCGGAGTTTTCCAAAAAACTGGCAACGGCTGCGGCCGTCGCCCAGTTCAGCTTCGCCTCTTTCGTCTTTTGGTCATTGTCGCGTTACAAGGGTGAAAAGTTGGATTCCCTATCCATGGACTTTCCGGGCTATCCGGAAATCTGTCTGACCGACTATCTGCGCGGTTTTAACTGCCTGCTAGTCTATATGGGAAAATTCGTCCAGGAATCAGGAAAAGTCAGGAATGATTTGGATCTGCTCAAAGCCGTCCAAGTGGCGGCTAAAGGAGCACTGGATGAAATCAAACTGCGTCGCGACTCGTTGGAATACACTCAATTCTTTACCGATATAACTTACAAGTTGGCAGGGGAAGATTTTACCATTTCCGGTTTTGAAAACGGACTAAACAACGCGATTAGCGTGGAGTTCAAGCGGGTTGATATCAACACTATTGTCGGCAATCGCGATGCCAAACGCTTTTTTCAACGATTGGCAGTACGCACAGCTTGTTATAAAGTAGCGGAAAGACGCAACGTCATGTTTGATTTAGGAGGTATGCCGACCGCCAGCATAGGGTTTGGCATTCCCGGTACGGGTAAAACCATGATGATTGGCGCCTTTTCCACCATGCTTTATGATCTCTGTCAGTGGTTGGAATTACCTTATGTATTTGATCCTCATCCCCCCAATATCGTTTCTACCTACCAAGGCGGATCCAGAGAACGGGCCGAGGAATGGTGGCAACGTATCTTAAATCCTGACAGGATTTCTTTCGGACCGGCCGATGATGCTGAAGTTAATTATGAAGACAGGACTCGCCAAGGCGTATCTGCCGGTGTCCGTGAGGTTATCGGTGCGGCTCTGACCAATTTGGAAGGAGCTTCGGCTATTTGGCGAGGCAACTCCGTAGTGTTCTTTCTGACTAATATTCCCGACCAACTGGATTCGGCTCTACTGTCGCGTATCGTGACCCGCTTCAAAATTGAAGGAGCCACAACGTGGCAAGATTTCCTGGATCAGGACCACCTATGGTGGAAGCGCATCGCCGAAATCGATCCTGCTTTCATCGCCATGACCGATCCTGACGATTACAAATACTTATTTGCCCAACGTTTAATCGGCAGTATGGCCGAGACCTACGTCGGCTATCAGCAACCCAGGGAACGGACTATTTTGGATATTTTCAACCGAGTGAACAAAGAACATGATATTAATGAACAAAAGTTTTTTGCTAAGCTCTATCAAGAAGTCCAAAGACAATTCCCCAAATTCAGTTCGCGCGACACCCGCAATATTCAACGGGCCGTTGATGATCGGCTATTAGACTTTGACTTACCTGAAGAATGGATGTCCGATCCGGAAATATTTTTCCGTCAACCCTACGACCAACAAAAGATTATGGTATTAGGATTAATGCAACAGAATATGCGAGGCAAATCGTTCGCAGAAATCAGGTTCCAAGAGGCGATGCGCTACCTGGACAATATGGTAGCAATTGTTGACTTGGGTCATCGTCGCGAAGTGGAACGGGCAAGCGAACAAATGATGATTCAACTGGAAGCCAACCAGGCAGTCCAAAACTGGCTGGAATCGCACAAGTAAGACCTCTCCTAACGGAGGGGGTTATGGTAAAAAACCTAACCCCCTCCAAAATATTGGCGGGGTTGAACTGAAAGGAATAAAATGGATAAATTACTTGCTGATGCCGGATTATTCGGCCAAGGATTGACTCTGGTGGACACGCCGCAACTTATTGAAAGATATAACGATTGCCTTAAACGATTGGGACTTCCCCCGACTCAACTAACCTCATTTTCCATTGATGGCATCGGTTGGTCGCCGGAAATCGCCCAAGAAACCGGCAATCCGCTGTATCTGTCACATGGCGTGGCTAATCAACTAGCAATAATTCTTTCCCCCGATCAAGAGCATAAACCGATTTACTTTCCCTTCAGTTCGTTTGATCGTTCGCTGATGGCGGAGTTCTTCAAAAAGTTCCGCCAGGTTATTGCGGATATCACTACGACTTCCGGCATAGCCCTGGATATTGATCAGGAACTGACATCTTATGAAACAATCCTGGATCTGCTTTTAGTAGAAGATATCACGGTTATAAGTTATTGCGATGACTTGATTCAAGCGGCTCAACATCAAAGAAAACTGACGGAAGAATTTCTTGCCCCCGGCAATAACTGGGCTAACAGGGAATTAACCCGCCAGCTTATCGCTAGCGCTCAAAAGTATGGCAACTTGCGATACCGTACGGTAGAAATACCGGACTGGCGCTACGAAAAATTAGGCTGTTTTTACAGTCGGGCGCTTAACGGCGTTTTTGTCTTCCGTAATCTGCCGGGGGGAGACTTCATGGTTGTTGAGGATGGCAAGCTGGCCAAAAAAAATCGAGCAACACAAATTGACATTTTCCCATTGACCAACAAGCATTTAATCGATCGATTGGAAGAAGCCGGACTGATCACTGTTAATCTTTCCTGGTATCGGGAGCACCCCGAAATCCTAGAAGAAAAACGCGATTGCCTGCTGATTGATATCCTTTCCGCCGCCGATCCCGAAATTGATTATCTTCATTTGACGGAACCGCAAAAAAAGGCGCGTCTGAGAAGCCTTGGCACCAAAATTCCCAAAATCTACAAAGATCTGGAACGGCTGATCAAACGCTTAGAACAAAACGAAGTTGAAAGTTTTGATGAATTGTCAGATGAACTTAAACTTTTGCTCTTGCAACCCCGTCCGGACCTGGAAGAAGAAATATGGGAATTGGTCGGCATGCTGATTGCGCGACTACAGCCCTGGCGGCTGCTTATCACTTTTATCTGCGATAAGAATCTGTTCTATAAGCGCTATGACGGTTGGCCTAAAGCAAAACAGCTCTGGGCCATCGCCACGCTCAAGAAACATTACCGACCAAAAATGAACATCTTAAGAGAAAGAGCGTCTAAGGAAGAACTAACTGATTAACGTAAAGGAATAACTTTCAACTAATGCGGTTGCCAACCGCGAACCAAGGAGAATCACCATGCTAATTTTTTTGTCGTATGCCCTGTTGTTCACTGCTCTCGGTATCGTCTGGTTCGGTCTTGATAAATACTTTGGGGTAGTTGTATTCTCTTTCGTTTACAATCTGACCCACAGTAAGCGCCTACCGGCCGATCAAGTCTCCGGTTTCATCTTAGGTCGTAAAGCGCGAGGACGCTTTTACTCGGCCTTGCTTCTGGGTTTCATTAATTGGCGATTATGCCTCTATATGATGGTGCATGGCCCCGCAGTCAATTCCTTCTTGTTGTTAATGGCTGTCGTTTTTACGATGGTCGGCTTCTATTGCGGTCCCATGGTTATGCGACTCTTGGGCAAGCGTGAAAGATTACTGAAGCATCTAGACGTAATCGACAGGATTGAAACCGGAGAAATCCAAGTCGGCAATGAAGCCAAAAAGAAAGCCAGAAACTGGTGGAATAACTTAACCGGCGGTTTAGCCAATTGGCGAAGCGCCCTTAAAGACGCAGTTAGAACGGCTAATCAGCCGGAACAACCAGTGGTTATTACCGCGACTCCTGCAGAAACAGAAGAACTGCCGGCAACAACGGCGACTTCCGAGCTATCCGCCCTGCAACAAGAACTTGCAACTGTGCAAACCAGCATTAATCTTGTAGGCGACAAGGCCAAAGCCACTCCGTTGAATGATGAACGCTTAAGGGCGGCGAGAGCTAATCTAAAAGCTTTTGCCCGAGGTGAAAGCAGTCCTGGCAGCCCTGAAGGAGTAGTGAATAACTCCGACCAAGAAAGGGAATAGGAGATAGCACCATGAGTGAAAAACAAGATAAACACGGTCGGCTTTTCTGGCTTTTCAAACACAGCGCCGTCTGGTCAATGAATTTCGCTAAACGTCACTGGTTGATTTTTACTATTCTCCTGATAGCAACCGGCTTAGAGCTATTTATAGCTCGCGGGTATGTATACGGATCCGTCATTACTGTCAGAAAGTTCTTTGGTTCTTTCTTGGCGATTATTGCGGCCATAGGCATTTTCCGTTGGCTGTACCGCAAATATCGATGGCGCGGTAAACTACTGTTAGTAGTACTCTATCTGCTTATTGGCTTCGGTATTTATGAGGTCGGCAAGCCGATTCATCACTATCTGGCGCAGTATTACTGCTACAAAGTCAATGATTTCGTAGAATTGGAGCAATTACCGGAAACGGCTTACGAGCGGATCTTACCGCTTAACTCTGTTTTCTCGCAAGCGCGGGAATTAGTGCAAGACAACGTCCAACCGGCTGAACCGCATTTTGTGCGGATCGGCAGTCAATACCGTTTTACTATGGGCATTGAGCCTACTCCTCTTTTACCCCGTATCTTCTCTGGAATTCGCCAAGTTTATAATGTTGATGGCACATCTCCGGCTCCGGATTGGGGGTTGCAAAACCTAATTAACGTCAAATTCGAAACTGGAGAAAACCTTAAATGGAGCAGAAATACTTACACCGCCGTCAGCCGCGCTTTCGGGTTATGGCGTTACTTCAATTATGAACCGGACGGAGTTATCTACCTTAAAGACGATTCTGGAAAGATGGTGCAAGTAGTACCACTGATCCGTTGGAAAGGATTACTGTTTCCACGGCCGATTTTTGGCGGAGTACAGATAATTGAACAATCGCCAGACAACGTCTGGCAAAGCATCAGGCGAGTCATGTTCGGTTGCGGCTATTATGTGCCGCCGGCCAAAATGAAAAACCACCCATTCCTGGATGGACAGAATGTCTTGTCTTATAAAGTATCCCGTTACATTGCTGAAAGCTTCAAGTTCCATAAAGGACTATCCGCTCCTCTACCTTGGATACATAACGGCGATGTCAGAATCGCCAATATGCCCGAGGATATGAACGATCAGCCCTTCACTATCTTTTTCCGTCTGGGGCAACTCGGCGGCAAAGACGCTCTTTATCACTACTTCTCGCTTCAGCCTTACTCGGAAAAATCGCAAGGATTATCCGTCTCTTTGTTCGTGCCGGCTGACGGCTTGAGTAAAATATTCATTTTTTCTCATCATCAGAAAGAACCAATGCTGGGAGTAACCGCCGTAACCAATAAAGTTATCGGCGATCATAAATTCTTTGACTGGACAATCAATCGACCGGTCGAGCAACGGCCCTATATCACCAGGGTAAACGATAAGATCCGCTTCTATTGGCTGACCACTGTCGTTACCTTGGACAGTAATGACCCTAAACACTATATCGCCGGCAACCGTCCTGATGTGATATTGACTGATGCAGCCAACCAATGCGTTTATTGGATGGAATCAGCCGACTCTGGCGCTTGGAAGAATCAATTGGAAGCTAATGTCAGCTTTAAGCCGGTTATGGGGGGCCTGCCTCAAGCGGAAAGAGTAGAGCCGACGACCGCTCCGTCGACTTCTGCGGAATAGCTGGTTAATCGTTCATTTAAACAATTTTAGTGAAAAACAGACGAAGCCGCTAAGAGCGACTCGTCACCAAAGGAGAACTATCATGTTCGTCGCCATTACAATTCTGGTTATCGGCCTCTTCGTTGAATACAAGTTTAAGGTAGCGGAAAAATACCTGGTGCCCTTCTGGCGCAGTACAGTAAAGCCCTTCCTTATGGGCAAGGTCAAGCCGTTTATCACAACGAAAATTCTGCCGGCAGTGGCCAAACTTTTCAACATCCCTGTAACCCGGCAACAATAAGCACTTTCCCATACCGCTCCGACGCTTCTGTCGGAACGGTTTTATTTTTACTTAAAAATCCCGGCTTACGGCCGGGATTAAAATTTTATTACATGCTATTTACAAATTATTGAACTTTAAGCATTTGCTCCATAAGATTAACAAATACTTTAGCGTTGACTTCCACATCAGGCATAGCGCGATGAGCATTACGATTTTCGTGTCCAAAATGGCGAGCCACCGCTGTTAAATTATATTGCGGTAAAGACAACAACTTACGGGATAACTCCAGAGTATCAATCATTTTATGTTGCGGTGCATTCAAAACGTGGCGTTTAATATGCGACAAAACAAATAGCCAATCAAACTCTTTAATATTGTGGCCGACAATGATAGAGCCGTCAATAAAAGACAAAAACTCAACCAACACCTGACTGCTGGGTCGGCCATTGACCAATAAGTATATCTCATTTAAACCATTAATCTTCTCCACCTCCGGCGGAATCGGACGAGTGGGGCGGATTAAAGCTTCAAAACGAGCCAATTCTTCATCGCCGCGCAACCGAATGCCGGCGATTTCCAGAATTTCATCCCGCAGTGGATCCAAACCGGATGTTTCCAGATCAAAAACCGTAAACTCCGTCTTAAGGAAGCTCTGGTATTTTTCTTTCAATTGTTCCGCTGTCATGTTGTTTGTCATAATATGAATATATTAACGGAATAAAAAAAATAATTCAACTTAATTAATTTTCCGACAATAATGAAAAATAATTTTAAAAAATATTATTGACAGTTGTGGATAACTATTGTTGTCAAAAAAAAAGTATGCTATAATATATTTAGTTGAAATAGTTTTTGCAGAGAAAATCGTTTCAGCTTACACTTATAAAAGAAAGGGGGTGAGCTATCTATGGCAAAAAAGAAAAAAGCGAAGAAAGCTGTGAAAAAAGTTGCAAAAAAGAAACCAGCAAAGAAAAAGAAAGCTGCTAAAAAAAAGAAGAAATAAGAATTTTCTCAAGGGAAAAATCCCCTCTCTGCAGAAGGGGATTTTTTCTTTGGTAAAAATTTTGTTTTAATTTCAAAATTTTTTTTTCTGTTCGACCCTAAGTCGGGCATTTTTTATTTTTATCTTTCCAAAAACTCCGTCATAACCGGCGGAAATCTCCACCTGGCCTTGACGCATGGCGATTATGGCTTCGGCGACTTCCGGTAAAGTGATTTCCCTCAATTCCGCCAAGGATGAATCCAATAACACGGAAAACTCATTGGCATGGCGGACTAAACTTAAGTACTCTCTCTGGACTTTCTTGGAACTTTTGCCGACTTCCAAAACGTCGGCGATTATTTCCTGCAAAGGAATCAGATTCTTATAGGGAATGAACTCATCCGCCTTGATCTCGCTCCGATCGGCTAATAAGCTAACCCGATTGAGTACGCCTAGAACAAGCGACTTGCCGCACTTAGGACATTTGTTATCCAACTGTTTGCTTTTTTCCGGCACGCAAAAAAAACCGCAAGCGGCATGGCCGTCAATATGATACTTGCCTTCTTCGGGAAAAAACTCCAAGGTCATCAGAAATTTTTTTCGATCTTTTTCTTTTATTATTCTTCTCAGTTCTTGATAAGTGAATTCGTTTTCCTTAAAATCAAATACATTAGCTTCGCGTCCGAGATTGGCTGGCGAGTGCGCGTCAGAATTAGAGAGCAGAGTTATTTCATCCAAACATGACAAACTCCAGTTCATTAATGGATCGGAGGATAGCCCCGTCTCCACTGAAAAAATTTTCGGTGTCAATTCTTCAAAGCATTCCTGAAGCGAATCAAATCCCGACTTGGAACCGAACACGGCAAACCATGGCGTCCACACATGCGCGGGAAAGACGATAATATTTTCATCAATCTCAAAAGCCAAACGCGCCAGCTCCTTGGCCGACAAGCCGATAATCGGACGACCGTCGGATTTGAGATTGCAGCCGCGATTAATTAACTCTTGAATTAATTCCTCCGCCGCTTCAATTGACGGCAAAAGCAAACAAATATGTACACGACGACATTTCCCTCCTTGAGTATAAATACAACTGATTTCTCCGCCTAAAACAAACCTAACCGTGGAGGGGTCGTCTTTAAGCCGAAAAAATCCCTGTTCCGCTTGAATTAATTCTTCTTTAATTGATTTAAACCAGGCCGGATGAGTGAAATCACCGGTAGTAACCAGTCCTATACCCTTACGCTCACACCATTTGGCGATATTGGGTAAAGTCAGATCTTGACTGCAACTGCGGGAATATTTGGAATGGATATGGAGATCGGCGATAATTTTCATATTAATAGTATGGTAACAAGATTGAACTCTTTAGGCAATATTAAAACCGGAGAGACAAGCTCTCCGGCCAAAAAAGTACGTTTATCTTTATGTCATAATCACGTGACAGGTTAGAGAAGCAAGAAAGCAGACGGCGGCCAGAGCAATTGCAATGATAAGTTGCCTAAAATCTTTTTCTTCCATCTTTGTTGAGTCAAAAACCATCAGGGAAGCCAATAAAAGAATAATTCCTAAACCATAAAGCAATATTGTCAGGATAAATGTAATCATGGCTTTCCTCCTTATTTGTTACGACCATTACCACGTCCGCCACTATTTGTAGGACGAGCGGACCGGGATCGATTGACGGGCGCACTGCGTTGTGGCGAACGAGCGGGCGACACGCTATGAGTTGGCCGAGACGACCGGGCGGGTGCCACCGATCTTGCCGGCGCACTGCGTTGTGGTAAACGAACCGGCGACATACTTCGCGTTGTCGGTCGAGCTGGGGCTACTGATCTCGCCGGCGTCTGCGGTGTTTGTGGCCGAGACGGTGACGCATGAGACGGCCGCGACGGTGCTTGACGCGAAGGTACCGGCGAATGGTTTACATTGGAATTGTGTTGCTGTCCGGGCGAAGTCGGCCGGACAGTTTGGGGCGCACTACGCATCGGTCGAGCTGGGGCTACTGATCTCGCCGGCGTCTGCGGTGTTTGTGGCCGAGACGGTGACGCATAAGACGGCCGCGACGGCGTTACCGAGCGATTCATGCTGGGACTGCCATGTTGCGTCTGCTGTCGTGGCGGTGACATGTGTTGCGGTTGCCCATGCCTGGACTCAGGTCGCAATCGCGGCGGTTCATGCCGCGATGGCGAAGAATAAGATCTTGGCCGATGATGAGTCATTGAAACACCATAAATACCCACATTCACGTCAACATAACCGTGATGATGACCGGGCGACCGATGAAAATGACTGCGGTAATAAGACGTCGGACGCCAATAATAATTTAATACCACATAATCAACCGGCACCGGACGGACCCAAACCGTATCCACGCCGAAGTAGACGCGATGCGTAACACTGCCGACAACGTAATAATAATGATCAGGATCGGGATAGACAACTTCTTCCGTAATAACCGTTTCTTCAGTAACAGTCGTTATGCCGTTTTCCGATGTGGTGGTAACGACCGTTTCAACTCTTCGATTAGTGGCGCAACCCGACGATAAAATCAAAGCGGACGCCAGGATTAAACATAAAACCACGGCTGAACTTTTCATCTGTATCTCCTTCCGGTTAAATCCTTACATTAAGAACATTGCTTGTCGGCGGAACAACTACGGGTTGCCCGTCACTTCCCTGCTTCTTTTTCGCAAAAGGACTTAAATTATGATAACAATTAAAACAGACTTGATTTTTAGAATCGTAAATTCTGGTTAAACGGCCGCACTGACCGCATCTTTCCGGCTCAATAAACGGCAATTTACCCATATTTTATCTCCATTGTTAAGGTTCAATTAATACCAAATTGTATCATAACACTAAAAAATTGTCAATAGTGATTGCCAACAATTAGTTTATAGATAATAGGAGCGATTTCCTATTCGGCAATTTAGTTGCTAAAATGCAGTTATTAAATAAATCAAAAAAATAAATATTAAAATCCTGATTATCGGCAGTGGCTATATTGGCAGCCGTTGTGCCCAAGAATGGAGAAACGAGGCTATCCTATCAGATAAAATCATCAATTCAATTGAAGATGTTACTGATATTTTAGAAGAGTTTTGCCCGGATGTAGTTTTAAACGCGGCGGGAATTGTCGGTAAGCCGAATGTTGACTGGTGCGAGACTAATCAATTGGAAACAATCAAAGGCAATACCCTATTGCCTCTTATGATTGCATCGGCCTGCGCAAAAAAAGATGTTTATTTACTGCACATTGGCAGCGGCTGTATTTTTTATGGCCAATCTCCCGAACCAAAGGGTTGGAAAGAAACTGATTTCGCTAATCCGGAAGTAGTTTATACAAAATCAAAATATGCAGCCGACCTGGCCTTAATGAATCTGCCTAACGTCGGCATTGCCAGAATCAGGATGCCCATCGATAATTTACCTTATCGTGGCAACTTAATTGATAAGTTAACTGCTTATAAACAAGTCGTTGACGTGGAAAATAGCGTAACGATAATTGGAGACATGATAAAAGTTTTTTATCAGTTATTAACAAAAAGGGCTGGAGGAATTTTTCATGTCACTAACCCCGGAAGTATCAGGCACAAGGAGATTCTTGATTTATATCGAGAGTTGATTGATCCACAACATGAAAATAGCTGGATTAATGAAGCTGACCTGGTCGACCTGGGACTTGCGGTAAAGAAACGTTCTAGTAATATTCTGCAGTCAAAAAACTTGGCTGATTTAGGTATCACCATGAGACCAATTAAAGAAGCTTTGAGACAAACCCTGATTGACTATGCTAAAAATAAACGCTCGGATTCTTGACTTTTTATTAAAAATTCAGTAAACTGCAATAGTAAATCAAGCTTTTAAGTAAAGATAAAGATCCTGATAGGCAACGGGGTGGAGTATGTCGGTAGTACGCGCCCATGGGGTGGTTTAAAATCCGCCCAGGATTTTAAAAGGTTAGAAGTGAAATAAGCGCGAGAGCGCGAAATTGAACGATCGAAAATATGCCAGTGGCATATTTTCGCTAACCCTGGACGAGCTGAACGAGAGTGAAGCGAGATTTATCTAAATACCAAAAATAAAATCGGGGTGGAGTATGTCGGTAGTACGCGCCCATGGGGTGGTTTAAAATCCGCCCAGGATTTTAAAAGGTTAGAAGTGAAATAAGCGCGAGAGCGCGAAATTGAACGATCGAAAATATGCCAGTGGCATATTTTCGCTAACCCTGGACGAGCTGAACGAGAGTGAAGCGAGATTTATCTAAATACCAAAAATAAAATCGGGGTGGAGTATGTCGGTAGTACGCGCCCATGGGGTGGGTGTAGACGGGGTTCAATTCCCCGCACCCCGACATGAGAGAACGTTCATAAGGCTTTATTCAAACTTAAGTTATCCCAAACAAAAACCAGCTATTTAATATAGCCGGTTTTTGTTTACTGTTAACCAATTCTAACCAAATAAAGCAAGTAATCCAGCTTACAAAACAAAAAATTATATTTTGCCACTTTCATCCTCCGCCAACTATTTCAAATAAGAAATCTTTGGATTTTCATTTGAAAGAAGTTTTAGCCGGCTTCAATGCAACCGTCTTAATCCTTTGAATTAGGATCATAACCGAGTAAAACTTCTCGCCCGTCTTTATAGCCATCGCCGTCGCTATCAGCGTTAGTCGGCTGAGTATTATAAATGTCGGTCTCATCACTATCAGATAAGCCATCATCATCAGTGTCAATGAAGGCGGTGTCATTTTTAATATAATCATTTTCAAAACCGGACTGAATGATAACTATCTTGCTTTCCCATCCTGATCCAAACCACTTTATTACAGCCTCTTCGTTTATATACTTTAGACTATTATCGCCAAAAATAATATAAGTTCTGAGACTGTTATCAAATTTAATCAGCCTAGATCCAGGATTGACATTGACATGCTCGCCTTCCGGCAAAGCATCAAAAGACGCCTGAGTGACTATTTCCAACTGCTGTTCTTTCCAGGTACCGGTATGCCAAGTCCAATAAGTCGCTTCATTAACATATAGATGCCTATCACCATTCTCAGTTACATGATAAATAGCTGGATTATCAGCTGTCTTTACCATTCGGCCAGTGAAATAGCCGGCCTTATTCGCATAATTAATTATTGTTGAGTTGGCAGCTGGGCCAGAAGAATTAGAACTGCCGCAAGTCTGGCTTTCCGCCGGTCTAGTGCTTTCTAATTTACAACCGTGACTATCAGTACAAGTCCGAATTTGTTTACCATTAGAACATCCCGACCAGGCCGTGCAATTCCACTTTGGCGAGCAAGTTATACTGCAGGTTTGAGACATCGCCGGCCTACTGGTAATAGTGCCACAGCTATTAGTATCAGTACAGACTCTACTCTGACTATAGCTGGTGCAAGCCGACCAAGTGCCACAAGACCAATTTTCTGTACAACCGGAAGACGGTAAAGAGCAGGACTGATAAACTATTGGTTTATTCCTAGTGGTACCGCAAATATTGGAATCAACACAAGTTCTAGTTTGACTACTATTAGAGCAGGATGACCAAGCACCGCAGGACCAATTTTCAATACAAGACCCTACTGATCCTAATTTTACTTTGATAGCGATATCTTTTGAAAAGCTGGGTATTGTTCCCGTCAAAATACCGTTCGTTACTTGAGCTTGTGTCTCACTAATTATTCCTCCTGTACCCCAGGTATTATAATACTGAATATTATAAATGCCATTACTGAAACCGGGTAGCGAAAATGTCGCACTATTAATCACTCCATTATTTGTCAACCCATATTGGCTACCGATATCGTAAACCCATAAATAAGCAGTATTGTTTCCCACCAAACCGATACTACGCAATATATGCGAATTAAAAACGGCTGAAGTCGGACTGCTAAAAGCATAGTTGGTTATACGAATCCAATCAAATCCAGTGTTTTTTACCTGAACAGTATGCGACCCGGCGGGAATATTCACTTCATATTGCAAATTAGTAGCGCCACTCGGTGGAGCCACTGTTTTCACAATCACTCCGTCTAAAGTAATACTCATGCCATTATTAGCATTAGCCGCAACTTGCGGAATATTAACCTGCAAAACCGCCGGCGCATCAAAATTTGTCAGTAAAATCGGATCAGAACGCAAATTTTCATGCCAACTTCCGTGCAAATGACCGGTCATCTTTGAAAGCCCCTCTATTTGCCCATACTGATCTACGGTAAATGTTGTTTGTTGTGGAACATCGTAAAACAATGATAACCCAGGAATATTTGCCTGAACTAATGGTTCATTAGACTGCTTCTGCGTAGTTAAATTAGCCACAGTACTTACTAATGCCTTGTCTCCTAAACTCTCACTGTTAATATATAAAAATAAAGGTTTATAAAGTTTATAAAGTTGTAGATTATTAACATAGGGAGCCTCCCAAATATGTGCGCCTGATTTTAGATGGAGCGCCTGCCAGATAGCGTTATGCATATGCAAACCTTCTAGAAGCTGCGAACGGTACGGTTCAGAAAAAGAATTATAAGTGCGTTCAGGAGAATTATTATCAGCACTTAAGCCAAACTCCGCCGTAAAAATCGGTTTCCCATACTTACGAAGCTTTTCCGTTACTGTTTGCGTATAAGAAAAAATATCCGTTGAATAAGAGTGGACCTGCACTAAGTCTATGCTCGGGAGTAGCCAAAAAGGATCCTCAAAGGACTCATTATAACCAGCTTCAAGACTAGTTGTAATAAGATGATCAAAAGAATCGATATCTTTTAAGAATTGCGCCATTTCCGTATGCCACGCAACAATCGCCGCGGCATTACTGCTTGCTCCACTTGAATATCCGACTTCATTGAATAATTCCCAACTATGAATAGCGGTAGAATAACCCCAACGAGCCACAATATAACGATATTTATTTTTGGTCAAACGTCGCGCTTCCGTATTAGTAAAAAACTGTTGCGGATCGGTCAGCCAACCGCCGTAAGCCGCATTGGCGATGTTATAAGGATTATTACGCCACTCATCATAACTTAAAAACTGCTGAAAATACTGCAGAGTAAGCTGGATGGCAATATTATTCTGTTCAGCAAGCTCTAATACATGATCCAACCTCCAAGCAATTTCCATGCCATATTGACCCACACCATGATAATAAGGTGGCGGATTATATATATTATTCGGTGTCCATTCTATGTTCTCTCCAGTATTATAACTAGTCATCCAAACTCGTTCCCAAGTAACGCCATTATCGACCATCTTCTGAAAATGCGTAGTCCACCAAGCTATTCCAGTATCGGCTCCAGCGCAATTTTGATTATAACCAATAGGAACAAACTGCTCGCCAGTCGTCCGACGCAATAAATATGGATCGCGAGAATCAATGCGAACAAAGCCTTTTTTAGATGAAGGAATACATTGAAATGTATTCGACCCCGAAATAGTCTGAGTGCCACTATTATCAATTACTCTAATTACGTAATTATGCGTACCAATTTGCGTAGGAGTAAAACGCGCTTTCCAAGAAGGGTCTCGGCCGTTGCCATAACGTTCGGGATTAGTAGAAGTAATATCATATTCCATATAGTAGAAAGCAGGAATGATTTTTTGTGTACCGTCAGGCTGTGTAAAAATTACATCAACTTTTATTTGGTCCGCATCAAAGGGATTTTTATAAGTCGCGGTGTTCGAAGGATCAGAATAATTTCCTTCCAAAATGAACGTCAGTTCAAATTTTTCATATTGACCGATACTGTTTGAGTTTTGGGATTGTGAACTGACCAAACTATCGCCTGTCAGCGCTTGGGCTACATTAATCTTTTTTACTGAGTTATAACCAAGAAAAATCAAAATAAAAATAATTGATAAAAAAACAGCTGATCCTAAGTTTTTAAGGATAGCTGTCCCGATTCGACTGACTGCTTTTTTTGTTTTTTGTAAAAATAAAGTCATATTTACTTTATTCTTTGGTTTAATTATAGAAGAATTGAGTAATTCTCTTGATTTATTTTAACATATTGGACGGCTTCCTTTCAATACCTCGGCTTAGTCATACTCCCTCATGCTCTATTCATAAAAACTTCAAATTAAAGTCCAATTATTTTTTACCGCTTTTGCCTGCCGCCGGCAATAAATCCCAAATCAAATCAAACCATTTTCTGTAATCATGCGCCAGTGTCTTATCGCGCAAAACAAAAAAACTAATATCATCATCCAATTCCTTGGGGCTCATGCCGGAATAAATAACCACGTAATCGCCAAAAATTTCCAATGATGAGTTAGAGGAATATTTGGCGGGTAAAAATTTATACGCCCCACCGATCCATTTAATCACCTCCGGATGGTTTCTTATTTCTGCGTCATAAATATATTTTCCTTTGATTTTCTTCTTTTTCCATTCCTGGCAAGCCCGGATGCTGAAATTCTTGACGCGCGGATCAAACCACGATCCCTTACTGCCTAAACCGTAAACGTTTCGGCCGGTTTTTAGGATTAAATTAATATAACTCTTTAATCCCCTGACACCTTTAAAAATAGAGATTTGCTGGGTCGGGCTCACCAAATCAAACTTTTTAAGCATACCCGGAAGCGCGGTTTCTAATTCTTTTACCTTCTCCTCAACGAACTCGCGCAATTTTTCCGGGCTGACTGGGGCGTAAGTCAAGGTTTTCCTGGGCATAATCTGATAAACCAATCCTTGTTTGATTAAACGATGAATGGTGTCATAAACATTGCGCCGGTCAATGCCGGCGTGCTTGGAAATGGCGCTGACTGTACCGGTTTTTATCTCCAAAAGCGCATTATAAATCCTGGCTTCGTTGGTTGACAGGCCAATATTATTTAGCACTTCAATATACATATGTTTTTTAATGATTTTTGATGGCTGACAGCATTATAACCTATTTTTTTAAAAAAGTAAAAATATGGTGGTATTGACCACCATTAATACAATATGATATCCTGGGTAGTTAGCAACGGACTAACAGCGGCACTTTGACAACCAAACAACAAGGAGACAAGACATGGAAAAGACTTTGGCTGAAACACTAAGAGACGGAATAATTGAGAAACAAATGAAAGAAGAAAAAGAAAGGGAAATAACCGCTTCTATGTTATATTCTGCGCTGGAAAGACGAGGCGAGATCAAAAAGCGTGGCTGCGGTACTCCTCCCCTTGATGATATGCTTGCGGACATGATAGAAGAAATCAAACGCTTTCCCGAAAAAAGAAAAATTCAGAAAACCCTTATTGAATTTGGTAATCCGAGAATGAATAAATATTTTTGCGCCAATTGGGAAAAAATAATCAATAATTCCGCAGTCGGAAAGAAGGTTCTCTCCTTTTTTAGGGAGCAGGGATTCAAATGTTGTTTTGAGATTGACACTGAAGCATACAAGTTTTACGGTAGTTATGAACATGATATATTTATCAGAATAGTCGTTGAGTGGTAAAAAAACAAAGGAAAGTGGTCATGAAAGACTTCAGTAAATATCTCAGAGAAAACGGTTGGAAGTACAAAGATACTCCCAGAATAATGGTTCCGCTACAAAGATTATCGACTATGCGCGCATTCCCTACTCTTTCTCGGGAGGAAATCAGCCAACCAACTATAAAAAAAGCAATGTCACTGGCTACTGATCGGCCGGTTCATAAAGTATCATTCCTATCCTTAGAACGATTGCTTCCTCAACCTGAGTGGATGTCTGATGGAATTTATGGACACATGAGAAGAAAACTTACTAAAGACCATGAATATTCTGTTGACTCCCGTTCCATGGATTTTATATCCAAAATATTACTAGAAAGTATTGATTACTATTCTGAATACTACAAAAACCAAGAAAAAAACCATAAGGATTTAATGAAGGAGCTCAGGAAAAAATGCGGACCGGGTATTACTCAAAGCTTTATTAAACTATCTTATAATACTTACCTTAATTATGATTATATTGATAGCGTTATTGAAGATTTAGTCACGGGCTACGAAAGGTGTATTGCTAAAAGTTTTGGAACTTCCGATTGGTTAGTTACCGATTGTATTGGAGACTGGATAAAAAAATTTATTTTCGATTATCTGGTTTTTCTCCGTCTGGGAAATACTAAAAAAGCCAATTATTCAAAACGCATGATTGAATTGACTAGACGAGGATACTTTATTTTAGGTTTCAAAAATATGGAACCGGAGACATTAATACTTGTTTGTCGTTAGTTTAAAAAATCGTACAAAAAAGCCGAGCAGAAATGCCCGGCCTTTTTCTTAGACGAAATTTTTAGAAAGTTCTATCATGTCGGGGTGACAGGACTTGAACCTGCGACTTCTTGCTCCCAAAGCAAGCGCTCTAGCCAACTGAGCTACACCCCGATTTTGAATTCAGCCCCGCAATCGGCGGGGCTGAATTAATTCTGTGCCGAGGGCGAGAATTGAACTCGCGACACAAAGATTTTCAGTCTTCTGCTCTACCACTGAGCTACCTCGGCATTCTGAATTTTAAGTTTTAAGTTTTATATTTCAACTTCCTGTGCGCATACCAAGATTCGAACTTGGGACCTCGTCATTATCAGTGACGCGCTCTAACCAACTGAGCTATATGCGCATAATTAATTTACAATTTTCAATAATATTACTATAACAAAATTGTATTTTCTTAGCAATCTTTCATTAAAAAATCCCGACTCCCGCTCTTCCGCGGTGCGGGATATAAAATACTAATCTTTTTAGCTTTCATTCTCTTTGGGAAACTTAAAGATTAATGCAACATCAAAAAATCTTCCTTCCCCTATCAGATTATTCTGCATACTGACGACGCTTACTTCTCTATGTTCTAACTGCTCACTCATAGCATCCAAAATTTGCCTGCCTTCATCATCGGTGCATCCATCTTTATCTTCCATTTCGCACTTAACTCTGACTCTGATGCCAAAGCTTCCGGCGGGAATACCCAAATTTGATCCACCCATTGGGGTGTCAACTAAAAAAGCTTCCCTGACTCGCATTTGTCATTCCTCCTGTCTGTTGAATCAATATTTCAATGAACGAAATTAAATTTGACAACTAAATAGCGGTAAAAAGTTTAACCAAACCCATTCTTATGCTTATTCAGCATAAGAGCGACCATGAGACAAACTCGTGAGAGCTGTCTCAATTTCTCCTTAGAAAGGAGGTGATCCATCCACAGCTTCCGCTACGGATGCCTTGTTACGACTTCACCCCTGTCATTGATCCTACCTTCGTCCGCCGCTAGGGCAGCCTTCGGGTATTACCAACTCCCTTGGTGTGACGGGCGGTGTGTACAAGGCCCGAGAACGTATTCACCGTGACATGCTGATTCACGGTTACTAGCGATTCCAGCTTCATGAGGTCGAATTTCAGACCTCAATCCGAACTGAGATTGGTTTTGGGGATTAGCTCCACCTTACGGCTTAGCGACCCTCTGTACCAACCATTGTAGCATGCGTGTAGCCCAGGATGTAAGGGCCATGCTGATTTGACGTCATCCCCACCTTCCTCCCCGTTGAGCGGGGCAGTCTCTTGTGAATATTTAACACAAGATGAGGGTTGCGCTCGTTAAAGGACTTAACCCGACATCTCACGACACGAGCTGACGACAACCATGCAGCACCTGTATAGCACTCTCGAAGAAGTCCAGGTTTCCCTGGATTTGCAGCTATATTTCAAACCCTGGTGAGGTTTTCCGGTTACCGTCGAATTAAACCGCATGCTCCACCGCTTGTGCGGGCCCCCGTCAATTCCTTTGAGTTTTAATCTTGCGATCGTACTTCCCAGGCGGGATATTTAATGCGTTAGCTATTTTAGACGTCACTGACAGGGTCGATACTGCCAATGACTAATATCCATCGTTTAGGGCGTGGACTACAGGGGTATCTAATCCCTTTCGCTCCCCACGCTTTCGTACAACAGCGTCAGTTGTGTTCTAGTTAGCCGCTTTCGCCTCTGGTGTTCTTGCCGATATTAACACATTTTACCGTTACACCGGCAATTCCGCTAACCTCTACCACACTCTATCTTCCCAGTTCCGACGGCAGTTCCACAGTTGAGCTGTGGGATTTAACCGTCGGCTTAAGAAGCCGCCTACGTACTCTTTACGCCCAATCAATCCGGATAACGCTCGAGGTCTCTGTATTACCGCTGCTGCTGGCACAGAGTTAGCAACCTCTTATTCCTCCGGTACCGTCAGATTTCGTCCCGGAGAAAAGACCTTTACATCCCGAAGGACTTCATCAGTCACGCGGCGTCGCTCCCTCAGGCTTTCGCCCATTGGGGAATATTCTTGACTGCAGCCACCCGTAGGTGTCTGGGCAGTGTCTCAGTCCCAGTGAGGCGGGTCGTGCTCTCACACCCGCTATCCGTCATAGCCTTGGTAGTCTTTTATACTGCCAACTAGCTGATAGATCATAGGCCCCTCTCTAAGCGATAAATCTTTGCTTGTCGGACATAGATCCGACAGGCGCATCCGGTATTATCCCAGCTTTCGCTGGGTTATCCCGAACTTAGAGGCAGGTTACCAATGCGTTACGCTCCCGTTTGCCAAGGGTCTAAACCCTTTCGACTTGCATGCCTTAGACACGCCGCCAGCGTTCATCCTGAGCCAGGATCAAACTCTTATAAAAGAAGAATGAAAGGGTTCCTTATCAACACCGAAGTGAGATAAAAAAAATTCATTCAACTGGCTTTGCAACTAGATTACGATCAGTTGCCAACCGTTTTTTTCGCTTTATGACTTGCGCTAAGGGCGCACCGGAGAACCGGCTGTCATAAAGTTGGATTGAAAGTATTGTATTGAATTCGATTTACTCCGCGGGGGCGGAAACGAATTCATAAAAACTCAAATTTAAATTCTTTGGTTTGGTGCTTTTTACCACTATTCAGTTGTCAAAATACTTTTCCTAACAGTCATTTTTCAAGTTAAGAAAAAACAGAGGGATCCGATTTGGCGAACTTTGTCCTGGACAAAATTCATTTCAGATACCACTGTTTTCCCTTTTTTATACCGCTACAATATTAGTATTGGCGGATAAAACAACTTAATTTTGATTATCTTTTGGGAAAGAGTTTGGTGTTAAGTTTTTACCCTCTAATTTTATCTTATTTTAGAGAGAATGTCAAGAATAATTAATAAGTAATAATACTGATGACCAAAAACCATTACATATTAGCTTAATTTAGCCAAAATTGTACAAACAAAAAACCGCCGACCGAAGCCGGCGATTTTTGAGTAAATTCATTTATACACAGCATTTGCACAAACTCATCTACATTATTCAGCGACTTCATCAGCCGGGGCCTCAACGGCTTCCGGAGCGACCTCTTCGGTGGCTTCTTCAGTAGCCGGTTCAGTAACCGGTTCAGTAGCTGCGACTTCTTCAGTCGGGGCAACAACGGCGTTATCGTCGTCTCCTAAAAATTGGAATGACATGTGTTTATTTTTATTAATTAGTTGCTAATATAATCTTAAGCTGTAAAAAATATTCTGTCAATCAAAAAAAATAATTTATTGTTTTTTGCTTTTTTTTCGACGCCATTCTTCCACCTCGCCATGATGGCCGGACAATAGCACTTTGGGCACTCTTAGTTTCTTGCCATTCGCCACAAAAATTTCCGGCCGAGTGTAATGCGGATGCTCCAGATAGCCAATGGTTGCATGCGATTCATATTCTACGGATTCTTGCTTGCCCACAAAGCCGGGCAGGTGGCGAGATACAGCCTCAATAATTACCGCTGCCGGCAATTCACCTCCGGCCAAAACATAATCGCCGATGGAAATCTTTTCATCCACCAACTTTCCCACTCGCGCATCTACGCCTTCATAACGCGGGCAGACAAAAATCAACTGATCATATTTAGCCAAACGCACTGCGTCTTTCTGGGTAAATCTTTTGCCATTTGCCGCGGTCAAAATTATTCTTGTTTTGACTTTATGAATTTTTGACTTTTGGCTTTTGACTGCCTTAAGAGCCTTATAAATCGGTTCAATCTTAAATAACAATCCGACTCCTCCGCCGTAGGGCTTATCATCAACCGTTTGATGCCGATCAGTCGTCCAGTGACGCAAATTATGCGCCTTAACAGTAAGTAACTTATTTTTTTGCGCGCGCTTAAATAAAGACTCATTAAAATATGACTCCAAAATTTCGGGAAAAATTGTGATAATATCAAATCGTTTCATATAATTGCTTCAGACAGTTCAATTATAACAGATAATTTAAAACCGGCCAAAATGACCGGTAAAGTGTGCTTGGCAATTATTCTGCCGGATTCTCCGCTTTTGCCGGAATTTCGACTTGGGGAATTTTTTCCTTCGTCGGCAAGGCCTGCATGGTTTGCAAAATTTCCAACGCCGTTTGCCTTATTGTCTCATTAGTAAAAACAAAAAAATATTCATCAACAAAAATCGCTTCAGTTAATGTTGCATTAACATAGATCGGTAAAGGCTGACCAGGGGAATAATCACTGGGAGTCCATTGTTTGCTAACTGAATCAAAAACGCCGACTTCAACCCGTCCCGTACTCTCAATATCCGATAGAATAACGACTAAAACGGTTCTGTTTATAAAACTAATGCTAATAGCCACGCCGCTTTTACTTACCGACCCGATAATATCTTCTTCTTTTATCAGATCAAATCCTTCCTTAAAATTAAAAACTAAAGAAAACATTCCTTTAGCCAATGCTTTGGTAACTGGAACCATTCTAGTATCTTCTATTTCCGCAGAGAATACCAGATCTTCCAGCTTTTCTGCCGCCCTATCTATCTCAATCGCTTTTGGGGCCGCATCTTCATTGCTCATAACTGATTCCTCCTTTAGTTGTTGATTATTAATATCCAAACACAGCAAGTCTTACATTAATCCGGACTGTTTGATCCTAAAATTTAAAGGGCTTTTTACCTTCTAGAATATACTGTAAAAACAAAGTATTGTCAAGACTGGCTTAGACAAACAAAACACCGCCCCGAGTGAGGCGGTGTTTTTATGTTTCTGATGGCTTTATTAGATGCTCAAGTCATCAACCATATCAGTATCAACTCTCTCAGTGTCCGTTCTTTCAGCGTCCATAGGACGAGAAGCGCGAGGACCTCTGGAACCTTCCGGTTCGTCGATCTTTAAGTTAACTCTGGCGTTATTCTTAGCGCCGATGATTTTGGCCAAAGTTCTAATCGCTTTGGCGGTCTGTCCCTGGCGGCCGATAACGTAACCGATATCGGTGGGGGCAACGTGGAGGGTCAATAAGACGCCTCTTTCGTCGACAGTTCTGTCGACTCTGACATCATCGGGGTTGGCAACAATCGCCTTGACGATGGTTTCTACAAACATTTGGTCTTTCTCAGCCATATTCTTTGCTTAATAATAAACCGATAACATTTCCACATATCCCGATTAAGCGGAATAGCTGCGAAAATAAGTTATCAAGGTTCGTGGGGTTTTTCTACCCTTCACCTGTGTATAATTATAGCAAATCAAAACAAACTTGTCAAGAGGATAAAAAATCAAGTATAATAACAATAAGAAAGAAAGAAATCATGTTTTAAACCTCATTCCTTTCATTATAAGCAAATATATATGACTGATAATTTAGGCCCATCACTGGAGGATCTTACAACTGAAGGAGAGACGGCCGAAAAAGAATCAACAGGCGGTCAGCTCCAACAAAAATTAACGCAAATAAAAATTAAAGAAAAAGAGGACGAGGTAGCCAAAAACGCCGATGCTTTAGGTTTGCCTTATATTAATCTGGTTGGCTTCCCTATTTCTCCCGATGCCCTAAGTTCTATTGACGAGTCAACAGCCAAAGATACTCAAACAATCTGTTTCTTCAATAACGGCTCGGAACTGCGCGTGGGCTGTGTAAATTATAATAATGAAGCCAAAAAAATATTAACTGCTTTACAGGAAAGGTTTCACGCCAACGCTTTGCCTTATCTTATCTCCCGGCATAGTTTTGAACGTTCCGCCAAATTATATGATTCTTTACCCAAAATCTCTCGTTTAGTGGGTGGAGTGGAAATAAAAAAAGAGGATATTGAACGTTTTGAAAAAGAAATAACGACTTTTAAGGATTTAAATGAAAAGATCAATAAGGTCAATATTACTGATGTAGTGGCGATTATTCTGGCGACTGGACTCAAAGCTGAGGCTTCAGATGTTCATATTGAAGCTGAAGAAAAAGGCATCGTGGTGCGTTTGCGCGTAGACGGTGTCTTGCATGATTCGGCCATGATTGAAAAAGATAAATGGAAAAAAATAATTGCCCGCCTTAAAATTTTAGCGCGAGCAAAAATCAACATTGATGACAAGCCTCAAGATGGCCGTTTTACCATCTTCCTGGAAAATGACGCAATAGATGTCAGAACGTCTTTCCTGCCGACTAATTTCGGCGAAAGCGTAGTCATGCGTTTATTGCATTCCCAATCAATCGCCTTATCTTTTGAACAATTAGGATTATTGCCGGCAGCCTTTAAAACATTGGAAGCGGAAATAAAAAAACCAAACGGCTTAATTCTAACTGCCGGTCCGACCGGTTCCGGTAAGACTACGACCTTATACGCGGTCCTTAATAAGCTTAATCATCCGGATGTAAAAATCATCACCCTGGAAGACCCGATTGAATACCGCCTCAAGGGCATTAATCAATCGCAAGTTGATCCTAAAAAAGACTACACCTTTGCCAAGGGCTTGCGCTCTATTTTACGCCAAGATCCGGATATTGTAATGGTAGGTGAAATTCGCGATAATGAGACAGCTGATATTGCTACTCAAGCGGCCTTAACAGGCCACCTGGTGCTTTCTACCGTCCATACTAATGACGCGGCTGGAGTTATCCCACGTTTAATGGATATGGGCATCAAACCCTTCTTTATTGTTCCCTCCATTAATGCGGTTATCGGCCAACGCTTGGTACGCAAATTATGCGAAAAATGCAAACAACCGCATCAAATTACAGAAGAGGAAAAAATTACGGTAGAAAAAATATTAGCAACCGTTTCCCCTAAGTCGGGTATTGACATACCGGCAAACTTACCTCAGATGTATGAACCCGGACCGGGTTGCGAAGCTTGCGGCGGCATCGGCTACAAGGGCCGTATCGGTATCTATGAAATTTTTACCATGACCGATAACATCAAAGAGTTGACTATGAATGGCGCAGCGGCCTTTGAAATTCTCAAACAAGCGATTGAAAACGGCATGATTACAATGTTGCAGGATGGCATTATTAAATCTCTGAACGGCGTTACCGACGTACAAGAGGTTTTCCGCGTTATTGGTAAATTGGATTATGTGGAAGAATTGTACGACATAGTCATTACCCAAACTATCGGCCGTGGCATTAATCTGACCGCCAAAGAGCTAACTAAGGGCGAAGAACTATCCAAAGATTTAAAACAAATCCAAGGAGAACTGGAAAATCTTCCAGCTAAAGAGCTGACGGCTTTATTAATGGCGGTGGCGCTTAAAGCGGACGCCGGCGATATTCATATTGAGCCGACTGATACTGGCGTTAAGGTGCGTTTCAGGATTGATGGCATTCTGTATGATATGGCTACTTTGGATAAGGGCCAATATTTGCCGGTCTTATCTAATATGAAAATTTTGGCCGGCATGCCGACTAATATCAAAAAAGCGGCTTGGGATGGACGTTTCGGCATTTTCACGCCACAAGTCAAACAAGATTGTCGCATTTCCATTATTTCCGGGGGTTACGGTGAGACAATTGTCATCCGTATCTTATCGGCGCAAGCCGCCAGCCTAAAAATTGAAGATTTAGGTATGCGTGAGTATGCTCTAAAGCCCTTACAAGAATCAATGGAAAAGACCAAGGGTATTATTGTTACTACCGGACCAACCGGCTCAGGCAAGACTACTACTTTATACGCCTTACTTAACCAACTCAATAAGCCGGATATTAAAATTATTACCATAGAAGACCCGATTGAATACCACTTGGCCGGCGTAATGCAAACACAGATTGATGAAGCTCAAGGCTACACTTTCGCCGCAGCCATGCGCTCTTTATTACGTCAAAATCCTAATATCATGATGATCGGAGAAATCCGTGACAGTGAAACCGCCAAGACAGCGATTGAAGCGGCCTTAACGGGTCATTTAGTCTTATCCACCATCCATACCAATTCCGCGGCCGGAGCTTTCCCCCGTTTCTTGGGTTTAGGCATTGAACCGCATATTTTAGCTAACTCCTTGGAATGTACTATCGGCCAGCGCCTAGTCAGAAAGATTTGTCAGTATTGCAAGCAACCGGATGAACTTAATGCTGAGACGGCCAAAGAAGTGGCCAATATTATTAAGGGTATTAATCCTAAATCTGGAGTCAAAATACCAAAAAACCCGACTTACTTTAAGGCGATTGGTTGCGAAAAATGCGGCGGTTTAGGTTATAAAGGACGCTTAGGTATTTATGAGGTCATACCAAACACCGCTGAAATGCAAAAAGTGGTGCAAGGACCGGCGGTTACTAATTCAGAAATAGAAGAACTGGCCGTTAAGGAGGGCGCAGTCTTAATGCTTCAGGATGGCATTTTAAAAGCCATGGCCGGAGAAACAACAGTAGAAGAAGTTTTCCGTGTCGCCAAATAGACTTATAACATTAAAAAACTCCGAATTATCTCGGGGTTTTTTAATCCATATGGATTATTTTTTTAGAATCATAAGTTGGATTTTTTCCATAAACAACTATACCGTAATTTTTTATTTGTTTTACTTTTTCTTGGCCATGCCAGCGTTTTTCAAGTTCCTTATTAGTTAAAAAAGTACAAATAGAAAAATAAGGGTCTTCAAAAATTATTTTATCTTTAGTATAACCGACAGCAACTACCCAATGGCCATCGCGATAGCTATTAGTATAATCAATCTTTTTCGGATTCCAGGCTTGCAAAAGCAAAATAGTCGGAATCTTTTTATCAATATTATCTTTTAAGTCCTTAATTGACAGTTGGCCGTCATTAAATTTTAATTTATATTTTTTTAAAGTACGCAAAATTCCTTTTATTAATGTTCCTTCTTTTTTATTAGTTTTAGCATATTTAATTAGTAGTTCCTCACGTATCTCTATACCATAATAAATCAACACGGCTTGCAAAGCTTTAGTGCCACAATCATATTCATAAGTTTGCATAAATTTTGGAAAATCTAATTGCTTCATAAATAAAATTAAAGATTTTTAACAAATTCATTATTTTTATCAACTAAAATAATTTTTGATTTGATTATTTTTTTCGACCACTCAAAAGCCATAATAATAACTTCTTCTCCCGCCTTAATCAAATGAGCTGCCGCTCCATTCATACAGACTTCTCCCGCCCCACCTTTAATCACATAAGTTTCTAAACGGGCTCCGGTAGTATTGCTGGTTACTAATACTTTTTCACCCGGCATAATTCCGACTTTCTTTAGCAAGTTTTTATCAATAGTAATACTGCCTATATAAGAAACATCCGCTTTTGTAACGGTTGCTTTATGAATTTTAGCATGCAAAAAACATTTCATATTTTTGAATTAGCTAACTTTAATCTCTCTCTTATCGCCTTTCAATATTTTAAACTCTATTTTAATCATCTTCTTCGGCCAAACATTGCGAACGCGATCAGCCCACTCAATTACTGTTATACAATCTGAATCGGATAAATAATCAAGCGCGCCGATAGCCGCAAGCTGTTCCCCGTCAGTCAAACGATAGGCGTCAATATGTGCTAAGTGCTTAATTGTTTTATGTCCACCACTGAGCTGATAATTCTTCATTAATACAAAAGTTGGACTGGTAATAATGCTTTTAATTCCTAATCCTGCCGCCAAACCCTTAGTGAAAGCGGTTTTGCCGGCGCCCAAATCACCAATCAAACACAAAACTTCTCCGCCTAATAATTGCCGGGCGAATTTTTTAGCAAAGTTGAATGTTTCTTTTTCAGAATAAGAGACAAATTTCATAAAATCCTGATTTTACTACTGGTTTGTAATCTTACAAACTAAATTAATTCCCAATTTGGATTGGCCGTAGCTCTTTTGTAATTATCCATCGGAACTTTTTTTTTGGTTGAGAGATAATAAGCGGCTATACCCGCCATGGCGGCATTATCAGTACAAAGCTTGAATTCCGGTACAGTAAATTTTAATCCTAATTTCTCTGCTTGTAACTTTAATTCTGCCCTTAGGCGCTTATTGGCGGCAACACCTCCAGCCATAATAATTGTTTTTACTTGATACTTTTTGGCGGCCTTAATTGTCTTACTTACCAAGACTTCCACTACTGCTTCTTGAAATTCATAAGCCATAGCCGAACGAAAACCATTATCAATATGACGAACTTTTTGAGCGGTATATAAGACTGCTGTTTTAAGTCCGGAAAAACTAAAATTGAAATCATTTGATTTTAGCATGGGTCGGGGCAAATTAATCTTCTTATACATTTTATTACTGTTGGCATATTCCTCGGCTAAATGAGAAATCGCCGGACCGCCTGGATAACCCAGATCTAATAACTTGGCTACTTTATCAAACGCTTCACCCACAGCGTCATCGACTGTCTGGCCGATTTTTGTATATTTATAATAACTATCCAATACCACTATTTCCGTATGACCGCCGGATACCACTAAACAGACCGCGGGGAAGGACAAATTAGCATCTAAAAAATTAGCGGCAATGTGCGCGTACATATGATTAACAGCCAAAAGGGGTTTGTGCCAGGCTAAAGACAGACCTTTAGCCGTTTCTAATCCCACCACCAGTGAGGTTACTAATCCCGGTCCGGAAACCACAGCTAATAAATCAATATTTTGGGGTTTAATATTGGCTTTAGTCAAAGTTTCCATTACTACCGGTAAAACATTTTTAATATGATGACGCGCGGCTATTTCCGGCACTACTCCACCGTATTTTTTATGGATGTCTATTTGTGAAGAAATAATATTGGACATTATTTCCAACTGACCGCGATCAGCTTTGATGATAGCGGCGGAAGTTTCGTCACAAGATGTTTCTAAGGCTAAAATTTTCATAATCTTACATTAAATTTACCCGAAAATTAGTCTTTTGGCAATATTTGAGGTATAATTCAAGAAAAGACAAAGACTTTGGGTTTGATTGATAATGCTAATTGCTATTCTATGACTAAAAATCATAAAGTAATCATAGCTGTCAGTATAATCATAGTTGCTATATTGATAACTATCTTTTATTTTTCACCGCGTCACGCGGCTGAGTCGCAACAAATTACAAAAGAGAATGAAATTATTACAATTAAATCATTGCCTACGCCGGAAAAAGTCAAAGGAATTTATATGACCGGTTATGCCTTTAGTAGCTTGAGTTTTCGCCAGCGATTGATTGATTTAGTGGAAAATACCGAACTTAATACTTTAGTAATTGATTTCAAAGATCCTGCAGGCAAATTAATGTTTGAGCCGCAGGATGAAGTATTAAGGAACTGGCCGATTTCCAAGGCATCATTAGCTTATACGGATTATAAAAAAATCATTACCGACTTGCAGGATAAAAATATTTATACTATTGCCAGAATCACTACCTTTCAAGATCCAACGGCTGTAGCAACATTTAAAAATTTAGCCTTAAGGAATGCTGGCGGTGGCATTTGGCTGGATAATCGCGGAATTTCTTGGTTGGACATGACTAATCCTACTTCCTGGGATTTAGTGGTCAGACAAGCCAAAGAGGCTAAAGAAATCGGTTTTGATGAAATTCAATTTGATTATATTCGTTTTCCATCTGACGGCAATATTAAAACAATCAGTTACAGTAATTTTCCGCCGGAAAAAAAACGTTTTGAAATATTAAACGATTTTTTTTCTTACTTAAAAACTGAGTTACGCAATATAGATATTCCTTTGTCTATTGATCTATTCGGCTTGACTTATTGGCAAAGGAGCGATCCTAACTATGACTTAGGTATCGGGCAAAGACTGACTGATGCAGCTAAATACTTCGATTACATTTCGCCTATGGTTTATCCTTCTCATTATTATTCCGGCATTATGGGGTTTGATAATCCTGCGGCTCACCCGTATGAAATAGTCAATAAAGCTATGCGAGACGGCAATATTATGATTGCCGCCGCTTCCTCTACGGCGCAAAGCCGGCCTTGGTTACAAGATTTTAATATGGGAGCCGTTTATACAGCCAGTATGATAAAAGCTCAAATCAAAGCAGCTGACGAAAATAACACCTCCGGTTGGTTATTATGGAATGCTGGTAATAAATACACTTCCGGCGCCTTGGGAAAGGAATAAACTTCTTGACAAAAAAAGAAAAATAGATTATACTGGAAAAGTATCTTAAATTTTCAGGCAAAAATTTGCCGCCATCGTCTATCGGTTAGGACAGCGGGTTTTCAATCCGTTAAGCGGGGTTCGACTCCCCGTGGCGGTACAGATAATTAAAACAGCATCCATAAATGGATGCTGTTTTAAGCATAATAATTATTATTAAGTAAACCGAACAGGTTGGAAACAAACTAGCGGCGAGAGCCGCGCAGTGAGCATCGGCAAATACGACCATTAAGAGTATTTGACGCCAACCCAAGACAAGCGCCGCGAAAGCGGCGTGCGGAATTCCCAGTGATAATACTAACAAAAACATCCTTATTTTATTAAGGGTGTTTTTTGTATTACACCCAAGGATAAAATTAAACCTTATTTTTGAGAATAAAAAAAAGAGACTCACATTTCAGAGTCTCAATAAACAGTGGTTTACCTAAACTTGGGCACTTCGACAATTTCTATATCACCATAACCAAGTGTTTTAAGAAGATTCTTTATCATAAAATCAATATTTCTAAAAACCTGTTCTACTACTTCTTTATTTGCAAGGTAATTTCCAGTGAAACCACCACGATAACGACGAAATGGTAATGTTTTTTCGCAAATCTCTACTCGTGTTCCTCCATCAAACTCAAGAAAATATTTTCTAGTCCTAAGATTTTTAAAATATACTACTCTCATAACCTTATCATTACAATTCCATATAAATATACTCCTACAGGCAGGACATTTTTTAGGAATTTTTTCTCCAGTATAACCATGTTCACCACAACTATTACATCGCCATATCATTTTCATAGGCATAAACTTGTCTCTCCTCTTTGTTAAAGTTCAACTTATTTATTACATATCCAACATCCTCTATCTTAATTATATCCATGTGAACAAAACGGCATAATCAGCTTCCTTCCTACATCCAACCCACTAAAACACAAAATATCGCAATAATGCCCACAAATATAACCATAACAAGATATGGTATCCATTTAATTCTTATTAAGTATTTCACTTTATTTCTCCTCTTTGTTAAAGTTCAACTTTCTTGAGTTATAATCATAGCAAATTAACATTGTTTTGTCAATCCCAGTTCACAAATAACCCAATACCACCACTTAATATCTTAAAATAAGGGGTTTAAATTCTCAATATAATAATCTACATCCAATAAAAATAACACCAAAACTTGGGTATTATTTTTATTATTAATCATTTATAATACTTATTTAATTACTAGTTTCTATTACTTCTGTACTAGATGCTTGTTCAGTAGCCACTCCAACCAGGCATACCGCTTGCCAAGGTTTGTAAACTGAGGTAAAAGTGCTAGTAACTGTTTTTCCATCACCATATACCACTATATAGTCAAAAGACGCGCTAATGCCATTATGTGAACTCTCAGTACATTTTTTCACTCCAGGATCTAAATCAGTAGTCTCAATAATTTTTGTTGGTAATGGAACCTTAACACCCCATGTTTTAGGTTTTGTCCTAGTAGTAGTGCGCCCATCGTTAATTCCCCAAAAATCAAAATATAGCTTATCACCTTCTATTCTGGCTTGAATTAAAATATAATTGCCAGTATCATTTCTAAATCTTAAATCAGGTTTCGGATCATAAATTGTAGCATCAACTCCTGGTAAGCCACTTTCTAAATAATAAGTCACATTATAAGAATGGTTTTGCCGTTCTAAGATAGGTAGGCCGGAAGCTAAGGCGGAACGAAAAACAGTAGTACCGATTTGGCATAATCCTCCGCCGTATTCAGCTGTAGTTTTATTGCCTTTAATCACTAATTCAGGAAAATAACCATTGGCCGCATCTATCGGCAGTAAAGCTTTAATTAAAGAAAATTCTTCTTCCGGCTTGATTAATAAGCCATGAAGTTTGGCGGCGCCATTTTTAATATTTTTCCGGCGGTTAGTCGGACTGCCGGCAAATGATGATTGTCCGGTACCGATAATTTCCTTAATACCAAGATCATTAACTTGGTCGGTCGTCACTTCAGGATAAATCTCTCTGGTAGTTATAATTATTTGATTAACTGAATAATCACTATTAATCATTTTTTGATTAAAATCATTATAAGCTTTTTCTTTATCCGCTTCCAGTCCGTTCTGATGAGTTGATAATTTATTTACTTTGCCATTCTTTATTTCTAAAGAAGCATTTTTAGCCGGCTTATCCAATTCTGAACTAATATTCAATTTAAACCAGTCAAAAAATTTGTCTTGATTAATACCGATAACTATTTGATTATTCACTTTTTGAAAATCTAAAAACTGACTTAGGCTTTTTTTACTCAAAACCCATTTTTTATCTTGATAAATAAATTCTGTACTGGAAGAAATTAAAATAGTTTGTATTTTATTTTTTTTATCGCCTATATCTGATTGTTTTATTTCTGGTTGAGAAATAATTGGGTTGATTTTTATCGGTCTATTTTCTAATTGATCAAGATTATTTTTTATTTCTTTAATAATACTATTATAATCAATAACCCATCCTTGTTTTTCCGGTAAAATAGTTATTTGGCAATCTTCTCTTTCGCATTGAATATTTGGTCGGGCATTCATTGCTGGTTGTTCTAATAATTTAAATTGCTGTTTTAACAGTTTAATTAAAAGCTCTTCATTTAATTTGTAAGAGGCGGATAGCTTTTTATGACCAGAGAGAATACCTAATTGCTGAGCTACACTTAAAATAAAATTATTATTATGCCCTAATTGAAAGTTACTATAAACTGTTTGATGAATATCATAAAATAATAAATCAACCCCTGAAACATCAGGATCTTCCGGTATTTCCAAAGGTGAAATCTTATCTTGATTATCATTTTGATAAATGAAACTAAAGCCATTTTGATTTATTTCATTGGCTTTATTTTCAACTTTATCCAATGCCTGACCAATACTTAAATTTGATAAATCAATTGAGCCGATACGGCTATGGGGTAAAAATTTAGCGGCATAAACCAATTCAAAAGAAATAATAAAAATAAATAAAATTAAAAAAACAACGGCTAGAGAAAATATTATTAACCAGTGGCCGCTTATTTTATTATTAATCTTATTTAACTGAATTTTCTTCAGTAAATCTTCAAGCATTATTTGTTTGAAAAATTGTTTTTAATAGATTTTTAGCCTGATCTTCCTGAAAATCATTCTCCAGTACTTGTGGGGAAACAGTAACTTTTACTATTTCACCTTCTTTAATTACCCAATTAATATTTTTCTTAGGCCAAGGCAATTCTCGTCCATCATTAAATTTTATTATAAATGAATCACCTTCTTGATTTATAATAACTCCTTTTTCCTGATTATTCATAAACTACTCATTTATTTGCCTTATTTTTATCCCTGACGTCTTATATTTTTTAGGAAGTTTTATTGTTAATACGCCATTTTTAAGATTAGCATCTATTTTCTTTTGATCAACTTCTCTTGGTAAAACAATTGAGCGGGAAAAGGCTCCCCAATAACACTCTTGAGAATAATAATCTTCTTTATTAACTTCTTCTTCTTGTTGACGCGATCCTCGGATAGTTAATAAATCATTAGAAATGGAAATATCCAAATTTTCAGGTTTGACTCCGGCAACCGTAGTCCTGACAATAATATCATTTTTTGTCTCATAAACATCGCAAGATAATTGTGCTTCCCCATCAAACCATTGAGGATTATTACCAAAATACCCGATAAAATCATTATTTTCTTGGGTTTTTTCGTTTTCTGAGTTTAATTTTGTTTTTAGGAAAGAATTAGTCATATAACTATATTATAACAGAATATTAAAAATAAATGAATTATTAATACTTGACTTTTCCATATTTTAATCCAGGGATAATTGTTATATAATATAACTATATTAATAAATTATTATGTTTAAAGAAAACCAACCATTAATAAATGAGACAGATACTATTATCGGTCCATCAGTAAAAGTCGAAGGTGATTTTATTACTGAAGGCAATATTATTGTTGAGGGTATGATTTGCGGCACCATTAAAACAAGTAAAAATCTTAAAGTAGGCCCAGATTCAAAAATATTCGCTAATATTGGAGCAGAAAATGCTTTAATCGCCGGGGAAATACAAGGAAATATTAGTATAAAAAATAAATTAGAGTTAACATCAACTGCCAGAATTTACGGTGATATAAAAACAGGGATATTATCAATTGCCGGCGGTGCTTTAATTAATGGTAAATGTACTATGAATGATAATAAGGATCGCAGTCCTAAACCGGAATCTACGAAACAAAAGAAAATGGAATTAAAGCCGCCAATAATTGATAAACAATAAATTATCCTATACCCGCGGTCAAAACGCGGGTATATTTTAATTAATTATGTATTATTATATTTACGATAACTATCTAAATGAAGCTAAATACAGTAATACTCTTTCTAAAATAGAGTCACGACTGGCTGATTTTGGTATTAATGGAAAAATAACCAGGATTTCACCTTTAAAAAATCTTAAACTGACTTTACGTGAAGATTTAAATCAAGGTGTAAAAACAGTAGTGGTAGTAGGTAATGATAAAACCCTAAATCAAATAATAAATCTTTTACCTGATTTATCATTAACCTTGGGTTTTATACCGATTGGACCAAATAATAATTTATGTAATATTTTTGGTATTCCAGAAGGTGAGGAGGCTTGTAATATTATATCACAAAGAATTATAGAAAAAATAAATCTTGGAATAATAAATGATCATTATTATTTTATTTCTTATTTAGAGATGTCTGGTGATAATATTTATATTAATTGTGATGATGATTATTATATTAGTGTTGATAAAAAAGATAGTATTATAATAGTTAGTAATATTTACTATGGGGATTATATTAATAAAATACCTTTAATTAATAATAAAAATTGGCTTAATTTAGTAATAAAAAATGTTAATAAAAAAATATTTTCTCAACAAAAAGAATCTTTTAGTTATTTTAAGGCAAAAAAAATAAAAATTGATAGTGATAAATCAATTCCTATACTTTTAATAGATGAAAAAAGAATTATTAAAAATCCGATAAAAATAAATTTAGCAATAGAAAAAATAAATTTAATTGTAGGTAAGAATAGAAACTATAATTAAAAAATCCTCCTTTTAGGAGGATTTTTTAATTATTATTGCCTAATAGGCATAATTAAATAAAGATAATCATTATTTTTACCCCTAATAATACAAGGATTATTAGGATCACTAATAGAAAATTCTACTTTTTCTGAATTTAATACCTGTAATCCATCTAATAAGTACTTATAATTTAAAATTATTTCATTTCCTAGACCGATTTTTTCCATTTCTACTATTGATTCATTTTCTCCTGTTTGGGAAGATGAAGATATAATTATTAATTCATTAGGAGATTTATTATAATCTAATTTAATATCAAATACTCCATTTTTTACAAATAAACTAGCAGCTTTTACTGCTTTAATTAATTCATTAATATTAACTTTTATTTTATTTGGGCATTCTGCAGGTATAATTTGATTATAATCAGGATATTGGCCATCAATTAGGCGAGAAATAAATTCTACACCATTATAAACAAACATAATTTGGTTTTCATTAGTATAAATTTCTATGTTTTCAATTATTTCCAAATTATTATCATCTTTAAATACACTTAAAATACGAGATATTTCCTGTAATGATTTAGCGGGAATAATAACTTTTTCATTATTATTAAGTTTAGGACTTTTATTATTCTCAATATAATCAATTTTTATTTCAGCTAAACGGTAACTATCAGTAGCGGCTAAAATCAATTTATCAGCTGAAAAATCCATTAAAACGCCTGATAATTCAGGTCTTAATTCAGAATTAGCAGCTGAAAAAAATACACTATAAATAGCATCTCGTAATTTTTTAGCTGAAATAATATAAGGATTTTCTTTTTCAATTTTAGGTATTAAAGGAAAATCAGAGGTATTTTGGCCTTTTATTTTAGTTTTCTGTTTTTGGCATTGAATTTTTAATTCTTCATTAATTAATTCCAAATCAACTCTGTCTTTTGGCAGTAAAGAAATATAATTATTAAGTAATTTAGCATCAATTGAAAATTCTCCATCATTTTCCACTTTACTTCTAATATTAATTGTTACTCCAACTTCTAAATTAGTTGCTGATAGGGTTAAATTCTTATTTTCTGCTTTAATTAAAATATTAGCTAAAATAGGTAAATTAGAATTTTTACCCGCTATATGGGAAACAACATTTATTGCTTGATTAAGATTTTCCTGAGTACAAGATAATTTCATATTATTATTTATAATAGTATATATATTAATAATAGTAATAATGGACTGCTTAATGGGTAAAACTATTATATATCCTATAATTACTTAATGTTTATTAAAATTTTACTTGTTGATAAAAAGTATCTAAATCAGTTTTAATTTTTTATAAGTCAGGTAAAATTTTAATTAAATTATTTTTCCACTTAATAAATCAATTAAACCACTTTTTCAACACTTTTAAATCACTATATTATTGATAATATCACCAAGTTATCCTATAGGGGAAAAATTGAGGATAAAACTTTTCAACTGTTATAATTACTTATCACCAGTTTATCCTCTAATTTATAATTAAACAAATAACTTTTGTTTAATTATATTTATATCTTGTCTGATTTTTTCATTAATCTTAATAAGATTAATGATTTTATCACAAGCATGAATAACAGTAGTATGATCGCGCCCACCTAATTCTTGGCCGATTACCGGATAAGATAATTTAAGTTCTTCCCGCATTAAATACATAGTAATTTGGCGCGGTTCAGTTAAATTCTTTTTACGGCAAGGACTGATAATATTATCAATAGTTATATCATAATATTCAGAAACCAATTTAATTATGTTTTTAGGAGTTAAATTATTTTTTTGATTATTACTAATTGTAGCTGCAGTAATTTGTTTGACTTCCTCTAAGGAAATAGAGCGATTTTGTAGCTGAGTTAAAGCAATTACTCGATTTAAAACACCTTCTAATTCACGGATATTATTTCTAATTGATCCAGCTAAATATTCAATAATATCATTTTCTAAAATTGTATTTTTTTCTTTTAATTTTTCTTGAATAATCGCGATTTTTGTCTCTAAATCAGGAATAGAAATATCAACAATCATTCCCCATTCAAAACGGGAAATTAAACGTTGTTCAATATCTGGTATGGCTTTAGGTGGCCGGTCAGAGGAAATAATAATTTGTTTATTGCTTTGATGTAATTCATTAAAAATATTAAAAAAAACTTCTTCTGTTCTTTCTTTATTAGATAAAAATTGGATATCATCAACTAAAAGTACATCTAAAGTCCTATATTTATTATTAAAATCTTCCATTGAGCGTTGGCCGTTGCCAGAAAGATTACGTACAGCTGTTAGATAATCATTGGTAAAATTTTCACAAGTTGTATAAAAAACCTTCATTTCTTGGCTATTTTCCAATATTTTATTACCAATAGCATGCATTAAATGGGTTTTACCTAATCCAACACCACCATAAATAAACAAAGGGTTATAAGCCGTACCAGGTGATTTTATTACCGCTAAAGATGCGGCATGAGCTAAATCATTATTTTTTCCTACAATAAAAGTATTAAGGGTGTATTTATAATTTAAATTATTTTTATTATTATTAAGAGGTTTTTCATTAGTTATTTGGTTAGAAGTTTTAAATACTTCTTTGGCGGGAATTATTTCTTCATTGTTAATTATAGTTTCTGTTGGTCTGGTAAAGGCGCTTTTATTTTGAATTGATGATTCTATTTTATATTCAATTTCTTTTAAATTAGGGTTATTAGTAATATTTCTAATCGCTTTTAATATGGCACTATGATATTTTTTAGCTAAATATTCTTTAGTAAAAATATTAGGCACATTAATAACCACCTTATTATCATCATAACTAACTATATTAGTATGTCTAAACCAAGTAGTAAAGTTAGCTTTAGATAATAAAGTTTCTAACTCTCCTAAAGTGGCCTGCCAGAGTTCTTGTGGTGTCATACTGAAAGTATTAATTAGATAATCAGCTGTTATTAAAGAGTGTTTCAATTTAAGTTAATAACATTTTATCATAATTATCCACAATTGGAAACTGATCAAAAAACTAAAGATAATCAAAACTGTTAATAACTTGTGGATAACAATTTTTATTGACTTATTATAAAAAAAGTGTTATTTTTACTTTAGTTATTAATAATTATCTTTAGTATTTTATGGCAACTAAAAGAACTTATCAACCTCATAAAGTTAAAAGAGTCAAAAAACATGGTTTTAGGGCTAAAAGTAGGACTCATACTGGTAAATTGGTTTTAAAGAGAAGAAGAGCTAAAGGAAGGAAGAAATTAGTCATTTCTACTAGATCTAAATAATTATAATTTGGCTAAATTTACACTATGTTGGCCAATAAATACCGTATTTCTAAAAAACAAGAATTTGAAAGGATATTCAAAAACGGCAAAAAAGATTCAAGTCAGAACTTTATTATTAGATTTATAAATAATGACTTAGAACATTGCCGTTTTTCTGTTATTGTCAGTAATAAAATAAGTGGAAAAGCTGTAGAAAGAAATAAGATTAGACGTAGGGCTAAGGCTATTATAGGCAATAATTTGTCTAATTTTACTAAAAATATTGATTTATTAATTATAGCATTAGTTCCCAGTAAAAAATTAGATTTTTCTAGTTTTAATAATGATTTAGTCAAGTTATTAGCAAAAGATAAGATTATATGAATTTTTTGTCTAATTTTACTAAAATTTTAGTCTTAAAGTTGATTATATTTTATCAAAGGACACTATCTTTTGATCATGGTATGCCCAAATACTTTTTTCCCCACGGCTATTGTCGTTTTTATCCGACCTGTTCAGAATATGGTTATCAAGCTATAGATAAATATGGGATAATAAAAGGCGGATTCATGGCGTTTATTCGCATTCTCAGATGTAATCCTTTTTCCAAAGGCGGTTTTGATCCAATAAAATAATTAAAATTATGATTAGTTCAATTGTAAATATTTTTAATTTAATTTGTTACCAGCCATTACTTAATTTATTGGTTTTTGTTTACAATACTATCCCTGGACACGATATTGGCTTAGTAATAATCATTTTAACTTTATTAATAAAATTAGCTTTATATTTACCGTCACGCAGTACGATTAAGGCGCAACAATCACTGCAGGAACTGCAACCGAAGATTGATGAAATGAAAGAAAAATATAAAGACGATAAAGAACGACAAGCCAAAGAGATGATGAATTTATATAAAGAACATAAAATTAATCCACTTTCCTCTTGTCTACCATTACTTATTCAGTTGCCTTTTTTAATTGCTATTTATCAAGTGTTCAATACTGGCTTAAGAAATGGTAGTTTGTCTTTACTTTATCCTTTTATTACTAATCCCGGGCACATTAACTCTTTAGCTTTTGGATTTTTAGATATGGCTAAACCCCAATGGATTTTAGCTGTTTTGGCTGGTGCCGCGCAGTATTGGCAAGCGTCCATGATGATTGCTAAACGTCCGGTAATTAAGAATAAAGACAGTAAGGATGAGGATATGTCAGCTATTATGAGTCGTCAAATGACAGTTATGATGCCTCTAATGACCATAGTAATTGGTTGGAGCCTGCCCAGTGGTTTAGTGTTCTATTGGTTATTATTGACAGTATTCACTTCTTTGCAACAATTAATCACAAAAAAGAAAATGATTCCTGCTAAAGCAGAAGTTATAAATTAAGATAATTAAAAAACCCGGAAGTTTCCGGGTTTTTTAATTATTGTATTTTTATTTTTAATTTAGGCGATTCGTATTTTTTGTTATTTAAGTTAAAAATATTAGCATAAATAGTGTAATCGCCGGAATCGGGACTCTTTTTCCAACTAAAGTTAAAATTATCACTTTGTGGCCTAATCGTAGTAATGAAGTTTTCTTTAGTACTGGTAGCTGATAAATAATAAAGGTCAATTTGTTTTATCCGATCAAAATTAGTTAAGTCAGCCTTTAAAGCTAAAGGGAAATTATTAATAGTAGCGCCATCAATCGGAGATGTCCAATCAAGACGGGGCAAAGGATTAACAGCGATCAAATTAAAGTCAATTGATTTTGAAGCGGTGTTTTGTAGATCATCCTTAATTATAATAGTCAAAGTATGGTAACCGCTTGCTAATTCAGATAGATCCAAGGTTTTGTCAGTAGTTAATCCACTAGTAGTATCAATTAGTTGGTTATCAATTAGATATTCTGTTTTTTGGATACCGCGAGCTGCCGAACCCTGCAAGTTAACAATAATATAACTGTCCTTTATAGTTTGTTTGTCGTTAGGGCTGATAATATTGAGTTGTGGCTGATCAGAAGCCAAATGGATATCATCGTAAGATGTTGGTATGGGTTGGCCATTGGTAATAATATTATTTTTTTCTGCCCAAGATTTCACTCCGGCTTCCCAATTGTAATATTGCGGGTCATTTTCCGGATGAGAGGGGAGTGGGCCGCGTGGGGCATCTTTATCCACATAATACAAAATATCATGAACTTCGCCCGTAGCTATTTCTTTAATTGTGCTTAAAGGAGTATATTGAGTAGCTAATTTCCCAGAAATTGTGTCAATTTTTATCATTGTGCCGGAATTGGCTATGCCATCTAAGACTGCCTTACCAGTGGTAACCGGCTGAGGCTTAGTAAATTCTTCCGCTGCTTGTCCTTTGAGCGCTTCAGACATGTAATTATTCCAAATAGGAGCCGCAATCACTGAACCGTCAGCGCCCGCCTTCATAGCCGCATTGTCATTATTCCCTACCCAAACACCGCAAGCCAACGACGGGGTATAACCTAAAGTCCAAGCGTCATGGAAGTCATTAGTTGTACCAGTTTTGACTGCCGCCGGTCGTCCAGGCAGAACTAAACGACTGCCACTACCAAAGATATAAGCGCGAGCTGAGTCATCGGATAAAATGTCGTTGGTTTGTCTGGCAACTTCCGCATCTATAATCTCTTCATTTTTATCTTTGAATTCCTCAATTATCTTATTATTTTTATCTTCAATTTTTAAAATAGGGTTAACTTCATGTTTAATACCATCAGTGGCTAAAGTGGCATAAGCCGCGGTATGTTCCAATAATTTTACTTCCGCTCCACCTAAAACAATCGACAACCCAAAACGGCTACGGTCATTAAAAGTTGTGTAACCTAATTTTTCCGCTAGATTAAAGATATTATCCATACCTGTTAAATAAGTCAGCTTAACCGCTGGAATGTTTAATGATCCAGCTAAAGCCTTGCGCAGGGTTACTGGTCCGCTTTCGTCGTTATGGTAATTATGAGGCTCATAAGCCTTTTCACCGGTAGTATCAAAATTTGTCACTGTGTCGTAAATAATCGTATTGGGAGTATAACCTTTAATAAATGATGTCGTATAAACAATTGGTTTGAAAGATGAACCTGGTTGGCGTGACCGCAAGGAGACGTTAACTTGTCCATCAATAGCTTCATCAAAATAGTCGGCCGATCCGACCATGGCTAATATCTGGCCGGTTTTCGGATCCAAAGAAACCAATGAGGCGTTGGTAAAACCGTATTTTTTACCATTAGTTTCAACTCCTTTTTTAACCGCCTCTTCAGCAATTTTTTGTTTTTCCAAATCAAGCGTAGTATAAACTTTCAAACCCTCTTGATTAATGAAATTTTCGCCGTATTTTTCCGATAGTATTTCTTTGATATACATAACGAAATGTGGCGCGATGATAGATTCTCTTAGAGGCTTAAAAGTCAGTTTTTCATTCTTAGCTTCCTCCGCTTGTTCTTTGGTGACATAACCTAATTCCGCCATAGAGTCAAGAATGTATCTCTGGCGTTGCAATAATTTGTCTTTATGGTTGCCGTAAGGCGAATAATAGGTCGGCGCGTTGGGTATGGCTGCTAAAATAGCAGACTCAGCTAAAGTCAAATCTTTCGTTGGTTTGCCGAAATAAGATTGAGCCGCCGCTTCCACGCCATAAATTACTGAGCCATAAGGTATTTCATTCAAATACATGCCTAAGATTTGATCTTTAGTGAATTTACTTTCTATTTGATAAGAAATTAATAATTCCTTTATTTTTCTGGTATAAGTTTTTTCATTAGTTAAGATGGCGTTTTTGACAAATTGTTGGGTTAAGGTTGAACCGCTAACTTTACTGCCAGTTGTGATATTAATTAAAATTGAGCGGATAATACCGGTAAAAGAAAAACCATGATGCTGGTAGAAATCCCTATCTTCAGCAGTAATCACCGCCTGTTTCATATAGTCAGGGACCTCAGATAAAGGGATGACAGTACGTTTAATGTCGCCATGGATATCATAAAGTACTGTTTGGCCGGTACGATCATAAATTTTAGTTGAAACTGTAATATTCCGTTTGAGCACACCATCAGCTGACGGTAAATCTTTGGAAATCCAAAATAAAGCAGCCGCCGCCATTAAAGCCAAGAATAGAATTACTATTATGATTATAGGCACTAATACTTTAAATAATCTCCGCCAAATATGGCGTCGATGTTTCCGTTGAGGTTTAACTTGATTGGAGGAAAAAGATATTTTTCCTCCTTTGGGTTCATGTTGGTGAGTGGGTACGAGTTTTTGCGGATCGCGCCAGTTTATATTAGACATATATTATATTTTTTGATTTATTGTTCTAATTCTTTTCAATAGTCCGATAGCTTATGAATTAATCCGGGAATTAAGTTTATTAATGCCAGCGCCGCAAATGGCCATAGCCAAAGCATCAGCGGCGTCATCAGGCTTGGGATTGGTTTTGAGATTAAGGATGATTTTTACCATTTGTTGAATTTGTTTTTTATCAGCTTGGCCGTAACCGGTTAATCCTTGCTTGACTTGCAGTGGCGTCAATTCAATCAATTTAGTTTGGTTTTGTGCCAAGGTTAACAAAATAACTCCTCGGGCTTGGCCGACAGTCAGAGCGGTTTTAGTATTAGTGCAAAAAAACAATTGTTCTACCGCCGCTACTTCCGGCCGATATTTTTTGATTATTATTGTTAATTGTTCATGTAAGTCCAACAATCTTGAAGATAAACTCTCTCGTTTGTCGGTTTTAATAGAGCCGTAATCAAACAATTTAAACCGGCCGCAATTTTCTTCAATTACGCCGAAACCGGTATCAGCGATACCCGGGTCAATGCCCAAAATTATATGCGGTTTTGTTTTTACCATGAAGCATTGGTATAAACATTTGTAATGTCATCCAGGTCATCAATGGTATTGTAGAGGCGTTCTATTTTTTCGCGATCTGTTTCATTAGTAATGTTTATTTCATCTTTTGGTTGATAGACAATAGAAGTTTCTTTGATGGCTAATCCTAATCCTTTGGCTTTATTCGTCACTTGAGACAGTGATTCCACTGAGGTGGTTATTTCTGCTTCGGCAGTTGCCGGCATTCTTTTGATATCTTCCGCTCCGGCTTCGATCAATTCTAATTCCTGTTCCTCGCTTAAATCAGTGGAAGCTATAAGTAAAGAACCCAATCTTTTAAAGTTCCATGAAACACTGCCGGAGGATCCCAGTTGCCCGCCATTTTTATTCAAAACTGATTTTAAATCGGCAACTGTGCGGTTTTTGTTGTCGGTTATGGCTTCTATAATAAATCCCACCCCTGCCGGACCGACCACCTCGTAAATGATTTCCTCAAAATTAACGCCATCTTTATTTGCACCAGTTCCTTTAGTAATCGCCCGTTCAATATTATCTTTAGGCATATTAGCTTCCCTGGCCTTATCAATCGCTAATCGCAATTTGAAGTTTGTTTCCGGATCACCGCCACTTTCCCGCGCCGCGATGGTTATTAGGTTGGCTATCTTTGTGAAGGTAGCTCCTTTTTTGGCATCAGTCACTGATTTTTGGCGATGAGTTTTCGCCCATTTGCTATGTCCTGACATAAGTCTTTTAAACAATAATCTTTAGTATTTTCTTTTTATATTATAATAATAAAACAGTTAAAAATCAAGCCTTAAGGCTTAGTTAACTTTTAGTTGACAATTTTAAAATTCGTGCTATTATATTATGATAATGAGTACTTTAAAACAAAACAATAAAAACCAAAAGGAGGTGTTCATGTCTCAAGATGAGTCTAATAGCCCGGGAGTTAAAGGCAATCACGAAAGCGATCTGTGGGATAAAATAAAGGTCGCTATAATCAGGATGGAAGAGGCGCTCAAAGAAGGGAAGCTACCAGTGCATATAATTTATAGTTCCTTGCTTAACGGGTTGGCCGTTATTTGTGGCAGTCATGTGGAATTAATCCGTCAGTTGTTGTCTTTGAAAAACGAAGAAGACGGTAGCCGTATGGAAAGATTTATTTATAAGCAGGAAGTCATATTCTCTTGGTATCTATCAGCCAAGTTTCCCAGCCAAGAAATATTCAGTTGGTTTGGAGAGGCCGGTTCAAAAGATGATGAGATAGCCAATTCTCTTATTATGTCCATGTCTTGGAACGGCACTGACTTTGACGGCTTGAGCGACGAGGATATTATTAATTATATTTTAGCCAGTGGCTGGGATCAATCACGGCAAATGGCAGCTATGGTTAATAACAATATCATTACCTCCAGCACTATTAGATTTTTGAGCAATTTTTACGGCAGTATTGATGTTGTGATAGAATTAATAGGTAAGGGTGGTAAGCTTAATAAAGATACTTTTAGAGTCATTCAAACCATCCTTGTCCCTAGTAAAAATGATCCCAAAAAGATGGTTATGCAGTGGACTAAGCGCAAGATTTGGTATTTTTGGGATGAATTAAAGATTTCCGATGAACAGAAAGCCTCTTTGTTTTATCAGGCTTTGGGTCCTGATGGTCTCGTCGCTTTCCTGCGCTCTCTGTCTGTGGAGGATAAAGAAATAATAACCTACTTGCAGATGTTTGGCTTATCTTTAGGTAAGATTGCTGATATTTATGCGCCTAAGGTTATGCCTAGGAGTTGCATGGAAGACAAGGGGAAACAATCTCAGGAAGTCTCGATTGATGCTAAAAGGGTATCCCCTGAATTTATGGCTGTTGTCAGTGATCAAGGCAAAACTGATCAAGAGATAGTCCAGCTTTTAGTGGATTATGAATTTACTTTTCATATAATTGCTACCAGTTTAATCAGCGCGGGCTGGGAGACATCAAAGATTTTAACCTCCTTACTTGAAGCGGGTTGTAATATTATACTGATTTCTCGGATGGTTGAAGCGGCGGCTCAAGATTTTGAAGAAGGAAACAATATTGTTTGGGGCCCGGAAGTTATTGTTATCTGGCGCAAGCTATTGAAAGACAAAATGGAAGAGTTGGCTAACCGGCAGCTTTTTGGCCAATTACCATAACGGTTCTTTATTTAAGCACAAACAAAAGCGTCCCCGCTTGGCAGGGACGCTTTTTTTATTTTATAACAGCGTTACATTGGCTACAGTGTCTTTTTCTTCCTTAAACCTCATTACCCTGACACCTTGCGTGTCACGACCAAGAATACTGACTGTTTTGATGGGTAGGCGGATAACCTGGCCATGATTGGAAATTATAATCATATCGGCGGAATCATCATAAATCAATTTGCCGGTGATTATTTCCCCTGTTTTAGAGGTAATTTTAGCTGTTTTAATGCCCGAGCCGCCTCTTCCTTGGACCTTATAATATTTAAGCTCTGTTTGTTTGCCGAAACCATTGGCCATGATAATCATTAATTTGGCCACCTTCTCATCTTTAGGGTCAAAAACAGCCATACCCACAACCGCATCTTTGCTCTTTAGGCGGACGCCTCTGACTCCTGAGGAGGTGCGTCCCATAGAGCGGACATCTGACTCTTTAAATCTGATGGCCTGGCCTAGTTTAGTAACCAGAATAATATTTTCTGCGCCCTTGGACGGTTGAACCCATTGCAAATCATCGTCATCTCTCAGTTTAATGGCGATTAATCCTGATCGGCGGACATTCTTGAAATCTTCAATTTTAGACTTCTTGATTGTTCCGCGATTTGTTACCATAACCAAAAACTTATCATTTTCTACCTCTGTGGAAGGTAAAATGGCTGAGACTTTCTCATTGGGCGCTAGTTGCAAGAAGTTAACCAAAGCCTGGCCCTTGGCCGTACGTGAGGACTGAGGCACGTCATAGCCTTTGAGTTGGAAGACACGCCCGCGATTAGTAAAAAACATCAGGTCGGCGTGCGTAGAAGTCAGGAAGAAATGTTCCACTGAATCTTCTTCTTTCGTGGTTAATCCGATAACTCCTTTGCCGCCTCGTCCTTGAGTTTTAAAGGTGTCGGGCGGTAAGCGTTTGATATAGCCGTCATTAGTGACCATAACGATCATTTCTTCATCAGGAATCAAATCCTCGGCTTTGAAGCTGTCCACGCCATGAGCGACTATTTGAGTGCGTCTGGGCTCGCCGAATTTCTCTTTCAATTCCAAAATTTCCGTTTTGATTAAAGCTAAGATTCTAGTTGGAGATTTTAGTAATGATTCCAGCTCCTTGATCAGTTTCATTTTTTCTTTCAACTCAGTCTCAATCTTAATCTTCTCCAAGTTAGCCAGCTGTTGCAGTTTCATCTCCAAAATGGCTACGGCTTGCCGTTCGCTTAGCTTGAATTTTTTGATTAAATTAGATTTGGCATCGTCTTTGTCTTTGGATTTTTTAATGGCGGCGATAATCTCATCAATATGAGCCAAAGCCATAACCAAACCTTCTAAAATATGAGCTCGATCTTTGGCTTTGTCTAATTCAAACTGGGTACGGCGGGTAATTACTTCCTGCCGATGTTTGAGGTATTCTTCTAAAACCATTTTTAGATTCAGTACTTTGGGTTGGATGCCATCCACTAAAGCTAAGACATTGAAATGAAAAGTATCTTGTAGTTGTGTGAATTTGAATAATTGGTTAAGGATCTTTTGAGGGTAGGCGTCTTTTTTGATTTCAATCACGACGCGTACACCGTCTTTATTGGATTCATCGCGTAAATCTTTAATTCCCTCGATTTTTTTGTCTTTGACTAATTCGGCAATTTTTTCCAGTAAAGTGGCTTTATTGGTTTGGTAGTTGACTTCGGTAATAATAATGCGGTAGAGTCCGGTTTTGGTTTCTTCTATATCAGTTTTGGCGCGACAGACTACGCCACCTTTGCCGGTCAAATAGGCTTGCTTGATATCGTTAAGATTGTAAATAATTCCACCCGTAGGAAAATCCGGGCCTTTAATGAATTTGACCAAATCCTCAACTTCGCAATCAGGGTTATCAATCAAATGCACTACACCGTCAACAATCTCTCCTAAGTTGTGCGGCGGAATATTGGTTGCCATGCCAACGGCAATGCCTTGGGTGCCATTAATCAATAAGTTAGGCAACTTGGCCGGCAGAACGCGAGGCTCTTTATGGGCGCCATCGTAATTAGGTATGAAGTTAACCGTATTCTTATCAATATCAAACAGCATTTCTTCGGCAATGGGAGAGAGTTTAGCTTCGGTGTAACGCATGGCCGCGGCGCTATCACCGTCCATAGAGCCGAAGTTTCCTTGACCTTTAACCAAAGGATGGCGCAAAGAAAAGTCTTGGGCCATACGCACCATGGTTTCATAAATGGCCGAATCGCCATGTGGGTGGTATTTGGCCATGACTTCACCTACCACATTAGCTGATTTGCGGAATTTGGCGTTAGCGCGTAGTCCGATATCCCACATGGCGTACAAGACGCGGCGGTGCACCGGTTTTAAGCCGTCACGAACATCAGGCAAGGCACGGGAGACGATTACCGACATAGCATAGTCCAAGTAGCTTTGTTGAACTTCTTCACTAATCAGGCGATCAGTAATAGCATTAGGATTAGCGTTAAAATCAAGATATTGCTGGCTGCGATCTTCTTTTTTGGGCATAAACAAAAATTAATGACTGGCAAATTTAAATTAATCTAATACTGCCTATGATTAAATTCACTATTTGATTGGAAATGGTGTCTTCTCCTCGTCCCAGTATTTGTATTTCGTAAACTTTGTCTACTGTTTTTAAATAAACACGTCGATCAATTTCTCCTGCCACCGGAACAGTGCGGGTATAATATAAGACATCGGTGCTGGTGGAGTTGAGAGAGGTTTCATCAAGAGAATAGCTTTTTAAATCGATCTTATTGCGAGAGAACCAGGAAAAGAGCGATTGTTTGCGGCTGTCAGCTTGAGCTGTGATGGTTATTAACGTAAAAGCCTCAGGTATGTCGCCGTTTAAAGCATAATCGGTTAAACGCAGAGTATTTTGGCTTTCATCCATTTGCCAGTTCGGTGGCAGACGGAATGTCAGACCAAGAACGAGAGAAGTTTTTTCCGGCCATAATTCCGGTTCGTTCTGTCTTATTTCCTTAAGTACATTCTCTTTTATTGTCGTTAAATCTTCCGGTGATATCAAAGGAGTAGTAGAAGCGATATTACCGGATAAATCAAACTTGCCTAAAGTTGAATCAATCTCTTTTTTTATTTGTTCCAAATTAAGATTCTTAGTTTCACTGGCGATATTGCTGGATAAAGATAAGAACCAACAAATCACAACTACCGCCATTAAGACGGTAATAATCAGCCAGACCAATACGGCCCTTTTTTCTAAGGGCGGAGTGTTGATGTTGATATAGCGCGGTTCTGCTGGTTTATTTATTGATTTTGAGGTGCTTTTTTTCGGGCCTCCTGATTGTTTCCGCCGCGGGGTGGAAGATTTTTTTTGACGCATGGGAAAAGGTTCAAATGATTTTTAATTAAACCGTTAGAATGATTACTCTGGTATCTTCAGCAAGCAGATCTTTTTTATTTGCCCGTAACTTCTCCTGAGTCTCTGACTTTAAACCGCAATGTTTGAGATAATCGCCAGCATCAGCCAAGTCAGTTTTTTGTCCATTAATTTTGTAGTGTATCGGAATAATTATTCTTGGCTCCAATTGTGAAGCGACTTCAATCGCTTTCTTGTCATCCAGAACATCCTTGCCACCGATTGGCAGGAATAGGATGTCAACATTACCCAGTTGGTCAACTTGTTCATCGGTTAGAGTCTTATTTAATCTGCCTAAATGAACAATGGAGATTTCCTCAGCAATAATTTTATAAATCGTGTTTTGAAGCTTTTCTTTATCAGAAGAGTTTACACCGGGTATGCCGTAAATAAAAATGCCTTTAGTTTCGTATTCGCCGGGATGGACGATAGCAAAGGGCTCTCCGCGGATGGCCTCAAAATTGGCGTGTTCTTCATGATTACTGGATGCCATTACGATGTCGGCTTGGAAACGCGGCATTTTTAGGGAGCCATTATCGGCAAACGGATCCAGAGCAATTACTAACTCTTCTCCTTGGCCCTTAGTCTGGACTTTTACGGCCGATAAGCCTAACCATTGAATTATCATAATTTTTACTGTAAAATTGATTTGAGATGTGTCATCTCATTAATAAATCTGTCTTAATTATACAGAATTTTACTTCGTCAATCAAGTAACTAGACAGTTTAAACTTCATTATTCAATAGGTGGTTAATATTGGCTACTCCTGTCTCGTTTTGCCAAGTTACGCCCTCATAGTTCAACGGATAGAACAAGGGACTCCTAAGCCCTAGATTCAGGTTCGATTCCTGATGAGAGCAAAAGAAGTATTTTTTAGTAAAGTCTTGCGCGGTAATATAACAAGTGGTTATTTTACCGGTAATGTCATTTGGTATCTTAATATTCCGCATAGGGGTAGAAAAATGGTGCCTTTAAGATTATAACTTTTTTGTTATAATTTTTTGTTTGCGTAATGTCCAGACATGTCTAGACAATGAAAAATAATTTTGGCTAAATTTAAATAATAAAGTTTTTTAACAAATTTAAGTAATGTCCAGACATGTCTAGACATTACTTTTTTATTCCACTGTTATTGAGTTAGTTATGTTTATAGATTTTGCTAAAACAGCCATTTTTATCTAAATTTAGTAAAAAAAGAAATTAACGACATTGTGGAAATCTGTGGATAACCTGTTGCTATGTGGGATAAATGTCTAGACATGTCTAGACATTGAGACCAAGGTTGATAATTATTTGGCTAAATTTAAACAAATTGGCTAAATTTAGCTAATTTATGTTATATAAAATAGAATAAATTTAGCGGTTTAACGTGAAAATAATATTAATTAACTTGGTATTGAAAAATAGTTTAGAAAGTGCTATGATTGGTTATCAGGAGCACTAGGAATCTTTGTTTTGGTTAAGTTTAGAACATTGATAATTGGTAATAGTTAATACGGTCGTAGGTGTCTAACTAAAAGGAGGAAAACAGTGAGAAGTATCAGTTTTTTGTTTTTGCTATCAGTTTTTGTATTTTCTTTTTTGTTCGTCGGTTGCGTGACTAAAAGAGATAGTGCAACCGATATTAAGAACGCCAAAGCTTACTTTTACGTGGAATCTGTTAAACCGAGGCCGTCAATGTCAGGTTGCTTGCAGGTTTCCGTTAGTAGATTGAGTAGGTCTGACGCCATAAAAAAAGCGGAGATCCATGAAAAACTAATGGATCATCTCTCAATGATGTCTGAAAAGCGAAGCGCTATAAGTTCAGGGAATTATAGCGAATTGCTAAAATGGAGAAAAGAATTTAACCACAGAAAAAGGGTAATGACCAAACTCTACAAAAGATTTTTTTCTATTGACGGGCCGAGAGAGGTGTTATTCTTGTCACTAAATGAAGCATTGGATCTTTGTCCCGGTATGGTACTAAGAGGTGACTTCATTAAAGATGAGATTATAGATGATAGTGGAATGGTCAAGGTAAGCAGGCACAACTTTTATCGCTGGACGATTGTTTATTAATTATATTGCACTTTTGCGTAACCCGGATTGTATTCGGGTTTTTATTATTATTGAATTATAATTAGGCAACGAAAAACCCCCGGAATACATGATTCGGGGGTTTATGTTCTATTCTGGCATACCCCAACTACGATCATCCGGATCGTACTTGGCCTTGGTATCGCCGTATTTTTTTTCAAGAGCCTTTTGTTTTGGCCTTAGACCGTTGGTCCAGTTCAGGAACCCTCTGGGATGGGCATTCAGTTTGACAAAGAGTGATTTCTTTTTGCCTTTGAATCGTATTTCTGTTTCAGTAATCAATGCTTGTCCGCCCGTGCATTCCGGTCCGGGGCCAACGTAAATCATTTGACCTACCATCGGGTGTTGCGGGGCTTTACTTGTCTTAGTTTCTTTCCTCTTATGGCCCACGGTGATTCTCCTTGCCTGTTTTGGGCGGTTAACTTGTGGGTTTTAAACTGCATTAATTTGATTTATAATCATATCGCAGTAATAATTTTTTGTCAACTGAATAATTTTTTAAAATAAAATAAATTGGCTAATTTTAGCCAATTTATTTTATTTGTGGACCTACAGGGAGTCGAACCCTGACCTGTTCCATGCCATGGAACCGTTCTACCGCTATACTATAGGCCCTTAATTGTTAAACGCTAGTTTATTGATCAAAACGATGTAATATATTATAAAGCATTTTCTGGAAAGTTTCAAGTGGGAAAGTAGTTCACAAATAATTAAATAAATATAAGATAATTTTATCTAAAATTAGCCAAATTTAAAACCCCGAAGATTACGGGGTTAGTAAAGAACGAGGTTCTAGATAGCTAAATTGGAAAGTCAATTAGCTAAACTCAGTCAGTCTTTGCCAGTCAAAGTCAAAGACCTCATCAGCAAAACCGAATTCCACAGCTTCTTCCGGCATCAAGAAGAAATCGCCTTTTTCATCCATTTTTCTTTTTAGAAAGTTGCGAATGCGAGTCTCACTCCATTTTATGAATTTCTTTCCTTTTTTGGCCTTCTCAACATAAATATCTAACATTCTGTCTGTGCCGATTTTATCGAATTCAACGTTGCTCTTGACTGTTTTAGCTTCACCACCGGCATACAATTGCCCATAATGGATCATAAAGTAAGAGTCAGGCATCAGAACGCGCTTCTCGGCCGCCTGTATAATGATTGAAGACATGCTTCTGGCATGGGTATAAGAAATAATGGTTATGGGGAAGGGCATGGAACGTAAGGCGTTGTAAATAGCCATACCTTCATGATAATCTCCGCCACAGGTGTGCAAATGGACTAAAGCCGGAGCAGTTTCAGAACGCAATCTCAGAAGATGCAAGTTTCTGATTACTCTGTTAGACATCATGTATTCAACGCCTGGCTCCGGACCTGCGTCATCAGCCGTTAACAAGTCAATGTTGGTTCCGCTAATCCAAAGTTGCCTATTTTGCAAATCAATTCCGAAATTATGCAGGACATCAATGGCACAAGCGTCACCAGTAGAGATACCGAATCTTTTGCGCCTTTGTGCGTCTTTCATGATTACCCTCCCTTTCTTTTGTCATGAGGCATTTATTGTTTTAAAGTTCTAATTATGATATTACCCGCTCAATATTCTAAAGTCAATAAAGATTATAAAATCTCGTTATCATGACTGCCTGATTCCACGCGACTGGCTTCGGTAATGCGAATGAATTGGCAATCGCGTAGGTCGTCAATTTTTTTGGCGTTGCCATAACTCATGCCGGAACGCAAACCGCCGACATATTGGTCAATGATATTAGTCACTGAACCGCGATAGGGGACGCGCGCTTCAATGCCTTCTGGCGTGATCTGTTGGATTGATTCCTTGGCGTTGGGTCGTGATAGGGCGGCAGTCAGTGATGCCATACCGCGGGAAATTTTATATTGCCGGCCCTGGTAGGTGATAACTGGACCGGGTGCCTCGGCAGTGCCGGCGAATTGTCCGCCGATCATCACCGTGTCGGCGCCGGCGGCCAAAGCCTTTACTACGTCAGCCGGCTGTTTGATACCGCCGTCGGCGATTAACGGCACTTGATGACGTTGGCAGACCGAGGCGATATTGAAGATTGCCGATAATTGGGGCACACCGAAACCAGTGGTGATGCGGGTGGTACAGATAGAACCGGGGCCGATACCGACTTTGACCGCATCTATGCCGGCATTAATCAGATCCAGCGCGCCTTGCGCCGTAGCAATATTGCCGCCAACAAGTTCCACTTGCGGGAATTTTTCTTTTATCTTATAAATCGCCTGAAGTTCATTAAGTGAATGTCCATGGGCGATATCAATCACGATTACATCTGTTTCTGCTTCTATCAGCGCTTGGGCGCGTTCCAAGAAGTCGTCTCCCGCTCCTATGGCCGCTCCTACCAGTAAACGTCCCTTAGAGTCCTTGGCTGTTTCACTATTGCCGTAGATTAAGATGTCCTTTTGCGTTATCAATCCCCTAACCTTAAAATCCGCGTCCACCAATGGTAATTTTTCTACTTTATTCAAACGGAATATTTGGCGCGCTTGTTCCGGCGTGATGTCTGGACTGGCGACAATTAGCTTGGTTTTTGGCGTCATAATTGATTCAATCAGCACATCGTCATCAGTGATAAAGTCAGTATCGCGCCGGCTGACAATGCCGACCAGATTATTATCCTTATCCGTTACCAAGAAACCATTGCAACCCAATTCGGAGATTTTATTTTTTAGTTCGCCTAAAGTCGCCCAAGGGGAAATAGTGAAAGGGTGGTCAATTACTATATGTTGCTTGCGTTTGACTTTGGTCACTTCTTTTACTTGTGTCTCTAAATCCAGAAAGCGATGAATAATGCCAATACCGCCCTTAAGCGCCATAGCTATGGCCATCTGGCTTTCTGTGACTGTATCCATGTTAGCCGAAACCAACGGAATCTTGAGTGAGATGTTCCGCGTCAGCCGGGTGGCAGTATCCACGTCACGGCGAGAAACGATTTCCGACTTCTTAGGTAGAAGTAAGACGTCGTCATAAGTCAGGGCTAAAGGGATGTTAAGCATAGATTTGAACCTTAGATATCTTACATAGTTTTCCCACTATTGACAACTTATTCTGCTGGGGATAAGATGAGGTTATAAAATAATTTCTGGAGGGTGATTTAAAGCACATTAAAACTTAAACAAGGCAACAATTAAGTAAACAACAAGGGAAGGAGGAAGTCCCATGAGTAAATGCAAACAACACCCAACCTATCAAGGCAAGCGAGTGCCGCGCAGTGATTGTCCAAATTGCTTAGCTATTTTTAAAGAAGCCAACCCTAGTATTTCAGGGAGTGTTGATTTAGATTTGATTGCAGGACAGCACAAAGAAGAGATAAAAGGCGTAGAAAGAAAGTATCGTGAGTTGATTAACCGTTACCGTGATTTGGAAAAGGTTGTTGAAGCGGTAAAGTCGCTAGAGCAAGATCCAGAAGTAACGGAGATTTTACCCAAGAAAGGCACTAACACTTCTGAGGCTGTCGCTGTGGTAGTCTACGGTGACTGGCATGCAGAAGAGAAGGTTGATCCGGAAACAGTTAATGGACTTAATTCTTATGACCTGGCTACCTTTGATGCGCGCTATAAGTATTGTTTTCAGAATTCTCTGCGTCTAATAGAAATGAATCAGCAAGAAGTCTGCATTGATACAATCATTATTGCGCTACTCGGAGATTTTATTTCTAATTACCTGCATGAGGAATTACAAGAAATTAATGTTTTGCCTCCCACTAAAGCTTTGCTGTTAGTACGAAATGCTTTGGTGTCCGGTATAGACATGTTCCTTAAGCAGACTAATTGTAATTTAATCATTCCGTGCTGTTGTGGCAACCATGGTCGATTCACTAAACTCAAACGTCATGCCAATCAAACAGGTACTTCTTTGGAGTTCCTTCTTTATAATATGTTGGCTCTTCACTATCAAGCGCTAAACGAGAAGCGCGTGAAGTTCATTATTCCCGAGAGTTATCTGGCTTATGTCCAGGTTTATGATCAAGTGTTGCGATTTCATCATGGTGATGGTATTAAATATCACGGTGGAGTCGGCGGAATTACTATCCCACTCAATAAAGCCATTGCTCAATGGAATAAAGCCAAACATGCTAATTTAGACGTTATCGGCCATTGGCACCAATTACGCGACGGCGGAAATTATGTTTGTAACGGATCAATGATTGGTTATAATGCGTATGCTTTGTCTATTAAGGCAGACTTTGAAAAGCCAAGACAAGCTTTCTTTTTGATGGATCGGGATCGAGGTAAAACCATTAATGGCCCGATATTTTTGGAAAGAGTCCAGCGTAAACGCGGAGGTCGATAATCAGTTCTTTCAGTTCCGCCCCGACTTTCGTCAGGGCGGTTTTTTTGACTTTCAACGTTGTTTTGGTTAAGATACGGCTAATCGGACTTTGACAATTTAACTTAGTTTTACCAGGGAAAGGAGGATTAGCTATGGTGATATACATTTGTAGTGCTAAAAGCGGTGATTTGGAAAAGGATGCCAAAAAGTTTGACCGAATTGAAAGCTGGCTTGAGCAACTAGGATTAAGTGTTGTTAATCCGATAACTTTTTTGGAAAGCCAAGAAGTACAGTTGCAGTTGGCGGAAAAGAGTACCGCCATAGACAAAAAGTTAATTGAAAAATATGACGAAGAGTCCAGGCGCTGGTTTATACAGACGCTGTCGCTTTTGTCTCATTGCGTTTCCCAGTGCGACGCCGTTTATTTGGAATATGATTGGCAAGACGATGCGATGTCAATTATGGAATATATTTTTAGTCAACATTTTGGCTTGCCATCACTAATGAAAATTAACGACCAGTTAGAACCGGTAGAGGTTGATGTCATTGATTTGACCAAGTCTCTCCCCTCTCTCTTGCCAGACTTAGCGGGAGCTGTCCTGACGGAATACTGCGACCAAGACACAGATGAAGATGAGGGAGGTGGTGGGGAGATCGGAGAACAAATAGGTTTTTGTCCCGAGACAGATGCTGAGGCGGATGATTTTAGAACAGTAACTGACCTCGCGGCTTCAGCAAAGCAAAACGAGATGCGTCGTTGGTTGGAAAGACAAATGAATCCTGGTGATGTCAGGGAAGAAGGTGGCGTCAACAGGAAGGAGAAGATAGATGATGATAAAGCATAGGGTAATTAACATTCTGACTAGGGATAACATTCCCAACGCTTTAACCTCTATTCGTTTACTCTTAACACCATTGGCCATGACGTTGCTCATGTATTTTTCGGCCGTATCTTTGGCCTGGTGCTTATTGGTTGTTGTGGTTATAGAAGCAACAGATTTTTTAGACGGCTTTTTGGCTCGGCGTTGGGATAAGGTGTCTGACTTTGGAAAACTGTATGATCCTTATTGCGACGTGACTTTTCATTTAATGATGTTTCTTTGTTTAACAGCATTAAACATTTTGCCTTTATGGATTATGGCTGTGTTTCTATTTCGTGAATTGACAGTATGGTTTTTGCGCGCCTATTGCGCCACCTCCGGTGCAGATTTGGCAGCTCGACCTTGGGGCAAGCGCAAGGCCAATACCCAGACTGCCATGCTGATTACTGTCATTACTGCCTTAGGGGCTCACTTTTGGGGCGTACCTCTGGCGGTTGACGCTGGTTTAGTGGCTTTGTCCGTACTTTTCTCACTATCAGCTCTGATAGTAACCATTATTTCCTTTTGGGATTATGTTGGTTATTTCATAAAAGAGGCTTAGGTCTTGTACTTTAACCGGTCTTTATGGCCGGTTTATTTTTATTCTTTTTTGTCTCATCTTGACTTTTATCGTTCTATATGCTAAATTATTGATTAGTCAGAGTGCTCGTAAAGGGGCCCCAAAGCCCATTTTTAATTATTATATTATTTATGTTATCAATTAGATTATCTCGAACAGGCAAGAAAAAACATCCTTTATACTCCCTAATCGTCGTGGAAAAGTCTAAAGATCCATGGGGCGATAATGTGGAGAAATTGGGAACTTATAACCCCCATACCAAAGCGTCGGAAATCAAAGCTGATCGCGTGACTTTTTGGATTAGCAAGGGAGCTCAACCAACCCCGACTGTCCATAACTTATTAGTTAACTTGGGTTTAATTAAAGCTGATAAAGTTAGAGCTGGTAAGACTCAACCAGGCAAAAAGCGTACGGCGCAGATAGAATCCGATAAGAAGGCCGCCGAAGAAGCTAAGGCAAAGGCTGAGACCGATGCTAAAGCCGTTGAGGAAGCAGCTAAAGCAACTATTGAGACTCCAGTTGAAGAAGTTGTAACTGAGGCCGTAACTGAAGAAAAGCCGGCTGAAGAGGTTGTAGAAACTATTAACGCGACCCCAGCCGAAGAAGCAAAAACTGAATAACTTATTCTCTCTCTATAATATTAGAGAGAGTTTTGGATCGGTAGCTCAGTTGGTTAGAGCGCTGCCCTGTCACGGCAGAGGTCGCGGGTTCGAGTCCCGTCCGGTCCGCCTACAAAAAACGCCCCATAATTGGGGTGTTTTTTTATACCGAGAACGGGACGATGGAACCGATTGACAAGTATTGATTGTTTTGATATTATAACTTATCCGAATATGGAGTGTTCTTTCATAAAAACAAACTCGAGAGGAGAAAATGAACAATGGCAAGAGTTCAAAAAGTCAATGAATCAGCCGTATTGAATGACCAGGATGTTCCTGGTGGCTTTATGCTTTCGGCTCTTGATTCATCATTGCCCGTTACAAGTAAAATTCCCAGTGGTTATAAACTTCAAAACCCGACAGTGGCTACTCAATTCCTTAAGCGAAAATTCCATAGATTTCTGGATTTACTGGGGCTGTCTTGTGTGACAATCAATGTCCAATCTTTCGATAGATGCAGTATACGGGATTTTTTTGGTGAGTGTCTTGAAATTTATGATTGGGACAAGCGTGACTTACGCGCTGAAAGATTAGTGTTTATCAATTGGGAGAATGTGCTTTTTGAGACGCATCTCAATAAGGGTGAGTTAAAAATCACCGGCGAGGAAAAATTGAGACGCGCCGAAGAGAGTGGTAATATCCAACTTGGGGTCAAGGCCTTTCTCATTCTTTGGCGGAACTACATAGCTTACGGCAAAGATTGTGTGTTGGAGAAATTATATGACAGTAAGGGAGTAGAATGCGTTTACTTCTTTGGTGATATTATGAAAAATCCGAATGGCCGCAGAAGCGTAATTTGTCTTTGTAGGGATTGTCCAGCACGTTGGTCGTGGAACCATGACCTACTTGAAGATTCTTGCAAACGAATTTCCGCATCACTTAAGGGCTAATGATTAAAGTCGCATATCATCATCCGCTTCAGGTATAACCTGGAGCGTTTTTTTGTCAGGGGATTATTTGGGGTATCTCAAAGCTCCTTCCACACCCACCAATATAGGTTCTAACATCGTCTATTACCCTCCGCCTACGAAAAACGCCCCATAATCGGGGTGTTTTTTTATACTGAGAACGGGACGATGGAACCGACGGCATTCGGGAAATAAAAAGCGCCCCGTGTAAAAAATACCACGGGACGCAATGAGCATCTAACATTGTTAATCGTTATACTAAACTGACATTGGGGCTTGCTTTGTAAATCCTCTTTTGTTGTTTCGGGGCTGATGGCCAGTTCTTAATAACCTCTTCAATCAAATTAAGAGCGGTGCGGAAGTCTGCTCCAATTGATTGCATGCCGGCACTCAATAAGAGCGGGTCGCCATCTTCGCCAATAAATGAAACACTCCATTCGTTGCAATACGTTTTATCACCGTCCTTATAGTAGCTTTTCTTACTCTTGTCTATTGGTTTGGCAAAAGTGAACATAATGCGACCGGCTGTTATGAAGGTACGGAGTTCAACATCACCAAACTTACCGCTCATCCCGCTTTTGGGACATTTTTCAATAATTTCACCCAATCCTCGTCGATAGACAAGTCGGGTGAATTTATCAAAGGTCTGTTGAAGAACGTGTAATTGGGCATTGCAGTAGGTCTCAATGTGGTGTTCAATCCAATCATTTTCCATAACATCTTTGAGCAGAAATCCTAGCGTGGTCTGAACGGCAAAACATTGATGTAAAGTATCAGTCACGCCAAGGTCAGTGATATTAGGCACTTCGTGTTCTGCATCCTTTTCATACTCGCTACGAAAACGAGCGGTCTCCTCATCGGTGCCGGTTCGCAGCTGCTCAAAAGCATCCACCATCAGTTCTGGCAGGTAGTGGTCAATATCCCAGAAGTCATACTTTTCGTCGTTGGGTATATTGAGCTTGCCGAGATAGTAAATTAGGAAGTTGGCGAATGACCGCTGACCCTTCCACGCCGGCCTACGTTGTTCAAAAGTGACAACAAACTGCTCTAATCGGCCAATCAGCTCTTTCTTGTGCATCTGATATTCTCCTTGTTATGGCCTCCCGATTAGGATAGCCTGTTTTGTTAAAGACCAAAATTATTACAACTAATGTAATAACTTATCATAATCTTATTATTATGTCAAACGCCAATTTTAGGCATCTCAAAACTCTCCTTACACCCATCAAGATAAGTTCTAACATCGTCTATTACCCTCCGCTTAATGGAACAACATAAAAAGGCCTATAAAAGTAGATCTTTTTTTGTTGATTTGCGGTTAGGGCGGACGGGACAGAGGTGATTTTAGAAAAAAGAAAACACCGAGAACTTTCTTGTCCTCGGTGTTGGTGTGCTTAGTTACTCGTGACCTCAATTTCTGGCGCTTCAAAAGCGGCTTTCATTGCCTCCCAGAAACTCTGGCCGTGTCCAGTTTTATTGATGTGATACATCCATGCATCGCTATTGGGTTGGTCAGCCGGTCCTTCAATTACAGTCGATGAGCTGCCTATTTCTCCATTAGCAAAAAGATATGGCGAGGCCTCATAGGTGTATCCTCGATTACTACAACGAACTGTTTTTCCTTCAGTTTCGACTGCAGCCAGTACTAATGGTGGCGTCTCTGTTTGAATTAGACCGGCCAATTGGAATATTACCTCACCATTTTCAAACCAGCAATCAAAGGTACTGCCTTTACGAATCCACCAATCAATGTTGCTGGTAGAAACTGTGTCGCCAGTAAGATAGTGGGGATAGAGTTTGCCGTAAACCTTTTTATAAGGTCGTCCGCCGGCTAAATAATCTTCATTAAGTTGTTTGAGAGCTTCCTCAATATGTGGATGTTCGCCATAGCCCATTAATTTTGGATAATTGATGTTTCGCTTTCCGTCTTTTGCAGCTCTTTCCAGACGTACCACTCGCAGGCCACCACCGGAAGAAAAGGCGTGCATTTTGCATCCGGCGCGTAAGGCCGCCTCAATGCCGTGATATTTTGGCATCTTTTTTGGGAATCTCAGGTATGCGGTTTCGCATTCCTCCTTCTCGCGTTCTGCTTGTTCAATCAGCTCAGCAAACGATTTATTTCTTGGCTTACGGAAGACGATGATGTGAGTTTCAATCTTCTTCATGGTATTACCGAAGTTCGGTTCTACTGGATTAGTATCAGTGGGTGTCGGAGCGGTATACCAATGATAGATAGTCACCCAATAGATTTCCTTGATTTGTGTGATAACCTCAGGTTTTTTACCAAAACCAAAAATATATTTAAGATAGAGTTCGGTATTATTTGGTCCGAGAGTACCTCGTCGCCATTCTAATCGGCTAATGACTTTTCCCTTAGCATCCACGGCCAAGGCATATTCAAAACGTGTGCCACGCTCATTATTGTCGCCGATGAGATACCGACCACTATAAAGATGAATGTTGTTTGCCTGTAAATGCATTGTTGCCGTATCCGCGATTTGATATTTGACATCTAACTCGGGGACTATCGGCGGACACTCTTGCATTTGCGAGACCACAATTTCTCGACAAATTGGGAGTTTTCGTAGCCAGTATCCCAATTTGTCCTGCGGCTGTCTTTTTTGTTTATGTTTCGTTCCCATTATGTTCTCCTTCGGCATTCCGCCGTTGTAAGGAACCTTGAAATTAGGCCTTCCGCCCAATTCCAACTACATTACTCGCACATTGAGTAATAGCTAATATTACCATATTATTATTGCCCCGTCAAGGAGAAAATTATCAACAAATAAAGCGCTTGTTAAATTTTAGACAATTTGGCCAATCTATCACCACCTCCATCCAATCAATTTTTCCAAAATTGCCCCGTAAGCCCCGCCACTAAGCTCGTTTTATCGAGCGACCCGAGCACTTCAAATGTGCATAAAAAGATCGAGCTTTGTGCTCGATTTTTTTTAATTACATTTTTATGAGTTTTTCGAAAATATTTAAAAAATTGAAAAATACAGCATATAAACCAAAACATTTAAGATATTACATAGGGCAAGAATATGTAGAGGACAATGTAAAAATTCCAGTAGAAATTCATGCCCAGCTATTTTCTCCAGGAGAGATTAGTGATGCCGTCATAAATTTTGATGAAAAAACGGTTTGGCTAAATCAGCGAGGCTCTATTATTAGTATTACTATTAGAGAGAAACTTTCTAAAAAATTGATTGAAGACATTCAGCAAAAGCATAGAGGCGATAATTTTATAGTTGCATATATTGCTGAAATAATGCCGTATGTGAATCATGAGATTCTCAATCAAAGATATTTAAAGGGACATTTTTTGATACGGACGTATTCAGTAATGGATATCTCTGATCTCTGTATTATTATAAGCGAAACGTGTGAAAGGATTTTAGTGATGTGGCCCATGGCCATTGGTTCATTTCCTCCATTAGTTGATTTGCAATCAAAATTTAATCGGACATATATACGAGATTTGGTTGATTCAATGCATGCATATTTTAGCGGCAATTATGAAGATTGTATTAGAAAATCCATAACATCAATTGAAACATTTATCAAGTATCATGGAATCCAAGTTTATAAATCAAATGGAAAGATTGATTTTAAAAACACATTACAGACTCATATGAATATCGTGTGTCCTATGAATGGTGAAAATGCTGCAAATGTAATTTGGGAAGCATACAAGATTAGAAATGATATTGTCCATGATGGCAAACGATTAGACCCAATAGACGGTAAAAGACTAGGAAAAAGAGTAACTCATTTGATAAATGAGGTATATAAAAATTATGGATCTGAAGAGGACTTAAAACAGTATGCTTTTTTCCTAGAGGATCAATTTTTATCTTTAGAAATGCATCTTGGTGATTTTTATTCGTTAAATTGGCTTGAAAAAAATAAGCCATTTTAAATATATCATGACCCTAACACCTCAAATTTTCTAAAATAAATAGTCCAAAAAAGCTTTGAAAGACCTCTATATTTTGGTACTTGACCTCACCAGTCCGCAAACGGAACAGATTATAAAAAGTCGCCTAAATGGCGATTTTTTAGTATACTAAACGTATAAATGAAAACAATTAAAAACTATGGAAAAGATTATTGGCAAAATCGAAAAAGAAATTAAATCATTATTCTCTAACGAAGGCAGCGGCCACGATATTTATCATTTAAAGAGAGTTTTAAATATTGCTAATTATTTACAAAAAAAAGAAGGTGGGGACAGAGTGGTTATTGCTGTTGGAGCATTTTTGCACGATATGCATAGAATCATTGGAAAAGAAACAAACAAATTTTGTTCACCAAAAGATTCATTGCCTAAAATTAAAGAGATTATTGATAAAACAAAATTAACTTCAGAACAAAAAAAGAAGATATTGCATTGCATTGAATATCACGAAGAATACAACTTTTCCAAGAAAGGCAAAACCGTTTCAGATATTGAAACTCTAATTATCCAAGATGCTGATAATTTGGACGCTATTGGAGCTATTGGAATTGGTCGAACTTTTGCATATGGAGGCGCCCACTCTTTAAATATGTGGGTTCCAGAAAAAGCATTTAAACGCAAATATTTTAATGAAAATAAAGAAGACGTTTCCACGGTTCACCACTTTTATAGTAAGTTATTGAAATTAAAAGATAATATGAACACGGCTACTGGCAAAAAGATGGCTAACAAAAGGCATAGGTATATGGAGGGGTTTTTGCAAGAATTTTTTAATGAATGGAAAGGAGTGAAATAAAAGTAGTTATTTTATTGAACTTAAGTTTGGTATGTAATAATAACCTTCGTATGTATTAAAAAAGGTTATAACTTCGTCCACTTTCTCCCGCTAGATGAAACGATATAAAAAGGCCTACTTTTGTAGGTCTTTTTTAGTTGATTTGTGGTTAGGGCGGACGGGACGGAGTGGATTTTAGGAAAATGAAAACACCGAGAACTTTCTTGTCCTCGGTGTTGAAATTTATCGAATGTGCTTACGATTGGATGCACTTACGTCTGAATATCCAAACATTACGAGTGTAACTACAAGGTCCCATGTCGGCCGTGGCCCAATCCTCTCCAAACCATACCTTTCCAGCCGCTCCCATCAGCGAAGGAACTGTTGGGTAGAGGTATCCATCTGGCTGTTCTTTTCTTGTATAGTAGTAAGGCTTTGTCCCCACAAAAGCCCTTTCGCCCTTTCTTTGATCTTTCCAAGCGAGACGAATAGAGATTGCATCGGCAGGTTCACATAGCTCTAGTCCATATTGCGCCAGAAATTCATTGTTTAGAAAATAGTCGACGGAAATCTTCTCTTTTGTGATTCCAAATAGTTCATAAAGATTGCCCTTAACGAACTCAACATCTTTAGTTTCAGCGTTGATTCCTCGCTGATACTCAATCAAACTAAACATCAATGGGAATTTATGGTTTGGACCGACTCCTGCCGCAGTAAATTTTTCAATAATTTGCAACGGTTTGAGTTTAAGTCCGCCAACCTCGATTTTAATCCAAAGGGGAGGAGAAAGTGGTCGGCTGAGTTTAAGTAAAACCGTTTCCGGTTTCATTCTCGATAATTGCTGTAATACTTGCAACCACAGTTCACGTTTGTTTCCCTGTAATTGCTCCATGAGGTTTTTCAATGGTCCGAAGATGGTCTTCAGAGCATCACCAAGCATGTCATCCATGGTCGGTTTTTCCTTTCTAACTGTAAGGTTCTTTGTCCTTTTGGCGACTGCCATCCCGGACTGGGATGAGATTCCAATAATGGAATATCAAATTAGTATATCATAGTAGTATTTTTTTGTCAATACTAGGATTATTAATAGATTAAGTATTTATCTAATTTTAGATAACTAGGTAAACCAGATATTAATTCCAACCAATCAATTTTTCCAAAATCACCCCGTAAGCCCCGCATTTTCCAAATAAAAATAAACTCCCAATTTGGGAGTTTTTTATTGGCTGATTTCATCCTCGTCTACAAGTTTTTTTAAGCTTCATTCTCTCTCTTTTTTCTTCCTCGCTCATTTTTCTGAAAGTGCCATACTGGGGATAGTATTTTTCTATCATTAGTCCAAACCCAATCATTCTGGGGTGTAGTGGTGCGCAACAGTAGATATCTAACACTCTTTCCCAATCATCGTCAATAATTTTTGAAAACAAAAATCTGTCAGCTACCCCGGGTCTAAATTCTTCTGGAGGTATATAACCATCCTCAAATATTAAACCAGCAGCAGCTTCATAATAACCACGTATATTTTCTGCGCAATCAATCATTGCCACTAAAATTTCTCTTTTTATATCACTTTTCTTTACACTTGCTTTTGGTATGTATTCTCGTTTAGTCATTATGTATCTCCCCTTGGTTGTAGTCGAATGTTCGATATTAGACCTTAGCAATTACAGTTAATTTTGTCAAGCTCATATTCTTGGTATCTCATAATTCCTCTCGCATCCACCTATATAAGTTCTAACATCGTCTATTACTCTCCGCTAGATGGAACGATATAAAAAGGCCTATTTTTGTAGGTCTTTTTTTGTTGATTCGTGGCTAGGGCGGATGGGGTAACGATGATTTTAGAAAAATAAAAAAGCTGAAGACGAATGTCTTCAGCGTTGTTGAAAAAAAATTATACTTATGCCTCAGTATCGATAGTAGCCTCGGCATTATCGCTATTATTGCCGATGAATGTTGCCAAAAGTTTGGCACCCATTGGCGTCTGAGCGAGTGCTTCAATCATTGCCGCCATGTTCGTTCCACCTTTGGAAGTGAACATATCCATGACATTTTTGACGCCTTCTGTCGGCTGTCCAGCATTGGCAATTACCTTAACATCAGCTTTTTGCAGAGCCTTTGCTTGTTCACCTCCAACAGTAATGTATGCCTTGATGGCTTCAATCATCGCCAGGTATTGTTGATAGCCAGCATTTTGTCCGATTTCTTTCGCCAACGTAATATTGGCTTGAACCGGTGCCAATTGCATCGCTTTTTCGGCTGCGGCTCTGGCTTCACCGAGTTTTTCGATACCCTCAGCTTCCTTAATTTGGGCTAACAGAGAGCCATCGGCCATAATGACGCGAGTAGCCTTGTCTTGCTCAGCAGCAACGACTTTTTCGTCCTTACTGATTTCCGCCGCGCGAACCTGCTGAACCCGTTGCACAGCCATTTGTCGTTCGCGGGTTTCTTTTTCTTGTTCGAGAACTTCTTGTTGTGCCTGTTGTTGGGCGATTCCCACCAACTTATCTTTTTGAGCAGTCCGTTCACCAACCACCTGTTGGGATTCTTGTTGGCGAACGCTGATGGCTTGTTCCGCCTCAATTTCCGCATTCTCAGCTTTCCGATGATTGCTTGCCACCTCTAAGCGGCTTTCCATGGCGATAAAAGATGTCTTTTTCGCCATTATATTGGCAATAACCTCGAACCCCTTGGTGTCGCGAATATCCATCAATTCCATAGCTTTGACAGATTCGACGCCCCATTGGATCAGCTGATCTTTAACTTCATGGGTGAACTGGTCTCCAAATTTTGAGCGTTCTACCATAATAGCATCAATAACGTCTGATGCCAAGACTTTTCTTACAGCACCCTTTACAATGAGTTCCAATTGTTCACGCATCTCTTGAATACTGGCGACGCGTTGAGCGGCTTCAGCCGTATTATTGATGCGAAAGAAGGCAGTAACATCAATCATAAAGGGTACCCTGTCTTTATCATAGGCTTCATAGCCGTTCAGCGACAAATCAAAGTTGCTTACCGGCAATTCAATTACTGTCACGCCTAAAATTGGAATCCAAGATGGCCATTTGTAGTAGACGTTACCGGATTTTTGCCCAGTGCCATATGGAGTTGTTTTTGCTCGACTTTGTACAATGTGCACCATATTGGTGCTCACCACATGTCGAAATAACAGTGCGGATGCCAATCCGATTAGTACCACTAATCCAATAGCGCCCAGTGTTACGATTATAGTTAGGTTCATGAAGTCTTCTCCTTTTTTCCTGTTAATGTGCATTGTACTATTTACCCCCACTTGAAATAAATGAGGAGTACAATAGAGTATCTTAATACAAGTTTGGTAATTTGTCAATTGATGTTTAACAAAATTAATGAATTAACCTAAATAATTGTTTAAATTTAGATAATTTGGCAAATATAATACTAATCCCACCCAATCGATTTTTCCAAAATCGCCCCGTAAGCCCCGCTTTATGGAACGATATAAAAAGGCCTACTTTTGTAGGTCTTTTTTTGTTGATTTATGGCTAGGGCGGACGGGACGGAGGGGATTTTAGGAAAAAAGAAAACGCCGGGGATTTCCTTGTCCTCGGCGTTAATTGCGTAGTTGTACTTTGTTTGTGGCTGGCGGTATTTAACTCATCATTGTGAATTCTGGCTCAAGGTATTGCACGTCGTCGTCACTGACAGAATACTTTAATCTTGCCCCGCCTCCGGATAAGCAAGCAATGTCTTGAAACGCAATAGTTGCAAACCCTTCGCCGACCGTGAAATCGGTAATCGTGAATATTCCGTATCTATTTCCAGAAGAGTATTCTTCAAAAATCTTTTCAAGCTCCGCTTCCGTTTCCAGGTCTTCAGGAACATAGAGTCCCATAGGTCTGATTGTTCTATTATCCCTTAGGTCTCTCAGCACATTTCTGAATATCGCTTCATTGTCCCTTGCGATTTGGAGATAGTTTTGAGTCGTCATTATTAGTGACCTCCTTTGTGTTTGTTTGGGTAATAATAATCCTATCAAGCTAATGAACTATTAACATATGATTGTATCATATAAGAATAATTTTGTCAAGCATCAATTCTGGTTGATTCTAGTTATTTCAAAACACTTCTTGCATCCACTTAGATAAGTTCTAACATCGTCTATTACTCTTCGCATAATAAGACGATTAAAAAAGCTTATTTTTGTAGGTCTTTTTTTGTTGATTTAATGGGTAGGGCGGACGGGACGGAGTGGATTTTAGGAAAATGAAAAGCCCCGCACAATGTTTGGGGCTTCCCAAAATCGTGCGGGGCGTTGTGCTACTGCTTGAGGCCGCGGTCGATAGCTGGATCGAGAACATCGCACATATCGGCGAGGCCAAGATTCATGACGGCTATCCCGTTTTCCTGACGGAAGGCCGTTTCCTGTCCCATCATCTCACGGGCAGCCTTCGCGGCATCGTGCGCGCCTTGTGCGTGAGTGGCTTGGATGGTATCATTCATTGTTGGCGTTGCCACTGATATGCAGCGCTTCAATCGCCTTTGCGGCGGCACCGGCACCGTTGTCACGGTCGTAACCCCAAATACCAACTTCGTCCTTGGACAGGTCGATTTTCATGACCCGGCCTTTGAGATAGTCGAAGTGGGTTTGCTGCTCGAGGATTTTGGCCGCCTCATCGCGCGTCATTGGCTTCGCATCGAATTGTAAAATGCCAAGCCCTTGCGGCCTCGAAGCGTTATATAACGCCGCCAAAACCGCAGCCTTGTCCAACCCGTGAATGTTCACCGAGTCTCCCATGTCTTTTGTCTCCTGTTGGTTGTTGTTATTGTACTAAATTACCCTCTGATAAAATTGTCATTATATTATTTTATCATATGAATTAAATTTTGTCAAGTATTTTATCCACATATTCACTGTATTTTCTCTAAAATTAGCTAAATAATTATCATAAATTACCTAAATTTAAACAGTTTTGACTAAATTTTGATGAAAAATCCACCCAATCAATTTTTCCAAAATCACCCCGTAAGCCCCGCCTACGAAAAACGCCCCATAATCGGGGTGTTTTTTGTACTAAGAACGGGACGATAGAACTTTTGATTGTTTTTGGTGCCCAAAAATGATAAAATTTAGTAAATAAATAATTATTTTTTTAATCTTGTGACCACTCCTTCCAAAATAGTTAAGTATAATTTAGATAAAGATAAAAATGTTCTGGGAAAAGATTGGCTATTAACCTATGGCGGTTATTTTTCTGATGAACAAAATTTCAAGCTCTTTATTAAAGCAGTAAAACCTTATTTACCAAAGAGGAATTTAGATATCTTATATGTTGCTTCGGCTTCCGGACTTTTGGGAGAGAAACTTATAAATAGCTTAGGACGAGGACGATTAACTATTGTTGACGCTTCGTCAAAACACTTGAGCGAAAACAAAAATCCCAAAACAACTAAGGTGTGCGTTGATTTGCTTAAAATGAATCTTCACAAAAAATTCGACCTTGTAATAATGAGGAGTTCCCTTGATTATTTTCCTTCTAAAAAATTGCAAATAAAGGTTCTTAAAATTATTAAAAAGCATCTAAAAAAAGATGGACTCTTTGTAAATCAGCCAGCCTACATTCCTAACTTAGATGACCGCGACACTTTAAGTCTCGCCTATAATTCATCTAATAAAATTGGCAACCGTTTTTTTCAATCATTAGATATGGTTGATATTTATAAAAGAGCCGGTTTTACGGCTCCACAATTAATAGGTAGAGGAAAACAAATGTTGCTTTCAGATAAGGACCATATTGATAGATATAAGCTAGATAATAGCGATATAAAGCGAATGCAAACCATTTTATCTAAGGACAGGAAGGCTGCTTCAGTGACAAAGAATGGCTATCGTCTTAAATTTGAGTTTCCAATTTTTTTATCTAAATCATTCTAGTTATAATTGCCGAACTGGGTAAACTAAATTTGTCGTTTTCCTTAAGACGGGTTCTAACATCGTTTATTACCCTCCGCCTACGAAAAACGCCCCATAATCGGGGTGTTTTTTGATAGGGGTAATGGGACATTATAACTTAGTGAAATTTTAACAAAATGAAAAGCCCCGCACAATGTTTGGGGCTTCCCAAAATCGTGCGGGGGAATGTGCTTCGTTATTTGGTGGTCAAATCAAAATGACTCCATTATGGCCGTGTATCGTAGCCATCGCCATGGCGCCGTTCTTCATTACAAGACCACCGAGGCCACGCACCAGTTCTCTTGCTTCTCTCCCGACTACGTCGGTAGGAACATCGGTGCTAAGACAGATACCGTAGGGACAGCCGAGTTCATCGCGGACCCTCTGTTTCACTTCTTCTTCAGATGATGATGAGGAGATGATACTTCTTACTGCGATTTTGATCTCGGCGTCGGTCATGTTGTCGTATGTTTTGGACTCGACAATCTTTGCCCCGATTCGATCGAGCAGCTTGGTTTGTTGATTGCAACGGATAACAGACTTTGCGAGCGCCAGAGCTTTGCGGGGATTGTGCTCCAGTATGAAAGTCATCGAGGGTTGGCGACCCCGCGAATGTTTCCAAGCGGCATGAGCGATAACTCGTTCAGCGGAACCTTGTTCATATTGGGAAAGTGCGGACTGATTCATGGTAAACTCCTTTTTTGCCTAAGTTTTTAGTTTCGTGATTTTTGAGACACTACAGCCAAGAAAATCGATGTTTTCTGAGTTATTATCTCGCAAAAATAGGAATCAGTTTTAATATTCAATTATAGCATATAGCAATTATTTTGTCAATAGCGATTTATCCACATATTCTCAATTTCATCTAATTTTAGCTAAATTCGGTACATAATAAACCCCTTTATGCTCCTTAAAATAAGTTATAATCAGTCCCACTCGAGCCCGCCTACGAAAAACGCCCCATAATTGGGGTGTTTTTTATACTAAGAACGGGACGATGGAATCGATTGCAGATTTTTACAAAAAGAAAACGCCGAGAACTTCCTTGTTCTCGGCGTGTAGTAATGAGCAGATTATTGAGCCAGTAGCGGACATTGCGGGTTGCCATGTGCGAAATTACCGTATCTAGCGAAAGTTGCACTATGACAATCAGTAGCCGCGCATTTTTTCCAGTGCGCGCACCCCGCGCATTCCTGGGGTTTGGGACGGCTCGCCAAACCGCGTACTTGCTGTAGCAAAGGGTGATTCTGCCATAGCTCAGTAATCGAATCGGTTTGGGCATTACCGATCGGATCGGGATAAGCGCCGCAGATGCGTATGTCGCCAGTCGGGCCAATTACCAGATAGCCGCGTGAACCCTTGCCACAATGACACAGACTGAGATCGCCAATATCCAGAGTTTCATCAACTAAAAATTCGTAACATAGAGGTAGTAGATCAACTTTAATACGCGGGTATTGTTTGCGAAAGTCTAGCAGCATTCGAGCCATGGATAGAACCTGATAAGGTGACATCTCATAAAGCTTGTCTTGAGCTGGGATTTCAGTCCTGTTATAAGGCTTGATTTGGAACCATTCGATTTCCGACTCGCCAAAACGTATCAAGATTTGTAGTAAATTATCATAACTCTCTTTGGTTACCGTATATTTGAACATCGCCGGATAACCGAAAGACTTAAGAGTCTTAATCAATCGACCGGTACTATCCCAATCAATCGGGTCATACAAACTGACTCGAAAACGCGTTGCACCAGCCTGGCGGAAGACACTGAGCGCATTCTCATCAAGAAAATCACCGTTAGTGAAAATGCAAGATTGCTTGCCAAGCTGAGATATATGACTGATGATGCGTAGAGTCAAGGGTAAATAACGGCCGAAGGTCGGCTCACCGCCAGTTAAGGTAACAAGATTAACATCTCGCGCCACCATTTCCTCTTGAAAAATCTTCTCGACGATGGCAAAGTCAAGAATCGGCTGGTGGTCACTATTCTGTTGCAGGCAAAAGCCGCAACGTCGATTACAATCATAACCGACAGCGAATTTGAGTTGGTGTAGTGTCGGTATCTGGATCATCATTTGCCCTCCCTCAGGTAATCCATGATTCGGGCTAAGATAAGATAATAACCTTTGCAGAATTGCTCGCGGCCGGTAATTTGCTCGGCTTCGTGGCGAATATTATAGGCGATATAGAAACAACCGCCTTCGCAGATCGGCATGAATTCGCATTCGCTGCAGAGTCGCTCGGTTACTGCGCTGACTTCGCTGAGAAACTTACCTCGTTCCGGAGACTTTAGCACTTCCGCTAAGTTGCGGTCAGTAATATTGCCCAGGCAGGATTCTGGCACGCCGAAGAATTTATTGCAGGAAGGATAAACTTCCCCGCCCGGCCCGATGGCCAGAAGCTGATCTTGGCAATGGAAGCAAGGATCCTTGTCGTCATGCCGCAGATAGCTTTGGCAAGCATTGAGTAGTTTGTCGAGCGGAGTAATCCGGGCAATCCGCGGTTCGTTTCGGTCATTGATCCACAAGTCAAAGAGCTTGACTAGGAATAATCCGAATTCACTGTTCTCGCGGATCGCCAGATCGTGATTGATCAACGCATTGCCTTGTAGCACCATGCGAGAAACAGAAAAACTGCTAATCGCCAATTGTTTAAGGAAAGCGTAAATCTCTTCGACCTTGTCGATATTGCGATTGGTGATGACCGTATTGACGTTAACCGGCAAACCGGTGGCAACCATTAATTTGATTTTTTCTAAAGTAGCGGAAAAGTTGCCGGCTTGTCGCATTTCATCATGCAACTCGGGCGGAAAGTCCAGGCTAGTGCGTACCTGAAAGTTATTAGCCAACAGAAACTCAATCCAATTTTTATCCAGTAGGATGGCGTTGGTTTGGAGAATATTAGTAAACTTTTTGCCGAGTCGGCGTTGTGTTGCCAAGACGAGCTCAAAGAAAGCGCGACCCATCAACAATGGTTCGCCACCAGTCCAACTAATTACTGTTTCCCCCGCATTATAATCAGCCATTTGCTCAAGAATTCTGACTAATGTCGCCAATGACATATCCTGTGGTTTCTCGGTCTTGGCATAGCAATAACGGCAATTCAGATTGCAACGATCCGTCGCCCTAACGGCGTAACTCAAGCTCTTATTCATGGTGCTGTCTCTCCTTTTTGTTGTTTTTTAATGATCAATTTTTATCCTTTAGTATTATACCAGTCCGGATCGACTGAAAATTCCATTAGGAATTAACAATGTATTATAGCAAAAAATACATTTTTGTAAAGTATTTTATTCATCTATGTCTTATTTAAAATTAAATAATTATGTTAAATTACCTAAATTTAGACAATTTTGACTAAATTTTACTGAAATATCCACCCAATCGATTTTTCCAAAATCACCCCGTAAGCCCCGCAAAATTAGAATAAAAAAAGAAAACTCCCATCCCAAGGATGACGGTCCGAGGTGGAAGTTTTTTATTTACTTATCGCTTTAATTCATATAAAGAGCCTAGGGGAATTGGATTTCCATCCCTATCAAAGTCGCATATTGGCTTCAAAGTAAAGCCTATTTTCCATTCCTTGCAATCATGATTTGGAATCGGAGAAATACCAAATGGACATCCATTAGAACCAACAATTTTGAAAAGACGAATCATTTTACCTTTTCCCATTGAAATATTTGAGCTGCGTTCTCGGGTATCAAATATACTCTTTAATATCCCAATAAGATAGTTTTTTAGGTAATGTGGTGCATTAGAGTCAAAAACAGATTCAATACTCTCATCTGTTTCACTATCCATTTCAATAGCAATTGTTGAATATTCATTATGAAAATGATCCCAACACCAATAAGTTACTAACATATACTCTTGTGTTGCCATAATAGTATCTCCTTTGAGTTGCCTATTGTTTTCTGTTAATGTTCAATACACTATACATATCATATAAATATTATGTTGTCAAGCTTAATATCAATCTTATTATTGGCATATCAAAACCACCATCGTGAAGCCTAATATAGGTTCTAACATCGTCTATTACTCTTCGCATAATAAGACGATTAAAAAGGCTTATTTTTGTAGGTCTTTTTTTGTTGATTTGTGGCTAGGGCGGATGGGATGGAGTGGATTTTAGGAAAATGAAAATGCCGAGAACTTCCTTGTTCCCGGCGTAATGAACTAAAATGTAATAGAATAATCTCAATCCGCAGAGTGCCTCGCATTCTCCATGAGTTGGATAATTTTTTGAAACTCTCTCTCATTGGTCCAATGGATCGTTTCAATATTGGCGGTGCCGGATAGTCCGCTAGCATTAAAGCAACTAACGCTTTCGGAGTCCAGTAAAATTACGAATTTGATGTGCGGATTTTTTTGCACACATTCTCGCAGAGCAGCCCACATAATCGGGCTCAGATTGGGGTGCACCAACAAAACATCAAGTTTGAATTCACAGTCCTCGCCGGTCAGATAAGAGAGTTTATCTACATACTGAATTTTGATGTCAAGAGTAGAAGCAAGATGGTGAAGCAATGGTGTACAGCCATTGCTATTTTTATTAAACATTCCAATCCTCATTTTTGTCTCCTTTATGTTAAGTGCCGTTTCCACGATTAATCCCATGGCTGAATTATACCATTTGATAATATATAATTATATCATATGGTCATAATTATGTCAATATCAATTTATCCTCAACCAAAATGTTTGTCTAATTTTAGATAATTAGGTAAACTACCCGCCACCTCCACCCAATCAATTTTTCCAAAATCACCCCGTAAGCCCCGCAAAATCTGGATAAAAAAACACCTATTATATTAGGTGTTTTTTTGATACTTTTTTATGAGGCTGGGCGGGATCTAAACTTTTTAATTAAACACGCCATCAAAATAATATAGAATGTCTCCAGTGACTGCATCAACTATTGCTTCACTAAACATGCCAGATAATCCAATACTATTATCCTTATTATTCCTAGTAATTTTCCAAACTAAAAGGTATTCTTGTTTGTTTTCACCCATAGAAATATACCTATCCCTAAGACCTAATTCAATATTAAAATCATTCAACTTTAATTTATGTTTACGTTTAATTTTTAAAATAGCTTCTTCTGGTGAAATTTTTGGTTCAAGAGAGTTTATATCGACATGAGCTACATCTCCAACCAAATACCTAATATTGCCGTTTTCTCTAAAATGATAATACAAATCACTAGAAAAAATGGTGAGTCCATTATATAACTGGAGAGCTTTAATTATATAATCACCATTATTTCCTTCTATTAAATTATAAATCCATAAATCTTCATTAAAATCTTCACTAATATTATTCTTGCCAAAAAGTTCTTTTGCTTTAGCCAACTGTGTTGGAGACAATTTGTGGTTAGCATGAGGTTGAATTATTTCAATACTTACATTATCCAATGATATATTTGATTTAAATAATATATCTTTTATATTATCTTGAAAAGTCAAAAACAATACACCAACAACCATAACCAAAATAATTACAATCGCTATTATTTTTTTATTCATATTTATTTATTATTTATAACACATACATTATACCACAAACGCCTCATTTTTAATAAAAAAAGTTATAACTTCGTCCACTTTCTCCCGCTTTATGGAACGATATAAAAGGGCCTATAATTGTAGGTCTTTTTATGTTGGTTTGCTACTAGGGTGGGTCTGCCTACTGGCAGGCAGGTAGGATGAAGGTGATTTTGAGAAAAAGAAAAACCCCACGCGATTCTTCGGAAGCTCCGAAAGAAATTGCGCGGGGTAAGTGCGTAGTTAATGAGCTAAATCATATTCTTGAAGGCCTCAAGTGCTTGGCCGCAAGCCACTTGATTCTCTATCTCCTTGTCGATTGCCGGTGCATAAGCAAAGGCAATGCCGAGATCTTTAATATCGTGGATAATCATAGCTATGACATCACCGGAAAGTGGCTGCTTCGCAATGATATCCTGGACCTTGAGTAGGCTGTCAAAGTCTGCTCCGGCAACAACATTCCAGGGGGAAAGTCTAAACCAAATACTTTTGGGATCAAACTCAAAATTTTCCACCATTGATTTGAAGTCATAACTGTATCCCTCAAACAGGATCACATTTAATGATAATTGTTTTCCTGTAATGTGGTGCCACCGTTTTGCATATTCAGCAATTAGTTCAAGTGGCATGGCATTGCGACCGAATAATTCGCGCCGTTCATCCGCATCAGTTGAGTGTAGGCTGATTTGCATATCGATGTGAGGTAGGATATCGGGGCATTCTAAAAGTTTTTCTAATCCAGATATAACCCCAGACGTACTCATGCCGATAATCACATGCGGATACAGTTCAATGAGTCTTTGGATTGAGTCGATAACGGCATTAATGTTAACCATTGGTTCACCCATACGGGTATACAGTACTCGAAACTCTTTAGCTGCGTTTAGGTCGGGATTTCGACCTAGCGCAATACCCTGTTCAGCCATGAACCCAACCTGTTCAACTATTTCCTCTGCCGATAAATTTCTCTTGAAACTATCGTGCATGGAGCAAAATCGACAATGCATCGAACAGCCCGCCATTGTACAGATAGTCATCACTCGCTTGTTGGTGTCCGATGGGTCAACAAAATCAGCGTAGGCATATGGCCTGCTTCCCAAACTTAGCTCGCGAGCCATAAACACATCACCCATCTCAAGATAATGACCATCATGAGTTTTAACCAAATATGTTTGGCCACAGCCAATTGGTAAAATTTTACTTAAGCGTAGACTCATCTGAATTTTTCCTCCGTTTTTTAAAGAACAATTTAACCTTTACAATTTATGATTGTATATCATGTAGGTATTATTTTGTCAAGTATCTAAAATTGCACATAGAAACATCTATTAAACCACTCAACCCCACCCAATCAATTTTTCCAAAATCGACTCGTAATCCTCGTAGAATGGAACTGATTATAAAAAAGTCGCTTAAATGGAGATTTTTTGTTATAATAAAGAATATAATATCATACTATGAAAATACTGCTTAAAATCATTAATGTTTTCTTTACCGTTTTGGGGGTTATCTTCTTTATTTTATTGTTGGCCGGAATATATTTCTGGATTGCAGACCCACTTAATATCAAACCATTGATATTTCCTTCTCAAATCACGGCGGATAACGCCGTGAACAAAACTCCCAGCAGTAATCCATTGCTTACTCAAGAGCAGATTGCAGGATTAAAGAAACTTGGCATTGATACTTCAAAAATACCGACGTCGATCAGTTCAACAATGGAGGCTTGTCTCACTGCAAAACTAGGAGCAACAAGAACTAATGAAATTAAGCAGGGTAGTATTATTACCGCAATAGATTTATATCAAGCCCAGTCTTGCCTAAAGTAATCAAATAAATTGTATTTATGCAAAAATCAAAAATGTCAGGAATTTTAATGATTTCTTCGGCCAGCATTCTCATGATCATAGTAATTGGGTATGCTGTTATATTTTCTATTCTTGGTATCAGTTCCGGTGGATCATTTCTAATGATCACTCCCTTAATCATAATCACTATTGCCCTAATTATTGTTTTATCTATTCTTTTGCGCGCAGGAATCAAACAAATAAAAATAACATCATCATAAACTAGTAAGACAAAAAAACTAACCCCTAAATAGAGTTGATTTCGTCGCCAAGCGGTTGAGGTATCAGGGCAACTGCATTGGGTATGGTGTTGGTCTCACTTACGAAAAGCGCCTCATTCCGGCCATCCGCCTCCGTTAATTGGCGGAGGATGACGCGGACGGGGTGTTTTTTTATATGGAGGACGGGGCAATGGAATCAATGATTGTTATTAACTTATAATAGTGATAGAATTTTATGACTGATTAACTAACAATAATTATATGGAACAGAATAAGGTTAAGGATATTGTTAAGAAAAGTTACGCTAATATAGCCACAGCCCAATCAGGGTGTGGTTGCGGTTGTAAGTCGGCTCAGGCCATATCAAAAAGTATCGGTTATTCCGATGAAGATATGGACGCCGTTCCAGAAGCTAATTTAGGGTTAGGATGTGGCAACCCCATTGCTTTGGGGAAAATTAAAGAGGGTGATATTGTTTTGGATTTGGGCAGTGGCGCTGGTTTTGATGCTTTTCTTGCGACTAAACGGGTGGGCGATAGCGGCAAGGTTATTGGCGTTGATATGACTGAAGAAATGATCACTAAGGCCAAGGAAAGTGCCGATAAATATAATTACGTAAATGTGGAGTTTAGGTTGGGAGATATTGAAGCTTTACCGATCGATGATAATTCTATCGATATTATTATCAGTAATTGTGTTATAAATTTAGCTCCCAATAAGCTAAAAGTGTTTAAGGAAGCTTACAGAGTTTTGAAAACTGGCGGTAGAATGTATATTTCTGACATAGTGCTATTAGATAATTTAACGGAAGAACAAAAAAACGACGAAACACTAATTGCTGGTTGCGTCGGTGGAGCTTTATTGAAAGATGATTATATCGCAATTATAAAAGAGTCAGGGCTCGAAGTTAATATTTTGGGCGAAAATAAAAATATTAGCAAGCAACAGTACCAGGGATTGCCTTTGGAAAGCTTAGCGATTGAGGCTGTTAAGCTATAATTCAAATTTGTTATATAGCAGTAGTTATTTTTTCAAAGAGTCGCCCAAATGGCGATTTTTTGTTATACTTAAATGAGTAAAACTGTAATAAAATAAAAATCGTATGAAAAAAAACAAAAAGAAATTTTCAAATACGGCGGTCACATACTTGCTGCTGGTCGCGGTAGCAGTTACTATTATGGTCTTGGGATATAGGCAGGTAAAAATTATGCAAACTGAGGCCGAATATAAGAAGTTCTTGACGAGTTATGAAAGCCAGGTGGTGTCGCTCTCAAAAGAAGTCAGCCAGGCGTATTTTGACGCCTATATTTCTGGTCGTAACGAAGCTTATGAAAAATCAACTGAGCTGAACATTAAACTTAATAATATTTATTTGGATAAAGCAACTTTTGAAAAAATTAAAGCTTTCAAGGACTCCGGCTATATTCAAAATCCGCTTTATAAGCGTCAGTTGGAATTGCAATATATCAAGTTTATGACCAGCATGTCGGATAAAGCAAAAGTGGATGAAATCACAGCATTACAAAATCAATCTGAAGAGAAATTTAATACTTACAGAGTCACTTACAAGGGTAAAAGCATTACCGATAATGAAGTGGAGAATATTCTAAGAACCTCAAAAAACTCAGTCGAACTTAAGGCAGTCTGGGAAGGAAGCAAGAAAATTGGTAATTTGATGAGTAGTGACGTTTTACAATTAGTAAAACTCCGAAATGAATATGCACGCGATTTGGGATTCAGTAATTATCAGCAAATGGCTTTGACCTTAGACGAGTATGATCCTGCGGAAATCGAAAAGATTTTTGATGATTTGGATGTGGCCACTAAAGACATTTATCGTGACGCCAAGGGTGAAATTGACTCTGCCCTGGCCAAACAGTACGGCATAAAGGTCTCCGAGCTTCAACCTTGGCATTATCAAAACAGGTATTTTCAGGAAGTACCGGGAATTTTTGATGTTAATTTGGATAGTCTGTATGTTAATAAAGACGTCTTAGTCCTTACCAAAGATTACTATGAGAAATTGGGGCTTCCGATAGACGACCTGGTCAAAAATAGCGATCTTTACACCAAACCGGGAAAATATCAGCACGCAGTCGCTTTTGATATGGATCGAGGGCAGGATATCCGAGTGATTACTAATATCCAAAATGACAATTATTGGATGAATACTATGCTCCATGAATTTGGGCATGCATTGTATTTTCAAAAGATTGATCCGGAGCTTCCTTGGGAGTTGCGTCTTCCAGCGCATACCTTTACCACGGAAGCAGTCGCGGTTCTATTCCAGGACATGGTATATTCGCCAGAGTGGATGCGCCAAGATTTAAATATGAGTGATATTAATGTGGCCGCCGTAAGTTCGAATGCGTTGGAATACAATCGATTGAATGCTTTGATTTTTAGTCGTTGGACGCAGGTTATGTATCGCTTTGAAAAATCAATGTATGAAAATCCTGATCAGGATTTGAATCAGTTATGGTGGGATTTAGTGGAAAAGTACCAGTTGATTAAAAAGCCGGCAGGCAGAAATTCCGCTGATTGGGCCTCGAAAATTCATATCATTCAGACTCCGATTTATTACCATAATTATATGCTCGGTTATCTTTATGCGGCTCAGCTGAGGCATTATATTAACACAAAAGTAATCAAAACCATTGAGAAATTCCCAAGTTACACCGGAATGAAAGAGGTCGGAGAATATTTGGTTAAGAAAGTTTTTGCTCCGGGATCGCGTTATATTTGGAATGATTTTATTAAGAGGTCAACCGGCGAGAAACTCAATCCCATCTATTTTGCCAATGAAGTGAAAAAGTAAGTAATTAACAATTAAGATAATATATTCAATTTTTAAAAGAGGACAGTTGTTGCCGGCCGTCCTCTTTTGCATTTAATTTTTAATCGGTTATGTTTTATGGTAAAATTAGGTCATTATGAGAGAAAAACAGCGATACGAACAAATTACTGAAACCACTCCCGAAGCAGACATTGCCGGACTGATTGAGACAGTCAAGGAATCCGGCCATGTGGATTTGCGTTCTTTATCTCCTGACCAACTGGCGCAAGTGGCGCGTTGGTATAGGAGTGATTTTGAGTCTTTAAGTAATAATGATAGGGTAGAGTTTTTAGAGCAATTAATGTCAGTGAAAGAGTTTGATGATAAGGAAAGTCTGGAGTTTGCTAATAGAATCGATTTTGGCTCAAGAGCTGAGATTGGTATTTTTATTTATCGTGTGCTTGACGGATTAAAGTTCACTCAAACTTTCCAGGCTTGTTGGTCGGCTATTGACTATGGTAAAAGAAGTGAGATGGTCCTGTCTATTATCAGAGAACATCCCGATCTTTTATTGATGATCGTTCCTTTCGTGAAACTAAACCGTTGGTCTCAAAACGGTAAATATACTCAGTTTGGTGAAGTTGCTGCCACCGATAGTTTACAACGTGACAAATTTTCCACTTATGATAAGAATTCTGAATTAATAGAAGGATTGTTGCGATATATGGAAAGCCATCCGGATGAAAATAGCGCTGCGGTCGAGGATAATTTGTCCAATATAAATCCGATTTTGTTGATCCCCTATTTGGATCGGATAAGGGCCCTGAATATTTTAAGCCAGCAACAAATAAAAAGAATCGCTGTAGCCCCGGAAAGGTTCTTGCCGGTTGGCATTTTTCTGACAACTAAAGACATTGAGGAAAAAAGGACACTGATGAAAGAATTAGGGGCGTATTATCCCAATGAAGATGAGAGAGCAAATTTGAATTATTATCATCCGACAGATGTTACTCCGCTAAAATTAGGCATGAAACTGGCTAGAATAAATAACCGTACTCTTTTGAGAGGAGCTCAGACGTTATTGAGTACGTTTCGGGAGTGCCGTCAAAACGAGTTAGGTCAGGATAAGTTGGATTATTTATTCAAATTGGTTGAAGACAATGGTATCCCGATATTTGCTCAGATTAATAATCTGGGCTTGTCAAAAAAGGAGATTGCGACTCTATTTAGTCGTTGTGTTGAAGAGGGTTCTTCCCCCTTCGGTTTATTGACTGATTTAAGCGACCTTAAGAAATTCGTAGAATTTAATCGTCAACAAGAGTCTGGCTCTGGAATTGATTTGGAGCAATTATTAGTCCGCTATTTGATTCAAGATTTGCAAGAGAATAGCGGTTATGGCTTTGTAGGACGAATAACAAATTTAAACTCCGAAGGATTCTTTTTAGCCTTTAACGCTGATGATCGACAGAAAATTCAGGAGGCTGTAACTAAACTCGCTCCCGATATCTGGCTTAATAATATAAGTTATGTCCTTAAACATCAGGTTATGGCCTTTGATGAATTAGTCAGGACTTGTTCTACTGATAGTCAAAGCTTCATTAAAAATTACAATAAGTTATTGTATCACTTGCATCAATTACGGCGAGAGGGCAAGCCGTTAGAAACCTCAGTAGAATCATTAGCCGATAAAGCCAAATTGCTTTTCTCCGCCAATCCTAGTCTATTTCTCGGAAAGGAATCCGTCAAGATAGTGGAGAACATTTATTCCCGGGCGGAACAGCAACAATTCATTGCGGAACAGCTGACTGGCAATGTTAATTCTAATTTTTTTTCAGCCCTGCTGTCATCTAAATATATTGGCCAACATGCGGACACTTGCAAAAAGCTTTTAGTTGAGAATGGTCATCTATTCGCCGCTGTAACGGAGTATTCTTATCAATGGAAAGAAGCTAAAGAACTCATTGAAACAAAAGATTTGATTGATTTGGTGATCCGCCACGCAGAATATATAGATTTTTCATCATTATTTGATGATTTTTATTTGGTAGCCGAGTTAGGAAAGAAGCCGGCCAGGGCGGCGGCTTTGGTGGACCGTTTAACGAAGTTAAGTAATTTCTCAGCGCTGGCTCAGTTGAATAGGGAAATCAACCTGTACGGCAAAGAAGATCAGAGACTGCAAAAGGAATTGCAATCTTTCCAACAATTAGAACATTCGCCGAAGAGGCAGGAGAAGAAGAGACAGCTCAATCAAGAGTTAACGGAACTGATTGACAATGGGTATGAAGCAAATAATCGTAATTTAGAGTTATTAGCAAAGAGAATCATAGAAATTTTGGACCGGGCCTGTGAGTTAAACAGATTCCTGGTTTTTGATGAAAATATTTTAAGGACTAAGGGGTTGGATACTGCCAAATATATCACTAGAGATTTGTCCGGGTATATAGCTATCTATCCCGAAATACTATTTAAAATGGATAACCGTCCAGATAAGGGCGAATCACCAACATTATGCGAGAATATTTTGGGTGGTAAAGAGTATTATTTGCTCATGCGAGAGAATGCGCGACTTTTGGCTTTCAGGAAAAGTAAATATGGCGGGTTTGTTTTTGATAATGATGATGTCCAACCAGAAATATTAGAACAGATCAAGGAAATGAATCCTTTAATTGATTCGTTTGGCCAAAGCCAGAAGGAAATAGATCATTATTCCGCAATTTTAAGTCAAGTAAAACAAACGCCATTTGTTGGATTATATCAAAAAGAATTGGAGAAAATAATTAACAACAAGAAGGAAGAGGGCGAGTCAGTGATCATCGCTGGATCTTTCAATCCTGACGAAGGTTTTGAACGGATGGTAAGAACAATTTTTTTGCTTAATAGCCATTCGGCGATTAGGGAACATGCCGTCTGGCTAATGTCTCTGCCGGAGAATCAACGAACGGAACTTGTAGGCTTGTTGGAGTTTTCGCTTCTTAATAACTTAGGTTTCTTGGGTCAGATATTGCGATCGGAAGATTTCGCTGAAATAAAAAAAGATTTGCAAGAGGGTGTTGAGGGGTTCCTCTTGTATGTTTTTGGTCTGGAGGAGTTGTCGGGGCTGTCCTTTGAAGGTTTATCAGTTGATCTATCTCGCGCATTGATGACTTATTATTACGGGTCTTGCAAAAAAAACTATCGCCAAGAGCTGGTTTTTAAGGAATTCATTACTCATGTTTTGCGCGGCACATATGATTTCTGGCGCAATTGGGGTAGTAGTACTGAACCGAAAGATAAGCTTTTGCAGCTCAATAAATTACAAGAGGAAAAATTAATACCTAAAAGCTTATCTCTGGAGCAATATCAGGAATGGCTTAATGGAGAAAAAAATGATTTTGAAGAAACTCTTAGTTACCGTATCTCTGACATGAAAGCCGGCATCAGGGATATAATCGGCGATGCCGTGGCTGACGGCCATATTACCGAGGAGTCTATAGATTTGTCTAATATTGAAGAAAAGTATGATGTTCTAATTGAACCATTAAATATTTTTACCACCCGCCAGAAGGAGTTACGTGAATTATCAAAAACAGTGGGATTGACCGAAGAACAGCAAGCGGAGTATAAGGAATTGGCGCGCCAAATAGCCGATTACCGCCGGGAGCATAATGATGAAATGACCTATATTTTAGCTCTTAAATATTTAAATAGCTTGAAAAATTTAACCGCTCATGAATTAGAGAGTCAAGTACTTACTCTTGGCAATAAAAACCAGTTGCCGTTGAAAAAAGCGCTTAGTCTGATAGAAAGACACTTTGGAGAAGAATTCCCTGATTTCATAGGGGATATCAATCGCATTCGTCAATTGCTCGCCGGCGGTTTTGAGCAAATGTATGGCGGTAAAAAAGTTTCAAAGGAAAAACTTTATCTGACTGACAAGATTGATCTGGAGGTTTACGCTTTTATTGGAGAAAGACCGGTTGCTTCTTGTCAAAGCTATGACAGTAGAAGTGGTATGAATGCCGGTTTAATGTCTTATTTGTCTGATCCCAATATTAAGATTATCCAAATGTATAATGAGAGCGGAGATATTGTTGCGCGTAGTGTCATGCGTTTAGTTGAAGACGATAACAACAAACCGCAATTATTTATTGAGAGAGTTTATTCAGTCAATCCGCATCCCAAAATCAATGAAGCTATTGTTAATTTTGCTAAGCTTAAAGCAAAAAGGATGGGTGTCGATTTATATGTAGACGTTGTTCCTGTTGATTTTAATCAAGAATTGGTCACCGCCGATTTGCATAATAATAATAGCCGTAGCACATATGTCTATAGTGATGCTGGCGGAGGTAAGCTGCCTAACGGACGCTTTACCATCAGGAGCGCCAGATTAATCGGTGATTAAGGGCTTGGAAGGTGGTATTGGAAAAGTTGAGTCTGCAAAAATAGTAATTTTTTGTTATAATATATATAAATAATAAATCACTTATGAAATTAAAGATCCTTTCTCTACTTAATATTGCCATTTTATGCGTTATTGTTTTTACTGTCAGCATCTTTTTTATTAACAACTCGCAGTTGATAGGCTTTGTCTTGATTGGGTTGTCTATTCTCTGTATTGTTTCTCTTATTCCATTCAGTATTAGTGTAAAATCTATCCAGCCCGATATTATATTCGGTGTTATTGACAACGGTATCCTGGCAATCATGGCAATAGTCGGCGGCTACTTTGCCGGTGTGGCGGGCGCTATAATCGGCGGGGTTGTCGGCAATTCCATCACCGATGCCATCGCCGGCGTGTTTGAGGGATATTCGGCTGAGAATTTACGAACCAAAAAAGTGAATGAAGAAAGAACGGTCCTTAAGTCGGCCGTCGGCAAAATGGCCGGTTGCCTGTTGGGTGCCGGCATAGTGCTAATATTTTCCAGTTTAATAAGGTTTTAGTTTGTTTTTGTTGTGATTTTAATAAAATAACCGGCCCGGTGGCCGGTTATTTTGTTTTGTTAATCGATAAGCATAGGTAAAATTAAAACCGCATCCAAATAGTTGGATGCGGGTCTTTTTGCTTGATTATAATCTTGTAACAATGACCTTTGAAGCGGGATAAAGACTACGCTCATTAGCCATGAAGGTACTTCTACTGATATTATTGCCAATTCTACCATTAATTTGAAGTTGAATGAGTTTCGCCGTTTCCAAATCCTTAAGATATTCGTAAGCGGTCTTTGTTCTATTTTTCACGTCTTCTAAGTTACGGTTGCATGATTTTTCCGAGGAAAAAAGCACTTCCATGGTTCCGCCGATAGCGAGAGCCTCAATACATCCTTGAAGAGTTAAATCGCAGAAAGCAATATACCTGGTGGCCATATTGGAGAAAATGTAATCGATTTTTCCCCGCAATTGCCGAGGCATTCTCTCTAGAAAACATACTATTTGAAAATCAACTCCGTATGATCCGTATTCTTCATCTCTGGTGGTGTTGTAAGTAACTAATTCCGGATGAAGCCTTTTTGCATCATATAGAGCCAGTCCGACCCCTCCGCCGAGATCCAGAATGTTTAATTGACTTTTTCCTGTGGCTTTTTGGATTCTTCTTATGGTTTGAGTGAACCTCTCAGTGGAGCCGAACATACCATAATCGCTGATCGGGCGGTAACCCATCAATGCTAATGTTGAAGAGCCATACTCGTATTCCCAGAAAACCTTTAAATTTTTAGGGTCGCTTAAAAAAATTATTTTTTCTTCCGGAGTCATCGGGTTGAGGCTCTTGGGAATCGGAGTACGAGAATTGACCGAGACTATTTCTTGGTCGTTCCGTCTGCCCGCATTTCCAACCAGAAAACATTCTGCCAATAGGAATTTTCTGGTCGGGCCGTTATTGAGATAGTACATTAAATCCTCCAATAACGTTGTTTTTAATAATTCTTCCTCGTTATCGGTTATGGGAACGATTGACTCAAAAGAGAAATAGCGTCGGTCAATCAACTCAGTCACTTCCTCTTCTGAAAATGGCTCTGTCCTGCCAGCTAAAATTTCTCTAGCCATCATTCTTATTGGATTACTTTCGTCAATAGCATACTCTTTGCCTGGTATAATGCCAGTCGTTTCAACCGTCATTAATGATTGATCCATTTGTCTCTCCTTGTGTTTTGTTAAGGTTCTGCCTTATCAATTAGATATCTTATCAGATTATAGTTATTTTGTCAATATCTAACAAGTAATGGCTCAAAACAAGCTTTTTTGGTATTATTAAGGTAATGGACAAGTCATTCATAAACAACAATCCCATACAAGAATTTTTGGGGCGGATCATTATCAGTCGACCCTATGTTTATATTGATTATTGGTCAGCGCTTCATTTTTGTTCCGGCGCGATCTTGGGGTTGTTATTTGCCATTTATTATCCTAAGAAGTATTCTTGGTTATTTACTCTCGTTATTTTGATTATTTATGAGATTATTGAGATTCTTTTGACCGGTATTTTATTTGTTGCAGAGACAGCAGTGGACAGGATTTGGGATTTGATTATCGGACTAGTCGGGTTTTTTATTTTCTATTATCTTTTTCGTAAAAAATAACGAGCCATATCAAATCACCTACAAATTAAGTTAGAAAAAATAAGAACCGCCCAGTCAGATGACTGGGCGGTTTTGATAATGTTCTTAGATCGTTTTAGTTAATGACTACGGCGAATAAGCAGTCGCTGATATTCTTGCTGATATCCTCGTTGAAAACGCGTAACAGATGATGATAACTGAAATCGGGGCTATCTAATTCGAGCATCCCGTATTCCTGTTTTCCATTTTCAGAACAATAATCACCGATGATTTTGAGATCACTCTCGCCACTTAATTCTTTGCTGTATTCTAACCAGAGGTCACGTAATTCTTGGCAAGTGGCTAAGCGGCAATGTTCCGGTAGAGCGGAGCTTATATCAGAAAGGTACTTGACTTTTAACCCGACGAAGAAAACATCAACATGGCCATCGGGATAAGAGCGACTGTTTACCCGGAAAGGCTTATGTAATCTTCCGGCCCTTGCCAGGATGGTCGCGACGCGTTTTAAAATTCTTTCATCTTTTAGCAGTCGGATGTCTCTTTCGTCGCCCCCTGCATTTTTCACTTGATGAATCAGGTCGGTCATTATTCTTAATATTTCCGACCCAAGACCGCAGGCGTTAATTAAATCACTCTTACTCATCTCGTTTTCCTTTCTTTTTTTGGCTTACTTCCTATCAGCATCACAAGACACTGATTACAAGCTTGCCAACCTAAAGAACTGTTAATAATCCAGTATACCATAGTAATCACGCAAAGTCAAGGGTTTCTGTCGATCATCAGATAAGATGTCTTACAAAGTTGTTGATTTTTTTAATGGCCAGGGCAGTTTTATCAGGACAAAACCGATAAAAGCGATAAAGAGACCCAGCCAGTTTATTAGCAAAGGACTTTGGGTTCTATCCAGAAAAGAAACAGTGATCAGTTCGGCGGCAGTCAAAGAAACGACGAAAAGCAATCCGTCAAAGATAAGATTTTTTGAATACTTACTGATGAAAGGCCAGAGCGGTGCGATATTAATCAATATTAAACAGATAAACGACCACCAATTCTGCGTCAAACTGCTTTGCCAGGAAAAGTAGCTCATGGCCATGCCGTCAAGTATGGTTAGCGGTATTAGCAACCAATAGACAACCATGTCTTCCTCCTTAGAGTTTCATTAGGATAAAACCAATAATTACAATCATTACTCCTAACCAATTGTGACGTTTGAACTCTATGGCAACGCCTAGCGTTACCAAGGCCAAGGTCAATGTCATAGTCATCAGCGTATCGTAAAGCAACATATCAAAAGCTAAACTAGTGGAATCGGGAGCAATAAACGCCCAAAGCGGTATCAAGTTTAAGCCGATCATTATTGCTAATAATTTTTTGCTTTTGACCTCATTATTCTTTTTGGAAAAGTAGGCGATGACAGCATAAAAAGCGATTTCCACAGGTATCCAAATCAGGTAGGTTATGGCGATAGGGAACATATAAGCCTCCTTATAAATCGTCCTTCATTCAATTGAAAAGAACTTTAAGGCAGATTAGCATTGATTGGTTATTGTGTCAATCGTATTAAAAAATCCGTTGTCTGAGGCAACGGATAATGAATGAACAAAATAAATAATGTGATTCAGACTACGTTTCGGCGGGTATTTTGTGGTGGTTTTGGACTGATCCAAACCAGTTTCCAGTCATATCGTTTTTTAGTGGCCATCTCTATCAGACTTTCCGCGACAAATTTGACACCGGTATGGCAATCAAGTATCACCGAGTCAAAGCCTTTTTCAATTAACTTTTTAAACAGAATGTTAAGTCTAATTGCTATCTCTTTGAAATGTAACTCATTCCTGAATAGCATGTCAACGTTGTCATCAAGGATTTTAGCTAACTTGGTTAGTGATTTTTCATCACTACGGTGATCTCGCCAAATATTGATTTGTATTCTTTCTAAATCAATACCGCGGAGTTGCAGAATAACACCAAAAGCCTGGCAAGGGATAATCAATTTACCGATATCAAAATCATTGGTATCGGTGGCCAGTAGATATTGTTCCAAAAACGCTACGGTGTTTTGTCTCAGATATTTTTTCATGGCATTGTTTGCCAGCAAAGGCATTAAGCCGGCGCCTATGACATCCAGGTCAATAACACAAACCCGCTTGCCTTGAGCACTTAGCCTTTTAGCCAATCGTAAGGCCTCAGTGCTTTTGCCGACTCCTCCGCTTCTGGAGTGAAAGCTGACGACTTGTAATTTCTTAATAGTTTCCTTGCTGTTCCGGCCCATTTCTTTATCTTCCTTTCAGCCAATTTTAATTGGCACGTTTTAATTCTTTAATTCTTTCCGGTAGATAGTCGGAGAAAAATTCAAAGAAAGCTTCTTCAGAGGTAAAGACTTTAGTGGCGATATCCATAAACGGACTAGTGTGTTGGTTGGGCCAGATCACAAAGACGTTTTTGCCGGTCTCAAAGCCTCTGGTACATTCATCGGCGACACCCTTGGATAAAGTTGTTCCCGGGGGATAATAGGCGACTTGGTCTGATGCTTCAGGAATATACCAGTTCAAATCCCGATGGACTGTGTGTCGGCGAATAATCAGCTCTTCTTGGGCAGAAAGCCCGGCCCCCGATTCCATGTCAATCGTTCTGGGATCAATTAGCGGTGTCGGCAGGCCGGTTAGGCGGCGCCCCAGAGTAAGGAGTTTCTCTTTGAATGCCGTGATCATTTGATCGGCTTGCGAGCTGGCATCAGTCATGGGCATTTGAAAATAAATCAGAAAAGCGCTGGCTAATAGGCTCTCAATGGTTAAGGGGTCTTGCCTACCGGGTAGAATATAATGCGGTTTGCCGAGGTTGGCAGCTAAACCCGCAACCGTATTGACTTCTATATTTTGCCAAAGCAAAATATCGCGCAGGCCGTGACTTTGTGTCCGGCCTTGTGGCGTAGCCATTTGCCGTTGTTGGATCGTAGATGGTTTTTCGATCAATGTTATAAATAAATCAGGCATAAGCTGAGACAAGTGATGCCAATCATGGGCATTGGTAAAAATGTCATTCCAGAAAAATTGAGCGTGCAGGTCAATGATCAGCCGGTCATATTTTTCTTGATCGTGAGTGGTTAGAGCCAATACTGAATCAAAAGCCCTACCACCCAAGGCGCTCAATAATTCCGGGTTGAGATTAAGCAGATTTTTGGCGGTTACCGGAGGCTTTTGGGGGGTTTCTTGAGCTAGCGCCAGCAGTCTATCGCCCAAGTGATAACTATTAACTTCTAAGCGGCTAGGGTCGGCCTCAATATATTTTTTGCAAAATTCAGTACTGCCACTGCCGGGAATTCCGGTGACCATGATTTTTTTGCTTTTTGACATGGTAGTTTTCCTTCCTTTGTTGTTCTATTTTAATGTTCAAATAAAAAACACTTACACATCTCTTTTTATCATATTATGCATAGTATGTCAACGGTTTATGTTGCCATATTCAACTCGGTTTTTTTATGGTAAGATAAGGTTACTTTTTAATGCTAATTTATGAAAAAGATTAAGTCAGTGAAAAATAAAAAAGTCGCCGTATTTGATATTGACGGAACCATTTTCCGTTCCAGCTTATTGATTGAGGTAACTGAGGCGTTGATTTCCGAGGGTTTGTTTCCGGCTTCAGCCAAAAAGGTTTACGCCAAGTCATTCACTGCCTGGCTTAATCGCCAAGATTCTTACGATAAGTATATTTATGATGTTATTAAGGCGTTTGAAAAAAATATCAAGCAGGTCCGACGAAGCGATTATATGCGCGTAGGCAGAAAGGTTATCGCTTTCCATCAGAATCGGGTTTATCGTTTTACGCGTGATTTAGTGAAAGATTTGCAAAAACGCGGATATTTTCTTTTAGCCATCTCCCATTCGCCGCGAGAGTTGGTAGAACTGTTCGCTCAAGGATTGGGGTTTGACAAGGTGTACGGCCGAGTTCTTTTATCGGACGGACACGGCAAGTTTACGGGTCGGGTGGAACATGAAGAGTTGATTTCTGATAAAGCTAAGATTCTTAAACGGGCCGTGGCCAAGGAAGGCCTGGCTTTGCGCGGTTCAGTCGGTGTGGGTGATTCCGAGGGAGACATTACGTTGCTTCGATCAGTGGATAGGCCGATTGCCTTTAATCCTAATAGTAAATTATATCAGGAGGCCAGACGCCGGGGCTGGGAAATCGTGGTAGAGAGAAAAGATGTGGTTTATAAGATCTAAAACCATTAAGCGGGGTGTTGGATTAATTTTGGCAGAATACTGAAGAAACAAATAAATATAAAACTCGAGACCGGCACGGAATCGAGTTTTTTTGTACTATTTCTTTGGCGTGCCATAGGGTATTTTCAGCCGGCGCGCCATGCATTTAACTTGTTTTTCTGTTCGGCCTCGTTTTATCTGCCGTCGACCATCGTTATTGTGATGCCGGCGTTTTTTCATTTCTTCATCCTATTGTCGGTTCCTCGGCGCTTGAGTTGCATTAATTGTCGTAATTTGTCTTGATTCGTTCCCAGTTCTTCCCAAGTGAAAACTCCCTTGGCCTGCAGAGTTATGACTTGTTCAAGAATGGCGCAGCCGGCTCGCGGGTCAATAGGCGGTTCTTGGTTGAATTTTTTGATAGTCTGTTGATGGAGATCAAGCATTCTCTCTTTCACCGCCTGAGCCGTTGCCGGATCAACTCGACAGAGCGCCGGCCATTGGATCAGATCACTAGCCATGGCATCGCAGAGATATTGGTGGTATTGGGGTAGGCGTTCTTTTTGGCAGTGATAACCGAAAGCCGTATGGATAGCCTGATCGGCAATCTGGTCTCTTGCTGGGCCGTCAGTTCGGTTAAAATTACCCCGTAACCGTCGCATTTCTGCCCCGAAAGCGGGACTGAAGTTATAACAATCATTCCCGCCGTTAAACTGACTGGGGCTACTGGCGTTGATTTGCTTTTGAAAGTTAAGAAATTGTCGCCGATAGTAATTATTAAAACATAAGGAGGTCATTGCCAGCAGAATCAGCGAAATCATGCCGAACACTGCAAGGAATTTTTGCGTTTTTGTCATGACTATCTCCTTTTTTCAGTTGGGAGGTTGATTTTATGATTCAGTCGTAATATAAAGAGCTTGAAAAGACAGCTTATCATGTTATTTCTTTTTTGTCAATAGAAAACATCCGCCTGAGCGGATGTTTTTAGTAGTTATTGTATTTTCATAAGCCGAATCTCTCTGCTAACTTTTTTCTGGCGTCATCTACGAACCAGACAATCGTATTTTTTAGGCCGTCGTCAATGCCGATTTGCGGTTCCCAGCTGATCAATTCTCTGGCGCGGGAAATATCCGCCAAAGTGTCATGCGGTTCAATGCGCGGTGGCAGGTAGTCAGCGATCCCGCCGATTTTTTGCGCGATAGCGTTGACGGAATAGTTTTGGCCACCGCCGATATTGATTACCTCGCCTTGGCCGACTTTGTCGCTTTGTGCCGCCAGGACATTGGCGCGGACAATATCACCGACATAAGTGAAATCGCGTGTCTGCGTGCCATCACCGGTGATGGTCATAGTTTTGCCGTCGCGTTTCTGCTGTAAGAAGACGGCAATAACGGTCACATAACCTCCGGACATGGCCAGGCGCGGACCGTAGGCATTGAAATATCTTAAAGAGACGGTGGGCAAGCCGTAAAGCAAAGAAAAATTTCTGGCGTAATGTTCACCGACGTATTTTTGGACAGCATAGGGGCTGATGGGCGAGGGCAACATGGTCTCTTGCAAGGGCATAGTGTCTTGATTGCCGTAAGCCGAAGAGGAAGCGGAATAGATTAATTTTTTGACCTTGGCATCGCGCGCCGCCACCAAAACATTAAGCGTACCATTAATGTTGATATCATGCGCAGTGATCGGATTTTCGATAGACAACTGAACGCGGGGCAGAGCGGCCAAATGAAACACCCAGTCCTGGCCGATGAAGGCGGAACGGATGGCCTCCAGATCTCTAATATCCGCTTCAATCAATCTGGCGGCCGGGTTGATGTTTTCTTTCAGTCCAGTAGAAAGATTGTCCAAGATGGTCACTTCGTGTCCTTGGCTGATTAATTCATCAACCAGGTTGGAACCAATAAATCCGGCGCCGCCAGTTACTAAGCATTTCATAGATTATTGTTGTTATTTTGATTATATTTTAGTTAATTTGCGATTCCTTGTCAATGCTTTACAGATTTTGATTAATATGATAGTATACTATTGTTTTTGAGGGCAATTAGCTCAGTTGGTTAGAGCGTCTCGTTGACGTCGAGAAGGTCAGTGGTTCGAATCCACTATTGCCCACATAAAATAAAAACGGAGTTTTTGAACTTCGTTTTTTTATCTCAAAAAATTTTTATGATCCACTTATTTTTACCTCGTTTTCTATATAATCTACTAATTCATTAACTCTCTTCAAGAAGGACGGTTGGTTACTCTAAAAACTCCCTCGGTGGCTGGCAACAATCAGAGTAATATATAGACAAGCAAATAAGATTAACCTTTCTTTTTCTGTCTGTGGTTTGAAAAGGTTCTCTTAGTAGGCCTGGATGGATTTGAACCATCGACATCTACCTTATAAGGGTAGCGCTCTAACCCCTGAGCTACAGGCCCGAAACAGTTTATAAAGCTGAAAGTCCGCAAAGTCAAAAGTCAAGACAAATGCAACTAAAAGGAATACTAACAAAAAAAGGTTTATTATTCAAGTACCAAGGTTGACTTTTTGTCAAAATTAAGCTAAAATTTATCTTCTATCTAATGTATTGTATAATGTAGTTATGGATAAAGCGATGACAAAATTGAAGAATTGGCAGAAGGCGGCTCTGAGCTTGCCTGAGTTTGCATTCATTAAAAAATTTATTAAGCAGTATCCGGAGGCAAGGATTTACTTGGTGGGTGGCGCGGTGCGCGATATTTTGTTGGAGCGTATTACTAAGGACTATGATTTCGTCATTGCCGGCGCGTCCGCTAAGATAGTAGAAGAATTTTTCAGCTCGTTAGGTGAAGTTGATTTGGTGGGTAAAAGTTTCGGCGTATTCAAATTCGTACCAGAAGGATTCCATGTCGGCGAGAATAATTTCGAAGCAATTGATATTGCTTTGCCACGTACTGAGGTGGCGGGCATGAGTGGCGGCTATAAGGATTTCACAGTGCAGAGTGATCCGAGTCTGCCGATCGAGGCTGACTTATCACGTCGCGATTTTACCGTCAATGCTTTGGCTTGGGATTTGACGCTCGGTAAGATAATTGACGAGTTCGGCGGCTTGCAGGATTTAAAAAACAAAATACTTCGAGCCATTGGTGATCCGGCGCAAAGATTTCAGGAGGATTATACCCGCATGTTGCGCGGTATCCGTTTTGTTTGCCAGCTTGATCTTGTCTTGGAGTCAGCTACTTATGAAACTATAAAAGCTAAAGCGCAAAAAATCAAAACCATCGCGCCGGAGCGAATTAATGAAGAATTCACTAAGATTGTCATGTCCGACAGTCCGGAAAAAGGTATCAGGATGATGCAAGATATCGGCTTACTCCAGGTTTTGATTCCGGAATTATCCGCCGCCTATGGCGTGACGCAAAATTTGCATCATATCTATGATGTTTTTGAACATAGCGTCCGAGCAGTTCAGGCCGGAGCTGACCGCGGTTTCAAACTGGAAGTCCGCTTGGCCGCGCTTTTTCATGACATCGGTAAACCGCAAACCAAGGAAGGTGATGGCCCTAAAGCAACTTTTTACAATCACGACATTGTCGGCTCTAAAATTGCTAAAAAAATTCTGCGCCGTCTGAATTATTCTAATGAGATTGTGGATTATGCCACTCATCTGGTTCGTTATCATATGTTTTATTATGCTTTGGATACTGTCTCTGATGCCGGTGTACGTCGATTATTGGCACGGCTGGGCAAAGAACATATTGATGATTTTATCGCCGTGCGTATTTGCGACCGCCTGGGCATGGGCCGACCCAAGGCCAAACCCTGGAAACTGATTCAATTGGAGCGCCGGTTTAAAGAAGTGCAGTTGGATCCGATTACGCCTAAAATGTTAAAACTTAAGGGCGATGAGTTAATGGAAACTTTGGGTATTGATCCTGGACCGCGCGTCGGCTTAATCTTGAATGCTTTGTTAGGAGAAGTATTGGAAGAACCCAAGAACAATGATCATGAGTATTTGATTAAACGGGCCAAGAAACTGCAGGGATTGTCTGATGAAGAATTAAAGCAACTTAATCCGGATGTGAAGTTTTATGACGAAGAAAGAAAAAGAAATTTACACCGCGTCAGTCCCGGTGATGATGCTTAGAGATTAAAAAACTCGGCCGGAACCGAGTTATGAAAGTGCTGTTTATCGCTTGAAGAATTTTTTTATGTCGGCGAGACGCCGCTCCAGAGACTGCCGGATTTTTTCTTCGATTATTTGCTTGGTCTCTTTTGGTACGGTACAGGTGGGGTCAATGTTTTCTAAGGGAACCATCTTATCAGCGTAGACTTTGTAGTCGTGCACATTAAGAATATCGCAGATATAGAGTCCTCTAAGCTGATCAATGGCAGTGACCCAAAGGATATTGCCGGTTCTGGCGTTAGAGGTGATTTGGAAATAGTAACAACCGATTTTGATGTCGGGATTCAGTGTTTGTTTAGGCACAATTAATTCCTCCTCTGTTTTTAACAGAACAATCTTTATGTCAAATAATATTATTACAATTAGCAAAGAAAGTCAAGGCCGACGTCTGGATTTGTTTTTGGTCGAACAACTGGGACGAACGCGGTCGCAGATTCAGAAACTGATCAAATCAGGAGCGGTTTTAGTAAATAATGATAAGCCCACCGTGCATCGGTTTTTAAAAGAAAACGATTCCGTTGTTATTTCAGCGGAACCCGTCAAACAAATAGAGAAGCCAACGAAAGGCAAAAAGGGCTCTTTTGTTTCATCTGGGTTTGGTTGGAATGATAAACAGCTTTGGCCGAGTATCAAGGTCATTGATGATAATGATGATTATTTGATTATAGAAAAACCGGCGGGACTTTTGGTGCATCCGACTGATCAGAATGAAACCCATACTTTAATGGATTGGGCGATTGCCAAGTACTCGCAAATCAAAAAGATTGGCGAAGATCCGGCTCGCGCCGGCATCGTGCATCGTTTGGATCGCGAAGTATCGGGGTTAATGGTAATACCGAAGACCCAAGACGCTTTTGATTATTTTAAAAGATTATTCAAGACCAGACAATTGACCAAGAAATATTTGGCTTTGGTTTATGGCCGAGTCGGCCAAGATGTAGGTGAGATTAATTTCCGTATTGGCCGCGGCAAATCGGGAGAGGGCAAATTTGCCGCCTTCCCCGTCGCCGCCGAAGCCGGCAAAGAAGCCAAAACCTTGTTTACTGTCAAAAAAAGATTCAAGAATTATACTTTATTGGAGTTGGAAATCTTAACCGGCCGCACCCACCAGATTCGCGTGCACCTTTTGGCTTTAGGTCATCCTATTGTCGGTGATAATCTTTACCGTAATAACCGCCTGAAAGAAAAACTCAGGCCGGGCCGGGTGTTTTTGCATGCTTACTGCCTGGGTTTTAAAAATCAACAAGACGAAGAGAAGATTTACCAATCCGATCTGCCGGAAGGACTGGCAGAGATATTGAAAAAATTGGAATAATTTTAGGTAATGACCGACCCTCGGTAGAATACCGCCATGATTAAGGCGGTATTTTTGTTCATTTATCTAATTTAAGGTAAATTTTTCAAAAGTATTTTTTTGGCTATTGACAACAGAGGGTGTGGCGTTTATTATTGATTCAGTTTAACGTCAGTTGGGAGCAGTTTTTTTATACTGTCATTTGCCGGTAAAATGACTCTACCAACCCGGCAGATCCTTTGGGATCGGAGTCAGAAAGATGGTTATGGATAAGTTTGAACGGATGGTTTTGGCAGTGGCCAGCGCGAGGCATGAGGATTGGCGAAAACAGTATCGGGCCGCCAAGGGCAACGAACCGCGGATGAAGAAGACCAAGGATCCGGCTTTCTTGGCACGCGGTATCGCGGAGGTGGACATCGCCTCGTTGCTTTACGAAGAACTGCCGACTGACTGGCAGGCCGAAAACAAGGCGGCCGCCGAAGTCGCGGTGGACAGCGTCCTGGCCGCGATTGACCAGGACGTCGCTTTGGATGATGACTTCATTGAAGCCGTGTCCGCTATCCAGCACAAGAAGTGGCTGGAACGGAACGGCGCCTGGGCTCCGGACAGTCAGAAGGTTCCCTACGATGAGTTGAGCGAGGCGGAGAAGGAGAAGGACCGTTTCTTTGTGCGGCAAGCCATCGAAGCATTGTAATTTTTAGTCCCTTTAGGGGCGCTGACTATCCAGTCGGCGCCTCGTTTTATTCTAAAACCAACTACGCCGCTACGCCAGGAATCATTGGGTTAGCGGCGTTTTTTGTTTGATTAGGTTTTTCAGGTAATTATTCAAGTCAATTTTTTGGGCGGAAAATTTCATGGTTTCATACAGCGCCTTAAGCGCCAATCTGATGCTGTCGTTTTTTATCTTAACCACGATTTTTTTCTCAAAGTTTATTAAAATCACTTCTTTATCCAGGATTAAAATATCCAGGTCAAAGTCAATCAGTTCGTCGCTGATCAAATACATTACGGTCAGACGGTTTTCATAAGTTTTCAACAAATAAAGCGGCAGGTCGTTGAAGTATTCCAGCGAACTTTCTCCGGCGATGCCTTCAATAATAATTTTTTTCTGTTTGAATTGGTTTTGAATGTCGTTTAAATAATCAGAGCTTAGGGATTTTTGCGCTTTGATTGATTTGTTGCCCTGGATGGCATAGACGCGGCTGTTTTTGTTGGTTTTCAGCGACTGGCGGTAAGCGTCCAGAATCGCCGCCTGGCTTTTAAAAACTTCCACGCCGATATCCGGCAGATTGATTAAGGCCTTGGATAAAGTCAGATTAAAAAAGCCGTACAGCGAATTTATTTTTTCCGCCAAATGGTTTTCATCGGCCAGCCGCCATTCAAAGTGCCCGCCGATTTTTGTTTTTTTGATTATCCCCCGCTCTAATAATTTGTTCAATAGGAAGTTAACCGTCGTTCTTTTGACGCCGGCTTGGCGGGACAGGGCAGTCGGCGTCAAACTCTTCTCGTCGTTAAACGCCTGAATGATTTTTGTTTCTTCCGGCTGGAGTTCCAGAAAAGACGGGGTATTTTTGTGTTTCATATCTTTCATCATATAAAATGACAAGAATATTGTCAAAAATAATAAGGTATTTTATTTAAAATTAGAGCAAAGTGTTAGTTAATCAATTTTTATTGGATTATCGGTAGCCGGTTGTTTATAATATTAAAGTGTACGGGAGTTCTTTTACAATCCAAAAACAAAGCAACTAATAGGAGGTTATAGTATGCCGCTGCTTGATAAAATTAAAGAAGAAAGAGTTAGAAATCCATATTTGAAAGAATTAATCAAACATCTAAAACAGATGGGTGCTTTAGAAGTTGATCCATTAATAGCCACACCCGGAACCGCCCAATTGTTTCAGGATAAGTGGCACCATCATAGTGATCATACCGATTATGAGGCCCATAACGATTCTGGCGGTCCTAGTCACGGCGATTATTGCGATTAGGAGAAAAAAAATGGAAACAGCAATGAAAGATCTGACAGTGGTTATTAAACCCACCAGAAACTGCAACTTAAGATGTGTTTATTGTTCAGCTGGAGATCCGAAAGCCAGGACATTAACCATTACCGAAGTTGGGACAATAATTGAGAAGATAGTCGGAAGGCAGATTGACAGTTACACGAAATTCATTTGGCATGGCGGAGAACCGCTTTTGGCCGGATTGAATTTTTATCGTCAAGTGGTGGAAATACAAAAACCATTATTAGCTGGCGGTTATCACATAGCCAATGTGGTGCAATCCAATGGCACCTTGATTAGCGATGAATGGGCAAAGTTTTTTAAAGACCATGGTTTCGGCGTTGGTTTAAGTATTGACGGTCCTCGAGATATTACTAACAAAACACGAGTATTCCCCAATTCCCAAGGGGCATTTGAAGCAATTAAACGCGGTTCGGAAATACTTACCCGACATGAGGTACAACACGGTTATTTGGTGGTTATTAGTCGGTTGAACGTTCAATGGATAGAACAGATTATTGAATTCATGCACGAAGAGAAAAAAAGATATAAATTGGTATCCGTATCGCCGATCGGGCGCGCGGCCGAGGCCTATGATTTAATTATGACTGAAGGGAATAATTATTCTGATTCCCAAATACTGTTATTTAGATATTGGCTTGATCAGGGTCACTTTACCGATCGCGCTGCCCTTTGGAAATATATCGTCCCCATTTTGACAGGAAGGCCGATCGAATGTATTTTTTTTGAAAATTGCCAGTTATCATTTATCGGTGTTGATTGTAATGGCGATGTCTATCCTTGCGGACGTTTCTGCGGTAGCGGTAGTTTTAAATATGGCAATCTTGTTAATGATTCATGGAAGCAGGTTATAAATCATCCATCAAGATTAGCACTATTGGCAAGAGGAAAGCACCTCAAGACATGTCAATCATGCGAGTATCAAAAGATTTGCAATGGCGGTTGTCCGTTACAGGGAATTTTGAATGGAGGATTAAATAAGCCGGATTATAATTGTCGGCAATATCAGAGAATTTTTTCAGAGATAAAAGAAAGAATCATGCGGGAGATTTAATTATTTTTTGGGTAGTTTGTAAAAAACAACAAAAGGAGATATCCGTATGGCTACATATCAATACTGCGGAGGAAGTGGCACTATAAAATGGCCAGAGCATACGTATAAATGTCCGCATTGCGGTGGCAGCGGTAAGTGTTCGTGCAGGGCGGCCTGCAAGTCCTATTCATAAAGATTATAAAAGTACAAAAAGACCCCGGAATTATCCGAGGTCTTTCTTTATTAATTTTAACTATTTGCCATCTGCCATGTTTCTACATCATTCCGCCATAACCGCCCATGCTTCCTCCCATACCGGTAGCCGGGGTGTTGCAAGAACAATTATCTTTGGTCGGCAAATCGGTCACAGCACATTCGGTAGTTAGGATCATAGCCGCGGCTGAAGCCGCGTTTTGTAGCGCCGAGCGGACAACTTTGGTCGGATCAACAATGCCGGCGATGATTAAATCTTCACATTTGCCGGTTAAAGCGTTATAGCCCATATTATTATCCAACTTCTTGACCTCTTCTACAATTACGTCGCCTTTGTCCCCGGAGTTATTGGCAATCTGTTTTAGTGGCTCTTCAATGGCCTTAGCCAGTATTTCGATGCCGATTTTTTCGTCCCCTTTGACTTCTAGGTCATTGAGCGCTTTAGCGACGCGTATTAGGGCTGTGCCGCCTCCGACTACAATACCTTCTTCAATCGCGGCTTTGGTGGCGGCCAGAGCGTCTTCAATTCTTAATTTTTTTTCTTTCATTTCTGTTTCGGTCGCGGCGCCGACTTTAATAACAGCTACACCGCCGGATAGTTTAGCTAAGCGTTCGCGCAGTTTTTCTTTGTCAAAGTCCGAATCAGACAATTCAATTTCCTTGTTGATTTGGCTGACGCGTTTTTCAATTTCTTCCTTAGCGCCTTTGCCACCTACGATTGTGGTATTGTCTTTGGTGGCGATTATCTTGGCGGCATGGCCCAAAGATTCCGGATCGGTGTTTTCCAATTTCAAGCCGACTTCTTCGCTAATAACGCGTCCGCCGGTTACGACAGCAATATCGTTTAGTATCTCCTTGCGGCGATCGCCGAAGCCCGGGGCCTTGATTGCCAAGACATTGAAGGCACCACGCAATTTATTGACCACGAAAGTGGCCAAAGCTTCACCATCAACATCATCAGCAATAATCACCAGATCCTTGCGTCCGGTCTGCGCCAGTTTTTCCATCAGCGGCAGGATGCTTTGCAAAGAAGAAATTTTCTTGTCGGTGATGAGTACCGGCACGTCGGCGTATTCCGCTTCCATGCGTTCAGCATTAGTGATCATATAATGGGAAACGTAGCCCTTATCAAATTGCATGCCTTTGACGATTTCTTTTTCTACGCCGAAAGATTGGCCTTCCTCTACCGTAACCACGCCTTCATTGCCCACCTCGCCCAAAACATCGGCAATGATTTGCCCAATGGCTTCGTCGTTGGCGGAAATTGAAGCGACTTGGCGTTTTTCTTCGGCCGAAGAAATCGGCTTACTGATCCTTCTCAATTCATTGACTAAAGCGATTACGCCCTTTTCAATGCCATGGCGCAAGATGATCGGGTTGGCTCCGGCTGCAACATTTTTTAATCCTTCGCCGACAATCGCCTGCGCCAAGACTGTGGCGGTGGTAGTGCCATCACCGGCTACGTCATTGGTTTTGGATGCGACTTCCTTGATTAATTCCGCGCCCATATTCTCAAACTTGTCTTCCAGTTCAATTTCTTTGGCAATAGTTACGCCGTCGTTGACGATTTGCGGCGCGCCATAGCCTTTATCCAAAACCACATTGCGGCCTTTGGGCCCCAAGGTGGTTTTAACGGCGTTGGCCAGCTGGTCTACGCCGGATTTCAGTTTAATGCGAGCGTCTTCGTTGAATAATATTTGTTTGGCCATAAAGTTGGTTATTAGTTATTAGTTTTTAGTTGTTGGATTGCGGTTATTATTCAATTGTTAGTTTGTAATTGTTAGTTGGCAGTTTAATTCAATTGCTGACCAATAATTAATTAACTAACGATTAGCTTATTCAATTACCGCCAATACGTCTTCCGATGACAATATTTTGTATTCTTTATCGTCAATTTTTATTTCGTCCCCGGCATACTTACTGCAGATAATCTTATCACCCGGTTTAAGTCTCAGTTTGGATACTTTTTCGCCCTCGCCGACGGCAACAACTTCGCCCTCCGCTTTTTTTTCTTTTGCGGTATCCGGCAGGATGATGCCCGATTTAGTCATTTCTTCTTCCTTAATGGTGGCAACCAGCACGCGGTCGCCCAGCGGTTTAATGTTCATATGGTTTTTTTATTAATAATTTTTATTGAATATTGCCTGAAATTTACTTCCGATTTTTATCAGTTAGCACTCATAACGCAAGAGTGCTAATCGCTTAACTGAAGGTATTGTAGGAGATAAGCCCTCTGTTGTCAAGAGGTTTTTAAGTTGCGTTCAGGCTGGTTTTTTGGTATAATCAAACAGGTAAAATAACAATAATTGTTAAGCATATTAAGAGACAATGGGACAAACTAATAACGCGGTTATTAGCTTTTTTGTTAAGAGGCTTGCTTAAGTCAGGTGAAGTTTTAGTCTGGTCAGGAAGTCGTTCAGTGGTAGCCTTCCGGCCGCTCGGGCAGTTATTTTTTAAATCAGTCACCTTGCCATTATACGGCAGGTATCTTTGGTTTAAGTCACAATTAACCAAGAAATCTTCACAGCGGACTGATAAATTTTTATTGCTTTTAACCAGTCGCTATTTGTATCATATTCTCTTAGTGTTGTTAGGTATCGGCGTGGTTACTTCCAATTTATTAGCCTATGAGAATAAGGAAGATTACGGACAAAATGCTTTAGTTTATAAATTAGCCGGTTTAAGCGATATTGAGATTATTGAGGACTCCAATAATATCTTTGATGATACTAAAATTTATAATTATCAGGATCAGGGATTGTATGTGCAAGGTAATTTTTATTCTGATAGCCAGGGTGTTGATCAAGATAATATTTATACGGATCAGTCAATGGCGGTGCAAGGTGATTTAGCTTTGATCAAGCCGGTGGTTTCTACTGATGAAGCCAAAAATACAGTCGGAGTTATTCAGGAGTATGAGGTGGTGCAAGGAGATTCTATCGGTAAGATTGCGGCCAGATTCGGTGTTTCAGTTAATACTATTTTATGGGCGAATAATCTGTCTTTTTCCTCTTATGTTAAACCGGGGCAAAAGTTGATTGTGCCGTCAATGAGTGGCGTAGTCTATAAGGTGGTCAAAGGTGATACAATTTCTAAAATTGCCAAGAAGTATGGCATACCCGAAGCTAAGATTGTTGAAGCTAACGCTTTAAGTGAGGACAATTTGACTATTGGCAAACTGGTGATCGTGCCCGGTGCCAAGATTATTGAAACAGCCAAGCCGCGCGTCGTGGCCACTACTGCCGCCGTACCGGCTCGCACCGCTGCCGATAATGAGGTGGTAGTTCAGGGTACTGGCAGTATGAGCTGGCCAAACGGTTGTTATCGCATCTCTCAATATTACAAGGGCTGGCTTCATACCGGATTGGATATTGCCTGTCCGTGGGGTACACCGCTTCGGGCCGCTGATTCAGGCACAGTTACTCGCGTCCAATACGGCAGAACTGGTTATGGTTATAATGTGATCATTAATCATGGTGGCGGAATTAGCACTCTTTACGGCCATATGAGTCGAATTGACGTGGTTGTTGGACAAAGTGTGGAAAAGGGCGAGGTAATCGGAGCTGAAGGTTCCACTGGTCGTTCTACCGGACCTCATTTACATTTTGAAGTGCGTATTAACGGCACGCAAGTCAATCCCTTGGGTTATATTCGTTAGTTTATTGTTTATTATGCGCTGTAGGTTATGACAGGCAGTCCCTTGACAGTTTAAAGTTAATCTGCTAAAATTGGATATTCAATATAGAACCTTAAAGTACAGTCAACTCAACCGAAAAAAAGAAGGAGAAAACCATGGCGATTCAGATTCTGTGCGGTGATTGTAATAAGTTGTTTGTAATGACTCCGGCTAATGCCTTTCAGACCTTCGTTGCTGACGCTAAGCACATGGAAACAGTCAAGCTGGAAATTATTTGTCCGCATTGCCAACGGAATAACTCCGCTGAGCTTTATGTGCCCAAGCCGAATGACCGGGAACATGACGGAATCACGCGGAGGCATGTCGGCGAGCTTAGTTTTGCCGGTCGATTTACTTCCGCTGCGGTACCGGAGTTGGGCAAGTCTCAGCAGGAGTACCCGTTATCCTCACCATTACCTGTCACGGCAGGGAAAAAAGGAAAGGCATCTTCTGCTACTGGTGCGTCACCGGATGATTCAGAGAGTCAAGAAGAGAAAGCATCTTAGTGGGCATGGTTAATTCATAATGACCGGTGAAGATTCTTTTAAACAAACAAGCCGCTCTAAGTTAGGGCGGCTTTTGTATTTTTTATATCTTGTTATTCTTTTGGCCGGTATTGCAAGGCTTCGGCTATATGTTCGCACTTTATCTCTTCACTAACTTCCAAGTCGGCAATAGTGCGGGTAAGTTTGAGAATACGGAAATAAACGCGCGGAGATAAACGCAATTTTTCTACGGCTTGGCGGATAAGTTGCTTAGCTGGTTCGTCAATTTTACAATAAATATTAACTTGTTCGGAAGACATTTCACTGTTGGCGAATATTCTTTCCGTTTTAAATCTGATTAATTGAATATCACGAGCGTTTTGGACTCGTCCACGCACCGTCGCTGACGGTTCGCTGTTGCTATTGCCGGAGAGTTCTTCAAATTTTATTCGCGGCACTTCCAGATGCATGTCAATTCTGTCCATAAGTGGTCCGGAAGCGCGTTTGGTATAGCGTAATATTTCTGCGGCCGAACAAGTGCATTCTTTTTCCGGGTCAGTCAGATAACCGCAGGGACAAGGATTAAGCGCAGCGGTCAGGATAAATTTAGCGGGAAAGCGCAAGGTGCCGGCGGCGCGGGAAACATTGATTAATCCGTCTTCCAGCGGTTGGCGCAGATTCTCCAGAACAGTCTTAGGGAACTCCAGGAATTCATCCAGAAACAATACACCACGATGCGCCAGGGAGATTTCCCCCGGACGCGGCCAGGCACCGCCGCCTACCAGCGACACGCCAATGGCGTGTACAATGGTGAGGTAGTCAGATTTGAGATAATTGAGAGATTGGGGTAGAATTAGGGCAATAATATGTAAATGTATATGGAAAAAGACAACAAAATTACAAAAGGAATAAAGAATATTAATAACTACACTATAGAATTGTTAAAATCGGACGAGTTTAATCAAATGGTATTGCAGTTGAGAGAAAAATATCAAATACCACAAACAGGCCTTACTACGCCTAATAATTATAATTCCCCCTTTAGTTTGCCAGTTGAGTGGAGGTTGAAAGGAATAGGTAGTGAAAATGACAATAAAACTATTTTAGTTAATGTCCAAGATTTTTGTATAAAAAAGGGATTGGGTAGATCATCTCTTTATGCCGAGGTATACTTTTTTATTGTTTATAACAAACCAATCACAATAAGGAGTTGGGATCTATGTATACTATTAGATAAAATGTGGCTGAGAAGATGTAAGGATAAAGAACGAATAAAAGAAAGAATTACTAAAGAAGAATATGAAGAAAATGATGCGTTAGAATACCTACAAGACTTAGAATATCCAATATCTATTGGAATTAGCCCCTATGCTAGTCAAAATGAGATCGTTGATTTTATTAAAAAAAATGACGAGAAGATTAAGGAACTACAAAAAAGGCATAGGAGAAGTAATATAAAAATTGGTAAATTTAGAGATAAAGACGCTAATACTGTTAAAATGTACGATTATATAAGTAGTATCCAAGAAAAACCAAGGAAGGAGATTGCAAAACTAGTTAATGATAAATTTAAAAGAGATCTTGGCTATCAAGATATATCAAGTATTATATCTTTAATCAATAAAAGAAAAAAAGAAGTGTAATCACTTAATTTCTTATACTGAAATAGTTATAGAAGCTACAATTGAGATATATTGTGGCTTTTTTTATGTACAGAAATATTGAAATTAGTTACGAACAAATCGAAATTTCACCAGAAGAATTAGATAGGAAAATCTATAGAGCTCTTAGTTTTTTAGTATCCCCTGAAGATTTATATCAAAATTTAAAAATTAATAAACAAAACTATGAACAAGATTAAGTATGTGCCTTATTATGAAGAAAAGGATTTTTTTTATGCCTCGTTATTGTATGGAAGGGGCCAAAAATTAGAAAATACTGAATGGGATGACAGAGGAGTATTACACTGGATTTTTGAAGATGAGGAGAGGTGTAAACGAATTATTAACCAACACATTAATGGAGAATTAAGGATTAATAGTAAGAATCTGGAAGATGCTTTGCGAACAATTAAAGGTATGTTAAAAAAATAAAATTAAAATGTATGAATAAAGATATTACTATTAAAGAATACTTAAACCAAAAAGGCGTTAATTATACTGAAAGGGGCAACGAACTAATTACTAAGTGCCTGTTTAATGATTGCGACAAAGATAGCCAGCCCAATGAATTACACTTATACTTTAATAAGGAAACTGGCCAATACGAATGTAAAAAATGCCTTGAAAAAGGCAACTTAATTACTTTATTCAAGCACTTCAATGATGACTTAGATAAACCTGTTTTTAGTCAAAACAAATCAACTCAGAATAGAAAATTCAACCCCGGATTAGTTGAGAGATGCCATCTGGCATTACCAGATAATATTAGAGAATACCTTAATAAGCGAGGTATTGATAATTTTACCATAAACAATTTCAAACTTGGTTATGGTACTTTTTATAGCAAAAATTGGATCACCATACCCATCAAAGATGAGTTAGGTGATTACGCTTTTTTTAAGTTAAGACAAGATCCAAAGGATGGAAGTGATAAAATGACATATCCAAATGGCAAAGCCCAGATCTATGATTGGGATTCGCTCCAAAAGGATGATGATTTAATAGTGATTTGCGAGGGGGAGTTGGATAGATTGGTATTATTATCCAAGGGGGTGCCTGCTATCACATCAACCCACGGGGCGGGCACATTTAAGTCAGAATGGATTGAGAAATTGAGAAAGTTTAAGAAAATATATGTCTGTTTTGATAATGATGTAGCTGGTAAGAGTGGTGCTCAAAGGGTGATTGAAATGACGGAGATTTTGACTAAAACAGAAGTCTATCAAATCAATCTCCCAGCAGATTTGGGAGACAAGGGAGATATTACTGATTACTTTATCAAATATACCAATGGCATTGATGACTTGTTCGACAAATACGCGAGCATAGTTAAGGAGGGAATCAATACGGATAAATTTAAGCCGTTGAATGTTAAGGATTTAGCGGAGACTTTGAATTTAACTATCAAATATGACCAAACCAATAAAATTATTACTTTTCTTTGTTTATTATCGGCTTATACCGAAGATTCGCAATTCAATATCAGTTTTAATGCCCCATCTTCAACTGGCAAAAGTTATATTCCAATGGAGATCGCCAAGTTATTTCCCAAAGAGGATGTCAGGGAATTAGCATATTGCTCACCCACCGCCTTTTTCCACGAATCAGGCGAATATGATAAGGAAACTAATTGTATTACAGTAGATTTTTCCAGAAAGATTATCACCTTCTTGGATCAGCCACATAATGATCTGTTGAGCAAGTTAAGGCCGTTTCTCTCCCACGATAAAAAGGTTATTGAATTAAAGATTACAGATAAGAGTCAGAAGGGTGGATTAAAGGTTAAGAACATTAAGCTAATTGGTTATCCATCGGTTATCTTTTGCACGACAGGACTTAAGATTGACGAGCAAGAGGCCTCAAGGTTTTTCCTATTAAGTCCAGAGATTAATCAAGACAAAATCAGGGAGGGTATTAGTCAAACTATCATTAAAGAAACCAACAAGGATGAGTTCAGAAAATGGCTTGATAATGACCCCGAAAGGAAGCTGTTAAAAGAGAGGATTTTAGCTATTCGAAGCGAATATATTGTAGATATTAAGATTGAGGATGATGGCACAATAAAAAAGCGTTTTTTTGACAAAAATAAGGTTCTTAAGCCCCGACATCAGAGAGATATTAAAAAACTTATTTCTCTTATAAAAGCCCATGCTCTTCTTAACCTGTGGTGGCGGAAAAAGGAAGGATCAATGATTATAGCCAATAGCGAGGATATTGATGTGGCCTTTGATGTTTGGGAGAAAGTATCAGTTGTTCAGGAGTTGAATTTGCCCCCCTATATTTATGACTTCTATAATGATGTGATTTTAAAGCTTTGGCAGGAGTTAAATGGCGATATTAGCTATCAAGAGGCCGTAGATGGTGCTTTAGGGTTAAGTAGGCAGGAGTTATGCCGAAAGCATTTAGATGTTTATGGGAGAAATATTGATAACAATAACCTAAGATTACAGGTTTTGCCCGCCCTTGAATCGGCTGGGCTTATAGTCCAAGAGCACAATGACCCCAAAGATAAACGGAAGTCGCTTATTTACCCTACGGCCAACTACACTATAGTTTCAAATCAAACAGAATCAGCTGATAATGCCATTATAATTGAGGAGATTACCGATCAAAACTATAGTGGAGACGACCCGGGGGTGAATAATGCAGTAGATAATCAGTCCAATGTAATTCAAGATACGTTAGCTTATTTTAACTAAATTTATGAAGAAAACAACTAAAGCTTTAACTGTTAGCCAGCAAAAAGAGTTGGAAGAATGGGCAGTCAAGGTAAAGAGTGGCGAGGCACGTAAAATAACCAAAGATCTTATATTAAAAAATGGAACTTATGACTGTGATCCAAGGTATACTCTAGACAGGGCGAGTAAAAGCATAATACCAAAGATCCATATAGAGGGGAAAAACATTAGTGATCTTAGCGAGGAAGAATTAGAGTTAATATCTCGGCTCAATATTGATTGTGGCTTAGATAATGATTTATCGATGGTTGAGGCAGTAGAAGCAAGATATAGAGGGTTAGTAATGAATTTAAGACGAGGTTTGATTAAAGAATATAATTGTAGTACTTATAGTGAAAAAGCCCTAGTTGATATGATAATAGGGGCGTATGCTCGTAATCTAACATATTCCAAGAAGCTTCTTTGTCTTAAGGATTCGGAGTATATATCTTCTGAGGGAAATGGCATGATGGGAATAGCAAGTAAGGAGATTGATCGGGCTAATAGGCATTTTTTAACCGCCCTAGAAACATTAAGGCAATTGAAGCAACCGAGCATGAATATCAACGTAAAGACTAAGAATGCTTTTATTAGCCAGAATCAAGAGTTTAATAAGAAATAGACAAAAATAAAACCCCCAGTCGGTGGGGGGTTATATGATTTGATCAAGATTGGGAGCTCTAACTGCAGACATTATTGCATATTTATAATCACAGGTAGTAGATTCATAACGAAAATAATGCTTTCCATCTTTTCTAAATCCCTTTGATTGTAAAAAACTATCAGCAGATTTGGGATCGTAGTGTGGAACATTATCAAATGGACCAACGGTTCTAATCTCTTCAAATTCTTCACTGTTAGAAAAAACCACAACAACCATGTCACTACGCATGTCTTATCTCCTCCTACGTTTTGGCTAATGAACGATATCTTATATTTATCACATAACCAATAATTTGTCAACACCATGAAACAATCAACCCCAAATAATTTAGGAAAAAAATATTTAGTCGAACAATGCCAAAGTATTGATATATCCAAGTATCTCAAAGGAGTTAAAGAACAGCTAAAGGAAATGGCGATCAGCTCGGAGATTGAGGCGGATGGCCTACAGATCGGGCTAATAACCAGTCAAACTAACTACAAAGGGCTTAGATTCTGGTTCAAATGCCCATTATGCGGATATAGGGCAGGAAAGCTTTATAAGCACCCTGTAAGCCAGATTCTAGGCTGTAGGACGTGCTTAAACTTAGAATATAGGTGTAGAAGATATAAGGGAATGGTGGAAAGTGGTAGATTTTAATCTTGGAAAACCTTGGAAAAACAGGGGAAAACTCTATTTGACATAGTATGACAATATGATACAATTGATATATACATTAAATAACATAAATATGGAGACGGCTCGGCAGTTTATATATAGAAAAGAAGCTCAATTCAAGGAAGAACAGGATAGATTATGTAGAAAAAATAAAAGCGGGAAAGCGAATTCCAAATTATCTATATTTTGTAATTGACGATATCGGTCGAAAGGGAAAAATGTTTTTTATTAGAGATGGTTGGTCTTTTTTACAACAAACAAATTTACCAGAAAAAGTATTTGTTGTTGAAAAATTTAGAAAAGTATTTTTTGAAGGTAAGTTGGCATATCCCCATTCTTGGAAAGAAGGAGATATTGAATACAGGATCGGCTATTATATAATTGGTCAAATTGGTAAGACAAAGGGAACTTGGAGATGGGGGGAGTCTTGCCCAATAATACCAAAAAAAGATTTAAACAAGTTGATTAATGGGGTTAAGAATAAAAAAACAAATAGAAATATTAATGAAGTCTAATAAATCATTTAAAATATTCTTAATAATCTGGACTGCTTTATTTGTAATCGTTATAGGCACGTTGGCTTTGCACGATTACCAGAGGATGAAGCGTAGTAGTGATACTAAGGTAATAGGAGTTGAGATATTTAATCAAATAAACCAAGTAAGAAAAGAACAAGGATTGCCGATATTAAAGTACAACCGATTACTATCGAGAGCAGGGCAAGATCACTGCGAGGACATGATTAAATACGATTATTTTGACCACGACAGAGAAGGTAGGAATATGGTGGATTTTGTAAGTGAGCTAGGAATCAGTGGTGGGGTAGGAGAAAATATAGCCAGAGATATTAATGAGCCAAAAGAAATAGTTAATAGATGGATGGAGAGTGAAAGTCATAAGGAGATTATGCTGGGAGATTTTAAAGAAGTGGGAGTAGGGATTTGTAAGCAGGATGGTGGTGATTTATTAGTTAGTAGTTATTATATCAAGAAATAATTTAAATTATATGGATAAACACAAATTGATTTTGCTGGTTAGTATTGTATTGGGGTGTATTATCTTGGGTGTTGGATATTATTATTTAACATCAATTAATAACGCAGATTATCAAAAGAAAAATTATTTACTCTTACAAAAACAAGAGTGTCAAAAATATATTAATGAAATAGAAAAAAAACTTCAGGACAAAGAAGATAAAGTAAGAGCGGAAGATATAGCTATGTCTTCTGGTGTTTATGCAGAATATAAACTTGATAAAATTTTTTATAGCTCTAGTAGAAACTCATGTCTATATGTGTATTCTTTTGAAGCGTTTAAAGATGATCACTCTCAGTTCTATAAATCTTTTGAGTTAATTGATTATTTAACTGGAGAATCTTTAGAATTAGCCAGTGTAACCCCTTCAGAATATAATTGGTTGAGTTTTAAAGATGATTTTTATACCGATTTAGTTTCACAATATGAATAAGAATAATATATGCAAAAATTAAAACAGTATTGGATAATAATTTTATTAATGGTTATTGTAGGTGGAGGATTATTTTATTGGTTCCAGTGGAGACCTACTCAAATTAGGAAAGATTGCAGTGTTAAGGTTATGCAAATTAATACTAATGGTGGTCTAGATCAGGCTTTCGAAGAATTTAAACAACTAGAGCAAGATTATGATAATAATTATAAAAAATGCTTAAGAGACAACGGCATTGAAAAATAATATACTATGAAAAAACAAGAACATATATTATATACAACTCAAGAAGTAGCCGATATTTTAAAGGTTCATCAAAGGACAATTTTTAGATATATAAAAAGTGGCAAGATCAAGGCCTCCAAGATACTTGGCCGTGAATGGAGAATTAAAAAAGAAGATTTGGATAAATTAATTAAATGATAATATGAAAATAGATCTACATAAATTAATTTTACCGGTTAGTATTGTATCAGCATGTACAATTCTGGGTGGATTTTATTATATGACGGAAGTAAGTAAGCTTAATGCAGCGGCTGAAACACAAAAAAGAGAAGACGCAAGGGCTGCTGTTGAGACTCAGCAAAAAGATGTGGAACTTGAAGTAAAAAATAATGAGGCTGAAGCATTAAAAGCAAAAGCAGTTTCAGAAGCAGAAGTGGCTAAAGCAAAAGCAGTTTCAGAAGCAGAAGTGGCTAAAGCAAAAGCAGCTTCAGAAGCAAGGGCAGCGGCAGCTGTTCAACAACAGGCTGAACAAGAAAGGGAGAATAAGTTAAGTTTATGTTTATCTGTGGCTAGTTACAATTATTCTCAAAATTGGGCCAATGCATGTAAGAACCAGGCCAATCAAATTAGTTTAAACCTTAATGATTGCCTAGCTAATGGAGTGCTTGGTGAAAGTTTTTGTAGGTCTATGTGGATTGTTGATCCTAGTAATGATTGCTCTCTTTATTCTGGCCGTGCAGACAGCGTAAACGAATATTATAAAAATGATAAAGATGACTGTTATAAAAAATATGGTAATTAAATAATATGAAAACATTATTTAAAGCATTAACATTAATTTTATTTGTAATCACTCTATCGGGTTGTGTTGCTGATTACGATACAAGTTTAAATAGTAGCAACGGAGTAAGACAAATAGCTCCAGTAGTACAAGAAGTTGAGCGGGCAACTGCAGTCGAGGTAAGTCCAGTAGTTAATGAAGCTGTTAGTACTCCAGCACCAGTTGCTTGTGGCTCTGGTTATTACAAGAATATAGATGGTAATTGTGTTCACGTTCCTAGTTCTAATCCTTCTGGAGCATCTGCTAAATGCAGAGATGGGAGTTATAGTTATAGCCAACATAGACAAGGGACTTGTTCGGGGCATGGAGGTGTGGCCCAATGGTTATACTAAATATATAATAATATGTTTTTTCAAAATTGGGCCATCAGAAAAATGGATAAAAAACTTAATAATACCACAACAAGATTGCGAAAAATAATTCAGAATCAAGCATCTTTTGCTGATTTAGAGCTTTATAAAAAGTGGTTGGATTTTAACCCAGAAGAAATGGGAGTTAGGATCTTATCTCACACAAATGGAAACAAAAAATTAAGAGGAGAGCTTGTTAGTAAGATTATATTAGCTAGTGAGGTTATAGATAAAGTATTAGATCTCGACTATAAAATTAATAATCTAATAAATGCTGGAGCTATTAAATTTACTAATATTTTTACAAATGAAGAAAATGATGGGGTTGATTTAGAGGCGACAGCTTATGAGAGAAAAAAAATGATAGCTATAATTGAACAATCTTTTTCTGATATAAAAAAATACATAGATTAATTATATGGATGATAAAGATAAAAAATTTGCCGAAAGTTTTGATCTAAAAGAAGAGGAAGTCGCTGAAGCAAAAAATAATTTAGTGGGATTTTTTGAGGTTTTATATAACATTAATGAGCGTTTAAAAAATAAAGAAAAATAATATGGACGATATATTAAGGAATGTGATAATTATAGGGATTACTATTATAACGGTGAGTATTGCGGTGATGACCTTATCTACAATATTAATTCCTCAAACTGAGTTTGACGCCTGTTATAGTAAATGTATGCATACTGTCTTAAGTGAAAATCCATTGGCTTGCGTAGGTATTTGTGGTGATAAATCTTCTAAATAATTTTAAAATAATTTATATGTATATGAAAAGATTATTAATGATTATTATGGGCGTTGTGTTTCTCTTACCCACAATTACTAACGCTTATTCCCCTAGTCCTGGCGATTTAATAAAAACCACATCAAGTCCAGCCGTTTATTTTATCGGTCAAGACTTAAATAGGCATTTGTTTGTTAATGGAGTAACCTTTTGGACTTGGTTTACTGGAAGCTGGGCAGATCAGGCATTAAAGATATTAAGCCAAGAAGAATTTGATAGTTTGTCTTACGGTGACAATATAACTACAAAGCCTGGAGCCAAATATATTAAATTTGATAATAGTAATATCAAATATCGAGTTGATCAGGATAAGAAAATCTGCCCATTAACAGTTGATGTTCCAGATGAAGACGTTGTTATCATCCAAAGCTCATTTGAAAATGATTACAAGAGAGATGACTCTTGTGATAAAACTAAACCTAAAATTGATTTACCCGCCATTTCAATTATTAATTACATTGGCATTACTAATATATTTAATGTCGTAAATAATATTACGAATAACATATTTACGCCTACCACTACCAATGAAGCCATTTGTTATAGCGACACTTGGGTTTGTGGCAATTGGGGTTTATGTCAATCAAATAATTCACAAACAAGGACATGCTATATGTCCCAAGATTGCCCAAGTGTAAACACTCCTTCTCCCAGTATTAGCCAATCTTGTAATTTTAACGCACCCGTTTGTACATCTTGGACTTATTCTGATTGGTCAACTTGCTCATTAGATGGAAAACAGACCAGAACAATTTTACAATCATACCCTAGTAATTGCATAGCTGGTAATTCATTATTGATACAGCAACCGATCTTGGAACAAAATTGCGTGAGTCCAGTGACTATTAATCTCGCAGTTAATAAACAATATGTAAAATTAGGCGATACAGTGACATTAACTTGGAGCACGTCTAATGCTAGTAGCTGTACTGGCTCTGGAAAGGCTGGGTGGTATGGAGCCAAGGAAACATCTGGTACTTATTCGTTTGTTGTAAATACAGCTGACGACATAGCAGACACATTAAAGACTTATTCAACCCTTAGTTTAAACTGTCAAAATAATACAACTTCAACTACTAAATTTATTAATGTTTATTTTTCTTATGATGGAAGTTATCAATATACACGTTCTCCCTACCAAGTAACAGTGGGCACAAGTAAGGTTGGCGACCTCCGTATTTCTGCTGATTCATCAATAGTAGATAAAATAGTTGTTAATAGTATTTCGATGAGGGGGCTTCTTGGTAATGGTTTAACAGATTACACTAATCTAAACTTTGCTTTAAAAGATGAGGGCACGTATATAACCCCATATGAAAAATGTGAACAAAGAGATTGTAATCTATTATTTGATAATTTAAATATTGATATTTTACCTAATGGCAGTAAGACTATCAATATTTATTCTGATTTTTCCACTAGTTACCCGTATTCTTATTGGGATCTTTATATTGGTGTTTCAAATATTATGATTAATTCTAAAATAATGCCATCAAATATTAATGCTATATTAAGAAATCAATAATTGCCACGGTATTTTAATACTGGAGTAAAAAATGTATATGAAAAAAGCAGTTTATTACGCTCGAGTTAGTACCAGCCTTCAAGAGAATGAAGGTACTATTGAAAGTCAAAAAAACGAGCTGATAAGACAAATCAAAAAAGATGGCAATATCCTTGTTAAGGAGTATATCGATAATGGCTGGAGTGGCGGAAGATTAGATCGTCCCGCACTTGATGAATTAAGGGGAGATTTAAAAACAGACCAATTTGATGTGGTCTATTTTTTAGATTCAGATCGGATTGCTAGGGATATTTCTTATCAGAATATTATCATTGCGGAGCTTCTGAAATATCAAAAGGAGATAATTATCAAGGGCAAGAACTACATTAACAATCCAGAGAATAAGTTTAATTTAAATGTAATGGGTGCTGTTAATGAGTATGAAAAAGCAAGGATAACTGAGAGATTTACTAGAGGTAGGAGAGAACAAGCAAGACAAGGGCACATAGTAGATTCTGGAACATTGTTTGGCTATGATCATCATAAGAAGACTGATAATAAGAGAGGCTATTACACTATTAATGAAGAGCATGCCAAAGTAATCAAATTAATTTATGGAACTTATGCTAATACGAGCGTAAGTATTACGGGATTAATTAAAATATTAGAAGATAAAAAGATTAAGACGGCCACTGGTAAGACTTATTGGAAGAGCAGTGTCATTAGAAGGATATTAACTAATACTAGCTATTTCGGGAATCATTATTTTAATCAAACAGAGAAGTTTGAATCTAAGAATGGAGTAATCAAATACGCTAAATCAGTCAAGACTTCTACTCGGTTTAAAGACCAGTCGGAATGGATTTTGGTGCCTATCCCTCCAATTATCTCTCAGGAGCTGTTTGATATAGTGCAGAACAAGCTAAAAAGAAATGGCAAGTTATTGAGAAATACGAGTTATCGCTATCTATTAGGCGGTTTGGTTAAGTGCGGGGTTTGTAATCATACTTATTCGGGGTGTATGAGCAAGGGCGTTCAATATTACAGATGCAACCATAGGGAAAAGTTATACCAACACAATAATACCGAGGATTTAGTAAAATGCAAGAATCAATCAATAAAAAGTGAAGTAGTAGATGAGGTAGTATCTAATGTTGTATTGGAGAAGGTATTGCAACCTAAAATCATCAAAAGGTATATTGATATTCTAAATAATTCAAAGGGGGAGAATCTAAGGGGACTTAATAGTGAGTTAGTTGGCATTGGCAAGCAGATAGTAAGTTTGGAAGAAAAGAAAAAGAGAATTTTAGACTTATATTCTGAAAGCCATGTGAGTAAGGAGGACTATATTGCTAAGATTAATGAGATAGATGCTAAATGCAGTGATCTTATACTTGATAAACAGGAGATAAACAAGAAAATAGCATTATTAGGAAAAATAAAAGATATTCGTATTGGTATTGGTGATTTTTGTAAAATGGCTCGCAGAAATTATAAGAAAATTGATAAATCAGACAAAGTTGGCAAAATTGGCTTCATTAATAACTTCATAGAAGAGGTATCTATTATTAAAAATGAAGTTGAAAAAAAGCTTATAATAAGGGGGTTTTTGCCAGTTTCAGCAGGAGACAGTGGCCAATTGCCTCAGTATTGTACTAGCCACGCCAGAGGCGGTATGATGGGGCGCGCGAAATGGTCGCAGGGTAATCAGTGGCTGATCAGCCGGTAAGAGTCCGGCGGCGGAATAAATCTTGGTCACTTCCAAACTTTCTTCCTGAGTCATTTGTGGTAAAATGGAGGGTAAAGCTTTGGCCAGCATGGTTTTGCCGGAACCAGGAGGACCGGACATGAGAATATTATGACTGCCGGCCGCGGCGATTTCCAGCGCGCGCTTAGCCGAATTCTGGCCGCGGATATGTTGCAGGTCTACCGGAAAATTTATTTCCTCAATCTCTTGTTGCCATTCGGCGCAGGGCTCAATTAATTCTTTTCCGGCTAAATGCTGGGCCAGTTGTGCCAGATTTTTGACCGGATAAATGTTTAAGTCGTTAATCAGCGACGCTTCCTTGGCATTGGCTGTCGGTACGAACAGGCTGCTAATGCCGGCTTGTTTGGCGAATAAGGCAATTGATAATATTCCGGATACCGGACGCACTTCACCGCTTAGAGCCAGCTCGCCGGCAAAAAGCGAGGAAGCAAAGTCGGTTAATTTGGTTTGTTCGTTTAGAAGCATGGCGGCTACAGCCAGTGGCAAATCATAATGTGTGCCGCCTTTGCGCAGATCGGCCGGCGCCAAATTGAAAGTGACATTGCCACGCGGGAATTCAAAGCCGGAATTTTTAATGGCGCTACGGACACGGCTTTTGCTTTCATCCACGGCCTTGTCGGGCAGGCCAACAATAAAAACCCCCGGGTTACCGTAGGGGCTGTTATCCGCTTCCACTTCCACCGGCTCGCACTCCAATCCGACAATCGCGGCCGATAGGACTTTTGATGGCATAGCTTAATTGATTAAGAAAAATCTTAACTAATTATATCATTTATTCCAGTTGAGCTCAAAGACTGAGTCTTTTTGTTTGTTTTTATCGGTTATCTTGACTTTTTATGGAAAATGAGTTATGATTTTAGAGTAAATTATCAAGCATATATTTAAAACTATGGCAAAATTAAATGTTAAGCAGGATTGGCATGAGAAGGTTTTACCGCTTCTTAAGGCGGGCGTAACCGTCAAAGTCCATCAGATCATCAAAGAGAAAAATACTAAGGGCGAAGAAAAACAACGCATCCAGATTTTTGAAGGCATTATTTTGGGTCGCCACGGCGGCAAGGGTAAAAGTGCCACTATTACAGTGCGTAAAATCGCTTCTGGCGGTATTGGCGTGGAAAGAATTTTTCCTATCTGGTCGCCGGCTATTTCTAAGATTGAGGCGACTAAGATCGCCGAGGTGCGTCGCGCCAAGCTGTCTTATATCAAAGGTTATAAGAAGAAATTATCAGAAAAGCAGGTCAAATAAACCATTAAGCCCGAGCAATCGGGCTTTTGTGCGGACGTGGCGGAATTTGGTATACGCGCAGCCTTGAGGTGGCTGTGGTCGCAAGGCCTTGGAGGTTCAAGTCCTCTCGTCCGCATTAATTAATAAATTTATGGCTCCTAAAGTCTTTATCGTCCATGGTTGGGATGGTTCACCGCAAGATTGCTGGCTTCCCTGGCTAAAAAGCAAACTGGAAGAAGAAGGGATTATTGTTCAGAGTCTATCCATGCCTCATCCCGAGAATCCTACGATAGCCGATTGGGTTAATCAGCTTGCTGACGCTGTCGTTGACCCGGATAAAGATACGTATTTTGTCGGACATAGTATTGGTTGTCAGGCAATATTGCGTTACGTTGAGCAATTGCCAAAGCCGATCGGCGGCATCGTCTGTGTGGCTGGCTGGTTCAGATTGCCCTACCTTAGCACTGATGAAGAAAAAGAGATTGCGCATCCTTGGCTGGAAACTTTGATGGATTTTGATAGAATCAAACAGCGGGCAGGAAAGATCATCGCTATTTTTTCCGATAATGATCCTGATGTTGATTTAGGGGATAAGGAATTGTTTGAGAAAAATTTAAACGCCAAAACGATCGTGGAACATGAAAAGGGGCATTTTAGCGATGATGCCGGCGTTACGGACTTGCCGTCGGCGCTAGTGGCCGTAAAAGAATTAATTGAGAATAATTGATCGCCGTTAATTAAAATCAGCACGCCTAGCTCAATTGGTTAGAGCATCTCGTTTACGTCGAGAGGGTTAGGGGTTCGAGTCCCTTGGCGTGCATTGAATAAATTCAGTTGTTTATTGGAGTCAATAGATCGTCCGTCCAAATTAATCAAATTTTTATGCTGGTTAGAATTTTAATCGGTTTAATCGTCATTGCCGTAGGATTTTTCATGGTTTGGAAGCCAAGATTTTTTTATGATTTCATGGGCCATCAAATGTGGGCGGAAAAGATTTTTGGCATTCATGAAGACGAGCTAGCTTACAAGGTTATCGGCGTGCTGGTGATTTTTGTCGGCGCCTTAATCGCTACGGATTTGATTTACAGTTTACTCACTTGGTTTTTTTCGCCGGTGGTTAAAGGTTTAAAATAGTATAGGGGCCCGTAGTTCAGTTGGTTAGAATGCCGCATTTGCAATGCGGAGGTCAGCGGTTCGACTCCGCTCGGGTCCACCAATATGTTTTTATTAGAACCGCATTTTTTTGACATTTTTGGGGCGATAGGATTTATTTACATCCTCATCCTTGCTTTGTTTGGTTTATTCGGCAAGCGTATTCCAAGATGGGCATTTTTTATTCTTCTATTAATGGGGATTGCCGGAGCGCTTTTGGATACTTTAGTTGTCTATATGTTTTACCTTAAGTAATTTTTATGAAATCAAAGCATTGTCCGGCCTGGATGAAATTAAAAATAATTTGAGTTACGAGACGGGTCTTTTGCTCTGTTTTTTTACTTGCTCCATAGCCGCAAGAATTAAAAATCCCCGCTGTTTGGCGGGGATTTTGGTTACAGCTTATTGATGAATTCCAGAATTTTTTCCCTTATTTTTTTACCCTTGGGCAGTTGCGCATAGTGGTGGCCGAATTTATATTTGAAGATATCAGTCCTGATTTCTCCCAGCAGCGCTCGGTAGACTTCGCAGGCTACATACTTGGCCGCGACATTGAATCTGCCGTCTGTCTCCAATCGACGGACCGAGACATAAATTTTGGGACGTTTGAGTATCTTGTAGACGCCGTGCTTTTTGACGCGCTTGATGTATTCATGATCCTCCGCTAATTTGAGTGATTCGTCAAAACCGCCGACACGGTCATGCAACGCCTTCTTAATCAAGATGCAGAACCCCGGTGCATGAGGATAAAAATACCGGGTTAACTGAATATAAGCGTTAGCCATGTCATGCAGAATAGCGTCAATAACTTTGTCGCTCAAGGGAATGACAGCACAGGAAGCAACATCAACTTTTTTTTCTTCCGCTTCCTCAATCAGGAATTTTAGGAATTTTCCGGACAAAAAAACATCAGCGTCCAAAAACAGCAGCCATTCTCCGGCGGCGATTGCAGCGCCATGGTTGCGTCCAGCCGCCGGCATACCACCCTTGACGATGCGACAGCCGTAGTCTTGGGCGATTTCTATTGTTTTATCGGTTGAGCCGGCGTCGGAGATAATGATTTCATAATCAGTAAACTCCTGATCCTTGATTGACTCCAATAAATCGGGCAGAGTTTTTTCTTCGTTTAATGCTGGGATGATGATGGAAATTTTGGGCATATTTTCTACCTATTAAGTATAGTTGATTATTGTCGGCCAGTCAATAACCGTGTTATAATATAAAATATTAAAATTAATTTTTAGAAAAATGAGGAGGGGTTTATTTGCCGCGTCTTTTTTAATCTTGGCGATAGTCGTAAGCGCCGGATTTTTTATTCTTTCTTTCGGTGCCGCGTCTTGGGCGGCTAATAGTCAGATCGTCATCCAGAACAATGGCGTGATAGCTTCAAACAGCGATTGGATTTATACGGGAGTCGAACAGAGTTCTGCGGAATATTTAATTTTAAAACAAGCGTCGTCAACCTTGTCTTCTCCGTTAATTGATTTAAACGGTTGTCAGGCGGCGCAATTGGTTTATCAAGCGCGGACTTACGGCGGTGTGGTCTCCAGCAGTGCTGTTATTGCTATTTCTGTTTTTAGTTCCGGTTCCTGGCAGGAAACCAGCTTGAATGAACCGGCGACTAACGCCTTAGCGGTACAGCCGACTATTGATTTGAGCCCCTACTGCGGTTCTCAAATTAAATTGATGTTTAGTACGCCCGGAGCCACCGGCAATAAAGGTGTTGGTTTAGATGAGATAGTTGTTACTGAAACAGCCGGCAATAATCCGCCGACAGCCCTGGCCACTTCCACCAAAATTATAGCTGAGACAGGAGAGGAAATAGAATTTTCCGATGACGGTTCATCTGATCCGGATGGCGACGCCCTGGTTGATTGGCTGTGGGATTTTGGCCAGCAATTAATCAAACATGGTGTTAATGTCAGTCAAAGTTTTTCAGCGTCCGGTACTTACGCAGTCAATTATTATGTGGTGGATAGTGAGGGCACCACTTCTTCCCCTGCGGTTTTAAATTTATCCATTACTGACTCTGTCAGCACTTCTACACCCACTTCTACGCCAACTACTACCCCCGCGCTAGGGCCGCAAATCGGCGATCTTGTCATTAATGAGGTTTATCCCGCTCCTAATACGGGCGAGGAGGAATGGATAGAATTATTCAATCCCACTACTTCTACTTGGGATTTATCCGGCTTAATATTACTTAACATTGATGGCGGAAAATTTGTTACTACCACTTTAAGCGGCAGTATTTCTCCCGGACAATATTTAGTGATTGATGATGTTGCCGGTAATTTGAATAACGATGGTGATACGATTGCGTTGCATTTGGCCGGTCAGATTTTAGATCAGACGGTCTACGGTGATTATTCCAATAAGAAAGGCGAGGCCTGGGCGCGCAATGGCAATGGTGTTTTTGAAGAAACTATTACACCGACTAAGGGAGTGGCAAATATTATAACACCCAAGCCGATCACCAACACTTCATCCGGTGGCGGATCATCTGACATTAGTTATCAGTCGAATGATACTGCGGCCACCAGCTCGGCTACCTCAACCGCCGGAATTGCCTTAGAAAGCTATTACGGCAAGGTGATTATTAATGAATTGTTTCCTCATCCGTCCACGGGAGCCAATGATGAATTTATTGAATTAAAAAATATTTCCACCACTACGGTTGACCTGAACGGTTTTTACTTGACTGATAACACCAATAAGAAACATTATTTGCGTGCCGCTCCTCCCGCCTTACTGATTCTGCCTCAAGGATTTATTGCCATTAAGCGCGCATCTACGTCCATCGCTTTGAATGATACGGGTTTTGAAACAGCCAACTTATTTTCACCATTGGGGGAATTGTTAGATAGAGTAAGTTATACTGCTAAGCAAAGCGAGGGTTTAGCTTATGCCAGAACCGATAAGGGCGAATGGCTTTGGACCGCTCAACCGACGCCGGGAGCGGAGAATATTTTTCCTGATAGCGGTTTAAGCCAAGAGCAGACAGTTGAAGTTTTAAATACGATTAAAGCGGCGGCAGTTAAAAAGGCCACTAATAGTTCCGGTGTAATTCATGCGGTTACTTTGGAAGAGTTAAGGGATCTGGCTGTCGGTGACAAGGTTAGGGTGATCGGGGTTGTGTCGGTGGAACCGGGTGTCTTGGGCACGCAGATATTTTATTTGGCCGGTTCCGGCATACAAGTGTATTGCAATAAAAAAGATTTTCCTGAGTTGAAAATCGGCGATCAGGTGGAAGTTACCGGAGAAATATCGGAAGTGTCCGGTGAAAGAAGGATAAAAATAAAAACACGCGATGACATTAAGTATCTATCTAGCGAGGCTGAGCCCGAACCGCATGGAATCAGCATAGTTGAGTTAGAAGATAATATTGGATCATTAGTAAGGGTATCCGGGGACTTGTTAGAAATAAAGGGCCGCAACGCTTATATTGATGATGGCAGCGGCGAAGCGAAAGTTTATCTTAAAACCCAAATTGACACTAAAGAGATCAATTGGCATACGGGTAATCAAGTTGCGGTTGTCGGCATTGCCTCTTTGACGGCTTCCGGCGTTCGACTATTGCCACGCACCGTTAAAGACATTACCGTGGTTAGTGGCCAAGTTGAGAGCGCTTATGAAGTCGGAGGTCAGTCGTCGTTTGTCGGTTCACCTTTGAGTTATGCTATTGCCGCGATAGTTTTTTTAGCGACTGTAATCGGTTGGCTGGGGTATAAATTGAAATATAAATAATAAATTTTAAAGGCCTGTCGAAGTTTTTCGACAGGCCTGGTTGCTTAAGTGCTTGTTAGTTGAAACAGTTGAAATAGACGTATGGCTCTTTCCAGATATTTTTGGGCCATTTGCCAATCAATCGGGTCCATTATACTGCCAGAGGGGCGTAATCGTCCCTGAGCGTCAATGCTTAATTGAGGATATTTTTTTATCAAGGGGATGATTGTCTCTATTGTTTCCGGTCCCAAACCGCCGGCCACCACTAACCCCAGATCCGGGCGTTGCTCGGATAACTTATCTAAAAATGGTTGCAGGAATGGTAGAGAGAGCGGTTTTCCTTGGCCCATACTTTTGTCTAATAAGACGTAGTCAAGAGCTGAGCCGTATAATTTTAATTTTTTCAGTAATTTTTCGGGCTGTTCCTCTACTTCCTCAAAAGCGCGGGTGTTAATTTGCAAGATAACGCTTATGTGAGGATAAATTCTTTTAAAATCTCTAACCACTTCATGGTCAGGCCAAATCATGTCAAGTTGCAAAGCTTGCATATGCGGTTCGCCCCAAAATACGGTTTCCTCAAAATCCATGGCTGTCTTATGCCAAGAGTGAGATTCGTAATCGGCGAAGTGCAAGGTGTTGAGAGCTAAGGGATGAGACATAAAAATGTCGGTAATCTTATCCTTGGTCGGAAAGACTTTGCCATAGCGAGTCGGCAGATCGCGTAGGGTTTTATGACTCATCATAACCCCTATGCCCAAGCGATGCGACAGTGGTTTTTCTGCGTAAACCTGACTCATTGCTGTTAGCATGGCCTTGGTTTGCCGACAGTCGGTAAAATCGGTAATGCTAATATAAGGGACTGGCATTTTATTTCCCCTCCTAGTTTGTTAAGGTTCTATCGTAATCAACTGAATAATTAAGTCTAACAAAAGTAATTAGTTTTGTCAATAAGCCATTAAATATAAAACCGACCAAGTTGTATATCTGGGTCGGTTTTATATTTATTCTGCTGTATTTTCTTCAGTCGTGCTTGCTTCTTCGCTAATTTCTTCATTTGGTTGGACTTCAGTCAGTTCCTCAGTTACAGGCGCTTCCTCTAATAACGGCGTCTCCTCCGGTTTTATCTCCGCCGTATCTTCTCTTTTATCGTCTTCAGTATCTTTCTTTTTTCTGGTTTTCTTTTTCTTTTCAGTCGGAGCTTCTTCTTTTGCAGTTTTTTCTTCTGTCACAGCAACAGTCTCTTCTTTCGGAGTTTCTACTGTTGCCTCATTGGTTGCTACGCCATCAACTGTTTCAACTGCTTTTTCCGGGTCATATTTTTCTCCGCCGTCAGAGATGATATCTATCTTCCAGCCGGTTAATTTTGAAGCTAAGCGGACGTTCTGGCCGCCACGGCCTATGGCCAGAGATAATTGGTCTTCTCTGACTTTGACTTTGGCTACGCGACTGGCTTCATCTACGGTAACATCATTGACTTTAGCCGGTGATAAGGAGTTGGTGATAAATTTAGCCGGATCAGCGTCGTACAGGATAATATCAACTTTCTCACCGGACAGTTCGCTAATAATCGTCTGAATTCTGGATCCGCGTTGTCCGACGCAAGCGCCAATCGGGTCAATATTCTCTTCAGTGGAAGCAATAGCCACCTTAGTGCGACTGCCGGCTTCGCGGGCTAGGGATTTTATTTCTACTGCGCCGGTAGCGATTTCCGGTATTTCCTCTTCAAAAATTCCTTTGACTACAGCCACGTCGGCGCGGGAGACAATCATCATTGATCCTCTTAATCCTTGGTCAACTGTCTTTAAATAAAATTTCAGGCGATTGCCGATATTATAGCGTTCGCGTTCAACCTGTTCTTCCGGCGGCATAATGGCGGCAGTATGACCTAAATCCACAAAAACATTCTGGCCTTCGCGGCGCTGAATGGTGCCGGTAATAATAGTATGTTCCAAGTTCTTAAACTCTTCAAAGACTTTTAGGCGTTCTTCCTCGCGTAATTTTTGGATAATGACCTGCTTAGCTGTCTGGGCAGCCATACGGCCGAATTCCCCGGGTACTTCCAGGGGCGTGACAATTTCTTCGCCGAGTTTGGCGTCAGGTTTTTCTAGTAAGGCATCTTTAAGTTGAATTTCTGTTTTGGGGTTGAACTTTTTTTCCTTTTCTTCATCGGTTAACTCCACTTCTTCAGCCAAAAATGATTTCATCACCGCTTTTTCTTTTTGCTCTTTCTCTGGAATAGCGGTTTCTTGTTCTTCGCGTTCTTGTTTTTCTTTTAAGGCGGCGGCAAAAGCGGCGGCAAACGACGCTCCGGCTTCTTCTTTGGTTTTTTTCTTTTTCTCCGCTTTAGCTTCTTTAGTATCTGTATCTTCTGTTTCAGTTATCTCTCCTTCCGCACCTTCTTCCGGTTCGTCTTCTACTACGGTTTTAACGTCAAAAGCCTTGACTTCGCCCGTTTTGGGATCGAATTCGGTGATAATATTCTGCAATTTGTTGCCGAAATCCTTACGATAGGCGGCGGCAAGAGCCGCTTCAATGGCGCGAAGCACGACCGCTTCGTCCAAGTTTTTTTCTTGGCAGATTTGTTGTATGGCTGCCTGAATTGGTGATTGTGACATAAGTTATTTTATTAGCTATAGTAGCCGGCAGGTTATGAAACTAAACTGCTCAGCTTGTAAAAAATGACAGCCGGCTAGGGCTGTCATCAATCATCTGTAAGTAGTATAGCATGGCCGGTTTTATTTGTCAAGAGCCGGATAAAATAAAACGCCGCAGTAGTATTTCTGCGGCGATTAAATGTTCTGACATTTTACTGTTACTTATCGGATTTTAGCAATCCCGTCTTAGCCAGTTCTTGGGCTAAAGCGTAGATTTTTTTCAAACCATCCTTGTCAGCATCCGGCCGTGCGGCTTCTCGAGTCAGTAATTGTTCCAAGGTTAGTCCCAGTTCTTTGGCTTTGTTGTATTTAGCCATTACTTCTATGATATTCAGCTTTTCCTGCAAACGACGACCGAAATCCGGTTGATTTTTAGGGAAGATATCAGGCGGTAGGCCCAATTCTCGCCTCACGGCTCTGTCAGCATGGCGCATAGCTACGATAAAGGGCAATGAAGCTAACGGCTTACCGATTTGCGCTTGAGTTCGATTATGTCTAAACCAGTCTACAAATATTCCCAGGAGCTCTCGTGGCGTGATATCTTCAAATTCATAGCCCTGATCGTGGCAGGATTCAGTCAGTACCCTAGCGTCGGTTTCCAGATTTTCCGGTTTTGGCACCTGATTCATCGTTCTGTAAAAGAGTACAAGTTCAAAGAAGGGTACACCCAGTTGAGAGAATTTTTCCAAATCCTTAGCCGTCAGTTTTTCCTTGACTATTTCTTCTATTGTTTTTGACTTGACTGGCTCGACTGCTGGTTTGGCTGGTTTAGGTGGTTTTTTTTCTTTTTCTGCTTCAATTGGTTTTGGCGGACGATTTCTTTGCCGGTCAGCCGGATGGATTGATGTGCTGGGGTTAGCTTTGATATCCTTTTTTTTATCACCATCTTTTTTCCACCACAACATTATTTTACCCTCCTTTTTTATTGCGCTTTTAGCACGGTGATTTTGCCTTAATTTAAAGTGCTGTATTTTTGGTTATTATAAAGCAAATATAGATAATTGTCAAGAGAGAGAAATATTATTGAACCATTTTATTTTGGCTATGCCGGCGCTTCGGTTGAGTTCCACGCTGATTATGTCTAGATGCCAAAAGCAGTTCCAGTTACGGTTATTAAGAAATATTCTGGCGGCTTTTTGCAGATGGCGTAATTTATGGTAATCAACCGCTGTTTCGGGCCAGCCGGTTCTGTCGGTTGTACGGGTTTTTACCTCCACAAATAAAATCTCATCGTCGAGCTGGACGATGAGATCTATTTCTCCAAATTGGGTATAATAATTTTTTTCAATTACTTGGTAACCGCGCTGGATTAGAAATTGCGCCGCCAGGTTCTCGCCGTATTTGCCCAGACGCACTCGGTAATCAGACATAGTTTATCCCGTTAAAATTCATTAATTTGATTTGGCCGGATCAGGTTTAATAGGATTATTTTTTCTTGGGCAAATATTTCAAATATTGCTGATGTGTTTGAGCTTGCTTTTGCGCTTGCGGTACAACCTTTTGCCAGTAGAGGAAAATCCGGTAAGCCCACCAGAGAGCTATAAAAAGCAAGATAACACTCCAGAAGCGAGCAGAGAGGTAAGATACCCGTTCGTATTTCAACCAAGTCCAGAATAACTCCAAACCGCCGAAAGTGGCAAACCAAACGGCGATCTGATTAAACAGTCTGAGTTGGTAGCCTGGCATCTTTTTTTTGATAGCATAAACCTTAAATACCACAGCGACAATAAGTAGAATTACACCAATAACGATCATGATTTTGATAGTTGAGGGGTAAGTGTAGGGGCGCAATTCTAAAAAATAGCTGGGGGTGAAAAATTTAATGATGTTAAACATAATAGTTTGAATTCAATCTTCCTTCTTCGCTTTGACTTAGTTTTTGGATAGACTGGTCAGTAGGGTGATTTGCCAGCCAGCAGAGAGGGATTTATTAATAGTTTGGTAGTATCTTAGCGATAATCGAAAAAAATGTAAAGGTCGATTAGCGGGTGAAGATCAGTCCGAAATGGTAGGGGCCGGCTTCAAATTCTTCAAGCAGTTTTAAACCCGCTTTGGCGGCCATATTCTTGATTAATTCCGGTTCGGGGCGATCCTTGACCGGCGGGCCGAAGGGCGAGGCGATTTTTTTCCAGTCAATAACCATCAGTTTGCCTCCCGCTTTGAGTAGGCGGGCGGTTTCTTTGAGAAAACTGTCATGTTTACCAGCCTGGAATAAAACATTATGGATGAAGGCGATATCTAGACTGCCTGTTGGAATATTGGTTGCCCCGATCAGCTCCAGATTAGACCAAACGGTTTTAATGTTTTTTAATCCTTCTTGTTTAATTCTGGTGTCCACGGCGTTTAAGGCGGACTTGAGGATATCAACCGCATAAACTTGGCCGTTTTTACCTACCAACTTAGCTGAACTTAAAGCATAAAAGGCCAGATTGCCGCAACCTAAATCGCCGATATGCATATTCTCTTCTATGCCGATTTTCTTAAAGACGTCGACTTTTATTAGTTCATTGCCGTTTTGTAGGTTAGCCATACGTGTAAAAGATTACAAATTACCGGTTTTATAATTAAAAATCGCAATAACCCGGTAATCACTATACTAGTATTATACAATATTTTTCTAATTATTGACAAAAAATATTGTTAAAGCCATTTCCCGAGGCGCCTCGCCATAATCTAAAAATAAAATCCACTTGAGTGTTTCAAGCGGATTAAGGTTCGGTTATTCGGGCGCAATCATCGAAAACGGGATAATGCTTTGTACTGCCGGGTCGGGGGTTAGCAACTTGGGGGTATCAAAATTGACCAATGGCGGGTAGTGCTCTGGTAAGTGATGCTCTAGCGGGAATATCTCATCATCTTGATTGACGTATTTAACTTCAATTATTCTGATCTGACTGCCAGATGGCAGAAGCACTTGGTGTTTGGTGTCAGTCAGTTGATCAATCAACCATTCAGGGTCAACTTTTAGGTCTTTAGCGATGCGGGAACATAATTCTTCCAGTCGCTCCCGAATCAGAATATTGAAGATGTCATCGCCCGCCACCCATAATGATTTGGAGGTTTGTTTGCATTGCAGAGCGAATTCAAATTCTGCATTATGGAATAACCACCAGGCCTGATCTATCGGCAAGGGCAATCTGTCAATAATAAACATTTTAACCGCTGTTTTTTTGACTTCGTAATTAGCCGAATCAAGCGCTCGGAGTCGTTCTTGGGTGATGTTTTTAGCAGCAACATAGCTGGAAGCAGCAATGCCCAATCCCACGAAGATTACAGCCAAACCCAAACCCCGACGCCAGCGCTTTTGATGTTTATACATCTGCCAGACGCCCAGGCAAATCAATATAGCGACCAGAGCCGCCCCGGTCATAGTAAAGAAGTAAGAGAACAGGAAATATTGCATACTATGGTTCAATCCTTGCAGAAGCTCAATCAGGCTATCCAAATGCCAGGGCGCTAACTTCATCTAATTCCTCCTTTGACGGTTGATTTTGCCAGTTTGTTTGGAATGTTCAAATAGCCTTTTCCCGGTAGTTTTTAGCTATCGTATTAATATAGCACATACAGATGTCTGTGTCAATCGCCTCTTTGGCTGTTATTGTTATTTATTCAAATTTTTAGAAATTCAGGATAATTTTTTCTTTTGGGTAAATTTTGTTATAATTAATCCTGTATGAACAAAGCAAAGAAAGAATGGGAGTCGATTAATTTTGTCTTTTATTTCCAGTTCGTATTGATCCCGGTAATCATCGCCGGAGCGGCGGAAATTTTTTTGCGCTGGTTATTGATTTGGCTTTGGCCGGACCTGTCTGTCGGTATGATTGATTTATTGATGTGGTTGGTGCGTTTAGCGGCTTTTATTTGGATCGGTCGGCAAGTAGTCAAATCTTATGGCCAGATTAACGCTATCGGCGCTCTTTCCGGAGCGATTGCCGGATTAGTGATTGGGCTAATTATTGCTGTTTCCCGTTTTTCGGGCGGCTTTAGAATTTGGAAGGTTTTTAATTTGGCGACAGAAAGCGTTTTGACCGCTTTGGCCGGTTGCTTGCTGGTTTATCTGATGGTATTATTATGGGACAATTTACCAAAAAGATTAAAAATTTAAAAATAAATTATTAATTTAAAAATAAATCTATGTCGGATAAAACATTAACATCAGATCAAAAAATTTGGGGAGCTATTTCTTACCTTTGGGTTTTGAGTTTGGTGGCCTTAGCCGTCAAAAAAAACGACAGTTATGTGCGTTTCCATGCCAATCAGGGCGTGTTGTTGTTTGTAATTTCTTTTGTCGGTTTTATTCCTGTTTTGGGCTGGCTGATTAATTTAATCATTGCTATTGTGGCGATTATTGCCATAATCAAAGCTTACGAAGGTGAGAAATGGCAATTGCCGTTATTAGCCGGACCGGCCAAACAGTTTGGTGCTTGGCTGGAGAAAACATTAAACTTATGAAACGAACCAAGATTGTTGCGACTATCGGACCAGCTTCGGAAACCAAAATAATGATGAAAAAAATGATTAAGTCCGGCCTGAATGTGGCCCGGCTTAATTTTTCCCATAATACTCATAGCCATCATGCCAAATTGATTCGTAATTTGCGTTCCGCGGCCAAAGCAATCAATACTAATATTGCCATCTTGCAGGATTTGCAAGGACCGCGCATCAGAATCGGCGAAGTGGGCGGTGGCGTGGAAATAAAAGCGGGGCAGGAATTGTATCTGGTGCCGGAGAGATATTCCTCAATTGACAAAAAAACCGCTCATTTGCTTATTCCCATACAATATCCTGGATTATATCGCGACTTAAAAAAGGGCGATTCGGTCTTGATTGATGATGCGACGATTGAATTGAGGGTTAAGGAAGTTGATCAGCGAGCCATTCGCTGTCTGGCTCTAAATAATGGCATTATCAAGACGCATAAGGGCATGAATTTTCCCAAATCATCCATTAATTGTCCGGCTGTAACCAAAAAGGACGTGGCTGATGTGGAGTTTGGTGTCAAAAGCGGGGTGGATTGGATCGCTTTGTCTTTCGTTAAGGATGAGAAAGATATTTTTAACCTACGTAAGAAGGTTTTTGCTCTGGAGAATAAATATTTGAAGTTGAACATCGGCAACGCCAAGAGAATGGACAAACCGGAAATGAGGGGTAAGATTTCCGGTGAGCATATCAGGATTATCGCCAAGATTGAACGGCGCGAAGCTATTAACAACTTTGATCGGATTTTGGAAGCGGCTGATGGTATTATGGTGGCGCGTGGCGATTTGGGTATTGAAACGCCGATCGAAGATTTGCCCATGTTGCAAAAATCCATGATTGAAAAATGCCGGCAAGCCGGCAAGCCGGTGATTGTGGCCACTCAAATGTTGGAGTCAATGATTAAGAATCCCATTCCCACTCGCGCAGAAGTGTCCGATGTAGCTAATGCCGTTTTGGATGGTACCGACGCCATCATGCTTTCAGGCGAAAGCGCTACCGGCAAATATCCGCTTAAGGCTGTGCAATACATGACGCGCATCGCCAATCACATGGAGCAGGAAGAGATTGTCCGCGAAGAAGCGCGGGAGAACAATTTTAAGAATAATCAATCCATCACCCAGGTGATTTCTTTTATGGCTCAGGATTTGGCTGAGGACAGCGCATCAGCCAGGTTGATTGTTTGCGCCACTACTTCCGGCTTTACGGCGCGTAATATCTGCCGTTTTCGGCCGGCTGTGCAGATTATAGCGGTTACGCCGTCGGCATTGACGCAACGGCAATTAGCCCTGAGTTGGGGCGTAGATGCGCAGATAGCGCACTTTACTGATTCTTTTAATAAGCTCTTGGCCGATATTAAAAGGTTGCTGCTCACTAAACGTTTGGCTAAACGCGGAGATACAGTAGTAGTGGTGGCTGGCCATCCTTTCGGTTACAAGGGGCAGAGCAATTTAATTAAGGTGGAGGTGATATAGTTTTTGTCATTCTGAAAATCTGCAAGCAAATTATCCGGAAACCCTGAATTAAATTCAAATCAATTTTCACGATACTTTTCTCTAGAGAAAAGTATCACCAAAGAGTCGCGAGCGAAGCATAAATCATGGCTAAACTTTATGCTCCACCTGCCTGCCGGCAGGCAGGCTCCCGAAAAGTTTCTGACGCTCCGCTTGCAAAACTTTTCTGGTCGTTCTCGCATAAAGTCGCACAAGATTTTGTTATGCTCGCATTTTTTGATTCAAAATACAAAAACAAATTAGAATAAAAAAATAACAATTTTAAAAGCCGCGAACAAGTGCTCGCGGCTTTTGTGTGCTGTTATTTATTAAAGAAATGTCTTCGCAAGTAGCATTTTCTGCACTTCCATTTCATAAATAAACCGATTTCCATTAGAGTTTGCTAACGCAATCTCTATTATTTTATCGTCCGTTAACGCCTCGTCGCACAAACGTTCGCCTTCTTGCTGCGTCACGCCCGCCTTGTAGATTTTTTCTTGCGAATTACCATCGGCCTCCATGGTCCGTTCAAATTCTTTCAATTGCCCTTCTGAGCTAAAACTTCTCATAAAACGCGTCCCGCAATAAGCGGCGGGAGAAACTTTTTCAGTATATTCAAATACCACTATTATTTCTTTTTCCTCTTCCTCGGCTTTTTTTAGTGGTTCCGGTAACGGTTCATAAGGGGTCAGATCAGGGGTTGGATGCGCATCTTCCGACATAGTTTTTCTCCTTTTGGTTAAGGTTTACAAATTTCGCCAAATTTCACAGCCTCGGATGCCCGGATTATGTCTTTCCCATCCCGGACAAGCGACATTAAGATCAAACAAAAAGTATTGAGTGTAGTTCACCTGCATTTTTTTTGACAACTCGCGAGCCAGTTCTTTAATGGTGGAGAACTTCGGTTCGCTGATGCCCAGCAAGGAGATGTAGCCGAACTTTCCATCTTGTTTGTATAGGTAGACTTTAGTGATGGAGCTTTTCAGCGGTCGGAATAAGAAAGTTTTCCAAGAGGTTTTAAGGCATAGGATATACGGTTCATAACCGCAGTGTTTTAGAACATAAGCGGCAACAACTGCGGCACCGTAATCATCTAACGGCCGTCGGGAATAATGAATTTGGCTGAAACTGGGCGGTGAATTGTCGGCTATCAAGCCGTTTTGCAGTTGGTAGCAGAAAACAATAGTACGCGCTTGCAGAGGATGATGGACAGTGGCGGCGATCTGTTCGGCCGATGGAGCCAGTATGTGTTCCGGCATGATCACGGAGGCCTCCTGATTTTTTCCTAAGGAAGCCATGGCAATTTTATCCCAATCAGTATAAATGATTGACAGGTCGTTAATGATTTTTTGCACTTCATTCAATTGCGGATCGGTTGCTAAGGAAGTCTGCTCGATTTGGCTTGGATCCAAGGACGCTATCTTCCACTGAGTCAGATCAAGGATAATTACCATAATAATGATGCAGGAGACGGCTCGAGCCATAAATGATAATCTTTGGCCGACACGGTCGATGGAAAAATAGACTGGCCAAGCCAGAGTGTAAATAATCCTTTCCCAACGCGTCAATGAATGATAGTTATCATTAAGCGCCGTTCCCGCCGGCATGAAGACGCTGAAGTGGCTGGCACAACCGATAAGCAGATAGCTGGATAGGGCGATTAATGGGACCAGATAAGCCAAGCAGTACTCAATAAACATGGCATTTTTCTCCTTTTGCCGATTATTCGGCGATGCGTATGATTCTGCATATTATCTTTTGTCAAAGAACTTTGATAATTGATCATATCATAAAAAATCGTAGTAGTCAAGACGTTAAGATTAGAATATTGCCAGAGATAATGCGTAATTATTTTTTTGGGAGTATAATTAAAGTATCAAATCAAAAATTAGGAGGTATGAAAATGCAAAAAAACATCCTTTGGTTTAAGGAGCTGACGATGAAAGACGTCGGCAAAGTCGGTGGTAAGAACGCCAGCTTAGGCGAAATGTATCGTAATTTGTCTGGCCGTGGTGTTACCATACCGAATGGTTTTGCCGTTACGGCCCAGGCTTATAATAAGTTTTTAGCCGGCGCCAAAATCAAGCGGGCGATTTATGCCGAGCTTAAGGGGGCGACTGATAGGAATTTGGCCAAGAAATCAGCTACAGTCAAGAAAATGATTTTGACTGCTGATTTGCCTCAAGAATTAAAAACGGAAATTTCTCAAGCATACAAAAAATTATCCAAGCAGTATGGTGTTGCCAATACTGACGTAGCAGTGCGTTCTTCGGCCACAGCCGAGGATATGCCCAATGCTTCTTTTGCCGGCCAACAAGAATCATATTTGAATATCAGGGGTGAGCAAGAATTATATTTGGCGATCAAACGCTGTTTCGCTTCGCTGTTTTCTGAACGCGCCATTTCTTATCGTCTTGACTATAAATTCAAACACGAGGCGGTTTTGCTTTCAGTCGGAGTGCAGAAGATGGTGCGTTCCGATTTGGGCTCCGCCGGCGTAATGTTTACCATTGATACGGAAAGCGGCAATCCTAATGTTATTTTGATCAATGCCGCCTATGGTTTAGGTGAATTTGTAGTTAAGGGAACAGTCAATCCGGACGAATACTATATATTCAAGAATACTTTGGCTCAGGGTTTCAAGCCGATTGTTTCCAAGCAGGTCGGCGATAAGAACAAAAAATTGGTTTATTCCGATAATCCCATCCGGCCGACACGCTCGGTGGCTGTGCCTTTGCTTCAACAGGAGAAATACGTTTTGACAGATGAGGAAATCCTGCAATTGGCTAAATGGGCAGTGGTAATAGAAAAGCATTACAAGCGACCCATGGACATTGAATGGGCTTTAGACGGACGTACCGGCAAATTATATATCGTTCAGGCTCGGCCCGAGACTATTGCCAGCAATAAGAATCCGAATTTATTGGAAGAATATGTAATGGCCGGCAATGGCAAGTTATTATTTACCGGTTCCAGCGTCGGGGTGAAGATCGGCAGTGGCCAGGCGCGCGTAATCAAAAAGGTGTCGGAGTTGAATGATTTTAAGGCCGGTGAGGTGTTGGTGGCCGATATGACCGATCCGGATTGGGAACCATTTATGAAAAGCGCCGCCGCTATTGTTACTAACGAAGGCGGTAGGACTTGCCATGCCGCGATTGTTTCGCGGGAACTGGGCGTGCCGTGCGTAGTGGGCGCCAGCGTAGCGACCAAGAAAATAAAAACCGGCCAAGCCGTAACCGTGTCTTGCGCCGAGGGAGAAATCGGCAAAGTGTATGCCGGTTTGGTGCCGTTTAAGGTTAGGCGCACCAATTTGAAACACTTGTCTCGCCCCAAGACGAAAATCATGATGAATGTCGGCAATCCTTACGCCGCTTTGTCATTTTCTTTCTTACCCAATGACGGCGTAGGCCTGGCGCGCGAAGAATTTATCATCGCCAATTACATCAAGGTCCATCCTTTGGCACTTCTAAATTATTCCAAAATCAAAGACCAGAAGGCCAAAGCCGAGATCGCCGAAATAACCGTCAATTATCCGAAGAAGCCGCAATTTTTTGTTGACAAGCTGGCCGAAGGTATCGGTATGATCGCCGCCGCTTTTTATCCTAAAGATGTGATTATCCGCTTGTCTGATTTTAAATCAAACGAATATGCCACCCTGATCGGCGGCAAGCAATTTGAGCCAGAAGAAAGCAACCCGATGATCGGCTGGCGCGGAGCTTCCCGGTATTATGCTCCGCAGTATGAGAAGGCCTTTGTGTTGGAGTGTCTGGCATTTAAGAAAGCGCGCGAAGAGTTCGGGTTGAAAAACATTAAGATAATGGTGCCTTTCTGTCGTACCGTGGAAGAAGGGAAAAAGGTGATTAAAATAATGGAAAAAAACGGCCTTAAGCAAGGCCATAACGGATTGGAAATTTATGTGATGTGTGAAATTCCTTCTAACGTGATTCTGGCTGAGGAGTTCGCTGAGATTTTTGATGGCTTTTCCATCGGTTCCAATGATCTGACTCAGTTGACTTTGGGCGTGGATCGCGATTCACAATTAGTGGCTGATGTTTATGATGAGAATAATGAAGCAGTCAAACGATTATTAGCTATTGTAATCAAAGTAGCCAAGGCCTCGGGACGGAAAATCGGTATCTGTGGCCAAGCGCCATCAGATTATCCGGATTTTGCCAGATTTTTGGTCGGGTTGGGTATTGACAGTATTTCCTTAAACCCCGATACGGTAGTGAAGACCACCATGGCAATATTGAAGGAGGAGAAAAAGAAAAAAAGACGGAAAAAAACATAGAAAATAATGCGCCCCGCGAGGATGATCCTGGCGGGGCGTTTTTGTACGAAGTAAACGGGATTACGGGACTGCTTCGGCGACCGGAGGCGATTGCGGACAATACACCATTTTGACGTCATTGTACAACACCGGCCACACCCTCTCGTCAAAATATTTTTCCCAATCCTGGTTGGTATCAGGGCAGGGGCCGAAGTGCTTCTCAAGCGTTTCCCGGTATGTCCTAAGGCAAGCCATAGTCGAGTCACGGTTAGGGTAGGTGTTGTATTGCTCAACCCACCACATTTCCTCCTTTTTCATTGGTTCGCAGGAAAGAAAACGATCTAATGCTTCTGCGTTGCTTTTTACCGCCGCTTGGTATTCCGGCGTTCTTTGTAGGCGTTCTTGATGTTTATTTATTATCCAGCCGCTCGTCTGAATTATCATTAATCCCGCTAAGGCAATAGCCAATGATATCGCTGAATTTTTCGTGTACCATAAGAAACTGCCTATGTAACTTTTTCCGCAAGTGAATAATATTGTTACTCCTGTTAAAAACAAGGCGACGCCGCAAATTACTCCCAATAATACCATAACCATTGCAAACGCCATCAACAGTACGAGCAATAGCAGTAGAAAATAAGCCATTTCTCTATCCTCCGTTTATGTTAAGTGCTTTTATGGTTTAGAGACATTTCTAATCCAATATGTCATTATAGCACATGATTAATATTTTGTCAATACCTTTGTCCACAGGATAACTGCTTTATTATACCAAAATTTTTTTATTTAATTTTACATAAAAATACTCCCAACTTGTTAATCGGGAGTATTTTTATTTTCATTTATATTTTTCAAATTTAAATTTGTCTTTGTCCACGGCTGATGTGTCGTGAGCGGTTAAAGTCTTGGCCGGCACGCCGATAGCCATTAAGCATAAGACGCTATGTTGGCCGGGAATATTTAGGATTGATTTGACGTTATCATCAGCCTTGCCTTGATTGCGGATTTGGATCCAACAGGCGCCCAGACCCTGCTCCGTCGCTTCCAGCCATAAGTGTTCGGCGACAATAGAACAATCCTCAATCCATTCCGGGCTTTCGTTTTTGTGCCCGACAACCGCAATAATCACCGCCGCCTCTTTGGCAAAAGTAGCCCAGGGCGTGGTTTTGGATAACATTTCCTTAACGGCGTGATCCTCAACAATAACCAGTTCCCAGGGGTAGAGGGCGTTGGCCGAGGGCGCGCAAGCGGCGGCGTTCAATAACTCCTGAATCTTGTCGTCGCCGACTGATTTATTAAGATAGTCGCGGACGGCCCGGCGTTTTTTGATGGCATTGATCATATTTACCCTGTTAAATAAGATTTGAATGGTTAATCACTAATCTTATTATATTATTTATTTCATCGTTTGCCCCTGAAGATTCAATCGAGATCAAATCTTAATCATAAATTTTAAAATTTATGATTATTTAACGGGGTGAATTTAATCTTTAATAACTATTTTTTTTAAGTATTCCATCACTTTGCGGTTGCCTAAGGAATTCTTGAGATAATCGCGGTAGGTCTCGCTTGTCAATTGCTTTTTTACGTCGGGATTGGGCGGGTAATTCTTAAGCAGTTCTTCAATTTCCTTGTCCACTTCATCGGGCGTAACCTCAAATTTATGTTGTTGGTAAATTTCGCGGGATAAGACGGCCGTCTTGACTCTAATGACTGCCTGCGGTTCCATTTCTCTTTCCATTTCTTCCTCGGTTTTTTTCAGGGACTGCAAGTAATTGTTAAGATCCAAGCCTTGGCGACTCAGGCTATCTTCCAACTCATGCAACATCCGATGGATTTCTTCGTGAACCAGGATTTCCGGCAGTTCATCAAACTCACTCAACTTGACCGCTTCTTCCAACAGTTCGATCTCCAATCGGCGATCCTGCTTGGCTTGTTCTTCCAGTTGTAGATTCTCTTTGATATTTTTTTTCAATTCTTCCAAAGTGCCGAATTTTCCGCCGGAGACCATTTTGGCCAGTTCGTCATTGGCTTCGGGCAGGATAATTTTTGCCACCTCGTTGATTTTAATTTTAAATTCCGCCGGTTTTCCGGCTAAGGACTTTTCAAAATACTTTTCCGGAAAATTTAGAGTGAATTCTTTCTTCTCGCCGGCCTTCAGACCGATGACGTTAGCTTCAAAGCCGGGAATGAATTTATCCTCACCTAATGTCAGCGGGTAATTTTTGGCGCTCCCCTGGTTAATGGGTACGCCGTCGCGGAAAACATCAAAATCAAGTTTTACCAAATCGCCCTTCTCGGCCACTTTAGCGGTTTTTTCTTCTTGCCCGCGCATTTTGCGGATTTCTTCAATGATTTTTTGCACCTGTTCATCGGTGATAACGATCGGTTCTTTTTTTAGTTTGATTTTTGTCAGGTCGCCGATTTTCACTTGCGGCAGGATCGCTACCGTAGCTTTATAACTGAAAGGATTTTCCGGCGCCATTTTTTCCAAATCAATTTGAGGTTGGCCGATAGTTGTCAGATTGTTGTCTTTAATCGCCTGATAATAGGTTTTGGAGATTATATCGTCAACAGCTTCAGACAGGACGGCCATCTCGCCATACTTTTTGATAATGACTTCGTAGGGGGCTTTACCGGGGCGGAAGCCTTCAACTGGCTTGTCTGCAGAGATTTTTTCCGCCGCTTTTTTCAGGTATGGCAAAAGTTCCGCCGGTGTCAGTTCAACGGAGATTTCTACTTGTGATTTCGGCTGTTTAGCGATGTTGACTATCATGTGTTTTAATTTAATTTAAGTTAAATCAGTTTAATAAATATTTTGCCTTTTGTCAATCATTAATTAGTTTTTTAATCGCTTACATTTTCTGGATTAAAATTGATAAAGATAAATTTTTCCGCTGGTTCTCAAATGACGATCAAACCAATTATTTCTTTCTTGCCCCATAACCGTTTTAGCCGGTTGGATATTGGGCAGTTTGAAGGTGTAGGAGACGACGCGTGCTCCCGGTTTTAATCCGGTTTTGAATTTTTCTTCCAATTTGTCCATCACTTCAGGGAAGAGATAGCAGAAGATTACATCGGCTTGGGATAAGTCGGCTTTGAGAAAATCTTGCATCTTTAAAGTGACATCGGCGCGGATAATCTTGATGCGCCACCAACCCCAAAAGTAAGGCCAGAGCGATAATTCGTAACCCGTGCCTTGGGCGCCGAATTTTTTGGCGGCGATCGTCAACAGGTTGGCTTTGCCACAACCCAAGTCAAAAATCTTTTCTCCCGGCTTAAGCTCTGCGACCTCGCAGATTTTTTCTAGGTCGTAGCATGGAGTGGAAACAAATGGCACGCCCTTGGTCATAACTAGGCCGATCAGGATGGAGATACCGAAAACGGCGCAAGCCGCGAGAAAAATAAGGTAAACGAAAAGTAGTAAATAGATAAGCATAATTATATGTCTAATTGTTCTAGTATTTTTTTCTGCTGACGTCCGAGGTTTTTGGGGATGTCCACTATGACTTCAACTATCTGATCGCCGCGTCCGCGGGAATTGAGATGTGTCACGCCTTTGCCCGGCAGTTTGAATTTGGTTTGACCTTGGGTTCCCTCGGGTATTCTTAAATTGATTAAGCCGTCAATGGTTTCTATCTCTACTTTATCGCCCAAAACAGCTTGCTTGATTGAGAGGTGATGGGAGGAATAAATATTAAAGCCGTCGCGGTGGAATTTAGGATGAGGCCGGACGCGAATGCGAACCAGCAAGTCGCCGGACTGGCCTTTTTCTCCGGCCTCGCCTTGGCCCGAGAGGCGTAAGGATTGGCCATCATCAATGCCTGCCGGAATAGTTATTTTTATTTTTTCATTGCCCCTAATATGCCCGTTGCCATGGCATTTATGGCATTTTTTTTCCGGCACTTGGCCGGCACCTTGGCAATCAGGACAAGTCGCTTCTGTTTGGATTGTTCCCAGGAAAGTCTGTTGCGCCCGGATGACGCGGCCGTGGCCGTTACAGGTTTTACAAGCATTGACTTTGCTGTCCGGTTCAGCGCCGGTGCCGTTGCAAGTATCGCAGACAACTTGTTTATTGAGTTCAATGGTTTTTTCTGCGCCGAAAACGGCTTCTTTGAAATCAATGATCAGTTCAGTTTGCAAATCGGCGCCGCGTCGGGGAGTTTGGCGACCGCCAGTCGCGCCACCGAAAAAACTGCCAAAGATGTCGCCTAAATCGCCGACATCGCCGAAATCAAAATTGACATTGCCTTGATTGAAGCCGTTAAAACCCTGGCCGAAAGGATTACCGCCATAATGCCCGCTACCAGGCCGGGGGCCGGCGCCGGTGAAGGCTTGGCCGAATTGATCGTATTGCCGGCGTTTGCCTTCATTGCTAAGCGTCTGGTAGGCTTCATTGATCTCTTTAAACTTTTCTGCGTTGCCGGTTTTTTTATCGGGATGATACTCATGAGCCAGCTTGCGGAAGGCGCGCTTAATCTCATCCGCCGAGGCGGATTTGTCTATGCCGAGAGTTTTATAATAGTCTTGAGCCATGTTTTTAGAATTATCTATTTAGAACTTAAGCCTTAAAGCCGATTTCTTCTTTGGGACTTTCCGCTTCAGTGATGGCACCGAATTTTTCCTCGTACTTTTTTAGGTTGTCATTCAAGGCGGCGATCATGCGTTTGCAATGGCCGGGACTGGAGATGATTTTGGCGCAGACGCGGCCGCTGGGCGGGACGATGTTTAAGAAAGTCAGGATGAATTCGTCTTTGCTATGCACCACTTGCATGGCGTTAGCATATTCTCCGCCGGCTGAGTTGTCAGCTATTTTGATTTCTAATGGCTGGTTTTGTTCGGACATATTGGTTGGTTAAATTAATCATGAAAATAATTGTGTTTTGAATTCTTAATTAAGCCGAGAATAACAGTTATGTCAATTATTTTTTTGAAGCGGCGGATTGCTCGCCTTCTCGGTATAGTTTTTTGTAGCTCTCTCTCATTGCTTTTTTGTTGATCGCTCTGAAGAATTTTGATTGCAATTGGCGGTTGGCCAAGGCGCGCTTGGCCGGTGGCAAGGCAAAGATTATGCCGAGGAATTTTCTTAAGGAGCGATGAGTCCAAAGAGTGGCGTTGTCAAAAATATAGTTTTGCAGTTTGCCCTCCTCTATAGCCGCTACCACTACCCGTTCCACGGTATTAAACGGCACATACTTCAAATCTTCACGTCGTTTGAGCGATAAGCTTTTCTTACCGCAAAATCTGGTGCAAACGCCGCAACCGACGCATTTGGTCGGATCAACTTCAGCCACTTTTTTGCCGTTTTTCTCTACCAGTGTTATCGCTTCAAAGGGGCAGTGCTTGACGCAAACACCGCAACCGTTGCAGTTTTCATGTTCATTAACGGCCAAGTAGTTGCTTCTGAAGTCGTCATAATTGCCCAAGCGTTTGGCGGCCAGAATGGCCTCACAGCAACAGCCGCAACAATTGCAAATAAAACTGACTCCGGCCTGGATGTTATCGCCTATTTGCACTAAGCCCAAGCCAATACATTTATCCAATATGGCTAAACCTTCCTCGGTAGAGATTTTTTTGGCGATGCCGCGTTTGGACAAATTCTCCGCGCAAGAATTAAAAGTCAGGCAGACGTCCTGAGGCATATCACAGGCCTTGCCGACGTGTTCCATTTTATGCCGGCAATAGCAGGTGCCGACAGTGATACAGCTGGCGGTTTTAATGACAGCCGAGGCCCGCTCATAATCCAAAATTTCTTTGTGACTCTCCGGAGGCAGGGCTGTTTCATGGACAAAGACCCGGGCGATGGCCGGGCTAATGCCCAAAACCTGCTTGACGAAATCGTCTTTGACATTAATGTATTCATAGAAAGCTTTGGAGAGCGCTTCGCGATCGAATTTACCGTCATTGCGCATAAGGGAGAATTCAAAAAAGCCAGCCATGGTCGGCGCTAGGCAGTAAAGGGTTTTATCGCCTTTTTGAGAATCAAAAATCACGCCCTTTTCCGCCAGTTGCCCGAGGATTTTCTCGGCTTCTTCGGCAGTCATCTGCCAACGCTTGGCCGCTTCTTTTGAAGTGAACAGCTGTAATGGCAAAACTGAAGCCAGCTCGGCTTCCTGTTTGGTAAAAATCAATTCTAAAATGCGATACAAGGCATCTGACGGCGGTGCGCCTTGCACGCTTTCATCCAGGCGTTTTTGCAAATCCAGATATTCTTTGGCGGTAATATGACCCATAGATTATTATTTTGACTTTTTTATTTTTTTAGTATAATGTTTGGTATTATACCAAGCACATTAAAGATTACCATAGGCAATAATAAAAAGGAGGAAAACGATGCCGGAACAGAATGTCGAAGCAGGGGCTGTTGTTAAGTGTTATTTTTGCGGTACAGCGGATAAAAATGGACACCACCAGGATTGTCCCGAGTATATTGATCCAGATGGAGGAGGCAAGACCCTATTTTGGGCGAAAGACAGAGGAAAGAAAATAGATGATTACAGTCAAGGTTGGGTATTCGGCTATAAGGGAATAGACAGATTTTACCTAAGAGTAAAGCTGAGGAATCCTCAGTTTCTGTTGGGTTATAAAAATGGCTCCAGGGATCACAAGCAGAGTTTGTCGGCAGTGAAGAATTAAAACGGCTGACTCAGGAAAGGAGGGAGTTATGTTGTACTTACTGCAAGTCTTAGGGTTGTTGCTGTTGCTTGGCTTGGGGGCGCTGTTGCCTCGGACAATTGCTTGCCTTTGCCTGGCTTTCATCACCCCAGGATGGTTGCCGGCGTTGTTCATTATTCTGCTGATTCCCGCTTTCGCTCTTGATTATAGCGAAAACGCCGTCGGACAGTTTTTCAGTCAGATCAATCAGCAGAAGAAAAGTAATGATACCGGCTAAATAAAATTACTCGTACCCCCGACTCGTTCGGGGTTTTTTAATACTTTCATCACGAAAGCTGTCGAAAATTTTCGACAGCTTAACGTTATAAAACTATCTGTTATTTCTTGACTTCCTCATATTGCGCTTCTACCGGTTCACCCGCAGTTCCGGCTTCGGCAGCGCCTTGGGGCGATTCTGCCTCGGTGGCTCTGGTACCGTTGGACGGCCCGGCTTGTTGCTGGTACATGGCCGCGCCGATTTTTTGGATAGTCTCGGATAAGGCGTCATAGTTTTTTTTGATCAAATCCTTATCTGTTCCGTCTTTGGCCTTCTTTAAGTCTTCAACTTTATCCATTACATTCTTCCTGTCATCGGCCGATACTTTATCACCCGCGTCTCTCAGGGTTTTTTCGCAGGTGAAGACCAAGGATTCGGCTTGGTTTTTCAAATCAATCAATTCGCGTTTCTGTTTATCAGCTTCAGCGTTGAGTTCCGCATCTTTTTTCATCTTCTCAATATCCTCTTTAGATAGGGCGGAAGAGGCGGTAATGGTGATCTTTTGTTCGCGGCTGGTGGCCTTGTCCTGCGCTTTGACATTCAAGATACCATTGGCGTCAATATCAAAAGTTACTTCAATCTGTGGCACGCCGCGAGGCGCCGGCGGAATACCATCCAACATGAATCTGCCCAAAGTCTTGTTATCAGTAGCCATAGGGCGCTCGCCTTGCAAGACATGGATTTCCACGCCCGGCTGATTATCGGCCGCAGTGGAGAATATCTGGCTTTTGGAAGTCGGGATGGTAGTATTTCTATCAATTAACGGCGTCATAACGCCGCCTAAAGTTTCCAGTCCCAGAGTCAAAGGAGTAACATCAAGCAGTAAGACGTCTTTGACATCACCTTGCAATACGCCGGCTTGTACGGCCGCGCCCAAGGCCACAACCTCATCAGGATTGACGGAGATATTGGGTTTTTTGCCGAAGAATTCCTCAACCTTTTTCTGAACTAAGGGCATGCGGGTCATGCCGCCGACCATGACGATTTCTTCTATATCCTTAGCGGACATATTGGCGTCGGCTAAAGCTTTTTTGACCGGTTCAAAGGTCTGTTCAACTAAACCGCCGACCAGGGATTCCAATTGGGAACGGCTGACGCGGATGTTCAAGTGTTTGGGAGAGCTGTCAGCGCCCATAGTGATGAAGGGCTGATTGATTTCCGTTTCCATTTGCGTGGAAAGTTCAATCTTGGCTTTTTCGGCCGCTTCCTTGACGCGTTGCAAAGCCGTAACATCCTTGGATAAATCAATGCCTTCTTGTTTTTTGAATTCATCAATAATCCAATTCATGATTTTCAAATCAAAATCATCACCGCCTAAATGAGTGTCGCCGTTAGTGGATTTGACTTCTACGGTGTCGGCGGAGACATCAAGGATGGAAATATCAAAAGTGCCGCCGCCCAAATCGTAAACGGCGATCTGCTGGCCCTTTTTCTTTTCAAAACCGTAAGCCAAAGCCGCCGCGGTCGGTTCATTGATGATGCGCAAGACTTTTAAGCCCGCGATTTCACCGGCGTCCTTGGTGGCTTGGCGCTGGGCGTCGTCAAAATAAGCCGGTACGGTAATGACCGCTTCGGTGATTTTTTCTCCCAGTTTGGCTTCAGCGTCTTCTTTGAGTTTGGTTAAAGTCATAGCCGAGATTTCTTGCGGGCTGTATTCCTTATCGCCCATTTCAATCTTGACGCCGTTGCCGGCTTTAACGATCTTAAAAGGCATCAGGGTGATATCGCGTTGCACCTCGCTGTCGGTGAAAGCTCGTCCAATCAAGCGCTTAATGGAGAAAAGAGTGCTGGTTGGGTTGGTAACTGCTTGGCGCTTGGCGGCGATGCCTACCAGGCGTTCGCCGGCTTTAGTTTGCGCGATAATGGATGGCGTAGTGCGCGCGCCCTCTTTGTTTTCTAATACTTTCGGCTGTCCCCCTTCGATTACAGCCATGCACGAGTTGGTCGTGCCCAAATCAATTCCTAGGATTTTTGACATATTTTTGCTTAATTTTACTTATTTTTTTATTTATTCTTGACTTTTTCAATTATTTTTGCTATAATGGCATATCGGTTATGTGGCCGAGAATTATCAAGTGTTCCTTAAAACGATTTTCTAAAAGGGTTAAACCCGCAAGAAGGAGAAAATTATGCCGCTGTTTACGTTTATGGGAGTTTTGGCAGTAATGTTTATTGGGTCCTTTTTCCCTCGCACCGTCGGAACGATACTGCTGGCGGTGGTAACGACGAACATGACCTGTTTTAATGGATTTTTTACGATTATTTTCTTCATCTTTGCAATCGGCTTTTCATTCATCTTTGATATTGGCGATGAGTCTTACAAGAAGATCTTTTAGGAGGACTGTTTTATGCAGATCTTGCAGATATTGCAAATCGTCGTTACGATAGCCATCGTTTATGTTTTCGGGAAGTATTTCTTATTAGAGAACATCGGGTTCCAACAACCTAAATTTGGGACCTGGCAAAGCTTGTACGGCATTCCTGCGATGATCGCGGGATTTCTCTGTATGTTCTTTAATGGTCTGCTGGCTGTAATAATCATCGCCTTCGGCTGGTTTTTTGCAGAAGGAATATTCTCGGGTCTTACCGGATTTGAGTATCCGAAAGAAATACTGACTCGGAAATGTCTTTACATTCTGCCGCCGCTTTTAATCGGCTTGTTGCTCGGCCGATTATTGCTCATATTGCTCGCCAGCTTTTCCTGATCGGGTTATTGCTCTTGAAGCTCTTTATTGCCGGAACCTTGGTTCCGGCTTTTTTTATTTTTAATTTTTCCTCCAGCGAAGCGGGAACAATTTCCCGCCTCAAGCAGAAAAAATTATTTGGCGATATTTACCTTAATGGTTTTGGGTTTGGCTTCCGGTAATTTGGGCAAAGTGATTTTTAAGATACCCTTGTCATAAGAGGCTTCGGCTTTATCGCTTTCCACTTTGGAGGGCAGAGCCACCGAACGGTAGAAAGATCCGGTACGCACTTCTTTGCGGTAGTAATTCTTGTCTTCCACTTCGGTTTTCTTTTCGTTTTCTCCTTTAATGGTTAAGATGTTGTTTTCAATGGCGATTTCCACTTTGTCCGGGTCAATGCCGGCCAGTGGCGCTTCCACTACGACGTTGTCTTTGTCTTCGTAAACGTCTATGGCCGGGGTAAAAGAGCCGGCCGTGATGGGCCAATCGCCCATTAGTTTTTCCGCTTCGTCAAAGGAATCGACGAAGGGAAAAGGTGTCCATTTGATGATTGACATATGTTTAATGGTTAATTTATTGATAATTTTATTTGGCTACTTTAACTTTGGCCGGCAGAAGCACTTTGCCGTCTAAGAGATAGCCCGGCGCCACTTCCTCAAAAATCATATCCGGTTCATAGCCGTCTTTTTTTTCATGCGTCAGGGCTTCATGCAGATTCGGATCGAATTTTTCGCCGTTAGTTTTGATTTCTTCTATTTGATATTTTTTAAAAAAATCCTGGAAAGTTTTTTGGATAAAAATCACGCCTTCCACCCAAGGTACCTTTTTCTGATCTTCAGGAATATGTTGCAAGGCCAGCTTGAAATGGGAATAAACAGGCAGAACCTCGGACATAAACGCGGCGTTGGCCCACTCGTAAGTTTCTTTGGCCTTTTTTTCTTCATCTTTTTTCAGATTCAAGTAATCGGCTTTGGCTCTTTGCCAGCCAGCCAGGAGTTCGCCGTTTTTTTCCTTTTCTTTCAGCAGTTCTTCTTGCAACTGCTCAATGGATTGTTCTTCGGACATAGGTTAGGTGCTAATTAATTTTATTGATTAATTCTTGCGCGTGTTTTATCAGTCCCAGGTTTCTTTTATAATCCATGCGCAGGGGCCCTAGAACACTGATGACTAAGGGTTGTCCTGATAATTCGGCCAAAGCGATAATAGCTGAAGCGTCGCGGCCGAAAGGACAGGTATCGCCGATTAATATTTGCGGCATTTCGTCGGCCTGCGGAAAGTACCAATTGATCACCCGATCCAGGTTATCAATAATGTCGGACATAGTGCAAACCAGGGACAGGTTGGTGAACTCCGGCTGACGGAACAAGTGCGATAAGCCGGTGTAGTACAGATCATTAGCTGAGAAGGCGATTATAATAGTCTGTTCGGATAAGCCTGCAAGCTGTTTAGCCAAGGTTTTGATGCTTTCATGGTTTTTGGTTAGATTAAGGCCGCTTAACTCTTGCCGGTCCTTGGCGGAAATATGGCTGTCAATGACGAAATAATTGATATAGTACTGGTAACCCAGAATAGTGGGGATTCGGCCGGCGGAGGTGTGGGGCTGATAAATCAGGCCCTGGCTCTCCAGTTCTGCCAATTCATTGCGAATGGTGGCCGGGCTTAAATCAGGGAAATATTTTTCTACCAAATGAGAAGAGCCGACCGGCTGGGCGGTTTTGACGTATTCATCAACTATGGCTTTGAGTAATTGTTCCTGTCTGGCCTCCATAAGTGGCTAAAATTAGGTATTTTCGCTATTAGCACTCTAATAGCGAGAGTGCTAATTTAAATATAGCGTAATGATAAAAAGCTGTCAAGGCTGTTTTTTTTGTAACAAAAATAAAACCCCAACTCGTCGGTTGGGGTATAAAGTACTATTCGGCCGGATTTCAGCCCGGTGTTTTGTGGGGTCTCGTCGCCACCGGTCTGACCAGTTTGGCTTTGATTGTGGCTTTACTGCCACTACCGCCGCAGGTCGGGCATACGCTGTCGGCCTGATTGCGGTTATAAGGGTCTTCCAAGTTGCGTTTTCTGCCGGTGCCACCGCAAGCCGGGCATCTTTCTTTATTCATATCGGCCATGATCTGCCTGATCGGGTCGGTCTCTTGGGGCGACTGGTCTTTCGGCATAGTTGTTATTCTCCCTATCTTGGTTGGTAGCGTTTGGCTTTTTTCATGGCCGCCGCCGGGTGCTTTGGTTTGGGTCTTTTATTTTTCCGTTTAGCCGAAATCCATTCTCTCTTTCTTCCTTCTCCTTTTCTTCCCTTTTTATCCATTATTCCGCGCTCCTTACCTTTTGGATTTTTGTGTTCCTTTAGTTTCCTTTAAATTTTTAAAGTTCTAAATCAGTTAATCATATGTTATTTTTGACTTTTTGTCAAGTACTTGGTGCAATTTGGAGTAAAAAGCTTGAAAAATAAAAACGGAAGCCAGCGGCTTCCGTATGGTATGTTATTTTTGACTTTTTGTCAAGTACTTGGTGCAATTTGGAGTAAAAAGCTTGAAAAATAAAAACGGAAGCCAGCGGCTTCCGTATGGTGCGTTTGATTTATAGTTACTTTTTTACTCTTTTTGGGATAGGCCACGGTGTGCGGCTCTAACCTTGCCGCCTATGCCTTTGATCGCTTCGGCTCCCTGTTTGGCTCCCTGCATGAATTCGTTGGCGGAAGGCATGATACTGCCTGAGCCCATATCCGCCAGAACCAGCGCCATAGCTTCGGAACGATTGAAGTCGCCGGTATGCAGGTATGCGTAAAGTTGTGCTTTCCTCAGGCGCGCCCGCGCATTGAAGAGTCGTCCTTGCGCTTCTTCAATGCCCTCGCTGACATCAACCATTTCGTTCAGGAAGAACTCAATCAAGGCGATGATGCTGGGATTCATTTTTACTATGGCTGTGCCACCGATACCGCAAATTGCTGGCAATAGTTCATTCAGTATGTCCGTAATAGGCGGAACAATATCATCAGATGCTTCTCCAACCAAAGAACCAACTTTTTCCATTATCGGGGTCAGGTTCAAGATCTCGCGTCTGATTAACCGTGACAAATCGGTTATTAAATTATCCAAAAGCTCCGGATTGTTCAGTAGTTCTTGCAGTAGAGCTTTATTCTTCAGGTCTTTAATGGTCATCGTTTTTCCTTTCTTGCCCCTTGGGGCGGTTTTGGTTTTGGCCAACTGCCGATAAATCAATGTGCGACTCATCATAATTGATGATTCATCATCTTATCATACTTTAATTCTTCTGTCAAGAGACTAATATGAAGTTTTGGCTTTTAGGTTATTTGTGTTAAGATAATGCCATATGGCAGAAATAGCGGAGGACCGCGTAATTGCCGCTCAAGACGACGGCAATGACACTGTTTTGGACTTGACTTTGCGCCCTAAATCGTTGGGCGAATATGTCGGCCAGCAGGCGGTCAAAGATAATTTACAGATTTTTATGGAGGCGGCCAAAACCAGGGAGGAACCCCTGGAGCATGTTTTGATTTTTGGTCCTCCGGGGTTGGGCAAGACGACTTTGGCGCATATTATCGCCAATGAGATGGACGCCAACATCAAAATAACTTCCGGTCCGGCGATTGAGCGTACCGGTGATTTGGCGGCGATTCTGACCAATCTTAATGAAGGTGATATTCTGTTTGTGGATGAAATTCATCGTCTAAACAAGTCCATTGAAGAAGTGTTGTATCCGGCTATGGAGGATTACGCCTTGGATATTGTCATCGGCAAAGGACCGTCGGCTCGGACTTTGCGGCTTAATCTGCCTAAATTCACTTTGGTCGGAGCAACCACCAAGATCAGTGGTCTGTCTTCGCCTTTGCGCGATCGCTTCGGTAATGTTTTCCGTTTGAATTTTTATAACAAACAAGAAATCGGCGAAATCATTTCCCGGGCCGCCAAGATATTGTCAATTGAAATGGATGAAACAGCCAGAGGGATTATTGCCGGCCGCGCTCGTCAGACTCCGCGTATCGCCAATCGGTTGCTCAAGCGCGTTCGTGATTTTGCCCAAGTCAAGAAAGATGGTAAAATTAATGAAGAGACGGCCAATGAGGCCTTGAAGCTTTTAGAGGTTGATGAATTAGGATTGGATCATGTCGATCATTTGTATTTGAAATTGTTATTAGAAAAGTTTAATGGCGGTCCGGTCGGTTTGAACACTATTTCCGCGGCCTTGTCCGAGGATATGGATACGATTGAAGATGTGATTGAACCGTTTTTGTTGCAATTGGGGTTCATTAACCGCACTTCCCGCGGACGTGTTTTAGCTGAAGAGGCTTATCGGCATTTGGGCGCTACCCCGCCGGTTAATCTTCAGGAGAAATTTATATAAAAAGAAATAAAGATTTTATGTTTTCACAATTAGATTTTTCTTTAACCATCGGAGTTTTTTATTGGCTCTACTTGATCGTAGTGGCGATTTTTATCTTATACACCCTGATTAACTATTACCACTTGATCAGATTCGGATTTTTTTCTTCCCTTAACATCGTTGTTATGGTTGTTTATGCCGTGGTTGCTGTTTGGCTGGTTTGGTTCTCGTTGACCACTTTAGCCACTCTGGATTGGAGCCGTTCCCTGTTTGATGCCAGTTGGCTTGCCGGCCTGACTGATATTTTCGGCTCCATTAAAGTCAAATAACTGACTCCCTGCTGTTTTGGTCGCTTATTAATCAAAAGCGACGGATCGCTTGGAACATCACAATAAAACTACAATAAAGAAAGTATGATAAATTTAAACGCTGTTCCCAATAAACGTCAAAATGAATTGGTGTTGGCTCATCTCTGGCCACATCCGATTGTTTTTATCGGTATACTTTTGTCCTATTTAATACTGTTCGTCATCCCGCCGGTAATTTATGCTTTCATTAATTTTGTTACTCCAGGAGTTTTTGATAACTTGGTAATCATGCCTGTGCTTTTGGCTTTAATGTTCGCTTATTACCTTTTAATCATGGTATTCATGCTGACAGTGTGGATGGATAACTATTTGGACGTGGATACCCTGACTAACGAACGGTTGATTTTGCGGACGCAAAAAGGTTTGTTTAATCGCACTGTTTCGGACATTGAGCTTTACCGCATCCAGAACGTTTCCGTTAATCAAAAAGGGTTGCTTAAGACCATCTTTAATTACGGCGATGTTAAAGTGGAAACGGCCGGCGAGGATCCCGGTTTTGTTTTGGTGAGCATTAACAACCCGATCAAAATTTCCCGTTTAATTCAACGTTTAGATGAAACCGCCAAAAACAGCCACAATACCACTGAATAAATTTGATTTCCGTTTACCTCGGCAATTAATCGGCCAGAAACCCATAAAACCGCGTGATGCCGCGCGGCTTTTGATTTTGGATAAAATCACGGGCCAGATCAAGCATCGGCACTTTTTTGATTTGCCCAGTTTGCTTCGGCCCGATGATGTTTTGGTTTTTAATGATTCCAAGGTTATTCCGGCGCGTCTGCGTGGTACAAAAGATACGGGTGGTCGGGTGGAGATATTCTTATTGAAAAGAATAAGAGGAGTTAACAAACAAAAAAATATTTGGCAGTGTTTGGTGGGAGGTAAAGTTAAACCGGGGCAGAAAATTGTCCTGACTGAAGATATTTCAGCTTTGGCAACAAAGAAGGATAGCGATCAGACTTGGCTGATGGAATTCAATGCCAATGACCAGCAACTGTTCGCTTTGGGTGAAACGCCCTTGCCACCTTATATCAAGACAGTTGCTAAGTTAGAGGATTATCAGACGGTCTATGCTAAAGAAGCGGGGTCGGTGGCTGCGCCGACCGCCGGTCTGCATTTTACTAAAAAGCTTCTAGGGCAATTGAAAAAGCGCGGCGTGGGAATCGAGTATGTGACTTTGCACGTGGGGCTTGGGACTTTTGCACCAGTCAAGGTTGATAATCTATTGGAACATAAAATGCATACGGAGTGGGCGGAGATTGACGCCATTACGGCCAAACGATTAAATCGGGCTAAGGCCGATGGTCGCAGAATCATTGCCGTAGGTACGACCGCGGTTAGGACTCTGGAATCCTCGGTTAATTCCTCCGGCCAGTTGCGTGCCGGCAACCGCCTAACTGATATTTTTATTTATCCCGGTTACAAGTTCAAGTTTACAGACGCCATGATTACCAATTTTCATTTGCCCAAATCAACCTTATTGGTTTTAGTTTCCGCCTTTGCCGGCCGAGAGAAGATTCTGTCCGCCTATCATGAAGCGATTAGAAAGAAGTATAAATTTTTTTCTTTCGGCGACGGGATGATGATTGAATAAGCGATAACTAAAAATAACCACCCTTGACCGAATCAAGGGTTTTATTTTTTAATATGCGTCTATTGACAATGGCCGGTAATTTGTCTACAATGAAGTATTGTGCAATTGACACGAGATTAATGCGACTTAAACGTTAGACAGCAGAAAATGGCCCTAAATGAACAACAGCAGGTTTTTGAGCTTGTCAAAAAGTCTCGGCAGACACTAATCGTATTCAGGAAGGATTGGACCGGAGACGCTTTGTCCGGCGCTTTGGCTTTGGCTGATTTTTTACGCAAGCTGGGTCAGAAAGCGGATATTGTCTGCCATGATTTCAAGCAATCGGCTAACTTGGCGCACTTGCCGGCCGGCGAGGTCAAGAAGAGTTTGAGTAATCTGCAAAAGTTTATCGTCTCAGTGGACTTGACTTCTACCGGTCTGGCGGAGTTTCAGTACGATCATAAAGAAGGCCGGTTGAATTTTTATATTACGCCGCAGGAAGGCCAACTGACTCCGGAAAACATCGCTTCTTCGGTTTCCGGTTATAAATATGACTTGATTTTTTTGATTAATACGCCGGATTTGGAGTCGCTGGGTGAGTTGTACTTGAAGAATACCGATTTTTTTTATTCCGTGCCCAAGATCAATATTGATCATGCCACCAGCAATGAATATTACGGCAACATTAATTTAGTCAATATTGCCGCCGCTTCCAGCTCAGAAATAATTTATGATTTGGTTAATGGTTATGATGCGACGCTGATTGATGATAATTTGGCGACTTACATTCTTTCCGGCATTATTATGGCGACTAAGAATTTTAAGACGGCGGAGGTAACGCCTAAGACCTTGACTTTGGCCGGTGAGCTTATTGCCAAGGGCGCGCGTCGCGATCAGATTGTGCAGAATTTATATCAAAGCAGATTTTTGTCCACTTTAAAGTTGTGGGGGCGCGTCTTGTCGCGATTGAATAATGATTTGGATGATCGGATTGTTTGGTCGGTTTTGTCTACGCAGGATTTTTTGGAGACCGCCACTAATCCCGAAGAGTTGTCTGACGTGATTGACGAATTAATTGTTTCTATGCCGCGTACCGAGGCCGTAGTGTTGATGTATGAGGATAAGCGAGGTGAAGTCCCGGTGGTGCAAGCGTTGGTGTATGCGATCAAAAATCATGATGCGATCTTTCTGGCGCGTAAATTCAACCCGTCCGGCAATAAGGATGTGGCTAAGTTCGTTTTAACCGGCACAACCCTGGCCGAAGCGGAAAGAAGTGTAATAGAGGAAGTTAAAAAACAGCTGGTTTAGTCATTGATGCGGGAGGTAGTCCGGCTAGTAAATATCGTAGTTTTTCAGACTCATTGAGGCCCCAATTTTGGGCCTTTTTAGTTTTTGCTTAAAACTTGACTTTTGGCTTAATTTGTGATAAATTAGGCAGTTATCTATTGATGATATTAACCGTAATGTTCGTGATTGCCTTTATGATTAGTTTTTTGTCTAAAATTAGATAAATTTGAAAATTAGCGTTGATTAAGATGATTAAGATGAACGCTGTTTTTCGTTTCTGACTCGTAATAGTCGGAGACTGGCACTTTAAATCTTAGAAACAACCCGTCTACGTAAGGTCTTGACGGGCTAAAGAAGGAGATAGCGATGCTAAATCCCAAAAGCATAATTATCGGTGGCAGTTCTGCTAATCCGCCCCACTACGGGCATCAGGCTATTTTGGCTGATGTCTTGCGAGGTGAAAGAAAAGCTGATTATGACTTGATGATTTGGATTCCTTGCGGTGAACGGCCGGATAAGCATTTGGCGGTTTGCACAAAGTGCGCCGACAGCTCGGCAGGGTTCTGTTCCGATTGTATTAATCACAGGATTGCCATGACCGAGATGATGGTTAATGATTTTCGTCAAATGTCAAGCAGTCCGATTAATTTTCAAGTCTGGTATGATGATATCTTCGGCCGTAATACGGCGACTATAGATTGGCTGGAACTTTTGGTAAGAAAATATCCGCAAGCTAAGCTGACTTGGCTGACCGGCTCAGACTCGGTAATACCGCGTCCGGAGTTCGGCGGTTTGAATGAGATTCAAGCGCGTTGGAAGCGAGGCGAATGGCTGTTTGCCTGCCAGAGATGGCATTGGCTGGTTTATCCCCGGCCCGGTTATGAATTAGGCGACTTGCCACTGCCTTGGCAATTTAAAATAGCTTCATTGAATACGGGAATAGATATTTCTTCGTCGCAAATTCGCGCTTCAATTGCCGGGAATTGTTGTGATTGGGAGAAGTCAGTTCCTCCCAACATCGCCAAGTATATCAAGATTAACGGACTTTACGGTTATCAAATTTGATTAGCAATAGAAACATTAACCGAACAAAAGAAGGAGAACAAATTATGGACAATGGCAACAGCGATCAAAGCGGAGTGAAGAGCGTTTTGAGTGAGGCCTATGATTTGGTTTATAATGGTTGGATCAGGGTCTGGCGTGGTACCGGGAGAAAGCAGGAGGTTGTGGAAAAGAAAGACGCCGTGGCGTTTCTGGTTTACAATCGCGATCGGCGCGCCGTAGCTATGGTTATGCAAGATCGTCCGGCAACAATATTTGCCACGAATCATATTGCGCCCATACTGGAGGTTCCAGCCGGCCACATTGATCAAGGCGAAACGGTGGTCTGGGCAATGGCTCGTGAAGCTCGGGAAGAGTTGGGCTTATTGGTTGACTTGGAGACAGTCGCCGGGCGTTTTGAGTTGATTAATTTCGGCACTCCTCTTTTCACCTCGCCGGGAATTATTACCGAGCGCCTTCATTTGGGTTATGGTAAGTTCAATGATGATGAATTTGATCACAGCCGGACGAGTTTTGGTTTAGACGCGGAAGGGGAAAGTACGGAAGTTCGTTGGATCTCCATTAAGGAATTGAGTTGTATGCCTTATCCCGACTTGAAAACTTTTACTTTGGTGCAATGGTTTATGCTGAAAATCTATCCGCAATTAACAGCAGAAAAGGAGAATGAGTAATGAATGAACAAGGATCGCCATTAAGAATTTCCCCGCTTTTGACCGATTTTTATCAGATTTCCATGCTCTACACGTATTGGAAAACCAGCCGGGAAGAACGGTATGCGGTGTTTGATCTGTTTTACCGCACCGCTCCATTTGGCGGCCAATACGCCGTATTTGCCGGTTTGGGCCGCATTCTTGATTATTTGTCCGAGTTTTATTTGACGCCGGAAGAAATCAGTTATCTGAAGAGTTTGCCCGTTTGCAGTCACTATGAACCGGAATTTTTTGACTGGTTCAATTCATTGAAGATGAAAATCAAAGTGTGGGCGCCGGAAGAAGGGACTTTGGTGTTTCCACGAGAGCCGTTAGTGAGTGTGGCGGGACCGGTCTGCGTGGCTCAATTGATTGAAACGACCCTTCTGAACTCGACGAATTATCCGACACAAATTATTACGAACGCGGCGCGCATGCGTTATGCGGCCGGTTGGGAGGCGACATTGATGGAATTCGCTCTGCGCCGGGCCCCCGGTCCGGACGGCGCCATTTCCGCTTCGCATTATGCGGTGATGGGCGGATTTGATTCCACCTCCAATGTTTTGGCTGGTTTGCTTCATCATTTGCCGGTCGGCGGAACGCACGCTCATTCCTTTGTTACCAGCTATTCAGCGGAAGACTTGAAATGCCAAAGAATATTAACCACTAAGGACGGAAAGCGTACTTATAACTTTACCGTCCTTGCCCTAGATCGCCAGGATTGCTTAAAGGGTTATTTTCCCAGCGAAACCAATCAGGGAGAATTGGCGGCATTCATTGATTACGCCTGGGCTAATCCCGATAGGTTTTTGGCTTTAATTGACACGTATAACGTGGAGACTTCGGGTTTGCCCAATTATCTGGCGGTCGCCCTGGCTTTGGCTGAATGCGGTTACACCCCGTTGGGTGTTCGTCTGGATTCCGGCGACTTGGCATATCTGTCCAATATTGTTTACGGCGGTTATGAGCTTATTAAGAAATATCGGCCAGCCGCACATTGTGACTTCACCAAACAGGCGATTGTAGTGTCTAATGATATTGACGAAGCCATTTTATGGAGTTTTCGCAGACAGAAGCATCACATCACCCATTTTGGCATCGGTACCCGCTTGGCAAATTGTCCTGCTCTGGGCGGCGTGTATAAGCTGGTGCAGATCGGCAATCGCCCGGTCATTAAACTGTCAATGAATATCGACAAGATGACGATTCCCGGCGCCAAACGAGCGATTCGTTTGTATGGCGCGGACGGGAAAGCCATTTTAGATCTTTTGGTGGCTGATGAAGAATATGATGAAGTGCTCCAGTCGATCCGCGCGTCTAATGAGATTCTTTGCCGCGATCCGATCAATGAGACGGTTCGTTGCAAAGTTAAGCCGGCCACTTGTAAGGAATTGCATCAGCTCGTGTTTTTTAATGGCCGACGTTTTGATTCTCTTGCCCCAGGCGTTTTGGCCGTTCAAGCGTATATCAGGCAGCAGTTTGAAATGGAAATGCGCGAAGACCATCTGCGGCCGGAAAATCCAACGCCTTTCAAGGTGGCGGTGACTGAAAGGGTTTATCAGCAGATGCACTTACTGATGGCTTCGGAAGCGCCAATCCCGGTATTGTCGTAGGTCGTCGTAAAAGCACTTTTTAATTTTAACCGGCGGAACTGTCAAAAATTTTGACAGTTCCGCCCTTTGCCTGAGCCGCTTACTTAGTAGGCGTCTTGGTTTGAAGGAAGCAGCACTTTAAAATCAATCTAACAATAAGGAGGAATAGATCATGCCTATGCCGATGAATTTGTTTTTTCTGATTCTAACTCTTTGAATCTTTCAAAAATATCATTAGCCTCTGCCTCCTGATCAATAATATATTTTTCAGTGTTAATTTTTTCTCCCCAACCTTTTTTCCCGCTAAGGTATTCGGCTCCGACTGCTCCCAGTTTGGCGCCGGCGAGTCCGCTGCTTTATTGGGTTTAAACGGCCATTGGAAAATAGACTATAATCTGCGCGAGCGTGAATGGGGAGAATTAAGTGTTTTGCCTGATGATGAACGGCGTGAGAAGTATGGTCCGATTCTACTTAATCGCAATGGCAATGGTTTTTATTGGTCGCCTCTTGGCGGAGAATCCATGGCTAATGCCTGTATGCGAGCTGATCGGGTTTTGGGGACGTTCCATCGCGAATGTTCGGAGAGTAACGTAGTCGTGGTTAATCATGGTGAAGTGATGTGGTGTTTTATAGTTCGTCTAGAACGGCTTACTCCTTTTCAATATGTTGAATTGGACGGTTCCAGAGATCCGCTTGATCGTATCCATAATTGCCAGGTTATTCATTACACGCGCCAAGATCCGTTTACGGGGCAGATTACTCCTTATTATGTTTGGCGGCGTTCTGTCTGCCCTTGGTGTCTGCCCAAATCGCGTAATGAGTGGGAGAAAATCATTAGAACAATCTATTCCGACAGTGATTTGCTGGCTCTGGCTAATCAGTATCAGCAGTTTTCGCCATCGACCGAAGAGGAGAAATAATTGATGTCTGAAAAATACGGTTTTACTATCGTGCACGGCCAAGAATCGTTTCCTGAGCAGGTGATTAAGTCGGTGTTTTTGGCCGGACCAATCCCGCGAGACGAGAAGGGGTTGTCTTGGAAATTCGGCGCTTTCGCCATTCTGGAGTCATTAGGTTTTTCCGGCACGGTTTACGATCCGGAAAAGAAAGGCGGCGGTTTCCGCAAAGACGTCAATCGTCAGGCTCAAATCGATTGGGAAGACGAGGGGCTCAATCGCGCCGATGTAATCCTGTTCTGGATACCGCGAGAGCTTAAACATATGCCGGCCTTGACCACCAACGTGGAATTTGGCGAGTGGATGAAATCGGGCAAAGTTGTTTTGGGCGCGCCTGAAAATGCCGCCCGCATGAAGTATTTGTTAGAGAAAGCGGTAAAATATAAAATTCCTACGGCGAATACTTTGAAAAAGACCATTGAGTTGGCTTTGGGCATGTTGGGCCGAGGCGCTTTAAGAACTGGCGGCGAATGCCAGGTGCCGTTGCATATTTGGCAGACCAAAGCTTTTCAGTATTGGTATCATTTGCGAAAAAGGGCGGGTAATGAGTTGCGCGGTTGCCGGGTGCTTTATAATAATTTTTTTGCCAAACATAAGCCGATTTGGCTGATTCGCCCGCAAGTGTATGTGCCAGAGGAAAATCAGATCAAGGGCGCGGAGTTAGTTGCAGGACGATCCAGCGCTTGTTCGAATTTGTATTATCTGCCAGAAGACGACGATACCATTTTCCCCGAGGTTTTATTCTAAAGGCAATAGGCGCTATTAGTTAGATTGAGTTAATTTTACGCAGAGGCGATTTGCTTCGCCTCTGCCTTTCACTAGAGCAATTAAAAATTGATTGTTCTTAGAAAGTCTGAGAACATTACAACTTAATGTGAGCAGTAACAACGCAACCAGAAAGGAATAGAAACCATGCCTACTAAAAATATTGTTATTTTGAGTTGTCCGATCATGGAAGGGTTCGCTTGTGCTGTAGCAAAAGCCCTTGAGCATTATCCGGTTGGGTATTCTCCCATCAGGTGGGGTGAGTTTCCCGATGGTTTCCCCGATACGTCCATAGACGCTGAAGCGGTGAAAAACAAACACGTTTGGTTTTTTGCTTCCTTGGAAAATCCGCTGGAAATTTTCCGCCAGTTTTCCGTTTTATGGGCTTTGCCGCGCTATGGCGCCAGGTCACTCAACGTGGTTTTACCTTTTTACCCCACCGGCACCATGGAACGGAAAATGAGCCCCGGCGACATTGTTACGGCCAAGAGTTTGGCTCGAATGTTTGACGCTATACCGGGCAATGCCGGAACACCCCGGATTTTTATTTTTGACATTCATGATTTGCGCGAGGAATTTTATTTTTCCGATAATGTTTTGATTTTCTTGCAATCAGCCATTCCCTATCTATCAAAAAACTTTTATGATTGGTCAGTGGCATTTCCCGACGAGGGGGCGCAAAAGCGTTTCGGCAAGACATTGGGTAATTTTCGGCAAATCACTTGCCAGAAGATTAGGCAAGACGATAAGCGCATCGTCACCATAAAAGAGGGCGAAGTGCAAGGGCGGAATATATTGATTGTTGATGATTTGACTCGGACTGGAGGCACTTTGATTGAATGTGCCAAGATTTTGGAATCCCAGGGAGCGGCAACGATCAATCTGGTCGTGCCTCACGCCGCTGTTAATGCCCAAGCCGTTAGCAGGCTGGTTGAAGCTCACGAACAAGGATTGATTAACCGTCTTTACACCACAGACTCCTGTCCCGCGGCCATTAAACTGCTGATCGGGTCGGATTTCGTTTTTATCAAATCGTTATGCAATCCGATAGTAGAAATAATCTTGAAAGAAGAATTTTGAGTGGAAGGAGAATAAAAGAATGCCAGTAAGAAACTTGCCTCTTAGTTTGAAATTGGATCATCGGCAAATGGGGTTTTTGCGCGTCGCTACGGCTGTACCCAGGGTGTTTATCGGCGATGCGATAAAGAATTCCCAAATCGCCGTTTCTTACGCTCATCAGGCGATCGCGCGACACGTTGATGTGCTGTGTTTTCCGGAATTGAATTTGACAGGATATTCTTTGGGTGACGGTTTCCTTAATGCCGGACTGCTTAGCGATGCCCTGAAGGCATTACAGATTTATCTGACAGCAACATCCGAATTTAATTTGATCAGTCTTATCGGTTTGCCTGTGTATTTTCAAGATAAGCTGTTTAATGTGGCGGCGGTTTGCCATTATGGGCGAGTTATAGGGGTGATTGCCAAAACGTTCTTACCGAATTACGGTGAATTTTACGAAAATCGTTGGTTTAATTCAGCTTCCTTGTTGGGTGATGACACGGAAATCTCCATGCCTACAGCTTGGGGTGATAAAACTGCCCTTGTGCCTATAGGCAACGATTTGATTTTTCCTTTGCTTACGTCCGGGGGGGGTTGTTTGGGCGTGTTAGCCGGGGAAATTTGTGAGGATAGCTGGGCTAATTTGCGACCCTCGCTGTTTCATGCCGATAACGGAGCTAATATTATTTTTAATTTGTCGGCCTCTAATGAATTGGTGGGCAAGGAGGATTATCGGTGTGATATTTTGGCTAAGGCGATTTCCGGCAATTCGGTCTGCGCTTATATTTATTGCTCGGCCGGCCAAGGCGAGTCCACCGCTGAAACGGTTTTTGGCGGGCACTGCCTGATTGCCGAGAACGGCAGTATTCTGGCGGAACGCCAACCGTTTAATTCCGGCAACAGCAATCCGCTGTTTGGCGGACAATATAAGGCAGAAGAAGCTGAATTATTGGTAGCAGATGTGGATATTCATCGTTTAAATAACGAGCGTTTGCGCAATAAGAGTAATTCTAATACGCTAAGGGGTTGGAAGCATAAGGCGCGGACGGTGCCCATTGATTTATTGAGTATTTGCGGTGATAAGAATTGGCTGAGGAAAATCGATTCCTATCCGTTTGTGCCCGGTGATCCCGATACTCTGGATAAACGTTGCGAACGCATTCTCATAATCGCGTCAATCGGTTTGTTTGAGCGGTTGCGGCGAGTCTTCCCTGACCCGGAGAAGCTTAAGGCGGCGATTGCCATTTCCGGCGGTCGCGATTCAACCTTAGCTTTTCTTAATTTGGCTTTGGCTTGCCGTTACGGCGGTTGGGATATGAAAAAAATCACAGCCGTAACCATGCCTGGACCAGGGACGACCTTCGGACCTACTGGAACCTACCAGGATGCCGTTGACTTGATTAACGCCTTAGGCGCGACCTTTAAGGAAGTCGGGATTGAAGAACAAGTTACCGCTCATTTGCGCGCTATTGGCCATGAGCCCTGCTGGAATTGTCTGCAATGCGAGAATGCTCAGGCGCGCGAACGAACGCAGACTGTCATGGATTTGGGCTTTACTATCGGTACCGGCAATTTGTCGGAAAGCATTTTGGGTTATTGCACCTATAACGGTGATCAGATGAGCATGTACAACCCCAATTGCGGCATCCCCAAAACTTTGGTTAATAAGTTGTTGAAATGGATTGCCGATAAGCAGTTATTCGGCCCCGAAGTTTCGTCAATCATCTATCATATCTTAGACAAAGAAGCCTCGGCTGAGTTGGTTAAGTCAGATGGAATACATATCTCTCAAATTACGGAAGAAATAATCGGTCAATATCCGGCGCTTGATTTTGATATGTATCATTTTATTCGCGCCGGCAATTCGCCGAGACGTTTATTTCAGTTGGTTTGTGAAGCTTTTAAGGGTGTTTATGAACCAGAAGATTTACTTAAGTGGTTGGAAACTTTTTTACATCAGTTGTTGAAAAATCAGTTCAAACGCGATGCCAGTCCTAACGGACCCAAAGTGGGAACATTATCCGCCAGTCCCCGGGCTGATTTGCGTTTGCCCTCGGATATGGCTTTCCCCAGCAGCTGGCGTAAATTTCTTGATGATATGGCTAAAGCGTTAGCTGCAGAAAAAGCGTAAGAACAGATAGTTGCCGCGCCGGAAGATAATTTTTCGGCGATTGAAGAGAATAGAGGCCTAAGATTAAAATAGCACATTAATAAAGAGCCGTAACTCGCGTGAGTTACGGCTCGTTTTTATTTGTTACAATTTTTTAATAAATCGGAAATTTTTTCGTCAGTTGACGGACTTCTTTTTTTATTCTCGCTGTCAGTTTTTCATCATTCGGCCGTTTGATGATTTCGGCGATCCAAAGTCCGATCAGCCTCATCTCCTTTTCTTTCATTCCGCGCGTCGTAAGAGCGGCTGTACCCAGACGTAAACCGGAAGGATTAAGCGGTTTGGCCGGATCATAAGGAATCATATTGGCATTGGCATAAATCTCAGCGCGTTCCAAGGCGTCGGCAGTGGTTTTTCCGGTCAGGCCGGTCGAGCGCATATCTGCCAGAAGCAAATGGTTATCACTGCCTCCGGAAACGAGGCGCAAGCCGGAATCCTTTAGGGTTTCTGCCAACATCCGAGCATTAGTTATGGTTTGCTTTTGTATCTTGCTGAAATTTTTTGACAACGCCCGCTCAAAGCATAGAGCTTTAGCCGCTATGATATTCTCCAGCGGTCCGCCTTGCAAGCCAGGGAAGACAGCCTTGTCAATCGCCTTGGCCAAATCGGCGCGACAAACAATAAAGGCGCTGCGCGGTCCGCCTAAAGTTTTGTGGGTGGTGGAGGTGACAATATCGGCATAAGGAAAGGGTGAAGGATGTTCTCCGGCGACAATTAATCCGGCAATATGAGCGATATCAGCTAAGAGCAACGCCCCGCAGGCATCGGCGATTCGGCGGAATTTTTTGAAATCAATTAAACGCGGGTAAGCGGTGGCCCCGCAGACAATCATTTTGGGCCGTTCTTTTTTGGCCAATTCGGCGATAGTGTTATAATCTAATCGCTCTGTTTTTTTATTTACGCCGTAATGGATGAATTTAAACAGTTGACCGGAGAAATTGACCGGTGAGCCGTGCGTTAGATGCCCGCCGGCAGAGAGATCCATAGCCATGATTTTATCGCCCGGCTGAAGCAAACCCAAATAACATGCCAGATTAGCTGATGATCCTGAATGAGGCTGGACATTGGCGTACCAGTTTTCCGGTTTGAGATTGAATATTTTCAGACACAATCTTTGCGTTTCTGTTTCTATTCCATCAATGTATTTATTTCCGGAATAATAACGCTTGCCCGGATAGCCCTCGGCGTATTTATTGGATAAGGGCGTACCCATGGCATCTAGAATGTTTTGCGGGCAGTAATTTTCCGAAGCAATCATTACCAGTCCGTTCTTCTGGCGTTCTATTTCTTGTTTGATTAGTTGGGGGATTTTAGATTTTGTCATATTTTGCTATAATTAACCATAGCAAATTAAGTATTTTTATTCAATTGTTATTCGCCTATGCAGCGTTTTTATATACCGCTACAAGATTTTCGCGACAATTACGCGATTAGCGACAATGAAATCTTGATCAGGCAATTAGCCAATGTGTTGCGCGCCAAAGAAGGCGATAAGTTTTTACTGTTTAATAATTCCGGCTGGGAATATCTGGGTCAGTTGATTAAGTTGACCAAGAATGAGGCCAGGTTTTTGTTGATTGACCAGAAACCGGGCTTACGCGAACCGGAACGGCGGATAACATTGTACCAATCATTACTTAAGACTGATAAATTTGAATGGGTGTTGCAGAAAGCCACGGAAATAGGCGCAGCCAAAATCGTGCCGATTATTAGCGAGCGCTCTATTGTTCGTGAAGTGCGCCTGCCTAAATTACAGCGTTTTAGGGAAATAGTACGAGAAGCTTCGGAACAGTGCGGAGCCGTCGTATTAACCGAAGTGGCGCCGGCTTTGACTTTTAGCCAGGCCCTGCAAGGATTGGGTCGTGAGGGTGGTATTCGCCTAATCGCTTACGAGGGTGAAGAAAATCGTCTTTTGGAAGATCATTTGGAAGAAAAAATTAACCTGTTCGTCGGTCCGGAGGGTGGTTGGTCAACGGAAGAGATTATGTTGGCTCAGGAAGCTGGCTGTCTGACTGTCACTTTGGGACGCAGAATTTTGCGCGCCGAAACGGCAGCGCTTGCCGCCTTGGTGCGTTTAATCCAAGATTGACATAATTCTCCAGGCATAATATAATTATGCTATCTTTAAGTATTATTTATAATGTTATGAATGATCAGCAACTGCAACAATTCAAATTACAACTCGAGGCCAAAAAAGCGGAGATCATCAAGCATTTGGATGCTATTGGCACTCGCGCTGAAGGCGATGAAGTCAATTTTAACGCTGATTTTCCTGATTATGGCAATAGCCAGTCAATTGAAGATAACGCTTCTGAGGTTTCTGATTACGCCACTAATCTTTCATTGGAACATGAATTGGAGGATAATCTTCATGATGTAGAGAAGGCCTTAAAGAAGATTGTCGAAGGCACTTACGGCAAGTGCAAGCATTGCGGCAAAGAAATTGAGGCCGGGCGTCTAGCCATCCGTCCCGAATCCACTTCTTGCGTTTCCTGCAAGAAATCGCTCAAAGGCCAAAGTTAAGATTTATGATGAAAGATCTCAAAACCGCAATTACCCTTTTGGCGCCGATTGCGGTTTTTATATTTGATCGCGGCCTTAAATGGCTGTTTATTCACTCTTGGTCCGAGGTCATTTTTCCTCTTGGCCAATGGTTAAGTTTACGTTTGGCCTTTAACTCTGGCGTAGCTTTCGGCTTACCGGTTAACTATTGGCTGATAATCATTTTATATCTGTTGGCTTTTGGGGCACTGTCTTATTACGGACTAATACTTTTTTGTCGTAAAAACAGTGGGCAATTGTTGTCTTTGCTTTTGGTTTGGGTCGGCGCTTGGTCTAATTTTCTTGATCGTTTGTATTACGCCCGCGTGATTGATTATATCGATGTGCGATATTTTTCTATTTTCAATTTAGCTGACTGCGCTATTGTCGGCGGTTTGATTTTCTTGGTTTGGTCAGCATATCGACAAGAAGCTGAATAATTTTCTCATCTCACGGCTTCTGTGTTATAATATAATTGAAAGTTAAATAATATCTATGCCTAAACGAACAATTTGGCTGGCAACTTTTTGTTTGCTGGTTTTGGCTCCGCTTTGCTCTACCGCTTATACAGTCACTCCGCTAACCAACGTAGGAAATTTTAATGATTTTGTTCTGGAAGGTGGAAAAAAAGAATTACGTCTGAACCCGGGACAAAACGAGAAAACCTTAGTGGCGGTCATCAATCGTTCTGGCCAACCCTTGAATTTTTCTGTGGCTGTGGAGGATTTTACCGCTCAAAGTGGTGTTGATTTGGAATTCCTGGGCGCGCAGAAAGGGCAATATTCCCTAAAGGATTTTTTACACCCAGAGGTAATGAGCTTTTCCTTGCTGCATGGCGAACGAATGGAACTGCCAGTAGAAGTGAAGGTGCCTATTGATGCCCCGCCTGGCGGGCTTTATGGCGCAGTCCTAATCAGTGTAGTCGCCCCTACTGTGGCGGATTCGGAAGATAGCGCCGGACGGGTCAAGCCGGTTTCGCGCTTAGCCTCGCTCTATTTTGTCCGAGTCAGCGGTGCGGTTGAGGAATCAGGAGAATTAACCGGCCTTAAAGCAGAGAAAAACCTTAATAGCTCCGCCCCGGTTAAAGTCGGTTTTTCTTTTAAGAATACCGGAAATATTTATTTAAACCCCTCCGGAGAAATATCCTTATTGAATTTTTTAGGACAGACTAAAGAGAAAATAAAGATTCCCGCTTACTTTGTCATGCCGGAAACGACACGAACGCAGACATTAGAGTTCACTCAGCCGAAATTCGGCTGGTATCGCGTCAAATTATTATTGAATCCCGGTTATGGCCAGAGTTATACCGAGAGTTATGCTGGTTTCTGGGTTTTACCGTCTTGGATTTTTACGATTCTAATTGTTGTCGCGGTTATTGCGGTAATCAGCGCTATCTTTTGGCTGAAACGACGCCGGAGTAAGAGTAAAACGATATGAAAAATAAAATATTTTTTTTAATTATCGCTGTTTTTTTAATTACTTTCGCTTCGCCGGTTTGGGCTTATGTTATGTCGTCAACCAATTATGAGTTGCAACGTGATTCTCTTAATTTTATCGGCGGATTAAGTACCTCCACCACTTATGATTTAGAGCAAACCGGCGGTGAAATCGGTACCGGTCTTTCCACCAGCACCACTTACCAAACTAACGCCGGCTTCCAGCAGTTGGATGAAACAACTTATGTCGCTTTAACTGTTGCTGATTCCAGCGTTTCGCTTTCGCCTTCAATTAATTCAACTTTAGGCGGTATAGCCAATGGCTCCACTATAGCGACGGTTAGGACCAGCGGCGCGCTTGGTTATACTTTGCAGATTAAAGCCGGGTCAGCCCCCGCCTTGGTTTCTGGGATAAACAGCTTTGCTGACTACGTTAAGGCCGGCGCTGATCCTGATTATACCTGGTCGGTAACATCTGCCGCTTCGGGTTTTGGTTTTACTCCCGAAGGATCAGATATTACTTCCACCTATCGGGATGACGGAGCGACGTGCAATATCGGCGGAGTAGCGGATAATCCCAATGCCTGTTGGGATGAATTGACAACCAGCGATAAAACCATTGCTCAATCAGCGGCGGCTGATGTTGTCGGTACTGCCACAACCATTAAATTGCGTGCCGAGGCTGGCGCTGACGTCAATCAATCGGCAGGCAGTTACAGCGCCACTGTTACTCTTACCGCCTATACCAATTAATTATGCCAGCGGTTAAAAAAATAGCTTTTATCCTTTTTCTTGCTCTTTTACCGCTGACGGTTTCGGCTGTAACCTCCAGTGACAGTTTTAGCGTTGACGTGTCGGTCGTTGCCTCCGTCTGTAATAATAACGGCGTTTGCGAAACCGGAGAAACTAATGATAATTGTCCCAGTGATTGCCCGCCTCCCTGCACTGATTGCGGCGGTGGTTTTGTAATTTCTGATGTTAGAGTGGCCACGACTACGATTAGCGGAGCCACGATTACTTGGCAGACTAATAGTTCCGCTTATTGTCAGTTGCATTGGGGTACCACCACCGATTATTTGACTGGTCAAGCCGCTGAGGTATCACCCGTAACAGCCCATTCATCATCCATAACCTCTCTTAGTCAAGCAACCCTATATCATTTCTATCTTGCTTGCCAGAATACAACCGGCGGATCGGCTCAGACGGGTGATTATGATTTTACCACTAAGAGCGCTTCGACGCCGGCTTTGATTGCCAACGTTGACGGCTTGCGTTTGGTAGCCGGGGATAGCCGATTAACCCTATTCTGGCAGAACCCCACCAGTACTGACTTTGCCGGCGTCACTATTAGGCGTTCCACCGTTGATTATCCCGCTTTAGCTTCGGGCGTATTGGTTTATGACGGCTGGGGCGAGCCGGCCGTCAGTCCGGAAATCAGCTTTTTAAACACCGGCTTGATTAATGGCACGAGATACTATTATACTGCTTTTGCTTATGATTCTATCGGTAATTTTGCTTCCGGCGCCAGTATTAGCGGTGTGCCCATAAGCTCTCCTACTACCACTCCGACAACCACACCATCCAATGTGACTGATTTGAGCATAGTTGAGGGTGACAGTATCTTGACTTTATTTTGGCGCAACCCAGCGGAGCCGGATTTTACCGGCGCGTACATCCGTCGCTCTACCTTGGGTTACCCCTCGTTAACTTCCGGTATAGCCATATACAGCGGTTTGGGCGAGTCAGTTCCGGACGGGCGAGTCAGTCTGGCTAATCCCGGCTTGGTTAACGGTACCAGATATTACTATTCGATTTTTTCTTTTAATTCTTTTGGTTTTTATTCCAGTGGTGTCGGCATCAATGGCGTGCCCTTCACTGTGACCACTACTCCGCCGATTATTCCGACCACCACACCGACGACGACTCCGCCAATCATTCCGCCACAGATCAATTTAGGCGATTTTATTTTTAGCCAAGATGAGTCAATTAGTGTTTTTTCCGCCGATGGTACGGTCACTGTTTCTGCTGACGGTGGGATGATCACTGTTTATATCGCCGCCGATAAAGTTCCCGGGGGTACGGATAGGATCAAGATGGATTTATCCTCGGCCGTCAATAATTATGTTTATTTTTTAACCTATGATGCCGTCAGTAATACTTATGCCGCTCAATTTTCTCCCATACCGGCCGGCCGTTATGATTTAAGATTTTCCGCGCAAGATTCCATTGGAGCTCAGTTGGCGGAAGTATCTGGTTGGTTAGTGTCAGTCGCTTTGGTTAGGCCGTTAGAAATCATAGAACAACTGCCAGGCGTCGCTTTACTAAGGGCAATGGCGGAATTTTTAACGCCGATCAGAGATATCGCCCAGTCGCCGATGGGCAAAATAATCGCTCAGGTAACCGTGGGCTTAGCCTTGATTAATGTCAGTTTAGTTGTGCCTTTTTGGAGTTTCTCTATTTTGCAATTCTTATTTACCCAACCTTGGCTTTTCTTGTTTCGGCGACGTCGTAAGGATTGGGGTGTAGTGTTCAATTCTATCACCAAGAAACCAGTTGATTTGGCGCTGGTCCGCTTATACAACAAGGCGACTGACCGCTTAGTGACTTCTCGGGTAACTGATAAATTCGGAAGATTTATTTTCTTTGCTCCGGAAGGCCAGTACGTCATTAGGGTTGAAAAGTCTGGTTTTATTTATCCCTCGGAGATTTTAGCCGGCAAAAAGTCAGATGGCCAGTATCTGGACTTGTATTTTGGTGAAACCATCAATATTCCCGCCGGTTCAATGGGTACGATAGCTCCGAATATTCCGTTGGATTCGGATAAGAATTTGGCGATAACAGATAAACAGGCTATAGCGAAGTTTCGCAAGGGGTATTGGGCGGCCAGTCTTAGTTTAATCGGTCCCATTTTGGCCTTTATCTATGCTTTTATTTATCCTTCTATTTTTTCCGCTTTGATTTTAGCTTTACATCTATCGCTACTTTTGATTTTTAAGCGTCTAGCCGATAAACCCAAAGGAAAACGCAGTTGGGGCAGGGTTTATGACTTGACCAATAAGAAATCTTTGGCCAAAGCGGTGATTAGGATTTTCTCTCCCGAATACGGCCGTATGTTGGAGTTCTATGTGACTAATAATCGCGGTGAATATGGGTTTTTGGCGGAAAATAATAAGTATTATTTGACTGCCAGCAAGGACGGCTATGCCCAAGCTAAGACCCCAATAATCGATTTAACCGGCCAGACCGCGGCCGAAGCCGTGGTTAAACAGAATATCGGTTTAAAACAGGGAAAGGAACAAATAATGGAAGCAGTTGAGACTCAAGAAACCGATCAATCGGCCGTGCCCTCAGAAAATACGCTTATTAAAGAAGTCTCAGAAGAAACAAGGCCGGTTAATGAGAGTCAATTTACCAATGTTCCGCCGATCGCTGATAATCAGCCGACGCAGTCAAAAGAACCAGAAGATAAAGAAGGATTATTCGGCTAAAACCCAACTAAAATATTAACTAAAAAGATGTTCCGCAGTTTACGGAGCATTTTTTTATAAATCTGTGGATAACAATTTCGTTTTCTGACTCGTTTTGTGTTATAATTTATAAAGGCATTACCAAAAGTAAGAGTAATTTTATTACTTTTTCTATTAGGTTTAATGCGTAAACATTTTGGCATGGTGACAAAAACACACCAAAATTCTTTTAAGTACCTGATGATTAGGGTTATCATGGCTTGTTTTGCTGTGTTTTCCCTGTTTTTTGTTGTCTCCCAAGCCAATGCTTCATTTAATCAGCAAATAAATTATCAAGGCAAGCTAACTGACCATAGCGATAGTCCAGTGGCTGATGGTGATTACGATATGGTGTTTAGATTATGTGCCGATTCATCTTGTTCTTCGGTGCTTTGGACGGAAACGCGAACCGGCGCTGATCAAGTGGCGGTTGCCAATGGTTTGTTTTCAGTTATGTTAGGGTCGGTTACTTCTTTGTCTTCGGTGGATTTTAATCAAGACATATATTTAGAAGTAGCCGTTGACGGGGAAACCCTTACCCCCAGAAAACGTCTGGGCGCTGTGCCGAACGCCCTTAACACCTTGGAATTTGACGGCTTGGCTACCACCTCTTTTTTAAGGGCGGACATGGCTAATGATCGCGCCACCATAACTAATTTGACTTCCACCAATTTTTTTGCCAGCAACGCCTCAATTACTAATGCCACCAGCACTAATTTTTTCGCCGCGGCTCTTAGCGCCATATCTTCCATTATCAGTAGTTTAACGGCTACTATAGCCAATATTTCTACTTTGGTTTTTGGTGATGCGACAGGCGGTACTTTGGCTGTTACCGATTTATCGGTTACTTCAACTGCCAATATCAAGAATTTAAGCGCCTCCTCCACCTTGGCGATAAATGCTACTTCCACTAATTTGTTTTCTACTTACGCTTCTATAACTCAAGCCACCACGACTGATTTTTACACTTCCGTCTTTAATGCTATCTCCGGTTTATTCACTAATTTGGTCGCCACCATTGCCAGTATCACAGATTTGACCGCAACTCGGGCAACTTCTACTGAAAGTTTTGCTTCTCAGGGTATTACTACCCTGGCAACAACCACCTTTTCCTTTTTTAATGATACTGTTCAAGGCAAAATCTACGGTTATACCATCCCGTCAGGGGCTTTTGCTAGTGGCACCAACGTTATTCTGACTGACGTTTTTGGCTTTAAAGACTCGTCCTATATTTGGAATACTCAGCCCGATCAAAGTCCCATGATATTATTTGGCTCTTATGATAATGATAGTATAGCCACAATAGGCTACCAGACCACCACTCAACATTTGATTTTTGTTTCTAATAACAGTGTCGGCGCGGCCAAGGACTTTGAAAAAATTTCTTTAGCTAGTGGTAACCTAATTAATGTTTCTATATCCCAGAATCCTAAACTGACTTTTAGTGCCAATAGTGTCACTACTTCTGATATTTACTTGAATTCTTCCACTGATAGATTGATTTTTGAAAACGCCTCCGGCGGCTATTACTTTGATAATCACGTTACTACTACCGGTAATCTAGGTGTTTTGGGCAATACCCAATTAGCCGCTACTACCATTAATGGCAATCTTTCGGTGACCGGATCAGCCACGACCACTAACTCTTCTTACTTGGGGACCGTCGCCGGTTTGAATGGAGTTTATATCAATGATTGGTCGGATATTTCCACTTTAGCCGGCAATTGGTCTACCAGTTCCAGTGACTATTGGAAGTCAATAACCAACTTTTTTTCCACTACATCTGCTGATTATTGGGAGACTCAGCAAATTAGATGGTCTACCACTTCCGAACAGTATTTTTGGAACACTACGACGACGTGGGCGGGGTTCCAAAGCAATTTTGACGCTTCTTATTTAGTGGCTACAGCCAAGAACCCTTTTGACCAATGGCTGGATACAACCAATACCCCGACTTTTGCCGGTTTGGACTTGACCGGGGAATTATCCGTTTCCGGCACTTCTACTCTGGCTACTACTACCATCAATCGATTGTTATCAGGCGACCAGACGTTAGTCGGAGCAGGTTCGGCATTTAGTGTTTCAGCATTATATAATTTATTTTCTTCGCTTTTTGGCGGTATAACCGGTTTATTAAACAACATAGAAGAAAGCAGCTGGCTTGATTATGGGGGTGGTACTAGCATCGGTCTTGGCAGTGTTTACTCTTCAGTCAATGTCAATTCTTCTTCAACTAACGATAGTTCAATTTATTACGGTAATAACTGGGAAACGACTTACGCCAATAATTCTGGGTTTACGGTTGCCGACTCTAACAGATTCAAAACACTCTTTGATGCAGGCTCCAATATATCTACTAACGGTTATATTGATAACGTCAATTTTGAGTTAGAGAATGACGGAATATTCACTGGCAGATTAGACAATGTGCATATTATTAATACTAATGACGGCGGAACAATTACAGGTGATTACTCGGCATTAAGAATTGACGATGTTCTGTTAATGGGTGCCACCAATAACTATGCCATTTACTCTACAAATGGCAAGAACTATTTTGGCGGAGATTTACGGGTGGTGGGGGTAGTTACGACATCTGATTTGTATGCTGATAGGATTTCAATTTTAGATGACATAGCGACTATACAAGAAACTTCAACCGACCCCTGGGGAAATTCGAATGCTGGGGCACTTGGTATCACCGGAGCAACCAATTATAACTTTGATCGGGGGTTGAATGTCAATGGAACCACTACCCTTAAAGGGAGCAATCAGGTTTTAAGAGTTGTTACCAACCAGGATTATTACCAGTACGGTTCTCATCAAATTGAATTTGAATCTTACCTTAATACACCGACTGATTCAATAATTGTCGCTACCATGGGTATGACAACAAGAATACCCAGTGATTTCAACGGTGATTTATACCGAGTTCACGGAGCTGAAATTGGAGTAATTAATGACGGAACAACAACCGATAATCGCCTGATTGGTAGTAGAAATTATGTTTATGACAACGGAGCTGGAATTGTCGACCAAATCTGGGGCAGTTATGGAGAGGCGGGGGTATCAAACGGTGGCCAGACTTTGACGATTAGTGAATTTTCTGCCTTTCATGGCAGAAATAACTTTTTTGATGTTATTAATGCCTCAAATACGACAATAACCGTAACCGACGCCATCGGACTTGATTTGGATATTATTAGCGATGTAAATTTTCATCCTATAAATTATAAGGGTATTAATATAAGGAATGTTGGAAATGATGGAGCAGAGAATGCGTATGGTTTTTATACCGAAGGCATCACTTCAGCATCAAATCTTAATTACAATATCTGGTCGGGAGGTTCCAACACTCAAAATTATTTTGCTGGCAAGGTGGGTATCGGTAAATCATTGCCCGAAACGGCTTTGGATGTTTATGGCACGGTTTCCACCACTCTCTTAACAATTAATGGCAATGCCAGCAGTTCAGCCAGTATCTATGCCAAGAGTTTCCGAGCTTCGGAAACTTCCACTCTGGCCACTACCACTATCAATCAGTTATTAGTAGGCGACCAGACGTTAGTCGGAGCAGGTTCAGTCATTAGTGCCTTTCCTTTTTATAATGTATTAGCTTCTATCTTTGGAGGTCTAAATGCTTTTGTAAGAACAGTAGAAGAAAATAATTGGGCTGATATTGGCGGTGGATTAAGTCTTGGTCTTGGAAGTATTTATTCCTCGGTTACTGTTAACTCTTCTTCAACTAATGATGCTTCAGTTTATTACGGTAATAACTGGGAAACGACTTACGCCAATAATTCTGGGTTTCTTGTAGCTGATTCTAATAGATTTAGAACTGTTTTTGATGTTGATTCAAATATATCCACTAACGGCTATGTTGATAACGCCAACTTTGAATTGGAGAATGACGGAATATTCACTGGCATATTAGACAATGTGCATATTATCAGCACTAATGACGGCGGAACAATTACAGGTGATTACTCAGCTTTAAGAATTGACGACGTTGATTCAATGGGAGCAACCAATAACTATGCCATTTACTCTACAAATGGCAAGAATTACTTTGGTGGAGATTTGCAGGTAGCGGGAATCACTACTACTACTAATTTAGTCGTTGGCAGTCTAAACGGCATCCTGCAAGCTACTAATGGCTTGGTCGGTGTGACTTCTTCGCCTTATCTTTCTGGCGACCTTACCATTGGCAGTTTAAACGGAGTTTTACAGGCAACTAATGGCTTGGTCGGTGTGACTTCTTCGCCTTATCTTTCTAACCTAAAAATTGCTACTTCCACTTTGCTTTATTCAGCTCCAAGTTATGTTACTACTTCTTTGCCAGAAGTTCATGGCGGGGCATCTAACTCCATGGTTTATGGCGATTATCTCTATGTAGTATTACAATCTCCGACCTCTACTAACAAGTTAAGAATTTTTGATATTTCCAATCCTGATAATCCGATTATAGTAAATGATAGTTTTGCTTTGAGGCCGGGTGCCGGTTTGGGAGCCAGATGCATTGATATTGATGGGAAATACGCTTATATCGGATTTGAGGAGTACTCTTATCAAAGCACTAATACTTTATCTATTTTGGATATTTCCGATCCGACTAATCCAGTGGAAAAGGTTGGAGAAGATTATATCGCTAATTATGCTTTAAGAAAATTAAAAGTCATAGACGGTTTGCTTTATACCGCTTATTACTCCAGTCTCTTAACCGGTGAAGATGGTTTGCAAATCATCAATGTGTCTAATCCTTCCAAGCCAAGGAGAATCAGTAATCCCGTTACTAATTTCCCCGGTGAGACTCGGGGCATTGATGTTCAGGGAAAATACGCCTACACCGTCAGTTATGTTGCTACTTCAACTAATGTATTCAGGATCGTTGATATTTCTGATCCGGTTAATCCGATTGTTGTTGGCGGTGATTTATTGGATATGCCGCCGTTAGGCCGGGATGTGGTTGTTAAGGGTAGTTATGCTTATACCACTCATGACTGCTTTGGACCGCCTATAGACATTGGGGTCACTTCTACCGAGGTATTTAGGATTATTGACATTTCTTCTTCCACTAATCCGGTAATTGTTGGAGGGTCTCAGTTGGAATTTTACAAGGATATAAATGATTTTTCAGGATCTACCGGCTTATCGGTTCAAGGTGATTATGCTTATGTTGTTGATAATAAGGGTGCAGCTTTGAAAATTATTAACATTTCTGACCCGTATAATCCGTATTTTGTTGATTCAATCAGCACCTTGGGCAATCCTTGGGGAGTGGAAGTCTCCGGGAACAGGGCTTATTTGCCATTGTCTGTAAGCCCCAATAGGTTAGTGATTATAAAGCTTCCGGGATTGGATACGCCGACCGCCAGGGTTGGCTCGTTAGTGTCTGGCGGTTTACAGGTGTTAAGGGATTTGATAACCGTCGGTTTGGGCAAGTTTTTCGGAGTGATAATCGGCAGTGGCGGGCTTAAGGTTGCCGGTGAGACGAATCTAAATTCTACTACGACCATTGGTGTTGTCACCACTACCCCAACTCATAAATTAACCGTTACATCGCCTAATGATTGGCTCCAACTCACAAATGATGGCAATTATGGGCTCAAGTTCTATATAAATAAAGGCCTCATGGATGTTCCAATGATTTCCGGTCATGCTTCTACTTCTGCTGTTTTTGGATCCGATATGGATTTAGTGGGTATAAAAGATCATCTCGCAGTTTTCTCAACTAATCGTGATGCTCATGTTAGCTTTTTTGCCTCAGATTTTTCGTCGGCTGCGGATATTTATTTTACTACCTCAACTGAGTTATTGTCTTTTGATAGCGCTAAAAGTTATCAATGGCTTGATTATAATGACGGTCTGCCTTTTGTTACCTTTGATGCTGAAGCTAAAACCGTAAATATTTCCACCTTAGATACCAATGGCGCTGTTTATTCCAATAACGGAACTTTGACTAATGTTAATCCGTCATCTCGAGAGTATAAAGATGATATCATTGATACTAGCTTGAATATCGACGCTTTATTGGGATTGCAAGTCAAATCGTTTATCTGGAAACAGACCGGGCAGACTGACTTTGGTTTGATCGCCGAAGAAATCAGAGATGCTTTGCCGGAATTATATCTTGATGACGGCCGAACCAAGGGCTATCGCGCCGACCATCTGCCATTTTATTTATTGCAGGTTGCTCAGCGTCAGGAGCAAGAACTTGGGGTTCTGTCCGCTCAATTATCCGGAATTATCGCTTCCAGCACTGAGTCGGCCTTAGTTGTTGACGACTCTCCGCTTGATGATTTAGAAGTATTGGATTCATTAGCGGTAAATTCTTCAGCCACTTTTTACGGTACCATCACAGTTATCGGCGAAGCAGGATTTGAATCAAAGGTGGTGTTTAAGGATCATATTTATTTGGATAAGGATGCGGCTGGCACAGTTAAGTTGTCTGCCGGTGCAACCTCTACCGCTGTTCATTTTGCTAAGCCCTATGATGTTGATCCGATAATCACGCTGACCCCCTTACTTAATGTTTCCGGGCATGATTATTGGATAGAAGCGCAAAGCTCCACCGGCTTTATTGTTGCAGTCGATCTGCCGTTTACAGAGGAGATGAGATTTAATTGGCATGCTCTGGCGGTTAAAAGCGATGATGAGACTTCAGATAATAATACCGACGACTTGGGTGATATAGTTGTTAATGATGAAATGAATATTGTTTTAAGCAGTAGTTCGCCGATTTTTTTACAAAATAACTCCTCAACAACAGCTGACTCTTCCGGTAGCGATCCGTTTTTTGTTAGTTCTACCCCGTTGTCGGTTACTGGGGTTATCGGTCCACCGGTCGTTTTGGGAGCAAATGGAACGGCTGGTTCTAAAGGTATGGGAACAATCCAACCAGCAAATCCCATGGCCGGAGAACCGTCTAATCCGGAGATAATGTCGGTGATCGGTGAATTGACTGCTACGGGATCGGGTCAAATAGGCAATGGATCAACAACAGTAACGGTTGCCGCCGCTCCTCAGATTGACCTAGGAAACGAAGAATGATAAGATTCAGCCTGTTAAAGCTATTGGGCTAGATGCTTCTTAAATATGGTTATTTGATAGGATCTACTTATTATTAATTATAATTTTATGTCAGAAATAATTTTTACCGACGCTAACTTTGAGGCCGAGGTATTGAAAAGCGATAAAGTCGTATTGGTTGATTTTTTTGCCACTTGGTGCGGCCCATGCAAGATGCAGGGGCCGATTATTGAGGAGTTAGCTAAGGAAATAGGCGATAAGGCCAAGGTGGGTGCTATGGACGTTGATGTTAACCCCGCGACCGCCGGAAAATATAATGTAATGTCCATACCGACTTTGATTGTTTTTAAGAATGGTGAAGTGAAGAATACCATGATGGGTTTACAGGGCAAGGAACAACTAAAGGCGGAAATAGAAAAATATGTCTAATTACGATGTTATTATAATCGGCGGAGGCCCAGCCGGTCTGACGGCGGCTGTTTATTGCCGTCGTCGCGAACTCAAAACGTTAGTAATCGCCAAAGCCGTAGGCGGCCAAGCCGCTCTGGCGCATGAAGTTCAGAATTGGCCCGGTACGGAATCTATCAGTGGCTTTGAACTAACGCAACAAATGAAAGCGCAGGCCGATAAGTGGGGTGCCGAGTTTATCTCTGATGAGGTTTTGGCTGTTGCTGAAGGTGAGAAAATTTTGGTTAAAACTACACAAGGAGAATATCAGACTGAAGCGGTAATCTTGGCTTTTGGTTTGACGCCGCGTGATTTGGGCGTGCCCGGAGAAAAGGAGTTTACCGGACGAGGCGTGTCTTATTGCGCCACTTGCGACGGACCCTTGTTCAAGAATAAAAGCGTAGCAGTGGTTGGCGGCGGCAATGCCGCTTCGGAAGCGGCCGAGTATCTCTCTCGATTGGCTAAGCAAGTTTTTTTACTCTCTGATACTTGTGATGCTGCAGCCGAAGCCACATTAGTGGATAAGGTCAAAGCAATTAAAAATATTAGCGTTACTTGCGGTCTGAAGGTTGTTTCGATTGAGGGCGAGGGCCAAGTTGCCAGTATTAAATATACGGATTTAAAGAATAACGAAAATAAGAAGTTATCACTGGACGGTGTTTTTATAGAAATCGGCTATAGTCCGAAGACCGCCTGGCTTAAGGGTGTGGTTGATTTGAATGAGCGGGGGGAGGTTCAGGCTGATAAGGCAGGGTTGACCAGTGTTAAGGGGATTTTTGCCGCTGGCGATTGCACCGACGTCGGGTTCAAACAAATAGTAATTGCCGCCGGCGAAGGCGCTAAGGCCGCTCTCTCAGCTTACAAATATTTAGCCGCTAATAAGGGTCAAACGGCTCGGCCTGATTGGGGAGAAAAAAAGTAATATGAGACATTTAACTAAGATTAAAAATCATAAAGTCATCACCGATAAAAAGATAATTGATGATGTTTTGACACGTGGTGTAGAGCAGGTTTTTCCTGATAAGGAAACCTTGCGGAAATTGCTTTTATCCGGAAAAAAAATCCGTTTGTATTGCGGTTTTGATCCTACCGCCACCTCTTTGCATTTAGGTCATGGCATGACCGTTCGCAAACTGGCGCAATTTCAGCGTCTGGGTCATGAAGTGATTTTTTTGTTCGGCGGTTTTACGGCTATGATTGGCGATCCGACGGATAAAGCTCAGGCGCGCAAAACACTGACAGCGGCGCAGGTTCGGAACAATATGAAGGGGTGGAGGAAGCAGATCGTTAACTTGATTGATGCTAGAAAAACTTTGTTTAAAAACAATCATTCCTGGCTGTCACGGCTTAATTTCTCTCATATCCTTAAGTTGACTTCTTATTTTACCGCTCAACAAATGCTGGCGCGCGACATGTTCCAAAAGAGAATAGCCGAGGGCAAAGATTTGTATTTGAATGAGTTTATGTATCCCCTGATGCAGGCGTACGATTCGGTGGCTATGGACGTGGATTTGGAAATCGGCGGCAATGATCAGATGTTCAATATGTTGGCCGGGCGCACGCTGATGAAAAAGATGAAGAATAAAGAGAAATGCGTTTTGACGTTAAAGCTGTTGGCTGATCCGACAGGCAAGAAGATGGGCAAGACCGAGGGCAATATGATTGCCCTGACCGATAGTCCTGAAGATATGTTTGGCAAGGTGATGAGTTGGACCGACGAAATGATCGTGCCGGCCTTGGAGATTCTAACCGATGTGCCCATGGAATTAGTTACGGAAGTGGCGAATAAATTGAAGTCGGGCGCGCTTAATCCCCGTGATGCCAAAATGGATTTGGCCTATGATGTGGTAGAGATTTATTTGGGTAAGCAGGCGGCCGATCAGGGGCGGGAATACTTTAAGCGGGTAGTACAAGAAAAAGAAAAGCCGACCGAAGTGTCAGAAGTGATAGTGGCAGTAAGTGATAAGATCGGCGTAACTGATTTGTTCTTGCAAGCCGGACTAGTGGCTTCATCCAGTGAGGCTAGACGGCTGATTAAGGAGAAGGCGTTGAAAATTGATGATCAAATAGTAGCGCATCATGAGTTGGAGACAGTCATACCGATTGACGGGTTATTGTTACAGCGAGGTCGAAGGCAGTTTGTGAGGGTAAAAAGCAAATAAAAAATTCCGGCGTAAGGCCGGTTTTTTTTATTTTATATTTATTATTTTGTAAAATAAATCGCCCCCGCAAGGAAAAACCTCGCGGGGGCGTGTTTGTGCATTAATTAAATCACCTGATTATCGGCCGGCGACGCCAGAAAGCAGGCGACAATAAATTGGTGGGTGAATGAGAAGGTGCCATCGTTGTTTTGCTTAATCGGGGGATTGCTCCCTGATTCGTTTCGCAATAAATTAAACCAGAAATCTTCCCCGCTGAATTTATCTATCTCCGCCTTGGAGATTTTCGGTTCAGGTAGTGAAGCATACCAAATCCAGCTATCATTATCAAGATAGCAATCCCCAACGACGGAATATATGACAACCCAAAAGCAAGGAATAAGGCACTGCTTAAAACGGCAATGGCTAGAATCGTTATGATGTTGAATAATTTCATGGCAGTTAATTCTCCTGTAGCGGTGGGGTTGAAGTACAAGATAAGCATCATTATTGACTCAATCAAGAAAAAATCAAGTGGTTGAATGGCATCGGCGGCGGTTAAACGCGGTATGGCCAGTACGGCGCAAGCGCAGGATAACCAGAAGATTGTCCAAGCCAATTTGTCTTCTCTGTCTGGATCGCGCCAGGCGGAAATGAGGGTGGGGATGGAACCGATAAAACCAACACTGGCGCTGGCGATAATCGCCATAAGCGGGTTGTCAAATAACAGCCATAGAGACAGCCCCGCAGCCGCGCCCAATAGGCACAACTTATCCAGTTTAGTCCAAGTACTCTCACCGTAAATCAGGGCCAACAGTAAGATAATCCCAGCACCGAAAATAACCCCGGTCATCTGTCCGTTAAGGGTGCCGGCAGCTACCATGCCGCTAAAAGTCAGCAGATCGATGGAAAACCAGATGACCCAGGAAACCTTTGACGGTTTAATCCGCTTCTTGTTTTTTTTGAAATTTAAAATCCAAATAAGAAGATTGATAAATCGTTCTATCAGCCATAATAGCTTAAACGGTTGAATTTTCTTTTTGGCTGAGGTTAGGAAATTTGTTACGGTGTTGTAGCCGATAATGGCGATGCCATAAGGAATAAGTCCGATGATAAACAGCATTCCTGCCGAAAATCCCAAAATCACCCTGATGTTTTCCATGATTTACCCTTCCTTGTTTTGGTGTTAATGTTTTTGTAAGGTCCGTTATGATTTAAAACCATTTTAAATCAATAAGTAATTATAGCAGATATAAATGGTTTCGTCAAGCGTTTAATTATGAATAAATGTGAATAAATGTATAATATTAAGATTGAACAAAAAATAACCGTTACCGGTTTTTTTTCGGTATGCGGAGCTTCTCTTTCAAATCATTAAAGCGGTCGTAGAAACCCTTGGAATGTATGGAGTTAAGTTTGAGTTTCAGGGTATCGTAGTGGTGCAGCCACTCGTGAAGCAAAGTATCCAAAAAGCTTTTGGCAGAAATGATTTGTCCCCGAGCGGCCGTACGGTTTTCTATATGAATGGCGCGGTCGCGGATTTTATATAAGCCGTAGCGTTTCATAACAATTCGGCCGTTGCGTCGGCGATGCTTTTGGTTGGCGTCGTTGACTGTTAAATGTACAATATCCATATTGGCCCCATCGCAAAGTTCATCCAACAATGATTCGCCCAGTTCTTGCCGTTGTCTATAATCAGTGGCGACCAAAAGCGCCGCGGACAATTCTTGAGCCGCGGCGGAGATGGGCAGTTTTACTTGCGTGATTCTGTTGCTACGCAGGTAATTTAATTTGTTGAACATTTTTATCATTGCCAGACAGTAATGTTGCGCCAAACTTTTTGGTCTTCGCGCTTATAGTATAGGTTGCCATTGTCCAGGTGCTTGAAACCTAATCGGCCGATGGGTTGGTTAATATTGAGGCGATAAATCTTATCATGCAGATGCCACTCGGGAAAAACCATGACAATCCGGCCGTTCTTGGCCAGGACTTTCTTGAATTGCTGGAATGCGATTAGGTATAAGTCCGATAATTCTGCAATAGTTTTTTTAATTTGTTCCGAGCTTTCCTGGCCCCTTATCGGTTTACCCAGATATGGTTCGGTGATAATAGCGTCGATTGAAGCGGATTTAATCTTGTCGGCTAACTCCTTGACATCAATCTGATCGATTGACAGCCGGTAATCGGTAATTGATAGTTCTTTCGCCAGCCATTCCAGATTTTTTTGGCTATCGGCCACAGCTTTGGCCGACAGATCGGTGCCGATTAAATTGGTGTAGCCCATGGCCAGCGCTTCGGAAATGATTGTGCCGGAGCCACAGAATGGGTCAAGGATGGTATCGGTTAGCTTAGCGCCGCTTAAGTTGATCATCATTTTGGCGGCTTTGGGCGGTAACATGCCGGAGTAAGCGTCGGCGGCCGGTCGGCCGAAGTCCCGCCTGCCAAATTCCTTAAAATCCTGTACGGCGCAGGTCTGGGCAAAAAAGCCCGGAGCTATAATGTAGTCCTGGCATTTTTCTTTGGTGATAATAACTGAAGACAAGGCCGACTCGCGGCTAGTTACCAAGCGGGAAGCGATACCTTGTTCTTTTAATTGCTTTTTGATGTTCAACCCCCAGTTGCTGGTTTTTTGTTCATAAAAACTCAAACCGAAATTAAAGCGACCGTCTTTCTTGGATATGGCTGAAGCGATAATCGGTTGGGCTTCCGGACGTTCACCCAATACTAAACCGATTTTAATTACTCCGCCCAGGCGTTTCATTAATTGTTGGCAGTCGATTTCAGAGCTATCAACTACCAAGAAGGACTGGCTTTTTTTGATGATTTTGGCTTGGGGCAGTACAGTCGAGATTTCGGCCGTTGATAGTTCCGGGTTATTGCCTAAAATAAATATATATTTCATATCAGTGACTTCATTTTAACATTAAAACCGCCAAAAGAAAAAGTCCCGGCGGGTCGCCGGGCTTTTCTTTTCTGGTCTGGTCTTTTATGGATTATTGAAAGCATTAAATTAATTGCAGGTTTGGGATCCGGCCGGTTTGCCGATAGTGGTGCCGCAACGGTTGGTGTCCAGGCATTCCCTGTATTTCACTCCACTAGAACAGATGCTCCAAGAAGTACAACTCCAATTCTCATTGCAATTGTAACACGCTTGAGAAGTAATAGGTTTGCTGGCAGTCGTGCCGCAACTGTTGTTATCCCAGCAAGTGCGGTATTGTTTGCCGTAGGAGCAGGCGGACCAAGAACTGCAAGCCCAGCTTTCACTGCAACTGTAACAGGCCTGAGCGGTGATTGGCTTGTTGTAGGAGGTACCGCAACCATTGCTATCTCGGCAAGTGCGGTATTGGGAGCCGTTAGCGCAAGCGCTCCAGGAATAGCAGGTCCAGTTTTCAGCGCAAGTGTAGTTATAACCGCTGTAGTAACTGTTGCCAAAACTGTAGCTGATGCTGTAGAGGTTGTCTTCGCGGGCGACAATATCCCCGCCGTCAGGATAGTACATGGAAGAATCAATATTTTCAATTACTGAGTCCCAGCGGAAATTATTGGCATTGAATCCGGCTTCGGTTATATGTCTTTTTTGGCTATTTTGAATATAGTAGATGTCATTGGATCCGGCATATCTCAGGAGCGTGCCATCGGGCAATTTTTGATTCTCGGTAATGTCACAAACGCCATCATTGTAATAGTCGCTCTCAAAACTCGCCGGGATAATCAAAGCGCGGTTGTACTGGTAATTATTGTAATGAGCCGGAGCGCGGCAAAGCTTGCCACCCGGCAGAACGGCATACATCCTCAAACTGTTGTCAAAATGAATCAAAGCGTAGCCCGGTTTGACGGTAACGTTCTTTCCCGTTGGAATTTGCAATAGTTCATAATCAGCCACGGTAGTGATGATTTGATCGTTCCATGAACCTTTATACCAACTGAAGAAAACTTCTTGATTGGGAAAAAGGTGCCGATAACCTGAACCGTCAATGTAATAGACGGCCGAGTTGCTGCTGGTTTTAATTAGGTTGCCTTCGACGGCAGTGTAGGCCAGGGCTGGCTGGGAGATAGCGAGTAAGCCGGCGCTACAGATGATTGCGAGGATGATTTTTTTCATATTTTTAGGTGTTTTATGTCAGGTTTTAACTAAAACTAAGAATAATTGAAGTTTAACTGAAAGCAGTATCTGAGTCAATATTATATAGATTGTTTTATCGGCTATTTCCAAAGTTTAATAATGATTACTGCAAATTAATTTATTATTTTACCTTTTTAGCGTTTTTTGTCAAGTCGTTCAATTGGAGACTTGATTTTTACTGATTTAAATGCTATAATGTAATCAATTTCCGCCGAAGTGGTGAAATTGGTATACACGCATGCCTTAGGAGCATGTGGGCTTGTCCCGTGGGAGTTCGAGTCTCCCCTTCGGCATTTGATTGACAAAGGTCAAAGTATTTGTTATTATTCTAACAAGCTCTCACACATTAACTACAAATCATAAGCTATCCGCCGATTGGCGGAATTACGAATTTAAATTTATGCCTAATAAAAAAAGCGCCGCCAAGGCCCTGCGCCAAAGTGCCAAACGCGCCTTAAGGAATTATAAAGTCAAACATGCCATCAAGGACTTGGTTAAGGATTCGCAAAAGATGATAGCCGCTAAAGAAAAACAGGCCGCAGAAAAAGTCAGGGCAGCCATTAAGGTGATTGACAAGGCCGCCGGCAAAAAAATTATCGCAAAAAATGCCGCCGCTCGAAAAAAATCAAGACTGATGAAAAAGTTAAATTCTTTAATGAAATAAAAAAGCTCCCGCCTTGCGCGGGACTTTTTGCATCGCTATGGATTTATCAGCTTTAAATAAAATATTAGCCGGTCAGCCCGCTTATCGTCTGAAACAAGTCAAACAGGCGATATATTTGAAATTAATCAGTGATTGGGATGAAGTCACCACTCTGCCTGCCGATTTAAAGCGGAAACTCAAAGCCGGTTGTCCTTTGGAAGTTAATGCTACAGAGACAGCTAGTGATTCAAGCCGCAAAGCACTGATTAAATTGGCTGACAGTGCCGTAATTGAAGCGGTGCTGTTGGAAAATGCCGATGGCCGTTATACGGTTTGCGTTTCTTCCCAGGTCGGTTGCCCTTTGGGCTGTTTGTTCTGCGCTACCGGTCAAAACGGTTTTGAACGCAACCTGACAGCCGGAGAGATCGCGGAACAGGTTATTTATTTTGCCCGTCAACTCAAGACCGAGGGTAAAAAAATAGACAATGTCGTTTTTATGGGCATGGGAGAGCCGCTTTTGAATTGGCCGAATGTCGCTGAGGCGATTAACCTGATTAACGATAAGGATGGTTTTGGTTTAGCGGCTCGTTCCATATCAATTTCTACTTGCGGTCTGATTGAGGGCCTCAAAAACGTTACTCGTTATCCGTTACAGATCAATTTGGCGATTTCTTTGCATGCGCCCAACGATGAATTGCGGCGGGAACTGATGCCGATTTCTTCCAGCTACAAGCTGTCAGAGTTGTTTCAACAGCTTAAATCTTATTTGAAGGAGAGGGGTCGCAAGTTAATGTTTGAGTACGTTATGATCGACGGCGTTAATGATGATGCGGAACAAGCAAACGAGTTGATCAGGCTTTTGGAGCAATTGCCCAAAAAACTAGTAATGGTCAACTTGATTCCCTATAACCCGATTATTTCCCGTTCCGGGGCGATTAGTCGCCGATTTAAGGCTTCACCCATGGAGCAGCTCAAGCGTTTTAAGATGATTTTAAACCGTTCCGGCATTGAAACGACTATCCGCAAATCGCTCGGCGGCGATATTGCCGGCGCCTGCGGGCAATTGGCGGGAAGAAAAAAATAATCAAAGAGAAAAAAATAAAGACCGCTCGCGAACTTTGCGAGCGGTCTTTATTTTTAGCAATGTTTTATTACAAACAGGTCAAACAGCAATTCTGGGTTTTTGGCGCCGGATTTGAGTTGGCGTTCCAGTTTCAATAAATCATTCTGAATATTAATCAGCTGTTTCAGGCTGAAGCTTTTGGCGAAACCCAGGCTTTTGCGGGCGGGGTAGGCGTGGACGCCGATTTCTTTGGCCGCTCCCTCCGGCGTCAAGCGGGGATTATTTTCCAATAGCGTTTTGGCTTTTAAAATCAGTTTGAATTGCCAATTAATTGACCCCAGCAGTGCCAGCGGTTCGGCACCGGAGAGGAACTGCCGGCTTAGGAGTTCCAGAGCGCGTTCGCGATTTTTGTCGCCCAGCGCGTCGGTTAGAACGAAAACGTCGTCGTCAATTTTGGCTTTGACTAAAAGCTTAACATCGGCAGTGGCGATTATTTCTCCGGCTTTGTACGACCCGAGCTTGTCCAGTTCATTGGTAAGTTGGGTCAGATCATTGCCGACCAAAAGCAATAACTCACTGACGGCTGCCGGAGCTATTTTTATTTTTTTGCTTTCGCAGTATTTTTTGATCCAACCGCTTAGCTCGCGGTCTTTGAGACGGAATAACCTGTAGGCGAATTTCTGTTTGGCTAAGAAGTTGAAGAGCGCATCTTTCTCCGGTATTTTTTTTTCTTCTTCAAACAAATCAACAAACATCAGATTATTGTCAATTACCGATTCCTTGGCTTTAAGGAAATCCAAGATTTGATCGCGCAACTTTTTCTTGCCGGCCGACATGTCGGCTATCAGTTGTTCAATGATGATCAACTTGCGTTCTCCCAGAAAGGGCGTAGTGAGGGCTTCCTGGGATAAGCGATCAAAGTCCAGTTCATCATCTTTTAAGCGGACGACATTAAGACTGCTTTTATCCCTTTTTTGGATAAAACCAGCTTGCAGTTCAGAGATTTTTTGGCGGCATAAGTGCGCTTCCGTGCCGTAAACGAAAAATATCATGGTTGGCGGGTAGTTTATTATAAATCCCTCTAATACCCCATCCGCTTGGCCGACAGGGCCAACTCCATTACAGATGGTTTGCAATTGATACGAGATAATTTTAGCTTATTTATGTCCAAAGAACAACCCTTGACTTTTTTGATTATTAGTGATAGAAATAGTTCAGTGTTATATGTTCTTTGATATTGACCAACCAAAAAAGAAAAAGGAGTAATGGCTATGTGCGGCGGACCTTATGATCCTGAAGAAGACGTTGTAACTCCAAATTGCAGAGTTTGTGATTATAATCCTTGCATGTGCGGTCAGAAACAATATATGAGTGACAAAGGGTACGCTGAACAATTAAGAAAGTCGCAAGAGGAAATGGCCAATGACCCTCTAGCACCATCAGCTGTTCCCGATGGCTGGGGGCCCTGATTATTACGTTCATTGATGAAACCGCTTCGGCTTAGCCTCGGCGGTTTTTTTATTAACTACGCATTGTTAACTGATGTTATTATCAGTTCGTTGTACGTTTTTGTCCTGTGGATAACTATAAAAATGTAGAAAAAAAGTTAATAAAATAAGTATATAAAATATTGTAAATTTAAACAAAATATAATAAAATAATAAATAATGTAGAAAAAGTATTGACAAATAAAAATCAACGAGTTAAGATAACAGTACTTTAAGATAAATATATGGAAATACAAACATTACTAAGGAATTTCGGTCTGAGCGATAAAGAAACCTCGGTTTATCTCGCTTTAATTGAGTTAGGGCCATCTTCCGTCCGCGTGGTGGCTGATAAGGCCGGCATTAATCGGGGGACAACTTACGATATCTTGAAAGCTTTGATTACTGCCGGATTAGTCACTTATTACCACAAGCAGACTAAGCAGTTTTTTGTGGCGGAACCGCCGGAAAAGCTTCTGGGCGCATTGGAGGACCGTGAAGAGAAATTGGCTTTGGTTAAAAAAGACATCAAAGAAAATCTGCCTCGTCTGCAAGCGATTTTTGAGCGTAGCGGCAATCGGCCGGCGGTTAAATTTTATGAAGGCGATCAAGGTATGAAGCAGATTTTGCAGGACGTGTTGGAAACTATGAGAAACCGCGAAGATAAGACTTATTTTGTTTATTCTTCCGGCACCGCCGAAGACCGCAAACATCTTTATGCGGCCATGCCTGATTTCAATAAAAAACGAACCGCTAAGAAAGTTATCGTGCGTGTAATTTCGTTGGGTGAAGTCGGCGGAATATTCGGGTTGGATGAAAGACGGCAAATCCCCGCGGCTGGCGATAATCTGAAAATGACGCACGAATTGATTTACGGCGGTAAGATCGCTCATATCGGTTTGGATGATTCTGGCAATTCCCTTGGCGTGGTAGTGGAGAATGAGTCAATCTATCAAATGCAAAAGCAGGTTTTTGAATTTAATTGGCAAGCGATTAAAAAATAATTTTGATAAATTGCACTTTGACAACCAAGAGGAGAAAGAAACATGTTAGGTCAACTCAAGAGTCATTTCAAAAAGATTATTTTTGTCCGCCATGGCGAATCCATCGGTAATGCCAGAGGATTGGATGATAATTCATTAACGGTTATGCCCAACCATCAATTTCCTTTGACTGACCCTGACGGCTGGGAATAAGCGCGGCACTGCGGCGAGGTACTGAAATCATTAGGAATCGCCTGGGATCAAGAATTTATTTCCAGTTACTTAAGACCGGCAGAAACTCTGCGAGGAATCAAAGAGATATATCATCCCTGCGCCCGCCAGCCAATTATGGATCCGCGTTTAGATGAATGGTGGCGCGGCGTCTGGCATACGATGAATAAGGCGGATATCTCCCGATTGTATCCATTGGAGGAGCAAATCCAAAAACGCGAAGGTTGGTATCACTACCGCGCCCCAGGCGGTCAATCCGGACCTGATGTGGAATTGCAAATCCGATCTTTTTTAAATGATTTTTTGTATGGCTGCTACAGTTATTTTCGGACAATTTTTATTGTCGGCCATGGCAAGTGGGCCATACTATTCTGGCGATTGATGACTGAAGCAAGTATTGAGGAAGCGGCCGAGCGACTGAAAAATAATCCTTTTGGCAATTGTTCCATTACGATTTTTGATGGTTCTATCAGGGAAATACCAACCCAATAAATTAAAGGAGGCAATTATGCCCAAACAACAATTCAGTTTTGAATATTTAGCGGAGATCGCCGCTAAATTTTTAGGACTATGGCCAGAAAGTGCGGAGCGCTATGGCAAAGGCGCAATCAATGATAGTTTTCGGGTTGTTGTCGGGAATAAATCGTATCTATTACAGCGAGTTAACGACCAGTATTTTCCTGAACCGCTGAAGTTGCTGGAGAATTTTTCTGCCATCGCTTCTTGTCGCGGTCAGGCGCTAGGTTTGTCCGCTATCGGACTCAAAAACGGCAACGTTCTATGGTATCGTGATGAAAGCGGAGCGTATTGGCGCTTATATGATTTTTTTGATCACTCTTACAGTTGTCAGAGCATTGAAAATATCTATCAAGCGTATGAAATCGCCAAGGCCTACGGCCAATACTTGGCGCTTCTGTCCAAATTGCCGCTTGAGGCGCTTAACGTGGTCGTGCCCGATTTCCATAACACTCTTTGGCGTTATCAGCAGTTGATTTTGGCGCGACAGCAGGATCGGTTTAGCCGGGTTGCTGATTGCGCCAAGGAGATTGAGTTCATTAAAAGCCGATTGGAAGAGATTGCGGAATTTTCCGCCCTGGTTGACAGTGGCAAGATCCCGTCCAGGTTGACGCATAACGATACGGGAATAGACAATGTCTTGCTGGATAAAAGCACAGGTGCGGCCGTGGCGGTGATTGATTTGGATACGACTATGCCAGGCTATAGCCTGTGGGATTTCGGCGATATGTTCCGTTCAGCTTTGGGCGTGGAGTTTGACGAGCGTCCTGGACCGATTGAATGTTTCAGCGCTTTGCTTAGCGGTTATTTGGCCGGTACGGGGCAATTATTACTGCCGGAAGAGGTTGAGAATTTTGCCTTGGCTGGGCGGATTATTTCGTTGGAGCTGGGCATTAGATATCTGACCGATTATCTTAGCGGCGATGCGGTCTTCTGCTATTCTAACGGCGCCAGTTTGCTCCGCGCTCGTAAGTCCTTGTTACGTTACAAGATTATGAGCCATCATGCTGACCAGTTCAGGGTAGCGGTAGATAAGGCCATAGCCGTCTATTGCGCCTGAAATTGCACCTTTTTAAAACCGTCCACCTCAATTTTTATATATTATATATATTATTAATTGAAGTCGGACGGTTTTTGCTTCGTTTTAAATTGGTTGACAATTTTAGTATATTGCTATAATATTGGTTCTATTAATGATGTCTGTTCTTTAAATTATAACCAATAGAAAGGAGGTTATTATGACTAAAGAAATAACTGAGACAAGAAGAATCAGTGATGAGGGTATTCGACGAGCCGTAGTTGATTTGATGTTTGGCTGGCGTGATCCCGATACTTGGTTATCTAATGTATATTACGAATCAAAAAAGGATGCTGCAGGAATATTAGAGGGAGTTGATCCGGAATATTTATACCCCCTCGTTCAATATTTGGGGGTTTCCGGCGTTGATCTACAAGAAACATTAAAGATGGTTAAGAAGTATGATCGAACTGGAAAGAGTAAAAGATTTATTTTGGCGTTGTATAGGATGTGGCGAGGATTAACTATGGCGTTTCGTCCTCTGCGAGGATATCGTTATTAATTTTGCACATTTATAAAACCGCCTCGGCTTAGCCTCGGCGGTTTTTGATTTAAATAAAACACCACTCGCAACAGATGCTTGAGTGGTGAAAATGAGCATTTATTTTTCGGCAGATGCCTTTTTCAATCCCAGTTCTTTCAGGGCTGCTATTTTTTCCTTAAAGGCTTTAAGTACGTGACTACCACCCTTCTTTTGAATCATTTGGTAAAATTTTTCTTCACCGAAATCTCCCAACATTGCGCACATATGGGGAAAAGTAAGTCGGTAGAGGACCCCGCTCCAAAGACTGCACGGTATATTAAACCCCGTCATACTCTCCAATCCCTTGCTATAAGGACAGGCAGAGCAGATGATGCCATCATAGAACTGTTTTTTGGCTTCTGCTCTTTTCGCCTCATACCAATCCCAGTAATAAATTTTCCCTTCCGGTGCCGGTGGCATTTCCTCCCCTGGCGCTGCTTTGGGGCAATCCTTGGGGTGGATTACTCCGAATTTATCAAATAATTCACTGGCTAAACGTTCAATGGTCTCCTGAGCATCAGCCAGTTGTTGTTCAATTTCCGGAGAGCTTTCATATCGTCCATGACTAATATCATGATTTGTGTGCCAAATAATCCCCCCAATACCATCAATCATCTCCCAGTATTCCATTTCAGTTTGCGGTTCTTTTTTCAATATATTTGCCATTGGTGTGTCTCCTTCTGGTTCTCTGACCCTGACTTTTAAATGAGCAATAGTTCTCCTACAGATTAGCATACTAATTATGTTTTGTCAATATCTGTACGCCCCGGATTATATATAATAATAAAAACCGCCAGGTTGCTTGAGGCGGTTTTGAAAAGTTTAAGTGATTCCTTTATTTCAGTCAGAATAACACCAAGAGAAAGCGATTAATTCATCATGTTTCGCTTTGGCTCCGACCGTGATTTGCTCATACAGATAACTTAGTAATCCAGAGGAAATGCGGTTGGTTAAGGAAAAGATGATAAAGATTAAATTAATCTCAAAAACTTAAAATAAAGCTTATCGATCAACAATGTTACCGCTGGGGTCAATATGGATTTTCGTAAGAGCTTTTTCTATTTGAGAAAGCTCATACTTGATTCCTTCTTCATAACTTTTATGCTTTCCGGAACGCACTTCTTCCAATAGGTCCTCATAACAGCTTTGAATGAAGATAAGAGAACCTTTTACAGCCTTTTGACTGAATCCGCTTGGGGGCATATGGTTTTTATTTATTACTTATTTTATCTAATGGAATTATTCCATAATTAATCAATTCACGTAATAAACAAAATAAAAAACGCCGTTATGGCGTCAAAAAGCACAAATAATAAGGTAAATTACTAACTTTTTTGTTGTAAATATTTTTACAACATTTTTTACTTAAATGGTTTAGAAAGCTCCCAGAGAGTATTAAATATTATACGATATGATTGAGCCAGTATATGGCTCTCAATCCAAATGGCAATCTCGTCATGGAAAGAAACAATCAGAACGGTGTTATTAAAAATATCAATATTAACTTTTAGAGGAAATTTTTCAATCCATCTGGTCTCTCGTTTATATTGTTTGTCATTTTCAATCGTTCTGCGAGCCGCCTCGGAATTATGGACAAGCATACGGCTTCTTGAATCGTGCTTCACAAATTTTTTATTCCATTCATCCCAGTATGACTCCGGTAAAAATTCAAAAATATCATCAATTAAACCAGCCAGGGATAAAACCTCGGTATTTTTTGATACTTTCAATTCTTCCTCATAAGCTTCTTTAATTTTTGGTATGCCTTCAAAATATCTAATAATGATCTTGTTCTTTTTTTGAGTCGATAAGGCTTCAAGATTGGGTAAGATTGCGGATAACTCCGTTAAAATCCTTTCCGTTTCATTAATTTTTTTCTTTCCAATTTTTATTAATTTATCTGGATTGGCAGGAATATACTTTCTACCTTGTTTACGGGTTAATTCATAGATTCCTAATTCAATTAATTCTTCCGCTTCTGAATAAATCTGTTGACGATTAATTTTGGTCAGCTTAGATAGTTCTAAAACAGATAATACCCCATGTTTTAAAGAGGTCAAATACAAAGTCGCTTGAATTTTACTCAAACCAAGCCGCGATAATATCTCTAATTGTTCTTTATTTAATGCGGTTATCATATACACAATAATAACACTTTAATTAAAGTAGTTCAATTTCTTTTTTCTCTAACAAAAGAATACTCAAATAATGAGTATTCTTTTGTTGTTACATTTATTTTTTCTAACAGTTTTGCCAGTTATGAATTGCAACGATTTAGATCGGAATGACAAGAATAATTAGGTCTTGATTCTTTCCGTCTCTCCCCAATTGTTGCCGGCGGAAACCTCGGCGTCAATGAGCGCGCGCAACTTCATCACCGAGCACATGGTGTCATGGATGTATTTGCCGACTTTATGGAGTTCATGTTCCGGCACTTCCAGCACTAATTCGTCATGGACTTGCAACAATAGGCGTGAGCGCGGGGAGACCTTGGGCAAGCCGGCGTGGACTTCAATCATAGCTAATTTGATCAGGTCGGCGGCTGTGCCTTGAATCGGCATATTGACGGCCATGCGTTCGGCGGAGCCGCGGACTTGGGAAATGCTGGAAGTGATTTCCGGCAAATAGCGTTTGCGGCCGTAGAATGTTTCCACGTAGCCCTTGTCGCGGGCGATTTCCACGGTTTCTTCCAGCCATCTCTTGACGCCGGAAAATGTTTCAAAATATTTGTAAATGAATTTTTGCGCTTCCGTATTGGACAGACCGGTGCGAGAGGACAGTCCCCAAGCGCCCATGCCGTAAATAACGCCGAAATTAATCTCTTTGGCTGTGCGGCGCAAGGCCTTAGTCACTTCTTCCGGCTTAATGCCGTGAATGATGGCTGCGGTCATGGTATGGATATCACCGCCGGATTGGAAAATCTTCAGCATTTGCTTGTCATTGGCCAGAGAGGCGATAATGCGCAATTCAATCTGCGAGTAGTCGGCTTTAAGTATCTTGAGTCCCTTGTCAGTGATGAAGGCCCGGCGGATGGGACCGCCGGTTTCGGTGCGAATAGGGATGTTCTGTAAATTCGGTTCAGAAGAAGATAATCGTCCGGTGGCGGTTACGGTTTGATTGTAACTGGTGTGTACGCGGCCAGCCTTGTCAGCTAAGGCGGGCAAGGCATCCAGATAGGTGCTTTTTAATTTAGATAATTCGCGGAATTCTATAATCAAATCAATTATCTTGTGTTGGCCCTGGAGCTTTTCTAATTCACCGGCGGCTGTGGACAAGCCGGTTTTGGTTTTGCCGATGCCGGCCGTGGAGATTTTCATTTTATCAAACAGGATTTCTTTGAGTTGTTTGGGGCTGGCCAGGTTGAATTCTTCCCCCGCCATTTTCCATGTTTTCTTTTCTATCTCCTTTATTCTTTTGGCAAAAACGGCGCTGAGATTTTTCAATGCTTTACTGTTTATTTTGATGCCGTTGGTTTCCATGGATACCAACACCTCAACTAAAGGCATTTCTAACTTTTCAAATAACGGCAATAAGGCGGATTTTTCCAATTCCGGCCGGAGTTTCTGATAGAGGCGAAAAGTCAGATCCGCATCTTCTCCCGAATACCAGCTGACTTTTTCCAGTGGGATGTCGGCCAGGGAAACTTGGCTTTTGCCACTGCCGATTAAATCATTGATCGGCTGCATTTGATAGCCGAATTCAATGAACGCCAGAGTATCCAGGCTATGCTGGCGATGTCCGGGATTAAGGACGTAGGAGGCGATCATGGTGTCAAAATAAACACCATTAACATGATTGTCATTCTTACCAAACAGCGAACGTGTGGAAGAATCACTTGAGTTTCCAGGGGATTTGTCGACTTCGCTCGGGATGACATCATTAAAATAAGTGTTTAAGACTTGAATATCAAATTTCAGATTGTGTCCGATTTTTCTGGTTTTTTTACTGTCGAAAATTTCAGACAGTTCCGGTTTGATTCTGTCGGCCAAATCAACCGGCAAATACCAAGCTTCGCCTTCAGTCCAACAGAAAGCGATGCCGATTAAACTGTCAGAGAAGGGATTAAGCCCGGTCGTTTCCGTGTCAAAACAGAATTCTTCTTGTTTTTTAAGTTCGGCTAAGAACCTTTTTAGGCCATCAGTTCTTATTAGTCGGTAATCCTGTTTTCCCAATCTATTATTGGCAGGATGATTAACGACTTGCATCCCCGCTTTGGCGGTAATGACAGAAGATGAGGCGGCCGATTCAGCTGTTTCTTGGTTGGTTAAGGCAGTAGAAAATAAACTGCCTTGGCCGGTCGGCACGATCATGCCACCTTTGGCTAACGTCGCCACTTGGCTCATCAATCGTTTGAATCCCAGCTCTTGGAACAGATCTACGACTTTATTTTGGTCAAAGCCGGCAAAGCGGCAATCGGCCAATTTGAATTCTATGGGCGCATCTTTTTTAATCGTCGCCAATTCTCGCGACATTAGCGCTTGTTCTTTTTGTTCTTCCAATAGTTCCCGCGTGCGGTTTTTTATCAGATCGGAGTCAAGATGCTTGTAAATTCCTTCAAGGGTTTTGAAATTATTCAATAAATCAATTGCGCCTTTTTCACCGATGCCTCTGACGCCGGGGATATTATCGGAAGTATCGCCACGCAGGCCTTTGTAATCAATAAGTTGATTGGGCATTAAACCGCTGAATTTTTCCTTGACCTCGGTTTCGCCGTAAACGATTGTTTCTGACAATCCTTTGTGAGGCGAGAAGACTTTGGTGTTGTAGTCCACCAGTTGCAGGCAGTCCTGATCGCCGGTTAAAATAATCGTTTCAATATCCGGTCGGTCAATGGTTTTTAGATTGGCGATAGTGCCGATCAGGTCGTCGGCTTCATAGCCGGCCAGCTCAAAAATTGGCACGCTAAACGCCTCTAATACTTGTTTGACTAAGGGAATCTGTCCGTACAATTCATCCGGCGCTTTGACGCGAGTGGCCTTGTACGCCTCATATTGTTTGTGGCGGAAAGTCTTTTCTTTGCGATCAAAGGTGGCGGCGATATAATCAGGTTTGATGTCTTTGATGGCTTTAAGGAAAATAGAGGTGAAACCGTAGACGGCATTGGTCGGTCGGCCCTTATCATCGGTTAAGGTCGGAGGCAGGGCATGGAAAGCGCGGTGTATCAAGGCGTTAGAGTCAATAACCAAGAGTTTTTGTTTTTTAGCTGCCATAAATTAGGGTTGAAAGTTGAGTTAATTATAGTATTTTTTCGGCTTTAATTCAATTAAAAAACCCGGTCGCTTGGGTAAGCGACCGGGGCCGTTAAAAGTGCTTTATGCAACGCCGAAGGTTTTTTTGGCCACTTCCAGTATGGGAGTGATTTCTTCCGGCGGCCGCCAACTGTCCCTAACAGATAGGACATGGGGATAATCGAAAGAAAATCTACACTCCTTTCCATTGAGACGACATAGCATGGCGCCGTGGCCGCCAACCGGTCGGGCTTGTGGACATGCGACATCAATCATGACCGGAATTTCGCTACCGTCTGCCTGCCACGGCATGAGATCACTTTCGGCCATGTGCCGATTGATCCTCTGCCACCACTGGCATTCTAAACGCACTTTACCCGATTTCTTATGAATCGGGTTTTAATTTTGCCGATTCCTTGTTTTTTTGGTAAAATGTATATAATTAGTGCTCAAAATATTCGTAATTTCTTCTATGTATTTACAGCGCATTGAATTGCACGGTTTTAAATCTTTTGCTTCTAAGACAATCTTAGAATTTCCCAGCCCCGACAAGCATGACAACACCTGTGGCATTACGGCCATTGTCGGCCCTAATGGCTCGGGCAAGTCTAATGTCGTGGATGCGGTCCGTTGGGTGCTGGGCGAACAATCGCTCAAGCTATTGCGAGGCAAGAAATCCACAGACGTGATTTTTTCCGGCTCAGCCAAAAAAGCTCAATTGTCTTTGGCTGAGGTTTCTTTGTATTTGAACAACGAAGACGGCTCGGCGCCGATTGACTACGCTGAAGTAGCGATTACCAGGAAATTGTATCGTGACGGCACCTCTGAGTATTTGCTCAACAAGACCGAGGTGCGTTTATTCGATATTGTCATGCTATTAGCCAAAGCTAATTTTGGCCATAACACCTATTCCATTATCGGGCAAGGCATGGTGGACAAGATTGTCAATTACAGCAACGAAGAGCGCAAGGATTTTTTTGATGAAGCTACCGGAGTGAAGCAGTACCAAATCAAGCGTGAGCGATCAGTGTCCAAGCTTAAGCGGTCGCGGGATAATTTAGAGCAGGCCAAAGTGTTGATAGTGGAGTTGGAACCGCATCTTAAATCCTTGACTCGTCAAGTTAATAAATTACGCCAACGGCAGGAATTAGAACTGGAATTGAAATCATTACAGAGCAGGTATTATGGCCGGTTATGGCAGGATTTGATGAAACAATATGACGAGTTGGCTTTGCAATACAATACCTTAGATAAGCAACGGTTGCGTTTGGACAGCAAATTAGACGAGTTGCGTAATAAGTTGGAAGAATTATCCAAACAAGGTAGCCGCGCCGAGGAATATGATAAGTTACAGGAAGAATATAACTTGGCTTTGACCAAACAGAATGAAATCATGCGCGAGCTGGCGGTTTTGCGTGGCAAATTGGAAGTGGAATACGCCAAAGCCGGCAAACAGAATTTGTCTTGGCTGGAGAATCGTCGCACTGAGCTGGAGAGCCGGGTAAAAAATCTGCAATCGGAGATCAGAAGCGCCAAACTTAGGCAAGAGGGCAGTGCCGGCAAGTTAGGCGAAAAAGAAAATCAAATTAAAGTGCTGTCCGACGAATTAATGGTTTGGCAGAATAATTTGGATATCATTCAGGATGAGTTTTATCGTACTCGTTCTGGCGGACGCGTCAGTCATAATCAAGAAGCGGTTAGGGCGGTTTTAGGGTTAAAAGATAGGATTATAGGGATTTGCGGCACGGTCAGTGATTTAGGTAGAGTAAAAAACAATAAGCATGAAGCCGCTTTGGTGGCCGCGGCAGGAAATCGATTGTCGGCAGTAGTAGTGGAAAGTGAGTCCGACGCCATTGAATGCATTAACTGGCTGAAAGGCAATCGTTTGCCGCCAGTGACTTTCTTCCCTTTAAATCGTCTAAAAGAATTTTATTTGTCTCAAGATACGACCGATGTTTTGATGGAAAAAGGAGTAATCGGTTTGGCTTCTGATTTGCTGTCATATGATCGCAAATATCAACAGGTCTTTGAACAGGTGTTCGGCAGTACTGTGGTGGTCAGCGACCTAGAGAGCGCCAAGGCGGTCGGCGTCAATCGTGAGCGCATGGTGACTTTAGACGGCGATGTGTTGGAGAAATCCGGCATGATGCGCGGCGGTTTCAAAAAAACGGATAGCTTGCAATGGCGCGCGCCGGATGAGAAGTATTCATCGGAAACAAAAATAAAAGAGATTGCCAGCTTAAAAGCCAAAATAGAGGATCAACGTCGCGAACGGGAGAATTTATTTTTGCAGATCGGCGATTTGAAAGTGCAAACCCAGGTTGATTCGGATAAGGTCAGATCACTAACCGCGGAGATCGATGAGCAGGAGAAGGAATTGGTTAAGATTAAAGCTGATATTGAGGAAGCGCAATTAACCCCTCAGGAGCGCGAACAGTTCCAGTCAGAAGTCTTAATCGGTCGAGAAACCAAAGAAAGAGAGTTGAAGGCGGCGGAAGAAGTGATTGCCGGATTACGCGAGAAAATTGACGGTTTTAATTTGCAGGAAGAACGCAAGAAACAAGAGATTTTCTCCTTACAGCAGGAATCTTACGCTTTGCAAACCGATTTGAATGACATTAACGAAAGACTGTCTTTGGTTAAGGTGGAGTTGGCTAAAGTAGAGACGCGACGAGAGGATACCTTAGCGGCCATTCGGGAGAATTTGGGGGCAGATTGGCAATTCAAGAGCAAAGGAGACTATGCGGAAATAAATTTGATTGAAGATAAAGACAGGATTGATCGTTTGAAACGCCAGTTGGAACTTATCGGCGGCATTGATCCGGAAGTGGAAAAAGAATATGAGGAAGTAAAGACACGTTTTGAATTCCTGTCTGAGCAGTCATTGGACTTGGACCGGGCCATTACGGATTTGGTTAAAGTGGTGGAAGAACTTGATAAATTGATAAAAGTCCAGTTTGAAGAAGAATTTGACAGGATTAATAAGGACTTTTCCCGTTACTTTAAACAGTTGTTCGAAGGTGGCAGCGCCAAATTAACCCTGGTGCAAAAAGAAGAAGAAAAGACCGAAGCGGAAAAGATTCGAGAGCAGTTGGCACAGGCGCCGGCGATGGCAGGGTCTTTGACCGAAGAAGGTGTGCCAGAGATATTAGAAGAAACAGCTCAAGAAGCTCAAAAACAGGTTTATCCGGAAGACAAGTCGTTTTTGGCTAATATGGGTATTGAGATTGAGGCCTGCCCGCCCGGCAAGAAGATCAAAGCGATCAATATGCTTTCAGGCGGAGAAAAAACCATGACGGCCTTGGCTTTGATTTGCGCCATTATTAATAATAATCCGTCGCCGTTTATCTTATTTGATGAAGTGGACGCGGCTTTGGATGAAAGCAATTCCGCCAAGTTTTCCGGTATCGTTAAGGAGTTGGCTCATAAGACGCAATTCGTCATTATCACCCATAATCGGGCCATTATGTCCGAGTCTGATGTCCTATACGGCGTGACCATGCAGGGCGACGGCGTCAGTCGTCTATTATCACTGAAATTATCCGAGGCCGAACATTTAGGTAAGGGATAGCTTCTCTAAGGATTAATAATTATTATGAATACAAAAACATCCGTCCAATGTGGCGGATGTTTTATAAACTTCAGTGTTAGCTAATGGTTGTCGATTGATTATTCGTATCCGTATTTTCTGATAAAGAGCATTTTAACTAATTGAGTCAAAGACAGGTAGAGGAGGCCCATGCCAAAAAGCAGAATGAAGTACAGTCCGGGTAAGGATTGGAATTGGAATAATTTGCCGACTGAAGTGAAGGGCAGGATGCAACCTAAGCCAACAACGCCCAGGGTGGCAAAAACTATGGCGCGGCTGGGACGGCTTTGCAGGAAGGGAATTTTGTTGGTGCGAATGACATAGATAATCAAAGTTTGGGTAAAGAGCGACTCTACAAACCAACCAGTGCGGAATAAGGCCGGATTAGCCGCGCCGTTAAAGACAAACCACATTAAGCCGTAAGTCATAAAATCAAACAAGGAGGAAATCGGCCCGATAATTAGAATGAATTTTTTGATGAAGCCGATATGCCAGGGGCGTGGCTTAAGTAGATAATCTTCATCCACATTATCCGTCGGCAAAGCGATTTGCGACAAGTCATACATGAGGTTGTTTAACAGGATTTGCGGTGGCAACATCGGTAGGAAGGGCAGAATCATCGAGGCGCCGGTTATAGAAAGCATATTGCCGAAGTTGGAAGAAGCGCCCATCTTGATATATTTCATGGTATTGGCAAAAGTCCTTCGTCCTTCTTTGATTCCGTCAGCCAAAACCAGCAAGCTTTTGCGCAGAAGAATCATATCCGCCGTTTCTTTGGCAATGTCTGCGGCATTATTTACGGAGATTCCTACGTCAGCGGCCCTTAAGGCCGGAGCGTCATTAATGCCGTCGCCGAGAAATCCCACTACGTGGCCATTTTCTTGCAGAGCCTGGATGACTCGTTCTTTTTGAAGCGGTAAGAGGCGGGCAAAGATGGCTTTTTCTTCCACTATTTTCTGCAGATCATCTTTGTTTAAACGTTCTATTTCTCCGCCGGTAATGACACCAGTGCCGTCTAATCCCACCTCTTCGCAAATTTTTTTTGTCACATATTCGTTGTCGCCGGATAGAATCTTTAATTTAACTCCCAACCCCTCCATTTTATTGATCGCTTCCTTAGTGCTGGCTTTGGGCGGATCCAGGAACGAAGCAAAGCCGTGAAAAATAAGATCGGTTTCATCTTGCTGACTGAATTTCTTCTGCCGTTGATCGGTTTCCTTGTAGGCTACGGCCAGAACGCGGAAGCCGTCTTGGCTTAACTTATCGTATTGTTTCCTCAGTTGTTTGATTTTTTCTTTTCCTAAAATATATTTGCGTCCGTTCAGGTCATAACTGTCGCAACGCTTGATTATTTCTTCCGGCGCTCCTTTGGCGACTAATCTGTTGGTTTTGCCGTCCCCAATAATTATTGAAACGATGCGACGCTCAAAGTCAAACGGCACCTCGTCGATTTTTTTCAGGCCGGATTTTTTGAATTTATGGTGTTTAATGATCGCCCGATCCAAGAGATTGTTCAGGCCGGATTGAAAAGTGCTGTTAATCCAGGCGTCGTGTAAAATCTCTTCTCTTTCTTTGCCCTCAATATCCGAGTGTTTGATCAGGATGATTTCGTCCATGGTTAAGGTGCCGGTTTTATCGGTGCACAAGACATCCATGGCGCCGAAATTTTGGATGGAGTCCAGGCGTTTGATGATGACCATTTTTTTGGCCATAGCCATGGCGCCTCGCGAGAGATTGACGGTAACTATCATCGGTAACATTTCCGGGGTCAGGCCGACGGCGACAGCCAGTGAGAATAATAATGAATCAACAAAGTTACCTTTAAATAAGGTGTTAACGACAAAAATAAAAGTCATCAAGACGAAGATTAATTTGATCATCAGCCAAGTGAAGTCCCTAATACCCCTATCAAAGGCGGTCTCCGGTTCATTGGCGACTACGTCAATAGCCAACTTACCAAATTCAGTGTTGGCACCGGTAGCAATCACCAAGCCGCTGCCCGTGCCTGAAGCTACGCTGGCGCCCATTAAGGCGATAGTCGGCAGATCATAAATCGGGGTGTTGGGCTTGGCCGGTTTGGGCGGAGCATCCCACTTTTCCATAGGGAAAGACTCGCCGTTTAAGGTTGATTGGTTAAGAAATAGGCTGTTAGTTGAGATGATTTTAAGATCGGCCGGTATCATATTGCCGGCGTAAAGGTTGACTACATCCCCGGGCACTAGATCTTTCAATGGAATTTTAACTGTTTTTTTATTGCGAATAACCTCAATATGCAACCGGACCATGGCCTTGAGCTTAGCGGCATTCTTTTTCGCCCTGTATTCCTGAATAAATGACAGGACTATGCCTATAAGCGCCATTGTTATAATAATGATAGCGGAGATTTTTTCACCTAAGAAATAAGAAAAGGCGGCCACTATCAAGAGCGTGATTACTAATGGACTTAATATTTTCTTACCCAACTCCCAAATCAACTTGCCCTTCCCCTCGCTGGCGACAGTGTTTAAGCCGTAGATTAGGCGACGCTTAGATGCTTCCAGGCGAGTCAAGCCGGAGAGGGAACAATCTAATTCGGCGGCGATTTTTTTCGTCGATAGGGAATCTAATTCGTTTAATTTTTTATTGTTAAATATTTTTCCCGCCATAGTGTTGGCTATGATTATATTTTATCATAAAAAAGGTTTTTTACCCTAAATTTTTTGAATAAAAAAAGGGGCGCAAGATTCGCAACCTTAAATTATTACTTATGGTTGGCTTGCGCCCACTGAGATCCGGTGCTCAGTACTCATTTCCGCCTGCTTGATGAGTAGGCGAGAATAAATAATCCGAATATCGGAGTTTTAGCCGTAAGTCAAATGGCTATGCTTTTTACCCGCGAAGCGGCGAGCACAATTGCTCTTTGTGGAATTGTTGGACGCCTGGAAAGTGCGAACTGTCATGATAAATAAGGAAAGGGGAGCGGGTTGCTACGTTGTAAAGTTCGCGGACGCGAAGGTGAGACTTATGTCCCTTCATCATGCGCCTAACAGATAAAAAGCAGAAAGCTGGTTTTAAGATATGAATCTATGGAGATATTTAGCTGTGAAAGCCAAGAGAGGTTTATATTTGGCTTATTTGAGCTGACTTATCTTTATTGCCAGGTTTCTATATCTGTGGTCATTATTATGACCCTAATGTGCGTTGGAAGCGTTCTCTTTGCCTCCTGTTGATATTATATCAGTTTTTGACAACGTGGTCAAAACTTTGGCAAGTATAAATAAAGTGTTTTAATTTAGCTAAAAAATAATGTGACGCTAAAAGAATTAAATATTTTATTATTATAAATAGTAATTTTTCATAAAGTTATACACAACTTATCAACAGCCGTTATCGTTTTATAGTTTTTTAGTAGATTATTACTCTGTTACCCTTGGCTTCCAGCCAGTTGAAATCGGTCAAAATAGGGCCGACATAGATTTTAAAGGCTTGCAGATTTATTTTTAGATAGTCTTTGTCGTCCAACATCCAAGATGTTTGCCAGGAAAGGTTGTTTCCCGCTTCCAGGCCGTCATTTTTAGCCGAATAAAACAAAACAAACGACTGGTCGGAGTTGGTAAAGAAATGTTTGCCGTCTTCGGTACTTGATTCTCGCGGTTCGCCACCGCTTAAAAGTTCCATAACCGGCGTACCATCGCTTAGATAGATTGTTTTGGCTTGGGGTTGGCGGCGAGAAACAAGCTTTTTCATTATAGACCCGATTTTTTCAGTGTCGGTGGCAGATAGGGTTGACTCGGCGGATAAAAATAAAGCCCAGTCATAATCGTTTAGCAGGTCTTCGCCGGAAGCTGGTCGTGATTTGGCCATTACCATTAGCGGTTCGTCGGTTAGTTGGCTCCAGAGGGGATCAGTCAGATCAAAACCGTATGATTTTTTAAGTTGAGCGGTAATTTTTTCTTGGAACTGATAGTCTTTGGGCAAAGAGGAAGAAACGGTTTTGTACCACTCTTGCCAAAATTTGGTCGGTTCAGACAAAACCATAATCAAGTCGGCGTTGTTTTCATCCTTAGGCAGTTGCTTGGACGAAGTTATGGGCCAGGATAACAAGGGAAAGGAATATTGATCCCCGACTAAGTCAATGGCGGAGCCGGAAAGCTTGCCGTGCCAAGATAAGCCACCCTGATTGGTTACGGCCAAAGAGATTATTTTTAGCATTTTAGGGCTATTGCCGGTTTGCGGTCGCAGATAAACCGTGATATCCCGCGGACGATTAAGTTTATCGTGGAGTTTTAGCGGGGATAGCAATGAATTTGTTTTAAGCGATTTTAATTTTTCTTGATTGTCGGCAATCGCGAAAATTTTGCCGAAACGCCGATAAGGGACATTTTTTTGCGCTAGATGATCCTGAACTTCCGAGATCTTTTTGGCGTCAAATAATAGAAAGCAAAATTGATTATTATTGTCTACTAAACAAACTTGGCCCAAGTTAGATTTGAGCCAGTGGCGATTGAAATCGGTTAGCTGATAGTCGGCTAAGAGCCGGTCAATTATTTTTAAGCCGGAAAATGATTTTTCCGCCGAGCTAAGATTGAGAGACAAGTAAAAAGTGGCGTTGGGCCGGACAAATTTAGCCAACTTGTCATTGCTGTCTAAGCTGTTTAGCAGGTTTATTAGAATAAATAACAAAATAAAACTTACCGAAATCCCGGCCAGAAGCCGGGATCGGTAAGAGAGCTGTTTTAGCTTGACAATAAGCAAAGCAATCATTCGGGAGTGTATTTAATCAGCTATAATATTAGCGTCTGAAACCGCCGCGGTCATTGTCGCGTCGTTCCCGTCCACCAAAGCCGCCTCGTCCGCGATCGCGACTGAAACCGCCTCGTCCGCCGGGACGATCGCCACCACCGCTGCGCGGTCGGCGTGTGTCTTCGGTCGGATTATAATTCGGATCAGCTTGTTTGACTGACAGGTTGATTCTTCCCTTGTCATCAATCTCGGTAACCTTGACGGTTAATTCGTCGCCGATATTGGCAACATCGGTTATTTTGTCCACGCGGTTGTTGGAAAATTCGGAAATATGCACTAAGCCGTCTTGGCCAGGCAGAATTTCCACGAAAGCGCCGAAGTCCATAAGGCGGACGACTTTGCCTTTATAGATCTCGCCCGGTTCCACTTCTTTGACCAGGCCTTCAATCCAGGCCACGGCCTTGTCGATGCCTTCTTGGCCGACGCCGGTGATAGCGACAATGCCGTCATCATCAATATCAATCTGGACGTCGCATTCCTCAATGATTTTATTAATAGTTTTACCGCCGCCACCAATAACTGCGCCGATCTTTTCCGGATCAATGCGCAGGCAGATAATGCGAGGCGCATAAGGCGACAGGCCGGAACGCGGTTCAGGTATGGCCGAAGTGATTACGTCCAATATTTTCAAGCGCGCTTCCTTGGCGCGAGCCAGGGATTCAACGCATAAATCCAGGGAAAGCCCGGTGGTTTTGGTATCCATTTGAATGGCGGTAATGCCGTCTCTGGTGCCGGTAACTTTAAAATCCATGCCGCCGGGGCCATCTTCAAAATCCTGCAGATCAGTGATTACTTTATTGCGTTTGCCATCGGAGGCTAGGCCCATGGCGATTCCGGCCACCGGCTTTTTGATGGGTACGCCGGCATCCATTAGAGCCAAGGTAGAACCGCAAGTGGAGGCCATGGAAGAGGAGCCGTTAGAACCCATAACTTCGGAGACGACTAGAATGGTATAAGGGAAGCTTTCCTTGTCCGGTAAGACCGGGATCAAGGCTTTTTCGGCCAAAGCGCCATGGCCGATTTCACGGCGTCCGGGCGAACCGAAGCGACCCGGTTCACCGTAAGCGAACGGGGCGGAGCTATAATGGTGGATGTAGGTTTTTTTAGTGTCATCCTGGGTCATTTCATCCAAGATTTGGGCATCGCCGGGCGCGCCCAAAGTAACGACAGACAAGATCTGGGTTTCACCGCGTTGGAATAAACCAGTGCCATGAGTGCGAGGTAAGATGCCGACACTAGAGGATAAGGGTCTGATATCAGTAATACCGCGGCCATCGATTCTTAGGCCCTTGTCCAAGATGGCTTTAGTCACTTCATCTTCCAAGTATAAATCAAAGTTGTCTTTAACATAAGCGATGACTTCTTCGTGCGTCTCCTTAGCCTTCAATTGTTCAATAAACAAATCCAACAGCTTTTCGGCCACGGCTTTGCGCTCGCGTTTGGTGCCCTTGGGTTGATTGAAGAGGTATTTGTCAAGTTGCGGAGCGAAGAATTTTTTGGCTTCTTCAAAGGCGGATTTTTTTTCAGCCAAAGTCACTTCCATATTAGCCCAAGCGGCTTCCACCAGCTTGGCCTCGTCCTTCTTCTCCAGCCCGATTTCTTTTCTGATACTTTCGATGAAATCCAATAACGGTTTGATTCCTTTAAGTCCGAAATCAATGGCTTTGGCCATGTCGCTCTCGGTGATTTCTTTGCCTTCAGCATCAATCATTAATACTTTGTCATAGCCGGCGGAGAAAACCAGTTTGAAATCAGACTCTTTCAACTGGGCTTCAGTTGGATTAAGAATTAATTCGTTATTAATGCTTCCGACGCAGACGCCGACCAGGGGGCCGTGCCAGGGGATGTCGGAAATATGCAGCGCCAGGGAACCGGCAGTAATCGCTAGGACATCAACGGAATTTTCTTCATCATAAGACAAGACGGTAGTGGCGACCTGCACTTCATGGCGCATTTCCTGATTGAATAACGGGCGAATGCCGCGATCAATCATGCGACCGTCCAAAATGGCGTTGTCGGTCGGGCGCCCGTCGCGTTTGACGAACTTGGAGCCCTTGATCTTGCCAGCCGCATACATTTTTTCCACCATTTCAACTTGTAACGGAAAGAAGTCAATGCCCATTCTCGGCTCTTTGCCCATGACGGCGGTGGCCAGGATAACGGTTTCACCATAGGAAACCAAGGCCGCGCCATTACATTGGTGAGCCAATTTGCCGAGTTCTACAGTCAGAGTCCTGCCGCCGAATTCGGTCTGGAATTTTTTGTTGGGAAGCATAAGTTTCGGTCCTTTCTTGTTAGGAACCGAGAGAGATTTATTTGAAGGAAAAGCCGGCTAACTGAGTCAGTTTTTCTTTCAAATAAATAATCTCCTTGTCTCGGCTCGTTAAGTTAATTTTTAAAAAACAAACTTGGTACAAAACGCGGGGCGCCGAAAAACCGGCGTCCCGCGCATCATAATTATTCTTCAACAGTTTCCGTTTCGGTCTTAGTCTCCTCGCCCAACTCTTCTTTGACCTCATCTTCCAGAAGTTTGGAAGTCAGCTCTTTGCGTTTGGCGATCTTCAGTTTCAGCCGTTTGACCAATTCATCAAAGCCAGCGGGATTCTCCCTCTCCAGGTAACGCAATAGTCTGCGTCTCTCGGCCACCTTGCGCAATAAGCCGCGGCGGGAGGAAAAGTCCTTTTTGTGGGCTTTCAAATGTTCAGTCAAGCTTTTAATCTCTTCGGTCAAGAGCGCAATTTGCACTTCCGAGGAGCCGGTGTCGTTCTCATGAACAGCGAATTTTTTTATAATCTGCTGTTTCTTTTTTTTGTCGATCATAGTGATGACTTATGTCGCGTAATTCCCAGTACTTGTGTGCTCTGCTAAATGGCAGAAACCGGGGTTGCCGGCCCTCCGGCACCGGAAATTCGCCTTAATAATTAGTGTTTTCATTATATATGATTTAAAGAGAAATGTCAATATCCACTGCCATCACCGCGGAGGCAGGAATTCAGGCTATCTCGTCATTCTGAATAAAACAAATAGTTTCAAATTCCTTTCACTATACCTTTCTCTATGAGAAAGGTATTTCCAAAGAGTCGCGAGCGAAGCATAAATCATGGCTAAACTTTATGCTTCACTTCTGAAAATTTCCTGACGCCCTGCTTGCAGAAATTTTCTAGTCGTTCTCGCATAAAGTCGCACAAGATTTTGTTATGCTCGCATTTAATTGAATCCAATATAATGAAATATGAAGAAAAGTAAAATCCCCCGCGAAACGCGTTCGCGGAGGATTAAGAAAGAACTTGTTCATTTTCAGATCGTCAGATTGCTGGGCCAGCCGATCAGGGGGTAGATGATCCATTGCCAGATGAATTTATTGGCGCGGGCGTTCTGCAAATCTTTACGCAATTGCAGGCCTATCTCTTTGGGACGGCCACATCTGTCACAATTATTGTCACTCCGCCACAATTCTCTCCCGCAGACGCATCTTGGCAGTGGAATCATTTTTCCGCCACAATTACTACAAAAGTTAGGCGAGCCTGCAGCTGGTTGGTTGCAAGATGAGCATCTTTTTGCCATTACCCCATCCTCCTATTCTGTTGTTGTTTTACGACTGTTTGCTTGTGTCTTGTGTTGTAACTCGGTTTGCGACCCAATGGCTCCGCCCCTCACGAGACGGGCGAAGTAATTCTCGGCGGTAGCCACGGCTTTCTTCCCGTGCTGATGCAGAAAAGTCCGCACATAAAAACTGACCGCCTGTTTCTCACTGTAAGCTTGGATGACCAGTGGTTCGCCCTTGTGGTGAATCCTCCGGCCTTGCCTGGCTTCCCAGTCTTTCCAGTAAATCCAAAAGGCTGATTTTCCGGGCCGCCTGGTAAGACGCAACTGCTTTTTTCTTGGCATTTTCTTCAGTTCCCGTTCAGTTGTCAGTACGGATCAAGTTCGCCGTTTAGTTCCATCTCTCCCTCAATAAATTTTTTATATACCGTAGACGGTTGCCCGCATTCCGGGCAGAAATCACCGTTAATGTTATCGGCATTGTCGTGGCAAACCCGGCACGTTTCTTTTGGCATTGGGTATTCTCCTTGGTTTGTTGAGTCAGTATCCGTGGCATCATTAATTATAGTGATTTAAGGAACTTCTCCTAGAATCATCAATATATCATCATAGCACACTTTAATTTTTTTGTCAATAGGGGGGTGTGGATAGTATAATGAAGATATGTTTATCCACTATTTTACACCCAGCAGGATTATTTTCTCTCTTGGCCCTATTAATATCTATTGGTACGGCCTGATTATCGCTTTAGCCATCTTGCTTTGCCTGGCTACAGCGATTTATCTATTGCGTCAGCGGGGTGATAAATCCGAAGATATTTATGAGTTGACTTTTTGGACGGTTATCGGGGCGGTTATCGGGGCGCGTTTATATGATGTGCTGGTTGTTGATTGGGTTTATTTTTCTCGGCAGCCGCAGGAGATTATCGCTGTCTGGCAGGGAGGAATGGCAATTCATGGCGCTATCATCGGTGGGGTCCTGGTTTTGGCGCTCTGGTGCTGGCGAAAAAAGCAGGCGGTTTGGCCGTGGTTGGACTTGAGCGCCGTAGTCCTGCCATTGGGTCAGGCGTTGGGTCGCTTCGGCAATTGGTTTAATCAGGAATTATTCGGCCGGCCTACAAATTTGCCTTGGGGTATTCCCATACCGGAGAGCTTACGGCCGGAGCAGTATCTGTCTAGCCAGTATTTTCAGCCTTTATTTTTGTACGAATCGCTGTTGAGTTTGGGTTTATTTTCGTTATTGTTTTTTTCTTTCAAAAAAAAGCTGTTCCAACCTGGCCAGTATTTGGCATTGTATCTAGCCGGCTACGGCTTGATTAGGTTTGTGATGGAGTTTTTGCGGTTTGATGCCACGGCCATGATTTTTGGTTTTCGTTGGCCGCAGGTGTTCAGTCTCGCCCTGATCATAATCGGCTTAGCCATATTTTGGAGAAAGAAAAAAGACGCGTAAGTTTACGCGTCTTGTGCTTGTTGATCTGCCGGCGGCTGTTTCTGCCGTCTTTTTTTGTATTCCTCATAGTCCCAATCAGGATCAAAGTCAGAGAGCCTGTCTCCATCCGCCAGAACAGCTTCTCGCACGTCAATATCGCCATAGTCAAGGATTCTCAGGCGGTTATTTTCCAAACAGAAGTTTTCCGGACTATCAAAATTATGTTCCCCCTTTGCTCTTGGTGATAGTGCCTTAAACTGAAAGTAAGGAACGCTTTTAGTAGTTAGCGGCGCTGAAGCTATTTTTTGGATATTGAATAAACCAAAAAAAGAAAAATAAGTCGGCTGCAGCAGAGGGTGCTTAGTCTTTAAGTAAAACCGGAATTCTTGCCAGTTGGCATTAATCCCTCTAAATAAATGATGGCGAAAGGAATCCCCGTGTTGGGAGTCTATGGTTAGCTGATACTTAAACCAATACCAGACATATCCCTTAATCTCCCAAGGTTCAATGAAGAGGCGATCTAATCCTTTAAAAAGATTAATCTTGGCGATTTTTATGGCGATACCCAAGCAAGGAATCAGAACAACGAATCTGGTGTACCCTTGTTTTAAGAAGCGTCTCTGTTTAAGTTTCATTTTTTTTGCCTCCGTGTTTGACGTTGGTTTTAAGGTACTTAATGTTCTTGATGGATAAGTTTAACATAACCACAAAAAAAAGCAAGCCCCTTAAGTGAGGGACTTGACTGGCAATAAACATGGTTCCGCGGGCCAAAAAGTTGCGCCACTCGGGCTGATTGGGCTAGGCAAGAAAATTCTTATTAGCATTGTTCGAGTCGAAACCCAAACGAAACTGATAAGGAATTCCCATGCTTGTCGTGCCTAGCCGGAACAGCCCGCCTGGCAAACCGCGACTCCAGAAGAGTTGCGGCGAAATAAAAACTTTCTCAAAGTTTTGTTTAATGGAAGGTGACAAATTTTGAAGATGTTCTTACACCAAGCGAAGCTTGGCTGGCCCGCAGAACCGCATTTACTGCCGGAGTTACTGCAGACAAAGAAAATATCCAAAGGTAAATTCCGAGCCAAAAGCCGAGAAGATCCTCTGCATAATTCCTATGCTTGTCGTGCCTGCAGAAATTCCAGCATTAAATTCAACATGCGCAATAGACTATTGTATCAAATTTTTTGCCCAAAGTCAATAGCTCGGTTCAAAAAGTTTTTTATTAAAACAAAAAATAGCTAAAATTAGCTAATCTTTGTTTAATGCCACTGAATTTTGTGGTGCTTATTAATATTATACCCCCAAACCACTCCTGAGGGCAAATAGGGGCTATAGTGAGGCCTAGCCGACAGTTATAACCTTGGTTCGAGCGGTCTTGCCGGTTTTTATTTGGATTAGACTTTTGGCCACCTTGAAATATTCGGCCAAAACCTTTATTACCGCTTTGTTGGCTTGGCCTTCCTGCGCCGGAGCGCGGACGCGTATTTTATAAATCGAGTCGGTTATTTTTTCTACCGACTCGCATTTGCTATTAGGTTTGACTTCAACGAGTATTTGCATATCAAAGCAGTTCCAGGACTTTTAATTCAATGTTTTTTGTCGACGTATCAAGTACCGCGAAAGTGGCTTTCTGGAATAATCCGCCCAAAGTTCCGGGGTTGGCCAGCTGACAGCCGTTTTCCAGCGTCTCCATCCAGGGTTTATGATTGTGACCGTAAAAAACCATTTGATATTTCTCGGTAGTCGCCAAGGCTTTAGCCTCGTCCGGCCGATGACAGAAAGCCATATTGATGTTATCAATACTGATTTCTCCCTGGTCGCCGTAGCATTTGGTGTTAGCAAATTTTCCGCAGACTTGCGGCAACAGCTCGCGGTCGGCCACATTGCCGAAGACGCAATGGAAATCAATTCCCGCCGGGCCGAATAATTCCGCAATCAGGGATGGCGCGGCGATGTCCCCGCAATGGATGATTTTTTCTATTTTGTTTTCTTTCGCCCAAGACAGGAATTTTTCCGTGTTGACGACGTTGTCATGGGTGTCGGAGATAATGGCGATTTTCATAATTTTTGATGTTGGCGGGATTTTTATTTTCTCATTTTTTTTAAAATTTTTAGGTCCTCAGCTAGTTGTTCATCGTGAGGCGTCTCCAGAATCAAATTAATTTTTTGCTGTTTGGCGAATTGGACGATGGCTCTAAATCCTTCCAGTCCGATGAGGCCTCGGCCGATATGTTCGTGCCGGTCTTTGTGACTGCCTAATTCGGTTTTGGAATCATTGGCATGAATGAGTTTGAGCCGTTTTAGTCCCAGGATTTTATCAAGTTTCTTGAAAGTTTCTTTAACCGCCTTTTCCGTCCGCAAATCATAGCCGGAAGAGAAGGCGTGGCAAGTGTCAAAACAGACGCCGATGTCGTATTTTTTGAGCCGTGGCGAATCAATAATCTTGGCGATCTCCTCAAAAGTGTCGCCGATAACCGCTCCTGCTCCGGCTGACATTTCAATCAAGAGTCGTGTCGGGCCCTTATAGCCGGTTAAGATTTTTTCCAATCCTTCAATTACTTTTTTCATTCCCGCTCCCCCCCCCAACTCCTTGGCGCTGCCCAGGTGCGCCATCATATATTTGACGCCCAAAAGCGAACCGCGTTCCAATTCTTCGCGCAGGGCGCTGACAGAACCGTAATAAACATTGTTTTTGGCCGAAGCCAGATTAATGTAATAAGGGCTATGGATATAACTTTCCAACCTGTATTTCCGGCAGTTAGCTTTAAAATCGGTAATCGTTTGTTTCGTCAGATCTTTGGTCGGACCGCCTTGGGGCGAACGGGAAAAGAATTGAAAACATTCGCAGCCGGCTTTTTGGGCGCGCAAGGGAGTATGGGCGATGTCGATGGCGGCGGAGATATGCGCGCCGATTTGCGGATATGCAGGCATAGAATTGGCTTGATTGCTAAGTTAATTTTAATGTTTTTCAGGGATTAAAGCAATCCCTTTTTGACATCCCACTAGAGAAAGTTACGTTTAGAAATAAAAAACTCCGACAAAGGTCGGAGTTTTTAAAGTGCTAAGGATCGGTCAGTCAAAATAGAAAGGAATGCCCAGATGCTCGTGGCCGCGTTTGATGATTCCATGGATTTCCAAGATTTGTCCGGCGCTTAAGTTTTCCTCATCGCGTGCTTGTCGGATCAATTCCTGGAAAGCGTCAAACTTTCCTTTGGCCCATTGAGCGTAAGCCTCAGCCGTTTCCCGATAAAAGAAATCTTGCGGTTGGAGCAGGAATAAATTAAAGGCGTAACAAACCATATCGCGCTTGCCGTTGTGGCGGGAAAAATCAAATCGGACATCATCAGTTATGTCGGGATCGTAAAAAACAGTTTTGTATTGTCGGCCGGATTGATAGTAACGATGCATTTCCTCGGCCGGAGCGATTGAGGTTGTGTCGGCTAAGCGAAATATTTCAGCCAGCGGTTCAATGAAGAATATTTCCGGAAATTTCACGCCGTCTATTTTCGGCTTAAGATAATCGTGATTGGCAATCAGGTTGTACAATCGCTGAGACATCATCGCCACTTCTTCATCTTCATCGTCCATGAAACAGCATCTCGCCAAGTTAGCGCCGAATTCCTGATGTTCTTCAAAAGAAAATCCCAAACATCTGCCAAAATCATGCAATGCCGCCGCCCAGGTTAATAGCGCTTTAATTTTTTCTTCGCCCCCCTCCGGAGTTTCATCAAAAGTCATGTGCAGACAATGCCGTTTTAACAAGGGGAATTGCTTTAGTAACTCCAAGGCGCGATTATAGACAAGAAGAGAGTGCTTGATACCATGGTGATTGTTATGCCAAAAGCCATTGACCGTTGTCGGTAGAATATCAATGAACTGCAATTTGTATTTTTCAATGGTAGTGATGTTTTCCAAGCCGATTAGAATGCGATGCATCAGATTGTGCTCGTTAAAGTCGTTCCAGTCAATATAAAATCTGGCCAATTGCGGTTTTCTAAGCATTTATTGTCTCCTCTGTTAATTTTAAGGTTCTTGCTGATGTGCCGATTCTATCAGACCGGCGCGATTAAGTCAAACAAAAACCGGATTACTGCAAAGGCAATCCGGGTCGTTTAAGGTTTAATCCAAGGTTCAATCGGGAAGATTCGGTCGGACCGGCCGTTGATCGGACAACTCATTTAAGTTTTCCAGTATGCCGTCGGCCAATCCGAGAACGATAGCTTCATCGGCTGTCAGATCATTCCCCGCATCCAGCAAGGCTTCTATTTCTTCCGTGGATTTGCCCCGGATTCGGCCGGCGATAATATCAATGAATTTTTGCCTGGATCCTTTCAGATGGGGATAAATTTTTTCCATTAAGGTGCCGTCTTCGAACATGTGGAACTTTATTCTGGTATCGGGGGCGGGATTAGGATTATGGACCAAAATGGTTGAATGAGGCAAAACTAATCGACGATCGCAGGCTTGCAGAATTATTGCAGCCATGGACTGGGCAAAAGCAATTACCACGCCGGTTTTCTTTCCGGGATAGGCTTTAAGCATGTCATAAATTTCTAGGCCGCGTTCCACGCTGCCGCCGGTGGAAGTAAAAAGAATCATAATATCAGGCGCGCCTTCAGTGATTAACCAAGAGAAAGCGGTTCGGATATAATCGCCCATTTCCGCGTCTATGTCTCCGGAGATTTCCAGTATTCGTTTTTTTAATAGGCTTTCCAATACTGGCGATGGCAAAGAGAATCCAATCATAACCCCTCCTTCCTGTAGATTTCAGTTGGTAATGTTCTATTGATTTTTCACTTTATCATCAATTATCGGCAATGTCAAGGCCAGCCAAAAGATTATTAGGCCGATGTATTGGGTGAGAAAGTAATGATCGAACAAGCTGATAACTAATAAGGCAATTAGCGGCAACAAAGCCGGGGATTTTTCGCCGTTTTTGATAATTACATAAAACAAGCCGAGAATAATAATCAGTCCGATAATCCCTAATTCAGCCAAGACAAGAAGATAAAGATTATGGACCGGTTGTAAAAGGTAAGCCGGTAACAATGGCGATTGCTGATGCAACAAGTAAGTGTAATTGTTTAATCCCGCGCCAATCAGTGGCCGACTCGCGATCAAATCAAGCGCTTGGGAAATCTGCGATTCACGTTGCATCAAAGAATTGCTTTCTAAACGGTTGGACAAATCAGCCCGGGCGATAATCAGCGGATTAAAAATAACAAAACAAGCGGCGAAGATTAAAAATGGAGCCAGCATCACGGTGATATATTGCGGCCAAGGGTTTTTGGTTTTCAGCCAATAGCCGAGGCAGAGGATCAAAGTAACTAAAGCCGCCAGCCAGGCGGAACGAGAAAAGGAGAAGAATAAACCGGCAAAAATCAGGCAGACGCTGACCAGCAGGAAAATTCGTTGGCTTTCCCGTTTAAATGAGGGGAAAGTCGGCCAAGTAATTTGTTGCCATAAGATTAAACTCGCGCCAAACAGTAAGGCCAGATAACCGCCCAAGATATTGGGGTGGGAAAATGGTCCGTAAGCCCTGAGCCAGCGACCTGTGCCTGTTTCAATAACTGTGTCGCCCAAAACCGCGGCCGAATGCGGCGAGAGCCCCAGGATGACGCTGGAAAAATTGCTTTGAGTCAGAAACTGCCAGATGGCCAGAAGAGCGACCGGCCAAGACGAGGCAACCAAAGGCCAAAGGATGTTTTTTAGACGCAGATGAGAGTTGAGGATTATAAGCATCAGAGTCGCGCCCTCCAGCAGATGCAACCACAGGTAATAAGTTGCCGATTGATCCGGCGACCAAATAATGGATAGTCCTGACCACAGGACAAACAGCCAAATAGCCCCGGTTACCGCTATTCTTTTTTTATCAATCGTCTTTGAGGGTTTAAAGTCAGGCAGGAGCGATTTAAAGCCCTTGCTATTGATCTGGTCAATCACGAAGACCAACACTATCAGCCACAAAAGAGGTTCAGTCAGATAAACCTGTCCGGTGCCGTATTGCCACTTAGCCCCGTTGATGAAATTTTCAGCAAAAATATAAACGGCCTGCCAGGGCAACAGGAAAAGATATGAGACGATTAAGAAGTTTAATATTTTTTTAAGCATGGCTGATGAGCGAATTTAATTTTTCTTGAAACGATTGGCAATGGTTTTGTCGTTTGTCCCGCAGATGCAGTTTAATTATGGCCGGATCCAATATGACGTTGCGACCGTCGCAAGCGTCAAAATATTTTTGGGGCAGAATCCGCCATTGCCAGTTTTTGTAGTGTCTTTCAGAAATTAGTCCCGCCGTAAATTCTCTCAAGCCCTTGAACAATCGGCCGGTTCTTTGCCGGATTAGGACTTGCGACGGTTGCCAATTGGGCAATTTGATTTTGAGCCAATTATTGGCGCAAAAAAACTGTTCTATGATGATTTTGTCATCGGCAACGAACAGAAATGTCGCGCCTTCGTAGTAGGGCAAGAAGCACCCCGGCTGGTTGACCTTGGCTAAAGACAGGTTTTCTTCGCTGACAAAGTAGCTGGCGCAGAATTTGTCTTTGGTGTTCTTTTCTTGCGCCCGTAAACGGAAAAATTTTAAGAAGGAATTGACGAAGAATCTGGCGGTCCACAAACGTCCGCTGGCGGTAATGATAAACAGATCAATATCGCTTTCGGAGCTGGAATTTTTTAGGGCCAGCGAGCTGTAGACGGCTACGGCTTTGACATAAGGCAACCGAGCGATCAGGCGCGTCCAGAATTTAGCTCGTTTCATTTTAGCGATAGCCAAGCGGTAGCGTTTGAGCCGCAAGGCCGGCAGGCGCTGATCGGTAGACAAATGATATAAACCGCGATTATGATTGACAAGCGACCGCAGTCCGGTGCCGTTTAAGGCCGAAAGCACCTTCGACAATTCGGCCGGCAGGGGCAAGAATTTCCTGATTTCCAAAAGCGTCAAAGGATAATCAATGACTGAGAAATAAATCAAAGTTTCTAAAATGGCTTGTTCCAGGGCGGTTAGCGACATATGCCATTAATATAGCATAACCCGGATAAACAAAAAACCCCGCATTGCAAGATGCGGGGGTAAAGGTGCGAAAATGATATTGATCAGTTGCCGGCGAAGGGACGGCAGACCATGGATTTCAGATGTTGAAGACGCAAATGAATGGGTTTCTTGGGCAAGGTGGCATAGCTGATTTCTTCAGGCAACAGGGAACAAGCCATTCTCTCCAATTCCCTTGCTTGTTTTTGTTTCCGTAACTCTTCTTCCTTGATTTGTTTTTGTTCCAGTAGTCTTTCTTTTTCTATGCGTTTTTTAATCATTCTTTGTTGCCGGTCAAACTTTGATTCCGATTGGTATTTGTCGATCAGGCGGCCAATAACCGCCGCTGAACCGCCGACAAATCCCAAACAGCAAAGGATTGCAAACAGCAGCAACCAATTGGTGGCAATAAGGGTGGCAATAAAAGGAAGGAGACAGGCGTAACCGATAATGAAGCGCCAGTTCAACAAGACCTTCCACCATTTCTTTGTTTTTATTTCTCCGTTTTTACCAATGTAGTTTAATATTTTGGAGTAATATATGTCACAAAAAGCGCCATAGGTTAACGGTTTAAAAATACTGCGCCAGTTTATCAGCGTTACGCCGACAAAGACGTTACCAATCGCGAAAGCCCACACTTTTAGAATCTGCATTATCGGCAATATGGCAATAGTAAGAAAATATGCCAGGAAGCGGCGTTTCCGGTGGTGGCATTGATCAATCGGCTTGGTGTCAAACCAATAATTCACCAGCCGGTAATCTCGGGGTTCCGGAGCAAAGGACTTTTCGTCCACATCAACTTCAAGCAAGGCGAAGTCCTTCGATGTTAGAAGTTGACGATCGTACATGCCAATGCCTTCAGTCGTTCCATTGTCCCTAAAAGCTTTGGCAGCGTTAATTATTAAACAATTATAATAATTAAAGCCGGCACAGCGTTGTTGTATTTGCAAGTAATTTTCCGATGACCAACTCGAGGCATCAATGATGCCGGCGCAAATAATATGCCGGCCGGGATTGCGGAAACTGATGAAGGTGCTTCCCTCGGTTATAGGTAAAACCTTTCGGCTTTCTTCTTCATAGCCATAATTTTTAATCCCACATTGACTGAATTGCCTGATATGAAGGACGGAAAGGAGGATTTTTACTTCCCCCTCCTCCGCTTTCAAGCGTTCAATCTGTTCCGGCGACAGGCACCATCTGATGCCCATCGTAGCGGATTTGCCGTCTCCCTCGCTTTTTAATTGGTGCAGTAACATTGTTTTCTCCTTGGGCTAAGCCCAGTTGTTTATTGTCGCCAATGATTATCAGTGATTTGATTGTTAAAGAACTTAACAAGTCATTCTATCATAACCGTTAAATTTTGTCAATAAAAGACCGTCTGGCAAACGGGCGGTCTAAAAAGTCTAAAAATTTAAAAAAGGTCTGGGGGGGGATTTTCGCGCATCGCTCTCGCGATGCTTGTCCAGGGTTGGCGCTAGGCGCTCCCATGGTCGCGCCTATCGGCCTTCGGCTACGCGCTCTCGCGCTGGCCTTACTGCCAACCAGTTCGATCCCCCAAAAATTTAAAAAAGGTCTGGGGGGGGATCGAACCCCCGAATAACGGTTTTGCAGACCGTCGCCTTACCACTTGGCTACCAGACCATCTGGTTGTTCCTGCTTAGGCAGGAATCCATTAGTTTGAATAAATTATTGTATAAGTAGCATAACAAATTATCGACTGGATTTCAACTCGTGTCGCTACGATAAAACACCCCCGCTTGGAGGTGTTTTATCTCTATTCGCCGATTGGCGGAGTTAGGTTATCTGATAGCCAGGATTCTGGCACAAGACCAAGCCGACCAACTGCCATCGTCCAAACGTTTGGCGATAGCCCATTTGGTGGCGGCTTTGAAATCCAACTTGTCAGTGTCAGAAATATTCTTATGGATAGAATTAATCTGCCACAAACCCATATCTTTGGTACCGTTATAATTGGGCTTAGAAACCACCTTATAATCCCAGCGGGATTCGCAGTTAACGATCGCCGCGACTTCGCGGGTGTTTAAACCGGCTTTTTTGGCCTCGTTTAAAACATACTCTTTGACCTGTTCCATAGTCGGTTCGGGTTCGTCAATAACCTTGTTCAAGGCGATAGTGTCCTCAACGGTTTTGGTTACTCTGATGATTACATTATCTTCTCGGTCATGGTTATAAATGACTGGTTCGGCCGAAGTGGCGGCAGTCGCATAGGCGATTTCTCCCTGATCAAACAGGCCGGCGGCCTGCGCCATGGGCACTAGGGAGATCTGCAATAAAAAGACTAATCCTCCCAAGACAAGCGTATTTTTTTGGATTGTTTTTTTGTTCATAAATAATGGTTAGCCCCAACAAAAAATCACCCTATCATATTGGGTGACCTCGTGTTCAGGATTAACCATTGTATCACATCAAGATTATTTTGTCAATAGCTGATGTGTTCAAAATAGCTGTTTTTTGTTTAAATTTACAGTAAATTAATTGGGGATAAAATCAGGAAATTCAGGTTTTTGAAACATGAATTATGATTTTTCTTTTTTTATTTTAACTTCTTGATTTTGAATTTTTTTTGATTAAAAAATCAGTCAAGCGATTTATAGGTGTTATTTTTGAATTTTGGCTTATTTTAGATATGATGCATTTTATCTTGTTTAAATTTAGCTAATATAAGATATAATAGAGTTATCCTTGTGGACAAACCCCTTGACAAAATTTTATTGGTATGCTATAATGGTATATTAGCGATAAGAGGTAATGGAAACATAAGATCATTCACAATTCGGCTGGAATCTGTAATTCCCGCCGATTCGCATCCCCCTGATTAAGGGGAATAGGAACTCCTGAACAAGGAGTAGAAAGCCGACGGCTAAGCCGATCGGTAGGAGAAGAACCATGTTGAAGAAAGACCAGTCTCCCAAGAATCGAGGAGGAAATGCTCAGCAACGGCGGACAGCTCGGCGTTTTTTTCAACGGAACGGCCTGTCGGTGCCGGAGTGGTGTTCGCCTTTCATTATGGCCTCGGTCAACGGGGCGCCGGCGAGTCCCATGTCGCTTCGGTCACTCCGTAAGGCGATGGAGGCGAAGCCTATGGCGTCGTCGATCAAAGATTCTGTCCCCACCAAACCGGCGGGATGGCGGCCTCGGCCCGATCCCCACCGCGCGTTGGCGTCGAAGAAGTCGGCACCCGACAACACCGCCCTCCTTCTTACGGCGTTGACGTTGGCCGGCCCGGAAGCGATGGAGCGTGTCCTGGACGATGCCGTTTCGGCCGAACGCCGGGAATTCGAGGCGAAGCAAGACGCGGTCAACGCCGAGCTCGCGGCCGAGAAGCTCCCCTGGTACAAGCGCTTGGCACATCGCCTCGGCTTCGGCAAAAAGTAGCGCGGAGTAGCACACAAAAGCCGCCCTAACTGTAACAAGTTGGGGCGGCGATTTATTTTTATTTTTTTATTTATTTATCGTGTTTGATGTGTTTGATAAATATCGGCCCAATAAGATTCCGCACGGCCTTATGCGGAGACGGCAAAACAAAAAGAAAATTATTTTTCTTTATTTTTTTTCGCCAGTTCAAGAACATTCCTTAGCAAACAGGCGACGGTCAGCGGACCGACGCCGCCGGGTACGGGCGAAAGCCAGCCAGCCACTCTTCTTACAGACGGGTCAACGTCACCGACGATTTGCCCGTCTTTTTTATTTATACCCACATCAATGACGATGGCGCCGGTTTTGATTTGGGAGCTCTTTAAAGCGTATGCCTGGCCCAAGGCAATGATGATAATATCAAAATCAGTTGAATCACTTGGTATAGAATGCGAGGCGACGGTCTTCTTAATTCCTAATTCTTGTTTGAGGTATTTTTCTATTCCCCCGGTAAAAACATCGCTTTTGCCGATAACCAAAGCTTTTTTAGCAGTTAAATTTTCTCCCGTCGCTTTTAGCAGTTCAATAATCGCGGCAATAGTCGGTGGCACTATAGGTCCGCCATTAAAGCCATCCGCGTCTTTTTCCGGCGCAATCAGTTTAACCATCTTGTCTTGATTGAATTCTTCGGGCAAGGGCAATTGTAAAAGTATACCATCAACTTGTTTATCGCGATTAAGAAATCCGATAAGTTCAGTTAGTTCCGACTCGTCAAAATCTTGCAGGATCTCGTTGCCGCCCAGGTATTTGTGAAAATTAATACCCACATTAAAACAAGCTTTTTCTTTTAAGCGGACATACATTTCCGAAGCCGGATCATTGCCGACTAAAATAGCGGCGAGACCCGGTTGCAATCCGCTCTCAATGATTTGTTTACTGATATCCAAAAGGATTTCATCGGCGATTTTTTTGCCGTCCAGAATGACGGCTGATTGTGATGTAGACACACTGTTGACAAAGTTAATTATTTAAGATATAATGATTTATCGTTCGTTTCAATTAAATAAAGCAAGCTGAAGCAAAAGCCGAAAGGAATAATCATTATGAAGCTTCCGCGTTTGATGTCCGGATGCGAAATTTGGTTTTTTTCTAATGATAATCCTTATCATGAACGTAATGGCCATCGGGCAAGGATCTTCCGTATTGACCGGGTAAGAAGAAAAGTGCGCCTTCATTTTTTTGATGATGACGACAAGCTGGCAGAGGAAGAATTTAATTTTGTTGATTGTTGGGAAGAAGAAGTTTCGCTTCATTCTTTTTATTGATTTTTAATTTGTCCGCAACCAAGAATCGAGGAGGAAATGTTATGAAAGCGACTTATGATCCGGAAGAGAAACAATTAACGCTGATTGCCAGCAATCCCGAAGAACAGGATGAGTTTGAAGGGTTAGCCGCGGTTATGCGTCACGGCGACGAGATTTCTCTTGGGTATACCAAAGATACGCGCGCGTTGATGATTGGTGGCAACGCCATTAAGAAACGTTGGGGTTTTGACGTAGGATTTTCCTTGGAGGTTGGAGCGAGCGATAAGGCCGTCAGTGATTTTGCGGATGGATTTTTTAACTATGCTTGTAGCGCGACTGGCGGAGGAAGAGCCATATTTTTCCTTTGGGCCGGGGAGATTCCTGAAGACGGTTGGAATACTTTGGTCTTCAGCTATCTCTGACAAATATCAAAATCATCACAGAAGATCTTGCCGATAATACTATGGACGCGTTTAGTCGCTTTATACGCGATAATTCAAAAGGTAAGGGTGTTTTTTATTTGAGCTATCTCGGCAGTAAAAGCAATAGGAGCTGTCCCATTGCCTTAATTTTTGGCGTTGTTTTTGAACATTTTATGCCCAGTCGGCTTTGTCGGCTGGGTCTTTATTTTACTATAGACTATTTGACAATAAATTTCAATTTTGTCAATTTGCCTGTAGGCTTGATTTTTTTAGCTTATTTTGTTATAGTTAAGGCAGTTTTACGCTATCAATTTGCAATTACCTTTTAATTACTACAGATTTTATAAATTTTTAACTTAACATAATGAACGTATCAGAATTAGCCAGACGACTAAGAACAACTTCTAATGAGCTTTTTGATAAACTGCCCAGCATGGGTTTTGATATCGGCCGGCGCGCCATTAAAGTTGATGATCGTTTGGCCTTGAAGATCGTGGAAGCGTGGAAGGCTAAGGAGCGCCGAGAACGCGAACAGGCCTGGTTGTCGGAAATTCGCCAGCAAGGGGTCAGCGCCGCCGCCGGCGAATTATTGGGCGGAGAAATTAAAGTTCCGCCGGTTATTACCGTACGCGAGTTTTCCGCTTTAATGAACTTGCCCATCACTAAGGTTTTGACTGCCCTGATGCGCAACGGCGTTTTGGCATCCATGAATGAGCGCATTGATTTTGATACCGCCTCCATTATCGGCGAAGAGTTGGGTTTTAAGGTTTTGCCGGAAGAAGGTACGGCTGAGGATGCGGCCACGACCGATGCGCAGGATAAACTTAAGGAAATTCTGACCGGAGATGATATCAATAAGATCAGCCGACCGCCGGTTATTGTAGTCATGGGTCATGTGGATCACGGCAAGACTAAGATTTTGGACGCCATCAGGAAAACCGACGTGGTATCCACTGAGAGCGGCGGCATTACTCAGCATATCGGGGCCTACCAGGTTCGCCGCAATGATCGAGCCCTGACCTTTATTGATACTCCCGGCCATGAGGCCTTTACCGCCATGCGCAGCCGCGGGGCGCGCGTAGCCGATATTGCTATTCTGGTTATTGCCGCTGATGATAGTATTCAGCCGCAGACCAAGGAGGCGATTAAAATCATCCAAGACGCCAAACTGCCGTTTGTGGTGGCGATTAATAAAATAGATAGGCCCGAAGCGGATATTGAGCGAGTCAAAAAAGATTTGTCCACCATCGGTCTTCTGCCTGAGGATTGGGGCGGTAATGTGATTTGCCGTCCGGTTTCAGCTAAGGAAGGAACGGGCATTGATGACTTATTGGAAACTTTGATTCTTCTGGCCGACTTAAACAGCGAGTCCATCATGTCTGATCCTAACCGTCCGGCTATCGGCACGATCATTGAATCTCATATGAGCAAAGGCGAAGGCGCTGTCGCGACCATTTTGGTTCAGGCCGGCACTTTGCGTGTCGGTGAAAATCTATGCATCGGCCATGATTTATGCGGCAAGGTCAGGTCGCTTAAGGATTATAAGGGCGACGAGGCCAAAGAAGCGACGCCGGGCACCCCGGTCAAGATCATCGGTTTGAAATTTGCGCCGGAAGTCGGCTCTATTATGGAGGATTGCGGCGATGCCAAGAATTTTAACCGCGATTTGAGAAAGATCCGCATTGGCCAACAAAAAGATTTTTCGGTCATGGGCCTGCCCCAAACCGAAGAAGAGAATGATAAGGTTAAGACCATTAATTTGATTATCAAAGCTGATGTACTGGGATCGTTAGAGGCGATTATTGAGTCATTGGCCAAAAAGGAGACGCCTGAAGTCAAAGTCAAAATTATCGGCAAGGGTTTGGGCATCATTACCGAGGCCGATGTCCTTAAGGCCGAAGCGTCAGACGCGGAGATTATCGGTTTTAAGGTCAAACCAGCTCAGACTGTGGCCAACTTGGCGCGCGACAAAAAAGTTGACGTGAAGCTTTATGAAGTCATTTATCATTTGATTGAATATATTGAAGAGCAGATTAAGATATTGCAATCGCAAGAAAAGCGACAGAAGCTTTTGGGCAGACTGGAAGTAATCAGGGTGTTCCGCAAAGAGGCGGGCAATATGATTATCGGCGGCCGGGTGCTTGAAGGAGAAATCAAGGCGACTGACACGGCGATCGTAGTGCGCGCCGGCGAAGCCATTACCGTAGGCAAGGTTACTCGCCTGGAATGTTTTCGCAAAGTCGTAGAGCATGTTAATGAGGGTCAAGAGTGCGGTGTGACTTTTGAGGGCAAGCCTTTGATTCAGGATAAGGATGTGATTGAATTTTACGATTAGTATTATTCCTATGTCAGACCGGATGGTAAAAATCAATGAACTGATTCTTCAGCAACTGGGCGAGATCATCAACCGCGAGGTGGAGTTGCCTAATATCTTTGTGACGATTACCCGCGTGACTACTTCGGCCGACTTGAAGTATTCCACTGTTTATATCAGTGTTATGCCTGATGCTGAAGCGGAGCGCGCCGTTTATAAGTTAAATTTACTGGCTCGGCGTCTGCAAGGTGAGTTGAATAAGAAAATCGTGTTACGCAGTATTCCGCGTTTGGAGTTCCGTCATGACGATAGTGGTCAGCACGCTAGTGAGATAGATCAATTATTAGATAGCCTGAAGATAGAATAATTTGAAAAAAATAAAATTTCAAAGGAAACAAGGCAGAGAATGCTGATAATAAGTTTAATGGGCACCTTAAACAACTGAAAGGATAACAACCATGTCGGAAAAAAAGAGCGGGAATTATTGGTTTGACGTACCCCAAGGTCCGTCAAAATTGCCCTGGCAAGAAGTCGGCGTGATGTACGGCAGTGAAGGCGATGAAACTTGCGATTTATGCGGCACTTATTGGAAGGAAGGAGAGGACTGTCATCATTTTAAGTTTTTGAGAATGAACGTAGTGATGGAATGTTGCGGAGCGGTTATTGATCGGTTATATCGGGAATGGGGCAGTCGCTTCACCAGCCTCCAACTTCATCAGTTTGCGAAAGATCCGACCAGTCGTGATTTTCTCCTTTTGAGAGGCGATTTAGACGATGCCTTGCGCGTGGCCACAACGTTAATATGCAAAGTCATCACTGACGTTAACCAGGCGCAGAGCCGGTTGGAAGCAATCGGAATGGTAGCGGGATTCGTACAACCTTCCGACAAACAGGGGGAGGGGTAAAAACTTATGAGCACTCCGGCGATTGAAGTTGGTAAATATTATCAGAGCAAGCTTTTCGGCCGTTTTTATATTTACAAGGTTAAGGAAATAAGTGATAGTCATAGTCCTCATGCTTCGTGCGATCTATTGGTGTGTGCTGAAGATTGTAGGATTTATCACTCTTATTGTCAGTGTGTTATCCTTGGTAAAGAAATCAGCAAGGAAGAAGTGGAGGCGATTAAGGCTAAGGTTTTACAGGTCAGGTTGGAACGAGTCCGCAGAGAGTTTGATCTGTTCTGATCTGCGATAAGCAGTACGTTTGTCAGCGCCGCTTTTGTAAGCGGCTTTTTTCTTGCTTAAAATCGCGGTAAATGTTAATATTTTTATATTAACGTCGATTATCATTATGGGCATTAACAAACTAAAAATCGGCGACAAGGCGCCGGAGGAAGTCAATATCTTAGTAGAAGTGCCTTTAGGCGAAATAAAAAAATTTGAGCTCAATCCACAGACAGGTTCGTTGGAAGTGGATCGGGTGTTGGCGACGACTTTGCCGTTTCCTTTCAGTTATGGTCTTATTCCGGAAACACTGGCTGATGACGGCGATACTTTGGATGCGATGATTCTTTCCGATCAAGTATTGCAGAAGGGCCGAGTGATTGTTTGCCGGCCGGTGGCGATACTGAAGATGGAAGATGAACAGGGGCAGGACAGTAAGATTTTAGTTGTGCCAATAAATGAAATGAATGAAAGCTACACCAGAATTAAGGATTTGGCAGACTTGGATTTGTCACTGAAAGAAAAGGTCAGTTTATTTTTTAAGCATTACAAGGAATCGGAGAGGGAAAGATGGAGCAAGGTTTATGAGTTCGGCGATAAGGATGAGGCGATTAACGCTATTAAAGAATCAATTAATAAATTTCAAAAGTAGCATGTTAATTTTATCTAACGATTATTCCAATAACTTACCTAATTCCAAACATCACGCCAAGGGCGGGCCGGCTAACTTTGCCAAACGGTTTAAAAGTTTTTTAAAAATTGAAGGACATGTTTGGCTTGGTTTAATCGTTGAATTTAATTCGATTGAGTCTCCAGAGCTGAAATTCATTAACAAAACTAAAAGCTTACAATATTATAGATTAAAAGTTCCTGGATCGCTAGCAAAAAAAATTGGGCGTACGCCGAATAAAATAAATGCCGAAAAGCTTTTTGGGCCGGCCATTGATTTGATTGCCGGATTAATAAAAGAAACTCAGCCGGATATTATTTTTTTAAACGGCTACGCGATTTCTAATTGGCTGATTTTAAAAGCAGCACAAAAAGAAAAGATCCCAGTAGCAATTCAGCATGCTGGCATATGGACTAAGGAATTACGAGTTTATAAAGATTTTTTTAGTTTGGCTGGCCGCAAGATAATGGAAGGAATGGAAAAAGAGATACCGAAAATCGCAGCCGCAGATATATTTTTAAATGATTGGAGTCGAAGATACTTTAATGCTCATGTCGCTAAGACTGCTAAAAATAAAACTTACATCATCCCCCTGCCCATAGACTTTGCTTTTTATCAAAAGGCAGATAAAAAAAACAAAAAAATATCAAAAGATACTTTTAATATTGGAATTATTTCTAGATGGGATAGAATAAAAAATCATGAATTAATAGCTCATTTAGCCGAACAAGCTAGAAAAAACGGTTTGCCATGGAAATTTTATTCAATCACAAAAATTCCTAGAACATCTAAAAATAAAGAAATCAAAAAGCTATATCGTAAAAATATAAAAATAATTCCACAAACTAATCAGGTTGGAATTAGAAATTTTTGCAAAAAAATGGATTTAATTATTTTACCATCACAATTTGAGACTGCTGGGTTTGTAGTATTGGAATCAGTTGCTTCAGGAACTCCGATTGCCATTTCAGAAAATGTTGGTTTTGTAGATGCTTTTAAAAAGTATGGTGCTCAAGATTGGGTGATTGATTTTAATAATCCCAGCTCCGCCATTAAAGAAATAATAGCTATTGCTAATAAGCCGATGCCTGACAAACTTAAAAACTTTCTTTTTTCTAATCATCAAAGCGATAAAGTTTTTAAGAACTATATAAAACTTTTTAAAAATATAATCAAAAAATAATATGAATATTGCACAATTAGTTTCTAATATTTATCCTGTTAAGCTTAGAGCTTATAATGCTATTTATTCTCATGTGGCTATGCTGAGTAATGAATTATCTCGTTCCTCCGGCAATAGCGTGGAACTTTATGCGGCCGGTAATTCGGAAGTTAATTGTGATTTGGTCTCCGTTCATCCCCAACACATGTCTAACGGAGTTTTCTCTGAAGATGAAAAAAAGTATTACTTGCATTTGTTGATTTCTAAGTGTTTTGCCAATGCTTCTAAATACGATATTGTCCATAGCCATTTTAATATTTTAAGTTTGTTTTATTCCAATTTAGTTACTTCAACCCCAGTGGTTAATTCTATTCATAGCCCAATTAAGGACGAACTTAAGCCTATAATACTTCAATTTAAGAATGCCAATTTTATTTCTTTTTCGTTAGCTCAAAGAAAGTTTCTTCCAGAGCTCAATTGGGTGGGGAATATTTATCATGGAGTGGATACTAATGTTTTTACTTTTAATGATAAGCCCAAAGATTATGTGTTATTTTTGGGAAGGATTACCAAGGATAAAGGGGTGCATTTGGCGATTGAGGCGGCCAAGAAGGCGGGCATTCAAATTATTATCGCCGGTAAAAGTTATCCTAATGAAGGTTATTGGCATGATGAGATTGAAAAGCATGTTGATGGAAAAAAAGTCCGTTATGTTGGAGAGGCTGATTTTGATGCTAAGATTGAGTACCTTAGAAATGCCAAAGCATTGTTGATGCCGGTGCAGTGGGAAGAACCTTTTGGTATGGTCATGATTGAGGCCATGGCCTGCGGTACGCCGGTAATTGGTTTTAGGCGCGGAGCGATTCCAGAGATAGTTTCTGATAAGAAAACCGGTTATGTAGTTGATGATGTGAGTGGAATGACTAAGGCGATAAAAAATATCAATAAGATCAGCCGGGAAGAAGTTCGTAAAAGAGCTGAGAATTTTTTCAGCGTTAAAAAGATGGTCTCCGGTTATCAGAAGGTTTATAAGCGGGTGATTGAAGAATATAAGTTTAAAAATAAAAAATAAATGTAGCATCAATCTTGACTTCTGTCATTTTTTGTGCTATACTTTGACTTACTGAAATCGGTTTTTTTTAAGTATGTCCGCGTAGCTCAGTGGATAGAGCAGTAGCCTTCTAAGCTATTGGTCGCAAGTTCGATTCTTGCCGCGGACACTGCAAAGTTGAATTATTTTTTTGGTCCTCGTAGTTCAATGGATAGAACGAAGGATTCCGGATCCTTTAATACAGGTTCGAATCCTGTCGAGGGCATTGGAAGAGGATGTTCTTGCTTAAAATTAATGGTGGGTGTAGCTCAATTGGTTAGAGCACTCGGTTGTGGTCCGAGCGGCTGCCGGTTCAAATCCGGTCATCCACCCATTTCGGTACTATTCATAACTATCAAATTTGATAGTAAAGATGAATACAACTACAAAAAAATACTCATAAATTGAGTATTTTTTTGTTAAGGAGAAAGGGAATTGAACAACTAACTATTTATTATTGCTAGCAATAAAGGCAAAATAGTCTTTATTGTCTCGCCAAAGTTTTAATATTTTAAAATTACTAAAATGTTTTTTAATCAAATCCTTATTATAAATAAAATGTATCAATCCAGTCTCATTACCTTGCGTAGGTAAATAAGTATTTTGAGCAATTTTTTTGGCAGTTTTAACTAAAAATAATCTTACTTTGCCCTTAGAATAGCGCCCACATACAGTAATAAAAATTATTCCGCCCGGCTTAACAATGCGAGTGATTTCTTTAATCGCTTTCAAAATTGTAGCTTCTTTAGCATGCTGGATAACTTGGATACTAATTAGAGCATCAAAAAAATCATCCTTATATGGTAATGGTTTATAAACATCTTCTAATTTTAAATCAGCGACCAGTCCACGTTCTTTTAATTTTTTTCTTAATATTTTTAAACCAGTGGGAGCATTATCTATACCATAAACAGTAAATCCATTCTGTGCCAAATATAATGCATTACGACCGGCACCACAGCCAAGGTCCAATACTTTTTTAGCCTTACTCTTTTTAAATTCTTTTATAACCTGCTCCAAATCTGGGTGAGGCGTCTCTAAAATATCATAGTATTTATACGACTCGCCTTCTTTGTCATAAATCTTCTCCCATATAGAAGTTATAGTTTTAATTTTCGACATATAGAAAATATTAAGCCGATTAACTATTTTTGTCTTTGTCGATTTTTAAGATAATTATTAATAGCGTCCATGTTTGTCACCCAAATCCTGCCTTCTTTATGAGCCTCAATTTTTCCCTGTCTTGCCAAGAGATTTAGATATTTGTCTGAAAAGGTTGTTTGTTGGCTAATTTCTGACAGTGGCATATACTTTTCTGATTTTGATTTAGTCGGCGCTAGAGTTTTTAAGTAAATATTAAGTGAGCGCTCAATCGCCTGAGCGATAAAAGCCACAAATGGCGCTAAGTTACCTTTATCGGCTTTTTCTAATGTTAGGTAATACTTTTTACGATCATTTTTTAGAATCATGACTAATGGGTAGCCGTCTTGCATTAGAAGTAAATTCATGAATAATCTAGCCGTACGACCATTACCATCGTTGAATGGGTGGATATTAACTAATTTGTGGTGGGCGATCGCCGCCAATTCAATCGGATGCAGTTTATTCTTGTTATTTCTCACCCAATCAACTAATTGACGCATTAATTCAGGCACCTCAAAAGATTCTGGCGGTTTATGACTAGAGCCGGTTATGGCAACATTACCAGTGCGATAAACGCCAGCGTCTTGTGGGTCAGTATCCTTAACGATTAATTGCTGAAGGTTTCTGATTAGTGACTCTGAGACGGTATGCCTTTTACCGTGTTCTATTAGATCGTAAAGGTAGTTTAATGCCTCATAATGGTCTTTGGCTTCCAAATGATCTTTGAATGACTTGCCCTTAATAGTAATGCCCTCGGCAATTACCAAATAAGTTTCTTTGAGTGACAGGCGATTACCCTCAATAGCATTGGAATTATAGGTCATTTCAATCGAAAACTGCTCTCGCAATTTAGCGACAGCCGTAGGTGGCAGGGGGCGCAACCTTTGCAGTTGCTCAAACTTCTCATTAATCCGTTTTTCTAATTGTTGGTTTAAATAGGTCATATAGCTTAATATGGTATGGTTTAACTAATGACACTATACCATATTAAGGAATTTTGTGCAAATCCTTAATATTCCTGAGTTTTTGCTTAATCAGCCCTGTCTCTTTCGGATCGTTAAGTATTTGTATGAGCAAATCATAGTCGTGACCCAAGATGGGAATTTGTTAGAATTAAAAACATCCTAGTTACTTAGGATGTTTTTATAAATTTATATCTTATTGGCAAATCATTAAATCTTCAGAAGTAGTTGTATTGCGAATAGTTTCAACCCCAGGAATCGGTTCATAATCTTGTATTTCTTTAGCTGGTTTCGGCGATACGTATTTTACCTCTTTATTTAAAGGAATTTTAGCGTTGGCCATTGTGACTACTTTTTGATTTTCTAGCCAATTATTAAAGCTGGCCCATTTAATTCGGTCAGATTTAAGCGCTTTCTCATATTCCTGCCACCATTCCAGCCTAGTGCCGCCAAGATAAGCATGAGAAACAAGAATCATATTCATTGGATTTTTAGCGATGCTTTCAGTTAATATGGTACCAAAGTCTTTAGCATTAGAGCCCCTTGCCCATAAACTATAATCACACAATGATCCGCGTCCCATTTCTCCGACATCAACGTTGGTGACTGAAATTATTTTAGTTTTATACTCAATCGGCTGATAGATAACCGCTTCAACATCATTCACTCCTCGTCCTAAAATATATTCAATACCTAAGGCGTTAGCAGCCTTTAAGGTATTCTCATCATAAGCGAAATAACGACTGCCGAAAACTCGCATAGTTTTACCGGTAATTTTCTCTACCAACTCTTTTGATTCCTTGATGTGTTCATATTGTTGATCGTATGGCATGTCCCAAAAAGAAGCCTCATCGTAACCGCCAGCGATTTCATATCCTTTATTAGCTAGGCGCTTGAATACTTCCGGATATTCTTTAAGAACATTATCTTGAACTTTAACAAGAGCCGTCAATTTGCGATTATCCAACTCTTTTTCCCACCGAAGAATGCCATTAATTTTTTCAAATTCAATCAGCATTAGCATGGCATTAATGGGTTTTTTATTGTCTTTTTGTAATCTTTGGTTAAGATTAATCGTGGTAAATATAGCGACTATAAAGATCACGATAATTGCTAGAATTGAAAAGATGATTCTTTTATTTTTTTTCATATTATTGGCAATTATTAATAATTTTAATCGCCTTGCCGTTAATTAAAGCATCAGCGATTTTGGCTGCAGCGGAGTAATAAATTCTTTGGTAGGTGCTGGCAGAAGTGTTCATTTTCTCCGCCGCTTCTTGCTGATCAAGATCTTTGATGTGTCTTAAGCGATAGGCTTCAAGTTCTTCGGTTGTAAGTTCTACAACTTCAAGTCGCCTCATGGGCATTCCTTGAGGTTTAAAGTAAGTAATGTTGGGGTTGAAGGATACTTTTCGACAGTTGTGTGGTCTGGGGCACATAAGTTTATTGGTGATTTGTTAAACGGGTTTAAGGAGCCAAGAGTTTTAGCTCCTTCAAATCCGCTTCCATATAGAATTGATGGATTAATTAGAAACTCTATTGCGGCAGCCACGTCCTAAGCCTAAGCCTCTGCTGGGGCAGTTATTTCTGCCACGTCCTAAGCCGCGGTTTTCGTTGTCGTTGGCTGTAGATTGGGCACCATTAGTGCCAGAGCATTTACCTAATCCTCGGCCAGTTTTAGGGCCTTCTCCACGTGGGCCAGTTCCATTCATATTTGGCATATTTTTGTGTAATTTAAGTTAATTATACTCGATAATCCGACCTTTCTTAAGGTTACCTATTATGAGTATATACCCAAAACTAAAATTTGTCAAGTTTTATTAGTTAATTGATAGAGGGGCAATAAAGTTATATTACATATTAAATTAGAATTATATTTAGTATTTATGCTATAATTTATGTATAAATATCAATAAATAATTATTAATCTAGAATAAATTATATGAAAAAAAACAAACTTAATTTTTTAGTCGATTTATTAGCTTTTATTAGCTTTTTAGTGGTTGCTAAAACGGGATTAATCATATTTTTCTTTTTACCGGAGGGCGTTAGACAGGGCCGTTATCAAGAATTTTTCGGGATAACTAAGTCAGTATATTCATCAATTCATGATTGGACGGGAATTATTTTAATTGTTTTAGTTGTTATCCACTTAATTTTACATTGGCAGTGGATTGTTTGTAGTATTAAAAATTTGTTTAAAAGTGAAATATAGATTGATTAATTAGTATTAATGTCGGTGCAGTGGAAAAAAAACGTAATAAACAAAATTATTTATGTTAAATTTGTCTAATATTCAATTTGCTCTAACCGTTTCCTTTTTTGCGGGAATGGCGTCCTTATTGGGTGCCTTTTTTGTTTTTGCCTTTAAGGGTTTACCATTAAAACGCGTCGCCTTGGGGTTGGGTTTTTCGGCTGGTATTATGGTTTACTTATCTTTTTTTGAATTATTACCAGAATCATTAAATATTTTACATGATAAACAGATTGTAATTTTTTATTTTGCTTTGGGCGCGCTGATTGCTTATTTTCTTGATATGCTGACACATTATTTTTTAGATCGTGGTAGCAAACATGATGATAATATTTGTTTGATCGAAAAAAAATCAAATAATTCAATAAAATGTGATAAAATCGGAAATAAAAAATTGATGGCTACTGGTGTATTTGTTGCAATTGCAATTGGATTGCATAATTTGCCAGAGGGTGTTATAACCTTTACTTCAGCTGTGTATAATCCATATTTAGGGTTAATAATGGCTTTAGCAATTGCTATACATAATATACCGGAGGGATTTTGTGTTGCATTACCTATTTATTGTTCGACTGGGAGTCGTTGGCGCGGTATTTTTTATTCATTTATTGCTGGCATTGCAGAGCCAATCGGCGCAATATTAGCCCTTCTTCTATTTATTAATTTCCCGAATCCCTTATTGATGGGTTCTTTATTAGCCGCTGTTGCTGGTATTATGTTCTATGTTGCCATTGATGAATTAATTCCTGCCGCCAAAAGATTGGGACATGGGCATTTAAGTATTTTGGGGACTATTTTGGGTTTAGGTTTTATGTTCTTGGTAATTTATTTAATGAATCTAATTTAATAGTTGTTTATGAACAATAGCTATGTAAATTTATCAATAGTATTTATTTTAGCTTTTTTAGTGTTCACTCCATTTTTTGTTAATGCTCAAACCAAAAACCAAAATAACACTTTTAAGGCAAAAGTCATTAAGGTGTTGGAAGAAAAAAAGTTTAATCGTGAAGATGGATCAGTAGCAATCCAACAAAATTTATTATTAAAAGCGTTAAGCGGACCTCTAAAGAATAAGGAAGTGACTTCTTTTGGAATTGGAGATTTTGATGTTGTTTCGGTCGGCGCTTATAACGCTGGGGATAAAGTTTATGTTGATGTTATAAGCAGAGAAAATGGCGATGAGCAGTATTTTGTCACTGACTATATCCGTACTGGCTGGCTTTATCTGTTAGCAGTTATATTTGTTTTATTAACCATTCTAGTTAGCGGGCGCAAGGGAATAAAATCATTGTTGAGCTTAATTTTAAGTTTCGTAGTCATTATATTTCTGATTATTCCTCAATTACTTGCTGACGCTAATCCTCTAATTGTCGCTGTTCTAGGATCTTTATTAATTATGGTTATAATTATTTATTTGACGGATGGCTTTAATAGAAAAGCACATTTAGCGGTATTAACAGTTTTTATTTCATTAATTTTAACATTATTATTAGCATATTTATTTACTTGGTTGACTAGATTATCTGGCTTCTCTACAGAAGAAGCAACACTTTTAATTGGAACCAGTATTGGAAGTATAAATTTTCAAGGATTATTATTAGCTGGAATTTTGATAGGAACTGTTGGCGTATTGGATGATATTATTTTGGGACAGATTGAAGCAGTGGCGCAGATTAAATTGGCAAACTCATCCTTGCCATCAAATCAAGTTTTTAAGATGGGTCTCAAGGTCGGGCAAACTCACTTGGGGGCTATTGTTAATACGTTGTTTTTGACTTATGTCGGCGTTTCCCTGCCTCTTTTAATGTTATTTTATCTTAGTCCTACCGATCCTGTTGATTTTTTTCAAGTCATCAATAACGATGCGATAGCTACGGAAATCGTTAGGACATTAGTCGGCAGTATTGGATTAATGCTGTCTATGCCGATCGCAACCTGTTTAGCTAGTAAATTATTAAAATAATAAATATCTCGAGAATAAATTTCATGCTTTACCCGTTTTGTTGAGACTTTAAATCGGTACTTATTCTTTAATTCTCTCCAACTTCCGCTTAATTAAGCCAATCTCCTCCGGATTCGATAGGATTTCTATGAGCAAATCACGGTCGTGACCCAGATTTAAAAAAGATGCATTTATTGCATCTTTTTTGTTATCTATTGATAAATCAAATATAATCGTATATAATTGAATATATAAGCAATATAGTCAAAATATATGAATAAAAATAAACTAAGTAAGAGATTAGAATTGGAGCCGACAATGGTCAATAAGATTTACGGTTTAATCAGCCAGATTGACGAATTGAAGGGTCAATGGAAAATGGGCGCTAACTTATCGCCCCAATCTTTAAGTCGATTAAAGAAATCAGTTATTGTAACCTCCTCTGGAGCTTCCACGCGTATTGAGGGAGCTAAATTAACAGATGAGCAGGTAGAAAAATTACTGAAAGGCTTAAAAATCACTAAACTGGTAACCAGAGATGAACAAGAAGTCGCCGGTTATGCTGAATTATTAGCTAATATTTTTGAATCTTATAAAAATCTTCACTTATCAGAAAATTTAATTAAGCATTTTTATGCCGAACTTTTAAAATATTCAGAAAAAGATGTTCGGCATAAGGGTCAATATAAATTCGGCGATAATCGCGTCGAAGCACATAATGCTAGCGGTAAATTAGTTGGAGTATTGTTTGAAACAACTAAGCCGCATTTAGTTGTTAAAGAAATGGGAGAATTAGTCGATTGGACTAAAGAGGAATTAGAAAACAAACAAATCAACTCGTTATTAATTATCGCTAATTTTGTTTTTGAATTCCTCTCAATTCACCCTTTTCAGGACGGTAATGGCAGGACTTCGCGGGTTTTGACTAATCTACTGCTTTTAAAGGCTGGCTACGAGTATCTGCCCTATGTATCGCATGAAAAACTAATCGAGGATAATAAAGAGAATTATTATTTGGCACTAAATAAGTCACAAAGAAAACGTGGCAAATCAATAGAGGATATCACGCCTTGGCTGGTATATTTTCTAGAAATTATTTTAAAGCAAACTAAATTAGCTTTAGGATTATTAGACAAGGAAAATATTGAGAATCAATTATCGGTTAGGCAGTCGGAAATCTGGAGTTATTTAAAAGATCATAAAATGGTAACGCCGAAAGAGTTGCGAGAGAAGTTAAAAATACCAGCACCGACAGTCGTTCAAGCTCTAAATAAACTACTGGAGATGAAAAAAGTGGAACGATTAGGCGCTGGGCGGAGTGTAAGATACAAAATTATCTAATATGGTATAGTCATCAAGTTGAGCTATGCCATATTATAAAAAAGGAACCAATTCATTAATTCTCTCCAACTTCTTTTTAATTAACCTTATTTCCTCTGGATCGCTCAGTATTTCTATGATCAAATCACGGTCGTGACCCAGAAATTAAAAATACTCCCATAAGCCGGAGTATTTTTTTATAAAAATATTGAATATATTTTGTAATAATGGTAGGATTATATTATAAATAATAAGCAAAACCATGACTAAATATCTGTATCTTTGTGTTCTATTATCAGCCGTTTTTGTAGTTTCTGGTTGTACTGATAATTCAAACAAAATAACTGGCTCGGAGGTCAGCAATGATTGTGCCAGTCTCTGCGCTCAAGCCAACAGCAAATGCGCTGAGTTTGCATCAGGGGAGGAATGCCGGAGCCAATGCGTCAATTGGGATCAGGCGACTAAAGACAAAATTAAGACCGCCTCCGATTGTTCGGGGATGCTAGCCAAACCCAAAGATAGGATGACTGAATTGATCCCGGAGATCAATGAACCTAATTTGCCGGTAGCTAAAAATGATTGTGAAGCGGCGTGCAATAAATATGTTATGAATTGTTTGACTTTGGTACCTAATGTCAGCGAAACAGTATTCAATGACGGCTATAATTACTGCTTGGGCGAATGCGCTAAATGGGATAAGAAAAAAATAGACTGCATGATTGCCACCAATGATTGTCCGTCTATGAGTGAGGTCTGCGGTTTATAACTTCAATTCTATGAAAAAAGAATTACTCATCGGAGGATTAGCTACTGCTTCGGCCGCGATTATTATTGGCGGAATCTACGTTGCCAAATCAAATCCCTTCGGGTTAAACGAATCGGCCGATAGCGCCCAAGAAGATCAACGGAAAATCGAGCAACTGTGGTATGACGAATTAAAAGATACATCCAAGTATTCTTTTTGCTTGGGAGAGATGAAGATAAACAGCGTTCATTCGGATAAGGCTTTTGCCGCTAACGGCATAGTTGATTATTCTTCCAAGGAATTAATACTTTATAATAAAGAGTCAAACAAGTTATTTATCATGTCTCGGCAATTGAAATATAAATATGATGGCATTTTGGGCCAATCATTGGGCGGCATAAAAATTGACGTTCCGGTTAAAGAATACGGATCCTTAACGGAGGTTTATAGCCGCAATGAATTACCGCTAAGAATTGATTATAACGGAAAGTATATTGTCACTGACCCTGATACGGAAAATAAGCAGTGGGTCAGCGTTATTATTGATGAAGAGGCGAGTCCGGGTTTGCCTCATCATGGCTGTTCCGGAGTCTATCAATTGGACAATTCCCCGGGCCATGATTTGTTAGCGGACGGAGATCATATAATTATTGATAGGAAATGTAATGAAACCGCGATGGGAGCTATCTATGACGGTGATTTTTCTTTCAGTTGCAGTATGATTGATTATAAAAACGCTATGGATTTGTTAGAAATTAATAAAGCCGAAATGGCGTTACAAAACCCCGATAAAGAATCATTCAATTCTTCTGATTCGAGTGCTACCTTAGATGACGCTTCTGCTTCCGGGCGTTCTGAAGGTGCTAATGGGCCTGTTGATGGTGAGCTAAATCAGTCAATAGGAAACCAACCGCCAACCAGTGAGGATATTAAGAGGCAGATAGAAGAAATGAAAAGAGAAACACAGGCGGATGCCGGGGCGATACGTTGAGTTTTCAACTAAAATTTGGCTTGATTCTTTCAACCCTTCTGGTCAGTAGCCTTTTTATAATCTAATAGAATTTGTATAACAAATCACGGTTGCGATTATGAAATACCCCGGTTAAGGGGTATTTTTTGTAATTTAAAAGCCGTCACCTCGCGGGTGACGGCATTGTGCTCAGAGAAGAGTCATGACATGCGCATAAATCCATCATTGCTGGATAGCGTGAATAGTTCGCAGAAATAGTCATAATATTCCATAAAATACTGTCTTTTTTCTTCGACAGCTTGGTCCATTGCCATCTCTGGCTGTTGAGGGTACTCCTCGCGTTCTTCAGCGATCTCACCCTCAATAACCTCTCGGACTTCCTGATCATTATTAACCAATTCTTCGATGGTTGATCGGTAGTTTTTGAAATCCCCAGCCAATTTTTTAGAAGTGACTGGACCAATAATTACTCCGTAGGTGCAAAGGTGAATCATGGCATGGAATATCCCGTCCTCTCCGGCATCATCCCAGGCGGTTTGGGAATTGGCCAATGATATTTTATCCAAGATTTTGAACATGATGGTTCGCCAGGTATTGTAATTGCCGAAACACATGTTAAAATCTTTCTCTTCCCCCGTGACTTGATAGACGCCCTCGAGTTGGCCGTCAAGCAGGAATCTATCTTCTTCATATTCAAGCAGAATATGCAATACTTCATTGGGGTGGTGTTTTCCCGGGCCGTCAGTTTCCAGGAATCTTGCTTTAGAATAAGCATAAAAGCTATAACCCATTGCGCGTCTCCTTGTAAGGTTCAGTTAGGTATTTTTCCTTGTTGTTCATGTTGAACATTAAATTGTATCATAGATATGAAAAAAAGTCAACTGGCAATATTTAATCACCTCTTGATTAAAGTTTTTTTGTTTAAAATTGGATAAATAAGTAATAACCAGCGAGATGAGATACTGCCATTGTTTATTTTTCATAATTATAAAACCCGCAAAAATTGCGGGTTGGTTTGGTTAAGGTGCTGTATTGATTAAAGTGCTATACCGAGCTTGATGATCTCAAGGGAAGGGGCAGATCTTGATGACCTCAAGGGGTAGCAGGCCCAGTTGTTTGCGCGAGGGGTAGGTTGGTCCGCGTCGCTTGAACGAATTTCCCACTGCCCTAGCTGCTAAGGAGAGAATCAGTTCGGGGTCGGCTGACTGAATCCGAGGTTGAGGCAAGTTATCCAATTGTTTTTTGTGTCCGTCCAAGTTAAAGCCCTGTTGAATCAAATCAAGCATCATGACGTCCAAAGTCGGGTAGTCCGCTCCGAGTTGGGCGGCATCACCGCCCTTTTTAACACCCAAGCCGTCCGACGGTTCTTCGGCCATGATTTTTTTGGGTACGCCGAGGTATCTGGCGATTGATTCCAGTTCCAGTCCCTTAAGCAGATTCTGGATATAACCGATGTCGCCGACGTCGCCGTGAAGCGTCCAGAAGCCCATCCAGAATTCCGATAGGTTGTCGGTGCCGACCACTACTCCGCTGCCGAACATTTTGGCAATGTGGTAAGCGGCGATCATACGCAGGCGGGCTTTGATATTGCCCCGGGCGACTTGGAGGTTGCCTTTCCAATGAGCCAGCCCGGCTTGGTCATTTTTCTTGCACATAATCGCCTTGATTTCCTGGTCTAATTTATCGCCATAAAAGTTTTCTCCAAATAGCAATTCCATCAGCTCGTCAAAGTCCACACTTAAATCAAGCGGTCCTAACTCCTCGGCTCCGAAGGTTCTGATGGCCAATTGCCCCAGCCGGGTAATTTTTTCCGGAGTATGGCAGGGCAGTGTCACGCCGACTGAAGTCAATGGGTATTTTTCTCGAGTCGCCAATTGGCAGACCCGCTGGTTGATACCCAGGGTGATGGCGCTGTCACGGCCGCCGGAACTCGGAGTAATCAGGTAATGAATGCCGTTTCTTTGGCAATAGGAAAGACCCCACTTGGCGGCCCTATTGACTACCGCACCGCAACTTTCTCTGTCCAACGCGTACATGCTGTTTTGTTTCCCTTCTTGGTTGTTGGTCAAGGTTCATAATCTCAAGCTAATTCTTGAGATTAAAGAATTATCATCAAAAATATTTTAATGGCAAGTCTTTAAAAATTTCGGAGGGGGCTGCCGTTTTGGCAGCCTCCCCCCGATTTGGCTTTGGATAAAACTACTTAAAGTGCTAACGGCCGGATGTTATTGTCCCGGCGTCCAGAAAGCCGATTTCGAATCCGTGCCGATTTTTGCTTGGCTGGCCGAAATAATTGAGCTGGACATCGTGCCCATCATGTGGCGGAAACGCCGCTGAAGATCTTCTTTGGTTTCGCCCGGCTGTTTTTTGAAGTTATGAGCTTCAAAACCGGTGGCTCCAGCAATCTGCTGGCAATCAACCCGTTCGTAAGTTTCAAAAACGGCCAGAGGGAATTTGCAGAGTTCGCGGCTCATAGTTTCAGTCAAGGTTTTCACATCGGCCGGGTCTGCTTGGTGGCAGTTGTCCCCCCCGTCCGTCAAACAGATGACGATAATTTTGGGCGGTGTGCTGTTTTCTTGTAAGACTTGAAGACCGTAGGCGCTAGCCGCAGTGATGCCGTCCAACAGGGCTTGGTACAGATTGGTGGAAGAACCGTTGCTGGGGTTGTATTCGCGTTTGGTCAGCTTGGGCAATTCCTCCAAACGTACGAAGCCGCCGCCGAACAAACTCCTGATGTCCCGACTGAAGGCAATGCCGCCGATGACGATGGCATTGGCGGTTTTTTTGGAAGAACCGCGCAATCCCTCGATCATTACCTCGTTGAAGGTTTCAATCAGCAGGTCGGCAACTTCTTCCATTGAGGGGGAGGCGTCAAGAATAAATTCAATGACTATTACGTCATCGGAGGCAAGCTGGTCAATGGGCGCACCAACGCACATGGGTAGGTTGTTGGCATTCAAGTTGGCGATTATGACGTCCGAAGCATCACTTGTAATGCCGAGGACTTTCGCGTCGTCGCACTGGAACAAACCAGTAATACTGGCTTTTGAAGCTGTACTCATTTGGTGATCTCCTTTTTGTCGGTTGCGATTATGTTTATTGATTATGGGGGTGGCCGAATTTTTCGGCCACCCCCGGTCGGTTAAAAATATTGATTAAGCAGTCAACTTGTCGCAGGTGGTTATGATCACTCCCCTGTCTTCCATATTTTGTAGGAAGTTGTCCGCTTCCAGTCGATTTTGCGGGAAAACCATACTGGTGCAATCACGCAGGAATCTGATCTGGCTAAGCGCCGATTGGTGTTTTTTTCCGAAATATTCCACGACTTGTTGCATACCAGTCTTGACGCAGTAATCTTCCGCTTCGCCGCAGAAAACAGTCCCGCCGTCATGAGCGGCAACTCGATCAAGCAGAACGGTGTGGAGTGTGCCTTGCGGGTGAGTTGGCACTTCCACGCACGGACAAAACGGTCCATAATGTTCGGTTTTCGGTACGGTACCCTTGAAGAGGTATTCGGGTTGAATACCTCTGGCGATTGACAGCCAATGAACGGCTTCGGCAAGCGCCGGCATCAAAGAAGATCCGGGAGTGCCGATCATGCAATGGAACGGCCAGATCATCATCTCTTTAAGTTGCTTAATGTAATCCAGCGACCATTGTTTCTCAACAGCCGGATAGAAGTCGCCTTTTTGTACCGCCTCCTGAGTGAGGAAGGTAAAGGGATCAACCATGGATCGGTCGCGTTTGCGCCACCAAGTCGGGAAAAAGATTTGGAAAGGAATATGTTGATCCTGGGAGAACAGCATGCCGGTGAAATATTCCGGTTCGTTGTAGATTAATTCAACTAAACGCCGAGTGTCATCCACGGCGCCGCTAACCAGCAGTGATCCCGCCTTTTGAATGGCTGTACCGTCCGGATTTTTGATTTCCGGCATAATAAAATCATCTTGTAAATCAATGCCGACTAAGAGCCGTTTGACCGTGGCTTGGGCGGCCGGTTTCAGGTTGGCCATTTTGGCGTCTTCCGTCACCCAATCCAGGCGCGGCTCGTAGCGCTTGCCGACGTCATCGGGATTATAGTAACTGGGGAAGCCGGTACGCGGACCGGGCGAACGTTTCTTAAAAACGAGGCGCGCCGCGGGCGGCAGTTCCGGTTTCAGGTCAATCAGGACCGCGTCTTGTAATTCGCTGATCGGACAGTTTAGCGCCATGTATTCTTTGACGCCGATATTGCCGAGCGAATCGCGCGTACTGCCGTCGCCGGCGAATAATTCGCGCAGGTGAACGGTGAAGTACAGGAATGCTCGGGCATTGACCAGCGTATCGTCCGCCGTTTTGTAGCGTTCAACGGTCATATATTGCTGGTTGGTTGATCCATCATGATCGACTTGCGACATGTCGCAGCCATAGGCCTGTTCAATCTCATTGAATTTGCGGAAATCGAGTTTCTTGAGTTCGGGCAGCCAGCGCCGGATTTTTTGAGCGATTTCCGGATAGGCCTTGCCGACCAAGGTGATCATATTGTCCCAGGTGCAGAGCAGGGCATTGCCACCTTCGTGGAAAACGACCAGCTTGACATGGAAACCGTCTTTGATTTTTCCTACGGCGTAAGGGAAGTCCCAACCGACACGCAGCAAAAGGTCGAAGGCCGGCACGCCGACCATGGCTTTGAGGGCCAGCGGGTCGGTCAATAGAATCAACTTTCGGGTCGGATCGTCGGTGAGCGTTTCAAAGTCCTTGGGGCTTTTGCCGCGAATAATACGGCCCAGTACGCCATTGGCTTCAACGTCGCCCAAATAACCCCGTCGAAAAGCTTCCGCATACTGTTCTACCTGATTCATGATTTTCTGTCTCCTTGTTCTGTTCGGTTTGCGGTTTTACTTTTTACTGGTGCTGGGACTACCAAATCCCATCACTTTTCCGGTCTCAAGGAAATTATTTTGTCGCCAGAAATGGCGATAATGCCGTTGCCGTAACGTAACAACCGTTCTCCGCCGGAGATGTAATTATCAGTTCCCGGTAGGGTGAGCAAATTGTTATCGGCTAAATTTTGCAGTTTAACGCCGTCATCAGTCGCATGCAGTATAGCTTCATCAGTGAACCCTTTGCCATGGATCTCCTCAAATTGTTTTGCTTCCGAAACTTTGATCTTTTTGGATTGCGAAACCTTGCCGTCAAAAATATTTATTTGGTCAAGTCTAACGAAATTGACGCCGTGTTCGCGGGTATGGCGTAGAATTAGTATTGTCTTGCCGCCAAAGCGGACTGAAGCGTCAATAATTGATTCTTGATCATCAAGCTCGGCGATAGAAAGCTGTAAACGTTTAAAGTTTTTACCTTCAGTGTCGCCAACAGCCATAAACCAATGCAAGTCGCCCAAGATTCGTTGGACAACCAGAACAACCTCATGATTGTCAGTCAGTTCGTGGTTATCAGCCACAAAGATTTTTGTTTGTCTGCCAATGGTTTCCATTACTTGACGGTCGGATAGACTTTTCCCGAAGAGTTCTCCGGACATTAAGCTGTTGCCGGACAAGCGGTATAAGCGCCGTCCGGAACTGGCAAAAACGGCCGTACCGCCGCTATAACAATTAGTGGATGACTTGCTGATGCCTTGCGGTCGATTGCCGCTGATGTCAATCAGCAGCAGTTCCGGATTTTCGGCAGACGGATCAACACAGACCGTTAGTACATTATCAAAAAATGCGTAACGGGCGCCGGTCAGAGTTTTGAATAGCTCTTTGCGTTCCAATTGACCGTTAGGCGACTTGCGATAAAAAACCGTCAAGTCGTCTTCATCGGTTAAAACACATAAGTCTTTTCCCGACAGCTGATGCCAGATAATCCGCCCCGGAGTTTCCAGGATGATATCGCAGATACAGCCGGAGATTTTGGCTGTCAGTTTTGCCTTAGCCACCGTCTTAGCCGCGCAACCGGGACAATTGTCTCGGGTAGCCGGGTAGTCAAGGTGGCAATGAGAGCATTCAATCAATAGGCCGGCGTATTTTTCCAATTCCGCCAGTGGAAAGGGATCGTCGCATTGCCGTTTTAAATATCTTTGGATAATCTCGGACAATTCGTCAGTCAGGACTTCCCGGGGTTTGGCTTTTTTGGGGTAACGAACGGCCGGGTCCAAAACGGTCAGGCCGTGCGTAGCTCGATCAAACAAGGAAAGGAATTGTTTATGGACACCGCCACCGAAGGGGTGAGTCATCATTAGGATTCTGAATAGCAAGGTCGAGAAAGAATAATAGTCATGCTTCGGTTTAAAATAAGCTTGGCGTGATAAGTCTTTTCCGTAAAGGTCGGGACTAAGATAATCTTCCGTTCCGACAACGCAAGGGAACTTGTCGCTCAAATGCCAGGAGTCGACATCAATCCAATAGACCTCGCCGGTTCTCGGATCAATAATGATTTCATTCTGGTCGTTAAGGTCGCCGACGCAGATTCCGGGATACCGATGTATGGCCAGCAAGCCCTTAAGCAGGCTGATGCAGATATTTATTTTGATTTTCGTGCTGATAGCATTCTGATTGCAAAAATCGGCGCGCATCAGTAGAGCCAAAGGAATGAAATTTCCCGGCAATCGTCGCATCATGAAACCGACAACTGTTCGGCCGTTAGCGGCAAAAAGCGGTTCTTCCGGAACGATTATATTAGCGGGAAGTTGCAAATTTTGCTGAAAAAAAGATTCCAGTTTATGTGAACGGCTAAGCGTCGGATCATGATAGACTTTGAAGGCCTTGTCCGGTTGCGTCGGATGAGCGAAAACAATCGCTTCTCCGCCGGAACCTATGACATCATCCTGCTCTAAATCAATTGGTGTTTTATTTTTTCCTAATAAATATCTCATGATATTTCTCCTACTCCTTCAGCAGCCTCTATTGTTTCGGCGATGACGCCGGTTACCGGTTCATTCGGGATAAGTTCGACGGCGATAACCGTACAGTCATCGCCAAAGGATTCACTGCCGCGTGCTATGTTCTTCAATTTACGTTGCAAACCCAAGGGGTTGTTGTGCCCCCACAGATACGGAACGGCGGCATCGGTGACGCCATCCGAACAAATAGCGAATTTTTTTATGTCGTCCAAATAAATAAACGTAGTTTCAAATGATGTCGGCAATTCGCCGCCTTGCAGGTTTATGAATTGGCGATCAATCAAAGAGTAGGCTGGATAGGAGGGACGATTGTCTTGATCGATGCGGGTGATTGCATCATCAACAATGATGGTGCCGTCACCGGCTGAGAAAATGACCACTATTTCATCATCCATAATGAATCCCAGAATCGTACAAAGCAGATGGTCCTTAATAAACTGGATTGATTGTCGAGGATCACCAATAATTGTCAATGAAGCGATGGAACGCAGATAGCCGACGCAACGATTGAATAATGCATCAGGGATATCGCCGATGGACGAACCTGCCATTAGCATCATTGGAATCTCGCTGCAGAGATAGGCCGAAACTAATTTTGCTCCGACTTCGTTGTTTTCTCCTCCGCTGCAACCATCGCAAACGATACCGAAATGATAAAGCTTGCCGGCAATTTTCGTTGATCCGGTCCGCAACCCGTCTTGATTGTTTCTCCAGAGACGGGTATGCTCCCGACCAATAACGGAGCCTTGGAATATTTTAAAGGTTCTGGCCTCGCTCATTTCATTTTTTCTCCTTATGTTGTTAGTAGCAGTTACGGTTTCTGAGATAATTGTTCCTTGAGTTGTCAGCGGTAAACTATTCTTCCTTTGAGTTGTCAGCTTCTCAGTTATATATTTTATATACTTCCAAAACCAAATTGTAAGGTTCATGAACTTTCCTCTCTGAATTTGCAATATTTTCGGAAAGTTGAGACTTTTTGCCTCGGTAATAAAAATTAACTCTTGCCATAGTCAGCCAAAGTGGTTGATTACTTTTTATTACTGAGAAAAAAAGTCGGATACTTGCTAATTTAGCAAGCGGTAATTAGGTGAATTGTCGTAATTTCAGTTGAACTGGGGAATAGAAAACATTATCAAAATAATAGTAATTTGTCAAACATTTTTAATATTATTTTAGTACTGTACCGCTAAATTGTTTAAATTTAAACAAAAATAAGCGTTATTATAGGTAGTTGCAAAGTCAAGATTTAGAGATATTTTGTCCAAATTTACTACTTTTATGTTTGTTTAGTTGACAATATATTTTTTTTGTGATATACTTATGACTTAAAGTATATCGAGACGGCTAACGTCTTGCCTCATCTAATTCCATTTTAGAAGATGCCAATCTGGCATTTTCTAACTCTAGGGCTTAATTATTAGCTTTGATGGAAATTTATGAATACCTGCCTATCGGCGGGAGGGCTTGCCTAGGGGCGAGTTTATCTGCTTTAAAGCTAAAAATTAAACCTAAGTTATGTCTACAAGAAGTTTCGGCCGAAGCTCCCGCTTTGGCAAACCCTCAAGTCACAAGCGCCGAGCGCCTAGTGGCTCAAGTTCCCGATCTGCCGGTGGCAGATCCGTTTCCGGTCGCAGTAACAGTCGTTTCCGTGACCAGAATATCAATCCCGCTCTGTTCGTCTCAAGGGCTGAACCGATCGTTAAGGCTAAGCCGTATCAATCAAAAAATGCTTTTGCCGATTTCGCTATTGATGAAAATTTAAAAAATAATATTAAGGCGAAGGGGTATATTACACCGACACCTATTCAGGATGAAGCGATTCCTGCTGTTTTGGAAGGTTTAGACGTGGTTGGCGTTGCTAATACCGGTACCGGAAAAACCGCTGCTTTTCTTTTGCCCTTGCTTCACAAAGTTATTGTAAATCCCAAAGAAAATATTTTGATTATCGTGCCAACTCGCGAATTGGCTGGCCAGATTAACCAGGAGTTGATTGATTTTCGTGCCCGGCTAAGAATTTTTTCCGTTTGCTGTGTCGGCGGAACCTCTATCGGTCGCCAGATTTCCGATTTGCATCGCCAGCATAATTTTATTATCGGTACGCCAGGCAGGTTAAAGGATTTGATTGAACGCGGCTTGATCAAGCCGGCCAGATTCGCTACGATTGTTTTGGATGAAGCGGATCGCATGTTGGATATGGGCTTCGTTAATGACATGAGATTCATTATGGGCCTTATGCCTCAGGAAAGACAGACTTTGTTTTTCTCCGCTACGGTTAATAGGGAGATTGATAAGTTAATCGGCGAGTTTTTGACCAATCCCGTGACTATTTCAGTCAAGACCGGCAATACTTCCAAAAATATTGAGCAAGATGTTATCAGGGTCAGGCATGATGGAGAAAAACTGTCGGTGCTGCAAGAAATATTAGCCAAGCCGGAGTTTTCCAAGGTATTGATTTTCGGCCGTACCAAATTCGGCGTCGAGAAATTATCCATTGCTTTGACCCACAGCGGTTTTAAGGCCGATGCCATTCACGGTAACAAGAATCAGAACAAGCGCCAATTAGCTTTGAAATTATTCAAGGAGAATAGAACTCAGATCCTGGTGGCCACTGATGTGGCGGCTCGAGGCCTGGATATCCCCAATGTCAGCCACGTCATTAATTATGATATTCCGGCGACTTATGAGGATTATGTCCATCGCATCGGCCGTACCGGACGTGCCGATCAAATGGGCAAGGCTTTGACATTCATTAGCTAAAATAAAAAACATCCCGATTTTAATCGGGATGTTTTTTTGATGATAATTTATCTGATTGATTGGTAACCGTTTTTGACGCCTTTCGGGGACAAGGCGATTTGCCATAATTGAATCGCTCGGGCGCGGAAGACTCCGGCGCAACATAAGAGGTAATAGCGCCACATACGGTAGAATCTTTCATCGTAATTGTTCTTTAATTCCGACCAAGCGTTTTCAAAGTTGGCGTGCCAGGCCATCAGGGTTTTGTCGTAATAAGCGCCGAAGTTATGGACATCCTCTATTACGAATAGCCCCTCAACGGCGGTGGTCAACTGTTTAAGTGATGGCAGGGAACCGTTGGGGAATATATATTTTTCAATCCAAGGGTCGGTATTGCTGCTGGATTTCAGGCTGCCGATGGTGTGCAACAGGAATAAGCCGTCATTTTTTAGACAGCGTTTGGCCACCTCCATATAGGTGCGGTAGTTTTTGGCTCCAACATGTTCAATCATGCCGATAGAAATCAAATGATCGAACTTTTCGTTCACCTTCCGATAATCTTGCAATCGAAATTCCACATCCAATCCGACACATAATTCCTCAGCTAATTTTTTTTGTTCTTTGGAAACGGTAATGCCTACGACTTTAGCGCCGTAGTTTTTGGCGGCATGGCGGGCAAAACTGCCCCAGCCGCAACCAATGTCTAAAACGCGTTGCCCGGGTTGGAGATTGATTTTCCGGCAGATTAGGTCAAGTTTGGCTTCCTCGGCCTGGTCTAAGCTATCCGTATCTTTGAAATAGCCGCAGCTGTAAGTCATGCTTGTCCCAAGCATAGCCACAAACAGATCATTGCCTGTGTCGTAATGTTTTTCGCCGATTTGGAAAGCGCGACTGACTGCTTGAAGGTTAATTAACTTGGCCTTAAGGAAGCTCAAAATGACAGGCAAAGACAAATTGAGGCGGCTGTAAATGTCACTGGAGAGCAGGCGATAAAAAAACTCGTCTAACTTATCGCATTCCCACCAGCCATCCATGTAGGATTCTCCCAAGCCCAGCGATCCTTGCGCTTTAACGCGATCATAGAGTTTGGGGTTTTTAATTTGTGGATCCCAGGGGTTGGGACCGTCTAAAACAATACCGGTGGGCTCAAGCAAGCGATTGGCCCAGGTTTTGGTGTTTTCAGACATAGATTTATAGTTAGTGTTTGAAAATTTTCTTTATTTCTCCCTGTAGTTGCCGTTTAATTTTATTTTGATAATAATTAATGCGGCTAAGTCGTCCGGGATAGCCGACTAACTCCATAAAACCCTGACCCGAGACTTTTTTGCCTTGCCAATCGCCTTTAACCGAAAGCCCGCCTTCCCAATAGTTAATGGAACCGAAAATCATCTCTGATTGTTCCATTAATGGCGCTGTCCGCAGATTGATTTTTTCTGACGGGATTTTTATCTGCCAAGCCAGAGGATAGGCCGCTCCCGTGTCCGGACTGCGCCAGTCGCCGGAGAGCGATGTAATTTCTACGCCTCGGCAGTGCTTTTGGCTGCCATCGGGTAGGATAATCGAAGCCAGACCAATGGTTTGTCGACGATAGTTGAAATTAAAGCATAGCAGTTCGTGGCGATTGTCCAATTGCAAGGAAAACCAATCCCAGCGGGGTTTAGTGTAAGTGGCGTCAGCCCATTGGTGGTCCATCCAGGATCGTCCTCTGACTTCAATGCTTTTACCGTCAAGGAAAATCTTACCTCGAGTTTCTAAATCAGTCAAAGAATAATAATAAGTGGCAGTATTGGCTAAGGTGAGATAACCTTTGCCACCGACCAACAGCGGCGGTTTACGACTGGTTAAAGTCAGGTCAAACAAGTCGGTTTTTAAATGCCAACTGTTAGCCGAGGTTTTTTCCATTAAGTTTTGTCTTTGCTTGGTAATATTGGGCGGGCTGTAACGAGCGTAGAAGTTTTTTTTCTTGAAGCTGTCAGGGGCCAAGAAGACCAACGGTTCAATGGCACTATAAAATTTTTTTTTCGCCAAGTCGGTCAACAGGTGATGGGAAAAGTACAGATCGTCGAAAGGCAGGCGTGGCAGAAAAGGAATTTTAACTCGGCGAGGATTAGCCTTAAACAGGCAATCCATGAAGGGATAGCGTCGGCCGGCCTTGTCTTGCAATTGACCGTTGAAATACCACCACTCAATAATATTATCGTGAGGCAGTTCGTCTTGGGGTAATTTGATTGGTTTATGGCCCAGCATGTCCGGTCTTGGTTAAATGTTAGCAACTAAAGGAATTTTAACACAAATCGAAGTTTTTTGGCTATACTTTTATCGTAGCCGTGTGGTCGGCTTTAATAGCCTAAATATTTATAATGGGGTTATTAGATTTTATACCACTCAAAGAAGTTAAATTTTACACCGCTTGAGGCGCAAGATTTCGGTTATTGACAAACAGGATTCATTTTACTATAATGGTATGAATCATATTGAACTTTTAAATTGAAACAAAAACAATGTGGAGGGTTTGCTATGCGTATTGGCATCAAGATTGGTTCGTCGCTTTTGGCGGATTATAATGACGGCTTGAGTTCGGAAAGAATTTTGAATATTTGTCAGCAGATAGCGGCATTAATTAGAAATAGACATCAGGTGTTTCTGGTGACTTCCGGTGCAGTTATCAGTGACCCCCAAAAAAGTCGCCCCAAAAATTTGCGGGCGGCAATCGGTATGGGTCGGCTGATTGGTCGCTATATTGAGTATTTTGATGTCTTTGGCATTGAGGCCGCGCAAATGCTTTTTACCGACAACGACTTGCATCAGCGTTGTCGCGGCAGTTTGATCGGCTTATTGGAGAAAGCCATGGAAAATATGGTTGTGCCGATAATCAATGCCAATGATACGGTGGACTGGACAGAATTGAAACAGCTGGAGATTTGCGCCGATAATGATATTTTATTTATGAATTTGTGCCTGGCGCTTAAACCGCAAATGGCAATTATCGGTTTTGATCAGGATGGCGTTCTGGACGATGAATCATGTCGCATGCCAGTTATAAACGAAGGCAATTTTTTGCAACTGGCTGAGACGGCCCAAGGAGGCAGTTTTACCGGCCACGGCTCCAACGGTATGCTGACTAAGATGCAAATAGCCCGGGTAATAGCGGCCAGCGATATTAAAACTTTGATTGTCTCAGGATTGGCCAATGCTTTTATTATTGAAGGCGTAAATGAATTATCCCGGCTTACCGGCAATTTCGGTACCCGCTTTGTTTTTAATCAGTTGGAATTCAATTTCGACCAGGAGCCGTTTAAAGTCAAGAATCTGGAAGAGTTGCGGCTGGAACATGGTGTTTTTTCTTAAGCACTTTTAACCACCTATTGGCGTAGGTGGTTTTTATATTTGCTTTTTTTCTGTTACAATGTTATTGTAAAAGTAAGAAAACTAACAAATAACTTTTGGATTCCCGACCCAGTCTGTCTATGATGATAAGTGGGTTTGGAATAACACCTAAATCAAATTTATGGGTTTACCTAGCAAACGAAGGACAAAAACATCCAAGAAGGAGCGGGCATCGCATTTTGCGCTCAAGCCCAAAGCCTTAACCAAATGCAGCCAGTGTGGCAAACCGGTGATGCCTCATCATGCCTGTGGCTCTTGCGGTAATTATAAGGGACGGACAGCAATTAAGATTAAGGTCAAATCATCCGCCACCAAAGCCAAAAAGAAAAAGTAATTTTATTTTAAAGCACTTTTAAGCACTTTAATCGTATGTCTAATCGCCATTTATCGCGCACCATCGCGGTCCAAACTCTTTATCAGTGGGATTTCAACGATCGCCAGGATAATCCGCTAGAAATTTTAGAACAAAACAAAGAGGCTTTTGCCCCGGATTTTTCTGATGGGGGATTTATGAAACAATTAGTACAGGGCGTAATGGATCATGTTGGAGAGATTGATGTTTTAATCACTAAGTTCGCTCCGGAGTGGCCATTAGATCAGATTACTATCGTGGATCGTAATGTTTTGCGTTTAGGCACTTATGAATTGCGTTATGATGAAAATGTTCCGGCCAAAGTGGCGATTAATGAGTCTATAGAATTGGCTAAAGCGTTCGGTGGCGAGTCCTCCGGAAAGTTTGTTAATGGCGTCCTGGGCGCTGTTTACAAAGATATGGGCGAAAAAGAAATTGATAAGCGCTCGGCAGAAAAGAGAGCTAAAGAAAAGGAACAGGCTGCCAGCATTGCGCCGCAACAATAATTATTAATAGCAAATATCGGCTATTAGATATTGAATATTCTTGTTTCAATAATCGCAGTAATATTCACTATTCAATATTTGGTATCTGTCTTTAGAAGGTGACATGTCCGAAATAACTAAACTGGAAAAAATTCTGGGTGTGAAATTCAAAGACCATGATTTGTTGATTTCCGCCTTGGTTCACCGCTCTTATATTAATGAGCATCCCGACTTCAAGCTTGATCATAATGAGCGTTTGGAGTTTTTAGGCGATGCGGTTTTAGAGTTGGCGGTGACCGAGTATCTGTATGAAAATTTTTCTAATCCCGAGGGCGAGCTGACTAATTGGCGCGCCTCACTGGTCAATGGCGATTCATTGGCCGAAGTGGCGGCGGAGTTGGGTTTGGAGGAATATTTACTGATGTCAAAGGGCGAGAGCAGGGATAAGAATTCCAAGGCGCGCCAGTATATTTTGGCCAATGCTATGGAGGCGGTCATCGGCGCAATTTATTTAGAACATGGCTTTAAGGTGGCTAGCAAATTTGTCGTTAAGAATATTGTTTCCAAATTGAAAGATATTTTGGAGAAGAAACTTTATATTGATCCTAAAAGCCACTTTCAGGAGAAAGCACAAGAAAAGCTGGGCGTTACCCCGTCTTATAAGGTTATTTCTTCCTTCGGTCCTGATCACGCCAAGATTTTTAGGGTCGGCGTTTACTTGGAGAAAGATTTGGTCGCTTCCGGCGAGGGATCCAGTAAACAGGAAGCGCAGATTGCCGCGGCCAAAGCGGCCTTGGTTATCAAAAAATGGGAAAAGTAAATATATAACATATCTTTATGACTTTAGAGAGCGTGTTTAAGCAAGTTGTTGAGGCTAATGCTTCAGATTTGCATTTGGTCGCAGGATTACCGCCTTATTTGCGCATAGACGGCGAGCTAAAGCCTCTGGATGGCAAACCGCTTAGCGCTAAAGAAATCGAAACCATGGTCAGTAACATGGTGGAAGAAAGCCGTTTCAAAAAGTTTTTGATTGAAAAAAATCTTGATTTTGCTTATGACGACGGCGACGGTTTCCGTTTTAGAGTCAATCTGCAGTTTGAGAAGGATACTATTTCCTTATCTGCCAGAACCATTCCGAATGTTATTCCCAGTATGGAAGATATCAGTATGCCTAAGGTGGTTTATGATTTGTGCAATTTGGACAGGGGATTGATTTTGGTTACCGGTCCGACCGGTTGCGGCAAGTCCACCTCGCTTGCTTCAATGGTTGAATATATCAACAAAAATCGTAACGAGAATATTATCACTTTGGAAGATCCGATGGAATTTATTTTCCAGCACGATAAGAGCATTATTCGCCAGCGACAGTTGGGCACTGATATGTTGTCATTTCAGGACGGCTTAGTGCATGTTTTACGCCAGGACCCCAATGTGGTCATGGTGGGAGAAATGCGCAATTTGGAAACCATCGCCACCACCATTACCTTGGCGGAAACCGGCCATTTGGTTTTTGCCACTTTGCACACCTATAACGCCGCTCAGACCATTGATCGCATTATTGATATTTTTCCGCCCCATCAGCAGAATCAGGTCCGCATGCAGATCTCCATTACTTTGAAAGGCATTATTTCCCAGCGGTTGATCCCGGCGTCCGGCGGCGGGCGCGTAGCGGCGAGAGAGATCCTGATTAATACGCCGGCAGTCAGCAATTTGATTCGTGAGAATAAAATTTCCCAATTAAAGACGGTTATCCAGACTAGCGCCAAGGAAGGCATGGTAACCATGGACAACTCGCTTAACAGCCTTTATAAGCAGGGGGTAATCACTAAAGAAGTGATGGAAAGCAACCTGTATTTATAGGCTGTAAAAGAGTTCTTGACTTAGGCGGTATTTTTTGCTAAAATACTGATGTTCGTTTTAGTCGTATTCGGTTGGTATTTGTGCGGCGGTAGTTCAGTTGGCTAGAACGCTTCCTTGCCAAGGAAGAGGTCGAGGGTTCGAATCCCTTTCGCCGCTTAGATGAAAGAAATTAGAAATTGAGAAATTAGAAATTAAGGACCGATACTGTTTATTTCTTTTTTCTTAATTTCTTTTTTTGTCAGCCCAAGTGGTGAAATGGTATACACGACAGACTTAAAATCTGTTGGTCGCAAGGCCGTGTGAGTTCGAGTCTCACCTTGGGCACAAGTTTTAAAAGAGGCATAAATGCCTCTTTTAAAATTACATAAATACGGGAACAAAAATTTTAAACAATTTTAAAAAAAATAAAAAACGACTTGCAGACGCAAGTCGTTTTTAAAGTTCTATTCTTTAGCTTCTAGCCGGCCATTGAATCGGCTAGCCAGCGTTTCCAATTCCTCCATTGCAATTTTGACTCCGCTGGAGGTGCCGATACGACTGGCGCCAGCCTCAATCATGGCGAGCGCCGTAGCATAATCCTTGATTCCGCCAGAGGCCTTTACTTCCACTCTCTGGCCGACTGCAGCCTTCATTAATCTGACATCTTCCACCGTAGCTTGGCCGCCGCTAAAGCCGGTGCAGGTTTTGACAAAGTCAGCTCCAGCGTAAGCCGCCAACTTGCAAGCTTTCACTTTTTGTTCGTCAGTCAGCAAGCCGGCTTCAATTATAACTTTAAGTAAAACGTCATTGGAATGAGCAGTGGCGGCGATAACCTCTATTTCTTCAATAATAAGATCAAATTCTTCACTTAATAAAAATCCAACGTTCATTACCATATCTAATTCATTAGCTCCCTTAGCAATGGCGACTTTGGCCTCAGCTGATTTAATTTCAGAATCGTTGGCGCCCAAGGGAAATCCGACTACCGAGCAAACTTTAACGTTAGTGTTGTGCAGGGCTAGCAAGCATTGATAGACATGGCAAGGATTGACGCAAACAGAATAAAATCCATGGTTTATGGCTTCCTGGCAAAGTTGCTTGATCTGTTTGATGGTGGCATTGGGCTTAAGTAAGGTGTGGTCAATGTAATGAGCGATATTTATCATGGCTAATCCTCTCTGGTTGAGTTTTTGCAGTTCATTAAATCAATAAGTTTTAAGCCTCAGTCAGCTTATCATAAATGATTTTTTTGTCAATAAAACAGCCCGCTTTAATGGCGGGCTGTTTTATTGGTTGGAACACTATTAAGTTTATTGCTTGGCTCCATCAGCTTGCAACAGGGCATCGCGGATTTGAGCTGTCAAGTCGGCGACCGCTCCCGGAGAATGGGGTATAAACACGGCGCTGGCTTTGGAAGAAGCGCCGATGTCTTTGAGAGTGTCAAAATATTGGGTAACCATAACCAAGTTCATAACGTCATGAGCGGTTGAACCCTTGATTGATTTTTGAAAGTCGTCAACTGATTCTTTAAGGCCGTTAATGATAGCACGACGCTGATTGGCGATGCCTTCACCTTGCAGTTTTTTGCTTTCCGATTCGGCTTCCGCTTTTTTTACCATTAAAATTTTTTCTGCTTCGCCTTTTTCTTGGGCGGCAACGCGCAGGCGCTGAGCGGCGTTAATTTCGTTCATGGCCGCTTTGACCTGGGCGTCCGGCTCAATATCGGTAACCAAAGATTTAATGATTTGGTAACCGAAGTCGGACATGGCTTGCGATAACTCGGTGTTAACGGCATTGGCGATCTCGTCTTTATTTTCAAAAACATTGTCTAATTTCAGTTTTGGAACCTGAGCGCGAACAATATCAAAGACGTAAGAAGATATTTGTTCTTTGGGGTTTATTAATTTATAAAAAGCGTCATACAGTTTTTCCAGCAAGACCTGATATTGGACGGAAACAGTGACGTGGACAAAAACATTGTCTTCAGTTTTGGTCTCGATTTTAACGTCCAGCTGATTGATACGCAGGCCGATGTGTCCGGCGATGTGGTCAATCAGGGGGATGCGGAAGTTAAGTCCGGAAGAGGACATTTTTTTGAACTTGCCGAATCTTTGGATGACGGCCACGCTCTGCTGTTGGACAGTGAATACTGAAGCCAGAGCCAGGACGATCAAGACAAAAATGACAAGAATAATCCAAAAAGTAGCCATAATTTTGTTTTAATTTTTAATGAGTTAATAGTAACCTATTGAAGTGAATTTTTCAAGGGCAGGGTTTTTAAAAGTTAGTCGGTTTGGCAGTAAATTATAAAAAATTAGGCCATCCACCCGTTATACGGATAAATGGCCATATTGTTATGTTGGCTGGTTGGCAACCGATAAGAGCAGTTTCTTAATTTGCTCCCCATAATTGAGAAGAAGATGCTCGAATCCTTTCTCACCATAGTCGAGAATTTTTAAACAAACACCGTCGTAAGAAAAATTCTCCGTACGGTCAAAAGTGTGTGAACACGGTAACAGTGCTTTTAGATACTCACGATCACCCGTTTTGTAAACCTTGTTGGTTAATTCATCGCCACCAAAAGTGAAATTGCCTACCCCGCTTTCCCGACGATAGACATTAATAAAAACAAGAGGGAGATAAAGGCGGGCGAGCAATTTGTGCCTTGTGTGAAAATAACAAGTTGCTTCATTGATGTTTTCTATAATTCCACCGAGAACTATAATTTTAAACACCCACCACCTTAAGTCTCTAATATCTTTAAGAATGAGGGCGAAGAACTGAATAAGTTTTACTCTTGGTATTTTTATAACAACGGGCCCGATTATGCAGACATACCTATGAACACCGATGTGCCACATCTTTATCGTCTCCTTTTTGTTTGGTTTGAAATGTGCGTTTCGAATTAAGGCTGCTTAAACTTGATAGTTAATCATACTCTTGTCTTTGAAAAAAGTCAACTACAACAAAAAACAGAAATCATTATGATTTCTGCAGTTGAATAAACATAAAAATTTTCTTTTACCAAAATGCGGTTCGACCCGATATTTTTTTCGACTTTTTTTCGACAAATTATTTTAGCTCTTTGAAAATTGAATGAAATTAAAAAGTCGCCCTGGCGGATGTCGAGCGACTGAAGGTACAGAATTTGATTAGTCATCAAACAGATACCAACCAAATAAACCAAGCACAATAACAGCTACGATTATTCCAAAAAGTGCGAATAATCCACCAGGTAGTTTACCATAATCCAAGAGTAACGAAAAAACCATGACGGCCGTTGCACTCAGACATAGAAATTACACCAATGACCTTGCGAACGATCCTTAATATGATCCTTAACATCGCTTTTCTCCTTTCTATTTTGTTACGATTAGTAGGGTGGCCAAGAAATGACCCCAGTCCCAAGAAGTGCCGCAACATAGAGCACTCCCGTAAAAAATAGAGCAGGCAAGACACGTTGCTGCCATGTCGTTTCCATTGTCATGCGGAAACCGTGTCCCGAGACAATAATGAAGAGAACCCAGACGACAAGAAAAGAAACTAAGTGAACACAAAAGATGGTCATTATTCTATCCTCCTTTCTTTTTTGGAGTTTTGTGACTGCCTATGTCATGCTTAACTTACAAAGAACATCCCTCGCATTGGGAATACTGTATTATAGCAAAGCCTAGTCAAATTGTCAACCTCCGATTATATAGCATCTAAAATAGATTAAACTATAACAAAAAAAAACAGAAATCGTTATGATTTCTGTTTTTTTGTTTATTATGCACCCAGAGGGATTCGAACCCCCAATAACTGGTCCGAAGCCAGTCGTGATATCCATTTCACCATGGGTGCTTAAGTTTTGATTTATATACTGTCATTGGCGGTTCTTTCCGCCTCATTGTTTCGTCGGAAAACGAAACAATTCGTTGTCCAGGGATAGCGCCGACGCGCCACCGGCGCCTCGGCGGCATTCACTCGCTCGTTATGTCTTCCGACATAACTCGCGGTTCATTGCTATCCTGTCGCTTCGCGACCCCCAATAACTGGTCCGAAGCCAGTCGTGATATCCATTTCACCATGGGTGCTGATGCATTGCTTACATAATTTACACAATTAGAGACGCACTCCTGGTGCGCCTCTTAATATTCTTCCAAGTGGGTCGTGCAGGATTCGAACCTGCGACCGTTTGCTTAAGAGGCAACTGCTCTACCAGCTGAGCTAACGACCCGAAATCTTTCAATATTTTATCACTGTTATCTAAAAAAATCAAGATCAATTTACGAATTAGCGATGATTTCGTCCAGTTTTTCAAATAATTCCTTATTGCCACAAGCCTCGGCGAAGGCCAGTCTTTCCTCATATTGGGGTAAGTGGGCGACAAAATCCTCAAACTCCTCACTTGTTAAATCATAACTGAATTGGCCGTAGCCCAGTCGTTGCAGATACTGCGCGTTGATTAACTGCTCAACCTGGTGTTTGATCGGCAGAGCCAGGTAGGGTTTTTTAAGGTAGATCGCTTCGCTCAGCAGGCTTAGTCCGGCAGTGCCGATAACGGCGCGGCAGCGGTTAAGGTACATCAGCCATTCGTGCGTGTCAAAATGCTTGAAAACAATATTGCCCTCATGACCCTGCCGTTGCGGTCCAAAAACGACAAATTTATACGGCAGCCTTTTGAACAGCTCAGTCAGTCGGCCCATATCAGCGCCCTCATAAACCAAAAAGTAGTCGTCTTTGGCCGGTTGCATGTCCAACACTTCCTGCCGAATGATCGGCGCGAATAAATAAGTATTTTTTTTCTTTATCTTGGTTTTGAAAAAGGAAGTTACCAGGTAATATTTGGCGCTCCAGATGACTAGCTTAATGATAGCTTTGTCAGCCATCAGATCCTTGAGATGCTTTTTGTTGATTTGGATCTCAGTGTTGGTTAATTGATGTTGGTTGTCAATGGAAATAAGAGGCAAGCGGAATTTTTTGGCCAGCAAGGCTGTTAGCGGTTCAAAATCAGTAATGACCAGTTCCGGAGCGAAGTCCTTAAAAACTTTTTTAATTTTGTTCCATTGCCGTGTTTGGCCGTAGACTTTCTTGGTATTATCCAGCAACGTTTTGAAATATCTGACTTTATTATTTTTATAGCTCAGGGTTAGTCCGGGAATTTCAAAGACGTCAAAATCATGGTGCAAAAAAAACGCCCCTTGGCCGTAAGTGAAGACTTTAATATCGTGGCCGGCCGCCGCCAAGTGTTTGAGGATTTCCCGCGAACGGGCGCTGTGGCCGAAGCCCTGTCCGGCTAAGCCGTAAATTATGCGCATAAGCGATATTAGATTAACTCTTTTATTCTACCAAGAAGCTGGCATTTTTTCAATTGAAAAAGCGATGAGAAAACCATACTGGTCAGTATAATTAAGTATGCCCGGGCTTGTTTCTACCTGGGTTTCTGGGTTATTATGGCTTTATTTGACAAGTTAGCTCAGATATGATAGAATGCAAAATTCTAAAGTAGCTATGATTTTGGTTTCTTTAGGTTGCGAACATTAAAATTTAATAGTCTTTAATGTGTTTTTAATTTAGGTGACCAATTAACTGACAACAAAAGGAGAACCGAGTGCCATGAACAAGTCAAAAGTGTTGATTATTCTGCTGGTTATTGCGATGACGTCCGGCCTATGGCTGGTCATGTCCGCGCCTAAGCGTTTGGCCGACAAGTGTTTGGCCAACGTCAAGGCGGAGGCGATAGGACAGTCTTTGGCTATTGAGCGATTCCAGTCTGAATTCGGTGCTGTTTCCAGTTGGTATAAACCGGAATATTCAGTCCCGATTTCCGACTTAATTGAATCGGGGCGAATCAATCTCAGCCAGGCCGAGGAAGATATCAAGCAGGCTGACGCGACCGGCAAGGCCAAGCAAAAGAAGGCGCAGGCGGTTGAAGCCGAAAAACTTATTGAGGCATCGCAACGGGCGATAGAGAATGCCAACGAGCAGCTGTCGGCGATTGAAAAATTGGCCGAGGATGCTCGCCAGGAATTAAGCCAGCTACAAAATGATTTGGCAGAAAAAAATCGCGATTATATTTTGGCCATGGAAAGGCTGTCCAGCGAGGGCGGCGACTATTTGTCCAAGTATGTCGCTTTGAATAATGAAGAGTTATCGGCGGCAAAAATCAGTCTTGACAAGGTCTCCGGCAACCTGGAAATAATTTCCGGTCTATTGCCGGTTGAAGGCTCCGGGTTAGGCGACCCTAGGCAGGCGCGTGAACTATTGAGCGCCAGTTTTTTGGTTGTCGGCTCTGTTGATGCTTCCATCTTTAAGGTGATGAATAATCTTGATTCCTACAAGAAGGCGCAGACTGGCGCGGGAGAACAGTTGGCGTCGGCTCAAAACAGTATTTCGTCGGCTAACAACTATCTTGATAACTTAGTTGCCAAAGGTCCGCTGACAGCGGATAAGGCGCTTAAGCAGTCATACGCCGACTTGCGTCAGGCGGAGCAGTTGTTTGCAGTCGCCACCGAGGCTTCACTAGTGATCGTTGAAGAAGGCAAGTACGATCTCCTTTTGGTCTTCAGTAGTGCGCTTAAGGCGTATGATTTGGCTAATGAAGCGATTAAAGGCGCTGATCGGCAACTAATACTGGCGGAGAAGGTTAGGAATAGTGGCGCGATTTTGGCTTCTAATATTATGGCTTCTCAAAACGGCCTTAATCAGGCACGACAGCTTCGCGCCAAACTTAATCTTCATGCGAAGACCGTTTGGTCGCAAGTGGCTGACAATCTGACATTGGCCGGCGATAATCTTTTGCGGGCCAAAGAACACTTGGCTGAAGCTCAAAGAATCGCGACTGAGGATCAAGATTACAGGTTGGCTGATTCGGAAATAACCAGTGGCGACAATGGCTTGTCTCAAGCCAATCGTTTATTGCGGGAGTTTACGAGGTTAGTCGATGATTTGGAGTCCTATCGCTTGGCTTGGCCGGATCAAGAACGTCGAGCTGAACGAATGATTGATGACAACGAAGATGATATTGAAAACTATGGCAGTCATTCTTCGTCGGCTCAGTCGGATTTTGATTCCGCTAAAAGCCGTTTGGCCCAAGCTCGTCGTGACGCCTCTAACAGGTGCTATGAATCGGCTATTTTTAATGCCGATCAAGCATATCAGTTGGCTGATGACACCGGTCGGACGGCCAAAAAGGCCTACGACGATTATCAGGACAGCCAGAGTACGTCATCGTTTTCTTTTGACTCCGGTAGTTCCAGTAGTGGTTCCAGCAGCGGTTGGAGCGACTGGGGCGGTAGCAGTTCCAGCAGCTCCAGTTCCAGTTCCAGCTACAGTGATGGTGGCGGTTACAGCGGTTCCAGTTCCAGCTACAGTGATGGTGGCGGTTACAGCGGTTCCAGTTCCAGCTACAGTGATGGTGGCGGTTATTAAATTAAGACAGAGGTTTCTACTAGTAGGCCTACTCATTACTCTGGCAGTTGGTTTGGCGATGATAGCGGTGATTAGTAGATTATAAGATAGTGGTTTTAAAAACTGAGAAGGAGAAAAGATATGGACTTTCTGTCACTGTTAGGGTTTCTTATCATCTTGGCTTCCGGCGTAGGTATCGGTTATCTGGTTAAAAACAAAAAAGCGTCGGTTGTTGGAAACAAAGTGGCTAAACAACCCCACAATCTTGTTACGTTCGGCGCGCCTGTTAGCGTGCCCAAGCAATTGGAGCGGGCATCTTCTCAGCAAACGGTTACTTTATTGGGGGAACCGGAACGGGCAGTTAAAGCCTCTGTTAGTTTATGGGAAATGTGTCAAAAGACATCCAGCGAAAATACACTCGGTGATTCGTCTTGGCTTAAAACGGGAACAGTTTTTAAGGCTTTGGCCTTGGCTGGTAATGTTTGGATTTTTAAGGTGCCTAGCCAAGAAGGCGGTAAGCCGATTTGGCTCAAGGCAACCGAGTTGGATTCAATGTCTTTGATGAATTTTTATAAGGGCGGAGACGGTAAACCGGGGCCGGCGCGAATTTTCAAGAACAATGGTCAGTCCGAGCCCGTGCCTTATGAATTGCCAAACAGTTTGACTCCCGGTGTCACTTGGAAAGTTGTTGATATCGGTGCGTTTAACGTAGAAATCGATGGTGAATGCGATAACGCTATGGCCGGCGATCTGCTGTATTTTGTCACTTCGCGCGAACAAGACGGTGAAAGATGGTTGATATTTTTGGATGCCAGAAAGAAGGAAGCCAGAGGTTCGGGCGGTTTGTTTTTGGGAGAAAGGTTTGAACCGTCGGTTGATGTGAGTGATCTGCTCTAATTCTGTTTAATTGTAAATCGTTGTTCGTATTGAATTTTAAATGTTAAGTTAAAAGCAACAACAAAAGAAGGAGACAAAGCAATGTCGCAAGCGATGGACAAGAAAGTTAATATCAGTATGTTTTTCAAGGCGATGGGCGGTCGATTGCAGGGCCTTTTGGCTTCGACTCTGTCGCCGGAAGAGAAGTTGGAGCAGATCATCGCGGAATTGGAGAATCAGGTCCAGGGAAAGCGGGTGTTGGCGCGACAAATCGGCGCTCAGATGCGTACAATCGCCGACCCGGAAACCAAAGAGTTGGAACCGTTGGAGGCTCTGCGAAGCCGTCGAGCCAAACTCGTTGCTTTGGGTGGTAGCCTGGTCGGCCAGCCGGACAAAGCGTCTCAATTGGGACAGATATCCCAGGAGATTAAGGCGCTGGATGACCAAATCACCAGCCAACAGGCGACTTACGACACTCTCAAGGAGAGTTACGAGCTCGCTCGGACCAACTACAACGAAGCGTTGACTGGTTTGAATACGATTCGCCAGAACGGTCCAGCCATGCTCAAGGCGATTGAAGCCCATAGGCAGGCCGTGGCAATGCGCGACCGGGCAAGGGCTCAGGGCGGTAATAAGGTTGACACCTCGTTTTTGGACGAACTGCAGGGCGAGTTGACTGGTGTTCAGGCGGAGCTTCGTTCGGATGGCGACATTGATCGCGATCTTGACGCCTCCTCCGGTTTCAATGTGGATGCGGCGTTGGCCCAGATGGACGCCGGGGACATTGACGCCGGCTTGTTGGCCGAGTTCCAGGCGGCGGCTCCCAAGGTCAGCTGAAAAAGCTGAATCGAAAAAGCACTTTATTTGCGGGGCAGTAAGCGATTACTGCCTCTTTTTAGTTGATTAATTTTATTGCTACACCGTTTTCAATTTTATGGGTATTGATTTTTACTCTGTATTCTGTTATAGTTCACTTTGTTAAATATGGCTTCACCGTAATTCGCTCGAGCAAATTATTTAATAGGGTGAATCTTGTAACTTTATGACCTTGTGACGAGTTTTTTGTAATTCGTAATTCTTAATTCGTAATTGTTTTAACATGTCTTTCTCTATTGGTATTGTCGGTTTGCCTAATGTGGGGAAATCCACGCTGTTTAAAGCCCTGACCAAAAAGCAAGTTGACGCCGCTAATTATCCTTTCTGCACCATTGATCCCAATGTCGGCGTGGTGCCTGTGCCGGATGAGCGTCTGGAGCAACTGGCGCGCGTTTCTAATTCCGCCAAAATCGTGCCGACTACAATTGAGTTTATTGATATCGCCGGCATTGTTAAGGGTGCCAGCAAGGGTGAGGGTTTGGGCAATAAATTTTTAGCCAATATCCGCGAGGTGGACGCTATTGTGCAGGTGGTGCGCCAGTTTTCTGATGAGAATGTCATTCATGTGTCCGGCAAAGTCAATCCGCAGTCAGATCGTGAGGTGATTAATCTGGAGCTTGTCCTGGCTGACATACAGACAATAGAAAAAAGATATGATACTAATAGCAAAGAAGTGCGCGCCGGAAAAAAGGAAGCCGTGGAACTCCAGCCGATACTGGAAAGATTAAAAACGGGATTGGAGGCGGGCGAGTTAGCCAGCGAGATTATCGGTGACGAGGAAGAAAAAATATTGGTTAAGGATTTGTGCCTACTGACTATGAAACCGATGATTTATGTTTTGAATGTGGATGAGGATAAGGTTTATCAGGAAACAGATTATCTGACTATCTCTGCTAAGATTGAAGCGGAGTTAGCCGAGTTGCCGGCAGAAGATGCCAAGGCGTATTTGAAAGAATTACAACTGGAAGCGTCCGGGCTTGATCGGTTGATTGTTAAAGCCTACAACGCTTTGGACTTAATCACTTATTTTACTTCCGGCGAAATGGAAACCAAGGCCTGGACTATTAAGCGCGGCACTAAGGCGCCGCAAGCGGCCGGAGTTATCCATACGGATTTTGAAAAAGGATTTATTCGCGCCGAAGTAATCAAGTGGCAGGATTTGGTGGCGGCGGGCGGTGAAGCGCGAGCGCGGGAAAAGGGGTTGCTTCGGTTGGAGGGCAAGGATTATGTGATGGCCGATGGCGATGTCTGCCACTTCCGGTTCAGCAATTAAATATTGACAATTATTGTCCCTTGGTTTATAATTGTAAATTACTAAATTATAAGCTGTAAGCTAACTTTGTGGATGATACATATTTAAAGACAATTTTCTGGGTAATGGTGGTTCTGTATACTCTGGCTGTTATTGGCGTTTGGGAAAATTTTATTAAACCCTTATGGAGTTTGGGTATTATTATCTTGACCCCAATTTTATCATATTTAACCGGGCTGTTTTCTGTTTCTATCAGATAATGGCTATACGGCGATAATTTACCTTGAATAATCAGTCAATAAATAGTATTTAGCTATTTATTTTTTTGTTTAAATTTAGATATTTTTTAATATATTTAGTATGTTTTTTGTTGTTCCTGTGGATAAATCTATTGACAAAAAAATAACAGTGTGCTATAATTAATTGTTACGTCCTGGTGGGCGTGGCAAGTACCTAGACAATTCCTTAAAAGCCGCAACTAGCGGCAGGAGTCAACCATGGGAAGCAAGAAGACTAAACAGAATCATCGCAGTGGTAATGGTAGTGAAGAAGCCCAGGTGGCGGCCGAGTTGGCAGCCATGCAGGAGCGGGAACAACGGATGCAGGAGCAGGCCGTGGCCGTTCTCGACGAAACAGCGCCGGAAGATCCGGCGGCGTTCAAGGTGCTTGAAGCCGGAAACGGCGAAGAACAGGTGGGAATGGAGATGTTCCACTCCGGAGGTATTCCGGTCGTGTGCAACACCTTCAATGAAGACGGCACCGTCAACAGCAATGAGACGACCATCGTCCAAGTGGCGGTGGAAGTCAGCAATGACTTGTTGAGCAAAGCTCTGGACGGCATCAAGGCGGCCGCGGGCGGCAAGGGCGAGGTGGTGATCCATACGGGTAATTACACCACAATGATCGTGGCGCCGGCCGATATGCCGGAAATGGGCGAGTCCATCCTGATCGGCGTTCGGGGTATCCGCAACATGAGCAAGGCCGCGTTGGGCAAGCGTTTCAAACCTCTGACGCCGGCTATTCACAAGAAGGGAGTAGACGAGCAACGCGGCGAATTTTCTTACACAACCCTTCTGCGTGACGGGTTTTTGCCGGAGTTTGTAAAGGTGACCGTCATCCACGAAATGAAAGATCTGCGAAGCGTCGCGATCAATCTGGAACGGTGGAAGCACCGTGTCGGTTATCGGCGCGAAGAAGAAGTGGACTCCGACGGTAATCCGACTGGCCGCCAAGTTTTTATCGGGCCCAACTATCTTGAATTCCCGGACGGGGAGGCGGTAATCTTCTCCGGCCAGGGCATCAAGGAGCAGGCGGCCGTGTATTTGCTGGGTCAAAACCCGGATAAACTGGCGGACGGCGATCCGAAGAAAAAGGAACTCCTACGTAGACGTCCGGGTTTGATCGGTCGCCTCGGTCAGATCCTCAGCGCTTCCTTTGAAGCGGCGAAGGAGGCTGGAGCCACGGCACCTCGCCGTGAGCAGTCGCGCAATTTCGGAACCAGCCTCGGCGACGATTCCATGTTGGAAGCGGCGCGGGCAGCGGCGCGGTTGTCTCAACGGCAGCGCAGCTAAGGCGCAATCAACTGCCTAAATAGCACAAATTAAGCGGAGAATGTCGTGATGACATGCTCCGCTTTTAAAATTGCTTAATATGAAAACTTAATATAGAAAATTAACTAAGTTGGTTCTTGATTGATTTAATTATTAATGTTAATAATCTCATTATCCAATCCCAGCCTGTTTAAAATCAATTCTTTTTCCGTGCCGGTAGCCAGGGTCGCTTGGCCGTAATCAATAATCTTAATCGGAATGATTCTGATTGAATCTAGCTGTTTATCAGTCACTGTTATTTCGGCTAAGGCGCCTTGTTGGGTTTCCAGCGACCACATCTGATCAAAGATTAGATTTCCCAAAGAATACAGAATCGGCCGGCCATTATAAATTTCCGTAATCTGTACCCAGTGCGGGTGATGGCCGATCACTAAGTCGGCTCCGGCGTCAATGGCCGCATGGGCAAAGGCGATTTGCTGTTTGTTGGGCTTGTTGGTGTATTCGGCCCCGGCATGTATCAGTATTGCCACCAGATCAACTTCTGTTTTCAGTTCCGTAACAGCCGTTGTCATTTTGTTTATATCCATGCCGGCCAGTCCGAGAGTGGAAGTTCCGGCTACGGAATAATCGTTCGGATAGGCGTAAGACAAAAAACCGAATTTAGTCCCGTTTATTTCTTTGATTGCCGGACGTCCGGCTTCGGCCTCATTCAGACCGGCACCTGTATAAGAAATATTGTTGTCCGCTAAAAGTTTTCGCGTATCAATTATGCCTTTTTTGCCTTGGTTTAAAACATGATTATTGGCCAGAGCAACTACGTCAATGCCGGCTTGAATCAACCCGGCCAGCGCTTGCGGGTCGGCATTAAAAGAAAATGATCCGGTTTTGACCAAATGCGAACCGCCGATGGTAAATGGCGATTCTAAGTTGATAATGGCTAAGTCGGCGTCGGCCAGCAATCCGGCGATGTTTGTAAACGGCCAGGACCAATCTTGGTATTTGGTCATTTTCTGTCCGACATTGCGCGAGAGCATGACGTCGCCGCCGAAGATGAGCGTGGTGGTGGTTATGGCCGGTGTTTTTGGCAGTGAATCAGTCGGCGGCGTAGCAGTCAGTTGTTTGGCCAGAGGAAAAATCGGCGCCCAAGCGACGCCGATTCCAATGACAAGCAAGCAGGTGATTGTTATTAAGCTGACAGCAAGATAGCGGTACATAAACTAAGCTTTTTTTTCTTGGTAATAGAGCCAATAGGAGTAGCCGAAACTGCCCGCCAGCAAAATGATAAGTCCCAAGATGAAGGCCGTAACCGCCCAGGTTTCCGGCAGATAGGGCACCAGAATGAGATCCAGGCCGAAAATTACAAACAGCCAGCGGCTTAAGGCATGGGTTTTATTCCAGACATTTTCTGAACTTAATGTCCAGGGGGTGCGAATGCCGATAAACCAGTTGCTTTTTATTTTTGGCATCAACCAGCCGATGTATAGCATTAAAAGACCGATCAGCCAGGCCACGGCAATTCCGATATTTAATTCATAGCCGAGGTTGTAAAAACCGGTGATGAACTGCAAAAGTATGAAAAGTAAAATAAGAACCGTTCGGAATCCCAGGTAAGCGCCGAAGAATTCCTGGTAGCGTTCTTTCTTGGGATCCAAGTAAGGCAATAACGTCATGAAGAGATAGAAAATGATAACCAAGATCGGCAAAAAGAAAGCGCCGAAGCCGCGGCCGGAAAACCCGTCGGCTTGGCCGGTAAAATTCCAATGCGTGGCCACGACGGCCGGGAAATTAAAGTAAAAGTAAACGGCGGCAATGACGCTGGCTAAGATTAACAGCCAAGGAATAACTTCTGATTTAAAATTTAGTTTCATATGTTTAATATTTTAAGATATTTCTTCTCGTTTCTCACCGATGAATGACAGCGCTTTTTCCAGCAGTTCCACTAACATTTTAAAAGGCGTTTCAATAATAAAGTCTAAGATATATAAGAAAACATTGATTTTGGAGAAGTTGGAGGAGAAGAATTTGCCGGCGCGGATAATCGGCAGGGAGAAAAAATCTAAAAGGAAATTCCACAGGTTCTCTTTGCGGGGCACGACCAGGAATTGATTGGCAAAATTGCGCAGACGGAAGCCAAAAAAAGAAACCAGGGTCAAGAAGAAAATAAATAGAGCGCCGGAAAACAAATTAAAGTTCAAACGATGCAAGACTGCGACTACGGCGCCGAAGGAGATGCCGAACATAATCAAGTAGATGGTGTTGAAAAAAATGAAGGTAAAAGAACCGCGGCGCAAGAGTTTGCGCGGTTTATAAATCAGCTTGCGCTCACCGCCATAAAGGATCTTTTTGACTTCTTCAATAATGATCTTGGTGTTTTTTTGCCCCGGAACCTTGATGGACATAGCAATGACAAACATCAAAAGCGGATGAAAGATGATATTGATCAAAAGCGCCTGCCAATTGACCTGGCCGACAATGAATTGATCGTAAGGCAATTCCAAGATGAAGGCTAAGATGGTTTTGGTAAACAGAATATAAATGATAACGCGGACGATTGAACCGACCAGCTTGCCACGGATGCGCTTGTAATTCTTATTGCAAACCTCGCTGATTTTTTCTTCCAGCTTTTTTTCGTCGTTAATCGTCTCTCGGATATTGTCGTCGCTCTGCTCAATAATTTCTCTAAGAATTTGAAAGAAAACCGCTTGCTTCTTGATCATTTGCGTTACCTGATAGCCGGAATAGTGGCTAAGGTGCAATTCAATGCGGTTTTTGGTATCGGTCAGATTGGGAGCGAATTTTTTGATATCGTCCGGAGTGAAGGAATTCCATTGCGGGTTATACAGTTTGATGAGCCAATAGCGGATGAGCGGCAAATCGGCTTTGATCAGGTTTTTTAAGACGGCGATGTAAATTTGCAGATTGCGTTCTTTTTCGTCAATGGAGCTCTTGACGAACGAAATGCTTTTGACCATTTCGCCGTACATGAAATTAACTATGGCCATATCTCGGCCGTTGGGGAAGAGGTATTCGTCAATCTCGCAGGTCAAAAGATCCAACAGCCAGTCATTAACTTTTTTGGCTTCCGCCACCGGGTGGCCTTGCAAGTAATTGAACAGAGTCAGGTATTTGGCGATGATGGCCGCGGTTTGTTCAATGTCGCTTTCCGGCAGGGCGTCGTTGGGCAGATATTTGGCGCGGATGAACTCAAAGACTACGGTCTCTGCGATTTTAACCGGATCGCGCTCAGCCAGGAATTTCATCTGCCTGGTGATCAGACGGCGCAAGGAATTACGGCGAATCAGATGTTCGTCATTATAGTCAATGGCATTTCTGACTTTTTCGTAAAAGAATCCTAACTTGGATATTAATTGGTTAAGTTTTATTTTAGATGAATCCTTGGACGCGGAGCGGTTGTAATTCTTTTTTAGCGCTTGTAAAAGCCATTCGGCTTCGCCTGTGGTTTGGGGCATAGAAATTTGATTTATAAGGCAAATAGAGATTAGGAAGTTTTTTTTCTTTGTTTTTATTATACCATAATAATCAAGAATAAATCCAGCTAATGAAAGAAAAAAAACTCGCTGAGTTTGTTTTTTGGGTTTGACTTTACCTCTCACTTATGATAGTATGAGATTAGGTCAAAACCATATATTTTAAGCATATCCAATATGATTTTAGATGTTATTCAGCTTATTTCAGCCGTCACCTTGGTGGCAGTGATTTTACTGCAGAATCGCGGCACCGGATTGGGTGCGGCTTTCGGCGGTGAAGGCAACGTTTACAGAACCAAGCGCGGCTTGGAGCAAGTGTTGTTCAATGCCACTATCGTTATCGCGATAATCTTTTTGGGAATTTCCCTGCTTAATGTGCTTTACTAGTAGCACTTTGTCTACGGCTGACAGCCACAGACGCATAACTAGATATAATTCGTAATTTTAACCGTGGATTTTTTATTTAAAAATCTTAGAAGGAAAGTCGAGAGGTTTTTTGATCGGCAAAACTCGGAATTGCGACGTTTCAAGCGCCAGCATCATTACGACCGAAAAATTCTATTCGGCCTAAATAAAAACAAGCGTTTGCGATTGAAGCATTTCAAGTATCTGCCCAAATTCCTGTCAGCGTCAGAAAATAGGCAGTTGCGTTTTTTCGGCGCAGTCGCCGTTGTTTGTTTTTTCTTTTTGCTATTTAAGGTTTTTGTTATTTTCTCCGTGCCCTTGCCCCAAGTCGGCGGAGAATATTCCGAAGGCCTGATAGGTTCTCCGCGTTTTATTAATCCGATTCTATCTCAGACTAATAGCGTGGACGGCGATTTAAGCCGGCTGATATTTTCTTCTTTGCTGACTTACGACAAGAACCATCAGTTGACTCCGGATTTGGCCGAGCGTTATGAGGTTTCTGAAGACGGTTTAATTTATACTTTTTATTTGCGTCAGAACGTCAAATGGCATGACGGCGAGTCGTTCAAGGCCGATGATGTTATTTTTACTGTTTCCTCCTTGCAAGATACGGAATTCAAGAGCCCTTTAGCCAAGAGTTTTCGCGGAGTGGTGGCAGAAAAAATTGACGATTATACTGTAAAATTTACGCTCAAGGAGTCGTTTGCGCCTTTTTCCAGTATGTTGACTTTCGGTATTTTGCCTGAGCATTTGTGGTACAATATTCCGCCGGCCAATGCCGATCTGAATGAATTGAACAAAAAACCCGTCGGCACCGGACCTTGGGAAGTGGAGAGCTTTAAAAAAGATAAAAGCGGTGTGATTAAATCGTATACCCTGTCGGCCAATGCCGACTATTACGGCGCCAAACCTTACTTAAAACAATTAGTGTTTAAATTCTACGGAGACGTTAATTCGGCTTTGGACGCTTTAAAGAACAAAAGCGTGGATGGTTTGGCTTATTTGCCGCGAGAGAATCAAGCCGATCTGAAACGCCATAAGAATATTATCATGCATGAGCTGGAACAGCCCCAGTATGCTGCCATTTTTTTCAATCAAAAAAAGAATGCCTTGCTTCAGGCGGACTATATTCGCCAGGCTTTAGCCTTGGCCGTGGATAAGGAACGAATGGTTAAGGAAGTGTTTGGTGGCCAAGCCAAGATTATTGACGCGCCGATCCTTCCCGGCATTGACAATAGTCCCGATATCAAGAAATATTCTTATGATTTGGAAGCCGCCGCCGCTTTGTTGCAGACTAATGGTTGGCAGCTGGTGGCCACTTCTACCGGCGATGATATGATTGAACAGGTGTTGCAGAAAAAGAGCTATGAGTTGCGCTTTGTCTTGACCGTTCCCGATCAGCCGCAATATTTGGCCATTGCCCGGATCATTAAGGAGTCTTGGGATCAACTGGGTATTATCACTACGATTGAAGCGGTGGATAAGAATAAGATTATTCAAGAAAACATCAATAACCGCCGATATGAAATCTTGTTGTTTTCTGAGAACATGTCCTCCGATCCCGATCCTTTCGCTTTCTGGCATTCTTCGCAGAATGAATATCCCGGATCCAATCTGGCGGTTTTTTCCGACAGCAAAGTCGATGCTTTGCTAGAGGCGGCTCGGCGTATTCTGGATCATAGCCAAAGGCAGGAAAAATACTGGGAATTCCAAAAAATAATTTCTCAGCAATTGCCGGCGATTTTTCTTTACAGCCCCGCTTATACCTATCCTCAGAATAGCAGTTTGAAGGGCTTTGATGTTACCTCGATCGCCAGCTACAGCGATCGTTTGGCTAATGTCAGTGAATGGTATGTCAAAGTGAAGTATGCTTGGCGCCGTTAGCCCTTGACATTTTTTCTTTTTTGCTGTATACTGTAATAATCTATAAAACCTCAAAAAAATAAAGATTAGAGGCAAAACAAGGGTTAAATGATAAACTTTTATCTCTTAATCCCTTAATTTAATTTTTATTTTTCGCCGATGTGGTGAAATTGGTAGACACGCACGGTTCAGAGCCGTGTGGCCGCAAGGCCATGAGAGTTCAAGTCTCTCCGTCGGCACAATTAATTTACTCTCAGCGACTCAAGTCGCTTGCCGTAAAGGCAGTTTTGCTTTTTGGCACTTTAACAAAGTGTAATTTAAGAATTTATGAACAGTAGTACAAACTACAGGCGGAATGCGCCCAAGAAGGAATTCAAGGGACCGGCATTTTCCGCCATGAAAAAATCGCATAAACCGCAAAGAAAGCCCGTCGGCGCTTTCCGCGGTCCCGCGGCGATATCTTCCGGCAAGCCGGGAGAAGAAAAAGCGGACAAAAAAAATCTGAGTTTGGATCATTGGTTGAAAGGCATGGATGTGCCGAACAGTCGTCCGATCCAACCTAAGTCAGCCGTTTCGCCCAAACAGCAGAAACCCGAAGGTTTCTGGTCGAAACGCAATAAAGCCGGCAATTATCAGGCAGGCGATGCGCGCCAAAAACAGCAGACTGCGGCCAAAACAGCGCGCGAGCAATTCCGCCAACCTTTAGTGCGCGATTTGCGCTCCAGTGCTTTGCGTACCAGCCAAACAACCACAGCAACTGCGACCGGAGTTAAAGGCAGCGACAAACTGCGTATCATTCCGATTGGCGGTTATGAAGAAGTCGGCCGCAATATGACGATATTTGAGTACAAAAACGATATCGTGATTTTGGATATGGGTATACAATTCCCGGAAGAAGATATGCCGGGCATTGATTATATCATCCCCAATATTGAGTATTTAAGAGGCAAAGAAAAAAACGTTAAAGGCGTGATTTTTTCTCACGGTCACTTGGATCACATCGGTGCCGCCCCGATCTTGCTGGAGAAACTGGGTAATCCGACTATTATCGGTCGGCCCTTGACCATCGCTTTAGTCAAACATCGTGTTGAGGATTACAAGAAAGACGGCGCTAAGAGGTTAAAAGTCATTATGGTGGAGAAGGTCAGCGACCGTTTGAAGCTGGGTGCTTTTGATATTTCTTTCTTCCCTATCGACCACTCCATTATGGATGCGGTCGGCGTGATTATTAAAACGCCGGTTGCCACAGTCATACATCCCGGTGATTGGACATTGGAGAAAGATAAAAATGGCAAACCTCTTTTGAAGTATGATTACTTGGCCAAGTTGCCGCGCCCGACAATCTTAATGTTGGAATCGTTAGGCGCTATTGATATCAGGGAATCGGCCACTACTGAAGAAATGCAAAAAAATATTACTAAGTTGATTACGGACGCTCCCGGTCGCATGATCATCGGCACTTTTTCTTCACAGATTGAAAGAATTAGTTGGATCATCGCCACTTGCGAAAAACTCAACAAAAAAGTGGCTTTGATGGGCTATAGCATGAAAAACAACGTAGAAATTGCTAAGAAATTGGGTTATATCAAATACCAAAAGAACTCAGTTGTTAAAGTAGAAAGTGTTGACCAGTATCCGGAAAATAAAATTGTTATCCTGTGTACCGGTTCGCAAGGCGAAGGCAATGCCGCTTTGTCGCGTATTATTGACGGCAATGACAAATCAGTCAAGTTGCGTAAAAACGATACCGTCATCCTCTCCTCCTCGGTTATTCCGGGTAATGAACGCACTATCCAGCGTTTGAAGGACAATCTGTATCGCCAATGCGATAATGTCATTCATGGCAATATCATGGACATTCATGTGTCCGGCCACGGCAATCGTGAAGACATTTCCTATATGCTTAAATCCATTCAGCCGGATTATTTTATTCCTTCCTATGCCAACCATTACATGTTGAAGGAAGCGGCTAAGCTGGCGAAGGATATCGGTTTCAGGCCGAACAGGATTTTTGTACCGGATAACGGCAGTGTCATTGAATTTGACGGCAACAGCGCCGGCATCCTAAGCAAAAAAGTCCCGGCTTCTTATGTTTTTGTGGATGGTTTGGGCATTACTGATATGAATAATATCGTTTTGCGCGACCGCCAGCAGTTGGCGGAAGACGGGATGTTGGTGATTATCGCCACCGTGGACGCTAAAACCGGCGACTTGATCCAAAGTCCCGATATTATTTCCCGCGGGTTTGTCTATCTGAAAGAGAACAAACGTTTGATTGAGATGACCCGGATCAAGATCAAGAAAATCCTTAAGGATAATAATCCGGTAACTGCGCCTGACGACCAGTATTTGAAAGAAAAGTTGCGCAATGAAATCGGTAAGTTCCTGTTCCAAAAAACAGAGAAACGGCCGATGATCTTGCCAGTCATTATAGAAGTCTAAAAATAAAAATATCTCCGTTTCGGCGGAGATATTTTTATCTAGCGTAAGTATTCTGATTACTGTCTGTGGTTTTTACTTCTTGTTGTCATTCCGACCGAAGTCCGGTAATCCGGACGCAGTGGAGTAATCCCTTTAATTTATTTGAAATAATAGTTTTAATTCGCAATTGATTAAGGGATTCCTCCACTCGCCTTGAGACCCTGCCTGTCGGCAGGCAGGCAGGGCCGGAATGATAACAATATTGAATCCGGTAAAAGGCCTAAACAACACTAAAAAAAATAATAATTTAGTTATTTTTTGGCCAGTCGATAAAGATAATGTAGACAGGTAACGACTTGCAGAATCAGCGTCAAAAAGAGGCAGATGATGGTTAAGGTCAGAAGCCAAGGCCAAGCGAGTATCAGCCAGATAAAGATCAACACAACAGTTACGGAAATCAGAAGCATTTTGGACTTGCCGAAAGTACTGGCTTTTAAAATCGGCTTATTGCTCACACCTAAGACTATGGCCGTTCCCAGAAGCTGCAGCATTTCCAAGCCGAAAACACTTAGGATCAGTCCGGGAACGGGAAAGACTAACGCCAGATATAAAACCGTCATCATGATCAGCAACTTATCAGCCAGAGGATCAATGATAAGGCCCCAAGAGGTGTGGATGTTTCTTTGTCTGGATAGTGCGCCATCAAGAGAGTCTAAAAGGGCGGCCAAGGCGAATAAGATGACCGCCAACAAAAAATTACTGAAAGCGAAAGCCAGCAATACAGCCGGTATTAGGATTAACCTTAACAAGGATAAGCCGTCAGGGGTGATCCAGCCAGGCAGAATTTTAATCAAGGTGGCGCGCCAGAAGCTGTCCAGCGGCTGATCTATCCGACTATTGTTGATGTTTGACTTAGCCATAGTTATATGTTATGATTCGTCTAAGCTAATTATAGCAAATTACTTTTAATTTATGAAAAATATTTCCAAAAATACTCTGATTTACATCGGAATTTTCGTCGTCATTCTGGTAATCTTTTCTTTTTTGCAGATTCAGCAAAACCAGCCTAAAGAGGCGGATTTCACCACTTTGGTCAGTGCCATTGAAAGCGATAGCGTCAAATCAATTGATGTGGAGTCCAATACCTTAAGCGTTACCTTAACTGACGGCAAGAAATTGACCGTACAGAAAGAAGTGGAGGATTCACTAAGCACTATGCTTAAAAATTATAATGTGGCGCCGGAAAAGATCCGTCAAGTGGCTATCAACATCAAGAACGATACCGGTTGGAAGTTTTGGCTGGTTACGCTTTTACCCATCGTTATCCCCGCTGTCATAATCTTAGCTTTTTTTTGGTTCATGCTGAAGTCGGCTTCGGGCGCCAACAACAAAGCTATGTCTTTCGGCCAGAGTGGCGCGCGACAGTTTAATCCGGATAAGGATAATAAGGTCACTTTCAAGGATGTGGCCGGCGTTAAGGAAGCTAAACAGGAATTATTGGAGGTGGTTGATTTTTTGAAAAGCCCGAAAAAGTTTTTGGCTATGGGCGCGACTATTCCCAAAGGCGTTTTGCTTTTGGGTTCTCCCGGCACCGGCAAAACTTTGCTGGCCAAAGCGGTCGCCGGCGAAGCGAGTGTGCCTTTTTTTTCTATCTCTGGCTCGGAATTCGTGGAAATGTTTGTGGGCGTGGGCGCGTCCCGCGTGCGCGACTTGTTCAAGAAAGCCAAGAAGCATTCTCCGTGCATTATTTTTATTGATGAGATTGATGCTGTCGGCCGACAGCGCGGAGCCGGACTGGGCGGATCGCATGATGAACGCGAGCAGACTTTGAATCAGATTTTAACCGAAATGGACGGCTTTGAACCGTCAGATAATGTCATTGTTATGGCCGCCACTAATCGGCCCGATGTCCTTGATGCCGCTTTATTGCGGCCGGGACGTTTTGATCGCCGAGTGACTTTGGATTTGCCTGACATTAATGATCGCGAAGCCATCATGAAAGTCCATGCCAAGAAAAAACCCTTGGCCAAGGATGTTGATTTGCGCCAAATAGCGGAGCGCACGCCGGGATTTTCCGGCGCTGATTTGATGAACTTGCTGAATGAAGCGGCGATTAAAGCCGCCTTAACCAATCAGAAATCAGTGATTCAAAATGATATTTTATCCTGCATTGATAAAGTTTTGCTTGGGCCGGAACGCAAGAGCCACATCTTGAACAACCAGGAAAAAAAGATTACGGCTTATCATGAAGCCGGCCATGCCCTGCTCGCTCATGAGTTGCCTCATACTGATCCGGTCAGGAAAGTTTCTATTATCGCCCGCGGTTCGGCTGCCGGTTATACTTTGAAACTGCCGTTAGAAGACAAGAAGCTTCATACCAAGAGCGAATTTTTGGAGGATTTGGCAGTAATGCTGGCCGGCCGTATCGCCGAAGAAGAGGTGTTTAATGAAGTGACTACCGGCGACCAGAATGATTTGCGTCAAGCCACTAAGCTGGCGCGTCGCTTGATTTCCGATTTCGGCATGAGCGAGAAGATGGGACTAAGAACTTTCGGCGAACGGGAAGAGTTGATTTTCTTGGGCCGAGAACTTCATGAGGAACGCGATTATTCCGATCGGACAGCCGAAGAGATTGATAAAGAAATCAGTCGCTTGCTGGATGAGGCCGCCAAACTGGCTTTAAAAGTCATCACCGAAAAGCGGGAATATCTGGATAAGATTGCCAATACTTTGATAGAAAAAGAAACCATAGAATCTGAAGAATTCAAACAGTTGTTTGTTTAGTTTAGTATCACGATTGAATTTTTAATGAGGCCTGATTAATTCTTAGTCGGGCCTTTTTATTTAATAGATTCTTATGGATTGCTGTTGCTTGGAAATTTCTGTGGATAACCATTTAGCTTGTTTTGGCTAAATATTACCACGAAAGTGTCGGATATGTCCGTAGACCATACCTAAAATGCTTGACAAAATTTACCATATTTGCTATACTAATATGATAGTTATTGTTCCTTAAAAGCATTAAATTTAGGCTTATAGGATTATGAGGCAAGCGTATCGGACATGAATTATTCGTGTCTAATATGCTCGCCTCATATAGATAGAGGCAAGACGTCAGCCAGAGCGACTCTGGCAGATCCAAAAGAAGAAGGATGTTGTCATCATGACGACTCACGTTGCAGCACCGGCCATGGCCGCTGCCTGCCCGTTTTACGCCAACGAGGAAGTGCAATCCAATTACGGTTATCCGCAAGGATATGCCGTGAAGCCGATAGCCGAACAGCTCGTGGCGTTATCCAGGCATCTCCCCAACCTTGATGCTAGCTCGGCATTGAACAGTTCCAAGGAATTGCCGATCCTGCCATCAGGAGCAGAGAGATGGTTCGCCGTACCGAAGTTTGAGAAGGTCGGCAAGGACTACAACGACGCCGTTGAACGAGTGATAGACATCATCGGCAAAACGCGGACGCTTTACAACTTCCGCAAGGGCAAGCTCGACGAGAAGTATTTGCGGCTTACGGAACGGACGGCGGTCGCTCTCCAGATGCTCGGCGAAAAGCAGAAGGGCGATTTCCTACTCATCCCGGCGCAATTCGGTTTCAGCCACCGCGGACGTTCGGTTCGGCGCGTGCGAGTCGTGTATGCCCCCGGCGAGTTCGGCCTCGGGTCATTCATCGTGGGCTGTATGCTCATCGCTCATCCCGAACGGCTCGTTCAATGCGAACAACTCCACATTGATTGCCCCGGCGACGAATATGCTCTCGTTGCCGATGGCGACTTCTCGGAGTCTCCGTGCTTCTGCTTCGGGTTCGACGGCGGCCGGGGTCTGGTTCGACACGCTCTGGGTCCTTGCCCACGACCTCTACGGTTCGGCTTCCGGGCTTCTCTCGCAGTAATTTGAGCTTTGAACGCTTGAACCATTGGATTTTTTGACTCCTTGTCATTTGATCCTTGCACTTTCCGCCGTAGGCGGTCGCTACATCCCAAGGGGTTGTCCGCAGTAATATCGTGGATAGCCCCTTCTTTTTATTTTTTTAATTATGTTTTTTTATCTTCTATCTATTATTTGTTACTCCGCCGTCTTTTTACCTTGTTGTTTTTTATGCTATAATATATAAGTAAGCAATTTAACCAAGTATATGCAAACAACCAATTATCTTTATCGTCCCGTTTTAAAACGGGCCTGGGGAATCACCTGGCGCTACAAAAAACTTTGGTGGCTGGGACTTGTCGCCGTTTTGATTTCCTCGGGCGGAGAATACGAAATTATTTCCCGCGCTTTCCTTAATAATTCATCCACTAATATCGTCAGCTCGGTTATCAGCGGTTTTCAAGAGGGTGCAGCTACGGCTGTGGCCAGTGGCGCTACCTTGAGTTGGTCGGCTTTTCAATCTGCTTGGCCGTCCAGCGCTATTCTTTTGGGCGTAGCCCTATTAATACTTTTGGTTTCCTTGGCTATAATTTTTGCGGTTATTGCTGTTGCTGTTTTATGTCAGTCGGGGCTTATTCGCAATATCGCTTTGTATAATCGCAACAAGAAACCGATCCTCAAGGAGGCCTGGCAGTTTGCTTGGGCTAATTTTTGGCCGGTTTTTGGCGCAGTTGTCCTGTTAAAATTGGTTTTATTTGTTTTATTCTCTTTATTGGGTTGGCAGGCAGGGTTGATTTCCGGCTTGGGTATGTGGGGCGTGGCGATTTATATTCTATCTTTTCTGATTTTTGTTATTTTGGCTTTGGTCGTGTCTTTCGTCATTAAATATCAAATTTTTTTCATCCTGCTTAAAAAGCAAAAAATGGGAACCGCTTTGATCTCCGCTTGGGAGTTGTTTAAGGCTAATTGGCTGATTTCTTTGGAGATGGCTTTGTTTATGTTTTTGGCTTATATGATTGCCGCTTTCGTTGTAACTTTTTTGGTTTTGGTTTTTATTGCCGTTTCAGTCGTAGTCATTCCCCTGTATTTTCCTTTCTTGGTTTTTTGGATCAAAATGATTATCTCTTTGATTTGTCTGATCGCCATTCTGCTGATAATTTTTGTCGTCACTGGATTGATTACAACTTTTCAGTGGGCGGGTTGGACAGTGTTGTTTGACCGGTTGGCGGGCAATGAAGAAACCAGCAAACTGGAAAGGGTGGTGCAGGATTTTCGCGAGTTGCCTCAGGTAATTATGGGCAAGGAAATATAAACCCTTATCTTACCATCATCCCGAGCCACTGTGGTCTCGGGATGTTTTTTTTGACTTTTTTTCTAATTAATGGTTAGATTAACTAATAATTTTAATTTTAACTTTATGTTGCTTAAAGACATTTACGCCCTGGCGATTAAAATGGGCATTGAAGCGGATCTGCGAGGCGAGGAGCGGGTGAGGAAAAACCTGGCCAAAGCTAAAGAGAAATTTGATAAACTGAGCGAGGAACAGAAGAATGATTTTGATACGGAGAAACTCATCAACCCTTATGCCGACTCCAGGATTTTGTACGACAACGGCCGAGAGGTGAAGAAAGTTATGTGCGGCATTGACATTGAAACGCCGGAGTTGATTTTGGCCAAGCAATTGGGTTATGACACGGTTATCGCTCATCACCCGGAAGGCGAGGCTTTGGCTGACTTGGGCGATGTTATGCATTTGCAGGCGGAAGTGCTGGCGCAATATGGCGTGCCGATTAATGTGGCGCAAGCCATTACCAAAGAGCGGATTTCCGAGGTGGCGCGCGGGGTTTCGCCGGCCAACCATCAGCGTTCGGTGGACGCGGCGAAACTATTAGATATTAATCTGGTTTGCCTTCATACTCCCTGCGACAACTTGGCGGCGAGATTTTTGAAGGGCAAGGTGGAAGCCGGAGAGTTGGAGACGGTTGGCGAACTAATGAAACTATTGAAAGAGATTACTGAATATCAGTTGGCGGCCAAGCAGAAAACCGGTCCGAAAATTTTTGCCGGCAGTGAGGATAACTATTGCGGCCGGGTTGTCTTGACGGAAATCACCGGTGGTACTTCCAACTCCAAAGATATTTATGAGAAGATGGCGCAAGCCGGCATCGGCACGATTGTCGGCATGCATATGAGCGAGGAGCATAAGAAAGAAGCGCAAAAATACCATGTCAATGTAGTAATCGCCGGACACATGTCTTCCGATTCCCTGGGCGTTAATCTGTTCTTGGATGAGCTGGAGAAGCACAGCGTGGAAGTTTCGCCGTTTTCCGGGTTAATCAGAGTCAAAAGATAAGAAAAATAAAAAGCTGTCGAAAATTTTCGACAGCTTTTATTCTAGTAGTTAAATGTTCGATTAAAATTACCTTTTAAGCCAAGATAAGAAAAATGCTCCGAGTCCGCCGGTCACGACGAATCTTTTTTTTGTCGGCGGTTCGGCCCCGAGCAATGCGGCTATTTCTTCCGGCGTAAGCACTTCATGTCTTCCGAATTTTTTTCCGCATAATCGGCAAACCCTCTCATCTTTTGTTACGAATTTCGGGATATGTCGGCAATTGTCGGGCATAGTTACCTCCTTTAAGGTTTGATTTTTTGAGGTTGTAAAATGTTCTGTTTTGCTGTATTATAATGAGGTAAATAACATTTGTCAAGCGTTTATGATTGCTTATCTTAAAGGCCAAGTCCGCTTAAAATCCAATCAGCTGAAGAGGGAAAACTTCGCGGTGATTGATGTTAGCGGGGTCGGCTATAAAGTTTATGTTTTGGACAGATTATTGAATGATTTAGCTATCGGCCAGACGGCAGAAGCTTTTATTTATACGCAAGTGGCCGAAGGCGTGTTGGATTTGTACGGCTTTGCCACTCACGAGGAATTGGAATTTTTTGAGTTACTGCTATCCTTATCCGGCATCGGCCCCAGAAGCGCTTTGGATATTCTGCGTAAAGCTAAGATCGATGATATTATTACCGCCGTGCAAAGCGGTAATCACGAGATTCTGGCTAAAGTTTCCGGCATCGGTCCTAAGACCGCGGAAAAAATCGTAACAGGACTTAAGGATAAATTGGGCGGAACAATGACTGGCGCCGCCGCCTCTTGGAATGATAGCTTTGGCGACGCCCTGGAAGCGCTGGTGTCCTTGGGTTATTCGGCCGGCCAGGCGCGCGAGGCGCTTAGCCAGTGCCAATCGTTGGACGCCGGTGATAAGATTAAGGAAGCGTTGAAGATTTTGGGAAGATAACCCGTTAAAATTCTATGTTAGCTAAAATAAAAAAAGTCATTCCTGTATCCTGGCTGAATACTTACCATAAGTGTTTGGCGCTTTTGGCCAATATTATTTATGGCCGGCCGTCGGAAAAAATGATCGTTATCGGGGTAACCGGCACTAATGGCAAATCCAGCACAGTCAGTCTGATCGCTGAAATTCTTGAAGGCGCCGGTTATAAAGTCGGTGCCGCTTCTACGACCTTGTTTAAAATTGCTGATAAGGAGAAGCTGAATGATAAAAAAATGACTATGTTGGGGCGGTTGGCCTTGCAAAGACTGCTTTCTCAGATGGTTTCCGCCGGTTGTCAGTATGCCGTGATTGAAACCTCCTCCCAGGGTATTGAGCAGTATCGCCATTTAGGGATTCACTATGACGTTTGCGTTTTTACCAATTTGACACCGGAGCATATTGAAGCGCATGGCGGATTTGAAAATTACAAAAACGCCAAATTAAAGCTGTTCCAGCATTTGGAGGATTCTCCGGTTAAAATAATCGCCGGACGAAAAATAACTAAAGCCATAATCGCTAACGGCGATGACGGTTATGCCAAAGAATTTTTGAATTTTCAAGTTGATAAAAAAACTATTTTTGGTTTAGCTGACAGCAACCAAATCAAAGCGGAAAATGTTTCTTATCAGCCCAATGGTGTCGGTTTTACTGTCGGAGATGAAAAATTCGATCTTAAGCTGTTCGGCAGATTCAATATTTATAATTCTTTGGCGGCGATTGCCGTGGCGCAGTCGCAGGGAGTGGCTCTCGCGCAATGCCGGGGATCTCTGGAGCAAGTTGCTGGCGTGCCCGGCCGAATGGAGTTTATCGCTGTTGGCCAGCCGTTTAAGGTTTTGGTTGATTATGCGCCGGAACCGGAATCGATGCGGCAATTGTTCGCCACCGTCAAAGACCATCAATTAGTCGGTACTGACAACAAAATAATCCATGTTTTTGGTTCTTGTGGCGGGGGCCGGGATATTAGTCGTCGTCCGATTTTGGGAGAATTGTCGGCAAAGAATTCCGACGTTTGCGTGATAACTAATGAGGATCCTTACGATGATGATCCGCAGATGATTATTGATCAGGTGGCCGAGGGCGCCAGTAAGTCCGGCAAGCTTGAGGGCGAAAATTTGTTTAGGATTTTGGATCGGCGCGAGGCTATCAAGTTCGCCTTGGATCTGGCCCAGGCTGGCGATTTGGTTCTTTTGACCGGCAAGGGTTCGGAGCAGGCGATTTGTGTTGCTAACGGCCGTAAGTTGAAATGGGATGAACGGGGAGTGGTCAGGGAATTGCTTAAACAACTTTAATTAGTTTTTTTAGCTGATTTATTTATGCCGCATATTGCCGGAAAAAAAGTCGCTTCGGGCCATTCTACTGTTATTGATGAAGCGGATAAGTTGGTGAAATTTCTATATCGCCAGTCGTTAGTAACGAAAATTGTCACCGGTGAAATAAAGTCCATTGAGCATGGTCCGCGCCGGATAAAGATAACAGCGATTGAGGCGGGGTTGAAACTGATGGTTCGCGGAATTAACGCCAGGCAATTTTTATTTGTTTACACCGCTAAACCGGGAATAATCGCCAAGCAGATTGAAGAATTTTGGCAAAAGAAAAACCGTTCGTCGAAGCGAACGGTATAAAGTACGATTACTTGTTAAGAGCTGTTTTGGCTCTTTTTAGTTTGCCCAAAAAATTATGGCGTACCGATTCATTCATCCGGTTTCTCTTGATCGCCCAACCGCTTACGGAAAGTTGACGGAAGAGATTCTTCAAGCCATAGAAGCCGGACATAATGTCTTGAGCTCCTTGCCACATTTCTTCCGCTTCGCAGTTGCTTGGCTGGTATAGCGGGAATTGCCCGTCATAGTATTCCCAGCCGACTTCTGTCGGAGAGAAGAGTTGTCCTGATTTTTCCAATCGGGAGCGCAATGCGGTTCCCGGCGAAGGCACAGCCAGAGTTACTTGTATTGTATCTATTCTCGCCCATTTGATGAATTCTTTTACGGCGCGGACTCGATCTTTTATTGTCGGCAACTCGTTGAGGCCGCAGGTTTGTTCGGCTTCGGCCACAAGATTAATAATCTTTTCTGTTTCGGCGCTCAACTCCCCGTGTTGTTTTAATTCATTAGCCCAATCGGCAATCGTTTCCGCCTTTTGGGGATAATTGAAAATAAACATGCCATGGACGAGAAATCCCGCCTGATGCCATTGCCGAGTATAATAAACCATAGTGCGCCATTTTATAGTGTGGCCTTTGGTCGCTTGATGGTGGGTTCCATCATTAATCTCCGGAGCCTCAATAATGGACGAATCATAGCTTAAGCGTACGGTGTTTATTCCTGCTTGATATAGTAATAAAAGAAGTTTGGTATCATCTGAAGCATTAAGTTCCAATTGGGCGCTGAAGCTAAAGTTCCGCCTGACTTTTTTTTGGTAAGTGATGAGCAGTTTCAAGGCCGAGATCAGTTCATCGCGTTCTGTTTTGTTGTTTAGATTGCCGCCAAAACGATCGTCAACGATAAAAAAGTTATCAGCCCCGAATTTTTCATGATAATGTCGGACAACTTTAAACAGATCAAGAGCCGACTCCTTGCTGGGTTTTTCTCTGACGGCGCAGAACTCGCATCTAAGCGGACAGCCACGGTGCCAATTAATAGGATAGACTTCCAATTTGGCGTAACGCAACAAACTAAAATCAGGCAATGATGCCGGTCGGCAGTTGTATGGTCGGTTGGCAAGCGGGTTGATTATGGTTTCATTAATATGCCGAAAGGCAATGCCGTCCACTTTAAGCCAATAGTTCTTTATATTTTCTTCCAGCTCATAAAAATGAGACGAGCGATTATTTTTATAGGTTTCTATCGCTCTGTTTGCCAGGTATAAGTCATAATTAATATCCTGACATAAAGAATCGTAAACTTTCATGACTTGCATGATTGTTTTTTCTTCGTCATCCGTAATCACGATATCCAGATAATGATCAAGCGCTTCCTCGGGTAAAGCGGTAACGTGATAACCGCCAGCCACCGTTAGTATTCCGCATGATTGGTAAGTCTCGGCCAATTCAAAGACGCGGGGCATGGTTGAACTGAGTGAGGCGCATAAAGCGACAATATCTGCCGGCCGTTCTTTTTGCAAGGTTTGATGGTCAATCCGGCCATCGGGTGTCAATTTCAGCCAGGCAGGAGTATTGGGGCAGTTATTTTCGTCAATTACCTCAACTTCCCAATCCGGTATTTTGTTAGCCGCCGAGGCAGTCAGGATCGCTCCCAGGGCGGTCGTACGGCTATAAAACTGATTATAAGGATTAAATGGGGGATAGGCGGGGATAATCAGGCGTAAAAGCTTAACTCGTGGGACTATCATCGTTTTTTACTCCTTTGCGTTTTGTGCAATGATTTTGTAAAGTGCCTCATTTTTTGCTAAAATGTATTGGTAAGTATAATCCTAAGAAGCATAAAAATCAACTATTGCAGTTTGACTACTGATTAGATTAGTAATCTACCTGTGGATAACTCAAATATTTTTTAATTTATAATTTTAATTTTTTAGATATTTTATACCTATTATTGGCTAAATTTAGATAATAATTAATTATTATTTGACAAATAATAAAATCTTGCTCAAGTGGTCAAAAAAAGTGTTGACTTCTTTTATCGTTTCTGTTAATATAATTATATTAAATCTTTATCCGCTAACGGGCGGAGAAGTCATTTAGAGTGCTTGTGAACACTAATAAGCCGTAAAAATTAGTGTCTTATTCTAAAAATACAACTCAATAAATAAATAATCGAACTCATTTCTAACGCTCATGGCCAAGTATTTGGCTAAAATAAGGGAAATGAGGGCTTTTTTATGTCTAATAAAAATAATTTGAACGTGGTTAACGGTCGAGTTAATTTTGCGCCTCTAACAAAAAATTTGTTTCAGGCGCCTGATTTGATTGAATTGCAGAAATGGTCTTATGACTGGTTCTGGAAAGTTGGTTTGCGCGAGCTTTTGGATGAATTTTCACCGATTACCGACTTTATCGGCCGAGATTTAGAGGTGTATTTCATGAATTATTACATGGATGAACCCAAATTTGATGAAGTGGCCTCCAAGGAGAAGAATATTACTTATGAAGCGCCATTACGCGTTAATGTTAAGTTGGTTAATAAAAAGACCGGCCAAAGCATGGAACAGGAGATTTATTTGGGCGATTATCCTTTGATGACCGATCGCGGTACGTTTATCGTTAATGGTATTGAGCGTGTCGTTGTTTCTCAATTAGTCCGATCGGCCGGTGTTTTCTTTACTTCCACTCCGGCAGTTGATCGCAAATTATACGGTGCTAAAGTCATTCCTAATCGCGGTTCTTGGCTGGAGTTTGAAACTGATTTGAATAAAGTGCTTTGGGTTAAGATTGACCGCAAAAGAAAAGTAGCCGCAACCGCTTTGTTGCGCGCTTTCGGTTTTTCCAGCAATGAAGAAATACTTGGCCAATTCACTGATTTTGAAGGCGCCGAAGAGTTTATTGAGGCGACCATCAAGAAAGACGTCTCAGAAAATGAAGCCGAAGGCTTGATTGAAGTCTATAAGCGTATTCGTCCGGGAGATCTGGCTGCGCCCGATAATGCCAAACAGTTGATTGATAACATGTTTTTTAATTTTTCGCGTTACGATTTCGGTTCAGTGGGTCGCTATAAGATGAATCAGCGTTTTGAAAGCGATCGCGAAATCAATAAAGAGAGCAGAGTCTTGCTGAAAGAAGATATTATTAATATTTTGAAAGAAATCATGCGCCTGACTTTGACTCAGGAGCAAGCTGATGATATTGATCATCTGGGAAATCGCCGGGTTAAGGCCGTAGGCGAATTAGTCCAGGCTAAGTTCCGCATCGGTTTAGCTAGAATGGAGAGGATCATTAAAGATCGCATGTCCACTTTGGATGTTACCACCTTAAACCCGTCAAAATTAATCAACGCGCGACCATTAATGTCGGTGGTCAAGGAATTTTTCATGTCTTCCCAGCTGTCGCAGTTTATGGATCAGGTCAATCCTTTGGCCGAGCTGGAGCATAAACGCAGAATCTCGGCGCTTGGTCCGGGCGGCTTATCCCGCGAACGCGCCGGTTTTGAAGTGCGCGACGTACACCCGACTCATTATGGCAGAATCTGCCCGATTGCCACTCCGGAAGGTCCCAATATCGGTTTGGTCGGCCATTTGGCCGGTTATTGCCGTATTAACGAATATGGTTTTATTGAAGCCCCTTATTATAAAGTGGCCCATACTTTGGTTAATGATGGCAAGGCCGCTGTCGGCGAAATCGCCCAAGTTGATCTGAAAGACGGAAGCGGTTCGGTCGCAGTCAAGGCCGGAGAGAAAATTTCTAAAGAAATCGCCAAGGTTTTGGCAGAAAACGCCGAATTGAAAAAGATCAGCGTTAAGCCGCGCGTGACCGATGAAATTAAATATATTGATGCTTTTGAGGAATCTCGTTCCACTACCACTCCGTATAATACGGAATTGGATGAAGGGGGATATTTTAAATCTGATAAAGTGGAGGCTCGCGTTAAATTGAATCCGACTGTCGCTCCCACCAATCAAGTTGATTATATGGACGTGTCGTCCAACCAGATTGTTTCTATTGCCACTTCTTGTATTCCGTTTTTGGAACATGATGACGCTGTCCGCGCGTTGATGGGTACGAACATGCAACGCCAAGCTGTTTGCGTGGTCAGGCCGCAAGCGCCTCTGATCGGCACCGGACTGGAGCGCATCGCCGCTCGCGATTCCGGCCATGTGGCTTTAGCCAAAGAAGACGGCAAAGTCATCGGTTTGCATGGCGACAAGATTGAAATTTTGAATAAAAATAATAAAATAGATACTTACCGTTTGACCAAATATACCCGCTCTAATGCTTCCACCTGCATTAACCAGAAGCCGATTGTCAGTATTGATCAGGAAATTAAGAAGGGTGATGTTTTGGCTGACGGGCCCGGCACCGATCAGGGAGAACTGTCTTTGGGTCAGAATGTTTTGGTCGCTTTCATGCCGTGGCAGGGATATAACTATGAAGACGCGATTATCCTGTCGGAAAAATTAGTGCAGAAGGATCGTTATTCTTCGATTCATATTGAAAATTATACTTGCGAAGTGCGTGAGACTAAACTGGGTCCGGAAATCGTTACTTCCGATATTCCTAATATTAGTGAAGAAAAGTTAAAAGATTTGGATGAGGAAGGAATTGTGCGCATCGGCGCCACCGTCAAGTCCGGCGATATTCTGTGCGGTAAGATTACGCCAAAGGGCGAAACCGAACTGTCGGCCGAAGAGAAATTGTTGCGCGCCATTTTTGGTGAAAAAGCTCGAGACGTCCGCGATTCTTCTTTATACTTGGAGCATGGTTCTTCCGGCAAGGTGATTGATATCAAGATTTTCTCCCGCGAGAACGGCGATAAGATGTCAGCCGGCATGATTAAGATGGTTCAGGTGACTGTCGCTTCTTTGCGCAAGGTGCAAGTCGGCGATAAAATGGCCGGCCGTCACGGCAATAAGGGTGTTATTTCCAAGGTTGTGCCCGTAGAAGATATGCCGCATTTGGCTGATGGCACACCGGTTGATATTATCCTGTCTCCCTTAGGCGTTGTTTCCCGTATGAACCTGGGACAGATTTTGGAGACTCATTTGGGTCTGGCCGCCAAAGCTTTGGGTTATAAAGTGGCGACCAACGTCTTTAATGGCGCGACCGAAGATAATATCCGTGAACAGCTTAAAGCCGCTGGTTATCCGGAAGATGGGCGTATTCAATTGTATGATGGCCGTACCGGTGAATCCTTTGCCAAGAAATCAACTGTCGGCATGGTGTATATGTTGAAGTTGAATCATTTGGTGGAAGATAAGATTCATGCTCGTTCTATCGGCCCTTATTCCTTGATTACTCAACAGCCTTTGGGCGGTAAAGCGCAATTCGGCGGACAAAGATTCGGCGAAATGGAAGTGTGGGCGCTGGAAGCCTATGGCGCCGCCGCGACCTTGCAGGAGATTTTAACCATCAAATCCGATGATGTGGTCGGCCGCAGCAAGACTTACGAAAACATCATCAAGGGTGAACCTATTACTAACTTATATATTCCGGAATCGTTTAACGTTTTGATTCGTGAACTTAAGGGATTGGCGCTTAATGTGGAATTGTTGGAAAATAATAAGCCGATCAGGAACGCTGATGATAAGATCGAGTCCGGCATGATAAAAGACGATGAGGAAATAGACGCTTAATTTCTTTATTCCTAATTACTAACATAATATGTTCAACCAAGAACAAGTGCCCAACATCCATTTTGACTCTATTCGGTTAAAAATGGCATCGCCCGAGGATATCCATACCTGGTCGCACGGCGAGGTGACGCGTCCCGAAACCATTAATTACCGTACGCAGAAGCCGGAAAAAGACGGCTTATTCTGCGAACGTATTTTTGGTCCGATTAAAGATTGGGAATGCTATTGCGGCAAATACAAGAAAATTCGGTATAAGGGCATTATCTGCGACAAATGTGGCGTAGAAGTGACTCGCGCCGTGGTACGCCGCGAACGCATGGGTCATATTGATTTGGCGTCCCCGGTTTCGCATATTTGGTTCTTGCGCGGTATTCCGTCCAAGATCGGCTTGGCGTTGGACATGTCTGTCCAGAATTTGGAAAAAGTTATTTATTTTGCTGATTTTATCATTACCAATGTCAATGAAGATTTAAAGAGTCAGACATTTGAACAGTTGCGAGGGGAGTATAAGCAATACCGCAAGCAGATTGAAGCTGATTATGATAATAAAGTCAAACAGCTGAGCGCTTCCGGCAATCCTGAGGCGGAAAAGTCCGAAGCCTTGGAGAATTTTGCCAAGTTGCGCGATGAAAAATTGAAGGAATTGGAAGAGACTGTCTTGATGGCGGAAAGCGAACTCAAAGAAATCCGCCCCTTAAAGATTATTTCCGAGCATACCTTTCATGAGTTGTCATTGAAATACGGTCATATTTTTGAAGCGGGCATCGGCGCGGAAGCGATTCGCGAGTTGATGTCGCGTATTGATTTGACTAAGACCGTGGAAGAGCTTGATAAGCAAATCATCGTTACAGTCGGCGCCAAGAAAGATAAGCTGATCCGCCGTGTCAAATTTTTTAACAACTTGATCAAGAACGGCCTCCGTCCCGAATGGATGGTTTTGACCGCCGTTCCGGTAATCCCGCCGGATTTGCGTCCTATGGTACCGCTTGATGGCGGACGTTTCGCCACTTCCGATTTGAATGACTTGTATCGTCGCGTTATTAACCGCAACAATCGTTTAAAACAGTTGCAGGAGCTTAATGCGCCCGAAGTTATCACTAGAAACGAGAAACGCATGTTGCAGGAAGCGGTAGATTCTCTAATCGATAATAATGCGCGCCATGGCAAGACTGTAGTGGCCTCGACCGGGCAGAAGCGCATGCTTAAATCCTTAGCCGATATTCTTAAGGGCAAACAGGGCCGTTTTCGTCAGAACTTGTTGGGCAAACGCATCGATTATTCCGGCCGTTCAGTTATCGTAGTCGGCCCAAAATTGCGTTTGGATCAATGCGGTATTCCTAAGATTATGGCTTTGGAGTTATTTAAACCGTTTATTATTTCCAAATTAATCGAGCGCGGTATTGTGCATAATATCAGAAGCGCCAATCGTTATATCGACGCCAAGCATGACGAAGTCTGGGACATTTTGGAGGAAGTGGTCAAAGGCGCTCATGTTTTATTGAATCGTGCTCCGACTTTACATCGTTTGGGTATCCAGGCGTTTAAACCGATTTTGATTGAGGGTTTGGCTATTCAAATCCATCCTTTGGTTTGCGCCGCTTTCAACGCTGACTTTGACGGCGACCAGATGGCCGTCCATGTACCGTTATCTGAGGACGCCAATAAAGAGGCGGCCGAGAGAATGCTGGCTTCTAAAAATCTATTGAAACCGGCCAGCGGACAACCAATTGTTACGCCTAACCAAGATATCGTCTGGGGCTGTTACTATTTGACTACTCTGGATGAAAGCCAGCCGGTCCGGGCATTTTCTTCTTTGGATGAGGCGATTTTGGCCGTTGATAAGCATATTATTTCTTTGCAATCAAAGATTAAGGTTTTATACGCCAGAAAAACCGATAAACGTTCCAAGAAAGAATTATTGGAGACTTCCGTCGGACGTATTATTTTCAATGCGGTTCTGCCGGCGGAGTTTGACTTTGTCAATAAACGCGTGAGTAAGAAAGATTTGTCTAAAATTTTGGCTGACGTGCTTTATCAATTCGGTCCCGAAGCGACCGTTAAGACTTTGGACGCCATGAAAGATACCGGTTTTAAATATTTGACCTTATCCGCTCAATCTTTCGGTATTGCCGATTTAGTCAATGTAGAAGGTCGTGATGAATTGGTGGCGAAAGGGGACAAGGAGGTTGATGTTATTGACAGTCAGTATATGATGGGTCTTCTGACCGAAGACGAACGCCATGAGAAGATTGTGGAAAATTGGTTGCGCATCAATACTCAGATTTTAGATAAGGTCAAACATTGCATGACCGAAGGCAATTCCATTTTGTCCATGATTGATTCGGGCGCCCGCGGTTCCTGGGGACAGTTGTCGCAGATGATCGGCATGAAGGGCCCGGTGGTCAATCCTAATTACGAAGTTATTGAATTACCGGTCAAAAACAATTTCAAGCGCGGCTTTAATGTTTTGGAATTCTTTATTTCCAGCCATGGTGCCAGAAAGGGCTTATCCGATACGGCTTTGCGTACTTCTTCTGCCGGTTACTTGACTCGCCGTTTGGTGGATGTGGCGCAAGACATAGTTATTAATAATGAGGATTGCCATGATACTTCCGGTTTGACTGTTACTAAGGCCGAATCAGAAGTCATGGGCGATAAGTTGGCTAACCGCTTGCTGGGACGTTATCTGGTTAAGGATTTGATCGCCGGCAAGAAGGTGGTGGCCAAGGCCGGAGAGATGGTGACGGAAGAAGTAGCGGCTAAGATCGGTTCGGCGGAGATTGAAGAAGCGACCTATCGCTCAGTCATGACTTGCAAGAATATTCGCGGTGTTTGTTCCAAATGCTATGGTTATGACTTGGCTTATAATAAACCAGTGGAATTGGGCGTGGCCGTGGGCGTTATCGCCGCTGAATCCGTGGGCGAACCCGGTACTCAGCTGACCATGAGAACTTTCCATACCGGCGGTGTGGCTTCTGAAAGCGATATTACGCAAGGTTTGCCGCGCGTGGAGGAAATTTTTGAGGCGCGCACGCCGAAGAACAAGGCGATTATTGCCGATGTTTCCGGTATTGTGCATATCAAGGAACCGCGCCAGCGAGAAATCATCAGCGAGGATGGCCAGCCCATAATCAAGACCTCGGGCAAAGAGAGGATTTTGGAGATTTCCTTTGATCAGGATAAAGAAAAGAAAATCAATATACCTAAAGGCAAGAAGGTTGTCCTGCAGGTCAAAGACGGCGATGAAGTCAAAGACGGCCAGGTCTTGTATGAGAACGGCGAAAATAAATATTTTTCACCGTTTGCCGGCACGGTCAAAATTGATGGACACTCCCTGACTTTGTTGGGTAATGAGTTGGGCGTTAAAGAATATTTGGTAGCCTCGGTTAAATCAATTATGGTTAAGGATAATTCCAAAGTTGAGGCCGGCGACCAGTTGACTGAAGGCCCTCTTGATTTGCATCAATTGCATAAATTAAAAGAAGCTGATTTCACCAAGAAGTATATCATGAAGGAAATTCAGCATATTTATTCCAGTCAGGGCCAGAAGATCAATGACAAACACGTTGAAGTGATCGTGCGTCAGATGTTTTCCAAGGTGTATGTGCTGGATTCCGGTGATTCCGATTTCATGCCGGGTGAAGTGGTGGAATATGTGGATGTCGCCAATGCCAATAACGAATTAAAGAAGCATAAAAAGACTTTGGCCCAATATGAGCAGTTGCTTATGGGCATTACCAAGGTTTCTTTGTCTACTCGTTCCTGGCTGGCTTCCGCCTCATTTCAAGAGACGGCTAAAGTGTTAATTAACGCCGCTATTACCGGCAAAACAGACGATTTGACCGGACCGAAAGAAAACATTATCATCGGTCGCAAGATTCCGGCCGGTACCGGCTTTGTTTACGGCAAGCTCTAAAACTAAATTAAGTTTACTATAAAAACCGCTCTCCTTCGGGGGAGCGGTTTTTTTTATTGTTTTAATTTGTTCTGAACAATGAGTTTTCCCCTGTGGATAACCGTCTCTTGTCAGAAAGAAAAAATTGCTGTAATATACTAACTATAAAGTATGCCTTATTACTTCGTACTTCGTACTTCGTACTTCATACTTTATGGTTAGTGTCACCCCTTACCGTTATGCCGGATCGTTGTATTTGAATACAGCTGAGACGGCAATACCGGGAAGCTATAATTATGGACAAGAGCGGCCGGTTGGCTGAGTTGTTAAAAATCGGGGAATTGGCCCAAGCGGCCAGAGTTTTGCCCTCCACCATCCATTACTATACGCGGGAAGGGTTGCTTAAATTCGCCGATCAATCACCAGGCGGTTATCGCCTGTATGACCGGTCTTGGGCCTTGAAACGGCTCAAGGAAATACAGCGATTGCAAACCGCTCGTCGTTTGACTATCAGGGAAATAAAAAAGTATTTTCGCCGCTGATTATGACCTTCCTAAACATCGAAACTTACCAGAAACGCAAGGATCCGAGAAAGGCCCTGATCGATTTAATTTGGCTTGTCGTGCCCCTTCTGATATTGGCGGTTTGGGCGCTTTGATCTCTGCAATTATTAAAGCGCCTTACCGGCTGTAAAAAGCGTCAAAATCTTTTGGCGCTTTTTTGCTTTTTGTGGTATAATAAGGCAAAAGAAACGTCTCTATTTTTCATGCCTCGTCATTATCGTAAAACCAACCGCGCCTTCTGGGGCCGGGGAAAATCCAATCGCGGCCATTACACGGCACCGCGTTTTAATTTTTTTGATTATTGGCGCGGTTTGTCGCCGGAGACCAAAAAGGGGATATTTATTATTTTCCTGTTTGTCTTTGCCGCCCTGACTATTTTGGGCTTGTTTGATTTGTCCGGCCAAATAGGGCAGGTGGCGGCTTATGTCCTGGCCATAGTCTTCGGCAGTGTTAAATGGCTGATTCCGGTTCTTTTGGCTGCTTTGATTTTTTTCTTGCTTTACGAGGAAAAATATCCCATCAGTTTTATTAATTATTTAGGCGCCTTATTTTTGGTCGTCAGCTTGTGTGGCTTATTCCATTTGCAATACGATTCCTGGCAGGCGTTAGAGATGGCTAAGATCGGCCAAGGCGGCGGTTATCTCGGAGCGCTTGTCGCTTTGCCCTTAGTACGGCTGATGAGTTTTTGGGGTGCCCTGGTAGTTTTGATCGCTTTGCTTTTGGTCGGCATTCTGTTGGCTTTAGAAACTTCTTTTTACGGTTTGATGTGGCCGATAAAATTATTTAAATTTGTTTTTGGAAAACTGAAGGATTGGTATTTTTATTATCGGCTTAAGCGCAACGAGCGCAAACTGGCCAATCTGGCGGCCGAAGAAGATTATGAGGAAGAGGCGGTAGGTGAATCGGCCGAAGAGGAAGGTACCGAAGAGGATGGATCGGTTATGCCGACTGACGACGATAGCCCGAATTTTACCAACAAACCGCTGACTGATTCCGGCATTAGGGATGAATTTACGCCTGAAGCCAAGCGTCGCAAGTTCGGCCGACTAGATTTGCCTTTGAGTTTACTGTCTGCCAAATCAGGCAAACCTACTTCCGGAGATATTAAGGCCAATCAAGAAATCATTAGGCGTACGTTGGCTAATTTTGGTGTGGATGTGGAAATGGGCGAAGTCAATGTCGGTCCGACTGTCACTCAATACACCATGCGTCCGGCTGCCGGAATAAAGTTGGCGCGTTTGACTACGCTTAATGCTGATTTGGCCTTGGCTTTAGCCGCTCATCCGATTCGTATTGAAGCGCCTATCCCTGGCAAGGCCTTGGTGGGCATAGAGATTCCCAATCAAACCGCGGCCAAGGTGACTATGGGAGAAGTGCTGGCCAGCAAGGAATTCAAAGAGCGGGGCAATAATTTATTTTTGGCCTTGGGCAAAGATGTGTCCGGTAAGCCGATTTTTGCTGATTTGGGCCGTATGCCTCATTTACTTATCGCCGGCCAGACGGGCAGCGGCAAATCCGTCTGTGTTAATTCCATTATTGTTTCTTTAATGTACCAGAACAGTCCGGACGAGTTGAAATTCATTTTAATTGATCCCAAGCGCGTAGAAATGCCGGTGTATAATAATATTCCTTATCTGCTTACTCCGGTTGTTACTGATGTCAAAAAGACTGTTGGCGCTTTGAAATGGCTGATTACAGAAATGGAAAGGCGTTTTGAACTTCTGGCTAAATTCGGTAATCGCAATATCGCGTCTTATAACCAAACCCATGCCGAGAAGATGCCTTACATTGTCGTGATTATTGACGAGCTGGCCGACTTGATGGCTTCCAATCCTAATGATATGGAAGCGGGTATTGTGCGATTGGCGCAAATGGCTCGCGCCGTGGGCATTCATTTGGTTTTGGCTACTCAACGCCCCTCCACCGAGGTTATCACCGGGTTGATTAAGGCAAATATTCCTACGCGTATTTCTTTTGCTGTTGCTTCTTCCATTGATTCGCGCACTATTCTTGACGGTACTGGCGCAGAGAAGTTAGTGGGCCGCGGCGATATGCTGTATTTGGGAGCGGAATTCGCCAAGTCCAAACGCATTCAAGGGGTATTCTTGTCTGACCATGAGATTAATGACGTGGTTAGCTATATTAAGAAACAAGGCCAAGCCGACTATATTGATGATTTGGCCACGACCGGTGGCAGTTTCGGCGGTGGCGGTAATGGCAGTTTTGATAGCGATGACGAGCCGCTTCTGGGCGAGGCGGTTGAGGTAATCAAACAGAATGGCAAAGCCTCGGCTTCGTTGTTGCAACGCCGTTTGAAATTGGGTTATGCTCGGGCGGCCAGAATTCTTGATTTATTGGAAGAACGAGGCGTGATTGGTCCGGCTGACGGCGCCAAACCCCGAGAGATATTTTTGGATAAATTAGGCGGAGCTGACCCGGTAGAGTTTGCTGCCCGCGAACACGGCTTAACCGGAGAGCTAAGGCCATTGGATGATAATCCTTTTGTGGAGGCTGATTCCGATGAAGCCGAAGAAGAGCCGAGTTTTACCGCCTTCCGTCCACCGGAGGATGATAGTGACGATCTGTTTGGATCCAGCGAGGAATTAGCAGAGTCAGATGAAGAATCGCCGGATTTTTTGGAGAAGGAATTGAATGAGCCGGAAGACGTTTCGTTGATCCAGGAAGAAAAAGGCGAAAAAGAGGAAGAATTGCCTATGGCTCAGTTTGCGGAAGTGGAAGAATTTGAACAAGTATCGTACAAAGATAAGCCGAACAAAGTTGAGAAGAAAGAAAAGAAGGAAAGAATAAAGCCGGCGTTTGAGAAAACCCCGCAAGAGCCGGAGAAGACGGAGGAAATGCGGGAAGAATCAAAAGAAGAAATAATAAAGGAAGAAGAGGAGGAAAAACCGTTTACCGCCGATAACCAGCCGGAGGAGCCAGAAGAAGAGGAAGTTAAAATTAAAAAATCAACAAAAGGATCGTCAAAGAATTACTTTGACGATGACGAATGGGCTTAGCTTTTTAAGTTAAAAGTTGAAAGTCCATAAGGTCTAAAGTCATTAAATATTGGAAGTCTTGACTTTATGGACTTTATGGACTTTTGACTTTATAAATCAATTATTTTATGTTAGAAAAAGGTTTTATTGAAAATTTGGGGGATAATTTAAAAGAGGCGCGCCTCAAAAAGGGCGTGAGCTTACTTAAGGCATCAGGAGAAACCAAAATCGCCACTAAATATCTGGAGGCCTTGGAGCAGAATCAACCTTGGCTCTTGCCGGGTAAAGACTATCTGCCTAAATTTCTCAAGACTTACTGTGACTACTTGGGTTTGGACCATCCTGTTTGCCAAGAGGCCGCCGATAAACTGCATTCCTTGTCTTATAAATCGTTGAAGAACAAAAATTTGTTTGTCTGGTCTAATTTTATTTCCCAGGCAGTGGTTATTATCGGTATTATTGCGCTTCTGGCTTTTTTGATTTGGCGGGTCAATGAAATTTTTCGGCCGCCGCAGTTGACGGTGTTACACCCGACTGACGGATTGATAACAGTTAATCGCCAGTTGGAAGTGACTGGTACGTCTTCGCGCGAGGCGGAAATTGTCATTAATAACCGAGCGGTGTTTGTGGATACCGGCGGTAATTTTTCCACTACTGTTGACTTGCAAAAGGGCTTGAATTTGATTAAAATAACTGCGAAGAAGCGTTACAGTCGCCAGTCCGAAGCGATCATCCGTGTGCTATTTAACGAGATTAATCAGTAATTTTTATATTTATGCCTAAAAAGACCAGCGAGGAGGGAAATGAGAAGTTCAAGGCCGTAGAATCGGCTATCAGCCAGATTAAAGAGCGTTTTGGCGATGGAGCCATTATGAAGTTCGGTGAGGCTCGGGCTATGGAAGTTGATGCCGTGTCCACAGGCGCTCTGTCATTGGATATCGCCTTAGGCGTGGGTGGAGTGCCTCGAGGCAGGATTGTGGAGGTTTTCGGACCGGAGGCATCAGGCAAAACCACTCTGGCTCAGCATATTGTGGCTGAGGTGCAGAAATTGGGTGGCGTGGCCGCTTTCGTTGACGCAGAGCATGCGTTGGATCCCGATTATGCCAGAAAAATCGGCGTGAAGGTTGATGAGTTGTTTATTTCTCAGCCCGATACCGGCGAACAGGCTTTAGAGATAGTAGAAACCCTGATTCGCTCCAATGCCGTTGATGTCGTAGTAGTAGATTCGGTGGCGGCTTTGGTGCCTAAAGCGGAAATTGAAGGTGATATGGGTGATTCCCACATGGGCCTGCAGGCGCGTCTGATGAGTCAAGCATTGAGGAAACTGACCGGCGCCATTTCCAAATCTAAAACCGTATTGATTTTCATTAACCAGACCCGCATGAAGATTGGCGTGTTTTTCGGTAATCCGGAGACCACTACCGGCGGCACCGCTTTGAAGTTTTATTCTTCAGTCCGCATTGAAGTCCGTCGCGCCGCGCAAATAAAACAGGGCGATAAAAATATCGGCAATCGGGTTAAGGTTAAAGTGGTTAAGAATAAAGTGGCCGCGCCTTTTCAGACTTGCGAATTTGATATCATGTATAATGAAGGCATTTCTGTTTCCGGCGATTTACTGGATGTCGGTTTAGAGAAAGGCGTTATCAGCAAAGCCGGCAATACTTATACTTTCAGCGAAGAAAAGCTAGGCACAGGCCGTGAAAATGCCAAGGCTTATCTTAAGGCTAATCCCAAGCTGATGACTATAATTAGGAAACAGATTCTGGAAGAGGTAAAAAAGCTTAGAGAGGCTGAACAAGCGGGCGTTGCTCCGCCACCAGCCAACAATGATGGTTATGAAGATGAACCGGCAATGAAAGAATAAAATTATATATAAAAACAGCCCCGATTATCTCGGAGCTGTTTTATATATCTCGGGGTTAGTTGACTCGCTCCACGTATTCGCCGGTGTCGGTATTGATTCTAATAGTGTCGCCTTCCTTGACGAACAGGGGGACCTGTACGGAGAGGCCGGTTTCTATTTCAGCGGTTTTGGTGACACGGCCTTGGGCGGAGTTGCCTTTAACGCCTTCCGGAGCTGATATTACTTTAAACTCTACTTTCGGCGGTAGGGAAACGGAAACAGGATTATTGTTCCAGTAGAGAGCGTCAACCTTGTCGCCTTCTTTCAGATAGCCGACTTTGTCGCTTAAGCTTTCGCCGGACAAAGCAAATTGTTCAAAATCATCTTGCGACATGAAATAATAGCTGGTGCCGTCGTTATACAGGTAGTCGACTTTTTTTCTGGTCATGTCGGCTTCGTCGACTCTCTCGCCTTGATGAAAGCTGTATTCGGCTATTTTGCCGTTTAATAGATTGCGCAGTTTGGTTTGCATGACCGGTTTGCGCTGTTGCATTCTGACAAAGTTGGCTTCAACAACGGCATAGGGTTCGCCATTATAAATAACACTCACGCCTTTTTTGATATCATTTAAGGTGGAAATTGACATAGGAGTAGTTCTGGTGAAAAGTTTATAAAGCCCTTAAAATTAAAAATCTGCAAGTTCATAAAATGTTTGGTTTTATGATTTATGACTTATGATTTTTCAGGCTTATAACTGTTTATTTTGTAACAAACGGCAACAGGGCCATGATTCTGGCGCGCTTAATGGCGTTAGAGAGTTTGCGTTGATGGAAGGCGCAGACACCGCTTCTTTTGCGCGGTACGATTTTGGAATAAGAAGAGATGAAACGGCGCAATAAATTAACGTTTTTGTAATCAATGTCGCTGACATTGTGGACGCAAAAATGGCAATAGCGTTTTTGCGGTGTTGCGGCACTGGTGTTTTTTTTATTTTGGATCATAATATTGGTGGTCTTTTAAAGTCAAAGTCCGCAAAGTTAAAATCAAAATTAATTAACTCCACGGGCTTTATGGACTTTTGACTTAATGATGGTTTAAAATGGAATATCTTCAACTTTTATTTCTTCTTCATTATCGTTGGCTACAGGAGCGGCAGCTACCTGTTCAACTTCATAAGCCGGAGCGGCATCATAGCCGCCGTTACTCGGTCTCTCTTGGCCGTAACCGCCATTAGCGGAAGTGGTGCTACGCGGTCCTAATTGGATATTTTCAGCGACGATTTCTGTCTTCCAATGTTTAACATTACTGGTATCCATCCAGTTGCGGGTTTGGATACGGCCTTCCACCATACAGAGGCGACCCTTGGCCAGGTATTGGCCGACGATCTCGGCCAGGCGGCCGAAGGCGACGATGGCATGAAACTCGGCTTGTTCCTGCTTAACACCCTGCTGGTTGGTCCAGACGCGGTTGGTGGCGATGGAGAAATTGGCAATGGTTTGACCTGAAGCGGTTTTTTTGACCTCGGGATTGGCGGTGAGATTGCCAATGATAATGGCTTTGTTTAGGTTCATACGATTTTATTTAGAGTAATTATTTATTGGGTTTATAAAGTCCGAAAATTTATAAAGTTGAAGCCCCTTTTGATGTTTTGGCTTGTGGCTTTATGAGCTTTGGACTATTACAGTTTACACTAAATCGTCGGTTTTTAAAATCTCCTCCAATTTTTCGTCTAAGTCCTTAATGTCTACCTTCTTGCTTTCTTTTTTGGCTTCGGCCGGCTTGGCTTTTTCCTCGGTTTTTTCTCCGGCGGCTCGGCGCAACTCAGCGGCTTGTTCGCGCTTTTTCTGTTTTTCGATTTCTTCGGGAGACAGTTTCTTTTTGATAACGATTTGCGCGCGCAGGATCTCTTTGTCTAAGCGTAAGAACTCGTTGATTTGTTTGAGTTGATTGCCGTCTTCCAATTCAAATTCATTGAGTAAATAATAACCGTGGGCGATACGATTGATGGGGTAGGCTAATTTTTTTTTGCCTAAGTTTTCTTCTAGTCCGATAACGGCGCCAAAGCCCTTAAGCATGCCGTCGATTTTAGCTTTGATTTTGGCGGCTTCATCATCAGTGTACTGATTGGAGATGATGTAGAGTAATTCGTAATTGTTCATAGTATGAGTTAATTATATTAATATTCAGCGTTTTTCCTCATTGTTATTCCGAGCGCAACGTAAGCGAAGCGGGAGTGGAGTCGAGGAATTCCTTAATTATTTAATACAAGCGATTCCTCCACGCGTTCGCCTTGCTCGCTTAGTCGGAATGACAAAGAAGAACAAGCGATTCCTCCACGCGTTCGCCTTGCTCGCTTAGTCGGAATGACAAGCGAGACATTAAAAAAATCCCAAGGCAAGCCTGGAATTCTCGTAGGAATCGTGGTTGTTTGCCTTTTCTTAAGTCGTTTGGCGCTTAAGAGCCCCTGAAAAGGGAATGGGAAAGGGTTAAGTTGTGTTATCATTATATCGTATTGTTTGGGTAAAGTCAAGATGGTTAATTTTGTCTAAAATTAGATATTTTATTACTAATTTTTTGTTATTACTTTACACTATTGACAAATTATATTGTTTTTGATATAATGACTCGTTGGCTTGGCATTGTGATTGTCGAGTTACCCTGATCCTCGGGTAGGGGAAAAATTCCATCAATCGGGCCAATCGCCTGAAAGGAGAATGAGATGGAAGATGAAAAGAAAGATTGCAGAACTTTTACATTACATGAAGTTTATGCTCTGCTTGAGCACTTGGGCGTGCCTGCGGCGCGGCTTTTAGCTGCCAAGGCCGGGAAACCGATTAAATATGGCGATATTGACCTCGGCCAGCTTGAAGCCGTATTGAATCGTGTTTTGGCTGATGTGCCAAGAGATGGTCAGGCGGCTATGATCGCTGCCATATTGCGGAATGAAGTAACGGTGCAGATTAATCCAATACAAACACAAGCACAAAATGAAGCAACGGTGCAGATTAATCTGTCAGTACGACAGGCGATTAGAATCCTTGGTGCCAATAAGGTGATCATGGCTCGTGCCACAGCTAGAGTTTGGCGTCAGCCGATTGTTAACGGACCTATCCGTTACACCAAAGCAACACTGAAACAGGCGGCCGCTGAAAATTACTCCGGCCGGACTGATTGGCGCCTGGTGTTTGTCAGCGGCAAATCCCTGCGCCAGCAGTACGAAATCCGCGGTAAGGGCGGGGAGAAAGAAAAACAGCCATGTTTTCATAGTGGTTATACCTGGTGGTTGCACGACAAAGAGGGTTATTGGGTTAAGCATCAGCCGGCCAGTGGCTACCATCTGATTGACTTTAAGGGTCGATGGGTTGGGCACAATTGGGGCCAACGGGAAGCGGAATCGCAGAAGCCCGAATCGCTTTACGAGCGCGTCAATCCCGCCATCTTTAGCGAAGCGATTCTGACTAATTTCATGATCAATGGAGAGCGTTTAGCTGAAGATTGGCAACATTGTTCAAGCGTGACTGATAGTTTTAACTGGTTCGTTTCCGTCGGCTTTTTCCATGCTTACGGCCTCCGTGTCGAAAATCACAAACACAGCAGACCGAGTTTTGATTTGCGCGTCTGTCTTTTCCGGAAGTTTGATTTTTAACTCTTTCTTTATGAGTTGTTGAATTTTTTTGTTCTTTACGCCGTGTCGGCATTGTCTGACACGGTTTTTTGTCAGAATAATATTTGCGTTATAAAAAAATCGCCCCGATGCAATATCGGAGCGACCTACTTTTTTTATTTAACTTTTTCCACAATTTTGGCAAAGACCGCCGGTTCTTTCTGGGCCAGTTGAGCCAGCACTTTGCGATCCAAATCAATTTTGGCTTTTTTGAGGCCGGCGATGAATTTGGAATAGGACAAGCCGTATTCGCGGACAGCCGCATTAAGCTGGATTTGCCAGAGGGTGCGGGTTGTTCGTTTCTTGGCGCGCCTGTCGCGTAAAGCGTTAGCGCCGGCTTTAATGGAGGCGGTTTTGGCCAGTTTGATTAGCTTTTTGCGGCCTCGTTCAAAACCTTTGGTGGTTTTTAATAAGTTTTTTCGTCTTTTGGCATGCATGACGCCGCGTTTTACTCTAGGCATATGGTAATAAAATTGAAAGTCTTTAAAGCCTGTAAAGTTGAAAGTTTGGACTTTATGGACTGTTAGTTATTAATTAATTATACGGTAAAAGACGGCGGATATTGGCCGCTGTTTGTTTGCCCTGCAAAGAAACGTCTGATCTTTTGGCGCGTTTGGTCTTGCCGGTTTCTCTAGCGTTAAAGTGGTTTTGACCGGTGGAACGCTTGATAACCTTCTTCTTTTTGGTGATTTTGAATCTTTTAGCAATAGATTGCTTGCTCTTGATTTTAGGCATATTATAAAATAGTATTTATCCTTATTTTGTTATTCTCTAAAATTTGCAGCGGGCGTTAGCGGACTGGAATTTTTCGGGAATTCAGATTTTTATTATTTTTTTATTTATAAGGTGATGGTCATGGATAAACGGCCGCCTTGCTTGGTGATGTCGGATTCAATCCTGATCGGCTGTTCTTCTTTTTTCTCAATCAGTCTGACTTTGATAGCCTCAACCAGTTCGCGGATGTTTCCTTTGGCTAAATCAGTATGTTGGTTTTCCCGGCCACGAAGTTGCAGCTCTATTTTGACTTTGTCGCCGTCAGCCAAGAATCCGGCGGCTTGTGACGCTCTGACCTCCAAATCGTGCTGGCCGATGCGTGGCGAGATTTTGACTGTTTTTGTTTCGGTGGTTTTTTGTTTGGCCTTGGCTTTGCGCTCTTGTTTTTCGCGCTGATACTTGAAACTGCCATAATCCATGAATTTGGCTATGGGCGGATTGGCCTTGGGTGAAACTTCAACCAAATCAAGCTCCCGTTCGCGAGCTTCGCTAAGCGCTTGATCACGGCTCATGGCCCCGAGATTGGCTCCGTTTTCATCAATAATCATCAATTCCGGAGAAAAGATTTTTTCATTGATGCGGAATTCCTTGGGGCCTTCCGGCTTTTGATGGCGTCCTCTGAATGATTTACGCATGGTATTAATTTAGTCTATTAAAGTCTAAAGCCCATAAAATTTAAAGCAATGATGTTGATGTTTAACTTTATGACTTCAATGACTTTTTAATTTTGTGTGGAGATGAGGGGTAATGAGCCCCTGTCTAGAAATAAATTATCCCCTAAAGTGATACAAACTTAGCCGTTTTATATTCTGACTTAAGGACTGAAAAAGCGGCAAAAAATCCTTAAGCGATCCAGAAAAGTTTGACCAAGGGCGCTCTGGCGACGTCAGTGGCGATCCCGATAATATAACACCGCTTAGCGCTTACCGGGAATGGGCGCGGCGATGGTTCTCGATATTAAGCGAGAACAGGAGCCAAAGCCAGGCTGCTAAAAGCAGATTGGACTTTAGCTAAGATGTTTTTGGCATTTTTGCCTGTGGCGACGGATTAACGAGTTTGCCGCCATGCTCGGTTTGCTAATAGGAAAACATTATCTCTATCAAAGCAAAACATCCCCAAAATTAAGTCGCGGGTCGAAAGCTTATTTGCCGATTAAGCAGGTCTAAAGTTACAAGCGTAGATTTTACGGACTTGCCTGCCGGCAGGTCTCTGACCCAGTTTACTTTTTCAACGTTCTTTCTATCTCCCGTTCTTGCTCTCGTTTTTTGACGACCTCTCGCTTGTCTACCTTGGTTCGGCTGCGGGCCAGTCCGATTTCCACCTTGATTAGTCTTTTATAAGTATATACCGAAATGGGGATAATTGTCAACCCCTTTTGGGCTTTTTTGCCTATAATTGAGGCGATTTCTTTTTTGTTTAGGAGGAGTTTACGGCTTTTATCGGGGTTATAGCCGTTTTGGTGGCCTTTAGCCGGTTTATAGGGGCTGATATGGCAATTAACTATCCAAGCTTCGTTTTTATTGTCAATTTGAACAAAACTTCCTTTCAGGCTGATTTGTCCCAACTTAACCGCCTTAACTTCCGGACCGGACAGAACAATGCCGGCTCGCCAGGTGTCAATAATCTCATAACCGAACAAGCCTTCTTTGTTTTTGGTGATCACCGACATAATTAAAATAATTAGTTTTGCACTCCCAGTACTTTTATAGTATAATATATCTAAGGGATATTACAACCCACCCATGCAAGTCAGCAACAAAAAATTTACTATTGATTTTAACTTATCTACACTATTGAAGATAGCCGTCGTCTGTTTGGCATTGCTTTTGTTGTTTTATATCCGCGATATTTTGTTAATGGTCTTTGTTTCTTTGATTTTGGCCTCGGCTATTAAACCTTGGGTGGATTGGTTTGCCAAAAACAAGGTCCCGCGCTCTTTGGGGATTTTGATAATTTATTTGATCGGATTATGGGCGGTGTTTATGGCTTTTTTCCTCTTGATTAATCCTATTAGTTCGGAAATCAAAAACTTGTCTGAGGATTTTCCGGTTTATTGGCAGAATGTTTCCTCCGGTTGGAATCATGTGGCGGCGTTTTCCCAAAGCCACGGCTTGAAACAGAATATTGAAGATGCTTTGTCAGCCATGCAAGCCGGCTTGACTTCGCTGGCAACAAATTTAGTCGGTGGCTTGGTTTCTTTTATTGGTGGCGTGTTCTCTCTATTGGTAATATTGGTCATGACTTTTTATTTGGCGGTTTATGATCGGCAGATGAAAATAGTGGCTCGGAATTTTTTGCCTGCCAATCATCGTGATTACTTTGACCATCTGATTGATCGTATGCAAGAGAAGATCGGCTTATGGTTGCGCGGCCAGCTTTTGCTGTGTTTGATTATTTTTATCATGTCTTTGGTTGGCTTGCTGGTTTTAGGGGTTAAGTATGCCTGGGTCTTGGCATTAATCGCCGGCATAACCGAAATCATTCCCTATCTCGGGCCTTTTATGGCTGGCATTCCGGCAGTATTTATCGCTTCTACTCAGTCGCCTTGGTTGGGCCTAGCGGTTTTGATTTTGTTCATCGTTGTCCAGCAATCGGAAAATTATTTTATTACTCCGCAAGTCATGCGCAAGGCGATCGGTCTTAATCCGGTTATTACCATTATTGTCATGATGATCGGTTTTAAATTAAGCGGATTGATGGGTATTATACTATCCGTACCGGTAGCCACGGCGATCGGCGTGGGCCTAGGTGATTATTTGGAGCATCGGAAATCAAAATAATTTGGCGAAATTATAAATTTTATTTTATACTAATTGCAATCAATAAACTAAATATTAAAAATTAACGCGGCTTCTATTTTGCCGCATTGAGGAGAAAATAACATGGCTTACGCAAAATTTCGTTCTATGGATGATGATATGCCTGAGGCGGGTCTGCCTTCAGAAATGCCGATGGCCGGACGCAGAAAAAGAGGCGTTTGGAAATCAATCATCAGTATTATTATCGTATTGATTATCGCGATTCTGGCCGTCGGCGCAGTTATGCGCTGGGGCGGTTCGCTTTTAGGCGGTGATCCTATTGCTCATGTTACATCAGCCGATTGGCAGGCGGTTTTCTTAGGCAATGGCCAAGTTTACTTCGGTAAAGTTACTGCTGTCGGCAGAAAGACTCTGACTTTGACTGACATCTATTACTTGCAAGTCGTTACTAAGCCTTTGCAGCAAACCCAACAGAGCGCTACCGCTACCGGCGATCAATCCCAGCAAGAGCTGACTTTGATCAAATTAGGCAATGAAATCCATGGGCCGTCTGATCGCATGGTCATTAATCGCGATATGATTCTTTTGACGGAAAAGTTGAAGAAGGATTCTCGCGTGGTACAGGCCATCAGCAAATATATCAGCGATCAAAAAACAGCAACCAAATAATGTTTTATAACGAGGCCGCCCCTTACGGGGTGGTCTTTTTGTTTTGCCGCCGGCCGTCTATTTGTGCTATAATATGGCTATGACTCAAGAGTTAAAACAACAACTGGCGGATTTATTGCAAGCCGAATTGGTTGCCTTGTCTGATGCTGCCAAAAAGTTTAATGTGCGCCAGGAATACTTGGTTGGCTTGGCGGTTAAGGGTAGGCTCAAAGCTTTTAAAGTCGGTTTAGAATGGTACACTGAGCCCAAGCGTTTGGCTGAATTTTTGTCCGGCTTCCATCAGCATCTGGATAAAGAATTGGAACGCCATCTGCAATCGCGTCCTTCGGTCTGGGTGCAAACTAAGCGCGTTAAATCGTCGGGGAAGAAAAGTTTTTTTTGGCGTCATTTGGCGGGCGAAGCGGCTTTGGTGGCCGTAACGGCGTTAGTCGTAGCCGGATTAGTTGTCAGTTTTATACCGCGTAATTCTTATTTGTTGGTTTATTGTTCTAAATATTTTTTGAATTATACTTTTATTCCGGCCGCTCAAGCGGTTTACCGAGCGCCGGTGGAGTTAGTAAATCAAAAAGTTTTGGTTAAAATTAATGATGAGGTTATAACAGACAAAATAGAACGGTTAATTAAATACAACCTCATAAAACGGCGAGGTCGAGTGGCCGGAGGAACGGATCAAGCCGGTTTTTGACTAAACCGGCGATTTTAGTTAAGATTTACCTTGTTAAATAACTTTATTTTTATGGCTAATAAACAGCAACAGAATGACAAGATGGAGAAAATTGTGGCTTTATGCAAGCGGAAAGGCTTTGTTTTTCCGGCCTGTGAGATTTATGGTGGCTTTGCCAATGCTTACTCCTATGGCCCGTATGGCGTAGAACTCAAGAATAACATTAAGGCCTTATGGTGGAAGATGTTCGTTACCGAGCGTGAGGATATGGTGGGAATTGACGGCCCAATCATGTTGCATCCTAAGTTATGGGAGGCTTCCGGTCATTTGAGCGGTTTTAATGATGCGATGGTTGACTGTAAGAATTGCAAAATGCGTTATCGGGCTGATAATTTGATCAGTGAGGTCTTGGGGGAAGACTTAGAGGGAAAATTGGATGAAATGAGTAAAGTTATTCAAGAAAAGATTAGTTGCCCTAATTGTGGCAAGAAGAATTGGACTGAGGCCCGGTTTTTCAATATGATGTTTAAGACGGAAATGAATGGCATTGATGAGCCGGTTTACTTGCGACCGGAAACGGCCGGCGCGATCTTTTCCGATTTTAAGAATGTGGTTGATTCTTGTCGGGTGAAGGTGCCGTTTGGCATCGGGCAGATCGGCAAGGCGTTTCGCAATGAGATCGTGGCGCGTAATTTTATTTTTCGCGTGCGTGAATTCGAGCAAATGGAGATAGAATATTTTATTTCACCGGATGCCGAGTGGAAATCGTTGTTTAAGGATTGGCTGAAGGCGCAAGAAGAATTTGCCCTGGAATTGGGAGCTAAAAAAGAAGACTTGAAGCATTATGAGCATCCGAAAGAAAAATTGTCGCATTATTCCCGTAAGACTGTGGATATTGAGTATAATTTTCCCTTTGGTTTTGCCGAATTGTTCGGCTTGGCGCATCGCGGGGATTTTGATTTGAGTCAGCATCAGAAATTTTCCGGCACGGACTTGAGTTATTTTGATCAGCAAGCCGGCAAAAAATATCTGCCTCATGTCCTAGAGCCAACTTTTGGTTTGGATCGTTCGGTGCTGGTGGCTTTGTCAGCCGCTTATACTGAAGAGGACTTGGACGAAGGCGATTCCCGAGTGGTATTGAAGTTCCCAGTCAAAATCGCCCCGGTTAAGGTCGCGGTTTTCCCGTTACTGAAAAACAAGCCGGAACTAGTGGCTAAGGCGCGGGAGATATTTGACGATCTGCGCAGTGAATTTAAATGTGAATTTGATGATAACGGCAATGTGGGCAAACGCTATCGCCGGCAAGATGAGGTGGGTACGCCGTTTTGCGTTACCGTTGATTTTGACACCTTGGAAAAAGGCGAGGTGACTGTCCGCAATCGCGACACTATGAAGCAGGATAAGGTTAAGACGGAAGAATTGAAGGAATGGGTGAAAAAGAGATTAAAATAATTATAAAATCAGAGATTGACTAAAAATCATCATTATCCCAAAAGATAGCGGTGATTTTTTGTTTAAATTTGAATAGTAACAAAATTATTGACATTTTTTCTAAAGTCGTCTATGCTTTCTAAGAAACAATAAAAACAAAGGAGGGCGTCATGGACGTAATGAGTAAGTCTGAATTTATTGGGTTGCATGGTCAAGATCTTTATGAAAGGCTCGTGGTTCCGTTATTGGGCAATCATGATGATGACCCGTATACGATTGCTTTTATTCACCAACGATTCCCCAGGAGATTTATCAAAGAATATCCCAATAGGATCAAGGCGATGATTGGAGTTCCACGGTTAGCTCCCAGAGTGTCTTTTCTTGAATTTAGGCAAAGGTACATAGATTTTTATGGTGAGAAAAAATGGAACAGGTTTTTGGGGCGGATTTATAGGAAATTTGATAAATGGCTTTCGGCGTTACCATGTCTGCAGAGTAAATAAGGTTCTTTAGCCACCCGTTGACGGATGGCTTTTTTATTGTTTTTTGGTAATTATAGGCTATTAATCATTGAATCACGGATAAAAAGTTCAGTGGAGTGGATAAACCCCTTGACAAAATTATTGATGTATGATACAAAATAGTATATTGGCAAGCTGTCATTCCGGCAGAGCCAATTGTTGCATGAAGTTCAATATATCAATCCGGAGTTGGCCAGGAGCCAGTAATGGGGGAGATAGAAAGGACGTGAAAGATGTCGACGAAAAAGAGTTTGAATTGGAAGGAAGTCGGGCAGTTTGTGGCGGCGCTCGCCAATCTATTCTCGCTGATAGCCGCAACTCTGAAGAAAATCAAGGTCGGCGCCGAAGTGATTGATTGGGCGACTGGTCCGGGCAAGAGTTTTTTTGTTGAGAAACTCAAGGAAATCGGCGAGGAATTTCTGCGCCAGACAACGCCGATCCTTCGGGCGGTAATTGATACGGACAATGATCCGCGACCGCCATTTACTGACGCAACAGTTGAGAAACATGCCCGCCAGGGCAAGATTTCAATTGAAAAGAGATTTGACGGTTTATACATTGACGGACAGAAAGTCGTTTTGTATCGCTCAACGCTCCAGGTTAACGGTCGATTTATTGTCGGCCATGAACTACGTAAAGAACTTGACGGCCGGCCGGTGTTGTCGGCAAGCGTTCTGGACTTTCTTAGGGCCAATCAGGAGTACATCCCCGAAGAGTGGAAGGAAAAAAATGAAAAAGGAAATATTATCTTTATCTTTTTCTGGGGCACAATTTTCCGCCGCTCTGATGGCCGCCTCTACGTCCGTTGCTTGTTTTGGAGCGGCAGCCAGTGGCGTGGGTGCTATAGCTGGCTTGATAGCGGCTTCGTCGGCGGCAGCCCCGCTGCGGTTCTCGCAAGTATCAGCGCTTAGGTCTTGATTTCCTGGATCTATATGGATCCTTGGGAAATTTGACCTTAATGCAATTTTTTTGAACATATTCCCGAATCAGCAATGGTTCGGGATTATTTTTTATGCTAAAATAAAAAAGGTATTAGGTGAATATCAGCAAGCGGTTATGGCTGCTTGCCACCGAATCCAGTGTCCAGTCGCCGAGAATGCCTGCGGTCAAGGCTTCAGGCAGTGTGGCGCCTGTAGAAACTTCAAAAATGAAGATACTTGGTGCGGAGCGCTAAGTGATTTAAGATCACAAATAAGATCCAGCCCAGAGAGTATTCGACGGGCAGTGATATCGGCGGCGCGCCACATACAACCGCAACTCTGATGGCAACCTCTACGTCCGTTACTTGTATTGGAACGACAGCCAGTGGAATGAGAACTATAACTGGCTTGATAACGACTTCAACGTCGATAATCCGGCTGCGGTTCTCGCAACTCACTTCATTTCTCTCCCGCTTTATTGTCGGGGGAGTTTTTACTTAGTAATTGTCCTTTCCAGCCGCCAAGCATTTTGCCCACCTCATCAATCTTAATTGATAAGGCCAAATATTTATTATTATCTAATGATTTTGTCTCCCACAAAAGTAATAATAATATTTTTAAAATATCAGTTTTTCTGATCGCTGTTTCCACATACGGCGACTTACTCAGTTTGTCCAGGAAACTGGCCGTGGCAATTGCTTCCATTATCCCAATAGATAGTGGTGATTTTTTGTTTAAATTTAGATAAAAATAATTAGTTAGTTGGTAGAGTGGATAAATCTATTGACAAAATATATAATACGTGCTATACTTAATATATTGGAATTGCTCTGTATGCAAGGCCAATTCGCACCTCAAACTGGACGGGTTCCAAAGTGAACGTGTCCGCAAAAAGGAGATGGACTATGTCCACGCTTTACTCGGTAGGCCAAGCCAACAAGGTAATGGATGCTTTTGAAGCTGCTGGTTATACGCCGGAGGAGATGACGAAGCTCCAGCAGTTTAAGAGTTTGGCGGAATTCAAGAAAGTGCTGCATGGCTTGGCGGAAATCATCGTGACCAAGTACATTATTGACTGCGACGTTCATCCTTTCGTTCCGTCCGGCTGGAAAGTTGAAGAACACCAGAAGGGCGGTCAACTGGAGTGGAATCCGGCATTGATTGAGCTTTATCTGGCCAATGACCAGAAGAATAACATCGTCAAAGGTCACGCTTTGCGTAAGTTGTTGGCCGGCAAGCTGGTCTTGAACGCTAATGTTCTTGACTATTTACTCGCACATCTCGAGTTGATTCCGGAAGAATGGAAAGGCAAATGTATTTTCTTTTGGGGGACTATTTATCGCGACTCGGACGACCGCCTGTTTGTGCGTTACCTGTGCTGGGGTGGCGGCGGATGGGACTGGGGCTACGGCTGGCTTGATGGCGGCTTCGGCGTCGGTGATCCGGCTGCGCTCCGCAAGTAGTCCTTTGGACTTAGAATTTTGATTTTCAGTTCTTGAAATTTTAAACTTTAGTCCTTAGCCCTAAATTTTGTACAAAATATCCTGCATCGGTCATCTGACTTGTGCAGGATTTATTTTTTCAAATTATTCTGCTATTATGTAAATAGCCACAGGTAAATCCGCGGTTGGTTACGGCTATCCGCTACCTCAGCCGGTGTTAGTATTATTCAGAATATTACTGATCAATGTCAGTAGTAGCGTAATATATTAATGCCTAATTAAAGTAAAGATACTTGGCGCAATGTTCTATGTGAGTTTAGCTCACGCATAAGATTCAATCTGGAGATTCCGCCAGTCGGCGGATCAACGGATGGTGGTTTAGGCGGAATTTTGCGAAAATCGCAACTCGGACGACAACCTGTATGTGCGTTACCTGTACTGGAATGGCGACAGATGGAACTGGAACTACAACTGGCTTGATAACGACTTCAACGTCGATAATCCGGCTGCGCTCCGCAACTCTCTTTATTTTTCTCCCTGAGTTTATCCGGGGAGTTTTGTTTTGTCAGTTTGTTGTACTAGCCGCCTAGCATCCGGCCGATTTCGTCTAGTGGTTGCGATAGATTTAAATACTTATTATTATCAATCGCCTTTATCTCCCATAGAATCATTAGCATGATTTTTATCAAATCAATTTTTTGAATTGCTAGGCAGATATGAGGCGGTTTGGCTTGTGGTGGCAGGAAACTGGCGGTAGCCATAGCTTCAATCGCCTCAATAAAGAAGATGTCGATTTTTTGACCCAATGAGTATTTATGGGTTTTGGGTAGAGATTGGTAGTAACCATGCCATACTATGTATAGCGTTTTGGTTTTTTGAATCAACGGGATAAATTTTCCGTTGGGGGGGGGGTAAATTAAAGGAATCATTATGAACGGGAAAATCAAGTTGAGCCATACTTTTGAAGAGATTATCTGTCTTGATAATTTATTGTTGGCTTGGCAGGAGTTTGTCAGGGGCAAAAGGAATAGAAAAGACGTGCAGGAATTCCAATTGCGCCTTATGGATAATCTTATCGCATTGCATCGGGATTTGGCAACCGGCGCTTATCGCCATGGCGGCTACCAGGCCTTTAAGATCTGCGATCCCAAGTCGCGGCAAATCCATAAGGCGTCGGTCAGTGATAGGTTGGTTCATCATGCGATTTATCGGATTTTGTATCCGTTTTTTGACCGGACTTTCATCGTCGATTCTTATTCCTGCCGGCTGGGCAAGGGCACGCATAAGGCCTTGGCCAGATTCAAGAAATTTGCTTACAAAGCCAGCCAGAATAACACCCACACTTGTTGGATTTTAAAGGGTGACATCAGGAAATTTTTTGCCAATATCGATCATGGGATATTGGAAAATATCCTGGCCGAGTATATTCCGGATAAAAAGATTTTGGGTTTATTAGACGAGGCGATTGACAGTTTTAACGGAGGTTTGCCGTTGGGGAATTTAACTTCGCAGTTATTGGTTAATATTTATATGAACAGATTTGATCAATTTGTTAAGCATAAACTGAAAGTAAAATATTATATCCGCTATGCCGATGACTTCGTGATTATGGCTGATGATAAAAATTATTTGGAAAAAATAATTCCATCGGTTGATGCTTATTTGAGAGATAAAATGAAACTGACGCTTCATCCCGATAAGCTATTTATCAAAACTTTAAGTCCCGGCTTAGACTTTCTGGGTTGGGTGAATTTTTTTGATCATCGGGTGTTTCGGACGGCGAGTAAAAGAAGGATGTTCAGGCGAGTGAGGAAAAATCATAACCCGGAAACCATGAATTCATATTTGGGTTTATTGAGTCACGGCCAGAGCTATAAATTACAACGAAAAATTGCTAATTTGGCTTATACTTGCTAAGATTATCTATATAAAATAATATGCCACAAGGAAAAAACTACGCTTTTATTGACAGCAATAATTTATATCAAAGCTTGTCAAAAGACATTTATAAAAAAGACCGGAAGATTTATTCCGGCTGGCAGCTTGATTATAGAAGATTCAGGATTTATCTTAAAGATAAATATGGCATTGAAAAGGCCTTCCTATTCATCGGCTTTAAACCCGGTAATCAAGCGATGTATACAAAATTACAGGAGTATGGCTATATTTGCGTATTTAAACCGACACTGGAATTAGCTGATGGCACAGTTAAGGGTAACGTAGATGCCGAATTGGTATTGCACGCCATGATTGAATATTCTAATTATGATAAGGCCATTATTGTTTCCGGTGATGGTGATTTTTATTGTTTGGTAGAATATCTAATTAATAACTCAAAACTCAAGAGAGTGTTAATTCCGAATCAAAATAATTATTCTTGTCTTTTGGATCGCTTAAGTTCCTCGGCAAATAATATTTTGATTTTTTTAAATGCTTTGAAGGGTAAGTTGGAGTATAAAAATAAACACAAATGAAAAAGGCTCTCGTCGGGACGAAACCCTTAGAGAACCTCTCTCGTCGTGATTCTATCGTAATTATAGCATATCCATATTATTTGTCAATAGGAAAATAGCGAAAATATTAAAATACTTTGTAAATTTAGCAAAAATAAGTTTATGTATAAAAAGCAAACCCTGAAAAACGGCATCAGATTGATTACGGCGCCGCTTCATGATACTCAGACTGCCAGCTTGCTGGTGCTGTTTAAGGTGGGTAGCCGCCAGGAAACGCCACAGCTTAGAGGTGTTTCTCATTTTATTGAACATATGATGTTTAAGGGGACGGATCGGCGTCCGACGACCTTGGATTTGTCCAAGGAGCTGGACGGCATTGGTGCGGAATACAACGCTTTTACCGGCAAGGATATGACCGGTTATTATATCAAATCCGATGCTCGGCACTTGCCACTGGCTATTGATATGCTGTCGGACATGGTTATTAATTCTAAATTTGATGCCGTTGAGTTGGAAAAAGAGAAGGGTGTGATTGTGGAAGAGATCAATATGTATGAGGATAATCCCTTGATGCATGTGGAGGAGATGTTGGAGGAATTAGTCTTTGACGGCGGGCAGCTGGGTCATCTGATTGCCGGCAGTAAGAAAACAGTCAGGGGACTGGACAGAAAAAAACTTTTGGCCTACAAACGTAATTATTATAACGGCGCCAATGTCGTTATCGGTTTGGCTGGAAAATTCAGCGATAAGCAGATCAAGGAAATCTCGGCTAAATTCTCTTTGCCCGGCGGAAAAAAGTCAGCCATTAAACGATCAATAATTAAACAACAAAAGCCGAGGATAAAAATCAAGGATAAGGCGACAGAACAAGTACAGTTGGCTTTGGGTTTTCCTGCTTGGTCCACTCATGATAAACGCGTTCCCGCCTTGAATCTTCTAGCGATTATTCTCGGTGGCAATATGAGTTCGCGTTTATTCATTAACATACGGGAACAAAAGGGCCTAGCTTACTTTATCCGTTCCTGGCCGAATCTGTATGAGGATACCGGGTTATTAGTGATTCAGGCAGGCTTGGACAAGGCGCGGTTGGAGTTGGCTTTAGAGGCGATTATTTTAGAAATTAAAAGTATCCTGGCTGGCGGCGTGACTGCTGAGGAATTGAATCGAGCCAAAGAATTCGTTGCCGGAAAGACCGCTTTGGATTTGGAGGATTCCATGTCTATTGCGCAGTTTTATGTCAATCAGGAATTAATGAATAAGCCGTTAATGACGCCGGAGCAGAAATTAAAAAAGATTTTTGCAGTATCGGCCAAAGAAGTGCAACGGGTGGCCAAGGATATTTTTGATTTTAAACGCGTCAATCTAGCTTTGATCGGGCCGGGCTTAAATGCCGATAAACTGCGACGCTTAATCAAATAATATGAGAATCGGGATTGATTGCCGGACTCTGGTTGCCTCGGCGGGAATCGGCGAGTACGGCAGGCAGTTGGTTAAAAATCTATTGATTCAGGACAAGCATAATCATTATGTCTTGTTTTTGAATGAAGATGAAAAACTGCCTCCGGAAATAGTGGCAGGCGATTATGAAATAAAGCGTTTTCCGTTGTCGCGTTATCGTCGTTATTTGCCGTTTTTTTATTCCCAGTTGATAGTTGGTAAGTTAATCAACCGGCAAAAGCTTGATGTCTGCCTGTTTCCCGCCAATATTATTCCCTTGGGCTATCGCGGCCAAGCCGTGGTAACAATTCATGATTTGGCAGTTTATCTTTATCCGGAGTTATTTCTGGATCGGTTGATCAATTTTGATCGGCGTTATTTGGTACCGCAATCCTTAAAACAAGCAGATAAGATTATCGCCGTTTCTAACAGTACTAAACGAGATATTATTAAGCTATTTGGCATTGCGCCAGAAAAGATTGAGGTGATCTATGAGGGCGTGGCCGACAGAGAAGCGACTTATCAAAAAGGCAAAGAGAAATATATTTTGTATCTGGGTACTATTGAACCGCGGAAAAACCTGACGCGATTGATCGGGGCGTTTAAAAAACTTAAGCAGGAAGAGCCGGTGGCGCGTGACTTAAAATTAATTCTGGCCGGTAAAAACGGCTGGAAGAATGAAGAGATATTCAGAGGATTAAGACAAGCTAACGCTGAATTGCAGGAAGAAGCGATAAAGTATCTGGGCTATGTTACGCCAGAAAGAAAACATGAATTATTAAGCCACGCTGAGGTGTTTGTTTTTCCGAGTTTGTATGAGGGATTCGGCTTGCCGGTGGCAGAGGCGATGGCTTGTGGCTTGCCGGTTATAACTTCCGACGCCGGTTCTTTGCCGGAGATTGGCGGAGAAGCGGTGCTCTATGTGAACCCCTTAAAAGAAGAAGAGATATGTTTAGCGATTAAAAAAGTAATTACTGTCGAAAATTTTCGACAGCAGTTGGCAGAAAAAGGAAAACAAAAATCCCGAGAGTTTACTTGGGATAAATGCGCGCAACAGACAAAGGAATTATTGGAGGGGTTACAGCAGGTAAAGAGATGAGATTAAGCCAAGAAGGATTACGGCTTGGAAAATCATGCCGGCGTAAAGAGAAAAATCTCGTTTGATCAAACTATGGTTTTCATGGTGGAAAACGAAGAAGCCTTTAAGCCAGCGGGACTTGGTCAGCATATAGAGTGCCACAATGAAGTCGGGAATAATGCCGCCGATAATCGCCCAGATAACACTGTCATCCTTGGCCCAAGTGAAGTTTTTAAACAAATAGAGTAAGAAAAAAACCAGGATTACAGTATCAATCAAACTGTATAAGGCCATGGATTTGAATTTTGCTTCCTCGCTGGCGCGCTTGAATTGCAAGCCGAAAAACCGGGTACAATAATCTTTGTCGCCATGTGGGATGATGTCAAAGATAAAATGCAGGACGAAGCTGATGACAAAAGCAATAAAGGGGTTGGCGATTTCCTTGCCAATAACAGCTGAAGCGGCCGCGTGTACGGTTATAAACATATGGTTTTGGTTTGCCTGTTTAGTTGACAATATACTTGGAATAAGCAGATTTGCAATGACTTAATTATATCAAACCTTGAAATATTTGACAATTTTCAAAAAATAGTATAAAATAAATAAAGTCTAAATTGCCCGAGTGGCGGAACTGGTAGACGCGCACGACTCAAAATCGTGTATAGCAATATGTGAGAGTTCGAGTCTCTCCTCGGGCACATCAATCTCATCTATTTAGGGAGAGATGGAAAATAAAATATTATCGCGGGGTAGAGCAGTCCGGCAGCTCGCTTGGCTCATAACCAAGAGGTCGGCGGTTCGAATCCGCCCCCCGCAACAAATGTCAATTACAAATTACGGATTTCAAATTACGAATTAAAATAATTATATTCGTAATTAGTAATTATTAATCAGTGATTGGTTAGGGCAGGGTAGCTCAGTGGTAGAGCAGAGGACTCATAAGCCTTTGGTCGGCGGTTCAAATCCGCCCCCTGCTACTGGAATGAAATGTCAGCATTACGCTGGCTTTTATTTTTTTTATTTTGCCCGCTCAGTAATTTTGTGTTATAATTAATCCGTTATGGGACAAGTAATTTCCGTTGTTAATCAAAAAGGCGGAGTCGGCAAGACCACCACCTCCGTTAATTTAGCCGCGTTTTTAAGCCGCCTGGGTAAACGCGTGCTTTTGGTTGATCTTGATCCTCAGTCCAACGCTACTTCGCATTTGGGCGTAGCCAAGAATTTAGACCGTGGCGTGTATGAGGTTTTAACCGGTCCCTACTCTTTTTCTGATGTAGCCGTAGAAACCGGCCATGAAAATTATCATCTGGCCCCCTCCACTACTTCTTTGGCCGGCGCCAACGTGGAATTTGTCAATCTTGACCGCCGTGAATTCCGGCTTTATGATAATTTATTGGAAGTCAAGAAAAACTATGATTATATTATCATTGACTGTCCGCCATCATTGGGGCTTTTGACTTTAAACGGCCTAACTGCGGCCGATAAATTGATGATTCCAGTGCAAGCCGAATATTTTGCCTTGGAGGGCTTGGGCCAGTTAGTTGATACCATCGGTTTAATCCGCGAAAATCTTAAGCCGGAATTGGATATCTTGGGTGTGGTTCTGACGATGTATGACAGTCGTTTCAAGCTGGCTAATGATGTTTTAAGTGAGTTGTATAATTATTTTCCCAATCAAATATTCCGCACAGTAATCCCTCGCAGTGTGCGTTTATCAGAAGCACCCAGTCATGGCAAGACTATTTTGGGGTACGACCCTAAATCTAAGGGGGCTAAGGCTTACGAACGCTTAGCTCGCGAGTTTGTGTATTTGACTGAAAAATAATTACGATTTGCCCGCCTACGCGGGAATGATATAGATAGAATATAAATTTAAATTTTATGTCCACCCGTCCTTCTGGCTTGGGCCGCGGCCTGGGTTCACTTATACCTGCCGGCAAAAAATCCGACAGCAACATCGGCTTGATCGATCCGACAATTAAAGAAGTGATTGAAAGCCACGAAAGAATCAATCAACTGCCGGTTGAGAAGATATTGCCTAATCCGCATCAACCGCGGCAGAGTTTTGACGCGGAAGCGTTGGAAGGATTAGCAGAGTCTATTAGGGAACATGGCATAATTCAGCCGTTAATCGTTACTAAGCGCGGCGAAGACTATGAGTTGATTGCCGGCGAACGCCGCCTTAAGGCCGGCAAGCTGGCCGGCCTTAGGACAGTTCCGGCGATTATCCGCGAGGTAAGCGAACAGAAAAAAATGGAGTTGGCTTTGATTGAGAATCTGCAGCGCGAGGATTTGAATTCGCTGGAGGTGGCCATGGCTTATAAGAAATTAGAGGATGAATTCAATCTTAGTCGAGCGGAGTTGGCCAAAAAAGTCGGCAAAAGCACTTCCTCCGTAGCTAACAGTTTGCGTTTACTGAATTTGATACCGGAAGTCAAAGAGGCGATTGTTGACGGCCGGTTGTCTGAAGGGCATGCGCGTACCTTGGCCGGACTGCCTCAGGATGAGCAGTTTGACGGCTTACAGCGAATACTGGAGAACAAGATGAGCGTGCGCGAAGCCGAAAAGGCGGCCAAAGTCATTGTCGTCAAGAGGAATTTGCGCAAAGTATCATTTGATCCGGAAACAAAACAAATGGAGGAAGATTTAGCTTCGGCCTTGGGCACCAAGATAGAGATCAGGCGCCATGGCGGGGTGGGACAGATTACCATTAAGTTTTTTTCCAATGAAGAACTGCGCAGCATAGTCAACAAAATCTCTTAACTTTAAATATTATAAAAATTATAAAAGGCCGCTTCCGCGGTCTTTTATTTTTTTAGCTTATTGATAGCCGCTCTGATTTTACTTTTGGCCATGGAAGTCTTGACTGTTTCCATCCAGTCGGCGTTGGGAGTTTTGCGGTTTTTGTCCGTAATGATTTCTACGATATCGCCGGATTTAAGCTGATAGCCCAAACTGACCAACTGATCGTTAACCTTGGCGCCGACGCACTTATCGCCCAGAGAGCTATGGACATGATAGGCAAAATCAACCGGTGTAGCGCCTTCCGGCAAGTCAATGACATCGCCGTGAGGCGTGAAAACGAAAATGCGGTTTTGAAAGACGTCCAACTTGACGGTTTGCAGGAATTGATCGTTGTCTTTGACTTTTTTCTGCCACTTCACCAGTTCGCTCAGCCATTTTAAGTTAGTGTTGCCGGTTTTGCCCCCGTCTTCTTTGTAACTCCAATGGGCGGCAATTCCGTATTCGGCTTGTTCGTGCATTTTTCTGGTGCGGATTTGGAATTCCACGATTTCCCCATCATCAGTGAAGACAGTGGTGTGCAGTGATTGGTAGCCGTTAGGTTTGGGATTAGCGATATAATCCTTAATGCGTCCGGGCATGGGCCGGTAAACGCTGTGCAGGACTCCCAAGGCGCTGTAACAATCGGTAAGGGTCGGCACAATCAGGCGCAAGGCGATTAGATCGTATATTTTGGACAAATCGCGGTTGATATGCGGTCGCAAAAGTTTTTTGTATAGCGAGTAAAGATGCTTGGTGCGGCCTTGGATGGAAATTTCATCAATCGTGATTCCTTCTTCCGCTAATTTTTTCTTAACTTTGTCTTTGACTTCTTGCAAGTATTTTTCTTTGATTTTATATTCGTGCGGAATAATCGCAGTAATCCATTTGTAATCTTCAGGATAAACATAGGGGAAGGATAGATCTTCCAGCTCGCCTTTGATTTGCCCGATAGCCAGACGATCAGCGATGGGTGCATAGATCTCCAGGGTCTCTTTGGCGATGCGGAAGCGTTTGTCCGCGGGCAGAGCGTCCAAAGTTTTCAGGTTATGCAAGCGATCGGCGAATTTTATTAGGATAACCCTGATGTCATCTGACATGGCTACGAACATCTTGCGCAGATTCTCGGCGTAGCGTTCCATACCGCGGTATTTGAGTTTGCCCAGCTTAGTGATACCCTCAACTAATTGAGATACTTCCGGACCGAAATTTTTTTCTATTTCTTGTAGTGTTACATCAGTATCTTCGGGAATGTCATGGAGCAGGCCGGCAATAATCGTCGTCAAGTCCAAATTCATCTCCGCTAATTTTTGGGCGGTCGCCAGCGGATGAACGATGTAGGGGTTGCCGGAGGCGCGCATTTGCCCTTTATGAGCTTCGGAAGCGAAGTCATAAGCTAGCTTTAACATATCCAAATCACCGCCGATCTGTTTTTCCTGAACGGTTTTGAGCAGTTTATCAAACTCTTTTTGCGGATTAAGGATAGCCATATTGGTGTAAGCTTATTATAAGCAATAAACAGTCGGCTGTCTATTAAGTGTTATATTTTTTGTTTATTTTTTATAAATAAATATCTAAAATTAGACTTTTTTGTTATAACTATTGACAAATTGTAATAGATATGCTACAATTATATATTCCATAAATTGGAAGCAATCCGCTTGGCCCAGTCGGCTTAGTGGTGGCAGTACCTATAAAACAATCCAAAAAAGAAGGGGGAATGGCCCCAAACTAACACCGGGCCTACGTCAAGAAATTGGCGAGGTAAATAGGAGAACGATCATGACCAAGCAACCCAGTTTGTTTGACGAAAACGGAGTCCGTATTCCTTATAATGACCTCAATAATCAGGCCAACACGCCCAATTGGGATTTCCGATTTGTTGTACCGCAGTTTTTCGGCAAGTCGCGTTTCGCCCAGGCCCTGAGTCAGTTCAAGAGGCATTTGCCAGCGGGTTCCGAACTGCCCCAACTCAATGATTTCTACTTTCGCTTCATGGCGATCATCGAAACCGTCAGCGGCCGTGAGGACGTGTGTAATATTCTCAACGGTCCGTGCTTGCCACTCGTTTTTGCTGCTGGCGCGATCAAGATTGACTTGGGTACGTATCTGGAAAACACAGTGCTCGCTGGCGTCAGGTCTGCCTATGAAGGCCAATTCGCAGGACGGCCGTTCAATATAGCTAGACAGGTCAAACATCAGGTCAACTATGTGCCCGAGATCAACTTCAGATTGTTCCTCGAAGCCATGGACGCCGGTCCGGTCGTGGCGGCGTATTTCCCGGATGCTTTGCGGTCGTGGTCCATCCTCGATGCTCGCAGGCAGATGGAGACGCTACCGCAAGGCCTGAGGTTCGTCCTGCCGGACGTCATCATTCACGGCCACGCCATTATCGGCTATCCTGATGTAATGGCTCGCGACCATCGTGTCCCTGGCAATGATTGCGCGTCCAATACTTTACAGTCGCCAGCGTATTCGCTCTACTTCGAGGCCCGCGATGACTGTCTCGTCCTCGGTCGCATCGACGACTTGGCTTACACGTTTTGCGATTTTTCCAGCGGGCTTCTGCTCATCGGGTAATGTCGAGCTCGGTCATTGATCTGATTTTTGGATTTTGGTCCCTGATTTCGCAGGAACGACGCTCATTATTAAGGCGCAAAGAGCGGCTTCGGTCGATCTTTGCGTCTTTTTTAATTTCAAAAAATCCCGCCGGCCGGCGGGATTTTGTTATCTGCATGTTACGTAACATGCTACGTAGCAAATATTATTTTTTGAGTTTTTGCGGATTATGGTTAGGGCAGTTTTTGTCTGAACATCTTTCCGGAATAGTTTTGGTTCCTTCCATCATCAGCTTGCCGCATTGCGGGCAGAGCTTGCCCGTGGGTTTGGCTTTGACGATATTTTTGCATTCCGGATAATTACTGCAACCGTAGAAGACGCCGAAGCGACCGCGTTTTTCTATCATCGTGCCCTTTTTGCATTCCGGGCATTGCACGCCGGTATCGGCGGCCTTCATGCGTTCCGCCTCGGCCACCTCGTCTTTTTTGATGAATTTGCATTTGGGATAATTGGAGCAGGCAATGAATTTGCCGTATTTGCCTTCGCGTTCAATCAGTTTGCCCTTGCCGCATTTAGGACAGATTTCACCTGTGTCTTTGGGCGGTTCCAAGACCTTGCCCTCCATGGTCAAAGCGCCTTGACAATCGGGGAAGCGTTCGCAAGAGTAGAATTTGCCGCCGCGTCCCAGTTTTATTTTCATTTTTGCTCCGCACTCCGGGCATTTGATATCAGCCGGCGCATCGCCTAAATCAGTGATTTTAGGGATGGATTTTTTGCTTTTGACCGTTTCAGTAAAGGGACTGTAAAAATCTTTCAGGGTTTTGATATAAGTGTCTTGGCCTCGGGCGATTTCATCCAGTTGGTTTTCCATTTCCGCGGTAAAGGTGTCAGAGATGTAGTCGCCGAAGTTTTTTTCCAAAAAGTCATCCACCAACTCGCCGATCTCTGTTACTTTGAGTGATTTTTGTTCTTTGGTGACGTAACCGCGCTTAATAACGGTGTCAATAATAGAGGCATAAGTGGAAGGACGGCCGATGCCGCGTTTTTCCAGTTCTTTGACCAGGCCGGCTTCGGTGTAGCGGTGCGGCGGTTCGGTCTGTTTTTCTTCGGCCAGAATATCCAGCAGTTTTAATTTTTCTCCCGCCGTCATTTTGGGCAATTCCACTTCTTCGCCACGGGCTTTGGGGTCGGCCTTGAGCCAGCCGGCAAAAGTGATGCGGCTGCCTTCGGCGACAAATTCCGGCATTTCCGTTTCGTTTTTAACGATGGCGATGGCTTTGGTTTTCAGGGTTTTGGCGTCGGCCATTTGGCAGGCGACAGTCCTTTGCCAAATCAATTGGTAGAGTCGCTTCTCTTGCGGCGTATGTCCGGCTTCAACGGTAGAGAAATGCGTCGGGCGGACAGCTTCATGCGCCTCTTGCGCGTTCTTGCTTTTGGTTAAGAATTTTTGCGGTTTGGCATATTCTTTGCCGAATTTATCTGTAATTAAACTGTTGATTTCTTTCATGGCCTGGCCGCTCAAAGTGGTGGAATCGGTACGCATGTAAGTAATGTGCCCGGCTTCATAGAGTTTTTGCGCCAAACGCATAGTCTGGCTGGGCGAATAACCCAGGCGTGAAGAGGAAGATTGCTGTAAGGTTGAGGTGGTAAACGGCGCTTTGGCGCGACGCGTGGCCTCGTTTTCTTCTACGGCCTTGACTTGCCAATCGGCTTTTTTGGCTTTGGTCAGGATGTCTTCCGAGTCCTCGGCTGTTTTGGGCTGTTTACTGCATTTGAATTTTATTTTATCATTTTGGGGCGTTTCAAAATCGGCTTCCAAAACAAAATAAGTTTCCGGCACGAAAGCGCGGATTTCCTTTTCTTTTTCCGTTAGAATACGCAAAGCCGGGGATTGGACGCGACCGGCGGATAGCCCGTAGCGGACTTTCTGCCAGATTAAGGCGCTTAGATCGTAACCGAACAAGCGATCAAGGACGCGGCGCGCTTCCTGCGCTTCTTTTAGATTTTCATCAATCTCGCGCGGATGCTTGATGGCTTCTTGCACGGCCTCTTTGGTAATTTCATGAAAGACGATTCTTTTGGGGTGCTTTAAGCCGATAGCTTCTTTGATGTGCCAGGCGATCGCCTCTCCTTCACGGTCCGGATCGGTGGCCAATACCACTTCGTCGGCTTTATGCGCCAAACTTTTCAATTCGCTGACAATTTTTTCCTTGCCGGGGACAATCTCGTAATGCGGTATGAAGCCGCCCTTGATATCAATGGCGTTTTTGTTTGATTTCGGCAGATCGCGAATGTGGCCGACCGATGCCTTGACCGTATATTCATTATTCAGGTATTTGGCGATGGTTTTGGCTTTGGCCGGGGACTCAACGATGAGAAGTTTATGAGGCATAAGAAAAATTAATATTTTTGCGTATTGATTAAATTAAGAAACAAAAGAGTCGAACTTCCCTAAGGTTATTAAGGTCGGGGCCGGCAAAGATGGGATAAACCGTTATCAAACTTTTTATTTTATGAGTCTTTGTTTTTATAGATTCTAATATAATTTCCTCCGCCGATGTCTTTTACTAATCCCTTGATAGACATTATCATAAACAAAGACGAAAGAGTATTAATCCTAATATTGCATACTTGAACGATTTTGTCAAGGTGAAGAGGCTCAGCGGAGAGGTACCCCAAAATTTCTTTTTCTGTTTCAGTCGGTTCGTTTTCTGTAGCAGTTACTGTTATTTTTGGCAGTTTTTGCCAGCCGTACTCTTCAATAATCTCATCCGATCCGGTGACTGGCTTAGCCCCCTTTTTTATCAGATTATTGGTGCCAGCGGAGTAGGGGCTAAAGATGCTTCCGGGTACGGCGAAAACGTCGCGATTTTGTTCTAAAGCGTAATCGGCGGTAATCAATGAACCGGAGCTCTCGCCGGCTTCAATGACTAATACGCCGGAAGATAAGCCGGAGATAAGGCGGTTGCGTTGGGGGAAAGTCGCTCGATTAGCACTGACGCCTAAGGGGAACTCCGAAACCAAACAGCCGGCTGATTCCAAGATTTTTTCAGCTAAATGGAAATTAGTCTTAGGCCCGATATTATCCCAGCTTAAGTCTGACCCCAGCACGGCCGCCGTCAATCCTCCCTGATCCAAAGTTATCTTGTGCGCTAAAGCGTCAATGCCCAAAGCTAAGCCAGAGATTACTGTGATTCCGGCCTGAGCAATGCCGGCGACAATCTTTTCTGTTGCTTGCTGGCCGTAGGCCGTATGTTTTCTAGCGCCGACGACGCCCAGGCAAGGCATGTTCAGGCAATTGATGTTGCCACGATAATACAATAGCGGGGGAGTGTTATAGATTTCTTTCAACAATTTTGAATAAGCGGCTTCGTCAGAAGTGATGAATCCAATGCCGGCTTGTTCTAATCGTTTTAATTCATTTTCCGGATTGATTTCCTGGCGTTTTATAATTATATCAGTCGCTTCCTTTTCACTGAATCCTGCAGCCAAAAATTCCGGCAGTTTGGCGGTCCAAGCGTCTTTGGGGTCAGAAAAAAAATCAATCAGCCGCCTGAGACGCGAAGGACCTAAGAAACTTATTTGTGACAAGGCTATTAAATAAGGCGCGTTAATCATGGCCGACTAAGAAGATAAAAATCAAGAAAAAATCTTAATTTTAATGATTTATTAATTTTTTACCCCGAGGCCTTGACGGGTTTGGGGTTATTTGTTAAGATGGGGTCGTAAAACAAATCGGCTATAATTTGATTAAAAACAGCAAATGACGGTTATAATCCTGTCTGTTAACTAGCGATTATTGTCCCCCTCCTGATAATTTTCGCTTATTGGCAGACAGTATTATGCTCGTCATTTTTAATTATATTGATTCATGGCCTTGGCCAATCCGTCGGTAATAATAGCTAAAGTCGCTTCTGCGGCTTTTTTTGTTTGCTCTTTGATTGCCATCATTTCGTTTTTGTTCCATTTCATCAAAACATAATCGGCGGTAGAAACTTTATCCAACAGCGGCGTTTTGACGCCCAAACGAACACGCAAGAATTTTTGGCTATTCAGATGTTCAATAATCGATTTGACCCCGTTATGTCCGCCGGCCGAAGAGTCTTGCGACAAACGCAACCGACCCAGAGACAAATCCTTATCGTCGTGGACAATGATGATATTTTCGGTTTTTATTTTATAGAATTTGGCCAGTGCGCCGATGCTGATTCCGGAATTATTCATGTAGGTCAGCGGCTTAGCTACGATAATTTTTTCGCCATTAACTTCACCGGCGCTGATTTCCGCCTGGAATTTGGCTGACTTTTTAAACTGTGGTAGATCAGTCAACTGTCGAAAATTTTCAACAGTTAACCAGCCCAGGTTATGCCAGGTGGATTCGTATTTTTTGCCGGGATTTCCCAGACCCATTATTAAATACATAAGGATTGATTGCTGATAATTAATGATTAAACTTTTAACTTTGATTATTTTTTTACTTGCCATTTTCTCATTTCAATCTGAATGGGTGTGCCGATGATCTTGAAGGTTTCGCGCAAGTTGTTTTGCAGGAAACGCAAATAAGAAAAATGCAGAGTCTCCGGATCATTAACATTAATAAGAAAACGGGGCGGATTGGTGCCGTCTTGGCGGATATTATAAATGTAGGGATTTTTTAATCCTCTGCCTCGACTCGGCCGGTGTTGCTTGATTTTGGACTTTAGGAATTTATCCAAGCGCGAATCGGAAATCTCCACCGTGCGCGAGGCGATTATTTCCAGGATAACGTCCAGGATCTTTTTGCTGCGTAAATTTTCTTTGGCGGAAACGAAGATCAAGGGCGCCCACCATAAATAAGGAAAAGACAGGTGATAATAGTCAACGAACTTGTCAATCGTCGCCGTGTCCTTATCGCCGATTAAGTCCCATTTGTTGGCAACAATGATCACTGATTTGCCGGATTCTAAAATGGCCTGAGTTATTTTTTTGTCCTGTACGTCAATTTTTTTGTCCGCTTCAGTAACCAAGACAGCCACATCGCATTCGGCCAGCGCCCTAAGCGATTTATCAACTGATTTCCTTTCCAGTCCGCCTTCCACTTTGGCTTTTTTGCGCAGGCCGGCCGTGTCAATGATGACAAACTTGTGATCATGATATTCAAATTCAGTATCGTGCGCTTCGCGAGTGGTATGAGGCAAGGGGCTGACAATAACCCTTTCTTCGCCCAGGATGGAATTAAGCAAAGACGACTTGCCGACATTGGGCTTGCCTAACAATGCGACGCGGATGGGTTTTCGCTCGTCCGGTTCGGAGATTTTTTGCGGTGGAAGCTTTTTAACGACTTCATCCAGCAGGTCGCCGGTACCGGAGCCGGAAGCGGCAGAAACAAATAACGGTTCGCCCAAGCCTAGCTTTTCTACACCCGCTGAGTGTTTTTCATAACGAGCCGTCTCCGCTTTGTTGCCGACCACTAGTATTTTTGAACTTAACCCTTGCTGAAGCAGGGCCTTGGCTAATTCTCTATCCGAAGACAAAATGCCGGTTTTCAGGTCAACGACAAAAATAATCACCTTGGCGGCTTTGATGGCTTGCTGAGCCTGTTTAATGATACCTTGCGCAATTTCTTCGGGTGCGCCTTCAATCAGGTCTACGTCCAATCCGCCAGTGTCAACTAAAGTAAACCTGATACCGCGCCACTCGGCTATGCCGATGTTGCGGTCGCGAGTAGTGCCGGCAATAGAAGAGACTATTGCCTTGTTCTGCTCGATTAGGCGATTAAATAGGGTTGATTTGCCGATATTGGCTCGGCCGACAATCGCTACTTGTGGTAATTTATCAGACATATTAATATGGTATCAGTTATTTAGGGACAAAACAATATCATATAATATTTTTAGCCGCTTTGTCAAGGTAAAATGTTTTTTACTTTGCCGCGTTTCGCGGCTTTTTAATTTTTATGTTATGATATAAGTAATGAAATTAGAAAAAGTTTTTAATCTTAATCGCCGTTCTTGGGAAGAATTCGTCTTGGCTAATGCCGCTGACGGAGGTTTATTACAATCTTGGGATTGGGGGGAGTTTCAGCGGTCTTATGGCCGACGGATTTGGCGCCTGGCTTGGTTGGATGGTAATAAGATTATTGCCGTGGCTCTGATTGTTCGCCAGCCGCTGCCCGGCAGGCTGGGTTATTTTTATCTGCCTCGAGGGCCGATAATCAAATCTGAGCCCAGGATTGAGAGACAGGAGATTTTTGAAAATGTTTTATCAGGATTGAAGAAGTTGGCACAAGAAGAAAAAGCGATTTTTGTCAGGATGGATCCGGCCTGGGAGGGGGACGATATTTTGATAGCCAATGAATTAAAGTCCAGCGGGCAAGTCCAGCCTCGGAGTACTCTAGTTTTGGACTTGGCCGAATCTGCAGAGGATTTGATGAAAGCGATGAAGCCTAAGACCCGTTACAATATCAAAGTGGCGCAGAAACACGGCGTAAAAATAATAACCAGCATTAATCCGCAAAAGGAATTAAGCGAGTTCCTGGTGTTAATGAAACAAACAGCTAAGCGTGATAATATAGCCGTTCATCCCGAAGAATATTATCGGAAAATGCTGGAACAGCCGGAAATAAAATTAGTTTTTGCTCAAGTTAATGGCCAAGCTGTTGCTACTGCCATTATGATGTTCTATGGTAGTTGGTGTTATTACCTGCATGGCGCTTCGGCTTACGAGGCACGGGAAAAAATGGCGCCATACTTATTGCAATGGGAAATGATTAGGGAAGCACAGAACCGCGGTTGCAAACATTATGACTTTTTTGGCGCCGATCCTGATAAATGGCCGGGCGTGACTAGGTTTAAGGTCGGTTTTGCCCCTCAGCTCCCGCTGACTAAGTATGCCGGGGCTTATGATCTGGTCGCTAATCCTTTGTTATATTTTATTTATAAAACAATTAGAAGATCATGAGCCGCAATCCACTAAATGTTTTATCGTCATTTTTTGCTCACCGGTTGACTCGTCAGGTGAAGGAGCTTTATGCTTCTTCCATTATTTTGGATTTTGCCGTCTGTATGGTTAGTATTTTTGAACCGGTATTTTTATATATTTTTTTTTCACAGACTAATAATTTGCAAAATACATTAGAGTTAATCATTCTTTTTTATTTGTTGGTTTATATTCCGTATTTTTTCTTAGTGCCGTTTGGCGCCAAATTTGCCCGCCGCTTCGGTTACGAGAACTCCATTGCCCTGTCTACGCCTTTTATGGTGTTAATGTATTTTTTGTTGTTTTCCGCTAATCGTTTTGCACCTGCGGTTTGGCTGGCGACCATACCCTATGTAATTTTTAAGATGCTTTATTGGCCGTCTTACCATTCTAATTTTGCTAAGTTTTCCTCTGATGGCGAGCAGGGCAGGCAAATTAGCAATTTGTACGTTATTTTAAATATTGTTTATGTTATTTCTCCTTTAGTCGGTGGTTTGATTGTGCAATTTTACGGTTTCAAAGTGTTATTTGTGGTTACTGCCATACTCATTTTGGTTTCTAATATTCCCATGTTAATCACTAAGGAAAAGTTTGATCCTAAACCATTCAGCTATCGCGAGGCTTTTAAGCGTATCCTTGCCAAAGAAAACAGACTTAGGTTCTGGGCTAATCTGGGCTTTGGTGAAGAGTGGATTATTTTGATCATTTGGCCGATTTTTGTTTTTTTGGCGGTCGGCACTTATCTTAATCTTGGTATTCTCTCAGCAGTATCAACTTTAATTTCTTTGGTCGTCCTATTGTTTATTGGCCGTTGGACGGATAGGAGCCCTCGTCAGCAAATTTTAGGCTACGGCATTGTTTTTTATTTTTTTAGCTGGTTGCTTAAATTGGTAACACGTTTGCCTTGGGGGGTGCTGCTTTTGGATATTTTTTCCCGCATCTCCAAGGATTCCCTGACGGTGCCGATTACCGCTTTTGTTTATAAGGATGCCAGGGACAGTTCGGTGATGAATTCCATTGTGTTTTTTGAGATGACTTTGGTTTTGGGCAAGATAGCGGCCATGATTGTCTGCTTCTTGGCTTTGCAGTTGGTGGCGCCGGGCTGGAACACGATGTTCATCGTTGGCGCAATTTTTACTTTATTCTATTTGTTTTATCGTTTATGATTGATGTTAAATCCTTATGCCAGCAGTATGATATCAGGCCGTCCAAGTCCAAGGGGCAGAATTTTTTAATTGATGCCAATATTGTCAAAAAAATTATGGTCGCCGCCGGCGTTGAACCAGGAGAAAAAATCTTGGAAGTCGGACCGGGATTGGGCGTATTGACCGAAGAGCTGGCTAAGGCCACTGACAATTTAGTGGCAGTGGAATTAGACGAAAGAATAATCTCTTATATTAAAACCAATTTTCCTAAGATCAAATTAATTGCCGGTGATATTTTGCGGGTTAATTTGGCGGCTGAGGGATTTACGGATTTTTCTTATCGCATTGTTGCCAACTTGCCGTATTCCATTACTGCGGCGTTTCTAAAATTATTCTTGGAAACCGGACCAAAGCCAACAGAAATGATTTTGATGTTACAGAAGGAAGTGGCCAAAAGGCTGATGGCTAAGCCGGGAGAAATGTCTTTGTTGAGTTTGTCGGCCCAGCTTTTTGGTGAGCCGCAGATATTGTTTGAAGTCGGTCGCGGATGTTTTTGGCCCGCTCCGGCGGTGGATTCGGCGGTAGTCCGGATAAAGTTAAAGCAACCTTCGCCGGCTGGAGCCAAGCAGGTTTTCCGTTTGGCGCGTATCGGTTTTGCCGCCAAAAGAAAACAAATGAAGAATAATTTGTCCGGCGGATTGCATCTGCCGGAAAAGCAGGTTCGTTCGATTTTGATCGGGTTAGGAATGGATGAGAAGATCCGCGCGCAAGACTTGGGCGTAGAAGATTGGGTGAAATTGGCGGAAACAATCAAATAATAAAATAAGACAATAATTAGGCGATAAGGTAACAGAATAGGTAATTATTGTTTTTTTGTTTCCTTGATTTATTCATTATTTAAATGTTCTAATATAAATCTTTTTACGAAAACGATTTTGTGGTATAATTAATACATAACTTATCCACACCTCTAAATGGAAGGTAGTGAAAAATTCCAGCCGGTAAGTGAAGATAAAGAACCTGATTATTTGAAAAATTTGGAAGTAGGCAATAGTATAGCCTCCAACAAAGATTCAGGCATCAGCCAGTCACTTACAGGCAAGGAAAAAATGCATACAGTTTTGATCGCAGTAATCGGGTTAATGGCCCTTGTTTTTGGTTTTTGGCAGTTTTTTTTAGCCAGTCAAAATCCTTTTCAGGATATAGTTAAAGCCGGCAACAAATCCCGCGCGGAAAGGCTGGCTTTGCAACAGGCGCAGATTAGAGACATGATGACCCGTGATACGGATGCTGACGGTTTGGCCGACAATCTTGAGTTAAGCGTTTATCATACCAGTCCCTACCTCAAAGATAGCGATTCTGACGGTTTGGATGATAAAATGGAAGTGGATAGAGGCACCGATCCGAATTGTCCGCAAGGCCAGAAATGTACTGGTTTGCCCACTATGGATTCTACTGCCAGCCCTTCAGTCAGCGGATCATTATCTTCTGAGCTCACCGATTTGACTACTCCGACAGCGACTGTTAGCCAGACCAGTAATTATTCGGCTTTGACTCCGTCCGTTATCAGGCAAATGTTAAAAGACAGCGGCATTAGTGATCAAGATTTAGCCGATACCACTGACGATGAATTAATGCAGATTTTTGCCCAGTATTTGCAGAATAACCCGACTATGGCGCAACAATTACAGCAATATGGCTTGATTGACCCGACTATTTTTTCTTCTTATGCAATTGGCGGTGATTTGGGTGCTACAGATGATTTGATTGATCAAACGGACTTGATCGGAGAAACGACGGACGCCGCTACGAGCGGTTGGGCTAATGTTAATTTAGAATCATTCGGTGTTACCACTATGGCTGATTTTAAGGAGTTGTCCGGCGCGCAGATTAGACAAATTCTGATTAAATCCGGCGGCGATTCCACTATTTTAAACGCCGCCGGCGATGATGAACTGAAGCAGATATTTATTAGCGAATTAGAGAAGCGCGTGGTTTCTTCAACGGCAACCTCCACTTAAATATTGTAGATTATGTTTTTGAATAAGTATAAACAAATGAAGCTTTATAACCCAATGATCTTATTGGGGGTAATTTTTTGTTGTTTTTACTTTTTTTGTCCATTACGCGTTTCAGCTCAAGATCCGGCGACGGCTTTTGAGACCCAACTAGGCGAAGCAAAGACAGCCTTGAGTCAGGCTGAAGCTGGACTTCCCGCTAAACAGGCTTTGGCTATGTGTGAAGCGTTAAAAAAGGCGGCAACCGCCATCCCTTGTGGCTTTTATGATTGTAGCGCAAAATTAAGCGCTTTGGCTGAAGCTCAAACCGTCTGCAATAAATATGTTTCTGATAATAGTACGGGGCAACAAATAGAAGCTGATTTAAAGGCGGAAGTAAGAAAGGCAAAAAATCAAGACAGATGGAAAAAGTTTCTAAATGCCTTAAGTAATTCCGCTTCTAAAGCGTTGGATACTTTACTTAGAAGTGTTACGCGTGAAGCTACCAAGATTGCTTTTACTGCGCTTAAGGGTCAGAAACCGGCTTATATTACCGAGGGATGGAATGCTTATTTACTTAACGCCGCCGACTCGGCTCTCGGTGATTTTATTGATAATTTTAGTCAGCATTATGGCGTGGATATTTGCCAGCCTGATTTGCAAGTCCAGTTGTTGATCAATATTCAACTGGGCCGAACAGCTCCTCGCGTCAGATGTACTTTTTCTGAGATCATGACTAATTGGCAAGAGGCCGTAACTAACCCTACCTTCCCCTTGGAATACACTCTGGCTTTACGGCCCGGGGAAAATGACATTACTGCTTCATTGTTGGCTTTGGATTTGCGCGATTTGGCGGTCAATCAGCAAGTCAAGTCTAAGACCTATGAAGCCAGCACCAATCAGGGTTGGCTGAGTAAGGTGACGTTCAACGGTAAAATTCTTACTCCTGGCACCATGCTTCATGACATGATGACCGATGCTATGTTGAAGAAGGGTAACTCCCAATATTCTATTACCTGGACGGAAACAGCCATGGCCGTGCCATTTGAGTTCATGGATACAGTTGTGGCTGAATCATTGGGGTTGTTAAAAGAAGGCTTGTTTTCTTTGACACAGTCATCATCTGGCGGTTCTTCCGGCGGTAGTTCCAATCCCTTGACTAGTCAAGGTTCCAACATACTTTCCGGCGCTTTGACTGCCTTGTTTAATCCTTCGGCCAGTCCGATAATAACCGAAGGCACTAAAGGAGCTGAAGAGAGAATCAATAATGCCATCTCCGGCAGTCAAGGTCAACAAGGCGGGAAGGTTGATTTAATAGTCGGACTTTCTTCTTGCGATGATTCGTCTAAGACCAATCCCGGACCAATGGATTGTATTATTGATGGTTCCTTGGCGCAAGTGATTAAAAGCAAAACTTATGTGATTGATTTGCCTGATCAGATCAAGAATCGTGTTTTCTCGCCTCGATCAGAACAGTCAAATTCTTTACAGACAGCTATTCCTTACCGTTCTATTTTGGTTTTACGTCAATACCGTATCGTGCCGGTGGGTTGGGAAGAGGCCGCTAATCTTATCAGGAATTCTAATAGTAATCGCGAATATACTTTAGGTGAATTAATTAATTGTTATGAGGGTTTAGGCAAAAACGGTTGCACCACTAATAGTTTTAAGGGCATGGTTGACCCCTACTGGACGCTTAAGGCGTATGAAACCAGTTGTCGTCGCCAGGGGTATGGCGCTTTAAATCTGAATAAAGACGATCAAAGCGGAACCATCGGCCGTTTGGAATACTGCTCTGACGAGCAACAATGTTTGCAAGAAGATGAAAACGGCGCCTGCTTGGCTTACGGTTATTGCAATGAAGAGCGCCGCATTTGGGATTTAGGCAAAACCTGTCCGGCCAGAGTTAATTCCTGTCAGACCTATACTTCGCGTACTGGCGGTACCTCCTCTTATTTAACCAATACTTTGGATTTTAGAAATTGTAATGCGCAGGTGGCTGGTTGCCGTTGGTATGCCATAGATTATAATCCTTCCAGCCAGACCTGGACTAATCTGGGTAGTGGTACGCAACTTACTCCGCCCGAGGCCGTCAATCAGGTTATTACTTTCAGTAGAAGCGATAGGGATTGGTGGATACAGGCCGGTCACCAGGTCAGCGCCAATTCCCGCTTGCGCTTAGCCTCGCCGTGTTCTTCGGATATGTGCAAATTGGATGTTACCGGCAAAGGTTGTGTTTTTCATCAAACCACCGGAGGCAATTATTGCAGTTTTCAATATTCAGAAGCTATAGACCAGACGAGTTATGCTCCTCGCGATCCTTCTTGTAATGTTCCGGATAATGGCGTGTCCTGCCAGTTGCGTTTATGTAATGATGCCAAATTATTCCCTGACGTTTATACCGCCGAAGTAGCCAATAAGCCAAACCTTGGTTTGGAAGGATTGCTTAATAGTCAGGAAGGGTGGAAAGCCGCTTCCTGGACTTTGGCGTTCATTGATAATAATAATCGCCATCTTCGCGTCACCACCGAGAAACACAGTGGCGTTGCTTCGCTTTTTATTAAGACGCTTTATGCTCCGGCTGATCTGATCAGTTACGAACCGGCCATACCAGTAGAGAAGAACACTAATTATAATGTCAGGTTCTATTACAAAGGGTCCATTAATGGCAGTGTTAATGTGGAGGTGCGGGCTGGCAGTAAAGGTGCTACGTCTTTCGATCAAGATAGTTCCTTGTGGCCTTCCTTATTGAATAATCTGCAATTGACCAGCGGTTCTTCCGGTTGGCGCGAAACTAATCTTAATTTTAATTCCGGCGACAATGAGCAGATAATTCTGGTAGTCCGTAATCCCGCCGGAGTTTATGCTGATTTGTATCTTGATGATTTTGAATTCTATCCTATCAGTACTGCTTGCGGCGTCGGCGCCGTGTCGGTTCTTGTTTCCTCGCGCGAAGGTGCGACAGAGATGTATTTTGATCGTGATGCCCAGACTTGCTCATCCTTGAGCGACGGTTGCAGCCAATTTATCCGCACCAAATCAAATTTAGGCGGAAATGTTGTCATTAATGGCGGTTTTGACGGCACTTTATATGATTGGAGCAATTTGATTTTGGCAGATAACACTAGAGCTAAAATCAGCTATTTAAGCGGCTTAGATAGTGCCAATATCAATAAAACGATCCAGGTTACTCCCGGTCAGTATTATTTTTTGGCTATTGATGGTTATCAGATTTCTGTCGATCAAGCGACATTAATTGAAACTTTCTTGAGATTCAAATCCAAAGCCGGGGCCGTTTTGCCGGTTGCCACTTCTTCTGCGACTTGCGAATGGGCTCAGGATAAAGATGGCAACATCCCGCAGACGTTAGCCTTAAAGTTCACTCCTACTTCTTTTGCGACTTCTAGTCGTTTCTTCTGTAAGTTTAAGGCACCGGATAATGCAGCCAGGATGGAGCTGTGGTTTTCCACTGGGGCAACTGGTCAAGAAGCGATTATTGATAATGTCAAAACTGAGGCGATTTCCTTCAATGCCACTTATCCTAGTATTTATAGTGATTATAATCCGGCAGCTCGGTCGGTTGAACAAGTGGCTTATCTTAAGAAAGCCCCTGACTATTTCAGCTGTTACGACGCTTATCCGGATATTGCCGGTTTGCAGTGGCCGCAAAATCAACAGGAGTTAACCAGCGTCTTAAAAAACAAAAATGCCAATTGCGCCCGTTATGCCGGAGTTTGTACGCCGCAAGAAGTTGGCTGTGAGTTATATCGGCCCGTTAATGGCGATCCGTCAATACCGGGCGTGGCGCAGGATTTCGATGCTTGCCCAAAGGAGTGCGCCGGTTATCAATTATACAACCAGGAGAAAACCAGTTTCATTAATCAAGCTTTCAGACAATTTATTGCTGACAGTAAACTTAAGACTTGTTCCGCTAATTATGCCGGTTGCGATGAGTTTACCAACCTTGATACTGCCGGACAGGGTGGAGAACAAAAAGAATACTATAGCCAAATCCAAGCCTGTCAAAAGCCATCAGTTGATGACGGAGCTTATTATACTTGGGAGGGTTCGGATATCACCGGCTATCAGTTGGTAGCGTTTAGTTTGAAAAAATCACAGGTTGCCAGTGATCCGGAAACAGCCGGCGTCGGCCAGGGCACTGCTCCTTGCACTAATTTGATTTACAACGCCTCGGGCAATGCTGTTTGTAATGATTCCGCAAATACCCATGGCGCAGAAGCCGGTCGTTATGATTTCGGCGTTTGTACTAAGGATGACATGGTTAGCAATCCGGATTGCCGCGAATTATACGATGTAGACGGCAATATCCATTATCGCTTACTGTCCCGTACCGTTTCTGTCTCCAATAATTGCCATCCGTATCGCCGCACCATGACCGAAACCTCATTTACTGAGGCCAAGGCTAATTGCGAAAGCCATAGTGGTTGGTGGAACGGCAGTAATGAATGTATTTATATGGCCATCCCCGGACAAGGTAAAATTTGCCCGGCCAACGCCCAGGGGTGTCGTGCTTATACCGGCAATCGAGGTAATAATATTAAGAACGCCATTAATGTGGTTAATTTTACCGCCAGCAGTACTGCTTTGGACTTGTGGGAGGACGCAAATGGCGGCAGAAACGGCTTATTTATTTCTTCCGAATCGACTTTCCCCGGCGGTAATTCTCTGTCTAATAAGGTTAATAATCCTACTATTCATTACCCGATAACAATTCAGAAGAACAAAGCTTATACTTTATCGTTCTGGGCCAAAGGCAATGCTTCTTATTATCTTGATAATATTAGATTTGTTGAAAAGAGCGGTATCAATTGGAATGATAATTCCGCCGCTAACGGCAATAATTATTTTTCCGCCAGCCGTTTACTCGGGGAGAATTTGATTAATCCGCGGACGCAATTAACGGAGGAATGGAAACGTTATGAATTGGGACCGCTATTTGTAACTTGGGAACCGGGCGATGGCAATTACTTGGAGTTCTCTATGCCTAACGGACAGGTTGTTTATTTGGATAATATTATTCTTAAAGAAATTACGAATCAAGTTTACGCCATCGAAAATTCCTGGTTTACTCCGCTTTCTTGCGATAATAAATTAGATGATCCTGATGGTAATAAGGCCAAGACCGAAGGCGTTTGTCAAGATACTCAGTCTGGGCGTTGTTCTATTGGAGAGATGCTGGGTTGCGCTGGTTACCTGGATCGTAAGAATAAAGTGTCTTACTTAAGATCTTTTGCTTCTTTATGCCGTCCGGAGGCGGCCGGTTGCGAGGCTTTGATTGATACCTTTAATTCCAGTGCGCCTCAGGCGCAATCGTTTAACATCGCCAATAGCGTTAACCATGATGATATTTTTGTGGCGACCGATACCCTGGTCTATTTGGTTAATTATGACAAGTATTCTTGTGCTAAAGGGGATAAGGGCTGTACTCGCTACGGCTTACCCTTAATAGATAAGTGGGATGAGATTACTGGTTATCGGGATATTTATGTTAAAAACGATCCGGATCGTTATTCTACTGACTTATGTTCGGCGGAGAATTTATGGTGTGAAGAGTGGGCGGGTAATAATACCTTAATTTACTTTAAGGATCCGCATGGTAAAGTTTGCCAATTCACTTCCTCTGATAGTTCCAACGGCCTGGATAAATGGTTTAAATCCGGCACTGTTGAGACTTGTCCCACCACTTATCAGCAAACATTGGGTTTAAGTTATAAATCAGCAACGGACAAATTACAGCCGTTGGGCCCGATTAATGCAGTGACTTTGCAAGCACCGTCCAGTCCGGCTTATAGTGGCTGGGTCGGGGCGTGCTCAACTGAGCAATCCGGTTGTAGCGAATACATTGATCCGTTGGAAAACTTGGCGTCTAATCTTATTCCGCAACGTTGCGAAGGCCAGGACACCTGTGTTGATGTGTCCATTAAGAAAAACATTCTGTATGTTTTGTCCGATAATATAAAGGTTGGCGATATAATTTGTAGCGATGTTCAGGGGGTAAGCAATAGTTTCTCCGACAATCTTGGCCATTATCTTTATTTAGCTGTGGATAATCCCAAGTCATTGACTTGCCGTGTAACTTTCAAGACTCAGGATGGGTCATCAATAGATTTGGTCAGGGATAAGGTTGGATTAGCCAGCGTTTCTTATATTTTAAGTTCCAAGGTTAGCAGCGGTGATTGTAACGGCCAAGTTGATTACCATAAGGGTTGTGTTCTATTTAATGACCGCAGTCAGCTTGATTACAGTAATTTGATTAATAGCGCCACTACTTCATTGTCTTTTTCCAGTCGCCTGACTCGGGATAATAATTATCCGCAAGGTATTAATGGCTTATCCCGCTCGGTTCCACCGGCCGCTGTGACTGAAGCAGGCAAACCTAAAGACGCTAATATTATTTTAAAATCGCAACCCAATCGTGCTTGCGCCAATTGGCTGACTTGCTCTACTTTTGAAAAGAAAGAGGAGGGCCAATCATCCACCTTAGCCCCGTATTTTTTCAGCGATCAGGATTCCTGTTTGGAGGTTGGCGCCTGTAATTCTTTGGGCGACAATGGCATTTGTAATAATTATCTGGCTAATGATGCTGTTAGTAGCGATCAATATTCTCCTTCATTGGATGCCAATAAATCCGGCTTCTCTCGCGTTGGGTATTATTCTTTTGATGCTATGACGCAAGTCGGCCAATCGTCCAATGTGGTTAATGGCAATTTTGAAGAGGCTTTCGGCGCTACCACTCAACCTTTGGGCTGGCGTTTGGCCGTTTATTATTGCGCCAGTAACTCCGATTGCGCCGCCGGCAATCCCGATGTTGTTTATAAGAATTGGCAAGCTAGTTATACCACTATTGGTCGTGATGGCGCAAAAGCCAAGGATGGTGTGGGATATTTGAAAATTAACTCGGGTTGGGGAGTTATTTCTGAATCGGTTGATATATTGCCCAATCAAGATTATTTCTTGTCTGCCTGGGTTCATACCAAGGATTTGCAAGGTCCGGGCGTTGCCGGCCGTTTGCCTTACGCGGAATTGCGCTTGCGGTTTATAAATTCTAAGGGGCAACCGCGTCCTAATTTGGCCGCTGTTGATGGCGGTGTTTACGAGGGTGACTGGGTTAAGGGCGAGGTAATGCAAACCCCTACCGGCTTGCCCTGGAAACAAGTGATCGTGCATTTCCGTACGGGCGATAATGTTTCTGGAGTGCAGCTCGCCTTATTTAATATGAATCCCGACGGAAGCAAAGGCATAGATAATTCTAAACTCGGCGGTTATACTTTATGGGATAACGTCAATCTTAAACCATTACTCAAGTCTAGCGCTAGCGGTTATATTGATCGAACTTGCCGTGTTTATCCCAGTATGAATGCGCCGGCCTGCAAATATAATGACGGTAATAATTATTTTTATGGCCAGTATGGCTATTGTTTGACGCCTGATCCGGCTAATAATCAACAGTGCTTGCAGTGGTGGCCGGTTGATTCTATCCGTGGTGAAACTTTAAGTGATTTCTCTAGTTATTATAGTGAACGTTATCCCTTGTATTATTGTTTAGAGAAAAAAACCATGATTTTGGACGTCTCACAGTATACGGGTAATTTTGGCCTATTCGGTGAAGGCGTAAATGAATCCGGCATGGAATCGTTAAAATTTGATACCAATGCCAAACAAACTAAGGCCACTTCATTCAATATTAGTCCGACCTGGTCGCCGCTTTTCCGCTATCCTTTTATTTATAAGTTTCAATTTGACGGCATTTTTATCGCTATCGGCGATACGGCCAGCCATACTCTGTTCGGCGGAGTTTTGTCAGTCGGTATGTGGAAGAACTTGGTTTGCGCCAAGCCATTAGGCATTATTCCTTTGCCGATTTGTTACGTTCCGTCCGGCAATGGACTGATTACCACTTCGGATGGTACAGGCGTAACCACTCCAGCTCAAGAAGAAGTGCAATCTTGGGTGCAAGGCAATACTAATGGTAGAGTTTGCGAGTATTCCGTTTTGGCTACGCTTAATGATTCGTCTTATGGCGGTGGTTTAAAGTCTTGCCAATGCGATAGCGCGGATGAAGCTGATAGCAGTACTTGTAGAAGCGCCAGTAATTGCAGTAATACGATAGCGGCTTTTTCTTCCAATAATAATTGTATCACTGCTGATTTGGCCGAAAATTATGCGCAGTCGATCAAGGACTATACTTATCTTTGCGAAATCACCGCCGAGCCATGCTCTTGCGAGAGTGGCGCTGTGAATTGTGAAGATTCCGCTCATTGTTCCAATCCCGGAACCAATAAGTGTGCCAAGGTATTTATTGACAGCGGCGCTTCAGCCGGAGCCGCCGGAGTGGCGCAAACGATTTCTCAGCAAAGTCAATCCTTAAATGATGCTTATGGTAGTTGCCGGAATGCTGGCGAAGATTGCGGAGGACAAACTTCCAGTTTTTGGACTAATATCTGGTCTGGTATTAAGGAATTTTTTGGCTCTCTTTTCGCTAGCGTAGGTAATTTATTGGATATAGTCTTTGCTCCTAATTCACTCAATCTAACTGACGATGATTCTTGGGGTGGTTGGGGAGCCGTCGCCGTCGCCGGTTACGGACAACTATTGAGTTTTGTTCCGGTTAATATTGTTTTGCATATTGAATTACCTTGGCATACCGCTAAGAAATTTGATACCTCCGGAGGAGTTTTGGGCAACTTGGCAGGCATGCTTATCCAGGCCGCCGGCGTGGACTTGGGAATTTCCACTTTCGGTTTAAGGATTATTACGGATGAAGATTCGGAGTTCGGCAAGAATCTGACCGATCCTAACCCCACGGTAACCGGGGATGTTCTGGGATTTGCTAAATTTTTGGACTTTAATAAGCCGGCCGGTATGGGCGATAAAATGGGCGGCATATCAGTCGTGGGTAATTTTGCCGGCAAACAAGCGGTGGAGTATTGTTCTAAACTGGTTCAAGTGGTTAACTCCGGCAATGAGAATAAGGCTTGGGCCAGCCGTTTGTCTCCTGGTTCGCAGTATTTGGATTATCTGGGTAGAGATTGCGTTAAAGACAGCTCGATTTCCGGAGATGCCATTCCTTCCGGCGTGGGTATTGTTACGCCAAGCAACGACGAGTTATTCTCCGATGGTTGTTTTTATAGTTCAGCTTATTGTTTGGCGGAAAGCCGCCGTCTCTATAATTCTAATGGCGAGTTGTTGGGTTATTATCCTTTGAATTTATGCCAGAACTTTGTCGGCATTGATAATGGCCAGGGGGTCAACGATCCTGATGATCCGACACGCAAATTATATTGCGCCGAAGGCGTATCTTTGGAAGGAAGACAACGTACAGCTTATCTTAATCAAGCTAATGCTTTGAATTGCCAGATAGCTTATAATTCTCGCCCCGTAGGCGACTCGTCGGATAATAATTATTTCCAAGTTCATAGTTTTGCCAAAGATGTTTCTTTAATGACTATGAATGATTGCCGAATCAATTATAAATATTTCTGTGTTGATGACAGGGATTTTGGAGCAACTGGTATTTGGAGAGAGAAAAAGTTGATTTATCGCCGTATTTATGCGGCTGTCGGTTATAACTATACTACTGATTATAAACCATTCGGTTCTATGGTGGCGCCGGAAAATGGCCAATATCCCAATGAATGGGATACTCGACCTGATTCTGGTGGCAGTCAACCGATTTTTTATGAGTTCCCTGGCGGTAATACACCACCCTATCAAGCGCGCGCCGGACAAAAATCAGGCACATCCGTATACTACATTGATAATTTCTCTGTCAATAAGCCTGATTTATTGCAGTTATTCGGCCGTTCCTATAGTTTATGGCAATGGCAGGCGGATAAATCCAGCGATCCTCTGGTAGGCCACTATACGGATATCACCGGCACGACCGGATCCAGTAATTCTGTTTGGAGCTTGCCTACGCTTTACTGTCCTGATAATTCCCGTCCCACTAACACTTATTTATCATTTTGTTTAGTCAGGCCGGAATTCACCTTAGCCCAAGTTAATCCCACTATTGTCAACAGTATTGGCGCAGTCAAGGTAAGCTTCAATTCCAAAATTGATCCGGATCAAGTGCCCATCCGTTCTTATGATGTTGATTGGGGCGATGGCAATGTGTCGTCTTATGCTGGCTTATCTTTGGCTAGCAGGCCAACATCTTCTAATGCCTTTAATTTGTATCATTTCTATAACTATGACAGTTTAGCTAATAAGAATTTACGGGGTTGCGAAACAAAAGTCGGCATCTTGCTTTTAGGCGACGGTACTACGGAGACGGTTGAAGAATATAGTGACGATTTGACTAAGGGTGCTTGCCAAGAACCATTGAGGTCAGCCTCTAATCCTTCCGCTTTCCATGTGCCGATTAAACTGACGGTCCGAGATAATTGGGCTTCAGTTAATTCAATAATAATTAAAGATTTGATTGTTTTGAGGCGGGATACTTATGATGCGGAACAGCAGGATGCCATAGCCGAATGCAAACTGGCTAGTTACAGTTCGGCTTTGGGCCAACAATGTTCCAGCGGTAATCCTTGTTGTTCGGCCACTTGTTATTGGTTGCCGGAGAATGAGGTTAATCTTGGTATCAATCCTACCGATTCTACCCAGAAAACTTGTTGCGCCACTTATACCGGCGGTTGGCGCAGATGTCGGGAGATAGGCGACGGTTATTGCGATATTGGTGAGCAGGCGACTGATCCTAATGCTAGTAATTATAGTCCGGATGATTGCGGTAATATTGTAGCTGATGTTGCTCCCATTGATTACGCCGATGGCGTCTGTCCGGAAACCAAATCATTGGATGACGATATCGATTGTCCTTTGGGTCAGGGCAGTTTGGTTACTTTGGCTAATGACAGTTATGACTGGAAGGCCTTTATGGCGATAAATGCCGTGGGTGGCGGTTGTGGCGGAGTTCCCAATGGTGAGTATAATGATGAGCGAGGCGAAAGCAAAGGCAACTTTAACTTTAATGCCGATGCTGAACTTTTTGCCGGTTTTAGCGCCAGCAGTAGCACTCAGTATTTCATTGATTTAGTTTATTCGCCCAATGACACTGACGGTGACAAGCAGTTGCGTTACGGCGATATTTTACGCTTAGTGCCTTGTTTCCAAAATAGCACTTATGGCTCGGGTTCAAATAATTGTCCGGCATCATCATCAGTTAACCCTGCTAATACCGGATCGATTCCTATAATCAGTCCGATCAAATTGAATATTTACAGGACTCAGCCGACTTGGTGGCAACAGTTGTGGGGCACTGATCCGGGCGATTGGAAAGCTTATTTGGATACTTGTGGCGCGGACGGAGACGCGTATTTCAAGGTTTGCCAAAATCAGGGTTGCGACGGCCCGGCCGATAAAGTGGGGATTGGCGATCGCGTGGTTCTGCGAGTAGTGACTAACTCCGCTCAGGTTGGCGATCCGATTGCGGCCAGTTTGTATGACGTGGCTTTGCATGTTGGCGGAGAAGATAGGTCACCGGTTTTTCTGAATATTGAAGAAGATTCCAGTCGTCCTTATAGAGCGGCTGAATTGAATGTTTCGCCGTCTTTGAATCTGCGCCTTTGCAACCGTTATGGCAATTGCGGGTATTAATCTTTTATTCATTTTATTTATTAGATTTTTGTGATGTCTTACCAAAAACACAAAAGAATAATTTTGAGTCTACTGTTAACCATCTTAGTGGGTGGCGGCATTTTGGGCGTTTTTATTAACTATTCTTACGCATATACTAATAGTTATATAAAAAGCGGGGGACAATTAACGGATAAGAGAATACGGCTGACTGATAGTGAAAATATAGAATATCAAGTATGGCAGTTTGGTAATCCACCCGAATATTATTTAGTAAATCCAGCCGGCAAAGACGTGGATACAGCTATGCTTGCTGATGAGAATGGTAATTTAGTTAATCCTGAATCTGGTGAATCTGCAACACAGGCAACAGCAGGAACTAGGACAGTGACTCCCGGTGCTCAATCCACTCTTTCTGATGTTATAGCTCGTATGTTGGCCTGGATATTATATGGCTTAACATACGGCTTGGGTTGGATTTTGATTTTGGTTACTAAGGCCATGCTGGCTGTCGCTACCTTCAATAATTTTACCAATCATAAGGTAACTACCGTCGGTTGGACTATTATTAGGGACGTGTGCAATAACTTTTTTATTATTTTGCTTTTAGTTTCTGCTATCGGCACTATTTTACACCAGAAGAATTATGATTTCCGCACCATGATGCCTAAGATTTTAGTGGCGGCAGTGCTGATAAATTTTTCTAAGATGTTTTTTGGTTTGATGATTGACGCCTCACAGATACTTATGTTGACTTTTGCCGCGCCACTGGCACAAAGCACCGGTTATAATGTGATTTTGAACTCTTTGGGCTTGCCTGATTTAATGTCTTTAAGTAGTGCGGCCGATCAATTGCAAAATGTCGGATTCAGCACTTGGAATTTGGTTGCAGCTATGCTTTTTGGGGCCATTTTTACTTTTATTGCTTTGGTCGTGATTGTCTGTATTACCGCCATTTTGATGTATCGCATAGTTTATATGCTGTTTTTGGTGGTATTGTCGCCTTTGTATTTTTTGGGCTTGGCTTTTCCGGCCGCTAGCAAATATACCGGTCAAATCCTTGGTGATTTGGTAAAGTATTTGATTGTCGGTCCGGCCATGATGTTTTTTATTTATATTTCTTTGATTACGCTCAAAGATCTGGGAGATAATCAACGTTTTGACGACACTATCTCTTATGATCTGCAGACCACCGGAGCCGGTGGCAGTGCAGCCTTGCAACAAGAGGGGACTACGGCTGCTGGATTAAGTAACAGTAATGAATCCACCATTCTTTCCCTATCGAAAATGGGTACAGTGGAGAAAATCATTAATTTTGGTTTATTAATCGGTCTCCTTGTCGGTTCTTTGGTTATTGGCCAAAAACTAGGCACTAAGGGTAGTTCTTGGGCTGGTAAAGGCATGGGGTTTCTAGCCAAGCAAGGCAAGCGTTTCAGTGGTTTTAATTTAGCTGCTAATAAACTACAGCAATTACCTGGCTCAGCTGCTAAGCGAGTTGGACAACGAGTTGGTACAGGTACTTTGGGCTTGGCCGGCGCAGTTACAAGGGGTGTTGGTGGCGTTACGGGAATTAAAGGGGTAGAAAAGTTGGGTACTTTTGCGGGCGCTTGGCGTCAGGATGTTCTTGAATCAAGGCAGAAAGCAAAAGCGAAAAAACGCGGCGAGTTGTTTAAGAAATTAGGTATGGGTGAGAAAGCTCAGACCGCTTGGGGTGAATTTGCCGAAACTGGCTTAGGTAAAGGATTAAAAACAGCAGCAACCGGAGCCGGGGCTCTTTTGGGTGGTGCAGCTGCAGTAGCTATTGCTACTGCCGTTACTGGTGGCTTAGCAGCGCCTATTTTGGCAGGACTCGCAGCTACCTATGCTTCTGGTGGCGGACGTTTGGCGGAAATAGGTATAGGTAAATGGGGCAAGGATCGCAAGGCAAGGCGTGAAGCGGAGGAGACTGAGATTAATGAACGCAAGTCCAAGACCAATGAGATAGTTCAAGTATCTGAAGTAGAAAGAGAAAAGGAAGTGGCGGCAAATCTTATTGGTGAGGAAACAAAAAGAAATCAATCATTACAATTAGCAGAACAACAAAGAAATCAAGACTTGGCTAGTTTAGATGCTAGCAATCCAGGTCAATATGTGGCACAGATAGAAAATGCAAAATTAAATAATAAAAATAGAACAACAGGGCAGGGTTTACATGCTGATTTGACGGCAGAGTTGAGTAGCTTATTCCATTGGAGCTCCGGTCAAACAATCACAGATAAAATGCTAAATCAAGCTAAAGAAAGTATTAGACAAAAATCAACATCTTATAGCTCTTATCAAACACAGAATAATGTTATCGAAGATACTTATAAATTGAGCACTGAAAGAGCTAATCAGGTTTATGATGTCGCCGCGACGCCGATCAAAACACAGGCTGAAAATGATCACGAGGCCAGGGTTCTTAGCAGAATAACTAATCCGGATGAGAAGCGGAGGTGGCAGGGTGAGTACAACGCTAATTTGAAATTGAAAGTTGATGAAAAAGATCTTAAAGATAATTTAGATCGAACCATCGAGAGCATAGAAAGAAATGTCACTTTGAACCCCTTTGAAAGAAACGAACAAAAGAAGTCAGCTCAAGTGGCTTATGATCGTGATTTATCTGTAGCTCGTGATACCCGTAATAAAGCCGTAGAAGCGGTACAGCCGGTTCGAAAATATAAAGAGAATATCACTGATAGATTTTTGTCTGATTACGCGCCCTACGCCCATCCTAATTGGGTGACCATGAAAGCAGTAGAAACTGCCAGTAAGGATACGAATAAGGCTAAAGGTTTAATGAGAGGCTATGAAAATGGTGAGAATTTTTGGGATTCCAATCAGGGTAGTTTTCGTGGTAGCGGCGGTCAGAATGAGGCGCAGAAGAAATTTTTTGCTTTACTCGGTAAATCAGATATGGTAATGAAACAATTGACTGATACTTTGAGTAATATGCCTGACGACTTGAATGCCGGCCAACAGAAAATTATTTTAGAGTTCAAGAAAGGTATGGCTGATTTTAAGGCTAATGGTGGCGATGTGTCGCAATTTTCTACATTAATTAACCTGCTTAACAATACCAAGCTTGATAAAATTGATGCAAATAAAAATAGTACAGTGGAAGAATTCGAGGAAAAGTTTAAGCCGAAAAATTAATTTAGTCTATGATATTTTTAGAACAAGCCCTAGATCGATTAGAGTCACTGGAGCCGGAAGTGGTTTTTACAGTCAATAGTGAAGAGGTTATTGGGGTACTGAAAAAAATAAATGAGGAGTATGGCGTGTCTCTTGATGGGGCGCTAGTTTTTTCCGTGGTTGGCGAATTAATGCCGGATGAGTTACCCAGTTATTTCCAGAGTGAGTTTGGCTTTGATTCGGTTAAAGCCAAGGCCATGGCTAAGGATTTTATTGAACAAGTATTAGATCCTTTAGCCCGGCGTTTGTTATTTTTGAGCGCTGATCCGGATAAGAAGGGTATGACATTAGTACAGGAAAAGAGTTTTTTAATTAGAATGTTCGAAGAGGCCATTATTCAGGAATTAAAGAATAATGCGATTATCAAGCATGCCGTTAATCTGCGAATCTTTAATATTTTAGAGGGCGATGAAAACTTTAAACGTAATTTGGGCCGGGTGCTTTTGGCTAATAATGAACTGTTGGGCGGTAAAAACATTAATGTGGCCAGTAAATCGGTTACGCCTACTATCAGTAATTGGTTGAGTGACTATATCAGTATTAAGGGCGGAGAGGTTTTTGATACCGTTTCTTTATCCGATTATTTGGCCAATTCGGCTAATGCGCGTAGCTTATCGCAAGAAGATAAGTCCTTGCTTAGTGAGGTTATTCAGCTTTATCGCAATTTGCAATTATTCCCACAGTCAACCGCCAACAAGTCGATTGACGAGTGGCAGATACTGCCATATGGTTCTGATGAGATTGAGGATTTAGAGCAGAAAACTAGACAGCTTGATAAACAACAGACAGTAATAGAAAGAAAATTTGATAAAGGAATGGGTAAAGAAAAGGAGGAAAAAATAATTGAGATAGTATCGTCAGAGGGGTCAGTATCAGAGCAAAAAAAGCTGGCTAAATACGATTGGCCAACCATTTCCGGATTAGAGCGTCGGTTGTTATTGGAGGAGTTAGGTGTCAGCCGGCAGGAGTTGGAAGAGTATCTAAAGAGCAAATAGCCAGTATGACATTAAAATTATTATGCCTCAAGAATATTTAAATAAACTCAAATCATTGCCACCGACAGTCAAAGACAAATTGTCTACGGATGAGATGTTGAACAGGCTGGATGCTTTAGACGAGAAGTTCGGCATTAAATCAACTTCATTGGTGATTAGTGTTCTTTTGGGTGAAGTGACAGCCGGAGTTTTGGCGGACAAACTTAAGAATGATTACGGTTTTAATGATTTTTTGGCGCATCAGGTGGCTGATGGCGTTAGGGAGATAGTGGATGAAGTCGGCTATTATGCCCAACCAGTCGGCACTGTTTCAACTATTACTCCTTTAGTGGGCGTAGGAAAAAAGTCTCAGCCTGAAGTGCTGGAAAAACCGAAAAATTCCACGGTCATAACATTTTCTCGCGAGGATGAAGAAGAAATCAAGAAATATACCGAGTCGGTTGAGGTATCACCGAGAATTACAGATTATACCGATATCGCTACTTCCGTCATTTTATCATTTGGCTACCCGGCCAGCGACGAGGTGATGGTTAAACGTTTGGGTTCAATTGTTATTGCCCGACTAAAGGATGTTAGGGATGAAATGGAAACCAAGGAAAATTTAATGAAAGGCCGTAAGGTCGGGGGAATGGACTTTTCCGAGGCTGATGCTGAGAGAATATTGAGGATTATCAAATCGGTTGTCGCCGGAGGATCGCCACCAGTTGATTCCGGAGTTGCTTCTGAGGAATTATTTGATGATTCGGCGACAGATGAGGAAATTGAGATGCCGCTTGCCGGTAAATCATCAGTTAAGAGTTCTGCTTTGACTATAGAAATGGAAGATGGCCTGCCAGTAATTAGGATGCCTGACGATTTAATGGTTAAACCCCGCGACGGTTCGGAAATTTTAGAGAAGCAACTCGGTTTGACGCCGCTTCCTAAAACAGAAAAGAAGGAATCGCAATTGCCCTCAAGCGCGCAAGATGTTAAACTTAAGGTAGTTAAAGATCTGCCTTTGCCGCAACCTCAACCATTTGCAAAGAAAGAAACTTTTACTGGAAATTTAGCTGTGCCGCGGCCAACCAGTCGGCCGAATTTAGATGATGTAAAATTCAGCAAGAAATTAATGGGACCGATTGAAGAGTTGGAGAATATGACTTTAATTGATTTCCGTCGTTTGTCTCCTGATCCGACGGTTGTAACGGCCAAAGTTAAAGAGAAAATCGATTTGCTTGAAAAAGAATATTTTGGCAAGAAGATTGAAGGCATAGCGGCTTGGCACAAAAATGAGGTTAGTAAATTTTATCGTTTATTGGGCCAGGCGGCCATGGCCGAAGGCAAAGACATAGAAACAATAATCAAAGAGCGCCTAACCAGTGGCAAACCGACTTTATCATTGGAAGAATTCCATGCCGTTATGGAGCTTAATCGCGCTTTGCGTTACTAATCTATTTATGCAACAAGTGGTAGTGCCACAATTTCTGGATGTTGAAGATAAGATTATCGGGCCGGTTTCCGTCCGCCAGTTCATTGAGCTCATTGTCGGCGGATTAATTATTGTGGTTTTTTACAAGATCTTTGATTTTTCTTTATTTGTTGTTTCCGGCCTGATGGTTTTGGCTATAACTCTAATCATCGCTTTCGCCAAGATAAACGGCCAGCCTTTTCATTTATTTTTGCTTAACTTTGTTCAAACCTTGAAGAATCCTAAACTTAAAGTTTGGCGTAAATTTTTCACCTTGGATGAAATAAAAGCCGATTTGGCCAAACCTAAAGAAGAAAAACCGGCTGTCCGAATGGCCGTGCGTCAACCCATTAGTAAATCCCGTTTATCCGAAATCTCCCTAGTCATTGATACTGGAGGTGTATATCAAGGAGAAAATGGGATAAACAATTAAATTAAGAATCAGTCCGTCAGTTGATGGATTATAAATAGAAAGTTTTACTTTATGGCTAAGAATCGACAAGCCACAAAAGCCACTCCCTCCACGCAGAAATATTTGCAGATAGCGGAAATTAGGGATGATACCATTGTTATGAAAGACGGCAGTCTGCGGTCGGTGATTTTGGTGTCGTCAATTAATTTTGCGCTTAAATCCGAAGATGAGCAGAATGCTATCGTCTCCGGCTACGTCAGTTTTCTAAACTCCCTGGATACGCCGTTGCAGATTATTATTCAATCACGGCAGTTGGATTTGGAATCGTATTTGGAATTTTTAAAAGAGGCTGAGGCCAAGCAGACTAATGACTTGTTAAAAATGCAAATGACCGAATACCGGCAGTACATAACCGAATTAGTGGAACTGGGCAATATTATGACTAAGCGTTTTTTGGTCGTAGTTCCTTACGAACCTTTCCGATCAAAAACCAGGAGTTTCTGGCAGAGGAGCGGAGATGTTCTGTCGCCAACCAAGATTTTGTCTTTGGGGCAGAAGCAGTTTATGCAAAGACAGCGGGAACTCTTAACTCTTGTGGATAAGGTTCTAACCGGGCTGGCTAGTATAGGCCTGCGATCCCAGGTTCTGGATACCCAGTCGTTAATTGAGGTTTTTTATAATACTTATAATCCGACAGTTTCCCGTAGTGAGAAATTGGTTGACGTTAATAAATTAAGAACCGAAGATTTTGTTTAATTTTTTTTATGTTTACTCCAGAAGATATCAACAAACAAACAACCCCGGCTCCGGTCGGTTACGCTCCGCCGCCTGCGCCAACACAGCAACAAAAAAAACAGACGGAAATAAAAGACCTGCAAACAGCGCGCGAAGTATTGGAAGAGGAGAGGATTTATCGGCGTGGCGTCGTTTCCGTCCGAGATCTGATTGCTCCGGCTGCCTTGGAAGTCAATTCTGATCATATCAGATTGGGCGATCTTTATATTCGGACGATTTTTGTTTTTGAGTATCCTCGCTATATTGCTGTCGGCTGGTTTGCGCCGATTATCAATATGGATATTGAGGCGGATATGGCCATGTATTTTTTCCCGGTTAAAGCCGCAGTTATCCTGAAGCAATTAAAGAAAAAAGTCGGCGTATTAGAGGCGACAATTATCGGCGCGGCGGAGAAAGGCGCGCCTCGCGACCCCTTGTCTGAAACCGCTTTGCGCGATATGGAAAAATTGCGCGATGATTTGACCCAAGGCATTGAGCATTTCTTCCAATTCTCTTTGTATGTGACTTTATACGCTAAGACGCTGGAAGAATTGGATAAAACCTCGGAACGTATTGAGAATTTTTTCGGCGGCACCTTGATTTTTTCTCGTCGGGTATTTTATCAGGCTGAACAGGGATTCAATTCTACTCTGCCCATGGCCTACGACGAGCTTCAGGTTTATATCAATCTGAACTCTTCACCGGCCGCTTCTTCTTTTCCTTTCGTTTCTTCCGATTTAACTTCCGATCATGGTATCTTGTACGGCATCAACCGCCATAATAACAGCTTGATTCTGTTTGATCGTTTTTCTTTGCAGAACGCCAATTCCGTAGTGTTTGCCACTTCCGGCGCCGGCAAGTCTTATACGATTAAATTGGAAGTCCTGCGTAGTATGATGTTTGGCACTGACGTTATTATTATTGACCCGGAACGGGAGTATAATCATTTGTGTGAAGCCGTCGGTGGCACTTATATTGATATTTCGCTTAATTCCGAAGGTAAAATCAATCCCTTTGATTTGCCCCGAGCCATCGGCGAGGATGCCAAGCCGGCTGATATTATCCGTAATGCCGTTATTACCGTTAAGGGGCTGGTGCGACTAATGATCGGTGATGTTACGCCGGAAGAGGACTCCATCATTGATCGAGCATTATTAGAGACTTACGCCAAAAAAGATATTACTCCGGACGCTGATTTGCGTTCAGTAGAACCGCCTATCATGCAGGATTTTCAGGATATTTTAGAAGGTATGGAGGGCGGAAACAACATCGTTTTACGGTTGAAAAAGTATACCGAAGGCACTTTTTCCGGCTTACTTAATCATCCAACCAATGTTCAATTAAACAACCAATTGGTGGTTTTTTCCGTCCGCGATCTGGAAGATGAGCTTAAGCCGCTGGCGATTTATACTATTGTTAATTATATTTGGAATATCGTCCGTTCTGAAATGAAAAAAAGAATTTTAGTGGTGGACGAGGCTTGGTGGCTGATGCAGCGCGAAGATTCGGCTAAATTTATTTTTGCTTTAGTCAAGCGTTGCCGCAAGTATTATTTGGGCGTTACGACTATCACTCAAGATGTTAATGATTTTTTAACTTCTCCCTACGGTCAGGCTATTGTCAATAACTCCGCCATTCAATTGTTGCTTAAGCAATCACCGGCAGCCATTGATTTGGTGCAAAAAACTTTTTTATTGACCGAAGGAGAAAAATATTTATTATTGGAAGGGGCGGTGGGTGAAGGAATTTTCTTTGCCGGTGCTAAGCATGTGGCCGTTAAAGTTGTGGCCTCATATTCCGAAGACCAGTTGATTACTTCTGATCCCAGGCAATTATTGGAAATTGAGGCGGCCAAGAAAGAGTTTGCTGAAGCGATGTTGCCACAGAATAATCAGTAAAAACTTTATAAGTTACCGTTTTTGCCAATAGTTGTTAGTTTCGTGGCAATTATAAGAAATAAAAATGATTTAACTTTATTATGTTTGAAGATCGACGACGATTAGTATTAATTATTTTAGTCATTGCCATAGCAATAGCGTTGGCCATAGTCTTATGGTTGGTATTTGGACCAAAAAAGACGCCAGAGAATCAGCAACCTGGGTCAACACCACAAGTGGAAACCAGCGGGAATGCCGCTACCTTCGGTTTGCCGGCCGCGCCACCGGAACGATTGGAACAGGAGAATCAATATCCTATCGGCTTGAAACAGTTAGCTATGTCTTTTGCTGAGCGTTACGGCAGTTATTCCACTGACGAACCGCAAAAGAATATCAAAGATTTGGAATCATTAATGACACCGGCGATGTATAAAACAGCCTTGGCTCAATCACCAGTTATTGGTGCTTCCGGTTTTTCCGGTTACTCAGTTAAGGCGCTTTCCGCTGATTTACAGAACATCAAAGCAGATTCGGCGGCAGTATTGGTAAAAACCCAGGTTTCACAAACCAGCGGTGACGGCATTACGCCTAACGTTTATTATCGTAATTTGCAGTTAAATTTCATTAAATTCGGCACGGAGTGGTTAGTAAATCAGGCCAGATGGCAATAAACGGCCTTAAAGAACAGGTCGCTGATCTGTTATTCCCGCGTTATTGCCTAGGTTGTCGTCAGGAGGGAGAATGGTTATGTGACGAATGTTTGACAGCTTTGCCGAATAAAAAAAGGCGACTGGTTTTACCTGTTAGTAGCGGCGTGGTTGAAGTTAGAGTTTTGTTTGATTATGAACAATCGCTTATTGACAGAATTATCACCACTTTAAAATATAATTTTGCTTTTGATCTATCTCGCACTATCCATCAATTAATAAATAGAGAAGAGTTGTCAGCACAGGCGGACAATCGGCCGGCTGTTTTAGTTCCAGTGCCCTTGCATCGTCGTCGGTATCTCTGGCGGGGATTTAACCAAGCGGAAATAATCGCTGAAGCTTTAGCCGTCACTAATCCTGCTTTGTCAGTTTGCCCGGATTTGCTTCGGCGAGTTATCTATCATAAGCCGCAGGTCGGACAAACGCAAAAAAGTAGAGAGCATAATGTGATCGGAGCATTTCAGTTGAATCTTGACCGTTTGAGCGATAATTGGGGTAAAAGGATTATTTTAGTTGATGATGTCTTAACTACCGGTTCAACTTTGAGCGAATGCGCCGGCACTTTGAAAACCGCTGGTTTTGCTGATATTAGCTGTTTTGTCTTGGCCGCGTAACTCACGAGGGCTTTACAAGAATCAGTTTTTTATGATAGAATAAGCAGGTCGTGTTATTAGGAGAGATGGCCGAGTGGCTGAAGGCGGCGGTTTGCTAAACCGTTGTACGTCTATTATGGGCGTACCGAGGGTTCGAATCCCTCTCTCTCCGAAGATAAACTTTTAGCAGGTAGGGGCGCGAGTGTCTTTCCCCTTCAGTTAGACTTTTGGAGAGGTGGCAGAGCGGTTGAATGCGTCAGTCTTGAAAACTGATGTCCCCTTAAAAGGATCGCGAGTTCGAATCTCGCCCTCTCCGAATTAATAGCACCTAAGTTAAACATAAATCCTATATGCCTCAAAATGAAAAAACCTTAGAACAGCTTAGTCGCGTGGTTTTTTCCTGGCAGCATCCGGAATTTGTAATTTATCATAAGGATAAGCGCTGGTATGTCATCTCGCTTATCGTGTTGGCCTTGGCTTTGATTTGGACTATTTACGATAATAACTATCTGTTTAGCGCTTTTTTATTGTTATTTTATTTGTTGATTTTATTTTATGAGGGCCGGCAGCCGGAAGTAATAGATTTTATTTTAACTGAAGACGGTGTTAAGTCAGGTGGTAATTTTTATTATTTTAAAGATATTGACCATTTTTACGTCGTTTACCAGGCGCAAGGCGTAAAGAATCTTTATCTGGAATTCCGCAATTCCTTGCGCGGTCGTCTTATTATCCCGTTGGATGGTCAGAATGCTGTCGCTATCAGGGATTTCTTATTACAGCATATAGCGGAGGATTTGGAGCGGGAAGCCGAGCCCCTCTCCGAACAACTAAGGCGCTGGCTCAGACTGTAGGACTTGATTTATATCAGGGAAAATGATAAGATGTGAATCTGTTTCAAAAGTTGCTTTTGGGACAGATTGTTAATATAATGTACCCGTAGCTTAGCTGGATAAAGCGTCGGCTTGCGGAGCCGGAGACCACAGGTTCGAATCCTGTCGGGTACATAAGTTAGTTGAAAGTTTGTAAAGTCGAAAGTCCATAAAGTTAGATGCTAATCTGACCCCTACCTATGAACTTGTCACTTGATAGCCAGGTTAGCCAGATCAGTCCCTATGCTAAACGGCTGGCCAACAAGTTGAAGAAATTAAACATTGAGACCGTTCGCGATCTCATTTTTTATTATCCTTTCCGTTACGAAGATTACAGTTGCTTGTCTCAGATAACTGATTTGCGCGAGGGCATGGAGGCGGCAGTAATCGGACGTTTGGAACTTGTGGCCAGTCGTCGCAGTCATCGGCAGAGGAAAATCGTTACTGAAGCGGTTCTAACCGATGACACCGGATCCATTAAGTTGGTCTGGTTTAATCAACCCTGGGTGAGTAAAACTCTGGCCGGCGGAGAAACTATTAGGGTTTATGGCAGGATAAGCGGGGATATGTATAGTTTGCATTTTAATTCCCCCAGTTATGAACGCGTCAGCAGTGGTGCTCCGGGCATAATGCCGGTTTATCCTTTGACCTCAGGTTTAACCAATAAACAACTGCGTTTTTTATTATCAGGACTTAAGCCGTTGATAATGACAGTTAATGATTATTTGCCTGAAGAAATTATAAATCGACAGAATCTCGTCAGTTTATCTTCCGCCTTGATTAATGTGCATTGGCCGGAAAATAATAGCGCTTTGGCTGCTGCCCGTCATCGTTTGGCTTTTGATGAATTGTTTTTGTTGCAGACTTGGTCGCAAATATTACGGAGTAATTTAAAAGAACTGGAGGCCCCGTCTATTGAATTTAAGGAATTAAAGATAAAAGAGTTTATAGCGCGATTGCCTTTTGAATTAACCTTAGATCAAAAACGCGCCGCTTGGGAAGTAATCAAGGATTTAGCCAAAACTGAACCTATGAACCGGCTGATAGAAGGCGATGTCGGCTCAGGTAAGACTGTTGTGGCTTTGATTGCCATGTATAACGCCATTTTGAACGGCCAGCAAGCGGCTTTAATGGCGCCGACGGAGATTCTTGCCAATCAGCATTATTATAACATTAGCAAGTTATTGATTAGTTGTGGTGTTAATTTGGGATTACTAACTCGAACACAAAAAGTGTTCAATGGCGAAGAACTTGGCAAAAAAGAGTTTTTGGCTAAAGCGGCTTTAGGGGAAATAGATTTGATCGTTGGCACTCATGCCCTGATCCAGAAAGAAGTGGTATTTAAACAACTGGGATTGGTTATTGTCGACGAACAGCATCGTTTCGGAGTTAAACAAAGACAGGAATTGAAGCAAAAAGGCGCCGATAGTAAAATCCCGCATTTTTTGTCTTTAACTGCTACACCCATTCCACGTTCTTTGGCTTTGATTGTCTATGGCGACTTGGACTTGTCTTTAATTAAGGAATTACCCCAGGGCAGGAAAGCTATTGTTACTAAAGTAGTGCCTCCGGACAAGCGCTTGTTGGCTTATGAGTTCATCGGTAAGCAGATTGCCGCCGGTCGGCAAGTGTTTGTAGTTTGTCCCCTAATTGATCCTTCGGATAAATTAGGCGTACGGTCGGTGACTGAGGAATTCAATAAGTTGGATAAGGAAGTATTTCCGCAATTGCCGGTAGGCTTATTGCATGGCAAGTTAAAGTCGGAAGAAAAGGAAGAAGTAATGGCCAAATTTAAAGACAATAAAATAAAGATTTTAGTTTCTACTTCAGTAGTGGAGGTCGGCGTGGATATTCCTAATGCCACTGTTATGATGATCGAGGGCGCGGAAAGATTCGGCCTGAGCCAGTTGCATCAATTTCGTGGCCGCGTAGGGCGAGGGAATTATCAGTCGTATTGTTTTCTATTTTCCGAAGATCCTTCGGATCGGGCTTTGGCGCGGTTGAATTATCTGTCACAGACAACAGACGGCTTTGCCTTAGCCGAGTATGATATGAAACAGCGCGGCGGCGGCAATGTGTTTGGTCAGGAACAGTCCGGTTTTATTGATAACTTAAAAATCGCCGATCCTGGCGATTTGGTTTTGGCAAAAAAAGCCCGCGATGCCGCGAAAGATTTTGTGGCTGAGTTCAGAATGGAAGATTTTCCTCGATTAGCTGAGGTGGTCAGCCAGTTTGGATTGACGGCACACTTGGAATAACACTCCGTTTTAATTGTTGTTTGTTGGAAGCCTCCGAATACCCCAACCACTTGACGGCGGTGCCAACCTCATTATTTATTCAACAACAGCATTACCTCGCTGATGTGCTTAATGGGTAATAATTTTAATTTTCCGGAAGACATATTCTGCCGAGCGGGAATAATGGCTTGAACATAACCAAGCCGTTCCGCTTCTTTGAGTCGGCGAGACAGTTGCGGCACGCTACGGATTTCTCCGGATAGCCCAACCTCGCCTAAAATCAAGGTTTTTGTCGGTACTGATTTCTCGATAAAAGCGGAAATAACCGCCATGGCCACCGCCAGATCAGCTGACGGTTCTTTTATTTTTAGGCCACCGGCAACGTTAAGGTAGACATCTTGATTGCTTAAGTTGGTTTTATTGTATTTACTGATAACCGCCAGAAGCATTTGCAGGCGATTTAAGTCAAAGCCGGTGGTTTTGCGTTGCGGATAACCGAAAAATGTTTTGGCGGCCAGCGATTGCACTTCCACCAGAAACGGCCTGGTACCCTCAAGAATCATGGTAGCGCTAATGCCCGGATTACCTAAAGATAATTCTTTGTCGGCAAAAATACCTGCCGGGTCGCTGACTTCTTTTAGGCCGCTGCCGGTCATTTCAAAGACGCCTATTTCACCTACGGCGCCGAAACGGTTTTTGACGGCGCGTAAAATTTTAAAATTATTTTGCGCGTCATTTTCTAAGTACATTACCGTGTCTACTAAATGTTCCAAAGTTTTCGGTCCGGCGACTTGGCCGTCCTTGGTGACATGGCCGATAATCAAAACAGCGATGTCATTCGTTTTGGCTAAAGACATCAGCTTGGCGGTACAAGCCGTGATTTGGCCTACATTGCCCGCCGCCCCTGGTGAATCGGCCGTATAGACCGTTTGAATAGAATCTACTATCAGCAATCGCGGTTTGAGTTCAGTAGCCGTAGCGATGACAATGTCAATGTTGGTTTGTGGCAGGAATTTCAGTTTGCTTAAGTCATTAGTTAAGCGTTCGGCGCGCATTTTTATTTGTGCCGCCGATTCTTCGCCGGAAACGTATAAAATGGAATTAATCTGGCCAATTAACTGTAAAGCCAGGGTGGATTTGCCAATGCCCGGATCCCCGCCTAAGAGCATTAAAGCGCCATTAACAATGCCGCCGCCCAAAACGCGATCAACCTCGCTTAGGCCGGTCGGGGTCCTGGCTTCTGTGCCTCCCGTTATAATTGATAAATCAATTGGTTTTTCTGCTAGGCTTTTAGTCGCTGTGCTTTCGGTTTTTTTTAGTTCTTCCGCTAAGGTGCCCCAAGCGCCACAATCAAGACAGCGCCCTTGCCACTTGGGGTATTGGGCGCCGCATTTGGAACAGGAAAAAATTGTTTGTGTTTTTGCCATTTTATTATGGTAGTTTTGGCGGTTTGCCCATATCTATATGCCAACAATTATTGATTGGTTCGTCAATAATGCGTATTTCGGGATAAGTTATATTATTTATAGTTACGTTATTCAAGACATAGCCAGGTTGCCCGTCGTAATAAAATGCTGTTTTTTGATTTTTAATTAAATTGCGGAAATAAGCATTGCTGGTGTTGTTTCTGGGGTAATCTAACGCCGTTCCATTAGCGTGGTTGGAACCAGTGTCTTGTGGCCGATAAGCCGAAGTCGGCTGGGCATCAATAGCGCCGGAAATGCTATTGGCCAATAATGCGGTCGGCGGTTTTAACCCTTGTGTGTTTCCAGCCACGGCGACGGAACCGGATTGAACTTTATTGATTTTTTCCATGGTGCCTACATCATTATTGTTGGTTATGCTATTAGACGAGTAATAGATGATCGGCTCAAGATCTTGTCCGGTTATGGCGGTTAGGTTTGGATTAATGATACTAATTAAGGTATAGGATAGCAAGGCTAAGGCCAGTCCGGCTAAAGCGGAAAGGATAATGGACTTGGCTTCGGTGATTTGACCGCTGTCGCCGCGCGCCAAAAGCCACTTAAACCCGCCCCACATTACCATGATTGTCGCGAGGATACCGACTGTTCCTAATAGTAGTGTATACCAGGCGTTAATGTAGCTGGGAAAAAGATTGGTATCGACCGGAATTTTTGCTCCGGTTGTAAAAATACCGCCGATGGCTACATTAGGAGTAAAAGTAAAGGATGTAGATGCATTAGAGGCAGAAACGGTAGAAAAAGCAAAAAAAATAAAAAACAAAATACTAAAGATGTTTATCTTACGCAGTGTATTATAATGCTTGTCATTAATCATATTGTATCTTTTATTATCTGATATATGCTCTAGGTACTAGTAGAATTCCCTCTAGTTTACGGTTATCATCATAAATATTTTTTACATCCCAATTTAAGCCGGTTTCATCAGTAGATATATTATTTAAGATTATATTTAAGAAGATGCCTTTGTCCTGTTCTGACATGCCTTCCCATTTGGCTATATATCCTCCGGCTGGATTTTGTGTAAACATTACTTCCTCAGTAAATGATCCACCGGGTAAATATTCTGTTGGCGGAACTATAAAATCTAAAAATAATTTATCTTCAGTTTTGTTAGGATCGAGAGCTAAAACTTCTTCCCATACAATTTGGTCAAGTTTTTTTTCTGTCGTCGATCTTTCTCCGTTTTGATTGATATTATAGGGACTGGTGTCGAGGCGTGGATCATTATATTGTTCTATCATTGGTGCTTCAATTGGTTTTAGTCCCCCTAAGTCTATTATTGTTAGTCCTGGATTAATAATGGACATTAAAGTATAAGATAGTAAAGCCAGGGCCAATCCGGCCAGAGCTGAAAAAATCATGGATTTGGCATCAGTGATCTTACCGCTGTCGCCGCGCGCTAAAAGCCATTTGAACCCGGCCCACATAATCATTACCGTGGCTACGATGCTAATGACTCCAAGCATTAAATCATACCAAGCCTTGATGTAATTGCCTAATAGATTTTCATTAACATTGCCACCGGTAAAACTGCCAATGGGGATATTAAGGATCAAATCCCCATATTTGCGGTTAGCGGTTGCGTCTGACGATGCCAGTTGCGCATTTTGTGTTGTTTCGTAGTCGCTTTTGCAAAGAGAAAAATCGTCAGCAGCTTGTTGCCGACAAACCGCGTCGTTAGATTCGCAATCGTCAAGTTGATCTTGTTGTTGTTTTAAGCAGTCGTCAACATAATTCGCCCGAACCATGGCTAAGGGGAGAAGTAAGAAATAAACGATTAAGAGGGTGAACCCTAAAATTGATAATTTTTTGTTCATGGCAGGTCAATTTTGTAAATTCTGTTATTATTCGCATCACTGAAGAAGAGCGATTTGGGAGAGGAAATGTTATACATGATATTACTGATACTGCCTTGGCGAGTCGGTGTGGCGATTAAGGTTTGTTGGCCCGTCGTTAAGTCAATCTGGTAGATGTCATCGGCCAAGGTGTTGGCCACGCTACGATCAATATCAGCGCCATCAGGCAAATTGCGCGGCACGGCGCAATAAAGCGTGTCATTGCCGGCAAAGGTGCATTTATCAGGCCAAGTATTGAGAGAAAGCGCTTGGCGGTTGGTGCCGACGTTGTCACCGTAGGCATCGGAAATCCATAATTGCGGTTTAAAATCCGTCATATTATGTACGCTGTAAAGCAAACGTCCGCCATTAGGCGACCATTCGCTTTGGAATCCTCGGCCTTCTACAATCATGGATTTGAAGTTTTCACCGTTGAGACCGACAAAATAAACCTCAGAGCGATTAAGATCCTTGCCTTCATTGAAGGTTGCTACCATTTGATTATTGGGAGACCAATTTGTTTGAATCTGGTTTTCTATGCCGCCAATGCTTTCTAATATTTTGGGGCTGGAACCGTCGTATTTGGCGGCAACTAAGAAACGATTTTCTGTGTCCAGCGCCATGTTTTTGAATAGTATTTGCTCATCATTGGGTGAAAATTCAAAACTCTCCCAATGTTTGGGCAGGGTGATTTGTTTTTGGGTATTAAAATCAAAAACAATATTGGAGCCATCAGGGTATTCCAATACGGCTTTGCCACCTTTATTATCCCAAATGGCATTAGAGACATTATAGAACACCTGATCGCTTAGGGCGGTGATATTGCCGTTACTGTCCACGCGATAGAATTTGCCGTCTTTGGTGTTGTAATAATTAATCGTTCCGCCGGAAGTCATGGAGGAAAAATAAACCGGATCCTTGACTATGGCGTTTATGGCCGTTAATCCGCCTTGAGCTGTTTGAGTAACCGTGGGCACTGAGGCTGGTGTCTGTCCCGGTGACTGAGGTAGGGAACCGGATTGTGTTGCTATTTGCTGATTACCGGCGCCAGCCTCGGGAAATTGGCTGATAGTGGTGGTAGCGGGCTGTTCAATGGGTGTAATAGCGGGAGGAGCGAAAAAAGGCAACCAAAAGAACCAATAAATAAAGAATATTAGTAAAGCGGTAGCGCCGATGATCAAAGCAAATACTCCAATTTTTTTCCAATCAAGGTTCATATAGTTTTTATTATTAATCACTGGCTTCTCCTTCGCCTTCGCCAGATGTGGCACCACTAGAAGGTTGCGGACCGGGGTCTTGAGCGCTGGGCGCGGATGCGGGAGTGGCCGCCGGAGAACCAGTTTCGCTTTCTTGGACGCACTCCAAGCTGCCGCTAATTAATTTTTCCGGGTCATTGGTTAAATAACTTATGGCGCCGTCAAGATAAAATGACCAGCCGCATTTCTCATAAGCGTAATACATACTGCCACCGATCATAATAGTAACAATTAAGATCAGAGCGATTACCCAGAGCCACCATGTTCCCGCTATAAAAGTTATTGCCATCCAGATATACTTGATCGTTTTAACGGCTTTCATGGCTTGTTGGATTTTTTCTTCCGCTTCGGCAGTTTGCTTAGTGGCTTCAAAAGCCGTATTAGCAGCTTGTGCTTTTTGGGCACTAAGCGAATTGGCCTGGTTATCAACCGATTGCCGGCGATCCTGGGGGATTACTTGGTGTATTGAAGGGGTTGTGTCTAATTGATTTTTTGTGTTTTCCTGTTGGTCTTGGGATTGGTCGGAGGGAATGGAACGGCGGCTTAGGGCGGTGTCTACCGGAGAAAAAACATTGGCGCGAGCCAATTCGTTACGTTTAATGTTTTTTTGATTGTTTATTTTGTTAGCTATTGTCGCTTCGTCCATAGCTGATTCATGATCCGTCATAGTAAAGGCATAAAGAATTACATCTTTATTATACCATTTCCTGTTTATAGTCGCAAAATATTATTCACTGGCATCTTTCTTGTAATAATCAGTTATGAAGATATTGCATTAAATAGACGTTTTATGTTGTAATCAATAATCATGATTTATCAAAATGGTCAAAATGTTGTATAATTAATTATAGTTAATGCTTGTGGATAAGTTATAAAACAGCCAGCTTTATTATTATGCAATTCTTGAAAATTTACGACCAGCTCTGGTAATTAAGAGTAAGTCAAGTTTATCAGGGATTCATAAATAATTGAGAACCATGGGGAACTTTATAACAACAAGGGGATTTGTTCTCCATAAGCAAAATTAAAGGTGACAAAAATATGCTGTTAAAACAGCCCATTAAGTTTTTTGGGGTCGCGATTTCAGTCGTGAGCGGCCTGTCTTTATTTTTAGTCTTATTTACCCCAGTTTTAGCCTGGACTGGTCCTACAAATGATCCGCCTAATGGCAATGTTGCGGCGCCACTTAATCAGTCAACACTTTTTAGCGGCGATGTCATTTCTGGCAGATGGAATACATTAACAGTTACTCCTGATAACTGCAGTATTGCTTCCTTGGTTGGTTGGAGTGGGACTAAACTGGTTTGTACTTCTACTTTACCATCATCCGGAGGAATTAGTGGTACGGTTAATTATGTATCTAAATTTACCGGCACTAACACACTAGGTAATTCTTCTATTTTTGATAACGGTAATGTCGGTATAAATGACTCAGCTCCTATTGCTACTTTAGTGGTAAAAAAACCTAGTAGCGTTGTTACTGCCACCTGGTTGCGAGTTTTTGATGATACCAAAAATCCCGAGATTCAATTGCAGTATTCTAGTGATGTTAATGGTCACTGGGGTATTTATAATAATCAGACTGAAGATGCTTTTAGGATTTGGGGCGGTGGCAATGATCGTCTGGCTATCAAGCAGAACGGTAATATTGGTATTGGCATAAATAATCCTCTTACTAGATTGGATGTGGCTGGCGTAGTCAGTTCTACTGGTTTACAAGTCAACGGTGCAATAACGGCAAGCAGTCTATCTGGTAGTGGGAGTCGTTGTTTGCAGGCCAGCGCTACCGGTCAGATTTCTGCTACGGCGTCAGCTTGTGGCACAGGAGGTAGTACTGGTGGTGGAGTCAATTATGGTTTGGCCGGTCAAGCCGCTTATTATCCCGCTAATGGCACTAATGTTACCGGTACTTCAGCTTTGATTATTGATAATGCTAATGGCCGGGTGGCTGTTGGTACGGCTACGTTGGCAAATCATCGTTTTTTAATTAAATCGGCTAATTTGTTGGGTTATGCTATGAAGATAGTGGATTCCAGTGGTAGTATACCGCTTTTGTCTGTTATTGATTTTGGCACAACAGCTTTTAATGCTATGGTGGGCATTGGTGTTGAGGTCCCCGCTGAAATGCTAGAAGTAGCAGCTCCTGTTAGCGCTAAGACAGCTAGAGTGCGCATTACTGACAAGGTTAATAACCCGGAGTTACAGTTGCAATATGGCATTGGTAACGAGCATTGGTCTATATATACTCGCAATACTGGAATAAGTGGTTATCCTGGCACAGCAGATAGTTTGAATATTTGGGGAGGTGGAGTAGATAGGGCAACCATTAATCAAGCGGGGATGGTGGGTATAAATAATACTGATCCGCAGAAACGATTACATATAGGTTCTGGGCCGACCTATTATCCGGCTTCGGCAATGGCCATTACGGAAAGCGGGGCTGGCGCTTGGAATCCCAGTGGTGATTCAGGTATTGAATTTAGTGTTATGGGAGCTGGCAATTATAGAGATGAGGCTGGGGCCATAGGGTACACCGCATCATTAACAAATGAGGCCGCGAGAGGGTTTGATTTCTATGTCGGTAGAACCGATCCTTCTACTGTGCATGGCTGGGGCGATAGCATACCGGCGATGAAAATTAGGAGTGAAAATGCTTACGTCGGAATCGGAACTTGGGCGCCCTTATCATCACTGGTTGTTTCTAACCATTCAATAGTTACTTCACGTCCGGCAATTGTCAATAAAGATGTTTTTGTTGATATTAACACTAATACTACTAATTATTCTAACGGTTTGAAGTGGTCTGTTGGCACGGTTACAAGCTCTCAAGAATTATGGTGGTTGTATCGTCCGGCTAATTCCGCCAACTTGGTTTTGGCGACCGGTGATAATACCCCTTCAAATAGCGTGGTGACTTTCTTGTCCAATGGAAAGATAGGTATTGGAACCAGCAGTCCAATATCCACCTTAAGCGTTGTAGGCGATAATAAATCACCTTATGGTATCACTCAGGGCGATGGTGCTACGCTTTATGTTAAAAACAGCCATATCACATCAGGGTTGGAGTTTTCTTTTGGCGTTATAGCTGAGGGGTATACAGCAGGAGTGTTGGGCATATCTACTGGCAGTGAAGGTATCGGCGTATATGGCAACAGTCCAGGAGGGACTGGAATACAAGGACGAACGGAAAACGGAACAGCAATCTCGGGTAGCTCTGATACTAATAATGGTTGGGCAGGTGTTTTTAGGGGTGGGACGGGTTTGATGGTTGGACGCTCTATTAATGAAAAGGCAGGGGGATATGCGGTTATAGGTCCGTGGCCGGACAGCTCGCAAAGCGGCGCCTGGATGGCTTTGCAATTATCAGGAACTGAAATTTCTCAAGGCACTTATAACTTATTGTCATCGCCTGATAATACTAATCTTTATGTTAATCGTCCTTCCGGCAGAAATATATATTTCAGAGAAAACAATGCTGATCAAATGATATTGCAAACCGGAGGCAATGTAGGGATAGGCACTGTAGCGCCGACGCAAAAGTTGGATGTAAACGGCATGGTTCGTTTTAGAACCAGTAGTGGCAACTCTTGTTCTGGTACTTGTACTTGTTCTACCCAAGAAGGGAGTATTAAGTATATCGCCACTGGTAATGCCGGTCATTTTTGCGGTTGCATTAGAACGACAGCCTCCGTTTGCTCTTGGAAACAACTTGATAATCTATAATGACTAATCATGTTTTTAAATACGGATCACTCGTCATGTTTACGGCCATTATTATTTTGACCGGAGTGTTGGCTTGTCGGTTGGCTTTTATGCAGGAAACAGATGTGGCCTACGACATAGCCGGCTGGCTTTGGAGCGATAATTACGGTTGGATATCATTGAATTACCAGAATCCGGAGTTTCCAGAAAGTGGAGACGCAAAGATGTATAAAGTCCAGTTGGATAGCAATAATAATTTAGTCGGTTATGGGTGGTCAGAATATGTGGGTTGGGTTTGTTTCGGTTTTACTTGCTCTAGTTCCGGTATCGGCGGTACTCCATCGTTTGATGATGGTTGGAATGCCAGTTATGATCCAATATCCAAGAAGATTACCGGTTGGGCCGGGGTTGTTTCTTTAGGCGGTGACGGTTATTTGCATTTGGGTAGTACTGTGGATAGTGGTTCCTTGGCTAACGGCGTCGGTCAAGCCTGTTATGATTGCAATACCAATAATGAAGATGGAGCATTAAATTGTCGTACTTGTTTTGCCCGTGTTAGGGTTGATGGGGCGAATATTCCTGACGCCAATATTACTTCAACTAGCGCCGGTAGCGGCTCAATCTGTTTTAATTGCAACGGCTGTCAGACTTCAACTAATCCCTTAGGCACTGCCAGTCGTATTGTTTGTAACAGTGGTTGCACCGGCGGCTGTAAAAAATACGGTACGGTAGTCAATGGAGCTAACGGTACAATTCTGGGTTGGGGTTGGAACGGTGATGTTACCAATTTGGTTGGCGCCGGCTGGGTGGAATTTAATGGCGCGGCCGAGATTGTTTATCCTTGGTTGCAAACGCAGTTTGGTTCAGTTTATGGTTCTAATTATATCAGGCAAAGGTTTGAAAAGGGTCGTAACGCCACTTACTGTATTTTTGCTAAGGATGTCTACAGTTTTACTTCCACTAATTGCCAACAGCCGTTTTTTTCTGACGTTGCCATTGCTTACCCGACGTTTCAGAATGGTGTTTATAGGAATGCTTTGGGACAGATTGATTTGGTCGGCTTGACCACGGAATACAAGAGAATTGGCAATACTCGCTATAACAAATATGATCAAGTTTTGAATATCTATAACAATGCAACGACTTGGAAAAAAAGCGAAGTTTTTAATAATAGCGTGTATGTTATTAATGGTAATCTGACCATTGATAACGGATTCGTTATTACTAACGGCGGTGATGGCCAAAGAGGCAATGGCTTGATAGTGGTTAATGGCGATTTGAATATTAAAAGCAATTTTGGTTATAGCAATGGTTCTTTGCCGGATGACTTAAAAAAACTCGGCTCGGTGGCTTGGGTAGTTAAGGGAGATGTCATAGTTGATCCAGCAGTAACCCAGATTGTCGGAGCTTACTTGCTTTTAGGCAAGGACAATATCTTATGTCAAGCGGAAAGCGGGTCATCTGTTGATTATCCTAAATATGTAGCCAATAGTTGTGGCGTCTTTTTCTCTAACGAAAGCCAGGATCAGCTGGTGGTACTGGGTTTGATTATCGCTAAAGCTTTTGACTTCCGGCGTACTTATTCTAAATTAATTCAAGGATCGGAACGGATAATTTATGATGGACGTTTAATCGCTAATCCGCCACCCGGACTTAAAGCTTTGGCGGAAAATTTGCCTGTAATTCGTGATTATCAGTATTGAACGGTTATTTAATTATCAATTATTAGTCACCATTTTTTATTTTTTATGTTTGGATCAAAGAAAAACAATTATCTCGGTGTCGATCTGGGATCTTCCTCAATTAAGGTCGTGGAATTAGCTAACTATTCAGGTCGGCCGCGTTTGGTTACTTACGGTTTCACAGAAAAAAGCCCGACTAACATCTCGGAATCGGGAATAATCTCTGATGTTGAAGAAACTGCTGCTATCCTTAAGGAAGTTTGTAAAAAATCAAAAGTAACAGCTAACAAGGCCGTAGCCGCCTTGCCTAATTTTTCTGTCTTTACTTCTATCCTGACGTTGCCTTCATTATCTAAGAAAGATTTAGCTGCGGCAATAAGTTGGGAAGCTAAAAAGATTATTCCTATGCCACTGGAAGAAATAATTTTGGATTGGAAGATCGTAGAGGAATTTGAGGTTGGCGGTGATACGGATAAATTGCCCGAAATAAGCCAAGAAACTAATCCTTTGAAAAAAATATTTTCTAAACCTAAAAAGAATGTTCGAGTGCTTCTAACTGGAGCCAGTAAACAGTTGATTAAGAAATACATTGATATTTTTGCTAAGTGTGGTTTGACCTTACTTAGTCTGGAGACTGAGAGTTTTGCCTTGGTTCGTTCGCTTTTGGGTGATGATAAATCAACGGTAATGATTATTGATATGGGAGCGGCAACTTCGAGTTTAGTCGTGGTTTCCAAGGGAGTGCCAGTACTGAGTCGTTCTTTGGAATTGGGCGGCCAAGCTTTGACTAAGGCTATTTCTATGGCTTTAAATGTCAATTTAGATCGTGCTGAACAATTTAAGCAGGATTTGTCATTAGATTCGGAAACAAGCGAAAACTCTTTGCCTCAAACTGTGGAAAAATCTTTTGCTCCAATTTTAAATGAAATCAGCTATACTGTTAATTTATATCAGGATAGCAATAATACCAAAATTGATAAGTTGATTTTGACTGGCGGTACGGCTCTTTTGGGCCATTTACCGGGTTATTTGTCAAACACCTTTAATATTAACACGGTTATTGGTGATCCTTGGGCGCGAGTAGTTTATCCGGTTGATTTGAAGCCTATTTTAGACCGCGTCGGCGCACGTTTTGCTGTTCCTGTCGGTTTGGCTATGCGAGAAATAGAATAATCATTAGCGTGTAGTAATAAAAAATGTTATAATATTAGTACATGTCAGATGTTAATTTGCTTCCGGAAGAGTTAAGGAAAAAAGAAAACGAAGAGCAAAGGCGGCGATCCAATCGAACGCTAAGCTTTGATATTAATCTGACTAATCCGGAGGAGACAAAATTGGAAAAGTCTGGTTGGTTAAAGAGGATGTTCGGTAAGCCGGTTTCGCCAATTGTTTCTTCATCTCGTTCTCAGGTGCCGATCAGTGGCAATCAGGCAATTGCTTTGCCAACCTTCAAATCTTCAGCGCCGGTTAATTTGCCGGTTGGCGGAGAAGTCGGCCAAATTAATTTTCAGCGACAGGCATCAAGGGGATTGACAGAGTCAGTTAATTATAAAAAGCAGGGGCAACCGGAATCCCGGTCCGTCTCCCGAGTCGTTGCGTCATCACCAGATAATCTACTACAGACCCAGAAAAATAGTTGGTGGAGAATATTAGCTTCTTTGTTTTCGCGCTCCAATAAATCTGAGCCCAAGATTAATTTGGCTAGAACATTGGAGACAACAGCGCCTTTAGCATCAGCTCCTTTAGTATCGGTTAAACCTAAGGAAGAAAAAGCAGAATTAGAAAGCGCCTCGATTCAGCCGATTAAAGAGCGGATGGATAAAGTTGCCGACAGCAAGATTGAACCAGTCAAGAAGGATAAAAAGCATAAACATGACAAATCAGGCGGTTACCATACGACGGAGCCAATCACACATAATCGCCATACTTACATTAATCTAATACCATCAGAGTTATTAAAAGGGAAGGCGGGAGGCATTAATTGGTTGCGGATAGTTATGGCAATGATTTTACCGGCAGTAGTGATTTTTTTATGTTATTCGGGCATGAGCTGGTTACAGGGCAATATCAGTCAGAAAATATCAACCAACCGTAATGAACTGACCCAATTACAGAAGAGCATCGGTGATTATAACGAAAGAGCTAGAATAAATAATGATACGGCTAATCGCGTTATTACCCTTAAAAAAATATTAGATAATCGTATTTATTGGAGTAAGTTTTTTGTATTATTGGAAAAATATACTTTGGACGGAGTATATTTTAAGGAATTTAAGGCTGACATCGCCGGACTTATTTCTTTGCCTGCTACAGCTGATAACTATGAAACATTAGCTCGGCAACTTGTAGCATTAAAGAGCGCTAATGACTTTGTCAAAGATGCCAGAACTGCTAGCATGCAGGTTTCTACCGATCCCAAGGCTGGAGTTACTGGTGTTGATTTTCTTTTACGTCTAACTCTAGCTGACGGTGTTTTCCGTCGTTTGATTAAATAATTTATGCCCGATTTAAGCTATAAAAAAACTATTATTGATATTTGGAGTAAGTATGAGCGTTTTTGGCTGTTTTCAATCGCTGTTTTGGTGGTTATTTTTGGTTATCTATTGGTTCTAAACAAACAATTGGCGAATTATAATGATAGCCGGCAAATATTAGCCGGTTTGCAAGAAAAAATTTCTATTGCTAATTTTCAATTAGATGAGTCGCAAAAGAACGCTTCTCAAATAGTTGAATTGACAACGGAAGAGAAACGCTTGCTGTCTTTAGTTTTGCCCTCGGCGCCGGATACCCCCAGTATGATCGTGCATTTTACCAATTTGGCTAAGCGCGCCGGATTTGTGGCTAGCAGCTTGTCTTTTAGTGACAGCGTTAGTGCCTTACCTAATACTCCGATTACGGCGGCCGGCGTACAAAAAATGCTAATCAAGTTACAATTAGTCGGCGGTAATTATGATTCTTTTAAACTGTTTTTGAGTCTTTTAGAAAAATCAGCGATTGTTGCCGATATCAATTCCATTAGCGTTACTGATGACGGTAAATCTTATAATATTTCCCTGGTGACTTATTATCGGCCTTAATTTATGGATAAGATAGAAAAAAAATCATCTACGCGCCTGTATGTTTTGTTGGTCATTTTGATCATTATTCTTTATGGCGCCTTGGCTTATTGGCAGAAATTTTGGCCCTTTTCTTTATTGCAAGAACAGAATGTGGTTAATTTGGGCAGTCAATTCGTTAAAATAAATCGCGACATTTTTCCCGATGTTAAACAGTTGAATCAATGCAGTGATTGGCCGATCGTCGGAGTCGAATTAAGCTCCGGTCGCGGTAATCCGTTTGAGCGCAAAACAGCCGATGTTAATGCTATTGTTAATACTTCAACCGCGCAGTGTCGCGAATTGGGGGAATAAAATTTATGCCCGATATCCAATACAACGAAAAAATGAAGAATTATCTGGCCAGCCATAATCTGGTCAATCTGTCTATCTTAGAAGAAGTTTTGATTGCGGCGAATAGGGGTAAAAAGATGATTGAAGAGGAATTAATGGATCGGAATGTCTTTAATCGTAATGATCTGCTTAAGATAAAAGGCGAGGTATTTAATTTACCGGTGGCTGACCTGGCAACCAGCCAGATTAAGTCGGAAACTCTTAATTTGCTATCTCAGAAAGTGGCAGAAAATTATAAAGCGATTGCATTTGCACAGGAAGGCAAGAAAGTCAGCGTCGGTTTGGTTGATCCAGGTGACTTTATGGCTAATGAAGCGATTGAATTTTGGTCTAAGACTTCCGGTTTTCAGGTTAGTTACTTTGTAATCTTATTAGAAGATTTTCGTCGTTTTATTAAAAGTTACAGCGGTTTTACTAAGGAAATAGGCACCGCCTTACAATCGGCGGAAGAGAAATATGCGGAGAAAGAGGAGGGAGTGGTATTGGAAGGTGGAGCCGCCCTGGAAGAAAAAATAAAAGCCGCCCCCGTAGCCAAAATCGTCTCCGTTATTATTCGTCATGGCATTGAGGGCAACGCTTCAGATATTCATATTGAGCCGGGTCGTAATGAAAGCCGGGTGCGTTATCGCGTGGATGGTATCTTGCACACCTCGCTGACTTTGCCGGCTTATATTCATAATGCCGTAGTTTCGCGTATCAAGGTCATGGCTAATTTAAAACTGGATGAAACGCGCCTACCTCAAGATGGGCGTATTCGTTCGCAAATAGATGGTCAGGAAGTGGATTTGCGTATTTCCGTTCTGCCCATGCTTAATTCAGAGAAAGTGGTAATTCGCGTTTTGGACACTTCCGCCGGCGTTCCTAATTTGGCCCAGCTTGGTTTTCTTGATAATGAAATAGAAATTTTAAACCAGAATGCCAACAAGCCGTTTGGTCTGATACTTTTAACCGGTCCGACCGGTTCAGGCAAAACGACAACCTTATATTCCATTTTGAACCAAATCAAAACAGAAAACAGTAATGTTACTACCTTGGAGGATCCGATAGAATATTCTATCGCCGGCATTAATCAATCTCAAATAAATCCGGATGTTGGTTTTACTTTTGCTTCCGGTTTGAGGGCGATTTTGCGTCAAGACCCCAATATTATCATGGTGGGAGAAATTCGTGACAGTGAAACAGCCGAATTAGTCATTCATGCCGGGTTGACCGGGCACTTGGTTTTTTCTACTTTGCATACTAACAATGCTTGGGGCGCTATTCCACGCATGATTGATATGAAAGCCGAGCCATTTTTGCTGTCTTCCACGCTTAATTTAATCATGGCGCAACGTTTAGTCAGGAAAGTCTGCCCCAGTTGCCGTCAAGAAGTGTCGTTGCCTGGGCCATTACTTAAACAAGTAGAAGGCGAAATTAAACAGATTCCGCCAGAATTGCTTAAGCAGTATGTGCCACAAGTCAAGTTCTATCGGGCAGTTGGCTGTGATCTTTGCGGTAAGAGCGGTTTTGCCGGTCGGACAGTGATTAGTGAAATTATCTCTATTACTCCGGAATTGCGAAATATTATCGCCAAAGAGAATTTTTCTAACGAGGTGGTTATGGCGGAGTTAAAGAAACAGAATTTTGTCACCTTAATGCAGGACGGTATAATGAAATCAATGATGGGCTTGACCACGATCGAAGAAGTGATGCAAGTAACATAAATGTAATTTAATTATCAACTAAATTGATTTTATGAAAGACAAGAAAATAAACATTCTTATTGTGGAGGACGATGTTTTTCTGGCTGATTTGTATAAAACCAAATTTGCCCTGGAAGGATTTAAAGTAACTGTGGCTTATGATGGAGAAAGGGGCTGGGAAACAGCCAAGAAAGGTTCGCCGGACATAATTTTATTGGATTTGGTTTTGCCCAAGATGAGCGGATTTGACATCCTTAAGTCGCTTAAAGCTGATAGTAAACTGGAGAAAATCCCGGTTATTCTTTTGACTAACCTAAGCCAAAAATCTGATGTGGAAAAGGGATTAAAGTTGGGTGCCAAAGATTATTTGATTAAGGCGCACTTTATGCCGTCCGAAGTAGTGGAGAAGATTAAAAAGTTAATTGCTTAACTATGGATACCAGTCAGGATTTGTTTTTAAGGCAGGTATTAACAGAAGGAATAACAGCTAGCGCTTCCGATTGGCATTTTACCGTCGGCCATTTTCCGATTATAAAAGTTAACGGTGAATTGCGTTATCTTGAGGATAAGGGTGTTATTACGGCAGAATTCATGATTAAACTGGCTGAGGCATTACTAACGCCACTACAGCGGGAAAAGCTGGCCAAGGAGAGGGAAATAATATTAACGTATAACTTTGATAAGAATCTTCGTTTTAAGATAAATTTGTTCTATCAGAAGGGTTTTTTGTCTTCTACTTTTCGTTATGTGCCAGTAACGATTGTTACTTTAAGTCAGTTGGGTATGCCGGCGGCAGTCAAGGAACTAATTAAGTTAAATCGAGGATTGGTTATTGTTTCCGGCGCCTTTGGTTCTGGTCGTACTTCTACCGCAGCCTCTATGATCGAAGAGATAAATGTCAGTCGCAAGAAGTATATTATCACTATTGAAGATCCGATTGAATACATTTTTGCCAATAAAAAAAGCGTTATTGAGCAACGTCAAGTGGGACAGGATACTAATAGTTATGCTGATGCCCTAAAATATTTTCAAGAAGAAAGCGGCGATGTATTGTTCTTAGAACAGTTAAACAGCGCCTCTATTATTCCGCCGGTTTTAGAAATAGCTCGTGGTAGCGCTTTAGTGATTACTACTATGGCCGCTGATACTTGCGCCAGGTCGTTAACTGCAATTCTTGATTATTTTCCGGCTTTTGATCAGGATCGTATCCGTGATTTATTGTCCGGCGCCTTGAAAGCTGTGGTTTGTCAGAAGCTCTTACCCAAAATCGGCGGTGGAGTAGTCCCGGTTTGCGAAATTCTTTTGGTTAATGACACAGTTAGAGCGACTATTGCCAGCGGCAATCTTAACCAATTAGACAATATTATTGCCACCTCGCGCCGTGAGGGTATGATATCTTTTAATCAGGCCTTGGGCGAGGCGTTAAGGGCTAATCTGATTACTTACGAGGAGGCGCAGGAACATTCTCCGGATCCTAAAGGTTTGGGGAAAAATTAATTTTTATCAATCATGCCGATATACAAGTATAAGACTAAGGATCGCCGAGGCAATATCGTTGAAGCAGCCATGGATGCGGTTTCTGCCGAAGCCGTAGCCAATTTTTTGTTGGATAAAAAGTTGGCCATTATTGATATTCGTCCTCAAGCCACTTTAAGTGTTTGGTATTGGCAGAAATTTTTATTTTTTAAACGAGTTAGTAGTAAAGATTTAGTCATATTCTTTCGTCAGTTGGCGGTAATGGTGGAAGCCAACATTCCATTAGTTCGGGGTTTGCGTATTTTGGTCCGACAAACCAAGAATGACTACTTACGTAACGTAATTGACAAAGTGGCAGACGAAGTGGAGGGTGGGTCAAGCTTTTCCTCAGCTTTGGAAATTTATCCAGACGTTTTTACTAAATTTTATGCCAACATCATGCGTTCCGGTGAAACTTCGGGACGATTGTCTGAAGTAATGAATTATTTGGCTGACCAAAAAGAGAAAGATTATGATTTGGAATCCAAGGTTAGAGGTGCGATGATTTATCCAGCTATGATTGTCTTGGTCCTGGGTGTGGTGGGTTTTATTGTCGTGGCTTTTGTTATTCCCAGTATTACTAAAATGTTGGTGGAGTCAGGCGCTCAAATTCCGTTAATCACCAGATTAATGATGAATCTGGCTAATTTTTTAAGGAATTTTTGGTGGTTGGTGGTACTTTTAACTATCGGTTTATTGATCATATTTTTTGTTGGCCGGCAGACGCCGGAGGGTAGACGTTTCTTGGATTGGGTAAAACTTAAGATTCCAATTTTTGGTGCTATTTTTAAAGATATTTACATCGTGCGTTTTACTCAAAGCTTCGCCACGCTTATTAAAGGCGGCGTTCCTATCGCCCAAGGATTGGCTGTGGTTAAGGAGGTTGTTGATAATAAATTGTTTGAAGAAATGATTAATGATGCGATTGCGAGCGTTAATGAAGGTAATCAGATTTCTGAAAGTTTGGCCGCTAGCCCTTATCTACCCCAAATCGTGGCTAATATGATCAGTATCGGCGAGGAGTCGGGAAAGTTGGAAGAAGTATTGGATAAAGCCTCAGATTTTTATTCTAAAGAGATAGACAATTCAGTTCGGAATTTGTCTAACTTGATTGAGCCGATCATTATGATTGTCCTGGGAATCGCCGTGGCTCTGTTCGTTATTGCTGTTATGTTGCCGATGTGGCAATTGTCGTCGGCCTTCTAGGTTTTACTAATAGCGTGTATTTCCTGTTTTTTTATCATTTTTTGTGCTATAATTATGTTATAAAATAGCTGTGGATAAGCTAGATAACCCATTTATTAAGGGAAAAGGTCGAGGAAAAAGCTTAGAAGCAGTTTAATTTTATTCACTCGCGAGTGAAATTAAAACGTTAAATATAAAATATAAACCTATGAATAAGAAAGGTTTTACTTTAATTGAATTATTAGTGGTTATTGCCATTATCGGCATCTTGTCCTCGGTCGCTATTGTTTATTTACAGGACGCTAGAAACAAAGCTAATGACGCTAAGGTTCAATCTAATGTTGCTACTGCTTCTACTCAGACAGAAATTGCCAGAGCTAACGGCGAAAGCGTTGACTCTGATACTTATAGGGATTCTGTTATCGCAAAATTGGGCACTTATCCTTGCACTGCCGCCGGTAAGGTCAGTTGGACCGCTTCGCCCTCCACTACGGCATCTGTTGTTGCTTATTATGCTCAACTATGTACCAGCGACTCCTATTTCTGCGCTGATACTAATGGCTTTAGAGGATTGAATTCAGCCGTGCCTGCTGCAGCCGGACAATGTAATGCTAATTAAGATTTGAATTAAACCCTCCCGATTCAACGGGAGGGTTTTTTTGTCTCTTTAATTATGGTATAATATTAGGGTAAATATAACTTATGCGACGATTATCTTATAAAATCATTGTTTATTCCATGTTGCTAATCTTGGGGCTGGTTTTTACCGGTTTGGCTGTTTGGTTTTATAGCGGTCAAGCGCGGGACTTTGAACGTCTTAAAGGTTTAAAAGTCTGGCAAGATATTATGGCCGAATACTTTTCTAAGTATAATACTTATCAAGTTGTCAATTGTAATCCCGGCATGGTTGTCAGCCAGTGCTTTAATAATCGAACCACTCCGCTTGATCCCGTTAACCGGGGCAATTATAAGTATTTGGTCGGCGCCTTGGGTGAAAACGATTATGAGATTAATTTTTATTTAGAACGTGGCATCGGCGGTCTCAAGGCCGGCGGTTATATTTGGACTAAAAACGGCGTGAAATGATTTTATTTATTTTTATTATCGGGTTAGTCATCGGCAGTTTCCTTAATGTCGTTGTTTGGCGTCTGCATTCCGGCGAACCGATTGTTTTTGGCCGGTCAAAGTGCCCGCACTGCCAAGCTGGATTACAGCCAAAAGATTTAGTGCCGCTGTTAAGTTTTATTTTGTTGCGCGGTCGTTGCCGGTATTGCCGACAACCAATCTCCTGGCAATACCCTATTGTGGAATTAGCTGGCGGATTGCTTTTTGTTTTAGCCTATATTCTCCATCCTCAGTTGTTAGTTTTTCTTAGGGACATAATATTGGTTTCAATCCTGATTATCGTTTTCGTTTATGATTTGCGTTGGCAACTAATTCCTGATCAGGTAACTATTCCCGCTATTATTTTGTTGTTTATTTTTAGTTTGCTTTTAGGCAGTAACTTGTGGCTTTTAATTTTTGCTGTTCTAGTTGGTTTTGGTTTTTTTGGTTTGCAATACTTGGTTTCTTCCGGCCGATGGATCGGCGGCGGTGATCTGCGCTTGGGTGCTTTAATGGGCGCGGTTTTAGGCTGGCCGCTTCTAATAGTCGCCCTGCTGGTTGCTTATATTGTTGGCGCTATAGTCTCTGTTGTATTGTTAATTTCAGGCAAAGCCAAAGCCAAAACGCCCGTCGCTTTCGGCACTTTTCTGGCTTTGGGCACTTTAGTCGCCCTATTTTGGGGCGAAAGAATAATCAACTGGTATCTCGGTCTATTATTATAATGTATGCCTCGACATAAATTACAGAAAGGTTTCACCTTAATTGAGTTACTTATTGCCATCGCTATTTTTACGATGCTTTCTTCTTTTATGGTAGTCAGTTTTACTAATGATGAGAAAATTCGCTTACTGAAAGAGCAGGCGGATTTGGTTTTGGTCGGTATTGACCAGGCGCGTAATTTTTCTTTGGCCGGCAGTGGTCCGAGTAATATTTATTCCCAACAGTTTGTTTTCACTATTAGTAATTGCCAAGCTGATTGTTTTTATGAAGTCAGCGGCCGAGATCCGAATCAACAAGTAGTCAAGAAGAATTTAGAGGGGGTAAGAGTTGCTATTAAAAATGAAGCTAGTAACCAATTGTCAATTTCTTTTGCCGTACCTCGGGGGCGTATGACATTATCCGGTGATGGCAATCCCAGCGAGGCTAAAATAGAAATCAGCAATAGCTCAAATGCTTTTTGTGTCCAAGTTAATAGTATCTCCGGTAAAGTTGAAGAAATTAAAGGCAATTGCCCTTAGTTTATGATGAGATTAAGAGATAACCAATCAGGACAAAGCCTGATTGAATTGATTGTTTCCATCGCCGTTATAACTATCGGTTTATTTTCCGTTTGGTTTTTATTTCTAGTTAATTTTAATGCGGTAAAAGAGTCGGAAATGCGTATCGTGGCAGCTAATCTGGCGCGTGAGGGAGTGGAAATAACTAAGAACATTCGTGATAGTAACTGGTTGAGAATGGCTAGAAATATTCCTGATGAAACTTATCTATGGTTATGGGATAGGGGACTGGGAGATGGCGTTTATACCGTTGATTATAAGGGCGGTTTGTCTGAGGTTACAGCCAATCAGTCCGGTAAGCTGTTTTATGATGCCGATGGTTATTATTCAGCTCAAGTATCGGATGATACTTCTTTCTTTTCTCGTCTTATCACATTGACTTCCATTTGTTGCAACGACAATAATCCTGAGGATTTAAAATGCGATGATACGACTTATTCCTCCCCAGCAGATGATGGCGGTTGCCCTAATAATACCCTTAAAATTGGTATTAATATCAATTCCCGCGTTATCTGGACTTATTCCGGCCAACCGCGCCAGCTTACCGTAGAAGATCAATTGTTTAATTGGCGTTAATCTATGAAATCAAAGCTAATTCGTAATCAAGGATTTACCCTGGTAGAGATGTTAATTACTGCCGGTTTGTTTGCTATCACTTCAGTTTTGGTTGGTGGAATCTTTATTAATGTCAATAATCTTCAACAGCAAACCGCTAACATGGAGAAATTGCAAAATGACGGCCGGTATATGATTGAAAAGATAGGTCGGGAAGTCCGCGGTCGGGAGTTGGATTATGAAAGAACTTTGCCGCCTATTGATGGTAAGGTTGATAGATTGATATTCAAAAAGGATGAAGCCGGAGAGGTTTGGCAATTAGCCTATGATCCGGAAGATTTTATGGCTAAGATCTTCATTACCACCATTAGCCCTGACAGCACTGTTTTTGCTTCCTTAAATGCCTCTGACGTCGGCGTAAGTAATTTGCAGTTCATTGTTAGCCCGATTTATGATCCCTATGCCAATGTTACGACCGATGATTATATTTATCAACCGAAAATCACTTTACTTATGACGATTTATAATAAGAACGTACCGGATCGCTATCGCAAGGAGCTGCGATTGCAAACCACTATTTCTTCCAAGGTTTACCGTTAATTATGATTAATCAATGCCGACAAGATGAACGTGGCGTCATTATAGTCTTCACCTTGATACTTCTAGGTGTGCTTTTATCCGTCGCCCTAAGTTTTTTTTATTTTATTTTGTTAGATATCAAAAAGGCGCGAGCCATTGATAATTCTACAGTGGCCTATTACGCGGCTGATGCCGGCGTGGAGCGCTCTTTGTATATTATTAAAAAACAAGAAGCCGCTTCTTCAACTTCGGCTTTGCGTAATATTTATAGCCAGTCCACAGTTAATGAAGATGGAGTTTTTTCTTTAACTAATAACGCGGAGTGGGATATTAACGAATCATCTGACTTTGAAAAGAATTTTTTTCGTCAGCGTTTAGTTAATGGTGAAAGCGTTAAACTATATTTTCTCAATCGCCAAGCCCAAAATAGCGACCCGAAGAGTTTTGGTTTGAGGTGGTACAGATCATTGGCAGCTTCTCCCAATCTCAAGATGCAAGTTGCTATAAACCAATTAATGCCCCAATTTTATCAAAACGAACAGACGTTGCAGACCTTAGTGTATTATGCCGAGGATAATTCCATTATAACCGATGATTCATCCGATGCCGTCACTTTTTGCTATAATTTCCGTGATTGCGATATTAATAGCAATAATTGTGAGGCTACCCTGCCTAATCCAGTTGATTACGTGGTAGAACTTAAGGCTTTGGGTGAAATAGAAACTGATGACGTAGACCATTTATCTGTTATCGCTTATTCCGATGCGGATTGTCTAACCACCTCAACTTACGGTGTGACTAATTTGACTTTGAAATCACGGGGGATATTCAATAATAATCGACAGATAATCGTCGCTCATATCCCGCCATTAGATCCGCTTTCCGGCTTATTCGGTTTTGTGTTATTTTCAGAAAATGATATAACGAAAGAATAATTATGAACAGGGCAGAAGCGAAAAAAAGAGTAGACAAGATCAAGAAGCAAATGAAGGAGATAGACTATGCTTATTATGTTTTGGATAAGCCGATTGTTTCTGACGCGGCGCGCGATTCCCTTAAAGATGAATTAGAGAAGTTAGAAAAGCAGTACCCCGATTTGATCACTAAGGATTCGCCGACTCAGCGTATTGGCGGCAAGGCTTTAGGTAAGTTTGAAAAATATCGCCATAAGATCCCCAAATGGTCTTTTGACGATTTGTTTTCTTTTGAAGAAGTCAAGGAATTTGATTTAAAAGTTAAAAGATTTTTGGGTTGGCCGGAAGACAAGGATATTGAATATTGTTGCGAACTTAAGATTGACGGTTTGAATTTATCTTTCATTTATAGCCAAGGGCTGTTATCCAGGGGCGTAACTCGTGGTGACGGCATAACCGGAGAAGTGGTGACGCACGCCATTAGGACAATCGGCAGTGTGCCTCTAAGGTTAGAGGAGGCTATTGATATGGAAATCGGCGGCGAGGTGTATATGTCTAAAAAAGCATTAGCTAAGGTCAATAAGGAACAAGGGAAAAAAGGTGAAGCGCCGTTTGCCAACCCGCGTAATGCTGCGGCCGGCACGGTACGTCAACTTGATCCGCAAGTGGCGGCTGACCGTGAATTGGATACGTTTATGTGGACGATTTACGAGCCATTGAGATATGGCCTTAAAACCCAAGGTGATATCATGGAAAAGATGGCCAAATTGGGGCTTAAGGTTAATCCACATTGGAAGGTAGTCAAAAACATTGGCGAAACAGTTAAATATTTTCAGTATTGGCATAAGCATCGGGAACCGCTGCCTTATGAAATTGACGGCATTGTTTTGAAAGTCAATGATTTAAAATTACAAGAACGGTTAGGTCGCACGGCCAAGTTGGTGCGCTGGGCCGCCGCTTATAAGTTTCCCGCCGAACAGGTTACAACTGTGGTGGAAGATATCGATGTCCAGGTTGGCCGAACAGGCGTTTTAACTCCCGTGGCTCATCTACGACCAGTGCCATTAGCTGGTACTGTGGTTAAACGCGCTACATTGCATAATGCGGATGAAGTCAGGCGTTTGGATGTTCGGATAGGCGATACTGTGGTTCTGCAGAAAGCCGGGGATATTATTCCTGACATTATTCAGATATTGCCTAAAATGCGCAGTGGCAAGGAGAAGAAATTTGTTATGCCCGACAAATGTCCGGTTTGCGGTTCGTCGGTTGTAAAGAATGAAGGTGAAGTGGCTTATTATTGTACCAATAAAAAATGCTATGCCCAGCAGATAGAGGAGTTGAGTCACTTTGTGTCCCGCACCGCTTTTGATATTATCGGTTTGGGACCAAAGATTTTAGAACAACTGCAAAAAGCCGATTTAGTCAAAACGCCGGCTGATTTATTCAAATTGACTGAAGAAGATTTAGCGCCGCTTGAAAGATTTGCGGAGAAATCCGCGTCTAATTTGGTTACTGCCATATATAAGGCCAAGGACGTTCCTTTAGCTAAATTCATTTATGCTCTAGGTATCCGTCATGTCGGTGAGGAAACAGCTATTGCTTTGGCTGAAGCTTTCGGTAATATTGACAAGTTAAAAACCGCCACCCTTGATGATTTACGGCAGACTGATGATGTTGGTCCTAAGGTTGCCCTCAGTATTAAAGAATGGTTTGAAGATAAAATAAATCTCAAATTGATCAATGATTTATTGGATAATGGCGTTAAAGTAAATAATCCGGAAAAGAGGCTTGCCGGCAGACTTAAGGGTTTAACTTTTGTTTTGACCGGTGAATTGGATAATTTTTCTCGCGCTGAAGCCAAAGAAAAAGTGCGTTCTTTAGGCGGTGATGTTTCATCTTCGGTCAGTAAAAATACTGATTATGTCGTGGCCGGAGAAAACCCCGGATCTAAATTTGGCAAAGCGCAGAAGCTGGGAGTGAAGATTATGACTGAACGACAATTCTTGGGTTTAATCAAATGATTATATAAAAGGACGTTATAATGAAGTATCGCTCATGACATTTGATATTTCATAAAAACAAGGCGAATAACCCCGCCTTTTAAAGTTAAATGTTAAACCAGACGCCTGTTAATGGGCGTTTTTGCATACTTGATTTTTTTTGTCGTTTTATGTTATGATTTAATATATGAAAGAAGCCGCTAAACAGCGTTTATCGGAAATTTTTCCTGCTGCCATCGTCTGGTTGACTTTTGTTGCTGCTATAACATTATCGTTAATTAAGCCGCTTTGGGCGGTTTATTTTATTTTGATTTTCTCCGTTTATTGGATTGTTCGTTTATTTTATATGTTATGGTGGCTGATTTCTTCTTGGATTAAATTCCGGAAAAATATCAAGAAGGACTGGTTGGAGCGAGTTAAAAAATTGCCCAAAAATTACCTTGACTATTGGCATATCGTCACTTTACCGACCTATAAGGAACCGTACGGAGTTATTGAAAGAACCTTTGAGACATTGCTTAAGTGTGACTATCCCAAAGAAAAGATGATCATTGTTTTGGGCGGAGAAGAGGGAGATAAAGAGAATTTTTTGGGTATAGCCGCTAAAATAGAAGCTAAATATGCGGATAAATTCAGGAAATTAATGATTACAGTACACCCTCGCCGACCAGATGAATTGCCGGGCAAGGGCAGTAATGTCCATTATCAAGAAGAGCGCCTCAAAGAGTATATTGATGAAGAAAAAATTCCTTACGAAAATGTCATTGTTTCTTGTTTTGATATCGAAACCTTGCCCCATCCTCAGTACTTTGCTTATCTGACTTATCAGTATTTGATTCATCCCAACCCGACCCATGCCAGTTATCAGCCTTTAGTGCTTTATAATAATAATATTTGGGAATCTAACCCGATTATTCGTGTAGTGGCGTCGGCCACGACTTTCTGGCTATTGACTGATATGTCGCGACCGGAGCGCCTGTTGACTTTTTCTAGTCACTCTATGAGTTTTAAAATGATTGTTGATGTCGGCGGTCATGAAAAAACAATTGTTTCGGAGGATTCACGCATCTGCCTGCAAGCCATTGATCGTTATAATGGCGACTATGAAGTAGTGCCTATGTTTATCACCGTATCCATGGATACGGTTTATATTGGCAAATTTTGGCAATCGTTAGGCAATCAATATAAACAAATGCGGCGCTGGGCCTGGGGCGTAGAGCATTTTCCCTGGATGTGGGATCATTTTTTTGGCGTTCACAAAAATACTAATATTCCTTTGCGTGTGCGTTTGAGATATTTTTGGGTACAAGTCGAAGGTATGTATTCCTGGGCGACGGCGCCGATATTAATCTTAATTGTCGGTCGATTGCCTTTGGCTATGGTTTCCGGTACGGATAAGGCCACGGCCTTTGTTCAGAATGCGCCGGTCACCTTAGAGAATTTAATGACTATCGGTATGGTTGGTTTGATTTTAAATGCGGTTATGTATACTTTTATTCTGCCGGAACGGCCTAAGCACATGTCGGTTTTTAATTGGTTGGTAATGGTTTTACAATGGGTGTTGTTTCCCGTTACTATGATTATTTTCGGTTCTATTCCAGCCATAGAGTCGCAGACTCGCCTTTTACTTGGCGGCAAATATCGCCTGGGTTTTTGGGTGACGGAAAAAAAAATAACCAAATAGCATGACCAGTCCTAAAGTTACTATAATTATCGTTACCCGAAACAGTCAACGTTTTATGGCGTCTTGTCTGGATTCTATTTACGCCCAAACTTACCGTGATTTTCAAGTTTTAGTGATTGATAATGACAGCCATGACGGTACGGTTGATTTTGTCCGCTCTAACTACCCGCAAGCCGGAATGTTCGTCAATAATAAAAATTCCGGTTTTGCCAAGGCAAATAATCAAGGCATTAGACTGATTAAGTCGCCGTTTTTTTTGTTATGCAACCCGGATATAATTCTGGAATCTGATTGGCTAGAAAAGATCATGGCAATAGCGGAATTAGAACAAAATCATGACTGTGCCAGTTTTGGCGGTAAACTACTTAAATTGAAATTAGTTGATGCGGAGATAGGCGAAATGGAAAAAACCGAGATAATTGACTCCTGCGGTTTAAAATTCCTCAAAAATCATCGTTTTGTAGAATTAGGGGCGGGTGAATCGGCCAGGGAATATAGTCAGGCACAAGAAGTATTCGGCCATTCTGGGGCTTTGGTATTATTGCGTAAAGAATCGCTGGAGCAAGCCGTTATTCAGGATAAGTATCATTATACCGGTGATTTTTTGGATAGTAATTTTTTCTTTTATAAGGAAGATGTGGATTTGGCTTGGCGTTTGCGTTTACAGGGCTTTAGATCAATATTCATTCCTGAGGCAGTGGCCTATCATCTACGGACATTCCCGGCGGCGCAGAAGAACCGTTTTGGCGAGGTAATCGCCAATCGCCGCCAGCAAAATGATCTGGCTCGTTATTATTCCTATCGCAATCACTTTTTAGTGCTGTCGGATAATGAATTTTTTTCTAATTTGATTATTTATTCGCCGTTTATTCTTTGGTACGAACTTAAGAAGTTATGTTATTTGTTAATTTTTGAAATTAAAAATTTAAGAGCGATTATCGAAGTGATTAAAATGCTGCCTCAAACGTTATCCAAACGTCGCCAGGTTTTCCGGCATGCCAAACTGTCAGCTAAAGATATTAGAAAGTGGATAAATTAACTGAAGAAGTAATTATGGAGATATCAATAATTATTAATAATTATAAAACCCGCGGGTTGCTTAAGCAGTGTTTGAAGGGGATATACGCCAATCCGCCCAGCGTGGAGTTTGAGGTTGTAGTGGTTGATAATAACAGCCAAGACGGTTCAGTGGAGTTGGTCCGGGATAATTTTCCTCAAATCAGGTTAATCACTTCCAATAAGAATCTTGGTCATCATAAGGGCAATAACTTGGGTATTAAGAGCTCTACCGGCAAATATGTTTTGATTTTGAATACTGATATTGCCGTGTCAGCAGGTGCTATTGACGGGCTGTATAGGTTTATGGAAAGTCAGCCGGAAATCGCTTTGGCTGGTCCGCGATTGAAGAATCCCGACGGTTCTGTTCAAATGTCTTGCTTGCGTTTTCCGCATTTATTGACGCCGTTTTATCGCCGAACGGTGCTTAATCAGTTTAAATTCGCGCAAGAGGAATTACGTCGCTATTTAATGGAAGATTTTAGTCATAATGAAACGCGGCCGGTAGATTGGATTTTAGGCGCCTGTGAAATAGTACGCCGTAGCGCGATTGAGAAAGTCGGCGGCATGGACGAAGGATTATTCTTGTATTTTGGCGATGTGGCTTGGTGCAGAAAATTTTGGCAGGCGGGATTGCCGGTGTATTATTTTGTCGGCGCCGATATAATCCATTACCATAAGAGGGAATCAGCCGAGAGCGGAATTTTTTCCAAAATTTTCTGGATTCATATCGGCGATTGGATCAAGTATTTGTTGAAATACTATCGCCATGATTAAGGGTTTTTAATCTTATATTTTAGATTTTTATAATATGTTCTTTAAGAAGAAAAACAAATTGGAGCAATTGCTCCAGACAAGCCCTTTTAGTAAAAAGCCAAAGAGGAGGTGGTGGAGATTTCTGGCGCCAATTTTATTATTGCTTATAATTGTTGCCGCCGTCATTATTCCCTTGGCTGTAAATGGCAGTCAGATCTATGTGCGGCTGGTGGCGATAAATAACCGGGTTGAACCGATTATGGCAGCAGCGGCTCGGGGTGATTTTATTGTTATTGACAGCCAACTGACGGCGATTCGCGAAGACCTGGCTGTAGTACAGGTAAAAACCAAGCAATTGGGGCCGATTTTATGGTTGCCGGCAGTAGCCAAAACTGCGCGAACTGGCGATAAGATGATATTGGCAACCGGTGATTTGTTGGCCGGTTATCAGGAGATGTTGTCGGTTTTTTCTGATCTGTCTTCGCAGACTCAGGAACAAAAAGTGGTGTTTGATTTTTCCGCTAACGAATCCAAGCGTCAATTATTGGCCTCCATTGTTAAGAATAGAAATAAATTAGAAGAAGCCAAAAATAAAATCGCTTTAGCTAAAGCTAGCTTGAATTCGGTTAGCTCCGATGATTTGTCCGGTATTTTCCAGAGTAAAGTAATTGCCGCTAACCGTCTGCTGTCTGAAGTGGTGGAGCAAAGCGAAGTGGCCCTGCCATTATTTAAATATCTGCCGGAATTAGCCGGCTACAACCAAGAAAAGAATTATTTGATTCTGTTTGAAAATAACACCGAGCTTAGGCCGACCGGAGGATTTATCGGCAGTTACGGCTTAGTAACCATTAAAGACGGCGATATTATTGCCATACATACGGATGACATTTACAATCTTGATAAGTGGTCCAAGGATAAGTTGCAAGTGCCGGCGCCTTGGCCTATGACCACTTATAACGCCCAGAAGTATTTATTTTTGCGTGACGCCAACTGGTCTCCGGATTGGCCGACTTCGGCGCGACAAATTGAGTGGTTCTGGAACGTGGAGCGAGCCAACGCCGGTTTAGTCCCGGCTAAACTTGACGGTATTATCGCTATTACGCCGGAGTTCATTGCTAATTTTTTAGCGGTTACCGGACCGATTACCGCCGATGGCATCACTTTTACTAGCGATAATTTCACTTATCAATTGGAACAGCAAGTTGAATTCGCTTATGTGTCCCAAGGCATTGACTTAGCTAACCGCAAAGACATCATCGGTGATTTGACTAAAGATATTGTTGCCCGTGTAACCAAGGCCAATGCCACAGAATTATTTCAGGTGTGGCTGGCTATGAAAAAGAACATTGACGAGAAACAGGTTTTGGCTTACATGACCGATTCGCAGTTGCAGGGTTATCTGGCGCAAGAGAATTGGTCGGGAGAAATGAAACAAGGCGAGGGGGATTATTTATATATCGTTGATGCCAACTTGGCGGCGTTAAAAACCGACCAGGTAATGAAGCGGACAATAGCTTACAGCGTCAATCCCGGTGCCAATGACGATTTACTGGCCAAAGTGGAAATTAATTATCAGCATACCGGCCGATCGGTGCCGGCATTGATCACTAACTATCGCAGTTACACCAGGGTGTATGTGCCGGAAGGCAGTTGGTTTACCAGGGCATATTTTAAAGACAGTAAAGGCGTACAGGATTTATCTTTGGATAAAGAGGTAGAGATTAAAAATGAATTGGGCAAGCGTTACGCCGGTATTTTTTTGACTGTGGATCAGGGCACCGCTAAGACTTTGGTTTTGGAATATCGTCTGCCTCCGGAAGTTAAGCAATTAGCTCAGGATGGCCTGTACAAATTAAGTGTTCAGAAGCAACCGGGCACGCCTGGACATAAACTCAAAATTGATCTAAAATTTGACCAGCGCATTACCGCCTATTATTCAAAAATCATGCCTCAAAAGGTGCTGGGACAAAGTTTGCTTTGGGACACTGATTTATTGACTGATCGTGATTTTTTTATAAAGTTTTAGGAGGTTTATTATAGATTATTATGGCTAGAAAAATCGGCATTGATTTGGGCACGACTAATATTTTGGTTTATGTACCCAAGAAAGGAGTAGTAATAAATGAACCATCAGTGGTGGCGATTTCCGCCTTAGACCGCAAGGTTATTGCTGTTGGTATTGAAGCTAAGGAAATGCTAGGACGTACGCCGGATACAATTATCGCTCAACGGCCTTTGCGTGATGGCGTGATTGCTGATTACAAAACTACCGAGGCGATGCTTAGGTATTTTATTAACAAAGCTTTGGGTGGCATTCGTTTGCTTCGTCCGGAAGTGATGATAGCGGTTCCTGCCGGTATTACCTCAACTGAACGGCGCGCCGTGGTTGATGCGGCTATTGCTGCCGGAGCTAAAGCCGCCTACATTATTAAAGAGCCGATCGTCGCCGCTATCGGCGCTAATATTCCGATTGGTTCTCCGTCCGGTCATATGATTATTGATATCGGCGGTGGCACTTCCGAGGTAGCAGTTATTTCTTTGGGCGGAGTAGTGACTTCCACTTCGGTGAGAATCGGTGGCACGCGATTGGACACGGCGATCATTGAATATGTCAGGCGTAAGTACGGCATGGCCATAGGTGAACGTACAGCCGAGGAAATTAAAATCAATATCGGTTCGGCTTTATATCTGAAAGAAAAAATGTATATGGATGTGCGCGGTCGAGATATTATCGCCGGCCTGCCTAAAACCATTCGCATTTCCTCTGACGACACGACCGAAGCCATCCAGAGTGAATTAGAAGGAATTGTGGCGGCTATTAAGGCAGTCTTAAGCGAGACTCCGCCGGAGCTTTCGGCTGATGTAACGGTTAATGGCATTACTATGTCAGGCGGTACGAGTTTACTGCGTAATATTGATAAATTAATCACCCAAGCAACCGGTATTAAGGCCTATGTGGCCGAAGACGCTTTGTATTGCGTGGCCAAGGGCACGGGCATTGCGTTGGAGAATTTAGACAGCTACAAGAGAAGCATCTTGGCGACAAAATAATTTTATGGGCATAGCAATTGAATTCAATCCGGATTTGGCTTTACGAAGTCATGATAAATTTATTACCGGTAAGCGAAGGCGAGAAGAGTGCTTGCCAGAAAAGCTGGAAGTCGGCAAGGCTTATGATTTCTTGAAAGTTGGTCAGCGTAATTATTGGCTGAACGGAGAGTTGCCATTGTTAGTGACTGAAGGAGATGAAAACTTATCTTTGCCCGTTGCCAGTATTGTTATTTTAGAGGCAACACATCTTAAAGACGGCGATAGGGTTTTCACTAAAGGCAAATATTTGATAAAGGAGGTTTTTAATAATGACAGCTCAGTCCATTTTAACGGCTATAGTAAAATACAATCTGTTTAAACAATTATGACAATCGGCATTGACGCCAGCCGCGCCAATAGAAACAATAAAACCGGCACTGAATGGTATAGCTGGCATTTGATTCAGGAATTAAAAAAAATTGTTCCTGCCGATGTTAAGGTTATCCTCTATGCTAATAAGAAGCTTACTGGCGATTTGAATGATTTACCGCAGAATTGGCAGGTTAAGGTTTTGTCTTGGCCGCCCCAGTATTTATGGACGCAATTGCGCTTGTGGTGGGAACTGCAAGTCAATCCGCCGGATGTCTTGCTGGTGCCGGCGCACACCATTCCGCTTTTGACTATTCCACGTTCAATTAAAGTTGTAGTTAATGTCCATGATGTGGGTTTTAAACGTAGTCCGGAATTATATAAGCCGATTCAGGTGTGGTATCACGATCTGACGATGTGGCGCATCAAGGCGCGCGCCAATATGATTATCACCATCTCCCAGTTTTCCCAAGAAGAAATCGTTGAGCTTTATGGCGTCCGTCCGGAGAAGATTAAGGTGGTTTATCTGGGGTTTGACGCCGAGCAGTATCATTCGGCTGATGTCATTCCGAGCGATCCGCCAACTGGCGGAGAGGAATCCCTTTCATTAAATGCAAGCGATTTCTCCACTGCGTCGCCTGGAGGCGACTCCGGTCGAAATGACAATGAGGAGGGGATGGTTCAGAATGACATTTTAAAAAAATACGGCATCGTTAAGCCCTATCTGTTTTATGTCGGCCGACTGGAAAAGAAAAAAAATATCGGCAATATTGTTAAGGCCTTTGTTTTGGCCAAAATGAAACAGGAAGATTTGAAGCTGGTGTTGGCTGGCGCTTCGGGCAATCAATACGAGGAAATAAAAAACATTATCAGCAAAGCCAAATTGGAGAACGAAGTAATTTTGACCGGTTACATTGATAATCAAGATATGCCGGCTCTATACAGCAATGCTGCCGTGTTTGTTTTTCCTACTTTGTATGAAGGATTCGGTTTGCCGATTTTAGAAGCCATGGCTTCGGGTACTCCAGTGGTAACCTCCAATCAATTGCCGCATACGGAAGTCGGCGGTCAGGCCGCGCTTTACGCCCTGCCCAATTCAGCCGAGGATATTGCCGATAAGATAACCCAGCTTTTGACTAATGATAGTTTGCGGCAGGAAATGATCACACGCGGGCTTAATCAGGCCAAGGAATTTTCTTGGCAAAAAACCGCAGAAGAGATTTATAAAATAATTAAAGATTAAAAATACCCCGAATAATATCGGGATTTTTTAAATTAATTAAAAAAATAACCAAGACTTATCTGCCGGTGTAGTTTTTAAACATTTTTTTTATTTAAATTTAGATAAATTATATTAATATTGTGGATAAATCTATTGATAAATTTTACTAGATATGATATAATTATATATTGGTAAACCGTCATGTTGATGGAGCCAATTCGTACCTGACAACGGCTAATCTGGGATTCCGATGATTTCTGGAATGAGGGATTGGCCAAAGGAGAACGGACATGAAGAAAAACGTAGCAGCAGTAATCTCGGCCATGGGCGCTTTGCTTTCTATTGTAACTGACCTGGTCGCCTACATTCGCGATCTTAAAGGAGATGTCGGCGAATGCATCTACCGTCTGGCTCAGCCCGAGGGCAAAGAAACCCTCAAGGCCATCGCCGAGCTGTTGGTGCAGCACTGGCAGAAGGCCAAAGGTGCTGAAAGGGTCGTTAAACAAATCGTGTCGCAGTATCTGATCACTGCCCACAACGTCATTCTGGACTTCAGCCAGACTCTCGAGCAAATGATCGCCGCCGGCGGTTATGATTGGAAAAACATCGATATCACCGCTGATAATTTCCCGGTCAGAGGATTGGGCCAGTGCCAGATCAGGGTAGAGCTCCTACACTTCAACCAGCATTTCGCAAATGGCGATCTGATTATCGCTAAACTGCAAGAAGTCAATACTTGGTTGGCGAGCCAAGGAGCGAATTATCGCTACCGCTTCGCCTTCATTCAGGAGTTGTTAGCCCTGGGCGCGGCATTTCCCGATTTGCAGTTGTCGTTTCCGATCGCCGCATTTGGCTCCATCTGGCGGCAGGCTGGTGGCTATCGCCTCTTCGCCTATCTCGACAGGAGCGATGCGAGGCGCTCTCTCAGTCTCCGCAGGCTCGGGCACGGCTTCCACGGCCGTTGGCGTTTCGCGGTTGTCCGCGAAGCAATCCAAAATTAACCCCTTGTCTCCCTTGAACCTTGACCCCAACCCGCGTGGCGATTTACGTCACGCGGTATTATTTTTTACAAATTTTGTTATAATAATTGCCACTTTACCCGATATTTGCTAAGATAAACTTATAATTTATAACAAAATCAGATATGAAGCCCATTTTACTTTCCGGCATTAAGCCGACCGCCCGCGTCCATATCGGTAATTATTTCGGCGCCATGAAGCAATTCGTGGATTTACAGGATAAATACCAGAATTTTAATTTTATCGCTGATTATCATGCCTTAAATCAAATGACGGATAATCCGCAAGAGATAAAACAGCTGACTTTGGAGCTAACCGCCGCTTATTTGGCGGTTGGCTTAGATCCTAAAAAAACAGTTTTATTTCGACAGTCGGATGTGCCGCAAGTGACCGAGTTGAATTGGATCTTTAATTCTTTAATCACTCCCTCTTATTTGCAAAGCGCTCATGCTTATAAAGACGCGGCGGCCAAGAAAAAAGATGTTAATATGGGATTGTTTTGCTACCCGGTGCTCATGGCGGCCGATATTTTGATTTACGGCTCGGATTTGGTGCCGGTCGGCAAAGATCAGGAACAGCATTTAGAAATTGCCGTTGATTTAGCTAGAAAGTTTAATCATACCTATAGTCAAGAAGTTTTTAAGTTGCCAAAGGCCTTAATTTGGGAAGGTCAGAGTGTTAGGGGAATTGATGGCGAAAAAATGAGCAAAAGCAAAGGCAATGTAATTGAATTGTTTGAGAGTGAGGAATCCATCAAGAAAAAGGTGATGAGTATTAAGACTGATTCTAAAGGCGTAGAAGATAAAAAAGATCCGGAGGCCGATAATGTTTTTGCTTATCATAAGTTATTTTCCACTCAGATGATTAATGAGTTAAGATCGAGATATGAAAATGGTGGCATTGGCTATAAGGAATCTAAAGAAATCTTGCTTGCTAATATGATGGCTTATCTTAAGCCGATGCGTGATAAATATTTCAAGCTGATTAAAAATGAAAAATATTTAAATAAAGTTTTAGCCAATGGAGCTAAGAAAGCTGAGGGTTTGGCGGAGGAGAAAATGAAGCAAGTTAGGAAAACAATTGGAGTGAGATAGGCCAAGATCCATCTAAACTTTCAAGGTTTATATTAAGTTTAATACTTCACACTATAGCGTGAAGTATTAAAAATGCCTTAAATTAGATAAATAATTGTAAATTTAAATTTATTTTTTATCGGGTTTAACATCTACTTGTGATCAGCCGTCTAAGTTTGCTAAAAGTTGGTGAATTATGTTATAATCGGCTTATGAATGAAAGAAGCAAAATGCAATATTTTTGGGATATTTGCGGTCAGGAAAAGGCCGTTGATTTTTTGAAGTCGGCCATAAAGAACAATCGTGTCGGCCATGCCTATATCTTTACCGGTCCGGATGCTTTAGGCAAAGGAACTATCGCTAATCAGTTTATCAAATCTCTGATGTGCAATGGCACCGGGGAGACCAAGCCCTGCAATGAGTGCGCCGTTTGTCGGCAAATCAACAATTTGACTCATCCCGATATTTTCCGTTTGGGCCGAATTCAAGACGATAAAACCGGTAAATGGAAGCGTGATATTATTATTGATCAGATCCGCGAGTTGAAATATAAATTGTCGCAGGGAAGTTTTTTATCTGGTTGGAAGGTGGCGATAATTTCTGAGGCCGAGTTGTTGAATATAAATTCGGCCAACGCCTTCCTGAAAGTCTTGGAAGAACCGACCGCCAAAACCATTATCATTTTGATTGTCAGCGATATTTCCGCCGTGCCCAAAACCATCGCCTCCCGTTGCCAGATTTTGAATTTTTTACCGGTTGCCCGTAATGAAATTAAGGATTACCTTTTATCAAAAGAGGTGGAAGAAGAAATTGCTGAAAGATGCGCGCGTTTGGCTTTAGGCCGGCCGGGCCGGGCCATGACTCTGGCTAATAATCCGGAATTATTGAGTGAAGAGCAAGAACAAATTGACTCGTTGTTGAAAATTTTGCCTCGGCCATTAATTGAGCGTCTGAGATTATTGGATGAAGTGTTTAAAACAGATAAGGATGAATCCATCAGTTCAGATCGTGCTCATCGTTTAATGGAAAGCTGGCAAATGACCATTCGTGATCTGATACTGCTTAAACTGAATAGTGAATATTATACGGCCAATTTGTCGTCTTTGCCTTTATTGTATGAGGTTAGGGATAAAATCAGCTGGGAGAGGATTTTGCATGCTGATCGATTGATTACTGAATTGAAACAGCTTTTTAATAATAATATCAGTTCCAGAAACATCTTGGAGAATTTAATGATAAATTTGTAACCATGGAATAAACGATCAAGAAAACGATAAAACAACGAAGCATTTTATTTTATTGATTTTTTGATTAATTTTAACTCGTAATTTGTAATTTTAAATTCGTAATTAATTTAAACATATGCTTGTCAAAAAACTTATTCCTTTTCTGGCGCTAGCTGTCTTTTTAGGCGGTTGCACCATTGGCGCTCCGGTCAGTACCACCGTTAAGGCGGCTGATGGCGGTATTTGGAAATCAGCCGATAGCGGCAAAACTTGGATGCAAACCAATGATGTCTCAACAACTAAGGGTAAAGTCGCCTCTATCGCTTCGGTTGATGTCAGGAAGGTCTCGCTTGATCCTTCTGAAGCCGCCGCTATGTATTTGAGTACGGAAAAAAATGGTGTTGTTTACTCGCTTGACGGTGGCGCTTCCTGGCAACAGTTCAAAAAATTAAAATTTGACAAGATAAGAAAAGTCGTCGTTAGTCCGCAGAGCAAGTGCGTTTTTTATGTCTTGCTGGACACTTATGTGTTTAAAACCGATAATTGCGGGCGTGATTTCGTCAATGTTTATTACCATCAGAAAACTAACGTGGTTCTAACCGATATCAGTATCGATCCCGTCAGCCCGAATATCATGCTCATGGGCACCAGTGCCGGAGAGATTCTCAAGAGTGTTAATGCCGGCCAGGCCTGGGTAACATCTTATCGCGTTAGCGGCGGTGTAATCAAGGATATCTTGTTTGATCCGCGCGATTCCCGAGTAGTTTATGTCGGTACCGATAAAGAAGGTATCTTTAAGACTACAAATAGCGGCGATTCTTGGCGGTCTTTGGGTGAAGGCCTAAAGTCGTATATTGGCAGTCAGCAATATCAACAGTTAATAATTGATAATGCTACGCCCAACGGATTGATATTTATCTCTAAATTCGGTATGCTTAGGAGTTCCGACGGCGGCAACACTTGGAATATCGTTGATCTTTTGCCAGCTCAACGTTCCGCTACGATTCTAACAGTAGCAGTTAATCCTAAAAACAGTAATGAGATTTATTATGCGACGTCAGGAGCTTTGGTCAAATCAGTTGATGGCGGTAAGACTTGGTCATCGCGCAAATTGCCGTATAGCCGCTTGACCACGGCTATTATCATTAATCCGGAAACGCCGGCCACGGTTTATCTGGCGACGGAACTGGCTCAACAATAACTATAAGTCAAAGTACCAAGCGTATAAAGTCAAAAGTTTAATTAATTATTTTGAGATTTTGATTTTATAAGCTCTATAACTTTACAAATTTTTAACTAATATTTTATGAGTATCATCGATGATCACAAAAATGAGTTTATAAAAGTCGTTGACCATTTTAAGACGGAGTTGGGACAGCTTAAAACCGGTCGGGCTAATCCGGCGATTTTAGACGGGGTTAGAGTGCAGAATTACGGTACGCTTATGCCCCTAAACCAAGTCGCTTCCGTCACTATTGGCGATTCCCGATCGCTTTTGATCCAGCCTTGGGACAAAAGCATTGTCAAGGATATTGAAAAGGCTATCTTGGAATCAAATCTTAATTTATCGCCGTCAAATGAGGGCGAAAGAATCAGGATTTCTCTGCCGGTGATGACCGAGGAAACCAGGCGTGATACAGTCAAGTTGTTGCATCAGAAAGCGGAGCAGGCCAAGATTACTATTCGTTTGGAGCGCGATCAAGTTAAGGGGAAGATTGAAGCGGCCGAGGAAGATAAAGAATTCGGCGAAGATGAGAGATTCCGCTTATTGGAGGAATTGGATAAGACGGTGGGCAAGTATAATGAGGAAGTCAAGGGTTTGGTGGAGAAAAAAGAAGAAGAAATAATGACGGTGTAGTTATAAGTCCAAAGTCTATAAAGTCCTCAAAGGAAAAGTCGTAGGAACCCGTTGAATTACAATCTCAACCTTAAAAACTTTCGACTTCCAATTTTATAATTTTATGTTACTAACGATTATTATATTTATCCTAATTTTATCCCTATTGGTATTTGTCCACGAGTTGGGGCATTTTTTGACGGCGCGGGGATTCGGCATTAAGTGCGAAGAATTCGGTATGGGCTTGCCGCCACGTGCTGTCGGCTGGCAGAAATATCAAGGGCGTTGGCGGTTGATTTGGGGTAATCGGGAGATTACTCCGGATGAGCCGATGATTTATTCTATTAATTGGATTCCGGTTGGTGGATTTGTCAAAATTAAGGGCGAAAATGGCGACCAAGCGGGAGAGTCTAACAGTTTCGGCCATAAGCCGATCTGGCAAAGGAATATCGTCTTGGCCGCCGGCGTAACCATGAACCTGGTTTTGTGCGTTCTGGCTTTAGCGTTGGGATTTGCCATCGGCATGCCTTCGGCGGTGGAGGACAATCAGGGCGGAAAATTCGTGTCTGCGCCGCAAGTGCAAGTAACGGAGATTCTGCCAGATATGCCGGCTGTTGGGAGCGATGTCAAGCCGGGAGATGTCATAGCCAAGGTTAACGGAGTAGAAATCACCTCTTCGCAAGCGCTTAAGGATAATTTTAGCCAGTTAGTCGGTCAAACCGCTAAAATCACAATTGAGCGCGACAATGCGCAATTGGAAAAAGATATCGCGATTGTGCAAAAAGACGGTATTACCGGTATCGGCATTGGCATTATGGATGTCGGCGTGGTGCGTTATCCTTTGCATTTGGCTTTATGGCACGGTCTCGTGATGACTTGGCAGTGGCTGGTTTTGATTGTTTTGGCGGTGGTGGGCTTGGTTCGGCAGTTATTCGGCGGGCCGTCCATGGGATTGGATTTCGCCGGTCCGGTCGGCATTGCAGTGATGACCGGCCAAGCGGCCAAAATGGGTTGGATTTACGTATTGCAATTCGTTGCCTTATTGTCCTTGAATCTGGCCATTATTAATATTTTGCCGTTTCCGGCCTTGGACGGCGGTAGAATAATGTTTCTGATCGTGGAGAAAATTCGCGGTAAAGCGGTCAATAGTAAATGGGAGAACTTGTCGCATAATGTCGGTTTCCTGTTGTTGATGTTGCTTATCGTGATTATTACTTATCGCGATATTATCAGATACGGCGCGAAGATTATCAGCGTGTTTAGGCGCAGTATCGGATTATAGGAAAATAAAAATCCGACAAGGTGAGTCGTCGGATTGCCATAAGGTACTGCTGGGTTTTATTGGTGTTTTTACATGACGGATAACAACCAACCCACTTGCAAGGCCCATTCATTGTAATGTTCCATATCAATGCTCGTAGCATTTGATTTTTCGCTAAGTCTAGCTATTAAAGCTTTACCATTTTGATCTGACAGGATTATGCTTTCAATCAATTTGACACACAGGTAGGCATTTTCTGATAAACGTTTGCCATTGCCGGAGGTTGAAGATATTATCAGCTTGTCATAATCTGGTTGGTAAGCATCTCTTTTCTCATAATCTAATTGAATGCTTGCCATTCTTTGTAAAGATCTTAGGAGATGCTTAGCAATCGTTATCTGATCCATCGTGGTGACCATTTTTTTTCCTTTTCGGTTGAAGGTTTAATGCGGCTTTTAATTAGTACTATCAGTGATACTTTTGTTCTTCCAGTATAGGAAATAGAGCATTGTCAATAAAAGGCTGGATAAAATCAATCCAGGCTGAGAAGTTTTCGGTGTTAGGCGGTTTGTGGGTTAGGAAACATCCCTCGCACATTATACTGCCATCACTATTCCTACCAAGCAAGTCCTCCAAATGATTAATAATCATAAGAGCTTCGCTTGTGTATTGTTGAGTAGTCTTTATCTCTATTAATTGTCCAGTAGTAAATAAATTCCGTATCCTGAAAATATACCGTTTTATCAATCTGACCTGATCTAATGTGGTAATCACGATTTTTTCTCCTCTTCGGTTGGATTTCCTGGTATGGCTGATTCTGCCGCCGCTATAATCTTTCGACTTTCAGTGATCAAAAGAGTAATCTGCTGAATAGTTGGAACTCCTGTTGGACATGTTAATCCGCAAAAATGATTGAGATGATTAACGCACGCTTCGGCTAAAATGGAAAGTTTTTTCTCTGATCCGTTACCGTTGATACCCTCAATCTCCGGCATCCCATGATTATCAAAAAGCTTATCCCAGTATTTAAGACTAATTAGTTTCTTCAGAAATCCTTTGGCGATAATGATTTTTTCCAAAGTGTCAATCATATCCGTATCTCCTTATGGTTGCAAAATATGGTTTTAAGGTTCATTGTTGATTGGCTATATTATCACATCTTATAAAATTTGTCAAATTTACCTTGCAAATATTCTTCATAGTTTAATTAACCGGATTTAATATAACAAATATGAAAATAAGCATACCAAATAGTCTCAATCCGATAGATGCCGTCCGTCGTTGCGGTTATGGCCAGATTTTGGATCGTCGCGCTACCGAGCCAAGCTTTGCGCGTCGGCTGGGAGTCGGCCTTTATCCGCGTTTTCATGTTTATATCAATCAGGCTGGCGCGGGTTACGTGATTAATCTGCATTTGGATCAAAAGCAGGCGTCTTATGAAGGCACATCAGCGCACAGCGGCGAATACGATGGTGAAACGGTTGAGGCTGAAGGCGGTAAAATCAGTGAGTGTTTGCAGAGATTGGTGGCAGAAAAAACCGCTCCGGCGGTTAGGGAAACAAAGGAGAAGAAGGGTTTTTTTCATCGATTTTTCTAAGTTTGACATTAAGCTTTTATAATAGTAAAATAAGCCCATTATGAAACAGTCCAAGTTATTTCCTAAGACACTCAAAAATCCGCCTAAAGATGCGACTTCGGCCAGCCATAGATTGTTAGTGCAAGGAGGTTATGTTGATATGCTCCAAGCCGGAGTATACACATATTTGCCTCTTGGCTGGCGCGTGATTCAAAAGATTGCGCGGATTGTGCGGGAAGAAATGAACGCCGAAGACGGGCAAGAATTGCTCATGCCTGCTTTGCAACCCAAAAATATTTGGGAAGAGACTGGTCGCTGGAGCGGCAGCTTGCAAGAGGTGATGTATCAATTTAAAGATGGGGCCGGCAAGGAATTGGGGCTGGCCGCCACGCATGAAGAAGTTATTTATGATTTGGTGCGTCGTTTTATTTCTTCATATAAAGAATTGCCTTTGGCTGTTTATCAGATCCAGAACAAATTCCGTGCCGAACTCAGAGCGAAAGGCGGGTTGATGCGCGGTCGCGAATTCATGATGAAGGATTTATATAGCTTTCATTTAAGCGAGGAAGATTTGAATCAGTATTATCAGCGTCAAATTGAAGCTTACAAGCGAGTGTATAGCCGTTTGGGTTTACAGGTTAAGGTCGTAGAAGCTTCCGGCGGTGTTTTTACCAAGAATTTTTCTCATGAGTTTCAGGTGGTATCCGACGCTGGTGAAGATAAGATTATTTATTGCGACGGTTGTGACTTCGCGCAGAATGCGGAAATTGCGACAGTCAAAGCCGGTGAAAAATGCCCTAAGTGCGGCTTACCGGTCAAAGAGGGCAAGAGCGTAGAGGTGGGCAATATTTTTAATTTTGGCGATAAGTATGCCAAGGACATGAATGGTTATATCAACGACGAGTCGGGAAAGAAGTTGCCGATTCTAATGGCTTCTTATGGCATTGGAATCTCTCGATTGGTAGCGACGATAGTTGAGTTGTACCATGATGATAAAGGCATTGTTTGGCCGGAAAGCTCCTCGCCGTTTTCCGTTCATTTGCTGTCGCTTAAAGCTGATGATCAAGCCGCGAAGGTTTATGATGAATTAATCAAAGCCGGCATTGAAGTGCTATATGACGATCGCGATATTTCTGCCGGTCAGAAATTCGCTGATAGCGATTTACTGGGCATTACCTGGCGTTTAGTCGTGAGTGAAAAAACAGGGGAGAAGGTGGAAATCAAGAAGAGGGAAGGGTCTGAGGCGGAACTGATGGCAGTGGAAGAAATCATTAAGAAATTAAAAAAATAAAAGACCCATTTAAAATTTATCGGCGAATACCAATAAAAAACAGATAACTTGTCAAAATGTTTAAAAAATTCTTCGGAAAATTCAATCGCGGTCTGGGTATTGACTTGGGCAGTGGTAATACCTTGGTCTATCAGCAGGATCGCGGTATTGTAATTGCTGAGTCTTCAGTGGTGGCGGTTAACAATCGCACTGATCAGATTTTGGCGATCGGCGACGAAGCCCGAAGAATGCTGGGCAAAACTCCGCCTCACATTACCGCCACTCGCCCGTTGGAGTATGGCATTATTTCTGATTTTGAAGTAACCGAAAAAATGCTGAAGTTTTTTATGAATAAAGTCCGCGCCGGACGCGTGGGGTTTTCAGCTATGCCTATCGTGGTGGTGGGCGTGCCTTTGGATGTTACGGCAGTAGAAAAAAAAGCGGTGGCCGACGTGGTGATGGCCGCCGGAGCGGCGCAAGTTTATTTGGTGGAGAATGTTATGGCTACAGCTATCGGCGCACGCATTCCCATTCAGGATCCGACTGGCAATATGGTGGTCAATATCGGTTGCGGATTAGCCGAGGCTGCGGTTATTTCGTTAGACGGCATTGTTAACTTTAAGGTTTCTCGTGTCGCCGGTAATGCTTTAGACAAAGACATTATTAATTTCGCCCGTGAGGAATTCTCTTTGATTTTGGGCGAAATGGTGGCGGAAGATATTAAAAAGAAAATCGGTTCGGCCTTACCGCTTAAGGAGCCATTGGAGATGGCCATGCGCGGCCGTGATGTTATGACCGGACTGCCAAGGGAAATAAAAGTCAATGATGCGCAAGTTCGCGAAGCCATCGTCAAATCGTTGGAAAAAATATTAAATATTATCAAGGCAACCTTAGAAACTACTCCGCCGGAATTGGTGGCTGACATTTACCAGAAAGGAATTTATTTGACTGGTGGTACGGCTCAGTTGAAAGAATTGGACAGTTACATTTCTAAAGGCATTAATATACCGGTGCATATAGCCGAGGATCCGCAGACTTGCGCTGTGCGCGGCTTGGGGTCGCTTTTAGATGATGAGGCCTTACTGAAGGACATTGTCGTGCCTAACTCCTAAATTAGTTAGTAATTGAATTATTAAATTCAATTCATAACTTGTAATTCTTAAATTAGTAATTGTTTTAGATGTTAGACAGGTTGCTAAAATCATTAATTTATTCTTTAGCGGCAATACTTATTGCCGTGTTTTTTCATTATTTAGGCTGGTTGAGACCGGTGGAGAACATGTTTATCTTATTATTTAAACCACTGCAAAGCGGCGCTTACGAGCTATCGCAAAAGACTCAAAGTTTTTCCGATTATTGGTTGCGTAAAAGGAATATTATAGCCGAAAATCAAAAGCTGATTGAGGAAATAAAAAATCTGTCTTTGGATCAATCCAAGATAAACAGCTTGGAAGAAGAGAATGCTCTACTAAAAAAAGAGTTGAATTTTATTGACGAAGATAAGAAACAGTTCGTGGCGGCGCGTATTATTACCGGCGTATCCGATCCTTTGTCGCAGACTGTTATTATTGATCGCGGCGCCAGGGACGGCATCGTCAAGGGATTGGCGGTTTCGGCCGATCGAGGCGTCTTGGTTGGTAAAATTTCCGAAGTTTTTGATGATTACTCCAAGGTGATGTTGTTGTCAGATAATAAATCTCGCGTGGCAGCGACAGTGCAGAATCTCGATCACACCGTTGGTCTGGTTGAGGGGCAATACGGTTTGTCTTTCTCTATGACTAATATTCCGCAAAATCAAGATATTCATCAAGGCGATTTGGTGGTTACTTCTGGCTTGGAAGGCCAAATACCCAAAGATTTATTGATTGCCAAAGTGGAAAGTGTTAGAACCGTGGAATCGGAGATTTTTAAAACCGCCATTCTTCAACCGATCATACCCTTGAGTAATTTGTCATATGTCTTGGTTATCATACCTTAAACTGAATAATAAATGGCGTCCGCTACTCGCCGTTGCCTGCTTGATCGGCGCGGTAGTTTTCAATTTATTGTTGGCCGGCGGAGTGATTAAATATTTGGCTTTTATCAATCTGATTTTTGCCACCCTGGTTGTCTTGGTTAACTTGCGCAGTATCAGCGAGTCGCTTATTTTTGCCGCCGTTAGCGGTATTGTTTTGGATGTTTATTCCGGTTTGCCTTTCGGTTTGACGGCGGTTAGTTTAGTATTATCCGCGGCTGTTATGGAAATACTTGTTGCTAATATTTTTTCTAACCGGTCTTTTTATTCCTTAGTCGGTTTGGGGGCGATCGGTTTGGTTATCTATCGTTTAATTTTTGCCTTATTTGCCCAAAGCTTGTTTTTTTTCGGTCTTACCGATGCCACCGTCGGTTGGAACTTTTGGTTGCAGACGGCTCAAGAGCTTATTCTTACCTCTTTGCTACTAGCAGTGGTCTTTTTTGTTATCGACCGTTGGTCCAATAGTTTTCGCCCTAATTATTTATCGCGTTAGTATGGCTAATCCTTTTGCCACAATTGAACCAATAGACATCAAACGCAAGAGTCGTTTGAATTGGGTGGAGGATAGCTGTGATTTAAGCAATTCGCTGGAAAGCGGTGTGGAAACCGGCTATTTGAATTTGTCCTTATCTGGCAAAAAGATCCGTTGGTTTTTTTTATTGATCGCTTTGGCATTCACGGTAATCTTGGCTAAAAGTTTTTGGTTGCAAATAATCTCCGGCGAGCATTATTTTTCTTTAGCGGAAAATAATCGCATCAAGACTGAGTATGTCAAAGCGCATCGTGGCATTATTTTTGACCGTAACGGCCAGCCTCTGGTCAACAATTTATTCGGTTTTTCTTTATCTTTGTTGCCGGCGGAATTGCCCAAGGATAAGGTTCAGCGGGCGGAAGAAATCACTAGGCTGTCTGAAATCATTGATATGCCGGAAGAAGAAATTGAGGCGCGTCTGGTCGGCGCCGATAAGAATTACTATCAACCGGTAACTCTGCGTGTCGGCGTGCCTTACGAGCAGGCTATGACCATTAAAATCCAAACCGATGATTTGCCGGGTGCCGAACTTAATGTGGATTCTTGGCGTTTGTATCCGGCTAGCGAGTCTTTGTCGCATATTCTGGGTTACATTGGCAAGCTTAATCAGGAGGAATATCAAAAATTAAGCGCTGACTATTTAATGGATGCCAATATCGGCAAGGCCGGTTTGGAGAAGCAGTATGAAAGCAATTTGCGCGGTGTTAACGGCCAGGAGCAGATTGAAGTTGACGCTTTGGGCCGGGAGAAAAAAGTTATCTCTCAGAATCAATCGGTGCCAGGGGATAATATTGTGTTATCACTGGATGCGGCTTTACAAGAAAAAATCTACGAGGTTTTAAACGCCAGAGTGCCGGGTAAGAAGGCTTCGGTAATCGTTTCTAATCCGCAAAACGGCGAAATTTTGGCCATGGTTGATTATCCCAGTTTTGACAATAATCTTTTTACCGGCGGTATCAGCGCGGAAGATTACAATAAATTATTGGATGATCCTAATAACCCTTTATTCACCCGTTCAATTTTTGGCGAGTATCCCTCCGGTTCAACGGTTAAACCAGTAATAGCTTCCGCCGCTTTAGAAGAAAAGGTTATCACTAAAGATACTACAGTGAATTCCATCGGTGGTATCAGAGTCGGCCAATGGTTTTTTCCCGATTGGCAGAGTGGCGGCCATGGCGTAACCAATGTTACCAAGGCCATCGCCTGGTCTGTCAATTCTTTCTTCTATTATATCGGTGGCGGTTACGGTGACTTTTCCGGTTTGGGTTTGGAGCGGTTGGTAAAATATTTCAAATTATTCGGTTTGGGTCAGGTGACTGGAATCGATTTGCCCGGCGAACACCAGGGATTTGTGCCTGACGCCAAATGGAAAGAAGATACCAAGAACGAGGTTTGGTATATCGGCGATACTTATCATTTGTCTATCGGCCAGGGCGATCTGCTAGTGACGCCGTTGCAAGTCAATAATTATACGGCCGTGGTGGCAAACGGCGGCAAGCTGATTAAGCCCCACTTGGCAGTGGCGATTGTTAAAGCTGATGGCACTAGACAAAATATTCAGCCTGAAGTAATTAGGCAAATTCCCGTTTCGGCGGAGAATTTGGCTATCGTGCGCGAGGGTATGCGACAGACCGTAACGGCCGGTTCTGCCGGCAGTTTGAACTCCCTACCTGTTGCTGTGGCCGGAAAAACCGGTACGGCGCAATGGAGTTCAACTAAGGCCAATCATGCCTGGTTCGCCGGCTTTGCTCCTTACGATAATCCTAATTTTTGCATTACTGTTTTGGTGGAAGAAGGCGGAGAGGGCTCCTCCATTTCCGTGCCAATTGCCAGGGATGTTATGCAGTGGTGGTTTACCAGATAAGGCGTATTATGTTAAAGCTGCTTGAATCGCAGTATTTCGACTGCAATCAGCATTAAAAGCGAGGATTTTGCCTTATTTAGTTGAAGTTTTGTTAATTATTGTATCTGGCTATTGACAAGGTTTGGTGGCTGTGATATCATTATTACTATAAATTCGCTCTAATCTCTCAAATCGTCTTTAATGGAGGAGTTTTTAAATTGTCTAAAATACAAATACATGTCAGAAAGTTATATCTCTTCCGAAGGTCTGAAAAAGATCAAGGAAGAACTGGAACAACTTAAATCAATTGATCGTCCCGAGGTTATTGACCGTATCGCCAAAGCGCGCGATTTGGGTGATTTGTCGGAAAACGCCGAGTATCACGAAGCCAGGGAAAAGCAAAGTTTTATTGAAGGCCGCATTCAAGAATTGGAGGCTTTGGTTAAGAACGCCGTAATTATCAAGAACAAGAAATCAGATACGGTGCAAATCGGCTCTACGGTTCATGCTACTTGTGATAACGGCCAGAAAGTCAAATACCAGATCGTCGGCCATTCCGAGGCTGACCCGGCTAATGGTCGCATTAGCCACCAATCGCCGTTAGGCTCGGCTTTTATCGGCAAGGGTATTGGCCATGAGTTTGAACTTAAAATTCCGGCCGGAGCTATCAAGTGCGTCATTGATCATATTGAATAAAATCTTAAAATATAAAACACGCTCAGCCCACTGAGCGTGTTTTTAAATTATGTTACTTGTTTTTTTACAACTTTTTCTAGAAGTGGCTGAGCAAGAAGTTGCGGCTGGTCATAAATCATATTTCGGACACAAATTAATTATAAAAATAATTCACCCCGCGAAGACATGATCTTCGCGGGGCGTTATTTGTGCTACTCCTTTTTTTCGCCGGTAAGTTCGCTGACATTGGCCGACGGCATTAGTATGTTTTTCTCTTTGCCGAGTTGGGCGATAACGTATGTGCCCGGATCGTAGTTTTGTGTTGTTGCAAAGACTTTAACCATCCCGTTTTCGAAGCGTACAATCACAAGCTTAGTTCCCGGTTTCGTCTGGTCATTTTCATTCAGTGGTTTGAGCTCAGGTAGCTCAGACTTGATGATTGTTATCAGTGTTCCGTTTTCAAATTCGTTTGCCAAATTCTCCGTGCCCCTTGTAAATCCGAGTGTTCTGTCACTTCCGGCAAAGGACCCAGCGATAAAAATTAGGGCGAAAATGAAACTAACTACTGCGATTACAGCTACTAATACTGAAAGATCTTTTAAATTAGGCATTTCCTTCTCCTTTTTACTGTTACGGTTTAAGTCGTTGATGCTTAAGCATTTTATTGTCCATTATTGGTTTAAATGTTCGTTTTTTGATTCGTTTCTGAATCATATAATTATAGCACACTGTTATTTTTTTGTCAATAGACTTATCCACAAATATCCATTAGACAGCTTAATTACAAGCAAATTTAAACAAAAAAATACACCCAAAGGACGAGTGTATTTTTAATTATATTTTAGATGTCCAGATTCTTGACGCTTTTGGCGTGAGTTTGGATAAAACGTTTGCGTGGGGCTACGTCGGCGCCCATGAGAATATCAAAGGTTTCATCGGCGCGTTCCGCATCATTTACGGTAATGCGTTTCATTTGGCGTTGGCTTGGATCCATAGTCGTGTTCCAGAGTTGTTCAGGATTCATTTCGCCCAAACCTTTGTAACGTTGGATATTGACTTTAATGCCGCCGCTCAGTTCTTCCACCTCTCCCACCTCGGAATCGCCCTCGGTGGCCGCTTCGGCAGTTCCACCCTCGGAGGCTTCAGTTTGTTTGGCTGTTTTTTTGCTTTCCGTTTTGGCTGATTTGCCGGCCGTAGCCGTGGCGATCATTTCGGCTTTGGTTTTTTCTAGTGCCTCATCATTATAAACATACCTGACGTCTTTGCCGATTTGCACTCGGTATAGGGGAGGCATGGCCACATAAATATGACCCTCTTTAATCAAGTCGGGGAAATGGCGATAGAACAAAGTCAGAAGCAGGGTGCGGATGTGCGAGCCGTCAACGTCAGCATCGGTCATAATGACGACTTTGTCGTAGCGCAAGTCGGCGATATTGAACTGTTCGCCAATATTGGTGCCCAGAGCGATAATCAGTGATTTGACCTCATTGTTGGCCAGCATCTTGTCCAGGCGGGCTCGTTCTACGTTTAAAATCTTGCCACGCAAAGGGAGAATGGCTTGGAATTCGCGGTTACGGCCCTGCTTGGCGGAACCGCCGGCGGAATCGCCCTCAACAATGAATATCTCCGATACTTTGGCGTCGCGGGAAGAGCAATCGGCCAGTTTACCGGGCAGGGCAAAACCATCCAGTACGCCCTTGCGCAGGACTGATTCGCGAGCAGTGCGGGCCGCCAGGCGAGCCTTGGCCGCCAAGATGCACTTGCCCATAATGGCCTCAGCGTCTTTGGGGTTTTCTTCCAAAAACATTTCAAATGCTTCCCCCATGACTTTTTCTACGGCCGCGCGCGCTTCTACGTTACCCAGCTTGGCTTTGGTCTGACCTTCAAATTGCGGTTCGGGGATTTTAATGGAGATGACAGCTGTCAATCCTTCGCGGACGTCCTCGGCATTTAAATTAGCGTCTTTTTCTTTGAGGTAATTATTTTTTCTGGCGTAAGAGTTGATGACTCGAGTCAAGGCGGTGCGAAACCCTATGACGTGCATGCCGCCCTCGGGATTATAAATATTGTTGGCAAAGGGGAGGACGGTTTCGTTGTATTCGGTGGAATATTGGATGGCAATCTCTACGTTGATATTGTCAGTCTCTTTTTCAATATAAAAAATGTCAGGATGCTGGGGAGAAGTATGCGAGTTGATATGCCTGACATAGGATTTGATGCCGCCCTCAAAATAAAAGACATAGCAGAGGTGGTTGACCGGATTATTGTCGCGCTCATCGCAGACAATCAATTTGATACCCTTGGTTAAATAGGCTTGTTGGCGCAAATGATCCAGAACGGTTTTGAGATTGAATTCCAAAACGGTAAAAATAGACGGGTCGGGCTGGAAGGTGATTTTGGTGCCAGTACCTTTAGCGGTGCCCACGGCTTTGACGTCTTTTTGGGGTTTACCGATTTTGTATTCCTGCATCCAAAGTTTGCCGTCGCGTTTAACCTCGGCTTTGGTATAAATGGACAAGGCATTGACAACGGAAACGCCGACGCCGTGTAAACCGCCGGAAACCTTGTAACCGCTGTCGCCGAATTTTCCACCGGCATGAAGCACAGTCATAACGGTTTCCAGGGTGGATTTCTTGGTTGTTTTGTGTTTTTCTACCGGGATGCCACGGCCATTATCTTCTTCTGAAACCATGCCATCGGGCAGAAGTTTGACTTTGATGGTGTCGCAGTGGCCGGCCATGGCTTCATCAATGGAGTTGTCCACAACTTCCCAAATCAAATGATGCAAGCCGGCTTCAGCCGTATTGCCGATATACATGCCCGGGCGCTTTCTGACCGGATCCAATCCTTCCAAAACTTGAATTTGCTCCGCGCCATAGGCGCCGGAATTTTTCTTTTTTTCGTCTTTCGCCATAATTTATCTAAATTTAGATAAGAATAATACTTACAACTGTTGAAAAAAATGGACAGTAGTTAGTTGCAATTAATGTTTTCCACACCCTTAATTTTAGCATTTTTTTATGTTTCAGACAAGACCCAAAAGCGTTGACTTTAGCCGTCAATTAAGCTATAAATAACGCATATTATCCAAGCAGTTTAATAACCAGCCAACAGATAGGAGGAGCATCTATGGCCAACAATGGTATCTTGGTTTTGGTAGAAAGTCCTTTTGCCGGTGAAATTGCTAAAAATGTCAGGTATGCCAGGGCCTGTATCCACGATTGTTTGATTCGCGGTGAATATCCCTTTGCTTCTCATTTATTCTATACCCAGACGGGAATCTTGCGGGATGAAATCCCCGGAGAGCGTAAGTTGGGGATTGATGCCGGATTGGCTTGGGGGAAGAAGGCGGATAAGACAGTTGTCTATATGGATTTAGGTCTTAGCCAGGGCATGCAATACGGTATTAAAGCAGCCAAAGAAGCTGATCGTCCGATTGAATTTCGTTATTTGCCTGATTGGGAAGAACTGGTTAAAAGTGACCAACCCCTGGGTTTCTAATGTCCTTTGCGCCGCGCCGGCTCTGCCGTCGCGGTATTATTTTGTCAAAATAAAATCCGTCCCGATAAAATATCGGGACGGAGGAATGAGCTTTGTTATTGAGGGGCCTGGTTTTGCCGCCGTTTGAAATTCCCAAAATACCAGGTCAGTAAAAAAAATCCCACGAAAATCACCCAGCAAATCGCGCCTTGGATTATAGCTATAATCACAAAATCCTGCCATATTGTGAGGACGCCCGCTAACATAATAAGCGGTCCATACAACAATAATATTGCCACCAGCAAGAATCGGTTAATCCGATGTTGAAAAGCGGATATAGTGACCGAAGCAATGAGGCTAAAGTACCAGCCGTAGAAGGGTATTGTCAGGGCAATTGCTCCGGCTGCGATTATCGCGGCAGTGCAAATAATGCCGCTGGAAATTTGCCAGATTGAGATGCTGGCGTTTTTGATAAAACCAATAAAAGATCGAATCAATTTGCCGATTTTCATGTTCAACCCTTTCATTTTGGTTGGTTTTTTAATGTTCGGTTTTTTAATCGCTGGCCAAATTGATATTTCATTATATCATCCAAAGAATATTTTGTCAATAGTATAGTACGGATGATTGTTTGACAGAATTCCGTTGACATGATATTATAGCCTGATAATCTCGAAAGTCGGGATTTCGCTCGGTCCGGAGCGGTATAACGCCACAAGGACAAATGCACTTCAATAAAGAAAGGGAAATGCCCATGCCTAAGAAAGCTGGGAATGCCAAAGAAAGCGGTTTAACCGCAGAACAACAGCGCGAGTTATATGGGGCAATGATCACCGCAACTCCCACGGATATGTCGCGCGATGTTTACGAGAATTGGATGGCGAATCGTCGCGGCCTCAACCGCGGAGTGCGGCGGCTTTTGATACCGCCGGTCGAACAACCGCAGGTTCTACCAGCGCTTCAACACGACGCCGACACCCTCGCCCAACTGGAAAGTTGGGAGCGCCACTACCGGGACGAGTTTAATATGTCGGTTGATTTTTCCGGCATATTTATTCCGCTTCGTCGTGATTGGACCAAGCGCCTGATCGTTGTACCGCAGGGCATGACCTGCAATCAGGCCTTCGCCAAAAACGCCGAAATGTTTCCGTCATGGAAATGGACTGATGATTTGGACGCGGCGGCAGTCAAAGGACGCAACGACCGCGAGCCGAATCGCCATTACGCCATCTGGATTCGCGGCGACGTGGAGCCGGATGAAGTGGCTATGACCGCGAATCAAACACGAGCCATCGGCTTGAGTGGAACGACTCTGCTTGAACCCTTGCTGTTAGAAGGTAAATATTTCATGGAAACAAAGGATCATCTCAACAAGCAGAAGATCACTCGTTGCGACGGTTCTCGCAGTGCCTTCGGCTACGTCCCGTGCGTGCGCTGGTGCGTCGGCAAGTTTCGGGTCTATTGCTACGACCCCGGCTGTCCGCTCGGCAATCTGCGTCCCCGTTCCGTAGTTTCCTAATTCTCCTCTTTATTACTTTTTGCACACAACCATGTCGGTTTTCCGCCATGGTTTTTTATTGGAAGCCTTCCAATGCTTTAATTGTTTGCGGTGGCCAACTTTATTTGCATTAAAAATCAGATTTTGTTATAATATACACAATATTAATTAGCACCGCGAGGCGAGGGCGCGGCAGTCAAGCAAGAAAAATATGACAAGAACGCCGATCCAGGAGGTGGTAAATAAAGCAGGGCAAGAAGTGCTGGTCAAGGGTTGGGTGCATACGCGTCGCGACCATGGCAAGTTAGTGTTTATTGACGTGCGCGACCGCAGCGGCTTGTTGCAAGTCGTTTTTATTCCATCCAATAAAGAGGCGCATGAGTTGGCGCAGAAGTTGCGTAGCGAATACGTAGTGGCTATTACCGGCCAAATCAATGAGCGGCCGGCCAATATGGTCAACGATAAGTTGCCGACAGGCGGCGTAGAAATGCTCGCAACCGGATTGGAAATCATTAATGAAGCCAAGACGACGCCGTTTGAAATTAATCAAGATACGATTGAAATAAATGAAGAATTACGCCTCAAATACCGCTATTTGGACCTACGTTCTCAACGTATGACCGAAAACATGATTATGCGTTCCAAGGTTAATAAGTTTTTCCGTGATTATCTGGAACAGCAAGGATTTTTGGAAATAGAAACGCCGATTTTGACCAAGGGCACGCCCGAGGGCGCTCGGGAATTTTTGGTGCCGTCGCGCCAGTGGCCCGGCAAGTTTTATGTTTTGCCGCAATCGCCCCAGCAGTTCAAGCAATTATTGATGGTAGCCGGCGCGGAAAAATATTTTCAGATCGCCAGATGTTTTCGCGATGAGGACACTCGCGGGGATCGTCAAGCTGAATTCACACAATTGGATATTGAAATGAGTTTTATTGAGCAGGAAGATATTTTCAACTTGATTGAGCCGATGATGATTGAATTAGTGGGAAAACTCTACCCTAATAAAAAGATTTTAGCCAAGCCGTTTCCGCGTTTGACTTATGCCGAATGCCTGGATAAATACGGCACGGATAAGCCTGATTTGCGTCCCGACAAGAATGATCCGGATGTTTTGGCGTTCATGTGGCTGATTGATCCGCCTATGTTTAAGTATAGTGAGACAGAGAACAAATTAGTCGCTTCCCATCACCCTTTTACCATGCCTAACCGCGAAGATATGGAAAAGTATCCCGACGACCCCAAGAAATGGCGCGCTTACGGCTATGATTTGGTCTTAAACGGCTTTGAAGTCGCCGGCGGCTCCATCAGGATCCATCTGCATGATATCCAGCAGAAAATTTTTGAGCTTTTGGGCGTCGGTGAGAATGAAATTAAAACCCGTTTCGGCCATATGCTGGAAGCGTTTGAATTCGGCGCCCCGCCTCATGGCGGTATCGCCCCCGGTGTTGACAGATTGTTGGCGATATTGCACAACGAACCCAATATCCGCGAGGTTATTGTCTTCCCCAAAACCGGCGACAGCCGCGATTTGATGATGGACGCGCCCAATTATACCAGTTTGAAGGCTCTGCGCGAAGCTAATATTAGGATTGCCGACAGCGTAGAAGCTCGCGCCGAAAAAGAAGGCGTCAATCTTTACGGCGAACAAACGCAAACCGCGGATTAAATGGCGTTACAGTGTAAGATTTATGGCTTGCGCATAACTAATAATCATTATTAATAATTAAATAGTATTTATGGAAAACAAAAAGATTTTGATTGTTTCTCTATCAGTAGTAGCTATTATTATGATTTTAGGCGGTTTGGTGTTATATATCAGTCAAGTCAATCAAGTTAATGGTTTACGACAAGAAGTAATCTCAGAAATTAGCTTATTATCTGCTAAGATCGAGGGATTAAACTATCAACAGGCTGCCGGCTTGAATGATCAATCATCAGTAACCGGTATTCCCATAAATACTTCAGCTAGTACCGCAGCCCCATTAACTTCGGTTATAGATGCTGTTGGTATTGCTTATTCAAATCAGATTTATGGTTTTTCATTGCAGTTGCCTAAAGATTGGGCGGGATATACGGTTTCAATCGGGGATAGAGCCGGTAGAACCTATGCTTCTTTTGGTATGCCTGGTTGGTCGGATATATTCACGATTGGTATTTATACGAAAGAAACTTGGGGATTAATGAAAAAAGATCCTGTAAATGGCGAAAGAGATCTTAACGCTTATATTGGCGAAAACAATAATTATGTTTTTGCAATGTATCAAAGTCAGTATGTTTCTGATCAAAGGTATACCGTTCAAAGAAATCAGTTTACTGACATAAAGAATTCATTTAAAGCATTGATAAAGTAACAAAATAGCCATGCTACGTAACAGGCTACGTAACAAAGCTCAATTGTTTTTATGAAAAATATCGCCCCATTGTTTTTTATTTCCCTGGCTGTTATCTTATCGGCTTGTACTCTGCCCGGCCAAAAACCGGCGCCAACGGCGTGCACGATGGAAGCCAAGATTTGCCCGGATGGTTCGTCGGTCGGCCGTGAAGGTCCGAATTGCGAGTTTGCGCAGTGCCAGAATGCCGGTAATACTGGCTTAGCCAACCCCGCTTCGGTGAATTGTCAGGAAAAAGGCGGTACCTTGGAAATTATTACTGACTTGGAAGGCAATCAATCCGGTCTGTGCAAGTTTCCCGATGATACACAGTGTGAGGAGTGGGCGTTTTTCCGAGGCGAATGCCGTCCCGGGTTGATAACCTCGTCTTCTACGACGACAATAACCACTATAGCCGATTGGTCGGTTTATCAAAGCCAAGAATACGGTTTGGAATTTCAGTACCCCAAGAATTGGCCGAAACCGGAGATTTCAGCCGGCGTCTATACTGGCGGTTATCCGCAGGTAAGATCGAATTGGCGGATAAATGTTGGACCGGTTTCTAGGGGTGCTTGCGAAGGTGAAGATTGTTATGGTCTTTATTTTGACAAATTTTCCGTTCAGAATTATGCGGAAACATTAAAAGCGTTAAAAAATGATGGATCGATTAACGGAATAACCGAAGAGGTGATTAATGGCAATAATGTCATATTTTTTACTGAGGCGGGGATGAAAGATTATGCTTCAGCTTTGATTTTCGGTTCTGCTATGATGATAAAACTGCAAGACAGCGGACTTTCTTCGTCAGCCGGCAATTTTAGGCAGATTATTTCTACTATTAAGTTCATAAAATAGTTTAGTAATTTGAAGGTGACAAATATTATGAAAAATTTGACTCTGGAGGAAGTCAAGGCTAATCCTTATGTCGATGACTTTATCCGCCAAACAGAAAAATACTTGATCGCTTTGGGTTATACGGATCACGGTTACCGGCATGTTAATATTGTCTCGGAGCGTTGCCGCGGTTTGGCCAAACAGTTGGGACTGGTCAAAAAGGATCAGGAATTGGCCGCTATCGCCGGCTATTGCCATGACATGGGCAATTATTTGGGCCGTACCCAGCATCATTATTGGGCGGCTATGCTTTTTTCGCAGATTTTCATCCCCCAAAACGTTAATCCGGATGATATCGCCCGCATTACCCAAGCCATTGTCAGCCACGATAAGGACGAATTGAAAATAGTTGATAAGATTTCGGCGATTCTGGTTCTGGCCGATAAGTCTGACGTGCATCGCAGCCGCGTTATCGGTCGCGAAATTCAGGCGCGCGGAGAAGATATCCATGATCGGGTCAATTACGCCGCAACCGGCAACAGCCTGAAAGTTAATCGTTTGCTCAAGCAAATAGTCCTTAAAATCCAGATTGATACGCAGGAGGCCAAACCTATGGATTACTTTGAGATTTTTTCCGAACGCATGAGTTTTTGCCGGCTGGCCGCGGAATTTTTGGGCTGTAAGTTTGTCTTAATTATCAATAATTTTAAATTATCTTAATTTAATTTTAACCGTATGCCAAGTAACAACAGCTCCTACCGAGGCAAGGGCGCTTTAGACGCTTTCCTCAACTTATTATCCTTCATTTCTCTGGGCTGGATGTCCTGGGCGATCGGTGGTATCGCTTTCCAGTTGATTAACAGATATTTGGCTGAGAGCTTAAAGCTCCAAATGTATTATCCGACCATGTATTCGCAAGAGGTGGTCAAATATGCCATTGCCTCCTTAATTATCGTGGTGCCGGTGTATTTTCTGGCTGTCAATCTTTTGCATCGCAATTATAAGAAGAATAAGCTGAATCATAACAGCGGCATATATCGTTGGCTGACTTATTTGATGTTACTGGTTTCCGCCTTAACGATTATCGGCGCTTTAGTCAGATTGATTTTTATTTTCCTAAACGGCGAACAGACTTGGCGCGTCGCTTTGAAGATTCTGACCGTCGTCGCGATTGCCGCCGGAATATTCAGCTATTATTTTTATGATTTGCGGCGCAAGGCCTATCAGAAGTACAGCCCAACCTCTTTGGTCTTTGCCATTGTTTTGGTGGCTGTAGTTTTAGTTGAATTGGTCGCCGGATTAATGATTATAGATTCGCCGACTGTCACCAGGAATAAGCAATTGGACAGTCAGCTGGTCAATGACATGACACAAATCAATTATTTGTTGGAAATTGATTATCAGCAGGACGGCGCCGTACCGGTTGATTTAAGCGCCGCCAAATACAAGAATGTCGTAGAAGCGGTAAAAAGCGATCAGATTGAATATAACCGCCAGACCGCGAATGAATTTGAATTTTGCGCAACGTTTTTGACTGATGCGACTGCGGATAATTCGCAGAGCTGGCAAGGGGAAAATTGGTATTATCATGGCGTCGGCCGGCAGTGTTTCACTAAGAAAGTCCTTTTACCCAAAGCCGATGTGGCGCCGGAAGCGATAAAAGGCGAGACGCCGGCGGTGAGGTAGTATTCGGTTGCCTATCCCTGTCAGCCGGCAGTTTGATTAAATTTTATTTATTTTAAATCCGTAATCAGTAATTTTTAAATTTATGCCAATCCCAGTCAAAGTCAAGAAATATCTTGACGCCAAGGGTATTGATTATGAAGAGTTGGCCCACAAGACTGTCTTTACCGCTTATGATGCGGCGCAGACCTTGAAAAAACAGCTCAAAGAAATCGCCAAGACGATTTTAGTTGAAGCGGACAAAACCCATGTGTTAGTGGTTCTGCCGGCCGATAAGAAAATTGATATGGCCAAGCTTAAGAAAGTTTTGGGCGCCAAAAGCGTCCGTATTCCCGATGAAAAGGTGATGATTAAGGTGTTAAAGATTAAGCCGGGCACTTTGTCATCCTTCGGTCGTCTTCATGACATGGAAGTAGTGGTGGACAAAGCCATGATCGGAGTGAAGAAGGCTGTGGTTTCCACCGGCAGTTTTACCGACAGCGTCTTGATGAAAGTCAAGGATTTTGTTCAGAGCGAAGAAGCGCGTCTGGCCGATATCGCCATGAAAGGCGGCTACAAGATTCCTAAGGCGACGAAGAAAAAAATGGTTAAAGTAAAAAAACAAGTCAAAGCTAAGAAAGGCAAAAAGACCAAGATTAAAGTGCCGAAGACGGTCAAGAAATTAGAGAAAACAGTGAAACGGTCAGTCAAGAAAGCAGTCAGCAAGGTTGTCAAGGCGGCAACCAAACAACCGGTTAGGAAATCAACCCCAAAAGCTCCTAAAAAATCAGTGAGAAAATCGATTAAGAAAAAATAAAAAAGAGCGACTGCGTTAGCCGCTCTCCGAGCAAAGTTCAAAAGGAAAATCGAGGGTTTACCTCAGGTATTTTCGCGGATGATGGATCAGTTTGCGCTCATCAATAATCCGTACGCCGTGTTTTTCAAAAGTCGGCCGGAATTCATCCAGTGACTTTGTCAGTGAAGCCCGCTCTTCGGTGCCGGACGATACGATGAGAAATATCGGCGGAACCCTGACTGCGCTCATTTCACACAGGGTGATGATGTCAAAAGCTACACAGGCTCCGGTGATAAGTCCGTCTCTGGAATGCGGGCGCTGTAACGGATCATGCTCCATGGCAATGATGAACAAGCGTTTAAACTGCCCCCGGCGAATACCAAATAGCAATTCCATTGGATTATCACCCAAGCTGATTCCGGACATGCTGAAAGCCATTTTATCGTTGGTTTGATGAATTGCATCTATTAGATCTTTAACCATTAGGGAGTCTGGCGACATAGCGGCAAAGGGATCCCCGCAAGAAGAATAATTTTCCAGTTCGATCTTTTCCTGCTCCGGAGTTCTTCCTTGGTAAACCAGGGCGAACGATCTGGCTTTTTTTCCGACAGGGCTTATGCAAAACGGTGAGAGTTCAACTACAGTAGCAGTTCCTTCAATCATGGTGGCAATTCCTTTCTGTGTCGTTAATAGTTGTTAATGTCCTTGGCAGATGCTTCTATTTAAAATTCTGGTTAGATTATATCATAAATAGATAAAAAGTCAAGTATTAAATAATCATAATCAGTATAATTGTTTTATAATTTGTTTAAATTTAGAATAAAAATTATTGAAGAATCGTGGATTATCAAATAGTTTTAGATAAATTTTCCGGGCCATTAGATCTTTTGCTGCAGTTGATTGAGCAAGAGGAACTTGATATTTCCCAAGTTTCTTTGGCTAAGGTTACCGATCAATATCTTGCCTATTTGGACGCTAATAAGGATTTACCGGCAGGAGAGCTGGCGGATTTTTTGACGGTGGCGACAAAGCTTTTGGTTATCAAATCCAAGTTATTGTTGCCACAACTGGCGGACGAGGAAGAGGACAGTGCCGAACAGCTGGAAGCCCAGCTTAAGATGTACAAGGAATACCTGGAGGCCAGCAAAAAACTTGAAGCGTTACTAATGGAAAATAATTATTCTTTTACGCGCGAGCGTCTGCCGGTTGATTTTAGGCCGGCGTTTTCTCCGCCACCGGCACTGGTTGCCGGTGATTTGACTGCGATTTTTGAGGAGATTCTGAAACGCATAGAATACGTAACCGGTTTGCCCAGGAGAATAATGGAAAAGGTGGTCAGCCTGCAGGAAATGGTCAGCGGTATCAGGGAAGCCTTGGGGCGGGCGCAAAAAATGAGCTTCAAAGAAGTTATCGCCAACGCCAAATCCAAGCATGAAGTGGTCATCAGTTTTATGGCGTTATTGGAATTAATCAAGTCCGGCGAAGCCGCGGTCAACCAAAAAGGCATTTTTGATGAGATAGAAGTGGAAAAAGTCAGTGTCAACTAAAATTATCAATTATGAATTTAAAAAACACTATTGAATCATTGTTGTTTATCTCCCATAAGCCGCTGAGCGTTGCGGAATTGGCCAAATTGGCTGAAAGCGACAAAACAGCAGTGGAGGAAGAGCTCAAATTACTGCGGGAGGAGTATCGGGAGAAAAAGGGTGGCATGGAGATAATCAATATTGAGGATAAATACCAGATGGCGGCCGCTGGCGAATCGTCGGAAATAGTGGCTAAGTTTCTAAAAACCGAAGTAACCGGAGAGTTGACCCGGCCATCGCTGGAAACGCTTACTATCATCGCTTATCGCGGTCCGGTTTCCAAGGTGGAACTAGAATTGATACGCGGAGTCAATTGCTCCCTGATCTTGCGCAATTTGCTGATGCGGGGATTGATAGAATCGCGCGAAGATAAGGACAAAGCCACAAACGTTTATCAGATAACTTTTGATTTTTTGAAGCATCTGGGCTTAAGTTCGGTCAGCGAATTGCCGGAATACGAACGGCTTAATCGCAATAATAATCTGGAAAAATTATTGTACGGCCTTACCGGCGGCGCGGCGGAACAGGAACTTCCCGCCGATCTGGCAGTTTAATTCTTGTTTGTAATTTAACAGTTATTAACTAATATATTATGTTTCAAACCGTTCTCAACTTATTCTTGGCCGCAATATTTCTGCAAGCGCAGGCCACCAATCCTGCCGACGCCGTTCTGCCAGCCAATTCTTTGCCCCTGACTCAACAGAAAATTGAGGCTCGTTTGCCGGAAAAAGCCATAGACAGCGAGAGTTTAGGTGTTAAAGTTACGGCGAAAAGCTTTATCGTGGTAGAACCGGAAACGGGCGCGGTTTTGTATGAGAAGAATTCCCAGGATTGCCGTCCTATTGCCTCCTTGACTAAATTGATGACCGCCTTGGTTTTCTTGGAGCATAACCCCGGCTGGGATAAGCAGTACACGATGACTGCTGACGATTTTCGCGTAGGAGCCAAACCGGCTTTAATGGTCGGCGACACCTTGACTGTTCGTGATTTATTTTATACCATGCTTGTTTCTTCAGCCAACGAAGCGGCGGTAGCTCTGTCCAGGTCCACCGGATTGAAGCCGGAAGAATTTGTCAGGCAAATGAATTTATATGCCAAGCTGTTAGTCATGGATTCAAGCCAGTTCAGTGAGACGACCGGGTTGTCTGTGGATAATAAGGCCAGCGCCGAAGACGTCATCAAGCTGATTAAAGTCGCTTTTTCCCATTCCGAAGTCCGCAAGGCCTTGAGTTTTAAGAGTTATGATGTGCCGATTATCAATAAGAATTTGTCGCGCCATATCAATAGCACGGACACGATTTTGAAAGCCGAGTTCGGCTATCGCGGGGATTCTTACAAGTTGGAAGCGGGCAAAACCGGCACTTTGCCGTCCGCCGGCTACTGTTTTGCCAGCCAAGTCAAAGATCAGAACGATCGGCGGCTATTAATCGCTGTCTTGGGCAGTTCTTCCACTTACGACCGTTTTACCGATACCAAATCTTTGGCTTATTGGGTGTTTAATAATTTTTCTTGGTGATATGGTTTATCTGTTGATAAAATTTCTCGCCGGTTTGCCCCCGTCATGGGTCGTTTTGTTGATTTCTATGATTCCGATCGTAGAGTTGCGCGGCGCCTTGCCGGTAGCTTTGACGGTTTATAAGCTTAACCCTCTACTGGCTTATTGCCTGTCAGTCGTCGGCAATTTATTGCCGGTGATGCTGATTCTGCTGTATATCGGTCCGGTTTCCGCTTGGCTGGCTAAGCATAGTCGGCTGATGGAAAAGTTTTTTGCTTGGCTATTCAAACGTACCAGGCATAAGATCGGCAAGAATTATGAAAAGTACGGCCTGCTGGCCTTGGCGATTTTTGTGGCCATACCTTTGCCCATGACTGGAGCTTGGACCGGCGCTTTGGCGGCTTGGCTGTTCGGTATTGATAACCGGCGCGCTTTTTTGGCGATTGTCGCCGGGGTCATGATTGCCGGAATTATCGTGTTTCTGGCTACCACCGGCATACTGAATTTTTTGGATTTTTTAATTTAAACATATGCGTAAAATAATCATTGCCAATTGGAAAATGAATCTAAGTCCGATTGCTTCGGCCGAGTTGGCTCATGATTTGGCTAAGGCTTTGAACAATGATGTGCTGGAAGAAAGGGACGTGGTTTTGGCACCGTCTATCTCCGCTTTGACTTTAGTAGCGGAAACGGTTAAAAAAGAAGAAATAGCTTTGAGCGCCCAGGATATTTTTTGGGAGGACCGGGGGTCTTTTACGGGTTGCGAATCGCCCAGATTTTTGCGTGAAGCCGGTTGCCGTTATGCTATTGTCGGCCATTCGGAAAGGCGGCAGAATTTAGGTGAGACTGATGAAATGGTCCATCTCAAGCTTAAGGCCGCTCTCTCAGCCGGGTTAACACCGATTTTGTGCGTGGGGGAAACTTATGAGGAGCGTCGCGAAGGGCAGACCGGTAATGTCTTGTTGCGCCAAGTTCAGTCCGCTTTGCAAGGCGTTGATTTTCTGGCTAGCGAGCATCTGGTGGTTGCTTATGAACCGGTTTGGGTTATAGGTTTGGGCCAGGCGATTGAACCGGCCGAGGCTGAAGAGGCTTTTCGTATTATTTGGCAGCAGATTATTGACAATATGCCGATGGCTATCGCCAAGTCCAATGTCCGCATTATTTACGGCGGTTCAGTGGATTCGTCCAACGCCGGAGATTTTGTGCCATTGGATCATTTCGCCGGCTTCTTAGTTGGTGGAGCGAGTTTGAAAATAAAGGAGTTTTCTTCTATAATAAAAATTTGTTAAAAATTTATGATAGTTCATATCAAAAAAATTATTAACGGTGCGCAACAAGGCAAATATGCCTTGGGCGCTTTTAACACCTCTAATTTAGAAGTAACACTGGGTATTATCCGCGGCGCGGTGGCGCGAAAGTCTCCAGTGATCGTTCAAGTTTCGGAAAGCGCCATTAAATATGCCGGCTTGACCAATATCACGGAATTGATTAAGATTATTGCTACCACCGATGGCAAGAGAATACCCATTGCTATTCACTTGGATCATGGTCATAGTTTTAAAGTTGTAGTCGATTGTGTTAAAGCGGGATTTTCTTCCGTCCACATTGACGGTTCGGATTTACCATTTGAGCAGAATGTCGCTTTAACCAAGAAAGCGGCGGTTTTTGCCCATAGCCATGGCGTTTGGGCGCAGGCTGAGTTGGGAGCAATGCTGGGCAAAGAAGGTACGGTACTTAAGAATGTGCCCAAGGATCCCAACACCTATATGACCGATCCGGCTAAGGTGAAGGAGTTTATCCGCCGTACCGGCGTGGATACCTTGGCGGTTTCTGTCGGTACTATGCACGGCTATTACCGGGGTAAAGAAAAGATTGATTTTCCTCGGCTGAAGAAAATCCAGCAGGAGATTCCGCAGACGCCGTTAGTGCTTCATGGCGCTTCCGGTTTGGCTGATGGCGACTTGCGCTCAGCCGCTAAATTCGGCGTCCGGATCGTCAATATTGATACGGATTTGCGTCGCGCTTTCACTCAAGAGTTAAGGCGAACAATCAAAGACACGCCAAAAAATCATTATGATCCGCGTCAAATTCTAAAACCGTCAATTGACGCCGTTGCCGCCGAAACGGAACGCTTAATTAAATTATTCGGTAGCGGGCGATGAAGTTGGCTCTACTGTTATCCGTCGAGGGTATTCGAGTGATTTCCAATAAATTTTTATGTTGTTAAACGTTTCAGTTCTAATAATTTTAATAATCTCCTTGATCCTGCTGGCTCGCATTATTTGGCGGCATTTGCCGGAGTTGAAGATTTTGGATATCAGTTCCATTCCCAAGGAAAAACATGTTGACACCAAAGCTAAAATTTTGGAGTCAAAGTTTTTGCGTCAAAGCGATAAGACGCGCCAACGCTTGGATAAAGTAATGTCGCCAATTAAGGCCGGCGTCGGCGGATTAAAAAACAGGTTACAGGAACAGGTGCAGACATTAGAGAAAAAATATCAGCGTCGCGGCGAAGTGGAAGAAGCCAAAACTAAAAGCATTAACGATTTATTCGCGGAAGCGGAGCAGTTGTTGTCTAAGGATGATTTGGCGGCCGCAGAAAGGGATTTGATTGAAGTTATTTCTCGCGATAAGAAAAATATCCGCGCCTATGAATTGCTATCCGAGGTATATCGGAACGGTAAAAACTATGAACAGGCGGCTGAGGTGATTAAATATTTGATCAGGCTTAAGTCGCTTAAGTATCGGAAAAATAATACGGCCGAACCGTTGCAAAAAGAAAAATTAGAGGATACGGAAACGGCTATGTTGGAGACGATTAATGTGGATGTGGAGATCGCCGGTTATTATGACGACCTGGGCAAGGTGTATGAAATTTTGGGTAAGATTGACAAGTCCTTGGATAATTATCTGAAAGCTAATGCCATTGAACCAAATAATCCAAAATATCTTGATAAGGTTATTGATTTGGCTATTATAGTTAAAGACAAGGGATTAGCCAAGAAAACCTATCGCCAGTTGAAGGAAATTAACCCGGAAAATGCCAAATTGGCCAGATTTAAAGAGGCGCTTGAAAAAATGTAAGAGGTGTGTTAAAATAGTTTTGTTGTTTTTGCCGTTGTAGCTCAGTTGGTAGAGCGCATCCATGGTAACAAATCCGCCGAGGTTTGCTGCCAGAGAATTGCCCTTTACCGCAGAATTACTGCGGTAAATCCATTTTTTGCCGTCATCAATCGGCCGTAAATGGGTCGTCCCGATAAAATTGTTTTATAAAATTTAATGCCGTTGTAGCTCAGTTGGTAGAGCAACTCCATGGTGAACCGAACAGGTTTTGCCCCTCGATTAGGAAACTAATCGTTGAATCCCGAATTACGGTTAAAGGCCAGAAATGGTTAAGACCGTGGCGAGCGATCGCCCGAACGACTGACAAGGGAAGCTAAAGCATAATTTGCCACGCTTGATATACAGTCTAACCCTCCAATATAATTTTGAAATGGAGGTATAAGTGAAGGAGTAGGTCTGCGGTTCGAATCCGCACAACGGCTCAAATATGGAAAACACTGCAATAAAACCGCAGTGTTTTTTATGACTATACAAATTTTATCGCAAAAGTTCTTTGATTATTCAAAGTTCATCAAGGGGTTTTCCCAGCCGACGATCAAGCGCTACCGGCAGGTGATCAACTATTACGCCAGATTATCCGACATTACGGATATTGAGCAGGTCAGTCAGGAAAACGTCCGTAATTTGTTTTATCACGGCCGTACCCAGCAGAAATGGACGACTAACACTTTCATCTGCTATCACAAGTCGCTGGCCGTGTTCTTCCGCTGGTGCGTCAAAGAGGGGTATATGACCGGCAATCCGATTGATGACATCGAGACGCCGAAATTGGAAAAACGATTGCCACCGAAGCTGACCAAGCAAGAAGCAATGAAAATTCTCGAAGTGATAGATAACTATCCTTACAAGGAAAAATTCCTGCGTTACCGCAATTATGCGATTTTCTCGACGTTTATTATGGCCGGCTTGCGAAAAAAGGAGTTGCTAAACCTGAAGTTCACTGACGTGGATATCGAGAACTTGTCGATATTTATCCGACAGGGCAAGGGGAGTAAGGACAGGGTGGTGCCGATCAATTACAAATTAGCGGAGACATTAAACAAGTATCTCGCAGAGCGGCGAAAACTGAACAAAACCTGCCCGGAATTTTTCACCTCGCTGTTTATAAACGGCGGGTTTACGGCCAGTGGCCTCAAGAGATTGGTCGACCGTATCAAGGAGGCCTCAGGCATTAATTTCACCATTCACAAGCTACGCCATACGTTTGCCACACTGATGCTGGAGGGCGGCTGTGATATTTATTCACTGGCAAAGATGATGGGCCATAGCGACATTAAGACCACGACGATATACTTGGCGGCCAATATCGAGCACCTGAGGGCACAAATAACCAAGCATCCACTAATTGATTTGTAAAAGAGTTCCGCATTCTGTACGAGGTGAAAACGTATATATAGTCAATAAATTCGCCATATTCAAGGGAAATTTTAATTGTGGAAAACATCTTTTTACCTGCGTCAAAAAAAATGATATAATAAAATAAACAATATATATGTTACGTGAATACGTACTAACATCGCAGTTAATAAAAACACTGCAAGAGGGTGGCATTACAAAAATTATACGTTCGAGAAGGGGAAAAAACATTGAGATGAGGCGTGAGGTTGGCAATAATTCATTTATTGCCGATATTTTAATCTCGTCTTTTCCACAAAAAATGGTGCAGAACGACTTTAATACAAAACAAACTAAATTTATTGCTATTGAAGTTAAAATATCTGATTGGAAACAGGGATTATATCAAGCATGGAGGTACTGTTCATTTGCCGAAAAAAGTTATCTTGCATTATATAAAGATTATGCGAAAAATGCTGACATTAGTTTATTCAAAAAACATAACGTAGGTTTAATTGTTTTTGATGAAAACACAATAAAAGTTTTACACCATCCGACATCAAATAATTTTAGTAGCAATAAAGTTTACGAAGTTAATTTGCGAGAAAAAATTTGGCGAAGATCATTATCTATTCAAAGTATTCAACCAGCTATCTAAAAATAAGCTGGACGATGGCTTAATATTTTTTCTCAAACCTTCTCTGACGAGTAAATTACTATGATTTTTTAGCGATTCATAATGTTGTTTCGCTTTTTTAATATCTTCAACTAAAACAACTTTTCCACTTCCACCCTTATATCTGCCGTACTGTTTGCCTACGGCTAACATCATGTGTCCCGCAAGATCGCCTTCCTTTCTGTATGCCGGCGAAGAAAAATCTACTGCCGAACAACAAGCATCTTGGCACACTAAATCATTAAATTTTTCATACTCAGAAAGAATGTTCAATGCTTCTGGCCATGTCGCTCTCGCAAACATTGCTGGTAAATAAAAACAAGGTACTTTACGCGCTTGAGATTGCTTGTCTTCAATAACATTGAAGCGTCTTTGTTTTAGCATTTCTCCTGTAGCTATACTAACCCCGAGTGGAGCAAGAGCGATGCCAGAGAAATCAGCCTTGCTCCAAATAACATATTTTCCAGTACTTAATAGTTTTGTGAATAAATCCTGTGCTCCCTTAAGCCACGGTTCGTCAGACACAACGGTAGAGTGCGATGAATCTAATAAAATAATATACCCCTCAACCCTATCACTTAACGAGGTTAAATATTCTAAAATTTTATTGCGTGAGCGGTCACTTGTTAAAATTTCTTGTGACATAGCGACACCCTTTACAAAAGGCTTGACATTCCGATAATTGGAAAGAATATCAAGTGCCAGATACGTAATTTCTTGATCTATACTCCATGCGTCGTTATTAAACTCATCAATGTATAAAAATGGTGGGATAATTGCAGTAGCTCCTGCATTAAGTTGATGTCCGACTATTTCATTCAAAAAATTTATAATATCGCCGCCCCTTTCCTTAATTTTTTGTAGAAGTAGTGGCATGTCACTAAATAAATTTTTATGTTCATAATAAGATAGTCCCTTAAACTTTTTAGACTGATGCTTCGGAAATTGAAATAAATATGCTTGCGGATCAATTAAAACCGTTTTTAATCCATATCTAATTTTAATTCTTTTTGCCTCGTCCTTAGGAACCTGAGATGCTTCCACAACAACTCCGTCAAACAATCCCGGCATTTGATCTTTCATTTTTATAAATCGATTCGTCCCGTTAATAGCACAATAATAAAATCCACCATTTTGTAATTCTGGCGGTACTACATTTTTCATTTCGAGATAACTGATTGCGATCTGTGCATTTGGTCTATTTAGTTGATTTGAATCTAACATTCTCATAACTACTTTTTTCAAACCATCAGATACACCCTCATTATTAAGTGGCGGCAACACATTACCAGCGAAAATGGCTTCAGCCGGGAAATCACTGCCCTCAAAAGGATGTCGACCTTCAATCAAGCGATATAATATTAAGCCAACTGCATATACATCAATGCGATCATCAATAGTCATGCGCAAAAGTTCAGCATTACCCGGCCTGCTCGCTAAAATCTGTTCGGGAGATGAATACGCAAAATTTCTTCGCGCTTCTCCGCGAAATGGACTTATCTGAAATCGCGCAGATCCAAAATCAAGAATTTTTACGGAGCCATCTAATTGAATGAATATATTTTCCGGCTTGAGATCCTGATGAACTATATTTTTCCGCCATAGATCAGCTATCCCTCGCAATATACTGACCCCAATTTCAATAATATTATTTTCACTTAGCGGCGATGATTTAATATATTCGGCGAGATTCCCTCCCTCTAATAGAGGAAATAATAAAAAAATATAATTTTCGTCTTCTTTGGTATCAACTAATGACAAAACATATGGACTGCTTACTGTTTTGTAAATTGACACCTCTGCAAGTGCTTGCTCCTTATTAACCTGACCTTTGATTTTATTTTTCAAGAGTATCTTTAATAAAAATTTTCGATAATCTTTTTCAAGCACGTAATTGCAGGAAAAACAATTTTGTCCTTGAGGAGCATTCGCATTCAGAGTGTATCCGATAAAATGTCGACCAATTGAATTTTCTAACTCAACTTTTTTTGTACCATTTAATTTCATAATAATCGATTTATTCCTAATCAAAAATATTACTCAGTATTTCTTGGCTTAATTCTACTACCCACAGTATTAGTTGTCAAAAGTCAAAATCCTTGGGATAATATAATAAAATAGGTTAAAATTTTTCATGCAATCCGACAAATCTGACAATTTACTGGGTTTTCCGGTAAAAATTGAGGCGCTTGGGGCCACTGTTGCCCCTATGAGCGAAGTTACAACAAGAATCGAACGTGAAAGCACGCGGCAGGCCAAAGAGCGATTTTTGACGATTTTTGAGCGTTCAGGCGGATCAAGCGTCACTCTCGTCTCACAGCATGTCGGCATTAGCCGAGATACCTACTATCGATGGCTTCGCGAAGATGTGACATTCAAAAACAAAATCGAGCGCGTACAAAGCTATATTCTGGATTTTGTTGAAGAGTTGTTATTAGTTAAGGCCTTTCAAGGTGACGGCCCGTCAATCCGCTTTTGGCTGAGCCATCGCCACCCGGACTATATGCGCGGCGGAAAGCCATATGGATATAATCAGAATGTAAGCCAAAATATAACGCTTGCCGACCTGATGGCTAAAAACCAACCTTAGGACTTCCAAAAATTAGAAAAAAATGATAGGATAATAGTACAATTTAGCTAATAGACCTAAACCCCGGCCTCGGCCAGTGGCATGGTCAAAAATCGCAACGAAAATAAAGACCCCATCATCAGGGTCGCTTCGTTGCGTTATACGGGGAAACTCGTATATGGGTCGCAAGACCCTAACTGGTGGTGGGTTTTTTATTTGAAAAACCTAAAGTCGAAACCTCCAGCTACTCAACTTATAAATAAACAATAGCAAAATATGGAAAACAAAGATCAAAAAACAAAGAAAAAGTTTTATAAGCGCTGGTGGTTCTGGCTGATCGTAGTAATTATACTATTTATCGCCATCGCCTCCAGCGGTAACAAACCGCAAAAAGTGGGCAATACTAATAACTCAGGCAGCCAGAATACGGCGGCCAAACAAGACGAAGTATTCAAAGTAGGAGATCAGGTTAAGATGGGCAGCTCAATAGTAACTATCAATAAAGTCGAATACTCCCAAGGCGGCCAATACAGCAAACCCACCGCTGGCAACGAATGGCTTAATCTGAATATCACCATCGAGAATACCGGCTCTACCGGCCAAGGCGTTAGCACTCTCGGCCAGATGTTTATCCGAGACGGTGATAAAAACAGCTATCAGGTGGCAGTGACCAATAAAGCCATGGAGAACCCCGGCTTCGGCTTAGACGGCCAAATTCTGGCCAACAGCAAGCGCACAGGATGGGTTGGCTTCGAAGTACCAAAGACAGCTACCGGCCTGCAATTCCAGTATAACGGCAGTATGTTCGGCGGTGGCAACATTTTAATCAATCTGGATCGATAGAAAACAACGAAAAACTACCAAATCCTACCAAAACCACTATTTCACAATGGTGGTTTTATGGAATTTTAACAAAATGAAAACGCCGAGGACTTCCTTGTTCTCGGCGTTGTTTGTTTCCTAAATGTGCTTACGACTTTTTTCCGATCGCTTCGTTAATCATCTGCCAGTAACGCTCGCTGTTAAGTAGCGAGCCGAGCTCCAACAATTCATCCACTGACAAGCCAGTCAACGTCACCCTCTTGTTGACTATAAGCCAATCCCAAAACCAGCGATCCTTAAGCTGCTTGGCGGCTTGTTCTAATTGTTTCCGCGAGAGCTTTTCGGTCTCGGCAATATGACGCCAAACCTCACAGCTATTGGCATCGCTGCCAGCAGTCATCAACTGTTCGGCAGTAAGCTTGCCGGTTTCAATAATTCTGAACCAAGTCCAGTCATAGTTGGCGCGACGCCCAAGTTCCAAGAGTTTATTAACAGATTTTTTCTCCCAATTAATCTTGGCATTGACTTTGCCCCAGACGCGGCTGTTGTCTGCCTTAAAGCCGATCTCCAGAATTTGTTCTTCCGAAAGACCGGACCAGTCAAGTTTGTCCGCGACTCGCGACCAAATCGTCCAGCATTCGACCGCCAACCCGACCTCAATGAGTTGATCGTTTGTGGTTATGGCCTTCCAGTCAATTTGGTTTTCAACTGCCCACTGGATGTTGGTCGTGTAGATTCCGAACGCTTCGGCCAGTTCGCTCACTTGTTTGAGTTGTTGGTGCGAAAGCCGGCCAGTGCGGACAATTTCAATCCAAACGTCCTTGTGAGCCGCCTCCTTGCCAGCTATCATCAATTGATCGGCCGACAATTCAGAGGTTTTGATGATAGCCATCCATACCTGCCAACTCTGAAGCTTCTGGCCTCTTGTTTTGGGATTATCATACATCTCGCGTTCATCGTCGCCGGTTTTGATGACTTCCTGTCCGGCCGCCATTAGCTGATCGGCAGACAATTTGCCAGTTTTGACGATGATTCGCCATCCCCAGTTGTCCTTGAGCTGACGGCCGACGTCCATCAGTTGTTCGGCTGACAGCATGCCAGTTTGGATAATCTCATACCAGAGCCGCCACGGATTTGGCCTGTCGCTACAGCGAACAAAAAACGGATTTTTGAGAGAGTCATAAAGACCAACATTCAACAGCTGTTCGATTGATAATTTACCCGAGGCAATGACTTGTCTCCAAACATCGAAATCATGGGCCGATATCCCTGCTTGCAAAAGTTGCTCGGCCAAAAGTTTTCCTTGGCTAACAATTTCCCGCCAAACATCCGAATCGTGGGCTGTTTTGCCAGCTTCCATTAGTTGGTCAGCGGACAGTTTGCCGGTTTTAACAATTGGTAGCCATGCCTCGCATTCGCCATTAGAGGCGTCATATGGGATGTAATCAAACTTCCTTCCATCCATGCTATGATAATCTTTTTCCCGGGCAAAATATTTCACTCGTCCGGTGTTGTTGACTTGCCGGCCAATCGTCATTAATTGATCGGCCGTCATCTTCTTGCCATTCTTCTTGATTATTTCTACTGCCTGATCGCTGTACATGGCATTCTCCTTTCCTGCTCCTCCGATAAATCGGGGAACGTGGTCAGAATCAGCTCCTCCAGCTTTTCCGCACCTTGCGGACTCTGGAGAACTTTGGTGAGTGCACCAAGTGAATCTTTGCCAAAATCCCTAATTGCGCAGGCGTACCAGCGACCGGCTTTCGCCTTTTTCTGGCTTCCGGTTTTTTGCAAAACCAAAGCAAACGCTTTCGTGGGGCTTGGCGCCGATTCAACGAGGGCGAGCAATACTGGATCTTTCCAGATTGCCTTGGAGCGAGTCAGATATCCGACAATCATAACTGCATCGTCTTCATTCATGACGTGTTCCTTTCCTGTTGTCAGGGTGCTTTGTCCTTTCGGCGACAGCCATCCCGGACAGGGACGAAATTCCAACAATGGAATAACATGTTAGTATATCATTTATCTTGATAAATGTCAAGTCCAGTGCGCATTTAATTATATTTGGCCTATTTTAGATAGTTTTTATAACAGTGGGAGTAATTGTCTTTCGTTAAAAAAAGTGATAAAATTAGATTAAAAGTAACTAAAATATGCCAGAAAAATTTGATTTTAGAAAATCAGATGACCAGCAAAGATTTGACCAATTGCCTGATACAGATAAGGATCAGCTAATTGACGAGGCGCATAGGGAGGCCTTGGTTTTGGATGAAATGAGAACCGAAATCCTTAAGCTATTAGAGCATGAAGAAACTCCAGAAAGTTTAATTGAAGCCAAAGATCGAATAACTGATATTTTTCGCGATCCAGATGTTTGTATTCATAGCACACGAGTTTCTGCATTTTATAATATTTTGAAATATGGTCTTTTAAGTAGAAAAAGAATGAGCGAGTTAAGAATACCCCTTGTTGAAAGTTGGGGTGATATGGCTGTATCAAAATTCAGAAATGACGATCTAATTAGTTTGACGGCCAATCGAGCTAAACCCGGCGAAGCTGCCGTAGAATTAACTGGATTATTCCATCAAGATCAATTAGCATTAGTGTATTCGTTTTCGGACATAGAAGATAAATTAACCGACATTGAGTATTTTGATCCTGATGATCGGCGTTATAAAACATCATTTGGTCCGCTTAGAGGCGTGTGGAAAGGCGAGTATATGGCAAAAACACAGTTGGAACCTGATTTACTTAGAGGCATTTCCGTTCGTGATAAGTTAGCTGATTTAGTTTTAAGTAAAATTGATCTGGCTTTATCAAAAGATGTTAAATTACAAAAAGACGGTCAATTACTATTTCGCAGTGAGGATGAATTAACGCAATTCCAAAATTTAGTTTTGATGCTAAATAACGTGCTGGGCGAAGACGTCACGATAAGAGATATTTTGATATTAGTCGGCAAGAAATTGCATCTGCCCATTTACGTGACTAATGGACAACAGTTCACCTGCCGGGTAGCTTATCCGGAAAATGATTTGCCGCCATTTACAATTACAGAAGACCTTCTGGATGAGATTGGAAGACAATAAGCAATATCTTAAGTTGGTTGAATTTATAATAGATGTTAAATTAGTTCAATTAATTATGGAAAAAAGAAATTGCATTATTATCCATGGTTGTCCGTCGGATGCGGAAAAAGCCATGAACCCGGAAACCAGAACTTACGACAAGCACTGGCAGTCTTGGGTTAAGCAAAAACTGATTGAGCGTGGCATTATGACGGAAGCGCCGTTAATGCCCGAACCATGGAGTCCAGATTATGATAAGTTTAAGGCAGAATTTGAAAAGTATCATGTCGATGAGAATACTGTTTTAATCGGTCATAGTTGCGGTTGTTCTTTTCTGGTACGTTGGCTTAGTGATACCAAAAGAAAAATCAGCCAACTTATTTTGGTAGCTCCTTGGAAAATCGCTGAAGGCGATGATGTCGCTCGGCATGATTTTTATGATTTTCTGATTGACGAGACAATAAAGGATCGAGTTGGTAAAATCGTTATGTTTACTGCCGATGACGAGGAGGAGGATGGCAAGAAAGGTTTGGCTATGTTTCACGCCGCTTTAAGCGGGGAAGTGATTGAACTTCCGGGTCGTGGACATTACACGCTTGATGATATAAAAACCGATGAGTTTCCAGAATTACTAAAAGTAATTGAATAATATGAAAAACGCAATTATACTGCACGGCACGGGTGATTCACCAGATTTATTCTGGTTTCCTTGGCTCAAAGACAACTTAGAAAAGAAGGGATATGAAGTTTGGCTGCCCGCCCTGCCAAATCCTAAATTTCCCAATCGGCAGGAATGGGTGCCGTTTATTTTAGAAAATGGAAAGTTTAATAGCGAAACCGTGATTATTGGCCATTCAGCTGGTGCACAGATAATTTTAAGCGTTTTAGAAAAATTTGAGTCACCAATCAAACAAGCTATTTTAGTTTCCGGTTATGCCAAGGCACTGAGAAAAACTGCCGACAGCGAGAAAAATGTCGATGATTACGATTGGGAGAAGATAAAAGGCAAGGCCGAAGAATTTATTTTTATTAATTCCGATAATGATCCATGGACTTGCGATGACACACAGGGCCGGATTATGTTTAATCACTTAGGCGGTAGCCAGATAATATTACATGAAGGTCATATGGGATCGAGTTACTTCAATCAGCCTTATAAAGAATTTCCTTTTTTATTACGACTAATTATTTAATTGCCACAAAATGTATATGGATAGACCAATAACAACATTATTTTTACTTATCTCTGTGGATGGAAAAATATCAACCGGAGATACGGACACAATGGATGTAGACTCGGATTTTACTAAGATTAATGGAGTTAAGGAAGGGCTGCAACAATATTATGAGCTGGAAAAGCAAACTGATTTTTTTTCATTAAATTCGGGCCGCGTCTTCTCTAAAATTGGTTTTAATGATAAAACCGATCAGCCTATTAAAATTCCAGTTACTTTTATTATTATTGATAATAAGCCACATCTAAATGAAAGAGGTATAGAATATGTTTCCAAAAAATGCAAAATGGTTGTTTTAGTTACTACAAACGAAAATCATCCCGCTTATAAACTCAAAGATAAATTGGATAATATTAAAATTGTAAAATATGAAGACAAGATTGATTTTGAAGACATGTTTTTAAGATTGAAAGCCGATTTTGGGGCTGAAAGAGTTACGATACAATCGGGAGGAATGCTGAATGCTGAGTTTATAAGAAGGGGTCTGGTTGACTATATTTCTCTTGTAATGGCGCCAGTCATGATTGGTGGAGAAAATACTCCAACTCTGATGGATGGGGAGTCGCTTCATTCGAAAGACGAACTATTTAAGTTACGAGCTCTTGAGCTTGAATCAGTTAATCAACTTGAGAATTCATATCTTCACCTTAAGTACAGAGTTTTGAATTAATAGCGTTGTAATCATGCGTAATGAAAAAATATGATAAAAATAACCTATTTTGTCCATGGAACAACAACCGATAACGAGAAAGATATCTCGTCCGGTTGGCTTGATGTTGGGTTATCTGAATTGGGAGTAAAACAGTCAATAGACCTAAAGGATCAAATCAAAGATAAAGAATTTGACGTAGTATTTTGCTCTGATTTGCAGAGAGCGATTGATTCGGCTAAACTGACTTTTGGAGAAACCGTGCCGATAGTTCAGGATCAAAGATTGCGGGAATGCAATTACGGAGAATATAATGCCAAGGCGTCAGCAATTGTGGAACCAATGCAGGAAGACCGTATCACAGAACGATTCCCCGGAGGCGAGAGTTATGAGGACGTGAAAACCAGAATCGCCGATTTTATCGAATTTCTGAAACAAAACTACGATGGCCAGAATGTCGCAATTGTGGCTCATAAGGCGCCACAGTTGGCCTTAGACATCCTACTACGAGGTAAAACGTGGGAACAGGCCTTTGCCGAAGATTGGAGAAAAACAAAGTCGTGGCAGCCGGGCTGGGGGTATGAAGTAAATTAATGAATATTATATGATCAGCGACGTCCAGCAAAAAAGTAAAGAGGAGTTAATGGAAGAATTTGCAAAAAAAACCGACCATAATACACTCGAAGGAGAACAATATCTTACAACATTAATGGTGAAATGTACCAATGCTGCCGCGTCGTCTTTTCACCAGTCAGCCCAAAATATTTCTTTGTCTCTTGGTCAATGTGCACAGAGTATTACATTTTCCATAGAACAATTTAGACAAACCACAAAAGTATTGGGTGAAAGTTCAGACAAATTGTCTAAAAAAATATTTTGGTTAAACATAATTTTAGTATTGGCTACGATTGTTGGAGTGGGAGCGGCGACGTTTCAGGCAGTATCTCAAATTAAAGAGTGGAATAACGTTCAAGAGGACAGGAAATTTAGTACGCTATTTCGACTTGAAGATCGATTATTAAATAGCACTAATCAGTCCATCTATTCTGCAACTGAGCACAATAAGCCAATATTAAAAGATAACGGGGGAAAGTTTAGTACTGACGACTTGGATCAGTACCTAAACGATCTCACCTCTATTGAAAGCGCCTACGATCGAAAATTAATTGATATGTCGTCAGCGTATGAATGGTTCGCCGAATATTTTGAAATGGCAAGCCAGAATAAAGAGGTAAACGATTATTTAGCCAGTATTAGAAAAGAGAGTCCTGACTATTACGACGGCTTCGAGGCATTCAGTTCGGAAATTAATGCATATGGCAAAAGGTGAACAAGCAAACAGAAGTGAAGAATATTTATATAAACTGTCATTAAACGATAAGTTTCAGGCGGATGTGTTAGAATTAAGGAGAATACTCGGCATACCATCCGAAGGAGTTAAAGATCAGGATGATCGTCAGAAGTGTTTTGCCGATACTACTAAAGACATATTTGTTCTTGATGCGTTATTTTATCTTCAGGAGAAATATAAGGTGCCATTAGATTATGTTTTTCATTTAGATGATTTTATATTTTTTGGAAAATCAACTGGCGATAAAAAATTCCAGCTACCCGGATATTATTATTCCTCGGCTAAGATATTGCCCCCCAAACATACGCTCGAACCGGATGACGTTGATTTAGAGGAGTTTTATAAAGATCATAAAGAACCGTATGTAAAAATATTAGTATTCGGCGATAGTACAAAAAGCGAGGTTTTGGGATATCTTAATCAGAATTGGAATCAAGTTGAGAAGATATTAACGCAGCAGGGTTGGAAGCCGCAAAAGAGAGTAAGAAAAACAGTTCACAAAGAGCGCAACCGTTTAATCAAGGAATTGTACAAAAAAACAAAAAAAGAATTGGAGAAAGAATATGGCACAACCTCTCAAAGTAAAGAATTGTTGATTTCTAAAATTATGGATAAACTGGGGTATGGATACGTAGACGACGGCTATATTCGCAAAATAGGGCCGGGCTAATTGGTTTATTTATTCTCCCTTTAAGCCCGAATTTAAGAGGAGTCACCCCTTTTTTATATAAGAACTATGATTGGAGTATAATCATAGTTTTTATATGACTCAAAAAGAAAAGAATAAAGCCAGTCTGGTCGAACTATTCGAAACCTTTGTTAAACAACGCAGAAGTTCCGAGGGAAAAGCAACAGCGACGATCCGAAATTATCACGATAGTTTCGAGTTGCTTCTAAAATTCAAACCCGATGTCAGACTAAGTGATTTGAATTCTGACCTTATGGTAGATTTTTTTGATTTCGCGCAGACCCGGGAAAGGATGGTTGGTAACAAATTGGTTGTGCGGCCGCTGAAGAATTCAAGCATAGCCACTATCAGAGGTAAATTAAGCTCATTTTTTATGTGGTTGGTTGAAAATAAGTATCTGGCTAAAAACCCGTTTAAGGGCATTGCTTGGCCAGACGTCAGTTATACAGACAAGCGGGCGTTCACTAAAGAAGAATTTGACAAAATATACGTCGCCATCAGCAGAGATATCGTCTGGGAGAATAAACTGCTTAAAAAAAGAAATCTGGCCATGATTATGTTTTTCAATCTAACAGGAGTCAGAAAAGGAGAGTTCTTAGGCCTCAATTTGTCAGACGTTAATTTGAGAGAGAAGGTAGTTACTGTGCGCGGCGAGACATCAAAATCAAAGCGAACACGTAATATACCATTGAAGCTTGAACTATTACCTTTCCTTGAGGAATATTTGGACTGCCGCAGAGATTATTCGACCGAAGCGTTTTGGGTATCCAGTACCAAAGATTGCCGTTATACTGCGCATGGCCTTAAACATACGATTAATCATCTTAATGAGGTAACAGGTATTAATTGCCACGTACACAGGTTCAGGCACACGTTCGCGGTTAATTATTACATGCAGACTAATGATTTGGTTGGACTTTACGGATTGCTCGGACATAGGAGTTTCAAGATGACATTAAGCTATTTGCGTTCGCTATCAGATGATCATATTATCAAGCAAATGGATGCGCTAAAACTTGCTAAATTTCGTTAAATAGTTTATAATAACACTGATCCCAATGAGCCACCTTAACAATTAAATAGCTTTATTGCAGTGTTGCCAAATTGAGCCGTTTTTCCAACCGGTAATCCGGCTGGTAAATGGGTCCACACGACAGTACGCATTTTATAAACAAAACTCTCATTTTTGCCAATATAATACGGCAAATACGGGGTTTAGGGGTAGGGCTATTTAATGGTAAGGATGAGGTCTCCGGTTCAAGCCCGGACAACGGCTCAGCCAGTAATACTGTTTTCGAAATGTCGAAAACAGTATTTTTTTATGATCATTTTTTATCAGATTAACCGATGCCAGGGAATTGTCTGCAAACTTACTTATCCCCAGTTTGTTATTTTGCTCGTCATCATTGTTTATGGTATAATATACTAATAACAATGAACAAATAAATCAAAAAATATTTAGTGTTGAAGAAGTATTTTAGTATCGAAGAAGTATTATTGAGGGATAATATTATTTTAATGGCAAAGAACCGAGTAAAGAACCGATTTTCAAACAAAAATTTCTTAAGTTTCTTAAGTTCCAAATCAAAATTGTGGGACATTTTTTTGTTAACTATTATCATCGGTTTAATGGTCGCTTCCCTTATAGTTTTAAGATGGAGCAGTATATTCCTGCTCGTTTTGTTATCAGCTAATATATTCATTTACCTCTCTTACCGCTATGGCGTTTCTATTCCCGGCATTTCCCAACTTTCCGATCATTATATTCAAAAAAATGTGCAGGATTTCAGTAAACTTAATTCCCCTTATTTCCGCTTTAAATTACTTTATTATTTTATTTTGTTGATTCACGACATTGATTCTGGCTTTAATTTACTTTTTAGTAGCGCCAAACCGCTAGGTATTAATTTTGATAATAGGCAAAAGGCAAATATTGTTCGTGAGGAGTATCTTAAAGAAGCCTTGTGGGTTCATCATGTTAAGAAAAAACGGGCGACTACGGCCACGATGGTCAGTTCAATCGCTTTGACCGTGTTAATCCTCTGTTTGAGCTTCTTTTTTGTCTCTCGGGTTATGGCCGCTACCTTTGCCTGGGTGCAGACCGATTGGAGCGGGGGAGCGTCCACTTCCACCATCGCCACCCATCCTGGTGATAAGACCAATTGGAATAAATATTATAGCAAAGACGATGGCATTGAAGCTTCTTCATCTGTAGCTTTGGCAATTTATTCTTCTACCACTATAGATACTTTGACGGCTGATTTTTCAGCCGGTTCTTCTACTAATGTTTATGTTAGCAGTAGCGGCTCAGTCATAGCGTTAAAAGCCGCTAAAGCATCTTGCTCAACAAGCACTGAATGCGCCCTTAACTCCTGTGTTGGCGGGTATTGCAGTTTAGCAAATGGCGCATCTTGTACTCAGAATAATGATTGTAACAGCGGAAGTTGCAGTACGACCTGTCAGCCTTGCGGTTCTGGTACTACGATGACCGATGTTAGAGGCGTGGAATCAATTACTTACCCCATTACTAATATCGCTAGCCAATGTTGGATGGGTCAGAATTTACAAACCATTTATTATCCCAATGGAGACGCTATCGTAAAAGGTGATAGTGCCTCAACATCTGCCGCTTGGGCCAGTTTGAGCACTGCTTATTATTCTTGCCCTGGAAATACTGCCAACACTGCCGAGGATTGTGCCGCGGCCACTGACGCCAACAAGTTAGGTTATCTGTATCAATGGATTACTATAATGAAAAGTGGCCTTAATGCCACCTCCTCTTCAGTAACCGAAGCTCCTGGTCCGCAAGGTATATGTCCAACTGGCTGGCATGTGCCGACTCATTATGAAGTTAATACTTTAGAGTTATCGGTTTGCGGTTTATTAGGTAAGGATAGTGCGACCTGCCTTTCAACTTTTCCTTATGATATAACTACTGTAAATGTTGGTTTGGGTACTACTGAAGGCACTGCTTTAAGGACAAGTACAACGCTCGGTTTTTTAATTCCTGCTGCCGGCAGTCGGTGGAGTAATGGTGTGTATTACGGACGTAATGCCTCTACTTATATTTGGTCAGCTACTCAGTACAGTAGTAATGTTGCATGGAATCGTCTTATTGGTACTGGTAGCGGTCGATATGTTTATACTAATGGTGGTTATTTTAAAATGAATGGTATGCCCGTCCGTTGCCTTAAGAATTCTACCACTACTCCAGCCGATCAGCTTGGAACCAATTCGGGAGCATTTACTTCCGCAGTCAAAGATTTTGGCGCTAGTGTTAATCTTGGAACTTTCAGTTGGAACGCTTCCACTACTGGTGGGGTTACAGCAGTTACTATGCAAGTTCGTACCGGTACTACTGCTTCACCGACTGGTGATGATGATGTTAATTGGTCGGCTTGGACGGCTATTAGCAGTGGTTCCACTCCTGATGCTTCGCTTAGTGGTAAACGCTATTTTCAATACCGCGCCACCTTCACTTCTAACGATGTTAGTTCTGTTGCGACCTTAAATGATGTAACGATTAATTGGAGTAGCTATGATAGGAATCATATAGTTTATACCACGGTGTCGCCAAGTGATTTATCCTCAAATACGTCACATTCACCTTACGTCGTTTCAGCTGATAGTGAGTATGACGCTTCTCGCGCCGCTTATAAAGCTTTTGATGGCTCTGTGGCAACAAGGTGGGCGCCAACAAATACATATGGCTGGCTTCAGATAGATATGTCTCAAGTTATTCCTGTTGTTTCTTATAGAGTTACAGCTCAATCTAGCGAGAATAATTTTGCTCCAAAAACATGGACATTGCAGGGTTCAAATGATGATTTTTCTACTTTTTCAATCTTGGATACGCAAACTAATGTGCCTAGTTGGTCGGCTTCAGAAACTAGAACGTATAATTTAAGCTCAATGGCTAGCTATCGATATTATCGTTTAAATATTACGGCCAATCAAGGCAACTGGTCGCTCAATGTTGCTAAGTTTTCTCTCGGTACTATTTCTAACACTCTTATTTCCTCCATCTACGACTCTGGTTCCTCAGGCAATATTATTCCCAAAATCGCTTGGACGGCTACAGGCACCTCTACACAGAATAATGTTAAGTTACAAATTCGCAGTTCCGCTTCTACCTCAACAATAGAGAGCGCTCCTTGGTGCGGTTACGGCGATACTGAGGCGGGCTGTACCGGTGATAACTATTTTGAGTATAATCAAAATAACATTACCATTACTGATACTAATCATCCATTAATGTCGGGAGGGGATGATCAATACTTCCAATATCGGATAATACTGGCTTCCGGCGGGACCTCTACTCCTAGTGTTTCTGATGTAACTGTTACTTATGTAGTTAATGCCCCGCCTGAATTCACCGGCGACTCGGTTACCGCCAGTCAACGTTCCAGTGATGGTAAGGTATTACTAACTTATTCTATTGTTGATCCTGATACGGCTTCTTCCGGGGTTAATTGTCCTAATTGCGTTATTGCCTCATTTGAACGATCTATTAATGGGGGAGAATCATGGACGGCTATCTCGACCGATCGTCTTTCTAATGCCTCTGGTACAACTGGACTTTTAGCCGGTTTTGGCACAACCACGGTCAGTGCTACCGTTACCTCTACTTACACCGTTCTTTGGGATGCCAAAAATGATGGTCTTAATGGTCAATATGCGGCCGAGACGCAAATCAGGATAACTTTGGATGATTTGGAGGGTGGCAATAATACCGCAGTAACTACTACCGCCTCGTTTGTTCTGGATGTGGCTAATCCGACTCCTGGCGCTTATCCGATCTTGGTTAACGCCCATGGCGCCACAATTAATGATTCTAATTATCCGGCTTCCCTCGCGCTTAGCGCCACTGATGACTCGGATAGTTTGCAGATGTGCGTAACTTTAAGTAGCTCTTACAGCGGTTGCAGTTATATTGATTACAATACTACCAGCAGTATTATGCTGACCACTAACCCCCAACGGGTTTATGTTATGTTCAAGGATGCCTACAATAATACTTCAACTGCTAGTGCTATTACGCCAGATACGCTTAACAATATTATAATTAAGGATGTTTCCGATACCCTTGTACCGGCCTATCAAGAATTTATCGTCTGGAAGGCTTTGGCTTCTACTACTTTCAAGTATTACCATGTAGAGCATTCGACAGACGGCGTAGATTATGAAGAAATTGATCTAATTGATGATAATGCCATTAATTTTTATTTCCACCAGGATCTCGTTTTGGATTCTACCCATTACTATCGCGTTTATGCGGAGGACACTAGTGGTAATACTTCTTTTTATACTAATGTTGTCAATGATTCTGCTGATGGAGTTGGCGGATCCAATCCCAATCCGCCCATCCTGACTAATGTGGAGGTTGTTGCGACCACCACCCAGACCGCCACTATTGAATGGGATACCAATGAACTGGCCAACTCCTATATCCATTATTCATTAGATCCTAGTAAGGATTTTGATACTGCCGTTGGCTCTCTTACTATGGTTCAGGATGTTAGTAACATCGGACGTCATCGTGTAATTTTGACTGATTTGTTGCCTGGACGAACTTATAATTTTACTGTGGAGTCGCAGAATGCTTTATCTGTTTCCGGTGTTAATACCAATGAGGGCGATGGTTATTCCTTCACTACTGTTTCCGGGCCGGTTATTAGCAACGTTACCGCCAGCAATGTGGCTAATAATAACGCCACCATTGTTTGGAATACTGATATTGTTGCCGATTCCGATGTTTACTACACTTCTTCCGACGATTTTGCCTCCTTTGAGCACTTGGGCGGCACAGAAGAGGTTACTAGTCATGAAATCGCGTTGACCGGACTTAGTCGCGGCACTATTTATTATTACTATGTCGCTTCCGGTGTGGCCACTGACAATAATGCCGGCGATTATTACTCTTTCACTACTCCTTACGATGATGTCGCTCCGGTTATTGATAATGTTACTTCCACCATCGTCATTGACACCCAAGCTTTGATTAATTGGACCACCAATGAAATGTCCGATTCCCAAGTGGTCTACGGTACAGAGTCGGACAATTACACGCTCAGTTCCGAAGATACCAATCTTAACACTAACCACAATATTGTCCTCTCCAGTTTATCTTCCTCCACCACCTATTATTACAAAGTTATTTCTACTGATAATTCAGGCAATGAGGCTTCCTCCACCTTGGAATATTCTTTTACTACTTTGGAAACCCTCTCACAGGAATCAGCTATTCTGTTGCGAGAGCTCCAGGCCCAAGCGACCGGCGAAGCTGCCGGGGCGGCTGGCGTAGTTTGCGGCGGTGGAGGCGGGGGATCATCTATTGATCGCAGTAAGCCGATTGTTTCTAAGGTTGGTGTTTCCAGTATTTCCGGCGATAGCGCCGTGGTAAGCTGGGTGACGAGTAAAACCGCTAACAGCATAGTGCAATTCGGTTTGGATACTGCTTATAAAAACGCTTCTTATGGAGCTAATTTGGTTACCAGCCACAGCAATACCTTAGTCAATCTCCAGCCCTCCACCCTTTATCATTATCGGGTCAATTCTATCGACGAAAACGGCAACCTTGGCACTTCTGAAGATGCTACTTTTGTCACCACTGACGCTCTGGGCTTGCCGGCCGATGCCAGTCTAACCGATTCCAGCGCTTCTGTCACTGATAATGACTCAATGTTTTCCGCTGCCATGTCTCGCGCCGCTTCTTTCATCTCAGCCATGTCCGGGCGTGTTTCCATTAACTCTCTGGAGGCTGCCATAGCTTCCCAATACAACCTTATCCGCCAGCTTTCCGAAATGGTCCCTCCGCCCTTGTTAGGTGGTGAACCGCGAGTCATTGTTACCGCCAATTCCGCCACCGTCTCCTGGTCAACCGATAAGGAATCTAACTCTCTCGTTGCTCTGGCTCCCGATGACAAATATGATTCCAAACAGGGAGATGACGCCTATCTGCAAGTTATCGGCAATAGCGAAGAACAAACCAATCTTCACGTCGTGTCCTTGTATGATTTACAGCCGGAGACCACCTATCATTACCAAGTCCGTTCCATGGCTTTGGGCGGCGCTTTATCCAAATCCAAGGATTTTACTTTCAAGACCAGGCCTCAGGAATTAGAGATTTCCAGTTATAATATACAGAACGTAGACGATCGCACCGCTATTTTTAGATGGCTTACTACCGGTGAAACCAATTCTCAAGTAAAGTACACGCCTTACCGTAATAATATTTTGATATTGGATGAGATTAAAGTTTCGGGCGATAAAAACTATACCACCATTCATGAAATGCAGATTAATGAGTTTGAATCCGGCGTTACCTACAAAATAGAACTCTCCAGCACTGATGCCAAGGGTAATATCATCACTAAAGAGATTCCGGACTTCCAGACTGGTCGAGATAATTATCCGCCGGTTATTGAGCAAGTCCAGACCGAGTCAGCCATTTCTCCCGGCCGTAAAACCAGCATCCAGACCATTGTCTCTTGGGTAAGCAATGAACCGGCTACCGGTCAGGTTTACTATCAGAAAGGCGCTGACGTTATAGCGGAAGACAGGTGGAACAAGACTCCTTTGGATACCAGTTTCTCTCGCAAGCATATTATTGTCATTACCGATTTTGAACCGGGCGCCATTTACCAATTCAAGATCATCAGCGCTGATTCCAACGGCAATTCCTCCGTTTCCAAGGTTTACACCATTCTTACTCCCAAAGAAAAGGAATCTGTCTTCCAGGTTATTATGAAGAATTTTGAGGACGTTTTCGGCTGGACCGGCATCGGGAGGTAGAAAGCAGATAATAAGCAAGCAGTATGCCAAAACCCATAGTCAAAACTAAAGATTTAAATGTTATCTACTTTAAGGGCAAACCCAACCAGGTTGATGCCCTGCTTAACGCTAACTTGGAAATTTATCCCGGCGAGTTTATTATTTTTTTCGGGCCTTCCGGCTGTGGCAAATCCACCTTGCTTTATTCCATCGCCGGTTTGGAAAGGAATATTGAAGGCAGTATTTTAATCAATGATAAGAATTTGGCCCTATTTAACAACAAGGACTTGGATTTTCATCGGCAGAAGATGATCGGGATGATTTTTCAGGCTTTTTATCTGGTTAATTCTTTGCCGGTAATCAAGAATATCGTTCTTCCGCAATTTTCTCTGGATATCAAAACCAAAGATCGGGAAAAGAAAGCCAAGGAATTGATGGAATTTTTTGGCATTACCAAGCAAATGGAAAAGTATCCTAATGAGCTTTCGGGCGGACAACAGCAACGTGTGGCGATTTGCCGGGCGCTGATCAACGATCCGCAAATGATCTTAGCTGACGAGCCGACCGGCAATCTTGATTCCAAATCGGCGTTTGACGTAATGAACACCTTGTTAGAATTGAACGAAAAACAGGGTAAGACTGTTATTTTAGTCACTCACAGCCCCGGCAGTTTGGAATATGCGCATCGTGTTTTCTATATGAAAGACGGCAAGATTATTGATGAAAAAGTCAATCGTAAATTGGGTGAATCGGCTAAAAAAGAAAATCTGCCAGACAATGTCTTGGCCGCTGATTTGGGGACTGATAAATCAAAACAAGCCTCAACCGCTCCGGAAGAATTGAAAGCCGCCGCTACCCTAAGCGATTGGCAAGCCAAGAATATTGTTTGCGAGTCTTTGACCGGTTATTCCTTGGATGAGTTTTTTGGTTTGGAAAGGATCATTGATTCTGCCGTTAAGGAATCGAAAAGCAAGTTCGGCGACAAATTATTCAACTATTTGGATAAGGATATCTATGAAGGCGGGCTGGGGCTCAATTCTCGGACGGCCAGGCGTTTGGCGGAAAAAATGAAGAATTTGGCGGTTGAAGTAAAGCATTTCAACGAGATTTTGGCTAAGAACGACCCGCAGAATGTCGGACCGGAGATAGTTGAAGAAGTCAAGGATTATTTATTGTCATACTTTTCTTTTAAGTTGCGCAAGCCGGAACAGCCAGCTATCCTTAGGGAGTTGCTCGCCGAAAGAATCAAGGGGGAAATTAATTTTGATCAATTAAGAAAGCAGATGGACCTGTCTTTTTCAAAGGGCGGTTTGGGTTTGGATAAACGCTTAGCCGATAAAGTTGCCAAACATCTGGAATTCATAATTTTGAGCAATAAAAAAATATGAAAACTAAAGACGCCTTGGATTTATCCCTGAGGATTTTTAAAAATCGTCCTCTTCGCACCTTTCTGACCATCTTGGGTGTCAGTGTCGGCATTGGCACGGTTTTGTTTTTAGTTTCTTTCGGTTATGGTTTACAGCGCGTTATTCTGAATAGAATCACCGGCGCTGATTCTTTATTGAGTTTAGACGTCAGTCCCGGAGTGTCTAATTTAATAGAATTGTCGCAAGGTAATATTGACGAAATCAGTAAAATGAGCGAGATTTCAGAAGTAAGCAGGATGACTGCCGTTTCCGCTCAAATGGCCATTGATAACAGTACGGCTAATGGCATGGTTTATGCCATTGATCAATCGTTTTTCAGGCTTAACGGCACAGTCCCGGTTGTGGGCGATGTATTTCCGGCCGGCAACTTGACTCAGGCGGTTATTTCTACGGCCGGAGCCAAGCTTTTCAATATTAATGGCCAGGACGTTATCGGCAAAGAGGTGGAATTGGTTTTATATGTCCCGATCATTGACGGCGCTGGTTTGGAAGAAGTAAAAATCGTTAAACAACCGCAGAAATACAAAATAGTCGGCGTCGTGGAAGATGAAAATACTCCTTTTATTTTTATAGAGCTGGGATCGTTGAATGAAGTGAAAGTCGCTAATTTTGATCAATTGAAGGCTAAGGTCACAAGTCAGGCAGTCATGGACATTGCTCGAGAGAAAATAGTCAGCCGAGGCTTTATTGTTTCTTCTTTATCGGATATTATTGATCAGGCCAACAAGATTTTCGGCATTATTCAGATCATTTTGTTGTCTTTCGGCGCGGTGGCCTTATTGGTTTCGGCGATTGGCATGTTTAATACCATGACTATATCTTTATTGGAAAAAACTAACGAGGTCGGCATTATGCGCTCCATCGGAATTTCCGGCCGCGATATTAAGAAAGTTTTTTTGATGGAATCGGCTATCATGGGATTTTTGGGCGGTATCGGCGGCATCGGAATCGGTTACTTTGCCGGTTTCGTGGTTAATCTTGGATTTAATCTGTTGGCTCAAAACTTGGGTGGCAAAACAGTAACTCTTTTTTATACGCCTTGGGAGTTCACTTTCGTGGTAGTGATTTTTTCCGCCGTCGTTGGTTTTGTGACCGGCGTCTACCCGTCATCCCGTGCCTCCAAGCTTAACCCGTTAGACGCTTTAAGGTACAAGTAACTTTTGGGGCCTTTTATTGCAGTTATGCCTAATAGGCTTGCTTTTTTTCTTATATTATGTTAATGTTTCCATAGAATTTTGGGTCGGTACCAAAGTGGTCAACTGGGGGAGACTGTAAATCTCTTGGCTCTGCCTTCGGGGGTTCGAATCCCTCCCGGCCCATATCAAAAAGAAAAGACGGGGTTAAATCCGTCTTTTCTTTTTGACTGGAGTTGCAGGGGGGGATTCGAACAAGCCAGAAGTGAAACAAGATTTTTTGTGGAAGCAAAAAATCGCAGTTGAACGTCGCTGACCTGCCTGTGGCAGGTCAGCGCTGGCTCCGGACAAACGAAATCGCCTCATTTGGCGGCGATTGAGAGCGTAAATCCCTCCCGGCCCAAAAATCTTAAACCTCGCTTTTTGCGGGGTTTTTGTATCAGTATAATTATGTATGTTATAATAAATCCATATAAATAATCTTATGGAAAATAATAAACAGATTACTATTTTTGAAGGTCAAAAAATTCGTCGTCATTACGATGAAAAAAAAGAAAAATGGTATTTCTCTGTAATTGATATTATTCAAGCGTTAATTCAGCAGAATGATTATCAAACAGCTAGAAAATATTGGAATAAGCTTAAAGAAAGGCTTAAAAAAGAGGGGAATGAGTCGGTGACAAATTGTCACCAACTGAAATTCGAGGCCTCTGACGGTAAGTTTTATCTGACTGATGCAGCTGATGTAGAAACTATTTTCCGTCTAGTTCAGTCTGTGCCGTCGCCTAAAGCTGAACCGATTAAGCTCTGGCTGGCTAAAGTCGGTTATGAGAGAATAGAGGAAATCTCCGATCCCGAAAAAGCGCTCAACCGCAGTCGTGATTATTGGCAGAGGATGGGCCGAAGCAAGCAATGGATCCAACAAAGGATGATGGGGCAGGAAATCAGGAATAAGCTGACTGACTATTGGAAAGATAATGAAGTCAAGAAACAAGACGAATACGCTATTTTGACTAATATTATTCACGAGGAGTGGAGTGATTTGTCGGTTAAAGATCATAAAAAATTAAAAGGATTAAAAACACAGAACTTACGTGATCATATGAGTGATGCGGAGCTTGTTTTTACGGCTTTGGCGGAATTATCCACTCGTCAGATTGCGGAAACCATGTCGACAAAAGGTTTGGAAGAAAACAAAATTCCAGCCAAAAAGGGCGGACGAATCGCTAAGAATGCGCGATTGGAATTAGAGCAAAAAACTGGTAAGAAAGTGATTAATGGAATTAATTTTTTGCAATCATCTAAAGGTAGAAAAAAGTTAAAAAATAAAAATTAAATTTTGCGGGGTTGTCGTCTTGATGGTCTTATAAATAGCAATAAGTTCGGAATAACGGAATTCCGCACCACACTTCTTAAACCTCGTTTTTGGCGGGGTTTTTGTATTGGTTTTTGACCAATACCATAGCAGTTAAGCTATCATCTTTTGTCTTGACGAATTTTGTCATATGCTGTATAATATATCATTAGTTCATTAACATGTTGATAGGTTTGGTGTCCTGGCTTTCTTTTTGTTTAATTTAAGCTAAATTAGATAGAAAGAAAGTTGGGACTATATGAATGCCCAGCTTCTTTCCTGGCCATAGTGGTTGGGAATACTGCCTCACAGAGGCGGAAAGGCAAGTTATGGCAGAGCGTAAGGCAAGTGCGGCAGCCCTCTTGGCTGCTTTGAATGGCCTCAGTGATGAGGAGATGCTGGCGTTGGCTGATAATTCCGGAAAATTGAAGAAGTTCTGTGGCGCACTCGTGGCCGAAGAGATCGCGAATACTTTCTGCGTGCCCCTATCGGACAATGAGCTTCAGAAGCAGTTCCCGCAGTTCGCCGATCGTCTCGCCCCTTGGCGTAAGCTGGCGGCCGAGATGAACTACAGCGGGCCCGTGAGCTGGCTTGTCAAGCAGGGTTTCACACTGAAGAAGCATGCTTCTATCGTCGGCCCTTGCAACAACAATCTCAACTATTTGCAGGGCTGGAATTTCAACGACGCGCCGACCGATGACGTGATCATCTTCTGGGTGCCTCGCCTGGCTCCGAAAAGCACTGGCAAAGACATCAAGACGATGGAAGCCCACCGCGCCGAACTCAAAAAGCGCTATGAGCTTCCTGGCGATCATGCCACTTATTTCGGTTCGATCCAAATCCTGTTCGCCATCATTCTGGCGCATTTCAAGCGTTCTGGCGAAAGGGTGCCGCTGGACTTGCTCTACGCGGCGTCGGGTACCCTGTTCGTCGGCGGCCGTCTCGTCGCTGGCGTCTTCAGCTCGACTGGCGGGGTCGGCTGCGACTGCTGGCGCGAGGATGGCAATGGTTGTGTCGGCTTCTTCCTCCTGGGGGTGGAGAAGGTCAGTCAAGATTCTGTACTTCAACAAACCCAACAAACAGGAGATGAAAATGCTTAAACGAAGAGCTCAGCAACGGAAAAAGTTAGCGTTGGTTATCAGTTTGGCGCTTATGGCGCCCCTGATGTTGATTCTGGCAATCCTAAATGTCCAGGCGGAGAATCAGCGGGCAAAGCAACAGTCGCTGACAGCGACAGTTGATCAGCAGTCTTCGCCTGTGGATATGAAACGGACGAACAGTCCGGAAGCGAACAAATTGTCGCAGAGATACTTGAGCGGCATGAGAGGCCCGGACAGCTTTTATCTGGAACGGGCGGAACAAAAGCCGGAAGAATCGAAAGAATAAAAAAAGAGTAAGCACAAAAAACGGACCATCGTGGTCCGTTTTAAATTTAACGTTTTTTTGCAATTAAATTTTTTCTTATCTTATCGTCTAACGTAAAATCTTTTATTTTTTTCGGCTTTGACATAAAATTGCCAAAGCCCTTTTTATTATACCGAGGAATCAGATGCCAATGGACTTGTTTCACTTCATCCATATAGACCAGATAAATTTTTTTAGTCTTTAGCGTTTTTATCATCGCATTCCTAATTTCGTTCACCTTGGACATCAAGTACTCATAATCTTTTTTAGCTAACAAGTGCAGGTCAGCGACCTTGTTTTTCCAGACGACAACCGTATGGCCCTCAACGATCGGGTGGTTGGCCAAGCAAGCATAAAGCTTTTTATCTTCATAAATGATGGCATTCTTAAGCGGCGCGGGTAGCATAGGGTAGTAAGATTAAGTAGTGAGGGTGAAAGAATTGATCCAATTTTGATTTTATTCCGTTATCTGTTATGATACAATAATTATAGCAAATTAGCTAAAAATCACCAGCCTTGAGCCGGCAGGTCCAGATAAAATAAGATAAACTTATGAAACCAACCCAAAAGAAAATGATTTTGTCTGCGATCGTTATTGTGGCGGTCCTGGCAGTGCTCTTAACAGTTTGGTTCCTACAACCCAAGAGTCAGCCGGAAGTTGATCAGCGTTATTACAATGGCCCGACCGGCCTAAATTTAATTGATCAGGCTTTGGCCGAAGAAAAAATTGATCAGGAGACCGCCTTGATTTATAAAGTAAAATTTGTTTTCCGCGATCCGACTTTGCCTCAGGAGTATTCCACCAAGGAATTCCCGTTTGAAGAGGGCGGAGTTTTTGCAGAAGTTAGCGAGAATTGGGAAAAATTGTCTCCGGCCGCCAAAGAAGCGTTGGCGCCTTACTTTAAGCGTCCCGACGATCCGGACAGTTATATCAGCCAAAAGATCAACAGTGAAGCGCAGAATCAAGATTTGGGTTTTGGATTAATCAAGACGGCTCAGGCTTTTGACCGGCCCTTGTCTTATAAGTCAGATGACGGCTTAGTGACCGCCGACGGCAAGATCCGAGTTTGGTATTTGGAAAAGAAAGAAACAATCAATGGGCAAGAGAAGACCACAAAAATTTATTACGATACGGCTCAAAAAATTGTGTCTAATTTAAATACCGACGGAGCTTACGCCCAATATGTCGGCTTGTTGGGAAAAATCCCGCCCTCTGACGGTTCTTTGGGTGGTGATGATAAAGTTGATATTTATGTCGGTCCGGCCAATTATTCGTTACTGTTAAACAGCGACAACTCTTCTTCTTTGGGGGTTAATGCGCCCGATAACGGCAACGGCCGCAGCAGTTTTATCATCATCCGCGAGAATCTGAGTGATAAAGATTTGAAAACCACTACCGTCCATGAATTATTCCATGCTTTTCAGCGCGCTTTTGATTGTTGGCTGGTCAAGGCCAACTGGTGGTGGATTGAAGGCACGGCTACTTGGTCGGAAGATTTCATTTATCCCAAGGAAAATTCCGAACAGGGCTATGTTGACGATTTTATTCCTAAGCCGGAATTAAGCTTATTCAAAAACGGTGATAATTTTGAATATGGCGCTTATACTTTTCCGTTTTATTTATCCAAAACTTACGATCGAATGATTGTCACTAAGATTTTTGAGGGCTGCGCCGGCTCTGGCAATCCTTTGGCCAGCGCAGAGCAAGCCATTGACGGCGGTTTTAAGAAGAATTGGAAGGAGTTCACCTTATGGAATTATAATAAAAAACCGATTGAATATTACAAAAATGCCGATCAGAGCAAGGTTTTTCCCGGCGACTCTTCGCAAAACGGCAAGAACTCAGACATGGCTTTTTTGGCGCCCGGTGAAAATACCATTGCCATCAAAGAATTAAAACCCCTTACATCTCAAGTAATTGAAACTTTTTTCAGCGAATCGCAAGGCGTACGCAAAGCGGTTTTCAAAAACCTGAAAAATTTTACCGGTAAAAGCGACAGGGGAGCGATTAAGGCCATAATTTATCCCAAAAGCAATGGCCAGCCCTATGTTGAAGACTGGACCGAAAAAGAAAGCCGCAGTTTCTGTTTTGATAAGGCCGATGAAAATTTTGATAAGATTGTTCTAATCCTCAGCAACGCGGAATTAAAAAATCAAATCGGATCAAGCGAGATTAAAGTCAAAACCCAGGAGTCTTGCTATGAAATTGATCAAGGTGAAACCATGACCGTTAATCCGATCTTCGCCGTAACGCCCGGTTATACCGGTACGTTAAAATATCAAGCTGAGGGCAGTTTGATTAAGGATTCAGTCCCGGCTTCGGCCAAGTATCCCTACTTGGGAAAGTGGCAGGTTAAGGTGGATTATTTGGAGCAATTTCCGCCTCAAAGAGTGGTGGCGATTACTGCCAGTGGAATGGATTTTGCTTATAATCACTATTTGGAATTTGATTTGAGTGCTGATTCTGTTTTGCAAGACGGTATCATTTCGATTACAACCAAAGAAGGCAAATTTGAAACTCCCGGTTGGACTGTGCATAATGAATTGTCCGGTCAGACCGCCACTGTTCCCAAAAACACCACCCTATGGGATGTGCCGCAAAAAGGCATAGTGTCGGAGATGACGGAAAATGGCTGCAAGATCAGTTTGCCTGATTTTGTCTTGTATAATTCCGGCGGTTATCGAGCTTTGCCTCACCCGATTGTCTTGGAAATAAAAAATAATTAGTTTATTAAATAATTTCAAATGACCGCGCCCGCTCCCAAGTTAATCGTTATTCTCGGACCGACCGCCACTGGCAAAACCAAGCTGGCGGCGGCTTTGGCTTTCAAATATGGCGGCAAAATCATCTCCGCCGACAGCCGTCAGGTTTTTTGCGGCATGGATATTGGCACGGGCAAGGATTTGGCTGATTATTATATTAGCTCGGAACTGGCTCAAAAGCTCAAAAGCTCTAAACGGCCAGCTTCTGTTAAATCAGGCCTAAAACCGGCTCAAGCGGCCTCAGATAAGGCTTCTGGAACGGCCATCAGAGGCCACCAAGATTCATCCAAGGTGCCTTATGCCTTAATTGATATAATTGAGCCAATGACTGCTTTTAACGTTGCCAAGTATCAAAAATTAGCTAAAAAGGCTATTGGCGAGGCAGTTAGTCAGGGTTACCAGCCCTTTTTGGTAGGCGGTACCGGGCTTTATATTGACGCCATAATCAAAGGTTATCAGTTCAACCAGGAAATATCCGCCGAAAAACAAAAACAGGTCAGGAATAAATTAGATAAATTAAGTTTAACTCGATTATTAGCTCGGCTTAAAAAAGTTGATCCTATCACTTACCAAAAGATTGACCAAAAGAATCGTCGACGAGTTCAGCGCGCGTTGGAGATTTATGAGGCGACCGGCCGGCGCAAGTCAGAAACCGATAAAAAATCCGGTTCAGATTATGATTTATTGATTATCGGCTTGAAATTCTCGCTGGAAGAAATTTATCGTCGTATTGACAGCCGGCTGGAAACACGAATCAAGGAGGGGATGATCAAAGAAATAAAAAAACTCCGCCGGCAAGGCGTGAGTTGGAAACGGTTGGAAGAATTCGGATTGGAATACCGCTATGTGTCGCGTTATTTGCGGGGCCTGATCAGCTATGAGGAAATGTTAGGACAACTTAAGAATGAAATCCATCATTTTGCCAAACGGCAATTGACTTGGTTTAAAAGGAATAAGGATATTGTTTGGGTGACTAAACCTCGGGAGGCCGAACGAGCCATCGCCGGTTTCCTTAAAAAATAATCATCATCATAATAATCCATAATAATCCGTCGCATTAATCATGTGGCGGATTTTATTTCAGGCCGCCGTGACCGAAGGTTTTATTGATCCATTCTCTTAAGGGAGCTTCTTTATCCAGTTTTTTCCGTTCCGCTTGCTCCTTGACGGTCGGTTCAATATCGCCGGCAATGTCGGCAAGTTCCGCTCCGCGATCGCTCAAATCGCCGCCTTGGCGGGATTCGCGGATTTGGTCGGCTTGATCCAAGCTTTTATGATCAACTATCTCGGGAGAATATGGCCCCGAATCTCTTTTCATTGTTTCCGGCATATTATTATGAGGTTAAAATTTTGGTTTAAGCGAATTGGGTTTGCCGGAGGAAACAAACCCGCCACCGCCGGCCTTGCCGGACAGGGAGGATGTGACGCGACGGGAGCCGGTCAGGCTGGTGGCTCTTTCTTGTTGGCGTTGCAATAACGAAGGCTTTTCTCCGGCGTGCGGGCCGATGGCTTTTTGATTCAATGATGTTAGACCGGTTTTGCTTAGTTCTTCTTCCGACATCTCCAGAATATGTTCTCGCCTGACGCGGGCGATGCTTTGGGCTTTAACCCGTTCTTTGTTGAGATATTCTTTAACGGCAAAGGAGGGATTTTTCTCAAAGCCGTAGACGCCGGCTCGGTTAAGAACCGCAGCGATTTCTTTCATTTGCGAGACGGAGACCGGCTTGTCTTGGGTGATTATCTTGCCGATGGTTGGATCGTCGTAACCCGTGTTCCTTAAGGCTTCCTTGGTTTTCCATAAGACGGACTCGCCAACCGCCCGCCGGCTTTTGATGTTGGTTTGGTAAAGCTTGGAAAATTTTATTTCCTTGGGTGTGTATTTTTGCGCTTGGGATTGTTGGAGAAAAGGCACAGATTTAAATGATTTAAATTACGAGTTAAGATCCGTCAGCTGGCGGAACGAATTATTAATTCAAATTAATCTATATTCAGATTCCTCTGGATTTTAGGTTTTAGGACAGCTTATTCAGCAATAATTTGTTAATTATCGCCGGGTTGGCCTTGCCTTTGGCTTCGCGCATCACTTGGCCGACTAAGAATTTGAAAGAGGCTTCTTTGCCCGCTTTAAAATCTTCTACCGCCTTGGGATTGCCGGCGATAATTTTTTCTACGATCGTTTCAATTTCCCCGGCGTCTTCCATTTGGCCTAAGTTTTTTTCTTCCATAATATCCGACGGATCTTTGCCTGTAGCGAACATTTCTTCCAATATTTGTTGGGCGGCCAGATTATTGACTTTAGAAATATAAATCAGGGACAGGAATTCGGCGAAGTTTTCCGGCGTAATTTTGCAGTCCTTGATGGCGGTTTTGTGTTCATTAAGATGTTTGAACAAGTGAGTAACCAGCCAATTGCCCACTAACTTGGAGATTTTTTTGCCTTCGCGTTCCCTGATTTCTTCAGCTGTGCCCTCAACTTCTGGCACGCTATCCAGCCATTCAATCATTTCCGAAATGACTTTTTCGGTGTAGGCGGCCAAGGTTTTGTCGGCGATAATAATGCCGGCAACTTCCGGATCAAATTGGTATTCGGCCACGAAACGCTTGAGTTTGGCTTGAGGCAATTCCGGCAAGGTGGCGCGCAACAGGGAAATTTTGTCTTCGCTGATTTGTAGCGGCGGCAGATCCGGTTCGGGGAAATAGCGGTAGTCGGCCGCGGTTTCCTTGACTCGCTGGCTGAAAGTCTCTTGTTTGGCCTCGTCCCAACCGCGGGTCTCTTGCACCAGTTTTTCGCCGGCGTCAATCGCTTTGGTCTGGCGGCGGATTTCAAATTCAATCGCCCGTTCCAGTGAGCGGAAGGAGTTGATATTTTTGAGTTCCACTTTGGGATTCAGTTGGTAATCCAGCAGTGGTTTGACTTCATTATTGATGATTTCAAATTTGCCGTCTTCCTGCAGTGATACGTTGGCTTCACAGCGCATTTGGCCTTTTTCCATCTCCGCCTCGGAGATTTCCAAGTAACGCAAGATTTGCTGGTAGAGTTGGCAGAATTCCTTGGCCTCCTTGGCACTATCAATGACCGGTCCGGTGACCAGTTCAATCAGGGGAGTGCCGGCGCGCGACAAATCAACCAAGGTGCCGGAAGAGGTGTGGGAGAGTTTGCCCGTGTCTTCCTCTAAGTGGATGCGCACAATAGAAACTTCTTTATTGCCGACCTGCAAGTGGCCATCATAAGTCAGGGGCAGATCGTATTGGGAGATTTGGTAGCCCTTAGGCAGGTCCGGATAAAAATAGTTTTTGCGGTCAAACTTGGTGAAATTATTGATTTTGCAATTCAAAGCCAGGCCGACCAAAATCGTCCAATCAATGGCTTGATGGTTGGCTACCGGCAACATACCCGGATGTCCCAGGCAAATGGGGCAAATGTTTTCGTTGGGTCTATCCTGCAACTTATAGCCATTGGCGCAGGTGCAGAACATCTTGGTTTTGGTGTTGAGTTCGGCGTGGATTTCCATGCCGATGACCGGTACGTATTTAGTCATAATTAAAGACGGAAGTTAATGGTTTTATTTCTTGTATCATACGGTTTTTAGCCGAAAAAATCAAGTCTGATCAAGTCTGATCATGCTCAGAGGGGACTTTTAATGTTGCTTATCATTGATCTGGCAACATGAGTATAAATCTGCGTGGTTTTTATGTTGGAATGACCGAGCAACTCTTGGATATATCTTATATCGGTGCCATTTTCTAGTAAATGGGTAGCGAACGAATGCCTTAGAGTGTGTGGCGATATTTTCCTGTTTATTCCCGCCTTTTTAGCCGATTGATCTACTATTTTTTGTATGCTGGCTTCAGTCAGATGACTGCCTCGGCCATTAGTGAATAAAAAGTCAGTAGAAAGTTTTATTTTGCATTGCGCAGATAAAATGCTTTTTAATGATTCCGGTAAAACCGTATAACGATCCTTCTTGCCCTTGCCTTGGTATATCCGCAGGCTCATTCTCTCTAAATCAATATCTTTTATTCTAATTCTGACTACTTCTCCCACCCTTAGGCCGGAACCGTATAGTAGGGCGACGATGCAGTGATGTTTGGGGTTGCTTAGGGAATTTAACATTTTAAGGATCTCAGTCCTGCTTAAAACCTCTGGCAAATGTTTTTCTTTTTTGGCACGAGGAATGGCAACAAAAAATTTCCGAAACATGATTTTTTCAAAATACATTTTTAAGGCGCTATAAGCACAATTCATGGTTGAGGCTGAAATTCCGGAATCAGACATGTTTTCCAAATATTCCCTTATATCTGAGCTGTTTATCTGCCTGATTTGTTTTTTTGACTTATTTAAGAAGTCAGTGATATAATAGAGATAACTTTTTATCGTTTTATGGCTAAAATTACGCAATTTCATTTCTTGACGCAACTTTACAAGCGGATCCTGACTAGGATAGTGTTGATTTGTTTCCATACCCCTCTTATGGATTAAAGTTTATTAATTTATTTTAGCTTTTTTTAAGTAAATAATCAAAAAGTTGGTTTATAACCTGTTATGTGAAATAGCCAGAAATTTCTTTATTATTTTTTAAGTTTTTTTGGTAATTTATTTCGGCGGTCGGCATAACTTATGTATAATATAAACAGTTAAATATTTAACCAACATTACTATGATTGAAAAAGGACCAAGTTTAGATTCAGAAGCTGCTCGCAAGAGACAAGCTTCTGAGCATGGCTTACCAGAAGACGCTACCTGGGATCAGATTAGAGATGTAGATTCAGAAGCTGCTCGCAAGAGACAAGCTTCTGAGCATGGCTTACCAGAAGACGCTACCTGGGATCAGATTAGAGATGTAGATTCAGAAGCTGCTCGCAAGAGACAAGCTTCTGAGCGTGGCTTACCAGAAGACGCTACCTGGGGTCAGATTAGCAGTCACGACTCTAAGAAATAAATTGCCAAAAAAATACATTAAGGAAGAAGAACTTTCTGGCTACGTCACATAACAGTGTGTATCTGGTTACGGAAAATTGGCGTTAATTAAATCCTTAAGGAATGCCAATTTTCCTCCGCCCAAATTTTTATCCCTTATCAAGATGAGGGTTTGGGTGGAGTTGGTATTAAAAGCGTATACCTGATAATCAAAATTATTCCGTTAAAGTCGGGATAAAAACTTCAGATACACGCAAGCGTTCAGCGACATCGCTTCGCTCGTCGCTGAATGAGCCGCGCTTACAGCGTTGTCGTCTCGTCGCTTTGCGACATCGCCGAACAACGCTTATACAAAATGCCCTTCGCTCGCTCGCGCGGCTCATTAGGTGATATAACTAATTAATTAGTAATTTTATACCTATGGAAAACAAAAGTGGGCTTGAAACAAGACCATTAGATGATAAAATTAGAAAATCAGTCGACCATTTTAGAAAATTAAAAAGTAAACACATAGTAGATGCTGAAACTTTTCAAAAAATAATAGACACCATCGAAGCATGCGCTAAGGGAGAAAAAGAAGGGGAATGGCCCCCAGAAGACTACCAACAACTTTTAGAAGGATTAAAAGCGGCAGGTATAATTGAATAACAAATTATTATTACGTCACCTAACACGGTTTAAGCGCAATTGCTTCTAGGCTCGTATGATTTGTTCGGCTTCTGTCTTGTTCTACAAAATGAGTTGACGCAACTGCGCCTAAACCGATATGTTTTCAGCGACATCGCTTCGCTCGTCGCTGAATGAGCCGCGCTTACAGCGTTGTTGTCTCGTCGCTTTGCGACATCGCCGAACAACGCTTATACAAAATGCCCTTCGCTCGCTCGCGCGGCTCGGGCACATTGTATAAGCGCGGCTCATTCATCCAACGAAATAAATTTTTTATCTTGGTGAAAATTTAGAGTTTTGTGAGATAAACAGGGACAGAAAATTTTATTTTTTTAATTAATTAGAGAGGGTAATAATGGGTTTTTCTATTTTTAGGGAGCAGAAAAACTAATATAAATTATATGAACATGGAATACAAATTTGCTTATAAAAATGAAGAAGCGCCAGAGGAAATTCTTCAGCCAATTACTCCTGAAGAGAGAGGGATATGGGAAGAAATTCAAGGTGCGGATAAGCCCATCCAGAATATACTCAAGAGACTTAACAGAATAATGCAAACAAAGTTTCCAAATACGGATATAATAACCATAGACTCCTGTTCTGGACACGTAAAGCAAGATGGTTCAATTGCATACAAAGCCGTTCTCCCGGAATTTAAGGAAAATAAGCGCCCAAAAAATCCATCTCTAACATTTTCTGCGCCACGGGAGAAAGTTTCCGAAGTAGAAAATAATGAAATTGTACAATTCTTAGAAGATGTGTTGTTGAAATCAGTCAATAAAACAAACGGATTTTTTAAAAAGGAAGTAGTTTTATTTGAAAAAGTACATTCACGAGAGGGTACAATTTATGGCGATGAAAATACTGAACCTAAAGATGTGCGTACTTTTTCATGCCGGGTTTCCTTATTGGAAAACGAAAGAGCTTTTGATGTTTTACAAGAATTTTGGAAAAATTTTAGAGATTTACTCAGTGAATACGACAGCATAAAAATGAATGAATCATATGATAAGGAAGATTATTATCCTGATGAACCGGCAGATGGTTTAGTATGGCCAGAATGATAAGGAGTTTTGAAAGATGTAATTCACTCCCAGCCCCTCTTCCATTTTTCAAAACAAAAAAATCAAATACAATAATAAAAAGCCCACCAAAAAACTAATAATAAGGATAAATCTTTCAAAAATACGCAAGCCCTGCGGGTCGCCTAACACGGCATATCCGGTTCCGCTTCGTTACACCCAAATTACTAAGCAACTTCGGATGATGCCGATACATTCAGCGAAATTCGGTCTTTAACTTTAAAAAATAATTTAACATATTATTATGAGCAAGACAATAAAAATTACATTAATAATTATCGGCATCCTGTTGTTATTAAATGGACTGCTAAATATTATTGATGATGGGACAGTTTTAGCTTATGATATTGCTTCTATTTTGTCTGGAATAGGATTTATTATTGTCAGTTTATCTAAAAAGGCATAAAACCGGATTTTTTTTAAAATTTAACTAATCATTGATTATGATTAAAAGAAAAGTTATTGTCGGTCCTAAAGTCCTGAAATTAATCGAAGACAGTTGAAGATAGCGTCTAAAAAAACCCCAAGAGGATTCTTTAACAGGCCCAATAGCTGGGTTTTTTTGTGTCTAAAAAACCGTCGATGGCGATCGACGGTTGGTTAAAGTGCTGATTATCCTAAGAATTTTTCATATAGGTTTTGGGCTTCGGGTATGGCCGCAAATAATTGTTTCTGGAATTCTCCTATCACGCCACGGATTTCCCATTGGGCATGGGAGTCCAAACGCAATTTGAACACCCGAAACCATTGCTCCAAATTTCCAGCCATGCAGATTTCCGAAGCTACGGCGTTGGGCAACATAAAGCGGGCGTCTTCTTTGAGTTTTTTGCCCGTTAATCCGGTTTGTTCCATTAGATTAAGCAGTTTTTGGTACATGGAATTGCTTTCTTTTAATTGCGACAGATACAGCTCAGCCAACTTAGCTTCTTCGATGGATGGCGGTACGATGAAATATTCGTTTTCAATAAAGCCTCTCTCATCGCAATAACGTTGCGATTCTTGCGCGAAGGACGAGCGACGATGGCGGACAAGCTGATGGGTAAAGGCGCGGGAGCCGACAAAGCGGGCGGCCGCCCAGTAATGTTTGATTTTTTCCTCATCAGTCAGAGCAACTCCGGAAAGATTATAGAAGCCGTCTTCGGCACAACTCTCATACCAATAATCATGTTCCTGTTGGCTGGGGTAAAGCTCCTTGGCTTCAGCCGCTATCCAGCCCTCAATAATTTTCGGATAGTGCTTAGCCAGAAACAAATAAATAATTGAGTTCTCATTATAATCCAAACTCAAAGGAATGGATCGGAAGATGTCACGGAATGATCGGAAATTACCGCTGATTAAAAATGATTCTTCTGCTCCCGTCACAATAACATGAGCATTTGACTTGAGGACATCAATCAGCCATCGTTGGAGATTGGGTAAGTTCTTTTGGTGGAATTTGAAAGTCAGCCAAGAGAATTCTATCATGGCCTCATGGCCGCTTTTGATCAAGGCGCCCACAAAGCGTTGGGCAGAGTCGGCGGTAATCTTAGCTTGCGATTTGTAGCAGGTTCGGCCGGCCAGTTCTACCAACTTCAGTTGGTCAATCGGTTGTCCGGTCGCATCCAGTATTTCCGGTCCGGCGGTTTTTACGGCTAAGAGTTCAACCGTGTTTTTCATTTTTATGCTCCTTGGTTTTTGCCGATTAAGGCAGCCAATTGTTGTTTTATCCGTTCAAACACTTCTTCTTTGGTGCCGGTGCCGTCAATTACTTTGATCCGTTCGGGTTCTTGCCGGGCGATTTGTCCGTACATATTCCTGACTCGTTCAAAAAAATCCTTTCCGTATTTCCGTTCAAAAAAGGCCAGTTTGTCGGGATGCTCTTTAGCCAGTCGTTCTTCCATCGTTTCAATTGGAATATCAATGAATAATGTCAGGTCGGGATTAGCGCCTTGCAGGGCAAAGCGGTTGGCGTCGGAAATGAATTTGACTGTCGCTGGATCGCCATTGGCATGCCCGCCGCCTTGATAGGCGACAGAGGAATCGCCTAAGCGATCGCATAAGACTATTTTGCCTTCTACTAGAGCCGGTTTGACGGCTTTTGCCATAAATTCGGCCCGACTGGCCAAAAATAAAAACAGTTCGCAAGCCATGGTGCGGGAAAAATCTTGGTTTTTCGCCGGGGCGGTGTCTGCAGTGTAATCGGCATGGTCGGCAAATTCCTGGTTAATGGCATGGATGGTTTCTTTTGGATTCTTCAATAGTTTCCGAATAGCCTCGCCGTAAAGTGTGCCACCCGGTTCGCGCATAATTGCCAAATTCAAACCAAGGTCACGCAAATAAGCGGCGGTTTTTTTAATTTGTACGCCCTTGCCGGCGCACTCAATGCCCTCAAAAGAAATAATCATATTTTTCCTTTCCGGTTTCGTCCAAGTTATTAATCAGGACGATTTTGCCTTAGTTTTGCGGTTAAAGTCGCGTTGTTAAAGTGCTAAATTGTTGGATAAATTTAGCACATAAATAAGGTTAAGTCAAAATCATCAGTGATGGCGATGATGCTCCTTATTTTTTGATGTCTTTCATCAGCTGTTCAATCTGTCGGAATAGTTCTTGCTTGGTGCCGTTGTTGTCAAGCTGGAATTTTGCCCGTTTGGCGATTCGCCTGATTTGCTGTTGAAGCGGAACCCGCGAGTCGCTAAGGAATTGCCGCCAGGTTTTGGTTCTGTCGTCGGCGTTCTGCCGGCGTTTTTTTAAACGGGCGAAGCGGGTTTTGGTATCGCAGTCAACGCTGACCAAATAGAATTCCGGCAGGGTTTTGAGATAAACCATATCTGATTCCAGGCGGATATTGGGCAGAACCACCAATTTTGATTTAGTTTGTTTGACCTCAGCGTAAATAACGCGCGAAAGCAGATCCTGGCCGAAGGCTTGTCGTAAGCTTATGCCCAAGTCGTCCATGTTTTTTCGATTTATCGGCAGGTATAGCCGATTCAGAATATCGCGCAATGGCTGGGAAAAGCTGACTGTTTGGGAATGGTAATTTTTTTTCAAGTAGTCGGCTACGGTGTCTTTGCCGGCGGCGATTTCTCCAATCAGTCCCAGCACGATTTTAGCGGTTTTTTGTTTTGGCATAGTTAATTGTTATGCGGATTCGTTTTATTATTCATTAATTGATAGTCAAGTCAGCCATGGCCATGATATATTTGTTATTTTAGCAGAAAGATCGCTTTTCCCGCAACTCCCTGATTTTTTTGAAAAATAAAACCCCCGATTAAAAATCGGGGAGTGTGCCGGTGGTATCCTTTGTCAGATTTCAATCTGGTTGTATGGCTCAAGATTCAACAAAAGAAGAATCGCCTTCAGAAGGATTTCCATTTTTTTCTGATCGGGATAGCGGCAACTGACGACCAGCTCGTTATACAGTTTGCCCCGTCTAATCCAATAATCGTTGCCGGTCCCGATTTGGAATTTTCCTTCCGTTAAGTTCTCAAATAGTTGGCCGTCGGCGGTCAAGATTCTGGCGATTCTTTCGCAATACACTCGGTAGTCTCTGGGCATAAAATTTGGGTTGACGCAGAATCGGAAGCCGAAATGATTCCACGACGGAACATAAGGTTCTTTTTCTTCATTTGCCTCGTCCGCCATTGTTTCTCTCCTTGTCGTTTCGGTTTTAAATTTCCAGTTAACTTGTTGGCTTATTATAGCGCCAGTTATTGAGTTTGTCAAGAGGGTTACTTTTTGAACAAAAAACTCCCCGAACATTTCGAGGAGGAGAAAAAGAGCAAGGCGTTACCGGATTTCCAATCTGAGCCAGCGGTGAGCGACAATCTGGCGATTGAACTCATAAATCGCCAAGCCGGCCATGGCGCCGATAGCGGGACTGCCCAGGACAAAGCCGGCGGTGGCGCCAATGGCGGAGTCTACCAGACACAGGACCCGGTTTCTGGTGTGGATGTAAAGAAACGACAAAACGATGATTTTTTTCGCCAGAGTCGCCAGAACAACCAGCGAATAGGCTATCTCGCGCAGTATGTTGGGGATCAGGCGCGGCAAGTTTCTAACCAGATGCAATAGATTGGCCTTCTTATGAAAGCCTTTAATGCCTAATAGCACATTTTCAGGCGAAGGTTCTTTGCTGAAGAAAAAATTCAGCCCTGAAAAAAACATTAAATTTACGAATGCCGTTATAACGATAGACAACAAAAATATTTCAGATTCTGGTATCGGCATCGTTTTTGAGAAATAGGAAAATGGCAGAATAATACATAAGTTGAGAAGATTAAAAAAGACAAAGGCGATTGTAGCCAGGCTGAATGACAGGCTTAGCATGTAAAGCAATATTTGAAAAATGATTTTAGTCCGTTTTTTGCGTGTCGAAAAATAAGCTCCGGTATTTCTCCGCGCCAACCGCAAGCCCTCAGCCAAGGCCGGCAAGTCGGAGATCAGGTAAGACAGCAGTCCGCCGACAATAATGCCCAGTGGCCAAAGCGCAAAGCCGATAGCCAGCCGGGAATTGATTTCCAGCGCCAAAAGCGCGCCCAGGAAAGATCCGGAAATAACCGCCAGTATGGATTGCCAATGTCTATTCAACTTTTTACCCTTTCGTCTGTTGTTGGTTGAATTGTTAACGTTCTATTAACTAACTTAATATATTAGCAAATTAATTATAATTTGTCAATAGTTTGGCCGTTGAATATAAAAACCGCTTTAAAAAGCGGTTTTTATATTATATATCGGTTTTTGGTCGCGCAATTTGTTTATTGTAAATTAACCTTGATGCCGGGGCCCATAGCTGTGGAAAGAGTCACGCTTTTGATAAAAGTGCCTTTGGCGGCGGCGGGTTTGGCTTTACTAAGGGCGTCTATGAAGGCCTGATAGTTTTCTGCCAGCTGAGCGGTTTCAAACGAGGAACGGCCGATAGCCACATGAATGTTGCCGCTGTCGTCGTTTTTGAAAGTAACCTTGCCCTTTTTCAAGTTGATTACAGCTTCGGCCACATTATTGGTAACGGTGCCATCCTTAGGATTAGGCATCAGGCCCTTGGGTCCAAGAATTTTAGCGATCGGTGCCAAAAGTTTCATGGCTTCAGGTGTAGCCACCAGAACATCAAAGTTGATTTTTCCGGTTTTGATTTCGTTAACCAGATCTTGATCGCCGGACAGGTCGGCTCCGGAAGTTTTGGCAGCTTTGATTTGATCGCCGTTAGTGGAAATAACAGCCACTTTAATTGATTTGCCGGTGCCGTTAGGCAGAGCGGCTGAACTTCTGACCTGCTGTTCGGTTTTTTTGGGGTTGATTCCCAGGTTGACATGGACTTCCACTGACGCGTCAAATTTGACGGTTGAGGTTTTTTTGGCCAACTCAACGGCTTCGCTGATGGGGTAGGACTTTTTGGTGTCTACCAGTTCCTTAGCCGCCAAAAATCTTTTGGATGGCTTGTGATCTACTTTTTTCATAATTTTATTTTGTGGTTCTAACGAGCAAACATTGCTCTCCCACTTATTTAGTTATTATTTTTGACTGGAAATTATCGGTTTTAATCTACGACTTCCACGCCCATTTGTTTGCAGGTGCCTTCAATGGTTTTCATGGCAGCTTCAACACTGGTAGTATTTAAATCAGGCAGTTTCTTTTCGGCCACTTCGCGGATTTGTTTTTTGGTGATTTTGCCGACTTTCTCCTTAAGGGATTTGCCGGAACCTTTTTCCAGGCCGATGGCTTTTTTGATTAAAGCGGAAGCTGGAGCGATTTTCAGGATGAAATCATAGGAGCGGTCTTCATAAACCGTGATTTCTACCGGAGTGATTTCACCTTGGCGATCTTGGCTGGCCGCGTTGAATCTTTGGCAGAATTCGGCGATATTAAGGCCGTGCTGGCCCAAAGCCGGGCCGACCGGAGGCGCTGGATTGGCTGCCCCGCCGGGGATTTGCAGTTTGATGATTGTCTTGATCTTTTTAGCCATAAATTTAAGTTCGTAAAGCTCGCGATTAAGTCGCGAACTAGACCCCTTTGCTTGTCCAACCCGAGTCGGACGAGAGTCGCCTCTTGCAAGAGTATCGTTTATTTATATTAATTATTAAATTTTCTTAATTTGCAAAAAGTCCAATTCTACCGGCGTTTCGCGTCCGAACATATTGATCATGACTTTGATCTTGCCTCTGGTCTCGTCTATTTCCTCAACTTTTCCTTCCATATTCTTGAATGGTCCGTCCACAATTCTGACCGGGTCGCCGGCGGCGATATCAATTTGGAATTCCGGTTCGTTAACACCCATGCGTTTCTGCAGGGACTTGACTTCCTCTTCGGAGACGGGAGTCGGGGTGTTGCCGGAGCCGACAAAGCCGGTAACGTGCGGCGTGTTGCGCACCACATACCAGGAATCATCGGTAACAATCATCTCCACCAGCACGTAGCCGGGGTAGATTTTTTCTTCCACGATTTTTCTTTTGCCGTTTTTGATGCGGATTTTTTTCTCTTTGGGGATTATGACATTGAAGATTTTGTCTTCCATGTCCATGGATTCAATACGCTGTTTGAGGTTGTGCTCCACGGCTTCCTCCAGACCGGAGTAGGTGTGGATGACATACCAGCGTCTGCCAAGTTGCAATGTTTGTTTGGCCATAAATTTAATTTGTAAAGTTATAAGCAGAAAGCCCAAAGTTAGTGGTATTGATTCGTAGTAATCTCAATAACCTCATAGGGCTTTACAGACTCGGACTTTACTGACTTAATGTGCTATTTAGTGAATTATTTAACAAAATTAATCAGATTTTCCAGTCCTACTGTCAGAAGAAAATCCACCAGGCCCAAAAACAGGGCTACGGCCAGAGAAATCCCAATCACCAGAATAGTGTGCTGTTTTATTTCTTTTTTGGTCGGCCAAGTGACATTTTTCATCTCGGCATAGGAATCTTTCAAATATTTAGCTGTATTTTCGGTGAAAGACATAATTTTTGTAATTTAAAACCCCCATTCGGGGGAGCTTTATTTGTAGCTGTATTATATAGTATTGGGCTGGGTGTTGTCAAGTGATTCCCCGCTCTTTTTTTTGGCTAAGTTTTCCGGGTTAGGGGAGTAAAGCTTATTTTTTATTCTCCATTGTCCGACAAATTGGCCGATACCGTCGTTTTCTAGTTTATGTTGAAGTTTGGGCCGACTTTGCGACCATTTTAGCAAGGATTCAAAATTGATCTTATATACGCCGCGAACAACTATATAAAGCACCTCGCTATTGGCGATGGCGCGGCGAACGGTTTTTTCATTGACGCCAAATAAATTGGCTGCTTGGGATATCGTTACCCTTACCGGCGCTTTTTCCGCCATAAATTATGTAAATTTAGCAAATTACTATTGTTTATTCTTATTTTTGTGGACCTTTTTTTGTGGTTTATTGTCCGGACATGTCTGGACAAATCTTACCATGGCGGGGGACTAATGTCAAAAGAACCAAATGATTGGCTTAATCTTGGTTTAGTTTAAGTCATTACCGGGATCACCTGTGGATAACATTATAATAAAAAATAGTTAGAAGTCTTTCTACCTACTTGCCAGGTTAGGTTAAATGGTGCTATAATTTATGCATTCTTACTCAACTTAGCGGTCAGGGTAAGTCAAATAAAATAGTAAAATAGCTAAAATAAGCGATTTAATTGAAATCGCGAGTTTTTAGTGTTCGGCTATCACTGAGGTAAAAATTTATGTTTTGCTTCGTAAAGTTTTTGTTTATTTATTTAAATTTGGCTAAAATTAAACAAATAAATTAGTATTTATATTAAATTAACAGATTTAAGTGTAACACTTAGCCATTTTTTACGTCTAATAAGATGAAGAACCCCATTGCTGACAAAATATTGTTTTTACGGGTGAAGAACAAGGATCACGAGGCCTATGGCAGGTTTTACAACCTTTATGTTGAACGAATTTATCGGTTTATTTATTTTAAGGTCAGTTCAGTTGATGATGCTAAAGACCTGACTTCTGAAGTTTTTCTGAAACTTTGGCAGTACATCAAGGATGGTAAGCCGATTCATAATTTGAACGCCCTGACCTACATGATTGCGCGCAACTGCGTAGTGGATTTCTACCGCGCGCGCGCCCGTCGCGACGAGAACGAAGAAAAAGTCGCTGATGAGCACATTACTATTATTGATGATGAAAGCGACATTTTGATTCAAAAAATCAAAGATGCGGAACTGGCCGAGGTGCTGGCGACCTTAAAAAAGCTCAAGGATGAATATCGCGAAGTTATCGTCCTGAGATACTTAGATGAATTGTCCATTAAGGAAATTTCCAAAATTTTAGATAAATCTCCCGGTTCAATACGGGTTCTGCTCTATCGGGCGCTCAATGCCATTAAGTCAACGCTTAAACAATAGTGTGTCCCACAAAAATCTCATCAAACAATTGAATAAAATTAAGAACCTCGAAGCCGTAGGACGGCCCGAGGCTTCTTGGATTTCCGATAGCCGTGAGATTTTGATGCATCAGATTAATCCGCAGGGCAAGTCTGTGGAATATTCTACAATCAAATATTATGCCGAATTTTTTTCCTCCACCTTGCAACAGAAGCTTTTACGGCCGGCCTTAATCGCTTTATTAGTGGTTAGCACTTTTTTTACTTATTCCGCTTTCACTTTAGCCGCCAAGGCGTCTTTGCCCGGCGAAGCTTTGTACCCCGTTAAGGTTTTTGGTGAAAAAATCCAGTTAGTTGCGGCTATCGGCAATGAGGCCAAAGTCAAGTTACAGCTGGACTTTGTCTCTCGCCGCGGCGATGAATTGCAACAAATTGCCCGTCAGCCGGAAGATGCTAAAGCCAAATCCGCCAAAATTTCCCAAACAGTTAAGCAGATTACCGAGGATGTTAAGGATATTCAAGATAAAGTGGAAAAAATAGCCATTTCTTCTTCAGCTACTTCTGTTATCAGCACTGCTAAGGTTGTTGATGATAAAACCCTGAAAGTGGAGAAAGATATTGTTGATGCGCATACTGTCTTGTCCACGGAGGTAAAGAAAGATGTAGCTAAAGATGTCAAGGAAGCGATAGCTACCACCGAAGAAGCCGGCACTAAGGCGCTTTTAATGATGGTGGCCAAATCCGAAGAAAAACAAGTTAAGGACAATAATCAAGCTGTTCCCACTAAGGAAATCGCCGCTCGCGTGCAAGAAAGAATCAGGAATACCGAAGCTGCGGTGGAAGTTGCCGCTGGCGAAGTTAATAAAATGGCTACCGGCACCCCGGCCATTCTTAATTTAGTTGTTTTATCCAGTGATGGCACTAATAGAATCAGTGGTGTTTCCAGTACCGAAGCCAATACTACTACCACCCTGAAAGCCGCGGTTCAGGATGTGACCGAAAAACCCAAGCAGGCTCAAGAGGTGATTGAACAGGCCAAGCAGATGTTGGATAAGAATGACGTCATTTCCGCTTTGCAAAAGATAGTAGAAAGCAAGAATATTGCCGCTGACGCCTTAGAAAAGGCGCCACTGATTAGCGATAAGATCAAAACCGAGACAACCAGTTCCACTATCCCGGCTGTTACCACGACTTCGGCGGTCAGGTAATTGAAAATTAAGAAAATTAAAACGTTGCGTCCAGAGCAGACGCTTCGCCTTTAGCGAAACATCTGCCTTGTCCGCAATAAGCGTACGAGAATTTACAATTAAAACTTTAAGGGGTTTGAGGGCTAACTTTGCTGTCGCAAAGGTTTCGGCCTTCGGGATTCCATAATTTTATCGGCAAAGGTCGTTGAGGCAACCGCCCAGCTTATAAAATTATCGGTTTAATCCGTTGCTGGAAAAAGCTGCCTGTAGAGACGCCGCGATTGCGGCGGCTCCTAAGGCGCTTGTCGCCAGCGGAGATGCGACAATCTCGCGTCTTTACATCGGTTGCTGTTTTCAATCTCAACGGATAATCCCCAGTGTTCCGCCTTGAACTGATGAAGTTTTAATCTAACTATTAACACAAACTATGAAAAAGTTTTTAACTTATTCTGTAGTCGTAGCCACTATTGCTTGGTCTATGGGTATCAGCGCCGTTTTACCGGCCGCTGCCGCTTATACTCCAGCTAACGGCGATCTGATCAAGACCGCTACTTATCCGGCTGTGTACTACGTCACGGGTGGCCAAAAGTATCTTTTTGTCAACCGTGTAACCTATACGACTTGGGCTAATGATGTTGGCGATGCTAACAATAACTTTGCCGGTCTAAAGGTTGTTTCCCAATCTGAGTTTGACGCTTTGCCATTAGGTGGCAATGTCACTGCCAGATCTGGCGTCAGCTTAATCAAATTCGATAACTCGGGTTTAGTTTATGCTGTCACTCCTGGAGCTAAACTGTGCAAGTTGGTTGATAGCGCCGCCCAGACCGCTTTATACGGTTCTGCCGCTCCTATCATTATCCAGTCCTCTTTTGAGGCCAACTATACTAAGGATGCCTCTTGCGACCTGACCGCTACTTCTAAGTATCCCGATGGTTCTTTAATCAAGACCTCCGGCGATGCCTCAGTTTATTACATTGAAGGTGGAATGAAGCGCTTGGTTTCTTCCGATGGCTTTACTGCCAACAATATGAAATCCAGCTGGGTCAAGACTGTCAGCGACGTCAGTGGCTATGCTACCGGTTCCGCTTTGACCATCAAGGAAGCCGCTGTTTCTGCAGTTGTTTCCGGAGCTTCCGCCCCCATTGTGACTTTGGGCGCCTTGGGCGTATCCTTAGCCGCCAACAACCCAGTTTCAGCCACTATCGTGTCTGATACGGTTAATACCAGCCAATCCTTAGTGCCGATGATTGCTGTCAATTTGACTGCTTCATCTGCCGGCGATGTCAAGGTCACCGGCATGCAGTTCACTCGCACCGGAATTTCCAATGACACCGACGTCTCAAATTCTTACCTTTTTGAAGGCAACACCAAGTTGGTTGAGGGCGGTTCTATTGCTTCCAAAGTCTTGACTTTCAATTATGCCAGTGGAATTGTTACTATTCCGGCCGGTCAGACCAAAACTATTTGGTTGAAAGTTGATACCACTATTGCTACCGGAGCTGGTAAGAGCATCGGCTTTAATTTGACCGGTGTTACTTCCAACGCCACCTCTGTTTCCGGCACTCCTTTGACCGGTAATTTGATGAGCACTGCCTCTGTCACTGACATGGGCTATGTGGTCATTAGTTCCGGTGATGTTCCGACTGCCGCTTCTACCGTCAACTCCAACGAAACTGATTTTGAGGTTTATAAAGTCATCTTGACTGCCACTGATCAGGATATGCAGTTGGAAGGCTTAAGACTCACTGAAATCGGTTCAATCGGTAAGGACGATTTACAGAACATCAAGTTGAATTATGGCGGAACCACTTTGGCTACTGCCAGCTTCAACGACAATATGGAAGTTTATTTTGATTTATCTGCCGCTCCTTTCCAGATTGCCAAAGGCAATTCCAAGACTTTGTCTATCAGAGCTGATATTGTCAAGGGTTCTACCAGAACTTTCAAGTTCTCCATTCAATACGCCTCTGATATCGTTGTTAAGGACAAAGGATATGGCGTTTATACCCAATCCTTTAAGAGCGGAGTTACCACTTGGAGCGCTGTTACCAGCGCGGCTAGCACTTATTGCTACACCATCAATTCTGGTACTCTGACTTTAGCTAAGGATGCCACTTCTCCTTCCGGTACTATTGCTGGTAACTCCACCAACGTTAAGTTGGCTACCTACAAACTTACCGCCACCGGAGAAGATGTCAAAATTAAGAGCATGAATGTTTTGGGAACCGCTACCGGCAACGGAGCCGGTTTGCAGAATGGTAAAATTTATTATGATGGCGTGCAGGTTGGTTCTACCAAGAACTTGACTGCTTCCACCACCGTTAACTTCACTTTCGGCTCTAGCTTTATTGTTCCTGCCGGAACTTCTAAGTTAATGGACATCTATGCTGATGTTAAGACTACTGATGGTACTGCTATTACTACCGGTACCGTTAAGGTCGCCGCATCTTCCTCTGATGCCCAGGGCGTTATCTCTTTGACCGCCGTTACCTTGGCTTCTCAAGATGGTAACACTTTGACTGTTGGCGCTGTTTCTTCCATTACCATGGCCAAATATGCCGCTTATGGCAATCAGACCATGCCATCCCCGACCTCTCAAGCTAAAATTGGTTCCTTCTCTATCGCCGCTTCGGCCAGCGAAGGTGTCAATATTGATAACATTTATGTTTATGGAGCCACTTCCGGCGCCATGTCTAACATGAATTTGAAGGTTGGTTCAACTATCATCGGTTCTAAGTCTGCCTTCTCCGCCAGCAATGCTACCACTACCATTTCGGTTAATGGTAAATTGAATTTAGCGCAAGGCGAGACCAAAATCGTTGATATCTATGCTGATATCGCTTCCAACTTGAATGCCCAGACCTTAACCTTAAGTGTTGATTCCGACGGTACTACGCCGAACACCAACACTTCTGCCACCGGTGTCGGCCATAGCTTGCAAGCGATTACTATTGGTGCCGGCTCTCTGACTTTGGATACTAATGGTTCCAAACCGGATTCCGTCATTATCGTGGCTGGTGCCACCACTGCTGTTAGCGCCTTCACTATGTTGGCCGCTAATGATTCTTACACCATTACTAACTTGACCGTTTCTTCTACCAACACTACTGCTGTTAGATCTATCGGCGCAGTTGTTTTGGAATATAAGAATGAGGCTGGTGAAACCAAGACTGCTTCTGGTTACTTGAGCGCTGCCGGATTGGCACTGTTTAATAACTTAAGCATCTGGGTGCCGAATGGTGTTGGTGCGACTGTTACCATTAAGGCTATGGTGGCTGATGCTACCGGTGCCAAATCTGGCGATATCATCCGTTTGAATTTGAACCCGTCTGATGGCACTGCTACCACCTTCTCGGCGGTCAGCAAGTCAACTGGTTCTGTCATTTATGCCTATACCGGTTCTTCCGGTGTTACTGGCAACCAGATGATTGTCAGAAGAACCAAGCCGACTGTTTCTCTAATTTCCTTGCCTTCAACTGTTTTAGCTGATGGTACTGTGACTCTCGCGAGATTCAGCATCGCAGCTGACGCTGCCGGCGATGTTACTTGGAGAGGAATTTACTTCTCTTATACTACCAGTACTGATATCGATATTACCGATAGCACTATTTACTTGTATAAGGATGGCGATTCTACTAAGTTGAATGCCACTGGTTTGAGCCCTGTTGCCGGTAAGACTGTTAGCTTAGTGACCGACATAGAGCAAACCATTTCTAAGGGTACTTCCCAGGCTTACGTCTTAAAGGCTGATATTACCGGTTCTGCCGCTAATACTTCCGTTACGACTAAGATTACTGGCACCCCGGATACTGCTGGAACAAGCACTGCTTATAGCAATTATTTTGCGGCAGAAACAATGCTCCGCTGGTCCGATCGTTCCGGTTCGTCTGATGATGGCGTCCATACTGCCACTTCCGATGATTGGTGCGATTCCAACTATGTTAAGACCTTGCCGTCTGATTCTCAGACCTTATCCAGATAGTTTCTATCTGTTAAGTTAAGAGTTATCAGTCAGGCAATCTGACATAAAATACCGCCTGCCCCTCGGGGCAGGCGGTATTGTTTTTGTTGTTGTTATTTGCTATAATAAAGCCGTAATATTGTCTCAATTTTTTTCATCTGTCATTCTTGCATAGGCGGGAACTCAGATTATAAATATTATTAAATTTTTTATGTCCAACTCAAAAACAATCATTAAAGTTATTGCCACAGTTTTAGTAATTTTGATTTTGGTCGGCGGTTATTATGTTGTTACTAATCGCGATAGCCTATTCAATTCAAAAACAGGGGATCAACCCAGCCAGTCTGGTTTGAATTTGGAGGAAATCAAGAATGATTTTGTTAATCGGGAAAGAAAATCTGCTTCCGGCGTGGTGCCACCTCAAGAGATTACCGATCGTTATAATGCCTTAATCGCCAAATCTCGGCAAGCCATTGTTGATGGTCAGCCGTCCAGTTCAGAAAACTCCGATTTGTCCTGGGATTATCTAATTATAGCCAATAGCCAGGCGATTTTAGGCCAATACGACGAAGCGGAACAAACATATCTTAAAGCCATAGAGGCGTTTCCTGATAATTATCGCGCCAATATGAATCTGGGTGATTTGTATATTCTGATGGAATTGCCGCAGAGCGCCGCTGTAAAATTTTACGATACCATCAATCTTTATCCTAAGGACGCCATGATTTATACCAAGCTGGCCGATTTGTATTTCAAGTATTCCAAGGCGCCGGAGAAAACCCAGGATATTTATGAATTGGGTTGGAAAAATTCCGACGATGACCGGTTATTATTGAATTATTATCTGGTTTATTTAGAGACACAGAAAAAGGATGCTATTAAGTATGAGGAGATTAAGCGTGAATATGAAAAGGTTCTTGGCAGTAAAATGGAACAGCAAGAACAGCAGTTGGAACAGACTATTGAATTAAAATAATATGGACTGGCAAAAGATTACAAAGAATATTTTGCTTTGGGGATTGCTGGTCACTCTTTGGACGCCGTTGGTCTTTTATAATCAAGCAATTTTTCCTTATATCGCTCCTAAAAATTTCTTTTTTCGCTTAGCGATGACGGTTCTGACTGGTTTGCTGGCTATTTATATTATGCAAAAAAAGAAAATTAATTTTTTGAATCATAAGATCTTTCTGGCCTGGCTGATTTTTTTGTTGGTTAATTTGGTCGCCTCTGTTTTGGCTATCAATCCTCGTTTGGCATTCTTTGGCAGTTTTGAACGCATGGGCGGTTGGTTTACTTTATTTTTTTTGACTCTGTTTTTCTGGGCGATTATTAATGTCTTGGAAACCAAGAGTGATTGGTTGAAGTTTTTACGTTCATCACTGATTTGTTCGGCGGTTGTAGCGGTTTACGCTTTGGTTGTTAGATTTAATCCCGATTTTCCGGCTACTTGGCCGCATAATGGCGCTACTTTGGGCAATATTGATTTTTTGGGCGCCTATTTGATGCTTAATATTTTCTTGGGTTTGATTTTGTTTTACTTGGAAAAAAATAAAAATTGGCAAGTTGCTTATGGGGCAATTTTGATTATAAATATAGCCGTACTGCTTCTAAACGCCGCCAGGGCAGGTATCTTGGGGTTAGCTTTCGGCTTGTTGATTTTAGGTATTTTCGTGTTTATCAGGGCGGAGAAGAGGATAAAATACGGGCTATTGGCCGGACTGATAGTCCTAATTTTGTTTGCCGGCGTTGTTTATCAGCAGAGGGATGCTAATTGGGTTAAGGGCACGCCGTTTTTATATCGCTTCGCTCAGATTTCTACTAGCGATATCAGTACTGCTAATCGTTTGCATGTTTGGCAGGTTTCTTGGCAAGCGTTTTTGGGTCGACCTATTTTGGGTTATGGGCCGGAGAACGCTATTTATGGCATTAACAAGCATTACGACCCCAGGATATCGGAAATGTGGTTTGACCGCGCTCATAATTTTGTTTTTGACATTTTGTTGACTAGCGGTATTATCGGTTTGCTGTCATATTTATTCATTTTTGGCTTGGCGGGTTGGCTGTTGTTTAAGAATTTAAAAAATAATTATTATTTGTCCGCCGTCATTATTAGCTCCTTAGCCGGTTTTTTAATCAGCAATCTTTTTAACTTTGACACTATCGGCACCTGGCTGCCGCTTTTGGCGATTTTGGCTTTTGCTGGCCATTGGGCTAAGAAAGAGGCCAGCGAGAATGATTTGCCAAAATTTTTGATTAAGTATGATTTTGCCGTCGCCGGAATAATAATATTTATTTTGGTTTTGATTGGTTATTTTACGGCCTTAAAGCCGGCTTACGCCGGATATTTAGGCGCCTGGTCAACAGCCTACGCCGATGTCTCGCCGGAGAAGGCGATTGATTATCTGAACAGGGCCATCGCCTTGGACACTTACGGCAATCGTGAATTAGTTTTGCAACTCTCGGAATTGGATCGCCAAATTAATGAGTCAAGCGAATTTGATTCAATCAAAAAGAAAGAATATTTTGAGCTTTCTGAAAAGGCTCTTTTGGATTATTTGAAAACCGATCCGCATAATGTCCAAGCCAAAGTATTTTTGTCTCTGCTTTATCAAAGTTATGCCCAAGAGAATTCCTTTTATACCGGTGAATCAATTGAGATTATGAAAGGCGCTCTTGGCGACTCGTCGCAAAAGAAGGAAATTTACAATATTTTGGCCCAAGGCTATTATTTGGAAGGTGATCTTGACCAAGCTATAGAAAACTTAAAGATTTCTCTGTCCGTCAATAATTGGGATGAAGATCAGTATCTTAATTTGATTAATATTTTATCGCAAAAGAAAGATTTGGTGGAAATGGACAAGTATATCCAGGAGTTTTTGGTCACCATTAAGAACATCACTCCCGACGGTTATCGTCGTTTAGGGCAGTATTATTTTAATATTGGCAATGTAGCCGAAGCTGAGAGGGTGGTTCGTGATTTGGCTATTCCGGCTGATCTGGATTATCTACCGACCAGGATATCTTTGGCGTCTATTTATGAATTCCGCGGAGAATATGACCGGGCCATGGATTATGCCAGGGAAATGATCCAGCTTCACTCTGAGTGGACGGACACACTTAATGATTATATTAGATATTTAGAAGACAAGAAAAAGCAGTAAATTTAGGGTAAATTAATAATTTTGTTTATCTAAAGTTATCCACAGTGGTCTTTTATTCTTAGTTTAAAAGTGCTATTCTTTATATAGATCTGCAATTTACATTTATAAACTTTCGCTATTTGGCGAAAGTAAAAGATAAAAATATGGAAGGTATAAAAATCAGCCGGTTTTTAATGCTGGCTAGAACATCAGCCGTGCTAATCGCGGTTGTTTTCGCCATTGGTTTTATGGCCAATGATGCGTCGGCGACGGCGCCTCCGGTTCCGACCGGTCTATACATTTCTGTCACCTCAACCAATTATTTGACTTTCAGTTGGTCGGGAGGAACAGCTGATAGCTCCACGGTTTATATTCTTGCCACTTCAACCGATGGTGTAACATTTGTTACATCCACTCAGGCAACATCTACTCCGGCGGGAAGCGGTCTTGGCAATAATGCCAGTTCCACTTGGTCCGGCTTAACTGCCAATACCCAATATTGGTTTAGGGTGGCTGCCGGAGATGGTGTAGCGACCTCAACTTATGTTTCTGTTAATGGTTATACATTGGCTACGGCTCCTACAACCGCCCCCACCGCTAATGTCACCGGCCCATCCATAATTGCAGTATCGTGGTCCGATGTGGGCGCAACCAGTTATTATGCGGAGAATATTACCGCAGGAACCAATTCCGGTTGGACTGCCGGATTAGTATGGTCTTCCACCGGTTTATCATGTAATACGTCTTATAGTTTTAGAGTTAAGGGTAAAAATGCGGAAGGGGAGGTTACCGACTGGTCTGACACCGGGATTGCTACGGTTACTTGTGGTAGTGGTACTGAAAATTCTACGCCAGCTACTCCCGCCGTACCAGCCACCCCCGCCACTCCGGCCACGCCCGAAGTTGAAACCCCGGCTACTCCCGCCGCTCCCGCCGCTCCGGCGTCAGTCGTCGTCAGTAATACCCCTGGTTCAATCATAAAAGTCAATGCCAGTGACCGTCCGGCTGTTTATTATGTTGTTGATGGCAAGAAATATTTATTCGTTAATCGTGCCACCTATACGACTTGGAGCTCCGACGCCGGTGATAGCGCCAATAACTTTGCTACCCTTATCCTAGTTTCTCAAGCGGAATTTGATGCTATTCCTACTGGTGGAAATCTAATCGCCAAACCGGGCAGTTTGATTAAGTTTGATAACAGTCCGATAATTTATGCCGTTGCTACGAGAGGCAATCTTTACCAATTGGCTGATTCAGCCGCTCAGACCGCGCTTTACGGCTCAGCCGTTCCCGCGATTATCCAAGCTGGCTTCAGAGAGGGTTATTATGACCACGGCAATGCTGTTGGCACCTTGACCGCCAGTTCGCAGAAACCTGATTAATTTTTATTTAAAGTAATTCTATAAAACTCCCGCCTTATTCTGGGTGGGAGTTTTTGTTTACAGGGATTGACGAGGTAGTTTACTTTTAGTATTAGTGGTATACTTAAAGTAATCAATAATAGGGGAGAATCAAACTCTAAGTTTAAAAAGGATTTTTTGAATAGCTATAAACAATTAATATAATTACTATGAAAACATTAAAAATACTCTCAACGGCTATGCTTATGGCCGTTACGGTTAGTCTGGCGGGGCCCATTACCGTATTCGCAGCCGGTCCGGAAATCGTGGATCTCGGTTCAGCTGGTGATTATGCAATTTTGGCAAAAACCGGTATCTCAACTACCGGGTCAACTGCGGTTGTCGGTGATATTGGGGTAAGTCCAATCGCCGCAAGTGCTATAACTGGGTTTGCCTTAACTTTGCCTGCGGCGGGGGCATTTTCCACTTCAGCTTTAGTAACGGGAAAAGTCTACGCGTCGGATTATGCAGAGCCAACCCCCGCTAATTTGACCACGGCGATAGATGACATGCAAAACGCGTTTACCGGTAATATAGGACGATTGTCTAATTTTATTGATCTATTAACCGGAAATATTGGTGGGCAGATATTTGCACCTAATATTTATAAATGGACTACTGACGTGAGAATACCGGCGGATCTTACTTTATCCGGCGGTGCGGAAGATGTTTGGATTTTTTTGATTACGAGAAATCTTACTATTGATTCTGGTGTAAAAATTATCTTAACTGGTGGAGCGCAAGCAAACAACGTGTTTTGGGTAGTTGGAGGACAAACGACTATTGAAACGAATGCTGTTTTTAACGGAAATATTTTGGATCAAACGGCGATTGTTTTGAAAAACGGCGCAACATTAAACGGCCGAGCCTTAGCTCAGACCGCAGTAACTTTGGATTCTAATACTATTACTAAGGCATCCTCAGTATCAGAAATTCCTATTGAGCCCGCCACTCCGGCCACGCCCGAAGTTGAAACCCCGGCTACTCCCGCCGCTCCCGCCGCTCCGGCGTCAGTCGTCGTCAGTAATACCCCTGGTTCAATCATAAAAGTCAATGCCAGTGACCGTCCGGCTGTTTATTATGTTGTTGATGGCAAGAAATATTTATTCGTTAATCGTGCCACCTATACGACTTGGAGCTCCGACGCCGGTGATAGCGCCAATAACTTTGCTACCCTTATCCTAGTTTCTCAAGCGGAATTTGATGCTATTCCTACTGGTGGAAATCTAATCGCCAAACCGGGCAGTTTGATTAAGTTTGATAACAGTCCGATAATTTATGCCGTTGCTACGAGAGGCAATCTTTACCAATTGGCTGATTCAGCCGCTCAGACCGCGCTTTACGGCTCAGCCGTTCCCGCGATTATCCAAGCTGGCTTCAGAGAGGGTTATTATGACCACGGCAATGCTGTTGGCACCTTGACCGCCAGTTCGCAGAAACCTGATTAATTTTTATTTAAAGTAATTCTATAAAACTCCCGCCTTATTCTGGGTGGGAGTTTTTGTTTTAAAAAATAAACCTCCGTTTTGGCGACGGAGGTGGTTGGATAAAAGTTCAGGTGTTACTGGCTCGCGGCGGTCCCGATTGTTCGGCCGGCAGAGTCCTGGCTATTTCAATCGCTTCCCGCAGTTCATGGTTCAGATAACGGCAGAAATTAACATTGATTTGCTCAATGGCTGCAATCATGGGCAGGTAGATATCAATGGTCTCTTTGATTTTGCGAGTCCGTTTTTCCGGAGCGCAATGGTGAATGGTGCGCATATTGTGCAAACGATCGCACAATTTAAGCAGTTTAATCCAGGGGTTGGCTTTATTAAGCTGTTGGAAATAGAACTGATGCCTCTCGGAGTCCGATTTGAATCGCGGATCGTTTTTGGACGGCTTGGTCATATTGACGATCAAACTGGAGGCGCGTCGGCCGAAAATGGCGGTTAATTTACTGGGAGTGGCCAGGCGTAATAATAGTTCTGGAGCATCCTCACGGAAATCGTGGAGTAGGGCGGCGATGATCAGATCCTTATCCCAGATGCCCAATTCTTGCATGATAATCCGTGCCGTGTTCTTGCAGTGTTCAATATACGGCGTACCATCATCGCGTTTCTGTTCGTGATGGCCGGCTTTGCCCAGTTCATAGGCGAAATCAACTAATTCAATATCCCCAGGCGACATTTTGAATTCCAACAGTTTAAGGAATTCTTGGTGAGGCAACCAATTTTCTTGATGTTTTTTGCTTCCTACGCCGGTACCGGTATTGGTCATGGCTGGTTCCTCCTGCGGTTTTTGATTCGTATTTATAAAGGTTCTATTGATTGTTTATTGTAGCAATTTCAGGGGATATGTCAAGTTTGTCAGTCTTTGGTAGCCATTAAAATTGAAAAATAAAGCTGTTTCTGCTACTATCCAAAGTAGTATGACATTAATTTTACCTTCCATTACCACAACAAGCCATGCTGATTGGCGACAGATGATTAGTGATTGCACTTCCTTGGGTGTCCAGGAAGTGGCTTTGTTTTTAAGCGCCTTGCCCGCCAAAGAGCATGAAAAAGTCTTTGAAGCGCTTAAGCAGTCAAGCGTTAAGAGTATACCTTTCGTGCACTTGCGTTCTGATATGCCGCCGGAGGAAGTAGATTATTTGATTGATAATTATGGCACTAAGATGTTTAACATCCATAGCCAGAAACAGTTTCCCTTAAAGTATGATCTGTCTCGTTTTAGGTCTATGATCTATCTGGAGAACACCAATAGCCCCATAGCCGATGAAATCAGCGAGTGGGCGGGTTTATGTTTGGATGTGTCGCATCACGAGAACAAACGGTTATTGGGACTGCCTCTTTATCGAGAGATTGTGGAACTATTAAAAAAATATCCGGTCGGTTGCTGGCATTTGAATGCCATCAAACCGGAGTCGATAGTTAAGATTGAGGATGATGACTATGGCTATGACAGGCATAGTTTTAAAAATCTAAGCGAATTTGACTATTGTGTTCGGTATCAGGAATACTTGCCGCAGTTTATCGCTTTGGAATTGGAAAACACCGTAGCCGAACAATTGAAAGCGAAAGAATATGTGGCGAAGTTGCTGAAATTAAAATAAAATAATTTTTGTTACTAATATTTTTTAAAAATGTTCCAACGGATTGATGAAAAATCAGTTGCTGATTATTTGTCCGGCGATGAAAAAGCTTTGGAGGAGTTAGTCGCCAAATATTTTAAAGCCGTTTACGGCTTTATTTTCGGTTATGTTAAGAATCAGGACGAAGCCGAAGATTTGACCCAGGTAACTTTTATCAAGGTCTGGCGGGGGATAAGGCGGTTCAACCATCAGAAAAGTTTTAAGGTTTGGTTGTTTACTATTGCCAAAAACACCGCGCTGGATTATTTGAAAAAGAAAAAACCGCTCAATTTTTCCGCTTTTGAAAACGATGAGGGCGATAATGTGTTGGCAGAAACATTGGCCGATCCCGGGCCGTTGCCTGATGAGATTTTTGAACGCAATGATTTGAGTAGATTATTAGGCGAGGCCATAAACAGTTTACCGTCCAGATATCAGCCGATCATTAGGCTCTATCATATTGATGGATTCTCTTTGTTGGAAATAGCGGAAATAACCGGCCAGCCGCTTAATACGGTAAAAAGTCAGCATCGGCGAGCCTTACTGTTATTGAGGGATGATTTAGTCGAAAAATTTGCCTAAATTTAGAATAAAAATATTAAAGACGCAACCTAATGCGTCTTTAAATCGTATTAATAACCATATGCCACAAGAATTAGGAAAAATCTTTTCTTCCTACCATTCTCCCGAGCCATCCGAAGAACTATTGAATGAGATAGTTTTTGGGCTAAACCGGGAGCAAGCCAAGCGAGCTAAACGGCGTTTGGCGATTTTTTCATTGACCCTGGTCGCTTCCTTAGTCGCTGTCGTTCCGGCATTACGTTTGATCTGGCAGGACATCAGTCAATCCGGCTTTACCGACTTCATTTCTTTGTTCTTTTCCGATCCCGATATGGCATTGGCTTATTGGCAGAATTTTGTCTTGGCGCTTCTGGAGGTTTTGCCGGTTTTGAGCTTAGCTTTATTTTTAACTACTTTGGCGGTCTTTATGGAGTCGTTGAAATTGTTGGTAAAAAATTTCAAAAGCGCCTATCCGCGTTTGGTTTAATGCTATCATTTAATTTATAAACATTTTTAACTTATAAACATATGATTGATTTTAACAAGTTTTTCCAATCAAAATTATTTTTAGGTGTTGTTCTTGGCATGGTGATTTTTATTGTCTTATTGTTGGTTTTTCAGGCTGGGTCGTTTATTGGCTTTAAGAAGGCTGAGTTTTCCTATCATTGGAGTGAAAATTATCAGCGCAACTTTGCCGGACCGCAACGCGGTTTTGCCGAACCCTTCCAAGGCAAGGATTTGATTAATGCTCACGGCATTGCCGGACAAATTATAAAAATTGACGGTTCAACGATCATTATCAAAGGCAATGATAATGTGGAGAGAGCTGTCTTGACCAAAGAAGATACTGTTGTCAGAAGCTTGCGCGACTCAATCAAGACTAATGATCTTAAGTTGAATGATTTAGTTGTCATTATTGGCGATCCGGCGACTACTAGCGGCCAAATTATCGCTAAACTTATCAGGGTGATGCCGACTCCGCCTGCCGGAGCGCCTGTTTCCAATTCTCCTATTGCTCCGGGAATTAAATAATTATCGGATTTAGTTATTTGTTTTATTGCTTTAATACTTTATAATTTATGCTTAATAAGATCAAAGGATTGTTTAAAAAATTCGTTTTGGGCCACAAGGCTATTTCTGTTATTGTTTTGGTTGCCGTAATTATCGGCGGTTATTTTGGTTGGCAATCATTGTTTGGCGGAAAACAGCAAGTGAGTTATGTTACTGCTAAAGCCGTTAAAGACATAATCATTTCAACTGTTTCGGGTAGCGGCACTGTGGCGGCGTCCAGTGAAGTGGAGTTGAAAACCAAAGCTTCCAGCGACGTGACGGCAGTTAAAGTTAAGAAGGGCGATGCGGTTAAGGCCGGTAACGTTCTGGTTCAGCTTAACGCCAAGGATGCGGCTAAGTCGGTGCGTGATGCTCAAGCCAATTTGGATTCGGCTGAACTGTCACTGGAAAAATTGCAACAGCCGACCGATGAGCTGTCTTTGATCCAAGCGCAAAATTCCCTGATCCAATCCCAGCAGAACAAAGAAAATTCCGAGTATGCCTTGGCTAAGGCTTACGAAGACGCTTTTAACGATATCTCCAACGCTTTCTTGGATTTGCCGACCATTATGACTAAGTTGAATGATATTTTGTATAGTGATGAAATAGGCACAGCAGAAAAGACTGTTGGCAGTAATCAAAATAATATACCCGCCTTGCTTTATTCTTTGGCGTCTGAGGATCAGAGCTCTTTTCAATTGTATGAGTTAACAGCGGAAAACGATTATAAAGTCGCTTATACCAAATATCAGGCCAATTTTAGTAGTTTTAAAGCCACTAATCGCTATGCCGACAATCAAACAATAGAGACATTACTGGCCGAAACTATAGAGAACGTCAAAGCTGTTGCTCAGGCGGCCAAGAGCGAAAATAACATGCTTGACGTTTGGGTGGAAGATAGATCGCAAAACAACTGGTCTATTTTCAATACGGTTGATGGCTATCAGAATGATTTAAGCGCCGACATCGGTAAAGTCAACAATCATGTGACTACCCTGTTGGCTATTCAACAAACCTTAAAAACAGATAAGGATGCGATTGCTAATGCCAATAGAACAATCGCCGAGAAAACTGCCAGTTTGGCCAATTTAGAAGCCGGGGCCGATGAATTGGATCTTAGGGCACAACAAATGAGCGTCCAGCAACGGCAGAATTCCTTGGCTGATGCTTTGGAGCAATATGCCAATTATTCGGTAGTCGCTCCTTTTGATGGTGTTGTGGCTAATGTGGCTGTCACCAAGGGTGATACTGTTTCTTCCGGCGCCAGCGCCGTTACTTTGATTACCGACCAGAAAATCGCTAATATTTCGCTTAATGAAGTTGATGTGTCCAAAGTCAAAACCGGCCAGAAGGTCAGTGTTACTTTTGACGCCATTAGCGATTTGACTGTTACCGGCTCAGTGGCTGATGTGGATATGATCGGCACGGTCACTCAGGGTGTGGCCAGCTATGAAGTCAAGATAGTTTTTGATTCGCAAAACGACCAGATTAAATCAGGTATGACCGCCAATGTCAGTATTATAATTGATTCTAAAGTTGAGGCTTTGCAAGTCCCCAGTTCCGCCATCAAGACACAGAACGGCGTTACCTACGTTCAGGTTTTGGTCAATGGCCAACCGCAACAGAAAGAAGTTACTATTGGATTAGCTAGTGATACCATGACTGAGATTTTAAACGGCATAAATGAAGGCGACGAAGTGGTGACGCAGACTGTTACTGCAGGTAAATCCAGCGCTAAAACAACTAGCGGTAGCAGTTCTAGCAACCGTCCTCAAGGCGGGATGATGATGGGGTTCTAACCAATATTATTTATGCTGAGATGCGAAAATATCAATAAGATTTATCAGATGGGCGAAGATAACGAATTAGCGGTCCTGTCTGATATAAATTTTAAAATAGACAGGGGAGAGTTCGTTGCCGTTATCGGTCCTTCCGGTTCCGGCAAAACCACTTTGATGAATATTTTGGGCGCCTTGGACCATCCCAGTATCGGCAAGTATTATCTTGATGATCAGGATGTATTCAGTTTGTCTGACGAAGAAATAGCGTTAATCCGTTGCAAGAAGATCGGTTTTGTCTTTCAATCCTTCAATTTATTATCGCGTTCCACGGTGTTGCGCAATGTTATGGTGCCTTTGATTTATGCCAAAGTACCGAAAGAGCAACGCTTGGCTTTGGCGGAGCAGGCATTGAAGGCCGTAGGTTTGGAAGAAAGTCGCTGGCATCATTTGTCCAACCAATTATCCGGCGGGCAGATGCAACGTGTGGCCATCGCCCGGGCACTGATTAATAATCCGGATATTATTTTGGCCGACGAACCGACGGGCAATCTTGACTCCAAAACGGGGGAGATTACTTTGGAGACTTTTAAACGTCTAAATCGGGAATTCGGTCATACGATAATCCTTATTACTCATGATCATGATGTCGCCGGCCATGCTGACCGGGTAATTGAGATTAAGGACGGCCGGATTACTAGCGACAAAAAAATAAGATAATTTATGCTGTTTTACGATTTATCACAAGAAACATACTTTTCTTTGCTTTCAAACAAGTCTCGATCTATTTTGACGATTTTAGGTATTGTCATCGGCATTGCTTCGGTGATTGCCATGGTTTCCGTGGGTCAGGGGGCAACTTCCAGTATTACCAGCAGGATTGAGTCGTTAGGCACTAACTTATTGGTAATCTCGCCGGCTTCGCAACGTCGTGCCGGAGAACTGGTGCGCGGCGGCATGGGAGAGGCTACGACTTTAACCCTAGAGGATGCTGAGGCGATTTACGCCTCCATTGATGGTATTACTGCGGTAGCCCCGGCAGTTACTTCCCGAAAACAAGTTACGGCCAAAGGCACTAACACTAACACCAGTATCTACGGCATTGACGAAAATTATTTTACCATTAAAAGTGTGACCACTGACTTGGGGTCGTTATTCGGCGCTCAGCAAGTTAATTCCGGTGCTCGCGTGGCTGTTATCGGTCCTACTACCAGAGACAGTTTATTCGGTGAAGGCGCCGATTCAATCGGACAGAAAATTCGCATCAGCGGTCAGGAGTTTACTGTTATCGGCATTACTCAATCCAAGGGTGGCACCACGATGGGCAGTTCCGATGATTTGATCTATATCCCCATTGGCGTGGCTCAGCAATATTTTACCGGCAACAAGGCTGTTAGCAATATCAGCGTTCAAGTATCATCGGCTGATTTAATGGACTCAGTCCAACAGCGAATTTCCGATTTACTCATGACTCGCCATGGCGTTAGCGATGTTAATAATCTTGACTTCAGTATTATGAATCAGGCAGACATGTTGAGCACTATGTCTTCGGTTTCCTCCACCTTGACTTGGCTTTTGGGCGCTATTGCCGGCATTTCCTTGGTAGTCGGCGGTATCGGCATTATGAATATGATGTTAACAACCGTAACCGAGCGTACTAGGGAAATCGGCTTAAGAAAATCGTTAGGCGCCACCAATTCCGATATTAGCAGTCAGTTTCTGGCCGAGTCCGTGGCTCTGACCTTTGTCGGCGGTTTCTTCGGCATTATTATCGGCTGGCTGGCGTCTTACATTATCAGCGCTTTGGCCAGTATGGCTACGAGCGTTACCTGGACTTCAGTATTATTAGCTTTCGGCATTTCGGCTTTGATCGGCATAGTGTTCGGTTATTATCCGGCGCGGCGCGCGGCCAAGCTCAATCCGATTGATGCATTACGATATCAATAAAACAATAATAAATTAATTAATAAATAAATAATAATTTTAAAATCTATGAAACAAAAGTTACCTCTTCCTTTAATGATTTTGGTTGCCGTGGTCGTAATCGTGCTTGTCGGCGCCGCTTCTTTTTATGCCGGCACCAAGTATTCTTCAGCCAAGAGATTTAATTCATTCGGCGGCGGTAATTTTAGCCAAGGCCAACAGCAAGGCAATGCCACCACGGCCGGCCGGAGAATTAATGTCGGCGGGGGGATGGTAAATGGCGATGTTTTGTCTTTGGATGAAAAAAGTCTCACAGTCAAGGGTCGCGACGGCAGTTCTAAAATGGTCTTTTTCGCCACCTCAACGGAAGTTGGCAAGTTTGCCACCGGTGCTGTTAGTGATTTGGCTGTCGGGCAGAATGTCGTGGTAACCGGCAAAACCAACAGTGATGGCAGTGTTATCGCCCAATCTATTCAGATCCGTCCAGCTACGGCTAATCCTGATTTAGGTGCGCCCGTTAATCCAGTTAAATAATTATTAAATAATTTTGGCCGCTAAAAAATATCCTCTTTGCGGGGGTATTTTTTTGTTAATAATCATAATATTAAGGTAATATTTGTTTAAAATTAGAAAGAATAATGGGATATTTAATTTAAGCTGCTTGACAAAAAATAATGATATGCTATCATTATATGATGATATTTTTTGGAACGGACATTAACAAAATACTAAATAAGAAAGGATGAATCAATGCTAAAGAAAGAGGCGCAGAAATATTTGCTTCAGGTTGAGAAAATAGCCGAGCAATTCGGGTATGATGTTCATTATGAGAAAGATCATCCTACTAGCTCACCAAGAAATCGTGTTCTGGGATTACTGAACTTAGTTCAAAGAGACCAGCGGTTTTTGAAAAAGCTGTACAGATTGTACACTGGATGGGGTGGGAATTGGAGTTGGCATATTCGGACCGAGATTCTTGTCAGGATTAATGATTTGCCATATATCAAAAAATTAATTGCCAAAAAGGCTCTGGATGATAACGGCGCAGAAAGTCCAGAAAGCAGGTTTATCTTAGAAAGGGACAAAGAATTATATGATAGTGACCCAGAGTTTATTGACAATCTCGCCCAAAATGCGGTAGACGGATTCATTCAAACGGCGGCCGTCGGCGCGACTCGCAATCTTTCTATTCTTAAGAAGTTCTCCAGACTCAATGATACAAATCAATACAAATATGTTCGGCCAAGCCGAGCGGCAAGTGAGGCATTTCGTAACAAATGCCTTAAAGAAGCAGCTCTGAATAGATTGCAGATCCTACATCCGAAGGTATAAAAAATACAGAACATTACTGTCAATCAGCAACTAACTACTGCTGGTTGACATTTTTTTTGTTAATAATTGTATTATTAAGGCAATATTTTTCTAAAATTAGGAAGAATGATAAAATGTTTATTTTTTTTATTAACTGTTGTTGACATTACTATATTTATTTGCTAATATTATCAACTAGTGTTGGATATTAAAATTGGTATGGGGTTATTTATTGGTTGAGGTTGACAAATTAGTATTAATTTATTAAAGCGGTAGATTACTAAATTGGACATTAACAAAGAAGGGTAAAAAATAAGGAGACTGATTATGTCGAGCTTTGTTCGTCAATATGGTAAAGAAGACACGGGTGCTTTGGTTAATTTGAGATGTATGCGACATTTTAAAATAGAACAGGTACTGTTTTGTCTCCATTCCTCAAGACAGGGTAAAGGAAGGTCAATTGCTTTGCCGGTAGATTGGGAAATTAAGATTGTTAGAGGCGAAGTTTTGGCTACAGGCAGTAAAGTTACAATTTCTTTTTTGCAAGTTAAGAAAAATGCTTTATTTGGGAAAAAGCAGGATACTTTTACGGCGTCAGTTACGTTGAGTGATGGAGGAGAAGGAAGATACAAACTTGCTTTTAATTTAAAATCCCCCCTTTTTTCTTCAGAGACGAGAAGTATTACATTGGTTACCGACCAAGGAGCATATGCTTTTTGAAATTTGTGAGACCCCTTAAAATGGGGTCTTTTTTTATTTGGTACCGCCCCGTTCTGTTCGATTCCTCGACTAGAAATAAAAATAAAAAGACCAGGATCATACCTGGTTTTTTTATTTTATGTACCGCCACGGGGAATCGAACCCCGATTACAGCCTTGAGAAGGCCGCGTCCTAACCATTAGACGATGGCGGCAAATATTATTTGTGAATTACGAAATTATTATATCATAAACATTTGAAATAATCAAGCCGGCGAATGATTGTCGCCGGGCCAATCGCTTTTGTCCCTCACTTGTTTTCGCCTTAATTTTATTGTAAAATTAACTCAATTAATCCAACCATCCTTAACCAATCCTATGAATCAAAAACAATTTTTGACAGTAGTGTTAAAAGGCATAATCTGGGTTTGTCTGAGCGTTATCCTGTTTTCCGCCTTATATGTCAGTTCTCATTTATTTTTTCCTTTCATTACCACTAAGACTTTTGCTTTTCAGATTGCCGTAGAAGTGATGTTTGTGGCTTTCCTGGTGCTTTGCCTGGTTGATGACAAATATCGCATTCGGCTTAATGTTACTGTGCTTCTATTGTTGCTTTATCTGGTGATTCTGACCGTCGCCTCGGCTTTTTCCGGCAATGACTTCTATCATTCTTTCTGGTCAAATAACGAACGTAGTGACGGCATTCTGCTGTTGACTCATTTATTTTTATTCTCCGCCGTGTTGTCAGGATTCTTTCGCTCCGTCAAAGAGTGGCTATATCTTTTTGATTTATTTTTATTAGCTTCTTTTGCCGTGGCTCTGGTGGCTTTGGATCAGTATTTGGCTTTGACTTTTGTCGGTTCCTGGAAGGATCATTTTTTGCCTTCCTCCAACGGCGCACGTTTGGCCGGAACAATTGGTAATTCCGGCTATGTCGGTGGCTACATGGTGTTCGGTATTTTTACCGCCCTGTTTATGGCTTTGAAGCGATCGCAGTGGTGGGCCAAGACTCTTTACGTTTTAGCGATTGTTTTGGAGTTATTTATCGCCGTTCAAACTTTCACCCGTGGCGCCTATCTGGCTTTAGGTCTGGGTGGCCTTATCACTCTGATCTATTTAGGTTACTTTTATTATAATAAGCTCTGGCTAAAAATCACCGCTACCGCTGTAATTGCCATCGCTTTGTTATTCTTTGCCGCCATATTCGGTTGTGGCAGCGGCAAGATTTTAACTCCGGGATTCGGTTTTTCTTTAGAGAGGGGATTCCATAAAACCGCGGTCTGCAATAATTTCGATTATGCCAATCCGATTTTAAAAAGAATCAACTCTATTTCTTTGACCGACGTTACCAGCAATAACCGCATTGTGGCTTGGATTATCGGCCTCAAAGGCATTATCGCCAGACCTATCTTGGGTTATGGCCAAGAAAATTTTTATCAAGTTTTTGATAAATACTATACAACCAAGAGTTCGGAGCAGTGGTTTGACCGTTGCCATAACATGTTTTGCGATCGCGCCGTTACCGGCGGGGTTATTGGTCTGCTGTCTTATTTAGCCGTTCTATTACTGCCTTTCTTCTTTTTATGGAAGTATTATTTTAAGGAATACGGCAATAAGGGCAATAATAAAGAGCAAGAAACTACGGGCAGGGATTATAAAAAATATTTGACGCCGGTTATTTTCAGTATCCTGATCATCGCTTATTTGATTCAGAATTTTTTTATTTTTGAAGCTTTAGCGACTTATATCCCGCTTATAATCGTCTTGAGTTTTGTCGGCCAATACAGCCGGAGTTGGAATCTTAATTTTTTGAATAATTATAATTTTAAAGCTGTTTTGGCGGTTATTGTTGGTATTTTGTTACTGCCGGCGATTTGGTTTTTCAATTTGAAACCGCTTTATGCCAACGCTGATTTTATCAAGTCCCTAACCAGTCCTTGGCCGACTTTGCAAGATAAAATTGAATCTTTTGAGGAGGTAATCGGCCGCGGTACTCTCGGCAATCAGGAATATCGCAAGCATTATTTTGATTTTTACGGCAATGAATTGATGAGCTATTTGTCTAAAACTTCCAACCGCACCTCGGGCAAAGACAAGCAAATGGCTGATTGGTCCAATTTAATGGAAAATCAATTTCTCAACCAGATAAAAGAAAATTCTCATAGTGTCACTAACTGGCTGTTACTTGAAAGATTTTATAATATTTCCTATATCTTCAATGTTAATCGTTTGCAGAAGGCCATTGATATCGCCGATCAAATGGTTGCTTTAAGTCCGGGCAGGCCTCAGATATACTACGAAGCGGGATCATCCAATTATTATTTGGGCTGTTTCTTGTTGGCTGAAAAAAATAATCCCGAGGAAGCCAAAAAACAATATCAACAAGCTTTGACCAGATTTTGGCAGGGCGCTAAAATCAACAATCAGGCCGGCGACGGTTTTGATCAATTTAGCGATTTTGTTTTATCCGTTAAAAACAACGCCCAGATTGCCGATACCTTCGCTCAATCATTGGCTACGGGACCGATAGACGGTCTATCGCCAACTGAGTTAGTCAAACAGTTGACTCAATGGTCTGATGCGCCCGATGATGAGGAAGGAATCATGGCGCAAAGGAAGGAAAAACTAAAAACTATGGCAGTCTGGTTGATTGCTTCAGAAGCGGGCACTCCCGAATTAAAACAATATTTGGCAACAATCAAATAACAAAAAATCCCCGGATTAGTCCGGGGATTTTTTATGTAATTTTAAATGGATTTCCTTATTTTGAGTAGGCTTTCAAGGTTTTTTCTATCATTTGGCTTAGGCCGAATTCTTTTTTAACCTTGGATAATCCCGCTTCGCCGAATCGTTTTCTTAATTCTTTATCCGCCAGCAGTTTTATTTTTTCCGCCAGCAGGCCGGGTGATCGCGGGTCAACCAGATAACCGGTAACTCCGTCATCAATCGTTTCGGGGATGCCCCCGACTTTGGTGGCTATGACGGGCAAGCCGGCGGACATAGCCTCTAGTATGAAGTAGGGCAGACCCTCCTTGACTGATGACATTACGGCCAGATCAAAGGCTTTCAGATATCTGGCGGCTTCTTGTTTGTTACCGGCCAGGATAATATTATTTTCTAAATTATTTTCTAATTTTAATTTCTTGATTTGTCTCTCCAATTCGTTTCTTAATCCTCCCTCGCCTATGATTATCAGTTTATAATCGTCAGCCGGCAGGAGACTGACAGTATCAATTAAATAATTTAATCCTTTAGCCGGATAAAAATTAGCAATAGTCCCGATAATCAGCGGCCGATTTTCGTCGGCGGGTTTAGTATCCAATAGTTCATTTAGAGCCGTCTCTTGATCCAAAAAATAATCAGCCGGCAAATCCAGGCCGTTATGGATGGTGATTAACTTTTCGGCGGGAGCGATTTTTGCTGTAAGGCCGGCTTGCCGATCAAAATCGGATAGGCAGATAAAACAGTCCTTGAAGCCGGCAAATGATTTTTCTATCAAAAAATAAAACAGTTTGACCAGGGGATTGAGGCTTTCATTGAAAACCCAACCGTGCACCGTATAAACCACCTTGGCGCGATGACGGGATAATCTGGCGGCCAAGGATCCTACCGCTCCGGCCTTACTGCTGTTTAAGTGGATAATGTCCGGTCGTTCTTGTTCAATCAGCGTTTTTATCTCTTTGACTGCTAACAAATCATTAAGCAGACTAACTTTTCTCATTAGTTTTTTAAGAGGTACAAATTTTAGGCCTTTTTCCTGCAATTTCGCCGTTAATTCTCCGATTGACTCCTCGCCACCGGCTATTATGACCTCAGTATCATTTTTTTTGGCTAAATTTAGAGCAAAAGTATAAACATATTTTTGCGCTCCGCCCCAAGATGATTGAGTTATGACAAATAGCACTTTCATAAGTTGTTGCCTTGATTTTTTTAGCTTATTTCTGATATAATATTAAGGTATTAATCGATAATTTACAAGACCGCCATGAACAAATTAATCGGTTTTATCGGCCAGGGCTGGATCGGCAAAAATTATGCCGATGATTTTGAGTCCAGGGGTTATCAAGTGATTCGTTATTCCCTGGAGGAACCATACCTCGCCAATAAGGAAAAAATCAGCGAGTGCGATATTGTGTTTGTTGCCGTACCGACGCCGACTACCCGGGCGGGTTTTGATGATTCCATCGTTAGAAGCGCCGTAAAGCTGGTCGGCGCAGGCAAAATCGCGGTCATCAAATCAACTGTTTTGCCTGGCACGACCGAGTCAATTCAGGCAGAAACCCCGGGTATTTATTTGTTCCATTCGCCGGAGTTTTTGTCGGTTTCCACTGCTTATGACGATTCCCGCCATCCGCAAAGGAATATCGTCGGCATGCCGACAGATAATGAAGAATACAAAAGCAAGGCTCGGGAAGTGATGTCGGTATTGCCCCAGGCTGATTTTTCTCTTATTACCTCCGCCAAAGAAGCGGAGCTGTTCAAATATCTGCGGAATTGTTTTTTCTATACCAAAGTCATTTACATGAACATGCTTTATGACTTGTCCAAGAAGTTGGGTTGTCGCTGGGAAGTTTTGAGGGAAATCATGGCCAACGACCCGTGGATCGGCAATATGCATATTGATCCGGTGCACAAGAGCGGTCGTGGCGCCGGCGGAGAATGTTTCATTAAAGATTTGGCTGCGCTCAAGCGTTTTTACAAGCAGAACTTGAATGACGAATCGGCGGACGCAATCTTTTCCGCCTTGGAAAAAAAGAATCTTGAGTTATTACTAAAAAGCCGGAAAGATTTGGACTTGCTTAGGGGCGTCTACGGCGAGGAAATAGCTAAAGAATAATCTGCTACGTAACATGCTACGTAGCAAGCTACGTAGCAATTTATTACTTATCTTATCTTAATTGCATGCCTGCGGAAAGTAAAAAAAGAATCTTGATTTTCTCCTTGGCTTACCACCCGTTTGTGGGCGGAGCCGAAGTGGCCGTTAAAGAAATCACCAAGCGGTTGGGTGGAGATTTTGAATTTGATATGCTTACTGTCAATTTGGACGGACGTCAGCCGGCGGAAGAACAGGATTTTAACGGTATTAATAGGGTTTATCGTCTTGGCCGGGGCAGATTGGACAAGTATCTATTTCCCTGGCTGGCATACAAAAAAGCAACCGAACTACAACAGCAGAACGGCTATGATTTGATTTGGGCGATGATGGCTAACCAGGCGGGCTGGGCGGCTATGAAGTTCAAACGCCGTTTTCCGCAGATTCCTTATTTATTGACTTTGCAAGAAGGGGATAGCGAGTGGGATATTTGGCTGAAAACTTGGTTTATCCGGCCGATCTACAAAGCGATTTACCGTCGCGCTGACCAGATTCAGGCGATATCTAATTTTTTAGTTGGACGAGCAAAAAAATTGGGAGCGAAGTGCCCGATTAAAGTGGTGCCGAACGGAGTAAGGAACGAATGGCTTAGTAGATGTGATTATGACCAATTAAAACAATTAAGGAATTCTAAAATAATAATCACCGCTTCTCGATTAGAGAAAAAAAATGGAGTGGAGTATTTAATTAGAGCGATGGAAAATATTGACGGAAAGCTGTTAATCATTGGGGATGGAAGTATAAGAGAGGAGTTGGAGAAAATAACAGAAGAATTAAATTTAAAAAATAAGATAGAGTTTATAGGATTAATAGACAATTTGAAGGTTTATAACTATCTTATGAGATCCAATGTTTTTTGTCGGCCGTCATTGTCGGAAGGACTCGGCAATTCTTTTTTAGAAGCCATGGGAGTTTATGTACCTATCGTGGGCACACTGGTTGGTGGGATTCCTGATTTTTTAAAAGACGGCGAGACCGGTTGGTTCTGCGAAGTGAAAAATCCCAAGAGTATCGCCGAAAAAATCAATTACATTTTATCTGAAAAAAATAAAGTCGAAGTTGAAAGAGTGGTTGAAAATGCCCAAAAATTAGTAACCGAAAAATATAATTGGAATAAGATCGTCGGCGAGATGAAAAATATTTTCAATAAATTGGCAAATGGACAGGAATAACACAAAAATTTTAATCGCCACCGGCATTTACCCGCCGGATATTGGCGGTCCGGCCACAATGCTTAAGGCGCTGGCCTCGTCCTTGCGCGCCGAAGGTTTTGGCGTCAAGGTCATCACTTACTCTAGTCAAAAACGCTCAGAGCAAGACGTTTATCGAGTGGCAAAAAATAAAGTTTTCAGTCGGTTGCATTATTTTTTGGCTATGCTTTTCCTGTCTTTTAACGCCGACCTGATTTATGTAACCGATATCTACAGTGTCGGCTGGTTTGCCAATTTGATAAAAAAAATAACCAAGAAAAAATATTTAGTCAGGTTTGCCGGCGATGCCGCCTGGGAAACAGCCACCGCTAACGGCTGGACAACCGATTACATCACCGACTTTGAAAAGAATATTTATAATCAACAAATTGAAAGAATGAAAGCGCGTCGCCGCCGGATATTATTGGAAGCCGATGCGATTATTGCCGTCAGCAATTTTATGGGCGATTTGGCCAAGCTGATCGGCGTTGACTTAGCCAAAATAAATGTCATATATAATGCGATTGATTTTGGCGATGAGGTTAGCGTTAATAAATCAGCCCCCATTAATCTGCCTAACGACGGTTCCATAATTATGACGGCTTGCCGGTTAACCAAATGGAAGGGCGTGGATCAATTAATCCGGGCGATGCCGGAAATCATCAAGCGTTTGGGTCGGGCCTATTTGATCGTTTTGGGCGATGGTCCGGAGTTAGAGAATCTGCAGAACCTGGCTCAGTCTTTGAAACTGGCCGAGCAAATAAAGTTTCTTGATCGCGTACCGCATGAAAAAGTTTTGGAATATTTCAGTCACGCCGATGTTTTTGTTTTAAACACCAATTATGAAGGCCTGTCCCATACATTATTGGAAGCCATAAAAGCCGGGGCGCCGGTAATCGCCACTGACGTCGGCGGCAATCCCGAGGTTATTACAGACGGCCAGAACGGCTTGCTGGTAAACTACAATAATCAAAAACAATTAATTGAAGCGATTTTCCGACTATTGACTGACCGTCCTTTGGCTCAAAAGCTGACCGAAGCGGCAACAGTCAAGCTGAAAGATTTTTCTTGGCGGCAGACAGTGGATCAAACCGTTGATTTATTGAAAAAAATGCAATGAAAAAAGTTTTACTGATCAATCCCGAATTTAATATAGTTAAAGATAATTACGACAGCTCTATTTCTGTCGGTTTGTTGAGTATTGCCACCTACTTAGATAGTCAAGGAGTGGAGGTCAAGATGATAGACGGCGTCAGGCAGAAGGATTATTTGAGCTTATTGGAGCAAGCGATTAAGGATTTTGATTTGATCGGTGTTTCAGTTATGACCATGCAGATCTCCAATGCCTTGAAAATCTCCGAGTTGGCCAGAAGAATCAATCCCGCCGCCCAAATTGTTTGGGGCGGATCGCATCCGACTTTTTTTATTGAGCAGACAGCCAAAAATCCGCTGATTGATATAGTAGTTATCGGCGAAGGCGAAGAAACCATGTTGCAGTTGGCGCGAGGCCGATCCCTGGCAGAAATCAAAGGCCTCGCTTATTGCGCTGACGGGAGAGTTATTGTCAATCAGCCGCAACCCCTGCATCAACCCCAAGCCATGCCGTTATTTAATTGGGATTTAGTGCCTCAGGAAATCAGAGAGCATCTATATTTGATTCCTTCTCTAACTTCGCGCGGTTGTCCGCATCGTTGTACTTTTTGCATTAATGCGATTTTGAAAAATCATTGGCGCGCTCGGACGACCGAGCAGGTGCTTGAGGATTTACGGATAATTAAGGCCAAGGAGTATTTCCAGGGCAAGAAATTGCGTTTTTGGGACGAGAACTTTTTTGTGGATATCAGCCGCGCTAAGGCGATCATTGACGGCATGATTAGGGAAGATCTGGTTTTGCCTTGGGAAACCACTATTCGCGCCGATTACCTTAAGCCGGGGATGGTGGATGATGAACTTTTAGCCAAGTTAAAGCAGTCCGGCTGTTATTTGTTGTCTTTCGGCGCCGAATCCGGCAGTAGCCGTATCTTAAAAATGATCAAAAAAGACGTTACCGCCGATGACATAGTCGCTTCCGCTAAGGCCTGCCTCAAGCATGGCATCATACCTCAGTATTCATTCATGATTGGTTTGCCTGGCGAGTCGCGGAGTGATATGCAGGAAACCCTGAGGTTGATTGATCGCTTAATCGCCTTAAGCGACGAGGTCCAGATTTTGGGCCCTCAAGCGTTTCGCCCCTACCCCGGATCAGAGTTATATGAGGAATGCGTCAAGGCCGGCTGGCGGGAACCGCAGTCGCTTGAGGAATGGAAAAAGGTTTCAGAGAACGAGTTGAGCTACATGTCAGTAGAGAATTTTCCTTGGGTTAAGGACAAGGACTTTGTGGAATCAATGGAGGCCTATGTCAGATTCGGCGCCTTGTCATTCAAGAGCGCGATGAATTCAACTGTCTCTTCCAATAAATTACTCAAATTCTGTTTTATTTGTTTATGTAAACTGCGTTGGAAATTGAAATTTTTTTTCTGGCCGGTGGAATTTAAATTGGCCAAGAAATTTATTACTAAATAATTATTGAGATGAAAGTATTAAACTTAGGCACCGATAAAGGCGTATTCGTTTCCTCATCACCCGTAACTCGGCGTTTGATTGAGTATGGCGTTATGACGGACGCTTATGATATTATCGTGCCCGCTACGCCAGCGCAAGAAATTAAATTATCAGAAAAAGTAACGGCTTACGGCACGGGTGGCGGCAACCGATTAGCGGCACTATTCAATATGTATCGGTTAGCGAAAAAACTGTTCCGCCAGAATAATTATGATGTCATAACGGTTCAAGATCCTTTTGAATTGTCGCTGATGGGATTATTGCTGGCTAGGAAATTCAAGAGCGCTTTGAATATTCAGGAACATGGCGATTTTTTTAGCGCGACTTATTGGCGCAATGAAAATCCTATTAACTTTTGCCGTTATTATCTGGGGCGCTGGCTGATTAAGCGAGCCGACAGCGTGCGCGCAGTCAGTGAGCGGATAAAGGATACTTTGGTTAATGATTTGCATATAGCCGAAGATAAAATTGTTGTTGTTCCTGTCTATGTTAAGCCCGAGAAGCAATTCAGCGAAACTAAGCCGGAGATTTTCGGCCGCTTAGTCGGCAAAACTGTTTTTTTGACTATGGCTCGATTGGTAAAACAGAAAAATCTGCCGTTGCTGATCAGAGCTTTCGCCACGGTTGCCCGGCAATTGCCGGAGGCGGTTTTGCTTATAGTCGGTCGCGGTCCGGAAAAAGACAAACTCGCCCAACAAATAAAAGAATCCGGCTTGGAGGATAAAATCTTTTTGATCGGTTGGACTGACAATATTTATGATTATTACAACTCAGCCGATAGTTATGTTTTGAGTTCTGATTATGAGGGTTGGGGGATGGTGATAATAGAAGCCGCCAGTTGCGGTTTGGCGGTAGTGATGACTGATGTCGGTTGCGCCGGTGAGGTGTTGAAAGACGGAGTCAGCGCATTAATCACGCCCGTTGGCGACGAAGAAAAATTAGCTGACGCCATGAAAAAGATTATTCAGAATATTGGCTTGCGCCGGCAACTCAGCCAGTCGGCCGAATCGGCGATTAACATTTTGCCCGGCCGAGAGGAAAATTTGGCGCTTTATCTGAAAAGCTGGCAAACAGCCATAGACAAAAAGTGCCGGCCGACCAAGTCGACCAATAATCATTTTTGGCCGATTCTTTTAATCTTAACCGCGGTAGCGTTGAACGTGTTTATTCGGCTCAATTTTGTCGGTTTTAGCATTAACGGCGATGCTTATCAGTATATGGAAACGGCTAAGCTGTTTATGGGACAAATGGCGGAGAGTTTTCCTTCCAGAATTTTAAAACCGTTGGGGCCTATGGGTATTGCCGGACTGTCGTTTTTAACCGGTGGCAATCTATCGTTAGCTTTTGAGATAGAGGCGATTATATTTTATGTTTTTTTGGCTTTAGCCGTTTACGTTTTATTTTATTTGTTTTTTAAAAATAGAGGAATGGCGCTTCTGGGAGCGTTGATTTATATTTCTTCCTATCCGTTACTTAAGTATGGCTTGGATTTGTTTACCGAGTCGGGCGCCCAATTATTCTGGGTTTTGGCCGCTATCGGCGTCATTAGATTTTATAAACGGCCTAACAACTTTAATTTATTTTTAACTTCGTTGATGGTTGTTGTTGGCATGTTATGGAAAGAATATAGCAGTTTGGGTATGGCTTTCCTGTATCTGGTGATATGTTTCCATCCGCAACTGCCTCGAGCCGAAAAACTCAAAAAATTATTTTTATCAACCTTAGCGGTCGGCTTGCCCTTAATCGCTTGGCAAATCGTGGTTTATTTCATTTATCATTATTCATATTTGGATTGGTATAAACTGGGCATTAGCGCTCCCAGCGGTTCCGAATATCAGCCGTTTTTTGTTGTTAAGAGTATCGTCGGCGTTTATCTGGCTGCTTGGCTTTTGGTGCCGTTAGGATTGATTAAATGGCGGGAGTTTACCGCCGATCAGAGGTTCCTGGTTAAGTGCCTGATTCTGCCGTCGTTTATGTTTTTGCTTTGGACCGGTGTGTCATCTCGTTTGTATTTTGTCCTGGCTTTGCTATTAACCTTGTTGGCCGTTAACGGGTTAAGAAAATATTTTTACCGCTGGCCGAGTCGGGTTGCGGTCGTTATCGTTATTGTTTTGGTTGACTATTTATGGTTGTTGACCAGTGACGGATTCAGAGCGTTTTTTAGTCGATTCCTTTAAAAGCTATGTCGCAAGATAATCAAAAAAATTTGGATTGTTTGTTGATCGCTCCGCCTGATTATTATGGCGATGAGAATAATATTTGGCGTGAGATTAACTCAAATTTCCCTCCTTTGGGGCTGGCTTCCATTGCCGGCTATGTCCGTCAACAGGATCAAAGTGTAGAGATAATTGATTGTGAAGTTTCCTGCCCCTCGGTCCAGGCCTTCGGCGATTATCTAAAGGAAAATTTTGTTGATCATCACAGGGATATTAGAGTGATCGGCTTTACTGCCACCACCGGACAAATTAAAAAGGCTTATCAGGCGGCGGAAATTTGCCGATTATATTATCCTAATGCTTTGATTATTTTCGGTGGCGTTCATGCAACCTTTGTTACTGATGAGGTTATTAATCAACCATTTGTTGATGCGGTGGTTATCGGCGAAGGGGAGATTACTTTGGGAGAAATATTATCCGGCAAGAAGATTGAAGAGATTGACGGCGTGGTTTATAAGAAAGAATTGAATGGCGAAAAACAAATAATCCGTAACGCGCCGCGTCGGCGGATTGCCAATTTGGATGATCTGCCTTTGCCGGCTTATGATTTATTGCCGATTGATAAATATCGGCCGGCTAAGGGCTCGTATAAGAAGTTGCCGGCCATGAGTTTAATGACTAGCCGAGGTTGTCCGGGGCGTTGCACTTTCTGCAATAAAACCTTGGGTGATCAGATGATCTTTAAGTCGGCCACCGGGATTTTTGCCGAGATAAAATACTTGGCCGATAATTACGGTATCAGGCAGATCATGTTTTATGATGATACTTTTACTGTTTTTCGTCAGAACGTCATTGACTTGTGCGATCTGCTGATAAAAAATAAAATGGATTTGTCTTGGACGTGTTTTGCCCGAGTTGATTATGTTGACGAGGCCATGTTGCGGAAAATGTCAGACGCCGGTTGTCATCAGATCATGTATGGGGTGGAAAATGTTGATGAGGCCGTATTGAAGAATATCAATAAAAAAATCAATTTGCCGCAAGTGATCAATGCCGTCAAATGGACTAAGCAGGCGGGGATAGAATGCCGTCTGGCTTTCATGGTCGGCAATCCCGGCGACAGTCGCCAAGTGATTGAAAAGAACATCCGTTTTGTTAAGAAAATAAATCCCGATTTGCTGATCGTCAATATTACTACGCCGTTTCCCGGCACGGCCATGTTTAATTGGGCCAAGGAACGTGATTTGTTGTTGAGCGAAAATTGGGATGATTTTAATTTGGCTAAGCCGGTTATGAGATTGGAGAATCTTTCAGCGGAAGAAATAAAGAATTTATATAAAATCATGTATCGCAGTTTTTATTTTCGTCCGAAATTCATCCTTAAGAAGATTTTTAGCATTAGATCATTAGACGATATAAAAATTTTGTTTGATGGTTTTATGGCTTTAGTCTCTTTTTTCTTGCCTAAATCTCCGGACATCAATACTAAACGCGATTAAATATTAATTATTTTTATGAAATTGTCAGTTATCATACCAGTCTATAATGAACATAAAACTATCTTGGAACTACTGCGCCAGGTGGAGGCAGCGCCGCTTGCCGGCGTAGAGAAGGAAATTATTATTATTGATGATGGTTCCACCGACGGCACTAGAGATATTATTTCAAGCCCGCGGGATAAATGCGTCGTAATTCTAAAGGATAAGAACGAGGGCAAAGGCTCGGCCATCAAACGTGGCCTTAATGTGGCAACCGGCGATCTATTGATTATTCAAGACGCTGACTTAGAATACAATCCGCAAGAGTACCAGGAAATATTGGGGCCGATAATTGACGGCAAGGCTGATGTTGTTTATGGTTCTCGTTTCATTACCAGCAAACCTCACCGTGTTTTCTTTTTTTGGCATTATCTGGGTAATACTTTTTTGACTATTTTTTCCAATATTATGAGTAATTTGACCTTAACAGATATGGAGACTTGCTATAAGGCGTTCAATCGTCCGGTTATTGATTATCTGAAAACTCGCCTGACTGCCAATCGATTCGGCGTTGAACCGGAGATTACCGCCCTGATAGCCAGGGGTAAATTCCGGATTTATGAAGTCGGTATTTCTTATGCCGGCCGCACTTATGAAGAGGGCAAGAAAATAAGCTGGAAAGATGGTTTGGCGGCGATTTGGTATATTATTAAGTTTAACTTATGGAAATAACCGGTTCCGCCGCTCCTACCAGGGGGTATGGCGTCTTAGAGAAATACTTGGCCCGGCGTCGGGCTAATAAAGTTGACAGGTTGATTCCTGCTGATTTAAGGTCGGGAGCTATTCTTGATATCGGCTGCGGTTCTTATCCTTATTTTTTGGCGCAGGTTAAGTTTTCGGCCAAAGTCGGATTGGATAAATCGGTCAGCGAAGGAATGATCGACGGAGTTAGCTTAAAAAAATACGAATTCAAAACCGGCGATAATTTGCCGGTCAGTCCCAGTTGTTTTAATGTTGTAACCATGCTGGCAGTTTTGGAACATTTGGATGAAACCGCGGCTTTAAATATTCTGGCTCAATCTTATCGAGCGCTTGTTCCCGGCGGGTTGCTTATAGTGACGACTCCCTGGGGAAAAACTAAGGGTCTGCTGTCGTTATTGGCCGCGTTTAAAATAGTTTCACCGGATGAGATCGGTGAGCATCAGCAGTTCTATAGTCGACAGGAATTATTTAAACAGTTTTCCGCCACCGGCTTTGCGGCCGATAAAATCACCGGCGGCAGCTTCGAATTAGGTTTGAATTTATATGCCATTGCCAAAAAATAAAAAATTGAAATTATTAATCTTGACTCAGAAAGTGGATGACGCCGACGGTCTGTTGGGATTTTTTCATGATTGGCTTAAAGAGTTTGCCAATAATTTTTCTCAAGTGACTGTTATCTGCCTATATAAAGGTAAGTATGATTTGCCTGCCAATGTCAGGGTTTTATCTTTGGGCAAGGAAGACAGGCCGTCGCGTTGGCGTTACTTGTGGCGTTTTTATAAATATTTATGGTTGGTTCGCCATGATTATGATGCTGTTTTTGTTCACATGAATGTTGTTTATGTCATTCTGGCTGGTTTGATCTGGCGTTTGCAGGGCAAAATTATCGGCCTCTGGTATGCGCATAAAGCGGTTAATTTTAAATTAAGATTAGCTGAATTGTTGGCTGATATTATTTTTACCGCCTCGCCCGAAAGTTTCCGGCTTGCTAGTGCCAAAGTGAAAATCGTCGGCCATGGCATTGATATTGATAAATTCTGTCTTAAAGATTGGGCGACGGCTCGACAGGATAAATTACAAATCGTCAGCGTCGGCCGGATCAGCGAAATAAAAAATCAATTATTATTGATTAAAGCTGTTGATATTTTGGTGCATGAATTAGGAATAAAAAATATCACCTTGTCTTTTATCGGCTCACCGCCGAATCTTGATGGTTTGAGATACGCTGCCTTATTGAAAGAGGAAATAAAAAAACGCCGACTGGAAGATTATATTGATTGGATAGGCAATATCCCCAATAAGGACCTGCCTTATTATTATCAGCAAGCCGATTTAAGCATTAACTTGTGCCCCACCGGGGGATTGGACAAAGTGGTTTTGGAATCGTTGGCCTGTGGCGTGCCGGCCGTAGTTTATAATCAAACTTTTTCCGTGATCCTGGGCGACTACCAAGATTTGTTATTATTGGAAAAAGCTGACAGTCGGGAATTGGCGGTCAAAATAAAGAAATTGTCTGAATTGGATTCATCCGAGAAGCAGGTTATGGCTGTTGAGTTGCGTCGCATTGTCGTAGCTTCTTATAGTATTAAAAATTTAGTCGTTAATATCAAAAAAGCCTATGGCGAAGAGAATTAAGTTTTTTTTAAAAAATATTTTATCTAGCTTACTGGCCTTTCTCCCCGCCCTGCCTAATCGCGCAGTTATTTTGATGTATCATTCCGTAGGCGATAATGGCAGATTTTTCACCGTTGAGTCCCAGGATTTTTCAGCTCAGTTGGCTTATCTGAAACAACAGCGATATAATATTGTTTCTTTGTCTGCATTATTGGACTATCTTACGGCAGGTAAAATTCCACCTCGGACAGTCGCCATTACTTTTGATGACGGTTATACAGACAATTATTCCATAGCTTTTCCTTTATTGAAAAAATATAATTTTCCCGCTACGATTTTTTTAGCGACCGGTTTGCCGTCTATTGATCTGCCATTGTTGGACAAGGATCAGGTTTCGGAGATGGCCGCTTCCGGTTTGATTGATTTTGAACCCCACACCGTCAGCCATGCCAAGCTGACTAAAATCAGTTTGACTGAGGCTAGGCAGGAAATTATCGAGTCCAAAGCCTTCATTGAACGGGAATATTGCAAACCGGTGTCTTATTTTGCCTATCCCTATGGTCGCTATAACCAGCAAATCATTGGGTTACTGAAAGCTAGCGGCTTTAAGGCGGCTTTGACTGTGGCTAAGGGCGTTGTCAGACCTAAGAGCGACCGATGGTTGCTCAAACGCAATGCCGTCGATTCTGCCGTCAGCCCGGTTCAATTCAGAGCCATGATTAAATTCGGCAAACTATAATATTATGATTATTTGTTATTTCGGAATTTATGATCCTGATTATAGCCGCAATAGGATTTTGCTTGGCGGTTTTAAGTTAAACGGCGTTGATGTGATTGAATGCCGAACAAGCGTCAAAGGGCCGTTGAAGTATTGGGATTTAATTAAAAAACACTGGTCAATCCGTAAGAAATATGATATTATGATCGTTGGTTTTCCGGGGTTTCAGGCCATGATTTTGGCCAGGCTTTTAACCGTTAAACCGATTGTTTTTGACGCTTTTTACTCTTTTTTTGATTCCATGGTTGAAGATAGGAAAATCGTTAAAGCGCAAAGCCTTAAAGGAAGGTATTACTGGTTATTGGATTGGTTATCCTGCCGTTTGGCGGATAAAATTTTATTGGATACCAATGCCCAGATTGACTATTTTGTAAAAGAATTAAAGTTGGAGAGAAAAAAGTTTTATCGGGTTTTAGTCGGTTGTGATGATAAGGTTATTTTTCCTATTACTCCTAAGAAAAAAGATTATTTTTTGGTTCATTTTCATGGCAGTTTTATTCCTTTACAGGGCATAGAGTATATTATTGAAGCGACGAAAATTCTAGAGGGGGAAAATATCAAATTTAATATTATCGGCCACGGTCAGACTTACCGGGAAATAATTGACTTGGCGAGCCGGCTTAAAGTCAGTAATGTTAATTTTATAGAGCCCGTGTCCATTGATAATTTAAGGGGCTATTTGGCGGAGGCTGATGTTTGCCTAGGTATATTCGGCCATACTGATAAAGCTAAAAGAGTTATCCCTAATAAGGTTTATGAGGGCTTAGCGGCCAAGCGGCCGGTTTTGACCGGTGATTCTTCGGCTATCAGGGAATTGCTTACGGACGGCCAAGATGCGGTTTTTTGCCGTTTGGCCGATGCCCAGGATTTGGCGTCTAAAATCTTAGCGCTGAAAGAGGGTAGAATAAATTATGAAAAAATCGCCGATAATGGTTATGAGATTTATTGCCGATTATGCCGGCCGGAAATTTTAGTCAAACAATTGTTAGATGGCGGTCTTATTGAAGAGTTATTAGGCCCCAAAAACAAATATGATAAAAATTAGCCAAGATAAAGATTTGATTTTTATTCTTCCCCCTAAACGGCTCAAGGAGCATCGTTATTCTTTGGGTTTGATGTATATTTCCGGATATTTGCGGGATCATGGTTTTGATAATTTGATTATCGACGGGAAAATATTCGCGGACAGAGGCTATCAATACGATAATCGTGAAAGAGCCAAGGAGGAGATCATTAAGGCTGTTTTAGAGTTTAAGCCGCAAGTAATCGGTTTTACTGCCACGACCATGGAAATTGCCGAAGCTGTGGAAATGAATCAGAGGATTAAAAAAGAACTCAAAGTTTTTTCGATTATCGGCGGGCCTCAAGCTACAGCCGATCCGATTGGCGTAGTTAATTCCGGCTTTGATGCCGCCATTATCGGCGAAGGCGAACAAACTACTTTTGAATTAATTAAGGAATTACAGCAGGAGTCGCCCGATCTAAGGAAGGTGAAGGGCATCGCCTGGCCGGATCAGAATAATGAAGTTGTCATCAATGAACGGCGGGAGTATATGGATCTGACTGATTTAAGCTTGCCGGCTTATGATAAGGTGAATATGACCTACTATACTAAGATCTGGGACGATATTATCCGAGGCATCCCTATGAAAGCGGTGATGGTTATGGCTTCCCGGGGCTGTCCCTACAGCTGCACTTTTTGCGCCTGCAATCAGGTTTTTGGGCGTCAGGTGCGTTATCGCAGTTTGGAAAACATCAAAAAAGAAATCTATCTTTTAAGGGATAAATATGGCGTTGAAGGAATTTGGTTTGCTGATGATACCTTAACGGCTAATTACGATCATGTTAGGAAGGTTTGCCAGATTATGAAGGAAGCCGGTCTGTATTGGGGGGCTCAATCGCGAGTGGATTTGGTTAATGAAGAAATCATCAAGTTAATGGCCGAAAGTGGCTGTTTACAGCTTGATTTTGGCGTTGAATCGGGTAATCAGCGCGTTTTAGATGAAATCATTAATAAAAGGATAAAATTATCCGATGTGGAAAAAGCCCTGGAACTTTGCCGGAAACACGGCATCCGTCGCGAAGCCGGCTTTATGATCGGCCTGCCCGGCGAAACTAAAGAAGAAATGCGGCAAACCTTTGAATTCGCCAAGAAAATCAAAGCTGATCATTATTCTTTCAGTATCTTTACCGCCCTGCCAGGGACGAAGCTTTTTAATGATTTTTTTAAGGGTCGTATCAATACCTCCGATTATTGTAATTTCTCTTTTTTCCAAAGCCAGGACAAATTCAATCGTTCTGGCGTCAGTGATTCCCAGGAGTTGGGAAAATTATTTGAGAGTTGGCGTCAGGAGATATTTGAGGGCGTAAAAAAGAGAGGCTTAACCCACTTTTTGAAGCTGGCAAAAATCTGGCTTAAGTTGGGTAACAAAAAAGAGCGTTTAGATTTTATATTATTCAAAGTCAAGCGCGCGCTTAAGTATTATTTTGACAAAATCATAGCTCGCGTCTCGAAATCGTTCTTCTTTGAGGGTACGCGTCGCCCTGATTTCAAAAATATCACCAAACAACTTGATTATGATCAGTATTGGTCAGAGCGCGGCTTCAAGATGCGTAGCAAATTAATGGAAAGGGAAGTGATTTTTATGGATTGGATTAAGCCCGGAGCTAAAATTCTGGATCTTGGCTGTGGCAGTTCGCGTCTGCCTTATGAATTAAAAGAAAAGAAGGGTTGCCGGGTCAGTGGTTTGGATATTTCCGGATTAGTAATCAATAACTTAAAGCAAGCCGGCATTGACGGAGTAAAAGCCGATATCGAGAGCGCTGATTTTAATTTGGACGACCGATATGATTACATTGTGATTTCAGAGGTTTTGGAACACATCAAATATCCCGAGGATTTAATCTCTAAAATAAAAGATAATGCCGACTATTTGGCAATTTCAGTTCCTAATTCCGCTTTTTACCGTTATCGTTTCGGCTTAATGTTTGGAGGAAGATTTTTTACCCAATGGATGACACATCCGTCAGAACACCTGCGGTTTTGGAGCCATAAGGATTTTTTGATTTGGCTGAATGATTTGGGTCTAGATGTTGTTAGATTTAAATCGTCTAATGGTTTTCGTCTTAAAGATATTTGGCCTAATATGTTCGGCCATCAAATGTGTTATTTAGTAAAAACAAAAAAATGAAAATAATTTATTTGGCAAACATCAGAATACCGACCGAGAAGGCTCATGGCTGGCAAATCATGAAAATGTGCGAGACTTTCTCTGTTTTGGGTCATCAAGTTGAATTGGTGGTACCGCGGCGTTCTAATAATCTTAAAGCCGATCCCTTCAACTATTACGGTTTACCGGCTAATTTTAAGATTACCGAATTACCCTGTTTAGATTTGATTTTTTTGGATAAAACAATTGGTAATCTGGCTTTTTGGCTGGCGACTGCAACTTTTTTGTTAGCCAGCAGAATCTACGTGTCTTTCAGGGAGTATGATATTATATATACACGCGAAGAACAGTTCGGCTTATTTTTTAAATCGTCTTTTTTGGAACTTCACTCCTTGCCTGCAACAATCAAATCGTATCATCGTCTTTTTTGGCGGTGTTTTCAACGGATTGTTGTTCTGACTGATTTTATTAAATCCGCTCTGGCCAGCAACGGAATCGCTGCTGATAAAATATTAATTGCTCCCGATGGCGTTGATTTGGCTGAGTTTGATCTGAATATTACCGCCACGGAGTCCAGGAAAAAAATTAATTTGCCGTTGGATAAAAAATTGATTGTTTACACCGGCCATCTTTATGGTTGGAAAGGAGCGCAGGTTTTGGCTGAAGCCGCCCGGTATCTGTCTAATGAATCCCTGGTTGTTTTTATCGGCGGTACTAAGGAAGATGTTGAAGCTTTTAAGAAAAAAAATGTCAATAGCGCTAATGTCTTAATTCTCGGCCATCAGCCGCATAAGCAAATCCCGTTCTATCTGAAGGCCGCTGATGTTTTGGTTTTGCCTAATTCCGGGCAGGAAAAAATATCGCAATTTTATACTTCACCGCTTAAACTTTTTGAATATTTAGCCAGTGGCGTACCTATAGTCGCTTCTAATTTGCCTTCTTTGAGGGAAATTTTAAATGATAATAATGCTATTTTAGTTGAGCCGGATAATTCTGATCTTTTAGCGGCGGGCATTAACCGGGCTTTGACGCAACGGCAATTAGCCGAGAATATCTCTCGTTGCGCCCGGAGCGATGCGGAAAAATATACTTGGAAGAAGCGCGCTGAAAAAATCGTCTCTTTCATTAATTCATAAACGGCAAAAATGATTAAAGAATTTCTAACTGCCAAAATAACCAGAAAAAAAATCGATGCTTTCATCGCCCAGTACCAGTCAACGGAAAAATTGGTGCTTGATTTGGGTTGTGGTGACGGTTCTTACAAAAGTTTATTTCCCAACCGCATCGGTTTTGACCATCGGCCGGGGATTAATGTTGATGTGGTGGGCGACGCTCATCAGTTGCCTTTTACCGATGATAAATTCGATCTGATTTTATGTACTGAATTGCTGGAGCATTTGCATTCGCCTCACTTAGCCGTCGCCGAGATGAAAAGAGTCCTGAAATCAGGCGGAGTGTTGCTTTTGACTACCAGGTTTATTTTTCCTCTTCATGATATTCCCAATGATTACTATCGTTTTACCAAGTATGGCCTAAGGTTTTTATTTAGTGACGGCTGGGAAATAATCGAATTGCGCAATGAGTTGTCAACTAAGGATACTTTGGCCGCTTTATTACAAAGAATAGGTTTTCAAGCCAATTTATTCGGCGGTCGCTTAATGAAAATCCCGTTATTTTTATTAGTTAAATTATTGGTTTGGCTGCCTTCGCCGATAAAGAGTGAGTTCGGCGATATCAGGCATTCCCGGCCGGAAAATGGCATTTTAACTAGCGGTTATTATTTAGTTTGCAAAAAGAAATAATATTATGAAAATCAATAAACTTTCCATTGTTATTCCGGCCTACAACGAAGCAAAAACCATCGGGGCTATTTTACAAAAATTGTCGGAAGCTGATTTAGGCGTTAACAAAGAAATTATTATAGTCAATGACGGTTCCACCGATAATTCCCGAGAAGTGCTTGATCGCTATCAGGATAAATATATCATTATCCATCTGCCTGAAAATCAAGGCAAGGGCGCGGCCGTAGCTGCCGGTTACAAAGTGTCAACCGGCGATTATGCTGTCGTTCAGGATGCTGATTTAGAATATAATCCCAATGATCTGAAAAGATTGATAAATGAAGCAGAAGAATGCGGCGCTCAAGCGGTTTATGGTTCTAGGCGTTTAGGATTGACCAGAAAGAAAAGTCCTAAGGCCGGCTGGTTTTATTATTTGGGTGGAGTCTATCTGACTTGGTTGACTAATTTTCTTTACGGCACTGCCATAACAGATGAGGCGACTTGCTATAAAATGGTCAGCAAACAAGTTTTGGATAAGATAAATATTGAAGCCAAGGGTTTTGAATTCTGTCCGGAAATAACAGCCAAGATTTCTCGGCAGGGCGTTAAGATTCATGAAGTGCCGATTTCCTATATTCCCCGCTCGCAAGAAGAAGGTAAAAAGATAAAACTTCGCGACGGTTTAATTGCTATTTGGACCCTGATTAAATATCGTTTTTAATTTTTAGTATTTTCTATTATGAGAATAATTTTAGTCCAACCCCCATTAACTTTAGAAGAAAGATATGGGATAAAAAGCAAAAGCGGGGGAGAGTCTATTCCTTTGGGACTGGTATATTTGGCGGCTGCCGTCAGGGCGGCGGGTCATGAGGTTAGTATTATTGATGCGGAAATTATGGATTTGGGCACCGTTGCAACTACAGAACGAGTCTTGGCAGCCGATCCCGCCATTGTTGGTTTTACGGCAGTTACTATCTCTATTGATAACGCGGCGGCGGTTGCTCGGGAAATTAAAAAGATCAAACCTGGCATAATCACTTTGATCGGCGGCCATCATTTGAGCACGGCGCCGGAAGAAACCCTGAAGCTTTATCCCAAATTCGATTTGGGGATTATCGGCGAGGGTGAGAGGACCTTGGTTGAGTTATTATCGATATTATCTCAAAACGGCTTGAGCAAGGATCAGTTAAGACAGGTTAATGGATTGATTTTTAAATCTGATGTGTCGGATGAATTTATTATTACAGCGCCGCGTGCCAGAATTATTGATCTTGACGCCTTACCTCAACCGGCTTTTGATTTATTGCCCGATTTAGTCAAATATTCTCCGCCGGTTCATACGGTTAAAAAATTTCCCGCTTCAACTTTAGTTACTTCAAGAGGTTGTCCTGGTCAGTGCACATTCTGCACTAGAAGCGTTTATGGCAACGTCCTGTCGGCTCATTCTGCGGAATATATGATGGAGCTGGTCTTGTTGCTTTATTATAAATACGGCATCAGGGAGATTCAGTTTCGCGATGATAATTTTACGGTTTTTAAGCCGCGTCTTTACAAATTTTGCGAACTGCTGAAAGAAAAAAAATTGGATTTGGTCTGGACAGCCTTAGCCCGCGTTGATATGGTTGAGCCGGAAATGTTTAAAGTAATGAAGGAGGCGGGCTGTTGGCAGGTTTGGTATGGCGTGGAATCAGGCAATGAAAACATTTTAAAATTAATTAAGAAAAACACCACTAAGGAGCAGATTAGAAGCGCTATCAACTGGACTAAGGGGGCAGGAATTGATGTGGGCGCGTTTTTTATCATGGGCCATCCCGGGGAAACCCGCGAGACGATCAAAGAAACGATCGATTTTGCGCTGTCACTTAAAATTGACGAATTCCATTGCACTCTAATGACGCCATTGCCCGGTTCGGAAATCAGCGGCAATTATTCCCAGTATGGGACTTTTGATAAGGATTGGAAAAAAATGAACGAATGGGAGCCGGTTTTCGTGCCGTTCGGCTTGACGCGGGAGGAACTTATAGCTTCTAATCGCTTGTTTTTCCGTAAATTTTATTTTCGTCCGCGGATTATCCTTAATTATGTGAAACGTCTAAGAAGCCCGAAACACGTTAAAATTTATTTTTTAGGATTTCTAGCACTGTGCGAGTGGATCCTTAGCGGTAAAAAGCAGCAATAACAGAAAATACTATGTCAAATATAAGAAATATCGTTTTTAAATATCGGTCATGGCTGGTCATTGTCGCCGCTTTTCTGGCGGTGCGTATTTCAATTTTTATCACTTTTTGGCAGGCCAGCTTAAATAAAGGCGGTTGGCAGAATTTTTATAACCAGGCTCAGCCGGCTGTTTCTGTTTTATTGGGTATTTTTCACGATTACTGTGATTGGCATCCGCCATTGTATTACTTGACGACTTCGGTCTTATTGCATTGGTTGGGAGGGGAATGGACGATTTATTTGGCGCAAGTAGTTTTGGCTTTCGTGACCTTAATCATCGGCTATAAGCTGGTTCGCTTGTTTTTTAACGAGAAGATTTCTTTGTTGGTTACTTTTTTGATTGCCATTGAACCTTATTGGGCTTGGCATAATTTTTTGTTGGTCAGCGAGAATTTGGCCATCCCGTTATTTTTAGGCGGCACATATTATTTTTTGAAATTTTTCTCCAGCGCTAAGAGCAGGGATTTGTTGCTGAGCGCTTTTTGGCTCGGCATTTCAACATTAGCTAGGCAAAATACTTCCCCCTTGCTTTTAATATTTCCAGCCGGTCTTGTTTTAGTTTATTTGGTTCGGAAACTCGTACCGACCGGCGGATTGGCGAAGTTGAGTTGGCGCAAGATTTTGTTAAGTTGTGTTGCTTTCATGATTGTATTTTTTGCGGTGATTTCGCCGATCATTATTAGGAATAAGGTTGTTTATAATCGGCCGGCTTTGGTCAATCTATTTGATACTAATATTTATTTTTATAATCTGCCAGCGCTGATCTCTTATCAGAGACAAATTCCTTACGCTGATGCTTATAATCTTATTGTCCGGCAAGCCGATAGCGCTCTGGGGAAAAATATCGGCAATCAAGGCGATTGCCTGTCAGTCAGCTTATCTGAATTCAATCGCGAGCTGGATTATTACAGTCAAACGGCCAAGGCTTATATATTAGGCAATCTGGGCGGCTATCTTAAGGTTCATCTGATTAGGACAATACCTTTCTTTTTTCAGCCCGGATACTTCGAGATGTGGTCGGCTTGCACTGGGGAGTTTTCTAAACCGGATATCACCGGATTTATCTTGAATGGCAACTGGCAGGGAATTTTTGACTTCATCAAACAGATTAATCTTAAACTATTAACTTATTTGGCCGGTGTTGCTTTATGGGGTATTAGTTCTCTGGCCTTGGCTATCGCCTTAATTTATTCTTATTTTAAAGATCGGGATAAACTGCTATTTTTCATTTTTGCAGTGATGATAATTCTGTATACCGCTTTGATGGTCTCGCCCTTTGTCTTGGCGCGTTATCGCCTGCCGGTTTATGTCTTTTTCTTTTCGCCTTTAGTTTATGATTGCGGATTATTCTTAACTTATTTGAAAAATAATAAGCATCAGCTTAAAAAAGCGGTAAAAGCCGTGCCAATAATCTCTCCGCTGGCAAAAATATTTTATGATTGGCGGCGGAATAGGTTGGCGATTATCAGGGTTAAAAAATTTATTCAAGCGCCGGCTCTGCCTTTTCAAACCGAGTCCCCGCTAGTTTATGAAGTCGGCTATGAACCGACCATCAGATGCAATTTGCGTTGTAAGATGTGTTATCAAGGAGAGAATAGGAATTTACGCCAGCAGGAATTGTCAGCTGAACAGATTCTTGAGGTGTTTAAAAAAATGTCCAGCCAGGTGGAAGAAATAAAATTAGTCGGCGGCGAACCATTCGCCCGCCAAGATATTTTGCAGCTTATTGCTTTTTGGGATTCTCTCGGTAAACGGGTAATCCTTCAAACTAACTGTACGCTTATTAATGAGCGTAATATTGATCAATTAGCGGGTTATAAGCATCTGACTGATATTCTAACCTCGCTGGACGGTCCCAAGGAGTTACATGACGCTATTAGGGGCGTACCGGGTACTTTTGATCGGTTGGAGCGGGCCATTAAGCTTTTGCAGGCCAAAATGCCTAAAGTTCCTATTACCATTTTCGCCACCTTGTTAATTAATGATAATGTAGATAAATTTTTTGAATTGATTGATACCACTAAAAAATTAGGCATTACAACAATTAATGTCTTATTTGAGCAAGTTTATTCATCTGCCGACGTAGCTCAAGCCAAGAGTATTTTTAATCGGGAGTTTGGCTGGGAAGAGGGCCGCGATTACCGCCTTAATACGCAGATTAGGGATCCTATTTTTCCTCCTGATACTGACGCCGTAGAGTTGAAGAAAAAATTGGCTAAAATCAGATTGTACGGACTTAAGACTGGCTGTTTTGTTAATTTCTCTCCGTTGAATTATTATCATAACTTACCGCAGTATTTGGGTCAGAAACCGTCCCGGCCTTTTTGTTTGAAATTATTGCAGCCCGAGTTGCGCATTAATCAGCGTGGCGAAGTTGTTTGGTGCGATATCATTGAAAAATCTTTCGGGAGCTTATTGGATAAGACTCCTGATGAGATTTGGCTGTCCAATGATTACCAAAAATTCCGTCAATATTTATTCAAGCATTCGTTACCGATTTGTTCCAGATGTTGCAAAGCGGTTTATATCAATGATTAACTTAATCGATAAAATGAAAATATTTTTATTAATTCCTAATTTTAACCAGGAGAAGAAGTCAATTATGAATGTCAGGGCCAGGCAGCCGTTGTCGATGGCTATTATCGCCTCTATTTTAAGGCAGGCCGGCCACGATATCAAATTATTGGATGCCAATGTTTTGAATTTGCCGTTAGAATCCATTTACCAGGCAGTCAATGATTTCGGTCCCGAGGCCTTCATTATTACCTCTACGCCGATTGACCGCTGGGAGTGCCCTAATTCCCATATTGAAAACATTTTTAAGATTATAGACCGGGTAAAGGTTAAGTACAAAATATTGATCGGCAGTCACGGCACCACTATGCCAGAATGGGTGTTTGATAATTGCCAAGTTGATTTTATTATCAGGGGTGAGCCAGAATTATCCGCGTCTGATTTGATTGTTACCCTGGCCGCAGAGCAGGCATTTTCGAAAGTTTCCGGCTTGTCTTATCGTCAAGGCGGCAAAATCGTGAATAATCCAAGTGAGAGAATCATTGATCTGGATGTTTTGCCTTTGCCGGCCTATGATCTGTTGCCGATGGATAAATATTCCAGCAATGATTATGAGAAGCCTTTTTCTGTCATAATGACTTCGCGCGGCTGCCCTTACAATTGTGTTTTCTGCCTTAAGGCCATGATGCCCGGACGTTATATTGTTAGGAGTGTTGAAAAAGTAATAGAAGAGATTGAGTACTTGATAAATAATTTTCAAATTAAATCAGTTTTTTTTCAGGACTGGGAATTTTTTATTGATGGCGACAGGGTAGAGAGGATTTGTTCAGCTATCATTGATCGAGGCCTCAGGTTTTCTTGGGGCGCCAATGCCCGGGCGACTGATATCATTAAGAGTAGGGGGATTATGCCTTTAGTCAAGCGAGCCGGATGTATTAATGTAAATTTAGGCATGGAGTCCGCCAGTGACAGGGTTTTAATTGAAATTAATAAAAAAATAACTTCGGCAGATTTACGATCGGCGATTGATATCTTAAAAGAGAACGGCGTAGCCGGAGGGTATTGTGTTTTATTGAACGCACCGGGAGAAAATCGGCAGACCATTAAAGAAACTATAGATTTTATTGTCGAAAATAATTTGCAAGTTAAACAATTTTTGCCCGTTATCCCTTATCCTGGAACCGTTTTATTCGAGCGGATAAAAAATAAATTCCCCGGTAAAAGGTTGCATTGGAATAATATTGAAAAATATGCGGGATTGATTAATACCGAATTGAAGCCTTTTTGGAGTTTATTGTTCTTAAGGGATTATAAGAATCGCCTTAAATACGGCCGAGGATATTGGTATAAACCGGTTTTTTGGCAGGAAGTGATTTTTAAAAAATAATATGAAAATAGCTTTAATTTTTCCTCCCTCCCTTTATCAAACAAAAGAAACCATGCCGCCACTCGGTTTGGCGTGGTTAGTTGCGGTTTTGCGGGAAAACGGTTTTAATGATGTTTATATTATTGATAGTGTTATCAACAGGTACGACAACAAAAAGATTATTGAAATCCTAGAAGAACAAGGCGCTGATATTGTCGGGTTGTCGTTTGGCACGCAAAATCGTTTTTATGCTTTTGAGTTGGCCGAACTGATTAAAAACAATCTGCCGGCAGTGCCGATTGTGGCCGGCGGACCTCATCCAACACTGACCGCCGGTGATACTCTAAAGCATATTAAGTCAATTGATATGATTGTCAGGGGAGAGGGGGAGTTGACCTTTTTAGAATTAATTAAAGCTATTGCGAATAAGGAAGATCTATCTGGCGTTAATGGTTTATCTTATCGCAATAATCAGGGGGAGATAATCCATAATGCCAACCGTCAAGCAATTGCCGATTTAGACAGTTTGCCGTTGCCAGCCAGAGACTTGCTTCCGATTAATGAATATCGCCAGACTATACCATTATCAACGAAGATTTGTACCAGTGTTATCAGTAGTCGCGGCTGTCCGTATAATTGCGTTTATTGTTCCACAGCGGAGCAGTGGGGCCATAACATCCGCTATCGGAGCGCTAAAAATGTCGTGGATGAAATACAGTTCCTGCTAAATACTTACAAACTTGATGGCGTTGGATTTTTTGATGATTGTTTTACGATGAATAAACAGCGTGTCATTGAAATTTGCCAGGAGATAATCGCCAGAGAATTAAAGGTCAGTTGGTGGTGCGAGGCTCGAGCCAATAATATTGATGCCGAGTTGGTTGATTGGATGAAGCGAGCCGGTTGCGAGCATATTGCCATGGCGGCGGAGTCAGGCAGTGATGAAATTTTAAAGAATATCAGGAAGGCCATTACCGTCAGCCAGGTGATTGAGGCTATAAAAATAATCAAGGGGGCGGGGATAAAATTAAAAGTATTTTTCATGCATGGTTTGCCGGGAGAAACTTACGCGGATATCAAGAAGACTGTTTTTTTGAGTCGGTACTTGGAGAACAAACTGGGCGTTGATGAGACAACTCAAACCCTAACGATGATTTATCCTCATACTGCGATTGAGCTGGAGGCCAAAAAAATCGGCACCCTGCCAAATGATTTTTCCTGGGCGGAATTTTATGAAGAAAAACGATCGTATCCTCCATTAGTGTCCTGCGCTAATGTGCCGATTTTTGAGCAGCCGGATTTAAGCTATGAAAAGATTTTTCAGTTCGCCCGGCGAGCCAAAATAGAATATTATTTGTCGCACCCGTTTTTCTCAACGCGTAAGCTATGGAAAAATAGGAAAAATATAATAAAATGGTTTACCACTAAAACTTCTTGATTATGAGGGTTTATTCATTTGACTCAATCAGAAAAATATTTTTATTGCCTCTGGCTTTATTGCTACGCTTATTGGGACGGTTTTATCGGGGGAGAAAAATCGGTCGGGCGATAGTGGTTTTTTATACGGGCAAATTGGGCGATATGGTTTGTTTAACGCCGGTTTTAGAGGCCTTAAAAAAAGCTAACCAGGGAACGAAACTGATTGTTTTTGCGAGGAATAAATTTTTGGATATTTGGCAAGGCAATCCCTTTATTGATGAGAGAATTGGCTTTGTCCATGAGCGGGAGGCAGGTAGCCTGAAATGGCTGCTTAAGCAGTGGCTATATTTAAGCCGATTTGAGCTTACAGCTTATTTTAATTTAGTGAATAATTTTGAGGGCGGCATTTTAGGTTTATCTTTAAATGCTGCCAAATCTTATTCGGTTGCCACGCGATTAGACGGCAGATCATTACGTCTGCTTTATCCGTATTACAAAACTAAAGATTACAAATTTGACCGCTCAATTAAGGAGTTTTATTTTGAATTATTGCGGGAAGCTGGTTTCAGCGTTGAGAATAAAAGCAATCAGCTGTTTTTCTTCGCGACTTGCCCGGAAGTAGAGGATTTTTTTCATATCAATTCCTTAGACGATAAAATGATTTTCGGTGCCGTTATTTCATCCGGCAAAGACTATAAAGTCTGGCCTAAAGATTATTGGATTGAATTAATACAGAAGATAAATGCCGAGTATCAACCGATTTTTTTTATTTTTGGCCTCAAGGATGAAGAGGAATACTTAGAGCAAATTAGGCAAGAAGCGGGCGGAGAAAGTTATTTGATTTTGGGTAAAAATCTGAATATCTTGCCATACTACCTGAAGAAATGCCGTTTGTTTATTGGCGTTGACACTGGTTTATTATATATCGCCGATGCTCTGTCAGTCCCCGTAGTTGATATCCTGGGCCCTTGCGACGATAACAACCAGCGGCCGGAAAATAATTATCGTTTAGTCACTGATCGTCGGGTTTGCCGGCCACAATGCAAGATGTTGTATAACGGTGACATTGATATTGCTGAGGTGGAAATTTGCTTCTCGGCTATAAAGCCAGAACAGGTTTTAGTTGCTTGCCGAGAATTAATAGGCCATTGATTAATTGTGTATTTTCTGTTATAATTAAACACATTAAATCGGTTTTATAATTTTTAAATATTCATGAAGATTCTGTTAATTTCACTCAATCAGCAGGATGTGGAGGAATTCAAAAAGGCTCCGACCGATATCAGCGCTTTAGGCGTCAGGTATCTTTCTTCTTATTTAAAAAAATTCGGCCGGGATGTGGCGATTTTATTTTTGGCCAAACCTTATGGCGAGTTGGAGAATGAACAGGAATTAAAACAGATTGCAGAGTTGATCAATAAATATAAACCAGATTTAATTGGTTTGAGTTTGATGTCCAACCATTTCTTCCGCGCAAAAAATATCACTAAGTCAATCAAAGATAATTTTCCAAGCGTGCCGGTAATTTGGGGCGGAATTCATCCCACCATTGATCCGGAAAATTGTTTGGTTTACGCCGACTTGGTTTGCGTTGGAGAGGGCGAGTCGGCCCTTTTGCAATTAACAGAGAATGATAATTGGCTTAATTATAAGAACGTTAATATTCCCGGCTTATGGCATAAGAATGGCAGTCAAATTATTAGTGGCGGAAAATCAATTCTAATCAGCGCGATTGATGAATTGCCTTTTCCAGACTATGATTTTTTCGACCATTACATTATTCATCAGGGCGAATTACTGCCTATGACGGAAAGTGTTTTTCGGCAGTATTATCCGGCGGCGCGGGGCGACCATCGTTTATTATCTTCGCGCGGTTGCCCCCATGCCTGCGCCTACTGCTGCAATTCTGTTTTTCGTAACATCTATAGCGGTATTTTTTTGAGAAAACGTTCCGTTGATCAATTGGTCACGGAAATGAAAATGATAAAAAATAAATTCCCTTTTATTCGATCATTTAAAATCATGGATGACAGCTTTGCTGTCAATGATTTGGATTGGATCAGGGAATTTAATCGGCGCTATAAGGCAGAGATTGATTTGCCGTTTTTCTGTTTGGCTAGTCCCACCACTATTGATGCCGCTAAATTAGAACTGTTAGTTGATGCTGGATTAGATATGATCCAAATGGGTCTGCAGAGCGGTAGCGATCGAGTAAATCAGGATATCTATCTGAGGCATGCCAAATCCAGCCAATTTTTAACGGCCATGTCGCTTTTGGATAAATATCGGGGGAGATTAAATGTCATTATTGATGTAATTTTGGATAATCCTTACGAGACCGAGGATGATTTGCTTTTAACCATTGACATTCTTAATCGAATTAGAAAGCCATTTCATTTATCGCTTTTCTCCTTGACTTTTTATCCTGGCACGGAATTATACCGTCGAGCCATCGCTGACGGTCATCTGACCGATGGGCAAGCATACTTAAAGAAACAGTTCCACTTGTTGAATAAAGGCTATTTGAATAAGGTTATTTATCTTATTCCCCGACTTAAGAAGATCCAGATTGAATTCTTGATAAAAAATCGCAGGAATCCTATTGTGCGTTTAGGTGTTTCTATTTTGCATCTATTTTTCGTTAAGAAAAATAAAATTCCTAAACCCTTAGTCAAAGCTTTGATTTGCATTAAAAAGATGATTAATTTCTAATATTAAAACAATGAAAGTAATTAAAGAAAAAATCATCTCCGGTTGGCAATATTTATGGAAGCTGAAATTTTTTCGTGACCTATTGGTTTTGCAATGGGGCTCCTTTTGGGATTTGGGTCTGTCGCTGATCGCCTCTGTTATTTATGCCAGGGTTTTGGGCGTCGGCACGTACGGTGATTACGCCTTGATTTTTGCTTTAGCCAGCTTTGCCGGGTTATTTATGGATTGGGGCACCGGTTATGCTACTTTGACGCTTTTGGCTGAGGCTTACGCCAGAAGAAGCCGTCAGGATATCAAGGATATCATCACCTATTTTTTTAAATTGAACTTAATCATCTCCTTTACTTTCGGCTTGGCCGCTATTATTTTAGCTCCCGCCTTAGCCCAGTGGTTTTATCATAACCGCTTGATCGGCGAATTAGCCAGATTAATAATCGTCGGCTACATCTTCCAAATATTTTTTGGTTTATTAGTGAACCTGCTTCAAGTCATGCGAAAGATAAAATATCTGACTATTGCAGAGAATATTAATAAATTTTTTGCCGTGTTTTTACCGGTGATTTTTGTTTTTATGGGTTTTGGCTTAGCCGGAATCGTTTGGGGTTATTTATTAACGATTATCGGATCCATGGTTTTTTCTATTTTAGTCTATCGTAATTTTTCTCGTCGCAATGAATTAGTACCAGCGTTTGGTGAGATTCTATCTAATTTTTATCAGGTCAAAATTAAGAAATACTTTAATTTCGGTTTTGTCATGGCTGTGGATAAAAATATCGCTAGTTTGTTTAATATTCTGCCTTTATTAATCCTTGGTTACTTGGCTTCATCGGCGGAGGTGGCTAACCTGAAAATAGCCTTGGCTTATTTGGCTTTGTCTAATGTTTTTCTGACCCCGATCAGTCGTTTATTGCAGGTGCAGTTGCCTAAAGCCAAGGTTGCCGGGATTAAAGATCTAAAAGCCAATTTTTATAAATCGTCGCTTTTTGCCGGGTTTATATTTTTTTTCATTGTCTTAGCGTCTTTGGCTGTCGCTCCTTACCTTATTAGAATTGTTTATGGCCCGGAATTTAATTTAAGCATTAAGCTGGTTTATCCGCTGTCATTAAGCATTATTTTTTCCGGTTTTACGATTGGTTTGGGGTCAGTTTATCGGACAATCAATAAAAATATCTATGCTATTGCTATAAACCTCGTCAATCTTGTTTCTGGGTTTATTCTGATATTTTTTGTTTTGAAGTTGACTTCCCCGTTGAATGCCATTATCTCATTGATAGTTTATTGGTCATTTTTCAGTTTAGTAGCCCATTTTTCTTATTTGAGAGGATACTTTTCTAAACTAAACTAAACTATGAAAATACTATTCGTTTCTGATGATTTTCCTCCCATAACGCATACCGGTCCGTCCATAGTGGTTTATAATTTAGCTCAGGGTTTAATAAAATTAGGCCATAGTGTTTTTGTTATCGCTAGCGTTCAGGATAAGCAGCAGGCCGGTGTGGGGGTTTACGATGGTATAGAAGTTCATCGGATTTACGCCCATTATCCGGATCGCTGGATTAGTTATCTTAGCTTGTTCAATCCCCAAACCATTTTTGAGTTTAAAAAGATAATTAGTCGGATTAAGCCCGATGTTTGTCATTTTCATAATGTCCACGGCCACATATCTTACCACACGTTTTTTCTCGGTAGTCGGTATTCTCGAGCGGTTTTTTTGACGGCGCACGATATGATGCTTTTTAATTACGGTAAACTTAATTTAAAAAATGGCGCTTGTAATTATAAAGTCACTCTCTGGGATAATTTAAGGAACGCCAAAAAAAGATATAACCCCTTGCGCAATGTTCTGATTAGGCATTATCTCAAATATATAGACAAGATTTTTTGTATCACTAATATACAAAAAGATGTCTTGGCTTTGAATGGCATTACCAACACCGCCACTATTCATAACGCCATTGCCGGCGATTATTGGCAGAAGGACGATTCGGCAATTGAAGCGTTTAAGGAAAAATTCAAATTAATCGGCAAAAGAGTAATTATGTTCGGCGGACGTTTGAGCGAAGCCAAGGGCGGCAGCGCCATTATTGAAGCCATGATTCAGGTGGTAAAGGAGGTTGACAATGCGGTACTAATGATAGTCGGGGAAATGACCGGCTACGCAGAGTACTTAATGGATAAAAGCAATGCCGCCAAGCTCACGGACAAGGTTTTATTTACGGGCTGGCTGAGTCGTTCGGAAATGGGCTTGGCTTTTTTTTCAGCGGAAGTTTGTGTTACGCCATCAATTTATTTTGATCCGTTTAATTTGTTTAATATTGAAGCCATGTCAGCTGGCAAGCCGGTCGTGGGAACATGCTTCGGCGGGACTTCGGAAATCGTAGTTGACGGTGAGACCGGTTATATAGTCAACCCATTGAAGACTGAGGAGCTGGCAGGCAAGATTATTGATCTGTTAAAGCATCCGGATTTGGCAAAAAAATTTGGTCAAGCCGGCAGACAAAGAGTGGTAAAGGAATTTTCTCTTGATAAACAGGTGGCTGAAACTCTTGACTGGTATAATAAGTTTATAGATAAATAATTATTATTATGGATTTGTTGCTTATTGAAGTTAGGGGGACAAATAAATACATCAATAATGGCTTGGCCTATTTAGGCGGTTCGCTTGCCGGGCGCCTCTCTTTTAACATTATTGATTTGAACTTTTTGGCTTGGTCGCCTGATCATTTGAAAGATTTTATTATTGCAATTAATCCCAGAGTTTTGGGTTTCTCCGTAAAGTCTACTAACGTAGCGGTAATTGGCGATTTTATTGCCGAATTAAAAGGCAAGATTGACAGTTTAATTATCGTCGGCGGACCCCATGTCAGTTTATTGGGGGTGGAATATTTGCAGACGAATCCCGATATTGATTATGGCTTGCAGTTTGAGGCCGAACAGTCCTTGCCGCTTTTTTTTGATTTTCTATCCGGCAAAAAGCAAATCAACGAAGTTCCCGGGTTGGTTTACCGAGTCGGTGGCGAATGCCGGGTTAATCATTATTCTTTTGTTACTGATTTGGATAAATTAAGTTTTCCCGATTATGATCATTTTTCAGAATTGGATCCTCGGGAATATTTTAAAGATCGACCTTATCCGCTTCTAACCAGCCGCGGCTGTCCTTACAACTGCGTTTATTGTTCGGTTAAATTTGTCAGTGGGCGCAATTGGAGATCCCGAAGTGTAGAAAATATTATTAAAGAATTAGTTCTGGCCAAGGAGAAATACCTGATAAATAGCTTTGAACTGGTTGATGATAATTTCACTATGGATATCAACCGGGCTTTGCAATTTTGCCGGTCATTAGCCGGCCAAAAATTGGAGCTTGTCTGGGGCTGCCCCAATGGCGTCAGGGCCGACAGGATTACCCAAGAACTTTCCGTTGCTATGTATGAGTCTGGTTGCCGTCATGTCTCCTTAGGCATAGAAAGCGGCGTGCCTGAAGTGTTTGATCGGATAAAAAAAGGTGAGAAACTAGAAGATATTGTCAGGGCCACTAAAATATTAATGGGAAGCGGCATCAAAGTTACGGGATTTTTTATTGTCGGCCTACCCGGTGATAATCTTAGACATACCAGGGAAACAGTGAAGTTTTTTGATCAATTAAAATTAAACGGCGGCATTAAGTGGAATTTTTTGATTCCCTATCCTCATACGGAGTTATGGGACTGGGTTAAAAACAATGGTAAATTATTGAATGATTTTGCGCTCGGCCGCCATTTTTCCAAAACAGGGGATAAGATTATTCCGATTTTTGAAACCGCTGATTTTAGCGCTAAGGATCGGTTGAAGGCTTGGAAAATAGCTAATTTATCCACTGAATCATACTCTGCTGTTTTTAAGATACCGAAAAGTCCGACTATATTCAGATTGAAGATGGCGTATTTTTTACTGTTATACGCTCCGCAAGTTTTATGGCGAAAATTGCTAAGGGCGATTCCTAAATTATTTAAAGGTCACAGGAAACCGTCGTAATTTTATGAATCAAATTAATCCCAAAATTGATATTGTGGTTTGTAATTACAAGAACAAGGAATTGACCGCGAAATGCCTTGACTCTTTGTTGGATTCAACGTATATTGACTATAATATTATTTTGGTTGATGACCATTCTCCGGATGACTCAGTGGATTATTTTCGACGGCACTATCCTGGAATTACCGTTATTGAGAATAAGGCTAACCTGGGTCCGGCGGCGGCGCGTAATAAAGGGATTGATTCCGGCCGAGCTGAATATGTAGTGACTATGGATAATGACGCCGTTCTTTCTAAAACCTGGTTGGCTGAGATGGTGCGATTAATGGATTCAAATGGTAATGTCGGCCAGGCTGTAGGTAAGATTCTTTTCGCTGGTATGCCGGAAAAAATCGCTGCTGCCGGCGGTAGTATATTGTTTCGCGGTAAAGGCTATGATATTGGTATTGGCGCAGAATCAAGCGATCCAAAATATAATCAGCGTCGGCAGGTTCTTTATGCCTGTAGCGCTTCCATGATTATCAGGCGCAGTGTTTTGGAGAAAATCGGTGGTTTCTGCGAAAAATATTATCATGGTTATGAAGATACTGATTTGTCGTTGAGGGTTAATATTGCCGGATATCAAGTTGTTTATCAGCCAAACAGCGTTAGCTATCATGGTTTGAGCGTGACCGTAAATAAGACAATAGGCAATAAGCGGACGGTCTACCTGTGGATGCGTAATCGGCTATTGATTATGCTAAGGAATTATCCGGCATTGCTTTTGATCAGATCATTGCCTCTTAATATCCGTTTTAATATCGCCCATTGCCTTAGACAACCCGCCGATCTCCAGCCCTTTATGAAAAGCCTTGTCTCCATAATTATTAATTCATTTGATATTTTTCATGCCAGAATGAGGAATAGCCGATTAAAAAAGATCAGCAATAACCAATTAGAGCAGTTATTTAATCTAGATTAATTTATGGATTTTATTAAACGATTAAAAATAATTAAACAATATTTTCCTGTAAGCAAGTTCTATTTCTATTCTTTATCAAAAAGGGAATGGCCGCTTTACGGATTAATTTTTCAAGTAACCAACAAGTGCAACTCCCGTTGTCTAATGTGTTTTAACTGGCAAGTGATAAACACGGAAACTAAGGAGCTTTCTTTAGCGGAAATAGAAAAATTTACCCAAACCATTGGCGACATAAGAAGCGTTACTTTGGGTGGAGGTGAACCGTTTTTGCGGCCGGATTTGCCGGAAATTTGCGAGATTTTTTACCGTTGCAGCGCCACTAGAAAAATTGCCATACCGACTAATTGTCTTTTGCCGGATAAGATAGCGGATCAAGTCGAAAGGATACTGGTTCGCGTGCCAATAAAACTAAAAGTAGTCCTATCTCTGGACGGAATCGGAGAGGTGCATGATCGGGTAAGAGGAATAGCTGGAAACTTTAAGCTTTTTTTGGATACGTATGAGAAATTGACGGCTATCGCTAAGACTAATGAGTTGTTGCAGGTCAGTGTTAATACCACTATTTCTAATGTAAACCAAGATAATATCGCCGCGGTGATTGATTTTGTTGATCAGCATCCCGGCATCACATATCATACGATTGAAGTAATCCGCGGTTCGTTTGACCCGCAAAAAATCGCACCCGTAGATTTGGGGCAATATGAGGAATTGCTTAGCCGTGTTTTATTCAAGAGTAAGACATTGGCCAATGATTTGGCCAATAAGCTGTTTTATGCTTATTACCATAAGATAGCATTAAAAATAATGAAGCAAAAAAAACAAATCCTACCTTGCCGCTCAGCTTTATTTTTCCCCGTTATTGACGCTTGGGGTAATATGTATAATTGCGAAATGTTGCCCAAGATAGGTAATCTGCGGGATTATGATTATGATTTTAGAAAGGCCTGGCAGTCATCCCTTGCGAAACAGCAACGGTTAGATATTAAGAATAAGAAATGTTGGTGTACTCATTATTGTTATCAACTTCCTAATATTATGATGAGCCCTTGGCATTTGTTTAGGGCGGTTTTTGGGAATTTTCATTTAAAGTAACTCTAAATTATGTCGCAACAGCCAAATTTTAGGTTTAAGAGCTCGATTCTTTTTGTTTTATTGCCCGTAGTTTTTTTTGTTGCAGCCGGTTTTTGGTATTTTCCGGTTTTTTTTAAGGGCAGTACTGCCCAACCGGCCGAAGCGGAGAATTTTATTTTGGCCAGGAATCTTGTCCAAACGGGGGTTTACGGCATGGAGGACAGCCGCAATGTCGTTTTGGCGCCGTCTTTAGTCAGCCAGCGGGCTCAGCTCAGTACCCAGGGCAATAAGTTTACTACCTGGTCTTATGCTGCATTATTTCAGTTGATCGGCTTGCCAGATTTCAACACTTTAATAGTCATTGCCGTAATTATTCAGGCATTGGCTTTGGTTTTATTTGCGGCCGTCGTGTTTTATTTGTTTGATTGGGAAATAGCCGCAATATTTTCTTTGGTTTATATCTTATTGCCGTTTAATTCCCAGATGGTTCAAACTATCGGCACCTACGAATTCGCGATGCTGTATTTTTCAGTTTTTTGCGTTTTGTTTTTTATCGGCCGTAAAGTCAAGGGCAGATATTTTTTTCTGCCTTTGTCCGGAGTCTTTTTGTCGCTAGCTTGCCTGTCGCGGGAAGTGATGTTCTTATTTCCGCCAGTTTTATTTTTTTGGTTGATTTTTCAGTCCTCAGAGCAACCCCTTATTATCGATTCCCGTACGGATTTGTCTTTTTTCCGATTGATTTGGTTACGTTTTAAAACCGTCTTAACCGGTTTAAGGAACAATGCCGTCAAAAGCAGTCTTGGAAACATCAGTTTGGTGTTTGTTCCTTTTTTTGTAATATTAGCTTTTTTCTGGTTGCCGGCGATATTCGGTTTTAGCGGTAATAATGATTATTTCAGGGTGTTTTTTGCCAGCGAGACGCAAACCAATAATTGGTCTGAGTTTAATTTTTACGGCCATCTTTTCCCCGATCCCTATACTTTTTATTTTGATCAGAAAACGGTTTTAGACAAATTTAATTCCGACATAGCTGGTCGAGGATTATTGAAGAGCATTGACTTGATTAAGGTGGGGGCCAATATCGGCATACGCCCCATCAATTTGGCGGAGCGGGCTCTTGTCGGATCCAATAATCTGCTGGCGCATCTTTCTCGATTTCTCGCCTTGGAGTATATTGGCGGATCACTGTTTTTTATTTTAATGTTATTGGGTATTAAAGACTTGAGTCGTCGAGACAAGAATCTAACCAATCTTTTTGTCAGTTGGCTGGTGTTTTCTATTTTTATTTCCAGTTACGTCGTTCTGGCCTCACGCAATCATTTAATGGATTGGGGTTGGGTGATTGCTCTTTTTATCAGTCTGGGCTTGATGAGCTTAGCTAAGATGATCAGCGATTATTATGTTGCAAAGAGATTTAGTCGGCTGGCCGGCGGGGTGATTATTCTTTTAATCATTTATGGCTTAGTCCAGGCTAATCATGTCTATTGGGGCCGGGGATATGATAATAATATAAATTTGAAAATTGCTTATTCAGCTGAGCAAATCAGTTCTTGGGGTGTCGCCATCAAACCGGAAGAGGCGGTGGCCGTAGGCAATAGGTCATTGCATCCTCTGTTGAATTATTTAACCGGAGTATCAACTGTCTATTTTTCTCCGAATACTATCAACCATTTATTGCAGGAGCAAAAACTTCAGTCGGCTTTTGACGTTTATAATGTAAAATATATAATTGGTTATGATGCTGAATTAGCGGGGCAGATTTCCTCCAGTAGCCAAGCGATAAACATTGTCGATTGGCCTCAGGCGGGAATAATAGAAGCTGAAACCAGTCCCGGCAAGATGTGGTTTCTTAACTTGATAAAATAATGTTGAAAAAGATAACCAAGCGCAAAAAAACAATCTCCTTGGCCGTAACCATAATTTTATTGTGTTTGCTTTTAACTCAGATTGATTTCACTCAAGCCAGGGATATTATTTCAAATATATCATGGACTTACGCTTTAATCGCGTTTATTTTTTATTTTATCGGCGTTTGTTTGCGGGCTTGGCGCTGGCAAGTCTTGATTCTTTCTAAGAAAATAAGTTTTTTGAGTTCCTTGAAAATTACTTTGGGTTATACTTTTTTTTGTAATTTAATGCCGTTTAGAAGCGGTGAGTTAAGTTTTGTTTATTTCATAAAAAAACGTGAGAATGTAGCCATAGCAGAAGGGCTTAGTGTCCTGTTGGTAGCCAGATTTTTTGATCTTTTGGCAGTGGCTTTTTCTTTTCTGATCGGTTTTATTTTGCTTAACCCCGGCTACATTCCGCCTAATAGAATCTATCTAAGCTGTTTTATGCTTGGGTTAGCCACGATTGCCATATTATTCTACCTTGATTGGCTGGTTAAAGCGGTTGTTATTTTAATGCATTGGGCAAGATTGACTAAATTTCAATTTGGCGCTAAGCTGGCTACTAAGTTGGAAGAGGTTGCAACAAGCGTCAAAACAATTCGTTCCTGGCCCGTTTACTTGACTAATTTGTTGATTTCGTTCTTGTGGCTGGCGTCCGCTTCTTTAATGATCGTAGTTTTTTTCCGTGCCCTAAATATAGATTTTAACTGGCTTAAAGTAACTCTGGGTTTGATTTTTAGTCAATTAATAAGTTTTTTGCCTATCCAGGGATTGTGGGACTTCGGAACTTATGAAACAGGTTGGGCTATCAGCTTCGGACTATTAGGCTTAAATAAGGAAGCGTCTATTATTTCTGGTTTCATAGTACATTTGTTTAGTCTCGCTTATTTATTAATTTTAATTGCTATTTTTTTACCCGTAAAGAATTTTTTTAAAAAGACCGACTTATGAAGTATAAACTTTTATTGATTAATCCGCCTTTCACTAATTATGACGGTATCGAAGGGCAGGGTGGGAAAACCGCTCCGCTTAATTTGGCTTATCTGGCGGCTTATTTGCGCCAATATGAACAGGAAGTAGAAATAACAATTCTTGACGGTGAGGCATTGGAAATGTCCTATGATCAGATAGATGAAAAGATTAAGGAAATCATGCCGCAATTTATCGCTTTGACTTTCCCCACGCCTGTCTATAAACAACTCAAAGAAATTACGCGGCGGATAAAAGTCATTAATCCCGCAATAAAAATCATTGTCGGCGGGCCACATCCGACAATTGCCGCCGAAGAAACAATGCGGGGTATGCCGGCAATAGATTTTTGCGTCTTGGGCGAAGGGGAAGTCACTTTTTTGGAATTAATCCGCGCCTTAATATCCGAGCAAGTCGATTTCGGGGTGATTAAAGGCATCGCTTATCGCGATAATGCTGAAATATTAATAACAGAACCCCGCCCGCTGATTGATAATCTTGATACCATACCGTTCCCGGCTCGTGATTTATTGCCGGTTGAAAAGTATTACTTGCCGCCGACCAGAACGACGGACTCGGGGCAGGCGATTAATATCATATCCGGCCGCGGCTGTCCTTATCGTTGCGGTTTTTGCATGGCGGAATCAGTTTGGAAAAGGCGCTATCGTACTAGGAGTGTGAGTAATGTTTTGGCCGAGATTGAAGAATGCATGAAAAATTACCAGGCTACTTCTTTTAATTTCCATGACGAACTCTTTACGGCTAATAAAGATAGAGTGAAGGAATTTTGTGAAGAGATTATCCGGCGGAAGCTGGATATCTCTTGGGTGGTTATGGCCAGAGTTGATTCGGTAAATAATGAAATGCTCAAGTTAATGAGACGGGCCGGCTGTAAAAGGATCGGTTTTGGTTTTGAATCGGGCTCGCAGAGAATTTTAGATAAGATGTGCAAGGGCGCCACACTGGAACAAGCTAGAATAGCCGTTGACTTATGCCGTAAAAACGACATCTTGGTTTCCGGAGCATTCATTATTGGTTATATTGACGAAGATCCTTGGACGGTTAATCAGACGATTGATTTTGCTTGTAGCTTGGATCTGGACACAGCAGCCTTTTTTGTTGCCATTCCTTATCCGGGAACTCCCATGTATGAAGAAGCAAAGGCTCGCGGATACATCAGGAAAGATTTTGATTGGAGTGATTTTTGTTCAGTCTCCAATCATATACCGCCGATGGATTTGCCCGATTTAAGCAGTGATACCCTGCTGAAATTAAAACGCAAAGCCTTTATTAAGTTTTATTTACGTCCGAAATATATTATTTATCGGCTAAAAAAAATCAAGTCCCTGGCAGACTTGAAAGATATTCTGCTGGGACTTAACATTTTTAAAAACGTCCTTAAATAGGTTTTAGAATTTTAATACTTGCCAGCCGGCCTTGGCTTTTCTGACTAACTCGCCCCAGGATTTGACGGCCAGAAGTTTTTTGATGATATATTTGGGGCGTCGGTAGAAAGAACCGTAGAATTGACGCATTAAGCCGATCAGCTCGTCGCGGGAGAAATTCTCCGTCCATAACGGCGGAATGAATTGCGTTGAAGGGTTGGCCGCGAATTCCCTCCAGACATCGCTTTTGATGATGCCTGTTTCCAGAGCCTGATCGTATAACTGGGTGCCCGGGAAAGGAGTGGTAATAGAAACATTAATATAATCCGGATCAATCTTTTTGGCGAATGCTATTGTTTGTTCAATGTCGGCCAAGGTTTCCGAAGGATTGCCGATCATGAAGTAGGCGAGGGTTTCAATGCCCTCTTTTTTTGTCCAGCCGATTACTTTTTCCACCATCTCCAGCGTGATATCTTTTTTGAGTATATCAAGTATCTTTTGAGTTCCCGCTTCAACGCCGAAATGGATTCTCCGGCAGCCGGCTATTTTTAGCCAGTGAAGCACCTCTTCATCAACCGTATTGACGCGAGCGCGGATATCCCAATTGATTTCTAATTTTCTGTTAATTACTTCGTGGCAAATGTCGATAGTTCTCTGGCGATTAATGGTGAAGGTGTCGTCATAGATGAAGATTTCTTCAATCCCCATTTTTTTAATCTCTGCCATTTCATCAACGACGTTTTTGGCGCTGCGAGCGCGGAAAATTTTCCCTAAATACGGCCGATCGCAAAACAGGCAGCGGTAAGGACAGCCGCGAGAAGTGAACATAGTGGTAACCGGAGATTTTTGCGCGATGATAGAAAAATACTTGTCATATTTTGTCAGTTGTCGAGCTGGAAAAGGCAATTCGTCCAAATTGCTGATTAATTCGCAATGGCCGGTGTTGATTATTTCTCCATTAAGTTTAAAGATCAATCCAGGTGTTGTTTTTAATTTTTCGCGATCATCAATATTATCAATCAACTCCTTAAACGGTTTTTCGCCTTCGCCCAGGACAATGAAATCCACTCCGGGCAGGTTAATGGTTTCATTGGGGTATAAATTCGGATGAGGACCGCCTAGAACGATTAAAGTCCCGGGAAATGACGTTTTGATCGCTTTAATAATGGCTATGACGTCTAATAGGACGAAAGTTAAAGCGGTTATACCGACTATATCCGGTTTAAAATCTTTGGCGATATCGCCAATTCCGTCGTAACTGATATTTTCTACGCCGCAATCCGCAATTTTGATTTCATGATTACCGAATTTTTTCAAATAGGAAGCCAAATATAAAATTCCCAATGACGGCAGGTAATCTATTTCTTTGTCGTAGATTTCTGGCTGATTGGCGGCGATCGGTTGAAACTGGGCAGGGTTAATTAGCAGTATTTTTTTTGTCATAGTTTTAGGGCAGGTATTTCCTTAGTCGGGGACCGATTAGGGCAGTGATATTTAATGGCAATAAACGGTAAATCTTTGCTAAATAACGTAACCCGGATTTTTGTGGTGCTTTATTATTTTTTCTTTTTGATGATATTAAATAGTATTGCAGAACGGTATCGCGGCAATCCCATTGATTTTTGAATTTGGCTACAGGGGAATCAACTTGCGATCTGCCGAGATCTACTCCGTCAAGCCCCCTGTCGCATGATTCAGAAATCATCCGCCAGTAGAGGTAGTCATTAAAATTTAATGATTTAAACTTTCTGTCAGAGGCCGCCCAAGGAATATGCAATATATTCTTATGGATAAAAGTCAAAGCGGCGGCGACTGTCTGATTATTGTATTTAACGGCGCAGATGATGCCGTCAAATTGTTCCATTATGTTGGCAAAGAAAGTCACTTTATGGGCTGGCGTGCCGTGCCGTTTCATTGATTTGAGATAGAGCAGGTAAAAATCGGCTAATAATTCTTTTTGTCTTAAATATTCCGGATTGTATTTTTCGGCTTTGCGCACCTGGTTTCTGGCTTTTTTATCAATTCTCTTCCATAAGTTGTCTGAATCTTCTTTTAAATCAATCATCGAAGATATATTGTCGGTGCTTAGCGATGCCTGGCTAAAGTTTCTCGCCTCAGCTTGGCGTAATTCATATTCCTTGCTATCCTTAGCAGTTTGTCTCATCAGGTAATCAGCAAATTCCGATAAGGCTGATTCATTGCCGATAAAGCCGGCTGAGTCAGTGAAGGGCAATGAGACTGACTTTTTCTTGTTGATCTTAAAAAGCGGCAGAATCCCGACGATTAATCCTCGGTCGTTGGTGCTAACCAGGTAATTATCAGCGAATCCATAATTGTCGCGGATAATTTTTCGCATTCTAAGACTATGGGAGAAGTTAGATTCTTCGCAATTGTTTAAGAAATTTTCCCAAGCTTGTTCTTGGTCTTTTGTCAGCTCTTTAATGGCCATGGTTAATCCTATGTTGTTCAATGCTCTCAACGGAAAAATCATTCAGCAGTCGGTTGAATTTATTCCAACTTTTTTTGACGCCGAAATATTTTAAAGTTTTGCGCCAGTGAGGGATTTTTATGTTTGGTATTGATTCATCCAAATCCATTAAGTGGAAATAAAGCACCACTAATTGGTTTTTTGAGATTTTTTTCTTTAACAAGTAAGAGAAAATCGGATAAGGCAACAGGCGGAAATAAAGACCGCCCGATATTGGCCAATTGATCCCGAGCCAGCGGAAAGTTGAAATGGGATATTCTAAGAGTGCGGCTTCAGTCATTAATTTGTAGGGTTGGATCGGCGTTAACCCTGTCGGATCAGAGGAGAACGGGAAATAACTTGAATCATAAACAAAGTCGTTTTTCCCCAGTGTTTCCCAGGCCCATTTGTTGCTTTTGTTTATTGAAAAATTAGGCGCCCTGAATCCCTTTGGCGCTTCATTAATTACACGTTGGAAGATTTCCGTTGATTTGGTTATATCCCTTTGGAATTCATCGGGGCTTAAGCGATCTATCGGTGTGTGATTAAGACCATGCAATGCGATTTCTTGGCCGCTAGCTTTGATTTTTTTCAGTAAGTCGGGGAAGCGATCCATTAAATCAGCCAGAACAAAAAAAGTGGCACTGGCATTCGGATAGTCGCTAAGCCGAGATAGAATTTTTTCCAAGAGAGTTATGTTCAGTAGCGGAGTGTCAGCCTGTTTTCCGGCTAAATATTTTTCCAAAAATTTGCTTGAATGCCAATATTCCAAATCAAAGGAAAGAATAATTTTGGGCTTATTGTCGTTCATTATGCGGATCGTTTAAGTATATTTTTTCAAATAACACATTCGCGTCTAATCCTAGAAGCGAATTGAGTTTTGTTTGGTCCAGATACCGTATGACAGGGAAAGCCCATAACGGTGTTTTATTGGGTGGAACCATGGCGTCAATAAAGGCTTTTGTCGGCTGTAATCCGGCTGCCCTACCTAATCCTTTTAAGTAACCCAAGGAAAAATCAAGGCCACCCAACTCTTCTCGATTTAGGAGAGAGAAGACCGCTACCGCCGGATTTTTTCCGTTCGGTTCGCATAAGAAAATATATTTTTTTGCCACTCTGGACATTTCTTTTACGGCTTCAATCCTTTCTTGCTTGTTCATATGGTGAAGCAACGCACTGCAGGTTACTAAATCAAAGGAGTTGTCCGGAAAAGGTATGGCCGTAACTGAAGCAACCATTTTTTGCGGATTGGGGTTGTTATCAATCATTTCTTTTGAATAATCTATCCCCACACATTCTATCTGAAAGATATCGGATAGGGCTTTTTGGAAAAAGCCGTTGCCACAGCCACAATCAAGAATACTGCCAATATCGTTCGGCAATATATTTTTTACTTTTTTCGCTTTATCTTTGAAAATATAGTTCACAATGGGATGTTCTGGAGAGCGACGCGCTGATTTGTCTTGGCTCCAGAATTTTTCTTGCAGATCTCCGGTTGGCATAAATGCGTGATGTTTTATTGACGGTTATTAATCTCTCTTCGGAGGGCGGAAATCTGGTCGGCTATCAGGCCGAAGAAAAATATTAATATTGAAGATAATGAGACTAATACCGTACTGGCGCTAATCCGGCCCTGATTAATAACGTCAAATGCCAATAAACTTCCGCCTAATAAAAATAATAATAGGCCGATAGGCAGAAATATCCTTAAGGGTGAAAAAAGCATGATTAGCCGCAAGATTAAGAATAAGTAAGTTATGAACTCCTTCGGTTTGACCATGCTTTGTCCACTTTCCCTCTTATTTATTTGAATTGGCACGAATTTGACATTCAATCCTTCCCTTAAAAAAGCGAATAATGTTGTAGTTGAACAGGAAAAACCATTAGGTAAAATATGGACAAATCTTAAAAAATCTTTCTTTTTGATGATTCTTAAACCGCAGTTGAAGTCAGTTATCTTTTTGTCTAACAAATATATAGCCAATAAGTGGATCAATTTTTTCCCGGGTTGGCGAATCCAGGGTCCTTGGTAACCGGTTCGTTCACCGGAAATCAAGTCAAAGTTCTCCGTATAAGCAAGCATTTTTTTGATATCCTCGGCTTGATGCTGTCCATCAGCGTCAAAGAATGCCAGCCATTCGTGGCGAGCATTTTTAGCTCCGGTTTTCAAGCTGGCGCCGTAGCCCTTGTTATAGGGATGATTAAGCAGCCGCACTCTATTGTCTGATCTTAATAACTCTCCACTTTGATCGGTCGAGCCGTCATTAACAATGATAATCTCGTGGGTTATCTGGTTTTCGGTTAATTCTTTAACTAAAGAATCAATGACTTTGGGAAGGGCTTCGCCATCATTGAAATTAGGGATGATTATTGATAAAGCCGGGAATGTATTCATAAAGTAAAATGTTTTATTGGCCTCTACCGCCTAAGACAACTCTAATTGTCTTTAAAATAATACTTAAATCAAGAAGCAGAGAGCGGTTTTTGACGTAGTATAGGTCATATTTGAGTTTTTCTAATGTTTCTTCTTTGGAACCGCCATAGGCTGGACCCAGCAGTTGTGCCCAGCCGGCTAAACCCGGCTTAACTAAGAGTCGTTCGCTATAGAAGGGGATTTCCTGCGAGAGAGACTGGATGAATTCCGGCCGTTCCGGTCTGGGACCGATTAGGGACATTTCGCCACGGAGGATATTAAGCAACTGGGGAATTTCATCTAATCTGGTTTTACGCATTAGGCGTCCGAAACGGGTAACGCGGGAATCATTCTTTGTCGCCCATTGAGCGCCGTTTTTTTCTGCATTTTCAATCATTGAGCGGAATTTAATGGCTAAAAACTCTTTGCCGTTTTTGCCCACCCTAATCTGTCGGAAGAGAATCGGTCCGGGGCTTTCTAATTTAATGATGAGAGCGATAAGGGGTACGAAAGGTGCTGTTACGATTAAGCCGATGCCGGATAGGAGTATGTCTATCAGACGCTTGAGTATCTCGTATGATTTTTTGGAATTCTCAGTTAGATTTTCCAGAAACCATCCTAGTTCAATCGATTCCACCGGCACTTTTTGCGTAATGATTTCATAGAAGTCAGTCAGTTGATGCACATCAATGCCCAAAGACAAACAATCAAAGATTTTTTTTGCCGTAACGGCGTCAGTGTGCAGGCTATTATCGGCAATAACGATGTCAATGTTGCTGTCCAGGCAGTATTTTTTTAGATTTTCCGGAACTTGGTTGAGGTGCGTCGCTCTATAACCTAACTGGGGCCGGCGCGCCAGCTCTCTCATTAATTCTTCGGCTAGGTTTTTTTGTCCGATGACCAAAAGATGGTTGGCGATCTGTGGCGATTTAATCAAGCCGTAAAAAATTTTGCGCCAGGCAAAAAGTATAGCGAAGGTAATAACCAAATCAATAATCAAGACTTTCTGCGGTTTGATGGCGGGGAAAAACGGAGTTAGAAAATAAAAAGCTAAAACCGCAATAATGCCGTTGATTATTGTGGCCTTGGATAAGATGGAAAATAAGGAAAAGTTATTATAGCTGGTTTTTAGATCATAAAAATCACTGATGTAAAAAACCAATAGCCACAAAATAAAAATAAAAGTCAAGGCGCGATAGTGGATTTGCCAGGAATTGGCGTCGAAACTCGAGCCGTAACGGAGCCAAAGAGTCAGGTAGAGCGCCAGATAAAGACAGCCGATATCGCCTAAAATTAGAAGTAATTTTTTGGTTTTTATAATAAAACTGGTCATAATATTAATCAATTACAGAACTATTTATACCATATTTAAGGAGAAAAAACAAGTTTTGACTTAATTTGATTTGTGTTATAATGGAATAAAGTTAATGGTTCTGACTTTTATGTTAAAAATGATAAAAGAAAGGATTTATCAGTTGCCGTTATTCAAACAGTCACTGTTCCGGCAGTTTATCAAATTCTGCCTGGTTGGCACATCTAATTTTTTGGTTGATTTGGGCGTCTATTGGCTGATGACCCGCCTATTCGGTCTGCACTATCTTGTCGCTTCCATTATTTCTTTTGCTGTGGCTGTAACCTGGAGTTTTGAGTTGAATCGCAAGTGGACCTTCCGTCATCATAGCGCTGGTTTGAAATGGCAGTATGCTAAATTTTTTGTTGCCAATATTATAAGTTTGTCATTGAATTTATGCCTTTTGAGCTTATTGATCGAATTGGTGCATATTCCAGACTTGTTGGCCAAAGCCGTCTCTTCGTTTATTGTCGCTATTTTTAATTTCAGTTTAAATCGTTTCTGGACTTTCAAGAGATAGTTGTCTGGGGTTATTATTTTGTGGTATAATATAAGGGAGTGAATATTAGATTAAGGCAGTAACGTATTTGATTGAATTAATTAAGTAATTAGTAATTTGTAACTTTTAACTGTATGCCCGTCAAAAAGGCGATATTTGATAAAAAGAATATTTTAGTCATTGGAGGAGCCGGATTCGTCGGTTCTAACCTTTGCGATGAGCTGGTCAAAACCGCTAAGGTTATCTGTCTTGATAATTTTCTTACCGGCGATCAGTCCAATATCGCCCACTTGCTGGCCAATCCTGATTTCAAGTTTATTAATCATGATATTATAAATCCTATTGAATTGGAGAGTCGTCCGGAATTAGCCGAGTTCAAAGTCGCTTTTCAGGGAGTGCAAGAAATTTATTTTTTGGCTTCCCCGACATCACCCAAAGCTTATATGGCTCATCCGGTGGAGACACTGTTGGTAAACTCGGTTGGTTTACGTTATGCTTTGGATTTAGCGGTTAAATACGAAGCTTCAATTTTATTCGCTTCGGCGCCTGCGGTCTACGGTGCCGGTACTGGCCCTATGCCGATCAAAGAAGATTATGTCGGCCCGGTTGATCAATTTGGCCCCCGCGCCTGCTATGCCGAGGCTAAGCGTTTTGGCGAAGCCTTGGTTAATAATTACCGCTTAGCTCATAAGCTTAATACCAAAATCGCCAGGATTTTCAATTGTTACGGTCCGCGTCTAAGCTTAACTGACGGTCGAATGATTCCAGAAATGATTTCTGCCGCTTACAGCGGGACAACCATTACCATCTACGGCCGCGAAAGCGAATTTGCTTCTTATTTTTATATTACAGATTTAATCCGCGGTTTAATGAAGTTAATGGAAAGCGGGGAGAGCGGCCCGGTCAATATGGCGTCGGAATGGAAAATGAGCATCAATGAAATCGCTAAAAAAATAATCACCCTGACTAACTCCAAGTCAATTATTGAATTTAAAAATCGCCCGGCTCATTTTGAGGTTCAGCCTTTAGCCAATATCTCTTTGGTCAAAGAAAAGTTGGGCTGGTTCCCGATAATTCTGATGGATGAAGGCTTGCAGAAAACCATTGATTATTTAAGCGCGCAAAAGGGAATAAGGCGTCCGGAAACAACCCTTGGTTCCGTCAAGATGGTTTAGCTTATGAAATTGGCGATAATTATTCCGGCTTACAATGAAGCGGAAAAAATCAGTTCTGTTGTTTTGGCAGTCAAGGCCGCTCAGCCTGAATCTCTGATTGTAATTATTGACGATGGCTCAAGCGACGCGACGGCTGAACTAGCCGCTTCGGCCGGCGCCGATGTCTTACGGCACAAAATTAATCGTGGCCAGGGAGCGGCGCTTAAAACCGGAATTGAGTATGCTCTTCGCCGCCACGTTGACGCGGCTGTTTTTTTTGACGCGGACGGGCAGATGGAGTCGCAAGAGATTAAATTATTGGCCGCTAAATTGGCTGAAGGTTATGACGCGGTGTTGGGCTCCAGGAATCTGGGTCGCGCCTTGAATATGCCGTTAATGAAAAGAATCACTAAAAAGCTGGCTTTATATTTTACCTGCTGGACTACCGGTTTAAAACTGACCGATACGCATAACGGCTTTCAGGCCTGGGCCGGAACAGCTTTAAAACTTCTGGATTTAGGACAGGATCGGCAGGCCTATGCCAGTGAGGTGTTGCATGAGATTAAGCGTCTCAAACTCAAATATTGTGAAGTGCCGGTAACAATTCATTATACCGATTATTCCATCAAGAAAGGCCAAAGCATTTGGAATGCGTTTGGTATTTTATGGGATTTGCTGATTAAGTAGTCATCAATAGTTGGTTTTTGCCGGTAGCCTTGATTATCTATCAATTAACAATTAATCATTATCATCAGACAAAATATGCTTATACAAATTATTCTTTTAATCATTATTGCTGTTATTGTCCTGCGTTTGGCAGCCAAGTATCGTGCCAAAGAATTGCCAGGCAAGCAATTTATCGGCTGGTTGTTATTGTGGTTTTTGGCCGGGCTGGCTGTTATTTGGCCTCAGTTGACAGTGGACATCGCCAATCGCGTGGGCGTGGGCCGCGGTTCTGACTTGGTGGTTTATTTGGCTTTGGTTTTTTTGTTTTATATTTTATCTCGTTTGTTTTGGCGCATTGAGAGATTGGAAAAAGACCTGACCAAAGTCGTTCGGGCCGAAGCCTTAAAGGAAAAAGATGATTCATCCTCATAAAAAAGTTGTCATTGGCATTGTTACCTATAACTCACGCCATAAGATCGCTGATTGTCTTGATAGCGTCAACCGGCAGAATTATCCGCGCGAGTTGGTTCAGGTAGTGGTAGTGGATAACAGCAGTCATGATTCAACCAAAGAATATCTGGCCGAAGTTTGGCCGCAAGTAACGGTTATCGCCAATGATAGAAACGCGGGTTTTGCCGCGGCTAATAACCAGATTTATTCCTGGGCTAAAGACCAGGCGGATTATCTGGTTTTGCTTAATGATGATACGATTGTGGAGCCGTATTGGCTGTCGCGCTTGGTTAATGCTGTTTCCGGCGATGAGAAAATCGCCGCTGTGCAATCAAAACTATTGCTTTATCCGGAGAAGAACCTGATTAATAGCTTGGGTAATTCCCTCCAATTCTTAGGCTTCGCCTTTTGCGATCATTACCGCGAGCCGGATAGCCATGCTTATACGGCTTTGTTTGATTTGCCTTACGCCTCGGGTGCGGCCGTACTGTTAAAATTGTCGGCGCTTCAGGAAATCGGCTTGTTTGATGAAAAATTATTCATGTATCACGAGGATGTGGATTTGGGTTGGCGTTTACGGCTATCGGGTTATCGTGTGGTTATTGACCCGCTTTCCGTGGTTTATCATAAATACAGTTATTCCAAGGCCAGATACAAGTTTTATTACATGGATCGCAATCGTTGGATTGTCTTACTGAAGAACTACCGTTTGGCGACCATAGTTTTGTTAGCACCCATGTTACTGATAATGGAAGTGGGCATTACGGCTTTTTCTATCAAGAACGAGTGGTCTAAGGAAAAGTTCAAAGGTTGGTTGTGGCTGATAAAAAACTTCGGTTATATTATGAGCGAGCGTCGGAAAATCCAGGATTTACGGCGAGTTTCTGATCGGGAGATCCTTAGTTTGTTTGTCGGTCCGATTACCAATCAGGAAGTAGAGAATAAGTTATTGTCTTGGGTGGCAAATCCGCTTTTGGAAGCTTATTTCTTGTTAGTCCGGTTAGTTGTTTTTTGGTAGGGGGCTTGATTTTTTCTTAATTTTACATTATAATTAAAAACACAAAATTCACCGTATTTAAACATAATACAGTGATAAAGAAGGGTAAAAATTATGGATCAAATTACACAGCCGATTAAGAGAATGGGCGGCGGCAAGATCGCTGTTTACATCATTTTAATCCTGGCGCTAGCCTCCGTGGCCGTTGTTTCTATCGTGCGTGATCGTATCGTCAATTATCCGCAGAACTCGGTTTCCGTTACCGGTCAAGGTAAGGTGACTTACCAGCCGGATATCGCTATCGTCACTTTGGGCGTCCAGATTGACAAGGTAGCTAAGCCGGATGAAGCTCTAAACCAATTGAATGATAAAATCACCAAGATCGTTGCGGTCATCAAAGCTTTGGGCATAGCGCCGGAAGATATTGTTACACAGAATTATTCTTTGTATCCGCAGTACGATTATATTAACAACACCAGTAGCTTATCTGGCTATAACGCTAATCAACAAATTACCGTTAAGGTGAGGGATATCAAAGCCAGCCCGGATAAGGTTAGTAAGGTTTTGGCCGAAGCCAGTAAGGCCGGCATCAATCAGGTTTTGGGAATTTCTTTTGATGTTTCCAATGTGGATGATTTAAAACAACAGGCTAGAGTGGAAGCTTTAGGTGATGCCAATAATAAAGCAATCAAAATGGCTTCTGTGGCCGAAGTTAAATTAGGAAAGATTACTGGCTGGTGGGAGAATTATGTGCAAGGTCCGGGACAAGGCGCTTCTTATTATGCCGATAAAGGCGGACTGGGCGGCGGCAGTAGTAGTGGCGGTGCCACGATTCCGACCGGCAGTTACGAAATCGTAGTGGAAATGAATGTAAATTACAGATTAAAATAAATTTTTCAGGGGATGTTGCCAAAACATCCCCTTTAAGGGCCTATAGTCTAGTGGTACGACGCTACATTCGCATTGTAGAGGCGGCGGTTCGATTCCGCCTAGGTCCAATAATGGACATTTAGCTCAGTTGGTTAGAGCGTTCGATTCACATTCGAAAGGTCACAGGTTCGAATCCTGTAATGTCCACATTATCATTTTATCCTTATGGTTGTATCAAATCTTTTATGGTCAATCTTGGCAGTAGCCGTTGTCAGTTTATTGTCATTTTCCGGCGCGCTCAGTCTGTTTCTTAATGAAAAGCGGTTGAACAAGATTTTGATTTATTTTGTATCTTTCGCGGCCGGATCAATGATCGGCGCCGCCTTTTTCCATCTGTTGCCTGAAGTTTTGGAAACTATCCCTTCGTTAGATGTTTTTATTGCCGTCCTAGTCGGCTTTTCGCTTTTTTTCGTTTTGGAAAGATTTCTGCGTTGGCATCATTGCCATAATGAAGAATGCGAAACACACAGCCATTTGGGTTGGCTCAATCTTATCGGTGACGGTTTCCATAACATGATTGACGGTATGGTGATATTCGCTTCTTTTTTGGGCGGTCCGGCTCTGGGCATACCTGTAACCCTGTCAATCATCCTTCATGAGATTCCTCAAGAGCTGGGTGATTTTGCCGTTCTGTTGTATTCCGGATTCACCAAAAAACGCGCTTTATTCTATAATCTACTTTCCGCCTGCATGGCTTTTATCGGCATATTATTGGGCTGGATGTTTTACCGGCAAAGCGAATTGATTTCCGCCTTGCTTTTGCCTTTTGCTGCCGGTGGTTTTATTTATATCGCTTCCTCGGATTTGATTCCCGAATTGCATAAGGATAAAAATCTGACCCGCGCCGTCCTATCTTATGTTCTATTCATCCTGGCTTTGATTTTTATGTACTTTATGAAAGTGCTGTTTGAGTAACCTTTTTCCCCTAATACCACCAAACAAAACTATGAAAAAAATCATATATCTGATTGTTTTGCTGTCAATGTTTTGGCCGGCCTTGACGCTGGCTCAATATTCGCCGGTCGGTGATGATCAGAATATTTATTATTATTCAGCCACTTGCCCGCATTGCCTTAAGGTCCACGAGTTTTTTGATCAATATGATATATTAAAAAAATACAACATCATAGAGAAGGAAGTATCGCAAAATCCCAAAAATGCCAAGGAGTTTTATGATTTGTGCGTGGCAAAGAGCGTGCCGCCCGAAGATATCGGCGTGCCTTATTTGCATTTTGAGGGCCAGTGCTTGTCCGGGGATCAGCCGATCATTGATTTTTTTAAAGTTAAATTGGGTTTGATTGGCGATGATTCGTCTAAAACCGTTGCCGTATCAACCAATAGTCCGCACAAGCTGACTGTCTGGGCGGTAACTGTGGCGGCCTTGGCTGATTCTATTAATCCCTGCGCCTTTTCGGTTATGATCTTTTTGATGCTGTCACTTCTGGCCATTGGCGCCAAGAAGCGGATGCTTAAGGTCGGTATTACTTATGTTATTACTGTTTATGTCGTTTATTTGGCGGCGGGGCTGGGTCTTTTGGCAGCCCTTCAGTGGCTTAGCGTTATTAGTAAATATGTTTTGTGGCTGGCGGCGGGGCTGGCGATTATTGCCGGACTTATTAATATCAAAGATTTTTTTTGGTACGGCCAGGGGATCACTCTGGCTATTCCCGAAGGCAAGAGGTCATTATTAGAAAAATATATCAAACACGCTTCCTTGCCGGCGGCAATTGTTTTAGGATTTTTGGTCGCCCTGTTTGAGTTGCCTTGCACTGGCGGATTCTACTTGGCCATTCTGGCGCTACTGGCGCAAGAAACCACTTATTGGAGCGGGGTGGTTTATTTGCTGTTTTATAACGTTGTTTTTGTGGCGCCCTTGTTTATTATTCTGGCGATTGTTTATAAGGGCGTATCGCCCCAACAGCTGGAATCCTGGCGTACGTCTAAACGCAAGTGGCTACGGCTCATTATGGGATTAGTGTTGGTGGCATTGGGCCTGAGTTTGATCTTTTTGTTTTAAATTTAGTTGTTGTTTTTATATTTTTATCGCTGTCAGTTAAAAATACGTCAAACTCCAGATTTAACGTATTTTTTTGTTCAAAATTAGATAAAAATATTATTTGCTCAGTGAAGTGGATAAATATCTTGACAAAATATTAATATTGTGAGATAATGTGTGCAGTACATTGGTAGGCCTTAGGCTGGAGAATAGTTCTCTAGTAGGAGGTAAGCCGCAGCATGGGAGAAAGACCATGAAAAAGAAGAGTGAGTTTTTGGGCGCCTTGGGTACTATGTGGCAAATTTGGAAGTCTCTGACGGACGAAATTCTGTCCTTGGGTGGTGATGACGAGGCGATTCGTCTCATTGAGACGGACAGTGGCCTGCGACGGCAAATCGCCGAATTGGTTATGGCCAAAGTGTGTGACGCTAAGACCGTTGCAAAGCAAGCTATATTGCTTTATACAGTCAACAGCTACGAGGTGGTTGTGGATCTTAGTCAGAATATTGAACAGATGATTTATGCTGGCCATTATGACAGGGAAGATTCGGACATCAAGCAGTTACGCATTATTAAGGGATCACTACCAGGCAAACGAAAAATTATAGTTGAGTTGCTTTGTTTTGGTCAGAATTTTGACAATGGCGAACAGGTTATCGACAAATTGAAAGAAGTTAATGATTTGTTGTTGCGTCGGGGAGCGGGTTATCGTTATCGTTTCGTTCAGATTGAAGAACTCCTGGCGTTGGGCGCGGCTCAACCCGGACTCCAACGGCTATTTCCCATTGCCGCTTTGGGCTCAATTTTGGAGTTTACCTTCGGCCGTGGTTTTGCTTGTCTTCGTATGATTGGTTTGGGGCGCTGTTTGGATATGGATAAGCTCGGGGGTAACTTCAGTAGCGACTGGTGTTTTGCGGTTGTCCGCGAGCCTGCTTGCCGGTAGGTAGACAATCTGACACCTTGGATCCTTGGCTCCCTGGATCCCTGAACCTTAATCCCTTGAATTTTCCGTGCGATGACGTATGTTGTCGCGCGGCTTTTATTTTGATGATAATTTGTTAATTCCAGCCGGATGGTTTTAACTTCATAATTTACAGGGCCAAATTGCCAAATTAACATATTTTTGATAAGATATTTACATAATTGCCAGTTAAAATTATGTCTTTTTTAGATAAAGTCTTAAAATCTTCCGGCAATACCTTATATTATCCCGGCTGCCTGACCAAATACGTGGCTAAGGATATTTTTGATAATTACAAAAAACTATTGGAAATGTGCGGAGAGGATCCCATTGTTCTGCCGGATAAGGAGGTTTGCTGCGGTTCGCCGGCCATTAATGCCGGTTTTAAGGCCGAGGCCGAATCTTTAGCCGAGAAAAATCTGCAATTGTTCAAGCAGTATAATATTACAAAAATCATTACGGGCTGTCCGGCTTGCTATCGCGTATTCAGCCATGAATATCCTAAAATTCTGTCAGACTTGTGGGATATTGAGGTTGAGCACATGACTACTTATCTACTGAAGAAATTGAAAAGTGGGAAACTGAATTTGCCGGCAGCAAAAATCAAAGCCACTTACCATGATCCCTGCCATTTGGGGCGGCATGGCCGGATTTATGAGGAACCGCGGGAATTGCTTAAACTTCTGGGCGTTGATTTGCAAGAGATGGTACTGAACCGCGAACATGCTTTTTGTTGCGGAGCGGGCGGGGGAGTGCAATCCAATCATAAGGAATTGGCGGAAAAGATCGCAACCGAGCGAGTGAGTCAAGCCGTGGACACAGCTGCCGAATATTTAGTTACGCCTTGCCCTATGTGTACCTATAATTTGCGCAATGGCGTGGGCGATAAAATTAAAGTCGTAGAGTTTTCCGAAGTGCTATTAGGAAAAATATAATTATGAATCGCGATTTTGTTTACAATTATCTTAGCAAGCGAGATACCGCCTTAAGCCGTGAAGATCAGGAGAAGCTGCGCGATCAGATTTTTGATTTGAAAAAAAATGCAGCAGCCAGGCTGGCAGAATTAGTAGAAAAGGCCAAGAACAAATTAGAGCAAGCCGGCGCTAAGGTTTATGTGGTCAAGGACAATATTGCCGCTACCGCATTAATTAAAGAGTTAGTCGGCTCAAGCCAGGCAGTCAAAAGCAAGTCCAACACTTTGGATAAATTAAGTTTAAAAGAAATCCTGGGCGATAAATTGACAGAGACCGATTTGGGTGCTTATATTGTCTCGCAAATCGGCGGTGACAGCGATCATCCGGTTTTGCCGGCTATTGATTTACGGGTGGAAGAAATCGTTGCGAGATTCAAACAGAAAGGGATTGATTTGCCGGCTAACCCTAAAGAATTAGTGAATAAATTGAAAACTGTTATCAGGGAGAAGATCTTATCCGCCGAAGTGGGGTTGACCGGCGTTAACGCCGTTACCGCCGACGGGCAAATCATGCTACTTGAGAACGAAGGCAATATTTCTCTGATCACTCGTTTGCCCAAGCTGCATATTGCTGTGGCTAACGTGGAAAAAGTCGTGGCCTCGTATGACGACGCGATTAAAATTGCCAAGGCGGCTGCGGTTTGGGGGACCGGTCAGAGTTGGACGTCTTACGTGTCGTTTATTGGCGGACCGTCGCAAACAGCCGATATTGAAAACGAGTTAATTACCGGTGTGCAAGGAGCTCAGGATTTGGCGGTAATTCTGATTGAAGGGCAATCCTATAAAAAAGTTGGCACCGAGTTGGAAAGTATGTTATACTGTATCCATTGTGGAGCTTGTTATAACCTTTGCCCGGCTTGGAATCTGACTTTGACCATGCCCAAGGTCTCAAACAATAAAACTAATTCTACTTGCACTCTGTGCCAGAATTGCACAGTCAACTGTCCGGCCAAGATTGATTGGCAGAATATTACCAGAGTTTATCGCGAGAAATTTACCGCCGAAGGCAAGATTAGCGAGGTTAATGCCAAAATGCTTAAAAACTTAAAGCACTACGGCAATCCTTTCGGCGAAGTCCCAGAAGGTGCTACACCAGATGAGCTATTTTGCTGTTAATTAATCAGATTATATATTTATCGTTAAAAAATATGAAGAAAATTATTTCTAAAATTTCTGACTGGTGCAAGAATGTTTGCGCTAAACGCGAAGGGCAAAGCAATTTCAAGCGCGGTTTGATAATCGGTTTGGCCATTGCTTTAGTCATTATTGTTATTTTGGTGTTGGTCTTGTGGCTATCCGGCGTGTGGGACGGAAAGAAAGACGATTCCCAACCGGCTAATCCTATTGCTGAAGCCAAAGTGATTGTTTTAACTTCTACGCATTGTGGTAATAAATGCTGGGATACTAGCTTATTTATTGACGCTTTAAAAAGCAGAAGCATCAAAATCACCGATGTGGAAACCCTCAAGGTTGATGGTTGGTGGCCCTGGAGTAAAGGCAAGGCGTTAGCTAAGAAGTTACAAGTAACCAAAGTCCCGACTGTCGTAGTAGAAACAGATTTTAGCAAAAATCCTGATTTAGCTGCTTTTTTCACCAGCACTTTGGGTAATACTGTTGATAATCAATTTGTCTTGACCAAAATTTTAGCGCCGTATTATGACTTGGCTTTAAATAAACTCAAAGGAGAAATATTGGTTACTTATTTGACTGATGAATCTTGCAAGACTTGTTATGATGTCAAGACTCATGCAACGGCTTTGGAAAACTTAGGCGTGCCGACTAACCGAGCTAAAACTGTAGATATTTCTTCGCCTGCCGGCAAAGATTTGGTTGAGAAGTACAAGATAACCAAAGCGCCGACAATATTAATCAGCGGAGAAGTCAGCGAGTACCTGGTGTTCACTCAGGCTTGGGCGGATGTGGGAATTGTCGCTGATGACGGTACTTATATCTTCACTAATTTAGATCTGATGGGAGATTATAAGGATCTGACGACCGGTACAGAGGTGAAAGCGGATGCGACTAAGGCTTCCGGTTCGGCCACAACCCAGACTACGGCAACCACCAAATAAACAGGTATTACAGTTATTGAAAAGTTAAAAACCCGTACGCCATATCGTCGTGCGGGTTTTATAATTAAAGTTGCTTTTTTTGCTTAAAAATGGTATAGTTTTTTTATGAAACTCTATATTGTCGCGACGCCGCTGGGAAATTTAAAAGATATAACTCTCCGGGCTTTGGAGGTACTCAAGTCCGTGCCTTTGATTGCTTGCGAAGACACGCGTGTTTCCAGCAAGCTTTTAGCGGCTTACGATATCAAAACCAAAACAGTTTCCTATCACCAGCATAGCTCAGCCGGCAAGGTGGATTTTTTGTTGGATAAGCTGGCCGAGACGGGGGAGATGGCGGTTATTACTGACGCAGGGACTCCGGGAATTTCCGATCCGGGCAATTTGTTGGTGGAAGCGGCAGTCAAAAGATTTGGCAGTCAGTGCGAGATTATCCCTATTCCCGGTCCGTCAGCTATTGTCGCCCTTTTGTCTATTTCCGGCTTGCCGACCGATCGTTTTCTGTTCTTGGGCTTTTTGCCTCATAAGAAAGGCAAGGAGACAATACTGAAAAGAATAATTGACAGTGGAGAGACGACAGTGTTTTATGAATCTACTCATCGGATTATCAAATCTTTGGAAAAGTTAAACGAGATGATGCCCCCCGGGGCGGATAATGGCAGGCGAATCGTTGTGGGTCGCGAACTGACGAAGAAATTTGAAACCGTTTATCGCGGCAATATCAAGCAAATTTTAGATCAATTAAAGTCCGATACTACCAAAGGCGAGTTTGTTGTGGTAGTGGAAGGAAAGTAGGCCAATTATGAATCAATAATTACGAACTACGAATTATAAAAATGGAAGAAATAAATATTAATTTATGAAGTTTTACATAACCACCCCAATTTATTATTCTAACGCCGAACCGCATATCGGCTCGGCTTATCCGACAATCGCTGCTGATGTTCTGGCACGTTATCATCGTTTACTCGGCGATGAAGTTTACTATCTAACCGGTGTGGATGAGCATGGCCAGAAAATGTCAGATTCGGCTGCGGCCGCTAATGCATCGCCGCAGGAATTCTGCGACGCTATGGCGGCTAAATGGCAATTCGCTTGGGACGCGCTTAATATTTCTAATGATGATTTTATTCGCACTACTTCCGACCGCCACAAGGATGGCGTCACTAAACTGCTGTTAAGGTTAAAAGAGGCCGAAGCGATTTACGAGGGCAAGTATGAGGGTTATTATTGTAAGGGTTGTGAGGCTTTTGTGACAGAAAAGGATTTGGTCGGCGGTTTATGTCCGGTGCACCAAACCAAGCCGGAGCTTATTGAAGAAAAGAATTACTTTTTCAATTTGAAGAAGTATTTGCCGGAAGTAGAGCGATTAATTGATACGGATAAAATTAGGATCCTGCCTGCCAGCAAAAAGAAAGAAGTGCTGGGCTTATTCAAACAGGAGTTGTCTGATTTTTCCATTTCTCGTCAAAATCTCAAATGGGGCATACCTTTGCCTTGGGATCCGACACAAGTTACTTATGTTTGGGCCGATGCTCTAAGTAATTATATTAATGCTTTGGGTTATGGTTCCGGCGACGAAGCTAAGCTGGATAAGTTTTGGCCGGCTGATGTACACGTTATCGGCAAGGACATTATTAAGTTTCATTGTATTTTTTGGCCGGCCATGCTATTGGCCGCGGAAATCCAACCCCCCATGACTATTTTTGCCCATGGTTTCTTTACGGTTGACGGGCATAAGATGGGCAAATCTTTGGGTAATATTATTGACCCCTTAGAATTAGCTAAAGGATTTGGCGTTGACGCTATCAGGTATTTGTTGCTGTCGCAATTTCCGTTCGGACAGGACGGAGATATCAAGGCGGATAAGTTTGTTATTCAGTATAATTCAGATTTGGCCAATGGTATCGGTAATTTTTCTTCCCGCGTTACGGCCATGGCCGAAAAATATTTTGCTGGTTTAGTGCCGAATCGCGATAACGAATTGAAAGCGGAAACTGAAAAGCTCATCGGGCAATATAATCAAGCTATGAGTGATTTCCTGCCTGATAACGGCATTGAAGCGGTTAAGGGCTTAGTCGCTTTGGGTGACGCTTATGTGGAAAAAAATAAGCCTTGGGAACTGGCTAAGACCGATGTTAAAAGATTAGAAGAAGTAATCTATAACTTACTGGAGTTATTGCGTCATGTCGGTGTCTTGCTTTGGCCGATTATGCCGGAAAGTGGAGAAAGGATTATGACCGCCTTGGGTCAAGCAGGCTTTTTTGGCCAAGATTATAAAACCTTGACTGTTTGGGGTCTTTTGGAGCCCCAGAGTAAAGTAGAGAAGATCACTGGCTTATTCCCCAGGATATAGTAAATATTAATCATAAGCTATCTATATGATGGTTTTTACGCTTGTCGACGTCATTTTGATTATTATTGTTTTAATTTTCGTGATGTGGGGCTTTGTTATGGGACTGATACGCACGATTGGCGCTTTGGTCGGCATGATCTTTGGCACTTGGGTGGCCGGCCATTATTTTATGCCGGTAGCCGATTGGCTGACGCCGGTGCTGATGGGCCATGCTATCGCCGCTAGAATCGTTGCCTTCTTATTTGTTTTTATTGCAGTAAACCGTTTGACGGTTTTATTATTTTATCTGGTTGATCGTGGCTTTAAGTTGATTTCCATTATTCCTTTTTTGGGTTCTTTGAATCGGCTGGGCGGCGCGCTATTGGGGTTAGTGGAAGGTGTTTTGACTTCCGGCATTATAATATTCGTTTTAGCCAAAATTGCTCCAGATATTTCTTTAGTTAAGAATTTTTTGGGCAATTCCCAGATAGCTTATTGGCTGGTTTTGTCGGCCACTTGGCTGACTAAGCTTTTGCCCGAGGCGTTTAATAGAATACAGTCAATATTTTAATGTATGTTGGTAGACTCTCATTGCCATCTAAACTTCATTTCCTTTAGAGATGACGCCACTAAAGTGGCGGCTGATTTTTTATCGTCTAATTACGCCTTATTGAATGTGGGCGCGCAATATTCCACTTCCGAACGGGCGATTAATTTGGCGGAAAAATTTCCGCGCGGGGTTTATGCCGTAGTCGGATTGCACCCGCTTCATTTAATTGAAGCGGGGGAAGAAACTATTATTATTGAAGGCAAACCGCAGACTTTTAAGACCGCGCAAGAGGATTTTGATGCTAATAAATACCGCCAGTTAGCCCGATCATCCAAGAAAGTCGTGGCTGTCGGCGAAACCGGATTGGATTATTTTTATTTCGGTAAATTTTCTGTTGCGGAGATCGCGCAATTGAAGATTAAACAAGAGCAGGCCTTCCGTGGTTTTATCGCTTTGGCTGAAGAACTTAATCTGCCCTTGGTTATCCACAGCCGAGGCTCTGTTGCTAACCCGACTGATGCCTATGATGATATTTTGCGCATTTTACAAGACAAGATTGGCTCCGATAGGAAAGTCAAAGGAGTAGTGCATTGCTTTGGCGGTAATGCCGAACAAGCCAAGCAATTTTTGCGACTCGGTTTATATTTGGGTTTTACCGGCATTATAACATTCAAGAAAAAATCCGAAGAACTCCAACAGATAGTTCGGGAGACGCCGCTTGATAGGATTTTGATTGAAACCGATGCGCCCTTCCTGTCTCCGGAGCCGCACCGCGGAGCCAGGAATGTTCCGCAATACGTGGAATTTGTGGCTAAAAAAGTTGCACAACTAAAGGATCTGACTTATGGCGAAGTGGCCGAAGCCACAACCAAAAATGCCAAAGAATTATTCGGTATTTGATATTTATGATTTGTTATTTATGATTCTCTATCTTATTTTATCCTTTGTCTGGTTATTTATCTCAACTTACTTCGCAGGTAGAGTCCTTTTGAGAATCCTGCCCGTCAATAGGCAATTGGCCATGGCGTTGGGGATTTTTTTTAGTTTGGCTATTTTGTCGTTGGTAACTAATATTTTCACGGCTTGGTTGTCTTTTTCTAACATTTTCATTATTGCCGCTTTCATCATCTCTTTAGTCTTTATTGTTGTTTTGTATTTTTATTATGCTAAATTGCCTGCCTGCGGCGCCGGAAGTTACTCGAGCGAGCCGTTTTTGCCCGCTTATTTCGGTTATGCCGCTATCCTATTGGTCTTGGCTGTTATCGGCGGTTATTTTGTTTTTGCTGGTATAAATAGCAGTGGATTAGTCAGTCCCTGGCAAACTCTCAGTCCGTTGTTTTTAGTAATCGTTTTTGTCTGCTCTTTGGCTGCCCTATATTTGTCGCAGAGTCGCATATCTTTGGCGGTGGCATTATTTTCCGTTATTATTTTTTCTTTATTAATCCATTCTTATTTATTGGTTTATCCGAATGGTTTTGGTGGTGATCGTTTCCGTCATCTTGGATCGGAATACCGCTTATTATCGGGTTTGGAATATCAGCCGACATTATTGGCCGGTGATGTCTGGTACGTTGCTGTTAGTGGAATAAAAGTTCCGCAAGCCTTAGCGGATCCGGCCAAGTTGTCTTATGGCGCCCAATGGTCGCTGGAGGCTGTTGTTTCCAAGATAACTTCAATTGATGTGTTTCAGCTCAATCGTTTTCTTTTACCGTTTCTTTGGTCTTTATTTTTGCCGTTAATTATTTTTGTTATTGCTTCGTTATTATACCCTAATCGGCAGTTTGCCCTGCTGGCAGCCGTTTTAAGTTCCGGTTTTTATTTATGGCAGTATTATGGCGGACAGGGTTTGCCGGCAAGTTGGGGGTTGCTCAATTTTGCTTTCGGCGTCATGCTTTGGCTGGCCTATTTGAGGCGCCCGAATAATAAAATGGCCTTATTGGCCTTGGCTTTTACGGCACTTAATTATTTTAATTATTCGTTGGCCTTTATTTTGCTGATAATTTTTGGTTTATTAACATTGACTGCCAGAAAACGCGATTGGTCGGCAATCGTGGCTTTGTTGGCGATAATAGGATTGGTAGCTCTGGATTTTGTTTCCAGCCGGCAAGTCAGTTTTCATTTAGGCGGTTTATATCAGGCCTGGACCGCCGGCAATTTATGGTATTTTAATTCCGGTTTGAAGTTATGGCCGCAGTGGGGTTTGATGCCCAAAATCTTTGATTTAGCCGTGGCTACAATTTTTATCTTAGTTTATTTGGTTTCCTTGATTGTCGCCTGGCAACGCAATGACGCGGCGTGGCGCTTAGTCTCTTATTTTTCTCTGATCACTCTCGGCGCTTACTTTATTAGCTGGGGATTTTTATCGGGCGAGCACTCCTTGGCGCGTCGTTTGACGCTTTTTGCCATTCTGCCTTTGCTTTTATTGTTTTGCCAGTTGATCATCTCGGCTATTAAAAGGCGCCATCAGGCGGAATTAGCCGTGGTTATTCTTTCCTTGTTGATTGTGGCCAACTACTATTCCGGGCCGGTCATGGACTTGGTGATAACCGATGCCGATTGGCAGAAAGCGCAAGTTGTCTGGCAAGAAATAAAGGACTTGCCCGAAAGGCCATGCATCAAAGAGTCTTTGCCGATAATTTTGTCTTTGGAAGCTGTCTCTGCCAAGGAGTTTCAGGAGACAACTAATAATATTATTTGCAGCAAATAATCATTAACTTGTTATTTTTAATTTATAATCAAACCATATGGACTGTATCTTTTGTAAAATCATTGCCGGAGAAATCCCCTCAGCCAAAGTTTATGAGGATGATAAGTTTTTGGCTTTTTTGGATATTGCGCCGGTCAACCCGGGTCACACCTTGATCATTCCTAAGGCCCATTATGAAACTTTGCTGGATTTGCCGGCTGATGACGCTTGCCAGCTTTTGGGTTTGGCGCAGAAGATTGCGCCGGCGGTTCTATCCGCCACCGGAACCAATGCTTTCAATTTGATGCTTAATAATGGCGGGGCATCAGGTCAGGTTGTCGGCCATGTGCATTTTCATATTGTGCCCCGGTCTGAGGGTGATGGCCTCAAGCTCTGGCCGGGTAAAGAATATGAACCAGGCCGGCAACAGGAATTAGCGGAGAAAATTAAAACGCAAATAACTTAAAGGCAAAATTAAAACGCTCCCTTAATAGGGGGCGTTGTTTTGTTCAATCAAATTCCTCTTCTTCTTTCTCCCACAGGCATTCAAGCGCATTAAGCAATGAATCTGAACCGCCAATCTTATCCACCACGCAACCAATGCCGTGTTGGTATAGTTTCTCGTCGCCAAAAAAATAACTGTAATTGCGCCAGGTCAAGGCGACTATCGGTGGCAGGGTCAGACCTTGTTCTCGCCATTTTGCTAAGAGTTTTATCCCGCTCAACGCTTCCGGGCCCTTAGCCAATTCATCCAAGGGCATTTCCGGCTCAATAACGATGGCGTCAAACTTATCTCCGAGTAACGCTTCCCTGGCTGTTCCCAGCTCAGCTCGCGACATATCGCTGGCGTGTACGATGTAGCCGGCATCGCCAAGTGTTCGTCCTAGCGCCGATCTGGCTTCTTTGTCAAATTCTATCAAGAGTAATTTTCTCATGGTATTTTCCTTTATCGGTTTAAGATCATTGATCCTTTTAAAACCATTGGCCGCGCTTGAAGCGTGGCACTCTTCGTACTTCACTGCAGATGTTATGGAGGTAAGGGATAGGAATAACCGGAATATTGGCCGCATCAAGCATGATTCTACTGACCCTAAATTTTTCCGCCCAGGTCTTCTGGAAACCGGGATCACCGAATGATTCCCAGCCTCGGTCAATATAAATTGAAGCGATGCCACTCTCAACAATCACTTTGGCGCATTCGGAGCAGGGCAGGCCATTGGTAAAAAGGTGGCAACCCTGTAAAGATCCGCCGTAACGGGCGGCGCAACAAATAGCATCAGTTTCGGCATGAACAGTCCAAAGGTGTTTTTCCGGGCGCTCCAGCATTGCCGGAGTAATTTTTATGTTGCGAGGAAAATGATTACAGCCGGTGGAAACTATGCTTCTACGCAAATCGGCCGTTAAAACAGTTTTATTAAACTCGGGTCGAACTATAACTGCTCCGATATGCGTGTCCGGATCATTGCTCTTCGCCGCACATGAATACATAACATCCATTAGATAAGCAAATCCCACTCTGAATCTTTTTATTTCTTCCACTAATTCTGGCGATGAATCCATCTGGGTTCTCCTTCTTGTTTGGTCGAGGCACTGACCGAGACAATTTTTTATTGTTTTTAAAGTTCTATGATTGTTCTATGATAACTCAAAAACCGCCATTTGTCAATAGTGGCGGTTTATTATTAATTTGCCTTATGATTTTAGGGATTATTGGATGTCCAGTTTGTAAATGCCTTCCTGTTTGTCTATTAACCCGCTGAAATAAACATTATTGCCGGCACGATCCAATTGGATGAAATCAGCAGGGGCGTCAATTATAGTAATGATATTGCGCAATTCGCGGTTATCCAATTCAATGACTTTTAATTGTCCTTCAGTAACAAAGAAAATATAGCGTCCGGTTGGGTGCCAGGCGGCGGCGGAAATAGGCTGGCCCAGCCGGGTGATAAGTTCTGGTTCATCTTTGGCGCTGTTATAAATTGATAGTTCAAAATCATTATAAATCAAAGCTGAATTATTAGCTAGAAAATCAAAAGACTTGGCTTTCAGGCTGGCGGATTTGGTTTTGCCGGATAAATCAATAATACGCAAGTCGCCGCTGAGCCGGTTAAAAAGATACAGGCGGTTGCCTTTAATCGTTTCAATTCGGCAAGCATCGCAGGTGATAGCTGCTATATCGCTGATATTAGCATTAGTCAGAGTGCCTCGGCTTAAAATGGAATTTTTAAAGATGTAAAAGTTTTGATTATCAAAATAAAAATCGCCGGTAAAGCTTTTTAATAATTGTTTGGCTGTTGAGTTGGAAACATTAATTTGCCACAAACTTGTTTTATCGTTGGCATAAAGCGTGTCGGAGTTTCTGTCCCATTTAATGGCAGAATAGTTTTTTATCGGCAATTTATCGTATTTTTTTAAAAAAGCGTCGATGAGGAAATAGGTTTTAGCGTTGCTTTTACCACTTTCAGCGATCAGATAACGGCCGGTTGGGGAGTAGCTGATTAACTTAACTTCGCCGTAATCAGAAATTTTAGTGATTATTTCCAGTGAACCGCCTGATAGCTCGCCGAATAAGCCGGAATTGACGTCAATAATACCAATAGATCCGTCCAGCTGGCTGAAGGCGATAATGTTTTTATCGGGTGAAATAAGCCAAGAGGAGACGCTGGTGGTGGCGTTTAATTTTTTTGCCGCTGGTTTTTTCCAGAGGATTATTTTTTCAGCGAAGGTGGTATTATTTTCTGTAATCGGCAGTTTTTTTTGCCAATCAAAATATCCCTCTTTGGTTAGTTTAATCTCGTAATCACCCGGCATCAGATATTGGATTTTGGCCGGAGTCTGTGTGTTTTGTATTTGGCTATTCAGGTAGATGTTGGCGCCACGAGGAATAGAAGTAATGCGCAGGATGCCGGTTTTTTGCACCCGGCCTTTGCTGAAATTATAACGATAACCGGCCGTATAGGCGATGATAAGAGGCGTAATAATCAGGAAAATTATAATGAAGGAAATGTAAGTTATACGACGATATAATAAGGTCATATTACTCCTTGATTTTTTCAATTTTGGCGCCTAATGCCCGCAGGCGGCCGATCGGATCCTGATAGCCTCGTTCAACTTGATAAATATTGTCAATCGTAGTTTTCCCTTGGGCGGCAAGGCCGGCTAAGACTAAGGCCATACCGGCGCGCAGGTCAGGCGATTCCAGTTTTTTGCCGTGTAAAGTTGTCGGCCCGGAGACAATTACTCGATGAGGGTCGCACATAATAATGTTAGCTCCCATGGCATTAAGCTTGTCGGTATAAAACAGCCGGCCTTCATAAATTACTTCATGGATCAAAGATAATCCTTCGCCTTGAGTCATAAGCACGGTAAAAGGCGCTTGCAGGTCGGTAGGAAAACCCGGATACTCATGGGTGCGTAATTCCACCGCTTTTACTTTGCTGCGTTTGGTTTTGATGTAATTTTCTCCCACATCCAATTTGGCTCCGGCTTTTTCCAGTGTGGCTAGAACCACGTCCAAGTGCTTGGGCTCGCAATTAGTGATTGTAATTTCACTGCCAGTCAGAAGTCCCATGATGACGAAAGTTCCCGCTTCAATGCGGTCGGGGATTAGTTGGCATTTGCCGCCGCTGATTTTTTTTACACCTTCAATTGTGATAACTGGCGTGCCGGCGCCGGTGATTTTGGCGCCGCAGGAATTAAGGTAATCAGCCAAAGCCGGGATTTCCGGTTCCATGGCCGCGTTAATGATTTGCGTGACGCCTTCAGCTAAAGTTGCAGTCATCATCAGTGACTCAGTGGCGGTAACAGCTATCCAAGGCATGACGATTTTAGCACCGATTAATTTTTTGGCGTGTAGGGTGTAGTGGTTTTCGTTTTCTTCAATTTTGGCTCCTAAAGCTTTGAAGCCGGCAAGAAACATATCAATCGGACGTTTGCCAATGACGCAGCCTCCGGGATGCGCCATGGTCACTTTGCCGAAGCGCGCCAGAAGCGGCCCGGCCAGCATAACCGAAGATCTGAGACGTTTGACCAGCTCGGCCGACGGTTCTGATTTATTGACGCCTGACGGATCAATTATTAGGCGGCCTTCGCTCCGTTCAATTTTGGCGCCGATATCTTCCAAAAGCTCCAGCATGTGCGTTACGTCTTCAATCGCCGGTACATTAGTCAGCTCGCATGGTTCGGAGGAGAGGATGCTGGCGGCCAGCATTTTGCCTACTTGATTCTTGGCGCCGGGGACGCTAATTTCGCCGGACAATCTATGCCCGCCTTCGATGATGTATTTTTCCATATAAAATAAGTATTTATTAGTTTAATAATAACATTATTGAGCATTTAAAGCAAATATATTGGCTAAATTATCATATTTTTTTATCTAAATTTAGATATTATAAACCATACACCAGAAGTCATGTTTTATATTGTGGATAACTATCTTGACAAAATAATTAATGTGTGATATAATTACATATTGAATTTATGTCTAATTTGAACGGTTTTTGCCTGTTTTTAATCGGATGTATAGACGGTTAAAGTCAGAGTTAACCGCTCAACTTAAAAGTTAGCGGCGTACCTAAAAATTGAATACTTTAAAGTAGGGAGATAAAATTTGACGGCCCAACGGTCGTTCTCTCCATTGTCGGAGAGAACTCAAATTTCTCTCATGATTAATGGAGGATAAGATATTGATCTCTTTAGTTAATCCATCAACCCTGCCGGTCGCGGCTCGTGAAGCAGAGATTACTGAGTTGGTTTTGGATAACCCGGTGGTTATTATTACGGCGAAGACCGGCTCCGGTAAAACCACCTTAATACCGCCAATGTTTTGGCGGGCCGGATTCAAAGTGGTATGCACTGTGCCACGGCGTTTCCTTGCTCGTTCGGTCGCGTGTTATGTGGCGCGACAGAATGGTTGCAAGTTAGGCGGGGAAATTGGTTACCGTACCGGATTTGAACGGAATTGCTCCGCAGATACCAGATTGCTGTATAGCACTGATGGAGCGGAGTCGATTCGTGAGATCGTCTTTGACTGGCAACCGGAAGTCTTGATTATTGACGAGGTCCATGAGTGGGGCGTGGAGACCGAGGCCTTGGTGGCCTGGGCCAAAAAGCGCCTGAAGGAAGGAGCTAATTTTCGTTTGGTCATTATGTCAGCAACGCTTGAAGCTGAGCGCTTGTCGGAATATTTTGACAATGCGCCCGTATTGAGCGTTGAAGGCAGGTTGTTTCCGGTAGTGGATCGTCCCATGACAACAGGGTCAATTGAAGAAGAAGCGGCACTGTTAGTCAAGGAGGGCCGCACTATCAAGTTGTTCCAGCCCGGTAAAAGGGAAGTTTATGATTGTATTGATCGATTGCGCCAAATGGGCGTTGATACTGATGCGGTAATTCTACCCCTCCATGGGGACTTGCCCCCGGAGGAACAAGATTTGGTTTTTGTGGATTACGGCAAACCGAAAATTATCGTAACCACTAATATAGCTGAATCCGGGGTCACAGTACCCGGAATTAACGGGGTACTTGATACGCAATTGGAAAAGCGCATCGAAACCAAGGATGGCGTAGAGGGGCTTTATCTACGCCGTATTTCCAAGGCTCAAGTCGATCAACGCAGGGGACGAGCCGGTAGGGACTCGGAAGGGGTATATATCAATTGTTATAGCGGTTGGGAGGACCAAGAAGATTTTCCCAAGGCGGAGATTGAGCGGGTTCGTCTGGATCAACTCATCCTACGCCTGGCCTGCCATGGTATTAATGTGATGGAGTTGGAATTCTTCCATCAGCCGAACAGATCTGCTATGGCCGAGTCTTATCGGACTCTGCGAATTCTGGGAGCAGTAATGGCTGATGGCACGGCGTCGTCGCTGGGTGAATTAATATCCCGGTGGCCGGTTTCTGTGAACTCAGCAAAATCATTAGTGTTGGCAAAGAAAGTCGGCCAGTTGCCGGCCATGCGTCGTATTGTTGCTTGTAGGGAGGTGGGCGGAATCCAGTCGCGGGTCAAGGATAGCTGGATAAAGTTGCCGCCTTACGTCGGGATTTCTGACGCGGTTGCGCAATATCATTATTGCTGTTTCGCAGACGGTTTACGGAAGGATCCACAGACGTTCTCTGACCATGGACTGTCTTTGAAGCATTATCGGCGCGTTCAAGAGATAGAGCGCAAACTGCAATATCTGTCGGCTGATGACAGGGGACAGAACAAATCTCCCGACATTAACGATGACCTAATGGCCGAGCTGGTGGTTAGCGGCATGTTGGACAAGCTTCACATGGTTTCTGATGGTCTTAGCGCCAAAGTCAGCACTGGCCGAGAAAGTTATCCCATGTATGGGTTTGAACAGAGGCAGTTGAGCAACCGTTCGGTCATCTCGAGTTCGTCGTCCGGCCAATTAGTGGTCGGGGAACCGGTCGACCTCACCGTGAAAGGACGGTTCGACCTCCCAAAGATATTGAAGCTCCTGACTATGGCGACGATCATCAGTGACCCGCAGATAGTCGTGCGCCATGCTCCGCATTGCGCGAAGATCCAACGTTACAATTGGCGTTGGGAATCTAACAGTATTTCGTGTTCGTTGGTTTTGACTTTGGAGGATGCTCGTTTTGAGTTGCCCGATCGCCAGTATATGAGCTTTGACGAGCTCAAGGCGCTGGTTGACTCCGGCGAGATGACCGAAGCCGAGTTTGAGGAAATCTGTTGTTTGGTCGCTCGGAGAATCACTGAGCCGGCAGAAGCTGAAGGCTTGCCGCCGGAGATTGGGAGCAAAGTCAAACTGCGTAGCGAACCGAAGGTTACGGTGACCATGGGCGCATCACGGTTTGGAAGGACGACGCCGCCTCCGGCCTCGAGTACTTTCGGTACGAGTTTCGCTGATCTGCTTCAGCACTGAATCTTAGCACTTTCGCGAGGCCTGGGAATTTCCCCCGGCCTCTTTTTCTTGACATTTTTCGCCTATTTGCTATAATTAGAACATATTCCGCAGAAAGTGGGCGGGGGAGATACAAAACCCCGATAAGTCCTGCCGAGGAAATTAGCCTATTTTGGCTATTTATTGCTGCGGAAACGCAGTTTTTTTATTTATATAAACAGTATAAAAATATGCCAAAAACCAAATCACAAAAAGCGGTTATTTTGCAAAACTTGGAAGACAAGTTGGCCAAAATGAAAGCCGCCGTCATGTTTAACTTTTCCGGTATTGAGGTTAAGGAACTTAACAAGTTGCGAGAAAAATGCCGTGAGGAAGGCATTGACTACTTGGTGGCCAAAAAGACTTTGTTAAAGAAGGCCTTGGGTGAACAAAAAATGAAAGAAGTAGCAGAAAAAGAATTTTCAGGCGAGATCGCCACTTTGTTTTCTTACGAAGACGAAGTCGCGCCAGCCAGAATCTTGGCTACTTTTGCCAAGGACCATGATAAAATTCAATTTGCCGGTGGCATCTTTGAGAGTCAATATATTGATGCCGTCAAAGTCAAAGAGTTATCCAGAATTCCTTCCCGTCAGGTGTTATTGGGCAAACTTGTCGGCTGTATTGCCAACCCGATGTCCGGTATCGCCCGCGTTTTGAACGCCATTAAAGAGAGCAAAGAAAAAGAAGCCGTTTAAACTATATAATAATAAACTAAACAAATCATATGTCTGAAGAAAAAAACATCGTTGTTCCCGAGAAGTTCAAGGCTCTCGTTGAACAAATTGAAAAGTTATCCGTTATTGACTTGGCCGAATTGGTCAAAGTTTTGGAAGAGAAATTCGGCGTTTCTGCCGCTGCCCCGGTCATGATGGCCGCCGCTGGCGCTGCTCCCGCCGCTGAAGAAAAAGACAGTTTTGACGTTGAGTTGACCGCCGCTGGCGCTCAGAAGATCAATGTCATTAAGGCTGTCCGTACCATTACCAATTTGGGTTTGAAAGAAGCCAAGGACTTGGTTGATGGTGCTCCGAAGATGGTCAAAGAAGGTGCGAAGAAGGAAGAAGCCGAGAAGATTAAGAAAGAATTGGAAGAAGCCGGCGCTACCGTTACCTTGAAATAATTTTTTCCAAATAAAAACACACTCAGTGAAATGGGTGTGTTTTTTGTTTATGTTTTTTTGTCTTTAAAGATTATTATCATTAAAATGACGGATTTAGAAATCCCAGTTGATCTGATAAATCTTACCGTCAAACAGTACCCAGAATTTTTTGTCTTTGGCCGAACCGACAAAAGACGCGCCGTCAGCGATGAACGGCCCAGTGTACTGGCGTTTGAGGACATTTTTGTCGTCCAAGACCACTAATCGTCCGACCGTCGTATCCAATAAATACTGATAAACGCCATCCTTGACTGATTGGCTGATAGTAGAGGAGGCGATAGGCGGTTCCAGGGTCAAAGATTTAAGATCGGTTTTAATATTAAAATAATCCTTGCTCGGCTTGAACTTTATAGCCGCCATACTGGCCAAAGTCAGCTTATAGGAGGAGTTGTCACCGGTAATGACAATCAGGCTCTTGTCATCAACGGCCGATAGTTTCTTGGCATTCGTGACGGTAGAAGTGGCGGTGGTCCATTGCCAGGCGCCGGAATCCAAACGATAGAATTTGGCGTCGCTATTATTAAATACCCAGAAATATTTGCCGGTTTTGGCCAAGCCGATAATATCGGCCGAAGGATTGCTGAGCTTTAGGTCAATTGTCGGCTTGAGGTCGGCCAGGTTGATTTCTTTTCCTAAAACGCGCCGGACATCATCTATTTTTTGTTTTAAGTTATTTATTGTGGACTGATTAGATCGCTTGACGGGGATTGTTTTTAGTAATTCGTCAGCTTGAGCCAGGGAAGCGTAAGCGCCTTTTTCGTCGTTAAAAATATTTTGCGCTTCGGCATTATCCACTAAGCTTTGTATCTGGTTGCCGATTTTGCCAACGGGCGAGGTTTGAGGCGAGTTCAGCTCTGAAGATCTGCCGATCCAAACCACGCTTTGGCTGAAAATTAACAGCAAAAGCAGAGCGGCGACAAGTGAGCCTTTTTGCCAGATGCTCAGGTTGAGGAAGTTTTCAATCATTCCATTGATCCAAGCATTGATTTTTTGCGCTAGCCAACCTGAACTAAATCTTTCTTGCCAATTGAGCGATGATCGGGGACGTGGTTGTTCTATGGCATCTTGCGCCACTTCGCTTTGCATCGGTTCGGGCGCCGACATAAATTCATCGGTTGTCAGATCTTTATTGAGAATCTCTCCTTGAGTCGGCCGTTTCGGTTCAATGGTATTGATGATGCGTTTGGCTTTGGCGGCGCGTCCGGCAATGATTTTGTTGGCCAATAAATTGTAGCCGGTATGAAGTTTCCGTCCCAGCCAGACCAAAGTAATGTTGAGCCCCCGTCCCAGCCAGACCAGGGAAATCTTAAAATATTTGAATAACAAAAAGAAAAATTTTTGCCAGGCCGGCATCAGCGATGGCGTCAGATATTGTTCGGTTCGTACCTGTGTGATAAGCAGGCGGTCCAGAGAAGATTGAGTTTTGCTTTCTCCCGGAGATGTTTGTCCTGGGCCGGCCGGACGGGGGTTATCAACTCGCATCCGATCAAATTGATATGGTGTTTTTGTCGGTGCCACAGTTTCGGCAGTTTCGGCGGTTGCGGCTTCGGTTGTGGCGGTCATCGCCGTAGCGGCTGTCGGGGCAATCAGTTGGAAATCGGCCGATTTAAGCAAAACCGAATAGTAATTGGATTTTAATGGTTGGGAATGAAGAGTCGCCTCCAGTTTTTTTATGCCTTCCTCGGCGGGCGCCAAAGCCAGCATTTCGCCCAAGTCGTTTTGCGACATTAGCGACAGGAATTCATTATTGCATACCATTAGAGTATCGCGTTCCGTAATCTCACCGGAGATAATATTGGAAAAAACTTTTTCCGGTTCCGGCTTGGGTCGTTCTTCGCCCGTGTCTAAAATATTTAAAATCAGCAGACTGCCGTTTTTTTTCTGGCGGAAAAACAGGGCTTGAGAGCGGCCGGTGTGGCTTAAGAAGATTTTGTTGCCCAAAGACAAACCCATGACAATCCGCAGGTTCCTCAGATCAATCGGATAAATAGATTCGCTTACAGCCGTGCTAATGCGGCGGTTGGCTCTGGCTAAAGCTTCCTCAAAACGTCTTTCCGGCTTTTTATCGTCAAATGGGGGCAAGTAATATTCGGTTTTCAGATCGCCGATGGCGTCCAGTACTCGGTCAATGAAAATATCATTCAAATTGTAGATTTCTACAATGCCAAAAATCACGCCTAGCCGGTTAATTAGGGTTTTCTCCGGCTTGACGACAAAAGCGCTGCCGATGATGTTAGCGTCGGCTTCCATAGCCAATCGGGCTGTTGTCAGATTTTTTCCTTCCATTTAGGCGAGAAAATTCAGAATTTTCTTAAATTTAGCCCTTTACATTATGATAGTAATATTATACAATATACATATCTTAATATCAAGCTACGAGACCAGTTTTATGTTAGAAAAACTATTCGGTTCCAAAACTAGGGTCCTCTTGCTCAAGCTTTTCCTGAATAACCCCAATCAACCCTATTTCGTCCGCGAATTAGCGCGTAATTTGGATTCCCACCTTAATGCTATCCGACGTGAGCTGGAAAATCTGCAAGATTTGCAGATTGTTAGCTGTTTTGACAAGTTGGAGAAAGTAGAAGGGCAAGCCAGCGACAATCGTAAATATTATCAGCTCAATCCCGACTTCCCGTTTATTGAGGAGTTACGTTCCGTTTTGGTTAAATCACACTTACTGATGGAAAGGGCGTTGGTGGGCAAAGTGGAAAAGCTGGGTAATATTGATTTGTTTTTGCTGTCAGGACTATTTGTCGGTCGCGATGACGCTCCGGCTGATATGCTGATTGTCGGCGGTGCCAATCGCGCCAAGCTGGCTCGGCTGGTGGCGGCCTTTGAACGCGAAGTCGGCCGCGCTATCAATTACACCGTGCTCAGCAAAAGCGACTACACTTACCGTCGCGCACTGGCTGATCGTTTTTTGTTTGATTTGTTAGAAAACAAAAATATCATTTTAATTGATCGCTTTCATAAAGAAGATACAGAGAAAAATTAAATCCGGTTGAAATGGCGATCATGAATAACTTTTATGCTTAGGAAATTATTTTTAATTTTACCGATCGTACTATTGGCTTCCCTGGCTTTTTTGGTTTTGCCTGTAGCGGCTTCGGCCGTTGACTTGGTCAAGCCTGAGGTCAGGATTTTTAATTGGCGCGGAATTTTGCAGAAGAGCTTTATGGTGTTCGGCGACGGTTATGCCGGCAGTATTGACTTGGCGGCGGCCAAGGGTGGGCAGGAAGAACCGATTATTGTCGTATCGGCCGGTGGCAATAATCAGCCGTTAGTGGAAGAATACGGAGTTGACGGCATCAAACGATATGAATTTTTGGCTTACGCCGAGACGTTTCGTGGCGGAGTTTATGTGTCGGCCGCCGATTTGGACGCTGACGGACATATAGAAGTCGTTACCGGCGCCGGCTACACGGGCGGTCCGCATGTCCGGGTGTGGCGGGGCGATCAGCCTCAATATTCTTTCTTTCCTTTTGATAGTGACACTCGCAAGGGTGTCAGAGTACTGGCCGGGGATTTGGGTCGCGATAATCAATCGGAGATCATGGCTTTAAGCAATTACAATGCTCCGGCTGAAATATTATTTCTGGGCAATGACGGTCACCAGATCAGAAGCTTCAAGCCTAATTGGCTGGCTGATTATTTTTCCGGCCTTAATGCCGTAGTGGGGGATTTTAACGGCGATGGCCTTAAGGAGTTTGCTTTGGCCGGCGGTTCGGGCAATCCGGCCGAGGTGTATATTTTGGATCAGGATAATAAAATAATTTCTACTATTACTGTTGGCGATGCTAATTACCATGGTGGGTTTAATCTGGCGGCCGGAGACGTTAATGGCGACGGCAGGGATGAGTTAGTTGTGGGATTAAGTTTCAACGGCAGCGATTGGGTGAGCGTCTATGATTTTTCCGGCAAGCGCCTAAGCGATTTTATGGCTTATGGCTGGGACGGGTTTGACCGGGGAGTGAAGGTAGCTATGACCGATACTAATAATGATGGCGTGGCGGAAATAATTACTGTGCCGGAACGTATTGGCGAACTCAAAAGCCGGTCTTATAAATTCATTACCGTCAATTTAGCTGATCAATTGTTGACCTATTGGCAGGACGGCAAATGGCTGGGCGACTTTCTGGTATCAACAGGCAAGGCCAGCACGCCGACTCCGACAGGGGAGTATAACATCTATTTGAAGCGCCCCAAAGTTACTATGAGCTGGTATTACGGGCCCTCTAACCCCTGGAATTACTTCTTGCCCAATGTGCCTTGGGTCGCCTCGTTTAAAGGCCCTTACACCATCCATGGCACTTATTGGCATAGTAATTTTGGCCATCCCATGAGTCATGGCTGTGTCAACATGAAAACGCCCGAAGCCAAGATTATTTATGATTGGGTGGATATCGGCACGCCGGTGATTATTTATTAAGTGGGATAGTAGCGGTTCGTAGAACAATCAATATTTACACATTATACGAAAACAATTCTTATAATAGATAGTTAGCTGAAATTAAATGAATATTTTATGGTGATTGAAGGAAAAGAAAATAATATTGGAAGATCTAATGAACAATATAAATTACGTTTAAAATACTAGATGTTTTAATAAAAGAATTGTCATAAAAATATTTATCAAACATCAGATAACACGGCATGTCTGCAAGGGCAAAAGTTACATTTCGCCATTCTATTAGAAAAATAAAGGTAGTGGCACAACTTCAGATAAGCCGAAACATTAGATGTAATAAATTATTATTTTGTTAAAGTTATTTAGAATGAAAATTATTTCTGAAAATTTTTTTGGCAAGGAAAGAAAAAACGATTCTTTTGAAGTTGTTGAAAAAACAATATTAGAAAGACTTGATTCTCTTGGAATCAATTACAAGTATTCAAAAAATCAAGACGGTAGACTAACTTATATATTTTTGAATGTGCAAGAGGCGGGTAACGGTGCTTTTTATCTTGACGCAAAAGACAAAAGAATTGCATTTTTTTCATTTCATTATGATGGTGGTAAATTTAAGCACCCCGAAGATAAACACGAAGTTTCTTCTGATGAGTTACTTGGGTATGCAAATGAAAGATTCTCGGATGTTGATGAGATTATTTATAGTTGCTGTTATCCTGATGATGTAAGAAGAATTGTTCAAAAACCATTACTTATTATTGGGTCAGGCCCTTCTGAGTACAGGACTGTGTATAATAGCAGAAATCATTCGATTACTATTTCCCCAGTTGAATAATTTTAAGAAAATTAAAATTTACATCCGACAACGTGGCGCATCTGGCTACGGCCCAATAAGAAACAATTTTTTAGCTTCTGCCCAAATTAACTTTTGTTACTCCTTCACTATGTTACAGGGTTAATCAAGTTAACATCAGATACGTCGGTATGTTATTGGAAATATTGCTCTTTAAAACAAATATTTTTAGGAAACTACCAACTAAAGAGGAGGTGAAACATGGACGAGTCGAGAATTGGTTATTCATCAGAATGGAGAAACCGTAAACTTGACGCAGACGTAGTCAGATTAAACTTCAAAAGTCTTGATGATGCTCACAAAGTAGAACACCCAGAAGAAGTTGATGGTATACTCCACCAGCAGTGGGTAAGGCGCGACCTTTTGGGTATGCCAAAGCGATGGGAAAATAACGGCCTAACACTTGTAATCCCGAAAGAGGCTCTGGATCGTGTCATGGAGGAACTCATTGTTTTCAAAATCGACTTCACCGTTATTTGAACTAGCTCATTGATTTTAGGGGGAGGCATTACTTCTTCCCCGTTTCCTAAAAGTATTTGTTTTATTGACTTGTTAGCCAATATTCTGCCTGCTGGCAAAATAAAAAAGCAGTTTTAAGTCATACTTGGGACTCGGACAGGTTTCTTTTGTTCCCAGGCTTTATTCCTGGGGAGTATTCTGGGGCGTGGTTTTATCCCATATTCCATTCTGTGGGTAAATGGTGTTTACACATGGTCCTACATGCCCTCTACGCAAATTACATGCAAAATTTTTATCAGGACTAGTAGAGCCACAGAGTACCACGCCACAACTGCAATGAGGATCTAAATTCTCTCCAAACTCGTGCCTATGTTGATCCATCGCTTTTCTCCTTTTCTGGCTGTACTACTCCTATCGCATTGTTTCGTAACTTATAATTGATAAATTAGCGCATAATTATTATTTTGTTAATACTTGAAGTAAAAATAGCTAGAATAAGGTAATGTTTTTGAGTCTATTTCTATTGTCAATTAATAACTAAAACTTTTATTAATAACTCAAATCCTATGTCATTAATACCGGCGTTAGTGATAAAAGCAATTTTTTGGGCGATTATTTTGTTATTTTTGTTTGTATTGGCCTGGGGAGTGGTTATGTTGTTTAGGAAGATATTGGGCCGAGAGCAAAACATAAAGATTAATAATATTTGGCTAATCGCCTGTATTCTATCTTTCTTGTTGGGTATCGGTATTTTGATTTTAACGGTTGTTGCCGTAGGCGCATTGGTTAATGTCGGATGATTATTTGTGCCACATTATGACGAAACGTCAGCTTTTAATTATTAAATTAATTTAAATCGCTATGGAAACCCTACGTCTGGAACCCCTACCTCATCATGAAGTAAAACCTAAAAATTATGACTTTTTAATAAAGTAAAATTAAGAGTTGGCCTTTAATTTTTTTTATTAATAACTCAAATCCTATGTCATTAGAAAAAAACAAAGTAATCAATCAGTTAATCTATTGGTTACCCAGGATTTTGGGGTTGCTGTTTGTCGGCTTTCTGGCCCTGTTTTCTTTGGATATCTTCTCTATGGGGCTGCGATTTTGGCCGACGGTACTCGGCCTGTTGATACACAATATCCCGGCCTTAATCCTTTTGGCGATCATTATCGTTTCTTGGAAATACGAGATAGTCGGCGGGATTGTTTTTGTCCTGTTTGGACTGACATACATTGCCATGGTGCTTAACAACCCTTTCGAGTGGTATATGTTGTTCTGGATGTTGGAAATTTCCGGCGGGGCGTTTTTAGTGGGGATCTTGTTTTTGGTTAATTGGCGTCGGAGAAAGAGGCAGAAGCTGATTAACGATTAATGCAATAAAATTTTAACTATGATTCTTATTATTAACACGACTCCCGCCGATCATTTTGAGTTGTTTTTAGCGCGCAATCGCGATGACTTCAAGCGCAAAAAGGTGACGGGCAAATTTCATCATTCGGAAAAATTGGTGCCGGCTATCGCCGCTTATTTAACAGCCAATAAGATTGCCTGGGACAAATTAAGGGGGATTGGCGTGGTCGTCGGGCCCGGCGGGTTTACTTCGGTGCGTATCGGCGTGGCCGTAGCCAATGCTTTGGCCTTTGGCCGTAATTTGCCTATTGCCGGCGTTAAGGTTGACGAGTTTTCTTCGGCCAGGGAGTTGGTGACTAAGATACAGGAACGGCTTAAGGGGGTCAAACCGTCGCAAATCGTGTTGCCTTACTATGATCGCGAACCCAATATTACTAAGGCAAAAGCCAAATAATCGGCCAGTTGTGGATAAGTTTTTTAGTTAATTTTCATTAAGCAAAAAAGTTATCCACCGCCTGAAAAATATTAAAAAATATTACTTAAAAATAGCTAAAATTGGCTATTTTTTTATTGCAATAAAATGTTGAATTGTGGTTGCTTGGTGGTGCTAAGTGGTGTATAATTATATCAGAGTGGTGAAATGTGGTGAAATATAATTAGCAAAAACCACAATTGAGAAAGTTTTTATTTATGTTCATCGGTCAATACAATCATAACTTGGACGACAAGGGACGCGTTGCTGTGCCCGCTAAGTTTCGTCCTGAACTCAAGAAAGCCGTTGTAACCAAGGGGTTGGATAACTGCTTGTTTCTGTATCCGCAGAAGGAATGGCAGAAGATGGCTGAAGGTATTGCTGATCTGCCCATAGACAAATCCGGCAATCGCGCCTTTTCCCGTTCCATGTTGGCGGGCGCCGCCGAAGTGGAATTTGACAAGCAAGGACGTATAATTCTTCCCGACTATTTGCGTCGTTTCGCCGGTTTGAGTAAAAACGTGGTTATTGCCGGACTGTATAACCGTTTGGAAATTTGGGATGAAGCCAGGTGGAACAGTTATCAGGCGGAAACAGAAAAGAGCTACAACGAGATCGCCGAAGCCTTGCATGATCTCAAATCATAATCATTAACAATCAGCATTAATCATAAGTCATAAGCCACATACTGTGGCTACCAGTTATGCCCTCCATTCATGAACCGGTTTTGCTTAAGGAAGTCTTGCACTATCTTAATCCTCAGCCGGGCGACAACTTTATTGATTGCACTTTTGGCGGCGGCGGTCACTCTCTGGCGATTTTGGAACTGATCAAGCCTGGAGGCAAGGTATTGGGGATTGACTGGGATGCCGAAACGATTCAAGACAGCGCCAATGGAAATCTTATTTTGGTTAATAATAATTATCGCAACTTAAAAAGAATTGTCAGCGAGATTCCGGACCTCGGTTCGATTAAAGGCATTTTGTTGGACTTGGGGCTTTCGTCCGATCAGTTGGCCGATGATGAGCGCGGTTTCAGCTTCCGGTCAACGGGCGCGTTGGACTTGCGTTTTAATCCGACGGCCGGCCAAAGCGCCGCCGAATTGATCAACAATTCAAGCGAAGCGGAATTAATCAGGATTTTTACCGATTATGGCGAAGAGCCGTTGGCTAAGCCGATCGCGCGCGAGATAATCGCCACGCGTCAGCAGGGCCTGAAAATAGAAACAGTAGAAACCTTGGTGGAAGTCGTTTCCGGCATTTACCAGAAAAAATTCAAGACGCCGTCCAAAAAGCATCCGGCTACGCGAGTCTTTCAGGCCTTGCGCATAGCGGTCAATGATGAATTCGGCAATATTGTTGCCACTTTGCCTCAGGCCATTGATCTCTTGTCGTCGGGCGGACGATTAGCCGTTATTTCCTTTCATTCGGGCGAGGATCGCCTGGTCAAGAGATTTTTTAAAGACATGGCCGGCAGTGAGGCGCCACGAATCAAGATTATCACCCGAAAGCCGGTAGAAGCCGGGGCAGAGGAAACAGCCAACAATCCGCGGAGCCGCTCCGCCAAATTGAGAGTCGTAGAAAGAATTTAAAGTGCGGGCCATCGCTAATATTTAAATTTAAATTAAATATACAACCCTATGTGCAAATTTTGGAAAAAAGAAAAATGCAATCATCACTTTAAAGAACTTAAAACCAAAATTAACTGGCGTTTGCAGGTTTGGAATAGCTTGACGGGCAAACGTTCTCTAATAGGAATATATGTCGTAGCCGCGATTCTGGGCATTGTTTATTTGACTCAGACTAATTTGACCGCTACCATCGGTTATCAAATCAAAGATTTGGAAAATGGCATCACCAAACTGCAGTCAGAAAACGGGCGGTTGACCATTAATTACTTGAAATTGCAGTCCATGGATCAAATAACCGCCTCGGCCGTTGATTTTAACTTGGTCCCAGCCGGCAGTCCGGAAATCGTCATGGTAAGAACATCTAATCAGATAGCTAAACGTTAGCCAGTTCACGGTATTCGACGGATATGACAGTTTATCAGCATCCCAAAACCAAAGTTTCTGACAACCGCGGACGTATTACCGTACTGTCGGTTGTTTTTTTGATTGTCGGCGTTGTTTTGATGGGAAGATTGTTTGATGTGCAGATCCTGCGCGGCGCTTTTTATACCGCGCTGGCCGCCGACCAGCATGAAATCTACAAAAAATTATTCCCCGAACGCGGTTCCATCCTGGTTCAGGAGAAGACGGGCGATAAAAATATTTCTTATCCGTTGGTCACTAATCGTACGATGCACGTCATTTATGCCATACCCAAAGAAATAGTTGATGCCACCACTACCGCGGAGAAACTGCTTGAAATCCTAGGTTTGAGCGAAGATGACCGGCAAGCGGCTCAGGACTTAGCCGAACGGCTCCGTGGCAACGCCACCTCTACCGATTTTTCTGATTTGGACAAGTACGCCGAACAAACAATCAGAGATGCGACTAAGAACGAATTGATCAATGTTTTCAATCAAAAAGAAAAATCATATTTTTTAGTGCGGGAACGTTTGGAAGACAGTGTTTTTGAGATGTTGAAAGAATTGCAATTTAAAGGCATCGGTTTTAACGAAAAGAGTTATCGTTTTTATACGGAAAAATCTTTAGGCGGACAATTGTTCGGCTTTTTGGGCTACGACGGCAATGATCGTAGCGGTAAGTATGGTTTGGAAGGCTATTACGATCAGTTGCTGGCCGGCCGAGCCGGTGAAATTTTTTCCGAACAGGATGTTTTGGGCAATGTCATCGCTTTAGGTAAAAACTATCTAAGGGAAAAAGTGGATGGCGCCAATTTAATTTTGACTATTAACCGCCCCTTGCAATACCAAGCTTGTCAATCATTAAAGAAGTCTTTGGATCAGCACAAATCAAAAAGCGGTTCTATCATCGTGATGGATCCGTTCAGCGGAAAAATTCTGGCCATGTGCAGTTTTCCCGATTATGATCCTAACGAGTATAATAGGGTTGAAGATGCCTCAGTTTATAACGTTAAAGCGATTAATGACTCCTATGAGCCGGGTTCTATTTTTAAGGCTGTTACCATGGCCGCGGCCATTGATTCCGGCGCTGTTCTTCCGTCAACGACTTATACGGATACCGGCGTAGTGGACTATACCGATTATAAGATTAGGAATTTTGAAAATAAATCTTACGGTTTGTCCACCATGACCAATGTTCTGGAGTATTCCATCAATACCGGCGTAATCTTCGCCATGCGTCAAATGACGACCAAGGTTTTTACTCAATATGTTAAAGCTTTCGGTTTTGGCGATTTTACCGGCATTGATTTGTTTAAAGAAACTACCGGCAATATCTCCAACTTGAGTCGCAAAGGGGAAATAAATACGGCTACCGCTACCTTCGGCCAAGGCATCAGTGTGACGCCAATTCAGATGATTACTGCCTTTTCGGCGATTATAAACGGCGGCAAATTAATGAAACCGTACGTGGTTGATCAGATAGTTATTGACGGCCAAACCAAACAGATCCAACCGCAAGAAATCAAACAAGTGATTTCGCCCAAAACTTCTCTTCTGATGAAAGGCATGTTGGTGTCGGTGGTGGAGAACGGCCATGCCAAGAAAGCGCAGATTCCCGGTTGGCGCGTAGGCGGAAAAACCGGTACGGCGCAAGTGCCGGACATGCGCGGCGGTTATAAATCAGATGACAGCATTATCGGCTCCTTTGTCGGCTTTGCGCCGTTTGAGAACCCGCGCATTGCTATTTTTGTCCGTGTAGACGAGCCGATTGAGGGCCGGCTGGGCGAGACAGTGGCGGCGCCGGTTTTTACGGAGGTTGCCAAATTCGCTCTGGAGTATTATAATGTACCACACGACAAGTAGTCCATGATATGTTGTTTATATCCTGTATTAAGTGTTAATTCAAAGATAAATCGCAGATCCCGCTTAAATTATGAAATCTTTCTTGAAAAAAATCTTACAAAGAATATTATTTGTTTTGGCGCGAGCCGTCTTGAATAAATATGAGCCGAAAGTTATCGGCGTAACCGGTTCCATCGGTAAATCCTCAACCAAAGAGGCGATTTTTACCGTACTTAAGGACAAATTTCGTGTCCGGCAAAATATCAAGAATTATAATAATGAAATCGGTTTGCCGTTGACGATTTTGGGCGAGCTGTCGCCCGGTGGTAATTTGCTTGGCTGGCTGAAGCTGTTTTTTAATGCCGTTAAGCTGTGGGTGATTGATGACAAAACTTTTCCCGAGGCGTTGATTTTGGAAATGGGAGTTGATCGGCCGGGCGATATGGCGTATCTGGTCAGATTGGCGAAACCGGATATTGGCGTTATTACCAATATCGGCCCGGTGCATTTGGAATATTTTAAAACCATAGAAAACATCGCTCACGAGAAGGGAATATTGGTAGAACGATTGCGCGCCGGAGGCTGGGGGGTTTTAAACGCCGATAATGAACACACGGCTAAGTTAAAAAATAACGTTAAAGGCAGATTCTTGACTTACGGCTTTAGTTCCGAAGCGGCGGTGCGGGCGCATGACGTTACTCTGCTAAGCCAGAAAAACGATTTGCAAGGTGTTAGTTTTAAGCTGTCTTACGATGGCAAGGTGGTGCCGGTGTTTCTGCCTGAGGTTTTAGGCGAACATTTGATTTATGGCGCTTTGGCCGCAGTAGCGGTCGGCATAATCATGGGCTTGAATTTAGTGGAAATAACCGAGGCCCTGCAGAGTTTTCGTGCGCCTTCCGGACGCATGCGACTCATTGAAGGTGTCAGGGATTCATTGATTATTGATGATACTTATAATGCCAGTCCCGAACCGACGGTGGCGGCGGTTCAGGTGCTTGGTAAATTGCCGGCTAATGGGCGGAAAATCGCGGTATTGGGCGATATGCTGGAGCTGGGAGACTTTGAGGATAAGGGACATCGTTTAGTCGGTCAGACTGTGGCGCAGGAGGGAATTGACTTGCTGATCGTGGTCGGCGATAGGGTCAAAATTATCGCCGAGGCGGCCATAGAAGCCGGATTTAGTAGGAAGCATGTGATTAAATTTGTTGATAGCGAAGAAGCAGGTGACTATTTACTCAAAGAACTTAATGCCGGAGATCTGGTGCTGATCAAGGGGTCGCAAGGCATGCGTATGGAGAAAACGGTTAAGATTATTTTAGCTGATTTGTCCTTGGCTAAAGAATTATTAGTCAGGCAAGATGACAGTTGGCTGAAGTAATCATTGCGCATACAAACCACAGAAATAATACGGCTGAAAAAATATACGACTGAATTTATTATGAGAAATTTAACACGTAAATCAATTGATTTCGCTAAATTAGATACTTCAGAAATACCGCTTAATCCGAAACTAGATAGTTTTGTAGATGCGGGTTTTGGCACTATGTCAGAAAATGAGCTTGGCTCTGATTCGGTTGTGAGACTTTTGTCTAGTTGGGATGATCGCTTTGAGTTAGCGGATCTTAGGGATAATCTTAACGAGGCTCAAGAAATTTTTCAACGTTTGAGAGATCATTATCATGTCAAAATCGCTCCGTTCATTTTTGCGATTGGCAATGATAGTGAAGGGAAATTAGCCGCTTACGCGGTTGTTAATAAAGTAAATGGTATTAATTTGGATTTGTTGAAAAAAGATGATATTTCACCAAACGAAGCGGAGGTCTTGAGGCAAGATTTGATTGAAACATGGTCGGGGTTAGTTGATTATTATTTTGATTGTCTAGTCTCTGATCAAGAGTTATTCTGGGATGTTTTTCCAACCAAACAGTATGTTTATGGATGTATAGGCCAGGAAAAAGAGAAACACCCCTACATGATTGATATTGAAATTCGCATTAATAACCAGGATCATTTATCACGAGCGGCATTAAGTAGTCTGGTTTATGACGTTAAGGGAATCGAGGAAGATTTAGGGATAGATTTAAGTCCGGTAAAAGAAAAACTCAAATTAAAAATTTCTGAATTTCTGAAGCAGCCTAATCTGGTGGCGGATGCGAGTTTGAAGAATAATATGCGGGATTATTTGAATGAATTATAATCATTATGGAAAATAGAGAGAGCGTAAATTGGTATCGGGGACGCCTGCCAAGGAACGAGGGAGAGAATCAGGTTCCTTTGGCTAGGGTTGATTTTGTGCACTCAAGGTACAACGAATTGCATTTAGGAGAAATTAGACAAGGGTAAGATCAGGTGTTTGTTAGGGCGATGGCTTTTGACAGAGATACTGATAGTCAAGAAGCCGATGTTAGCAGGACCGTTGTTGAGCAGGCGCATATTGGCAATGATTTGTTTAGGGAATTGGCTGATGATTACCATGTTCGCTTGCCCAAAATGCAGTTTGTTGTCGGTAAGGATAATGCTAACAGGCCGGCGGTTTTTGTTCTGGCCAATAAGGTGGAAGGCCATAATTTATCCAAGTTAGTCGATGAAACAGACTCTACGCCATTGTCATCGGCTGATAAAAAAAGGCTTATTTCAGAATTTGATGATCTTATCCTTTCATTGGGCAGTTATTACTTTGATGTTATTAAATCAGGTGAATCCGGCAAAGAGTATTTATGCGATGTGGATAGTTTTTCTCAGTATATCTTCGGTCAGCAGAAGGGCGATTCAGTCAGCCATATATATTTAGTTGATCTTGATCCGCTTTTTGACAAAATTAATTCATCGTATGATTTTGTAAATGCTATTAATGATGTTGGTAATATTATTGCCGGTATTCCTGATTATGAAGAACGTTTTGGCGGCCGGCTGATAAAATCTCGGCAACGATTATTAGAGATAATAAGCGGATTGGTGCCGTTATTAGAGAAACACCCGTCTGTTGACAATTTTGTTCGCAGATAGCTATTAACGCTACTTGAACGTTGGCGTAATTTGTTATCTCGGCAGGACGATTATATAAAAAACACCTCATAGCTTGACCCGAGGTGTTTTTTAGCCGAAGTAATTTTATCGTGTTTTATATCCTGCTGTAATAGAATATGCCACGGTTTGAGGTGGAAGTCCATCGGAGATTATCACTATTGACAAAATATTTATGGTATGATATAATAAAGTGTCAACTAAACAGTCCATTAAAACCAATTAACGTAAACGATGTAAAAAGACCGGGCTAAGCCCAAGGAGACAAATAATGCCTAAAAAACGAGTAATACCTAAACAAACCATTCTTGATTTGACAGATTTGCAGGATTTGTCCGGTTGGCGTTTAGCCAGATGCTATGAAGTTCTTAGCAGTAAGCGCGAACACTCAGTATGCTTGGCCTGTGATTTTGATTCTCGGGGATTTTATGATGATTCAATTCTGGCCTCAATCGCCAGTTATGGCATCGGCTGGTGGGGCGGAGATGGGGTTGTCAGGGAGGTCCTTGTTTTGACTCAGGATGGCCGGAATGGTTTTATCCCGAATACTGCCGATTTTGTATGGCCTTCTGGGAAGAAGTCGGTTTCCGGCAGTTGTCCCTCCTTGATAGAAATTCTTTCAGAGAAAGAGATACCGCGATTGCGCGGTCATATAAAGAGGAATAGCCACCTTAAACATAGATTGACATCACTGGAAAGAGAGTTATTAGGCTTGTAGTACAAGCACAATCATGTTGTACATTAAAACGCCTCGCGGGCAAAGCCGTGAAGCGTTTTTTTATTTGTTTTGTTGTGTGGCCTCTTTATTTATTTGCCCATTCCCGGAATATTGAGTCCGCCCATTTGCGACATCTTGTTGGCCATGACGCGCTGGACTTTTTTGACGGCGTCATTGACCGCTTCTTTGACGGCCGTTTCCAGTTTGGTTTTATCGCCCACGATTTCCTGATCAATGACTACGGATTTGACTTCCTGATTACCATCCATGGAGATTTTCACTTTGCCCCAACCGCCTTGGCCTTCAATTGCTTCTTCAGCTAAGGCTTTTTTGATGGTGTTGGCTTGATTTTTTAAATCCTGAATGGCTTTGATTTTACTGAACATATAAGTTTGGTTAAGAGTTAAAAGTTATTAAAGTTAATTTTTTAGGTTTATTGGCTCTGTTTACCAGCAGACCATTGACTTTGCAGACTTTATAGCCGGTTATTGATTATAGCTTCTGTCTAAATTTTTAAATGATACAGTATTGCCTTCAAAATACAAATGCACCAGGCCGGTCGGGCCATTGCGGTGTTTGGCGACATGGATTTCCGCCGAGTGCTTTTCTTCTTCGGTTAAGGAATTGATGTCAAAATTCCTGTCGGAGGCCTTGCGATAAATAAACATAACCACATCCGCGTCCTGTTCAATGGAGCCGGATTCGCGCAAATGCGATAACTTAGGGATGGCCGGCTTATTCATTTCCACGGCGCGGGATAACTGGGATAGCGCCAAAACGGGGATATTGAGTTCGCGCGCCAAACCCTTAAGAGCGCGGGATATTTCGGCGATTTCTTGCACGCGGCTTTCCGATGATTGGCGGCTACCCGAACCCTCCATTAATTGCAAATAATCCAGGATGATCAAATCCAGTCCATGTTCAATTTGCAATCTTCGCGCCTTGGTGCGGAGTTCCATGACATTAGTGTTGGCAAAATCGTCAATAAAAATATTGCTTTCCGACAATTCGCTCATGGCGTGGCCGATACGGGGGAAATCTTCGCCGGCTTCGGATAGTCGGCCGGTACGCATCTTCCACATATCTACTCCTGCTTCGCCAGAAATCAAACGATCAACTAATTGCTCCTTGGACATTTCCAACGAGAAGATGCCGACGGATTTTTTGTGGCGGATGGCGGCGTTGCGGGCGATATCCAAGGCCAAAGCCGTCTTGCCGACCGAAGGGCGGGCGGCCAGAATAATCAAATCGGATTTTTGCAACCCCCCTAAAACGTTATCCATTTCAGTAAAGCCGGTGGGCAAACCGCGCAACTTGCCTTTCTCGCGATGCAATTCGTCAATGCGGTCAAAGGCGCCAGTCAGCACATCTTTGATGTGGGTGAATTTTTCTTTTAAGAATTTTTGCGAAACCGCGAAAACAGACTGCTCGGACTTGTCCAGGATTTCGTTGACTTCTTTGTCTTCTTGATAGCCCAGATCCAAAATATTGGAAGCGGCGGCAATCAGTCGGCGCAGGGTGGCTTTTTTCTGGATGATTTGCGCATAAGATACGACATGCGCCGCCGAAGGCACTTGGTTGGTCAGGGTAATCAGATAACTGCGTCCGCCAACCAGATCGATTTTACCCAATTCATTCAATCGGCTACTCAAACTTAAAATGTCAATCGGATCTTTGCGTTCAAACAATTCCAAAATGACAGAATAGATAATGCCGTGCGCCGTCTGGTAAAAATCTTCGGATGTGATGAGATCGGCGATTTTGATAATGGCATCCTTGTCAATCAATAAAGCGCCTAAAAGCGATTGCTCGGCTTCCAGGTTTTGCGGCGGCAGTTTGCGTAAGGAGTTGTCGGACATATTTGTCACCTTTAGGGCATTCAAGTCCCTTACATTTTACCTTAATTGTCCCACCTTGGCAAACCACCGGTTTTGAAGAGTTTTGGACAGTTTATGCACACGCCAAGGGGTATAACTTTATTAGGTCCAAAGGCTTGCTTTTTTGCCCACTTTGTTGTAATCTCTATCCAGACAATTAGACAGATTTTGTTTAATTCGCACTTTAAACAGTACTGAACAACAATAGAAAGGAGTAGGATTATGGGAAATAAAGTCGTTTCGCCTCCAATGTTCGGACCTTTGGTAGTCGGTCAAGAAGCTTTAACGGAATCGGATCTTCTGCAAAAGGCCATAGCCTTTAAGGGGTTGGAGTTTGGCTATTTATATTCGGATCGGCCGGGAGCGTCTTCCAAACCGATTAAAGAATATGTATTGGATAATAGATTGCTGGCGGTTTTGGCTTCCCTAGGGATTCGGCAGCAACTGCGTCCCGATTGCTATAATGAAATTTTTACTTTAGTGGATAATAATCCGCAAGAAAATAATTCGGATTTTTTGCCCAGCAATTGGTGGAATTTCCGCTTAGTGGAAGGTCAAAAGAGTAAATTTGATTTGCGAATTTCTTTGTGTGCTTCTTGTTTTATCCATTTTAAGAAGTGCGGGATTGTGTTATGGCCGACAGCAAACGGCTGTTATGTATCGGCAGGCGATCGTCTGCCTAACCGGCGCATGTTTGAAATATTAGTTGAGAGTGATGAATCTGCTCCGCCTATAGCCAAAGAGTTGGCTTCAAGTGATGGCGAAATCCTGGTAACTTGGGCTGATTTGGGTCTGACTGGTATCCGTGCTGTTAATAGCTTATTCGCAGAATTTTCCAATGGCCGGGCATTGATTGAGCAGTTAGCTCTTAGTGATCGTCTATTTAATCCGTCACCTTATTTGTCGTATTGGCAAAAGGTTCAATGGTTTGTAACAGAACCGGCTCAGCCAAAACTCCTTCAGGTTTGGAAGGAACAGCTCGACGGTTATCGTTCCTCCCTTTCCATTTGACTTTTGCTCATTTGAAACTTTTTGTTAGGGCCGGTTGCTTTATGGCGCCGGCTTTTTTTGTGTTAAAATTTTGTATTAAAAAAGCCTTCTTAATATTAAGAAGGCGGAAATTAAAAAGAGCTCCAGTTTGGCCGGAGCTCCGTAAGGTGCTTGTTTTGTTTTATATGTTTTGGATTTTGATACCACATCCCATAATATCAATGAACTCCCTGCAGATTCTGGGATTTTTCAGAGCATCGGCTGCGGCCATCATTTCATTCATACAAAGACTTTCTCCATCAGCGATTTTAGCAGTGGCGTCAATTAAATTGCTGATGTTCGGTTTATTTCGTACTTGTGCGTTGGGGTGGCAGAGACGAGCGATCGCCCTAATCATGCTTGGGCCGGATAAATCATTTTGGCTGATCATCCGATCCCACTCATTAAGGTCAAGAGTGGTAAAATGATGGACAAATCGCCGCATGCGTTGAAGGTGAATGTCGTCAAAGGCCCGGCGACCATCCTGATAATAAAAATCAACTCGACTGACCATGCCTGCGGCATGGATTATGCTCTCGTGCAGTTTTGGCGATGGCCTAAGTGGCGCCCAACGCCAGGCCTCATAAATCATGTATGACTCAGTGACGGGCAGATCGTTGAGGGGCCAACCATCGTACTCTTTACCGGCAAATAGTCTGACTGCTTTATAATGTCTTTTTTGGCCTATGATCTCAACCGAATTAATATTGCTTCTGGGGATGGCGATCAGCTTTTGGCCGTTGCGTTCCACCTCTTGCCAGCTAGCAGAAAATCTTTTGAATTTTTTATGAGCTTGTTGTTGTGTAAGTATGAAGCATCTTTCGCTTGATACTATATTCGGATAGAGCAGTATGCTTTCGGTAGCGTCATCATAGCCGAATATTCTCATTTCAATATCGGAAATATCGCAGTCATCTGCGAAACGGAAACGGATCGTGCCGTTATGGGTGAATCTTTCCATTGTTATCTTATTGCAGATTTCGCAACGATGACCATGGATACCGACTCCCACTGGGTTTATATAGGATCCGCACCAATTACATTTGACACATTCATGCACCAAGCTCGGCTTTATTCTGGCATACCAAGTGCCGGGAGAGGGGTAGCTTTCATTCTTGGAACAGTCCTCAATATCGTAGTATTGGCTTAGCCACTCAAAGAGCTTTCTTAATTTTCGCGGACCCTTGGCATAAAGTCCGCAGTTGGGTATTTCTACCACTCCTTTGATTTTTGGTAAAGTAATGGCATCGGGATTTTCTTTATTCGTCATTCATGCCTCCTATCCGATATAACAGTGTTTAGTTCTATGAGCGCAAGACGGGTTTGGCTCATATGTTGGTTTCCGGCGGTTCTCAAAAAGCCACCTCTTTGCCTTTTTTGTTTAATTTTTTTTGCATACGATAGAAGAAGCGTATCAAGCGAATAACAAGGTAATAAATCGCGGCACAGAGTATCAGCCCCAATATTGCTAAGAGCCAGAATAAGCCAAATTCTATAAGAATTATCAGACTCACCAGAGTAACGCAAATAAAGAAAATAAACATAATGACATTCGCAATAAAGGGAATTCCGATGTAGTAGTCTATGCCTTCCTTTAAGATGTTATCATAATAGTTATTTCCTGTTAGGTCTAGCAAGTTATTTTCTGTTCGGTTCAGCACATCGAGAATTCCAGAAATCAGCCACTCCCAACAGAGATAATAACGCAGATCCCTGATTGTTTTGGAGGCTTGCCATTTTTCGTCTTTAACATAAAGAATAGTCCAATTGATAAGCAAACAGCTGTAGTAAGAGACGGGGGTCAAGACAAAGACCATTAGGAAAAGCCAGCCGGCAAAGGGCATGAAGGAATGCATTTTTTATCCTCCCAATTGGTTGCGGTTTTAAAACTTTATTTTTTCTCCGGATATGTTCAGCCTTCTTTGCAGGCGATAGAAGAAACGCGCCAGGCGTAAGGACACATAACCAGTCCCAATGATCAAAGCGAACCCTGACATGGCCAGGAAAACATAAAGACTGATCGGGAAAGTTATGGTAACGACTACTAATATAACCGTTAGGGCAAAGAATGAGATGGCCAAGATGATGAGGTTAATAAGATAAATAATAAGTACATCCCTTATAACAACCAAGTAATTGTTGTTGGTGCTTTTTATTGCTTGATAGCCACGCTCAATATCATCGCTAAGTTCCGTAAAACTAACAACCTCGTAAAGAAAAGATCGGTATAGGCAAAAGTTATAGAGAAACCAATCCTGTTTTTTACTCAAGTGCCAGGATTTATTGTCGGTAACAAATGCCTTGATCGCGGAACAGCTTAGCCAGGCCCAAAAAATTATAAACGGCGTGATTTGCAAGGCAACAAGAAAAAGGAAGATGAGTAGTATACAATTGGGTAGCAGACAATGCGGGGCCATGGCTTTTTCTCCTATTTTGCCCAATGATTTGGGCGGTTGGCTGTTTAACGGCTAATCTGAAACATTAAGTTTTAAAGTGCTTTTAACGAACTTCAACATATCTTACAGTATTTTTAATATTTTGTCAAGAGCAATATTTGTTTTGATTTATTTCTCCACAAGGGACTTGCCAAAAGAAATTATTTACTGTATAATATTAAATAGTTTCATAAAATCAGCGCTGTTGAGGAAGAGCAACTTCGACCGACAGGTCGAACAGCAACTAAGAAAGATAAAACAATTTAATACTAAACATTACGCGCCTATAGCTCAGTCGGTAGAGCAACAGCCTTTTAAGCTGATGGTCGCTGGTTCGAGTCCAGCTGGGCGCACCAGAAAGGAATAGTCAAATTTTTCCGCTCCTCGCCACCGCAGGCGGCGACCAAATCATACGGAATTTTATAATCAAAAAGCAATTGGCGGTTTTGTAAAATGCGGTTCGACCCGATATTTTTTAGAAATGCGGCCAGATCTGACTTTTCTGAATTTCGTAGCAGATTATCAGCTTGGTTGAGCGATAAAATAAACTCACGAGCCGGTTCGACCCAAGACCAGTTATTATGTTCAAAATCTTTGATTTTCTCATTAAGTTCTAACTTGCGAGTTAGGATTTTTTGTTTTCTAGCGGTGTATTCGTCAGTCGAGATTGTATCGCTCAAATAGACATCAAGCAGTTTCTCTAATTGCTGATTAATATTCTCTAACTCGCTTTTGAGATTTTGAACATTGGTCTGAGCTTGCGTTTTGGCTGTTAGTTCGTCTTTGTCCAACTCAATCATAATCTTTTCCTGGTCTTGGTCGTTCAAAGCAATTGTTTGAAGATATTGTTTGATTTGTGATTCCAATTCTTCCTCGCGCAAAAAGTGCTTTTCAGTGCATTCGCCTCGTTTTTTCGTACAACGATAATAGTTGTGGCCTTTCTGTGTTTCTGCGGTAATGAAGCAACCGCACAAGCATTTCATTAGTCCAGTAAATGCAAACTCTCTGTGTAATTTTTTTCGTGTCCTCGCTCGGGTATTGCGCACTTTTTGCACCTCTTCAAACAATTTCTTTGATATTAATGGCTCGTGAGTGCCCTCAAATACTTCACCCTTGTAGCGCATCAAACCAAGGTAGAAAATATTTTGTAACATGCTAAATATCGCATTAACGGACAATTTGCGATGATAACCGCCAGTCAAGCCGTTAGCTTCGCACCAATTAACTAAAGACAAAAGCGCATAATTGCCAGTGGCGTAAAGTTCAAACACTTTCCTGATTTTGTCGCTCTTAACAGTATCCACATCAATGCCTCGAGTTCTCGCATTGTTTAGATAGCCCACTGGCGCAAAAGACGGCCAAACACCGTTCCTTAGCTTTTGTCTTAATCCTCGCTTTACGTTCTCCCGTAAATTGTCCACAAAATATTTTGATTGGCCGAAAGCGATATTTAGCATAAATAATCCTTGCGGGGTGGGTTCAAACCAGAAGCAAGGAAATTTGAGGGCCTTTATCACTCCTCTATCAACCAAATGAATAATCTTGCCACCGTCAACGCTATTACGCGCCAAGCGATCTGGATGCCACGATAGGATGCCATCAGCTTGGCCTTGCTCTATTCTGGCCAGTATTTCGCCGAAAATCTTTCGGCCCGGTTCTTTGGCGGTTTTTGATTCAAAAAATGAATCGGCAATTTCCAGTTTTTCAATGAGTTAATCATAACTCATTTCAGTAAATTTTTCAAGAGCTGATTTATTGAAAAATTTACTGGGTTTGGCGGCAAATTCTTTTAGCTCAGTAATCTGAGCTTCGATTGAAAGTATCTGACGATCCTCGTCTTCGGTGCTCTTGCGAGCGTAAATGAAGTATTTCATATTGATATTTTAATGATAATTTAATTCTGATAATGACAAATAAACATAAAATTTTTCTTTTACCCTGAATTAATATTCAGACAAAACCGCCAATTACTTTTTGATTATAAAATTCCGTATGATTTGGTCGCCGCCTGCGGTGGCGAGGAGCGGAAAAATTTGACTATTCCTTTCTGGTGCTGTATTTTAAAGATAGCTCGAACGCATTTTGGCTGTCCGCCAGAGGCGGACGCAGATTTTCTTCCCGACGAAATCCAATCCTGATTCTGATTTAAAAAACCGCCAAAGAACCGGAAAAAATATCGGGTCGAACCGCATTTTGGTAAAAGAAAATTTTTATGTTTATTTGACTGCAGAAATTATTATGATTTCTGTTTTTTTTGACGCATTTCAGACATTTTTTATTTGGGTTGACATTTTGATAAATATTTGCTAAAATTGGATATTCCCAATGTGAGGGATGTTCTTTGAAACATCAGGTGTTATTAGCAAAACTCGACTGAAAGGAGGGTTTTATGCCAACGATTGTTTTTGTTGACACAGATTTATCGGTTGTAACCGATCGTAGCGGTCAAACCCGAATCGGTCGGGAAGAAATCGGCGCTCAACTTGTTGCGGCTTGCGTCGAACAATTTGCTGGCTGGTCAGTTCGCTATGTACGGCAAGATACCGCACAAGTAGAACAGATTATCTCCGCCGTCAAGGCCGGCGATTGTGATGCAGTGGCTCTTTTCCCTTACAGCTATACGAAATCTTTGGCCGATCGCGTGGCCGAAAATTTCAAGGGGAAGGTGCCGATCATTTACGGCGGATACCATGCAGGAGTCGGTAGAATGGCCAAGGTAGTTTTTGAAGAGGGACGAGCCGATTTCGTAGTAAAGGGACGAGGCGAGAGAGCATTGCCACAGTTGTTGGATGATATCTCTGCTGGTAGCGCCAAACGAGGTGTTGTTCAAGTCAGAGAGTTGTCTGGTGGCTGTCAATCTCCTTATCCGTTAGATGACTTGCCGTGGCCGTTGCGTTTTGAGGAGTTCATGGCGAGATTCACGAAGAATGAAATTCTCTTCGCCCCACCGGAAACACTGATCAAAAACCCGACAAAACGTATCACAATCGCCGGATCATTCGGTTGCGACGGCCGGTGCGACTATTGTTCATCGTGGATAATGTCGCCCAAGACCCTACATCGTTCGCCGACCAATATCGTCGATGAGATGTGCGCGCTCGATAAACGATTCGGACCGGGTCTTGTTTACATCATCGCCAATCCGTTATTCAACGCCGACCGCGGTTGGGTAATGGAACTCTGCCAGCAAATGGAAAAACGAGGTCCGTTTCCCGCTTTCTGTCTGCCTGATTTCAATTTGGATCGCGAAATGGTGCAGGCCATGAAGCGCGCCGGAATATTTATGGCGATGATGGGCTTGGAATTTGCTCGAACTGATGTCCGCACTGAAAGAGGCAAACGACCCGGAAATCCTGAGTTGGCTTATGGCTTGTGCGACGAAGCTGGAATTCTGACACGCGCATATTTCATGATCGGCGGTCTTGGCATGACTGCCACCGATGTTGAAGCTGAAAAGCAAGCTCTCGAATCTTTGCCGTTTCGAGCCGACCAGTTACGTGTCAGTTTTGAAGTGCCGTTTCCTGGAACAGTAACGGCAAACCGATTGAATCCCGGCGACACCATTACCGGCTATGACGACTACACAACAGACAAGGTCATCTACAAAACCGGAATGGATCAGAAACAATGGGATCGGGCGCGCCAAGAGATCGTCAGCGAGTATCACTCTGCGGATAAGCAGAAAAGGCACTATGCGGACAAGATACGCAGACATCCGGAGTTAGAGAAATCGATTTTGGGATTCTTAGATAGAATCGAGTAAGTCGATTAGTACCCGAGGTGGAAGTCAACACGGTTGACGGCCACCTCTTTTTTTATTTAATTTTCAAAGAGCTAAAAGAATTTGCCGCCAAACCCAGTAAATTTTTCAATAAATCAGCTCTTGAAAAATTTACTGAAATGAGTTATGATTAACTCATTGAAAAACTGGAAATTGCCGTAAATCAGAATCAGGATTGGATTTCGTCGGGAAGAAAATCTGCGTCCGCCTCTGGCGGACAGCCAAAATGCGTTCGAGCTATCTTTAAAATACAGCATTAGAAGGTTCGTTTAGTCATGTCTTTACAATAAAAGGAGATGATCATGGCTCAAATAAAAGTGATAGCTTTTGATGTTTACGGGACCATTCTTTGTTCTGATGACTATGAAAATGCTTTGCCGCCACGGCCGGGCTTTATAGAATTCATTTCGCATGCTAAAAATTTGAAAATTAAAACAGTTACCAGTTCTGACTCCGATTTGACTAACATGCAATTGGATTTAGCCGCCACCCTTAATGGTACAGCGCCTTTTGGCTTGGAAATATTCGATGGTTTTTTCAGGCTTTCCATGTACCCTAAGATTTATCAGCAGATTTTACGATTTTTTGGCATTAAGGATGAGGAATTGTTGGTAATCGGCAATGATTATGATAAAGATTTGTCGCAAGCGCCTTTACAAGCCCATAAGGTCTTAGTTCCGAGCTATAAAATTGTTGCTGATAAATTCAGTTTTTCCCAAGTAGTTATTTCCGATTTTTAACGTTTACTCAAGCGAGTAGACGTTTTTTGCTTTTAAATTATTGATTTAATATTAAGACACAGAGAAGCCTTAAACAGTTTTAGTTTGACAATTTTAAAATATCTGGTAAAATGACCTATTAGTCGAACCTTGAAAACAAAATTACGATTTTAAATTACTGCATAGACGAAAAGACAGAAAGGAGCAAGGTATGAGATTTGATTATGAGCCGGAGAAAAAATTGTTCACAATTACAGCCAGATTGCCAAAAGAGCGTAATGAGCTTGAGGCTTTATCGGCCGTTTTAAAACATGGCGATATTTGTTCATTGGAATGGGAAGCGTACGATCCGCGAGATTTGCATTCACAAACGGTTACTGTTGGTAGTGTGGAATTCCGCTGTGTTATTAAAGGTGAATTGGAAAAACGTTACGGCAAGGCTTTTGTTTTTCTTATTGCTCCCTCTCATTCTTCGACACATTATTCTGATAAGGTTTATATGGAAAGCAGAGAATCATTTCTTTCATTTATTCAATTGAACGGCAAATGCAATCGGTTGTCAGGCAAATCCGATGGATTGATTTTCCGTTGGCCTGGAGAGCAGGCAAAATGTTTTGAAAATTGCTGGGTTGCTGCCAATACTTTAGTATTTAGTATTGAATAATGAGAAAGGAGGAATAATATGCCTGACTCATTAGAAGTGTCTATGGATGAGACATAGGAAGATGGATATAAGAAGAGTTACTCCAAAGGATATTTTGAGGCTTTAAAGAAAATTTATGGCGCAATGCAAAGCGCGGGTTTTGGTGAGAATCAAGCTATTAAGGTAATCGCTGCGGGATTTGATGTTACAAAAGAGATATATAGCCAACTAATAAGCGAGTTTAGTGAAGAAATCGCTTTGAAAATCATTGATGCTGCATTAAAGGCATAAATGCTATTACTGCATGCAATCCATAGTTACGCTCTGTTCAATATTGCACAGAGCTTTTTTAATTAGAGAAGCCTTAAACGGTTTTAGTTTGCCTAATTTTTGTCTATCGGCTAAAATAACAGCATTATCTTTATGCCCAAAATCGCTTTGATCCACGATCATCTGGTGCAGGACGGGGGCGCCGAACAAGTATTAAAGGTGCTTAAGGGAATGTTTCCTGAAGCGCCGATATTCACTATTGTCGCGGACAAAGCCAAGACCAACAGTTACTTTGCAGACAAGAAAATCAATACTTCTTTCTTGCAGTCGTTTCCTTGGGGCGTAAAAAAATACCAATGGTATTTGCCGTTGATGCCTGCCGCTATTGAGAGTCATGATTTGCGAGGTTATGATTTGGTCATTTCTTCGGCCTCATCTTTTGCCAAGGGTGTTATTACGCATCCCGGCACAATCCATATTTGTTATTGCCATACGCCGACCCGCTACCTGTGGCACGACACTCATAATTATCTGGATGAACTCAAAGTCATCATGCCGATTAAAAAATTCTTGCCCTTGACCTTGCGCCAATTGCGCACTTGGGATCGTCTGGCCGTTGACCGCGTGGATTATTTTATTGCCAATTCGCAGACTGTGGCCGGCAGGATCAAGAAATACTATCAGCGCGGTAGCCAAGTGGTTTATCCGCCGGTGGATACGGCGCAGTTCACGATCTCCGACAAGCCGAAAAAATATTTTTTGGCCGGCGGACGGCTGGTGCCTTATAAAAGATTTGATCTGACGGTGCGGGCTTTTTCCCGTTTGGGCATACCGCTTAAGGTTTTTGGCCTGGGGCCGGAGCTAAAACGTTTAAAGTCGCTGGCTAAGCCGAATGTGGAATTTTTGGGCCGGGTAAACGATGAAACCAAAAGGGAATTATATGCTAATTGTTTAGCGTACATAAACCCGCAGGAAGAGGACTTTGGCATTACCGCCATTGAAGCCATGGCTTCGGGCCGGCCGGTAATCGCCTATAACCGTGGCGGTGCCACTGAGACTATTGAGCCTGGTTTGAGCGGAGAATTATTTGATGAACAGATTTGGGAAGATTTGGCTGATATGGTAATCCGTTTCCAGCCGGAGAAATACGATCCTCAGGCGATTAGTCGGCATGCCGAGCAATTTTCTACCGAGCGATTTAAGGAGAACATGATGGAGTTTATCAGGACAATAACTTTACCCAAATAATTATCCTGTCATTACGAGTGAAGCGAATGATCTAAAGTTGATAATTTATGAAAATAATTTTTGATGGCCGTTGCCTGTTGGACGCAAAATATTCCGGCGTTTCCTGGTATGCTCATAATCTGTCACGGCACCTGCGTTTAATTGATAATGGTCATGATTGGCTATTGTTTGCCAACTCATCCCAGGCAGTCGATTTATCGGACCTGGGCTACCAAACAAAGATTTTCCGTTATCCCAATAAACTATTGAATCTGAGTTTGGGTTCTACCGGCCGACCGAAATTGGATAAGCTTTGTGGCGGGGCGGAGGCGTTTTTTGCGCCGAATCTTAATTTTATTTCCGTTGCCGATTCTTGCCGGTTGATCATTGCCGTCCATGACCTGTCTTTTTTAATTCATCCGGAATTCTTTACATTTCGACAGCAATGGTGGCATAAATTGATTTTGGCTTCGGGAGTATTGAATCGCGCCGATACTATTATAGCCGATAGCGAAAGTACCAAGCGGGACTTGGTTGATTTGTTGGCCTTGCCGGTTGAAAAGATTAAGACTGTATATTTGGGGGTGGGGGAGAAGTATCAGCAGGAAATTCCGGCCGAGGAATTAAGAGCAGTGAAAGAAAAGTATGATTTGCCGGATAAGTTTTTGTTGTTTGTTTCTTCGCTGGAGCCGCGCAAGAACTTGCTCGGCGTTTTAAAGGCGTTAGAAAAAATACCTGAGACTCAACTGGTTATAGCCGGCGCCGGCGGTTGGAAGAATCAGAAGGAGTTAAAAGCCATTAAAAGTAATGAGAGGATAAAAATGATCGGTTACGTGCCGGAAGCAGATAAGCCGGCCTTATACCGATTGGCGCGCGCTTTGGTTTACCCGTCATTTTATGAGGGTTTTGGTTTGCCTATTTTGGAAGCTATGGCTTCGGGCTGTCCGGTTATCGCCGGCAACAATTCGTCACAGGGTGAGGTATTGGCTGATTGCGGTCTGTTGGTTGACCCTTATGATATAAACAGTATCACTGAAGCGATGTCTGAGTTATGGCGGAATAATGAGTTGGGCGCAGAGCTTTCCAGTCGCGGACGCGAGCGGGCTAAGATGTTTGGTTGGGATAAAACAGCGGAGGAGACATTGAAAAGCATTGTTTCTTAATATTATTGAGCGAGTTACCTTTCATAAATATAAATAAAACACCCGCTTGAGCAGAAGGCCCAAGCGGGGAGTAAGGTGCGAAGTTTTTATGGGTGCTTTAGTGGCGCCGGGAAATCAGGCATATCGCCTTGAACGCGGATTTTCCAATCGCCGCCGTCCAGCGATTTGATCACCTTGACCACCGCAGGATTGCCACCGGCGTTAGTGGCGACGCAATAGAATACGCCGATACTGTTGCCGTGGCTGTCAATTTCGTTTTTTTGGTCAATGATCATAACACTGGAAAATCCGTAGGTCTCCGCAACCTTTCTGGCTTTCTCGTCGTTCGTCGCATTGCTTATGGTAAAGAATAACATGATCACGCTCATTGCAACCCCTACAATAATGAGAATGCGACCAATCGGATTTGTTTCCATCTCACCAGTCTCCTTATATTTCAATTTCATCGGTTAGTTTAGTACATCAGGCAACCGGCGTTGCCCTCGCCGTCTCCGCCATACGAAGCGAAGACAAGCTCGCGTCGGGGTTGTTTTAAGGAGGACGGTTCCTCTTCCACGGCATCCCTTATGGCCTCGCGCAAATCATGGCGCGCGTCCAGGCGCTCCGAGCGTGTCGGAAAGCTACCCCAGGAATCCTTGTACCTTGCATACCAGGGTACGTTTTCACCGCCACGTTTGCCCTTTAGGACTTTACGACGGCCGCCAGGCAGACGGATTTTCAGCCGTTTTCGGCGTGGCGGTTTCTGGTGTCCCAGATCCGGCACTTCCGGCGGGGTTTCCATCAAGTCATACCAGAGTCCCCAGTTTTCCTCGGCTTCCAAAGGCATACTTACACTCCTTCAGTTGTTAATGTCCACGCCTATCTTCAAAAAATTACAAAAACTACATTATATAATTATAGCACACCTTGATTATTTTGTCAAGACAGTTATCCACAGAATATGGCTTGCATGCTTCTAAGAGCAATAAAATACCTAAAATAAGATAAAACAGTTACTTACAATATACGTTATTTTTGTTCAAAAATCAAATAAGTGTTAATATTAATGCATTATGAAAATACTAATAGACGCGCGCCTTTATGGCACTAAACATGCCGGTATTGGCCGTTACACCCAGGAACTTATCAAAAACCTGGAAGTCACGGACACGCATAATCAGTATGTCATCTTGTTGCAACAACAGAATTATGATGAGTATCAGCCACAGAATCCCAACTTCAAAAAATATCGCGCAGATTTCCGGGTTTATGGCTTGTTTGAACAGATTCTTTTACCGTTTTTAATTTATTCCCACCAGCCGGATTTAGTTCACTTTACTCACTTCAATGTTCCACTGTTTTTTTTCGGCCGTTATGTTGTAACCATCCATGATTTGATTGTCAGCCATTATCCGTCCAGTCGAGCCACCACCCTTAACCCCTGGTTGTATAAATTTAAATTAGCAATGTATCGGCTGGTAATTTCTCGGGCGGCCAAGCGTGCCAGAAAAATCATCGCTGTTTCCCGCTACACCAAAGATGATATTGCGCGCTTACTGGAAATCCGGCCGGAAAAAATCTCGGTGGTTTATGAGGGGACGGATTTACCGCGCCTGTCGCCGGTTTCTTGTCCGTTATTGTTTGAGAGGCTAGGCATCAAACAGGATTTTTTGCTTTATGTCGGTTCGGCTTATCCGCACAAAAATCTGGAAAAACTGATTGAAGCGTTTGAAATCATTTTAAGGCAACAGCCTGATTGGCAATTGGTTCTGGCCGGCAAAGAAAGCTTTTTTTATCAGCGCTTGGGTGAGGGAATAAAAGAAGAGTTGAAAAATAAAATAATTTTACCCGGCTATTTGACAGATGAAGAATTGGTTTGTTTGTATTCCAATGCGCGTTTGTATGCTTTTCCGTCATTAATGGAAGGATTCGGCCTGCCGCCGTTGGAAGCTCAGAGTTATGGCTTGCCGGTAGTTTCGTCAAATGCCAGTTGCTTGCCGGAAGTCTTGGATGATTCAGCGGCCTATTTTGACCCTCAAAGTTCCAAGAGTATGGCGGATAAGATTGTTTCAGTTTTGGCTGATGCCGATCTGCGGCAGCAGTTGATTGATCGGGCGCGGGAAAATATTAAGCGATTTTCTTGGCAGAGGATGGCCGAGGAAACAGTCGTGTTGTATGATTCAATAGTTAAATAGATTATCCGTATAATTCATTTGTATTGATGTCTCAAGCATAAAATATAAATGGTATCATCGTTATCAATTATAAGTCATTAATGTTATCCACACCCGGAGTTGTTTGACTTCTGGTGTTTGTGTTATAATATATCCAGATGTAAACAAAATTTATCAAGGTGGCAAAGAAAAAATCTTTAAACAAAGAAGGACTTGAGCCAAAGTTTTTTGATTTGGAGAAGAAAGTCAAAAAAACGGTCCGAAAATCACGCGCTTCCAGCCGCAAAACGGCTGATATTTTGTTTGCGCCAGACGGCAGTCCTAGTGGTAGCGCGATCGGCAAACCGGCCGATAAAACCGAGATAATCGTCAATCAGCCACCGCTCAAAACTTTTAATTTGCGCATTGCCGAAAATCAATTGGATGTTTATCGTTCCCCCCATTTATTGAATCTATCCAAGGCCGGAAGGATAGAGAAGAATAAACCGGAGCAACGCCGCGATTGGCCGGTAGAGGATATGCCGGCCGGAAAGATATTGTCTCGATTCGGGATTTTAGAGTTTTTTGATTTTTCGCGCAGTGAAATATACTTGTATCTATTAAGAACCGCCCAGATCATTAAGATTTTTTTTCTTATTCTATTTTCCCGCGCCAAATTGGAATCCAAACTGCCGGCTCAAACCGGCAACAACGCAATTGATCGCCTGGCGGAAATATCTTTTGTCAATTTGTTTTTGTTTATTACCAATCAGTTTTATCGTGTTTATTTGTCTGTGTATAAGTTTTTTTGGCTGATGTATCTGTTTGTCCGCAAAGCCAAGTCCCGTGATCAGGTGATCTATTTGCCCAAACCCGGCGATGAACCGCATAAAGCGGCGGTGATCAGTGATTTAATCATCGTTAATGAGGCGCCGACCATTGCAGAATTGATTAAGGAGTACTCGCCTCAAACTAAGATTCGCCCGTTGCCAACGCCACTTTCGGCCAAGGATGTACGGGAAAAATATTTGGAAACCAATCCTTTTTTGCGTCGAGGCGTAGTTTTGAATTCTCAGCCGCCGTCAGTCGGCTGGCCTAAACGTCAGTTGGACTTTTCTTTTTCCAATTTTGAATTCCGCAAATCGCTACTTCGGCCGGCAGCGGTTTTTTGCGGCGTACTTTTGGCCCTATTCGGTTCAGTCAAAGTCATCACTTATTGGGATAATGCTTTAAGTGTCAGAGGCGAAGTGATGGGCGTAGCCGAGCAAGCGGTGGGCAATATGTCTGATGCCGGTGATAAACTCAAGACCCTTGATTTTGCTTCAGCGCAAACTGATTTTGCCTCGGCTCAGCAGAGTTTTCAATCGGCGCGGTCGCAATTAGACCAAATTAAATCGTTTATTACTGTTTTGGCTGATATAACTCCGGCTGGTAATATTTATAAAAGCGGTAAGAACACCCTGGAGATGGGGGAGCATTTGTCCGCCGCCGCTTCCGGATTATTGTCCGGCATCAATGACATTTCTTCTTCCACTGACTTATCATTATCTAATCGGGTTAGGAGTTTTTCTTCGGCGGTCAAGCCGGCCGTGGCTGAATTATCCGCCGCCGCCTCTAACGCCGAATCAGTCAATCCGGCTCATTTGCCAGAGAGCAGTAAGGAGCAATTTATCAAACTTAAAAGCGCCTTGCCCCAAGCTGTCAGTGCGTTAAGTCAACTTCAAGAAACCTTGGATTTTTCCGCTGCCGTTTTGGGCGATAATGAATTGCGCCGTTATTTACTGGTATTCCAGAATGACAATGAGCTGCGCGCTACCGGCGGATTCATGGGCAGTTATGCTTTGGTTGATTTTAAAAACGGCAAAATAGAGAAAATCACTATCCCGCAAGGTGGCACTTATGATGTTAAAGCCGGTTTTAATAAGATATTGACTCCGCCCGAACCGTTGCGTTTGGTTTGTAGTCGTTGGGAATTCCAGGACGCCAATTGGTGGCCTGATTGGCCGACTTCGGCGGCTAACATCAAATGGTTTTATGAAAAATCCGGCGGGCCGACCGTAGACGGCGTGATCGCCATCAATTCCGGCTGGCTCAAAAACTTACTCCAAGTGACCGGGCCGATTAGTTTGTCGCAATACGGTAAAACGATCACTGCTGATAATTTTGAAGAGGAATTGCAACGCAGTATTGAACTGCAAGCGGCGGATAAGTCCAAACCTAAGAAAATATTATCGGAATTAGCGCCAAAAATTCTGGATAAGATTTTCAATTTGCCGCCCAAAGACAATCTGCGTCTGGCTGAGGTTATTGCCGGCGCCCTTAGATCCAGTGATATTCAGTTGTATTTTACCAGTGGCGACTTGCAGGAATTTGCGCTCAAAAATGATTGGGCCGGCGCCCTGGCAACGCCCGCCCCTTACACGGACTACTTAAATGTCGTCACTACCAATATCGGTGGCGGTAAAACCGATGATCTGGTGCGTCAAAGCATATACCATCAAGCGGAAATAAAAGCTGACGGTTCGGTCATAGATCGAGTCGTTATCAGTCGCTATAACGCTTCTTCGGCGGAAGACCCGTTAAGAAAGACGGCCAATAATACTTATCTGCGGGTTTATGTGCCTTCAGGCAGTGAACTTTTGGGCGCTTACGGCTTTAAAGATTTTGCCGATTCCGCTTACAAGGATTTGGATCAAGGCGCAGTTGAAAGTGACTCGTTGGCGGGAGAAACAGGAGCGGTTGACAGTATCGGAGGAACTAAAATTTATCAAGAAAACAATTATACGGTTTTTGCCAATTGGACAGTAATCGGTCCGGGTGAAAGTCAGGAAGCGGTGTTGATTTATCGCTTGCCGTTTAAGGTCGGAAAAAATTTTAAACCCAAAGGATTAATCATGTCGGCGGCTGACTTTTTCACTCCGGAAATAGCGCCGTATAACTTTGTTTTTCAGAAACAATCCGGACGCAGTAACGACCAGATCCAAAGCGTTGTCACTTACAGCGATAATTTGTCGCCCAAGCTGATTTATCCTAAGTCTGCCACAGTAGAAAACAATAACGTGTATTCCCGGGCTTTAACGGATCAAAACCGCTATTTAAGCATCGCCTTCATTAAATGATTTTAAATAACTTATAACACATAATTTTTAATTTGCAATTTCCAAACAATGACCGAATCATTTAATTTTTATGATTTTATCATAAGGAAATTGTTTGCGAATTGATTATTGAAAATTATGGAACACTTATTATTTTATGTCAGAACAAAATTTAAAAAGCAAGATTAGCGATCAAGCCAATGATCAAGAATCGCCGGAAATGAAAAATAACGTCGGCATCATGCAGGATGATATTGTTGAAGTGATGGAAAAAAATAATCGGCCGGCGGCTAAACCCGCTAAACGCAGTTTGTTTCAATTAAAGCACGGCAGTGCCGGCAGGCAAAAAGAAATTTCCCGCGATTTAGCTGAGGTTTATACTGATGATGACGGAGTCATACCGGATTTGACCAGATTGGAGCTTAATGAACGGCCTTTGTGGCAAACCATAGTTTATACTTTGATCGCGGTTTTGGCAGTGTTGTTGGTCGGTGCGGCTATCATTTACCTGATTTTTGCTAATCTTAACAGTGATACTTTTACCAACGAACGCGTGACTTTCAAATTAGAACCGCCTATTTCCATTGTTTCCGGCCAGGAGGGCATTTATACCGTTATTATTACTAATCGCGAGCGAGTCAATCTTTATGATTTAGATATAGAATTAAAATATCCCGACACCTTTCAGCTCGTTTCTTCTTCACCATTGGCAACCGGCGACAAGAAGAATACTTGGAATATTTCGGTTTTAAAAATTGGCGAAACGCAAAAAATAGAATTGCGCGGAATAATTATCGCTCCTTTGAATTCTGTGCAAAACATTAGTGGCGCCATGACTTTCAAGCCGGCCAATTTAAACGCTGAGTTCAGCCAGAAATTCAACTTGGATATGGGCGTTAACGCTTCCACGATTATTTTGACCGTATCCGGACCCGATAAAACCCTGGCCAATCAGAATATTTTTTACACTGTTGACTTGCGCAATGTCGGCACCGAGGTCTTGACTGATTTGGAGGTAGTGGCTGAATATCCGCCGGGATTTGTTTTGTCTTCCACTACGCCTGCCGCTAAAGATGGCACCAACAATGTCTGGGCTATAGCCAATCTGGCAACTTCCACCGATATCGCCACCACCAGCGACAAAAAAATAACCATTGGCGGCAATTACTCGGGTATTATTGATTCAGGCAATCAGGAATTCAAAGTTAAAGTCAATTTGAAAAATCAAAGCGAGTATATCCTGCAAAGCGAGCAATCGGCCATTACCGCTGTGGTTAGGGATCAATTAAGCTTGAGCGTGGTGGTCAATGGTTCAGGCGAGGATCAACCGGTGTCTTTCGGCGATTTGTTGGTGTATACGATTAATTTTAAGAATACCGGTACCGAAGACATAAAGAATGTGGAGTTAACAGTTAAATTAGATTCTCAGATTTTGGACTGGGCGACCTTAAGCAGTGATCATCTGGGTAAAGTCGGCGAGGATGTGATTGTTTGGACCGGTAAAGAGTTACCCAGTTTGTTGAATTTGCGTCCCAGCGAAGAAGGCGCGGTGTCTTTTCAGTTAAGGGTTAAGGATTTGGCGGCCATCAGCTCGCTGGATGTGTCTAAATTCAGCGTAGAAAGCTCGGCTCAAGCCAAAGTTAAAAATACGGATGGCGTTAATACTATTAATTCAAAAACCATCACTAATTCCATTAATTCCGACTTAAGTTTGATTGCCGGGGCGCGTTATTATAATGAAGATAATTTACCCCTAGGTTCTGGACCGATTACACCCCAAGCCGATGAAACTTCTTCTTATAATATTCGTCTGTCTTTGACTAATAATCTGCATGACATCGGTAATATTGAAGTTAGCGCTATTTTGCCAAAATTTGTCAATTGGGATGACAAGGAAAACCACAATACCGGAGATTTTTTGTATAATTCCAAAACTAAAAGGCTGTCTTGGCGGATTTCCAAACTTCCCAAATCAGTCAAAGATGCCGCTATTGATTTTAACGTGTCCATTAAGCCGACGACTGACGATATCGGTCGAGTGTTGATTCTGATTCCGGAGTTTAAATTGACGGCCAAGGACTTGGAAACAGGTTCGGATATTTCCAAGACGATCAGGGCGGTTACCACGGCTTTTTCCGATCCGATTATTGGTAATTTGTCAGGTATAGTGGAATAGCGCGGCGGTACCGGCAAATAAAATCGCCCCGGCGCAAAAGCGCCAGGGCGGATAAAGTGCGGTTCATGTCTGCACGTTATTTTTGTACAGGGCCATGAAGAACGAAAGCTCTTGCTATAGATCCGAAAATAGCAGAGATTAAAGCCGAGGTTGCGATACCGACAATTCCGACGTCAAACCCGACACTGCCGGCTACACCGAAAAAGGCGCAAACAAAGCAGGTCAATCGGCCGTCATTGAATATCAGCCTGATTAGCCACCGGCCTACGATCCAAAGCCAGTAGACGCACTTTATTACCAGCCAGACGAACAGAAGCCATAATATTACGATTATCATCATTCCTAATAAAACTAAGCCAATCAGGCAGTAAGGCGCGATATAACCCCAGGTTGCTTCCGCCGTCCAGGGATTGAACAGTCCGAAAAGGGTAAGGCCGATCAGGTTGAAGATTAGCGATAGGTGGAGGAATACAATAAACCAGTGATCAACGTCATCATCTTTCGGTTGGTTAATTTTTCTCCTATACCAGTCGATTAATCTGTTAATTAGTGGTGATAACAAGCTCATGAACACAATCATGGTTATTAGAAAAATACAAAGGCCTCCAAAGACGATATCATCAGTATTGCCTTCATAGGTATTGGTAATGGGTAAACGTGTCCCATTATCCCAATAATGAAGGTTGTTGTGCTGGCAAATGAATAAGCCACAGTGCATAAACCCCATGCCTGCCACCATACCGACTTCAAAAATTATCGTTATAATCAGGAATACAATAATATATTGCCAACCCGCCTTCACTAAGCGGCAGATATAAACCAGTGATTTGCCGATAAAAAGCAGTGCTTTCCAGACAGTTGATGGCTGATACGAGATCACCGCGATAAATCCGCCGATGAAGGCGCCCAATATCCACCATAGTCCAGGCAAATATTTTAGGGTGATAACTCCGCCGATGGCAGAGCCAAGCAGAATCGCTATCAAGACCTTCTGGCATTCTTTACGTGCTTCTGACAAATTGTTCTGATGATTCATGAGTTGTCCCTCCAGAATTGTTGTTTGTTGGTTTATTGAACTATATTTTTAAAGTGCTTTATTCATGACTTATCATTATAACAAACAGATAAAATTTTGTCAAGATGAGTTTTAAACTGCTTAAAAAATCCAATGAATCTCAAGCGCGGTTAGGAAAATTAAAAACCGCTCACGGCATCATTAAGACGCCGTTTTTTATGCCGATTGCCACTAAGGGCGCAGTCAAAAATCTATCTGCCGATGATGTTAAAGATCTTGGTTCGCCGATATTATTATCCAACACCTATCATTTGTATTTGACGCCGGGCAGGGAAGTGCTGTCTGCCGCCGGCGGTTTGCATAAGTTTATGGATTGGCGCGGAGCCATCCTGACCGACTCCGGCGGTTTTCAGGTGTTTTCGCTATCCAAAATCAGGAAAATCCTGCCTCATGGTGTGGAGTTCAGATCGCACTTGGATGGTAGTAAGCACATCTTGACGCCTAAATCGGTCTTGGATATTCAGAAAACTATCGGTTCGGACATCGCCATGATTTTGGACGTCTGTCCGCCTTCAACCGCCAAACATCAAGAAGTCAAAGAAGCGGTTGAAGTTACAACCAAATGGGCAAAGGAGGCGGCAAAAGTGATTAAAAGCCGAAAGTCCAAAGCCAAAGATCAAAACAAGCAATTGTATTTTGCTATCATTCAAGGCGGAGTCTATCGCGATTTACGAGAACAATCCCTCGCCGATTTAGTTAAACTGGATTTTGACGGTTATGCGGTCGGCGGATTGGCTGTAGGCGAGACCAACAAAGAAATGTACGAGGTGTTGGATTATCTGGCGCCGCAGATGCCAGCGGATAAACCGAGATATTTGATGGGCGTGGGCACGCCGGAAAATATTATTGAAGCGGTCAAACGAGGCGTGGATATGTTTGATTGCGTCATCCCGACCCGCGAAGCCCGTCATGGAAGACTGTATGTGCAAGTCGAATGTCGCAAGTCTATAAAGTCGAAAGTCAATTCACAATTTGATTATCAAGCCATCAACATTACCAACGCTAAATTCAAACACGATTTCTCTCCCATCAATCAAACCAACCTCAAACAATACAGCAAAGCTTATCTGCATCATCTGTTCAAAACCGGCGAACCTTTAGCTATGCGTTTGGCCACCCTTAATAATCTTGATTTTTATTTGCAATTGATGGGGGATATTCGGCGACAAATTAAAAAAGGCAACTTATAAAAATAATTATTATAAATCATGATTAACATCCGATAAACTCGGATGTTTTTTATCCTCAGCTGGCCCTTGACAATAAGATAAAAATCAGGTAGAATAAACTGTTGAGAAGCACGTTAAAACCAAGAAATGCATAAATAACAAGCTGATCCGACAGAATCAGCAGGGAGAATTACGATGGAAAATGATCGTTTGGAAAAATTTAAGCGTATTTTAGGGCAAATAAAAGATAACAGCAAACCGCTGGTTGTAATTCTGACTCACTTGGATCCCGACTCCATGGCCTCCGCTGAAGCTATGAGATTTATTGCCAAGTCATTCGGTATTGAGCAGATTACAGTCCTTTACTGCGACGAATCCGCCGATGAACAGAATGAGGCCATCATCAATAAATTGTCTTTAGAACGGCGGATGCAACCGATTGGCAGTTGGAATGATTTTCCGGATAGCAACAGTTATGTTATGGTTGATGCCAACTCGCCCTCCGACAGTCGGCTCAAACACGCTAAGGATAAATTGCAACTTACGATAGTCATTGATCATCATCGAAATGACAGACTCCGGGAAACCGACGAGAATTTTATTTGGCTGGAAGATTTTGGCGCCTGCGCCACCATGATGTGCGAGCTCATCGCGGGTTTGGACTTGTTGAACACCGCTAAGTTCAACGGCGATTTTAAAGATTTGCCCCTACTGCTTTCTTTGGGTATTTATATGGATACCAAGGGACTAATCAGTGCCGGTGGCAAGGATCGCGAAGCGTTTGCCGAAGTCGCCGGTCTGGCCAAAGAAGCGGATCTGCAATTTTTCATTAACTATCAGATTTCCCAAATCTACATGGAAGCGCTTAAATGCGCTTTGAACTCCATGTCTGTTCAAGGCATGAAGGTGGTGGCTTATGCCGGAGAGGTAACTTCAAAAGAAGCCACGGTCATTGCTCGCGTAGCGGATTTTTTTATTCGGATCAAGGGGTTTTCTTTGGCTGTAGTTTGGGCCACGGTTGATGACAATCAAATTGTGATTTCGGCACGCGGCACCGATTTCGGCACGCCCCTTGATGAGTTCATACGTTCCCGTTTCGGATCTGGCGGAGCCAAAGTTTCCAAATGGGGATTATGGGAAGGCGGAGTCCAATTGCCTTTTGCGTTCGGTTTTTTCCACTCTTCCATCAATAAGATGCAACGGATAGCGACGGCCCAGGCGTTGATTACCAATTTAATTCTGAATTAGCCTTATTAGCAACTTCAGCATCTAATTGCCAATTGTTGCCGCTTAAAACACGTACTTTTACACCCTCGGATTTTAATCCGAGGTTTTTATTTTATTAGCTGACAGATAGCGGTTAGAGGACGGTTTTGCCATGCCGGCGATTTATGCTATAATGATGTCAAAAGTTGTTTCGTTTTTACCGCTCGCAGGATCAAACAGCTTTATTTGAGTAATGACTAAAAGATTTATGGACTCCATGCCCAATAATAATCCAACAATAGCAGACAATCCTTCGCACTGGTCTTTTTTGCGTCAACCTTTGGCCTTGTGGATAACCGTCGTTTTGGTGCTTATTAGTTTTATTATCGGCGCGGCGGTTGGCGGACGGGGCAATATAATATCCGATGTTAAGATCATTAAAGGATCGGATAATCAAATAATAGCAACTAGCGAAGCGAGGGCGGCCGAGTCGGCAAGCTCTACTGTTGATGACGCCGCTATATCAGTCTTGCCCGCTTATCTCAAGAAGGACGTTAATTTTCAGTTGTATTGGGACACCTTGGGTATTATCCATGATAAATATTACGCCCGGGACATACCTGATACCAAGTTGTTTTATGGTTCTTTGCAGGGTATGGTGGCGGCTTTAGGCGATCCTTATTCAGTTTTCCTTACCCCTTCTGACGCTCAGCAATTTCAGGAAGATCTTAATGGCACCTTCGAAGGCATTGGCGCGGAAATCGCCGTCAAAAACAGTCAGCTTATTATTGTTTCGCCTTTAGATGACTCACCGGCCATGAGAGCCGGGTTAAAACCGAAAGATTGGATTTTAAAGATCAATGGCACCTCCACCGAAGATATGAGTTCCCAGCAAGCCGTTAATTTGATTCGCGGTAAAGCCGGAACTAAGGTTAATTTGACGATTTATCGCGAGGGCTGGACAGAATCGCAGGTGATTGAAATCACCCGAGCGCCCATTGTGGTCAAAAGCCTGGCTTTGGAATATTTAGCCGGGGGCACGATCGCCCACCTTAAAGTTCGACAGTTTAATGGCGATACGATGCCGCTTTTTGATAGCGCCATCTCCAATATATTAGCCAAGTCGGGAGTTAAAGGAATCATTTTGGACTTGCGCAACAATCCTGGTGGCTATCTGGAGTCAGCCGTAGAAATAGCCGGCGAATGGAACGGCGAGGGAGTCGTGGTGTCGGAGAGGAATCGTGATGGCGCCAAGACGGATCATCGCGCCTATACCCAACCGCGCTTAGCTAATTACAAAACCGTAGTCTTGGTTGACGGCGGCAGCGCTTCAGCTTCAGAAATAGTTTCCGGCGCCCTAAAGGACTGGGGCAAAGCCACGCTGGTCGGCATGAAAACCTTCGGCAAAGGCTCAGTGCAGGATTTAACTGATTTGCCCGACGGCAGCCAGATCAAATTAACCATTGCCAAGTGGTTTACTCCTAGTGGTACGTCAATTGATGAACAAGGAATCGAGCCGGACGTTAAAGTGGACTTAACCGAAGACGATTTTAATTATGATCGCGATCCGCAGTTGGATAAGGCGGTAGAATTATTGAAATAACGATATGAAAGTTATTTACTTAAAAAATTCCAAAGTTTATAAACGGGGCGATGTCAAAGACGTGGCCGAAGGCTATGCGCAGAATTTTTTAATTCCGCAAGGATTGGCTTTAGCGGCTACGGCGGAAAATTTGATTAAGATTAAACAGGAAGCAGACAAAAAAATCAAGACGCAGGAAAGCGCCGTCAATCGATACAAAGCAATAGCGGAAAAGATTCGCGGCCGCAAAATACAAATCACAGGCAAAGCCAATGAAAACGGCAAGCTGTATGCGGCTGTAACCGAACAGGAAGTCAAAGCCGCGCTGAAGAAATCAGGCTTTGATATCGGCGGGAGCAAAGTGATTTTTCCCGGCCATTTGAAGGAAGTCGGGGATTTTAAGGCTCAGGTTGACTTTGGCCATGGTTTAATGTCCGAAATAATAATCTTAGTTCGCGTATGAGGGGATTTTTTATTTTTCATTATTGAATAGAGGACTCGTTGCCTCTATTTTTATTTTATTGCTATTGCTATTTATTTATTTTATCCGTCCAAATTATGAGCCAAGATATCAAAAAGGTGGTTATTACCGGCGGGCCGTGTGCCGGCAAGACTTCCATCATCAATCTTTTGAAAGAAGAGTTTGGCGATATTATTATTACCGTACCGGAAGCGGCGACCTTGCTTTTGGCCGGCGGTTTTCCCATGCCCGGCAAACACTTGGATTGGTGCAATGGGTGGCAACACTCTTTTCAGAAAAGCGTTTTGTATTTACAGAAGTCCTTGGAAAACACTTATTCGCTGATGGCTGATCGCAAAGGCGCCAAACTTCTATTGTGCGATAATGGCCTGCCATCAGGGGCGGCCTATATGCCGGGCGGAATTGAAGAATTCGTAGTTATGTATGGCATTGATTTTGAAAAAGAATTATTGGATTACGATTCGGTCATTCACCTGGAAACCATCGCATTGTCGCAACCGGAAAAATACGGCAAGCATAACAATGAAAATCGCTACACTTCGCTGGAGGAGGCGATAAAGCACGACCTGTTGATTAAGGAAGTTTGGCAGAGCCACCCGAATTGGCAGGTGATACCCAGTACTTGGAGTTTAGAAGAGAAATTCCATAAAGCGTTGGAGGTGGTAAGAAAATATTTATAAAATAAATAATAATCAAATATTATGTCCAAGTACATTTTCGTCATGGGCGGAGTGATGTCTGGCGTCGGCAAAGGCATCGCTTCAGCTTCCATTGGTAAAATTTTGGCCTCTAAAGGTTTTAGGGTTACAGCCATAAAGATCGACCCCTACCTTAATGTGGATGCCGGTACCATGAATCCGGTGGAGCATGGGGAAGTATTTGTAACCGAAGACGGCGATGAAACTGATCAGGACATCGGCAATTATGAAAGATTCTTAGACCAGAACATTTGCCGCGATAATTATATGACTTCCGGGCGCGTCTACCAGTCAGTCATTAATCGTGAACGCAACTTGGAATACGGCGGCAAATGCGTAGAGGCGGTGCCGCACATCCCTTACGAAGTGATTGATCGCATTAATCGCGCCATGGAAAAAGCGGACGCGGAGATTAGTATTATTGAAATCGGCGGTACAGTCGGCGAGTTCCAGAATGTCTTGTATCTGGAGGCGGCCAGAATGCTTAAGTTCCAAAATCCCGGCGATGTGGCATTTGTCATGGTCAGCTACTTGCCGGTGCCGGCGAAAATCGGTGAAATGAAAACCAAGCCGACGCAAATGGCGGTGCGTGCCATTAATGAAGTGGGTATTCAACCGGATTTTCTGCTATGCCGTTCCAGTCATCCCGTGGATGAGCCGCGCCGCGCCAAACTGGCTTTGTTTTGTAATATCCAACCGGGGAATGTTATTTCTGCTCCGGATGTAGAAAGCGTTTATGATATTCCTATTAATTTTGAGAAAGAAGATTTGGGCAATAAGATTTTAAGGGTTTTGAATCTGGAATCGCGCCAACAGGATCTGGCGGAGTGGCGAGCGTTTGTAGATAAAATAAACGCCGCAACAGAAACAGTTAGAATCGGCATTGTCGGCAAATATTTTGAAAGCGGTGATTTTGTTTTATCTGACGCTTATATTTCAGTCATTGAAAGTTTGAAATATGCCGCCTGGCATAATAATCGCCAACCATTGATTGAGTGGATTAATTCTGATTTATACGAAAAGGAACCGGATAAGCTGAATGAACTAAGGGATTTTGACTGTTTAGTGGTGCCGGGCGGGTTTGGCAGCCGCGGCATCGAAGGAAAAATCAAGGCGATTAGATTTGCGCGGGAAAATAAAATACCTTATTTGGGTTTATGCTATGGCATGCAACTGGCGACTATTGAATTCGCCCGCCATGTCTGCAGCCTGACCGATGCGCATACCACTGAGATTAACCCGCATACCATGAATCCGGTTATTCATATTATTCCCGAACAAGAAGAAAAACTGGCCAATAAGCAATATGGCAATACTATGCGCTTAGGCGCTTATCCTTGCATTTTGCAGGAGGGGAGTCTGGTTAGGGATTTATATCAAACGGCGGAAATATCAGAACGCCATCGGCATCGCTATGAGTTTAACTTGGCTTACAAACAAAAGATGGAAGAACATGGCTTAGTATTTTCTGGCTTAAGTCCGGACGGCCAACTGACGGAAATTATTGAACTACCTAAAGATCAGCACCCGTTTTTTGTGGGTGTGCAATTTCATCCGGAATTCAAATCCCGGCCGCTTAAACCGCATCCCTTGTTTTTCGGCTTGATTAAAGCGGGATTAAAAAAATGATTCAGGTAAATTTAAAACCCGTCACGGCTATGTCCGAGGCGGGTTTTGGGTTCTAAAAGATCAAGATAGGCATGTTAGCCCCCCTGTGGATAAACATCTTGACAAAAAAGTAAAGGTGTGATATAATAATAAACATTGGTCGCTGTGACCAACTTGTGTCAAAAAAAATCCCTAAAATTAGGGAAGATATCAAAAGGAACATTTACAATGAACAGTTTTTTTGATGGCAAATCGGCTGATATTCGGATTGTCCAAGGATGCGTTAACTTTTTCATCCAACGCGTTAATCTGATGTTGGTTATGGCATTTTTAGCGTTTTCTGCCGTTGTGGCGCTGGGTGCCTGGCTGGGCGAAGGCCAAGTTCTGGCGGCCGGCATTGATACCGCAAAATGTCGGGCAGACTGTCGGATTAAACGGATCGAGTCAGATCGGCCGGCCTTAACGATAATGAATGCTATTGAGCCGGTTGATTTTATTGACGAGCGAGAATTGGACTCTGAACTATTGCAGGCAGAGAAGATTTTTCTGCAACAACAAGCAGTCAGTTCAGGCGAGTCCGAGTCAGTGATTCTTAGTCAATCAATTGAGGCGACTGATTCGACCTTGGTTAATTTGGAGTTGTTGTCGCCACAAGAAGTTATTAATGTCTATGTCGCCTTTATTCAACGGGACAACCACCGCGTGTCGGATGCGGAAGCCAACAGGTGGGCGCGTGATTTTGAGAAATGGGAAAGCCATTATAAATTCCCGCGGGGGATTTTAGTGGCGATTGCCCATACCGAATCATGGCATGATCCGAACGCCAAATCTTGCGCCGAAGCGTATGGCTTGATGCAGGTTCAATACGGTACCGGCCAAGGAGTAGCCAAGCGCTTCGGTCTTTGGTCAGAACCGAAGTTCATTAAGCCCGCTAAAAATAAAAAGGAGGCACGGGAAAGAGTTCGTCAAGTGGAGAAATTCCGGGAAAATCTCATTAGTATTCTGAAAAACCCGGAACATAACATTCGCATGGGCGCCTTCGTCTTGCACTATTTTCTGGTTAAGGAAAAGGGCAACTGGTCCAAAGCATTGGCGCGTTACTCCGGTGGCGCCAAAAACTACGAAAAGAAGGTTAAGGAATTCCATGCTATTGTCTGGGAGCGGATTGAATTGTGCGCCAAAGAAGCGGTCTTAACCAGTCAGTCGCTACTGGCATCACTGACTGAGTCGCCCCAGTCCGCATCTCCTTTATCTTAATCGTACCTTGCTCGCCGTCTCGGGTTTTACCGAGGCGGCGATTTTTATTGAAAAAATAAAACACCCCGAATAAAACGGGGTGTTTAAAATATAAATCTTTTTAAGCCGCAGCTTTTATTGCCAGATTTATTGCACAGAAACAACCTGAGCGTACTCAAGCTTACCGGTAAACTTTTTGACTTTCTTTTTGTTAAAGCCAACCTTACCCGTTTGAACGGCAAAAATGGAATCATCCTTGGCTTGTTTGGTGCCATTGCCGGCGCGATAATGTGTACCGCGTTGGCGCACGATAATATTGCCGGACTGGGCGGTTTCGCCTCCGTAAAGCTTAATGCCTAAGCGTTGCGCATTGGAATCTCGGCCTAATCTTGTACTGCCGCCTGCTTTTTTTGTTGACATAGTATATTTTGCTTAAATGTTGATTTTTTAACGATTGATATAATATTAGCGTATTTTGGTTAATTTGTCAAGCAATTAGGCCGATATTGGCAAAACCGTTAGTCAGACGGATAAATTGGTGGCGGTAATAAAGAAACTAATGATTATTCGGCGGATTTTGTCGTTAAAGTCGCGTTATGTTAAGATTAATCCCGTGGAGTGCTATGAAGCAATAATTCTTGCAACAGCATTTAACCTGGTAAAATTATGAATCTCAAAGAAAAAGCTAAAAAACTGCCACTATCTCCGGGTGTCTATCGTTGGTTAGATGGTAAAGGCAAAATATTATATATCGGACGCGCCACCAATCTGCGCCATCGGGTTTTGCAATATTTCCGTCCGGATATGGAATTGCGGATAGGGGAGATGGTATCCTTAGCCAAAAATATAAAATATAATAAGACTGATTCCGTTTTGGAAGCGATAATCTTGGAAGCTAATCTTATTAAAAAATTCTGGCCCAAGTATAATGTCAAAGACAAAGACGACCGCTCGTTTGCTTACGTCGTGATCGCCAAAAGCGATTGGCCCAAGCCCATAATCGTCCGAGGCAAGGATTTGGGGAAATATTCGCCAGGGCGAGCGCATATTTTCGGGCCATACCTTAACGCCACCTTGATTAAGAATGCTTTGCGGATCATCAGACGACTTTTCCCTTATTCCACTTGTCAGCCCGGCAGCGGCCAGCCTTGTTTTGATTATCAAATCGGCTTATGTCCGGGCGCTTGCGTTTCAGCTATTACGCCCCAGGAGTACAAAAAGAATATCAGAAACATTATCTGGCTGTTTGAAGGCAAAAAAAAGCAGTTAGTAAAAAAATTAGCTAAAGAGAATCCGGAACTATCCGGGGCTTTCCGCCACATTTCCGACGCTTCATTAATCAGTCGAGATGAAATATCCGGCAACGGCGGTGTCGGACGGATTGAGGCGTATGATGTTTCTCACTTATCGGGTAAAGAAACTGTCGGCGCCATGGCTGTATTTATCGGCGATCAGCCGGACAAATCGCAGTATCGTTTATTCAACATAAAAACAGTGACCAACAATGACGTGCAAGCATTGGAAGAAATGATCAGTCGCCGTCTTAACCATCCGGAATGGCCCCTGCCCGATCTATTTTTGGTTGACGGCGGCCGTCCGCAAATCAATCAGATCAGTAAACTGTTCAAAAAATTGAAAGTTGTCAAACCGCTTCTGGGTTTATCCAAATTTGGCGGAGATAAACTGGTTTATTCCGCCGGTACCCCCAAAAACGTCCGGGAGTTGGCTGTTAATATGCTGATTACTTTAAAACAGGCCCGGGATGAAGCGCATCGTTTCGGCAATTCGGCTCGCCAGAAAAAAATGAGAATTCGCTAAGCTTTACCACTGCTTTTGATTTGTGCTATAATATAGTCATAATTTAAAAACATATGGATAAAAATTCAAACGTTAAGCCGATATTAACGGAACCCGGCGCTCTGTTAAGGGCGACTTGGGATTTGTACGTAAAAAATTGGCAAAAACTAGTTATTTTAACCTTGATTCCCATGATTATTATGGGAATTGCGACTCTGCTGGCTTGGGTGCTGGGAATAATCCGTTATTTGCCGGCCAGTGAGGCTCAAGTCGCCAAAGTTACTGATCCTGTTATTTCTTCTCTAGGCTTCTCTTTCGTTACTGCCGGCGGTTTTGACGCCTTACCTTTATGGGGCAAGATCATTCTGGTAATCATAGTGTGTATTTTAGGGCTGGCAGTGTCGCTATCAATGGTGATCGGCCAGTTGTTAATTTTGAAGTCGGATGGAAAATTAAGTTTAACGGAAGCGATTAAGGGCTCAGTGAAGTATTGGGTTAAATATTTTGTTGTCGGTTTGCTTTTCGGTTTGATTATTGTCGGCGGTCTGATTCTATTCATCATACCGGGATTTCTTTGGGCGGTAATATTCTGCTTGGCGTCGGTGATTCTAATTTTTGAGGATACATCGATTATTGGTTCGCTTAAACGAAGCCGGGAACTGACTAAGGGTTATTGGTGGGCGGTTTTCGGCCGATTGCTTTTGTGGCTCTTGGTGGTATTCTTGGTTTCTTTTATTGCCGGCTTATTGCGTCTAGCCAATCAGGAAGTCGCTACGATCTTATTGGATTTAGCCCAACTGGTTTTGGGTCCGATGTATTTGATCTACATTATCTTGCTATATCAATCATTGCAACAAATTAAAAAGTAGCTTAGTAATATTAGCAATATCAGAAACATATGAAGAAAAAAATTATTTTGTTAACTCTCGTTTTATTGCCTTTACTTTTGGCAGAGGGGACGATGGCAGCCGGAATTTCCACTCGCGCTTTGACTCCGGCAGATCTTAAATTCGGCAATATCCCCAAAGCGCAAACAGTGGCCGCCCAAGTGACTTCCACAATTAACTTAGTCAAAAAAGTGGCGGCCGGAGCGATTGCCCGTTGTCCGGTGATTGAATCAAAGATTCAAATTAAGGTATCCAATTTTGATAACAGCAAAGTCAGGCATATGCAGGCGTACCAGACACTCAAAGACAAGCTGTCCGCCATGTCCGATCGCTTAGTCGCCCGCGGTATAGATGTGACGGCACTCAAAGCGGATTTGGCCGTTCTGGATACAAAAATAAAAAAATTCAGCGATGATTATGCCACTTATGTCTCATTACTCAAACAGGGTCAGGAATCGGTTTGTGGCAAATCAGCTGGACAATTCAAGCTTGAACTTAAGGAAGCGCAGACTGCTTTAAAAACTGTTAATGCCGACGCGTTGGATATTAGGGCTTACTATAACACTACAATTAAAGCCGAGATAGCCAGAGTTAGGGCCATCATCAAAGCCATGTCTGCCGGCAATTCCACCTCTTCTCCGGCCGCGCCCCAGTCGGCCTTGCCGAATCCAGATCTAATCGAATCAACCACCGTTAATAATTTAACGCAGTAACAAAACATATGAAGAAACATTTATCATTGATCGCTTTATTGTCAGTAGTATTTGTGGTTGGCGGATTATTGGCTGGTTGCGGAACGTCGCAGGAGATCAATCTGCAAGATAATCAAGGGGAAAAAGCGGCGGCGCCAATTGAAAGCCAAGCGGTTCAGCCGGCGGAAGAACCGGAAATAACGGAAGTGGATCTTGATCAGTCGTTGGAGGATTTGGATGCAACTATGGAGACAATAAAAACCACCGGTTTTGAGGCGACTAACTTATCTGATAAGGATTTAGGTTTATAATTTTTTATTTGACCAAGGCGGGCTTTTATAAAGTCCGCTTTTTTGTTAGATTAATATCATGGAAAACATCATTGCCATCAATAAGCCAAAAGGCCCGACTTCATTTGATATTGTCGCTCAAGTCAGACGGCGTACGGGCGTAAAGAAAGTCGGCCACGCCGGCACACTGGACCCCCTGGCATCCGGCGTTTTGGTTGTGGCTATCGGCAGAGAAGCGACAAAAAAGATCTCCGAAGAGGTAGCCAAAGAAAAAGAGTATGTGGCGGATATCAGGTTGGGCGTGATCAGCACTACTGACGATGAAGAAGGGGCAAAAAGCATTGTTAGTGAATATAAGCCTGAACGAGAGGAGATATTGGAGGCGATTAAGGGTTTCATTGGAGAGATCCAGCAAGTACCGCCGCAATTTTCCGCTATAAAAATTTCTGGCCGACCCGCTTATAAAACAGCGCGTCAAGGCGGTAAGTTGGAATTAGTAGCCAGGCCGGTGTTAATCAAAAGCATTGAATTGATTGAATATAAATATCCCGATTTAAAAATCAGAGTCGTTACCGGCCCCGGGGTTTATATTAGATCATTAGCGCGGGATTTGGGGCAGATGCTTGGTTGCGGCGCTTATATGTCCGACTTGGTACGGATCAGAGTGGGGGAATATCAGCTGGAAGATGCCATTAAAGCTGAGGAAATAACAAGATAATTCGGATTATTGGTTAGGCCAGGCCTAATAAAATATGACAACTAGAAAAGAAATAACAAAAATATTAAAATCAGGCGGAATCGGAGTGATGCCGACCGACACTATTTACGGCCTGCTTGGTCGAGCTACCAATAAAAAAACGGTTGAGCGAATTTATCGTGTTCGCCATCGTTCGCCGGAAAAACCGCTGATTATTATTATTTCTTCTTTGGCCGATTTAAATTCATTCGGCATTAAACTGCCGGCAAGAGATAAAAAAGTACTACTCAAAATCTGGCCTAATGCCGTCAGTGTAATTTTGCCTTGCATGAATTCCAAGTTTAAATATTTGCATCGCGGGACCAAATCGTTGGCTTTCCGGTTACCGAATAAGAAATGGCTTAGAGATTTGGTTGCTCAGACCGGCCCGTTAGTGGCACCGAGCGCTAATCCGGAGGGAGAGAGTCCGGCTGATGACATTAAGGGAGCGAAGAAGTATTTTGGCGATAATCCTGACTTTTATTATGGTCGCGGCAAAAGAATATCCCTGCCGTCAACTTTGATTGGGATAAAAAACGGCCAAGTGGAGGTTTTACGCCAAGGAAAGGCAAAAATAGAAAGGTAGTCTGATTGAGTTGCTCCGGCCGATTGTAAAAGCCGGAAAATTTTGTTAAAATATACCATATACCATAGCGAATAAAATATAATTATATGCCCAAGAAGCAATTTGACTTGATAACCGTCGGCGGTGCCACCGTGGATATTTCCTTTTATTCCAAGGAAGGTGAGCTGGTCTCTACCGGCAATGCCGTCAAACAGAAGCTCTTGGCTTTTGAATACGGCGCCAAAATCGTGGCCGATAGGGTTTTTAACACCTTCGGTGGCGGTTGTTCCAATGTTGCTGTTTCGGCGGCGCGCTTAGGTTTGAAAACTGCGGCCTTATGTCGCGTAGGCAAAGACGATTTTGGCAAGCGGATATTAGTTAATTTGACTGCCAACAAAGTTGATATCAGCTTAGTTAAACTGGATGAAAAAAATCCCACCGGTTTCACAGTCATCCTGACCGTTGACAATCCCAGCAAGGAACATATCGCTTTTGTGCATCGTGGTGCCAATACCGCGCTAAACGATAAAGATTTGCCTTCATTGGCCATTAATGCCAAATGGTTTTATGTTACGTCTCTGCCGGCTGTCGGTTGGCAAAAAATTATGGATAAACTGGTCGCTACCGAAAGAAAGATTGTTTGGAATCCCGGCAATGAGCAACTCAAAAATATCCCGGCCATTAAGAAATATTTAAATAAGATAGAAGTGCTGATAGTTAATCATGATGAGGCTCTGGAATTTAAAAAACTTAAAGACATGAAAGGTTTATTAGCACATCTCAAATCCCTTGGGCCCAAGGTGGCGGTTATTACCGATGGCGCTAACGGCGCCTATGCCATAGACGACAAAAAACAGTACTATATGAAAGCCAGGTCGTCTAAACCGATTAATACCTTGGGTGTTGGCGATGCTTTCGGATCGGCCTTGACTTCAGCTCTGGTTTATGATAAAAACATAAAAGAAGCGCTCACCTGGGGCATCAAGAATTCCGCCTCAGTCGTAGCCCACATCGGAGCGCAAAAAGGCCTACTCACGAAAAGAGAAATAGAAAAATAAATATCAAGTATTATTTCTAAGGAGTGATAGGCACGCAGACTTGCGTACCTGTCATTTTATTTTAGTCTGTTTTTCGCAAGCCACCGACCATAACCTACAAGTGAATAATAAATAACTCAATATAAATTATGTCTGATGTGAAAAAGTACGTCTATTCCTTTGAAGAAGGGAATAAAAGCATGAAAGAACTTCTCGGCGGCAAAGGCGCCAACTTGGCGGAAATGTCCAGTCTGGGTATTAATGTCCCTCCGGGATTTACCTTAACTACCGAAGTTTGCGATTTGTATTACAAAGCCGGCAAAACCATCACTGATGAAGTCAAGGAACAAACCAACACCAAATTAAAACAGTTGGAAGAAAAGATGTCCAAGACTTTGGGCGATGCCAATGATCCGTTATTAGTTTCCGTTCGCTCTGGCGCCGCGGCTTCTTTACCTGGCATGATGGATACAATTTTGAATTTAGGCCTTAACGACCAATCCGTTTTGGGTTTGGCCACCAAGACCGGCAACGCCCGTTTTGCTTGGGATTCTTATCGTCGTTTGATTCAAATGTTTGGTAATGTGGTGATGGAAGTGGAGCATGCCGAATTCGAACATATTTTGGAGAATGTCAAAGATACCAAGGGTGCTAAATTTGACACTGATTTGACGGCCGAAGATTTGCAGGAAGTCGCCAATCGCTATAAAGCTAAAATCAAAGAAGTCAAAGGAGTGGATTTCCCGCAAGACCCGATTGATCAGCTATATGCTGCGATCAATGCCGTGTTTAATTCTTGGAACAACTATCGCGCCATCCGCTACCGCCAAATCAATGATATTAAGGGATTGATCGGCACCGCTGTTAATATTCAGACCATGGTGTTCGGCAACCTGGGAGAAGATTCGGGCACAGGTGTTTGCTTTACCCGCAATCCCTCTACCGGCGAAGCCAAATTTTATGGCGAATATTTAATGAACGCGCAAGGCGAAGATGTGGTCGCCGGTATTCGTACTCCGCTTGCCGTATCCACTTTGGAACAACAGAATCCGGCTATTTACAAAGAGTTGGTTGATACTTGCAATACAGTAGAAAAACATTATCGCGATATGCAAGATATGGAATTCACCATTCAGCAAGGGCGATTATTTATTCTGCAGGCCAGAAACGGCAAAAGAACTGCCGCGGCCGCTGTGCGCATCGCTGTAGAATTAGTTACCGAAGGAGCAATCTCCAAAGATGAAGCTTTAATGCGCGTAGAACCGAATCAATTAAATCAATTATTACATAAACAACTGGATCCTTTGGCTAAAACCGAAGGTGAAGTTATTGCTCGCGGTTTGCCGGCTTCTCCCGGAGCGGCTGTCGGTGAAGTCGTTTTTACTGCCACTGAAGCGTTTGAAAAAACTCAAGCCGGTTTGGATGTCATCTTGGTCCGCACCGAAACCTCTCCTGAAGATATTGACGGTATGCATTCGGCCAAAGGCATTTTGACTGCTCGAGGCGGTATGACCTCTCACGCGGCCGTGGTGGCCCGCGGTATGGGCACTTGTTGCGTTGCCGGTTGCGCTGACATCATTATTGATGAAAAAGCCAGAACCTTAACTATTAAAGATAAGGGTCTGACGTTAAAAGAAGGAGAATTTATCTCTTTGGATGGCTCCACTGGCGAAGTGTATAACGGCAAGCTTGGCACCAAGGATCCGGAACTTTCCGGTAACTTCGGTACCTTAATGGATTGGGCCGATGAAGTTAGAAAACTTAAGATTCGCACTAACGCTGACACGCCTCATGATGCCATGGTCGCCAGAAAATTCGGCGCTGAGGGCATCGGCTTATGCCGCACCGAGCATATGTTTTTTGAGGGTGATAGAATCAAAGCTGTCAGAGAAATGATTTTAGCTTCTGATATAGCCGGCCGAGAAAAAGCCCTGGCTAAACTGTTACCCTATCAAAGAAAAGATTTTATCGGTTTGTTTAAGGCTATGGATGGCCATGCCGTAACTATTCGCTTCCTAGATCCGCCATTGCATGAATTCTTGCCCAAAGAAGAAAAAGACATTGCGGAACTTTCTGCTGAAATGAATGTGCCGATTGAGGTGTTGAAAACCAAAATTGACGATTTACACGAATTTAACCCCATGCTGGGTCATCGTGGCTGCCGTTTGGCCATCACTTATCCGGAAATCAATGACATGCAAGCCGCGGCCGTGATTGAAGCGGCGATTGCCGTAGAAAAAGAGGGGATTAAAGTGGAACCGGAAATCATGATTCCTTTGGTCGCTACAGTCAAAGAGTTCTCTATCCTCAAAGAACGCATCGTTAAGGTGGTGGAAGAAAAATTGACCACTGCCAATAGCCAATTAAAATACAAAATCGGTACCATGATTGAAGTGCCTCGCGCGGCGCTGATTGCTGATAAGATTGTGGAGGCCGGAGCAGAATTCTTTTCTTTCGGCACTAATGACCTGACTCAGATGGGCGCCGGTTTATCCCGTGATGACGCTGGAAAATTCTTGAAAGAATATGTGACTCAAGGTATTTTTGAATATGATCCTTTTGAAGTGCTTGATCAGGAAGGCATCGGCGAGCTTATCCGCATCGCCATTAAGAAAGGCAGAAGCGCCAAAGAAGACTTGAAGATTGGCATCTGTGGCGAACATGGCGGAGAACCCAAAACTGTCAATTTCTGTCATCGTGAAGGTTTTAATTATGTGTCTTGTTCGCCATTCCGCGTACCGATTGCTCGGTTAGCCGCGGCCCAGGCGGTGATTAAGGAAAATAATGGAAAATAGGTAATAATTTAATTTTAGATAAAAAAGCCGGTTTTTGCCGGCTTTTTTAGTTATCTTTTTGTTTTATCATAATTAATTTTGTCTAAATTTGGCTAAAATTGTAATCAACTATCTGGCAGAGTGGATAAACCTATTGACAAAATTAACAAAGTATGATATGATTATGTATTAGTCCTAATGTGGGGCTGATGTGTGGGTCGTTACAATCTTACCTTAGGAGGAAAGCATCATGCGTTACACTACCATTCTCTTTGCCATTCTGACTGTCTCGGCTATGACTCTGGCGGGCTGTCCGCCGATTACCGAAACCATCCCCGAAGCCGAACTCGGCGGGTTCTGGATCGAAGGAGATTTGTCGGCCGTCGTCGAAAAGATCAACCACGATTTCGTCGGCGAAGTGACCAAATCCCTGGAAAAGGGTGGCGGTTACAACGGCGACGGAATTAGTGGCTTGAATCAGGAGGAACTCCAAGAAATTGGAGATTCACTCAAGGATCAGGCCACACGCATTTACATCTACCTATATTCTACCGATAATGGAGTGGAAATAGGTAAGGGAGGCGGGACCGATTATTACTCCTTCTATGTGCCGATCATCGACCATCAATTCCGCGCTCATTGCGGCGGAATTCGGCCCGGGACTTACTACCTGTCTATCTCTTTCCAGGATGACTACGGCAATCAGCTATTGTTTGGCTGGAAGGATGTTACCGTGGAGGGTGGCATCAACAGGAATGAAAACCTGGTGATGAACTTTGTTTACAACTATCCTTTCCAATTTAGCGTCACCAACCTGCCCGGTTGGTATCAGGCTGATGAGTGGGGATATGGTCATTCAACGCTGATTTCTCCGGACGGCGCGAGTTACTATGCCTCATGGGTTTGGGGCAAGGCGGAAATGGTCTTTAAGTCCTACCTGCCACTAAACTTCGGCGGTGGCGTACTCTACGTCGTTGATGGCGACGGCAATGACGTGTATTGCGACCTGCCGCTTATTATCAGCGGCATTGACTGGGCCGAATTCAGTTTCTCTGATGCGTTGTCCTTTCCTTACGTGGAATCGGACGCGTTTGGGGGGCTGAATGTAAACATTGATTTCGCCTGGGAAGACTAGGACTAGAACATTTGAAAGGATAGTAGAGATGGGGACTGGAAATTACGTAATTATTATCACCAAATCCCATTCCGATGATATTGATGTTAGGGGGCCATTTACCTCAATAATGGAGGCAGAAAATTCTCTAATATCTAATAATTATAAAAAACACGGACAAACTGGGCAGCAGTGGCTTCGTTTATTGAGGGGCGATGATTTTTTCGCTCCGATGGTAAAACGAGCGATAATTAAGGAAGTTAAAAAACCGTAATTGTTGATGGCGACGGCAATGACGTGTATACGACCTGCCGCTTATTATCAGCGGCATTGACTGGGCCAACCTAGAACATTTCAGACCGCTGACTCGATTAATTTCGAGTCAGTTTTTTTAATTGTTAATGTTTTTATTTGACTTAATTTGTTATTTAGTTTATAGTAATAAGCACTTAATTGTTTTTTGTAAAAGAGACTGCAACAGGAGGGAAAACCATGAAAAAGAAAGTGTTGTGGATTTTTATCAGCCTAATCGCTCTTTCAATCATCGGAGGAAACTTCACTAGCAATAAGCTTGAAGCCCAGACTCAATCATTATCTGTACCCATTACTAATAATGCCAATCAAAACGGAGCGGTGATCGATTCGCCAGTGCCGATTGGTAACCCGCTTGCCCTTGAGGGTGCATTAGCGGAGTTAGTGGCTAGTTCCAATGTGTACACTTTGGTTGGCGGGGCCGGCTTAGCTGGCGGGGCCGGCGGAGCGGCAATGGCGGCTGGCGGAGGTTTCAGCGACGGCGCTGAAATTCGGGTTGCCAATTACAATTAATTGCTCTTTTTATCAGAGTTAGCGGGTTGCTTTAGTTAACCCGCTTTTTATTTTGGCTGAATCGGATATTTATGGTAAAATTAGATTATTATAAATTAGATACTATGAATAGCCTTAAATCGTTTTTTAACCCGCGAAGCGTAGCAATAATCGGCGCCTCCAATCATACCGGTAAAGTCGGCAATGATGTGATAAAGAATCTCTTGGTCAATTACCGGGGCGAGATTTTTCCCATTAATCCTTCTGAAACCAAGATAGAGGGCAAGCCGGCATATTCGTCAATTTTAAAAACGCCACAGATTCCTGATTTAGCGATTATTGTCGTGCCGGCGCAATTTGTATTGGCTGTAGTGGAAGATTGTGGCAAGAGAGGAACAAAAAATATTTTGATTATTTCTTCTGGTTTTAAAGAAGTTGGCGGTGAGGGAGTTAAATTGGAAGAAAAATTACTGCAATTAAAAAATAAATATAAACTGCGGATACTCGGTCCGAACTGCTTAGGTTATATCAATACTAAGCCGTCAGTAAACGCTTCCTTTGCCGCCACCTTCCCCAAGGCGGGCAATGTAGCCTTCTTTTCCCAATCCGGCGCTTTAGGTACGGCTATTTTAGATACGGCCGAAGCCCAGAAACTCGGCTTTTCTTATTTTGTGTCCATGGGCAATAAGTGTGATATTAACGAACTGGATCTTTTGGAATATTTCAACCAAGATAAAAACAGCAAGGTCATAATGGCTTATCTGGAAAGCATTAATGATGGCCAAAAGTTCTTATCTATAGCCAATAAAATTTCCGATAAAAAGCCGATTATTGTTTTAAAATCAGGTAAGACCGCGGACGGCAGTCAAGCTGTTTCTTCCCATACCGGATCGCTGGCTGGCACTGCCCAGGTTTATAGCGCCGCCTTTAAGCAATCCGGCGTGATTGAGGCGCGTGATGTTATGGATTTTTTTAATTTGGCTGAGGGTTTTGCCTACCAAGATTTACCTCGCGGCAATCGCGTGGCTATTGTCACCAACGCCGGCGGCCCGGGCATTCTTTTGACTGACTGGTTGCCAGACTATAAATTAAAATTAGCCGAATTATCTGAAACGACCAAAGCTAAATTAAAAAAAGTTTTACCGGCCGCAGCCAGCAACCATAATCCGGTTGATGTTTTAGGTGATGCTCTGGCTGACCGTTATGAGATCGCTCTGCGCGAAGTGGTTAAAGATAAGAACGTTGACGCCATAATCGTAGCGCTAACCCCGCAGAGAATGACGCAGATAAAAGAGACGGCTGAAGCGATCGGCCGAATCAAAAAAACCACAAGTAAAACAATCGTCCTATGTTTTTTGGGTGAATTGGAGATTGTCAAATATTATCAGACTTTTGCCGATAATAAATTACCGCAATTCAACTTTCCTGAGCAGGCCGTCAGTGTCTTAAGCACTATGGCCAAATATTACCAATACCTCAAAAATAAACAACCGACAGTAAAAGCCCCCGCCATTAAGCCCAATAAAATATTATCCAATGAATTGACGGAGGATGTCTGTCGGCAACTACTGATTAAAAATGATATCCCAGTGCACCGCGCCGAGTTTATTGCAGATATTTCCTTAGCCGCCAAGGCCGGTAAAAGAGTCGGTTACCCCATTGCACTTAAAGTTATTTCGCCTCAAGTAATACATAAGTCCGATGTAGGCGGGGTTAAAGTGGGCATAAATAATGAGACGGAATTGCTGGCCGCTATAAAAAAGATGAACACGGATATTGTTCAGAAAGTCAAAGGAGTCAAAATTAAGGGGTATCTTTTAGGCGAGATGGTTAGCGGCCAACAAGTGATTGTCGGCCTAAAGCGAGATCCTCAATTCGGCGCCGTTATTATGCTTGGTTTAGGCGGAATTTATACAGAAGTGTTTAAGGACGTAGTCTTTCGTGTGGCGCCTATTAACAAAAATGAAGCGCAAAAAATGATTGAAGAATTGAAAATCTATCCGCTTTTAGCCGGTACGCGCGGCCAAAAACCGGCTGATATTGGCGCTTTGGCTGATTTATTGGTAAGATTTTCTTGTCTGGTAGCAAAATATCCGGAACTGAAAGAAATTGATTTTAATCCGATTATGGTGCTGGATAGGGGCAGGGGAGTAAAAGTAGTTGATGTCAGGATGGCAAAATAAAAAAAATTAAAAAACTGCAGTTTAGCAAATTTTGTTACTATTGTCAATGTTTAAAAAAATCAAAAAATTGATCAGTAAAATAAACAAAGAGTCGCAGAGCATTACCTCGGCGGCTATTATTATTGGCGGTTTATCTGTCGCCAGCCGGCTATTGGGCGTAATCAGAGACAGAGTATTAGCCTCACAATTCGGCGCTGGCGATATTCTTGACGCTTATTATGCCGCCTTTCGTTTACCCGACTTGGTGTATAATCTTTTGATTTTAGGCGCAGTTTCGGCCGGCTTGATTCCGGTTTTTACCTCGCTTCTGGCCAAACATCAGGAAAAAGAGGCTTGGAAACTAATTAACAGTATTTTAAATCTTTTATCAATCGCTTTATTGATCGCTTGTGGCGTGCTATTTGCCCTGGCTCCGCTATTAATGCCTTTGATCACTCCGGGATTTGCGCCGGAAAAGATGGGCTTAGTCATCGCTCTATCCCGTATTATGTTCTTGTCGCCGATTTTTCTCGGCTTATCATCAATCTTCTCTTCGGTTTTACAATCCCAACGTAAGTTCCTTCTGTATTCTTTGGCGCCGATTATTTATAATCTCGGTATTATTTTTGGCGCTTTGTTTTTGATTAAACCATTCGGCGTCATGGGTTTGGCCTGGGGTGTTGTCATTGGCGCTTTCCTGCATATGATCATTCAGCTCTTACCATTATTCGGTTCTGACTTCAAATACCGCTTGGATTTCAATTGGCGCAATAAACATGTTATGGAAGTGTTTAAGATGATGGTACCGCGCACTATCTCTTTGGGTATCAGTCAATTCAATTTTTTAATCATCACCGTGGTAGCTTCAACTTTGGCTGCCGGATCCCTGTCTATTTTTACTTTTTCCAACAATTTACAAAATTTTCCTTTGGGTATCTTTGGCGTATCTTTGGGCATAGCGGCTCTACCGGTATTATCTGCCCTGGCGGCACAAAAGAAAAATCAAGAATTTGTAACAGTCGTCTCCACTACTTTTCGCCAAACGCTGTTTTTGATTGTGCCGGTAGCTATTATACTTTATGTTTTGCGCGCGCAAATCGTCCGTGTACTTCTGGGCGCCGGACGATTTGATTGGTATGACACCCGCTTGACCGCCGCCTCTTTAGCTATTTTCTGTATCGGCTTATTCGCCGCCGGCGCTTACCCCCTTATCATTCGCAGTTTTTACGCCTTGCATGATACCAAAACACCGTTTTACGCCGGATTACTGTCTATGATAGTCAATGTAGCGGCACTATTGATTTTTCGTTTTATTTTTTCCTTCCAAAATTGGTTTTCTTTTGCCGCCACCGCTCTCTTGCGCCTGTCGGATTTATGGGGTTATGTGGATATGCGGGTTTTGGCTTTACCGACAGCCATGTCAATATCAGCAATCTTTGAGCTGGTCTTGCTAATGATACTTTTAAGAAACAAGATTGGTCGACTAGATATCAGACGCATCGCCAATTCCACTTGGCGCATCACTATAGCCTCCATCGGCGGGGGACTAGTAAGCTACTTTTCTTTGCAACTTTTTGATGATTATGTGTCCATGCAAACATTCTGGGGAATTTTTTTCCAGGGATTTATTGCCGGCTTGCTGGGACTATTAGGTTATGTGGTATTGGGATTAATCTTAAAGATTGAGGAAATGTTTATTTTTCTGACTTCCATGAAGCGCAAATTATTCAGATCAGCGGTGGTCATGACTGATAGCGGAATTAATAACGGTAGCAGCACTTAGCTTTAATCGGTTAATTATTAACTACCCACCAAATAAAAACCCCGGCTCAACAAGTGAGTCGGGGCGTTCATTTCTTAAGGTTCTTTATTATTTCGCTGATTTGATCGGTAACATCAAACCAGCCAATCAACTCCTCGGGGGTATTATCCTTGAAGCGTGTTTGCTTTTTGAGGAATTTCACCAGATTTTCTCGATCAGTGATCAAAGTGATATTTTGCTTTTCAGCATACCTATTGGTTTCCCGCCAAGCAATATCGCCGCTTTCAGTAATTAGAAACCAATAAGCGGCACTGCTGGGCGCTAACTTGCGTTCTTTTAACTCTTGATAGGATGAAGTGGCTCTGACCAATTCGGCATAATCAATACAGCGCGGGTTTATTACCATCATACCGGCCGAGCCAACATACAGCTTCTCATCGGGAATATCACCTTTAGCTAACGGAAACTCGAGTTTTTCCTTGGTAGGATTGGGTTTTTCCGGTTTGACCGATTTAACCTTTTCTTCCCCGCTTTTTTCCTTTTTTGTCTCTAATCTTATTTGCAAGTCACGCGTTTTAATGCTCGATTTGCCAGTTGTGGCCGCGCCGGTTAATACCAAAGCGGCTATCAAGGCGGCAGCCATGACGATTTTTGTCGTCAAACGGCTTGACCCGGTCGTTTGGTGCTTAACCATGGTGATTCTCCTTCTATTCTAGTTTAAAGGTACTGCATTTAGCGAATACTATCATAAAATAATAAAAAAGTCAAATTTGTAAATTTGGCCGAATTATGTTAAAATTTTTCCATTACCTTAATCTATGAGTTCAAATAATATCCGTAATTTCTGTATTATCGCCCATATTGATCACGGCAAGTCAACTTTGGCTGACCGTATGTTGGAATTGACCGGAACCATCTCCAAACGTGACATGAAAGAACAGCTTTTGGATCAAATGGACATTGAACGGGAACGGGGAATCACCATCAAATTAACACCGGTTCGCATGCAGTATCAAGGCTATGAGCTTAACTTGATTGATACTCCGGGACATGTAGATTTTACTTACGAAGTATCGCGCAGTCTATATGCTGTTGAGGGAGCAGTACTGTTGGTTGACGCCACGCAGGGCATCCAAGCCCAAACCTTAGCCAACTTGTATTTGGCGCTTGATGCCAATTTAACAATTATTCCGGTAATCAACAAAATTGATTTGCCTAATGCTCAAGTGGAGCGCGTTTCTGAAGAAATAATCAAGCTGTTAGGCTGTCGAAAAGAAGAAATCTTTCATGTGTCAGGCAAAACCGGCCAAGGCGTAACGGAATTATTGTCAGCCATAATCGCTCAAGTTCCGGCACCGAAACTATCCCCGGACAAATCTTTGCGCGCCCTGATTTTTGATTCAGTCTATGATGAATACCGCGGCGTCATTGCTTATGTCAGAATTTTTGATGGTAGCATTAAGCCAGGAGACCATATCAAATTTGTCTATAACCAGCAGTTGGCCGAAGGGTTGGAGGTCGGACATTTTGCCCCCAAGTACATCAAAGATAAAACACTATCTTCGGGAGAAATCGGTTATATCGTCACGGGCCTGCATGAAGTCGCACAATGCCGTGTCGGCGATACTATAACCATAAAAGATCTGACCGTAGAGCCTCTGCCCGGTTACAAACAAGTTAAACCTATGGTTTACGCCGGAATTTTCTGTAAAGACGGTTCCGATTTCAGTCATTTGCGTGAAGCCATTGAAAAACTAAAATTAAACGATGCCGCCCTGTCTTACGAGCCGGAAAATTCCTCGGCTCTGGGTTTTGGTTTTCGTTGCGGTTTTCTGGGGTTGTTGCATTTAGAAATTTTCCAAGAACGATTGAGACGTGAATTCAATTTGGAATTAGTGGTGACTATTCCCAGTGTGGCTTATAAAGTACATATGGCCAACGGAGAAATAAAAGACGTCTATAATCCGCAAGAATTCCCCGATCCGACTTATTATAAACAAGTAGAAGAACCGATAATGAAGGTTGACATTTTTACACCCAAAGAATATCTGGGCGGAGTCATGCAATTATCCACCGAGAAGCGCGGAATTTATATTAATACCGAATATTTGGACGAAGACTTGGCGGTTCTTCATTATTATCTGCCTCTGACTCAAATCATTGTTGATTTTTATGATAAGCTCAAATCCATTACCAGCGGTTATGCCTCGCTTAATTATGACTTTTACGACTATGAGGCGACTGAGGTGGTAAAAATGGATATCTTGGTAGCGGAAGAAAAAGTGGAGGCCCTGTCCCTTATCACTTATAAGGATAACGCTCAGCAGGTAGGACGCAAAATAGTGGATACCCTAAAAGAAACCCTGCCTCGCCAACAGTTTATGGTTAAAATCCAAGCGGCTATCGGCGGCAAAATTATTGCCTCAGAACGCATTTCCGCCCTGCGCAAAGATGTTACCGCTAAGCTTTATGGCGGCGATTGGACTCGTCGCGCCAAACTTTTAGAAAAACAGAAGAAAGGCAAGAAAAAAATGATGGCTATGGGCAAAGTGGATATTCCGGCCGACGCTTTTTTAGCGGTATTAAAAAGATAAATAAAATACCATTCTAAGCGCGGTAATAACTTTTCCTCCACCCAGAATGGCAACTAGACTATTTTATTTTTATTCTGATATTTAACCTAAAATTGGCAATAAAGAAAAGAAGACCATGGAAGTAATCATTAGGACGGTTACGATAATCCAGACTATTTTCATTAAGCGCTTTTTACGTATTTTCATATAAGTCAATTATAACGGAATTAACCACCCCCAGTCAATGATTTGGAAAATTAAAGACAAAATTACTCCGGAATTGACCAGACAACACCCCAACTACAACGAGCTGGTCTTACAGCTTTTGTTTAACCGAGGATTAACGGAAAAAAATAAGATTGAGGAGTTCCTTAGCCCTGATTTTGACCGGCAATTATTTGATCCTTACTTATTCAAAGATATGCGCTTGGCCGTAGAACGCTTGTTCCAGGCTTTGCTGGCTGGGGAGCATATCATGGTTTATGGCGATTATGACGCTGACGGCGTTTGTTCTACCACCATATTATTCCAAACGCTTTCCGCTCTGGGAGCCCATGTTGATACCTACATTCCTTTTCGCGAAAGCGAGGGCTACGGCTTGAACACAAAGATTGTTCAGCAGATTATTAATCAAAAATTCAATCTTGTCATCACCGTAGATTGCGGTATTGCCAATAAAAAAGAAATTGCCGAATTTACCACGGCCGGCATAGATGTCATTATTCTGGATCACCATGAAGAGCCACTGGAGTTGCCTCAGGCGTTGGCAATTATTGACCCTCAGGTCAAATCTTGCGGTTATCCCGAAAGCCCGTTATGCGGCGCTGGCGTAGCTTTTAAATTCATACAGGCCATCATTAAATATCAGCAGGAGAATAATAGTCCGATTCAATTGCCTGAGGGTTACGAAAAATGGCTGTTGGATTTGGCGGCAATCGCTACGGTCGGCGACATTGTACCGCTACTGGGCGAAAATAGGATTATAGTCAAATACGGCTTGATGGTAATGGAGAAGACCCGCAACTTGGGTTTGGCAAAAATGATGGAATTAGTTAATAATCGCCACAACAGCTTAGACACCGAATACTTAGGTTGGCGGATTGTACCGCGAATCAACGCCGCCGGACGAGTTGGCCACGCTTCCGTGGCATTTAATCTATTGACTGCCGAATCGGAGGAAGAGGCGGAAAAATGGGCGCAATTTCTTGAAAATAACAACAAGGAAAGGCAGCAGATCACCAGTAAGATTCTAGAAGCCGCCTTCATTCAAATAGCTAAAACCGCCGAAGAAGAACATATTCTAATCGCTGAAGGCGAGGGTTGGGCGGCAGGAGTAGTCGGGCTGGTAGCCGGACGTTTGGCTGACAAGCATCGCCGGCCGGCCCTGGTATTCACCAAAGAAGGCGACAAGTATTTGGCATCTGGAAGAAGCATTGAGGAATTTGACATTACCGAGGCGCTTAAGCAATGCCATGACTTGCTCGCCAAATATGGCGGACATCCCCAGGCTTGCGGTTTGACGATTATTGGCGAGGATAATTTTCAAAAATTTAAAGAGAAAATCCGACAATTGGCGAAAGGAAAATTAATCGGGCTTGATCTGACTCCGACTTTGTTGATTGATACGGAAATAAAACTATCCCAAATCGATTGGCAATTATTAGAGGAAGTCAGTAAATTTGAACCGTTCGGCGAAGATAACGAACAACCGCTATTTGCCGCTTTCGGTTTGTCGGTGGAGCAAGTGCAGACGGTCGGAGTCGACGGCAAACATCTTAAGGTGTTAGTGTCGCAAAACGGGGATTTATCCAACTTACACAAGTTAATTGGCTTTTCTTTTGGCGAATGGTGCGCGCGACTCAAAGCGGGGGACAAGATTGATATAGTTTTTGAGCTTGGCGTAAATGAATGGAACGGCAATAAAGAATTGCAATTGAAAATTGAAGATTTAAAAATAAGTGAAAAATAAAACCGCCTCATATGGGCGGTGTGAAAATTCTTATCGGATCGGATTTAACGATCATGGCTTTCTCCTTTCAGGTTGTTGATTACGCTATTTGAAGTTATAATTAAAGAACAATAATAGAAACATAACTCTTTATACTGAAAAAGTCAATATGAAAGCAATAATTTATTCTGATGGCGGAGCGCGGGGCAATCCCGGTCCGGCCGGTATCGGAGCCGTAATAAAAATCGGCGAGAAACAACTGGAACTTAAACGCTATATCGGCGAAGCCACCAATAACCAGGCGGAGTATCGCGCTTTAATTTTGGCTCTGGAGCATGCCTTAGAAAACGGGGTAACCGAGGCTGAATGCCTTTTGGATTCCGAACTGGTGGTAAAGCAATTAAATCGCGAATACCGAGTCAAAGATAAGGATCTGGGAGTACTGTTCATTAAAGTCTATAACCTAAGCACCAAATTCAAAAGAGTCACTTTCAAACACATCTATCGCGAGCAAAACAAATTAGCGGACAAACTAGTCAACGAAGCGATTGATAGACACGAATAAATATAAAAAAATACCTCGCAGCAGCGAAGTATTTTTTAACTGAATATGACTATAAGCCGAATTCTGTATTTTTTACTAACCTTGCGGCCGTAAAAAACGATAGTCATCTGTCTGTCATTGCCGTTACCGGCATGATCAAGCCCCCGAAACGGGGTTGCACCAGGTAGAGTTTACCACAACTGCCCATCGCTGGGAGTTGAGTAGGGTGGCATTAATTTGAGGAGATATCTCACTCTCAACTTAATACTTCGCTACACTTTTCACCTTTCGCGAAATACTTGCGCATCTCGTTAGTATTGTCTCTGTGGAACTGGTCCTCGGCCAGCCTTACGACTGTCCGGGTGGGCGTTACCCATTACCGCGACATTCCGGCTTGCGCCGAAAAGGGTGTTCGGACTTTCCTCTCTTCGGCCTAAGGCCAAAGAGTAACTATCCGTCATACTCAGTGTTATAATTTTATCACAGATGTTTAATTTTGTCAAGACTACGCCTTGATTTATCCTGATTTATGTGCTATACTGCTAAATAGAAAAAATAATGCGGGATCGTCTAATGGTAGGACACGCCCCTCTGGAGGGTGGTATCGGGGTTCGAGTCCCTGTCCCGCAGCCAGTTTCGCTTTTCATTTTTTAAAACAGAATTCCAACCGTTTTTTGGCTTAAATTCAAATTTTTTGCCTTGCAAAATAAAGTTCGAGCCGATTTTTTTAATAAATGCTCTAATCTCTAGAAGGTCGCCGCCATTGGCGACTTTTTTGGTTTGTTTATTGGCGAAAAGGAATTCTCTCATCGGTTCGAGCCAATTATTTCCTGTTTGCCTGATTGACTGGATTTTGTCCTCAAAAGTGATTTTTTGATTGATGAGCTGTTCTTTCTTGCGCAAATAGTCGTCCTTGTCCAATAACCCTTCTAATCGGTCATCTAATAACTTGTCTAACTTGCTCTCTAGGCCACCAATTTGCGCTTTAACCTCATCAATCAGACCAATAGATGACTTCATATCGCTTTTCTGTTCCTCGTCCAGTTTGGCGAGCATCTTGTCAATCCAGTCATCAGACAAAGAAGCTTTTTGAAAAAGGCCATAGAATTGCTCCAGCAAGTTTTCTTCGCGGATATACTTTTCATCGCAGGCTCCGAGCTTTTTCGTACAGCGATAATAGATATGGCCTTTTTGCCGTTCAGCGGTAATGCAGGCGCCGCATTTGCATTTCATTAGTCCTGTAAATGCGTAGTCGTGCTTGTCTTGCCCGAGCGGCCGGCCGCGATCCCGCATTACCGCCTGAACTTCATCAAAAAGCTTCTTGGAAATAATCGGCTCGTACTTGCCTTGGTATATTTCGCCATTAAACTTGAATACTCCGCAATAAAAGGGATTGCTCAATATATTAGAAATCATGCCGACAGTCAGGATTTTTCCTCGCTTACTGGTCAGACCGATATCGCAAAACTTATCTTTTAGAAATTTAAGCGAAAATTCTCCCGTGCTGTACATCTCAAACATCTTGATTATCAGCTTGGCGCGCAGAGGATCAATAAGCACGGTTTTAGCCATGCGGTCATTAAGATAGCCAATAGGCGCTTTGTTGGGATATTCGCCACGCCTTAACTTTTGTCTGAATCCGCGCTTAACATTTTCGCTTAAATTATCAATATAGTATTTGCTCTGGCCGAAAGCGATATTGAGCATGAATTTACCTTGCGGAGTATTCTCAAACCAAAAAGTCGGGAATTTCAGCGTTTTAATCTGGCCAATATCCACCATGTAGATAATCTTCCCACCATCAACGCTATTTCTGGCCAATCTATCTGGGTGCCACGCTAAAATTCCGTCGGCTTCACCTTTTTCAATCCGAGCGAGCATTTCGCCGAAAATTTTTCGGCCTGGTTCTTTGGCGGTTTTAGACTCGCAGAGCGAGTCAGCAATTTCCAATTTTTCTTTGGCGGCTAACTCCTTCAGCTCTGCGAGCTGGGCTTCAATTGAAAGGACTTGACGCTCCTCTTCGTCTGTCGACTTGCGGGCGTAAAGAAAGTATTTCATATTTGTATTGAATTAAAGAAAAAGAAAAAGTTTGATTCTGGCGTTCCGATAGTAATCGGAACCAAGGCAAAAAATTTGAATTTAAGCCAAAAAACGGTTGGAATTCTGTTTTAAAAAATGAAAAGCGAAACTGGCTGGGTGTTTATGAACAAATCCGAACCGAATTTCAACAAAAATTATGATCGGTCAGGCGGAATTCCCCCCCCAAACCCCTCCTTCCGCCCGACCGAAACATCTGGACGGCTGAGGCGGAATAAAACCGCCAAAGAACCAGATTAAAAAAATCGGCTCGAACTATATTTTGGACAAAATCAAACTTTTTCTTTTTTTTAACACAAACCCCCACTTCTCTATTGTATTATACAACAATATTGTTAAGATATACAATAATTGGTAAAATATCTGTGAATAACTATGCATAAATTAAGCAAAAAACTTGCCGTTAATTTTAAACGGATACGAGAGGAAAAAGGCCTAACTCAAGGCGACGTTTTTCGTTCAAGCAGAATTGACCGCGCCTATATCTGCCGGGTGGAAAGTGGCCGGGTAAACCCTACATTAGAAAATTTATATAAATTAGCCAATGCCTTGGGAGTTGAAGCGTGGGAATTACTAAAATAATTAATTTCATGAAACATCATATTGTTGCGATTGGAATTTCTAAGCATAAGAATCAAATTACAAATCTAGCGTTTGCAGAAAAAGATGCAACAGAGTTTTTCTCATTATTTCAACAAAATATTAGCAATATTGGGTATAATAAACTTTTAGTTGATGAAGAGGCGACTCTTTCAGAAATCAAGACTGCGTTAGGAAAAGAATTACTGGATAATATCGAGTCAGATGACGTTTTCTTCTTTTTCTATTCCGGTCACGGAGCATTAGTTGATGATCCTAATAATATTAATTCAGGACTTAGCTTTTTAGTGCCGTATGATGCAACTCATGATATTGTAAATACTTGTTTATCAGTAGAGGATATAAAAAATATTTTCACATCCCTAAAATCAAAAGTAAATTTAATTTTTATTGATTCTTGTTTTAGTGGGTCAGTAAGTAAAAATGCCAAAAATTACCCAATCCCCAATACCAAGGGATTTAAAAATATTAAATCATTTTCAAATACAGTAATTGGTAATGGTAGTATGATTTTTACTGCCAGTAAAGATGATGAACTTTCAATCGAAGATCCTGAACTTAAAAATGGTTTATTTACATATTATGTACTTGATGAACTCCAAAAAAATCGTCCTAGTGAATATTTTTCAGCTACAGACATTTTTAGTCCAATCGCAGAAGGTGTAAGCTCTCGTGCTAGGGACAAATGGAAACACACTCAAACACCAACCATGTTAGGTAAATTAGAGGGTAATCTCACTCTCCCAGTGTTTAAAAAGAGGTTGCATTTAAAGCCCGAAACCATTGAGATACCAAAAACGCCAGAATTACAAAATGCTATTTTTTCTGTGCCAGTGATTGATTTAACGATGGATGAAAAAAACAAACTTTTGCAGGAAACAATTAATTTTGTTGTTGGTTCTTCCGGGTCTAGTGTGGAAACTATTAATATATTAAATTTTGAGAGATTGTGCCACAAATTAATCACTAAAATAAAAAAGGAATGGGAAATAATTTTTCAGGAAATTGGTCAGGATGTGGATCGCATACCAGAGGCTATTTCGCGCATGGAAGCGAGTAGTTATCAGTATATATATTTAGGTGCTACAATTTCAGTATATGGCAACAAAAATCAGATAAAAATATACTGTGAATATCTGACAGCTTTAGTTGAACTTACAAATAATAAATCCGGTCTAATTTCTCTGATTGCGGTTCCGGAAGTTATAATTGTTGAAATCTTATACATTATAGCTACTATTTGTATAGCCAGAGATAATTATGCGCCACTCAAAATTTTACTTGAAACTAAGTTCGATAATCCAAATTACTTTGATCAGCCACCGATGTCTTTTTTAGAAGATAATCATTTTCATTATACTCGTGCCCTGACTGGTCATTCAACTAAAGTGAATGAATACATTAGGGAATATTTAAAAAATCAAGATTGGCTTATTGAATTAGTACCAAAAATGGATGGAAAAATTGAAAATTTTCAATTTCAGGCCAATTTCCTACTTGTTGTACTGTCCGAGCATAATGGGGAACCTTTATGGGCTGATTTTGGCAGATATTATGGAGAGAGAATTATGCCATTCGTAAAAAAAATTCTATTTGATAAAAATATTCGTATACAGCTTGCAGGATTAATGAATTTACAAGAAACTGAGGTAAGACTAAAATTAATTGAATACATCACAACGATACAAAAAAGAGGTCTTAATAATTATTGGTGGGAGTCTATTAATCCCGCGCATCTAATGACAGACGAAGAAAAAAAAGTGGCTGGGATTAAATAAAGTTAATTTTATAATATTAGTTTGAATCTAAAATAAAATGTATATTTGTTATGATAAAAAAATATTACATTGTATTTATGTCATTACTATTTCTCCTGTTTTTAAGTGGTTGTAGTATTGGTAAATATGAAAGTATGACTGCTGAGGAGTGGTCAGATAATTATTATGAATCTGAAGATAAATACGATAAATTTAGAAGCTGTGTTGAAGATTATGATAGCCTAAGCTTTCAAGAAAAAAATCAATATGGTGGCGTATTTTATTATTGTGAATAAAATAATTTTGGTATGATCATATAAGATTAATCGTATATGGAAATAATTCAAATAAAAGAAACATTATTAATTCCCAAAGATTATATCTTTAAAAAAAGATATAATCTTTGGATAGGTTTAAGTTTTGGTAATAAATGGTTCACGAAAAATAATCTTGAAAAACTTATTGATTTTGGCCTCATACATACTAAAAAATCCTTGTTAATTTTAATCCCAGGGAGACTTCAGGTTTCTAATTTAAGGTATATTGATAATTTAAGCAGAGCACAATCATTAAAAAAGGCTTTCGAAATGGAAGATGAGAAAAGACAAGAAGTCGAAGTAATCGTCTCAAGATTGCCCGCAAAAGATCAAAAGAAGGTTGTTATCGCCAACTATGATGATGCTTTAACGCCAAAATTTGTTAAACAACGAGAGGTATTAATGAGGGAATTTTCTGAACAAAAGGCTTTTTATAATTCGGTAATGGAAATTTCTAACGAAATGCTAAAAATACGAGGACGCACTATTTCAAAAGATCGAGCCGAGTCAGTGGCTCTTTATGTCCTACAAGAATTGCCATTATTTTTGAATGGAGTTTCGATTATTAATCGTGGTGAATTGTATTCAGTTATTTTGTATCCGGGATTAGGTAAATTTGATGAATTAGTAGTAAAAATTATTAAAAGTAATGAGTATAATGGTTTAAGGAATAAATTAAGAATTATAAATAAAACAGGCATAGCCGATATCGAATAATATATGGATTTTCAAATATCTAGAATGAATATTACGGACATTGATGAGATTTATAAACTAGGTGCTTTACAGAAAGAATTTGCTAGTGCTAGTGGAATTTTTTGGAGTAAAGAACAATTAAAAAAATGGTGTCAAAGTCCTAGTGATGTTCTGTTAGTGGCAAAAACAAAAAATGAAATTATTGGCTTTTCTTTTTATTCCGCTCACATACCAACAAAGAAAATTACTTGGGAAAATCTTTACGTGACACCATCCGCTCGCGGATTGGGAGTGGCCGCAAAATTAACAGAGGAAGGATTGAAGCAAGTTAAAGATCTTGGATATACTTATATTATGCTTTGTGTGAATGCCGAAGATCAGGAGTTATTTTCTAAGTTTATCGAAAGATATGGATTTAAAAGAGAAGGCACTGTTCTGTGGGTTGATAAAATTATATAATTAATGCCGCCAAAGAAAAATTGGAAATTGCAATTTCGCCTCAGCCGTCCAGATGTTTCGGTCGGGCGGAAGGAGGGGTTTGGGGGGGAATTCCGCCCGACCGGTTATGACCCATTCGACTTCGCTCAGGGCAAGCTTTTCTGAAATTCGGTTCGGATTTGATTAAAGACCTCCAGATGCGACAAAATGCCCCTATTTTAGGGGTATTTTTGTATACCGAAATGTGGACGTTAGAACTGTTTGATATTTTAACAACAAGATAGTAAAATAAACTTGAGATTTATGAACAAGTTTGAAAAAAAATCTTCTGAAAGTCGACACACCCATTTGTTAAAAACATTGGAAACATATCAACAATCAGTTGATATTTGGGGTCATGGAGTTTCAAATCGAGAAATAGCTGATAGTATTCTTGAAAAAGGACTTCGAACCAAATGGAACGCCATACATGATATCGCCTGTAGAATTCCAGAAAATCAAGATTCTTTGCTACACAAGTTAGATGGTTGGGATTATGGTGGCAGAACAATTATTATTCTAATTGCAGTACCCAAAGGATTCGACTCTTCTGATTTTGGAGGATATTCAGCACGTGAAAGATCAATCAAGGCATCAAGTGAACATATTTTTTCTAAAACGGAAGATAGTAATGTTATTTCTCCAGAAAACATCATCGGATTTATCAATACGGATACTTCTGAATTCATTGCAAACCCTAAATTTTCCGATAAGCATTCAATTAAAAAATGATTACAAAAGCTATAGTGAGTGGCGTGATGGGGCAATAATTTTTTAGATAACTATTATGAGACCGTGTCAGTGTTAGCTAATTACAATTTTCAGAACTCAAAAACATTTTATCAATCCATAGAAATGAAAAAACTAAAAAATGTAACACTGTTTGGTCTTGACTGTGTTGATATTGATCGACTTATAAAAGCCGCAGAAATTTGTTGCAAAGATTTTGAATTTGCCGATATTAAATTATTATCATCAATTTCTTCCGATAATAAAAATGTCATCAAAATCAACCCCGTAGAATCGATTAAAAAATACTCGCAATTCATTCTCAAGGAGTTGAATAATTATATAAAGACTGATTTTGTTTTGATTATTCAATATGACGGTTTTATTTTGAATTCCACTGCTTGGGATGATGAATATTTGAAATACGATTATATTGGTGCACCATTATGGGTAAAAGATAAGTTGGTTGTTGGCAATGGCGGTTTTAGTCTGCGAAGCAAGAAACTGCTAGAAATATTGCAAAATGATCCAAGTATTAATATTGAAGATTCACCAAGCCACAAATATGCGGAAAATGAAGATTGGATTATTTCTGTCATTAAACGTAAATATTTAGAAAACTTAGGCATAAAATTCGCTCCAGTTAAATTAGCGCACAAATTCAGTTTTGAAAAAAATAAAGAATACGGTGCCAAATGGAATGGTCAATTTGGTTTTCATGGCCTTAAATGGACTGACATTTCAGACTGGATAAAGAAGCATCCCGAATATGGGATTAAGAATGAATTGAGAGAAAAACCGAATGAACATTTCTAGATTCTATTATTAATATCACTAAAAGATTGGAAATTGCAATTCCGCCTCAGTCGTCCAAATGTTTCGCCTGTTTGCCGGCAGGCAGGTTCCGCCCGACCGATTATGACCCATTCGACTTCGCTCAGGGCAAGCTTTTCTGAAATTCGGTTCGGATTTTATTAAAAACCTCCAGCCAATACACGCTAATTCAAATGACTGAGTCCCCTCAATTATTTAGCTTCAAAAATACCACGGTTTTGCCGTGGTATTTTTAGTATTCAATATTATCTTATTGCAAATAAAAGGAAATCTTTGACTCTGTTCTTCAACTCATCATTTGAGATGTCATGTTTTTTATTATCAGCAATTATTATTGTCATATTATACCAAGCAAAATCTTCAGGCGTAAAATCTTTTTCATTTTCAAGTGGTATATATTTTATAATAAATCATTATGCAACCCCTTTCCCAACAACAAATCCTATCTGAAGGCGAAGCAATCCAACAAGACATTATTGATTTGCTTGCAGAAACCGAGAGCGACTTTGCACTGGAAGATATTCTTGATGCCATTTATCAAGAAGAAGATAATGATGATATGTCGACGATTATTGCTAGGTTCGACCGGGGCGGTGATGTCTCGGAATTAAGTAATATTTTAGAAACAATAACTGACGCTTGGAATTACTTCCCTCATATGGCTTTGGGCGGCCTTTCTCCGATGGAAAAAGTGTTAGAATACCAGGAAAAGCAGAAATAGTAAGAAAAGATAGAATTATTAATATTTGCGATAAAAATGCCAATAATTACTGGCATTTTTTTGTTTAATTTTAGGTAAATATACATAATATTTCGATTAATTGTGGATAAAATACTTGACAAAATAATGTCTATATGCTAATATATAGTAATTCTTAGCTGTATGGCTAAGTCGTTTCCTTGCTTGAATGGCGGGGAATAAGGAGGTTGTGCGCGTTCCTCGGCTAATGCGCAGCAGCACATTGAAAGGAGTGTCGTATGACACAAAGAAAAGAAGAAACACACCTGGTGGACGGCGGTCCATCAAAACTCGATCTCATGCTTGCCCTTTTCGATACTGAGCTGGGTGAGCGGACAGTAGAATTTCATACGCCCGACTATATCCACACCCATGACGCGTATGATATTACCGTCAAGATTGTTTCCGCCAGAAGGCGGCATCCGACCGCAACGATTTGGGAAATCGAGGGAATCGTCGTCGAACCGAAGGATTACAAGAATGAAAACGTCAGAGTATCCATATACTATCTCTCCGATACTCGCAAGGGCGAGATGAGATTCGAGGAAGAGCTCAGAACTGACCATATCTTGGATGAATCGAAAGATTCCAAGAAGGCGCGGGCGCTCATGATCGTTATCCAAAAGATGATTGCCCTCTATCAGAATACTCATCGCGGAAACTTCTGTGATGGTATATTCAAACTTTTTGAAACGGCGCAACGCGTCAGCTACGCAAAAGACAGCGATTCGCTCACTAAAGCCATCAACGAAATCCAATAAAGGAGAGATACGACATGAAACAGACTATTCTGGATTATTTGTGGGTTATCGTGGCCTATTTGCGCGGCAAAGTGCTGCGGCAAAAGGCTTACCGCCCGCAAGGTGCAGGCGAATTGGCCTTCTTCCAAGCGGCGCGCGGCGCGAATTTCAGACGAATCTCCATCCTTTCCAAGTGGTGGGGTTATCGGCTGGCCACGCTCGACGAGCTGCTCAGCGCTCATTTCAATCAACCCGATTTGATTCCGCCTGCAACGCCGACAGTCTCTTATGGCGGAAACTACGATCGCGTTTCTATTGGCCACTTCGGCTCCGACGGATTGACGTTTGATCGCTCCCTCGAACGCGATCATTGGGGATCGCTGGGATTCCTGCCAATCAGTCGCTAAGCAACGCGGCAATTGCACACATCACGCCACTCAGGGTTTATCCTTGGGTGGCGGTTTTTATTTATTGAAAATGAGGCAGTCAATTTTTTACTGTCTCATCAAATTTTAATCTAAAATTAGACACAAATTACACTTTTGTGTTTCTTTTTGAAAATCCTGTTTTAGTGTCTCATTTGTCTCATTTTTTTGTCCAAAATTCTATATTTAAAATAGTATCAAAGTACTGTCGCATTTGTCGCATTTCATAACATATTTATACCCGACCGAGACGCCTAAAATTGCCTCTGAAAATAATTCCGAAAACCCTTATAATACTTGATATGGATCGGTTCTAGACCGAGTCAGTCAGCAAATAAAAATACAGCTTAATTAGCTGTATTTTTATTTGTCTATGTGAGTGATTCGAACAGGTAGCGAGCGAGATATAAGTCGAGGCAGAAGCCGAGACGGATAATTGAGCGACGGCAATCGCGACCCTGGGAGCGATTGACGGCTACTCAGGACAAGTGGGGTTGTCGCTTTTTGGCGACAACCGAGCGCGTAAATCCCTGTCCCGCAGATGCGACAAAACACCCCCTTAGGGATATTTTTGATACCGAGATGTGAACATTGGATTTTTTTATGATGTTTTGGTAACATTATGTTATGAATAAAAAATACTTATGGAAATGATTATTAGTAAAATTGAAAAAAAAATAAAATCATTATTTTCTAATGAAAGTAGTGGGCACGATATTTACCATTTGAAAAGGGTTCTGAACATCGCTAATTATTTGCAAAAGAAGGAAGGGGGGGATAGGACAGTTATTGCCGTTGGAGCGTTTTTGCACGACATCCACAGAATCATAGGAAACGAGACTGGCAATTTTTGCTCGCCAAAAAATTCATTGCCAAAAATCAATAAAATTATTAATGAGACAAAATTGACTTCTGAACAAAAAAATAAAATACTGCATTGTATTGAATACCACGAGGAATATAATTTTTCTAAAAGAGGCAAAACCGTCTCGGACATTGAAACCTTGATTATTCAGGATGCCGATAACTTAGATGCTATGGGAGCTATTGGAATTGGTCGGACATTTGCATACGGAGGCGCTCAATCTTTAAATATGTGGGTTCCGGAAAAATCGTTTAAACGCAAATACTTTGATGAAAATAAAGAGGATATATCCACCATTCATCATTTCTATAGCAAATTATTGAAACTAAAAGATAATATGAACACGGTTACGGGCAAGAAAATGGCCGCTAAAAGGCACAAATATATGGAACAATTTTTGCAGGAATTTTTCAATGAATGGAAAGGAGTTAAATAGGGATATTCTAAGCAAATAAGTATTAGTATTGACGGAAACAATTAAAAATTGTAAGCTAACACTTCATATAGTTCGTTCGTACCTAAGAAAGGAATCCATAATGGCTTTATTCACCAAATGCATTCTGGAAAGTCCTGAGCCCCAAGACGGAATACGGATATCAATTATGAGCCGGCATACACTTTCAGACGGCATCACTCCTGATGCGCGGATACAAAAATTTGATATTCATATGCCTATTCTGGGTCCGTCGCCTAAACTCATCGGTGATTACTGCAAGAGAGGCATTTCTTGGGCGGAGTTTGAAACAAGATATCTTAACGAGATCAAACAAGAACCAAAATGTTCATTAATAAATTACTTGGCTTGTTTGGCGATAAAAAATGACGTGACTTTGCTGTGTATTGAAGAAACATGCGAACATTGCCATCGCCGGCTTCTAGCAGAAGCTTGCCAATTGTTTATTCCTAAGCTACTAATTAAACACCGCTGATTAATTTCAGTGGTTTTTATTTCACTATTAAATAAACAATATATAAATAACATAAACCATGATATAATTATCAATATGATTTATGATTTAGCGATAATCGGTGCCGGACCAGCCGGACTAATGGCCGCCAATCGCGCCGGGGAACTCGGCGCTAAAGTGATTATAATTGAAAAAAACCGCCAACCGGGAATAAAATTGCTGCTTAGCGGCAATGGCCGTTGCAACCTAACCAATAAAATTGACAACCATAGAATACTGGCTGATTGCTACGGCAATAATGGCAAATTTTTACTATCCGGCTTCAGCCAATTTGACGCCGCAGATGCAATCGCTTTTTTTGCCGCCAGGGGAGTCAAAACGAAAGTAGAGGACAATAATCGGGTCCTGCCTCAAAGCGATCAGGCGCGAGACATCCTAAAAGCCCTGCTTGCTGACTTAAAAAAATATCAGATAAAAATAAAAACCGACTCAGCCGTAAAAAAAATCGTTGCTCAAAATAATAAAATCCAAAAAATTATTTTAGCCAAGGGCGAAGAAATAACAGCTAAAAACTATCTGTTGGCAACCGGGGGCAAATCTTACCCCTTGACCGGCTCAACCGGCGAAGCCTATGCTTGGTTGCAAAAATTAGGACACACAATCATTGAGCCGCGGCCAGCCTTAACTCCGATCGTCTTGCAAGAAAGGACCAATAAATCATTAGAGGGCGTAAGCTTTAAAAAAATCAAGTTAACAGTCAAACAAAACAACCGCTTAATAGCTCAAGAAAACGGCGATATCATCTTTACCGCTAACGGCATCAGCGGTCCGGCCGCGATTAACCTAAGCCGACTGATTACTGACAGGCTAAGCTCCGACACCGCCATCATTGTGGACTTTTTTCCATCGAAAACCGAGAGCCAAATTGATACTAATCTTAGGGAATTATGGCAAGCACAAAAAAATAAAACCATAAAAAATTCTCTAACCGTTTTGGCGCCAACCAAACTGATTGATGTTGCCTTAAAGTCAGCCGGAATCGATCCTGACAAGCAAGCCAACGTTGTTACTCGCGCAGAAAGAAAATCATTGGTTTCATCATTCAAGGGACTTAAGGCCGCCATTAATAGATTAGAAGGGTATGACAGAGCCATAATCACCAAGGGCGGAGTCAAAATCAATGAAATCGACCCTAAAACCATGCGTTCAAAAATCATTGCTAACTTATATTTAGCCGGAGAAATCTTGGATTTAGACGGACCGACGGGCGGTTTCAATTTACAAATCTGCTGGACCACCGGCTATGTCGCCGGCGACAACGCCGCCTAAAAAATCCAAATATCCCAAATACCAAAAATCATTGTTTTTTAAATAAAATCTTTAAAATTGCCGACTTTTGTTGGAATACTGTCAGTTATTCGCTATATATTGACAATATGCGACATCTTTGCTAAGCTTAATTATCATTCCAGATAAAGTTGAGACAACCAAAGGAGGAAGGGATGCGCTAGACAATTAATTAATGACGATCGACGCTCTTTAATAATCAATTTGTTTGATAAAAAAATAAAGGAACAAACAAGGCAAGGGAGACGGACAAATGAAAAAGGCGTTGTTGTTGACTCTGTTATTCTCACTGGGTGCAATAGCTATGTCTGGTTGCGTGGTCAGTCAGGCCGATAGTGTCCCAGCTTCATCGTTCTTCGCGGGGTTGAGCAGTTGGACCATATTCAATCTTTTCGTATTCGGCGGACTGGGCTTCTGGATTTATTGTTCCGTCTGGCTGGTTATCCTTATATGCTACTGCACTGATGACGAATGGCGAACGCCCATAATTTTGATTGCGGTCGGCCTGGTTATTATGTGGCTTGTTGGCGCCTTTAATCCCTTTATGATGCTATTTAAATACGCCTACGCCAATCCCTGGGTTATCGTCGGCATTATTGTCGGCTACATCGTGATCGGCCTGGTTTATGCAAGCATCAAATTAAAGTTGCTGAGTATTTCTTTGGCGGAAAAATATGGCAAGCACCTTGAATGGTTCCTTAACCATAAAAATATTAAGGGAGCCCAAATCCCCGATGATCTATTGCGAGAATGGGATAACTCTTGCGATACATATAGCGTCGATAACAAACCCAGTCTCGAAAAATACAAGGAGAAGCTGCTCTTCTGGTGGGTTTGGTGGCCGCTATCAATGCCACATACGATCCTGCGAGAATTCGTGGTCAGGTTATATGAAAACTTGTACAATTTCTGCAAGGGATATTTTGAACGAATTTTACTGTCCAGCTTTGCTAAATTCAACCAGCCGAAAAGCAAAGGCTGTTAGGTAAAAAATTACGCTTTTAAAATCTGACCATTCAAGCACCACGCCGGAAATCCATTCCGGCATTTTTTATTGATAATTTTTAAGCAGTCTGATAACAATCTCAGTAAACATCGGGTCTATAAAAATAATCTTCCCTCCCTTGTTTGTTTTTCTGAAAAATATCGGCTATGATTGAAGTATGAAAAAAAATCAAGACAAAAAAGTCGTAGTGGCCATGTCCGGCGGAGTGGATTCCTCGGTAGTTGCGGCACTATTAAAAAACCAAGGCTATAATGTCATGGGCGTTTTTATGCAATTTTGGTTTCCCAGCGGAGAGAAGTATGGCGAGAATCGCTGTTGCAGTTTGGCGGCCTGGAATGAGGCCAAAGAGGTGGCGCACCTACTGGATATCCCGATCCATAAAGTCAACTTCGGCAAAGAGTTCAAAAAAATAATTGTTGACGAATTCTTGGCCGAATACAAAGCCGGCCGGACGCCCAACCCCTGCGTAGCTTGCAATAAGTTCATCAAGTTCAAATTACTACTGGATTATGCGCGGACAGTTTTTGATGCGGATTATGTCGCCACGGGACATTATGTGCGGCTCAAACCGCAAGTTAAAAATCTAAAAACAGGAGCCATACGCCAATTTGATTTATACCGCCCCAAAGATAAAAACAAAGATCAAACATATTTTTTATACAACCTAAAGCAAGAACAATTAAAACATCTCTTGTTCCCCTTAGCCGGTTACACCAAGGACCAGGTTAGGGGATTAGCCAAAAAATTCAAATTGGCCGTGCACGCCAAACCCGATAGCCAAGAAATCTGTTTTGTCGGCCAAAGCCACACGAGATTCCTAAAAAAATATTTGGGACTGAAAGAAGGAGAAATTATTAATGAAAAAGGCGAGGCTGTCGGCAAGCATCAAGGACTATCCCTTTATACCCTGGGCCAACGCAGTGGCATCGGCTTATCGGGCGGGCCTTGGTATGTCATCGGCTTTAACCGCAAAAAAAACAAGTTAGTAGTGTCAAAAAAATTCGATAGCGATAAACTGTATAATCGACGGGTATTTTTTAAGTCCGCCAACTGGCTGACGGGAAAAATCCAGCTACCCTTATCCTGCGAAGCGCAGATCCGCTATCATGTCCGGCCGGAAAAATGCCGAGTCAAAAAAATCGGTCGGCGCTATCTGGCGGAATTCGTCCAGTCTCCTCGCGCCGCCACCCCCGGACAATCAATCGTTTTTTACGACAATAATCAATTGCTCGGCGGAGGTGTTATAGAATGATTGACTAACGGGATTATTTATGGTATATTGCGTCAACACCAAGTCCTTTGAAAAATAAAAACAAAAGGAGATGACTAATGCGCTTATTGAAACAAATCGGCGAGTTAATCGCTTGGCTTCTTGTCGCCTTAAGGTCGTTAATTCTCCTTCCGATTTTCTGCTGTTCTGCAGCCATTTGCTGTATCCTTTATATTGTCTGGCTACTGTTTCTGCCACGGGAATTCTTATGGCACTTCTGGATTCGACCCTGTGGCTGGCTTTGCCTGAAAATTCTCGGCCAACGAGTGGAGTTCAAGGGACAAATACCGAACTCGGCCGACGGACCATATCTGTATCTGATTAATCATCAATCTTTTCTGGACGCCTTTTTGGTGGCATACGCCATGCCGGAAAGAATCACCGGCGTCGGTGCCGCCAAATACTTCCGATTGCCGATTTGGGGCTGGATGATGAAGGCCCACGGCATTATTCCCGTAGACAATAAAGATCGCAAACAAGCAATCGCCTCTATGAAAAAAATAGAAAAGGCGATCAATGCCGGCGAATCACTAGCGGTCTTTCCGGAAGGCGAGAGAAGCAAAACCGGCCGGTTGCAAGAGTTTAAAAAAGGCGCTTTTCATTTGGCAAAAAATGCCCAGCCCGTTATCATTCCTTGCGTAATCAGAGGTGCCTATCAGTCATGGAGGCGCGGCAGCTTAATGGTCAGACCGGGGATCATAACTTTTGAATTCCTGCCGCCGATTCTACCCGCGGAATATGAGAATTTTGATTTTAATGAATTGAGAAAAAAATTGGAAACAGTTATAGCTCAAGCACTTGCATAAAACAACAACAAGACAAGGGAGGAAAGAATCATGCTCTGTCCGAAATGCGGCAAGCCAATGGATCTCCTGCCTAAATTATACCGCCATAGCGGTTTAAACTGGTTCGGTTGCAAAGATTGCGACACAGTAATGGAACAAACCTGCAACAGCGTTAGCGGGGCAGTCCAAAAAGTCAGGGATTATTTTCCCGGCTATAAGAAATATCAAGCAGCCTTAAAACGCCTGGCCAAAGAGGAAAAATCACGATTGCGCTTGCCGGTGAAAGACATTAAAGCGGGGGAATATTATTTCCAGACTACCCATAATGATGAACAAGCAAAAAAACCACTGGACCCGACCGGATTTGATTTAGTGCGATTAACAGGTAAATGGCCGAGTTATTATTTACGCTATTTGAACTCTCTCTGTCTCCAATTAGCTGAAACAGGAGGATGGTGCCAGGCCAGCTACGACTTTTATCCGGCCACAGAAACAGAGGTGGCCGAGGCCAAAAACCGACAAAAAGAACTGGATCATAAAAGAGTTGAAGAATTAATTGACAAATTCTGACGACCGCCTATGGTCAATGTTAACAGCACTTTTTAGCACCGATTAATCGGTGCTTTTTATTTAAAATTAGATAAAATTATTTAATCTTCAAACAGCAACTTGACTTATCTATAAAATTATGCTATCATAGATCAGATATACGGATGTTCCGTATTCATCTCCTGAGAGGGAGAATGTTCTTTGAAAGAAGAAGATGGCCGATAGGCCAGGAAGGAACGCATCATGGCTAATGAAGATTCGCAATCAACGGCGGTTGCCGGCACAGACCCAACCCTGAACCTGATCGATTGTTTAGGAATGGCAACTCCGGAAGCATTGGGTTGTCTGGTGAAAGTCCTATGTAAGGGACTCCAAGCGATAGATGGCGAGGTATCGAAAATAATAATACTCCTTCATGGCGGTAAACTAGATTTTAAGAAAATCGTCAGAAGTATTGATGGCACAATAAAATCATGTGACCATGGGATAGACGATACCTGCCGTATTATCAACATAGTGACTAAACATGTTTTAGATAGTCAAAACAACATAAACGGCCTTACGATTAAGAAGTGGATGGAGGCCCTATGCCAGAATTATTTTTACTGCAGTGATGAATTCAAGCTTGGTCTTATTTTATCTTTATTGGAATTGGCAGGATCATGGGACCGTCGAATACCCCAGGATTTTAATGATGGCCTGGACGACATTCTTGTTCACTTAGTGAATAACGCACAAGGAATATCGAAACATCTGCTTGATGAAAAATATCGCGGTCGATTAAGCAATGCGATAAAGAGATGTTTTCGTTGCAGCGACCACAGCAAGGTTTTTACCTCTGTTAATATCGGGGACTTATCAAGTCGCGTCCGTGAGCAATTCGATTACCTGGCTGGAACAGAAATACTAAGCTTGGTAATTTTAAAGGAGATGAATTATGCTTTTTTCGGGTCACTGAATACTGAGGAAGCAACGAAGCTCATCAAGAGGGGACTGGCCACCCCGGAGCCGACTAAACCGACTGTATAACGCACTTTAACGCCCGCGCGGTATACATCCGCCGGGCGTTTTCATTTTACGCAATTTATTCAACCACATTTTAATTAGTTTAAATTTGCCAAAATCAGCTGATTTTGTTATCATTTCATATATGAAGTTGATCCCGCCGCCAAGCGGACGGAGTATTTAAAGGACTTCCAATAAACTAAATTAATCAAGGTTTTGGTCATTAACTATACGCCATAAGCCACGCATCGAACTATGACTGCCAAAGATCTCAAAACAAAATTTCTTGAGTATTTTGAAAAGAACGGCCACGCCATTATTCCCGGCGCGCCGTTAGTGCCGGAGAATGATCCAACCGCCCTATTCACTACTGCCGGCATGCACCCCTTAGTACCATACTTATTAGGTGAAAAACATCCCTGCGGCAAACGGTTAGTCAATGTCCAAAAATGCATTCGTACCGGCGATATTGACGATGTCGGCGATGCTTGGCATCTGACCTTATTTGAAATGTTGGGCAATTGGTCATTGGGCGATTATGGCAAAAAAGAGGCTATCACTTTAAGTTTTAATTTTTTAACCAAGGAATTAGGAATTTCTTTGGACAAACTGGCTTTTACTTGTTTTGCCGGTGATGATGATGCGCCACAAGACAGAGAATCATTCGCTCTCTGGCAGGAACTGGGGGTTCAACCGGCGCGCATCGCTTACCTGCCCAAAGCCGACAATTGGTGGGGCCCGGCCGGCCAGACCGGCCCATGTGGCCCGGATACGGAAATGTTTTATTGGTCCGGCGAAGAGCCGGCACCGGCGGAATTTGATCCGAGCGACAAACACTGGGTGGAAATCTGGAATAACGTATTCATGGTTTATAACAAGACAGCCGACGGCAAATATGACGAGCTGACACAGAAAAACGTGGACACCGGCATGGGTGTGGAACGCACCGTGGCCACTTTGGACGGCAAATCCAGTGCTTATGACATTGACCCGCTTTATAGTATTGTCGCCCAGGTCTGCGCCTTATGCGGCCTCTTGCCTGCTGAATTAGGACCGGAAGAATTAAAACCGGTCAGAATTATCGCCGACCATTTGCGCGCCGCCACCTTTCTTTTGGCTGACGGCGTAGTTCCGTCTAATGTAGAGCAAGGTTATGTCTTACGTCGTTTATTGCGCCGAGCCATTCGGTTTGGAGTCGAACTGGGCGTCAACTCTCCCTTCACTTACCAAGTAGCCGAAGCAGTGATTGAACTGCAAGGCGGTTTCTACAAGGAACTGCGAGAGAAGCGCGATCAAATCATTGATGAGCTCAATAAAGAAGAAGAAAAGTTCAATACTACTTTAGAGAACGGCTTAAAAAAATTTGATAAGTTAAAAATAGAAAACAAAAAAATCTCCGGCACAGACGCTTTCCAGCTCTTTTCTACTTACGGTTTTCCGATTGAGATGACGCGGGAATTAGCCAAAGAGAAAGGATTAACAATCGACGAAGAAGAGTACCAAAGAGAATTTGCCAAACATCAGCAGACCTCGCGCCAAGGAGCGGAAAAAAAATTCAAGGGTGGCCTGGCTGACAACTCCGAATTATCGGCGCGTATGCACACTGCCACCCACTTAATGCTGGCGGCCATGCGCCGAATCTTGGGTGATCATGTTTTTCAACGCGGTTCCAATATCACCGCCGAACGCATTCGGTTTGATTTTTCGCATCCGGAAAAAGTTACGCCTGAACAACTGGAACAAATAGAAAATCTAGTCAATGAGCAAATAAAAAAGAATCTACCCGTTGTCAGTGAAGAGTTGTCCATTGAAAAAGCCCGCAAATGTGAAGCCATGGGAATTTTTGACAGCAAATACGGCGACCGCGTCAAAGTTTACAGCATTGGCGGCGATGCCACCTTTGAACAATGCTTTTCCAAAGAAATCTGTGGCGGACCACACGCTAAAAATACCGGAGAAATCGGACATTTTAAAATTGTCAAAGAGGAAGCATCTTCATCCGGCATCAGGCGCATCAAGGCAATTCTTGATTAATTGTAAAAATCCTAATACCCGCCGTTGTCTAAATAGACATCCCGGCGGAACAATAATCGTGAAAGGAGGGGATAATGAAAGAATCAGCTTATTTAGTTCTTTTAATATTTTGCCAACACTATTTCGTTTTTACTTTAGTATTAGCGCTTTTTGGCTTCCTGCTTTACGGCATGATGCAAATCATTAATGATAACGAACGTTTGCGTCGAGAAAACAAAGGCCTGAAAAGAAAGCTAAATGAGCAAAATGGGGCTGGTAAGACAAAACCCTAACCCGTTTGCCATTTGGCGGCGGGTTTTTCTTGACAATAAGCCGAAATTACTATAAAATTAAATTAAATTCGGCAAGTATTGACAAATATACTCAATCTGCTATAATTATCTCAGATTTGAAAAAGACAAAATTTGGCTTAATTTCCTTAAAAGTATGACAGATTTTGGATGCAAAGAGGGGAGCCGTGAGTTTTTGTTTTATCTGAAAAAAATTTAGCTTTATTCACTGTTTTAACCAATCAAAGGCTAAAACAAGGATCATTAAAGTAATTTGTTATTAAAGAATAACCTTACAATGTCACAACAACCAGAAAATGCCGCCGACTCTAAGGATTTCTTGGAGTTAGATGGCGAGGTGACGGAATCATTGCCGTCAGCCAATTTCCGCGTTAAGTTAATGAACGGCCATGAAATCTTGGCTCATTTGTCCGGCAAAATGCGAATGTTTAACATCCGCCTGTTACCCGGCGATAAAGTCAAAATCCAAATGACGCCTTATGATCTGACTCGCGGACGCATTACTTATCGTTATTAATTCAGTAGCTTATGGCATACAGCATACAGCTAATGGCTAAAAGCCAAGAGTGAGTTTTGCCTACCTTAATTTCTTATTTCTCAATTTTTATCTTTATGAAAGTTAGAGCTTCAGTTAAAAAAATCTGCAAGGATTGCCAAGTTATCAGACGCAAGAAGCGCCTGGTTGTTATTTGTAAAAATCCCAAGCATAAGCAACGCCAAGGGTAATAATCAAGTCAAGCAGACTTTATAAACTTTATAAACTAAAATATTATGGCAGTTAGAATCGCAGGAGTTACCATCCCCAATAATAAAAGAGTAGAAATCGCTTTAACTTATATTTTTGGCGTAGGTAAACCGCGCGCCAGCAAAATCCTGGCCAGCATCAAAATCAGTCCTGACACCAGAGTTAACGATTTGACTGAAGAACAAGTAATCGCCTTAAGAACAGCCGTAGAAAAAGGCGGCTTTAGTATTGAAGGCGATTTGCGTCGTGAAGTCATGAGCAATATCAAACGCTTGAAAGAAATCAAAGCCTACCGAGGAATCCGCCACATGAAAGGATTGCCGGCTCGCGGCCAACGCACCAAAACCAACAATCGCACTGTGCGAGGCAATGTCCGAAAGACCATGGGTTCTGGCAGAAAAGATACCAGCCAAAAAACTTAATCAATATAATAGCCAAATACCAATATAATTATGTCTGAAGAATTGTTGACAAACGAACCGACCGTTATGACTGCTCCAGTGGAAGCCAACGCTGACACCGTAGCCGCTAAACCGGCCGACAAGTCGAAAAAGAAAGTCAAAAAAACCGTAGCCGCCCGCCAGGTATCCAGCGGCCGGGCTTATGTTAAGTCCACCTACAATAATACTATTGTCACTTTTACCGATCAAAACGGCAATGTGTTGTCCTGGTGTTCAGCCGGCCAATGCGGTTTTAAAGGACCTAAAAAGGCCACTCCTTACGCCGCGACGATCATCGTCAGAACAGCTGCGGAAAAAGTTAAAAAATACGGCTTAAGAGAAGTCTCGGTATTTGTTCGCGGTATTGGCGGCGGTCGCGAATCAGCAGTTCGCGCCATTAACGCTAACGGCTTTATTGTTTCCACTATTAAAGACATTACTCCGATTCCTCATAACGGTTGTCGCGCGCCCAGACCTCGCCGCGTTTAATTTTATCTTATACCTATTTCTTTATTTCTTATCCTCTTATGTCTAACTTCACTAGAAATCTCCAATGCAAATCTTGCCGCCGCGCCGGTGAAAAATTATTTTTGAAAGGCGAAAAATGCAATTCCGCCAAATGCCCCATGGTGAAACGTAATTTTCCGCCCGGCATGCACGGCCCATTGCAACGTGTTGGTAAAAAAACCAATTTCGGCAAACAATTGATGGAAAAACAGAAAGCTAAGCGCATGTATGGAATTTATGAAGCGCAGTTCTTGATTTACTTCAAAAAATCATTAAGCAAAGTCGGCAACACCGGCGAATGGCTCTTCAGATTTCTGGAAGGACGCTTGGACAATACGGTTTATCGCCTGGGCTTTGCCACTTCCCGACGCGCCGCCCGCCAATTAGTCAGCCACGGCAATGTCAGAGTTAATAACAAAAAAGTCAATATCCCTTCTTATCAAATGAAAGTCGGCGATATCATTACTCTATCCGACAAAATCTTAAAGAGCTCCGGCTACAAAGAAATTAAACAAAAATTAAGCAAACTGACTAATATCCCCGCTTGGCTGACTATTGACTCGGAAAAAATTGAAGGCAAGATTACCAGCCAGCCTAAATTGGGAGATATTGCAGTCAATATTGACTGGCGAACCATCGTCGAGTACTACAGCAAATAATAAATAATTTAATTACTTTTAAGTTAACGAGCTGTCTGCGCTAAAGCTCCGGCAGCCAAGGAGGAAATATTATGAAACACATTCCTTTGCCTAAAAAATTCATCGTTGAAGAATCAGTTCCGGGCAAATCGGCTCAAATTGTAATCGAGCCCTGCTTTCCCGGTTACGGTCTGACTTTGGGCAATGCCCTAAGACGAATCATCCTGTCATCTTTACCGGGTGGCGCTGTTACCGCTGTTAAAATCAAGGGTGTCAAACACGAATTTTCGGCCATGGAAAATGTACCGGAGGATGTCCTGGAGATCATTCTTAACCTAAAAACCCTGAGATTCAAAGTCTACTCCGATGAACCGGTTACCCTGCAGCTTAAGGCCGAGGGAAAAAAGAAAGTTACCGGCGCCGACATCCAGCAATCAATTGATGCTGAGGTGGTCAATAAAGACGCCGTCATTACCTCGCTAAGCGCGGAAAACGCCGAAATAGAAATGGAATTAACCGTAGCTAAAGGCATTGGTTATGTTCCAGTAGAGGATCAGAGTAAGGGCAAGGGAGAAATCGGCACGATTTTGACTGATTCTATTTTTACTCCGGTTATTAATGTCGGTTTAGAAGTAGAGGCGACTCGCGTCGGCCAACGCACCGATTATGACAAACTAATTTTGACTATTGAAACTGACGGCACCATCTCTCCGGAAGACGCCGTAAAAAAAGCGGCTGAAATCCTAACCAATCAATTCAGCTGGATTATGGAAGGCGGAGCCAGAGAAATGGAAGAAATTGATATTGAGGCGCCGATCATTCTGCCGGAAATCGCCGCTGAAGAAAAAGCGGAGGAGATTTTGGAAGAAAACACCGGAGTCGTTGAGGAGACCGAAGAAAAAATCGGCGAAGAAACCGGGGAAGAACCTAAACCCAAGAAGCGCGGCCGACCCAAAAAAATCGAAGAATAAACAGAACAAAGTCAAGTATCCGTAAAGTCCGTAAAACTAACAGCCGGAGAAATATAACCGGCCTGACAAACTTTAGACTTTATAGGCCATTAGACTTTATGACCAATATATTATGAGACATAACAGAAAAGGAAAAGTACTAGGTCGTGAAAAGGCGCCAAGAGAAGCATTGTTACGCAGCTTGGCTACCTCTCTTGTGGTATATGAAAAAATCAAAACCACTAAAGCCAAAGCCCAAGTAACCCGCCCCAAAGTGGAAAAACTAATCACCTTGGCCAAGAACGACACCCTGCACAATCGCCGTGAGGCCTTAAGAGTGCTTTACACTCAGGGTGCGGTCAAAAAGTTGTTTGAGGTTTTGGGCCCGAAGTATAAAGACCGCAAAGGCGGCTACACCAGAATCGTCAAATTGGCTCCGCGCGTCAATGACGGAGCGGAAGTGGCTATTATTGAATTCGTCTAATTTAACTTATTTTATGAAGGAAATAGAAAGAAAAACCCATCAGCTTGATGCCACTGACCAACCGGTCGGGCGCTTAGCCACGCGCATCGCCATTATCTTACGCGGTAAAAACAAAGCCACCTTTGTTCCGAATATTGATGCCGGCGACTTCGTTGAAGTTGCTAATTGTTCCAAACTGAAGTTAACCGGAAAGAAAATGGATCAAAAAGAATACAAATGGCATACCACCCACCCCGGCGGATTAAGAATCAAAAAAGCCAGCGTGGTTATGAAAGAGAATGCCGGCGAAGTCCTCAGACGAGCCGTTTGGGGTATGTTACCCAAGAATAAACTGCGCGATCAGATGATTAAGCGGTTAAAAACCACTAACTAATTGTTTTGGCAATAATATATTATGGTTACCAAAAAGAAAGAAATTAAAGAAGTCGAGATTGTTAAGCCGGAAGGCAAGTTTTTTTATGGCCGAGGTGGCCGAAAAACATCCTCCGCCAATGTCCGCCTGTATCTGAAGGGCAAAGGAGAAATCATAGTCAATAATCTTGATTATAAGGTTTATTTTCCCACCAAAGACCTGCAAGATGTCGTCTTAAAGCCGTTAGTTCTGACCGGCCACGATAAGAATACCACTGTTTCCATCCATGTAGCCGGCGGCGGTAAAAATGGCCAAGCTGCGGCTTCCCGCCACGGCATTGCCCGAGCATTGGAACAACTCAATCCGGAATTGCGACCGGCTATGAAAGCCGAGGGATTAATGACTCGCGATCCCAGAGTCAAAGAAAGAAAAAAACCTGGCTTGAAACGCGCCCGTCGCGCTCCGCAGTGGTCTAAACGCTAAAATATCTTAAATGTTATAATAAAAAACCGCGTAATTCAATATTATGCGGTTTTTTATTTGAAAATCTATTTTTATCGGCTGATTAAAACCCCCGCCACTCGCTATTGACAAATTAATTAATAGTGCTATAATACAAACGGATCAAATAGTGAGAAAAGTACATTAACAATCTTAATAGGCTCACCAACCAAAGAAAGGGACGCGACATGAGTCAGACGGAAAAACAATTCAAAAAGAAAAGAGCTAATCGACAGAGTGAATTATTTCTTGATGTCGGTGCTGGAACAGTGCGTTTAATGCGTCAGGGGTGGAATAACCGTTCCAGTAGCATAACCATTGAAAACCCCGCGGATAAAGAAGAACAAAATAGGGCAACAGCCGAGGCATTAAACACTGTTTTTGGCGGCATTGACAGACGGAAAAGGGTGGCCACACTTTTGCCTAGTACGGCGGTTTTCAGCCGCGTACGCCATCTTTCTCCGGCTCTGGCGGCCAACTCAAAGTTAAGACTATTTGTTGAATTTGAACTTCTGCAGCAAATTCCGTTTAGTCTTGATCAAATCATTTATGATTTTGATATCCTCGATCGGGACGATGACGGCGGATATGAAGTGCTTATCGTCGCCGTCAAGAGAGATGTAGCTCTCCAAAAGATAAAAATGGTAAACGACGCCGGCTACAGGGTCAATTTTCTGGGAGTTAACTCCATCGCTACCTACAATTGGCTGAATCGTTACGGACTTATCCAACCAGGCCTTGCTGTTGTTGATGTTGGCTGCCAACATACCGAAGTTTTATGCCTGGGAAAACCTTATGCACAAAGCGGTCACTGTTCGCCCTTATTCCGTTCAATCAGTTTGGGTGGCGCCGATATCACTTCGGCCCTAAGCCAGGAGCTGGGGATAGCATATCCTGAGGCAGAAAAAGGTAAAATGGGCTTGATTCCCTTGCGTTGTACAGGACCAGCCGTCCAAAAAATATTGAGTAATCTGGTTTCAGAAATCTCCAGATCCATAGCCTACTTCAACGGTTTGCGTGACAGCCGAAAAATCTGCCAAATCTGGCTAACCGGCGAAGGATCGTTAATGCCTGGCATAGACGAATTGCTAAAGGAAAGACTGGGAGTTGAAGTGGATAGAATTATCAGCGACGACGGCTTTTGGATCCCGACTGCCGGATTGAACTTTCAATATCTCTATCCGGAGCACGGCCTTGATATCAACTTGGCGCCTTAATCGCTAATAAGAGAACTTTAATTACAAGCGTCCATTGCGGACGCTTTTTATCTTGGGGGATAACTTAATTGCCACTAAGGTTTAGATCTGCTAAAGTTAAGCCAGGTTGTTAACCTTAGGAGGTACCCGCCATGACTGAAGAAAGAATCTACGAATTACTGGTCAAGGCGGCAAAACAATCCGCTAAACCACATGAACGACAAATGATTCTACAAGAATTAATGTCCGCTTTAATGGTCAAACGAGCGCAATTGGTTGACAAAGATACTAAAATCTGCGTCGGTTGTTTGCAACAGATCATATCGGAGCTCTATTCCAATTGCCTTAAGCACTGCCCCAAGGAACTCCCGCGGCTCTTTCCGATTTTTGCCCTAATCTGCGGCAACTCTTCTACCTCCATCTTACTGTCCGGTATTGATTGGAAATTCTATGACGCTATGACTAATGCGCCGGCAGAATCATAATCGCAACATTTTGCACCTTTCCCGCCCGCTACCACTATCTTTAGCGGGCTTTATTTTTTGCTTATTTTTATGGTATAATTCATATGTTTTAATACTCCTGACTTATCGTCTGATTGCCATTATGTCCAACAGAAGTTTAGCCAAAAATACTTTTTTTTACAGCGCATCACTGGCTGTCCAAAAGGCGCTGTCGTTTTTATATTTCATTATCTTAGCGCGTTCCATCGGCGTGGCCGATCAAGGAAGATTTACTTTTGCTTTGAGCTTTACCTCCATTTTTGCCATGTTCTTGGATTTAGGACTGACCCAAGTACTGATCCGCGAAGTGGCCAAGAATCGCGAACATTCCGCCAAATACCTCGCCAATATCCTCGGTTATAAACTCGTAGCTTCGGCCTTGGTTTATTTGATTATTGTGATTCTGGTTAATATTCTGGGTTATCCACCGCTCACTAAGTCGCTAGTGTATATTTCCGGTTTTGTCATGCTGTTAGATTCACTTTCATTAAGCGTCTATGGCACTCTGCGCGGACACCAGGATCTCATGTATGAAAGTTTGGGAGTTATCATTAATCAACTAACGGTTTTAATTATTGGCGGAGGATTATTGTTCTGTGGCGCGCCGCTGACCTGGGTAATGGCTGTTTATGTTTTAGGCAGTCTGATCAATTTTTTATGGTCCACAATTAATTTACGCCACAAATATAGTGTGCCGATAATTTTTTCTTTTGACTGGCTGACAATCAGGCAATTAGTGCTTATTTCCATTCCTTTTGCCTTAGCTGGAATTTTTAATCGTATTTTTTCAGCCATTGATATTGTCTTGCTATCAAAGCTGGCCGGAGATTACGCCGTGGGCATCTATTCCGTGGCTTTTAAGGTGGCCTTTGCTCTGCAATTCATCGCCCTGGCTTTTTCCGCTTCAATCTACCCGGCATTCGCCAATTACTTCGCCCACAGCAAGGAAAAATTATCCAAACTTTTTGTCAAATCCATGTATTGGCTGATGTTTTTTTCTTTACCCATATCTATTGGCGTAATTTCCATCGCTGACAAGGTAATTGGTCCGGTTTTTGGCAACCATTATACGGCTTCTGTTTTACCCCTGGATATCCTAATGCTGTCATTGGTTTTCGTCTTCTTGTGTTTTCCCGTCGGCGCCATGCTCAATGCCTGCGATCGCCAAGCCAGAAACACTTGGCATCTGGGAATAGTGGCCGGCTTTTCTTTCATCGCCAATCTAATCCTGATTCCTATCTGGGGTTATAACGGATCGGCCATAGCCAATATTGCCAGCTATGCTTTATTATTCGGCTTGGGTACTATTGTTGTCGGCCAAGTGATTGATTATGACTGGAAATTCCTGCTTTGGTCGGCCTCAAAAATTCTTCTAGCCTGCCTTATAATGTATTTAGCGGTCTGGTTGCTTAAGGAACGAACACATTTTATTGTGGCAATTGCCGTTGGCGGTATGACTTATTTTGCCGCGGCCTACGCCTTGGGCTTGTTCCGTTTGGGCTCGTTTAAAGACTTAGTGAGGGATTTTAAAGGGAAAAGCGAATTATGAAAAAACTGCTAATTACCAACTTTTTCCCGCCACAAGCCGGGGGAGTGCAAAATTATTACCTTAACCTGCTGTCGCGTTTGGCGCCGGCCGAGATTTGCGTCCTGGCGCAAGCTCAAGCGGGGGAGAAAGAATTTGATCAAACTCAACCTTACCACATTTACCGCACTGATTTTTTTAGTGGCAAAATCCCGCCACGCTGGCGGCCGCTGGCCAAAGACATTAGCGGTATCATCCAAACAGAAAAAATAGAACGGTTAATTTTTGGCCATTTCCACCCTTATAATTCTTTAGCCGGCAAATTTAAACTGCCATTTTATGTCTTTACCCATGGCACGGACATTACCCAAATAGGCAACAATTGGTGGCAAAAAAGGATGCTGAAACAAGTCTATAACAGCCCCTTATGTCGCAAATTTATCGCCAATAGCGAATATCTGGGCGAGGAAATAAGTAAATTAATCGGCAACAAACAGAAGGTAACAGTAATTTATCCGGGCATCAACTATGAAGCACTCAATAAGCCGGACGAAGATTTTGCCGGTAAGAAAAAGCTGTTGGGGCTGGATGACAATGACACTATTATGCTGTCCATGTGCCGGCTGGAGCCGGAAAAAAACATTGAAGCAATTATTAAAATAATGCCAGAACTGTTATCTGTCGTGCCGGAACTCAAATATATTATCGTCGGCGGCGGTTCGCAAGAAGAAAAATTAAAAAACTTAGCTCAACAATTAGGATTGAAATACAATGTAATCTTCGCCGGAGAAGTGACTAATATTCCTGAGGCTAAAGCTTTTTACTTGCAATTAGCTCATATTTATGTTACAGCATCATTAAAACCCGAGGGCTTCGGTATTGGTTATCTGGAAGCCGCAGCGACCAAAACCGCCGTCATCGCGTCAAAATTCGGCGGTTCCAAGGAGGCGGTAATAGGCGGGGTGACCGGCATTCTAGTTGACCCGCAGATCACTAGAGAGATAAAAGAGGCGATAATTAAAATCGCCACCGATCGGGAATTGTGGCGACGCCTGACAGAGGCCGGACAAAAAAGAGCGCGAGAGTTTGATTGGAGCAAACAAATTGAAAAAATCAAAAATACAATTGATAATTAAGCTATGCCGCAAATATCCATCATCATCCCGGCATATAACGCCAGCAAGACCATCACCGCCTGCTTAGACAGCATCTTTAACCAAACCTTTAAGGATTACGAGATTATTATAGTCAACGACGGATCCACCGATGATTTGCTTTTAGCTTTAACCACTTGCAGTCATCGTTTAACCATCTTGAACCAAGAAAACAAAGGCGCTCCGGCGGCGCGTAACTACGGTTTCAGCCAATCTTCCGGTAAGGAAGTGATTTTTGTTGACGCTGATATCGTTCTTAAGCCCCAGGCCTTAGAAAAAATGCATTTGGCGCTTAAGACCATATCCGAAGCCAGCTTTGCTTACAGCCAATTCCTTTGGGGCTGGAAAAAATTCAAACTCTGGCCGTTTGATGCGGAAAAATTAAAACAGCAGCCATATATTCATACTTGCTCTTTAATTAGGCGGGAAAAACTTCCCGGCTTTGATGCGACCTTAAAAAAATTCCAAGACTGGGATCTGTTTTTAACTCTGGCCGAAAGAGGCGGCAAGGGCGTCTTTATTCCCGAAGTATTGTTTAAAGTCACGACCGGCGGAACCATGAGCCAATGGCTGCCATCGTTTGTGTACAAGTTGCCTTGGCTGAAGTTGCCGGCTAAAGAAAATTATGAGAAGTGGAAAAAGATTGTGCAAGAAAAACATGGAATTTAATTTATTTTATTTTCGTATTCTAAAATGCGACCACAGTGTCATTTCGAGCGTAGTCGAGAAATCCCTTGGTTATTAATTAAATGCAAGCGATTTCTCCACTCCGCTTCGATCCGGTCGAAATGACAAGGGACTGACTCCGTTCACAATGACGAAAAATTATGATTCGTTTAAACAAATACATTGCTCAAGCTGGCGTGTGCTCGCGACGGAAAGCCGATGAGCTGATTAAGGCCGGCAAGGTGAAAGTCAACGGCCAAAGCGTCAAGGATTTGGGCTTGGCAATTGATGAAAACAATGACACAGTGGAGTTAGCCGGCAAGAAACTGGCGGCAGAAACGAAGAAAATCTATCTGGCGCTTAACAAGCCCATGGGATATATCACTTCTTCCACCGGTTCGCAAGGCAAGTCGGTATTGGATTTAGTTAAAATCAAGCAACGCATCTATCCGGTCGGACGGCTGGACAAAGATTCGCGCGGGCTGATTATCCTAACCAATGACGGCGATTTCGCCTATCGCTTGACCCAAGCCAAGTTCGGCCACGAAAAAGAATACAAAGTTGAGCTGGATCGGCCTCTGAATAAAACCGACGCACAAAAAATAGAGCGGGGATTGATTTTGGACGGCAAAAAACTCCAACCGATAAAAATCGTAAAACAGCGAGGCAACCAAGTAACTTTGATTCTGAAAGAAGGCGTCAATCGCCAAATCCGCCGCATGGCCGAACAACTGGGTTACGAAGTGAAGGATTTAAAAAGAATTAGAATAGGCAAACTGAAATTGGGAGGATTAAAAGAAGGGGAATATCAAATAATAACGCCTCAAAAAGCTTTTTTATCATAAATTTATGGCTATTTTTGAAGGAAAAGAAATTTCTTTAGTGGAAGATATCATGCCCGACACCAAATGGGGGAAAGAGGAATTCTTCACCGATTGGGTTTCTCAGGCAAAAGAACGCAACTCTTACATCAACGATGAGGATATAGAAATTGCCCGAAAAACCGCCATTGGTCATTTTTATGAAATCTATGAAGAACTACTGGGTATGTTAGAAAATGAAAATCTGCCCGATGAGGAAAAAAGAGATCTTATCCGTCGGATTAATTCAGCTATGACTAATGTTTTGGAATTTGCGCAAAGAAGAAACAGCGACATAATCTTAAGTTTAAGAGACAGAAAACTGCAAACCGATCAGAAGCATTGCCAAATATTCAATGATTTTATTGACATACTAATTGATGAATTCAAACGCGGGGCAAAAATGTTTTCTGAAGCGGAAAAAGAACATTACGAAAAAAAAGACGCGATTAAAAAACAACCGGTTTAAACCGGTTGTTTTTTAATTTATACTTCCCTGCGGCCGGAGATAGCGCTTTCTAATGTTACTTCATCAGCATACTCTAAATCGGCGCCCATGGGCAGACCGCGCGCCAAACGCGTTACTGTCACATGGGAGAACTGCTTTAACAATTTAGACAGATAAATAGAAGTGGTCCCACCGATCATATCAGGATTTAAAGCTAAAATCAACTCGCACACCTCGTTATCTTTAATCCTGGCTAAAAGTTCCTTGAGCCGCAGGTTCTCGGGCATGATGTTCTCCAACGGATTAATGTTACCACCCAGGACATGATAAACGCCATTGTATGAACCGGTTTTCTCTATGGCCGAAATGTCTTGCGGTTTGGCCACGATACAAATGACCCGACGATCGCGCCTGGAATCGGCGCAGATCGGACAAGGATTGGATTCGCTAAAATTGAAGCAAATACTGCAGGTGGTAACGCTATTTCTGAGTTGAGAAATGGCCAAAGCCAACTCATCCATCCTTTCCGGCGCTTGTTTTAACAGATAATACACCATCCTCTCGGCTGTTTTTGGGCCAATTGAGGGAAATCTGGCAAACTTTTCAATAAGAATTTTGATATTTGATTCGGACATATAACTTCATTCTAACTGATAGACGCTATTGGAGCAAGCCTGTCATTGAACTTACATTTACTGTGATAAGTCCGCCCATAACGGATTATCGGTATTTTAATCATAAATTAATCTAATTTATTTTAGCTAAATTTAGATTAAATTTTAATTGTTTATAGTTAACCTGTGGATAAAGCTATTGACAAAATATTCACGATGTGATATGATTGAAGCTCAAGGTGAGACGAGACGGAAAGTGGAGGAACCAACCATTATCGTTCCATTCCTAGGCCCAAAGGGCCGCTTCCGTCTCGTCTCACTAAGCTCCTTAACAGTCAGCAGTAGTATCGTTTTTTTCCGGGGCTCGCCTTTGGCGACCATCCGGACAGTTAGAATGGCGCGTGGCCAACGTCGGCCAAAATTACTGGAGGGCTCATAATGAGTCGCTATCCCGTAGGATTCGTGTAGTTACCTAGGCTAACGAACTGGCAACTTGAATAAAAATATAGCAGGGGACTACCCGATTTGGGAGTATCCCGACCATGTTGCCAGATGGTTAGGCGCACCGACCATTAGTGAAAGCGGTGCGTTAAGCCGGCCCAGAAAAAGGCCTAACGAAATCGGCCACCAAAAAACGGAGTGAAACCCCGTGCCAAAGAGAAAACGATGTACTTAGGGGCAAAGCCGGGCCCCTCAGGAATAATCACCACCGGCTAAAATTTGGGGATCGGGGCGCGAGATGTGGCCCGAACTATCCGGAGATTCTGTGAAATAAGGTCCGCACCTGTCAATCGCGCGCTGCCATAATGAGATAGTAAAATAGGCATCTGCGCGGTGTTTAGCGGAGCTCTCGCATGTCACGGCTCAAGAATTGTCGCATGCATTGGGCATGCACGTGGAGCCGTTTCCGGACTCGGCCGAGATGCCAGAAGGGCGCCCCGATCCCCGCCACTACTCGAAATAGCACCTTCCTTTATACCCCCCGCCAACCGGCCACACACCAATAAATAGTAATGTTTCATGGGTGTGAGACTAGAGTTACGGGGGCTCTTTTTTTTGGCAAAATCTTGCCAAATGGCAATAAATTTGTTAGAATCAAATACAGGTTAAAATTAAAATAAAAGCAAAATCAATAATCTCCACAATCCGAGATTATCCCATTTTGTCTCAGAATAATAAAATCATATGGCAAAAAGAAAAAGAGATCCGAAAATCAAAGTGCCTCGCTTAGTTAAACTGGAAGATAAAAAAAGCGCCAAAAAAAAGAAGTTTGAAACCAAAGTGACTGGCCGGCCTTACAATAAGTAAAACATTTTGGACAGGGGCTTTGCCCCGAAGCAAATAATTAAAACCAGATAAGGCGTTAATGAAAAATCGCGTCTATAACTCGGGGGTCGTCTAATGGGTCGCAGTAATCTGCGACTGGTTGGAAGCGAGACCAATCGGTAGACGCAGTCGAGCGTCGGACAATCTGCCAGTGGCAGATTGGACGCCAACCCTGGACAGGGGCTTTGCCCCGAAGCAAATAATTAAAACCAGATAAGGCGTTAATGAAAAATCGCGTCTATAACTCGGGGATCGTCTAATGGTAGGACAGCGGCCTTTGAAGCCGTTAATCGGGGTTCGAGCCCCTGTCCCCGAGCTATGGACGTGATTTTTGTTTTGTCTTAACTCAAATAAAAAAACTAACGCGTACTAATTCAAATATCTACGACATATCAAATAAAAAAACGGGATGATAGTGTCATCCCGTTCATAGTTGGTACTTTATTTAGAAAAATTAACTCCGAGGAGTTATCGGTGCGCCATGATAGTTTGGTATCTCTTCGCATTGTGGACAATAAGGAACTTTCTCATAACTGCACCGGCCACTGCCAGAAAGGGGAAATGGCCCATCCCAAATGGGACGAGCGACTTGTTGCGCCATAATTTCCGCGCCACAACTATGCCGAAAACCCACGCCCGGCTCACCAGTACTTTCTGTCAACACTAACCATTTTCCATCTTTGACCTGTCCGCTTTTTCGCTTGATTCCGATGTTCTCCGCCATTTTCTAATCCTTTCCTTTGCTTCTGTTAATCTACTGTTACAACGCCAAATTAATTAATAACAATATTTTATCACTTAAAATATTAAGAGTTAAGACCTTGGTAAGACAAGTAAAATATGTTAAAGTATATCCATGAATAATCAATTAGCCGACCTGAATTCCAGCCAAAAAGACGCTGTTTTACATGACAGCGGGCCCCTTTTAATTATCGCCGGGGCGGGTACGGGCAAGACCACGGTTATCACCAGGAAAATCGCTTACTTGATAATGGAAAAAAATATCCACGCAGAGGAAATTTTGGCTCTGACCTTTACCGAAAAAGCCGCGTCCGAAATGGAAGAACGTGTGGATCAACTTCTGCCTTTAGGCTATAACGACTTATGGATTTCTACCTTCCACGCTTTCTGCGAACGCATTCTCAAAGAATACGGCCTGGAAATCGGTTTGCCGGCTGACTTCCGCTTGCTCACCCAGACCGAGCAATGGCTTTTGGTGCGCCAGAATCTGGATCGTTTCAATCTTAAGCATTATCGTCCCTTAGGCAATCCCACCAAATTCATTCATGATTTGCTAAAGTTATTTTCTCGCGCCAAGGATGAAGAAATCTCCGCCGACGCTTATTTGGAATATGCGGAAAATTTAAAATTAAATTGCGACTCGGCTGATTTTCTTAAATCAATAATCAAAGAAGGGGGGCAAGAAGACTTGTCGCCGACAGAAATCGCTGCGCTGAAAACGGAAGAAATCGCCAAACAACTGGAGATCGCCGATGCTTACCACACCTACCAGCAACTGCTACTGGAAAACAACGCCTTGGATTTCGGCGATCTGATTAATTACACCCTTAAACTATTCAAAACCAGGAAAACAGTATTATATAAATACCGTTCGCAATTCAAATATATTCTAGTGGATGAATTCCAAGACACCAACTGGGCGCAATACGAGCTGGTCAAGCTCTTAGCCGAACCCAAAAACAATTTAACAGTGGTCGGCGACGATGACCAATCAATCTACAAATTCCGCGGCGCATCAGTATCCAATATTTTGCAGTTCAAAGATGATTTTCCCGGCGCCAAAGAAATATTGCTGACCGACAATTACCGTTCCTGCCAGAATATCTTGGACTTGTCTTATAACTTCATCCAACGGAACAACCCCGATCGTCTGGAAGCAAAACTATCCAAAGGACAGAAAAAATTATCAAAAAAACTCGCCACTCATTTAGCGGGCGTCGGAGAAATCAATCATCTTCATGGTCAAACCATTGCTGATGAGGCCAAAGCGGTAGTAGATAAAATAATTGAATTGTATAATTCCAATAAGGAAACCAAGTGGTCGGACTTTGCCATTCTGGTGCGCGCCAACGCTTCAGCGGACAACTTTTGTTATCTCTTGGAATCAGCCAATATCCCTTATATTTTCATGGCCTCACGCGGGCTTTACGGCAAAAAAATCATCTTGGACATCATGAACTGGTTCAAGGTGCTGGATGATTACCGCGAAAACATCGCCATGTTCCGCGTTTTAAGCTTGCCGGCCTGGCAAATCAACCTGACTGATTTCGGCACGCTCAATTATCAGGCGGGGAAGCACGCCTGGTCGCTATTTGAAGCCGCCAAACAGAATTCCTTGCTATCCGGGCTATCCGAAGAAGGCAGAAAAAAACTGCTTAAGATCGCAGGGTTGATTGAAGCGCAAACCGCCCGCGCCCAAGCCGGCGCCAGGCCGACAGAACTGTGCCAGGAGTTTCTGGAAGCAACAGGCTATCTCAAACGGTTAACCGCCAAGGATAACTTGGAGAACCGCCAAGAGCTCAATTACCTTAACCAGTTTTATCGCAAAATGCAGATGTTTGAAAAAGATAATCTGGATCATAGTTTGAACAATTTCCGCGCTCTAATGGAACTGGAACTGGAAGCGGGGGAGGAAGGAGCTTTGGCACCAAATTTGGAAGACCTCAGTCCCGATTCAGTCAGAATTATGACTGTTCACTCGGCCAAAGGATTGGAGTTTAAATATGTTTTTATCGCCAACTTGGTTGACAGAAAATTCCCCTCGGGCAGTAGAAACGACCGGCTGGAATTACCTACGGCCCTGACTAAGGAAATCTTGCCCGAAGGCGACGCGCATCTGCAAGAAGAGCGACGGCTGTTTTATGTCGCTATGACGCGGGCTAAGCAGGGGTTATACTTTTCCTCAGCCGAAGACTACGGTGGCGCCAGAACCAAGAAACTTTCCCGCTTCTTGCTGGAGCTAAATGAAGATGGTTTTGCCTTGGCCGCAACAACGCTGGCCGTATCCGGTTCCGACTTACTGTCTACGGTCAAATCCAAGGCCGTAGACGAGTCTTTGCCATCCGGCAATAAACCACTTCTGCCCACCATCTCCTTCACCCAGCTGAAATCATTTGAATCTTGCCCTTACCAATACCGCTTCGCCCACATCCTGCGCTTGCCCATAAAAGGCAAACCAGTTTTTTCTTTCGGCAAGACCATGCATTCAACCATGCAGAAATTCTTCATTCTGGCGCGCACCAAGGCCGAGGCCAAACAAAAAAATCTATTTGGCGAAACCGGCGAATCGCTGGAGATATCCTGGGACGAAGTCAAAGATCTCTATGAAATGTCATTTGTGGATGAATGGTATCCTGATGTGCTGACCAAACGCAAATACCATGATCACGGCCTGGACTGCCTGAAAAATTTTTTTGGCCATTGGCAACAAACGCCGACCCTGGCTCTGGAACTGGAAAAAGGCTTCACTGTCAAGCTGGCACCGGAGGTGTCGGTGCGTGGCGCCATTGACCGCATCGATGAAGTTAACGGCGGATTGCGGCTGATTGACTACAAAACCGGCAGTCCCAAAAAAAAGCTGGAAACGGACGACAAAGATCAATTATTAATTTATCAATTGGCCGCCGAACAGATACTACGACAACCAGTCAAAGAATTAGCCTATTATTACTTTGATAACAATTCGGAATTATCATTTTTGGGCACGGCCAAAGAACTGGAAAAAATGAAAGAAAAAATAATTGATACCGTAACTAAAATAAAACGCGGAAAATTCCCGCCTCAACCGTCGGAAAACACCTGTAAATGGTGCGACTACAACGGCATCTGCGATTTCCGCGCTTAAATCACATACCGCAATATGCAATCGCTTAACATTGCTTTAAAATCATTGCAAAATAACAAAACCCGTACCGTTTTAACGGTGATCGGCATTATTATCGGCATTGCCGCGGTGATTATCGTCATGTCGGCAGGGGAAGGACTCAAGGGAGAAATTCTCGGCCAACTGGAAGCATTTGGTTCAAAAATAATCCAAATAGAAGTCAAAGTGCCGACCACGGGCAAAAACTCCGCTCAAAATGCCACCAGCATGGCGCAGGGTGTAGCCGTAACCACTATGACTATGGAAGACGCTGAAGCTATCGGCAAACTGCCCAATATTGAAAACTACTATGTGATGATTATGGATCAGGAAGTGATATCATTTCAGGATCAACAAAAATCAGTCAACCTGATGGGCACTTTGCCGGCTTATGTGGAGATGGGTAAGACTAAAGTCAAAACCGGCCGGTTTTTCACTTTAGATGAGGATAATGAATTGGCGCGCGTAGTGGTTTTAGGCAGTAAACTATCAGCTAAATTGTTCGGCAATCAAGAACCATTGGGGCAAGAAATAAAAATCGGCAAAAATAAATTTCGCGTTGTCGGCGTAATGGATGAGGCTGGAGCCACTTTCGGTTTTGATTTTGACCAATTAGCTTATGTGCCGGTAAAAACTTTGCAAAAAATCATCATGGGCATTGATTATATCCAAACCGTTACTACTAATATTACTGACACTTCCAAAGAGGACCAAACGGCTGATGATATTATCTACCTATTACGTACCCGTCATGAAATAGATGATGCCCAATACGATGACTTTTCCGTAACCACTATGACCGAGGCTCGGGATATGATTAATACTATTTTTGATGGCATCACTTTGCTTCTAATCGCCATTGCCGGCATTTCATTGCTGGTCGGCGGCGTGGGCATTATGAACATTATGTACGTGTCGGTTTCCGAACGCACCTTTGAAATCGGCCTGCGTAAAGCCGTCGGAGCCAAGAAAGCCCAAATCCTCTGGCAATTTCTTTATGAAGCGATTATAATCACTTTGATAGGCGGGGCTTTGGGCATAATTGTCGGCATCAGTTTTGCCTATTTTATCAGTTTTGCCGCCGGACTATTGGGTTATAGTTGGCAATTCATTTTACCGCCGCAATCCATTATTATCGCTTTCGGCTTCTGTGGCGCTGTTGGCCTGATTTTCGGCTACTATCCCGCGCGCCATGCGGCCAATATGAATCCCATTGCGGCCTTAAGACACGAATAATCAACTACGGATATTACACAAAAATATTACGCCATTTTTTTTCATATTCGCCGTATTTGATAAAATAAGTAAACATGCAAACTTTAATTACAAATTTATTCAAAAAAATCGATTGGTGGCTTTTGGCTAGCTCGATTTTTTTAATGCTTTTCGGCTTAGCCGCCATTTATAGTGTTGCCTTGGGCCGCGGTTTGGGCGAATTTGATAATTTCCGCAAACAAATCCTCTGGTTGTTTATTTCCCTGAGCGCAGCCGGCGCGATCTCTTTTCTGGATTACCGGGTTTTCCGCTATGTCGGCTGGATCGGTTATGCCGTATCCATTGTGCTATTGATTTTGGTTTTAACTCCTTTGGGTCAGGTGGTCAACGGGGCTCGCGGTTGGTTTGATTTTGGCTTTATGAGTTTCCAACCGGTAGAACTGACCAAAATATTCTTAATTATCGTTCTGGCTGACATTTGCAGTCGCTACAGCCGCACCTTATACAAATTCTGGCATTTGATATTCTTGGGAGCTATCGTAGCCGTACCGTTATGCTTAGTCGCCTTACAGCCGGACTTCGGATCAGCCATGGTACTGTTTTTTATCTGGCTAGCGGCATTCATATTAATCGTCCAAAAACGCTGGCAAATCTTTTTAATCTTCGGTTTAATTACAGCCTCATTGCTCTTTGCCTGGTTTTTTGTTTTTCAAGATTATCAGCAAGCCCGCATCTTCACTTTTATTAACCCGTCACTGGATCCGCAAGGCAGGGGATACAATGTGCGCCAGTCCATCATTGCCGTCGGCGCCGGAAAACTGATGGGTCGAGGATTAGGCTTCGGCAGCCAAAGCCAGCTTAAGTTTATTCCGGAAAGCCAGACAGATTTTATTTTTTCCGTCGTCGCTGAAGAAATCGGCTTTGTCGGCGTCTGCCTAGTCTTAGGATTATTCAGTTTGTTCTTTTTTCGCTTATATCGCATTGCCACGCGCGCGCCCGATGACTTGGGCATGTTTATTGCCCTGCTGACCGCCGCCCTGGTGTTTTCCCATGTCTTCATTAATATCGGTATGTGCGTCGGCTTATTGCCGGTAACCGGAATTTCTTTACCGTTAGTTTCTTACGGTGGCAGTTTTTTGCTGACCATGATGATACTTATCGGCATCAATTTATCCATCGCCAGATATGGCCATCGCACCACTTGACAACTTTTGCTTTTAGGAATAAGATGAAACATCAAAAGATCCTTACAACCTAACAGTATAACCAGGCAATTCAACAAAAAATAGAAAGGAGGATAATGTATTGTTTGATAAGATTACTAACGCAGTGATAGAAACGACCGCAAGCTGCAACCTCAATTGCAGGCACTGTGGCTCCGGTTGCGTAAAAGCCCTTAAAGCTAATGAGCTGACAGCCGATGAATGGCTGGGAGTTTTTGATCAACTGCGAGAACTAGGATTAAAACAGTTGGCTTTATCCGGCGGTGAAACGACTATTAAAGATGATTTTCCGCAACTGCTTGATGGCTTAAAGGAAAAACAGCTTGGCTTCGCCTTAATCACCAACGGTCTGACTATGACCGATGATTTGGCTAAACGTCTTAAAGATTCCGGGGCCTACACCATCGGCGTTTCCATTGACGGCGATGCGACTGTGCATAATTATATCCGTGGCAACTGCCAGTCTTGGCGCAGAGCGCTAAACGCCATCGCCACAGCTAACTCTATCGGCCTGCCAGTTACCGCCATTACTACTGTCAACCGCCTAAACTATATGATGCTACACAACTTGGCTAATACATTATATCAAGTCGGGGCTTCCGGCTGGCAAGTCCAGTTGATCTCACCGATAGATCGAGCCAAGGGTAACAGCAAACTAATGATTAATGAAAGAATCTTTCGCCATGTTTGCCTCACCTTGGCGTGGTTGCGACGGAACTACGATCATCGTTTGGATATTAGAGCGGCTGATTGCTTCAACTACGATTGCAACATCTTGCGCGGCTCTGACTGGCCCGGCTGCACTGCCGGCAAACAGACCGTCGGCATTGATGCCTGTGGCAACGTATTACCTTGTTTATCACTAATGGACGAACGCTTTATTCTCGGTAACATACGGCAAAAAACATTGCGGGAGATCTGGCAACAAGACAGCGAAGTTATGAGATTTTTTCGAGATGATAAAATTTGCCAAGCGGCGGGAATTTGCCAAAACTGCCAGGAATACTCCTGGTGCCAAGGCGGGTGCAAATCCATGGCCTTAGCTCATTTTGATAAGTTCGGACGAGCGCCATTCTGTTGCATGCATAGCTTATCTAACTAATTTAAACGTCAATCAACAATCGAGAAGGAGAGAAAAGATGAGCAACCCAAAAACTGGCGACGGTGCCCTTAATTTTTTACGGCTTGACCTACAGCGTCATCAAGTCGAAGTAAAGTTACCGAATCGGCAGAATCCCCAAGACTCTATGGAAGAAATGACGCGAGATTATTATTTAATTGTCATGCGAGGCCAAACCAAATTAGCTGAAGAATTTATGGCCACTTATCCCCAAGAAACCGGGATGATCAATTTAGCCATTAGAATTTTTGGTGCCGAAGAAACTATTTGCGACTACGGCGTCCTGCTTAATGATGATTTGCAAATTGTTTTTGCCTTTAACCGCTTGTTTGCTGATTATGATCACGAGAAACAAGAAATTGTTTTCAAGACGGCGGAACAAGTGCTAATTGAACAGCTAGACCAAAACAATAATTTACCCCCCATCCCGGAACTACCTCCGGAAAGCTCGCCCCTTCCCCGGCAACTGAGGAGGCGACCATTTTTCCCGCCCAGTACGCCGGACGGCATAATGACTTTTTATGGAGCTTTCTCTGACTGGCCCGGCGGTTCAGGGACAGCAATGATTAAATACGGCGCCTTTACTAAAAAGAACACTAACACCGAACCTTCCGTTCCCGCCGAATAATCAGCACCTTTAATTAAACCAAACGAAGCCCCAATTAATGGGGCTTTTTTTCTTATTTTAAAGCTAGTTATTCGCCATACTGCAAGCAGGTAACGCTAATTTGACAAAAAAATAATTTAATGCTAAAGTAACCTGGTTATTACGAATTAACATCCATATATGACATTGAATCTAAAAGCTAAAACCCGTAAAGAATTGGGCAAAAAAGTCCAAGCACTAAGAGCCCAAGGCTCTGTCCCGGCGGTAATCTACGGCCACGGCCAAACCAATCAGAATCTAGAATTCAATTATATTGAATTTGAAAAGGTATTGAAAGAAGCTGGCGAGAGCACCATTATTGACTTAAGTATTGACGGCGGAGCGCCGATCAAAACGATTATTTCCGAAGTCCAATTTGAACCGGTCAAAGGACGCATTACCCATGCCGACTTGCATCAGATCAATATGAAAGAAAAGATGCACGCCACCATTCCTCTAACATTCACCGGCGAATCCCGCGCCGTTAAGGAAGACGCCGGAGTATTAGTGCATAATGTTTCCGAATTGGAAGTGCACTGTTTACCGACTGATTTGATCCATGAAATCGTAGTTGATATCACACCTTTGAATACTTTTGACGATGTCATCACCTTAGCCGACCTAAAAATCCCGGCAACCCTGGAAGTTCTACATCATCATCCTGACGATGCTATAGCTAATGTGGCTCGACCGAAAGTTGAAGTGGAAGAAACTCCGGCTGTTCCTGCCGAAGGCGAAACTGTTCCTGCCGAAGGCGAAACTGTTCCTGCCGAAGGCGAAACTGCAACCGCTAATGAAGACAAGGATAAAAAATAGTTTGAAATTAAAAACAACCTGCGCAAGCGGGTTGTTTTTTTATACTAACTACTAATAGATAATCAAACACCTTTTCTTGCCAGCCAGATCAGGCTTGATTTCCAGCTTCTGCAGAGGAAAATATTTCTTAGCCACTCGGTAATATTCTCGCCAATGGCATGGCCCGATTTCGCAAAACACGGCCCGTGGCCGAACCGGACGAGAAACCAACTGCCGGAATAGATTGTCATAAGCGTCAGTGCCGTAACGGCCGGCATAAAGAGCAACTTTGGGCTCATAAGCTAACTGTCGTTTTAAGGCCGGAGCATACCGTTTAATCGTTATCGGACTCAAATAAGGCAGATTGGCGACAATTACTGAACCTTTTAGCTCAGTATCACTAACCCGACTAAGTAAGTCGCTTTTTATAAACTTTATCTCCAATTCATGATGTTTGGCATTCTGTTTAGCTAAAGCCACAGCCGGTGTTGAATTATCTACAGCCAAAACTTCCGCTTGAGGCAAGGTTTTTTTCAGGGCTAAAGCAATGGCACCAGAACCAGTGCCGACATCAATCAACCACGGCTTCTTAATTTTTAAACGGCGACAATAATCAAGCGCCATTTCCACCACGGTTTCAGTTTCTGGGCGGGGGATTAGGACGTTTCTGTTAACCTTGAGTTCCAAGCCAAAAAACTCTTTACTCCCCAGAATATAGGCTATCGGTTCATAATTAATCCGACGTTCCAGCAGACTTTTAAACCTGCCCAATTGCTTGGCAGTCAGCTTAAATTCCGGATGAGCCAAAACAAACTCGCGCGACCGAGCTAAAACAGAAGCCAGAAGCAATTCTGCGTCCAGTTCAGCCGAAATGATATTCCGATTTTTTAATTTTTTGACAGCTGGCTGCAATATTTCAGCTATTGACATAATGGAAACAAAGATGATAATATATTATTTACTAAATAGAACCTTAACAAAAACAATAAACGAAGGAGGACTTGAACATGTCTTGTGGCTGTAGCGACGCTTTGGAAGAATACAGACAAATTATTGATAATTACCTGAAGGCCGTAGTTCAATTCTGGGAGGCCAAAGCAACCGGCCAACGGCCGAATAAAGATATAATGGTAACCCTATGCCTTGCCAGCATGAATTACGCCAAAATACCGCGCTCACTTCTTATTAAAGAATTCAAATTGCCACCGGCAATAGCTATGACCTGCCGCCTAAACGGCGAACCGATTCAAGATAACGAACTGCACCAATATTGGATGTGGCTATTCTCGCTCATGCATTACACCAGCAAAATTGATTATCTTACCCGTCTCTTCCGCGTCTCGCCTTACAAAAATAGTATTTTAATCTTAACGGATGATGAATGGCGTCCGATTCGCGCCATCCATGAGTCACCGGCGTTTCAGAACGGCCATGCCGAGTATCTCATCGGGCTCTGTAAACTGCGTTGGGGTAATCAATTGGAAGGCAAACAACCGCTACTCTTACAGGCTCATTATCAATCTACACGTAAACGCTTCAAATTGGATGATGCCATTCAACTCCGTCCGCATAAAAATCTGCCCGACAGCCCTAACAGTCGTTATTAAGTAAGCACTTTGACTAACAAAGCGTTCCCTAAAAGGAACGCTTTTTATTTTATTTCTTGATTATTCCTGCCCGCTAATGGCTTGGGCGTCATAATATTCTTTAAGACGATCCAAAATCCTGTCTAAATCGCCATCCATAACTCCGGGAATATTGGAAAAATTCTCATTGATGCGATGATCAGTAATGCGATCCTGAGGGAAATTGTAAGTGCGGATTTTTTCACTCCGATCGCCGGTACCGATTTGCGATTTGCGAGTCGCCGAAAGTTTGGCTTCTTCTTCTTGGCGTTTCAGATCATACAAGCGGGAGCGCAGTACTAACATGGCTTTCTCACGATTCTGCAACTGGCTGCGTTCGTCCTGGCAAGACACAGCCAGTCCGGTAGGCAGATGGGTGATGCGTACGGCCGAGTAGGTGGTATTGACCGACTGGCCGCCATGACCGCCGGCGCAAAAAGTGTCGATGCGGATGTCTTTGGATTCAATTCTCATATCCATTTCCTCCACCTCCGGCAACACAACGACAGTAACGGTGGAAGTATGGACGCGACCCTTTTTCTCGGTTTCCGGTACGCGCTGGACACGATGCACACCGCTTTCAAATTTCAACCGGCCGTAAACGCCATTGCCGGCGATTTCAAAAATCACTTCCTTGAATCCGCCAATGCCAATACGACTGTCAGAAATCAGCTTGGTTTTCCAATTATGTTTTTCCGCATAGCGGTTATAAAGACGGAACAACTCGGCCGCAAACAGCGCCGCTTCATCGCCACCGGCGCCGGCGCGAATCTCCACAATAACATTCTTCTTATCAGCCGGGTCTTTGGGAATTAATAACGATTTGATTAATTTTTCTGTTTCTTCTTTTTGGCGTGTTAAATCAGTTTTCTCTTCCAGTGATATCTTGTATAATTCCTGGTCATCTTTATTATCCAAAAACATCTTTTCCACTCCCGCCAACTCCGCATTGGTTTTATCCAATTGCTTCTTGGCGGCGATAATTTCTTTCAAATCATCATACTCCTGCGACACTTCTTTGATTTTGGCAGGATCGTTAATCACGGCGTCTAGCTGCAGTAGACGTTCTAATTCCTCAAACCTGATTTGCAATTGTTGCAATTTATCTTGCATATTTCTCTTACATTATACCTTAAATAAAAAGAATCCGCCACCGCTAAGGCGCTGGGGATCCTTTTATCTATCGCAGTTATTTTTTGATGATTTTGACTCCTTCTTGGTCGGCTTTCTTAGCGGCTTTGATGGCTTTTTGTTTTTCTTTCTTAACCTTCTTGCCGCCGACTTTAACAGCCTTAGCTTCAACGCGCTTGACGAACTTGTCAACACGGCGCGCCGTATCCAATAACTTCTGTTTACCGGTATAAAACGGATGGCAAGCAGAGCAGATTTCAACATGAATCTCTTCTTGGGTGGACCCGACACCAAAAACATTGCCGCAGGCGCAGATGACCTTGGCTTGAGGATAATACTGAGGGTGGACTTCTTTTTTCATAAACGCTTAATACGTTAATTGATAATATGGCTAATTATATCTGATTTTAGCCAAAATGTCAATAGATTGACATTTTATCTAAAATATGCTAAGATTCTCTATTCCGGCATAGTCGGATTGGCACCTTAAAATTTAAAAAGATATTAAGTCTATAGACAAACAACCGGCCGAACAGCCAAAGGAGAAATCATGCAAAAAGTATCGAATCGGTTAATGCTTGATGATGACTTGGGCAAAGTCGCTCGCTTCATCTTCCAGCAATTCCAGGAGCAGGCGGAAAATGGCACTTATATCATCTACGACCCGCGAGATATTTTTATTGACAACAAGGGTCGGGTCCGCTGTGAGCAATCGGCTAAAATCAAAACGGCCAACAATGTTTGTGACGGGCTCTACGCCTTAGGTGTTACCCTTTACCACTTAGCCACCGGCCGATCATCTTATAATGAAGGCGGTTTTGTTTATGAGCCGTTCAAATCAAAAATGTGGCCCCTCCTTAGGTTGCTGTTATCGCAATCGGCGGCCAGCTTGCCCCAAGTGGAAGCCATGCTCAAACCGCCGCCGGCTATAAAACGTCTCGCCAATGGCGCTTTGAAGCCGATAATAATGGCTATGCTTTGGCTGATTGCTTTAGCTGGCCAGGGGGTGGTTTTGACTTTCAAATGGCTAATGACTAAGGCCGGCGATGTTTATCCGCAAACAAAAAAAACGGCAACCAAACTATTGAAATTATTGAAACTTATAAAGCGTAAGTTTTCGCTTATTATCTACATAACGCTGATTGTTATTGCTGTTGCTTCATTTATTTGCTTGGCTGTTGTCAATATTGCTTATTTCAGCTTTAGTCTGGCTTGGTTTTGTGGCCTTCTAATTATAGTTGCCTCCTTTATACTAGGAGCCACAGTATCCTTAATGTGCGCTATGCTTACCAACATGACAGAGGATGACTGCATCTCCAGGGGATTTTTTGTCTTTTTGATCTTAATCACCTCGCTTTCAATTTATGAAGTCTTTGAGACTCCAACGGCTGGCTTTTGTCCTCCCTTAGTGGTAATTGATCGTTCCAACGGCAATTTAATCGGCCGTATCGCCGATAGCGGAGACAAACATTACATCCCGCATTACGAAAACGCGTATGTCAATTTGTTCACCAGAAGCTATGCGCCGGGCATAATCATCCAACGCGAGGGCATCCCAGTTGAGGTGCCGCTGGACAATGATAAAAACGGAGAAAAGTTCTGCTTCTGGATCAAGTATGCCATAACAGACCAGGCGACATTTGAAAGCGACTGGAAGCGGATGATGAAAAATAAGCAGACGCAAGCCGATCTGGAACAAGAGCTTATTAACGCCGGCCAAACCGCGGCTAAAAAGGCCATAACCGAAAGCGGCGCCGTTAAACCGCTTGAGGTAATTGATCAAGAACTTAGCGGCATAACCGTAGAAGCCAAAGGCGCGGACGGCACACTGTCAGAAGTTGATTACCAAGTCATACGCGATGTCACTGTTAATTTAGTCAGAAACGAACTCCTGTCGCGCCGGCAAAAAGCAATAAACAATAAACGCCGGGGAATTATGGATAATATCCAAAACCAACTGCGCGAACAATTCCAGGATCAATACAATTATCTTGAGATCAAGGAGCCAAGGGGGCCAGGAGAGATGGCCGCAAAACAAACGCAGGCCGATTCATCCGCTTCACCGTGCAACCCGCCGGCCAAAGTCATGGCCGAGCAGGAAGCCAAATAATACAGTTCATTCAGCGCCGCTTTTCTCTGGAAAGCGGCTTTTTTATTTATGTTATTTGACATTTTTGTGGTATTATGCTAAGTTACCGTATTGTTATATGGATAACAAGCACCTTACAATTTTGGTCTCAAACTTTAACCGGAACAATTGTTGCCATAACCATGAAGGAGAACGGCACGATGAGGAAGAAAAGTTTCGAAGTCAAGTTAAACGATGACCTGCTGTATACTATTGCGTCGGGACTGCTGGAAGATATGGAAGAGCGTCTGAAAGAAGGAAAAGAATTAGTAAGGTACGAACCAGGAAATATTTTCATCAACCATAATAATAAAGTTGGTTACGGCCAGACAAATTCGGTCAAGGATGTACGCGAAGCCTTCCATCAATTAGGTCTAACATTATTTCATTTAGCCACGGGAATGGAATGGCAACCCGAACTCTTACCTTCTTTGAACTCGCAATACAGGAGATTGATCGCTTCATTGACGTCCAATCGAATTGTCAGTCTGTCGCAAGCCAAAGCCTTGCTAAAACCGCCCAATAAGGCAGTGCGAATGTTAAAGAGAACCATCAGTCCATTCGGTCTGATTCTAGGCTGGCTATTTTATGGCTTTACCCAAGCAACCAAAGGAACAAAGAACTGGTGGAATGAATTCGGTCCGGACGTCATGGATTTTATTATAGAATTGATAATCCCCATAGTCACAATTATTGCCGTTATCGGCCTGACAATCTACCTGTGCATATTGTTCAATATTTTTCTGGCAGATACTACTCTTAGTTTACTATTCATCATTCTTACGGTCTTATTCCCGGCGATGTTATTGAGTTTAGCAATAGAGGAAGCAGGTATTAGAAGAAAATCGATTAAGACATTTTTTATTACGGCCCTTATTATATCCGCCTTTATGGTGTTTAAGGTCCCGACTTACACTTTAGCCAATCGGCTCAACCCGGTTGTTCTTGTTAATCGATCTAATGGAGAATTCTGCGCCCGTTTTGCCACCAATAATAATGATAAACTGTTAGTTTATAACGGATCATGGATAAATCTATTTACCAAGAAATACGCTCCGGGCATAGCCGCCGCCAGAAACGGCATCGCAGTTGAAGTACCCCAAATCGGGAAAAATAAACTACGATTAACCGTTGGCTACACTCTGCTCAGTGATGAGAGTTATCTGAAAAATCTCCAAGCCTTCGGCCATCAAGAAGCTCTTGAAGAGTATATTACCGGCATTGTCGAAAATGAGGCAATGCAGGTATTGGCAGAATGTCTGCCGGTAGAGACGGTATGGTCAAATCTCGCCGATCCGGCAATAGACAGCGCCGGTAGTATTATGACCAATATATCCGAAGAATCGGCGCGATACAGAGGGTATATCATTGACGCCATTACCTCAAATACTCAACTTTACTTGACTGAAACTGGCGCTAAGATTGATACTGTTTCCATCGCCGAATGGCCGGCTGACAGGTCCTGGCCGAAAAAGTAACGACGGCTAAAGCCAAAATAGCTCATTTTACACCACTCCCTCCGGGGGTGGTTTTTATTTCCAGCAGATCAAGATTTGACTTATCCGTTGATTTATGATAATCTTTTAATACATTTTATTAATAAACAGCAGCCCCGAATCAATCCTTGCCCGTAATATAAAATCAACTAAAATCGGGCCAATCTGCGGCCAACCCGCGGATTAGGGACTGCAAAGAAAGAAAGGAAAACTATGAATTTACCAACATTAATGGAACTCCTCCAGGCAGGAGTCCACTTCGGCCATCAAAAAGGCCGCTGGCATCCCAAGATGAAACCATTCATCTTTGCCGAACGCAACGGGGTCCATATCATTGATTTGGAACAAACTCTGGCCAAACTTAAAGAGGCAGCCGAGTTTGCCGAGAAAATCGGCGCTAACGGCGGCAATATTCTTTTTGTTGGCACCAAAAGCCAAGCCAAACCGTTGATTGAAAAGTATGCCAAACAGGCCGGCATGCCTTACATTAAAGAACGCTGGGTCGGCGGACTATTCACTAATTTCGTCAATGTCGGAAAACTGATAAAAAAATACCGCTCATTGAAAGAACAACGTGATTCCGGCGCCTTGGCAAAATACACCAAAAAAGAGCAAGTAATGATCAGTAAAGAGATTGAACGCTTAGATAAGATGGTCGGTGGACTGGAAAGCTTGAATCGTTTGCCCGACGCCGTCTTTGTTCTTGATGCCAAACGGGAAAAAACCGCCGTTTTAGAAGCAAAAAAAAGAAAAATTCCGATTATCGGGCCGTGCGACACTAACATCAATCCTGATTTATTCACCTATCCCATTCCGGCCAACGATGACGCCCTTAACTCAGTTGATCTGATCACTCGCGTTATCGCCGAGGCCATTAATTTTGGCAAGGTGAAACAAAAAAAGGAAACAGTATAATCCGTAATCCAAAGCCTGTAAAGTAATGAACAAAATCATTATTGATCTTATGGCTTTGACTTTATAAAATTTTAATTTTCTATCATATGTCCATTGATGTTAAGCTCATTTCCCAACTGCGCGAAAAAACCGGCGCCGGTTTAAGCGATTGCAAAACTGCCTTAGAAGAAGCGAGGGGCAATCTGGATCAAGCAGTCGAAATCATGCGCAAGAAAGGCGAAATCAAGGCCGCCAAAAAAGCCGACCGCGCTGTCAAAGAAGGCGTTATCGCCGTTTCCGGCGACAGCAAGAAAACCGCTATCGTGGGCTTGGCTTGCGAAACGGATTTCGTATCGCGTACGGAAGATTTCCGCAATACCGTTCAATCCTTTGCGGATAAACTTTTAGTTTCTCAACCCGAGGAATTTAAAATTTGGGCAGAAAATCAGCTTAAGGAATTAGTGATGAAAGTAGGGGAGAATATGCAACTTTCCGGTTTCGGGATTTATGAAGGCGAAGTCGTGGGGCGCTATATCCATGCCAACCTCAAAGTGGCCGGCATCTGCGTTTTAACCGGTGGCAATGAAACATTAGCTAATGACATTGCCATGCAAATAGTGGCTATGAGCCCGCGCTGGCTGGAACCGTCTGCCGTTGATGCTGCCGTAATTGAAAAAGAAAAAGAAATCTATCGCGAACAGCTCAAAAGCGAAAACAAACCGGAACAAATCTGGGATAAGATTATTGAAGGCAAACTCAATAAATTTTACGAAGAAAACTGCCTGCTTAATCAAATCTTCATTAAGGACGACAGCAAAAAAATCAAAGATCTTCTGGGTGAAGCCAAAATATCCAACTGGGCCAAATACATTTTGGAAGGCACGTCCAGCTGTTAATACCGCCTATCAGTAAATATGATCATCGCCACAGTTGAAATAAACCAATGGGAAAAGCTCAGTGCCGCCAATACTGGCGGCCTGACTTTGTCTATCGGTGATTTTGCCGTTATCAATACCGAATATGGCGAAGAAGCGGGAAAGATCACAGAACTCAAAGAAGCGGGAGAGGAAGAGGCTAAAGCCATCGCCAATAACGTTGAGCGATTAGCCAAGGCCGACGATTGGGAAGCGTTGGAAAAAAACCGCCAAAATAAAAACGAAGTGATTCGGGATTGCCGAGAGGCGGTTAAACGCTACGGGCTGGAAATGAAAATCGTTGATGCTCATTTTTCTATTGACGGCCAAAGATTATCTTTTGCATTCATCGCTGACGGCCGTATTGATTTCCGTGAACTAGTCAAAGAATTAAGCCGAACTTTTAATCGCGTAATACGTTTACAACAAATCGGCGTCAGAGATGAAGCCAAGTTGGTGGGCGATGTCGGCTCTTGCGGACTTGGACAATGTTGTCGCGGTCATCTGAAAAAACTCGGCAACGTGTCTTCAGATTTCGCCGAAGACCAGCAAATAGTGCATCGCGGAGCCGAACGCTTGTCCGGCATTTGTGGCCGCCTCAAATGCTGTCTGGCTTACGAAGAATCCTACTATCAAGATCTGATAGCAAAGTTACCGGCCTTAGGCACTAAAGTTAAAACCAAACACGGCCGCGGCGTAGTCGTCGGCTGGCACGTCCTGCGTTGTAGCGTTGATGTGGAGCTGGATAAGGAACGAGATCAAAATAAAGCAGTAGTTGTAGAAATTCCAATAACTAAGGATTAACCTGCGCCATCATAACTGGCTTCCGCTTTCCATTGTTGATCTGGATAAAGTGAAAAATTTAAGATTAAACTAAATTTTTCATTCCATTCAGGTCGGCACCAATAAGGACATTACAACAAAATAACAAAGTTTGGCTTTTAAAACCATAGATTAATTCAATGTCGGCAACCAAAAAGGAGAAAGCGTCATGGGTACCGTTCCCAAATCACCGAAACAAAAACAAATAAAGAAAAAAATCCGACAGATAATTGGGTTAATGGATGAAATGTCGAAAGAATTTCCCGGAACCTGTTCCGTCGCTCTACCGATGGTAATAAAACCGGGAGTAAAAATAACCTATGAGACTAGTTTAGATTTATGCTATCGAGTGTTAATCGAAACACGAAAACTGCTACGCGACGGCAATAACGCCTCGGCCACTGAACCGTCCGCCTAAGACAGGGGGACTGGTATGTGTGTCAAGCGCCGCATCAAACAAATAAGAAAAACGCTGGCGCAATTAACTTTAGCTAATCGTCAATGGGAAGAACTATTGAATGAACCGATTACGCTGAGATTCCGTCAACGTCTAAAAAGCCTGATTAACAAAGATCAGCTAATAATCCAGCAATTACAGCAAGAACTGCAAAGATTAGAATCAGAAATAAAACCGCCCGATGAATAGCTGAGAATGCACGCACCTTACCACCGCCTCGCGCTCTATGCGCTTGGCGGTTTTTTTTGTTTCTTCCGCCATAATCTCCTCGGCCTATTATTTTCCTGATTTCTTATTTTTATGCTATAATACCAACAAATCAAGCTAACTAATACAAATCTATGAGAATAGCCATTAACGGCTTTGGCCGTATCGGCCGCTGTGCCTTTAAAATAGCTCTGGAAAAGAGAGGGGTGCAAATTGTCGCCATCAACGATCTGACCGATACCCGAACTTTAGCTTACATGCTCAAGCATGATACGGTTTACGGCCGGTACGGTAAAAAAGTCACCTACGACAAGCAAAATATTATTGTCGACGGTAAAAAAATACCGGTTTTTGCTGAGAAAGATCCAGCTAGACTACCTTGGAAAAAATACAAGGTTGACGCAGTCTTGGAATGCACCGGTGTCTTTGAAAAAGCTGAAGACCTAAAAAAACACACCTTAGCCGGAGCCAAAAAAGTCATCCTGTCCGCGCCGGCCAAGGATGAAGTAACGACTCTGGTATTCGGCACCGAATTAACGAAAAAAAAGATCGGCCAAGACAAAATAATCTCCAATGCTTCCTGCACTACTAACTGTATTGCTCCAGTGATGCAAATTTTGGAATCAAAGTTTGGTGTCATTAAATCAATTATGACTACAGTCCATGCCTATACTGCCAGCCAACGCCTAGTTGATGGACCTGATGCCAAGGATTTAAGGCGCGGCCGAGCCGGCGCTGCCAATATGGCGCCTTCATCTACCGGCGCTGCCAAAGCGACAACCTTAGTTATCCCGACACTCAAGGACAAATTTGACGGCATTTCCATCCGTGTACCGGTTATCTGCGGTTCGCTATCAGATATCACAGCCGTCCTCAAAAAAAACGTTACCATTGAAGAGATTAATGATACTTTCCGCAAAATGTCTTCACACCCTCTATACAAAAACATTCTGGCTATTGCCGACGGCGATGACGAGTTAGTTTCTTCCGATATTATCGGCACCACCGAATCAGCCATTGTGGATTTAAAGTATACCCGAGTTGTTGACGGCAATCTAGTCAAAATTCTGGCTTGGTATGATAACGAATGGGGTTACTCCAATCGTTTAGTGGAAATGGCTATGGCCATTTAATCGGCAACCAGTTGAATATACAATAGCTTAAAAGGCGAGTCTCTAACCTGTTCTTGCCTTTTTTTCTCAATTTTGTTAAGATTTATCCATCATTTTAACTCTTATCCACAGAAACACATGCCGCAAAATTTCTTCGAAAAACTGCTAAAACCCGGTCAAAGAGGCCGACTCCGCTGGGTGCTTTTTGGTATTGCCGTTTTATTTTTGATTACCGCCTATATTGATATTATTGGCTTCAAAAATAAAGCAGCCGACACGATAGACGCCGGACTATCAGCTATTCCCGTCGTCTCCAATCTGAATGTTTTTCCCAAAATGGAAAAAAACGTTTCCGATAATAGCAGTCGGTTGGTTTGGCGCAATATCAAACAAATCGAATTATCATCTTACGGCCTGCCCTTCCGTTTAGGCCTTGATCTTCTAGGCGGTGCTCAACTGACTTATGACGCCGATTTATCTCAAATCTCTCTAGCTGGCAAAAACGACGCTTTAGCCGGGGTCAAAGATGTAATTGAACGACGTGTCAATACCTTAGGTGTTTCCGAACCGGTCGTCCAAACATCCATGTCCGGCGATAATCCACGCATCAGCGTGGAGTTGGCCGGAGTTTATGACATTAATTCCGCCATCAAAATAATCGGCGAAACGCCGCTTTTGGAATTCAAAGAAGAGAATCCGCAAGCGCAACAATTGACTCCGGAACAACAAAAACAATTGGATGACATGAATCTGACAGTGCGTAAGCAAGCCGTAGATGTTTTACAACAGATAAAAAATGGCGGTGATTTTTCCGCTTTAGCCAAACAATACAGCGAAGATCCCGGCAGTAAAGACAGTGGTGGGTTATATGAAGGCGTTAAAAAGGGACAATTCGTTACTGAATTTGACGATGTTGCTTTCAATAAATTAAAAGTTGGCGAGGTTTATACCGATTTGGTCAAAACTACCTTTGGTTATCACATTATTAAATTGGAAGGGGATCAGGGGACAGGGGATAACCGTACGGTTAGTGTCCGCCATATTTTACTAAAAACCAAGACCTCGACTGACTTAGGCATAGCCCAAGAACCAGAATGGATTAACACCAAACTTTCGGGAAAAAATCTAAAAAAAGCTTCCGTAGAGTATGATCAAACCGCTTTAGTGCCACAGGTATCTTTAGAATTTGACAATGAGGGAGCACAGTTGTTTGCTGATATCACCACTAGAAACGTAGGCAAACCGGTCGCTATCTTCTTGGACGGTACGGCGATTTCCATCCCTAAAGTCAATGAACCGATTTTAGGCGGCCAAGCCGTAATCCAAGGCAATTTTACCCAAGACGAAGCTAAAAAATTAGCCCAACGCTTAAATGCCGGAGCCTTGCCTGTGCCGATTAAATTAGTTTCCCAAACCACTGTCGGAGCCACTCTAGGTCAAGCAGCGGTGCAAAAGAGCCTATTCGCCGGTTTTATCGGCTTGCTGGCCGTGGCTTTATTTATGATCGGCTTTTATCGCTTACCCGGCTTACTATCGGTTGTCGCTTTGGTAATTTATACCGCCATCTCCTTAGCTTTGTTTAAAATCGTTCATGTAACCATGACTTTGGCCGGTATCACTGGTTTCATTTTGTCTATCGGTATGGCCGTGGATGCCAACGTTTTAATTTTTGAACGCCTAAAAGAAGAGCTACGCACCGGTAAAGACTTAATGAAGGCGATTGATGAGGGTTTTGGCCGTGCCTGGACTTCTATCCGCGATTCCAATTTCTCTTCCTTGATTACTTGCGCTATTCTATTCTGGTTCGGCTCCAGTATCATCCGCGGCTTTGCTTTTACTCTGGCCCTGGGTATCGCTGTTTCCATGTTCTCGGCTATTGTCATCAGCCGGCAATTCCTGCTCTTGACCGCTAAATGGAAATGGGCTCAAAACAAGTGGCTATATGGAGTCAAGAAAAAAATTTAATCAACGATTCTCATTTACAAAGAACATATGAAACTACAAATCATCAAGAATCGAAAATATTACTACTTGGCATCAGGCGTTTTATTTGTCGCTTCCGTTTTAGCCATCATCGCCTGGGGATTGAAACCAGGTCTAGACTTTACCGGCGGCTCGCTCTTAGAATTATCTTTTGCCGACAACCGGCCGCAAAATGCGGAAATCCAAGAAGCGACTAATCATCTTGACTTGGGCGAAGTAATCATTCAACCGTCAGGAGACAAAAATGTCATCTTGAAATTTCAAAATGTTAATGAAGATCAACATCAGCAAGTTTTGCAGTCAATTGACGAAAAGTTCCCCGGCCAAACCCAAGAATTAAGATTTGAATCAATCGGCCCGGTAATCGGGCAAGAACTGCAAAAAAAAGCCTGGATGGCCATCGCCGTGGCTTCTTTATGTATTATCCTTTACATTGCTTTCGCTTTTCGTAAGGTGTCCAAACCGGTAGAGTCCTGGAAATACGGCATCACGGCGATTTTAGCTTTGATTCATGATATTACCATTGTCGTCGGTTTATTTGCCGTCCTGGGACATTTTGTCGGCATAGAAGTTGATGGCCTGTTTATTACCGCGCTACTGACTATTATGGGTTTTTCCGTTCATGATACTATTGTGGTGTTTGACCGCACCAGAGAAAATTTAGGCAGATTTTATACCGGAAAATTTGATGAGGTAGTTAATGATTCAATCAACCAAACCGTAACGCGTTCCATTAACACTTCCTTAACAGTATTATTGGTTTTATTCTGCCTCTACCTGTTCGGCGGAGCCAGCACCAAAAACTTTACTCTGGCGCTTCTGGTTGGTATTCTTATCGGCACTTACTCCTCAATCTTTATTGCTTCCTGTCTATTGGTAGACTGGAATATCTGGGACAAAAAATTAAAAAAATAATCGACATAATAACATCCTCGCAGACATGATCTGCGGGGATATTTTTAATTTATTTGACATTTGGCCTCAATATAGTAAGATAACTCAACCGAACATTAAAACTTAATAAACCAGCGACAACCGAGGGAGGCAACAGATATGCCAACAAAAACGCGCAACAAGACACCGGCTAAAAAACTTGACATACTGGATCTACTGATCGTGGTTTTCCATTTATCCGGACCAAAACTAATCAGCCGCCTGAGCGATTGCGAGGCAATAATTGACAGTCGTATAGGCAGGATATGCAATGTACTGAAAGAATTAAGCAGTCAGAAACGCTTTGCTGATTTTTTCCAAAATTGCCGGTTCTACCACTACTCGGGATGCAATGGCGATTGGTACGAGGATTCAATAGGGACTGCTTTATGGTGTATGGAAATGGCCGATTTAATTACTGAAATTAACACGCAGAACAAGTCGGAATACATTTTCTTAAAAAAATTGCATTATCAAGGACAACAGGTTCTAGAAACGCTAACACCGGAAAAATGCCAAAAAATACAGGCACTAACCAATGAACTCGTAAAACTGCTGAAGAAAGGAGAAAAGCATTATGCCTAAAAATCCATCGTATGTCCAAAGTCCTTTAGACCGTGCTCAAGCCTTACGCCAGACACTAATCACGCCTGGCGGCCGGCTGTTAGTGGCTGATTTTTCCGCTACCTTGCAGGGCAAAGACACCAGCAAGGTTATAGAATTAATGCCTAACAAAGACGGGCGAAAGGTTTTTCGTTTTAAATTCAATGCCAAAGATGTTGATCCCTTGGCGGCTAAAGCTTACGGCAAGAATTTTGTTGATCTCAGTAGAATGTCACCAGGTGAAGTCGAGGAATACCTCAAACGTCAGGAATTTGATTTTGCCCTATGGTATAAACATGTAGCCGGTTATGAGCTGTCCCGCGCCCTGGATTATAACGCGCCATTCATTCTGCAAGTGGCCGGCTGTAATTTCCATTCCGGAACCTGTGACGGCGGATGTTTATACTGCTTCGTGGATAATGAACTCAATGACGGCCTACAGGAAACCAGAAAGAAATGGCTGGTTGATGCTGACGATGTTATTGACAGCTTTCTAATAGCCAGAGACAAAGTACGGGAAATCTATAGGGAACAAACCGGAATTGATTTGAATATTAAGGTCCTGCGCGTTTCCGGCGGTGAGCCGACTGTAGCGCTGGATTGGATCATTAAACTCTGGCGCCGAATTGAAGAACGAGGAGAAGATATTGTCGGGCAAGTGGACACCAATCTTTCCACACCCCATTTATGGCCGATTGATTATTACCGCCACCTGGCAGTTTTTCCGGTTAAAGTTTTGGCTGCCATTAAGGGCACCGACAACGCCAATCTTCATGATAACGTCCAAGCCAATGCCACCATTTCCGATCAAGTCTTCTGCCTGCGCACGCTAGTTGAAGCGGGGTTGGATATTTATCCGCAGATGTATAACCCAAATCCGGCCACCTTAAAAGGTTGGCTGGAAATGATTGAAAAACACATTGATAACTTCGCTTTGCGCGTCCATATTGGCCCGATAAAGTCCTACGGACCGACTGTCGCCCGACTCAAGGCCAAGGCCTTAAGGGAGGGCAAGGATCCGAAAGAATTCAGCGCTAAAAAAATTAGAGAGTGGGATAGCCACTACCTGGAATCCTGTAGGATTATTGATGAATACTTGTGGGGCAAATATGGCGTACTCTATAAAGATACGGTACGATCAGATGTAAAATTAAAAGTGATTTAGGACATTAGGCAAACTCTTTTTGGCTCAATTAAGCCGGAAAGAGTTTTTTTTATACCCCTGAATAACCGCCTTGACAAAAGACGCCAATTGAGCTAAAATAGTTAAGTAAATACCAAAACAAACAAATATGGCAAAAATCGCTGTTATCAAGACCGGTGGGAAACAATACCTGGTTAAAGAAAACGATAAGATTAAAGTGGAAAAGTTGGTTGACGCCGACGGCTCCAAAATTGAACTGGAAACTCTGCTTGTCGCCGATGGCGAAAAAGTTGAGATGGGCGAACCGACTTTGGCTGGCAAAGTCCTGGCCAAAATAATCGGCCAAGGACGCGCCGACAAGGTTACCGGCATTAAATACAAAAGAAAAACAAGATACCGCAAGAAATTCGGCCATCGCCAGTGTTTCACCGAGATCATAATTGAAAAAATTTAATTTTTTCCGCCGCCGCTCTCCCGCAAAGAGGGCGGCGTTTTGTTTGCTCTGACGCCAGAGCATGGTATAATTGTAACAGTTATGAAACCGCAACTCTCCATCATCATTGTCTCCTATAAAGTTAAAGACCTATTGGAGAAATGCCTTGACTCAATTTACCGGAATCAAGGCGACTTGACTGTGGAAGTTTTTGTCGTGGACAACGCTTCCAGCGATGGCACGACGGAAATGGTTAATAAAAGATTCCCCCAATCACACTTAATCGCCAGTGACAGGAATCTTGGCTTTGCTAGGGCCAACAATCTGGCCATTAAGCAAGCGGCGGGGGAGTATGTTCTATTGCTTAATCCTGACACCGAAATATTTCCCGACACCTTAAGCAAATCATTGGCGGCCGCTAAACGTCATTCAACCTGCGGAGTTCTGGGTGTGCAAATGGTTTATCCCGATGGCCGTTTACAACCCTCAGTCAGGCGTTTGCCGACTCTTTGGCCGGTAATCCTTATGCTCCTAAAACTGCCTAAGCTCTTCCCTCATTTAAAATCAATCGGCCATTACTTGGCTGAAGATTTCGATTACACGAAAGAACAAGCAGTAGAACAGGTGATGGGCGCTTTTATGCTCATTCCGCGCATAGTTCTGGATAAAGTCGGGTTATTGGATGAAAGATTTTTTGTCTGGTTTGAGGAGGTTGACTTCTGCCGACGCGTCAGCCGAGCCGGTTACAAAATAATCTATACGCCGGAAACAAAAATCGTCCACTACGGCGGAAAAAGCTTTGGGCAACAAAAAGTCGTAACTAATCAATGGCGTTTCTTTAAGTCAGCCTTGCTATATTTTATAAAAAACAGCTTGAGCTAATTATTTTTTATGCTGTCTTGGTTTCTATTTTTTATTTTTATTCTAGCCGCAATTATCTTCGGCTGGTTTTATTTTTTTGGCCGGGAAAGATTCTCTCCGGCCAAACTTTTATTATCTCTCTGGTCTGCCGCTCTGGCCGTCAGCCAGTTGCATTTAAGTCCGCTGGAGCGGCCTTTGACCTGGCGCTTATGGCTGGCATTAAGCCTGTTTTTCCCGCTCTTTATTGCGGCATATTATTTAGCCAAGCATTTAACTGCCAAAAAGCTGGCGACTACAGAAAAAAGACCACGAATGGATAATCGCCTAATAACTTGGGTAATCGGCCTGATGGTTTTGGCCAGTATTGCGGCTAATATTTACATCTTCAGCCGCTTCGGCACTCTGCCCATCCTATCTTCCATTCCCGACAAAATGCGCTTTATCATTAACAAAGAAATCTTCGGTGTTTTTGAGTGGCTATCTCTTTTACCCCGTTTATTTATTCCGCTGTCTTTCTTGGAATTAATCTTAGACAAACAACGTCTGACTCGCGGAAAGAAAATTTTTTATTGGCTGACGATTATTATCGGTTTCATCACCTTATCCTTGTATGCCTCCCGCCTAATCATCGTAATTACTGTACTCTTGTGCTATTTCGGTTATCTTATTATTAACCTGGAGACCATTAAATTCAAAAAATTCTTAGTTAGCACTGTTTTAGCTGGAGTAGTAATCTTAAGCGTTTCCATTGCCATTCCGGCTTTTCGGCAATTCATCACTTATCGCGATTACAACTATACCGGAGAGTATAATCCTTTTTCTTATCTGACAACCATTTCCCAAGTCAGCTTACCGCCTTACTTGCAATTCTTAACGCCGATCTATTTAATCCCGTCTTTCAATCTGCAGGCGCTGGACAGGGGAATGGAACTCTATGCGGGACAATATTATCTCGGCCGAACCGAGTTAGCGGTTTTTAATTCAGCTTTAAAAATTTTTCACTGGCCACAATTTTCCGCGCCCATTGATTGGCCGGCAATATTTTTACCCTGGTGGATTACTGCTACTTTCTTGTTTGCATACTTTCTGGACTTCGGTTGGTGGGGGATTGCTTTAGCCGGACTGGGCTGGGGCGTGCTATTGGGAGTGATTTACGCTTTTGCCTGGCGCCGGCCTAATCCGCTGACCACCATGTTATTCGCCTATTTTTCTTTCGTCTGTATTATGTCCATTTATACCAACTACTTCCAACGGGAAGAATTATTCATGGATTTAACCGCTTTACTGTGTATTTATTTAATAACCAGACAAACAAAAAAACGCCCGCAAGGACGTTCCTAAATTTTACCACTTTATTTCAATATTTATTTCAATACTTGGCCAGCCAAGCCGGCATAACCCCTGACAAAATCCGATGCAGACATAGCCTTTTTACCTGCCAACTGTAATTGTTTTAATTCCAGCCACCTCTCGCCACAACAAACAGCCAAACCGCCGTCAACTTTGATTTGCCCCGGCTCAGAACTGCCCATAACGTTGGCAATAATCGCGACCGGCGGAAAAATTTTAAGTCGCAAACCGCCTAAAGTCGTCCACGCCACCGGCCAAGGATAAAAAGCATAAATTTTCCTTTTTATTTCTTCAGCCGTCTTATTCCAATCAATCTGCGCCTGTTCCTTATCGATTGTAGTGCAAAATGTCGCCATCTCATGATCCTGCTTCTGTGGCTTAATCTTTCCGGCGGTAAAATCCTTAATGGTTTCAACCAATAAGGGCACGCCCAACTCGGCTAACTGAAAATGCAATGACTCATTAGTTTCTTCACCAGTTAAAATAATACTTTTTTGCGTTAAAATCGCTCCATGATCCATTTTCTCGTCCATTAACATAATAGTCACACCGGTCTCGGTCTCGCCATTAAGTATGGCACTCTGAATAGGGGAAGCGCCCCGGTATTTAGGCAATAGGGACGGATGGACATTAATATTGCCGGACTTAGCCAAAGCCAAAAATTCTGCGGGAATAATCAAGCCGTAAGCCGTGACTACCAAATAATCAAAATCTATTTTCTTAATTTCTTCCAATAATTCTTGATTACCCCTTAATCTTTCCGGCTGCCAAATATTTAGTTTTTTTTCCACCGCCAAAAACTTGACCGGTGGAGAAGTAAATTCTTGCTTGCGCCCACTAGGACGATCCGGCTGAGTGATCACACCGATAACCTCAAAATCGGCATCAGCCAACAAGCCGCGCAAGTAGGGAACAGCGAATTCCGGCGTACCAACGAAAATTATCTTAAGTGGTTTCATTTTATTTATACTGTTTCCAATTTTCTTAAGTTCTTAGCCTTATCAATAAACAACACCCCGTCTAAATGATCAACCTCATGTTGGACAACACGGGCTAATAACCCCTCGCCGGTTAGCTTCCTTGATTTACCGGTACTATCAACAAACTTGACTGTGATCTTTTTGCAACGCCTGACATCGCCATAAATATTAGGCACCGACAAACAGCCCTCTTCGTCCCACTCTTTAATCATTGACTTTTTGATAATTTGAGGATTAAGCATGACTAAATTACCATCCTTATGGCGGACGGTTATTAATCTGATGCCCTGGCCGATCTGGGGCGCGGCTAAGCCGACTCCATCTTTAGCCAGCATAATTTCTACCATCTGAGGAATAAGCTTCTGTATTTCCTTATCTAAGGGGTTTTTAATCGTCAGAGCCTTTTTCCTTAGTAGGGGATGGGGTATGGTCAGTATTTTTAACATTATTTTAAATTATAAAAAAATTATAACATGTTTCAAGAAAAAAATCAAACTTTACTAACTTAATCTTACTTGATAAAATGATAATATGTTCAAAACTCAACCGCAGAAAATAGGCTTGCTCTTGCAAAAAAGACAAATTAGGAAAGCTCCCGCTTACCAATGGCAAGACTTAGCTTTACAAATCATTCAAGAGTTAGGCGTACCGGCTTTCAAAAAAAGCTCGGTCTTTAAAGTTTGCCGCGACAACCCCAAGGAACCAGTAGAACGAGCACTCAATGAAACTAAGGAGCTTTGCCGAAGCGGAGCGAAATGGCGGTATTTTTTCAAACTAATAGATAACCCGACTAATGCAAAAAAATAACACAATAAAAAATCACTCCGAGCATTCCGCCGGAGTGATTTTATAAAAATTTTAATCCAATTTTATTTCTACTACCAGATAACCGACGCCGAACGGCCCTTCATAGCTCAAGACCTCGGGCTGACACTTCATATCGCTTAAGATACCGGATAATATCAGGATGGAACGTAAACCGCATTCGGCTGCGTCATTAACCAGTTTACGATCAAGATTGGTTATGCCTTGTGTATCGCATTTCTTAACCAACTCAATTAATGTCTGATCGAAATCCTTACCGGCCGGATTATAGGGGACGGGGGCATTCTTAGTCAAACAGTGCGATAAATCGCCGGAAGCAATAACGGCCACGCGCTTATCGGTGCTCAAAATAAGCTCTTTCAAACTCTTGCCAAACTCCACATGAGCCTGATTATCTAACATAGAAAACGACAGCGGAATAATCGGCACCTGCGGCAGGTGACGCATCAAATAAAATAGGGGAACACCGGCGCCATGATCAAGTATTGACTCAGAAATGATATTTAATGGTGATTTAGCGGCAATCTTTTCTTTACCCATAGTCATCAAGACGGTTTCCCCCTTCAATTTAAGTTTAGTGGTAAAATCGCCGAACGACTCAAAATTAACCTCATAACTGTCGCTTAAATTCACCGTAAAAGAATCCGCGCTCATTTCGCCATGAGGTGAAATAATCATGATAATGTCCGGTTTGGCCGAATACAATTCTTCCTCCAATTTTTCCATGGCCAATTTGGTTTTATCAATCTGTTTGATGTTGTCTTTGCCAATAGCCGGTATCAAAATCGGCGGATGCGGCGTAATAGCTGCAAATATGAGTGACATATGTTTGTAATTACTGTTGTCCGGTGATGAGAGGACCTAAATCATGAGTATTGAGAGTCGCTTCGGAAACAACCTTAATACTCTTACTGTTGTAGCCCATCTGTTTGAATACTGCGCCGGAAATAATAGGCAAACGTTTACCGTGCGAAATAACATAAACCGTACTGGCAGCGGCCAGAGCTTCTTTAGTTTTGACTTTCAATGCCTTGGGGTCTATTTTGACCAATGAACCATCGGGCAGAGTTACGTTGGATCCGGTCATATACTTATCTAACTCTACACTAGAAACCTTCTTGACGGTCATGCCGGGAAAGTTGGCAACCAATATCTCTTTAGTTAATACGGGCTTCTTTTCACCGCTGATAACATAATATACCCCAGCGTCAGCTGTCTTGGCTTTATTATCTTGTAATAAAGTTCCGGTCGGATAAATAGTGTATTCAGTAATATCCGGACCGTCTTTGTACAACTGCAATTCAGAATCAATAACTTTTACCAGATCATCATCGCCAAAGCCTAATTTTTTAAAGACAACATTACTGACAATACGGCGCTTAACATCGTTGATGATCATATACATTTCGCCGGTGGTTGTACTTTGCAAGATGGAGAAATTCAGGTATTTGATCGGTGCGCCATCATCATAAGTATCTAGATCGGTTTGATTGACTGTCAGGATATTACTATTATTGAAACGCGAGGCAAACACGGCTTTAGAAGCGATTAAACGTTTAACTCCGTTTTCAATATAATACACTTGATCACTATCTTCAACTTGCAATAAACTGCCATCAGGCCAAGATTTGCCGAAATATTTATTCCATAAATTCCAAAACAACTGATTGCCATGAATGTGCGGGGTATAATTGAACAGGCCGGCGGTGGCCGTATTTTTTATAGTTACAGTCTGGCCGTCAATATTATAAGTCTTACCCGGTTGAAAAGAAAATTCTTTGATGTTATCCATGTAATATCGCGTTTGAGCGGCGGCGGAATTCACTTGGCGATAAAATCCCTTGAAACGCTGAATATTGGGATCGTCCATGGAACAACTGTCGCAAACGCCGTAACCGGTTGCCCAATCATATTGTTTTTGGGATGGACTGGTGTCATCCAATAGGCTCTGCTCTTTTTGCACCAAAACCAACAGATACTTGGGGTTGATCTGCCAATTGCGGGAAGTTTCAAAAAACGTCTGAACTGCCGTCTTGGGATTACCTTCCTTGTCAAAGGTGATGTAATTTTCCAAAGTGCCGTTGCGTTTTTCCAGAAAGCGCTGGATATCGCTTAAATCCATAGCGTTATAATCATTCATTTCAGCGTCAGAAATCAAATAACCGGCGCTAAAATCAGCGGCTTGGGCGGTAACGGCGATTAAAGCGGTTAAAGAAAAACAGAACGTAAAAATAAAGAGTTTATTCAACTTCATTGTAAATAGTGGTTATTTATCTTCCATAAATATTATACCATAAACCGGAAAGCCGCACAACAAATAAAACTTAATTGCAAAAATCAGCCTTTTTTGTTATCCTATACACATGGAAAGCGACAAAAACATCACGCTGGACGAGATTGAAGCGGCCAAAAACGTTTTAGCCGAGGCAGAAAGCAGAGGGATAGAGATAGAACCGGAGGAACCGCGGCATTATCGCAGCCACCGGCCTTCCGGACACCATTCTTGCCTGGAATTTTTCAGCTGCTTTTTTCTAATGATCGCAACCGTTCTGGCTTGCGCTATTTTTTTGACTGTTTACATTTCCGGTCCGATCATTAAAACCGTTGAAGAACTGCCCGATGATTTCCCTAAAGATCTGGTTATCTATCAGCTCAATCAAGCCAGCATCAAAGTCCTGTCGCCAGAAAGCAAAGAAAAAATCGAACAATTATCAGCGGCCCTGCCCGATTGGGCCATACAAATGATTGCCGACCGCTTATACCCCGATTTAAAGACCCAGATCATCGCCCAAAACAGGACACCGGAAAACATTCCGGATAATCCGACCGTTAAGGATGTCAAAACAACCGACGGCAACGTAAAAAAAGAAATTAAAACGGTCTCCCTATCCTGGGATAATATTAATAAAACCAAAGAAGACTTGTACGAATATTATAAAAAGCAATTAGAGACAAAAGGTTTTACGGTCAACGGGTTAGTACAATCAACGGAGATCGACTTGAGTTTCTTTAAAAACGGCATTGATGGCGCCATGTCCTTAAGTGACAGTTTTTCCACTGACGGTTCCAGTATAATAAAAATGACTGTTGATTATTTAAATCGGCAATAAATAAATGCAAATATTAGGAATAAAAATCGACGAACTTAATCAAAGCCAAGTCTTGACACGGATAGGGGAGTGGCTGGCTGACGAGGGCCAGCATCAGGTTGCTACGGTCAATCCGGAATTTGTCGTTATGGCGCAAGATTATCCTGATTTCCAAAACCTGCTTAATCAAACCGCCCTTAACACCTGCGACGGCTTTGGCCTGGTTCTGGCCGCCAAGTTACTGTATAGACGCCGGTTACCCCGCGTGACTGGGGCGGATTTGAGTCGTGAACTGTTAGCGGGAAAACTGCCAACGGCAAAAATTTATTTGCTAGGAGGCGCGCCCGGCGTAGCTGAAGCAACACGAACAAAATTTGTGTTCACTGGAATTGTCAGAGCGGAAGACGGCGGCAAAATAAATCCTGACGGCAAACGATTAGAACGTAATGAAGCAGTGATTGAAAGAATCAACGCTTCTGGCGCCAATATTTTGTTAGTCGCTTTTGGCCAAGTCAAACAAGAGATATGGATTAAGGAAAATTTAGATAGAATGCCCGGCATTAAAGTAGCTATAGGCGTCGGTGGCACCTTTGACTACTTAGCCGGAAAAATTAGACGCGCACCCTATTGTCTACGTTTTATCGGCCTGGAATGGTTATATCGATTGATAATTGAACCGCGACGAATAGGAAGAATCTGGCGCGCCACAGTAGTATTCAGTCGGCTGGCGATAAAAGAAAAATTTAAAAATAAAAGAACACCTAAACAAAAATAATAAAACAGTTAACAGTACAATAATCGGCCATCTCTTACTTTCCGGTTCCTAATCACTTTATCTCTAACAAATAAAATATGTTTAATTTATTCAAATCCAAGGTTCGCACCCGTTTTGCACCCAGCCCGACCGGTTATGTTCACTTGGGGTCTTTGCGCAGCGCCCTATATGAATACTTATTCGCCAAGCAAAACGGCGGGACTTTCTTTTTGCGCATTGAGGACACGGATCAAAGCCGCGAGGTCTCGGGAGCGGTGGAGAACCTGCTAAAAGTACTAAAATGGGCGGGTATTAAGCCGGATGAGGGTGTTTTACTGGATCGGGCGGGAAAACCCTCAGAAAAGGGCAAATTTGGCCCCTACACGCAATCTAAGCGCCTAGATTCATACCAAAAATACGCCCAGGAGTTGGTTAACCAAGGTTACGCTTACTACTGCTTTTGCACTCCTGAACGACTGGAAAAGCTCAGACGGGAGCAGGAGGAACTTAAGCGTCCAACCCGCTACGACGGCCAATGTAAAAAACTCACCGCCGAAGAAGTTAAGGAGCGCCTAGCCAAGGGCGAGAAGCATGTTATCAGAATGAGGATGCCGGAGAACAGGGAGATAAAATTCAATGACTTGATCAGGGGCAAGGTTATGATCAACTCAAAAGAATTGGATGATCAGGTATTACTTAAAGCCGACGGCTTTCCCACTTATCATTTGGCTCATGTGGTTGATGACCACCTAATGAAATCAACTCACGTCATTCGCGCCGAAGAGTGGTTGCCATCAACACCCAAACACATTGTTCTGTTTGAGTACTTCGGTTGGACAGCGCCTGTTTATGCCCACCTACCTCTAATCCTAAATAAAGACAGATCCAAGCTGTCCAAAAGGCAAGGCGACGTGGCCGTAGAGGATTATATGAAGGCCGGATATCTGCCGGAAGCGCTAATAAACTACGTGGCGCTTTTGGGCTGGAATCCAGGAACCGAACAGGAGGTTTTTAGCTTAGACGAACTAATCAAGCAGTTCTCTCTCGCCAAAGTCCACAAAGCCGGAGCCATTTTTGATCAACAAAAACTTGACTGGCTAAACGGCGAATACATCAAAAAACTATCGAATACAAAATTTGTTCAACTGGCCCGGCCATACCTGGAAAATAATGTCGGGGCTTTACCTGAGGGTTTTGAAATTGAAAAAATATTAGCGATTGAGCAGGAACGCATAAGCAAGCTGTCCGAGGCGGGGGAGGGAATAAAATTCTTATTTACTGATACGATGGACTACCGGCCGGAACTACTGATTTGGAAAAAATCAGACAAGCAAACTGCCTTGAAAAATCTATCTTTGGTGACCGAAGAGCTAAAACGGCTGACTGATTGGTCTAAGGAAAATTTGGAGAAATCCCTATTAATTTGGATTAAGAATTCCAACCTGACCAACGGTGCAGTGCTCTGGCCGCTTAGAGCCGCCTTAACCGGCCAAGAAAAATCTCCAACGCCGTTTGAAATCGCTGAGATATTGGGTAAAGAAAAAACTCTGGACAGGATCGGACAGGCGATAAAAAAATTAAGTTAAATAAAAATAAAAAGCAGTGGTTTCAAAATCACTGCTTTATGCATTCAGTCAATCTAAAGTGCTATCTTTACAAAACTGCAACCTGTTTTATTTCCCTGCGCCATCATCAGTCGGTCGGGAACATCGAGGACAAAAAATCTTTCCATTGTCGTAGTTGCAAGTCCAACCACAATCCAATGCTTGTTGCAAAACGTTTACCCAGTAACTGAAAAAATCCTTGACCGGCGGCAACATAATATTAAGAATTTGTCCGCATTCCTTACCTGCCTTCACTCCGTCACAAACAACTTGCCCGCCTGTCTTCGGAATTATCATGACTATTCCTCCTTTCCCATAGGATTATTAAGCTTGCTATTCTAAAATTCTAAGGCAAACAATTAAAATGTTAATAAAAAACCTCCATTTTGTCAAACGCCGAATAATTTGTTATAATTAATAAAAATGGAAGGCAAAAAAATCGCAAAATTAATATTTATCTTCTGCCTAGCAATCTTGGCTGTTTTTGGCACTCTTCAATTTACCCGAGCGGCAGAACAGGGGAGTAATGATCAAGCGGCCGCCGATGAACTTAACAAGCAAATAGAAGCGCAAAAAGCCAAAATAGACCAACTGACCCAAAAAATTACCGAATACCAAACCAATGTAAAATACAATCGTTTAGAACAAGTCAGCTTACAAAACCAACTAAACATACTGAGCAACCAAATAGGCAAAACCAATTTAGATATCCAAATCAAAGAAGAGGAAGTCAAAGAAGTCCAACTGGAAATTGAACGCACTAATATTAACATCAAAAAGAATGAGGGGTTAATGGAAAATGAAAAAAACAAATTAGCCAACGTTTTGCGCCTAATAGCTCGATATGATGATAAAGACTATATTTCCATACTCTTGGGCAACAACTCTTTTTCCGAATTTTTTGACCAAATAAAATATTCCGAGGACATTAGAAGCGACCTGCAAAAAACGCTTAATCGCTTGCAAGAATTAAGCGACAAATTAGTTGACCAAAAAAAAGAGTTGGATCAAAGCAAACAGCAACTGGCCGATACCCTGAATAAATTAGAAGATGAGAAATCAATATTAAACGATAAACAACAAGAAAAAAATTACCTGATTACAGAAACCAAGAAGTCAGAAAGTAAATTTCAGACATTAATTACCGATCTAAAAAAAGAGCAAGCCGCGGCCAATGCCCAGGTTGCCGCATTAGAAAAAAAGCTTCGTGATCAATTATCTAAAAAAGGAGAAAAAGAACGCTTTAATCAATTGGGAACGGCAGCCCTAAGCTGGCCGACCGCCAGCCAGCGTTTAACTTCCATTTTTCATGATCCTGAATATCCTTACCGCTATCTATTTGAGCATTCCGGCATTGATATCGGCGTCAAAACCGGTACTCCAGTCAAAGCTGCCGATACCGGCTATGTGGCGACTATCGGCCGAAATACCAAATGGTACGGCAATTACATCATGATTATCCATGGCAACAATATTTCCACGCTTTACGCTCATCTAAGCTCCATTAATGTAGGTAGCGACGAGTATGTCACTAAAGGCCAATTAATCGGCTTATCCGGTAGTACTGGCTTTTCCTCCGGACCGCATCTGCACTTTGAAGTCAGAGCCAATGGAGTCCCAGTTGATCCACTTAATTATTTGCCATAAATATTTATTATTTGGGGGGGTTGACAGCCATATTTATTTCTCTTATTATCTTTGCTATAATATAAAAAGGGTAAAAAACCCTAATAAAAATAACTATTCTAAATGTATGGACACATGCGTCAAATGCGGTATGCCCGTTAGTGACGACAGCAAATGCAGCTGCGACACCTCGCTCTGCTTTCATTGTTGCGCTTGCGGCCCGGACTGCGCTTGCGGCTGCAGCAACATGATCGACGATTCCAACACTGATGACGAGGAAGACGTCGAGGAAATTGACGAAGATGAAGATGAGGACACAGACGAGGACGAGGAAGAAGAGGAAAAAATATAAGAATCGAATCTTAATAAAACAACCGGCAAACACCGGTTGTTTTTTTGTTTATCTACTGCCACTATGAAATTTTTTATAGACATCTCTTAGCCGAGGATTAGTAACGTGAGTATAGATTTGAGTGGTGGCCACATTACTATGGCCCAATAACTCTTGAACTGATCTTAGATCAGCCCCTTGCTCCAATAAATCAGTGGCGTAACTATGCCTAAGGGTATGGGGCGTAGCATTAATCGGCAGTCCAGCCATAATCGTATACTTCTTAACCAGATTTTCAATTGCCCTAGGAGTTAAACGACGCTCGCCTTTATCGCCGGTATTGCGACTATAATTAATAAATAGGGGAATGAGCATGTCTTCTTGACGCACTTTTAGATATAAAGCTAAATATTTAATGGCTCGAGGCGAAAAATAAATAGTCCTGACCTTGCCGCCCTTGCCGGCTATTGATAATTCCAAATCCTTGATTTTATTATTCAAAATTCCCCTAATATCAAATTGCTTCAAGTTAAGCGAAGTTAACTCGGAGACACGCATACCGGTAGAAAAAAAGACTTCCAAAATAACCCGATCACGCAAACCGGAAATATCGTTTAAATCCGGCATCGATAACAAATGCTCAACCTGACTATAAGAAAAAAATTTTATTTGTCTGTCTTTATCAGTCAATTTAGGTAATTTAATTTTTTCCGCCGGCAGGGAACTGATATCCTTCTCAGTAAAATAGTTCAATAATTGCCTTAAGGCCCTCAAATAATAGCTCTGAGTGGTTTTTTTTAAATATTGGCCTTTCTGATCCTTTTTATGCGACAAGTAGAGGCGGAAGTCCCAAATATGCTTGCTATCCAACTCATGGGGTTTAATCTGAGATAGATTATTATCTTTGAGCCAAACAATAAACACTTTGAGAAAATTGTGATAATTCTTAGCGGAAACAGGGGAAAGGCCTTTTTCCACTTCAATATAATCTAAAAAGTCATTGATATGCTTAATTAATGGTTCCGAAGACTTTTTCATAATTAATAGGCTTATTTGATGATACTACATCGGTTATCCTGCGTTATACGAAGTTAAATATATTATATAATAAAAACGCAAACTAAGGCAAATAATAATAAAGATTATATTCCCTGCTCCGGAAAAACATAGACATGATCACCGATGCGCAAATCAATATATTGGAACGCCTTACCTTTAAGCTTCTTATCTAAAAAGAAGTAGAGGTTCTCCAGAGAGAACTTGATATTGGTGTTAATGGAGAATTTAGCCTGCCAACCGGCTTCGGCATTCATAAACACCTGATCCACTCCCCCGCTCTGATAATCTTTAACCTTGATGTTACGGCTCTTTAAATCTTTATCCAATTCCAAAACATAATTGACAAATCTTCCGGAAATCGGTCGATCGCCGATTTTTATTTCCTGCGCCAAAACCAATCGGGGAAAACGCGGTGAATAATCAATCACCTCTTGAGGCGACAACTCCTTGATAATCGTACCGGTCATGTCAACAAAATATGACGTCTGATTGTTGGTGGCGATAAGATAAGCGACTTTTTCTTCCAAACTGATATCCAAACGATGCCAGCTTTTTTTTATTTCCAACTTATTCAAGGCGTAACGGCTGTTAATCTCCCGCTCCAGTCTTTTCTGATTAAAAAAAATCATATTACGGCGAGGAAACAAAAAAAGCTTATAACCGCTCAGCTCTTTCTCAGCCATGGCTCCGATTTCATTTTGATCAATTAAATCCGTACCGGAAATGCCAACGGCAGTAATCTTAAACAAGTCGCTATAAATAATCACATACAATAAAAAAAGAGCCAAGAGGATCTGCAGATACAGCTTGGTGTTGAAGTGCTTGGTTAAACTCTTTTTTTCCGGATGAAAGTAGGGATTATTGAAGTTCTTAACCTGATAATCCTTCTTGACTCCCGATTTCCCGCCGGTGTAAGAATAATCCTTAATCATGCTGCATTCCTAATTTAATTGATGATATCCTGCGTGTTAAAAAGCTCCAAAACTGAAGCATTATCAAAATACGGCATCATTAATCCTTTTTCCCAGCCCCAATCATGAAAGGCGGCGCGAATCATCTTGCCGGTATCGCCATGAGTAACGATTAAAATATTATCTTGGGGATGCCTCTCTTTTATCTCATCCAAAATCTTTTTTCCTCTCTCATAAGCAGAGGAAAAATCCTCGGTGCCCTCTGCTTCCAAAAAATAATTCACCCCGTCGCTATGCAAAATTTTATCCGTATACTTTGGTATATCGGCTAATGGTTTGCCGGTTAAAATTCCAAACTCCCTTTCTATTAAATGCTCATCAACTATAATTTCATCTACATGCAAAAATTCGGCAATAATCCGGGCGGTTTCGTAACACCTCTTAAGCGGCGATGAATAAATTATTTTAATACTGTAAGCAGCAGCAAGTTTTTGAGCGGTTGCCTTGGCCTGTTCCCGGCCCAAATCAGTCAATTCCGTGTCCCTGCGGCCGTTTAATATCTTGGCCACATTATCAGTATCTTGCCCATGCCGCACGATGAATATTTTCCCCATAAATAGATAAACTTACTTTTTTTCAATTTTGTCGAACCCCGTCCATTTGCGTAAAACTTCAGGAATAACCACTGAGCCATCGGCTTGCTGGAACTGTTCAAGAATTGCGGGAAATAAACGGCTGGTGGCCAATCCTGAAGCATTCAGGGTATGAACATATTCATTCTTACCTGTCTCAGCGTCTTTGTAACGAATATTGCCACGTCGCGCCTGATAATCAAGAGCGTTAGAAGCTGAGGAGACTTCTTTATAAATACCCATAGACGGAATCCACACCTCAATATCAATGGTTTTGGCCATAGCCGCAGAAGCGTCGCCGGCCGCCAATTGCACTGTCTGGAAATGCAAGCCCAAACCCTCAACCAACGACTCGGCATTGCGAGTCAATTCATCAAAAGCCGGCCAAGACTCGCCTGCCTTGGTAAATTGGAACATTTCAATTTTATTAAACTGATGCCCGCGGATCATTCCCCTCTCCTCTTTGCGATAAGAGCCGGCTTCACGGCGGAAACAAGCCGAGTAAGCGCAATATTTAAGCGGCAATTCTTTTTCATCCAAAATCTCATCGCGATGATAATTGCCCAGCATCATTTCCGAAGTGGCATTAAGACAAAGCTGATCTTGCGTCCAAAACAGATCATCGCGGAATTTGGGCAGATGGCCTGAGGTATAGGCCGACTTCTCGGTTAATAAATATGGCGGCAAAATGAAGGTATAACCGTTTTTAGTATGAAAATCCAAAAAATAATTCAACAACGCCCACTCTAATAATGCACCTTGCCCCTTATAAATCCAAAAACCGGAACCGGACATCTTCACTCCTCTTTCATAGTCAATCAGACCCAGCTCAGTCGCCAGCTCCACATGATCTTTAGGTGTGAAAGAGAATTCCGGTTTACTGCCGGATGATCTGATGACCTTGTTATTCTCCTTATCGCCGGATAAGACATCGTCAGCCGGCACATTCGGCAGTTCAGCCATCGCCAATTCAAAATCAGCCTCAATCCCCCCTAATTGGGTGTCTAAGGCCTTAATCTCCTCTCCTACCGATTTCATCTTCTCAATAATCTCCGGGGTCGGTTTGGTTTTTGACGCTTTATTGCGTTCTGACTTCAAGTCCTCAGTTTTCTGCAAAACTTCGCGACGTTCGTTATCCAACTTTAAAATCTTGCTCAAAGCTGATTCCAGAACCTTTTTATCCATTCTTTTTAACAATCCCTCCTTGATTTTCTCCGTATTCTCGCGGAGCTGTTTGATATCTAACATAAAATTGATTATAAAAATCTAAAATATTTATTGCGTCGCGGTCATATTTTGGAATTGTTGTTGCATCTCTTCCACCATAATTGCTTGGTATTTTTCACCCATGTCGTCGTTGCATTTGTCCTCATTGCCGGTAACGGCCTTACAACCGAAAATGTAGCCTAACATATAACCGGTGCCTAAACCGCTGTCATTAGCAGCGGCAGTTCTGATCAAATCCTTATCCAATTCATCCTGTTTTTTTCCGGCTTCTATCCCCTCTTTGATTGTTGTTTTTACAATCTCTTTGGATTCACTGCCCTGATAATTCATAATCGTATAGATATTCTCCACATTCTCTTCTGAGGAAATTTTATTAGGATCATTCATATCCTGATTAAGCTCTTGAGCGGCGTTATAAGTATTAGCCACATCGCCAACGATAACTTTGCCCCGGTCGGCCTTGCCGCAACCGGCCAAAATTAAAGCGAGAATCGGCAGAATTAACAATAATTTTTTCATAGTTATTAAATTATTTCTCAATTATTTCTATGGAATTAATCTTGACTGGGGTAACTGGTTTGCTCATGGCGCCATCAGCGCCCAAGGTCGTCTTAGCTGTGGCAATTTTATCCACCGCTTCCAACCCCTTAGTGACGTGGCCGAAGATAACATAGTCTTTCTGTAAGGGCACGTCGGCGTGCATAATGAAGAATTGCGAGCCATTGGTATTGGGGCCGGAATTAGCCATGGCCAAGGTGCCGCGGGTATATTCGCCGGTAAACTTCTCATCGGCAAAATTATAGCCCGGCCCGCCGGTGCCATCGCCCTTGGGATCGCCACCCTGGATCATGAAATCCTTAATGACGCGATGGAATACCGTATTATCATAAAAATTATTCCTGGCCAAATAGACAAAATTATTAACTGCGATCGGCGTAGCTTTGGCGTTTAAGGCGACAGTAATATCGCCCTGGTTGGTGTGTAAAACAGCGGTGTAGGTTTTGTTTTGATCAATAATCATTTCCGGCATAGAAAATATTTTATTAGTTATGGCAGATGAAGTTGCTTGGCTGGAACTGGCATTATTCGAATTAACGATTGGCGATTCTGTTACTGTCCGACTAATAACCGCAACGCTCCCGGCCGGCACAGAAACTTTAGCTTCCTGCTGAATGCCACAGCCGGTCAAAGCAAAGGAAAAAATAATTAAAGCGATTAATAAATAACTCTTTTTCATACTCTATTCTTTAGGTCTTAAAAGCGGAAATAATACCACATCGCGCAAATTAGTTTGGCCGGTTAGAATTGCGACTGTCCGATCAATGCCCATACCCCAACCGGAAATGGGTGGCGCGCCATGCTCCAATGCGGTAATAAACTCATCATCACCTTCCATTACTTCGCCCTCACCCTTGGTTTTGGCTGATTTCTGGCCATCAAAACGCTCTTGCTGATCAATCGGATCAACCAACTCGGAATACGCCTTAACGATTTCCCAACCGTTAACTATGAGCTGGAATTGATCCACAATATTATTATCATCGTCATTAAGGCGTGCTAAAGGCTGTAAATATTTGGGATAATGATATAGAATCACTGGTCCGACAATTTTGGGCCGGCTAACTTTCTTGTAGAGGTTATCCACCAACCCCGACAAACTCATTCCGTCCATGTCCTCAAACTCAATTTTCTTTTTCTTAATATCTTTCAGAAGCTGCTTGGCATCGCTATAAGCCATAATATCCAGGCCGGCATCTTTTTTGATCAGGTCAATGAAATTAACGCGAGGCCAGGGCGTGGAAAAATCAACCAACTGCTTCTCCCCTTCCCTGTTTTCAATCTTAATCTTTTTGTCCAATCCTAATTGGTCAAAAATATAATCAAACATCTGCTCGGTGAATTTGATATTATCTTCAAAATTCCAATAAGCGCAATAATGCTCCAAATGGGTATGCTCGGGCAGATGTGACGGATCAACGCCCTCATTACGAAACGCTTTACCCAATTCAAAAATCTTTTCCATCCCGCCGACAATCAGTTCCTTAAGCGGTAACTCATGGGAAATGCGCAAAAACAAATCAATATCCAAGGCGTTGTTATGCGTCTTATACGGCGTGGCAGTCGCACCGGTAGCCTGATGCATGAAAGTCGGGGTTTCCACCTCAATAAATTTTTCCCGCCAATAGAATTCACGAATAACACGGATAAAATCGCTCCGGAACTGGAAACGCTTCTTGGCTTCATCATTAACGATTAAATCCAAATATCTCTGGCGATAAATCGTATCCGTATCCTTAAGACCGTGGAATTTTTCCGGCAAGGGCAATAAAGCCTTGCCTAAAAATTTATATTCCTTAACCAAGACAGAAATCTCGCCGGCTTTGGTGGTAAAGATTTCCCCGCTAACTCCGACAAAATCCCCCATATCCATATGATCCTTAAACCACTTGAATTTCTCTTCGCCAATTTCCATAATATTTAACACGGCTTGGCATTTGCCGCTCCAATCCGATAGATGGCAAAAAGCGATCTTGCCCATGCTTCTGATAGTGATAATCCGGCCGGCTGTCTGAACCTTAGTCCCCTCTTTGCCAGCTTTGGCCTCGGCCAAGCTCTGCCGCTTATCAAATTTTTCCGGATAAGGATTGATGCCGGAACTTCTAATCTCTTCCAAACGCTTAAGACGCATTACTTTTTCATCCAGAGGATTGATTGCTGATTGTTGAGGCATATTATTTTTATTTTTCATATCTTCTTTCCAATACTCTTACCAAATTATAACAAGCGGTCCAGTCATAAGTCCGGGCAAAACATAACAATAACTCAAAATAACGCTTCTTATCGCCCTCTTCCATAATAGAAAGCTGGTGTTCCAACTCCTCGGCACTTCTTTCTCGATTAGAATTAAAAAAATTATGCAATTCAACAAATAGGAAATCTTTGGGAATCTCTGCCAACTCTTCCAAAAGCGGAAAATCAGCTTCTTGAATCTTGCGATTTCTGATAAATTCCTGCAATCCCGCTTCAATTAAAACCGAATTTACCGGCCCTTTTTCTATCTTCATAATGCTTATATTATACGAAAATCAGCAAAAAATAGCAAATAAAAAAGCCACGGCTAACCGTGGCTTGGGCACTCGGCTTATAGAACGATAAACTCATCAAATATCTTTCTTCCCCATTTTTCCAAAAACGTCCATGATTTTGGCGATCCGTAATCAATAATCTTCAATCTACCATTAAGAACGACATAATTTTCTATTTGACGGAGAGTATGCGGATCGGCATGGATATCCTCATCATCATTCTCGTCATGGCCGATGATGTGGCTGATTTGGTCTCTGAAATATTTTTCGGTTACTTGCGGATAAGCACCGGCCGCCTGAATATTGACTAAGCCCAAAGACAGATGGGTCGGGGCAAGAATTGGCAAACGGGTACGCCGGTAATAGCACCATTCCGACCAATTGGCCATAACCCCGCGGAATAGCCAGTAGAGCGGGGAAAACGAGCAAGTATAACCGTACTTTTTGATCATCTGCCTTATGTGAGGGCTATTACTAAATTGCTTGAGCCCGCATTTTAAAGCCATAAACGGATTAATCTTGGCAAACTTAAAGGCCAAAAAACCGATCACCAGGACAAATCTGGTATCGCCGGAATACCATCTGATAATTTTCATTGTTGATTCTCCTTTATGTGCAATACCCGCAAATAAATAGTTTCAAGGTGCGACTGCTTATGATACCAAAAAATAAATAAAAAGTCAAGAACGAAAAAATAACCGGTTTCAACCGGTTATTTCTAATCATCTTTAAAACCCCAATAAAATTGACAGACCCAGGATGCCGTGAATCACGGCCAAGATCAGCGCCAGAAGCGCCATAGTCTGATGCCACTTGATTGGATTAGACAGTTTGCATTTGCCCTTAAAAATCCGATAACCGATCAAAGCGACAAGGAGGAAAAGAATAAAAGTGATAATTCCCCCATACATAATGGCCGGATAGCCGAAAATCGGCAATAAAGCGATTGATGATAGCATATTGTAAAATTATTTCCTTTTTGATTTTTTGCCGGCTTTGGTAGCGGAAGATCTTTTCTTTTCCGCCACAGCTTCAATTAATTTGGATACGCCGTCAATTAACGGTGGCACAAAACTGGCGGTGTTCTCCACCTTGGACTTGAAAGCGGTCATGACTTTCTCTACCGCTTCCACTTTACGCCTAATGGCTTTGGTAATGTACCAGCCATCTCGCAAAATCATGGCGAAATAAAAGATAGCGAAGCTGGTGCAAATACCGCCAAAAAGAATAACGAACGATAATACGACCCAGAATAGGTCTTTTGATGTGACAAGCATGGGAATTAAATTAAGTTTTTATCTTACACTTATATTATAACTCTTTTTTAATTCGGCGACAACTTTATCATGAGCTTTTTGCGCTTCTGTTAATTCCAGTGTTTTATTTAAATCACGATAAACAATCCTAATCGCCAAGGCCTTCTTACCCTCCGTAATCTTCTCGCCCTGATAAACCGATAAGAAATCAACTTTATCAATCAATGGCGCGCCGGCATCACTAGCAACATTAGCCACCTCGGCAAAAGTGACCACATTATCAATCTCCATCGATAAATCCAATTCAATTGCCGGAAATTTCGGAATCGGGCGATAGGTCGGAGCGGATTTGGCCAAGGAGGCTACGGCATCAAAATCCAATTCCACCACGGCCACGGCTTTCTTGATGCTGAAAGCGGACAAGATTTTATTTTTAACAATATAAATTTTCCCCAACTCCGTATCACCGCAATAAATTTTATTAACCGATTCCTCTGTTTCGCTATGTTCTGATCGGAATGACAAGGCGGGCAGATATAATCTTTGGGCTAAGCCATCCAAAACCCCCCGAGCATCGACGGCCGCATCTTCAAGATTAATGCCATAGCAAGCCACTAATAGCTTAAATCTCTCAGCAGCCAAATCATTCGGGCCCAAAGGCAGATACACCTGGCTCAAATCAAACAGTTTGCCGGCCGGAAAAAATCCCTGATTATCGGCGATAATCTGCAAGACGCCGGGTAAAAGCGAACGACGCATATATTCAAAATCGGCGCTTAAAGGATTGGCGATCTTAATATGATCAGCCAGCTTCAAGCCCGCGCCCAAGATTTGCTTTTCGGAAATGAAAGAATAAGTATAAACCTCGGTTAAGCCGAAACCGGCCAGGATATCCTTAATCCTATCTTCCAGCGCAAAGTTAGCGGCAGCGGCGGCTTGAGGCAAGACGCCGGACATTAATTCCGTCGGCAGATTCTGGTAGCCGTGCATACGGGCGATTTCCTCAATCAAATCATGCTGGCCCTCCATGTCGTTATCGCGCCACCAGGGAATCGTTACTTTGAATTTATTCTGCTTGGCTGACACTTTAAAACCCAGGGCTTCCAGATTTTTCTTGATTTCTGCCGGCTTAATCTTGACGCCCAAGGCGGAATCAACCCGCTCTTGCGCCAAAACAATTTCTTTATCTTGGTATTTGTATGATTTTTCGTCAATCAATTTGCCGGCAACTTTGGCGCTGCAGAGTTCCTGAGCCAACTCAATGGCGCGCAACATGGCGGCGGTGACATTTTCCGGGCTAATTCCCTTCTCATATAAAGCAGAGCTCTCAGAACGCAAATTCAGGGTTCTGGAGGTCTTCCTGACTGAAACCGGATTAAAATTAGCGCACTCAAAGACTATAGTTTTGGTACCTGAAGCCGCGGCTGACAATTCTCCGCCCATGACGCCGGCCACCGCCACCGGATTCTGCTTATCGGCGATTACCAGCTGATCGGCGGATAATTCATACTCTTCGCCGTCAAGCGCCAAAATTCTTTCGCCTTTCTTGGCTTTGCGGATATTGATTTCCGCGCCAGACAATTTCTCATAATCAAAAACATGCATGGGCTGGCCGAATTCCAATAAAATATAATTCGTGATATCCACTAAATTATTGATCGGGCGCAAACCGGAAGCGAGCAAGCGCTGTTGCATCCATAATGGCGACGGACTGACTTTGGCATCGGTCATGATTATAGCCGAGTATCTCGGACACAGCCTGGATTCTTGCACTTTTACCTTTAAATTCTTTTTAACGCCTTTGATAGTTAAATTCGGCTTAGGCGTCTGGTATAAAAACTTGCTGTCTAAAATCGCGGATGCTTCTCGGGCAATGCCGATAACGCTCATGGCATCGGGACGGTTGGAAGTGATTTCAATATCCAAAACCGCATCATCCATGGGCATGGCCTTCTCTAACGGCTCGCCGACTTTGGCATCCGCCGGCAAGATATAAATTCCGGTGTGATCCTCGCCCAACCCCAATTCTTTTTGGCTGCACATCATGCCAAAACTTTCTAAGCCGCGAAGCTTAGCTTCTTTGATTTCAAATTCGCCGACTTTGCCGCCGACCAAGACCACTGGAACTTTCTGGCCTTCTTTGATGTTGGGCGCCCCGCAGACGATCTGCAACTCATCCTTGCCAACATTAACTTTGCAGACATGAAGTTTGTCCGCATTAGGATGCTGATCAATTTTTTTGATTTGGCCGACAACAACTTTACTAAAATTCGGTTTAACGACATTAATGCGATCAACCGAGGGGCCAGACAAAGAAATCTTTTTGGCAAATTCTTGGGGTGTCAAACTGGTTTTGACATACGACTTTAGCCAGTTGTAAGAGATATTTAAATTCATATTTTATTTTTCAGTATTTTTCTTTATTATTTTATATTGTCATCTCGACCGAGGCCTCAAGGCCGAGTGGAGGGACCGCTTAATTTTAAAAACCGAATATCTCTTTACTTAAATCAATCCATTTTGGATTAATCGTCTTGATTAAAAATTCTTTCTTTTTCCTATTCCATTTCTTAATTTGCTTTTCTCTGGCGATAGTTCCATTAATATCCTGTCCGTATTCGTAATAAACTAACCTTTTGCAACCGTATTTTTTAGTAAATCCCTCTATAATTTCATTCTTATGCTCCCAGACCCGGCGTCCAAGATTATTAGTCATCCCCACATATAAAGTTCCCGATTCGGAAGCCATAATATACAAATAGTAATATTTGGTCATAGAGTGCGTTTTGTCATCCCAATCGGCGTCATTAAACCATTTTGTCATCCCGACCGAGGCCTCAAGGCCGAGTGGAGGGATCGCTTTTAACTCTAAATAAACTATTTTAATGGGTTTTTACTGTCAAAAGGGATTCCTCCACTACGCTTCGCTTCGGTCGGAATGACAACGGGCGAGCGACTTTAGCCAGTTGTAAGAGATATTTAAGTTCATATTTTATTTTTCAGTATTTTTCTTTATTATTTTATATTGTCATCTCGACCGAGGCCTCAAGACCGAGTGGAGGGATCGCTTAATTTTAAAAACCGAACATCTCTTTACTTAAATCAATCCATTTTGGATTAATCGTCTTGATTAAAAATTCTTTCTTTTTCCTATTCCATTTCTTAATTTGCTTTTCTCTGGCGATAGTTCCATTAATATCCTGTCCGTATTCGT